>Ga0160460_100003_pt1 | contig 802519 bp, 643 predicted proteins | sample HID1973M_E6MG_FD_108238 | JGI IMG/M metagenome (GOLD analysis project Ga0160460, IMG submission 108238) | Enriched mosquito-associated microbial communities from UW Madison campus, WI, USA - HID1973M_E6 MG | ecosystem: Host-associated > Arthropoda: Insects > Digestive system > Unclassified ... | reverse complement strand
TCTCTCTTTTTAAACGCTCCACCAGAGGGGTCAATTTGCTCCGACGCGAGGGGGTCAGTTTGCCCCGGCGAAGATGGTCAACTTACCCCGGCAGCTGGGGGCCATTTGCAGCGGTTTTTCCAGGCAATGCCGGAAGCATGGCCATCTTCCAGGCGTTCACTGCTTATTGACCAGGCTGTTAGCTGGCTCCATTTAACGTTTAGAATGTTTATTAAGCGCATCCATTTTATTATCATTCTTTTTACAATTGGCTTGGTGCAAACGAGTTCATCAGCTGCTTACGCACAGGTTACCTTAAAAGAGAATCATGCTCCGTTGGAAAAAGTGCTGCACAGCATTGAAAAGCAGAGTGGCTATGTTTTCTTATATACCGGAAAAGACGTGCAGAGTTTATCCGTAAGTGTGGAGGTGAACAACGTGCCGGTTACAGTGGCGCTGGATAAATGTTTGAAGGATCTGCCTTTAAGTTATAAGGTGCTGGATAAAAATATTCTGCTAAAGCGGAAGGAGTCTGCGACTGAACCTGGTAAAACCATTGATCCGATCAAGGTTTCGGGACAGGTGGTAGACACCACTGGTGCAACTGTTCCCGGTGCAACCGTTAGGATAAAGGGCATAGGCGTGAACGTTATAACCAATAACCGTGGTGAATTTACATTGAGTGTGCCTGATAAAACAACACTGGTGGTTTCTTCAATAGGATACCAAAGCAAAGAAGTTGATGTAGCTGATGACAAGCAATTGAGAATAGTATTGCGTCACAGTACCTCAAAGTTAGATGAGGTTCAGGTTATCGCATATGGCACCACCACACGCAGATTAAGCACCGGCTCAGTGAGTACCGTTGGGTATAAGGAAATAGAAAACCAACCGGTGATGAATCCTTTGGCAGCTTTAGAAGGGAGGGTGCCCGGTATGATCGTAACCCAGAACACGGGACTTCCTGGAGGCAACTTTTCAATCAACATCCGTGGCCGGACCTCAATCAATAATAACATAAGCAATGACCCGCTTTTTATTATTGATGGTGTGCCATTTGCAAATAACAACTCAGGAATAGGCAACCTGGCGAGCGCATATGCCGCCACAGGAGGGTTAAGTCCTTTCAATACCATTAATCCCGCTGATATCGAAAGTATCGACATTTTGAAAGATGCTGATGCAACTTCTATTTACGGTTCGAGAGGTGCCAATGGTGTTGTGTTGGTTACCACTAAGAAAGGTAAAGAAGGCAAGACAACTGTCAATGCAAATGTCTATACCGGTGTTAATAGCGTAACGAAAACAATGGACATGATGAATACAACCCAATATCTTGCCATGCGAAATGAGGCGCTGGCAAACGATGGTGTTGTGGCCGATCAATACAATGCTTATGACCTGGTATTATGGGATACTACCCGCAATACAGATTGGCAAAAATACCTGATGGGAAATAAGGCACATACTTTGGACGCCAATCTTTCCATTTCAGGTGGCAGTAACAATACGCAATTCCTTGTGGGTGGGGGATATCACAGAGAAACAACGGTTATGCCCGGCAATCTTTCAGACGGACGGGCGAGCATGCACTTTAGCATTAACCATAAGTCTGCCGACAATAAATTCAAAATGCTTTTCACTGGCAGTTATGGAGCGGATCGAAATCACCTTATAGGTGGTGATTTGACAAATTATATCTACCTCGCTCCCAATACCATTAGTCCGATGGATTCAACAGGAAAGTTGAATTGGGAGGATAACGGAGTAGTGATAGACAATCCTATGTTTTATTTGTATCAAAAATATCTTGCTAAAACGGATAACTATTTATCTAATCTCTCACTCAGCTATGAAGTGGCGCGGGGCCTATTTCTGAAAAGCACTTTCGGATACAATGCCATCTATATGAATGAGCTTTCCACCTATCCGATTGCTGCCCAAAATCCGGCCTATTCACCGGTAGGCTATTCTTCTTTTTCTAACATCAGTTATAAAAGCCTGATAGTTGAACCTCAAATTGAGTATGCAAAAAAAATAGGGATAGGAAAATTAGATGCGTTGGTTGGAGGAACATGGCAACAAAACACATCCAATGGTTCTTACGTAAATGCCAGTGGCTATACCAGTGATCTATTAATTGAATCATTAAGTGCCGCCAGTACGATTGATTATAAATCAAGCACCAGCACCGATTATAGATATGCCGCCTTTTTTGGAAGAATCAACTATAATATCAATAACAAATATTTGATAAATGCGACAGGTAGAAGAGATGGTAGTAGTCGCTTCGGTCCTGAAAACAGGTTTGCCAATTTTGGAGCCATCGGTGCCTCCTGGATATTCAGTGAAGAAAAATGGGTAAAGAATAATGTTCAATGGCTAAGCTTTGGAAAATTAAGAGCGAGCTATGGAACAACGGGCAATGATAAAATTGGTGACTACAATTATCTCGATACGTGGACTGCATTATCCAAAACTTATCTTGGTCAAGCCGGCCTGAACCCAACAAGACTGTTCAATCCAAATTATCGTTGGGAAATTAATAAAAAGCTGGAAGCGGGATTAGATTTGGGTTTTTTAAAAGACAGATTATTGCTAACTGCAAATTGGTATCACAACCGAAGCAGTAACCAGCTAATTCCTTATACGCTGCCTGCACAAACCGGCGGTGGTAGTGTCATCGCCAATTTTCCTGCCGTAGTGCAAAATACAGGTGTTGAATTTCTCGTAAATTCTGTAAACATAAAAAATAGAAGTTTCGAGTGGAACTCTTCTTTTAATATCTCGATCCCCAAAAATAAGCTGATATCCTTTCCTAATCTAGAGACATCCAGTTATTATGCAACGTTGGTGGTTGGTAAACCACTAAATGCCTTGAGCAGCCTGTTGGTAAAAGATGTAAATCCACAAACCGGCGTGTATGAGTTTATAGCCAAGGACGGTAGTACGACCTCAACGCCAACATCTGCAGATATAAGGACCGCATGGCTGGATTTAAATCCAAAGTATTTCGGTGGATTAGGAAACAACCTTAAGTACAAGGGGTTTCAGCTCGATGTATTCTTCGAGTTTAAAAAACAGATGGGGCAGAATTATCTCGGTAATATCATCACGTCTTATTATACGCCCGGTACACCGTTTAACATGCCTGTTGCTGTTATGGACCGTTGGACGCCCGACAACACTAATACATCTATACAAAAGTTTACAACAACAACCGGTTCAGCCGCCTCTCTTGCTGCAAATAGTTTAAGATCATACGGGGGAGACATCATGTATAGCGACGCATCCTACATTCGGTTAAAAAACCTCAGCTTTTCTTATGCATTTCCTTCTGCATGGGTTTCAAAAATGTCCCTTAAAACATTGCGTATCTACTTAAATGCCCAAAACCTTGCAACGATAACAGGTTATGAAGGAGGTGATCCTGAGACCAGGAATATTTATCGGATGCCGCCATTGAGAACTATCAGTTTTGGAATACAAGCAATACTTTAATATTTGAAAGAATGAAAATTGATAAACTAAAAATAATTACAGGTCTATTATTGTTGGTCCTGTTTATAACATCTTCCTGCAATAAATTAATAGATGTCGGATTGCCGGCTGATTCATTGGATAAAGACAAAGTATTTTCCGATGAGGGAACGGCAATGTCCGCATTGAATGGTCTTTACCTTCAACTGATGACATCTGGAATGGCCTTTGGCAATAGCCAGGTGTCGATTACTGCCGGGCTATCTTCTGATGAATTATCACTGGCAACCGCAAATGCCGTTTACAGTGAATTTCTAAGCAATAATTTGTCAGTAAGCAATACTTCAGTTGCATCACTTTGGTCAAATCCTTACTCACGTATATATCAATGCAACGCCATCATTGAGAATACCAAAAACAGTACTTCATTATCCAATGATCTCAAAAATCGTTTGATTGGAGAGTCAGAATTCATGCGCGGCTTTTTTTATTTTTATTTGGTGCAGATGTTTGGAGATGTGCCACTGGTGGTTAGTACAGATTATACTGAAACAGCTTCCGTTTCCCGCACTTCAATGGATTCGGTGTATAAACAAATCATCGTTGATTTAAAAGATGCATCCTTGCTTTTGACAACCGATCTTTCGACCGGCAAAACTCGACCCTCCAAATGGTCGGCTGAAGCATTATTGTCCAGGGTATATCTTTATACGAATGATTGGACCAACGCCGCGCTGCTAAGCAATGATGTCATGGAATCCAATCAATATCAAATTCTCACTGATCCTACGAAAGTTTTTTTAGCCAATAGCAATGAAGCAATTTTGCAATTTGCGCCTGTTGACGGGAATGGATATACCTGGGAAGGATTCTATTTTATTCCCAAAAGCACCGCAGCCCCATCTTATCCGCTTACTGATACACTGTTACATTCTTTTGAAAATGGAGATGCAAGAAAGCTAAACTGGATCGGAAGCAAAACGGTCAATGGAAAGAGTTATAATTACTCTTACAAATATAAAGTTGGTAGTGGCGTAGGAACCCCTACTGAGTACTACATGGTTTTGCGATATGCAGAACAGGTGCTTATTCATGCGGAGGCGCTCGCTCATACCAATGATTTACAAAATGCATTGAAGGATGTAGACAAACTCCGGCTCCGTGCAGGACTTCCTTTATATAGTAACGATGGCATTACGCGAAATCAATCCGATGTACTGCTACTTATTGAAAAAGAGCGCCAGCATGAGCTGTTTTGTGAATGGGGGCATCGTTGGTTTGATCTTAACAGGACCTCCCGGACAGCAGCGGTATTAAACCCAATAAAGCCCGGCTTTAAGAGCACGGCAACATTGTTCCCGGTTCCTTACACACAGATCCAAAGGAACTACAGACTTACTCAAAACCTCGGATATCAAAATTAAGCTCATAAAAAATGAACAAGAAAATAGCAACTATATGCTCCGTTATTATATTAATTAGCGGTTTGCATGTATTGGGACAAAATAAAGAACATGCTTATTTAAAAATCGGCGACAAAGTGCCAGATTTTATTTTCCCCATAAAGAATTATAAAACGAACAAGGCAAAAATTTCTGACTTTAAGGGCAAACTGGTGATCCTCGATTTATGGGCAACCTATTGCTCATCCTGCATAGCTGCCATGCCACATATGAATGACTTGCAGAAAAAATTTGACGGCAAGATCCAGGTGATTATGGTTACTACGGATGATGACAAGAAAATAGCCCTGCATGCAGCTCATTCAGACAATATAAGGACGAATAAACTTCCATCCGCTACCAATGCTAAGAAGTTGGCAGGGTTGTTTCACTATATTTCACTACCCACTCATGTTTGGATAGATCAGAATGGCATTGTGAAATTCATAACCAGTGGCCTCGGCGCAAATGAAAAAAATATCCAGGACTATCTTGATGGAAAGGAGCTTGCGCTTGAAGAAAAGAAAGATCTGAAAGTAGCGGGTGATATGCCATACCTGGCTTTTTGGTATCCCTATCACAAAGAGATTTCCATATATACGTACCTCTCTCCGAGTCAAAAGGAATATCATGCAAATATGGGTAGCGGATTTTCAAGAAATGAAGACGGATCTATTCATGAAATACACACGGGGTACAGTTCCTTAAAAAATTTATATAAGCTTGCTTATGGGATGCCGAGTACCACCGGACAATTTTCTGATAGCCGCGTATTGACCAATTTTAAAGATGCGCAGAAGTATGCATTTATTCCGCATGCAGATTATAGGGTGGCAGGTCTTTCTTATATGTTTCAGCTCATTAACAATAATAATTTGCCCGATGAGCGAATATATAAATTCATTCAAAACCAGTTTGATTTAGCATTTAATATTAAAAGCACCTGGGAGAAAAAAGTGGTTAGCTGTTATGTATTAAGACGACAGCCGGGTGATGATAAAATGCTCTCAAAAGGCGGCCCCTTTAAAGGCGAATACCAAGGCCCGGTTTATAGTGTGCAAAACCTCACATGGGAAACTGTTTTTGGCAATTTGAATTTTGCTGCGCCTTTTCAATTGATAGATGAATCAGGTATCAATCCCGATGAAAGAATTGATATTAAAATTGATACCCGGTTGGATAGCCTGGATTATGTCAATGAGTCCATAAAATCATACGGTTTGTTTTTTACGAAAGAGGAGCGGGAGCTTGATTGTATTGTATTAACAGATCCAGAGTAATGTTTTTCTCATGTGTAAAGTGATGTTATCATCGTGCGCGGCGCTAATGCCGTGCGCGATGATAAATAAATGGTTAAGCGGCTTAAGCATAAGCAAGTGCTATCGGAGAATGATCGTGAAAAAGGGAGTTGGCTATTGAATGTATAAGGTGATTGTTGTGTGAGAAAGATGATTACGTGGAAGTGTTGGAGTTGGAAACAGCTTAGGCATAAGCAATACTTCACAATATTTGAATTGTAGGGTAAGTTACCACAGCTGTTTTTTTAGCACCAGGTAAAAATGGAAATGCTTGTTAAAAAAAAGTTGCCTTTTTAAAAGACAACTTCTTTTGATTAGCAGCATGTACTACCTGTTGAACCCAGTGTAGGTACAAGGGTATCAGAAAGAACTTTGCTTTGGTTGCTTTTTAAACATTTGAAAGTAAACACTGTTTTTCTGTTCAGCGTGACGCTTTGATTTTGAATTTTCATTTTCTAAAGATTAATGATGAAAAGAAAACGTTTGTTAATAAAGGCGCCTTATTAAAAGAAACCTTCCTTTGATTAGCAGCAGCTGCTAGCTCCAGATGATCCAAGTGTAATTGTAATAGTGTCAGAAAGAGCTTCACTTTGATTAAAGGCAGAACTTCTAAAAGTAAACACCGTTCTTCTGTTCAGCGTTACGCTTTGATTTTGAATTTTCATGATGAATATATTTTAGTTATTAAAACTATGGGTTTATACTTGTTGATACCACCTTATTATATGAATAAACTCATTTAATATACACGACAGTGTATTGGACATATGAAGTGATTTTCAGTTTTGATATTTTGTTATTGTTAAAACGAATGTAACTATGATGATCAACGCTTATATTGTAAATAAAGAATCAAATGTGCGGGATTTGTTGAGCCACTATGTCGCACAAACTCCCGGTTTGAAATTGATCGGTTGTAACAGTGATCCGTTGGATGCAATGGCAAAGCTTGGGAAATCTGAGGTGATCACGGATATTGTATTTTTGGACAGTGAGGTATTGACCAGTTCGGAGTTGACAAAAGAGCGCGTGGTTTTAATGGATCGTGATACACAGGTTGTGTTTTCGGCCATGAGCAACGATCTGGCGGCAGCGGCTTTTGATTGGAACGCGACGGATTATTTACAGCAACCGGTATCCTATGAGCGTTTCCTAAAGTGTGTCGATAAGGTGAAGAGTAAAATGAGTAGAGTAGAAGAAGTAGCAGAATTAGCGGAAACGCCTTGCTTCTTTATTCAAAGTGCTGGCAAAGGAAAGCTCATTAGGATCGCAAAGGAAAGTATCGTGTTCGTGGAAAGTGCGCTGAATTATTTGAAGATTCATTTGGACAAGATTTCGCATACTACTTACCTGTCCATAAAGGAGATGGAAGAAAACTTATCTGGCAGTCAATTTATTCGAGTTCATAAATCGTTTATTGTTAACCTGGATAAAGTGAGTGTGGTAGAAGGAAATATGATTCATTTGAATAACGGCAAGACGATCGTACTCGGTCCAAATTACCGTAAGGATTTTTTTGCGCATATCGGCTGCATGTTATTGAAAAGCAAGAAGTGATCAGTGCCTTATTGCTTCACAAGCTGTATGGTTTTTAGAATATAATAAAATAGAAGATAAGCCTGTTGGTAAGCAACAACCAACAGGCTTTTTCATTGGATAAAATTTCAAGTCAAGACTTCCTTTGGTGTGGTCATCGCTTTTTCGCGTTTTATTTCCTTAAGAAGGAAGCAATAGATGATCATTTCATGCGCACGCTGATTGGCGCTGAATAAACGATTCACGTGCATATGCATTAGGTACGCAAACAGCAACCTTCTTTTGCCGGGTTGAAATCGTTCAAGATTATCTATCAGCGATTTATTAAAATGTTGCATAAGCGTTTGCTGTTCAGCACTGAGTTCGGGCACGTAGTAGCTTCTATATTCTTTGTAAGCATTGTTAAGCTCCTTTGTGTCGCTTGTTTCAATATTATGTTCCTTATTAAATGTATCGGATGATTTGGTAACCATGAATTGGAACTCTTCCTCTCCAAATAGCGGTGTTTTCTGTATCGCCAAAGCAAGGTCAATTACCAGATGATATTTGTGGTTGTCAGACAATTGATCGGGAATTGTGCTGAGTATAAAGTCGCTATCATTGCGAAAATGGCTTTCAATATCAGGCATCGTATTCCAGCCGTACCGCACCGTTTCACGCTTATAGGTCTTAAGTAGCAATTCAGAGATTACACCGGATTCGATATAACCATTCAACAAGTCGGTTAGTGAGCTGATTAGAAAATATCCGTCTTTTGTGTTTTTCATTTGAACACGAAAGCGAATATGATCACCGTTCTCATTATAACGGATGAAAAACCACTTATGAAAGTATTGTTGATATTGTTCGAGGAAAGCGGCGATGGGGCCGGCTAATATTTCATCAGAGCGACGCTGGTGACAATATATTTCCCAGTATAGCCAATCCCTACCCGGCGGAATGATCTGCTGAATGCCGGGATCAGGTTTTCCAGAATGATCATGGAAGCCGCCTTTGTAAATTTCTTCGTTATGAGTCACGCTCAATACGAATTGGGCATAGTAAGGATTGCCGCCAGAGGTTTTGATAATGCTATTTGCCGGAACAAAAGCTTCTTCGATTAAAATGGTTTTATTTTTCTTGAGGTATTGTGCAAATGCCAGCATATCGGCTTCGGATTGTTGGTTGAAGCACAGTGTTTGATCCGTAATACCAGACTTGAACCATTGGCTGGCACCAATGTGTGCCATGTGGTCTTTTATAGCAGTTATATCAACATCGCTAATGTCGATCTTCCACTTAGCAGGTGCAAGTACAATGTTGCGAAACTGCAGTCTCGGGTAATAGGTTGCTTCGGGCAAAAGATTTTCCAGGCTAAGACTTAGATTAACCTGGAAGTCCTGGCGCTGTAAGTCGCAGAGGAAACGGAACAAAGCGAGACTGGAACGGGTATGGTTATACGCGCTGCTCAAGCGAGGGATCAATCTCTTATTGTATTTTTTCGACCAAAGAAATAATGCATTACCCTGTGCAGATACAAGAATGTCATCTAACGTAAGTGGGGCATCAGAAGTGTCATAATTTAGAATGCTAAGTTGCAAAGGGTAGATGGCTTTTCTGCGACTCACATTATCCGCTTTGTTTTCCGCGATATAAGCAATGTCAAAAAACAATACTTCAGGATTGGCATCTTGTTCTAATTTGGCAAGTTCCTTGCAATTTTGACTAAATGTCTCGCCAGTATGCGTGAAACGGCCAAGCAAGCTGTTAGCCGTTACGCCTCCAATGGAATCGATACATATCAAATCATCAACTACGGAACATAAAACGCTAAACGTGTTTGGCAATGGTGGAAGATTCGATGATGACTTTAGCGGCAATTGATCCAGTTGAATCATTTTGTTACATTGGTTATTCACGTCGGTGATTTGCGATAATAATGCTGATTTTAAAGGATCTTTTGATTTCTGTTTGTTTTGGTCTTGCGTTTTCTTCGCCGCAAATTTTGCCGCAAAATCATCTCCCGCTCCAGCTTGTGTCAGCTCATTATATCCGATTCCAATTTCAGGATCAAGTGCTTTTATTAGTGGGACAGCTTCAGTGCCAAATCGCTGACCCAGTTTGTCGGCGAACTGCTGTAATGACGTGTTTTCCGTTATAGGCACAAGTTGTTGCAATATCGGTACGAGTTTGTGCAACTCTTTGAATGTGCTTTCACTCAGCGCACCGGAAATTAGTTTTCGCTCGGCTAATATGTACGGATCGTCGTATTGTGTTTGGGATTGGTTGATACGCTCAAAATAATCCTCTCCAATGATATTTGGGTGCAACTCAGTGATGAGCAGCTGCAGGTCAATCAGTTGATCTAAAAACTCGATAGGATCATCTAAGTGATGCCCGTTTTCATTGAGATGCTCAATGAGATGATGATAGGTAACCGGCTCAGTACAAGCCTGCAAAATAGCTATTACGGTTTGATAATAACTGATTTCCGACAATTGGAATTGTCCGTCAATGAAACTGATATAACGGATCACATCATTAATGACATAATAGCTACTGTTGGCGAATAGTTTGAGATCTTGTTCGGCAATGGTAGCAGAGCTTATTAGTACATCTTGTTTATGTGGCCAGTCTATAAACGTATGCAGGAGTTGTTCATCTGCAATGGTGAGTTGGGAATTTTGATTACCACTTTTGACAGGACACAGGCCAACCCCTGCAAAGTCGGCGAACGGTGTTGCGCGATATTTGGCGCGGTTAAAATATTTCCAAATGGTATATTGACTCGCTTCAGGTAACTGATCTATTTGAGAGCTGGATGTGTCTTTAATTAATTCATAAAATTCGGATGAGGAAATTGCGATAGCCGCTTTAAGTTCTTCCCAGCAATCTTCAAGTTTTGCATCTAATGGAAACCTGGGTACGCGGTAAAGCACCTGTGGATGAATATGTAGCTTCATAATCTTAGCATCTTTTTATTTCAATTTAAGCCCTGGCTATTGTTTATGATAACTTTGATTATAAAAAGCGTTATTCGATATATGTACGACAGGGTTTGATATAGAAAGGCGTTTTAAGATTGTTGCAGCCACCAGTATTTTATTTTCTTCATTATAGCTCACACCTTTCTTTGATACAATAACATTCGAAGGGTTTTGTGCGGCGAGTTAGTCACCGCGAAAAGTGCGGGTGTATTTGCCGCGAGTTTTGTTATAGCGCAGTAGAGGGAAACAAAGATTATTTTTTATACACTTTATTTTAATAGCAACACCCGGTCATTGATTGGTTAAAGGCCGTTAAACCGCTGATCAAGAAATATAAAAATGAAAAGCGCCCGCTCAAGGGAGGCAACCACTATGAAGTTATATTGCGATGCAAGATTTTTGCAATTGCTTTTGTCGACTATCGACCTGTCCGCGAATCAAAAAAAGGTCGGTTGTTTTGGACTAAGTGCGAACATTTTAACAAGTTCAATATTGGTTGACTTAACCCCCATTGATACCAAAGTCTTTAAATGGGCATCACCTTCCAAATCCGAGTAATAAGTTGCAGTCCAGCTCACACTCTTTCCATTAAGCAATTCAATTATTTTTCTGAAGTATGGTTGATCTACTTCGGAAATTGAATGTCCCAAAACAATTACCTTTTTTACCTTCGCAAATTCGTAAAAGTGATTCAAATTGTCATTTATAATTTCATGGGCTGATTTATAAGAAGTTTTAAAATAAGACATAAGCTCTTCCTTGCCAGACCTATATGAGTATTCATTTTTATCCGCCATATAGTCTCGCCATCTTTCTAAGTCTTCTCCATTTAAACCTTCGGGTTGTTTTTCTTCCTCTTCAACAAATTCAGATGGATCAACACCATGTCCGAGTATTAAAGTGTCGTTCGGATTTCTTGCTCTTCCATGAATAAATAAAATTCTTGAAGGCTTTATACCGTAGTATTTTATTAAAGTATCAATATAATTGAAATTTAAAAAAATAGAATCATTTTCCAATAATAAGAGTTTGCCATCCATTTCTTCAGGAAATTCAACATCTAAAATAAAATCTTTGAAAGCCTTGTATAAATCAGTTGTTAGCTTATTAACGATACCTTTCATTTCAATTTGATATGCGTGCCAATCCCGATCGCTAAAAGTCTCACTACCAGGATCTGCCAAATAATCTATATTGTCATCCAAAACTGTTTCAAAGTCTAATTCTGCTAAAGCTGATTCAAAATTTGCTCATAGTGGATCCCAAAAACTTTTCTTTTCATGAATGTCTAAATCTGGCAAGCCATAATATTCAGTAAATAATTTGTATAATTCAGTATGTCTTTTTTGCAAGAAAAAGCCAAATAGTTGATATGAAGTACTTAATCCATGATGCCGGTCAAATCCATTGCCAATAATGTAAAGGGTGTTTGCCATATTGATATTTAAGTGCGTTCAGCTCGGGGCCACTGCCTAATTGAAAAAAATAAAATTGAAGTTAACAACAAAAGCTAAATATTAATTTGTTTGCAGAATATTAGATGATATAAATGCAGTCAATTGTTATTAAGTCTTGCGGAACACGTTTTCGTTTTTTGGAGGAAGCTTATTCTCAATTATCAACTACTGTGTAAATTTATATCTCCTCATTAGTGTTTCCATGGCGTACATAATAGCAGCCTTTTTTTAAGGATGAATTTATGGCCTTTTAAAAGGTGGTTGTTTCAATATACCATTGTCAAAACAATGTCTTATCCAAGGTAAACCCATTTCAATAAAATAATAAGTTTGGTCAGTGTCAATTGATGGCAGTTCAAAAACGGTCCAAAGAGAAATGGCTTCTTTTAAAATCTGGCTGCCAATTCCTTGCCCTTGCAAATTTGGGAGCGTATTCATGTGTGCAAGCTGCATGCCATCTTCTGTATTTGTAAACTCAAAGCAACTGCATATCAAATTATTTCTGTCAACGGCAAAAAGAAATGAAATGTCTCTCTCTAACAAATAAATTTGATAAGCTCCAAAAGTTGCAATGAGTTCGCATCCTTGGAATTCTGTTGCAGTTAATATTTGTCCTATTTTCAAATTCATAATATTATATTAAATGAATTTACTCTATTTCTTGAACTGGTTTATCGCCTTACTATTATTTTGTCTTTAAGATGCAATATTTTTTTCTTATTATAAATAAAGTACATCAACTAAGTATTACTACAGTGATGGCATTTTACATCTATCAGCCAAATTAAAAGTCCATTGCCTGATTTTAGCTGGTGTTGCTTAAAAAGCTCAAGAGAATACTACATGGTAGAGCTTTAGCTTATCAGTGATTTGACGCTGATTGCTTTGGAGTTTTCAAACATTGCGGCAATCCTGATATATGTTTTCTAAAGCTTGTCTGAATCATTGTTAATTGCGACGGAAAGTCTCTGCTTAAGTAATTTCATGTCTTGACTTACTTTTAAATCCAAAATTTTTGCGTAATGCTGAGTTTGCCTAAGCGATGAGTGGCCAAGCATTTGAGAAACCGTTTCAATGGGTACGCCGTTGCTTAAAGTTACTGTTGTTGCAAATGTATGCCGCGCGATATGAGACGTAAACGATTTATTGATGCCACACAAGTCAGCAATTTCTTTCAGATAGGCATTCATTTTTTGATTGCTTGGTACTGGTAATAAAATATTTTTATTTTGGCAAATGGGATGATCTTTATATTTCTGAATTAACTTCTCTGCCATTGGTAAAATAGGAATTGCTGTTCTTACACTGGTTTTCTGACGATGAGTGAAAATCCATTGTTCCCCATCTATACCGGTTGTTATTTCATCAGCTTTAAGTTTTTTAACATCTATATACGCAAGGCCAGTAAAACAACAGAACAGGAAAATATCTCTTACCAGGCTTAAACGTTCGATTGAGAATTTTTTGTCCGCAAGTGTCTGCAACTCCTGTTGTGTTAAATGAATTGGATTTACAGGCTTGATTCTGCCTTTATAATTTAAGAACGGATTTTTGATGATCCACCCGTTTGAAAGACAAATGCGAATGATTTTGCCGAAGTTCTTTATGTATTTGATCGTCGTGTTATTATTGCATTTCCTAACACTTCTTAGATAATAGTCATATTCACTTATAAACTCTGTTCCAATCTTGGTAACATCAATATCATTGATTTTGTATTTGTATTGTAGGAATGATTGGGTATGTTGCAATGATACCTGATAACGTTTATAGGTTAATGAAGCAAATTCAAGGCCCACTAAATTTTCCATTTTTCGATTGTGTTCATGAAATGTTTCAATAAGCATGTGGGCTTTTTCCGATTTTCCCAAAATTTGGTTTTTGATTGAATCAGCAGTTATGTCCTTATTATTTTCGAATAGGTAACGGTGCGCCTCGTACGCTTTTGCTAAAAAATTATCCAGGTAGGAGTTTAGGCTTTTCGTGTTTTCCTTAGTGCCAATTGCTCGTCCGCCATGACTATTCCATCTGGATGCGTCACAATACCTGTTGGTAGTGATCTCAGCTCGTTGCCCATCTACTGTGATTCTCAAATAGATAGGAGCTTTTTCTTGAGAATAACTTTTTTGCTTTTTTAGGTAGAAAAGCATGCTAATGTTTGCCTTCATGATTTTACTCACTTTTGGTTAGATAAAATTAGCATTGCGAGCAACTTTTTACAAGAGGTGCGTTTTTCGAACATCTTGATGTTCAGTTCGTTAGAGGCAGTTTGGTGAGTAACTTTTTGTTCAAACCTTACTCACCGAATCACTCACCAGAATTATGCGATTTTCTGCATATTTTGATAAGTTGCCAAAAATAAAAAAGCCCGTAAACACTGCGTTTGCGGGCTTTTAGCACAATTTGATAAGTGAAAAAGTGGAGCTGAGGGGAGTCGAACCCCTGTCCAAACATATTCTCCAAAAGCTTTCTACATGCTTATTTCTTTATTATTTGTCGGCGGCGTACAGGAAAAGAACCAACCAATACACTACTTAGCTGAATGGTCTTAAGTTGTAGTCACAGCCTTCTACAACAGCATTCTGTGTTTGTTTTTGAGTCGGCGGCGGCGCATGGTAACAGAACAACCGGCGCGGCGGCCCTAATGACTATCTAATCACTGATTAGGCAGCCATGGCATACTGAGTATTGCCATTTGAAGTTTGTGCATTCCAGATTAAAGTGCAGATTACACAACGCACTGCATGCTTACACTCTCAAAGATCTACGCTGTCAAAACCAATACAGCCCCGGGAAAATGAGCGAGTATTTAACTAGCGTTCATTTTTCGCGAACAGCAAATTTACATAAATAATTAAGAATTAGGAATTAAGAATTAAGAATTGAAGTGTGGCATGTTTTGGATGATTTTAGCGGGTTACTGTGGTGGGAAATGAAAGGGTTAGATGGGGTTGCTCTCTGGTATGGGGCTTCGACAGGCTCAGCCTGACAGCGCGAACGGAGTGTCAGGCTGAGTTTGTCGAAGCCTTCTAGCACCATAATGGAAGCAACCATTCATCACGAAACCCGCACCAAAACAATTCTTAATTCTTAATTTTTAATTCATAATTGAATAAAACGCTAGTTTCACAAGATGGAGAATATCACGGTATACACCAAAAGAATAGACAAACTGGAAGAAGATTTAGGACTTCTCAAACGAAGAAAGAATACCATAAGCTGGATACGATTTATCATCACCATTGTCGTGGCGGTGGTGGCGTGGCGATTGAAAGACAATGGCTTGCTGTATATGGCTTTGCCAATCGTTATTTGGCTCGCTGTTTTCCTGCGACTAGTTGTGCTGGCGGTGAAAAATAATGCTGCAATTGCACACCATCAGCGGCTTGTGGCGATCAATGAAAGGGAAATTGAAATAGCGAACGGACATTATACTAATTTACCGGATGGCAGCCAATTCAAGCTGCAAGTACACGACTACTCGAATGATCTGGACATATTTGGCAGGGCGTCCATTTATCAATATATCAATCGCACGATGTCCGAACAGGGAAATGCATTTCTGGCAAAAAAGCTGCTGCATCCATCTCAGCTAAAGGATATTCTTCAAACGCAGGAGGCTGCAAAAGAATTGGCTCCATCATACGAGTGGCGACAAGAATTGCAGGCTCATGGAATGGAGTCGCCGATCGCAACTGCTACGCAGGAAAAAATTGCAACATGGCTCCGTGAACCGCTTTCGTTTTCTGATAGCAAAGGCTGGCAATTAATGCGGATTATTTTTCCTGTGATCAGTTTGTCGACGCTCGTGCTGCATATTGTGGGTGTTATTTCTTCGCCCATTTTTTATGCGTTGGTCATTTTGTATTTGCTCATTTCCGGTGGCATCACAAAAACAGTAACGGCGCAATATCTTTCGTTAAACAAAATAGTGGGACAGGTGACCACGCTTTCCAATAGCCTTGAAACTATTGAAAAGCTTGAACCAAAAACGCCCTTGTTGCAAGCCATCAAAGCATTTTTTATGGGCACAACTTTCCGGTCGTCGACAGAAGTAAGGCGCTTGAAGAGCATTCTCGATAAGTTTGATATTCGCCTTAATCCATTGGTGTTTCTTCCGCTCAATGCTTTTTTGTTGTGGGATTTGCAGTTGATTTTTCAGTTGGAGAAATGGAAGCAAAAAAATCAATCGAACGTTAATAATTGGTTTGACAAACTGGGTGAAATTGAATTTCTAAATACAATCGCGAATCTACATTTCAATCAGCCGCAATGGGCTTTTGCTTCATTTGTAGAGCAGCATGGTAATCTTACGGCAACAAATCTCGGTCATCCATTGATTGAAAAAAAGAAGAGAGTTGACAGCAATTTTGAAATTCACGGCACCCCACAACTGGCTCTTATCACAGGTTCTAACATGGCGGGGAAGAGTACGTTTTTGCGAAGCGTGGGAACAAACATCGTGCTCGCTATGATGGGCGCGCCCGTGTGTGCGTCTTCATTTACGCTTTCGCCAATGCGTGTGATAAGCACGATGCGTATTGCAGATAACCTGGAAGAAAGCACGTCTACTTTTTATGCAGAACTTAAAAAACTACAATACATTATAGAGGCAGTAAACAGAAAAGAAAAAGTATTTCTGCTGTTTGATGAAATTCTGCGCGGCACCAACTCCGCAGATCGCCATCTTGGTTCCGCAGCGTTGATCAGGCAATTGATGCATAACGATGCTATTGGCATTTTAGCAACGCACGATCTCGAATTAACCAAACTTACAGAAGAATTCCCGCAAGCGATCCGTAATTACCATTTCGATATGCAACTCAAAAACGGCAGCGAATTGTTTTTCGATTATAAATTAAAAGACGGCATTTGCGAAAGTATGAATGCTGCGATATTGATGAAGATGATAGGAATTGAGTTTAATTGAAAATTCCTGCCCGACTAATGTCATTCAGGCGGGGAAAGTGGAAAGTTGAAAATGGCGGAGGGTGAACACATAAAAAAACTCATCAGATCCTTTTCGGGAAAATGATGAGTTTAAATGGAAAATAGTTTTATAGCTAGTTGACTTTTACAAACCTGATTTTTTCGGTTTGGGAGCCGCCTCGTGCTGAAAGTAAATAAATACCTGGCTGTAAATCATCAAGCATAATGGTGAAATAATTTGGTCCCTTAACAGCAAGTACATTAATACGTTTTGCGATTGTTCCTGCCATGTCCGTTATAATGATTGTGTATGTGCCACTAGCTGCGGCGTTAACATACAGCCTCATTGAATTTCTCACCGGATTCGGTACTACACTGATTGATGCGGAATCACGCAGGGGCGCTGTGCTGTCGATCTTGACCGGTGCAGTTAAGGTTATAGCCTTGGTGGTAGAGTCCTGGCATCCATTCGCTGCTCTAACATTCAGCGATGCGTTATAATTGCCCGCTTTGTTGTATGTATATTTTACATTTTTTTCCGGCGAAGAATTTCCATCTCCAAACTTCCAGACATAAGTTAAATCACCTGTGCCGGTTGATTGATTTTTAAACGTAACAGCCAAAGAGTTTAATGAGTCCACCGTTGTAGAGAAGTCCGCATGCACGTTACACTTCACCGTTACGGTCTTTACAAGCGAATTCTGACATCCATAGGCCCCTTTGACGTTCAGCGTAACAGGGTAATCGCCACCTGTTTTGTATGCGTGCTTGATGTCTGCTGCGTCAGACGAGTCTCCATCTCCGAACCTCCAGTCGTAGATTAGATTGCCGCCGCCCGTTGACTGATTCTTAAAAGCCACAGCCAAAGAGTTTATTGAGTCCACTGTTGAAGAAAAATCAGCAAGCACATTACAATAGTGTATGACTACTATTTTTGAAATGGCATCCGCGCATCCGTTAGTTAGATCTTTGGCTGCCAATGACACTGAATAAGCGCCTTGACCGGGATACATGTGTTGTGGACTTTGGGTTGTTGAGCCAGCGGTGCCATCTCCAAAATCCCATGTATAACTTACATTGCCACCGCCGGTCGACTGGTTTGTGAATGTAAAGGATAAAGGATTGAGTGAATCAGCTGTAGCGGTGAAACCGGTTGTGAGGCTGCATTTTACAGTTATGATTTTTACAACAGAATCCTGGCATCCGTTTGCGCTGTAAACCCTTAAACACACGCTATATGTGCCAGGCATCTGGTAAGTGTGCGGAGAGGGGTGTGCTTCTACAGTTGAAGTGCCGTCACCGAAAGTCCACATATAACTAGCAGATATGCCGGAAAGTGACATATTGAGAAATGAAAATTTGAATGGATTGTCGGGGTCAGCTCTGAAATCAAAATCAGCTTTAGTATTACAAGGATTTGTTTGAGCTTGAGACTTTGTTAAGAAACAAAGGCACAATAGGGTAAGGGTTAAAAAGCGTTTCATTTTAAAAAAATAAACCGGTAATAGGGCGGTGTAGGCGTAAAAATATTAAAATATTTCAAATTAGGAAAGTGGCCTGGCGGGAAACAGTGAATTGCAAGGGTTTTGCACGTACCCGCCCGGCTGAAACAGTTCGGATGGGGGTGACACTAGTTTGACTGATTTACGCTGCTTATGCAATCATCTTTCATGAAAACAAAACAGCAAGACGTTTATAGTCTTGCTGTTTTTGTATAAAGAAAAAATCAGTGTCATCAGTGTGCTCTCTTGTATGCGAAAGCGTTTATTTGAATAGTCTGAAAATATCCAATCCCAAAGCGTATGCCATAATTCCCAGCAATAGCACCATACCCGCCATTTGCGCATACTCCATGAATTTATCGCTCGGTTTGCGACCGCTGATCATTTCATACAAAGTAAACAATGCATGCCCTCCATCAAGTCCCGGAATTGGAAGAATATTCATCAATGCCAATACCAGTGAAAAGAAAGCTGTCAGCCCCCAGAAGCTCTGCCAATCCCAAACCGGTGCAAACATCTTACCAATTGAAACAACGCTTCCCAAAGACTCATTCGCATTTACTTTACCACTGAAGATCAGTTTCAACTGCAGCCAGTACGATTGCAATGTTTCTTTGCTTTTCTTAACGCCCGCAGGTATTGCTTGTGCAAACGTGTAATGGATTTCTTTTACTTCGAAATAAGGCTTTAAGTCAGAGACATTAGCAATGCCAATAATTCCTGTTTCAGGAACGGTCAATTTGATGTGATTTGTGTCTTTGCCACGCAAAACGGTAAGGTCAACCTGCTTGCCTTTATTTTTAAAAACTTGTTTTCTAAAATCCTGGAAAAACTCTGTGTTGTTACCATTCAGCGCTATAATCTTATCATATCTTTTCAAACCGGCTTTTGCAGCGGCGCTTGTGTCGCCTGCAATGCTATCTACGCGCACAAAAGGAATGCGCATGTCGATAAAGTTTACAGCTTTATACTTGATCAGTTTGCCTGCAAAATCATCAGGAATATTAATAGTTTGTTTTTGACCGTCTCTTTCAACTTCCACAGTTTTTGATCCGCTCAAAATGATCTTCATTGGTATTTTGTTGAAGCGGTCGATGTATTCACCGTCTACACTCAATACTTTATCGCCATCTTTAAAGCCAATGCTCTGCGCCAACGAATCGGCCGAGATACCGTAAGTAAATTTATTTGTAGGCACGTATTCTTCGCCCCAATGCCAAAGCATACAAGCATAGATCAGGAAGCCCAAAATAAGATTTACCAATACACCACCTACCATGATAATCAAACGCTGCCAGGCCGGTTTGCTACGGAACTCCCATTCTTTTGGAGGAAGTTTCATCTGCTCCTTGTCCATGCTTTCGTCGATCATGCCGGCAATTTTTACATAGCCGCCAAAAGGAACCCAGCCAAGGCCGTATTCGGTTTCGCCAATTTTCTTTTTAAATAGAGAAAACCATGGATTGAAGAAGAGGTAAAATTTTTCAACGCGGCATTTGAACCATTTGGCCGGAAGGAAGTGGCCAAGCTCGTGCAAAACAACGATGATGGAAAAGGATAAAATAAACTGTCCTGCTTTTACTGCAAATTCTGTCCAGTCGATTGCTAATAAGGTCGTCATACAGGTATTATAATCACCGTATCCCGGTACTTTTTGAATTTTGAATAGTGGCAAATATAGGGAAAAGTTTGCGCCACTGGAATGATAATACGGATAGCCGGAAGCTTAATGTTAAACACCTAACGCTTAACGCCTAACACTTAGGGTAAAACGCCGTAAATGCTTGAAAAAGCGGGTCTTGCAACCGCCGTAATATTTTTGTTAATATTTTTTATGGGAAGCTGACAGCGAACGAAAAAGGAACAGCGAACGTTTGCTGTCAGGGCGAATGCGATTCGCCCCTACAGGCTCAGCAAAGACGCAGCGAATTCCCTCGCTTCCGCATCGCTATTGAAATAATCTTCCAGCGTTGGTTTTTCAATGAAAGGTATCTTTTCCATGGTGCGCTCAATGAGGTCGGTCATGTCAAGGAAGCCAAGGCGATTGCGCAGGAACGCATATACACCCATTTCGTTGGCCGCATTCATTACACAAGGCAGGTTCCCCCCTTTAAACAGGGCCGCTGTTGCCAGGCCAAGATTGCGGAAGGTTTTAAGATCCGGTTCTTCGAATGTCAGGGCATTCGGTTTGCGGAAATCATAGCGTGGAAAATTATTTGGCAAACGCTGAGGAAAACCGAGTGCATACTGAATCGGCAATTTCATGTCAGGAAGGCCCATTTGCGCCTTAAGGCTGCCATCTTCAAATTGCACGAGACTGTGAATGATGCTTTGAGGGTGAATAACCACCTGTAATTGTTCGGGCTTTAGGTTAAACAGCCATCTTGCCTCGATCATTTCGAGGCCTTTATTCATCAAAGTTGCCGAGTCAACGCTTATTTTGGCGCCCATGCTCCAGTTGGGGTGCTGCAGAGCGTGGTCGCGTTTTACATTTACGAGATAGTTAGGCTTTTTGCCGAGAAATGGTCCGCCAGAAGCCGTAAGGATCACTTTTTCAATCTTGTTGCGCGTTTCGCCTACAAGGCATTGAAAAATGGCAGAATGCTCACTATCCACCGGAATAATCGGCACACGGTATTGCACCGCTTTCTGCATTACTATGTCGCCGGCAACCACCAATGTTTCTTTATTGGCAAGTGCAATCGGTTTTCCGTTTTCAATGGCTTTAAGTGTTGGTTTCAGGCCTGCAAAGCCAACAATTGCGGCCAGCATCATATCATAATTATCCATCGCCGCTACTTCTTCCAGCGCGTCCTCACCGGCAAAAACTTTTACGTCAGTGCCTGAAAGATCCGCCTTCACTTTCGCGTACTGGGATTCATCTCCAATAACAACAATATTCGGGTTGAATTGTCTCGCCTGTTCTACAAGCAAAGCGGCATTAGAATGTGCGGTCAGAATTTCTGCTTCAAAAAGGTTTCCATTTGCTGCAATTACTTCCAGCGCCTGTTTACCAATGGAGCCAGTAGATCCAAATATGGCAATACGTTTTTTTGTAATGTCCGGCATTAGCAATGATATTTTGGTGGCAGGTCTTAAAACTGTGCCATTAATTATAAAAATTAAATAATCTGGCCGGTGACAGTATAAATAATCGGTCTTTCAAATCCGAAGCACAATGTCTTCAGAACACAATACCAGGATCAATGGAAAATTTTCAACTAAACCGGGGGGCTAAATTAAGGCAATAATCGGACTGAAATGGGTTTTCGGGGGTAAAGTTGTAACAAGCGTGAACAACTTGTGTATTTCAGCAACTGAGTGTTAAGTTGTTAGCTGTTGGTTGTTAGTTGTTAGGCTTTATGTCTTACAGATTCTTCCAACAACTATCAACTAACAACCAACAACTTTTTTTCTTTTTTCTAAAATAAATTTTCCCGGGTATTTTTTAATTGTCAATTTTACATTAATTTAGTTGTAACGACGATTGACTGCTATGCTATTTAATATTCCGGACGATACTGCCTTACTGAGTCTGCTTGCTCAAGATGATGAAACCGCGTTTCAAATCTTGTTTGACAAGTACAGAGGAAAGATCTTCAGCGTTGCTTATGTCTACGTTAAAAGCGCCTCCGTAGCTGAAGAAATTGTACAGGATGTTTTTCTCAAAGTTTGGTTCCAGCGAAAAGATCTGCTAAATATAAAGAACTTCAAATCCTGGCTATACACTGTCAGCAAAAACTATATTATTAATTACCTGGCAAAGCTTGCCAACGAACAAAAGGCAAGACGTCACTACAGTGAATTGCATGTAGTATCAGAAGATAATTGCGATTTTAAAGTACGCGATAATCAATACACACAACTTCTTACAGACGCCATTCAGCAACTGCCTGCCCAGCAGCAGAAGATCTACACCATGGCAAAACAGGGCGAACTATCGTACGACTCTATCGCCAGCAAACTCAATATTTCACGCCTCACGGTTAAAACCCACATGGCTCGCGCACTTGAATCCATACGCAGTTACATAAAGGCGCATGGAGGAGCGTTGATGGTGGCGTGCATTATGATCAAGTTCCTTTAGCAACTGAATAGACTGAATAAACTGAAGTTAAAAGTCGACCCTTCATCTGTAGTCCAATTATTCAACAATAAAGACGTTCAGTCTATTCAGTCCATTCAGTTATTCAGTTATTTGTCTTTCCCGCTGCCAAAAAAATATTTTGCATTCCTGTACTCCACACCTCCCTGCCGCCTGTCTTAATTAAATGAACCTTGGGAAATAACCACTATGGTCAATAAAGAGAGAATACAATACTTACTGGATAAATATGTTGCAGATAGAATTTCTGCTGCAGAAGAAGTGGAATTATTCGATGCTATCGGCTCTGGCATGTATAATGATCTTTTGGCGAACCACATCATGGTAAGGTTCCATCACCAGCACGCGGAAGAAATGAATATTGATGAGCAAAGAGCTAAAGAAATTATTGCCAAAATAAAGCACGCGGAGAAAGAAACTGCGAGCGTTATACCTATTCAAAAGAAACACAAATACAGAAAAGTCTGGTTTGCCGCTGCATCGGTTTTGGTTATTGGCTTAAGCACTGCAGTTTTCTTTTTACCAAAGAAAAAACCTGCTGCCGAACTGGTTTCTGTAAAAGAAGAAGTGAAAGGAGAGATGTTCGTTAATAAAGAAAACGGTGGCACAAAAGCAGAACGTTTTCAATTGGAAGATGGCAGTTTCATTACACTTAAGCCTGGTTCTTCCATAAAATATCCTGAACATTTTTCTGCTGACAAACGTGATGTTTATTTGTCCGGCGAAGCTTTTTTTGAGATCACTAAAAATGCAGGCAAGCCATTTTTTGTGTACAACAGAAATCTTGTAACACATGTGCTGGGTACATCTTTCAATATTAAAACAGACGAAAACAACAGGAAGATCGAAGTATCTGTTGTGACGGGAAAAGTAGAAGTTTACGAGCGTGACGAGAGTGCGGACGACATCAAACAAAGAAAGAATAAGGGCCTCATCATCACACCGAATCAAAAAGTAATTTACGGAGAAGAAAATAAAACTTTCGATGCAACACTTGTAGATGTTCCGTTGCCTATAATTGTTAATAAGGATAGTATACAAGTCGCTCCTGCAAAAGAACGCGCAGCATTTGTTTATGAATCAGAAAGGTTTGAAAATATCCTGAAAGCTTTGCAGGTAACTTATGGAGTAAATATAGAAGTGGAGGATGAAAACCTGAACAACTGCCTCTTTACAGGTGATATAACAGATCAGAATCTTTACAAAAAACTAGACATTCTTTGCCAGTCGCTCAATAATACTTACGAGGTAAAAGGCACATCAATACTCATACGTGGCAGAGGATGTAAATAAAAACGAATTGCTTTTGTGTAAATAATTATTCAATCACTAAACCATAATTATTGCTTTATGAAAAACAACAACTGCGAAACCTAACACAAACAATCTTTCTCGATTATACTGCAAAAGAATGCCGGTATGTGGGGCATACCGGCAAGGAAACCTATGCGGTTTAATTATGTCCGAAACGTTTTACTTAACGAACAAAATCATATGAAATTATGAAAAAAAAGCAATTTATTGCTTCAATACTGCTTGCAATGAAGATTATTGTAGTTCAATTTACTATCGCCGTCACTTTTGCGTTTTCGGTATACGCAAAGAAAACAGAAGCGCAAGGCATTCTCGATAAGCCTGTCACGCTTTCTGTAGACAAAATAACGGTGTTCAAGTTCATCACGTTAATGCAACAACAAACCGGCGTAAAATTTCTCTACAGCCCATCTGCCATAGATGGAAATAAAAAAATAAGCTATTCCGGCGATAATAAAAAAATTTCAGAAGCGCTTTGCGAAGTAATGAAGCCGCTCGACATCCGCTATAAAGTAGTAGATGACCAGATCTTGCTTTATCCGGAAGAAACCAGCCTGAACCCTTTGCCAGATAACAAGACAGTAAACATTGCAGCCGACCACTACGTTGGAGGAACTGTTGTAAATGACAAAGGTGAACCCCAGGCGGGCGTAAGCGTTACGATAAAAGGCTCAAACCTGGGTGTTTCTACAAATGACAAAGGTTATTTCCGCATCAATGTTAAAGACGAAAATGCGGTGCTTGTAATTAGCTATGTTGGGTACAGATCACAGGAATTTAAAGTAGGAAACAAAACAGAATTTGTTTTAAAACTGGAACCTTCTACCGATCAATTGAATGATGTGGTGGTAGTGGGATATGGTACGCAAAAAAGAAAAGATCTTACTGGTTCTGTAGCAACAGTAAATGTAGCGGACGCGAAAAAGAATCCTTCCTACGATGTTGCGAAGATGTTGCAGGGGCAGGTAGCTGGCGTGACCGTGCATGGTTCAGGAGAGCCCGGAGGTTATGTGAGGATTAAGGTAAGAGGGGTAAGCAACTTTGGAGACAACAGTCCTTTGTTTGTTATTGACGGAGTTCCGATCACTGATCCGTACGACTTTTCACCGGAGGATATTGAATCTATATCTATACTAAAAGATGCATCTGCGGGCGCCATTTACGGTTCCCGTGCAGCAACAGGCGTAGTGCTCATCACTACAAAAAAAGGAAAGGCAGGCTTACCAAAAATATCATTCAATGGATATGCCGGCATGCAGCAGGTGCCTAAGAAAATATCTGTTTTGGATAGAGTTGGTTACCAAAAAGTGGTAAATGCGGCTACTACAAATGCAGGACTTTCATTGGTTCCCGCAAATGATCCATCCAACCCAAATTTTGTTTCCAATATCAATACAGACTGGCAGGATGCCGCGCTGAAAAAAGGTTCTATCCAGAATTACAACGTAGGTATTTCCGGCGGAAGTGATGCGCTGAGCTACAATGTTTCTTTGGGCTACTTCGATCAAACCGGTTACCAGGTTGGGCCACAAGCCTACAAACGTTATTCTCTCAACAGCAGTTTGCAGGGAAAGAAAGGCAAATTCAGCTATGGGGTGAAACTTGCTTACATGTATTCTAAAAAAGGAAACTATGCCGGTACGGCAAACCATGCTGTATTTGGCGGAACAGTTACCAGCATGCTTACTGCGATACCTACAATGCCTGTGTACGATTCAACAAAAGAAGGCGGCTATGGCGGTACGGACCAAACTATACACCGTGCAATTTCTGCCAACGTTGTTGGTTTGAATTCAATCGTAGACGACTGGAGCGAACGCAACCGCGTGTTGTTAAATGGTTGGGCGGAATTTGAAATCGTTAAAAATTTAAGATACAAGATCAACGCGAGCTTCGATAGAACTGACTATAAGAACTACCACTATGAGCCAAGCTTTGATATGGGTTTTTATTACATCAATACCCAGTACTATTACATGGAAAACTTTGGTCAGCCCAACAAGCAGCTTGTAGAAAATACGTTGACATACAACTTCACCAAAGGAAGACACACGGCTGATTTCCTTGCAGGCTATACATTTGAAAAACAGAACAACCAATGGCAAACCGGTACATCACGCGATAACGGAAGCATGGAATTTCCTTCATTTGCCAATGCTGCTGCATCTGCCAATACCATCACCGAATGGAGAGGCACTTATGTTACCACGGGCCTTCTTGGCAGAATTAACTACAACTATGATTCCCGCTATCTCCTTACTGTAAACTTTAGAAGAGATGGATCTTCCAAATTTGCTCCTGCGAAAAGATATGGTGATTATATGGGAATAGGTGGTGCCTGGAACATAAGCAATGAAAAATTTCTTACACTTCCTGCAGCTATCAGCAGTTTGAAATTGCGGGGTGGATGGGGAACGCTGGGTAATCAATTCAATCTTGGTGAATACCAATGGCAGCCGTTTATTAACACAGCTTCAAACTACAACTTCAGCAACACCTATGCACATGGTGCTACTACCGTTTCCGTGGCAGATCCCAACCTGCACTGGGAAAGCTCTACCACAAGTGACGTAGCATTGGATATGGGTTTCCTGAAAGAAAGACTAAACCTGACCGTTGAGTATTTTGATAAAAAAGCTTCAGACATTCTTACAGCTCTTCCTTTACCGTATTCTGTTGGTTCAGTACCAAATACCATCACCACAAATGCAGCAACTGTAAAAAATACAGGCTTTGAGTTTACATTGGGTTATAGAAAAACTGACGGCAGATTTACCTATAACGTAAGTGCAAACTTCTCTACCCTGAAAAGCAAAGTGTTGAAACTGGGTGGTACCAATAATCCAATATATGGTTCCGGCAGTAAAACAGAAGTGGGAAGATCTGTGGGTGAATTGTACGGTTATCAAACCGAAGGCATTTTCCAAAGCGCTGACCAGATCGCAGGTCACGCATTCCAAACTGCACAAACATCGCCCGGTGATGTGATCTTCAAAGCACAGAATGGAAAAAATAACGATCACACCTATCAGCTTACTGATGCTAATGACAGAACATACCTCGGTAATACCATTCCTAAATACAACTATGGCTTTACATTTAATGCAGGATATTCCAATTTCGATCTTTCTCTGTTCATCCAGGGAAGCGGCGGTAACAAAGTGTTTAACGGCGTTTACCAGGCGCTCATGACAGGGCAGTATGGAAACCAGCACACAGATGAATTGAACTTCTGGTCTCCAACCAATACAAACACAAAAGTTCCAAGACCCATCATCAACGATCCTAACGGCAACAACCGTTTTTCAGATCTGTTTGTTGAAAGCGGTTCTTATGTAAGATTGCAAAACGTACAAATAGGATACAACATTCCGGCTTCATCAGTTCTTATGAGAAAACACGTTGTCAGCAAGCTGCGTTTATACGTGGCAGGAGAGAACGTACTCACCCTGAGCAAATACAAAGGATATGATCCTGATTTCATCAGCGATGGTTTGTTTAACCGCGGATTTGATTACGGTTCATTCCCTAATCCAAAAACGTTCATGTTCGGTATTCAGGCAGCGTTCTAATTTTTTATCGTTAAACTAACTAAGAATGAAAAAGAATTTTTTGAAATACGGAATAGCCATTTGTTCGATCATCACTTTAGCGAGTTGTGACAAGCAACTTACCCAGGTCAACCCCAATACACAAACATCGGCATCCTTTTGGAAAACGCAGGACGATGCATTGGCAGGAACAAATGCATGCTATCAAACTTTTATTGAAGATGGCGGCTATATGCGCTTTACGCCCATTTTACTAAATGTACAGGGCGACGACATAAAAAGTAACAGTCCTTGGACGGCAATATCCAATGCAGCAAGATTTCAGTTGGGAACTGCCGACAACTCTGGTTACGGCTGGACATTTGATGAATACTTCCAGGGCATTTCAAGATGCAACCAGGTGATAGCAAATCTTCCTGCTATATCGATGGATAATATATTGAAGAACCGTTTAATTGGGGAAGCATATTTCCTGCGCGGTCTATATTATTTCCATTTGGTAAACATGTTTGGCAGTGTGCCATTGCCAACTGTAACGGCCAAAACATTGCCACAATCAACTGTTGCAGAAGGTTGGGCGCAGATAAAAGCTGATTTCAAAGCAGCCATTCCTTTATTGCCTGCGACTTACGCTGATCCTGATAAAGGACGTGCAACCAAAGGCGCTGCTATGGCTTTTCTTGGAAAAGCTTATCTGTTTAATGGAAGTTTCGATAGCGCTTCTGCACAATTTAAATCTGTAATTGATCTCGGTGTGTATAGCCTGATGCCAAACTATGCTGACAATTTTGACGAAAACCACGAGAACAATGCTGAGTCTGTTTTTGAATTCCAATTCTCTTTAACAGCAGGCGGCACAGACTTGCAGTGGCAAGGTGTGCCTTCCTCTACATGGGGCTTCTATTCTGCACGCGCCATCACATTTGGTGCGCCAAATTTTGGATGGACAGACGTGCAACCTACAGCAACGGCGTTGGCTGAATATCGCCAGGAAAAAACAAAAGACGGCAAGATCGATCCTCGTTGCCTTGCGACTATTTTCTACAACGATATTGTGGATACTCATTTGGCCAGCACACCAATGTACCAGACAACGTTCCAGGCTGCTTATGCTTCAAGCCCTGCATACATGGCCGATACTTATTGCAAAAAGTATGAAAACTGGCAAGGCTCAAAACCCAACGAGTATGACTGGAAATCTGGCATCAATGAAAGACTCATGCGCTACTCCGATGTAATGTTGATGTATGCTGAGTGCCAGAACGAACTAGGCAATCCTGCCGAGTGTGCGAAGTACATTCAACTGGTACGCAACAGAGCAAATTTGCCTGATCGTCAATCAGAATTTGCAGGCTATAGCAAAACACAAATGCGCGATCAGATTGGCCACGAAAGACTACTGGAATTCTGCCTGGAAGGTCACCGCTTTGATGATATCCGCAGATGGGGTTGGCTAAACGATGCAACTAAACTTGCATGGTTGAAATCAAGAGATCCGGAGTTCAACAGCTATCTGCCTGGCAGAGAATTGTTGCCAATTCCGCAGACAGAGATTGACAACAATCCCGGCTACAAACAAAACGCGACTTACTAACCCTTAGATTAAATAAGCAAGCAAAAAGGAGCCGATTCTTCGGTTCCTTTATTTCTCCGCTCTGTTTTTAACCACAGAGATAACGGAGTCTTTTTCACGGAGGAAAGGAGAATTGTAAACCACCCTCTGTTCCCTCTGTGCTCTTGTGAGTTACACCAATTTTCCGAACTAACTTCTCCGCGCCCTCTGCGGTTAATTCTTGCGGAGGAACACGTATAAAAATTTTATAATTGTAAAAAATACACTTATTTTAGAGCTCTAATATTTACTCGAAAAAACAACGACATGAAATTCTTGCGATTGCTATTGGGAACTTGTTTCCTATTCACATCGGGATTGCTATTTGCCCAAACAAATATCTCCATTAACACAAGTAATTCTTCTACCGTTATCAGCAAACACATTTACGGTCATTTTGCAGAACACCTGGGCCATTGCATCTACGGTGGATTTTACGTAGGAGATACAAGTAAAACAATTCCCAACACAAATGGCGTTCGCAACGATATTATTGATGCACTTAAAAAATTAAAGATTCCCAACCTTCGCTGGCCTGGTGGTTGCTTTGCAGATACCTATCATTGGAAAGACGGCGTGGGGCCAAAAAACAAACGTCCTCAAATGGTTAACAAATGGTGGGGCGGTGTTACAGAAGACAATAGTTTTGGCACACACGACTTTCTAAATATGTGTGAATTGCTTGGCGCAGAACCATACCTTGCCGGTAACGTAGGAAGCGGAACCGTACAGGAACTGGCTGATTGGGTGCAGTATGTAAACTTCGACGGTAAAAGCCCAATGAGTGACTGGCGCAAAGAAAACGGAAGAGAAAAACCATGGAACGTAAAGTTCTGGGGCGTGGGTAACGAAGCTTGGGGTTGCGGTGGAAATATGCGACCAGAATATTATGCAGACGTATACCGCAAATATGCCACTTTCATGGGCGGCGGTTTAATGCAGATTGCATCTGGCGCCAACAGCGCAGATTACCACTGGACAGAAACATTGATGAGCCAGATTCCTCTTCACATGCTTGGCGGCGTGGCGCTTCACCATTATTCAGTAATTGACTGGAACCATAAAGGACCGGCTACTGATTTCTCTGAACAACAATATTTCTCCACCATGAAAAGCGCATGCTTTATGGATTCTCTCGTTATCAAGCATTCTGCTATCATGGATAAATACGATCCTAAAAAGAAAGTGGCATTGGTGGTAGATGAGTGGGGCGGATGGTACGATGTAGAAGCCGGCACAAACCCCGGATTTTTGTATCAGCAAAATACTATGCGTGATGCGATGATTGCAGGTGTTACACTAAACATCTTCAACAATCACGCGGACCGTGTACGCGTTGCAAACCTTGCGCAATGCATCAACGTATTGCAGGCCGTGATTCTTACCGATAAAGAAAAAATGATCCTGACGCCTACATATCATGTGTTGGAAATGTACAATGTGCACCAGAATGCAAAACTGTTGCCTATCATCATCAAGACAAATGACTATGTTCTTGGTAATGATAAGCTACAAGCGGTATGGGCATCAGCATCAAAAGATTCACTAGGAGCTACACATATTTCACTCGTAAATATCGACGCTAAAAAATCACAGGACATCACAGTGAACTTTGATGGAGCGCAATTTAAATCTGTAAGCGGAAGAATTCTTACATCCGGTAAATTGACTGACCACAACACCTTTGAACAACCTGACAAATTAAAACCAACTGTCTTTAGCGGAGCCAATGTAAAAGGTTCTACGTTGAATGTAAAATTACCTCCGTTCTCAGTAGTGGTACTGGAACTAAAATAAGACTCTATGAACAAGCGAATACTCGGCGGTATTATTTGTGGCATCTGTTCATTGCAGATGAATGCGCAGGAGAGAAGGGATACGATGTTTATTGCGCATGGAAATCCTGTCATCCAGCACAAATACACTGCGGACCCGGCGGCGATGGTATATCGCGATACGGTTTATTTGTACACTGGTCACGATGAAGCCAAACCGCCACATGAAGGTTATGTAATGCATGAATGGCTTTGCTTTTCAACAACCGACATGGTTCATTGGAAAGAACATGCGTCGCCGATGAACGTAAAAGATTTTGCATGGGCAAAAGATGATGCGTGGGCGTCGCAGGTAATAGAGCGCAACGGAAAGTTCTATTGGTATGTTGCTGTAGAACACGCAACCATTGGAGGGAAAGCAATTGGTGTAGGTGTGAGTGATAAACCTATCGGGCCATTCAAAGATGCCCGTGGTTCTGCGCTTGTTACAAACGATATGACCAAAGCAACAAACATCTGGTGGGATGATATTGATCCGACTGTGATTATTGATGATGATGGACAAGCATATCTTATTTGGGGAAATACCAAATGCTACTATGCAAAGTTGAAAGAGAATATGACAGAGCTAGATGGTCCCATTCAAATCATTGATCTGCCAATGTTCACCGAAGCGCCATGGATACACAAACGCAACGGCTGGTATTATTTATCTTACGCAACGCAGTTTCCTGAAAAGATTGCGTACGCAATGAGTCGCAGTATCAACGGGCCGTGGCAGTACAAAGGAATATTAAACGAAATAGCAGGCAACAGCAATACGAATCATCAGGCGATCATTGATTTCAAAGGAAAATCATACTTCATTTATCATAACGGAGGAATTAATACAAACGGTGGAAGTTTCAGGAGATCAGTGTGTATTGATTATCTCCACTACAATAAAGATGGTACAATGAAACGTGTAGTAATGACAACAGAAGGCGTGCAACCAAAAAAGTAGAAAGCAATGAGACTGTTTAGTAAAAATAATATTTGCGTAAAAGCAATGATGTTCGCTGCGGCATTGCTTCCCCTGGCTTGTTCGAAAAGCGGCGGCGGCTCCAATAATAGCGGCACTGACACCGTAGTTGTCCCTCCTCCAAAAACCTTCGACATTAACTCAATCAACGATACTTATGCGGATGTAGCACCCTTCGCCAACTACCTGCAGTGGGGAAGTTATAACGTACACGATCCGTCAATAAAGAAATTTGGTGACTACTACTATTGCTTCAGCACAGATGCCGGATACGGCATAGATGTGCGCTTAGGTCTTCAGATACGCAAATCAAAGGACCTTGTACAATGGCAGTTTGTGGGCTGGGTCTTCAGTACGCTTCCTGCTAAAGGCGCCGATTACATAACCAAGCAAGGTGGTACTCCCAACAACTCCTTATGGGCGCCATATGTAATGAAAGTGGGCGGTGAATACAGACTGTTTTATTCGCTGTCGTCTGCAACAGCGAGACTGAGTGTAATAGGCTTGGCTACTGCAACAAATCCGGAAGGTCCATGGACAGAGAAAGGCACAGTTGTGGTTTCTACGAACAATGCAGTTCGTCAAACAAATGCCATCGACCCAACGGTTATTGTAACGCCTGCCGGCGAACATTGGATGTACTATGGTTCTGCGTGGGATGGCATCTATGTTTTGAAACTCGATCCTACAACAGGGCTCGCTGCCAACAATGGCGACATTGGTGTGCGTATTGCCAATCGTGGATATACCGGTGGCAAATACAACGGCAACATCGAAGGCGCGGAGATCATTTACAATCCCGATCAGAAAAAATATTATCTCTTCATCGCCTACGATTGGCTGGAGACAAAATATAATGTGCGTGTCGGAAAAGGTGATAATCCACAAGGTCCGTTCTACGATTTCAATGGCGTTGATATCAACACAGATGTCGACCACACACCAATGATCGTGGCGCCATATCAATTCAGCGGCCATGGCGGATGGCAGGGAACCTCGCACTGCACAGTATTTGACGATGGGTCGGGAAATTATTACATTGGCCATCAAGGTCGTCCCGGCATTGCCAAATACTACATGGATCTGCATGTAAGAAAACTTTTTTGGACAAAAGATGGCTGGCCAGTTGCATCACCTGAAAGGTATGCATGGGAAGACAATAGCACTGTTGCAAAAGATAGCCTTGCGGGAAATTGGGAACAAATCATTTTGGGATATCGTGTGGTGCCGGGTTATGCAGATGAGCAAACGTCTCCTGATTTTCAGGTATCACAAAACTTAATTATTGGTACAGACGGAACCTTAAACGGAGATGCCGCCAGCACCTGGACCTACACCGCGCCATGGCTGGAAATGCATTGGAGCAATGGTTATACAGATAAAGTGTTTGTGCAAAAAGGACGCGACTGGGAAAACAAAAAATCAACAATCATTTTTTCCGGCCTCAACAATGCAGGCACGGCGATATGGGGAAAGAAGAAATAAACAACGAACTATGAGGTATGAACTATGAAATATGAACTATGAGCTGCTTCTGTGTTGTACAAAAATCGGAGACAAACAATAAAATTGTCGCACATCTCGTAATAACCAACGACAAAGGCTGTTACACATAAACAGTTCATATCTCATAGTTCATACTTCTCAAAAAAAGTACTATGCGAAAAATAAGTTTATTAATGATTGCTCTTTCTGCCTTTTGCGTTCCCAACGCACGATCGCAGAAGCAATTGACGGTAAAATTGAATCAACCGAAAGCCGACATTCAATCAACGATGTGGGGCGTATTTTTTGAAGACATCAACCTTGGTGCAGACGGTGGCATTTATGCAGAAATGGTAAAGAATCGTTCGTTCGAATTCTTCAGACCATTGATGGGATGGAACGTGAAGCACAAAGTGGAAGGTGATGTACTGGTCGTAAACAGAAAAGACGTGAATACTGCAAATCCGCGGTATTTAAGAGTTACAGCAAACAACGCTGCTAAAGGTGATATCGAATTAGTGAATGAAGGATTTCGCGGCATGGGCATTAAAAAAGACTTGCGTTATGATTTTTCCATGATGTATCATCAGCAACAACCCGGCACAAAGCTGACTGTTGAATTGCTGGATGCAAATGGAAAAAGCATTGGCGGTACAACCATCACTCCGCAGGAATCCGGTGATGCATGGCACAAGGCAACTGCAAGCTTCAACGCAACGGCAACTGAACTGAAAGGGAAATTAAAAATAACAATTGAAGGAAATGGCGTGATCGATCTGGATATGATCTCTTTATTTCCTGGCGATACATGGAAAAACAGACCAGGTGGCATGCGCGCAGATATGGTGCAATTGCTTGCAGACATGAAGCCGGGCTTCATCCGCTTTCCGGGTGGTTGTATCGTGGAAGGTTTCGATCTGTCACAGCGCTACCAGTGGAAAAAAACACTTGGTCCAATTGAAGAAAGACAATTGCTGATCAACCGCTGGAACTTTGAATTTGCACATCGTCCAACACCGGATTACTTTCAAACATTCGGTTTGGGGTTCTTCGAATACTTTCAACTTGCGGAAGACATAGGCGCAGAACCTTTGCCAATACTGAACTGCGGCATGGCTTGTCAGTTCAACTCTGCGGAAGTTGCTACGCTTGACGAACTTGATCCGTATGTGCAAGACGCACTTGATCTTATCGAGTTTGCTAACGGCGATGTTTCTACAAAATGGGGCAAAGTGCGTGCAGACATGGGACATCCTGCTCCATTCAATTTGAAAATGATGGGCGTAGGAAATGAAAACTGGGGCCCGCAATACGTTGAGCGGTTGAAAATTTTTACCAAGGCAATCAAAGCGAAATATCCTGAATTCAAACTGGTGAATAGCTCCGGTACTGATCCTAATGGCGAACGTTTTGATTACCTCAATACTGAGCTGCGCAAAATGAATGCAGACATTATTGATGAGCACTATTATCGCAGACCTGAATGGTTCTTCGAAAATGCAAGACGCTACGATAACTATCCACGCAACGGTTCAAAAATATTTGGTGGTGAATATGCAGCCCAGAGCGATAAAACAGTAAGCGTTGATAACAAGAATTGCTGGTTAACAGCATTGTCTGAAGCTGCTTTCATGACAGGTTTGGAGCGCAATGCAGATGTTGTAAGCATGGCTTCCTATGCGCCTTTGTTTGCACACGCAGATGGCTGGCAGTGGACACCTGATCTTATTTGGGTAAACAATCTGAAATCTTACGGAACGCCCGATTACTATGTACAACAATTGTTCTCTTTAAACAAAGGAAATAAAGTCATTCCGATCACGTTGAACAATGATGTAGTAGCGGGTCAGGATAGCTTGTATGCCGCTGCTGCAATTGACACCAAAACAAACGAGTTGATCATCAAATTGGTAAATGCTTCAAACAAATCACAGGAAACTTCTTTGTTACTTGATGGCGTGAAGAAACTGGCATCACAAGGGACATTAACTGTTTTGCAAAGCGATGATTTGATGGCGGTGAATTCATTCAATGAGCCAACTAAAGTTTCACCAAAGCAGTCAATGATCAAATTAAACGGAAAGAAAATAAATCTCTCTGCAGCACCCTATTCATTTAGCGTGCTACGAGTGAAAATATAAGTTCTCAGTTGTTGTTAATGGGTTTGAGGTGAGATGAGAATCTTATACCTTGAACCCTTTTTTTTTGAAAGAAAGCACACAGATGACACAGATTGAGCTGATTTACATTGGTTTTTTCTGAGCATAAAAGATCATAAAATGAGATTTATCTCAATCATAAATTATCACTCTTGCTGCGTCATCTTAATCAATCATAAAGATCTTAAGAATCTGCGTTCTTACAATGAAAAAGATTTTACTATTCAGTCTGCTTGCTATTGCAACACTAACACAGGCGCAAAAATTAGAAACAAACATTTCTGTACATGATCCTGTTATCATAAAGCAGGATAGCGTGTATTATATTTTCTGCACCGGCATGGGTATTTCTGTTTGGTCCTCTACCAACATGAAAGAATGGAGAAAGGAAAAGCCTGTTTTCGATAAGGCCCCGCAATGGGCCGTAGATGCAGTTCCTGGCTTTAAGGGACATGTTTGGGCACCTGATATCAGCTTTCACAATGGCATGTATTATTTGTATTACGCAGTGTCTGCATTTGGGAAAAATACTTCTTGCATTGGCCTGTCAATTAATAAAACATTAGATCCACAGTCGCCAGATTATAAATGGACAGATCTTGGAAAAGTCATTCAATCTGTTCCTAATAGAGATATGTGGAATGCTATTGATCCTAATTTGATCGTAGATGAAAATAAAACGGCGTGGCTGGATTTCGGTTCATTTTGGGATGGCATCAAACTTGTCAAGCTCGATAGCAGTCTGCAAAAAGTCGCACAACCAGAAGAGTGGCATTCTCTTGCCTCGCGGCCAAGAAGCTCTGCAGCGGATTCATCAGCTGGCGATGGCGCCATTGAAGCTCCCTTTATTTTTAAGAAAGGAAAATACTATTACCTATTTGTTTCGTTTGACTATTGCTGTCGAGGTCCAAAAAGCACTTACAAAATGATGGTTGGCAGAAGCGAAAAAATAACCGGTCCGTACCTCGACAAAGACAGTAAAGACATGGCACTTGGTGGCGGCTCATTGCTGTTGCAAGGCGACAGCAACTGGTACGGAGTTGGGCATAATGCCGTTGCAACTTTCGATAACAAAGACTATCTCATCTTCCACGGCTACGATGCCCACGACAACGGAAAACCAAAATTGCGCATTGAGGAACTGACTTGGATAAATGACTGGCCACAGGTCAAATAGTTTTTTACCACTTAGGCACTAAGGACACTTAGTTTCACTAAGAGTAGTTTTTATTTCGGCAACTCCTTAGTGGCACTAAGTGTCCTCAGTGTCTTAGTGGTAAATCTACGCCTTGCACAGAAACTAATTCCTGTATCATCGACAAAATCACTTCATCGCATAACTTCCACAATCTATCTCTCATATCCTCATATCCCGCTATTTATAAAAATTAGGGGTTTGCCGTCGAATAACTTTACACGACAAACAATACTGAACCTTAATTTTTAAAATGATTCGTTATGAAAAAGATGCTCCTGATACTCGCTATCGTTATTACTGCCACTGGCTTTAAAGCTAGTGCTCAAGAAGAAGCCCCTGCTAAAACTCCAAAATGGATATCCGATAAAGGTTACTGGGTTCTTGAAGACAACAAAAAAGGGAATTCATTTTCTGTCATCAACTTTTATAACAATGACAATCAACTCGTTTACAGGGAAAAGTTGATCGGCACCTCGCTAAATATCAATAAGAAAAAAACACTAATGAAGTTGAAAGATGCGCTTGAAGCATCCATTGTGGCCTGGGAAGAAAATCATACGTTAAGGGAAAATGAAGCCATCGTAGCGAAAGTAATGCAGTAGAGACAAGGCACTGCCTTGTCTTTGGTGTAGCCCGGTTCAGGTGCGGGCGGAGATAAGGCAGTGCCTTGTCTCTACGGGTCGCCGCGATTTCCGTATACGAAAACCATACGTTCGTCGCTAATCGAATCTCGCAGGTTTTCAAAGGCTGAACATTTTTGTAACTTAGTAAGAGAGACTTAAATCCCTTATAGTTATGGAAAAGTATCCGTTGCTATTTTCTGACCAGTTTAAGTATCGCTTTGGACGACACTTTTTGTTGTGGTTCAGTTGGTGGGTATTTAGCGGTGTCTTATACTCGTTTAGCTGTGCTCCGCTTTTTGTCCCATATATTGAAAGATTGTCTTGCGCAATGACGGAATCATTGTTTTTTACAGCTGCCCACATTTTCATGGCCTACACGCTTATGTATTTTGTAGTGCCGAAATTTATCCTGAAGGGAAAGTATCCATTGGCTGCAATAATGGTATTCGTAGTAATTGTTTTGACGGGTGTAATTGCCGCGTTGATATCGAACTATGTAGTAATGCCTTTTCGTAAAGAATTCTTTCCCAAATTTTATCCTGCTGCAAGCGCAAACTATGCCACGTTCTATTTATCATTTCTCGCCGGACTTCGCGGCGGTATTACAGTTGGCGGAATGGCAGCTGCCATCAAGCTCATGAAGTACTGGTATGTAAAAGAACAACGTAACCTGCAACTGCAAAAGGAAAATGCAGAAACCCAATTGCAATTATTGAAAGCACAAGTGCACCCGCATTTTCTGTTCAATACACTTAATAACGTTTATGCACATACGCAGTCCTCGTCACCTGTAGCATCTGGTCTTGTACTAGGGCTTTCCGATATGCTGCGTTATATTTTGTATGAATGCAACCAACCATTGGTGCCACTTAGTAAGGAAATAAAAATGATCAGGGATTATGTAAAGCTTGAAGCTGTTCGCTACGGCAACAAGCCCGACATCAATATCGATGTTGAGGGAGATGTAGATGAATACCAGATAGCGCCATTATTGCTTTTGCCGCTTGTAGAAAATTGCTTCAAACACGGCGCCAGCGATATGCTGGAAAATCCGTGGATCAACATGCATATTTACTTTGAGAAGAATATTATGCACTTAAAGATCATGAATGGCAAAGCTCCTTCGAAAGCTGTTTCAAAAGTTGGTGGTATTGGTTTGCAGAATTTGACAAAACGCCTTCAGTTTTTATACGAAGGAAAACATAACTTTTCCATCATTGAAGATGTAGATGTGTTTGTTGTAAATCTTGATATTGAATTGCAGCGACAAAAGGTAAACGTACCTGCAGTAGCCCTAAAATATGCGTGATTATGACTGAGCCAAATGTGATAAAATGCCTGGTGATAGATGACGAGCCGCCTGCCCGCAGCATACTTAAAAACTACATTGAGGCTATGCCGGCATTGAAATGGGTGGGAGAGTGTGGTAATGCCATTCAGGCGCTGTCGTATCTACAGCAAAATGATGTTCAATTAATCTTCCTCGACATAAGAATGCCGCAACTAAGTGGCATTGATTTTCTTAAGACTCTTAAAAATCCTCCTGCTGTCATTTTTACAACAGCTTATTCTGATTACGCCATTCAGAGTTATGATCTTGATGCCCTTGATTACTTATTGAAACCTATACAGTTTGAGAGATTCATAAAGGCCATCAATAAAGTGCTGTACGCAAAAGGAAATAAGCAATTGTCTGAAGCGCCTGCAAATACTGACACACCCGCTGTTAAAGAAAGTTTTGTGTACTTCCGCTCCGATAGAAAGATGGTCAAGGTCATGCTACGGGATATCCATTATATCGAAAGCATGAAAGACTATGTAAAAGTCTTTACCTGCAGCGGCACAATCGTAACCCGTCAATCCATCATCTCACTCGAAGCAATGTTGCCCGGCAATATGTTTCTGCGCACGCACCGTTCTTTCATCGTCTCCCTAGAAAAGATCCGCTCCTTCACCAACGAAGTCATCGAAATAGAAAAATCGGAAATACCGGTGGGGAAGTTGTACAGGAATAATGTGATGAAAGCTTTGAACAATTAAGAATTAGGAATTAAGAATTCTTCAGAATTTAGTCATCCAAAATTCATATCCGACAGCTTGCTATTTAAGAAAATGCTAATGATTGATGGGCTCACAACAATTCTTAATTCCTAAATCTTAACTCTTATTCAATGTCGTTTAGATAGCGAGAAGGCTTCGACAAGCTCTGCCTGACAGCGCGAATAGAGTGTCAGGCTGAGCTTGTCGAAGCCTTGTTGAACATAAACAATGTCAGCCAATGTTCATAACTAAACGACATTGATTTCCTAATGCCTCTGATAACTCACTCTCCAAATCTTATTACTCGTATCATCAGTAATTAACATTGAGCCATCGGGAAGCACAACAATGCCAACCGGACGGCCGCGTACTTTTCCATGATCAAGGTCCTCAATGAAGCCGGTTAAGAATTCTTCAGGATCGCCGGAAGGTTTGCCATCTTTAAATGGAACAAACAGCACTCGGTAACCGGCAATTGGCTTTCGGTTCCACGAACCATGTTGTGTAATAAAAGCCCCATTGTGATATTTTTCAGGAAAAGCCTTTTTATCATAGAATGCAAGTCCTAGGGAGGCCGTATGCGACCCGAGCGGAACGTCTGGTACTATTGCCCGCTGCACAAGATCTGGCTGCACCTGCTCCACACGTGGATCAAGGTGTTGCCCCCAATAGCAATATGGCCAGCCATAAAAACCGTTTTCTTTAACGCTTGTTAGATAATCAGGAACGAGATTGTCTCCCAATTCGTCGCGCTCATTTACCGAGGTCCAAAGTGTCTCCGTGCCTGGTGCCCAACCCATCCCCACAGGGTTGCGAAGCCCCGCTGCATACACACGCATGCCTGTTCCATCAGGATTGACCTCAAGAATGTCGCCTCTCAATTTTTCATTCTCTAAACCTTTCTCGCCATGATCCGTGCCCGAGCCTACGCCTATATAAATTTTTGAATTGTCTTTGTTGGTAATGATATTTCTTGTCCAGTGACGATTGATTTTCCCATCAGGGAGATCAAGCAATTTCTCTCCCTTCGAACTGATTTTTGTAGCGCCACTTTCGTAGGTATAACGCACAAGTGCGTCCGTATTTCCTACATAAAAATGATTGCCGATCAACAGCATCCCGAAAGGTTGTTTAAGTCCGCTTAAAAAAGTTTCTTTCACCTCTGGCTTGCCATCATGATTTGCATCGCGCAGCAATGTTATTCTGTTGGTGCTTTTTTTCATGCTATTGGATTTGTTAGCTCCCACAAACGCGGCTCCTATTTTTTCGAAGAAACCATGATGGGTGTTGGATTCTGCTACCAGTACATCTCCATTCGGAAGGACATAGAGCCAGCGCGGGTTTTGCAAACCGTCGTAGTAAAGGTCCACGGTAAAACCTTCCGGTGCGATTGGTTTTGTGCCATCCTTCCATCCTTTAACATTGCTGAAGTTCATGTGCGATTTGGTAGCGTTCGGTGGCGGCAAAGTATCTTTTTGCTGTGCAAAAGACAGCAGCGGAGCAATCGCTATAATGAATAAAATGTATCCTGTTTTCATGGTCATTTTATTTGAGATTGAATAATAGTTGAGAAAGGAAATGATACAGATATAGAGGTATATTCAAAAGACATGCCCTTGTCTCTGAACTTTGATTTTGCTTTAAAAATGAGTAGTTTATATGGTAAAATACTGTTTATGAAATATAAGCTTCTATGGCCATTGATTTTGTTTATCGCTGTTTCTGTTGTTTCGCTTAATACGAGCGCTCAGCAAAAAAGCAATACCAATGAATATTTTTCTATCGAAAATTATTACAAAGTGAAGTGGGGATCTGCCAATGAATTTATAGATCTGTGGAAGAAAAATCACTATCCTTTACTGAAGAAAGCAATAGAAAAAGGCGACATCATCAGCGTTACGGCGCAATCGCCAATGCTGCATTCCGGAGAAGATACAAGATGGGATTTTCGTGTAACGATCGTGTTTAAAAATGCCGCCCTGGCTTTCGCTGCTGATCTTCTCGATCCCTACAAAAAGCAGTTATATCCAGATCAGGAAAAGCTTAAGAAAGATGAGCAACACAGATTTGAATTGTTGATTTCGCATTGGGATGTGATGGTAGATAAAGTGGAGCTGAACTGATTTTAATAAGTCAAAAGTAAAAAGTAAAAATTCAAAAGTTTGCTGCTGCGAACTTTTGAATTTTTACTTGTACTACGATTGAATAAGTCTCGCAATACCAAACGCACAACCCGCTGCAAGGGCTCCGATAATGGTTACGCGTAATGCGCCGCCCCATGGGTTTACTCCGGTAATTTTACTTTTAAAGAAACCGAAGGCAAACAAACAGATGAGCGTAACAACTGCGGAAATTTTTAATGCCTGCAATGGAGTATCGATAAAGAAGTATGGCAACAACGGAACGATGCCGCCGGCAACATAAGACAAACCAATATTGAACGCGCTGTTCCTTGCCCTTTTAGGATCTGGCTTGTCGAGGCCAAGCTCATATTTCATCATGAAGTCAACCCACTTTTCTTTGTCTTTCGTCATTTCTTCAACGGCTTGTTCCTGCACATCTTCGCTGAGGCCAAGATTGGCAAAGAACTCTTTTACTTCCGCTTTTTCTTTATGAGGAACCGTTTCAACTTCATCATGCTCCCGTTTCAACTCGGAGTTATAATGATCAATTTCTGTTTTGCCGGCAAGATAACCACCGAGTCCCATCGCAATAGAACCCGCCGCAATCTCCGCCAAACCTGCAATCACAATTAAATGCGTAGAAGAAACCGCACCACTCAAGCCCGCTGCCAGTGCGAATGGAACAGTAAGTCCATCGCTCATTCCAATAACAATATCTGTAAGTATATCCGAACTCTGAAGATGTAGTTCTTTGTGTTGGTGGTCGTGCTCCATTGGGTAAAATTAAAATGAATAATCGAATAGCTGAATAAACTGAATGAACTGAATAAACTGATCTCTAACGATTACGTTTCATCACTAATTCAATGACTCCACAATCAACATTTCAGTCTATTCAGTTTATTCAGTCTATTCAATTAATCCAGCACTTTCAGGCTCTCGGCAATAATCCCCACGCATTCATCAATCTGTTCTTTCGTTATCACTAATGGCGGAGCGAATCGTATTTTGTCGCCGTGTGTTGGCTTTGCAAGCAAGCCATTTTCTTTCAGTTGCAAACATAGATCCCACGCTGCTTCGCGATTGGTATGATCCACAACAATTGCATTCAGTAAACCCTTGCCACGAATCAATTTTACATGAGGAGAATTCAATGCTTCAATTTTTTCTCTGAAATATTGGCCCAATGTTTCTGCATTCTCGGCCATCTTTTCATCTATCAAAACACTTAGTGAAGCCATTGCCACTTTACAAGCCAATGGATTTCCACCATAGGTAGAACCATGCTCGCCTGGTCTAATGGTGAGCATAATTTCGTCGCTTGCCAATACTGCACTCACCGGCAAAGTACCGCCACTCAAGGCTTTGCCAAGAATCAAAATATCAGGGTGAACATTCTCGTGATCGCAAGCCAGCATCTTTCCTGTTCTTGCCAATCCTGTTTGAATTTCATCAGCGATGAAAAGTACATTGTGCGCTTCACACAATTGCTTTGCTTTATTCAAATAGCCTTCTTGTGGAACCACAACACCAGCTTCTCCTTGAATTGGTTCTACTAAAAAGCCTGCAACATTTTTATCCTGTAACGCATTTGCCAACGCATCAATATTGTTATATGGAATGATCTCAAAGCCTGGCGTGTAAGGCCCAAATTTGCTGTAAGAAGACGGATCGCTGCTGAAAGAAATCACAGTACTCGTGCGGCCATGGAAGTTTTCAGAACACACAATGATCTTTGCTTTGTTGTCTTCAATACCCTTCACCATGTAGCCCCAGCGACGACAAAGTTTGATAGCCGTTTCCACTGCTTCAACACCAGTGTTCATTGGCAGTACTTTATCAAAACCGAAAATGCTGGTGATCATTTTTTCAAACTCACCCAGTAAATTATTATAGAATGCACGAGAAGTAAGTGTGAGTTGTTGGGCTTGCTCAATGAGTGCCGCAATAATCTTTGGATGGCAGTGGCCCTGGTTTACAGCCGAATAGCCGCTAAGAAAATCGTAATAGCGCTTGCCATCTACATCGTACACAAAAACGCCTTCTCCCTTGTTTAAAACAACAGGTAGCGGATGGTAATTGTGTGCGCCATATTTTTCTTCCAGCGACAAATAATAGTTGGTCTGTTCACTTACAGAAAGGGTTTGTTCCATGATAACAGTCTTTAAAAGTTGAAATAATAGTGCAGCACGCAGTTAGTGTCAACACAATATTGCTAAAAAAATAAACGATAGGTGAAATTGCCCGCTAGACGTAGCGGGTAGCACATAACCTAACCTCGATGATTGAGGAAATCAAGGTTGAAAGAAAGAAAATGCGGTATGTGAATTAATGTTCTGATAAGTGCAAGATAGGGAAATAAGTTGAGAGAGGAAAGTTGTTAGTTGATAGTTCTTTGTTGTTGGGAAAGGAGTTGTCGGTGACCAGTTTTTCTTTCTAACAACTATCAGCCAACAACTATCAACTTCTTACTCGCCCGAATAAATCACTCCCGTCGTCGGTGTTTCGTATAGTTCGATTCTGCTGAGTTTTGGTAAAACAGGTTTTAAAGTGTTCCAGATCCAGATGGTAATATTTTCTGCAGTTGGGTTTTGCAGACCGGGCACATCATTAATCAGTTTGTGATCAAGCGTATCAATAATAGGAGAGATGGCGTCTTTCAATTCTTTGAAATCCATGATCCAGCCGTAATGTTCATCCGGTTTTCCTTTAATGAAAACTTTCAGTTTGTAGGTATGACCGTGCATGTTTTTGCACTTGTGGCCTTCCGGTACATTCGGTAAAAAATGCGCTGAATCAAAAGAGAATTCCTTATAAATTTCCATACTGCCCAAATTTCAGGCTGCAAAAGTACTTAATTTGAAAATGTGGCGATTTGAAAATTTGAAAATTAGCTCTCCGGGTGTTTATCTTTCGTTAGAGAAACGCGCAGAAAGAATTTTCAAATTACCACATTTTCAAATTTTCAAATTATTGAGTAAGGCGCAATAACGCTTGCCAGGCCTCGCTTACCTTGCCCTCGTTTAGCAGCTCCGCAGCATGTTGAGCGATTTGTCTTGTTTTTTCATCTCCGTTTGATTGGAGAAGTTTCGCCAGTTTTTCGTCGCTACAGGAAGCCTCGGCAGCCGGTAAAATGTCCACATTGGCCAATTGACCCAAATGATTGCCGGTCAGTGCTTTATGTTCTTTTATAAACGTTGGGAGCTTATCTACACCAATTCCCAGCTTTGTGTTTGGCTTTTCCACCTCAAACAAATTATCCGGCGTAATGCGGGCGTACCAATTGCTTCCCAACCTTGCGACGTGGTGTATTTTGCGCTGGTCGATCATCCCTTTTCCGTCCAGAATCGTTTCGTCGATATGCATGCAAAGCACCTCACAAATAACCAAATTGCCGGCACCACCATTGGTTCCCAACGGTTTAACTTCAATGACTTTGCATTCCAGTTTTATTTTGGACTCCTTTACCATTGGTGGTTTTACCAACGTAGCAGGTTCTTGCGTAAATCCCGCTTTGAGAAATTCGTTTACTCCTTTCTCATATTCGCAGGAGGCGAGACTGGTTTGTTGCACCATGTCTTCATCCACAATATTGATCACCACTTCCGGTACTTCCTGCACATTCAGCAAGGAATGTTTTACGGTATTGTCTCGTACCCTGCGACTTGGAGAAAATATAACGATAGCCGGGTCCGACGAAAACAGATTGAAAAAACTGAATGGGCTCAAATTTACATTGCCCGCCGCATCAATCGTACTCGCAAACGCGATCGGTCTTGGTGCAATGGCATGCTGCAAATATTGCTGCCTTTGTACCGTCGTTATTTCACTAAGATTGATGAGCATGTTTTTTCAATTGTAAAATGGAATAATCAGTATCTTCTTTTACAATAGTATTGGAGAGTTTGCCCAAGGCGTCAATCTCCATATCTACCACGTCGCCATCTTGCAACCATTGCTCTTTATAATCCTGGTTTTCCAATTTGCCCGTACCATTTAATTCAAGGAAACATCCTGTACCAACAGTACCGCTGCCAATCACATCACCCGGATAGAGCGTTACGCCATAGCTTGCGCGTTCAATTATTTCAGCAAACGTCCAATCCATATCTGCAAGGTTTCCTGTGCTCACTTGTTTGCCATTTACAAAACACTTCATGGCAAGATTCCAGTTTTTGCCTTCGTGGTTTGGTTTCGCAGGAACTTCGTAAGTTGTTAATTCTTCTTTTGTAACCAAATATGGTCCAAGCGTTGTAGAGAAATCTTTTCCTTTCGCCGGTCCCAGGTTCAGCAACATTTCTTCCATTTGCAAAGTGCGTGCACTCATGTCGTTCATGATCATCAGGCCGCCGATATAGTCATCAGCGTCTTTCGCCTTGATGTTTCTACCTTCTTTACAAATAACGATCGCACATTCCAATTCGAAATCAAGTTTTTGAAAATGATCCGGCATACAATAGATTTTGCCCGGTCCTTCTACTGCCTGGTGATTGGTAAAGTAAAAGATCGGATATTGATCAAACTCAGGGATCATCGGTACTTTACGGTTACGACGTGCAGCAGCCACGTGCTGACGAAACGCATAACCATCACGCATAGACGTAGGGCGCGGCACAGGAGAAAGTAACTGCAGCTGATCAAACGGTGTACTGGTCACCACTAATTTTCCATTAATAATTTGTTCCAAAGCCTGCGATGCCAGTCGAATCTGCGTATCCCAATCGCCAAGGAACAAAGCCATTTTTGAAAGCAATTGCGGATGCAACGTTTGCATATCATACACATTGCCTTCATGCAGCAAACCCAATTGTTCACTGCCTTTTTCGATATAAGAGAGAAGTTTCATGTTGCGCCAAAAAGTGTTTTATTATTTAAATAGTCTTCAGGGCGAATTAATAATTAATAATTAACAATTAATATGGCTGTCTCCGAAAATCAACACAACCTTAGTGCTGTGCGATAAAAGCTTTGAGTGGCCTACGTATTAATTATTAATTATTAATTATTAATTATTCCGCCCAACTCATAATATACCCGTCATTCTCAATGTCCAGCGCTTCCTGGGTGAGCATGAGTGGGTGAAATGTATCTACCATTACGGCGAGTTCTTTTGTTTCTTTTGCACCAATGCTTTTTTCCACCATTCCCGGATGCGGGCCATGTGGAATACCGGCAGGGTGCAGCGTGATCATACCGCGGGTTACGTTTTTGCGGCTCATAAAATCGCCATCAACATAGTACAACAATTCATCGCTGTCGATATTGCTGTGATTGTATGGTGCTGGAATGGCTTGCGGATGATAATCAAACAATCTAGGCACGAAAGAACAAACTACGAAGTTGTTGGCTTCAAAGGTTTGATGCACTGGTGGCGGCTGATGCACGCGACCTGTTATCGGTTCAAAATCGTGAATGCTGAATGCAAAAGGATAGCAGCATCCATCCCAACCAACAACATCAAATGGGTGCGTGCCGTAGTGCAGGTCGTACATGATGCCCTTCTTTTTTGCTTTGATAAAAAAGTCGCCCTTCTCGTCAAAGGTTTGCAGGTCCTGCGGTGTACGAATATCTCTTTCGCAGTATGGAGAATGCTCCAGGAGTTGTCCATATTTGCTTTGGTATCTTTTCGGAAAACGGATCGGACTGAATGACTCGAGGATAAACAGCCTGTTGGTTTCCGTTGCAAATTCTATCTGGTAAATAGTGCCTCTTGGCAGCACCAAATAGTCACCGTAAGAAAAAGGCAACTGACCGTAAACCGTTTTCAGCACACCACTTCCTTCATGCACAAAGATCATTTCATCTGCATCGGTGTTCTTATAAAAATAATCCGTCATGCTCTGCTGAGGTGCAGCCAATACAATGTGGCAATCATTATTTACCAAAACAGCTTTGCGGCTATCGAGGAAATCCTTCTCAGGTTTTACTTTAAAACCGTCGAAGCTATGATGTGCCAATGTATGCTGCTGTGCAATCTTCGGCGAAACGTCTTTGCCCGTCACAGCTTTAATGATCTGTGTCGGCGGATGCACGTGATACAGCAAAGAATAATCATTGGAAAATCCTTCCGTTGAAAAAAGCTGTTCCGAGTAAAGTGTACCATCTTTTTTGCGGAACTGCGTATGTCGTTTATGAGGAATTTCCCCAAGTTTGAAATAGTGTGGCATGGCTAAGCGAGTTATGAATTATGAATTAAGTAAAAAGTAAAAATTCAAAAGTAAAAACGATGCTAACATTATTTTGACTGTTCACTTTTTTAAAAAATGTTAATGCGACTGTGTCATAGACTTTTGATTTTTTACTTTTTACTTTTGACTTATCACAGAGCTTCCTATAAATTTCCTCTTAACGCCTGCTCTCTTTCGATGGCTTCAAACAATGCTTTAAAGTTGCCTGCGCCAAAGCTTTTAGCACCTTTACGTTGAATGATCTCAAAGAAAAGAGTTGGTCTGTCTTCTACAGGCTTTGTAAAGATCTGCAATAAATAGCCTTCTTCATCACGATCAACCAAAATGCCCAATTCTCTTAGTGGAGCAATGTCTTCGTCGATTTTACCTACACGTGCAGAAAGCTCATCGTAGTAAGCACTTGGAGGAGCCGGTAAAAATTCAACGCCGCGAGCTTTCATCGCTCTTACTGTCGTAACGATGTCTTTTGTGGCAACCGCAATGTGCTGAACGCCTTCGCCTTCGTAGAATTCAAGGTATTCTTCTACTTGTGATTTCTTTTTACCTTCAGCTGGTTCGTTGATCGGGAACTTCACATATCCATTACCGTTACTCATCACTTTGCTCATCAAAGCTGAGTATTCGGTATTGATTTGTTTATCGTCAAATGATAAAATGTTAGTGAAGCCCATGATTTTTTCATACCACTCCACCACTGGTATCATGCGGTTCCAATCAACGTTGCCCACGCAATGGTCGATGTATTGCAAGCCTGTTGACTCCGGATGATAATTGGTTTTGTACTCAATATAGCCTGGCATGAATACGCCTTTGTAATCTTTTCTTTCAACAAATAAGTGAACAGTTTCGCCGTAAGTGTAGATGCCAAACATTTTCACTTCGCCATTGTCATCCATAAGTGTAGTTGGTTCCATGTACACTTTTGCACCGCGAGAAGTCGTTTCTTCAAAGGCTCCATAAGCGTCATCCACAGACAGCGCAAGGATTTTTACGCCATCACCATGTTTTTTAACATGTTCAGCGATTGGGCCTTCAGAGCGCAATGCCGTAGTGAATATCAATCTGATTTTGCCTTGTTGCAAAACGTACGAAGCTCTGTCGCGAACGCCAGTTTCCGGGCCGGCATATGCAAGGTCCTGGAAGCCAAAAGCTGTTTTATAAAAGTGAGCGGCTTGTTTAGCATTACCTACATAAAACTCAACGTGGTCAGTGCCGTTAAGTTGTAAAAAGTCGTGTGCGGCAACCACCTCAGGTGCGCCTGAATTTGAAGCAATCATGTTTAATTTAGTATTAAGTGAAAAATATATGGTATCGGTGTATAGCAACAAACGCAGCTGCATAAAGCATACTGGCATTGCATAAGAATTATGTAACGGAGATTAAATGGCCGAGTCGGTTGCGAGCGTCACCATGAGGAAAATGTAGTGTCCACGCTCGTCAGAAAATATTTTATGAGAATAATCTGGTCTCAAGCTGTTTCGTGTTAGTACAAAGTAAGGGTTTTTTACAGGTATCAGCAAACGGAGTTTGTTAAAAGGTAAAGGGTATATTTGTGAATATGGAGGAAAAAAATCTCTACATCATTGCGGGTTGTAACAGAGCCGGTAAAACTACGGCATCATTTAATATATTACCAGAGATGCTGAGTGTCAAAGAGTTTGTTAATGCCGACGAGATTGCGAGGGGTTTGTCTCCATTTCATCCGGAAGGTGTTGCTCTTGCGGCTGGAAGAATAATGCTGCATAGAATTAATGAATTGCTGGACGAGCACAAAAGTTTTGCTTTCGAAACTACATTGTCTAGCAAAAGCTACAAGAATAAGATTCAGGAAGCAAAAGAGAAAGGGTATAGAACGGTTTTGTTGTTTTTCTATTTGACTTCTGTTGAATTAGCAAAAGACAGGGTAGAAATAAGGGTTTCCGAGGGCGGCCACAATATTGAGCCTGAAGTGATTGAACGACGCTTTATAGGTGGGATACGAAATTTGTTCGATATTTACCTTGAAATTACGGATGACGTATTCATTTTCGATAATTCAAAAACGGTACCCGAGCTAGTTGCAGAAAAAAAAGGCTTACAAAGTGTTCAAGTTATTAATCAAGCAAAGTTTGATAAATTAAAATTGTTTTATGGAGAATACAGATAAAAGTCATGAACTTCTTAAAGAGAAAATTCTGCTTGCACTCAAAGAGTCTTCTAAAAAGCTAGTTGAGTTTAAGAAAAGCAAGAAAACAGACCTGATTGTTGAGATAAATGGCAAAATTGTAAGAATTAATCCAAACGATATTAAACTTTAATATAGCTAAATCTACAAATCAGACTTGTGCACGAAGTAATGTTCCGGGAAGTAAAGTTCCGGAACATTTTTTTTGTCAAAAATGCCATATACAGATGCGCCGCTTCCGCTCATAGAAGCATAAACAGCTCCTTGAGCATAGAGCTCTTCCTTGATATTTTTAATGGCTTGATGAGCTTCAAAAACAGCTTCTTCAAAATCATTTTTTAACGACTCTTTCCAAGTGATTATTGGCTGGGCGATTATGTCTGATAAAGAATGGGCAACTGGTGTTGGAGTTATTTGAGAAAAGGCCCACCCTGTGTTTACGTGTATGCCTGGATTTACAATTACGATTTTGTGGCCTTTCAAAACTGGGATCTCAATAGGCTGCATTATTTCTCCTCTGCCCGTTGCAATGCAAGGTTTATTGATGATGAAAAAAGGGCAGTCGCTTCCCAATTGCAGCGCTAAATCTATTAATTCATTAGGTGATAACTTCAGTTGGAATTTTTGATTGAGCAGCAAGAGGGTAGTTGCCCCGTCAGAAGAACCGCCGCCTAAGCCAGCACCCAAGGGAATGGCTTTGTGCAGATGCATGTATACAGGTGGTAAATCAAACTTTTGCTTCAGCAAATAATAGGCCTTTACGCAAAGATTCTTTGCCGGATCTCCGTCAACCGCAATGCCTGTCGCTTTAAATGAAAATGTTTCTGCCTGAATGATCTCCAATGCATCTTTCAAAGCAATAGGATAGAAAATGGTTTCCAGGTTATGGTAGCCATCGTTACGTTTCCCAACAATGTGAAGGCCAAGATTGATTTTGCAAATGGGAAATGAAATCATGGGGAGTTGTTAGTTGACAGTTGTTAGTTGTTAGAACTCATTTTCAACTTTCAATTCTCAATTAATTTTATCCTTTCCTATTATTTATTTCATCACGAATAGCGATGGCGCGGATGTAATCTTCCTGCTCCAACACTTCATTAAGGAGTGTATTCAATTCTTCCAGCGTTAGCGCTTTCAGATCTTCATTGTGCGACATTTCTTCTTTTTGAGAAACGGTAGCGGTAGCGGATGATTTCTTTTTTTTGCCGGTGTCTTCCATTAAAATGCCGGCGCTTTCAAGAATATGTTCGTAAGTATAGATTGGGCAACCGAAGCGAACTGCTAAAGCCAAAGCGTCTGAAGTTCGGGAATCAATTTCAACAGTATCGCGTTCGCTTACACATAAAAGTTTGGAGTAGAAAATACCTTCCTGCAAATCGCTGATAACGATTTCTGTAAGGTCAACATTAAAAGCGCTCATGAAGTTTTTCATGAGGTCGTGTGTCAGAGGGCGGCTCGGATGCATTTTTTCCAGCGCAACAGCAATTGCCTGCGCTTCGAAGCCTCCGATGACAATCGGCAAACGGCGAAGTCCGTTCACCTCACCTAAAACCACTGCATAGGAATGTGTTTGCGTAATGCTGTGCGATAGGGCCACAATTTCTAATTCTATTTTCCTCATATAATTAAACACATCCGCTTTTTACAAACGGACTTTTATGGTTGAATGGCAAATATAAGAATTTGATATCTGAAAAAAGGGAAGGAATTTAGAGGAATTGAAAATTGAAAGTTGAAAATTGAAAATGAGCCCAGGCTGAGAAATTTATCTATATCTGTGAACAATTTTTGGCAGAAAAAAGTGGAAAACAGGAATTTTAGGTTCCCATTTTCCACTTTCAATTTTCCATTTTCAATTATTTGAGTTTTTTAACTGCGGCAATGATTTTAGGAAGCACTTCAAATGCGTCTCCCACAATACCATAATCTGCGGCTTTGAAGAAAGGTGCTTCTGGGTCTTTATTGATCACGACAATTACTTTACTTCTGTTTACGCCAGCCAAATGTTGGATGGCACCGGAAATACCAACTGCGATATAAAGATTTGGCGCAATTGCCAATCCCGTTTGTCCCACGTGCTCGTGGTGAGGGCGCCAGTGTGCATCTGCCACCGGACGGCTACATGCAAGCGCAGCTCCTAGCAAGTGTGCAAGCTCTTCCAGCATGCCCCAGTTTTCAGGTCCTTTCATGCCACGGCCACCACTTACTACCACTTCAGCTTCGCTCAATGGCACTTCGCCTGTTACTTTATTCGTAGCGGTAACTTTTACTTTAGGAGCATCAACGGTTGCATCAAATGCAGCCACTTCCGCTGTACCTGCGCCTTCGGAAACCTGGAACGCATTTGGGTTCAAAGCAATGATCTTAACATCGCTGTTGATCGCCACATTTGCGAAAGCTTTACCGGAAAAAACGGTTTTCTTAACGGAGAAACCATTGCTTGTATCCGGCAGTGCCATTGCACCCGTTACGAGTCCTGCTTTCAATTTTGCTGAAAGGCGGGGAGCGATCGCTTTTCCGTCGACGTTATTAGAGAATACAATTACTTTGGCGCCGGTTTTTTCTGCCACCTGTGCAATTACTTTTGCATACACCTGGCCATCAAGATGAGCAAGGTTATCGTTTGTAACCTGGTGGATTTTTTTGACACCATATTTACCAAGACCAGCTAAATCATCCTGCACTTTCCCCAATACCACACCTTCTGCTGTTGTACCTAGTTGTTCGGCGATTTTTGAGCCATAAGAAAGCACTTCGTAAGAAGCCTTTTTAATGTGTCCATCCGCCTGATCGATATATATTAAAACTGACATGGAATTAATTTGAAGATTTGAAAATTTGATAATTTGAAAATGAAAGAGCCAATTTGAAAATTTGAGAATTTGAAGATTTGAAAATTGTCTGGATCGACTGGTCTGATTGAATTTCTGCGACCCTCATTTTCAAATTTTCAAATTGCCACATTTTCAAATTAAATAGCTTTTGCTTCGTCGTGAAGCAGTCTTACCAATTCTTCTGCTTGATCAGCAGGAATTAGTTTAACACCTGATTTTGCAGGAGGTAATTCAAAACCTACAACACTTGTAAGATTGTCCACCGCAACAGGTTCTACCACTTTCAAGGGTTTTGTACGAGCAGCCATGATACCGCGCATGTTTGGAATTCGGGCTTCGGCCATTCCTTTTTGGCAGCTAACTACCAAAGGCAATTGTACCTCGTTGATTTCTTCACCGCCTTCAATTTCACGTGTGATGGTGGCAGTTGTGCCGTTCAAATCAAATTTTGTAGCAAGGGCAACATAAGGAAGATCGAGTAGTTCTGCTACCAATCCTCCGATAGACGACCCGTTATAATCGATTGTTTCTTTACCTGTAAATACAAGGTCGTAAGCGCCTTGTTTGGCAACTTCTGCAATTTGCGATGCGATGTAAAAACTGTCGTGATTATCGGCATTTACACGAATGGCTTCATCGCCACCCAATGCCAGTGCCTTGCGGATAATAGGTTCAGCATCTGCACCACCCACTGTTACAAGGTGAAGCGTAATGGAACTGTCTTTTTCTTTTAGTTCAAGGGCGCGAACCAAAGCATACCATTCATCATAGGGATTGATGATCCACTGCACACCGTCCTGTGCAAATTTCGTGTTGTTATCGCTGAAGGCTATTTTTGCCGTAGTATCCGGCGTTTTACTAACGCAAACTAAAATCTTCATATCGCATATTTAGAGTTGACTAAAAGGTTGTTTATGCAACCAAAACAAAGATAAGCGCTGTAAAGATAGGGTAAGAACATTTTTTGAATTAAATTTTGTCTACTGATTTTATGGACCGTATAGCCAAATTGAAGGAGTTTTTACTGCAAAATCCTAATGATAATTTCCTGGAACATGCACTGGCGTTGGAATACATTAAAGCCGGAGAGGAAGAGAAGGCCCGCAATTTATTTGAAACAATTTTGCAACGCGATCCGTCTTACATCGGTTCCTATTATCATCTGGCACAGCTACTGGAAAGAAATGGCCTCACAAGTGAAGCCATTTCGTGGTATGAGAAAGGTATGGTGGCTGCTAAAAATGCGAATGATAATCACGCTTTTAACGAGTTAAAAATGGCTTGGGAAGAACTGACGCTGTAATGCCAGTTGGGTCCTCTTATAAGAAATGTCTGAGAGAAAATCTGCGGCTGCAAGCAAAAGAATCACACGCGTAAAAAAGTAAGCCCCAAGATTCAATAGGCCTATTTGCGGCACCAACATTTTTTGTTCTTCGAAAGGTTTTGCGAAAAAGTAATATGGCATCAAAGCCTCGATTATAAAATAGGTGAAATTGTAGATCATGAACCCGGCAACGATAAGAAAGCGGGTAAACACAAAATTTTGCTTTTCGGGTTTTTGGTACAGCAGCGCCAAGGCCACGGCGGTAATGATTATTGACCACATGGAAGGCGGTATCAGGGCCGTCAGGTGAATATGATCAATGGGTTCAAACCACAATTCTTTCAACCATAGGGCCATAACAGGAATGATAGAAATGACAAGAAACTTTCTGAATAGCGGCTTATCCCACAAAACATATAATATGAGTAAAGCTGTAATGACGTCGACCGGGCGAGTAAGATTGAAGCCAATTGCATAAGCCGGATTCTCATGGCCCAGGAACAAACGAAGCAGGGTAATGACGAGATTGTATCCTGCATTTATCGCCAGTAGTTTTAAGAATGTAAATTGCATTCCCTTTTTCAGGAGAATAAACAATATGGTGCAGAGAAGGATGAGTGCAGACAAAATATCTGCTGTAGTGATAAGGCCATTAATAATCTCCATGGTGTAAGGGTTATACTTATATTAGGGTTAAATTTAGTCGGACTAGATAGTTTTTACAAGAGCAAAAACCCTTTAGTAAACTTGCGATTTTTTCGAGTATTTGCTACAGTGTAACGGTTGCAAAAAATAACCATAGATCACGTTTTAATCAGATGAAATGAGCAGGCCAACGACTTTGCCACGCTAAGGCGTGACCATTTCATGCGAATTCCATCTGGCCCAAAAAAATAAGATGAGCAGATGAAAAGACTGGAAGAATTATTTAAAGATTTTATAGAACAGGAGAAACTTTTTTCTGCGAAAGACAGGCTGCTAGTGGCTGTGAGCGGTGGCGTGGATTCTGTTGTTGCGTGCGAATTATTGCATCGCAACGGATTTTCTTTTGCAATTGCCCATTGCAATTTTCAGTTGCGTGGGGAGGAAAGCGAACGTGATGAATTCTTTGTGCGAAATCTTGCGGACAAATACAAGGCACAATTGCACGTGCAAAGATTTGATACAAAAAAAGAAGCTGAAGAAAATAAAACTTCAATACAGGTGGCAGCCCGAAAGCTTCGTTACGATTGGTTTAAAGAGATTTTGGAAAGTGAAGAGTGGAATCAAATTACGGGTGCAAAGAATTATTTGGTTACAGCGCATCACCGGGATGACAACGTTGAAACAGTTTTGATGAATTTTTTCAAAGGCACTGGCATCGCGGGTCTTCATGGTATTTTGCCAAAAAAAGAACACATTGTAAGACCATTGTTGTTTGCAGGTAAGGAGGAGTTGAGACTATTTGCAAAAAATGAAAACCTCGACTGGGTAGAAGATAGCTCGAATAGCTCTGACAAATACTCCCGCAATTATTTCAGGCACCAGGTTATTCCGCTGGTGGAAAGCATTTACTCAGAAGCTGCGCAAAATCTCGCTGATAACATTGAGCGGTTCCGTGATATAGAGATTTTGTACAACAACGCATTGACCAAACAGAAGAAAAGATTGTTAGTGCAAAACGGAAAAGAATGGCAAATTCCTGTGCTAAAATTGGCGCAAACTCCAGGCGGCAGAACCATTCTTTTTGAAATATTGCAACCATTTAATTTCACGCCTGCGCAAACGCCGGAAGTATGGAATTTGCTGCAAAGTGAAAGTGGTAAATACATTGATTCATCCACTCACAGGGTGCTAAAGAATAGAAACTGGTTGGTGATTTCGCCTTTGACAACGGAGCTGGCGCAGATCATCGTTATAGAAACAAACGATGAAGCGATAACATTTGCCGAAGGCAAATTAGGTTTCAAAAGGACAACGAATAAAGAGGTCAATATTTCTCCTGATATTGCAAAACTCGATGCGTCACAAATAACTTTTCCACTTTTACTGCGTAAATGGAAGCAAGGCGACTATTTCTACCCGTTAGGTATGCAAAAGAAGAAAAAGATCAGCCGTTTCCTTATCGATCAAAAAGTGTCACTTACCAATAAAGAAAAAGTTTGGGTACTCGAAATGAATAAAAAGATCGTTTGGGTAGTGGGAATGAGAATAGACGACAGGTTTAAGATAGGAGAGAAAACTAAGGAAGTGCTGGAGATTTCTTTTCATCGTTAGACCTCTCAGTTTTACTAAGAGTTTTTTAAACACAGAGGCAACAGAGTTTTTTTTCACAGAGGAAAGGAGGTTTGTAAAATACTCTTTTTCTTCTCTGTGCTTTTGTCATCGGCTGTGTACTTCCATGGAATTTCTCCTTCTCTCTGTGAAAAAAACTCCTTCACTCTGTGGTAAAAAAAAGACGCCGTAAGGCGTCTTGTATAAAATTTTTGATCTCTTTTGTAAATCCTAAAACTTAATCCCGAAAGTCAGCACTGCATTCCCATTGCTACCCATTACAGTGGCAAAAGTGTTGTCGCCGGAGCTGATGCGGTAAGGGAAGTTCACATCTTTTGTAAGCGTTTGAACATATGCCAGATCAACGAATATTCCTTTGTTTCTATAACCAAGACCTCCGCTTATATTCATCAGATTTGCTTTCAAATCGCTTTTGTCTTTGTATGGGTTACCATAATATGCAAAACCTGCACGAACCATATATTTTTCAAGTTTTATCTCCCCGCCTAATTTAAAATTGAATGCTCCGCGGTAATAACCTTTCACCGAGTTGTTCACTCCTTTAAAATAGGCATCATCATCGGCATAGTCTTGATTTGCTGAAGAAAACCTTGACCAGCGATGGTTCAGGTATTCGATGTCGGCAGTGATAAAACCTCTTTGATTCTTCACGTTTTCCTGGCCGCCACCAAACATATACGTTCCGCTTAGCATAAAGCGGGTGGGCGTTTGCAGGTCGTATTTGTAAGAATTTGGAATGCTGTTAAGGCTGTTCAGGTTGTCCGCCGTTTCCGTAAACTTTCCATACGCGGTGCCTATATCGCTTGTAATGCTTGCGTGGTAAGTGTCCGTAAGTGCGAAAAGGTTGGGCGTGTGGATCGCCAATCCCATTCTGAAAGCCTCGGAAAACTTATAGATCGCACCGATTTTAAAGTTGAAACCAACTCCGGATGATTTGTAATCTTCAGTATAGGTCATGCTGTTGAATACACTGTCATTTGGCAATACGGTATTGCTTTCCGTGTAAGTACGATGGCTGCGGAAGTTAACAATAGGCACGCCAATACTACCGCCGATGGAAAGCTTATCCTGATTTGAAGAAGCAAAACCAATAGCAATCTCTGTAATACCGCCCTTGTTGGTGATGGTGTTTTCCTGGAGTAGAGGATGATTGTCGAGGGATTGGACATCTTCCGGACGAGTATAAATTTCCCCGTTGGCCGGATCAATATCAACAAGATATGTTGACAGATTCATGCGTGTAGTGTATGAAAGAGACGGATCACCTATTGCCTGGTTAATAAGCTGTTCATCAGTTAAGTTGGGATAGCCTTGACTATATTTAGCAAACTCATTCTTTGATTCGGTAGTAAACGAGCTGTAATCATTTTGACCCTTATAATGAATGGTCGAGTTGAAATTTGCCGTGCGGTTCACACCAATACTAAAGGCCGAGTTGTTCCATTTTTTGTAAGGATTTGGCATTCCCCAAACAATGCCGCTTGTTCCAATTACAAAGCGGGTCATATTATCAGCTTTGGTGCCGTCTGTTCCTCTGTAGTCACTTTTGCCTCCATAAAAAGATAAGCCGGGGCTAAAAGTAATTTCACTCGTTTTATACAAACCAAGGCCTGCAGGGTTATAAAAGAGAGAAGTAATATCTCCGCCTAAGGAAACGCTGGCGCCGCCAATTGCCTGGTTGCGGGCAGTTCCGGACGGGGTGGCCCAGGAATGACGCAAAGCATCTTCGGGTACCTGTGAATAACCATAAACGTAAGTAAGTAAAAAGCCAATCGCTGCGAGAGTTTTTTTCATGTCCAGATTAATTCTTAGTAATTAGAAATTAGGAATTAGGAATTAGCGGGTTACTAATCGCATTCATAGGAGTTGCATTTGAACGACGTAAAGAAGTTAATAAAAAAGGAAACACGTTTCTAAGCATGTTTCCTTCGAAGTATCGTGTTTTTGTGATATTACATTAATGACCTCGGCTTGGTCTGCTGGAGCCGCCGCCACCACCTCCGCCGGAAGTACCACCGCCTCCACCTCTATAGCTGCCACCAGATGATGATGGAGCGGGAGTGTAAGATGGAGTATAGCTTCTCTGTGGTCTGCTGCCACTGTTGTCGTACGTATTGGTGTTATTATAACTTCTGTTGGAAGTACTGTTAGTGCTTCTGTTGCTATTGTTATAGCCAGGGTTATAATAACTGCTTCCACGGCTTGCGCTTGGTCTTACCGCGTTTGCATTATTGTAGCCGTTGTTCAGATAAGAGCTGCTGGATCTTGGGTTCAAATACTTGTTACTATTGCTATAGCTGCTGCCTAAATAGCTGCTTGTGCTAAATGCCGGACGAGTATAAACGGTACCGGTAGCAGGATATTTTCCAGGATAATAACCACCTACAGGGTAATAACTGCAGTAAGGGCTATAATATGGCATAGCATACGGGTTGTAAAAACTGTTCCAGTAGTAATAGCTGTTCCACGGATTGTAAATGCCAGCACCCATTCCGAAACCATAACCATAACTCATGCTGTTCCAGTAGTAATCGCTATATGCGGAATAATACATTGGATTGCCGATGCTCAAACGAAGAAAACGATCGTTGTAATAATCGGAATTGTTGTAGCTGTCATAGTTACTGTTGTTGCCGCTGTAATAATCGCGATAATTATCATTATTGCCATTATTGCCGGCGTGTGCCGTAGTATATGCTTCGCCTTGCTGAGCTGGAGGGGCCGGAGAGTAGTAGGTGTCGTCAGGAGTTTGTCCTTGCTTGTACACAGAACAACTGCTTAGAACCACCAATCCCAAAACAACGCTCAAAAATTTGTTATTCATTGCTGAGGGTTTATATTATTAAATATATTTTTGCGCTTTCGCAAGTATAAAGTTACAACAAATAGTCCACGGATAACTACAAAAGTTTCGGATGAAAACTAACTTTTATATGAGCGGGGAATCGTGAATGGTGAATCGGATTTCGCCAATAAATCTTGATAGCCGAAAGTTTTTGGACTTTATATTCAAGATTGATCATTCACGATTCACGATTTCGCGTTTCACGCTTAAAACACTACAAGACTTCAAAAAATGAGCAAAGAAATTACAAGCAGGCAGCAGGATTATTCGCAATGGTACAATGACCTGGTTCTAAAAGGAGAGTTGGCAGACTATTCTGCCGTAAGAGGATGTATGGTAATAAAACCATATGGATTCGCTCTTTGGGAAAACATGAGAGATGTGCTGGACAGAAAATTTAAAGATACCGGTCACGTGAATGCGTATTTCCCCTTACTTGTGCCCAAAAGCCTTTTTGAAGCGGAGGAAAAAAATGCAGAGGGCTTCGCAAAAGAATGTGCCGTGGTTACGCATTATCGCCTGAAAACTGACCCTGAGAAAAGTGGTAAGTTGATGGTAGATCCTGAGGCAAGGCTGGAAGAAGAGCTTATCATTCGCCCAACCAGCGAAGCGATTATTTGGAACACCTATAAAGGCTGGATACAATCTTACCGTGATTTGCCTTTGCTGATCAACCAATGGGCAAACGTAATGCGTTGGGAAATGCGTACGCGCCTTTTCCTGAGAACTGCGGAATTTTTGTGGCAGGAAGGCCACACCGCCCATGCTACATCCGAAGAGGCGGTTGCAGAAACTGTTCAAATGCTGGATGTGTATGCTGATTTCGTAGAGCAATACATGGCTCTTCCTGTAATTAAAGGTGTTAAAACAGAAAGCGAGCGTTTTGCCGGTGCGGTTGATACCTATTGTATCGAGGCTTTGATGCAGGACGGGAAAGCATTGCAAGCGGGGACTTCGCACTTTTTGGGACAAAATTTTGCGAAGGCGTTTGACGTAAAATTCTCTGATAAAAATAACAAGCTTGATTATGTTTGGGCAACGAGCTGGGGTGTAAGTACAAGATTAATTGGTGCGCTGGTAATGGCGCATAGCGATGATGATGGACTGATATTGCCTCCAAAAATCGCTCCTCTGCAGGTCGTAATTGTTCCTATTTACAAAGGCGACGAGCAAAGAGGCGTGATCAAAGAAGTGATGAACCCTGTTGTAAAAATGCTGAAAGAGCTTGGCATTTCCGTGAAATACGATGACAGCGACAACTCGAGGCCAGGATGGAAGTTTGCAGAATACGAGAAAAAAGGTGTGCCTGTTCGTATAGCAGTTGGTGCAAGAGATCTTGAAAATAATGTGGTGGAAGTTGCGAGACGCGATACCAAAGAGAAAATGAGTGTAAGCATGGAGGGTATTGCTTTCTACGTTAAAACTTTGCTGGACGAAATTCAGCTGAACATGTTTGAAAAAGCAAGAATTTATCGCGACGAGCACATCACCAAAGTGAATACATGGGATGAATTTGTAAATACTTTGGAAACAAAAACAGGCTTCGTTTCTGCGCACTGGGATGGCACTGCTGAAACAGAAGCTGCGATCAAAGAAAAAACAAAAGCTACCATTCGCTGCATCCCTCTGAACAATGAACAGGAAAGCGGCAAATGTATTTTAACCGGTAAGCCAAGCACGCAGAGAGTGTTGTTTGCGCAAGCTTATTAATAATTTGAAAATGTGGAGAGAAAAGAACGCAGATTTTTATGATTGTTAAGATTTGTCAAGATCTTTTTAAAAATCATAGAAATCATCACAATCATAAAAATCTGCGTTCTCTCTCATTTTCAAATTTTCAAATTGAATTATGAAACTCCAACTCTGGTCCATAGGGAAACAACATGAGGCTTACGTAAAAATGGGTGTGGAAGATTTTACGAAGCGGATTAATAATTATTTTCCTTCCGACTGGACGATCATTCCTCCTCTAAAAAATGCCGCTACGCTTTCTGAGATTGATTTAAAAAGAAAAGAAGGCGAAGTGATCTTGAACATGCTGCAAAAAGATGACTACCTCGTGCTTCTTGACGAAAGAGGTAAATCATTCACTTCAGAAAAACTTGCAGAGTTTGTACAGCAACGGGCAAACGAAAGCACAAAGAATGTGATCTTCTTAATAGGCGGAGCATTTGGCGTAGACGAAGCCGTTTCCAAACGGGCCAACTATAAATGGTCGCTTTCTCAACTTGTATTCCCTCATCAACTGGTAAGATTAATTTTGGCCGAGCAGGTATACAGAGCATGTACTATTTTGCGAAATGAAAAGTATCATCACGTGTAAAGTCAAAAGGGCAGTATACTGCTTTGGGTTTATTTTTGAATTTTTACTTTTTACTTTTTATTTTTTTAAATAGTTTTAGTGAAAATGTATTGTGGTGCATCTTTACTGACAGAACCATTTTTACATTTGAAATTTTACTTTTTATTTTTAGCCCATGTTAACTTTTAGTATAACAACCATCATCATCGTCGTAACGTGTATCGTGTCGTTCATAGCGTTCGGCAACGAGCGTTTAAAAAATGATCTGCTCTTCTGGCCAGCGGAAGTTGACGACAGAAGGCAATTCTATCGGTTTCTAACATACGGATTTGTGCATGGAGACATTATGCACTTGGGTTTTAACATGATTTCACTGTACTCGTTTGGCCTATTCGTGGAGAAATACCTTTTTACACAAAGTCATTTGTTTGGTCATTCCGGAGCTACAATGTACATACTGTTATATTTTCTTGGTCTTATTGTGTCTGCAATACCGGACTATTTTTATTACAAAAATTATTCAGGCTATCGTGCACTGGGTGCATCGGGGGCTGTGTGTGCGGTAATATTCTCGGGGATTATGTTATATCCCAAACTACCCATCGGAATAATCTTTCTTCCTTTTGAAATACCCGGTTATATATTCGGCGTTATTTTTATCGGAATTTCAATCTGGCTCGGTAGAAGAGGTGGAGATAATATTGGTCACCGCGCCCACATCAGCGGAGCGATCTTCGGTATACTGTTTACTATCATTGCAGCAAAAGCATTTTCAGGATTTGACGTTGTAAAATCTTTTCTGGATCAGGTCTTGAATAGGTAATAGGAAAGGTTGTTAGTTGTTGGTTGATAGTTGTTAGAGTAAAACCACAATTTGAGACCACTAACAACCAACAAACTTTACTGTGTCAGTAAATCCCTGAACCAATACCCTGAATCTTTTATAGTGCGCAATTGTGTTTTGAAATCTACGTGTATCAAGCCAAATCTTGGATTGTAGCCTTCTGCCCATTCAAAGTTGTCCATTAGGGTCCAGGCCATATAGCCTTTCACATTAATGCCTTCTTTCTTTGCTTTAAGCACTGCTTGTAAGTGGCTTTGGAAATAGTCGATACGCTGTTGATCAGCTATTGCACCATCTTTAACAACGTCGTTGAAAGCAGCTCCATTTTCTGAAATAATGATTTCTTTGATGGCGCCATATTTCCAAAACTGTTTGATGATGTTATAGAAGCCATTTGCATTTATTTCCCAGCCCATTGCCGTGTGCGGAACTTTGCGTGTAACTGCTTTTACTTCAGACGCATTTACAATTGGAATGAATGGATTGTGTTTTACAACTACGGGAAAATAATTTTGCAGTCCAATGAAATCCATGTCAAACCTAAGCTTGTCGGTATATTTCCAAGCGGTGTTATGCAGTTCTAATTTTTCCAGCAAAGCAAAATCATCTTTCGGATAGCCCTTGCCAAGCAATGGTTCGATAAATAGTCTATTGAGAAGAATATCTGTTTTGAGCGCAGCTGCTTTGTCTTCTTTTGAATCGCTAAACGGAATTACCTGCGAGCAGGAAAAGGTAGTACCGATATATGCTTTGGAAACTTCGCTGCGTAGAATGCGGCCGCCATCCGCCTGCGCCATCGCAGCGTGGTGAACAGCTTTCAGAAAATTATTCACGCCCGTTTTACCCGGTGCATGCTTGCCGATCATATAACCCAGCATGGTAAAGCCAAATGGTTCATTTAGTACGATCCATTTTTTTACTTTATCGCCATATTCTGTCGCACAAAAAGTGGCGTAACGGTTGAACCATTTGTTCATATGATGACTTGTCCATCCGCCTTCTTTTTCAAGCGCAGCAGGGAGGTCCCAGTGATACAACGTCACAAATGGTTCCATGTCCAGCTTAAGACATTCATCAATTACTTTATGATAAAATGCAACGCCTTCTTTATTTGGTTTGCCTGTGCCTTCGGGAAATATTCTTGACCATGAAATGGAAAAACGAAAAGCTTTAAAGCCAAGCGCTTTTGCCAGCAACAAGTCGTCTTTATAACGGTGATAGAAATCGCAGGCTACATAGGGCTTTGCAGCGCCTTTGATCTTTCCCTGCCTGCGGGCAAAATTATCCCAGATAGAAGGGCCGCGGCCATCTTCATTATAAGCGCCTTCATTTTGAGCCGCAGCCATTGCCACACCCCAAATAAAGTTTTCTCCAAAATCTTTTAATCGGAAAGGTGGTTTACTTGTTGTCACGTCTTCACTAAGGTTTTGATTTTACATTATCATAAAATCGTAAGGAACAATGTACGAAAGATGTGTGAACATATTGTTATGTTTTTCAGAGAGAGAACGCAGATGGTCATGATTGTGATGATTTGTTATGATTTGAAATTTGAGATTGCTAATCACGCAAATTGTCTTCGATCACAATTTTAGATTTCAAATCAATAACCTTTAAAATCATGGCAATCATCACGATCATAACAATCAGCGTTCCGTCTCTTAATAATCTTTTTCAAACATTAATTTGCCGCGTTTATTGTAGATACTAAGCCTTACCAGGCTTCCATTTGAATCATACCATTTCCATTCTCTTGTTTTAACGCCGTTATCGTAATTGCCAACGGATTTCATTCTTCTGCCATTTTCTTCAATGCTTAACAGCCATACGCCGTTACGCATGCCGTTGGTATAATAACCTGAATCCTGTACGGTACCATCTTCAAAATAGTTCATATACAAGCCGTGTTGAAGACATGAAAAGAATGGAGGTTTATAAGAAGGAGAGCTAATATTCTGCTGCACCAATGCAGGAAGAAAAATTCTTTCGGAAGGATTGCCAGATATATTGAATGAGTAATAAGATGTAAGTTGTTTGAATGCGGCGGACATATCCTGCTTTGCAAGCGTAGTTAAAGGATAGATGATTTGTTTGCCATCCTTTCTTGCAAATTCGTTTATGACCATACTGTAACGGAAAGCGTTGTAGGTTCTCAGGTAGCGCATGTGCCCGTTGGGATACCACACTTTCCAGACACCATCCGGAATATTGTTTTTAAAACTTCCCGAGTCGCAGATAATGCCAGAATCGTACCAACTGTTCCAGGTGCCATTTAGTTTACGATTTTTGAAATGACCGTGAAACCGAATGTTTGCATTGCTTTCAGAACTTGCAATTTCATTGATAATATAGCGGTGATTATCTGCAATTTCATCCTGAAATACAGTAGTGCTTTTAACTTGTCTGATTAATTCTGAGTGAGGCTGTGTGGAAGTATCAGACTTAGCAATCGTTGAATCGTTGGCAACACACCGGGTAATGCAAAACAGCATTACACAAGTGTAAGTAATGTGTTTCATATATGGCCTGCTTTTGTTATCGCGGGATATTGGACACGTAATCTTCTATGTTGCTGATGTTTGTGGGTGCAAACCATTGAATGGCTGCGTCTCTGGAAAACCAGGTAATTTGTCTTTTTGCGTAGTGTCTTGTGTTCTGCTTAATGAGTTCTACTGCTTTCTCTAATGTTATTTTCCCTTCCATATAGTTAAACAACTCAGAGTAGCCAACGGTTTGCAAAGCATTCAAATTTCTTTGAGGAAATAATGCTGAGGCTTCTTTAAGCAAGCCTTCATTCATCATTTCATCCACACGTGTGTTGATTTGATTATAGAGAATTTCACGAGGCAATTGCAAACCTATCTTAACTATGTTGAAGGGCCGTTCTTTTTTTATGTTTGATTGAAAACTTCTTATTGATCTTCCGGTAGATAGAGCCACTTCCAGCGCACGCATAAGGCGCTGGGGATTATGCTGCTCGCCGGTTGCAAAGTATTCGGGATCTTTTTCTTTTACTTCGCTTTGTAACCATTCAAGTCCCTTTTGCTCAAATGATTGTATGATATTTTCTCTTACATCAGCCGAGATTTTTGGAATCTCATCCATGCCTTCGCAAAATGCCTTTACGTACAGGCCCGTGCCGCCTACCATTATAGTAGTATTTTTTGTAATAAATATCTCCTTTGCTTTGGCGAGTGCATATTCTTCAAAAACTGCGGCATTTACTTCATCATGTATAGAGTGAGAGTTGATAAAATAATGTTTTACCTCTTCCAATTGTTGCAATGTTGGTTTTGCCACTCCAATATTCATTTCTTTGAAACATTGCCGTGAGTCTGCAGAAATAATTGACGTGTCAAACTTTTTTGACAGGTGAATAGCCAAAGAAGTTTTTCCAACAGCAGTGGGCCCAACGATTACGATGACAGTGTGAGGTAGAATAGAAATTAGAAATTAGGAATTAGAAATTAGCAATTAGGAACCTGTTGAGGTTCCTAATTGCTTTATTATGCTAAGTTGCTGATATTTGAAATGCGATGCTAGAAATCATCGGTTTCTTCGGTGCTTTCTTCTTCTTCGTTAGAATCGGTCTCCTCATCGTCTTCGCCTTCTTCTCCAAAACCTTCCGCTCCTTTGGTAAGGTCATATTTTTCTTCGATCTCCGCAAGTTTATCGCCACCGATTCCTTTGGTGCCATATTGAGATGGGCCAATGCCTTCTGTTCTGATAACAACAGGGTAGGTGAGTTTAGCGTTTTCTTCTTTGGAAACATTGATCAACTCAACGAGGAATGTCCAGTTCTTCGCAAAATCATATACGTAAATAAATTTCTGATTAGGATCAAAAATTTCGGTACCAATTAAAGTAGCGTCCATTAATAATGGCTCAGCCTTGTAAGGCTTATTATATTTTTCAAGAGAAATTTCTTTTCCTCTTTGCCAGTGATCATTGCTGCGATAAAAAGTAGCCTGGTGTTTACTGTCAAATTCATAGGCTTTTAATATCACCTGGTGAAGCTCCAAAAAAGTTTGTTTGTGCTTCACTACAACGTCTCTGTAAATGCTATCATCTTCTTCGAAATAAATCCTGAATTTTAAAACAGCCATGATTTCTAAAAATTAATTCAATATCAATAAATCGTTCGTTTGCCCGCCCAAAATAAAACAAAATAGTGAAATGCTAAATGCTAAATGCCAAACGCTTAATGCCTAACGCTGAATGCATGCTGGTGAATGCGTCAAGTCTGCTCTTTCGTTACGCGTTAAGCATTTTGCGTTCCGCGTTCTGCATTCAGCGTTATACCTATTTCGCTCGCTTTTTTTATCATAAAAGAATGTGCCGCATCGTAAGTGTTTTCAATTTCTCCATCTAAAATAGCATCTTTTATTGCATCTTTTATAATGCCTACTTCGCGGCCCGGTCGTAAATTGAAAGTTTCCATAATCATTTCACCTGTGATAGGTGGTTGCCAGTTGCGGATTCTGTCGCTTTCTTCTACCTGTTGTAATCGGTTGCGTACCAATTCGAAATTATCGAGATAGCGTTTTACTTTTTGTTTGTTCTTAGATGTGATGTCCGCTTCACACAATATCATCAAAGACTCAATGTCGTCTCCAGCATCAAATAACAAACGGCGAATAGCGGAGTCCGTGATGTTTTCTTTTGTTAAACTGATGGGCCTTAAATGAAGTTCTACCATTTTGCGTACAAAACGCATCTTTTCGTTTTGGGGCAGTTTTAATTTGGTGAAAATTTTCGGCACCATTCTGCCTCCAACAACTTCGTGGCCATGAAAGGTCCATCCGTGGCCCTGCTCAAATTTTTTAGTAGCAGGCTTCGCAATGTCATGTAGTACCGCTGCCCATCGCAACCACAAATCATTTGTGTTATGGCTGATATTATCAACTACTTGTAAGGTGTGATAAAAATTGTCCTTGTGCCCTTTTCCATCAATATATTCAGCGCCTGCAAGATCTACCATTTGAGGGAAGATAATGTGCAGCAAACCTGTTTGATAGAGCAGATCAAAACCAATTGATGGTTTGTTGCTTGCTAAAATTTTATTGAGTTCGTCTGTTATGCGCTCTTGCGTAATGATACGAATGCGTTCAACGTTATTTTTAATGCCCTGTAGTGTTTCTTCTGCAATTTGAAAATTCAATTGGGAAGCGAAACGAATGGCACGCATCATTCGCAATGGATCATCGCTGAAAGTTGCATCAGGATTGAGTGGTGTTTTGATGATCTTGTTTTGGAGATCTCGCAAGCCATTGAACGGATCAATTATTTCACCATAATCTTCATCGTTCAAACTTACCGCCAACGCATTAATGGTAAAATCTCTTCTATCCTGATCATCTTTTAATGTGCCTGGTTGAACATCCGGATTGCGGCTGTGATATTTGTAACTCTCCTTACGGGCGCCCACAAATTCTATTTCAAAATTATCAAGCTTGATCTGCGCAGTACCATAGGTTTTGAAGAAAGCAACCTGTGGTTTAGGATTGAATCTTTCTGATACTTTGTGTGCCAGATCGATACCATCACCTACGCAAACAATGTCGGCATCCTTTGTTTTTCTGCCAATAATTTTGTCCCTTACAAAACCGCCAATGATATAGCAAGGCGTTTGCAGGTCCTTAGCAGCATGTGCAATTTTTTTAAAAACAAATAATTCTTTTTCCGAGCAATTGATATACATAGATGGAGCAAAGATAAATTTAATTGAGAACGGAAAATTGAAAGTTGAAAGTTGAAAGTTGAAAATTCGTCGCCTTTTAAGGATTCGAGTTAACTATCGCACCGAAAACAACCCTTTTTATTATTAGTTCTCTAGAAATAAAAGCATTTTCAACTTTCAATTTTCAACTCACTAAGTAGTTGCTCATCCCTTATATCCATTGCACACTTAAAATGCTTTAACGGACAAGCTTTGTAGCCATGTATTCCACAAGGACGGCAAGTGAGTTTTTCCTCAACTTCTATAATGATTTTTTTGTCGGACAATGGCCCGAAACCAAAATATGGAACAGTGGAACAATAGACTGCGGCAACAGGCGCATTCACAGAAGATGCAAAATGCATAGGCGCGGAGTCGTTTACATAGTTCATGATGGAACCTTTCATCAAAGCAGCTGATTGAAGAAAACTTAGTTTGCCACTTAAGTCGGTAATTTTTACAGACGGGCAGCCAATAATGATTTCTTCGCACAAGCCTTTGTCAGATGGTGCTCCCAAAAGATAGACCTGGATATGTTTTGGAATTTTTTGCAGAAAACTTATCCATTTTACTGCAGGAAATTGTTTTGTGAACCACACAGAAGCCGGCGCTACGCAAATGTATTCGCCTTGCTTGTATTGTGCCACTGCGTTTTCATCTTCTACAGTAGGATAAAGTCTCGGTTTAAAAACTTTATCGTCCGTGAAATGTTTTATCAGATCATTACAGCGATCAATCTCGTGAATAGGATTTTGTGCATCGCTGAAAATATGTTTAACCTTAGTCGTAAATAAAAAGCTGAGTGGGTTTTTATCGTAACCAATTTTCTCTTTGGCACCCGAAAACGCTGTGAGAATGCCAGTTGCAGCATAACGCTGAACATTTATGACTTTGTCATATTTTTTCGACTGGATGATTCGCAGCATTTTTTTCAGATTGCGCAGCTTTCCTTCCTTCTTGTTCCAAACCAATGTCTCTCTGATAAAAGGGTGGCCTTTCAGCAAACCTTCATTTCCCTTTCTTACCAAAAAATCAATAGCAGCATCAGGAAAATAAGCGTGTAGTTTTTCAATGATTCCGGTAGCTAAAACTACGTCACCAATAAATGCGGTTTGTATAACTAAGAATTGTTGCGGCAATGTTCGTCTTTTTATTTTCTTATAATGGTAATATCATTCACACCGTTCCATTTTACAATCGCTGAGGCAGCGGCTTCAGCAGTTTCATGCTGTCTGTATTTTACTACATAATCAACATTGTTTTTAATGCGCTCATCAATATCTGCAAACTTCGCTGGTGTGGGCTGTCCGGAAATATTTGCAGACGTTGAAACGATCGGTTTGCGAAAGCGTTTGATAAGGTGCTTGCAAAACTCATCTTTCACCAATCGTATGCCAATACTGCCATCTTTGTTGATCACATTGTCTGCAAGACCAATGGCTCCAGAGTAAATTACAGTAGTAGGTTTTGTTACGCTTTCCAAATAATCGAATATCTGCAAGTCAATACCAGCAACGTATTTTAATATATCTCGCTCATCTGCCAGCAGAATGATCATGCTTGAAGACGCAGGACGTTGTTTCACTTCGAATATTTTATCTACAGCAACTGGATTTGTTGCATCGCAGCCGAGCCCCCAAACCGTATCTGTAGGATACAAAATTGTTCCGCCCGATCTCAGTACATCGAGACATCTTTCTATATCGTCATCGAAATTTTCCATTGGCGGCAAAGATAGAACAGGAACGCAGATTTTCATGATTGTTATGATTTTTAGGATTTTTTGATTTGAAATCAAATCAATTGCTGACCTTAAGTCCTCGGTCTCAAATTTCAAATCATGACAAATCATGGCAATCATGAAAATCTGCGTTCCTGTTCTTAACAAAAAAAGAGCAGCTAATCTCTCGATCAGCTGCTCAGACTTTAAATGGAAAAGGCTAATGAATACTGGAATTCGGCTAAAAAAGTTATGGTTGTGGTGCAGTAGGCGAACTGGTGTTGACGATTGGCCATATGCCAGGTGCAGGGAAACTTATTCCTTTGTTTACACCTCTGCTGTTTGCTCCGTCATGCTCAAAATAATATAACGGCCATCCTTTAAATGTGAGTTGTTTCTTGCCAAACACATCGATGGAACCGAAATCTGCTTTTGATAGTAATGAAGGCAGGCTTTGTACGGACGAAACCTGGAATATAGGCCACAGCGCGTCATTGCTAAAATCAGATTTGGTATAATTGTTTTTGTTGAACTTGTCCGGACTGAAAGCATATACAGTACGACCCAAGCTGTCTACAATGTATACGGTAGCTTCGGTTCCTTCTGTATAGTCGTGTTTATAGTTTTTGCCATCGTCACCCACTAGCTGCGCTTTCGCAATCATAAGTGTGTAGTCTGGTTTGGCTACGAACCAAAGGCCATTCAAGCCATCACCTTTAACATCGCCTTGGTTTACGTCGCTTGCAAAGTAGTATAATGGCCAGCCTTTGTAGGTAAGTTGTTCATCGCCATCTGTACGATCGATATCCTCGATATCATTATTGCCAATGCCCTGTGAAACAGATGGATTTTTCACATAGAATAAAGGCCACGTAACAAGGCAACTGCCATTACAGGCTGATTGGCCACTAACATCCGGCGCAAAAAAGTATAGGGTTCTACCATTACTATCGGCTAGGATTTTTCCAAATTGGGGGTTATCAATAATTTGGACAGAAGGTTTTTTGTTGTTGTTATTATCGTTGTTATTGTTGTTGTCTTTTGAGCATGCGGCAAACAACATTGCAATGCACAAAACTGCGGACATGCCGGTAGCATGATGAAATACTCGTTTCATTGAAAGATAATTTTTAATGGTAAAATTTGATTGGAAGCTTTCGCAGGTAACTAACAATGAATACGGGGAATGAAGGCGAAGGGTTGCCTGTGTGGAAAGTATTTTGTGTGAAATGTGCTTACTGCCTCAGTTTCAGGGAATTTTGTACTTTCATTGGGTAAAGACCAATTACATTAGAACAGATCAATCACATAAAGTGGAACAGAACAGTCTTAAAAAAATAAAATTAATCGAGTGCCCTCGTGATGCCATGCAGGGTTGGAAAAATTTTATTCCTACCGCAACAAAAGTTGAATATATCAACAGCCTTTTAAAAGTGGGATTCGATACACTTGATTTTACAAGTTTTGTTTCAGCTAAAGCCATTCCTCAAATGGCAGATGCGAAAGACGTAGTAACGCGGATTGATCTTACAAATTCAAAAACAAAATTATTGGCAATTGTTGCAAATGTGCGTGGGGCGCAAGATGCAGCAGTGTATGATTCTATCAACTATTTGGGATTTCCGTTTTCTATTTCTCCTACATTTCAAATGCGTAATACCAACAGTACAATTGAGGACTCTTTCGAAACAGTAAAGCAATTGCAGGAGATTTGTGTGAAAGCAGGGAAAGAGCTGGTGGTCTATATTTCAATGGCTTTTGGAAATCCATATGGAGACAAGTATGATAAAGACATTGTTGTAGAATGGATAAACAAATTGACACCTTTGGGAATCAAAATTATTTCGCTCGCCGATACCGTGGGCGTTGCAACCGCGCAACAGGTAAGCGACTTAACTTCGTACGTTATAAAGATGCTGCCTGATTACGAGATAGGCATTCATTTGCATTCCACTTCGTTTAACAGAAAAGAAAAGCTCGAAGCGGCACTGGATGCTGGCTGTTATCGCATTGATGGCGCGTTAAAGGGTATTGGTGGCTGTCCAATGGCAAATGATGACTTGGTTGGAAATATGGACATGGAATGGATCGTGAACTACCTTGAAAGCAAAAACATTACAACGGGTATTGACAAAGATGCGCTGCAAAAGAGCCTGGTATTGGCAGATAAAGTGTTTTCGAATTAATCATTAGTTAGCGAGAAGGCTTCGACAAGCTCAGTCCCGCTTGGACTAGCGGGACTGAGCTTGTCGAAGCCATGTTAAACAGAAACGGTGGCTGCGAAACTTCATAACTAGACTGCATGAAATATTAATTGTCAATTATTAATTATTAATTCGTTTTACTTTTGCCTTTTAAATTTTAATTCTCAGGCAGATGGATTTCATGCTCGATATAAACATCAAGTCTCCGGATGTTCCCGTACAATATGGAGAAAATATAATGCTCATGGGTTCCTGCTTTACTGAGCATATTGGCAACAGACTTGAAGAGTTGAAATTTAATACTTTACAAAATCCCAATGGCATATTGTTTGATCCTGTTAGTGTTTGCAAAAGCCTTGTAAGTTATATCGAAAACAAGCAATACACGGCAGATGATCTTTTCTATTTGAACGAATTGTGGCAAAGCTGGCAGCATCATTCACGCTTTTCCGGAATGGATCAGCAAAATGTTTTAGCGCAAATAAATGCATCTCAGCAAAGGGCACATGATTTTCTGAAGAATGCAGATTGGCTGATTGTTACGCTGGGTTCTTCCTTTTCTTACAGACTCGTTGAAAACAACGAATCTGTGGCAAACTGTCATCGTGCTCCGGCTCAAGCTTTCCGCAAGCATTTACTCTCAATTGAAGAAACAGTTACTTCGTTGGATACTACCATGCACAGGTTGTTTCATTTCAACAAAAAATTAAAAATCATTTTTACCATCAGCCCGGTTAGGCATATCCGTGATGGAGTAGTGGAAAATAACAGAAGCAAAGCGAGACTGCTTGAGGCCGTGCATCACATGGTCAATAAGTTTGATCGCTTACATTATTTTCCCGCCTACGAACTGGTAATTGATGTGCTGCGTGACTATCGCTTCTACGATGTAGACATGGTTCATCCAAATTATCCAGCCACTGAATTTGTGTTTGAAAAATTTGTGCAGCATTATTTTTCGGAAACCTCAAAGGACTTGATGAAAGAAATTCGTCAAATCGCTATTGCCCGCAGGCATCGTTCAATGCAGCCTGCTACAAATGCGCATCAGCAATTTCTAAAATCACATTATGAAAAGGCTCAAAGGCTAAGTGCTCAGCATCCGTTTTTGGATTTGAGTGAGGAGATGGAGTATTTTGGGAATTCTGAACTATGAATTATGAGCTGTTAGAGATGAAACATTTATCCTAATGATTTCCATCCCTTAATGCCAATAGTTCATACTTCATAGCTCCTAGTTAATAAATGACATTCTCATGATTATTACCGATATATAGATATTCTTCGATAAATGGAATGATGTGTATCTTTGCAAACATTTTAAAAATTAATTATGAGCCGTAAAGGAAAAGTCCTGGTTGCAATGAGTGGCGGTATTGATAGTACCGTTACGGCTCTGATGCTCAACCAGGAAGGATATGAAGTGGTAGGTATTACCATGAAAACATGGGATTATGCCACCAGCGGTGCCTCAAAAAAAGAAACGGGCTGTTGCAATCTTGATAGCTTCAATGATGCCCGTATGGCTGCCGTACAGCATGGTTTTCCGCATTTTATACTTGATATACGCGAGGAGTTTGGTGATTTTGTGATAGATAATTTTGTGGAAGAATACATGGCGGGCCGTACGCCAAACCCATGTGTGATGTGCAATACACATATTAAGTGGCGCGCTTTGCTAAAAAGAGCCGATGCGCTTGATTGTGAGTTTATTGCGACCGGTCACTATGGTAATATTCACCAGCACACCAATGGCAGATATTACGTGAGCAAAGGGTTGGACGAACTGAAAGACCAGAGCTATGTGCTTTGGGGGCTGCAACAGGACCTTTTGAGCCGCACGTTGTTGCCGCTGGGAAAGTACCGGAAAACAGAAATTCGCCAGATGGCGGCAGATTTCGGTTACCCTGAACTGGCAAAAAAAGCTGAGAGCTACGAAATATGCTTTGTACCAGACAATGATTACCGCAACTTCCTGAAAAAGAAAGTAGACGGATTAGAGGAGAAGGTTAGTGGAGGCTTTTTTGTCGACAAATCAGGTAAAATTCTTGGAAAACATAAAGGCTATCCTTTTTATACGATCGGTCAGCGTAAAGGACTTGATATTGCGCTCGGCAAACCGATTTTTGTGACGGAGATACGTCCTGAAACCAATACGGTTGTCTTGGGTGATGAAATTGACCTCGAAAGACCAGAAATGAATGTCGCGAAGATCAATTGGATGAAATACGATGCGGTTACAGACGGAATGGAAGCGATCACAAAGATCCGTTATAAGGATAAAGGAAGCCTCAGCAACCTCTACAATAACGATAGTGGTGGGGTAACAGTGCGTTTCTATGAAAACGCAAAAGGCATCGCGCCCGGCCAGAGTGCTGTGTTTTACGATGGCGACGATGTTATTGGCGGAGGTATTATTCAAAGGAGCGCTATTCTTTAACAATATTTCTATATTTAAAACGTTCAGAAACCGGTTATACAACCGGTTTTTATTTTATTGCATCTATAGAGATAGTACTTAAATAATTTATAGTGATCAATCAATCGTTCCAGGAGACAAACAAGTTCAGCATTAGCAGCAGAGTTCAATGGCTGATTGTAATTGCTTGTATAACAATGGTTTTTGTAGCTTGTTCCAAAACGGACAATTACAAAAGCGACTCGCTGAGCGATTATATGCCCTTGCAGAAGGGTAAATACTGGATCTATTTGTTAGATTCTACCAATTACTCTAACTCTCAAAGAGTTCAGACACAATATCAGTTGAAGGATGTGGTAGACGATACCCTGACCGATAACCTCAGCAGGCTTACTTATCGATTGATGCGCTATATACGTCCTTCTTCAAGCACAAGCGATACCGATTGGAAGCTCATGGGCGAATACTATATGATTCCAACAAAACAGACGCTTGAAACCATCGATTTTTTCAACTTTAAATATCAGTCGCTTAAACTCCCTGTTGCCTTAAATTTGACATGGAAGGGAAATAGTTACCTTCCTGCTTTTCCTTATTCAGAAGCTCTTCCCGTACAATCGTCATTTAATTTCACCGTTGATGGCGGAATGGGCGATTGGGATTATACTTATACGGGAGTAGGAGAGAGCGAAACAATAAACGGCAAGAATTACGATAACGTAGTAACCGTAAGCCAGGAAGACGAATCCACCAACTTACTTGAAGATAATCAGACGCCTACAAACGTAAACGACTTCGCGACAAGAGCCTTTTCAGCAGAAAAATATGCGAAGAACGTCGGCTTGATTTATAAAAAACTGGAATTATGGGAACATCAGCCTGCCACCCCGACAAATCCTGATGGTTATTATGTCGGTTTTGGAATTCAGCTGCAATTAATTGATCATAACTAGGAATTAGAAAGTTTTCTCAAGCTTTTAATTTAAAGCGCCTACCGCATTGTACACAACTTATTGTCCTTTGTGTTTTAGTGGTAAACTTTGGGTCCTATTTTCTCAACATAGCCGCAAACATCGTATCTGCTTTTTTATCATACCCCTCAAGCACTTGCTTTTTTATCAGCGTTAATCCCTTTTCTTCCAAACGTTTTACCGCCGCTTCATTTTCTTTTTCGAAAACAGAGCAGGTGATATAAAGAAAGTAACCGTTTTCTGCCAGCGCCTCCACAACATTTGCTGTGATGTTAGTTTGCAGCTTTACATAATGATCAATTTTTTCTGTCGAAAAAAATGACAGTTGTTCGGGAGTTCTTCCCCAAGTGCCGCTACCGGAGCAAGGCACATCCGCAATAATTAAGTCGAAGTTTTTTGCGGGAGGTTTTGTACTAGGATTGGAAAGATCAAGAACGAATGATTGATATTTTACAATGCCGGCATCTTTAAATCGTTCGTGTAAATTGGCGAGAATGCTATTTCGTATATCAGATACTGTTAGGTTGATGTTTTTATTGTAGTCGTAAAACATGATCGCCTTGCCACCACTTGCCGCACAGCAATCCCACACATTGATTACTTTTTTCTCCAGGTTGATTTCCTTGAAAAAAGAAGCGACGTTTTGCGAATTAAGATCCTGTATTACCGCTTCTTTGTTCAGGTGGATCGTGTCATCAATTTTTATCGCGTTGGAAACAGATAAAGTATTTGGAGCGATCGAGGTAAATGGAATCTCAGCAGCAGTGAGCTTACTGGCAACCTTACTTTCGTTTCCTGGTCTTACCCTTAAGAAAACATCCGGTTGAATTAAATGAGAAATGCTGAATGCACTGGCAGCAATGCTTTCGCTCAGCTCATTCTGCAATGAAAATATTTCTTCGAGAATATCTTTTTCTGAAAGATGAAATTCATTTGCAACGAAACGTAGCTTTTCTTCTAGTGGAAGTACAGTCTGTTCTTTCCAATTTGGTTTAAAGTAGTTGAGAAAATCGTTAGAGCTATTGCTTGTAAGAAACAAACCTACAAGGATTTTTTCATCTTCGGCAACATTTGCCAAAGCCTTGCCCAGTCTAAAGTAGCAGTAGCACAAATGTGAAATTTGCTTTCTGTCTTTAGAACCAAACTTCTTATGCTCCTTAAAATAATTCTTGATCCACGCACTAAAGGGAATTGTTCCCTTGTACTGGCTGATTAGCTCGGAGGCGTTTCGCAAGTGATGTTCAAAGATTTTCAATTGACTTCCTATTTCTGTTCAATAATATTCTGCTGTACAAGTGTGCGACGCAATCAAAGCTCAATCAAGGCCCTATTGCCGGCTTCAAAAAACGTCTAAACTTCTGGATAAAATTAAGGCAGGACAAATAAACTATCTTATTTGCCCTGCCTTTTATATTTGATGACAGCATTAATTTCTAACAACTATCAACTAAAAACCAACAACTTTTCTTACAGCTCCAAAAGCGCTTTCACCGGGTCTTTACCGAACAAAAGCAACTCTGGTTTTTCCAGCAATTCTTTTACTCTCACCAGGAAGCTTACAGATTCGCGACCATCAATAATACGGTGATCGTAGCTCAAAGCCAAATACATCATTGGTCTGATCTCTACTTTACCGTTGATCGCCATTGGTCTGTCCTGAATTTTGTGCATACCCAGGATGGCAGACTGTGGAATATTAATGATTGGAGTACTCATCAGGGAACCAAACACACCACCATTTGTGATAGTGAATGTACCACCCTGCATTTCTTCCATGCTCAATTTGTTGTCGCGAGCTTTAGTAGCAAGTTCTACCACTTTCTTTTCGATGCCAGCCATATCAAGGCTTTCAGCGTTGCGGATAACCGGAACCACAAGGCCTTTAGGCGCAGATACTGCTATTGAAACGTCGCAATAATCGTGGTAAATAATAGAATCTCCGTCGATATAAGCATTTACAGCCGGCCACTCTTGCAATGCATAGCAAACAGCTTTTGTAAAGAAGCTCATGAAGCCAAGGTTAACACCATGTTTTTCTTTGAACTTGTCTTTATTCTGCGCACGGATCGCCATGATGTTTGTCATGTCCACTTCGTTGAAAGTGGTCAGCATCGCAGTTGTGTTCTTTGCTTCAACAAGGCGGCGGGAAACCGTTTTGCGCAGGTTGCTCATTTTTTCACGTTTCTCTTCACGTGTAAATGCAGCAGCACCTGGGCGACGTCCCGGATTATTCAATGCTTCCAGCACATCATTTTTCAGGATCTTTCCACCTGTGCCTGATGCGTGAATAGAAGATGGGTCTACTTTTTTATCAGCGATAATTGCTGACGCAACAGGAGTTGCTTTAATATCATTTGAAATAGCTGTAACCGGCGCTTGTTGAGCGGCTGGTGCAGCTTTTGCTTCTTCTTTTTTAGGAGCTTGTACTGCTGCTGCAGGAGCGGCTTTCCCCTCTGGTTTTGGAGCAGATTCGTCAATTTGGCAAAGTACATCACCAATTTTTAGCGTGTCGCCTTCTGCTGCTTTTGTTTTCAGGGCTCCGGCTTGTTCTGCATTCACTTCAAAAGTTGCTTTTTCACTTTCAAGCTCAGCAATTACTTCATCTCTGTCCACATATTCTCCGTCCTTCTTTAGCCATTTTACCAGCGTTACTTCACTGATAGATTCACCTACTGTTGGTACTTTAATATCAATCATTCGATATATTATTAAGTCAAAAATCAAAAATCAAAATTCAAAAGTGTAACAACCATTTTTGGGCTTATTACCTTTTTTATGAACCCGGCATTAGTATCTCTATTCAACATCGTTGCGTCGCACACTGGATCAGTTGTAAAGCTAATCAACAATGTTTGGCCAATCAAAATTCAATTTCATTTCAATCACTTCGATTTTTGACTTTTGAATTTTGACTTTTGAATTTAAATAGAAAATGCTGTTTCGATTATTTCTGCTTGTTCCTGAGCATGTACTTTAGCATAACCCGTAGCAGTAGCCGCACTTGGCTGTCTGCTGATCACACCGTAGTTAATAGATTTCAGGTTCATTTGCAGGAATGAAGCTGCACCCATGTTCAAAGGCTCTTCCTGAACCCAGAACCATGTTGCTTTAGCGTATTTTTTATAAAGAGCTTCCAGTTGAGTTGCAGGTAAAGGATACAATTGTTCCAGACGAACGACTGCAACATCTTTCCTGTTATCTTTTTGCTGACGTTCTGCAAGATCGTAATATACTTTTCCTGAGCAGAATAATACTTTTTTCACATCATTTGCTTCACCTACGAAAGCATCGTCGATCACTTCTTTAAATGTAGTGCCGGTAGCAAATTCTTTTTTATCAGAATAAGCAGCTGGCAAACGCAGGTTCGCTTTTGGCGAGAAGTTGATCATAGGCTTTCTGATGGGCCATGTTTGCTGACGACGCAATGCATGGAACAAGTTAGCTGCAGTTGTGATGTTGGTAACGATCATGTTCAACTCAGCACACTGTTGCAGGTAACGCTCCAGTCTTGCACTGCTGTGCTCTGGTCCCTGACCTTCGTAACCGTGTGGCAATAACATAACCAAACCGCTCATCTGTTGCCATTTGGTTTCAGCAGCGCTGATGAACTGGTCAATCATCGTTTGTGCACCGTTGCTGAAGTCACCAAACTGTGCTTCCCAAAGAACCAAAGCTTTAGGGTTAGCAACTGAGTAACCATATTCAAAACCTAATACACCATATTCGCTTAACAAGGAGTTGTAAATTCTGAAAAGACCTTTCGCATCGGGAATTTGACTAAGTCTGTTATAGGCCTGGTCATTTTCTTCGTCTCTCAAAACCGCATGACGGTGAGAGAATGTACCACGGCGAACGTCTTGTCCGCTCATACGTACATCATTTCCTTCCAAAAGCAAACTACCATAAGCCATCAGCTCAGCAGATGCCCAGTCTAGTTTTCCTTCGTCCGTAAACAATTTCACTTTATCCTGTAGCAATTTCTCCACTTTACGAAGTGGTTTGAAATTGGAAGGCAAAGTCATTATAGCATCAAAAACTTTTTTGAAATCAGTTTCGTTAATACCAGTGGCAGGAGATTTTTCGAAGTCTGCAGCAGTTGCTTTACGCAGATCCTTCCACCAGAGTTCCGGTTTCTGATAGGAGTAAGGCAAAGGATTTTGCTTAATGTCATCCAGACGCTCTTGCAAGTCGGCCCAGAATTTTTTCTCCATTTCTTTCGCAAGGTCCTGTGCATCAGATTCGCCGTTTTGTGTCAGGAACTGGGTATACACTTCACGAGGGTTAGCGTGCTTTTCAATCAAAGCATACAACTTCGGTTGCGTATATTTTGGATCGTCGCCTTCATTGTGGCCGTGTCTGCGATAGCAAACCATGTCAATGAAAACGTCGCAATTAAACTCCTGGCGATAGCGTGCAGCGATTTCAGCACATTTTACAACAGCCTCAGCATCGTCTCCATTTACGTGGAAAACAGGCGCATGAACCGTTGCAGCAAGGCTCGTACAATAGTCGGAGCTTCTCGCATCGTTGAAGTCAGTTGTAAAACCGATCTGGTTGTTAATTACGTAGTGAATGGTTCCTCCAACATAATAACCATCTAGTTCGCTCATTTGCAATACCTCGTACACAATACCCTGGCCCGCTACGGAAGCATCACCATGGATAAGGATTGGAAGTATTTTATCGTAGTCACTATTGTATATAACATCTGCCTTACTTCTCGAAAAACCGATCACCACTGGGTCAACGGCTTCAAGGTGAGAAGGGTTAGGGCAAAGCTGAAGGTTTACCTTTTTGCCGTCCGGCGTAGTATGCTCAGCACGGAAACCAAGGTGGTATTTTACGTCACCGCTTCCCATTGTTTGATCAGGAACAGATTTGCCTTCAAACTCGCTGAAAATTTGCTCGTAGGTTTTTCCCAGGGTATTTGCCAAAATGTTCAAACGGCCGCGGTGGGCCATACCTATCACCACTTCCTGAACGCCGTAATCAGCGCCAGTATTGATTATGGCATCGATGGCCGGAATAGTTGTTTCACCACCTTCCAGTGAGAAACGTTTTTGGCCAACATATTTTGTGTGAAGGAATTTTTCGAAGATTACACCCTGGTTCAGTTTTTCAAGGATGCGTTTTCTTTTTTCTATTGGAAGAGGCTGGTTGAATTTCTTTTCCATTTCATTATACAGAAAATCAACTTTTGCCTGATCGCTAATATATTTAAACTCAACACCTACATTGCCGGCATAAGCCTTTTGCAGGTAGTTGCGGATATCTCTAAGAGTTGCCTGACCCAGTCCGATAAAGTTACCGGCGTAAAATTTAGCATCCAGATCTGCCTCTGTGAATCCGTAAAATTCAAGTGTAAGGTTTGCGCCGCGGTCAATGCGTGGGCGAATCGGGTTCGTTGTAGCAATCAGGTGGCCCTTATTGCGGTAGCCCAGGATCATGCGATAAGCGCCGATTTCCTTTTTCCAGTCGATGCCTGTTACTGCAGTTCCGTTTTCAGACGGAGCGACTGCTGTGGACCCGTTGCCATTGGTTGCGTTGTTAGAAACTGCGAAATCAAAACCTTCAAAAAACTTCTTAAATTCCGGGTCTACATCATTTGGGTTCTTTACAAAATCCTGATATAAACTTTCAATGTAGGCCGGAGAGGAGCTGGTTATGTACTGAAAATCCTTCATGGGAATAGTAGCTTTTATGGAAGCCAAAAAAATTGGTACGCAAATATCGGGAAATACTGCCACGATATAATTAAATTTTTGAAGGATAGTGAAAATGACCGCGAAAAATGGTGATTTTTGTCAATTGACGGTGCAGATATATTTTTTTCAATAAAATTTGGCAGACAAATAATAGCGTCTTACCTTTGCCGTCCTAAAATTTTCGAATAATGGCTAATCATAAAGCTACCAAAAAAGATGTGCGTCAGGCAGCAAAACGCAGAGACAGAAACCGTTATCATGGTAAAACTACCCGTAACGCTATCCGTGATTTGAAAGAGAACAAGGAGAAAAAAGCTTTTGATGAAAGCCTTCCAACCGTTGCAGCTATGATCGACAAATTAGCTAAACGTGGCGTTATCCATAAAAACAAAGCAGCTAACCTGAAAAGCAAATTGGCTAAAAAGTCAAATGCTCTAGCTACTGCTTAATTGGATTAGAAGGTATTTCACAATAAATAGAACTTCTTTTTAATCAATATATTAGAAGCCTGTTGCGCTTGCAGCAGGCTTTTTGTCATGTTGAGTGAAAAGTAAAAATTCAAAGGTCAAAAAATTGCGGTGCATTGTTTCCGCACTTTTGCTGTACAGTCTATGTTTGAGAAATCGTATTTCATGCTTTTGAATTTTTCCTTTTTCCTTTTGACTTACAAGTGCCTCTGCTTCCAATCGTTGTAAGACATTTCAAATTTGATTTCTCCTGTTTTAAGCAAACCGGCATCTCTCCAGCCCGATTTTCTGTAAAAATTCTCTGCCCGTGTGCCAGGCATGGTGCTTAGCCAAATGGTACGGTGCGATTGTTCAAATCCCCAATGCAGCATTAAATCATGCAATCTTTTTCCGATTCCCTTGCCTTCATAAGCGGGTTCAACGAACAGTGCCCAAACATTAGGGTCTCCGTAAGAAATTATTGCAAAACCAACTATTTCGTTCTCTAGTTCACAAACCCATCCTTTCCCCCCAATGGTGATGAATCGGACATAATCCTCGTATGTAACCAGGTTTGGGTTGTCGAGTACATTTTCCTTAACTGCCATTCTTACCCTATGCATGCCTGCGATATCGTTTATATTAGCTTCTCTGATGTTCATAATAGTAATAGAAATTGATGTTTACGGATACTGTGAGTAATATGGGTTTTCAAAAACCGGACCTTGGATGGGGCTTTATAGTAGGAGATATGGAATATAAAGGTGAGAAACAAAGTATAATGTTAGTCTTCTCATGACAAATTTCAAAGCTTATTTTTAAAAAATTAACGTTAAAAGGGAAGTACGGCCCTGCAATTTTGTTTGCAACCATTATATTTACCCTTTATTAATTAAAATACCTAAACTATTTGAGCAGGAAGCCTCATTTTTAGAACATTATCCTGATAATGTGTCTAAAATTCTTGTAGGTTTGCCCGGTTTAAAAAAAGAACGATTTATGACTTTTAACAAAGTGAACAACATTGTCGGATGGATTGTTTGCGCGGTTGCCTGCGCCGTTTATCTGATGACAATGGAAGCTACTGCCAGCTTATGGGATTGCGGTGAGTTTATTTCCAGTGTATTTAAAATGCAAATCCCTCACCCGCCCGGGGCGCCTCTTTTTGTTATGCTGGGCAGATTATTTGTAGTTGTTTTTGGAGGTAGCAATCCTGCGAAAGCCGTAAATATTATGAGTGCGCTGAGCAGCGGTTTTACCATTCTTTTCTTATTCTGGAGCATAACCCACTTTGCGAGAAAAATATTTTTAAAAGGTGCAGCTGAACTGAACGCTCAGCAATTGTTCATTACAATGAGCGCTGGTGTTGTTGGTGGTTTGGCTTATACTTTCAGTGATTCATTTTGGTTCAGTGCTGTAGAAGGTGAGGTGTACGCGATGTCATCTTTGTTTACAGCGTTGGTTTTTTGGGCGATGCTTAAATGGGAGCACAGCGCAGATCAACCTAATTCCGATAAATGGATCCTTTTCATATTCTTTATGATGGGTCTTTCGATAGGTGTTCACCTGTTGGGATTGTTGACAATTCCAGCTATCGTTATGATCTATTATTTCAAACGTTATAATGCAACTCCATGGGGCACTTTCTGGGCCTTCATTATTGGCTGTGCTGTAACTGGCTTTGTACAATTGGTGGTAATTCAATACTCCGTTAAATGGGCCGGTATGTTCGACATCTGGTTTGTAAACGGATTCCATTTACCATTCTTCTCAGGTTTCGTTTTCTTCTTTATTTTGCTGGCGGTTGTATTCTTTGTTTTACTCCGTTATGCAAACAAGAACAATTATACATTCCTTCGTTTAGGTATCTGGTGCTTCATTTTCATGTTGCTGGGTTACTCAAGTTATTTAACAACGATGATCCGTTCGAATGCTAATCCGGCGGTTGATATGTATAACGTAGATAATCCTAACTCATTGGTTGGATATCTTGGCCGTGATCAGTATGGTGATTTTCCTTTGATTTATGGACAGGTGTTTACTGCCACTCCAACTGATTACAAGGAAACATCGATGAAGTATACAAAAGGTAAAGACAGATATGAAGAGATAGGTAAAGATGTAAAACCTGTGTACAGTGCTGATGATATGATGCTTTTCCCTCGTGTTTGGGACGCCAGCAATGATCAGGGACACGCTCAGTTTTACAAAGATTGGTTGGGATTGGATCAGGGTGAAAAACCTACGATGGCCAACAACATCAACTTCTTTGTTGGATACCAGCTTAACTGGATGTATTTACGATACTTCATGTGGAACTTTGCGGGAAGACAAAACGATATCGAAGGTTTTGCGCCGGGTAACGTTCGTGACGGTAACTGGATCTCCGGTATTTCTTTTATCGACAACATGCGTTTGGGTGATCAGTCTACATTGCCGGACAGCATCAAGAATAATAAAGCAAACAATAAGCTTTTCTTCCTTCCTTTAATTCTTGGTTTGATCGGTGCTTATTTCCAATATAGAAAAGACAAGAAAGACTTCCTTGTAGTGGGATTGCTATTCTTCTTCACGGGTCTTGCGATTGTTCTCTATTTGAACCAGGCGGGAAATCAGCCACGTGAGCGTGACTACGCTTATGCCGGTTCATTCTACGCGTATGCATTCTGGATCGGTTTAGGGGTAATGCAGGTGGCAGAATGGCTGAACAGGAAAATGGCACTGTCTTCTTCCAACTATGTTGCTGCAGGTTTGTGCTTCTTAGCAGTGCCTGTAATTATGGGCAACCAGGAGTGGGATGACCACGATCGCAGCAAAAAAGTACTGGCGAGAGATTTGGCTAAGGATTATCTCGAAAGCTGTCCTCCAAATGCAATTTTGTTTACTTACGGTGATAATGATACTTATCCTTTATGGTACGCACAGGAAGTTGAACATATCCGTCCGGATATTCGTGTAATCAACAACAGTTTGCTGGGTATTGACTGGTATATCAACCAATTGCGCTATAAAGTGAACGAAAGCGACCCAATCGATGTGATCCTTACTCCGGAGCAAATCCAGGGCCGCAACCGTGATTACATTGTGTACAATCCTCAAAAGAATGTAAGCCCTAACAACTACTACGATCTATATGACGTAATGAAAAACGTGGTAGGTAGCGATGATCCGAACATGCAGGTTCAAATGCAGGGTGGCGACAGATTGAACGTAATGCCAACCAAGAAATTCCGTGTTCCTGCCGATGAGGCTGTTGTACGAGCAAACGGAACGGTAAATCCCACAGATACTGTAACTGATTTGATGATAGATATACCCGAGGCTAAGAACTATATCATGAAAAATGATATCGCCATTCTTAACATTATCGCGGCAAACAAATGGAAACGTCCGATCTGCTTTACAGCTGCGTACTCTGCTCAGGAATTGGGCTTCGGTAATTTCGTTCGCAAAGATGGTTTGACATATCGTTTGGTGCCTGTGAAAAATAACTCAGGTGTGAACGTAGATTGGATGATCGACAAACTGATGAACAAATTTGGATTTGGCAGTGCCGATATCAAAGGTGTTTATTTCGACGAAACAAACCGCCTACATTTGAATACAATTCGCATGGCATACGCAGAAGCTGCTGCGGCTGCTGCTGACCAGGGAAATAAAGACATTGCTAAAAAAGTGCTGGACAAAGCTGACAAAGGCATTCTTGAAGAAAACATGCCTTACGCAATGGTAAGCTCCAACAACAGACACAATTACTTTACTTTCAAATTCTTAGAAGCTTGCTACAAAGCGGGTTACAAAGAATTGGCGGATCATGTTTCAAAAGCACTTCATAAAGATTTCGATCAGCAAATGAGTTACTACAGAAATCTTTCTGATAGCAGACAGGAATCAATGAGGCAGGAAATTGCAGGTGCACAACAGTTATCGCAAATGCTGCAAATGCTGGACGCACAGTATAATAACGGCAATGCTCCGAAAATCAGTCCGGAAATGCAAGGTGTTATTTCAAATGATACCAACGTTAAAGCAGGTGCTCAAACTAAAGATTCCGATAAATAACTACACAATAATGTGATACAGAACAAGAATTGGTTCTGTTAATGAAAACGCTTCGCACTTGTGCGGAGCGTTTTTGTTTTTCAACCAAACTGATTGTAAATTGTTATTCTAATGCGGCGATAATACCCTGTAGAAATCGCAGCAAATATTTAACCAACCGTAGTTAATGTTATCGAAATGTAAACTGGAGTAAAACGGTAGAGTAATTGCTATTAAAGAATTTACCGTCATTTCTGAAAAGATAACACACAGGAAATCCTTTTTACTTTTTGAATTTTTACTTTTAATTTAATCCCAAGGTTCTTTAATTATAAATCGTAAATTGTAGTCAAGGGAGGAAAGTTTATGAAGGGATATTTATTTAGCGGCTTCGACCCAAATGAACAAGGCAAATCTGCTTTTGAAAAACTTCTAGAAATTTTTATGCAGCTTCTTACTTATACCAACGGCGACGTAGGAGAGGCTTTGCAGTGGCTCAATCAACTTGATAGAGAATACCAGATCACAGATGATGATTATGGCATGGGAGATTTTGTGGATGAGCTGAAAGACAAAGGTTACATTGATGAAAACAAGCAAACCGGCGAAATAAAGATCACACCTAAAACAGAACGCGGCATTCGCAAAAGATCGTTGGAAGAGATCTTCGGTAAGCTTAAAAAAACAAAGCAAGGAAATCACAACACATTTAAGCCGGGACTGGGGGATGAGCAAAACCCTGAAACAAGGCCGTTTCGTTTTGGCGACATGCTGGAGCAAATTGATTTTACGGAGTCTATCAGAAACGCGCAGATCAACCACGGCGTGGAAAGTTTTTCGATGAAAGAAGATGACCTGCAGATTCGTGAGACAGATTTCAAAGCACAAACATCTACAGTGCTGATGATTGATATTTCGCACTCAATGGTTTTGTATGGTGAAGATCGCATTACACCTGCCAAGAAAGTGGCGATGGCATTGAGCGAATTGATCACAACGAAATATCCAAAAGACACTTTGGACATTGTTGTTTTTGGGAATGACGCATGGCCGGTGGAGATTAAGGATCTTCCTTACTTACAGGTTGGCCCATATCATACAAATACCGTAGCCGGGCTGGAACTTGCAATGGATCTGCTGCGTAGAAGAAGAAACCCGAACAAGCAAATTTTTATGATAACAGATGGGAAACCTACTTGTCTTAAGATTGGCAAACGTTATTATAAAAACAGTTTTGGTTTGGACAGGCGGATTACAAACCGTTGCCTCAACCTTGCGGCGCAATGTAAGAAACTGAAAATTCCTATTACAACATTTATGATCGCAAGCGATCCTTACTTACAGCGATTTGTAAATGAGTTCACAGAAACCAATAACGGTAAGGCTTTCTTTGCATCGCTCGATCATTTGGGCGCATTTATTTTTAAGGATTTTGAAAGTGGTAAAAGAAAAACGGTGTATTAATTAGGAATTAGGAATTAGGAATTAGGAATTAGGAATTAGGAATTAGGAATTATTTCATTTACAAACTCTTTTTTAATTCTTAAGACTCATTACTCAAAACTTATTACTCAGAACTTAACATGGACATAAAAAATATAACAACATTAGGGCAGCTTAAAAAGGCGGGATATAAAAGCAAAACGGTGAAAGAGGAAATTCGCCGCAATCTTATAACCAAGCTAAGGCAAAAGGAAACTTCATTCAACGGGATTATAGGGTACGAAGATTCTGTGATCCCAGACACTGAAAGGGCATTGCTTAGCAAACACAATATACTTTTCCTCGGATTGCGCGGTCAAGCGAAAACCCGCATGGCACGTATGATGACGGGATTGATGGATGAATACATTCCCGTTGTTGCAGGCAGTGAATTGAATGATGACCCGCTGAATCCTATTTCCAAATATGCTAAATTATTGATCGCTGAAAAAGGTGATGCTACACCCATTGAATGGCTTCACAGAAGTGAACGCTATGGTGAGAAGTTAGCAACACCAGATGTGAGTGTGGCAGATTTGATTGGTGATATTGATCCTATCAAAGCAGCAAATTTGAAACTCAGTTTTGCTGATGAAGGCGTTATTCACTACGGTATTATACCTCGCAGTAATCGTGGTATTTTTGTGATCAACGAAATTCCGGATTTGCAGGCCCGCATACAAGTTTCGCTGTTTAATATTCTTGAAGAAGGCGATATTCAAATTCGCGGTTTTAAACTGCGCATGCCTTTGGATATTCTTTTTGTATTCACGGCCAATCCTGAAGATTATACAAATCGCGGTTCTATCGTAACACCTTTAAAAGATAGAATTGAAAGCCAGATATTGACGCACTATCCTAAAACGTTGGAGACATCGCTTGCTATTACTGAACAGGAGGCTGCTATACATGAAGAGCAAAAAGACATTGTGAATGTAAGCGATCTTGTAAAACGATTGATAGAGCAAGTGGCATTTGAAGCAAGAAGCAATGAGTATGTAGATAAAAAAAGCGGAGTGTCTGCAAGGCTTACCATCAGTGCGTTTGAGAACGCAGTGAGTGCTGCTGAAAGACGAGCTATTGTAAACGGGGATGCAAAAACACAGGTTTGGATAAGTGATCTTACGGGCATCATTCCTTCCATCACGGGAAAAATAGAATTGGTGTATGAAGGCGAGCAGGAAGGTCCGTACCAGGTGGCGATGAATTTACTTGACAAGGCATTGCGTTCGCAGTTTGTGCAATTTTTTCCTAATCCTGAATCTTTCAAAAAGCGCCGCAGTACTGGCAAGGAGAGTATGAAGGAGAAAGAAGAAGATCCATACAAACCAATTACGCGCTGGTTTGATGCAGGCAACACACTTGATATTTTCTTCAACGTAACCGATAAGGAAAAGACCATGCGCCTGTATAAAGTGGATGGTTTGCAACCGCTGGTGAAAAAATATTTTCCTAAAGCAAATGAACTGCAGGCTGCATTGCTAATGGAGTTTGTACTGCACGGTCTGGCTGCTTACTCATTGATCAGTAAAAAAATTATCGACAATAAAGTCGAGTTCAAGGATCTTATCGGCTCTATGATGAACATGGGCCCGACAAGTTTTGGACAAGAAGAGGATTTTGATTTCGATTCATAAGGGAAGTTGTTAGTTGATGGTTGTTAGTTGTTAGACTTTATACGCAGGCAGCGTCTGCTAACAACTAACAACTAACAACTAACAACTATTAACTAACAACTTTTCTTCATGCCCCCTTCATTATCTTCTTCCTGTGTTTTACTCCCCAATCGCGCATAGCGTTCATTACATCGTCTAAAGTTTTGCCATAGTCTGTCAGTGCATATTCTACCGTCACAGGCTTTGACTCATATACGGTACGGCTGATGAGCTTGTTCATCTCCATGTCTTGCAACTCCTTCGAAAGCATTCGCGGAGAAATGCCCAGCTCTCTTGTCAGCTCCTTAAACCTGTAAGGCTTGCGCGTTAAAGAAGCGATAATCAACAACTTCCATTTTCCATTAACCACTTCAATGGTGTCCTGAATGGCGAGGCGCATTTTATTACATTCCTGTATTGATTCCATGATATACTTTTTGTAACCGGTATACAATAGGTAACCACTTACAAAAGTATAGCGTTTGAATTTAAGTTTGCTGTTCAAACAATAAAAACACAGCAAAATGAAAAGAGATAAAATTTTGTATTGGACAACAACCTCCATCATCGCAGGTTTGTTCGTTTTCAGCAGTTACCTGTATTTAACAAAAGCTCCGTTTCTGATCAGCACATTTAAGTTCCTGGGATTTCCTGAGTTTTTTGTCACCATCCTGGGAGTGGCGAAGTTATTGGGCGGAATCGCATTGCTGGTTCCTGTTTCCAATAAAATTAAAGAATGGGCCTACGCAGGATTTACATTTGTTTTGATAGGAGCAACGTGGACGCACATAGCTACGCATACGCCATTCGTAATGCCGCTCATCTTTCTTGTTGTACTGGCGTTATCTTATTATTTCAAGAAGAGAATTTCAACAGGCATCGCAGGAAAAACTGATTTTAAACCATCTTTTTCGTGATAAGTTGTCAGTTGATGGTTGTTAGTTGTTAGATTCTGTGCATGGTCGGCTTACACTAACAACTATCAACTAATAACTATCACCTAACACTTTCATTCCTTTTTGCTAAATTTATTTCACTAACCTAAACACTGAAAATGATTTTAGTAAAAAGATTATCAGGTTTTATTCTGTTAAGTTTTGCAGTATTATTTCTCGGATGCAGCGATGATGCTACAACAACACAAAACAGAGTTGAAAGTATAAATTACCTCACACCCGTAGACACAGGCGTGTTAACGGGCGGTGTGAAAGTTATTCCTATTACAACACCGAAAGGCACATTCAAAGTTTGGACAAAGCAAATTGGCAACAGTCCAAGAATGAAGGTGTTGCTGCTCAATGGAGGGCCGGGTTGTACACATGAATACTTTGAATGCCTGGAAAGTTTTTTCCCGAAGGAAAGAATTGAGTTTATTTACTACGATCAATTAGGTTGCGGTAATTCAGATAATCCCAAAGATACCTCACTGTGGGATTTGCCAAGATTTGTTGATGAAGTGGAACAGGTGAGAACGGCTTTGCATCTTGATAGCACGAATTTCTACTTACTAGGACATTCCTGGGGCGGCATTCTTGCAATGGAATATGCACTCAAATACCAGCGCAATTTAAAAGGATTGATCATTTCCAATATGATGTCAAGTTGCCCTGATTACGGTAAATACTCAAGGGATATATTAGCAAAGCAACTTGATCCGGGCGTACTTTCCTCCATCAGGGCGCTGGAAGCGAAAGGCGATTTCGAAAATCCGCAGTACATGGATCTGCTGATGAATAACTTCTATGTAAAACATATTTGTCGCATTCCCTTGGATCACTGGCCGGAACCCGTGAATCGTTCCTTCGGTAAAATAAATCAGTCTTTATACGTTACCATGCAAGGGCCTAGTGAATTTGGCATCAGCGGCAAACTCGCCAATTGGGATCGCAAAGCAGATCTGAAAACAATAAAAGTGCCAGTACTTGTGATAGGCGCCCAATATGATACGATGGACCCTGATCACATGAAATGGATGTCAACACAGTTTCCCAACGGCAGTTTTCTGTATTGCCTAAAGGGTAGCCACATGTCGATGTACGATGATCAGCAAACCTATATGAAGGGATTGGTTAGGTTTGTGAAGGGAGTGAATGAGTGGCAGAATAAGTAGAAGAATTAAGAATTGAGAATTAAGAATTAAGAATTAAGAATGCTTTAGAGTACAATCTCCATCGATAACTTTGATCTCCCTGGCATTAATTACTGTTGCGTGAAATAACAAGAACGGCAACCTAACGAATTCTTAATTCTTAATTCTTAATTGATGTTCACTTCTCTCTCTAACTCTACCCCAAACTTCTCTTCTACGCTTTTCAAAATGTCGGTGCTGAGGTCGAAAATTTCTTTGCCGGTGGCGTTGCCGTAGTTGACCAAAACAAGCGCCTGTTTTGCATGGCAGCCCGCATCTCCTTTGCGGAAACCTTTCCATCCACACTGTTCAATGAGCCAGCCAGCTGCAAGTTTAAAGTGATTGCCTTCAAGCGGATAACCTACAATGTGAGGAAATTCATTTTTTAATGATTCAAATTTTTCACCAGTAACAGAAGGATTTTTAAAGAAGCTGCCAGCGTTACCAATTTCTTTCGGATCGGGGAGTTTGGAAGATCTGATATTAATAACGGCTTGCGAAATCGCTTGTATGCTTACATCTTTCACATTCATTTTATCAAGCTCGTGTTCAATCGCGCCGTAAGTTGTATTGAATCGCGGTTGCTTGCGCAGTTTGTAAGTAACATTTGCAATAGCAAACTGATTCTTATAGATATTCTTAAAAACACTTTCACGATAACCGAAATGGCAATCCTTCAATGTGAATTTTTCGGATTTTCTATCGTGCAAATGAAATGCTTCCAACTCGTGAAAAACGTCTTTGATCTCAACACCATACGCTCCGATATTCTGCATTGGACTTGCGCCAACATTGCCGGGGATAAGAGAAAGATTTTCTACGCCTGCATAATTATGTTGGATGCAGTATAATACAAACTGGTGCCAGTTTTCGCCAGAGCCAACCTTCACGTACACATAATCATCGTCCTCTGCTATTTTTTCAATCCCTTTGATCTCATTCTTTAAAACGATGCCGTCAAAGTTTTTGGTAAAAAGAATATTACTGCCGCCGCCAAGGATCATCTGGTTATTTTTCTCTGCCGGGTTTGCGGTCAACAATTCGTTCAGTTCTTCTATTGTAGAAAAATTGGTAAATTGTCTGGCAACAACATCAATACCAAATGTGTTGTAGCTCTTGAGCGAAACGTTTTCGAGAATTTGCATACGCAATAATACTTTAAAAAAATGAGTAGAACAGCAGCATTGATTGGCGCAACAGGATTAATTGGAGGACATATACTGGATTTATTGATGAAGGACAACAGCTACGGCAAAATTAAAGCCATTGTGCGTCGTCCCTTGGAAGTGCCTGTAAACAGTAAGGTTGAACAGATCATTGTTGATTTCGGAAATCAGAAAGCATTGGAAAATGCGATTGCCGGAAGTGATGTTGTTTTCAGCGCAATCGGAACCACCAACAAACAAGTAAAGGGCGACAAAAACGCGTACCGCAAAATTGATTATGATATTCCTGTAAATGCCGCTAAAGCTGCAGCCAAATACGGCGTATATTCATTTGCTTTGGTTTCGGCGATTGGTGCCAATGCTGCAAATAACAATAACTTCTACATCAAGTTAAAAGGCGTTGTGGAAGAATCTGTCTCAAAAGAGCAAATTCCGCAGATTATCATCACTCGCCCATCATTGCTAATGGGCAAGCGAAAAGAATATCGTTTGATGGAGAAAATGTTTCAGGCCATCATGCCCGTTTTTGCTATTTTCTTTTTTGGAGGGTGGAGAAAATATAAACCCATCCAGGGGGAAGATGTTGCAAAGTCAATGATCAAAGCCGTGGATGAAGGGAAAAAAGGAATATTCATTTATGAGTATGATGATATGAAACGGCTGGCGCGGTAGAGACAAGGCAATGCCTTGTCTCTACGGTATTGCATCCCCGGAATGCGGGCATAAAATTAGTAGATTCATTTACCTATGGCGCTCATTCAATTTACCGATAAAGGGCTCTACTGTGCTGAAGGAAATTTCTACATCGATCCCTGGCAGCCGGTTGATAAAGCCGTTATCACGCACGCCCACAGCGATCATGCCAGATGGGGCAGCAAATCTTATTTGTGCCACACTTTCACAAAACCACTCTTACAACAAAGGTTGGGCGACAGCAATTACGAAACACTCGATTGGGGACAACCTGTTTTTATAAACGGTGTAAAAGTGTCATTGCATCCTGCGGGACATATCATTGGATCATCGCAAATCAGGATCGAGAACAACGGAGATGTTTGGGTAGTGAGCGGCGATTACAAAACAGAAAATGATGGCATCAGCGGCGAGTTTGAACCCATGAAATGCAACACATTTATTACGGAGTCTACTTTTGGCTTGCCTATTTACAACTGGAAAAAACAAGCAGATATTTTCATCGACATTCAAAACTGGATAAAAGATTGTTTTGAAAAAAATACAAATGCAGTAATCATCGCTTATAGTTTAGGCAAGGCACAACGCATTATCGCGCCGATTGCAGAAGTTACCTCCAATATCCATGCACATGGAGCAGTTTGGAACATTTTTCAAACGCTAAAAAATGCTGGCTTTAATTTTCCCGACATAAAAAGAATTGAAATTGATGCACCTAAAGAGAAATACAAAAACGCGGTGATCATTGCTCCACCTAGTGCAGAAGCTTCTTTATGGATGCGCAGATTCACACCTTTCGAAGTAGGCGTGTGTAGCGGCTGGATGCAGGTGCGCGGCAATGTGCGAAGACGCAATATTGATGCGGGGTTTGCCCTAAGCGATCATGCGGATTGGAATGGATTGCTACAGGCAATAGAAGCAACAGGTGCCTCAAAGGTTTTTGTAACACACGGCTTTCAATCAGCCTTCAGTCGTTACTTAAACGAAAAAGGAATTGAATCTGCGGAGGTGAAGACTGAGTATGGAAATGATGAAGAAGCAGGAGAGGAATTGAAAATTGAAAGTTGAAAATTGAAAATGGTGTAGCTGTAGAGGCGAGTTGCGTTCGCCCTGGTCGACATTCATTATGTGCCTAAAGGCTTCGACAAGCTCAGCCTGACAGCTTGGTTGGAGTGTCAGGCTGAGCTTGTCGAAGCCTTTAGGCACGGGCAACTAGTTGGTCTATTGAAGACAATGTTTCAAATAATTCATTGCCCTTTGGCTTTAGCCAACGGACAACAAAAAATATGGATGAAATACTAACATATGGTGAAGATGTAAGCGAAGTGCCAATGCAGGTTGGCGGTATGTCGTTGTTTGCAGAACTGATCCTGTCGTTAGGAACTTCCACTAAAACCAATGACAAGCTCGAAGCTCTATCAAATTATTTTTCTGTAGCGAGCGATAAGGACAAGGTTTGGATGATCGCGATTTTTAGTGGCAGAAGGCCACGCAGATCGGTGAGTGCTGCATTGCTTCAGTTATGGTGTCTTGAATTGGTAAATCTGCCGCAATGGTTATTTGCAGAATGTTATCTCACTGTAGGGGATTTGGCAGAGACCATTTCGCTACTTATACCTCCTGAAATAATGGTGCCGAAAGAAGAACAGCCCTTGCACTATTATATCGAACAACTCATCGCAATCGAGAAGCAAAGTGAAGAAGTGAAGAAACAATTCATAATCGATTCATGGCGGCAAATGAATCAACAGGAACGTTTCGTTTTTAATAAACTGATCACGGGAAATTTTAGAATCGGCGTGTCACAACAATTGATGGTAAACGCATTGTCGAAAGCTACCGAACTCCCCGCAGCTACAGTAGCACATCGCATCAGTGGCAACTGGGATCCTGTGATGACAACATTTTCGGCGCTCTTGCACGAAAGCAACACAGACGATTCCAAACCTTATCCGTTTTATCTTGCCTATGCCATCGAAGGTGAGCCTGCTGAACTTGGCACTCCGGACGAATGGCAGGCTGAGTGGAAATGGGATGGCATTCGCGGACAAATCATCAAGCGTAATAACGAGTTGTTTGTTTGGAGCCGGGGAGAAGAATTGATCACCGAAAAATTTCCAGAATATCATTTTCTAAAAGATAAACTGCCGGATGGGATTGTAATGGATGGTGAAATTATTTCCGGAAGGCAAAGCGACGAAGGATTTGCGGTATTGCCATTTGCCAATTTGCAAACACGCATCGGTCGAAAAAATATTTCAAAAAAGCAATTGCAGGAAGCGCCAGTTATCTTCATTGCATACGATCTGCTGGAATACAACCATGAGGACTGGCGCGAAAAAACAATGCAGGAAAGACGGACACAACTGGGACAAATAGTTGCCGGGTTACATAACAGCGCTGTATTTATTTCACCTGTTATAACATTCGATTCGTGGGACGAACTGGCTGCTACACGCGAAACAGCACGATTGATCAATTCCGAGGGAGTGATGCTAAAAAGAAAATCGTCTGTTTACCAGGTCGGAAGAAAAAGAGGTGACTGGTGGAAATGGAAAATAGATCCATTGACGATTGATGCGGTGATGATTTATGCACAAAAAGGAAGTGGCAGAAGAAGCAATCTTTACACCGATTATACATTTGCCGTAAAGGACGGTGACAAGCTGGTGCCGTTTACAAAAGCGTATTCTGGCCTTACAGATAAGGAGTTTGGCGAAGTAGATTACTTTGTAAAAAGAAATTCTTTGGAAAAATTTGGGCCAGTGCGAACAGTGAAACCCGAACTCGTTTTTGAAATTGCCTTCGAAGGAATCGCTGCGTCGAACCGTCACAAATCTGGTGTGGCACTCCGTTTTCCAAGAATCAACCGCTGGCGAAAAGACAAGAAACCGGATGAAATCAATACGCTGGACGATTTAAAACAAATGTTAGAGCAATATGGGAAATAATTGCCGCCATCGCATACCCGAGAGACGCTTTGAAAGCGTCTCTGTTGCACTATTTGAATGTTAATTAACAGGTTAACTGTTGGACAGAGACGCATTCAATGCGTCTCACGGCGACCGATTTTTCCTTAAATTTATATCTCTTAAAAACAAGTATGCCTTTAATGAAATCAATGATAGTGGGATTGGGAGTAGTGGCGTTTGCAGCGGTCATTTTGAGTAGTTCCACAAAATCATCCGGCCCTGGAAAAGATGAAAAACCAGAGCCCATTCCTCCAAGCGTGCAGCGTACCGGAAATGCAGCGCAGGGCTATGCTTACTTAACAACGGGTGATTATGTGAAAGGCGGTATCCCTTACAGCTTCTTCAAAATGGCAATGGGGAAAGAGCGAAAAAATTATCTCCAACGCGATGGTCTCAATGCAAATGTGAGTTATGATTACACGGTGGTGAAAGCGACGAACGGTGAAAACCTGGTTGCTCCAAATTGTATGCAATGCCACGCTCAAGTATTTAATGACTCTGTGTACATAGGAATGGGCAACACTTTCATTGATTTTAGCAATGGTCAAAAACTGGATTTAAAGCAACTTAACACGCTAGAAAGAATATTAAAAACAACTGCTCCGAAAAAATATCGTGCGGCACTTCCTTTTATAACAGTTGCTAAAGCAATTGGTCCTAAGCTAATCACAGAAGTTCGTGGCGTGAATGCTGCAGACAGGCTGGCGGCGGTTCTTGCAGCGCATCGCAATCCTGAAACCTTTGAGTGGAGCGATGAACCCTTGCTTGATGTTCCCGACGAAGTGTATCCAACAGACGTTCCGGCGTGGTGGTTGCTGAAAAAGAAAAACGCCATGTTTTACACAGGCTTTGGCCGTGGCGATTTTGGTAGATTTTTAATGGCGTCAAACCTGCTCACGGTAAATGATACATCCGAGTCGAGAGAAGTGGATAGCAAGATAAATGATGTGCTCGCTTATATTTATTCTATACAGCCGCCAAAATATCCGGGCAATGTTGATGCAAATTTGGCTGCCAAAGGAAAGGGCCTTTTTATTGATTATTGTTCCAAGTGCCACGGCACATATGGCGATGATGATGCGTATCCTAATTTGTTAATCCCGGAATCTATTATTAAAACAGATTCCATGTTGTTCAAAAGTAATTATCAAAATCCACAGTTTGTAACGTGGTTCAATAACAGCTGGTTTTCCAAAGGTGATCATCCTGCAAAGTTGCAACCGTACAATGGCTACATCGCTCCGCCGCTCGATGGTGTTTGGGCAACGGCACCTTATCTGCACAATGGCTCAGTCCCAACAATCGAAGGTGTTTTGAATAGCAAAGCAAGACCTAAATACTGGTCACGCAACTTTGATGATCCGCAATACGATTATCAAAATCTTGGCTGGCAATACAAAACAGAAACCAAAGCGGACAACACCGTGACTTACAACACCACGCTCAAAGGTTACGGCAACTATGGGCATTATTTTGGTGATAAACTGACAGAGGAAGAGAGGAGAGCGGTGGTAGAATATTTGAAAACGCTGTAGAGACAAGGCATTGTCTTGTCTGCACATAGATGCACTCAGGAGAGCCGCGGTTCGTGTTCCCAAGAAATGCAATTGTGCTGAGAGGTGGTTCGTGGAGACACCAACCACGGCATTCAAAATGAAAGACAAAATATTTGAAGACCGTGTAAAAAGTAGACGGCAAACTGTTATTTATTCTTCATTAATTATTAATTGTTTTTGAAAAAAACTCCCGGATACAAAATAATAAAGGCCTGGCTGGCGGAAAAAGACCGTACTCCTTTTCGTTTCCAGGAGGAAGCATGGACGCATATTGTTGATGGTAAACATGGTTTGGTAAATGCGCCAACAGGCTTTGGTAAAACTTACTCCGTTTTTCTCGGTGCACTGATTCAGTTTATAAATGATCATCCGAAAGATTACAAAACGAGAAGCAAGAATGGATTGCAGTTGATTTGGATAACACCATTGCGTGCATTGGCGAAAGACATTGGCCGTGCAATGGAGGAGGTAATTGCAGCGCTCGGCATGGAATGGAAGATTGGTGTAAGAAACGGCGATACCGAAATAAGTGAAAGGCAAAAGCAAAAACGGCAAATGCCTGAAGTGCTCATCATCACGCCAGAGAGTTTGCATTTGTTGCTCGCACAAAAAGGGTACTACGATACTTTTAAATACTTGCGCATCATCGCGGTTGACGAATGGCACGAACTGCTTGGCAGTAAACGCGGCGTACAAGTAGAGCTTGCTATTTCACGTATTGTGAATGTTGGCAAATCATGGATGAAAGACACAGCTGCTTCTGCAAACGGTTATAACCAACCAGTACAAGTCTGGGGTATTAGCGCTACAATTGGCAATCTCGATCAGGCGAAAGATGTATTGTTATCGCCTGTAAAAGAACACGGCGTTATTGTAAAGGCAGATCTGAAAAAGAAAATAGAGATCATTCCTATCATTCCGGATGAAATAGAAAAATATCCGTGGGCCGGACATTTGGGCCTAAAGCTTGTGCATAAGGTAGTGCCGATCGTAAGAGAAAGTAAAACAACTCTGGTATTCATCAACACAAGAGGAATGAGTGAAAGATGGTACCAGGCTTTGCTGGATGAAGCGCCGGATCTTGCTGGTGCGATTGCATTGCATCATGGAAGCATTGAGCAGGCGCTTCGTCTGTGGGTGGAAGACAGTTTGCATACCGGCAGATTAAAAGTGGTAGTAAGTACAGCAAGTCTTGACTTAGGTGTTGATTTCAGGCCTGTAGATACAGTAATACAAGTTGGTTCACCAAAAGGTGTTGCGCGTTTTTTACAACGTGCCGGACGAAGTGGCCACCAGCCGGATGCCGTAAGTAAAATTTATTTCCTGCCAACGCATTCTCTTGAATTGGTGGAAGCTGCGGCGTTGAAGAGTGCGGTGAAAGAAAACCTCATTGAAAGCCGCGAACCAATGTTGCTGTGCTTTGATGTATTGATACAATACCTCTGCACGTTGGCGGTGTCCGATGGTTTTTATCCAGAAGGAATTTTCAATGAAATAAGATCAACATTTTGCTATAGCGATATTACATATGAAGAGTGGAAGGAGTTGCTGTACTTTGTTACCAATGGTGGCAACGCTTTGCAGCAATACGACGAATACAAAAAAGTAGAGATTATCAACGGCTTGTACAAAATAACAAGCAGAAGAATTGCCATGCGGCACCGCCTCCACATCGGCACCATCGTAAGTGAATCCATGTTGAAAGTGCGTTTTATAAGTGGTGGCTATATTGGTGTAATAGAGGAATGGTTTGTGTCAAGACTGGAGCCCGGCGAAGTTTTTACACTTGCAGGAAGAAACGTCGAACTCGTGATGATCAAAGACATGACGGTGCTCGTGCGCAGATCAACCTCTAAAAAAACGATTGTTCCAAGCTGGCAGGGTGGTCGCATGCCACTCTCCGCAAACCTTGGCCGCAAGCTGCGGGAGAAGTTTGATGAAGCATTGGTTGTAAAAAAAGATCGCGATATAGAGCTTGAAGTATTGCAGCCATTGTTTGAATTGCAGGAACATCTTTCGCGTGTGCCGCGGGCAAATGAATTGTTGATTGAGCAAGTAGAAACAAAGGAAGGCTTCCATCTTTTTGTACACACTTTTGAAGGCAGGCTCGTGAATGAAGCCATGGCGGCTATTTTGGCGTATAGGATCAGTAAGATCGTTCCCATCACATTTTCATTTGCCATGAATGATTACAGTTTTGAATTGCTCAGCGACCAGCCGATTCCTGTAGATGATACAAACGTTTACGAATTGTTCACCACTGAATCTTTGCTCGACGATATCCAGCGAAGTGCAAATGCAACGGAGATGGCTAAGCGAAAATTTAGAGATATTTCTGTAATCGGTGGATTGATATTCCAGGGCTACCCCGGTGAGTATAAAAAAGCCAGGCACTTGCAGTCATCCGCATCCTTGTTGTTCAAAGTGTTCCGCGAATACGATAAAGATAATTTACTATTAAGGCAGGCATTCCAGGAAGTGCTGTTCCAGCAAATGGAAGAAGTGCGTTTACGTAACATGCTGGAACGAATTCAATCTTCCAAAATTATATTAAGCTTTCCCGAACGCCTCACACCATTCAGCTTCCCTGTAAAAGTAGACAGCATGCGCGAAGCCTTATCTTCTGAAAGTTTGGAAGACAGGGTTAAGAAGATGCAGCAACAGTTGGGGAGTTGAAAAGAATTGAAAATTGAAAGTTGAAAATTGAAAATGTTGTTCTCTGGTTTTAATCCCCGGACGAACACAACAGTCTTCATTTTCAACTTTCAACTTTCAATTTTCAACTACTAATGCATATGCTTCAACTGTGCGCCATACAGAATGATGAACAACACAGGGAATATTAAAAAGAAAAGGAAAAATGGAGAAAAAGCTCCGGCGCCTATAAATATAAATGTGGTGATGATTGGCAATATTTCTCCGATCAGCCAAACATAATAACCTTGCTTTAATAGCTTTCTCATTTGCATGGCTCCATAGATACACAGGCCCGTTGCAATAAGCGCCACCAATAAAATTGGAACCCTGTTTTCCATAGATTTTCTTGATACTTCAAGCATCTCGGGGCCAGTCATTTTTTTTACAAATTCAGGTGCGTTTTCAAGCTCAGGTGAGCCTTGCATTTTTTCCAGCTTTTCGTATCCAGATTTTGCAGTTGCAAAACTGTAAAAAGATGAAATGATGGTAATGCCACACCAAACAAAAGTAAGAATGGTTAGTACGTTTAAACCGCTGGGTAATTTTTTAGGTTCTTCGATACCGGAAAGGTGATCGTTTGTAGAAGCGAAATCGTTCATAAAGGAGGCTTTTGATGATTGTTTAATTGAGTTAAATGTAACAAAAGCAGTTGAATACTTATAATCGGATATTCTTTTTGATTTGTTTATTTCGGGACGGGGCTTTAATTTGAAAATTTGAGGATTTGAAAATTTGAAAATTCTTTCTGTGCAACTTTTCTTTTACAAATGAACTTTGTAGCTATCCTGGAGCGGGTGCAGAATTCAGAGGGTCGCACCTAAGGCATTTTCAAATTCTCATATTTTCAAATTAACTAAATTTGCCCTTATGCAGGCGCCGGTTAAGTACACATTGAGGGAGCAAACACTTTGGTTATCATCACAAAGAGTCATTTATTGGGAGGAAGCAAAAGCACTTTTACTTTCGGATCTTCATTTCGGTAAGACCGGCCACTTTAGAAAAGAAGGGATCGCAGTTCCCCAAAACATGTACAAAGAAGATCTGCAACGCCTTTTTCAATTGATTCAATTTTTTAAACCTGAGCAACTCATCATTGTTGGCGATATGTTTCACAGCAGCGCCAATAAAGAGATGGATTTCTTTCAACGCTGGCGAAGCGATTTCGATAATCTTCACATACAATTGGTAAAGGGCAATCACGATATTTTGAAAGATGATTTGTACCGTCAAATGGGTATTTCCGTTTGCGATTCCGATATTACTACCTGCACAGCCGACGAAGATGGTGCGTTCTTGTTCACTCACGATATAGCTGCGGTCGATTTTGATACGGTTGACAAATATGTATTCAGTGGCCACATTCATCCCGGCGTGCGCATAAATGGATTAGGTAAACAGTCATTGGCATTTCCCTGTTTTTATTTTGGCGAACAATTCGCGGTACTGCCTGCATTCAGTAAGTTCACGGGTTTCGCAAGAATTGATATTTACAAGAAAGATGATGTTTTTGCGCTGGTAAATGATTCAGTAATTCGGGTAAATTAGAAGTAGAAATTCAATGTCATTTCCTTAAAACATTTAATAACATTGTTTCTCTTTAGCCTTTTCGCTAATGAAACGGCATTGAATTAAGAGTTAAGCAGGCCGGCAGTAGAGCCTTTTTGTGTTGTTAGTTTGCCTTCTCTGAACAATGGTGGAAATTGAAGAATTCTTAATTCTTAATTCCTAATTCTTAATTGTTCCTCGATAAATCTCTGCTACTCACCGATTTTTTTCTCTCAATTACGTTACAATTCGTAAGTTTAGCCACAATCCAAAACAACCATGTTTAAAAGATTACTTGCAATTATGGCAATCAGTGCATTTACTCTGACTAACGTATCTGCTCAAACGAAAGATGAAAAAGCAGTTGCCGACGCAGTGGAGACGTTGCGCAAAGCAATGGTCAGTGCAGACAAAACAACACTCGACGGCATCACGCTAGATCAGTTAACATATGGACATTCAAGCGGCAAATTGGAAGACAAGAAAACATTTGTAGAAAACATAACAAATGGTAATTCGCATTTCCTTGATATCACGTTAACTGATCAAACAATTACCGTTGTAAAAGAAACGGCTATTGTAAGGCATAAGCTTTCTGCCAATACAGATGACAAAGGAAAAGGACCCGGAAAGGTTGAACTTTACATTTTGTTGGTATGGCAAAAAAATGGTGGAAAATGGAAATTACTGGCAAGGCAGGCGGTTAAAGTAAATCCATAAGTAATTTGAAAATTTGAGGATTTGAAAATTTGAAAATGCTTTAGGTGTATCTTTTGAATTGAACAGTTACTCTCGGACATTTGGAGATTTTATTTACAAAATGAGCAGTTGCACAGAACGAATTTTCAAATTCCCATATTTTCAAATTTTCAAATCAAGCACAGTCTTGAAATTCAAGACCAGGAAAATAACTGTAATCATCAGGAATGACAGCTTCAGAAGACCGGGAAATATTGGAGCTCTTAAAACAAGGAGAAGCAGCTGGATTCAAGGCATTGTTTGATAAGTATTACAAACAGCTTTGTATGCAGGCATGTCTTCTTTTGCCCGATGAAGCCGATGCCGAGGACCTTGTGCAGGATATTTTTGTCAAATTCTGGCATGAACGCAAGTTCGACGCCATCAACGAATCGCTTGGTTCCTATCTTGGCGTTTCTGTTCGTAACGCGGCGCTCAACATTTTAAAGTCAAAAAACAGGCACAACGAAAAAGAAAAAGGGTATACCGATTTACTGAGCTCGTCTTTCCAGGTAAATCATATGGAATTGGCGGAAGTAACTGATGCCGTCAACAATGCTTTGAAAGAGTTGCCTGAGCAATGCCGCCAGATTTTTGAAGTGGTGTATGTGGATGGAAAAAAATACCAGGAGGCTGCCGATATTTTTGATGTATCCATCAATACGGTGAAAACGCAATTAAAGAGGGCTTTTACTAAACTTAGAACAAGCCTGAAAAATTATGGCTCGTTTGTTGGGATGTTGTCACCCATTTTTATTTATTTGTTGTCTAACAAATAAGTGAGAACGTTTGAATTTATTAAACCTAACAGATAGTTGTTTGTTATTATAGATAAATAATTGAAAAATAGTTTCATATTGACAGAATCTGCTGCCATACCGCCCATTGAACAGTTGATTATCGACAGATTAACCAACCAGATCTCGGAAGAAGACAACCGGAGATTGGATGAGTTATTGGTAACGGATAGTTATGCGCAGGAGTTGTGGCAAGAAATGCAGCAGGTGCACAGTCTAAAGAAACTGGTGTCGTTTAACAAATCTTACAACGCTGAAAGTAGCTGGCAGACGCTGCAGGATAAACTTGCTACTTCGGATTCTACAGGTACAATATCTCAGACGGTTGCAGCGGCACCCGTAGTAAAAATGCCCGGTCGCAAGTGGCTGAGGTATGCGGCGGCGGCAGTAGTAAGCGGCATTGTGGTAACCACAGGCATTGTGTTTTTTCAAAACCGCCATAATGCGGCAGGCGATTTAAAACTTCAGCTGGCAAACGGTAAATCTATTTCTGTAGAACAAAATGCGAATCTGAAAGAAGTATTTGCGTCAGCGGGAAATGTTGATGCTAATGGCATCAACACTCTATCTGTTCCCAAAACAAGATCTTATAAACTGCAATTGACAGACGGAACGCAGGTATGGATGAATGCGGCCACTGATCTGAATTTTCCATATCAATTCAATGGCTCTTCACGAGAGGTGACTGTGCAGGGCGAGGCTTATTTTAAAGTGGCACAAAATGCAGGTGCCCCATTTGTTGTGAAAGTAAATGGCGTAAAAATTAGTGTGCTTGGAACAGAGTTTAACGTGAAGGCATATCCGGGCGAGCCAATGCAGATATCGTTAGTGAATGGTAAAGTGAGTGTGGAAAGCGACAACGACAAACAAATACTGCAACCAGGTGAAGCCGTAGATCTTCAATCTGATAAAAAACTGGCAAAGGTTGATTTTGATGAAACCATGGTGCTGGGCTGGATGCACGGCATTTACTATTTCAAAAATGAAGAGCTTGGAAACATCATTCCGGCTATAGAAAGATGGTTCGACGTTCAGGTAAAACTTGATAATACTTCACTCGCAAAGATTCATATCACCGGTGCATTGGAGAAGCAAAAATCCATCACCGACTTCCTCGAAATGCTTTCTAAAACCACCGGCATCAGTTACGAGAACAATGGTGGAGCGATTTTGCTGCGAAAATAGTTTGGAACGCAGATTTTCAATTAAGAATTAAGAATTAAGAATTAAGAATTAAGAATTCGTTAGATCGATCTTTTCACAATATTTTCAACCGGTTTGAATGCTGAGATATTTGTCTAGCTGGTAAGATAGATGATTGTTTTGCTGCTTCACATGAAGCATTCTTAATTCTTAATTCTTAATTCCTAATTCTTAATTGTCTTTTATAACGCTAACGAATACTCGAAAAGTAATTTTCGCTATATTAGAATGTCTTTTCCGCCTTATCCTCCAGTTTTTTTTGATTTTTCGCTTATCATGTAGGGTTATTGAGGTATTTGGGTAGAATGAAACAAAGCATTTTATAGATTTAAATATTTTTTATTTGATAAAATGAGTGTTAACACCTACGTATTTTTTCGCTTAACTCACAAATATTTGTAAAAGGTTTGTCACCCATTTTTTTTGAATGGCTGTCTTACTCTTATAATTTAATAAAAACTTAATTGCTTATGAGATTTTTCGGAGCTGGCCGTTCCGTGTGGCGCAACGTCATGTGGTTATGGCTCTTGGTTACGGTAACAGCGGCACTTCAAACTATTCCGCTTGCCTCTCTCGCATCTAACCACAAGAGGTTAAATCAAGAAATTAAAGTTACTCTTCACGTAAAACAGGGAAGTTTTAGTGATGTGTTTTCTGAGATCAGAAAACAAACAGGATTGGTATTTTTCTACAGCAATGAAGTTTTTAACGACAAAGAAAAAGTTGATGCAAACTTCACCAACATTGCCCTTGACAGAGTGTTGGAAACCCTTTTAAATGGAAAATCTCTCTCTTACAAGATCGCGAACAATTACATAGTGATTTCGAAAGCCTTGAGCAAAAAAGCGGAAAGCCTTTTAAAGTCCACGGCCAGCTATAACGCCCCTGATAGTGTGCCGGCAGTTAAGCTAAGGGGTAAAGTAACGGGCCAGGAAGATGGAGCAATCCTCGGACAGGTTTCTGTTGAAAACCTTGATACAAAAAGAGGCGTGTTCACCAATACACAAGGTGAATTCGCTATTGACGTGCGCAATGGTGACAGCATCCGCTTTTCATACGTAGGTAAAGCTGCCAGAACAATCCTGTTTAAAGGACAAACTTTTTTAGCGGTTACATTATCAAACGAAGGTGATAAAGCATTGTCTGAAGTAATCGTAACAGGTTTCCAGAATATCGATAAAAAGAAATTCAGTGGAGCTGCTGTGAGATTGAAAGCTGACGAGATTAAAACAGATGGTGTAACAGATGTGAGCCGTATGCTGGAAGGCCGTGCTGCAGGGGTTTCTGTACAAAACGTATCAGGAACATTTGGTAGCGCTCCTAAAGTACGTGTGCGTGGTGCCACTTCTATCATGGGTGATAACAAACCTTTGTGGGTAGTTGATGGTGTTGTACTGGAAGATCTTGTAAACATTTCAAACGATCAGTTGTCCAGTGGTGACCCTGCAACATTGTTGGGTTCTGCGGTAGCCGGTTTGAACGCGAACGATATTGAGAGCTTCGACATTCTTAAAGATGCGGCTGCGACTGCGTTGTACGGTGCAAGAGCAATGAATGGTGTTATCGTTATTACCACTAAAAAAGGTAAAGTTGGTAAGCCGGTTGTAAGTTACACAGGTAACTTCACAACCCAGTTGAAACCAAGCTACAACAACTACAACATCATGAACTCTGCGGAGCAGATGTCTGTATATGGTGAGTTGGAAAGAAAAGGTTACATGAATTCGTCTATCCTTGATGGTTCTGATTACGGCGTATATGGAAAAATGTACCAGTTAATGGACAGCATGGATATAAACGGCAAGTTCCTTTTGAAAAATACGACGGAAGCAAAAAATGCATACCTGAAAAGATATGCTACTGCCAATACAGATTGGTTTGATCTGATGTTCCGCAACAACCTGATGCAGGAGCATTCATTGAGCATTTCTTCTGGTACCGACAAATCACAGACTTATTTCTCTACAAGTTTTTATACGGACAATGGTTGGACAATTGCCGATAACGTAAAGCGTTACACATTGAACTTCCGTAACAACTACAAATTGTCTGACAAAATTTCAACGGGTTTTTCTACACTTGCTTCGGTAAGACAACAGAGAGCGCCGGGATCTTTGAGCAGACAATCAAATGCTGTTGAAGGTAAATACGACCGTGATTTCGATATCAACCCATTCAGCTATGCGTTGAACACAAGCCGTGCGTTGACAGCTTATGACAGCACAGGCAACCTGGAATATTTCACAAGAAACTTTGCTCCGTTCAATATCCTGAACGAGGTGAAGAATAACTATATCGACATTAACGTGTTGGATATCCGTTTGCAGGGAGATCTTACTTATAAAATCAACAAGAACTTTAAGTATGAGTTTGTTGGTGCATTGCGTTATGTGAAATCTACACAAGAGCACAACATCACTGAAAACTCAAACATGTCAAATGCTTACCGTGCTGCAAACACAGCGACAGTTCGCCAGGCAAATAAGTTCCTTTACAGAGATCCGGATAATCCTGAAGCAGAGCCAATCGTAGTATTGCCGTATGGTGGTTTCTACAACCGTACTGAAAACGATCTGATCAACTACGACATCAGAAACAGTATCAGTTTCAACAAAACATTTGCTGAAAAGCACAATGTGAACCTGTTGGTGGGTAACCAGATTAAATCTGCAGACAGACAAGATTTTTCTAACACAGGTTATGGTTATCAGTACAACAACGGCGGTATTCCTTTCATCGACTACAAGATCCTGAAACAAAATATCGAAGCGAACTTCCCTTATTATGGTATGAGCAAAAGCTATGACCGTTTCGTAGCGTTCTACGCAAATGCTCAGTACACTTATAATAACAAGTACAACATCTTTGGTACTGCACGTTATGATGGTTCAAACAGACTGGGCGAAACAAGTGCTTCCCGCTGGTTGCCAACATGGAGTGCCGGTGGTTCATGGAATATCGAAAGCGAAGATTTTATGCAGGATTTTGACTGGTTAGATTACCTGAAACTAAGAGGTAGCTACGGTCTTACTGCGAGTATGGGACCTGCAACAAGTGCAAGTGTTATCTACAAAAACCAGATCACAAACAGACCATTTTCTGACGAAACTGAAAACTCAATTTCGTTGCAGAGTTTGAAAAACATGGACCTTACATGGGAGAAGAACTACACAGGTAACATCGGTTTGGATGGAGGCTTTTTGAAAAACAGAGTTGTCTTCAGCTTAGATGTTTATCAAAGAAAAAGCTTTGACCTGATCAGCATAATGAAAACTTCCGGTATTGGTGGTGAGGCTTATAAATACGCTAACTACGGGGATCTGGAATCTCATGGTGTTGAGGCAATGGTAGGTGGTGAGATCATCAAAGGTAAAGACTGGAAATGGAAAGCAAATTTCACTTTCGGTTACAACACAACGAAGATCACGAATGCTAAAAACGAACCAACCATCTTTGATCTTGTAAAAGCTGAAGGTGGAAACAAAGAAGGTTATGCCGTAAGCAGCTTGTTCTCTATTGACTTTAAAAAATTAGTACACGATAATGGTGTGCCTTTGTTCACTAATGAAACAGGCCAGGAAAGCCCTGCTGTTTGGTTACAGGATCAAAACACACAGTATCTTGTTTACCAAGGTCCGGTTGATCCTAAATACACTGGTGGTTTGAACAACACATTCACTTACAAATCTTTTGCCTTGAATGTGTTCCTTACTTACCAGTTTGGCAACAAAATCAGGTTGTATCCTGCGTTCCAGTCTTCTTATTCCGATTTGTCTGCAACTCCTAAAGAGCTAAACGACCGTTGGGTATTACCTGGTGACGAAGCAAAAACAAATGTTATGTCTATCATGGATATGTGGACAAATTACATCTTGTCAGGTGCTTATCCTGCAAACAACTATAACTATTCAACTGAACGTGTTGCAAAAGGAGATTTGATCCGCTTGAAATCGGTATCACTGATTTACAATCTTGCTCCGCAAACACTTAAGCACATTGGCCTGGGTAGCGCATCCTTTTCTTTAACAGGTAACAACCTTTGGTTGATCTACTCTGATAAAAAACTGAAAGGTCAGGACCCTGAGTTCTTTAACGCAGGTGGTGTTGCTCAGCCGATTCAAAAACAAGTTACTCTTTCATTAAAAGTTGGTATTTAAAAAAAGAGACAATGAAGAAATTATCAATATACACGATAGCGGGTGTGCTGATGGTGACTGCAGGATGTAGCAAATTCCTGGGAAAAGCACCCGACAACCGTACTACCCTTGATACACCTGAAAAGGTATCACAATTGTTGACCACTGCATATCCGCAGGCTAACTACATGGCGTTCACAGAATCCATTTCTGATAACGTTTCAGATAAAGGCGCCGGTGGCGTGGATCATACTACAATGGATCCTTACATGTTCAAAGATGTACAGGACAACCAGCAGGATTCTCCTGAATTTTACTGGAACGCTTGCTACTCCGCAATCGCTGCTGCTAACCACGCATATGCAGCTTGTGTAGAAGCAACAGAACCTCAAAGGTATATTCACCAAAAAGGTGAAGCGCTTATATGCCGTGCTTATTCGCATTTCATGTTGACGACAATATTTGCGAAGAGATATGATGCGAAGGGAGCGAACAGTGCGCCGGGCATTCCTTATGTAACAGAACCAGAGGAAGTGGTGGTAAAACAATACGACAGAAAAACAGTGGCATACGATTATGAAATGATTGAGAAAGATTTGCAGGAAGCTTTGCCATTACTGGATGATAACGCTTACTCCATTCCAAAATATCACTTTACCAGAGCAGCGGCGCATGCATTTGCTGCAAGATTCTACCTGTACAAACAACAGTACGACAGTGTGATTAAATACTCTACTGCAGTATTTGGTACAGCAGGTTTTGCAAACAATTTGCGTCCATGGAACACGGACTATTTGCTGAATACCTACAACGAGCTTTTTGCGCGTTATGCAAAGTCCACTGAGAACGCAAATATTCTTCTTGTAGAAACAGCTTCATGGTGGGCGAGAAGCTTTATCAGTTCACGTTACGGCATGAGCGCAGCAGCTAAGAATGATATTTTCAGAACTCCTGCAACTGGCGGCGACTGGGCATTTGCATTGTATTCTTCTGGTGAAGAAAACTTCTTTGTTCCAAAGATCAATGAGTACTTCGTTCGTGAGTCGGTAAATGCGAACACTGGTATTGGTTATGTAATGGTTCCTTTGTTTACTGCAGAAGAGGCGCTGTTTAACAGAGCCGAAGCCTACATCATGAAAAATGATATCGCATCTGCAAGAACTGATCTTAATACTTATATGAGCAAAAGAATCAGGAACTATTCTTTCGCAACTCACCAACTTACCGATGCTAAAGTGCAAAACACTTATTTCACCAGTAATATGCAGTCTGGCTACCTCGCTGCCCTGATGGATTTCAAACGTGCCGAGTTCGCGCAGGAAGGTATGAGATGGTTTGACCTTGCGAGATACAACGTACCCGTTATTCATGAAGTCGAAAACAATAAGCTTGATACATTAAAAGCAGATGATAACAGGAGAATGTTCCAGATCCCGCAATCAACAGCTATTTCAGGACTGCAACCTAACCCCCGCTAAACCTAAACTTAAGAAAACTTAATAAGCATATTATTATGAAACTATTAAAATACAGCCTGTTCTTTTTGCTGGCAGCAGTTTCAATAACTTCCTGCACAAGAAAAGAGACTTTACCTGATCCAAATACCATTACTGGTTTGGGCGGTGATACATGGGTTCCCGGCCCGATTGATAACTGGATATCTACAAACTATGTTGATCCTTACAACATAGCTGTGAAGTACAAATGGGATCAATCTGAATTGGCACTTAACAAACAACTCGTACCACCAAAAGAGGAGAAAGTTATTCCGTTGATGGAATCAATTAAGAAAGTATGGATCGATAACTACATCGCAGAAGCCGGTGAAATGTTTTTCAAAAAATATAGCCCTAAGTTCTTTGTACTGGTGGGTAGTGCGCAATACAACACAAACGGTACGATCACACTTGGCCAGGCAGAAGGTGGCCGCCGTATCGAATTGTTTGTGGTGAACGATTTCAATATTAAAGGAATGGCAGGCTACAAAAAGTCTGACACTGCAACCGTTAAAATGCAGATCCATACTATTGAGCACGAGTTCGGTCACATTTTGCACCAAACCATTATGTATCCCCTCGAGTTCAAAAAGATCTGTGTGGGCCAATACACGGCTAACTGGAATAATATTGAAGATTCTGCCGCACATGCAGAAGGATTTGTAACATCTTATGCAATGTCGGGTACCGATGATGACTGGGTTGAAACAATTTCAGTATTGCTGATTGAAGGACATGATGGCTTCGACAGATTGGTTAACAGTATTCATGGTACCACCGAAAACGGAACTACGGCTGCTACTGCCCAAGCAAGATTGAGACAAAAGGAATCTATGGTGGTGAACTACTACAAAGACGTTTGGGGAATTGATTTCTATAGTTTGCAAACGAGAACGAGGGCATCTCTTGAAGCACTACTTTACTAAAAGCATTTAATTAATTGAATCAATCAATAAAGATGAAAAGAATTTTTTTATACCTCTTTGTGGCAATGGCAGTACTTTCTTCCTGTCAGAAAGAAGATAAATCTGTGTTCGATCAAACTCCTGACGAGAGGATCAATGCGGCTTTGGCGAAATACCAGGCTGATATCCTTAGCTCTCCAAACGGTTGGAAAGCTTTGTACCACACAGGCACTGGTCAGGATTTCAATTTCTATTTTACTTTCAATGATAAAAACCGTGTGGTGATGTATTCTGACTTTGATACAAGCACCACTTCTGCACGTGAGAGCAGCTACCGCATTAAAGCATTGCAGCAGCCTTGTTTGATCTTTGATACTTATTCCTACTTGCACATGCTGGCGGACCCTAATCCATACGTGAATGGAGGAGAAGCAGGTGATGGTCTTAAAGCAGATTTTGAATTTGCAATTGACACTGTTAAGGGAGACACAATCAAATTGACAGGAAGACAAAACGGAACATCACTCAGCATTGTTAAAGCTACGAAAGCAGAGGCTGACGATTGGGTAAATGGAAAATGGGCGAATGCATTGTCGATGATGCATGTGGGAGAGTTTCTTACTTACTTTAAACGATCTGTGATAGGTGGTTTGAATGTGGACATTGAATATTATCACTACAGCAGGCAGATTATATTTTACACTTACAACTCAAGTGGTGTAAGAACTGCCAACGTAGGTACATTTATTTATACTCCGGACGGTATCCAACTTTATTCACCTGTGAAAGTCGGCTCAGCTGTTATTTCTACACTAACCAACATGAACTGGGATGCTACGGGCAGAAAGATCAGTTTCAATATAAATGGTACTACAAGTACAACACTCGCTGAAGCGATAGCTCCGGTAGTAGGTAATAAAAATGGCGCTACAAACTGGTGGTTGAATAAAATAGGTCAGGGCTACTGGGCCAACATTGGTGTACACCAAAACGGAGTAGATGATGCGTTCCATGTGCAAAATTCAATTCCCGGTTTCTATTATTGTGCTTATGTACCGGCGTACGATACAATAACAAAGACAACCTATTGGGATTGGATGCCTTACGTTAGTTACAATGGAGACAAGTTTGATCTTTCCGTATCGAGCAGCTTCGTTCCCTCCTTCAAGGCAGATGGAACAGCTACTTTCTCTCTTTATAAGCCAGATCCACCGAGTGCACAATTGTTCCAAAAACAAACTACAGAAGTGCTAACAGATCCACAAGGTTTCTACTTCATACCGGTCAACTCAACAACAACCGATATGGTGGGAGTGAAGGATGCAAAGACCTGGGTGCGATGGTACTGGATTCAGTAAGACGAATAACTGAATAAACTGAATAACTGAATAACTGATTAAATGAATCATTGAATAATTGAATAGCTAAATAACAGAGGCTTCTCGAACCTAAGACACTCAGTTATTCAGTTTATTCAGTTATTCAGTTATTAAAATGTAAACAACACCATTGGAACTTTATCTGAAAAAAACACGAACAGCAGTTGGCTGTATAAACGATTGGCTTGTTGTATCTGCAAATTGCCAGATCGGGTTTAGCATTGATCTTTGACTCAATAGAATTCCAACCTTATATAGTCCGCAAGCGACTTTGATGCACGCCCGGATAAAAAATATTTTCCATAAGAATTGAACAGAAGATAATTCAGATGGCCGCGGGAGAGGGGCTTAGATGCATATGCCTGTTACCGTCCAATAACGGGTGCAGAAAAGATTCAGCAAACCATTTCAAGTCCTCCCCAAACCCGCGGGGAAATTGAAAATTGAAAGTTGAAAGTTGAAAATGGAGGGATGTTGCGCCTCCTAATGGAGCCAACTTCCCAAACTAATAATTTTCAATTTTCAACTTTCAATTTTCAATTAAAGTCTGTTTTCTCATGGTGACTATTCAAGGGATTGTTTCTACAATGTCCTTGCCTTGTTTTGAGAAAAATGTTTCCGGTTGTCACCCAAAAAGATGAAAAAAGTGTCTGCAGAAATGAAGGAAAAGGTTAATACACATTTAAAGGTCGTTTAACCCATATGACACGAACAAAATAAATGGCTGGCTGTTTATCGTTATGAAAGATCAAAGCAATTAGCCAGCTAATAAAGAAGGTTTCATACATGTGTTTTTTAGAAGCTGTTGTAAATAAACTGGCTTAAACGTTTTCTTAAGCATTAAGTTTAGAACCCAAGGGATTGTTTCTACAATGTCCTTGTTTTATAAAATATGCAGAGCATGTAAAAGGGGATTGACTAAAGGAGGTAAATTATTGTTTTGTAAAAATGGGGTGATGCTGGCTGTTAGTGTAAAAAGATTGACACTATCCCCGTTTTTTTTAATAGCAATTTGACGAAAAAGAATAAAAAAAGATAATAATTACTTTTTGTAAATTAAAGGGTAATATTCTTTTCGTATATTAATTAGGCGCATGTGTTTTCTAGTGGTTAATACCTGTTTTTAGGCCGAATGTTGGCGACACAAAGAATGTTTGTTTAAATTTAAATTCTAATACAAAATCAACTTTTATTAACATTTCAAAATTATCATTATGAGAAAGATTAAGTTTTTGGCTTTGGTTTTAGCCGCCTCTGTTTTTGTTGTTTCATGTCAAAAAGGTGACGCTGGTCCTGCCGGCGCAGCCGGTGCAACTGGCCCTGCCGGTCCTGCTGGTCCCGCGGGTCCTACAGGTACAGCTAACGTTATTTATTCTGATTGGATAGACGTTACGTTCAGCCAGGCTAGTTTTTCAGATACAATAAACGCGGCACAATTAACTTCCGATATCCTAGCCAAAGGAGAAGTAAAAGTTTACGTGAACATTGGTAGCGCAGACAATGTGAATGTTATTCCTTTGCCTGTAAGTGATTTTTTTTATGGACAAGATGATAATAATAATAACCTTATTCTGAGTGTTCAGCCTATATTTTCAGTTGGTATGATTGTATTGCAACTGGGTTATGGCGGAACCTTCTTGCCTAACACCATTCCTGCTAACGGTAAAAAGTATTTTCAGTACCGTTACATATTGATCCCTGGTGGTGTAAAAACTACAAGCAAAATCGATTGGAATAACTATTCTCAAGTGAAAACTTATTTGAATCTGCAGAACTAAAAAATCCGGATAAAAATATCAAGGGGAGGCATTTATGCTTCCCTTTTTTATTGCCCACAGCTAACCTTCGCTCGTGCCGAGATACTACGATACTTGATAGTAAAAACTGAAAACGCTGTTGGTGTTAATACCCCTTTTTTGCTCGTGCAACTACTTCAATTTGGTAAAAATATTGTGATCATTGGAAAGGCGCGACTCACTTTAGCGTTGAAAACTATTGTTTTTATTAAGTTCTGTCGGTTTTGTAATAATAAACAACAGGCAAATCCGTTTTTAAAGGCATTGCCAGCGGGGACATATTTAGCTAATTTGGTCACAGATTTAAAATCCACCTGGTTAAAATCCAAATCGTACCACTATGAAAAGCTATTCATTTTTCGGACTTTTATTGGCCTTCGGACTGTTTGTTTACTCTTGCCAGAAAGGCGATGCAGGTGCTGTCGGGCCTGCTGGCCCAACGGGTGCTACAGGTGCAACCGGTGGCGATGGCAAAGACGGTAAAGATGGTTCCACAGGCGCCAAAGGCGATACCGGCACTGCCAATGTAATTTATTCCGATTGGCTCGACGTAGGCTTCCAGCCAACCACCGTGGAAAATGCTACGGATCCTTCTCTACTCGATACCACAGGCTTTTTCGCACAAATTTCAGCACCCAAACTCAGTTCGGATATTTTAAACAAGGGTGAAATAAAAGTTTACATAAACGAGTATGATCCTGAAACGGAAATTACTACCGTATATCCACTCCCTTATGATGATGACTCTGTAAAAGCGCGTCTGTCTTTTTACGAACAAACCATTACCGTAAAGGCAAACAGGGACCTTAGCACCATCAGTTATTCACCGGACCCCAATAAATCCTATCAATTCAGATATGTACTCATTCCAGGAGGCGTTAAGGACCAAAGCGCGAGCAAAATAGACTGGAACAATTATGCGCAGGTGAAGAGCTATTTAGGAATCAGGAATTAAGAATTTGAAAATTTGAAAATTTGAAAATTTGAGAATTTGAAAATGCTTCCGGTTGGTCATTCCTTTATTTATGATATTAGTCTTTATCGTAACCAATACCGATTGATACACCGAATGAGTTTTCAAATTTTCAAATTTTCAAATTATTAATTGTGCTCTACTCCACCTTTTTTAAGGTGCCACTCCCGTGCATGTTGCTGACTACCTGCGGAGCACTGCCTTTGTAGCTTACATCGCCGCTACCGTTTACAGTAACATCCAGTTTTACACTTGCAAACAAATTAGCGTTACCGCTGCCGGAAATTTCAACTTTCGCTTCCTCAGCTTTTAGGTTAAATGCATTGATGTTACCGCTGCCCCTTACATTGCCGTCGAATTTTCTCGTTTGCCCGTTCAGGTCAGCATTACCGCTGCCGGTAACGTCGGAATGTACTTCAGGAGCATCAACGGTTGCTTTGATATCCGCACTGCCGCTAACAGACAATTCTATTTTAGAAGAATCATAGATTGTATTTTCACTGGTAATATTGCCGCTTCCATAAGAACGGATAGCAGAAAAAGTAGGAGCGGTTATATATACTTTCAGACTTTTTGTGGGTTGGAGCCAAAAGCCTTTTTTGCTATTAATTTCCAGCTTGCCATTGTTAACGTTCGTTTCAATATATGGAATCAGATTATCTTCTGCCTCAATTTTCACCGTATAAGTACTGCCTGTAGACACATATACATCAAAAGAGCCCTTTTGCTCAACCTCGGTAAAAGAAGAAACTGTTTTTTCAGACGTGGTTACATTGCCATTGCCGGATACTCGCTTGCCTCCCATGAAATTGCAGGAAGAAGCCACAATAAGGATAGGTAAGAACAGGAATGCTAAGTGTTTCATTATGTTGTGTTTATTATATATGTCGAAGATATGACGATGATTGCAGTTTTAAGGTTACAGGGGAGGAATTTGAGAATTTGAAAATTTGAGGCTTCGACAAGCTCAGCCTGACAGCGTAGGCGAGATGTCAGGCTGAGCTTGTCGAAGCCTCGCCCAAATTTCTAATCTCAATTTTCAAATCTTTTTTACCTTCGCGTCACAATGACGGAAAAAATATTAATTCTCGATTTTGGCTCCCAATATACACAATTAATAGCCAGGGCCGTGCGTGAGGCCAATGTTTACTGCGAAATTATTCCCTACCACAAAAAGTTTGAAATTGATGCCTCTTTGAAGGGTATAATCCTTTCAGGATCACCTTTTTCTGTAAATGAAGAAAAAGCTCCTGTGGTAGACGTTGCAGACTTTATCACCAAAGTGCCTGTACTGGGCGTTTGTTATGGAGCACAGTTAACTGCCAAGGTTTTTGGCGGACGTGTTGAAAAAAGCAACAAGCGTGAATACGGTCGCGCCATGATGCAAAAACACATCAATGATGTGCTGCTGCACAACGTAAGCGACATGAGCCAGGTGTGGATGAGCCACAGTGATTCCATTAAAGAATTGCCGGAAGGCTTTGAAGTATTGGCAACTACAGCGAGCATTCCTGTGGCCGCTTTCCGCAGAATCAATAACAACAACGATACACATTCACTTTACGGTTTGCAATTTCACCCTGAGGTATACCATTCTGCCGAAGGCAAAAAAATACTGCAAAACTTCCTCGTAAATGTTTGCGGTTGTTCACAAGACTGGACACCTGCACACTTCGTAACCGATACAGTTGAACAACTGAAAAAACAGATCGGTAACAAAAAAGTGATCATGGCGCTCAGCGGCGGGGTAGACTCCACTGTAGCTGCAACGCTTATCCACAAAGCAATTGGCAGCAACCTCTTCGGGATTTTTGTTGACAATGGCGTGCTTCGCAAAAATGAATTTCAGCAAGTACTCGATACTTATAATAAAATAGGTTTGAACGTTAAGGGCGTTGATGCAAAACAACGTTTCTACGATGAGTTCAAAGGCAAAACTGATCCCGAAGCAAAACGCAAAGTGATCGGTAAATTGTTCATCGACGTTTTCCAGGAGGAAGCACACAAACTGGAAGGCATTGAAATGCTTGGTCAGGGTACTATTTATCCGGATGTTATCGAAAGTATTTCTGTACACGGGCCTTCCGTTACCATCAAATCTCACCACAACGTAGGCGGACTTCCCGAAAAAATGCACATGCAACTGGTAGAACCATTACGTTTCTTATTCAAAGATGAGGTAAGACGCGTGGGTAAAGAATTGGGCATTCCAGATGAAATGTTGGGACGCCATCCTTTCCCTGGCCCGGGCTTAGCGATCCGTATTTTGGGTGAGGTGACCGAAGAAAAAGTACAACTTTTGCAAGATGCAGATCACGTTTATATAAATGGTTTGAGAGAACATAATTTATATAACAGCATCTGGCAGGCAGGCGCTATTTTGCTTCCTGTAAAAAGCGTAGGCGTAATGGGCGATGAAAGAACATACGAATACACTTTGGCACTAAGAGCCGTAACTTCTGTAGACGGTATGACTGCAGACTGGGCGCATTTACCTTATGATTTTCTGGCACATATTTCGAATGAAATTATCAATAACGTAAAAGGTATAAATAGGGTAGTGTACGATATCAGTAGTAAGCCGCCGGCAACTATTGAATGGGAATAAGATGATACCTGCGAACGGCAGATTTGCTCCGGAATAATTACAAAAATCGCTGGGAATAAACCATTTAACCCTGCGTTTAGATAAATTTTCGTTTATTCGCGTGAGTTGTTAATAGAAAGAGTACTGGTAACAATGTGCCATACGATCGTTATTAACAACTCACGTTTTTATTTATAATTATTTCCAATGAAAAAATTTCTTATTGTTTTTGTTCTCTTATGTTCGTTTGGAAAAAATGCATTTTGTTTTACACCATCCGATACCACGAAACGAGGCACTGTCGCTATCTTTTTGCCACTCTATTTAGATTCGGCATTTGATGCTACCAACAATTACCGCTACGGAAAACAGTTTCCGAAATTCCTCAACCCCGGTTTGGAATTCTACGAAGGCGTTCAACTGGCCATCGATTCCATGAGGAAGCTGAACCTTGCGCTCGACGTGCAGGTGTATGACACCCGCTCCAACAAATCAATTTTTGAGATAACACAACTCCCTGAGTTTGATAACGTGGATCTCATTATTGGCCATACATCAAGCACAGAAATGAAAATGCTGGCAGAAATAGCGCTGCGCAAAAAGATCCCATTCATCAATCCTAATTTTCCCAACGACGGTAACATTACCAACAACCCATATTTTGTTTTACTAAACTCAACATTGCGTACGCACTGCTTTGGGATCTATAAATTTTTACAGAAAAATTACGGCACATCTCCAGTGATCGTTTTTCGCCAAAAAGGAGAGCAGGAAGATCGCCTAAAAGGATATTTCGATGAGATAGCAACCAACACTGCTTCTGTAAAATTGAAATTGAAATATGTAAACCTTGAGGACGGCTTTACAGCAGATGACTTAGTTCCGTTCCTTGACAGCACAAGACAATCGGTTTGTGTTGCGGGTAGCCTGGATGAAGACTTCGCCACAAATCTTTGTACGCAATTGTCTACACTTTCAAAAACATATCCACTGCAAGTAATGGGAATGCCAACCTGGGACGGCATGAAGGACATGGAAAAATACAATCTTGATATATTCTACTCCACTCCGTTTTACAATGCCAAAGTGGATGCCGTTAGCACAAGCATCAACAACTACTTTAAAACTAATTTTTACTCAAGGCCAAGCGACATGGTTTTCCGGGGTTATGAAACCTTCATGCACTTCGGGCTCCTGTTGAATACTTACGGAAAAAATATCGACTCCAATATCGGTGATAAAAAGTTCAAAGTATTTACCGACTTCGACATTCAACCGACCATTCTCAATATGCAAACACAGCAGCTCGAATACTTCGAAAACCACAAGCTGTATTTTGTAAAAAAGACGGCGGGCGTAGTGAAGGCAGTTTATTAATTTGAAAATATGTGAATTTGAAAATTTGAAAATGGAAGGTGCTACACCTTCCATTTTCTTGTTACATAATGTATTGAAAAATGGGATAATACTGTAACAATTAAACTTCAGGTTCAAAAATCTTGAAATGGTAATATTGTGGGGAAAAATAAGCAGTCGGCAACACAATTTTCAAATTTTCAAATCCCCTGATTTTCAAATTTTCTCTCTAAATTGCTCGCTTAAACTAATTTAATTACGAAGCTAAATTTTTGAGTTATGATTAAGCTACAAGTTATCGGAAACCTCGGTAAGGATTGTGTTACCAACACTGTAAACGGAAAAAGTGTAATGAACTTCAATGTTGCACACACTGAAAAATTCCGTGATGCACAAGGTAACCAGCAAGAAAAAACCATTTGGGTGGATTGCGCTTACTGGAGCGATAGAACAGCCGTAGCACCTTATCTGAAAAAAGGCACACAGGTTTATGTAGAAGGTACTCCTGAAGTGCGTACTTATCCAAAAAACGACGGTAGCACCGGCGCGTCACTCACTTTACGCGTACAGAGTGTACAACTGTTGGGTCAAAAAGCAGCAGGTCCTGGCGATTATAGTTCTCCGGCAGCTGGCAATACCTATGGTGGTAACAGCGGCGGCGGTTATAGCCAACCTCAAAGCGGTCCATCTGTATCATCAGAACCAGTTGACGACTTGCCATTTTAAGAAAATTATTTTTCTTTTTAGGGACCCGGGCTTAAAAGTTCGGGTTTTCTTTTTGATATCAGTGGCCAGCGGCCGATAGCCTGTGGCCGGTCTTTCTGTGTAATATTTAAGAAAGTAGAAAATCACCAGGCGACTTCGACATTCAACCAACTGGCCACCGGAAACCGGCTACCGGCCACCAGATTTCCCCGCATTTTGCACACTCCGATTTTGGATTCCTTCGATTTCGAATTAAACGGTAATTTGCAGGCATGCAACAATACCTTCAGCTTCTTCAGCATATAATGGACAACGGTGTTTCTAAAACCGATAGAACCGGTACGGGCACCACCAGTTGTTTTGGATACCAGATGCGCTTCGATTTGTCAAAGGGATTTCCGCTGGTAACCACTAAGAAATTGCATTTGAAAAGCATCATTTATGAATTGCTTTGGTTCCTGAAAGGAGAAACCAACATCGCGTATTTAAAAGAACATGGCGTAAGCATCTGGAACGAATGGGCCGATGCAAACGGAGAACTTGGTCCGGTGTATGGCAAACAATGGCGCAGTTGGGAAGGTGCCGATGGCAAGACGATCGATCAGATCAGCGATGTTGTAAAACAGATAAAAAACAATCCCGATAGCCGCCGCATGATAGTGAGCGCATGGAACGTAGCAGAACTTCCGGAAATGGCGCTGATGCCTTGCCACTCGTTGTTCCAGTTTTACGTAGCCAACGGCAAACTCAGCTGCCAGTTGTATCAACGCAGCGCTGATGTATTTTTGGGTGTGCCTTTTAACATCGCGTCTTATGCATTGCTAACAATGATGATGGCGCAGGTTTGCGGACTCGAAGCTGGTGATTTCGTACACACTTTCGGTGACGTTCATTTATACAATAATCACATTGAGCAAGCCAAACTGCAATTAACAAGAACGCCGTTTCCGTTGCCAACAATGAAACTCAATCCCGAAGTAAAAGACATCTTCGGTTTTAAATTTGAAGATTTTACTTTGGAAAACTATCAGAGCCATCCAGCGATTAAAGCACCGGTAGCTGTATAAGAATTAGGAATTAGGAATTAAGAATGCATTTTGTGTGACATTGGGACGACTGACGAACGAGCTTTCTGTTCGTGAATTTTCAATCATTAGTCTCAATCATAACAAATCATGACAATCATGACAATCATGAAAATCTGCCTGCCCGACTAATGTCATTCAGGCGGGCGTTCCATTCTCTCCATTTTCAAATTTTCAAATTCCCACATTTTCAAATTAACATCATGATCATTTCTTTCGTAGTAGCAGCATCAGAGAATAATGCAATAGGTAAAAACAATGAATTGCTTTGGCGGTTGCCAAATGATACCAAGTTTTTTAAGAACATCACATGGGCAATGCCGTGCATAATGGGTCGTAAAACATTTGAATCGCTTGGCAAAGCACTTAACGGAAGAAAAAACATTGTGATCACGCGCCAGGATGACTGGAAAGCAGACGGCGCCATCGTTGTAAAAAATATACAAGATGCGTTGAAAGCAGCTGAAGGAACCGATTCAAAAGAAGTATTTGTAATCGGAGGTGCACAGATATACAAAGAAATGTTGCCGATGGCAAACAAGATTTATATAACCCGCGTTCATGCATCTTTCAATGATGCTGATGCATTCTTTCCCGAGATCAATACCAATGAATGGAAATTGACCTCTAACCAGGATTTTCCCATTGATGATAAACATGCGTATGAGTATAGTTTTCAGGTGTGGGAGAGGAAGTAATTGAAAGTTGAAAATTGAAAGTTGAAAATTAATTAGGTGCGGCATTTGTAAATGTAGTGTGGCTCACACGAACTCATCACTCATAACTCATCACTTTCTTTGATGTACAATAAATTCAAACTCGCTCAAAAATATCTCAGGTATTACGTTACGGCGCTTAATGGAAAGGGGCATGGCATTCATTCTCCTTTTGTTTTTGATTTCGTGATAAATGTGCTCAATGACAAGCGACAATATTATTCTTTTGAAAAAATAGAAGCGTTAAGAATAAAATTGTTAAACGATCATACGGTGATCGAAGTGGAAGATTTTGGAGCAGGATCTGTAAAGGATAACAAGAAACAACGCAGCATTGGCAACATTGCAAAGCTTGCAGCAAAGCCTGCAAAGCTGGGGCAGTTGTTGTTTCGGATAGTAAATTATTATCAGCCGCAAACCATTGTAGAATTAGGCACTTCACTGGGTATGTCGACATCTTATCTTGCCAGTGGCAATTCAAAATCTTCTGTTGTTACAATGGAAGGTGCGCCGGGAATTGCGCAGAAAGCAAAGGCGAATTTTCACTTATTGGGTTTGCAAAATGTTCAGGTTGTAACAGGCAACTTCGATGAAACTCTTTCATCAACTTTATCAACGCTACCAAAAGTTGATCTTGCGTTTATCGACGGCAATCATCGCAAAAAACCAACACTCGAATACTTCAATGCATTTTTGCAAAAAATAAACGATCACTCCATTTTAATCTTCGACGACATCCACTGGAGCCAGGAAATGGAAGAAGCTTGGGAAGAAATTAAAAAACACGAAGCCGTTCAATACTCCATCGATCTATTCTTCATCGGATTAGTATTCTTCAGAAAAGACTTTAAGAAGAAGCAAGACTTTGTGATTCGATTTTAGAGAAAGAACGCAGATATTCATGATTGTCATGATTTGTTATGATATTGAAGTAGGGAATGTATATGATGGCTGCATTCAATTTTTGCGTGGCTTGAAGTCGTGAAAACTGAACTGTTTTTTTTGTGCATCTCCAACGAAAAGAATCATAACAAATCATGATAATCATGAATATCTGCGTTCTCCCTTAGTTGTTGCTCTGGAAAAAAACATCTATCTTGAAGCAAGAATAACTACTTATGATTGTAGGAATTTTAAAAGAGCTATCCTTTGAAACACGCGTCTCCATGTTGCCTGAAACCGTTTCTGCACTGATAAAAAAAAGTGTAGAGGTTTGGGTAGAGCAGGGAGCCGGAGAAAAAGCATCTTGCGCAGACAGTGAATATGTCAGTGTTGGCGCAAGCATAAAATCGGCCGCGGAAATATTTCAATCGGCAAACATTATTTTATCCATTCATCCGCCAGACGAAACTTCACCTCCAACACATCCCTCACAAATAATTATCGGCGTTTTTCAGCCACTATATAACGGCCCGTTAATGCAGCAATGGGCCCAAAAGAATCTAACCACTTTCAGTCTCGATATGTTGCCCCGCACCACACGTGCGCAAAGCATGGATGTACTAAGCTCGCAGGCAAACATCGCCGGATATAAAGCAGTATTGCACGCAGCAAATATTTTCCCCAAATACTTTCCCATGTTCATGACAGCTGCGGGTAGCATCGCTCCGGCAAAAGTGCTGATACTTGGCGCGGGCGTAGCAGGTTTGCAGGCGATCGCAACAGCGAGAAGGTTGGGCGCAGTCGTTGAAGTATTTGATACAAGACCAGCCGTTAAAGAAGAAGTAATGAGCCTTGGTGCAAAATTTATTGAAGTAGACGGCGCCGCGGATGTTTCCAAATCGGGCGGTTATGCAGTGGAACAAACAGAAGAATACAAACAGAAGCAACAGCAAAAAATTACAGAGGCAATTGCCAAAGCAGACATTGTAATCACTACTGCACAAATACCCGGCAAAAAGGCCCCCTTGCTAATTACTGATGAAATGCTGGCACAAATGAAAAAAGGTTCTATCATCATGGACCTTGCCTCTGCAACGGGTGGCAACACCAATGTTACCAAAAACAATGAAACGTTTGTACACAATGGGGTAACGATAGTCGGCAATTCAAGCCTGCAATCAACAATGCCTTCCGATGCCAGCAAAATGTATGGTAAAAACGTGTTGAATTTTTTACAACTCATCATAGACAAAGAAGGAAAACTCAACCTGAATTTCGAAGATGATCTTGTAAAAGGTGCATGTATTACACACGGAGGGGAAGTGTTAAACGCAAGAGTAAAAGAAATATTGAACAATTAAACAGTTCAGGATTTCCATTTTCAAATCTCAAATTCAACAGCATGCAAAACATCCTCGAATGGTTTTCGCTACACGAGCAATACATCTATATAGTGGTGTTGATGGTCTTTTTAGGAATTGAAGTGATAGGGCGCGTGCCTGCTGTATTGCATACGCCTTTAATGAGCGGTGCCAACGCAATACACGGTGTAGTGATCATTGGCGCCATCATCGTAATGGGCAAAGCAGACACTGGTAATTATCTCGCACTCGCACTCGGGTTTCTTGCGGTTGTTCTCGGTACGCTGAACGTGGTTGGCGGTTTTGTAGTAACCGATAGAATGTTGGAAATGTTCAAAAAGAAGAAGTGATGAGTTATGAGTGATGAGTTATGAGTAAGGTAAACTCATCATTCATCACTCATAACTCATCATTCATCACTCATAACTCCCAAAGCATGGCAATAAGCATCCTCGCAATCTGTTATCTCGTTGGATCCATCAGTTTTATACTGGGACTAAAAATGTTGTCGAATCCTGCAAAAGCAAGGACCGGCAATCGTATCGCAGCGCTTGGAATGACGATAGCAATACTCGCCACCATTTTTTTGTATAAAGATGAAGAAGGAAATCATTTGCATAACCATGCATGGATTTTTGGTGGGTTGCTAATAGGTGGCATTATAGGAACACTGGCTGCAAAGAAAGTGAAGATGACCGCAATGCCTGAAATGGTGAGTCTTTTCAACGGAATGGGAGGTGCATGTGCAGCGTTGATTTCAATTGTGGAATACGATCATCTTTTAAAGCAAGTCTGGAAGAATGCTAAATGCTTTACCGAGCAGAACTCGGCAGGGTCTTCAATAGACCTTTCAACCATGCCCGTTATCATTTTGGGGTTGATAATAGGAAGTATCTCTTTTGCTGGAAGCATTATTGCATGGGGCAAACTGAATGGCAAAATCAAAGATTTTTCTTTTCCGGGCCAACATATAGCCAACCTTGCATTGCTTGCGATCATTCTTGCATTGGGTATTTGGTTGTGGTTTGATCCAATCGCTGCGCCAAGATTCTATCTCATTTTTGCGCTAGCCATTTTATATGGAGTAATGTTTGTGTTGCCCATCGGTGGAGCAGATATGCCTGTTGTTATTTCCCTGTTGAACTCGTTCACGGGTGTTGCCGCGGCTTGCGGCGGATTTTTGTACAACAACAAAGCGATGCTGACCGGTGGTATACTCGTTGGCGCAGCTGGTACATTGCTCACTATACTCATGTGCAAAGCGATGAATCGTTCATTGAAAAATGTGCTGATCGGTTCATTTGGTGCTACATCAAATGGAGCTGCATCAGGTGCAAAGCCGCAAGGCAACTACAAAGAAATTTCTCTAAGTGATGCGGCAGTTCTATTAACCTACGCACACAAGGTGATGATTGTTCCCGGCTATGGCTTAGCAGTGGCGCAGGCGCAACACGTTTGCCATGAGCTTGAAAAAATATTGGAAAACAGGGGAGTGGAAGTTGATTACGCTATTCATCCTGTTGCCGGACGCATGCCCGGCCACATGAACGTATTGCTTGCAGAAGCTGATGTGCCTTATGATAAATTGAAAGAGATGGAACAGGCAAACGATGAGTTCGGCACCACTGATGTAGTACTGATCTTAGGTGCAAACGACGTTGTAAATCCTGCTGCCAAAACAGATCCTTCGTCACCAATATATGGAATGCCAATTCTGGAAGTAGAACACGCGAAAAATGTTATCGTCAACAAGCGCAGCATGAAACCCGGTTATGCAGGTATAGAAAATGAACTGTTCTTTCAACCCAAAACGTCAATGCTTTTCGGCGATGCAAAGAAAGCGCTGCAGGATTTGATTGCAGAAATAAAGCAGCTGTAATTTGAAAATTTGAAAATGTGGTAATTTGAAAATGCCGTAGGGACGAATTGCATTCGCCCTTAGCAGTCGTTACAAACAAAAGCCATTTATTCCACGACCCTGCGTTCGCAAAATGACTGTTTTTTTTCGCAAACTGACGTAATTCCGCGCAATACCCTACGCTAACTTGCTCCTGCCGTCTAAAAAGACGGCCCTTTACATTCGACTTCGTTTACCAACAATTATTTACTTATATGAAACGCTTTTATTGTATTGCAGCTTTCCTGGGCTGCGTACTCACTGGCACAGCCCAGAAAACGGTTCCCTACCTGGGAAAAGTAGAGTGGATCAATGGCTTTGACCATGAAATTGAAGGCGAAAATATCCGCTATTTTTCTGCCTTTCCGGATTACGCAACAACCGCATTGCTCACCCGCGCTACCGACGGTAATAAAGTGATAGCCTGGGAAACGGCCCCCGTACCGGCGCGAATCAAAGGGTCCTATGTTTACTTTAGTTGGGTGGCGGGGCATTCTACTGGCACCAACAGCGGAGTTCGTTATTTCGATCTTTATGTAGATGATAAAAAACTCCTGACCATCGCCACCAAGCCCGGCAATCAAACACCCGTGTGGTCGTTCGCTGCCCCTGATAGCAGCAGGATCGTGTTTCAACAAACTAAAAGCGATGGCGCCAACGATGCCCACGGTCTCATGTTTCTTCGTTTGCCTGTAGGTCGTGTTAAACCCGGTAAAGCAGTGAAGTTGAAAATCATCGGACAGGCTCAGCAAAGCAATGACTGGTTCATGACATTTAAATTTTCCTTTCAGGAAAAAGTCGATATCGCCCCACAACCTTTCATCCTTAAAAACGGCCAACAGCCTGTAATGCTTACGGCGCTTCATTTTGGCGAGCGCCAAACTTTCAAGGTTACTGTTGGTGGTAAAAAAGAATATTCATTCCCGGTAGAAGACGGAGTCAATCACTTTGATATACCTGTAGATCCGGTGCACCAGCGGGATAGCATTCGCATGGTAGTAAGCAATGCCGGCAAAATACTGACAGATAAATTTGTTACGCTTAAGCCTGTCACTTATCGCGAGCTGGATTTTATACATCATGCCCATACGGACATTGGCTACTCTCACCTTCAACCCGAAGTACTAAGAAGACACATCAAGAACATTGATGATGCGCTGGATATGATCGCTGCTACAAGAGACTATCCGGAAGATGCAAAGTTCAAGTGGAACGTGGAATCTCTTTGGGCAGTGGAACATTATTTGGAACAGGCAACGCCAGAGAAAAAAGAGGATTTTATAAAAGCGGTAAAAGATGGTTATATCTGTTTGTCCGCGATGTACGCTAATATTCTGACCGGTATTACAATGCCTGAAGAAGCCCTTCACTACACGGATTTCGCGGCACAGCTGCGCAAAACATATGGCTTGCGAATCCCCAGCGCCATGATGTCTGATGTACCTGGCTTCACTTGGGCCACAGTAACGGCCTTTGCCAAAGGCGGTGTAAAATATTTCTCCAGCGGACCAAACTACATGGGTGAAACTCATCCTTACCTCGGAGATCGCGTGGGCGAGTTTGTTCGCGCATGGGGTGATAAACCTGTTTGGTGGACATCTCCTTCAGGTGAAGAAAAAGTATTGTTCTGGGCCGGTGGAAAAGGGTATTCTTCCTGGCATGGCACGCCTCCAGGTGGTGTATTTGACAATGGTCCGCAAAAGATCGCCACTTATTTAAACGAACTGGATGAAAAGAAATATCCTTACGACATTGTGCAATGGAGATACAATATTGTTGCAGATAACGGACCGATTGATACATCTGTTTCACGCTTCGTAAAACAATGGAACGAAAAGTATGCTTCGCCAAAAATAGTATTGAATACTACTGATAAACTCTTTGAAAAATTTGAGCAGGAATATGGTAAAGATCTGCCTGTAGTAAAAGGAGACATTACTCCGTATTGGGAAGATGGCGCTTTTTCTACTGCCAAAGAAGAAGGGCAGAATCGCATCAACAGCCTTCGTTTGTCGCAGTTGACCAATGCCTATGCGATGCTGGCTCCTGTTGAATACAACGAGCAGCAATTCTACAACGCATGGACTAATATCCTGATGTTTCATGAACATACGTGGGGCGCTTACAATAGCACCAGCGAACCAGATGTACCATTTGTAACAGAGCAATGGCGCATTAAAAAACAATACATGCTGGATGCAGACAGTCAGTTATCCATCCTTGCCCGAAAACTTTTCCAACCATTAACAGACGAACACTCACGCAGCGTAGCTGTAGTTAACACGCTCTCGTGGCCAAGAACCGGACCAGTGAAAATTAATATAGCCGGTAAGTCTGTAAAAGACGGACTTGGCCGAAAATATCCTTTACAAAAACTTTCCGACGGCACTTATGTTTTCCTTGCCAGCAACGTGCCTGCTTTCGGAACGGAAGTTTATACTGTGAGTGATGAACCGGTTGCTGTCACCACTTCGTTTACTCAAAACCGTAACATGCTTTCAAATGCCAACGTTACTGTCGCATGGGATACAGTCTATGGAAGCATCACGCAACTCAACGCAAAAGATGGTCATAACTACGCCGGCACTTTTCAATCGCAGGGGTTGAACAGTTATTGGTACGTGCCCGGCTATGACCCGGCCGCTGCTGTTACCAATCAAGCTGTTCAAATGCAAGTGTTGGAAAGCGGTCCTGTAGTAACTACTATTGCTCTTCGTGCGCAGGCGCCAGGTGCTAATTTATTGGAAAAGCGCCTTACGTTATACGCTAACAGCAATGCAGTGCTTGTTGAAAATATTGTCGATAAAAAAGCAGTAAGAGAAAAAGAAGGTGTGCATTTTGGTTTTCCGTTTGATGTGCCTTCAGGAAAAGTAACGCTCGACGCAGGCTATGGCACCTTAAGATATCTCGATGATCAACTACCCGGATCTAATATGGACTATATGTATGGCCGCAGATGGATGGACATATCCGGTGCTGCCAATGGCTTACAATGGATGATGCTGGAAACTCCAATGGTAGAACCCGGCAGCATGAATGATGAGCGTCTGCAAATAGCACAAAGCCTTAAAAAATGGAAAAAGACAGGTGAGCCAACATCGCTCTGGTTTTCTTATGCGATGAACAACTACTGGTACACCAACTATAAGGCAGACCAGGAAGGCGTTGCAAGCTTTCACTATGCATTGCAGCCCCACGGTGAAGCAAATGACGCGGCACTCGAAATAGCAGTAACAGATTTTACACAGCCACTAATCAGTTTTCCGGTGAAGAAAGAAGTTGTTTTATCAAAAGGCCTTTTCCAACTGACCAATGCAGCTGTTGTCGTTACGGCTATTGTGCCACAGGCAAGGGGCCAATACATGATACGCCTGTTTAATCCCGGTCATACATCACAAAACACCGGATTCAAATGGGGTTCCATCAAGCCCGGCAAAATCACAGATGTAAGAAATGGAGTAACAAAAGACGCCAATACTACTCTTAGTTTGCCAGCGATGGGCGTTGAAGAATATTTGATCGCTCCGTAATAACGAATCGCATTCGATCTAAAATTTTATGGCTGGTCCTTTTGGACCGGCCATTTTTATTTCATCAAATTAAACGACACCACAATAATCGTAATGCTTATACAAACCAGCGCAACAAGAAACGCATAATCCGCAAGCAATTCCAGTTTTCTGCTTCTTGATGTAACATGCGATCTCATTGACAAAAAAGAAAGCAAACAGCTTGCCATTAAAAGCATAGCCGCCATTCCTGTAGAGTCATCGATAATGGTAGCAGAGCCAAACTTCGCGATCTTGATAGAAGTAAGTACAATCAAACAGAAACCCAACAGGTTTGAAGATGTATTGAGGATGTGCGGAGATTTGTTTTCGACAGCCATAACTTCATTTTTATAAAACAAAATAACGCTGTGTGTTCATTTTAAGAAGTTACGGCCACTAACGCTTGGTTATTTAATAAAACATTATGTCGCAGTCAGTAACTTTTAATAAATCAAGGGTATAAAAAAACTCCGGCAGCACCGGAGTTTTAAATAATGTTAGCAGTTGATTACTGACGTTTGTAAGTGGATGTATAAGTATAAATCTTTCCGTCATTTCCTTGTTCATCATAAGAAATCTTCCATAGATCATTAGATACCTTTTCTATCGGAGCTTCGGACAAACTTGGATGAAGCTGTGGACCGGCACCGGCGCCGTTGTCAGTATATTCGTTAACGATAATTACTTTTTTAGTTTTTGAATCGTAACTCCATGCGCCACTGTCCAGATAATAATCTGAATTTTCGTTAAAGGCTATTTTATCGTTCCAGAAAATTGTTTTTGTAGTGGCAGAGTACTCCTCTATGTAAGTGCCGTTACTGCTAAGTGTTACATAATTCTTTCTGAAAATGATTGAGTCGGTTCCTAACAGCACATCATTAGCGTGAGGTGAATAAGGTACGTCAACCTGGTATGTGTTGGTTGGTGTAACAACATAATAATTGTTCCAGGAGGCAGATGTGACAACAACAGAATCGCCACTTTTATAAACCTTGCTTGCTATATTATCATTGTCCGAAAGTTCATCATTGCCTTTGACCAGCCATTTGTTATAAACAAAATCATAAGATTTCAAAAGTTGGCTGCCTTGTAATTTTTCAACTCTGGAAAGGTTCCATGTTCCTTCTAACCACTTGCTGTCATTATCGGCTCCAAGACGATCGATGTAAATACATGTAGTAACAGAATTGCTCACATGATTGTTGAAATCATACGCCATGTAAGTAACACAAACCGTATCGGGCGTTTTAATGTTTGCAGGAATATTGATGACGATAATGCTGTCATTAAAATTATCGCCTGTGCCCATAACGCTGATTGGAGATCGGTGTTGGATTGCCGGCTCCGCTGCGTGACCAAACTGATGCACAGAAGACGTTGAAATGCTTCCTTGCTGCATATTGCTTTGCACGTTTATGGGCTTGGTATAATCAACAATAAAATAATCACTTGCTCCATTGATTTGCACATAATATCCTGCAACATCTCCCGATTCAATACTCGTATGAATAAATGCATGGCGGCCAGCAATCGCAGTCACCGTAGGTTCATATGAAGTGCTGAGCCTTAGTTCTGATGTACTGCTGGGAATAGGCAACGTGCCCATTGTACGCTTGCCGTGCCATACAGTAATGGCGGCAGACAAAGCTTTTGGATCTTTCGAAGAAATTGGGGTCTCGTCCTCAGGTAAAGTACCTTCAGCACTTTTTTGGCACGAAAACAGCGTAATGCTGATTGTTATGGCACAAAATAGCCATAAGGTGTATCTGGGTAAATGTTTCATTCGGCGCTAAGGGGTTTAAATCTTAAAATCTTTTTCTTCTATAAAGAGAATCATTTTTTTAATCGAATAGCCTATTGTTTTTGTAAATATGTTTTGGTGTTATAAAATTCGTCTATCCAAATGTTGTCGGAGATATTGGCAGTATGTTGCATTGGTAGCTCCGGACCGAAATTACCGGTCGTAGTTTGCATAATTAGTTTTTGTCCAGTGGTATTGTAGCCCCAGTATCCCCCGGCAAGATAATGTTCGTCGTGGACATAGTACGCCGGTCCGTTGTCCCAGTAAAGCCCTTTGTATACTTTATAATAGTCTGTGGTGAAAGAGCCATCGCTTTTAAATGATGTGTTGCGGAACTTGTAAATTTCAGAATCCTGGCCCGCTGGTTGTTCATTTGGGCGGGGCACAAAAGCATTTATGAAATGCTCGGTAGTGTCTCCCTTAATAAAATAGCTGGCAAATGGTCTGGAAGGTGTTCCCCAGGTTAAGAAAGTCGAATCGCCGCGGAGATAATATTTTAAAGAGCCATGCGTCCCAAAAGGATTTGCGGCGACCATCCATTTGTCATAAGTATAATCATAGGAGGTGGTTTGGCCATTAGCATACGTTTGTTCCACACGACTTTCTCTCCACACGCCTTCAAACTTTTTGGTGTTTTCACCACCTGCTAATTGCCAGATATGAATACAAAGAGAGACTGGCTCAGTTACGTCGTTGTTTATGTCGTAGGCACGATAGGTAATGCAAATGGTGTTAGGTGTTTTAATGTTAGCAGGAAGTTTTATTATAATCGTGCTGTCAGCAAACCCCCTTTCCTCGTCGGCAACACCTATAGGCGAGCGATATGGACCTATGTCTGACGGTGCTTGTCCCCTGGAGTAAATAGAATTGGTTGAAATATTGACTGTCTGATCGTTGCTTTTGGAAACATATATCGGATCGTTAAAATCAACTTTAAAATATTCGTTCGCGCCATTTATCTGTACATAAAATCCCTTAAGCTTACCGAGTACTGGCACAATCGTCGGTATATGGGCATAACAGCCTGCAATAGCATCAACTTCAGTAAAACCGTTATCTTCTAATTTCAGAATAGATGAAATTTTCCCGGAAGGTAATTGCCCTTGCATATGCTTACCATGCCATACACTGAGCGACGAAGAAAAACTTTGAGGATCCTGCGACGAAACATTGGAAGGGCTATTCCCATCTTTTTTACAGGAAAACAATAACGTACAAGTTACGAGAAATGCCAGGCCGCTAGTTAGAGCCTTTAGACGAATAGGTAGGGTCATAGTTTAAGGATACGTATTTGATAGGGTTAAAACGAAAATCAGCTATTTTTATTATTGTTTGAAGGCAACAAACAATCCGCGTAAATCAGTCAATTCTGCGTGATCTGCGTGCTCATTGCTCACTCGAAAAACACTTTCACCGTTTGATAAAACAACCTGTTTTGCAGATAAGCGTTTTGCGTTTGTTCAAGATAGCCTTGCAGGCCGAAAAGTCCCGCAGCATTGCCTTTATTGATGGCTATCTCAAGATAACCCGCAGAATTGAACAGTGCCAGTTTTTCACCTTCGGAAACATCTGCATAAGACTCACTGATCTTATCGATCACTTCATCTCTTTTGAAAACAATTCTGAAGCTGCGGCCGCGACGCTGTTGCTCAAAGTCGTCCCGCGTAATATTTACAATAACGTTCTCGAAGTTGTCGATGAAAATAATTTGCCCCTCCATCCAGTTCTCACCCAGTAGTGCACGCAAGTGGTTTTTTTCAATGATGGGAACATCCGGCTCACCAATAGTCAGCAAACTTTTTCCTTCTGAAATATCTTTGATGGTTTTACCAAAGATCTGTGCACAATACAAAGTGTTTTTGATAGCATTGCTGTCAAGTTTCAGTCCGATCACCATTTCAGGTTTCTCTTCGAGAATCATGGTAAGCAACCCATTGTCTGCGCAAAGTATGTATTGATTTTTGTGAAACGCCAATAACAATTGCTGCGGCTTGCGCTCAAACAAATTCACCATCACAATATGAAAAGTAAACTCCGGGAAATTTTTAATAGCATTTCTGCTAACGTAAGCCGACTGCGGATAATTAAAAGGAGACAGTTGATGCGTAACATCAACAATATTGAATGAAGGATTAATTTGTAGCAATTGACCCTTCACCGCGCTCACCAGGTAATCCTGCTGACCAATGTCGGATGTAAGGGTAATTAACGCCATTCAATATATTTTCTTATTGCGATTTAAGTTAGAAATAAAATCTGTTGCTAATAAACAAATTCCTTTTGAATAGAATAACTATTTAACCAGTTTTCCTTGCTTATAATAAAATTTATGAACCAGTTTATCAGCAAGTGACGGAAAGAATTTATTCAGGAAAATGGTTTGCTTGCCCTGGAAGGTAAGCACCATGGTTCTTTTTCTTTTTTCGATAGCGTTCAGGATATACTTTGCGCATTCTTCTGCCGGCATAATCTTTCCTTCATCCATCACGCTTTCTCCCGTTGCTTCACCTTTATTGTTCAATGCGCTGAAGCGAATATTAGATGCTGTAAAGCCCGGACAAACCCACATTACATTTACCCCATCTTCCAGCAACTCCGTACGCAATGATTCCAGCCAGCCCTGCAGCGCAAATTTCGAAGCACTGTAACCGCTTCTTCCCGGTAATCCGCGATAACCGGCAATAGAAGAGACACCAACAACGGTTCCTTTTCTTTCGATCAAACTTGGCAATGCATGTTTGGTGCAATAAACCGTGCCGAAGAAATTAATGTCCATCAATTTCTTAATAACATCCACACTTGAATCTTTAAAAAGCGCACGCATGGACATTCCAGCATTATTGATCAGAATATCAATGCCTCCGAAGGTCTTAATGGTAGAATCGATGAATTTTTTACAATCCTGCTCGTTGCTTACATCTGCCACAACAGTATGAAGCATTACATTAGTGTACTCCATTTGCAGGTTGTACAATTTCTCGTAGGTTCTGCCGCAAGTGGCAATCTTGGCCCCCATAGGAATAAGCAGGTCGATAAGTGCTTTACCTATTCCCTCACTGCCTCCTGTAATGGCCACAACTTTATTTTGAAAAAAAGATGACATGTCTTAAAGGATAAAAATTTGGTGCGGCAAACCTACACGAAAACTACTGCTTCGCAAAGAAGTAGGTGGTAATGATTTGCTGTATTTATAACTTTATCAAACTGTTAGAAGTTGAGTGAAGAGAACTTTTTTTTAAAAAAGTTGAATATTTTTTTTGAAAAATTTGGTGCGAATCGCTGAATCCTTATCTTTGCACTCCAATTTTGAAACGGCCTTACCGCCGATGGTTCTTAAGAGGAAGTTCTTACAAGAAAAATGATTCCGTAGCTCAGTTGGTAGAGCAATACACTTTTAATGTATGGGTCCTGGGTTCGAGTCCCAGCGGGATCACAGAAGAAGGCCTTCAAATCAGCAGACTTTGAAGGCTTTTTTATTGAATTGAAAAGTATGAGATTTTATAAGGGTTCAAATGAACCGGAATAGAGTTTCGAATGTTCTTAGGAAAATTGATTTTGTGGCTCTGTTGTTAGAGCATCATGAAAAGAAATCGATTCCGTAGCTCAGTTGGTAGAGCAATACACTTTTAATGTATGGGTCCTGGGTTCGAGTCCCAGCGGGATCACAGAAAACAAGTAGCCTCTGATTTTTCAGAGGCTTTTTTGCTTTATTGCCTGCAGTAACCTATCCCATCAGGAGTTGATTTTTAGAGTGCGTTGTGAAGCAATGCTAGAAAATATTCAATGATCTTAAATGGCAGGGTATTATATTTTTTGTGACGAATCTTTAAAGAAGGGAAAATTCTATTCTAATTTTTATGGCGGACTTATTATCGAAAAGCGAGAGTTTGAGCGAGTCAAAAACGCTTTGATTAGTAAAATGCAGGATTTGCAGATGGAAGATTCTGAGCTCAAATGGAGCAATGTAAATACTTTTAGATTAGAGCAATACATTACCATTATCCAAACTTTTTTTGAATTTGTAAAAACTGGTACTGTTAGGGTACGAATCATGTTTACGGACAATAGATTTGCTTCAGTCCCTTTGCAAAAAGGCTATAACGAAAATCGATATCATCTTTTATATTATCATTTTTTGAAGCAGGCATTCGGCTTGAAATATATAATTTCAGACAGCCCACTGGATATTGAAATCTTTTTCGATAAGCTGCCCGATAGCGAAGAGAAGAATGCGATATTTAAAAGTTATATATATCGGATACAATTTTTATCAGAATTTCAAAAGACTCAGATCGTGATAAAAAATGACTCTATTTATGAAGTAGATTCTAAGAAACATATTTTAATGCAGTGTCTTGATGTTGTATTGGGGTCAATAGCCTTTCGCCTAAACGACATGCATAAAGAAAAGCAACCTGAGACCGAAAGGCGGGGGAACAGAACTATTGCAAAGGAGAAACTATATAAGGAAATAAATAAAATTTTGAGACAAATACGACCGAACTTCAACATTGGTGTTTCAACAGGTATAGACGGGCACTATCATAATTACTTTCGTCATTATTATCGCCACTGGCTGTTTATACATACAAAATTAACTAGTATTATGTACGACCAAGATGAAGTTGGATAAACAAAAATGAAAAAGCCCCCATCACTTCTATTTATCTTCCATGTAGCACATGGAGCTTCAAAGCAACAAAAGCTTTTTCGCCACAAAGGTACAAAAAAATGTTTTTAGTTTACAAGGGTTGATTTTCGCGAATGAGAGCAATTTAGCACGGTTGTTCTTATTTCAAATTCCTTTCTTTTAACAGCTTTTCCAACTCCTTATTTTTAGCCTTGTTCCTCACAGCTATTGGTATATAGACTAAGGGAAGGAAAGTCAGTAAGCCAAAACCTTTTTTAACAACGCTAAAGATGGCAACTCCAATCAAAAAACCGATTATCGCCGCATCGAAAATGGTAGTGGATTTAATTTTTTTTGCTTCTTGAAGTAATTCGTCGTTTGTTAATTCTGCTAATTCTTTTTGATTCATTTAAATGATGTCGTTTGATTGTTAAGTTTCGGCCGGAACAAATTTAAATTAAAACTTTCCTTCGATAGCGAGCATCATGATAAGGGACAAGTCTTTTTTTTAAGGATCGCCCTTATTTTTTAGCTCAAACGCTGAGCGTATGCTGGTACAAAATTAGCCCGCCATAAAAAATAATACTATTTTTTCACCGGCGGTGGCGGCATTTTCGGAGAGGCCTGCACGTATTGATACATTAAATTAACCTTCCCGTTTTTATCAAACCGCCATGTTTCCTGCAGTTCCCTGACACTCTTTTTTCCTTTGGCGTCTGTTGAAATCTCGCGGCTCCATATCAGCACCCATTCTTCATTTCTATCTTTACTTCTAAGAGGTACCCAGGCATGAACAGAGTCAACGATAGTTCCCATCATCCCTCTGCTCTTTTTGCCAGGGTAATAAGACTGTCTCTGGTCCCGACAAACATATTGCCATCTGCAAAAATCATCGTATCAACTTCTGCGAAGGAATTTTTTGAATTGTCAAGCGTGTTGTTGTCGAAATCTTTGTACAGTTGGAGAAGTGTTTGAGCGTTTTTGGGATCACCCATTTCAAAATCCGAAGAATAACTTGCTGTATAGGGGTAAGTCAAGCTTTCCTGTTTTGGCATTGTTGAATCGGAATTTTTTGGAGTCTCCATTTTTGATTTGTCGGTGCTGGAGTTGCAGGCTACTAAAAAAGTAATCGCTACGAAAAAGGGAATTTTTCTCATAAAAATTGTTTGTAAATTTTTAATAATAAAAAATAGAGGTAGCAACTAAAAATGCGGAGGAAATGGGGTTCAATGGCTTATTTTAAGATAAGAATTTTTGTCAACTATTTAAAACCCTTCGCATTTGCCCTCCAAATTGTCGCATTTACACATTGACGGCACCATCTTTTATGATGAGATTTGCTTGCCCGACTGTTTCATTCAAGCGGGTATCCTTAACGAAACCGGTTTTCTGAAAAGCATTTTTTAAACAACCCATAACAGGAGGTAAAATACTATGAGAAAGATAATCGTATCATCAATGATCACATTGGATGGTGTATTGCAAGCACCCGGCGGGCCTAAAGAAGATCCATCAAATGGATTTCAATACGGTGGCTGGGTAGCGCCTTACGGTGACGAAGTGGGCGCGAAAATTGTGCAGAAGCAATTGAAGCCTACTGATCTTCTTTTAGGTAGAAAAACATTTGATATTTGGGAAGCCTACTGGCCGCAACATGCAGCTATGTGGCCGGGCATCAATGATGTTACGAAATACGTTTTGTCCACAACAAGAAAAGAGTCTGATTGGCAAAATTCGGTGTTCCTTGAAAATCTTGCAGATATTAAAAAGCTTAAAAACTCTGAAGGCTCTGATATTGTTGTTTGGGGAAGCAGCGAGCTCATTCAACTGTTGCTTAAAAATGATTTAGTGGATGAACTTTGGCTCAAAATTTATCCATTGACCCTTGGTAAAGGAAAGAAATTATTTACCGACGGTCCCATTCCCGCAGCATTTACATTAACTGATAGCGTGATTACGACCACCGGCGTTATCATTGTTGATTATAAAAGGGAGGGAGAAGTGAAGACTGGCACGGTTGGTGAATGATGTAAATGAATACTAGAAATAAAATGAGGGCAATTAGGTACTGATTTTTATTTTGTTGAGAATTGATTGATTGAAAACGGAGAAGGCCATTTGGGAATTAAACTTATCTTATTTTTATCCTTCAATCCTCGCTCATGTCCATTCAAGCCCTCATTGCCAATTTCGATAAATATCTTCCGCTAAATGATGAGGAGAGAGAGGCCTTGCGGTTATGTGTAGTTGAACGTAAGCTGCGACGCAAGCAGTTTGTGTTACAGGAAGGAGAAGTGTGCAAGCACTACACTTTCGTGGTTGAAGGTTGCTTTAAAAAATATCATGTTGATACAAAAGGAGTGGAGCACAACCTCCAGTTTATTGCAGAGAATGATTGGATCACAGAAGTTGATAGCATACATAACAGGAAGCCAAGCAAGGCTTATATAGAAGCAATAGAACCAGCGATCATCCTGCAGATTTCTCAACGCGATCTCTATGATCTGCTGGCAAAGTTTCACAAACTGGAACGCATCTTTCGCGTGATTATTGAAAACCGTTATGTGGCGCTTGAAAATCGTTTGTTGCAAACAATCAGTGAAACAGCCGAAGACCGCTATCTTTCATTCATGGAACAATACCATGATCTGGCCTCGCGTTTACCCAATACACAGATCGCTTCTTACCTCGGCATTACGCCGGAATTTCTCAGCAAAATAAGAGGCAAACTTTCTAAAAAAACAGAAAAGTCTTAAACTAGATTAAGCTTATTTCTTAAACTTCCTTATTGGTGCGCCCCGTGTTTTAGTTACAATTTTGATTTACAAACATTGAAACTAAAACATTATGGAAGCAGTTACATTAGAACGCCAAGACTTTGATATCCGCCTGGGAAATTTGTATGAACCTCATGCAGATGTAGAAATTTACACAGAAAATATGAGAGGCATAACAACGCACTGGTTCATTCCGCACAAACGGAAGGACAATGCGGTAGCGGTTTATCTGCATGGAGGTGGGTATATAATGGGTAGCATAGAATCTCACAGAAACATGCTAACTCATTTTGCAGCAAATTTTGAAATGCGCGTGTTGTTTGTTGAGTATCGTCTGGCACCCGAGTTTCCTTATCCATCCGGTGTAAACGATGCTGTAACGGTGTATGAATACTTGTTGCAGCAAACTCAGATTGAGAATATCTTTTTGATTGGTGATAGTGCTGGTGGTGGACTTGCCGTTGCCGCTATCCGAAGCATGATGGGAAAGAGCCTGCAATTACCAAAGGCTGTAGTGTTGCTGTCGCCATGGATATATCTTGAAGCGGAAGCTCCGTCTTACAAAATGAATCGTGATAGTGATCCCATCATTTCGCAGGAAAGAGTTAAACGGTATGCAGAAATGTATCGGGGCTTGAAATCCATAGATGAGGTAACGTATGAAGATTTCTCGCTAACATCATTTCCTCCGGTACTGATACTGATAGGGGCTGGGGAAGTATTGCTCGACGATTGTCGTGATTTTCACGCATCAATCAGCCGTGTGCAACCAAATTCTGTTTTGTCTATCCATAACAACGCATTACACGTTTGGCCCCTCACGGATATTCATTCGTTTAATGCGAAGTATGCATTGGCGGAGATGAAAGCGTTTTTAATTGAAAATTGAAAATTGAAAGTTGAAAATTGAAAATGCGAAAGGTTGAACATTCACGCAAATGTTCAACCTTTCGCATTATATAAGTTGGAACAAAATTTTCTTCTTCAAGATCCATTTTCAACTTTCAACTTTCAATTTTCCACTAACAACTGTTTCTTATCAAGATCAAACGTAATCCTCGAACCTAGCCAATTGATCCAGATAATGCCGTCGTAAATTAAACCGTCGACAAATTGTGCAGGAAAATTTGTGGTATTAATAGAAGCATTGTTTGCAGTGGCCAGCTTTGGCAGTCTGGTTATATAGATGTTGGAAATAAAATCAGGATTTATTTCGCTACGTTTTGCGATTTTCTTTACATGCAATGTGTCGCCGACGTCCACACCTAAGTGTTGCAAATATTTGGAATTGATGCGGTAAACATCTTTTCCAGCGCCGCTGTCTAATGAGAACTGCAGTGTTAAAGTGTCATTCACTTTGAAATAGGCGAAAAGGGTGAGCGCCTTTTCACGCGATTGCTCCAGTTGCACGGGAATAGACTTCGCCGTTTTTTTAATGTTTGTAAGACTTTGAGCAGACTCGAAGCGAATTACTTTTTTAGTGTAATCAATTGTAAATGGTTGCGACTCTACTAATTTCAAAGATAGGATGCCGTCTATTCCTCCGAGGTTTGCATCAACATAACTTACCTCTTCTTTTTCTTTTTTGATAGCACCGAACTCAACATTCTTAACCCAATACAAATTTATGTCCATGCGTTCACCAGTTGCTCTAAAGCCCGTGTATCCACCGTCTTCACGCAATGTGTCTTTCAGTTTACTAAAAAATGATTTAGTAAACATAGTGATACCGGCGCCTGTATCGAAAATGAAATTTCCTTGTATTCCATCGATTTTTGCTTTCACCAGAATGTGACCGGAAGGTAAGAGCTCAAAGGGAATTTCATTTTTGCTGGTCGTTTGCGAAAAAGCAGTGGTACTTAAAACTAATAGAAGGGTAAAAAAGAAAAGCAGTGGTCTCATGTTTTTTTGTTTGCAAAATAGCCAAATAACTGAATAACTGAGAAGTGCAATTTCAGTAATGACTATTGAACAATGGGCTTCAGTTATTCAGTTACTCAGTTATTCAGTCATTCTTGAATATCGCTTGCATATGCTCAATCGCATCCGGTGAATGCAGCATCTCTGTTTGTTCCAATGTTATTCTTCCAATTTCAGATGCTCTTGTTCTCATCTGGTTTTCGTAGTGTGCAATGGCTGCATGCACATCAGTAAATTCATCGCCTGTAAGCGCATTGCTTAGTTCAAGCGCATCCTGCATCGCCATGTTCACGCCTTCGCCTGCATAAGGTGGCATTAAGTGTGCTGCATCGCCAAGCATTGTTAAGTTTGGCAGCGCATTCCATGTTTGATCCAAAGGCATGCAATATTGAGGACGGGGAATAAACGCAGGTTCTGCATTATCAAAAAGTTCGAGCCACATATTATCCCAACCAACGAACTCATTTTTGAACCAGGCAGTTACCTGTGCCTTGTCATTGAAATCGATACCGCTTTTTTGAACCCAGTCTTCAGTTGTTTTGCAACCAGTGTAGAAAACCAAACTGCCATCACCTTTCGAACTTACAATCAAACTCCTGCTATTTCCGAAGGCAAATATTTTTCCTCCATTCAACAGCTTGTGCATGTGAGGAGCGTTCACTGCTGAGTTATATACTGCGCCTTCCACAACTGTGTAGCCGGTAAAGAACGGTTTTATAGATGTAATAAGCGGACGAATTTTGGAATTGGCGCCATCAGCAGCGATCACAATATCGGCAGTGGCAACGTTTCCATTTCTAAAACTCAACTGCCACAGATCATTGTTTTGCGTTAGCCCTGTCAAATGACTATCCCATACAATGGTATCTGGCGCTAACGATTCCAGTAACATTTTTCTCAATGGTCCGCGGTCAATTTCCGGACGAAAAGCAATGTCGCCAAATTCGCCTTGTGGCATATCGTCTCCATGTTCATCAAATACGATATTGGCTGCGTTGTCGACAATACGAATTCTATCTGCGTTTGGTCTGTAGTTTTCCTTGAACGCATTCATCAGGCCGGCTTGCCTAAGTGCTTCAAGACCTGACTCTTCATGCAGATCAAGAGTGGCGCCTTGCACTCTTACATCTTTATTTACATCTCTTTCATAGACTTTTACGTCTGCCCCTTTTAGTTGCAAAAGCCTTGCTAATGTTAATCCACCGGGGCCACCACCAACGATGGCGATTTTTTTATTGATAAGGTTTTTCATTTTTTATAAGTTTTGTTGTTTTTAGATTGTCATTCCTTTTATCACTACCTCGCAACTTTCAAGAATTACTTTTTCAGTAATAATTTGCTTCGTTCTGTCGAGGTGTTCAAAATATTCATTCATGAGATTGAAGATGGGCGACATCAATAATGCGCGACATACTTCCACCGGGAAATTTTTTATGATCTTTTTGGAAATATTGGTTTTATAAAATTTATGAATAGGAGCGAAGAATTGTCCCTCCTGTATGTTTCTTTCTTTAAATGCCTTGGTTAATAGAGGCGACGAATTGCCGTACTGCATCAATGCAAAAGCATGTCTGTTATTCTTAAAATAGCGAAAAGTATTGAGCCATATTCTTTTTACGCCTTCGGCAAAATCCATTTTTTCATCAAAGTTTTCCAACACTGCTTTTTCATATTCTCCCAGCACTTCATCAATAAACAATTTGATCAGCAGATCTTCCTTGTCCGCATATTTTATATAAATCGTTCTGGGAGAGATGTTAGCCGCCTTCGCCAACTTTTGCATACTCAGGTTTTCCAACCCCTCTTCATGAATGATTTTCAGTGCAATAGTGCGAATTGCCTCTTCCTTCTCTATGCTCTTTGGTCTCATATTTTGAAGTTTGACAATGCAAAGATAAGTAAATGTTTATTTACTAATGAAACAAAAATGTTAATTTGAAATTTGAAGATTTGAAAATTTGAAAATGGAGGGAACATTTCCCTGAGGATGGGCAGACAGGAGGTTGCTTGCCTTCTGTAAGAAATGCAGCATCAGAAGCATTCTTAATTCCTAATTCTTAATTGAGCTACGCCAACCTTTATTTCTCCAGCTTGTTATAAACTTTCACTTAAAAATTGCGAAATGAAGACATTGTTAAGAATTGCAATTGTTGCTGGTTTTATTTTGATTAATATAGCGACAACCAATGTGAGAGGCTGCACACGCGTTGTGTACAAAGGGTTGAATGGCATTATACTCACTGCAAGATCGATGGATTGGAAAGAGGACATGGGAACTAATCTCTGGATATTTCCGCGGGGAATGCAACGCAATGGCGAAGTGGGCCCTAGCTCAGTTAAATGGACGTCTAAATATGGCAGCGTGATTGCTTCAGGATATGATTTCTCTACAACAGACGGGATGAATGAAAAGGGCCTCGTAGCAAATATGTTATGGCTCGCTGAATCTGAATATCCAAAGTGGGACGGCAAAAGCAAGCCTGGCTTAAGCATTGCTGCGTGGGTGCAATATGTGTTGGATAATTTTACAACAGTGAACGAGACTGTAAAAGTTTTGGAGAAAGAGCCTTTCATTGTTATTACAGATAAAGCCCCGGGTGCCGGTGAAGCCAGGCTTGCCAACTTACATTTATCTGTATCTGATCCAACGGGCGACAATGCGATCTTTGAGTATGTGCAAGGAAAATTGATCATTCACCATGACACAGCTTATAATGTAATGACGAACTCGCCGGTATTTGACAAGCAACTGGCATTAAATGAATACTGGCGGGAAATTGGCGGTACGGTTATGTTGCCCGGAACAAACCGAGCGTCTGATCGTTTCGCCCGTGCATCATTTTACATTGAAGCCATTCCTAAAACGGACAATACAAGAATTGCTGTGGCCAGTGTTTTTAGTGTGATCAGAAATTGTTCCGTGCCTTTTGGTATCACTACGCCGGGCCAACCAAATATTTCTTCCACAAGATGGCGAACCGTTGCCGATCATAAAAACCTGGTTTACTATTTTGAATCGGCACTTACTCCCAACACTTTTTGGGTGGACTTTAAAGATGTTGATTTTTCCGAAAAAGCGTCTGTAAAAAAACTAACTGTGGCCAACAACGAAACATATGCCGGCAATGCAGCAAAGTCATTTGTTGTAGCTAAACCGTTTAAATTTTTGGGACTGAACCAATAGGGTATTAATTGAAAATTGAAAGTTGAAAATGAAGAATGAAGGAACCCTGATCGTGATGATTGTCATGATTTGTTAAGATTTTAATTTGAAATTTGAAGTCTGCAATTTGACCCAACAAAAGACTCTCGCATTCCATCACAAATGCAACGCAGAAAGCATTTTCAATTTTCAACTTTCAATTTTCAATTATCTTCCTATTCCCATTTAAACAATTTCACCGCGACTACACTCAAGACTATTGCCCAAATGAGCAGGCCAATTACCTGCCATGGCAATTGCCAGATATGTGCGCCTTCAAATCCTATTTTGCGTAAGCCATCTACAAATAAAGTAAGTGGTAAAATATTGCAGAAAGCCTGTAGTCCGTGCGGATAATTTTCTATAGGAAAGAAAAGGCCACACAATAATATTTGCGGAAGGATAAATGTATTGGCAGTTGGCGCAACGGAACTTTCATTTTGTATTACGCCACTAATAATGAAACCGATGCCCATAAATATTACAAGACCGAAAAGTGAGAATAGCAGCATCTCAAAGAAGGTCAGCAAACCATTTACAAGCGTGTAGTTAAAGGCGAAATAACCGAGCCCAACCATAATAATAAAGCTGAGCACGTGAAATGAAAGCCTGCTTAGCATTTCGCCCAGGATGATATATGACCGTTTGATGGGTGTTGCCGACAAACGCTTTAAAACAAGGCTTTGGCGCAAATTGAACAATAAAAATGCAGACCCAAATACACCGGCCATCAGCAAAGAAAGACCCAGTTGTCCCGGAAGTATAAAATCTATTTTTCGATAAACGCGTCCCGGTAATTCTTTGGTGTGCAAAATGGCAACAGAAGTATTGGAGGGAAATGCTACTTTGTCAATCGAACCGACTACATTATTCAAGAGCGTTTGCAGCAGCACTCCCGCATCTGCAGACGAGGGACTCGACGTGATCAATATTGTATAAGGCGGTAACTGTGAAAATACCGGGTTCTTTTTTATGCGCAGAATGGCTGTCAGTCTGCCCTTTTTTAGCGCCTCCTGTGCTTCATCCTGCGGCATATTTGTGACAATGGTAAGGTTCTTTATTTTCTTTACAGATTCATAAATAACATTGCTGGTATCACTGTTTGGGCCAAGCGAAATTTTCAACGGAACAATTGTTGTGTCTACCATAGAGCCAAACACTATTATAAAAATAATAGGGAAGAGAAGAGAGAAAACAATCGATGTAGGACTACGAAGCATGGCAAGTAAACTCGCTTTCGCCAAAGCAAAAGCAGCTCGTAGTTGACTGTATGATTTCGGCATAAAACAAATGTAATTGTTTTTATTTGCCGGCAAAAACCTAGACTACCTGCAACCATGCGCCGACATTTCTTTTTGTGTAAGCAGAAAAATCGGTCGCTTGTCTTTTTAATGCCTGTTCTACTCCGTTTGTAATATGAGCATTGCGCCCATCGAGCACTTCTGTAAATAAATAATTGAGCAAGGAAATGTAATCCTGAGGCACATCTAGTGAAACCAACATTTCGTTATAGGCTTCCAAGCTTACTTCTGTAAAATGAATGGTCCTTCCACAAACCCGTGCAATTTCGGCGATTGCTTCTTTAAAAGTTAACAGGCGAGGGCCGGTAAGTTCGTAAAGTGCATTATTATGTTTACTCGTGGTTAAGGCTTCAAACGCAACGTCAGCAATATCTTCGGCATCTATGAATGGTTCCTTTACATCTCCAACAGGAAGTTGTACTTCGCCGCTAAGGATCGAATCTAACATAAAGCCTTCACTAAAATTTTGACAAAACCAACTTGCCCGCAGCACGGTCCAATCAACACCTGAATTTATTACAACGTCCTCGCAAGCCTGAGCCTGTGGCTCACCACGGCCAGATAGCAGAACCAGTTTTTGAACGCCTTCCTCAACAGCTATTTTCACAAAGTTCTCTATAACCTCCGCTGCTCCGGGAACAGCGAGGTCGGGCTGAAAACTGATATACACCGCTGATATTCCGCTCAACGCAGATTTCCAAGTGCTTTCATTTTCCCAGTCAAATGGATTGGATTGTGAACGCGAACCGATTCTCGTGTCAAATTCATTATGAATAAGCCTCTGCACGATTCTGCTGCCCGTTTTTCCGGTGCCGCCGGTTACCAGAATTTTGTTCTTGTTGTTTTGCATAAGTAATATTTTATGTCAAAACTATATGGTCAATCATTTTTAAAATAGAACAAAACCGACAAGGGTAATTTGAAAATTTAAAGATTTGAAAATTTGAAAATGCTAAGGTTCAACTCCTGGTTAGGACGCAGTTTTTCTGTATTCTGTGGGGTTGATGTTCGTGAATTTTTTAAAAGTGCGATTCATGTGGCTCAGATCTGTAAAGCCAAACTCATCGGCAATTTCATTCAATCTCATGTTTGAATGTTTAAGTCGTGTTTTGATCAGCTTTACTTTGTACTTGGTAATGTATTGTTGCAAACTCTCTCCGATGTGTTTCTTGAAATACTCGTTGATATAATTGCTTGAAAAATTGAATGTCCGGGCGATCTCTTCTATCCTTAATTTTTCGGGTTCATAAATATGTTGATGAATATAATTGAGTAAAGCGAGTGATTCATCCAAAGTGTCAGATTTTTTATTGGCTACATCATCAATGGTAATGTTCCTCGCCGCTATCGTGATGATCGTGTTGATGCATTGTGCAATAACTTCATCACGATTGTGTGCACTGTTTGATTGCTCTCGAATGATTGCTTCTGCCAAAGCTCTTACCAAAGGTTTGTCGGAAACATTCGCAAGTATGCAACCTGGCATATGATTATGATTGTGGAAAATGTATTCAACCTTTTGCACCCAGTTCCTGCTTTGTGTTTTTAAATAGCTATCATTAAAACGGATAAAGAGAAACTTTGTGTGGCTCTGAACTTCGAAGCCATGTTTATCTTGTGGAAAGATCAGGAAAAGCTTATCAGGAGCATATGGCAGAGAATGGTCGTTGATCATTTGATTACCTTTTCCCTCCAGCACAAACACCAATTCAAAAAAAGTCTTTTTATGTTTTTGCGAAACGTATTCATCCGTCTCCATGTAATACGTTTCAAATGGCTGATAAAGGCTTTTGATTTCCATACCACCAAATTTACAAATTAACCCAGCGATTGTACAAATCCAGTGATTTGAAATTGTAAAACTTTGCGTCATAAACAAATACTACAATGAACACGACAAGTTTTCTACTATTACGACTCGCTATAGGTGCAAGCATGTTTGGTCACGGGTTAGTACGTTTACCCAAACTCAGCGGCTTCAGCAATTGGATGGTAACATCATTCGAAAAATCAATGTTATCGGCAGCAATGGTCAGACCATTCAGTTATGCACTGCCATTAGCGGAGTTTGCCATTGGCCTTTTGCTTATAGTTGGTCTGTTTACCCGGCCGGCATTAATTGCCGGCAGCATCGTCATGATCATGCTGATATTGGGGACCACTTTGATTGAAAACTGGGAGGCGCTTCCTTCACAATTGATTCATGTAGTTTTCTTTACCGCACTTCTTCACTATGCTGCAAGCAATACTTATGCGCTTGACAATGCGTTTTTGAAAAAATAATTTTTCATCTTTTAACCTTTGTAGAGAGAGGAAAGACGAATGGTTCGCTATTCGGCTTTCCTTTTTTTTACTGGCACATGTTTTTCTTTTAAACTTATTTAAGATTTTGCGAAAGAAGATGTTAAAAAGTATTTACTTCATATATGGCCAGAACATTAGTAATCGGAGATATTCATGGGGCATTAAAGGCGCTGCAGGTATTAGTGGAGAAAGTTGAACTCCAAAGGGATGATAAAATGATTTTCCTGGGTGATTATGTAGACGGATGGTCACAGTCCGCCCAGGTGATCGATTACCTGATAGCGCTTGATCAAAAGCAGGAATGTGTTTTCATAAAAGGAAATCACGATTGGTGGTGCGAGAATTGGTTAAACGGTGCGCAGGCAAATAATGAGTGGCTTTTGCACGGGGGAAGGGAAACCGTAGAAAGCTATGCGGGCTTTGATGATAGTCAAAGGAAAATACATCTTGGATTTTTCAACAGAATGAAAGGTTATCACGTCGATACAGAAAACCGCTTATTCGTTCATGCAGGCTTTGCTTCGATGCATGGTCCTGCTAAAGAAAGACATGAGAGCAATTTTTTGTGGGACAGGACCTTGCTGGAAATGGCCCTTGCGGTTGATAAAAATCTTTCCAGAGAATCTCCATTTTATCCAAAGCGTCTAGCATTGTATGAAGAGATTTTCATAGGACATACGCCTACAACAAACTACGGTATAACTGTTCCAATACAAGCGGCGAATGTTTGGGATGTGGACACGGGTGCTGCTTTCAAAGGGAAAATATCGGCATTGGATATTGATACGAAAGAGTTTTGGCAGAGTGAATCGCCGCAAAAATTATATCCTAATGAAAAGGGCAGAAATAAATAGTCTAAACGTAATATGATTGAAGGCGGTATATGAATAAAATTGCAGGCTATATATTCATCACTTTGGGAATGATAGGGATTGGATTTTTCATCACCTATCGTGGCAGTGCGTTTCCATTAAAAGAATTATGGTTCGTATTATCGTTGACCATTGCAATTGCCGGGGCTTTTATAATGGCAAAAAATATCATACGCAACAGTAAATTCGGAGCGGTGGATGATGCAGAATTTCTAAGAGTACAAGAATTGAAATCAAGTGGCGAGAAGGTATCGCTAACGCTTGATAACTGCGAAGTAAAAACAAGAAGCTATGTGCAGGACATAACAGACAATCGTACTCCGACACGTACACAAATGATAGATGGGCTTTTTGCTCCCGAAAGAAATTATCAATCACGTGAGATAGTCCAGACTTATATTGTTCTGCAACGAGAATATGATGGCAGGATTTTTAATTTCTATAGTAATCCTGTTGCAATGAGTGAAGAAAGCCTGAGGTTTTACTTGTCAGAAGCAAATAGGTTTTTTCTATATATCGACAGGCAAAACCCTCGCAATTATTATTTTGATTTTCAGAATGGTTGAGAATAGGCGATCTTCCTTGCTTTTAAAACCTTACCGCACTCAAATACACCCACACAATAAACAAAATCTGCAAAGGCACTCTGAACCACAGATAGTTTAATCCTTCCCCTTCAAAAGTTGCCTTTTCATAATTGATGTGATGATAAGCGGCATAAATATTTGCGGGAAGAAGCACGATGAAAAATGTGATCAAAAATATTGCCGCAACAAATCTACAGGATGGAATTACCAGTGCAATAGCCGCTGCTATTTCCAAAATGCCGGTGAAATACACCATCGGTTTTCTAAAAGGAATAAATTCCGGCAGCATCATCGTCATGCCGTTTGTGTAAACAAAATGAGCTATGCCTGTTGAAATCAGCATTACACACATGGCAATGCGTCCCGCCAAAGGAAAGTTGTGTTTGCTCGTAAATATTAGTATTGCCAGGAATGAGAGAACAAATGTTGTGATAAGAATAATCAAAGGTTTCATGGTGCTGTTTTGTACAAAATTCATAATTGTAGGTCAACTACACAATGAACCTGGGTTAAGAAATTCGTTTCCGTATGCGACTTAATGCCTGTGGCGTTATGCCGATGTAAGAAGCAATGTATTTCAGCGGAATTTCTTGAATGAGTTGTGGTTGCTCGGTAAAAAGCTTCAGATACAATTCTTCTGCAGTGTCGTTCAGCAAAGACAGTTCGCGTTTTGATTTTTTAAGAAAATTTTCTTCTGCCGCGTGGCGACCAATGAGGTTGCCAACAGATGTAGTTTGATAAATATCCTGCAGATCTTTGTATGTGATGCTCCAAACAATTGTATCTGTTATGGCTTCGATTTGATAGGCCGATGGCTGCCTCGTTAGAAAAGAATCATATGCGCTCACGAAACTATGATGGAATGAAAAAGCAAACGTGAGATCATTTTCGTCTTTTGGAACATAGTAACGAACAATTCCTTTTTCAATAAACGAAAGATGGTTTTCGATGTGGCCAACTTTTAGCAGCAGCTCTTTTTTGACAAACGATTTTCTGGAAAGCTTTGAAGAAAAAGTTTCCCAGTCATCATCGGTCATAGGTGTAAAGTTTTCGAAGTATTGCCTGATCTGTTGCATGGTGTGTTGTTGATAGCGGAAAGATAACAAACAAAAAAGTTTGGTGAAAACTCACCAAACTTTTATTGACTCATCGTAAATAAGGGTTAAGGAATTTTTATTCAGATCGTAAACTTTTTACGGGATTTGACAGGCCTGTTTTAAGGCCCTGGTAACTCACTGTGAGCAACGTGATAAGCACGGCGCTTAATCCCGCTGCGGCAAATATCCACCACGACATTTCAAGCCTGTACTGATAATTTTGCAGCCAGCTATTCATCAGCATGTAAGCGATCGGCGTTGCAACGAATAAGGAGATGACAACGAGCAAAGTGAAATCTTTTGACAGCAATTGCCAAAGTGTAAATAGTGAAGCACCCAATACCTTCCTGATGCCTATTTCTTTGGTGCGTTGCTCTGCCACAAAGGACGCCATGCCAAAAAGACCAAGGCAGCTGATAAGTATGGCAAGTATAGTAAAGCTGCTGGCGAGTTTGCCGATGCGTTGCTCATTCACAAATTTCTTTTCGTATTGATCATCAACAAACTTATAGTCGAAAGGTGCGTTGGGATTATATTTCCTGAACACTGGTTCGATTTTAGCGATTGCATCTTTTGGCCCAAGCGAAGGATTGAGCTTTACATTCATGAAGTTCGCCCAACTATAGTCAAGGAAAAACATCGTGCGGAACACTGGTGTGTAAGGCGATTCCATCACCATGTCTTTTACCACACCAATGATTTTATACGGTGTTCCGCTCGCTCTCACAATCTGGCCAACCGGTTTTTTCATTCCCATGAAAGCAGCGGCGGCTTCATTGACGATCATTGCGGAAGTATCAGTTGAAAATTCTCTGGAGAAATCGCGGCCATCAATTATTTGCCAGCCCACCGTTTTCCCATATTCGTGTGACACGGAAACATTGCCAAAATTTCCCTGTACATCATTTCTTTTTCCTTCCCATTCAAAGCCATTGTTGATGGCCCAGAGTTCAGTTGCAGGATTGGAAGATTGGCTCATTTCAGTGACAGCACCGGTTTCCAGCAGATCTTTTCTTAGCGCATCATAGTGTCCGTACAATTCCGGTGTGTTGATAGAAACAGCAATCAATCCGTCTCTTGAATAACCTGTCGGCCTGTTCCTCGCAAAATTAATTTGCCGGAAAACAGTGATCGTTCCGATGATAAGAACAATAGAAACGGTGAACTGCAACACTACCATGGCTTTGCGTGGTAGTGCCGCCAAACGCCCTGTTTTGAAAGTTCCTTTTAAAACCTTCACTGGTTTAAAGGAAGACAGATAAAGTGCAGGATAACTGCCGGCAACAATGCCTGTTATAAACATGAAGCAAAGACAGAGCGACCAGAAGACAGGATTGCTAAACGGCACCTGGATTTGTTTATCCGCCATTAAATTGAAATATGGCAATGAAAGTTCAACCAATGCAAGTGATAACAGGAAAGCAAAAGCAACGATCAACAAGGACTCGCAATAGAATTGATAAATCAGCTGCATTCTCAATGAACCGATCGCTTTGCGAATGCCTACTTCTTTTGATCTTTTTTCAGAACGGGCAGTGCTAAGATTCATGAAATTGATGCATGCCAGTAACAAAACAAACACGCCAATAATGCCGAACATCCACACGAATTGAATTTGCCCGCCACTGTAAATTCCATTTTTCCATTCGGAAAATAAGTGCCACTTCTTCATAGGATGAAGGAAAACTTCAGGCTTATAAACTGCTTCGGCTGCCTGAACCTGTCGCAGTTTGACATCTTTGATTTTGTCTGAAAGCTTTTCTATGTCTACATTATCTGAAACCTGTGCAAACAGTTGAAATGAATTGTTCTTCCACGGATTGGTTGTTTTTTCGTCCCATTTTTGATCATCAATATATAATTGCCAAGGTGCAATGAATGAAAGGTCCTTGAAGTCAGCATTGTACGGAATGTCTTCGTAAACGCCGGTAACTTTTACATTCAGTTTGTTGTCGAGCTTCATCATTTTGTTCATTGGCTCTTCGTCGCCGAAAACGGCTTTTGCCGCTGATGCAGACAAGATAATAGAATTGGCGTTTTGTAAACCTGCACGACTGCCTTTGATCATTTTTAGCGACAGCATATCCGGCGTTTGCGGCTCCATGAAAATGCCAGACTTTGTTAGCTTTTTTTCGCCAGTAGCCAACACGTGCGCACCTATCCAAGAAGCCATTGAAATATACTTAAAGTCGCCACTATATTCTTTTCTCAACTGTTCGCCTAAAACATAAGGAACAGAAGACTGGGTTCCTTCTTCGCCATTGAAAGTTTGATGCTGCATCACTTTTACGATGCGATCATAGTTGTCGTGATTTTTGTTGAATGACAATTCATCCCATATCCACATCCCAATCAGCATTGCCACCGCCATTCCTACAGAAAGTCCTGCGATGTTGATTATTGAAAAAGCTTTACTCTTCATTAAATTTCTCCAGGCTACCGTTAAATAGTTTCTAAACATGAGTTTCATTTTAAGGTCAACAACAACAATTGAAATTTATCTTGTACAGACTGTCGTTAAATATGGTACGTCAAAAAGCAATGATGTTGCCAGTTTATTAACCTATTGTCTTTCAGAAAATTGCAAGGAGAAAGGGCGGGGCTTATGTGCAAAAGTGAACGAACGGTGTGCGATTTTGATACAGAGGCGAATTAATAATTAATAATGAATAATTAATAGGTGTATCTGCAAAAGAAATAGATAAGTTGCTTTATACTTTACGTACAGTAAGCTGCATTCGCTAACGAATGCAGCCTTATTAATTATCAATTATTAATTATTAATTACTTCCTCCATCCGTTCACTTTCATCCAATCAAAACATCTATCCATCCATTCATCGGACGTGTTTTGTCTGTGGAGACCGAAGCCATGGCCGCCGGTTTGATAGATGTGTAGCTCAGCGGGGACGTGGTTTGTAAGTAATGCTTCGTAAAACAATGTGCTGTTTAACGGATTTACGACATCATCATCGCTTGCATGCACAAGGAACGTCGGTGGTGTTTTTGAAGTGACCTGTAATTCGTTTGAGTACTCTTTAATTTTTTCCTGTGAAGGATTTTTGCCAATCAACTGATTCCTTGATCCAATATGTCCATAAGCATCATTGAAGCTGATAACAGGATAAATAAGGATCATAAAATCGGGGCGCAGATTGGTGTTCTCTTTATTGTCGATGACTGACTTCGTGAAATGCGTGCCTTCGGTGGATGCGAGATGGCCGCCCGCGGAGAAACCCATAATGCCCACATGTGCAGGATCGATGTTCCATTTTGCAGCGTTGTCCCTTACAGTTTTAATTGCTTGTTGTGCATCCTGCAATGGCCCGATCTCTTTGTTCTGCATGGCGTTTTCATCTGGAAGTCGGTATTTCAAAACAAAAGCGGTAATGCCTTTTTTGTTAAACTCTTTTGCTATGGCGGCGCCTTCATGATCTGCTGCTACTATCCAGTAACCACCACCGGGGCAAATAACCACGGCTGTTCTTTTGGCATCCTGCTTCTCAGGAATATAGGCAGTGAGCGTAGGAACGGTGATTTTGCTGATGCGTAGTATGCCTCCCTCGGTTTCAGATACTTCTTCATTTTTAACGGGTTTGCTTCCCGGTATAACGTCTTTGTATAAGTTAAAAGTTGTTTGTGCTTTCACGGTTGTAAGTATAATCAGTTGTGCAAAAAGAATGAGCAAAAAGTTTCTTTTCATATTGGCGATGGTTGGTAATTGGGAAAGTTATTTCTATTTTTCGATAACGGATAAAACGATTGAAATGCCCCACAAAATAAGTAAAATTAATAGCGGAACAATCAGTGTTTTTTTGACAGTTATCATTGTTGTTGCTGCTTTCATTTCCTGTCGCCAAAACGCTGAAAAATATACCCAGTGGCGCATTTACGGAGGCGGTGCCGAAGGCATTCGTTATTCATCGCTTACGCAAATTGATACCGGCAATGTGGCGCAGTTGCAGGCGGTTTGGGAATTTCATTCCGGCGATGCTGATACTGTTAATCATTCACAAATACAATGTAATCCAATAATTATCGACACTGTTTTATATGGAACAACACCTCAGCAGAAACTTTTTGCTGTCAATGCAACAACGGGAAAAGAACTATGGCGATTTGATCCGGTGGAAGGTTTTAGAAACGATGCGATCCATTTTATTTTGAACAATACCCGTGGTATTTGTTTTTGGCAAGAGGGAAACGACAAACGTATCTTCTTTACCGCCGGTTCTTATTTGCATGCTATTGATGCGCAAACCGGAAAACTGGTTACATCCTTTGGCAACAAAGGAAAAATAGATCTGCATGAAGGGCTCGGCAGAGATGTAAAGGATCTCTTCATCACTTATACTTCTCCAGGCACGATATATAAAAATCTTATTATCATGGGTTCGCGTGTTTCGGAAGATGCAGATGCCGCGCCGGGACATATAAGAGCGTACGATGCAAAAACGGGAAAGCAGGTTTGGATATTTCACACCATACCACAACCAGGCGAACCGGGCTACGAAACATGGGATGATCCGAATGCATGGAAACATATCGGCGGCGCCAATTGCTGGAGTGGTTTTACATTGGATGAAAAGCGGGGAATCGTATTCGCTTCCACGGGTTCTGCTTCTTATGATTTTTATGGCGGTATGCGCAAGGGTGCCAATCTCTATGCAGATTGTATGCTCGCATTAGACGCTGCAACCGGTAAATTGAAATGGCACTATCAATACATTCATCATGATGTATGGGACAAGGACTTGCCGACACCACCAGCATTGGTAACAGTAAAGAGAGACGGGAAAAACATTGATGCGATTGCGCAGCCAACAAAAACAGGAACTGTGTTTGTGCTTGACAGGGAAACTGGCAAGCCATTGTTTCCGGTAAAAGAAACACCAGTAAATACACAAACAGAATTGGCGGGAGAAAAATTGTGTCCTACACAGCCAATTCCCTTATTGCCGAAACCATTTGCCAGACAGGATTTCAATGAAAGCGATGTAAATGATTTGATTGATACTAACGAGCAGCGATTGATAAAAGAGCAACTCGCTCAATTGGACAAGGGACATATTTTTACACCGCCAGGCAAAAAAGGAACAATCATTTTTCCGGGCTATGATGGTGGCGCAGAGTGGGGTGGCCCTGCGTACGATCCGCAAACAGGATTGCTGTATGTGAATGCGAATGAAATGCCATGGATTTTAAAACTGGTGGATGTAAAACCAAAAGCTGTGCATGAAACATGGATCGACGCAGGCAAAAGATTGTATACGCAGAATTGCATGAAATGCCATGGTACAAACAGAGAGGGAAGCGGCAACTACCCGTCGTTGTTGAATGTAAAGGATAAGTACACGTTTGATCAATTCTCCACTTTAGTACAAAGCGGAAGAAGAATGATGCCTTCGTTCGCGCAACTGACCGCAGGAGAACGGGCCGCCATTGCATCTTTTATTTTGGATATAAAGAAGGACCAATCGAAAACATTTGTTGTGCCACCACAAGCTGTGGACTCGTTTTTACAATTGCCATATTCTGGCACGGGATACAATAAGTTTCTGACAAAAGATGGGTGGCCCGCGATTAAACCGCCATGGGGAACATTGAGTGCCATTGATCTTAATAGCGGTGATATTGCATGGAAAACTCCTCTGGGTGAAACGGCAAAGTTTAAAGAACGTGGAATCATCACAGGAACCGAAAACTATGGCGGACCGGTAGTTACAGCCGGTGGCTTGCTTTTCATAGCGGCCACAAGTGATAGCAAGATCCGCGCATTCAATAAAAGAACAGGGCAATTGTTATGGGAAGCAAAATTACCGGCATGCGGTTTCGCAACGCCTGCGATCTATAGCATCAATGGCAAGCAATATATAGTCATCGCGTGTGGCGGTGGCAAGCTGGGCAAGGCATCGGGCGATAGTTATGTGGCATTTTCGATAGTTGAAAATTGAAAATTGAAAGTTGAAAATGATGTTCTTGTTGTTAAGGGTGGCTACTAGTTGCAGTTTCATGATGACGAATAGTTACCCGAGAAACGCCACGGGCCACCGGAGTCTGGGCACTGGCTACACCCAGTTTTCCCAACGTCTTAACATACTTCAAACTCATTTTCTTCCAATAACTTTTAAAACTATTGCCACCTGCTTTGAAAAGCTTTTTGTGTGCGAACCAAACGACCAATGTAGTGGAGAAGAAAAATAATTTGTAGAACAATTTTCTCCAACGTTTTCCAAAATCAGTTTTGCCTTCGACGATGGTTGACATACGTTCCATTTGAAACGTGATGTGATAAGCTTCATCGATCAGTATGTCGGTGCAGATTTGTTTTAGCAAAGTGCAATTGCTCGCGTCTTTCAGCGATTGATAAAATATTTGTGCAGTGCTTTCGACTACAATAACAGTAAGCGTCCACAGCTCCATGCTGGTATTGAAATATCTTATTTTTCTAAACAAAGAATCGCCCCAATCATGCCTGATTCTTTTTTCTCCAATGGCGTCGATATATAGACCAAGATTATTGCCATGCTTCTGTTCTTCTTTGATAAATAATTTCACCGCTTCAATGTAATCTGAGTCGTTAATGGAATGAGCATACTTCGTGGAGGCTCTCAATAAATTGCAGCCGTCAGAAGTTTCTCCGAGTTGCCATGCTTGCAGTGAATAAATTATTGAGTTGATCTGTTCTTCAGTAATGTTGGGCTCAAGGCTCCAATCAACCCTGTGCTGCGTCGCGTTTTGGCGAAAATGGGCGATCCATTCTTTGCTGTTCATTTGTGTTGCTTTTTAAGTATTTAAAAGTACTTTGAAATACAAAGTAAAACGAAAAAAACTTTGATTCGTAGTAATTGTTTGATTTTAACTATTCTTTTTGTAGAGACAAGGCAATGCCTTGTCTTTGTTGGTATCATTTTTCCGCAACATGCGCAGACAAGGCAATGCCTTGTCTCTACTGGTACGATTTTTTCCGCGTAAACATTGTATTGTTCATTCAAAAAAAAATTATCATGACTACAAAACAAATTGCCCAAAAATTGGTGGACTATTGCCGCGAAGGCGAATTTGAAAAAGCGCAAAAAGAGCTTTATTCAAAAGATGTTATCAGCATTGAGGCCGAAGCTTCAGCAGGTTTTGATAAAGAAACAAAGGGACTGGATAAAATAATCGAGAAGGGACATAAATTTCAATCAATGGTAGAAGAGGCTCACGGAGTTACAGTATCTGATCCGCTTATATCAGGTAACTCTATTGCATTTGTACTGGATATGGACATGAAAATGAAAGGCCGTAACCGTGAGAAGATGTCTGAGCTATGCGTTTATCACGTGAAAGACGGAAAGATAGTTTCTGAGCAGTTTTATATGTGATGAGCTGGAATAAATGAAGCAGCCTGATCACAATTAACTGAATAACTGAATTGACTGAATAAACTGAAGGTCGATTATCTGAAAACAAGATCGTTTCAGAGCCACTCAGTTTATTCAGTCAATTCAGTTATTTAGTGACTTTCTCTCCGGGTAAAAAAGATAACTTTTGTGGTTGTTTTTTTGTATTTTAATAAAAAAACAATGCAAAAAACATTAATGGTTTTTGCCTCCCTGTTAACCTTAAATCTCGCAGCTTTCACCCAATTCAAACATGAGGTAAGTTTGGGATATGGGTTTGGTACTATGAATCAGGCCACAGCGCCTTACACCGATCCTTTTACAGAACTGGTCTCGGCCATCGTTGGAGTTGATACTTATTCTGAAGATGTGAGCTATTCCGGGGCACTTCACGTCGGTTACAAAACCTTTGTCACAAAAAAGGAAAAACTTGCTGTGGGCGGCACTTTCGCCTATGAAAGTGCTCACGGAACCTATTCGTACGGTAGTTCAAAATCTGGCGATGTCAAAAGGAACTTTTATACAATTGCTGCAGAGGCAGACTACCGGTGGATTAAGAAAGAAAAGTTTCATTTGTATTCCGGACTGGGGCTCGGTTACAGTTTTAAAAAAGAATCGGTTACGCCTATTGGCCAAAGTGAACAGAAAACGAACGGTGGCCATTTTGATCTGCAGATCATTGGTATAGGAGCAAGGTACGGTAGCAACGTAGGAGGGTTCATGGAACTAGGGTTTGGCTATAAGGGCATAATTTGTGCAGGGTTGTTCTTTAGAAGATAATTTTATAATTCACTTTTAAAAAGAACTCCCTATGAGTCAGGCATTTGTAAGAGAAAATGAAGGGCAATGGTTGAATGATGTAGCACCGACCTTGAATGCTTTGATCGTTTATTTAACGAGAGAAAATAATGGCATCAGAGTGTACGAAAAAAAGAACTATGTAGATGCGAAAGGCAGGCAGATCCATGAGATGAGCAATGGCCTGCTTTATGCAAAAGATAATGATGGAAAATGGGAGATTTTGTAAAAAGTTTCCTATATTAGATTACTTGACTTGACTTGATATATTGTAGTACTCAAAAACTAAAGCCCAATGATCCGATTCGTATTGATCTGCGTGTGTGGGTTATTGTATGCCTGCACGGGCAACTCCCAGGTAATTAAGGGGACGTTTGCCATTAAGAACTTAGAGACAGGAATGTACCTGCGTGTAAAGGATGCTAATGCCGACAATGGCACACCGTTGGTTGCGTATTCGCCGGTAAAATGGAAATGTGTAACATGGGATTTTCAGCATGTGGATGGACAAACGTACCAGCTGAAAAATCTGTTTACCAACAAGACATTTCAGCCTTGTGCAAGCGCATGTAGTGGTGCTGCACTGGAACAACAGCCCTTAACGCTTGATCAGCTCTCGCAGGAATACGAGTTTATTCCGGTACAAAACAATGTGTACATGATAAAATTGAAAGGAACTGATTTGTACCTGACGCCTTCTGACAGAGACGGTACGGTGAACAGTAAAATCATTTTATCAAAGTATGACAACTCCACCTTGCAGTGGTGGACACTACGCGAACAGAATCCAGACATTTAATACACCATTGAACAGCTTTTAAATTGTAGAGCCCGTAAGTTAATAGCTTCGGGCTTTTCTATTCTCTTTTGCCATGTAAAATCACCATTTGTCGTATTATAATAAATGTTAATTTTATTTTCATGAACCTTTCGCCCAGGCAAAAAAAATGGACCATTATTCTGCTTATTCCCTTTGTGCTGCTGTTTATCCTGGGTGGCATTCTGCATTATCTGATAGCTTTCAAAATAAAAGACATTGCAAAATATGCAGTGTATAAAGAGTCCGACGGCATGTATTCATTTGATGCCTCTTCCATAGATGTTTCTATTTGGAAGAAAACGATCGTGCTCAAGAATTGCCGGCTCGTTTGTAATGACACAGCCAGCACTGTTACCAATTATTCCGCCGATATTCCCGAGGTATATTTCAGGCTTCAATCTGTTGGAAAGTTATTGTTCGATAAACAGGTTGCGATTGACAGCATGGCCGTTGTTAAGCCGCACATCGATATCAGATCGCATAAGATGGATGCAAAAGAGGACAGGCCCATCAGCTTTCATGCGTCTCAAATTATAGATGTTTTGCACAGAATGGTGGCATCATTACAGATACGAAGTTTCAAGATAAAAGACGCCTCTCTTTCTTACCTCACCTCTAAAACAAGTGTTCCGTTTCAAAGCGACCACATCAATTTTTACATCAGTAATTTTTCTAAAAAAGATAAAGAGAAGAAATACCTTTTTTCGTCTGATGATATTGATATGTATATCACAGATCAGCACTGGAAATTGCCTGATGGGATACATGAAGTAGCGTTTAAAAAATTACATTTTTCCGGAAAGAATCAATACTTCGAACTCGATTCGTGTTTACTTAAAACAAAAGCCACGCCGGAGCACGCAGGTATTGAGATAACTACTGACAAATTGTTTTTCAACTCAAAGAATTTGCAGAACGTTTATCAAGACAATGCGCTTGAAATAGACACGCTCAATTGCATTCATCCTGTGTTAAGCATGGAAACGTCACAGAAGAAAGGACACGATACCACGAGGAATATTTCCAACGCATTGCAAAGACTTTTTGCAAGAGTGAATTTTAAATACCTCAGCATTGTGGATGGGCAGGTGCTGCAAAACGGAATTGGAAATACAAATCCAACTTATGGTACAAGAAAGGCCAACATACAGGTTTATAATTTTGACTACAACGTAAGCAGGAAAGAGCCGTTAACAACTGACAGTGTTAAGTTGCGACTGAGCGAAATAGCATTTGTGTCCAAAGACAGTATGCAGCGACTCAATATCAACGATTTTTATTTCAATAAGAATGAATTGCTCATGTATCAGGCAAGCTACAGCCCAACGGAAAAAAACAAGAACGGTAAAGGCCTGAAGTTTAAAACACCTGCATTGCGTATTGAAAACATTAGCATTGCTGATCTGCTAAGTGAAAAGTTGAAAGGCACGAAGGCGCAGTTGTATGCGCCACATTTTACCATGTTTGATAAAACACCTGCAACAAAACAGAATCCTGGCCGTCCAAATAGTATGGACAACTTCTACAAAGTACTTCACGGTTTGCACGAGATGATAGACGTGGATACTTTCCAGGTTATTAACGGTGAGTTGCGCTATGACATTACGCGCAATTCAACTCACTCAACGATGAAAAATCTGAATGCCACTATTTTACTACAAAAACTTTTTGATAGCGATTCTTTGGTTGATATCAAACGCTCGTTGCCAGAACTCACTGTTGGCGAAATAGATTTGTCTTCACCCAAAATGAAATTGAATGCGAAGCAATACCGATTTAAGGGAACGCATCGTCACAACTGGGCCAAGTCATTTGATCTTCATTTGAAAAACAATACATCGATAAAAGGATATGATTTGTACTGGGAAATTTTCGACTGGGATCTGCTGGCCAATCAGCACATCATTTCGTTTGAATATTTAAAAGCAAATAAACTGATTGTTGATAATGAGTCAACCGTAGCGGCTGTAAGAAAGAATACTATCCACAAGAAGCTACCGGTTATGATGATCCATCGTTTGGATGTTGATACGCTTTTGGTGGAGAAGAAAATTAAAAACGGTGGAGACATAAAGCTTACAGGCAGAAATATTTGTTTGGATGACATTGCCTCGAAAGATAATTACCTGGTGTGGGGAAACATGGTGGCAGATTTTAACAACATTCATCTTGCTAATACGAACATGAATTTGCAGATAGATAAGTTTAGTATCAACAATGAATATCAAAATGAAATGAATGGTGTTTCGTTCATGACATCGAAAGAAGGGCACTCAACAAGCGTGAACATTCCGCAAGTAATTATTAAAACACAAATTCATTCCAGCAACATAAAAGAAGCGGACATAAATGGGATTGTTATAAATAATGCAAAGGCGATAATACACACGCGGAACACTGATTTTGACAACGAGACGAAGAAGGATTTTAAAATGCCCTTTAACCTAAATGCAACGAAACTTGTTGTGAACAATGTTTCCATTAAATATACTGCCGAGAAGATTTCAGATACAACAACTGCAGATCTCAAGCTCGATATGAACGTGAAGGATCTTAAAACATCAAAAGAAGGAGAGGATAAAATCAGTTATGAATTGGCGGTTGTGACAATTAAAGAGGCTCAACTGAAAAAAGGTTTGCTCGATGTGAAAGTGCCACTGGCTGCATTACTTACAAAAAAAGGACAAGGGAAAGTGAGTAATGATGGAACGTTGCAGTTCGCCACCGGTTTGCAATTGAAATGGGAAAACGCCAGTGTAAAAACAAATAAAGGAGATAGTGTTGCGTTGGCTTTGAACAAGTTATCTGGTTCTTACACAGATGAAGATTTTGTTTCCCATCCGCAGGAAAAACAGTCTCTTCAAACATTGTTGAATAAAGCAGTGATCAGTAACGGAAGCGTTTTGTACAAAGGAAAGAAAAGTACCTTGAGCGTTGACGCTATCAGCTGGAATGAATCTGCAGATAAACTAAGAGTAAGGAATTTTAGCATGGTGCCTAACATAAGCCGCGATTCAGCATTTAAAGATGGCAACTGGCAGGCAGATTATCTCACGGTGAACGGCAAAGAATTGAGTGTCGAAGGTGTGCATCTAAAAAGAACGAAAGGGGATTCTTCAATAGCTATCAGAAACATAACAGTCGATAGTTTATTGCTCGCCACAGCCCGCGACAAACGATTGCCGTTTAAGCACGGTGTAGAAAAGCCAATGCCAACAGTGCTTATACAGAAAATTCCACTCAGGGTAGATGTCGACACAATCCTTCTGAAAAACAGTCATGTTGAAGTACACGAGATCTCGAAAGTGACCAATCAGGAGGGCGTAATTCCCATTGACAATATCAATGCCATCATCACTAATTTTTCCAATTATAACAACAGCAATGATAGTTTGACCATTTATGCAAGTGCCGATATTTTTGGCGGCACCATCAGGCGCTTTCATTATAAAGAGGCTTATGGTGATTCTCTGTCTACGTTTAGTGTAATAGTTGCGCTTTCGCCATTGCGCTTGCCCGGATTAACAGCCGCCGTGATGCCGCTCGCTGGTGTGAAGGTTAATGATGGTAATTCTGATACACTGTTTACTTCATGGGTTGGAAACAAATATGCCGCGGTCGGTGATATGAATTTTCACTACGATAAACTAAAAATTGAATTGCTGGACCCCAAAAATTTCGCCCATCACGGTCTGAAAATAAGAATTGAAAATATGCTCGCTAGTGCGCTGATTAAAAAAAGCAACAATAAAAATTCAAAAACCTTTTTTGTCCGGGACAGGGAGAAATTTGTTTTTAATTACTGGGTAAAAACCTGTCTGAACGGCCTGCTCACCAGTGTTGGTATGAAGAAAAACAAAAAGTATTTGAAAGAGTATCACTCGAACAAGGAGAAGTATTCGCTGCCTGCGGCGTATAGGGAGTAGTTGTTAGTTGATGGTTGTTAGTTGTTAGAAAGAAAACAGCTCATAATTCCTAACAACTAACAACTAACAACTATTCGAAGAATAGATACTTCCTCAATATCCAGCTCACCGAATACAACAACGCTACAACGACCAGGATCATTTGGAATCGTTCGTTTTTGCTTCGGGCGGCGATGAGGAAAAGGACAATGTGCACAACATTTCTGACGATATATTCAGTGCCGAGGCTCTTGAAATATTCTGTTCCTTTGAGCAAGGTGTCGCCTATGTCAACCAGGAAAATAGCAGCAAGAAATGAAAAGAACCAATGTTTCCGTTTGTAGAAATAATCTTTGTAGCTCTGGTAGTCGCTCATGTCATCAGGAAAAGCAAGAGAACAAATGATGTAGAACAATACGATGTAAAGGATGATGAAACAATATGAGCCGAAGTTCCAGCCGATGACCCTTTTAAGACGAAACTCCCACCACCAGAAATCGATGATTTGTATAAACATATAAAACACCCACAGCAAATGCACCCAGTAGATTTCTTTTCTTTTAGGATGTTCAATAATTTTTGCAACGCCTTTCAAAAGATGCGCCATGCTTAAACTTACAATCATGCTAACAAGCATTCTTATGTGGAAGAACTGGTCCATTGTTGCGGCTTTAAGTAGCTAAATATAATAATTGGAACCCGAATTTCTCAATTTGAAAATTTGAAGATTTGAAAATTTGAAAATGCTTCAGGTTTGTCAGTTGTCATTAATAAATGTGAGCCGATAGGATTGTTTGTAATAAAGAAGCAATAGTGCACAAAATGAATTTTCAAATTTTCAAATCTTCAAATTTTCAAATTAAATTAGAGAATGGACGCGATACACCACCAGCTACTCTTAATACTGTCCCTGCTTTTTGCTGTTTTCTTTTTATGCATCGTTAGTGAGAAGTTGAGGATGTCTGTGCCGGTGTTTTTGGTGATAGGAGGTTTGCTTATTAGTTTATTTCCCAAAGTGCCGCATATTGCTATCAACCCTGAATTCATATTTGTTATTTTTCTTCCGCCCTTGCTTTTTGACGGAGCCTGGAATACTTCGTGGTCCTTTTTTTGGAAGCGGCGAAGAACCATAAGTTTGCTGGCATTTGGGCTCGTGTTCTTTACTTCTGTTGTGGTTGCTTATTTCTCACATGCAATGATTCCAAATTTTCCGTTGGCAATGGGTTTTTTGCTCGGAGGCATCGTTTCTCCCACGGATGCCGTGTCCGCTGTTGCCGTGTTGAAAGGAAAGAAAGTACCAGTAAGAGTACAAACTGTTTTGGAAGGAGAGAGTCTTGTGAATGACGCCGCAGGCTTGATCGTCTTCAGGTTTGCTTTGGCCGCAATGTTAACGGGACAATTCAAAATGCAATCAGCAGCAATTGATTTTTTTATTTCTACAGGTTTGGGGATTGGCATAGGCTTGGCGATCGCAGTGATAATATATTTTCTATATCGCCTTGCTCCCGACAATCCCGACATTGATACATGCCTTACACTGGTAACGCCATACATAATGTATGTAGCTGCTGAGTACTTCGAATGCTCAGGTGTGATGGCTGTTGTAACCGGAGGCTTATATCTTGCATCGAGATCCCATGATTTTTTGCCCTACGATTCGCGAATGCAGGCAAATAGTGTTTGGGCAACAGTAAGGTTTTTATTAAACGGGTTTGTCTTCATATTAATTGGCTTGCAACTGCCCATCGTTATTGAAGTGTTAGGCAAAAGGGAAATATTGGGTTATGCTTTGCTCTACGGAATTGCAATAAGCATTCTCGTTGTGTTGGTGAGAATTGCATGGGTATTTCCGTCCGTTTTTCTGCCAAGGATGCTTAGCAAAAAAATAAAACTTCGCGAGAAAAATCCCGGATGGAAGATCGCTTTCTTAATAAGTTGGTCAGGCATGAGAGGCGTGTTGTCGCTTGCTGCCGCGTTGTCGCTGCCATTGATGTTAAGCGATAATGTTACGCCATTTCCCAACAGGAACCTCGTGCTGTTCATAACATTTGTAGTTATCCTTTTTACTTTGCTGGTACAGGGTTTGACATTGCCCTATGTAATTAAAAAGCTTGCTGCACAGGAAGTGGATATTGAACTTACAAAAGAACATCAGGAGGACGCCATTCGAAAAAATCTCCACAAAGTCTCTGTCGTTTTTCTTACAAAAAAATATGGAAGTCAATCTTTAAACGGTTCTTTTTATAAAAAGCTTTTGGTTAAAGCGGAAATTATTTCAACAGTCGTCGATAAAAAATTAGAACAGCTGGACGCAGAAGATTCAAAGAACCTCATGCACATTTATCACATGGCTATGCTGGAGGTAATTTCCCTTCAAAGAAATGAACTGGTAAACATGGGAAAAAATGTTGGCTACGATATTGAGCTTATAGAAAAACACAAACTGCTTCTCGATCTTGAAGAATCGAAGATCAATATCGAACTGGGTATTTCGAAAGAAGTAGTGGAAGAGAAGAATGAACTTGCCGCGAGTGATGAGGAGGCGTTGACGGGGTTGGCGTGAGGAGTGACTGAATAACTGATTAACTGAATGGACTGAATAGACTGAATGCCTGAGCTTCTTCTTGGACTATGACGTTCTCATACTCAGTTATTCAGTTTATTCAGTCATTCAGTTATTATTCCTCCCAAATGAACACCGGAACGAAATACGATTGTCTTCATTCTTCAACTCATACATTCCTCCGTGAAGTTCAATCCTGTTGAGTATTGTGTTGAACGTGAGGCTTTGCTCATCAAGTAATTCGGTGCTGTTTTTTATTGAGCCGCAATCAATTTTTATATTAATGGATTGTGAAGGATCTATGTAAATAATAGCTTCTACTTTGTCGCCATTGCAGGCAAGCATCTCAAGAAATTGTACAGTAATGCGGAAGATATTCAGTGCAAGGTCAGAAGGAATATTTGTTGCTTTATCCTTCCATTTCATTTCAATATCAAACCATGGTTTCCTGTTTAATTGCAGCAGAAAATCGGAAAGAATATCTTCGAGATCAATGCATGGCACATTGATAGGATTAAATGATTTCGACAGTTTGCGCATTTCATCTACAAGGGAACCCAATTGCCTTTTTGCTTTTTGCACAAACGGTGCGCTGGCCGAATCTGTATCTTCTGCAACATTTAGATACATGAGGCACGAGGCAACGATTTGAGCAAAATTTTCATGCAGTTCTATTCCTATCAGTTGACGCTCTTTTTCCTGTTCGTTCAAAGTGCGTTGCAAAGTTTTTCTTTCGATATCAATCAGTGCATCGGCTTTTTTTAAGATCAATGCGTTCCTTTTTCTCAGCTCCAGTAATTTGGTCACTTGCAACGCGATTATTTCCATCGCACGGATCTGTTGATCGTCAAAAGAAAGTTCCCTCGAATCGCAAACGCAGACAGTTCCAATATTATAGCCGTTAGAAGAAACAATGGGCGTGCCTGCATAAAAGCGAATGAAGACACCTCCTGTTACTGCAGGGTTGCCGGCAAAACGATCATCCAATGTTGCATTAGGAACAACAAGTGTATCTTTTTGAAGTATGGTATGGGAACAAAATGAAAGGTCGCGTGGTACCTCCGTTCTGCTGCTGCCCACGCTGGCCTTGTACCATTGGCGATCTTTATCAATAAACGAAATGGCTGCATAAGTGCAGTGGGTAATTTGTTTAACCAGCTCTGCGAGATCGTCAAACTCTTTCTCTGGAGGCGTATACATAATGTTGTATGCCTCCAGCTCCGATAAGCGTATTTCTTCATCAAGTGGCAGGTGAGCCTTTCTCATAGACGGCGGAATTGGATTATCAAAAATAACTGAAAAGAAGTTTCGAAATGGTTTATGTGGAAAAGTGCTGATTTGTTTGGAATGCTTGTGGTACCAATGACTGAATAAACTGAATAGACTGAATAGACTGAATAAACTGATGTTAGAATAATTATTTCGCTATCAGGTTATCAACCACTCAGTTTATTCAGTCTATTCAGTCATTCAGTTATTTGGCTTCGAGGAAAATATTCCCCACTCATTCTCTTTGATTAACCGGGAAATTGAATAACTTTAAAGACGTCGGTTGTGGCCTGATCCTACCATTATAAATCAGCAAAGAACTCACTTGATCATGATATAGCTTTGATTGGTTGAAGAATGCACTTCATGCCACAACACCATTTGTAAACCTTTCATTGCCGGTGGTTAGTCGGTCGCCATATGAGATAAAGCTTCGGCTTGATTTTGTGTGTTGAGTGAATAATTGTCAGCGTGATACTAAAACCATCTCTTTATGCCAGGACCTGCTTTTACGACCTACGGCCTCACGCACATCGCGCTTGCGGTAAAGAATGTGCAGCAATCAGTGGATTTTTATGAAAAAGTTTTTGGCGCTTATGTTATGCATAGCACACCCAATTGGGCGCAGGTGCAAACGCCTGGAGCAAACGACATTATTGTGTTTGAGGAAAACAAAGAGCTTGCTGGAAAAAACAATTGCGGCATCATGCATTTTGGTTTTCGTCTTACCAATGCCAACGAAATTAAAAAGGTGACAGATGTGCTTTCAACCGTAAATGCTCCTATTGTTGAGCAAGGTGAATTTGTACCCGGCGAACCATTTGTGTACTTCAAAGATCCAGATGGATATACGGTGGAAGTGTGGTATGAAAACGAGGAATAAATAATTGAAAATTGAAAGTTGAAAATTGAAAATGATTGTACTCAATTTGAATAATCGTAATTAAAGCCAACATTTTCAATTTTCAACTTTCAATTTTCAATTACTAAAGAATGTATTCCCCGCCATGCATCGTTGGTTCCGGTGCAGGAATTTTTGATTCGCCGATCATTTGAAGAAGATTGATTTCTATGTTGCGTGTAATGCTGTTTAACGGCACACACTCAGGAGCAATTTCAAAAGGATTCATAATGGCCATTCCGTTGATATGCGTTGTATGAAATACGAAACCCAATACCCATCCTAATGGAATTGCCCACGGGCCAACGTTTTCAGACGCTGTTACTGTTACACAAACAACAAGCAGCCAGATAAACAAACGGGTGAAGTAAATGTAATTGGTAGGGAAAACGGTGTTGTTGATGCGCTCTGATTTTCCCATATGATCACAAAAATTTTGCAGGAGACTACTTATCTGTATAAAACGAAATCCATCGATTAATTGCTGGTCCGATAAACGCTGTATATCATCTGCCTGAAGATCAAGAATGGCACTTGGTATGTTAACAAACGATTTTACTTTTTTCGCTTCTTCTTCCGAAAGAAATTTTTTGTACTCATCATCTTGCACTTTTCTAAGACTTGTTTTCAACGCATACAAAAAACCGATGTGTCTTAGTACCATTCTGCGAACCAAAACGGTTTTATTTTCATCCTCTGAAGTATAGGAATTAAGATGTCGCGCCCATGACCTCGAGTCGTTTACAATGCCGCCCCAGATAATTCTTGCTTCCCACCATCTGCTGTAAGCCTGGTTGTTGTTAAATGCAATGAAGAATGCCATCGCTGTTCCCATAAGCGTTGTAACCATTGCGGGAATATGAACCTGCGGCGTAAGGTATATGTCAACATAGTAAGCAACGGCGCAAAGGCTGATCATTATTAGATCTACCTTCCACGTAAGTTTAACGATGCGGTATAGTGTAAGATTCTGTTTGAGCAGCATTGATAGTGCTATTTAGTAGGACGCTAAAATATTGAAAAGTTAAAATTCAAAAGTAAAAATTCAAAATGAGCACCCTCAAAAATGACTGCTATTTGATAGGAATGACGAACGCACAGTCTTTTTGACTTTTTAATTTTTCCTTTTGACTTCATCAAAATACCTCGCTTGCACCAAAGTAAAATCCGGATGAATTTTGACCAATTGCATAGTCTATCTGCATATTCATTTTTGCTTTTTTATTAAACAGGAAACGCAAACCAACACCGCCCGCTGGCCTTAAGTAGTCAAACAGATTTACGTTAACATCTTTGTTGGAGGTAGTAATGGCACTGCCAAAAACAACACCACTAATGAGTTGATTGCACATAATAGGAAAACGATATTCAGCTTCCAGGTCGATCAATTGTTCTCCCCTGAAACGTCCGTTGGTATAGCCGCGTCCACTCTTACTTCTCTGGTCATAACCTATTGCAGGCAGCGCCAGATAAGGAACATCACCACCCGTTACAAAATTGCCCATCAGCCAAACACCAAGCACATGTTGTGGTTTATTTGGAATGATTTTTTTAAACGCCCTGAATTCTGTCCACAAAATAGTGCTTGATTTATCGCTGCCCAACCACGTAGGATTTGTCCGAAAATTTACGTTGGCAAAAATGCCCTTCTCTGTATTCACCATGTTGTCTCTTGTATCATACATAAGGTTTAAACTCACACCCATCATTGTATAGTGCGTGGTGTTAAACCCATGCTTCACACTGTAGATATAGTGGCTCGTATATTTTTTGGGTGAACTTAGCGTATCAAGTTTCAGGTCTTCGATATTGTTGTAAGTATCAAGGTGAATGCCCGGTCCAATATAGAAGTTATTGGTGATGAGCCATGAAGCGGTTTGGTGCAGTTTGAAGTAATTGAACTTCATCGGTTGTGCAAGTGAATCTGTTGGCATGGTTTGTCCATTGAAGTTGATCTTGTTGACAATAGAACCTTCTGGCGCATTTGTTCCCAAACCATATGTTGCTTCCGAATATTTAAAATAGCGCCAATCGCCCGAAAGAAAGATCTTATTCTTATTCATGTAGATATTGTTCCGTAGGAAGATCAATATCTGGTTCTTGGTCGTGTACTGTATGTTGCACTGGAATGCAGACATTTTGGAACCCGGACTTTGAAATGCTCCCTGGCCGGTTACTCCAAACACAAATCCGGTAGTGGGGGATGAGTTAAAAACCGGCGCGACAAATATTGCAGAGCTTTTTTCTTTTTTGGGCTTCGATATGTTGAAAAGGCTTCTTGCTACATCTGCAAGATCCCTTGGTGCGCATGTGTCCTTGCCTTCAAACGCGTATGACACGAATGGTGAGCCAATCAAAAAGAACAAAAGACAGTTAGCAATAAAGATGTTCTTTCCTAAGGTAAAAATCATAATGATTAATGCTGGTTTTTAAAACAGGTATCACTACCCCGGGCAATAGAAAGGCTAACAATGGAAAGGCACAAATGTTCATTGTCAAGTGGTTTGAGAGGAAAAAATGCTCGTTGTCGGCGACCGGTAGCCAGAGTGCCGGTGGCCGGTAGTAATATTCAGTATTGATCGCAGCACTCAATGTGTTCGCGGAAAGTAACTGATTTTTCTTTAGCCAGACAATCAGTTTGCAAAACAAAACAAAGTCGCATACAAACACCGGCTACCGGAATCTGGCTACTGGCCACTTGCTTATTACAGCCTGCAACTTGCAACCCAACAACCATTTCTAAATCCTCCTTGTTTCTTTCCCTCAGACTCTTATCTTCGTGATGGATACAGAAAGCTTGCTTATGAGACTGCCAATGGTTGATCCTCTGATTATCGCGTACATGCAGGTATTTCCGGCTCCTATCCCTTATTTACTTTATTATGAAGCATTTAGTTATTGTAATCGCTATACTTGGTTTTGGACTTTCTACCTATAGTCAGCAAACTACCAACTCGGCGCTTTCTGATCTTAACGACGCAATTACTCAAGCTCCCCAATATGACGACGCAAAACTGAAATCTATCAATGACCTTAAAGTGGTCCTCGCAAAAAAAGACAACAATACACCCGACTATAGATTTTTCGTGTATTCGAGACTGTATGATGAATATAAAATATTTAAATATGATTCTGCGTACAATTATTCAAAAAAATTGCTCGAAGCCGCTTATCAGTTGAACGATCAGTCAAAGGTCAATTATGCGAAAATGAAACAGGGTTTTATCCTATTATCATCCGGAATGTTTAAGGAGGCATATGACTCATTAAAGCGAATCGACATTTCCCATTTACCCGATACTTCAAAAGCAGAATACTATTCTTTGATGGCAAGATATTATTATGACCTTGCCGATTACGACAATGATATTTACCACACGCCGGAGTATAATAATAAAGGCAACGAATACCTGGACTCTGCCTTCAACTATTACGACACGACCAATTTTGAGTACTTATATTTTAAGGGACTAAAAGACATTCGCTCCAATAATCGACCACACGCGCTGATCAATTTTAAAAAGATCATGAGCAATCCGAACCTGAGTTATCATGAAATTGCGCTCACAGCCTCCACGTTAAGTGACATTTACATACAAAACGGACAAATTGATACAGCAACTGCTCTGTTGGTAAAAGCTGCTATTGCAGATATTAAATCTTCCACAAAAGAAACGGCTGCCATTTTCAATCTCGCTTCCATATTATTTAAGCAGGGCGATTTGAAAAATGCGTCGACCTATATCGAGAGAGCGATCAACGATGCCGTGTTTTATGGCGCACGCCAGCGCAAGGTGCAGGTAAGCGCGATCCTGCCATTGATAGAAGGAGAGAAGATAAGCCGGGTAGAAAACCAAAAGAAAACATTAATTACCTACAGTGCTATTGCTACACTATTATTAATAGCATTGGTTACATTAATAGTAATAGTGTTCCGCCAGGTGGCAAAATTGAAGGCTGCGGAAAAAATAATCATGGCGGCCAATGTAAAGCAACAGGAGATTAACACCAAACTTTTAGAGGCCAATAAGATCAAAGAAGAATATATCGGCTACTTCTTTAACGGCAACTCGGAGTTCTTTACCAAAATTGAACGGTTTAAAAAATCGGTTGAACAAAAGATTGCCGAGCGAAAACTGGAGGAGATAAAATTCCTGGTGAACAACATCAATCTTAAAAAGGAAAAAGAAGAGCTGTTGAAAAACTTCGACAAGGTTTTCCTGAAACTGTTCCCAAATTTTATTGATGAGTTCAATGCATTGTTTGCCGAAGAAGATAAAATGAAACTAAAAGACAACGAACTGCTCAACACCGATCTTAGAATTTTTGCTTTGATAAGAATGGGTATTCATGACAATGAAAAGATCGCCCAGATTTTGGAATACTCCGTTAATACGATCAACACTTATAAAACAAAAATTAAGAACAAATCTTTAGTGCCAAACGAAGACTTTGAACATCGCATTATGGATATAAAAACGGTATAAAATGCTTGTATCGGATAAAAATATGGGTAAAATATCATTATATATAAAAATACTTAATGTGTGGTTAAGTTTTTGTAGTTCAATTATTTACGTTTCATAGAAGCGCTGTTTTAGCAAATATTTCTTATAGTCAGAGCATATAAATTGGTTTCGCTTTTTTCCCGCTATTATTTTGATCCCGTGAACATGACTAACGATTTGTTCGCAGATTTTATACTGATTGCTTAAACCATAAATCAACATAGACTTTCTCTTCCTTGATTTGTTCGTTTACTCCTTCGGTACAAATTGATTCAAAATTTATTACTTCTTTTTAAAGCTTCCTTGAAAGGCTGTAAACCAAAAATGCTTGTTTATGACTAAAAAACTATTGGGTTCTCCACATCATTATTTTCCCTTTTTTGTTGATCGAACGTTAAGTAGCAAAATCATGTTTCGCTGATAGAAATTGGTTGTGCTATTTAATAGTTTATTCTCAAAACAATCTGCATTACGACATATTTAAACTTTTTAAACAATCCCGATTATGCTTACAAAACGATTGCTACAACAGCTGCTATGCTGTTTTATGTGTCTGTTTCTTGTGAATCTCGCAAGGGCACAAAGCAAAACCGTAACCGGTGTCATTACCGATGATAAAGGTGCACCACTGTCTGGTGCTACAGTTAAAGAAAAAGGAACCTCTTCCGGCACAAACACGAATGCAACCGGGGCGTTTTCTCTAAACGTACCTGGTTCCGCTACCACATTAATTATCTCTTACATAGGCTTCGACCAACAGGAAATCTCCATTAAAAACAGAACAACAGTTTCGGTATCATTGCAACCAAACAAATCAAGCCTCAACGAAGTAGTGGTTGTAGGTTATGGTACGCAGAAAAGGAAGGATGTTACAGGTTCTGTTGTATCTGTAAAGGGAGATGTTTTCAAGGACCAGCCGGTAACAAACGTTACAGAAGCTTTACAAGGTAGAGCTGCCGGTGTGGAAGTAATCAAAAACTCTGGTGCACCGGATGCCCAACCGCTTATACTCATAAGAGGTACAGCCTCTTTGCACCAGCCAACACCACTTTATATTGTGGATGGTATACGTACAGACGGAACAAATCTTAACCCGCAGGATGTGGCTTCAGTAGAAGTTTTGAAAGATGCGAGTGCCGCAGCTATCTACGGTTCTGCAGCAGCTGGCGGTGTTATTTTGATTACTACAAAAAAAGGAACCAGTCAAAGGCCAACAGTAAACTTCAACGTTCGTTATGGTATTAGCCAACCTAAATTGGTGAAGATGCTTGACAGAGATGATTGGATCAAACTGCAAAACGTTATTCATCCAAATTATTTCAAAGGTGCTACGCAAACAGATACACTGGCGAACACAGATTGGGTTGATGAACTTTATCGCAACGGTAACGAGCAGAACTACAACTTGTCTGTAGCCGGTTCTACTCCCAATGTAAATTATCTTGCTTCCGGTTTCTATAATGGACAGAAAGGTATCTACATTAAGAACTTCTCCAATATTGGCGGGGCACGCGTAAATACAGATTTTAAATTGGGTAACTACATTAAGATAGGAGAGCAGGTATCTGTTTCCCAACGCAGAACAGCACCTCCAGTTGGTAGTGAGGCTCAGTTGCATAACGCGCCTTTCCGCACACAGCCAATTATTCCGGTGCACAATGCTGATGGTTCATGGGGAACTTTGCCTCCGGGTTATCCAATGGTACAGTTTGGTGGACCAAACCCTGTAGGCGCAGTTAATTCAGCCATGGCGCAAAACTTCAAAAATAACTTCCAGGGCAACGTATATGGTGAGGTGAAACTTCCTCTTTATCTAACGTTCAGAACAAACCTGGGTTACAATTATTATAACGAGACAAACGATTACTACCAGGCTCCTTATAACTTTGGCCCCGTTTCCAGCGCCACTAACTTTTTGGACAAATTATCTATTTCAAGCTCTCGCTTGTTAACCAACTATTTGTTGTCTTTTGATCACAGTTTTGGCAAGCACAACATCAGTGCTTTAGTAGGGTATGAACAAATTAAAGACGTGTACAATAATGTAGAAGCAAATGAAAGCATGATAGGTTTACCTGGATATTCTTTTATACAAACTTCTCAAAGTAATCTTACCATTCATGGCAAATACGATGCAAATGGTTTGATCAAATCTGAGTTTGCAAGAGTGAACTACAACTTCGGTGGTAAATATTATTTATCCGCTTCTATTAGACAGGATGCCAACTTTACAGTGTTTGGTCCTGGTAAACAAAAAGGTACTTTCCCTGCATTTTCTGCAGGTTGGAACATTAGCGAGGAAAATTTCTGGAAGCCAATTTCCAATATCGTTAACGTGTTAAAGATCAGAGGTAGCTATGGCTCGCTGGGTAATAGTGCCATTGGCGCATACAATTATGCTGCTACTTACAGCAAGTTTACCGGTGCTGGTTACAATGCGCTGGGTGGACAAAATTTTGCACCTGGAGCAGGACTTGTTATCGCCAACTCTTCCAATGCAATTCCTAACCCTAACCTTCACTGGGAAACAGTATATGAAGGAAACCTGGGCATCGATGGAGAGGCATTGAACAGCCACTTATATTTCAGCGTCGAATGGTACAATAAGAAAACAAAAGACATGTTGTATGCGTTGAAAATGCCTGTGAGCGCCGGTTTTACTGCACCTTACTTTGTCAACATCGGTTCTGTTCAAAACAGGGGAGTTGATCTCTTGATTGGTTATAGAAACAAAGCTGGTGAATTTGGCTACGATGTAAGCTTCAATGCAGGCTTCAACAACAACAAAGTGCTTGATCTTTCAGGTATTCCAAACGATCAGTTGTTTGATGGTATTAACTATTACAGCAATGGAGACGCAGGATATAATGTAATGCCTAACCAAAACCTAACCGTTACAAAGGCCGGTCTTCCTTTTGGTTCATTCTACGGTTACAAAGCGATTGGCATATTTAAAACTGATGCAGAAGCTGCCGCAAGTGCACAGCCAAATGCAAAAGCAGGAGACTTGATCTATGCACATGATCCCAAAAATGGAGTTGGCGTTGTAGATGCAGACAAACAAGTAATTGGAAATCCAAATCCCAAAATGGTGTATGGTGCAAACATTCGCCTGAACTGGAAAGGACTTGATGTAGCTATGTTGTTCAATGGTGTTGCGGGTGTAGACCTTTTCAACGGTGTAAAAGCATATGAAATGTTCCCTTGGTCAGATGGTAACACCACCAGCAAAGTATTTGGCGCATCGTTCTTTGGTAACAATCAGCTTACTTCTCAGCCACGTATTGGTAGCGTAAATGCTACAGATCCTACCAAGTATGACCTCGATCCAAGCAAGAACTATCAAACTGTTAGCAGCTACTTCGTAGAAAGCGGCAGCTATTTAAAATTGAAAAACCTGCAAATCGGTTATACGTTCTCCAACCATTTGATGGATAAAATAAAAATGAGGAGTGCAAGAGTATTTTTAATGGCGAATAATCTGTTTACCATCACAAAATATTCAGGACTTGATCCGGAGCTCGGAATGGCCGCTTCAATGGCACAGCAACAAGGCTATGTAGGTAGCATTAGTGTAACAACAAGAGGATTAGATGCCGTATCTCAATATCCTCAAACTAAAATTTATTCAATAGGCCTTGACTTAACTTTCTAAGCTCACTTTTCACTTTTTAAAAATTAATTACAATGATTAAAAAAATATATACCGCAATACTGGGAGTGAGCCTCTTGGCTGGTTGTACAAAGGACCCTTCCAATGTGTCACCAACGGACCAGTATTCAACATCGAACTATCCTGCTTCGATGAATGATTTGAATAGCGTTCTCGCGTCTTGTTACTCCAACATGCGCGATGCGGGTTATTTAGGATTTCACTTTTTGCCCAAAGCGCTTTCTAACAGCATGCACAGTGTAGATGCTATTTATGATGGAGATCCGGGTTGGAACGAAATGGCGAAGAATAACCTGTCGATCTCAAACCAATATGCAGCTGAAGCATGGCAGGTTTTGTTTACAGGAGTAAAAAACTGTAACGTAGCATTGAAAGCCGCAGATTTTTATCAGACCAATTATTCAAAAGGAAATGACGGAGCAGATATTGATGCAGCAAGAGGACAAGCATATACATTGCGGGCCTACTATTATATGCAATTGGAATGTTTGTTTGGTGAAAGCTATATTACAACCACTGGTGGTGGTGATAAAAGAGGCGTTCCGATCTTTGATAAAGTGCCTACATCTATAGATAGCACCGCTCTTCCACGTAGCAGCGTTAAACAGGTTTGGGATCTTATCAAAAGCGATTTACAAAAAGGCGCCGACCTGCTGAAAGGAAGGGTTTGGAGCGGCGATGACAGGGGCAAAGCATCTGAATGGACAGCGAAAGGCTTGCTGGGTAAAGCTTACATCTATACGCAGGATTGGGCAAATGCTAAAACTGTGTTGCTGGATGTAATAAGCCATAGCGGCAAAAGCCTTATGCCTTATACTAAATACAGGGATGCATTTGTAGGAAATCCTGATAATGAATTTAACCAGGAATCTTTATTTGAATTAAATATTGATCCTGATGCAAAAGGTAACTATGGTGTATACGGTGATAATATCAATGCAACAAGTATCAATGGTTTGATCTGGTGCCCATGGAATCTTGGTCCTGATGGAACCGAAGGCGGATCTCAGGCAATGGGCTACGGTAACGAAATTTTCCACGACAGAAGTGTGGTTCGTTTCGGTTACACATTAGGATCTTACACTCTTGTAGACAACCCAAATTTTAATTCATCCAAACCTGCTGCTTTCGACAATCCTAAGAAAATAATGGACCCTACTTACAGAACAAAAGCTATTGCAGCAAGAAGCAATCTCACAGTGGATCCCCGCTTGTATGTAGCTGGCTTACAACCTTGGGTAGACTCCGTAAAACCAGATGGTAAAACATGGTACCCTGTTGGCATGCCAAACTTTTATGCTGGTCAGGCAGGCAAATATGGTTTTAGTGTAAGAAAAAATGCGGTGATCTATAACAACATCAATAACCAGGGACCTGCCGACGGCGCAAACTTCTATCTGTTGCGCTTAGCGGATGTTTACTTGTTATATGCGGAAGCACTGCACAACACAGGTGATGATGCAAATGCAGTAGAATATTTAAACAAAGTAAAACGCAGAGCTTATAATTTGCCTGTAGATGCACCATCTGCTGTGGATTATAAATCAATGACCGATGTCACTCCGGCAAATTCAGCAACCGATCCGATTCTTGGTCACAATCCTTTGTACTACGAGCGTTGGGCAGAATTATACAACGAAGGTTCATGGTGGTTCGACGTATGCCGCTGGAGAATTGGCAAAACAGAAGCAGACTTTTATCAGAATGCTTTGAATGTACATGAAGGTACATTGTCAAGCCAGTGGAGTGACGCCAAATCTTACGTATGGCCGATACCATTGACAGAACTCAACTCTAATCCTAAGATTACGAGTGCAGATCAAAATCCGGGATACAACTAATCAATACCAACGGAGGTGTTCTAACAACAACTTATATAAACTATGCGAAGTCGAAAGGCTTCGTATAGTTTATACCTGAAATTTTTTGTTCTACTGAAAAGAAATATTGACCAACATTTAGGGACGTGTGTAATGGTTTGCATTGCGGGCGAATGCGATTCGCCCCTACGGAACCCTTATTATCAAACTTATTATGCAGAAAACAACAATACATACGGTTAGCATTGTCATGATGGTTGTAGCATTGTGCTGCTGCATAATATTACAATCCTGTGCGCAAGATAATCTCAAAAACGCAACCGAATTGAGCTTGCCCATTACCAATAAAAAAATGGTCATCGCGCATTGCATGACAAACATCATACGGTACAAGGGACACAAGTTTGAAGACAGTTGTGATCCTGATTATTACTCGCCTAAAGGAAATATCTCCGCGCCCATCGGTGGCCTCACTCAAGTGGTTCCCATGAATGACCGTTTACTCAAAGATGCATCGCTGGACGAAGCAGTGGAATTTGAAATGCGCACCGCCATTAAATCCGGCATTGATGGCTTTCAATTTTATTACACACTATACAACGATTCCTGGGACGATATTATTAAAGCATATTTTCGCGTAGCAGACGCAAAGAATATCGATTTTAAATTAGCACTCTGCATCTCTCATCCCTCAGGTTCTACTGAAGATAAAAAGATTCAAGAGTTTGCAAAACGCATTAATGGCATCATGAATGCTGTTGGCAGAAATAACTCGCACTGGTTACGTACGCCAGATGGTCGTTTGGTGGTGTATTTGTGGTACGGCGAACAGATCGCCGACATTCCCGCCAACCTCAAAGGCAAGCCGGAACAATATTACATGGCAAATGCCTTTAAGAAATTAGGCGATGCTGTGAATGAAAAATTTGCATGCATTTATTGCATCAACGAAAATATTACCAAACAAAAATTGAATCGTGTGCTAGATTATTTTCCTGCTGTTTGGGTATGGACGCTTCCATACAAAGAGCAGGGATATATTGGAAATCTTGTGGCAGACGAGTGTAAAAAAAGAAACAGAACCTTTGAAGGATCAACCTTTAATGATTTTTATACATCAAAGCTTTTAAAACGTGGCACATGGGATATGTTTCACGATGTACAAGACGCCGTAAATGCGGGTCTTGAAAATGTGGAGCGCAAATATGTTGCTACCGGACTCTCCTACAACTTCAGGAACTTATTTGAATTCGGGATAAAAAGAGACGCTTCAGTTATAAACATAATCACCTGGAACGATTATCCCGAAGGTCACCATATAGCACCGGAAATCAATCACAACGATGGTTTCGCCATTCTCTTGAATTATTACAAAGGTGTTTGGAAACAGCAACCTTTCTATAAAGAGCAAGATGTGATAGTAACATTCTTCAAAAAATATAAACACGATATAACGCCAAAGCCTTTTGATATACCCGTCGTTTCTTTCGAGGAAAACGGTGTGTCGCTTGCTTCTGAAGATGCGATAGAATTAGTGACGATTTTGAAGGATAAAGCTTCACTAAATGTGAACGGTAAGATAGTGGATGTTCCTGCAGGCTTTGCTGTGACACGTTTTCCGCAAAGTGCAGGTGCTGTTACAGCATCCATCATAAGGAATGGTGTAGAAGTGAAAAAGTTTACAACACCGGAATGGATAACAGATAAACCCTATCGTTCGGATAGGATCACATATAGTTACAGCAGTGAATTTGGTAAATATTATAAAAGCATTTTTGGTGATCTGCCTCCCATTTATTCGATGGAGTACAATGCAGATTCCACGCGATTGAACATAGGAAGGAATTGAAAATTTGTGCAGTCCGTAGAGACGCGTTGTACGCGTTTCCGAAAAACAATATATGCCACAGAGAACACAGAGACACAAAAAAAGATGAATAGTAAATAATGAGAGCTGAGCAAGAAATAGGGTAGAGTTTTCAATATCCTTAAAATCTTCTGTGCTTCAGTGCCCTCTGTGGCAAGAAAAAGAATGATTGAAAAAAATAAAACAGATATGCGACTAATGAAGACTTGTGTTTTCTTTTTGTGCATTGCCTTTTTGCAAAGATCAATGGCCCAGGAAGTAACCACATTAAATGCCGGGATGAGCAAAGTAAGATTGGAATTCGTACTTGATAAATCCGGAATACCCAACTATGCAGTTTATTTTAATCAGAAGCAAATTGTAAAGCCATCATCACTTGGTTTTGCATTGAGCGACGACAGCACGTTTTATAAGAATTTTGAGTTGCGGGGCAGCGAAAAGAAAACGGTAGATGAAACGTGGAAACCGGTGTGGGGTGAGGTGAACCAAATAAGGAACAACTACGAAGAACTCACCGTACACTTGAAACACAAAGGAACAACGAGCAGGTATCTTGATATCGTTTTCAGAGTGTTCGCAGATGGCGTAGGTTTTCGCTACGTTTTTCCACTACAGGCCGATCTCAAATATTTTATCGTTACCAATGAGTTCACGCATTTTAATTTAACAGGCGACCACAAAGCTTTTTGGATACCTGGAGATTACGACACGAATGAGTATCCATACACTACTTCAAAACTTAGCGAAGTAGATGCATGGAAGCTCGCTACAACAGCCACGGATATTGCCGTTCGCGAAGCCCCTGATCAATACGCGGTGCAGACACCATTGATGATGAAGACAAATGATGGTTTGTACATCAACATTCATGAAGCGGCGTTGTCTGGCTATCCCGCAATGCAATTGCATGTCGACAGAAGCACAAGCAGTTTGTCATCAAGCCTTGTTCCCGATGCAGTCGGCAGCAAAGCGTTTCTGCATGCGCCATTCAAAACACCATGGCGCACAATTATTGTTAGCGATAAAGCAACAGATATTTTAGCATCAAAACTTATTCTCAACCTCAACGATCCTTCTGTAATTCAAGATCCATCATGGATCAAGCCGATGAAGTTTGTGGGCATTTGGTGGGAGATGCAAATCGGCAAAAGTACATGGCGATATTCCGAATATGCAGACAGTACTGACGCAAATGGCAAACTGATTCCCAATGGCAGACATGGAGCCAATACAGAAAACGTAAAAAGATATATTGACTTTGCTGCGAAAAATGGTATTGGTGGCGTGTTGGTAGAAGGCTGGAACACTGGCTGGGAAGACTGGTTCGGCAACTGGAAAGAAGATGTTTTTGATTTTGTAACGCCTTACCCCGATTTTGATTTAAAAGAAATTACCGCATATGCCGCTTCGAAGAATGTAAAGATGATCATGCACAACGAAACATCTGGTTCTGCGACAAACTATGAAAGGCAGATGGATACAGCATTTCGCTTCATGAATAAGTTCGGATACACTTCTGTGAAAACAGGTTATGTAGGAAAAATAATTCCACGCGGTGAACATCATGATGGACAATGGATGGTGAATCATTATGAGCGTGTGGCCAAAAAAGGAGTGGAGTACAAAGTAATGGTTGATATGCACGAGCCGCCGAGGCCAACGGGCATGCAGCGTACTTATCCTAACTGGCTCGCATGCGAAGCTGGTCGTGGCAATGAATACAACGCTTTCAGTAAAGGGAATGCACCGGAGCACGAAACCATTATGCCTTTTACCCGGCTTATGGGCGGGCCAATGGATTACACACCGGGTATTTTTAAGTTAAAAAATTATTCTCCCGAAGATCCTACAAGGCAGGTGCACACAACACTTGTAAAGCAAATGGCGCTCTACATTACAATGTACAGCCCGGTGCAAATGGTTTCTGATCTTTTGGAAAACTATGAAGCCAAACCTGATGCGTTCCAGTTCATAAAGGATGTTCCTGTAGATTGGGACGATAGTAAAATTTTGGAAGCTGAACCGGGAGACTACGTAACCATGGCACGTAAAGAAAAAGGAAAAGACAACTGGTTCATTGGCGCTATTACGGATGAAAATGCAAGAACAACAAGTCTCTCACTCGATTTTCTTGACAAAGGAAAAAAATACATAGCCGTTATTTACGCCGATGGGGATAAAGCAGATTGGAAAGACAATCCTGAATCATATAAGATACAGAAGCTGAAAGTAGACGCAAAGACCAAACTAAACCTTAAACTAGCCCCCGGCGGCGGCGCTGCGATAAGTATTATGCCAGATTACTAATAGTTGATTCGTACAAGATGTTAAAGCTGTTAACACTCTTAAAACACCATTGATGTAAGATTTCTATCTTTTGTCAATGGTTTTTTTGTTCGGATGGATGCAATACGGTTATGCTATGACCCCAAGCGAGCGATAAATGATGGATTATTTCACTTTTAGAATATGTTTTTCAAGAAAATAATCCACCTGATTTTCGTTGGGCTTCATATGACTTTCGTCATAAAACCCTTTATGGTTGCGGATTCTAAGATTGGGGAGCTCGTTTTGGCATCATGAAGCGGAGAAAAACTTGGTTTAGAAAGTTCTCTGTCGCGTGCTACTTTTACATTGTGAACGGAACGAAAGGGTTGAGAGAGAAGAAAGAAGCGAAGATTCCGACACAGTAGCAGAGAAAAAGCAAAAAGGCTGCTACACTAACAAAAGAGATTTTTACGAATTTTTCATATGGCAAGCAATCGTTAGAGGTCAGCTGTTTCTACAGAGGACCCTTTTTTTTACACAGAGTTTTTTAGTTTTTAGCATAATGAAGCCGGCTTCTTTTGGAGCCGGTTTTTTGTTTTTGGGCTGCCCCATTTTTTAACCACAGAGTACGCGGAGATTTTTTTCACAGAGGAAAGGAGATTTGCGAGGCGCTCTTCTTCTCCTGTTCTTTCGTGAGCAACTATTAATTTCGAAGCATGTCCTCCTTTCCTCTGTGAAGAAACCTCCGTTAACTCTGTGGTAAAAAGGTGTTGGCTCAGAGTGAATGTTGCAGACTGTACACGGTACACCGAACATTGCTCAACATTCTTACCTTTGACCCACTAAAACATTCAGGTGTCAACATTACCCGCAGCATTACTATCATCCCTCAAAGGTTTGCCAGGCTACGATGAACAGGCATTTACGCAAGTGCATGCGTCTGGCCAGCAGATCACTTCGGTAAGAATAAATCCCGCAAAAGCATTCGATGTTCATGAGCATAGTTTTGAAGTGGATTCGAAAATTCCATGGACCTCCAACGGCTACTATTTAAAGCAAAGGCCCTCATTCACGTTGGACCCGCTATTGCATGCAGGCGCTTACTACGTGCAGGAAGCATCCAGTATGTTTTTAGAACAGGCTTTGCGACAAACGGCAGACATGTCGCAATCATTGAAAGTATTGGATCTTTGTGCCGCTCCCGGCGGGAAATCTACATTGATACAATCCGTTATTTCAAATGGGAGTTTACTCATCACCAACGAAGTAATAAAAACAAGAGCCAATATTCTAGGGGAAAACATCACGAAATGGGGTGCAGAAAATGTAGTGGTTACCAATAATGATCCCAAAGATTTTGCGAAGCTGGAAAACTATTTCGACATCATCGTGATAGATGCGCCATGTAGCGGCAGCGGATTGTTTCGCCGCGATGCTGATGCGATAGAAGAATGGAGCGAAGCCAATGTACAACTCTGCAGCCAGCGCCAGCAAAGGATCATAGCCGATGTGTTGCCAGCGCTGAAACAAGGCGGCATTTTAGTTTATTCCACTTGTTCCTATTCAAAAGATGAAGACGAAGTAATTGCGGATTGGATGATTGACGAGTTCAATATGAAAAGTCTGCGTTTGTCAACCGAACCGGAATGGAACATCGTGGAAACGTTAAGTGATAAACACAAAGCGTATGGATACAGATTTTATCCGGATAAAGTAAAAGGCGAAGGCTTCTTCATAGCTTGTATGGAAAAACAGGAAAGTGACGGCAGCGAAGTAGCGTTTCCAAAAAAATCAAAGCTGGAAAAATTATCAAAGAATGACATCGCCATTGCTGAAAAATGGATCAGCGAAAACGCGGGAATTTCTATTTTAAAATGGAAAGAATTGGCATTGGCCCTTCCTGCGCAATTCGTACAGGATATCGACCTGTTGCAGCAATCGTTATATATTAAACAGGCTGGTGTTGCATTGGGGCAAATCACGCCTAAAGAATTAATACCAGAACATTCACTTGCCGTTAGCAATTTATTAAGTAATAATATTCCTGTAGTTGACGTTACATTAGATGAAGCACTGCAATATTTGCGGAAGGCTGATTTAAAACTTGACTCCAAGGATAAGGGGTGGGCCGTCTTGCGATACAAAAGCAGAAATCTAGGCTTTGTAAAACTATTGCCGAACCGATTAAACAATTATTATCCGAAAGAGTGGAGAATTTTGAAGTGAGACACAAAATTGGTGCTTAATTTGTACGATGTTCACAAAGATTATTCATATTTGCACGGTTTAAACAACTATAACATGAGGTTTTTTCTGAACGTATTCCTTTTGATTCTAATATCCGGAGCCTCTTTTGCTCAATCTGGTGATTTGATGGTTGGAGGCACCTCGCCTAATTTATATGTGGAGCACACGGTCGTGGCGAAAGAAAACTGGTACAGCATCGGCAGGTTGTATAACATCAGCCCGAAAGAAATTGCTCCTTTTAACAGTGCCTCAATGGACAAAGCATTGAGCATTGGCGAACAAATAAAAATTCCACTTACTGCCGCAAATTTTTCACAGGATGGTCAGAAGGCAGGTGATGAGGTGTTTGTTCCTGTCTATCATGTCGTAGCGGAAAAAGAATGGATGTATCGCATCAGCACCAACTACAATAAAGTTCCTACTGCATATATTGAAAAATGGAATGGGATTACAAATGATCAGCTGAAAGCAGGAATGAAACTGGTCGTAGGATACCTGAAAGTTAAGCCTGGTCAGAGCGCATTAGCTGCTAAAGGATCGACAACAATAAAGACAGAAACGGCGACTGTTGTTGAAACGAAATCCGCCAATACTCAAGGTTCAACGGGTGCCGTGGCAGCAACGACAACTGCAACGCAACAACCAGCGGTAACAAAAACTGAAGATAAAAAGCCTGAACCTGTTGTTGAAAAAACTGCTCCTGTAACGGTTACTGAAAACAAACCGGTTGCGGCTGCCTCTACTGAAACGCCTTCCAATGTTGATTTCAAAGGTGGTTATTTTAAATCTCAATTTGACAATGGAGGTAAAAGCTCTTCCGGCTCTGCAGCTATTTTCCGCAGCACGAGTGGCTGGAGCGATGGTAAATACTACGTTTTAATGAACAATGTGCCTGTTGGTACCATCGTTAAAGTGAGCAATACTTCCAACAATAAAATTGTATACGCGAAAGTGCTTGGCAATCTTGCTGACATAAAAGAAAACAGTGGCCTCGCAATCCGCATAAGCAACGCTGCAGCCGCAGAGCTTGGTGCTGGTGAAAATAAATTCAGCGCGTCGATTGCTTATTAATAATTGAATCACTGAATTATTGAATAATTGAAAAGGTTGAAGAAATTCAACCTTTTTTTATTTGAGCACCGTAAATGAGATTGCTTCGGCAATTGCCGTAGTGCGCTATTTGTTTACAATGTCATACAACAAGCTCGGCTTGCCTCGCAATGACGTGCTGCTGCGAAATTCTGGAATAACACGCTGTTTGATAAAATGCAGCAAAACCGCAACGTCATTGCGAGGCCTGCGGAGAATGAATGTTTGAATTACAAAAGCAATGTCGAAAAGCAGAGGCGGCCGAAGCAATCTCAACGGCGGGTTGCCTGGCGGGATTGCTTCGACCGCTCTCTGTTTGGCGGGACACTTTCGTGTATTTTACTTTGCTGTTCTCAGAGCTTGCAATGACGTGTAAGTCGCATCGTCATTGTGAGGCCTGCGGAGGATGAATGTCTGAATTACAAAAGCAACGTGGAAAAGCAGAGGCGGCCGAAGCAATCTCACCAGAGAGTAAGTTTGAACTCAACGGCCTGTCAACAACCTCAATAATTCAAATAATCGATAATTCAATTATTACCCTTACTTTGCCTAACCTTTTTTCACTGCTATGAGGTGCTTGTCCGTCATATTATTACTGCAAATATTTTTTTGCTGCGACCTGCTTTCGCAGGGAACGCAGTATCGTTTTTCGAGAATAGACATTCGCAATGGGTTGTCTAACAACCAGATCAACACTATATTGCGCGATGACAAGGGTTTTATGTGGTTTGGCACATCCTCGGGATTGAACAGGTACGATGGCTACAAATTCAAAGTTTTCAAGCATATCATTAGTGATTCAACTTCGATTGGTAACGATATCATTTCTAAGATTTGGGAAGGACCGGATAATAAAGTTTGGGTGCAGGCAAGGGATCACATCAATTTTTATGATAGGGAAACAGAAAGTTTTAGCAGAGACGAGAAATCATATTTCGCCAAAATAGGAATTCCTGATTCTGCGATTGATGACATAAAGAAAGATAAAAAAGGCTACTATTGGTTTGTTCATACAACAGCCGGGCTTTTCAAGTATGATAGCAAAACAGAAAAAAGCATTCGCTTTACACATAGCAATAATGACAACGCAACAATATGCGATAATAATGTGACGGCTTTTGCTGAGAATGCTGCCGGTGATTTCTGGATCATTCATGGCAATGGAGTGATGGAAAAAATGGATGGCAAAACAAACAAAGTTGTTTATCGGAATACTTTGCTGGTGCCATACTTTTCAGGCAACAGTGATTTTCAAATTTTTATAGATGCACAGGATGAGCTCTGGTGCTACGTTACAACGGTGTCAAATGGCGTGTTTCATTTCAATCCTTCGCAAAATAAGCTCACGCACATCAGTAAGGAATCGTCGCCGCAACTGAACAATAATATTATCAACGGCGTTACGCAGGACGGTGACGGCATGATATGGATATGCACAGATCACGGTGGTGTAAACATTTACAATAAATATAACAACAGCATTCGCTACCTGCTCAACAACGAAGATGATGACAAAACCATCGCACAAAATGCCATCACCACTGTGTATCGCGATAGTAGTGGTATTATATGGGCCGGCACATACAAGCAGGGCGTAAGTTATTACAGGGAAAATATCATCAAGTTTCCTTTGTTTCGTCATCAGCCTTCAAACCCTACAAGCCTCAGTTACGACGACGTTAATCGTTTTGTAGAAGATGCTAAAGGCAACATCTGGATTGGAACAAATGGCGGAGGTTTAATTTATTTCAACAGGCAAACGAATCAGTTTATACGCTACACGCACAGCAATTCAAACACAAATACCATCGGCAACGACGTGATCGTAAGCCTTTGGATAGATCACGATCAAAAGCTTTGGATAGGCTCTTATTACGGCGGATTGGATTGTTTTGATGGAAAAAATTTCATTCACTACAAACACAATGAAGCAGATCCTGCAAGCATTTCAGATGATCGCATCTGGGAAATTTATGAAGACAGTAAGCAGCGGCTTTGGATCGGGACGCTAGGAAATGGCATCGATTTGCTTGACAGGAATACGAAAACATTTACGCATCATCGCAAGTCAGATGGTTATCTTCAAACCAACTACATCGCGGCGATCACTGAAGACAAAGCCGGAAATATTTGGTTCGGGACAGACGCCGGCATTGATGTGCTGGAGAACAAGACGTCAAAATTTGTTCACCTCTCACACAATGATAATGGCACAAGCCTCAGCAACAATTTTGTGATGACACTGTTGCAGGATAGTCGCGGAATGATATGGGCGGGAACCAGTGAAGGAATCTCCATCTTTGATATCGATCGCAAAGTCGTGAAGATATTAAGGGTAAGCGATGGTCTGCCGGATAACAATATCCTGAACATACTTGAAGACAACAATCACAATATATGGATAAGTACAAGGAATGGCATTTGCAAAATATCCATATCCGGAAATAGCACAAAAGACTATGTATATCGTTTCCAAAACTTCGACGAACAGGATGGCTTGCAGGGCAGAGAGTTCAATGAAAACGCAGCACTAAAAACAAGAAAAGGAGAATTGATGTTTGGTGGTGCAAATGGCTTCAATCTATTCGACCCGTCGAACATACAAACAAACAAATCCGTACCTGCAATCGCTTTTACAGATTTCTTACTATTCAACAAAACAATTGGCGTTGGTGAAAAAGTGGGCAAACATATTGTGCTTGATAGATCCATAAGCGAAACGAACCAGATCGTATTAAAGAGCAATGAAAATGTTTTCTCCATTGAGTTTGCAGCATTAAGTTATTCCAACACCGAGAAGAGCCAGTACATGTACATGCTCGAGGGCTTCGATAAAGAATGGACAATAACGGATGGTAAAAACAGAAAGGCAACCTATACGAACCTTAGCCCAGGCACTTACACATTCAGGGTGAAGGCGTCCAACGATGATGGCGTGTGGAACGAGAAAGGCATTACAATGACAATAAAAGTATTGCCGCCATTCTGGAAAACACCGCTGGCATATTTGCTGTATTTGCTGGTAATCGGAGGCATATTGTACTTCGCACGATACAGAATTTTACAAAGGGCAAGAACAAAATTTGCGCTGGAGCAGGAACGCCATCAGGCGCAGCGATTGCATGAACTCGACATGTTGAAGATTAAATTCCTTACAAACGTAAGCCATGAATTCAGAACACCTTTGTCACTAATACTAACGCCGCTCGAACGGATGTTGAAGTTTAGCGGTGATGATGAGAAGAAACATCTGCAACTCATTTACCGCAATGCAAGAAGATTGTTGAATCTTGTAAACCAGCTCCTTGATTTTCGTAAAATGGAGGTAAAAGAACTGAAGCTGCAGACAAGGCAGGGTGATATCATTCAATTTATGAACGACATTGCACAATCATTTACTGACCTTGCCGATAAAAAGAACATCAGGTTTTCTGTTACAACGAACGTTGAACATTTCATTACTTTTTTTGATCACGATAAAATAGAGCGTATTCTTTTCAACCTGCTTTCCAATGCTTTCAAGTTTACACCAGAAAATAGAACAGTGAGTGTAGGTGTGATGTTAAAAGCGATCCATGCCGACAAGGCAACACATCTTTTAACAGTGAAAGTAAATGACACTGGCATTGGAATGGAGCACGATAAACAGGAAAAAATATTTGACAGATTTTTTCAAAATGAAATCCCGGGCACATTGATAAACCAGGGAAGTGGGATAGGGCTCGCCATTACAAAAGAATTTGTAAAACTGCACAATGGCAGCATTTCAGTACATAGCATTTTAGGTGAAGGAAGCACATTTGAAGTCGCATTGCCATTGACGGAAGTGATACACGCACCTGTGCACATCGAAGAAAATATAATCAATGAAGTGGTTGCGGTAAATGGAAACAACAAACACATTGAAACAGAACAACTGGTTGTTCCGGCAGAAATAGAAAGCGAAGAGGAAATAAAAGAGCATTCATTTTCGAAGAAGCCAACGGTGTTATTGGTTGAAGACAATGATGATTTCCGTTTTTACCTCAAGGACAACCTTCGCGAGCACTTCAATATACTGGAAGCGGAAAATGGAAAAGTTGGTTGGCAAAAAGCATTGGCATCGCATCCCGAGATTGTGGTGAGCGACATCTCAATGCCAGTAATGGATGGAATAGAACTATGTAAAAAACTTAAAGCCGATAAAAGAACGGCACACATTCCCGTAATATTGTTAACGGCACTTACAGGAGAAGATCAGCAATTGCGCGGCCTGGAAACGGGTGCTAATGATTACATGACCAAGCCTTTCAATTTTGAAATTCTTCAATCGCGTATAAAGAACCTATTATCGCTGCAAACAAAAATGCGGAAAACTTACCAAAAGCAAATGGAGGTAAAACCGGCCGATGTTGAGATAAGTTCTCCGGATGAAAAGTTTTTAACACAGGCATTGGAGATAGTAGAGAAAAATATCTCCAATCCGGACTTCTCGGTAGAAGATCTAAGTAAAGCAATGTTCATGAGCCGCGTCGCGCTTTATAAAAAATTGCTTTCGCTTAGCGGAAATAGTCCGATTGATTTCATTCGTGATATCAGATTAAAACGGGCCGCTCAACTTTTAGAAAAATCCAAAATGACAGTTTCAGAAATAGCCTACGAGGTTGGTTTTAACGATCCTAAATATTTCGCGAAGTACTTCAAGAAAGAGTTTGGTGTTACGCCGTCTGCATATGCGAGGACGAACAACTAGTAACTGACTAACTGAATGACTGAATAACTGAGTTGTTTAATGTCGTCGATCAAAAGATTAATCAACATTTCTCATGTGTAACGAAGCTTCGACAAACTCAGCTTGACAGCCCTAGCGGAATGTCAAGCTGAGCTTGTCGAAGCCTTCTGCTTACTTCGTGTTTTTCATAGCTATCGGAATTTCAAACACTAAACCTTCAGTTATTCAGTTACTCAGTTATTCAGTTATTTCGCCTTCTCCATCTGAACCGCTTTTGGAAACAGGATATTATTCTCAAGATGTATATGCTGGTACAGGTCGCCAACAAATTCTTCTAATTTTTTGAAGTAAAGATTATGGCTATTACACGCGTTCGCCGGAATAGTAAAGTTGTTGGTCAGTTCTTTTATTTTTCTCACCAGTTCACCTGCTGCATTGTGATCGTCCTCCATTACAGCAATTGGTTGCTGAACAGTACTGAAACTGCCGCAACCAGCTGCCCCGGCATTTTGCTGCTCAAGTTGTTTAATAAAAGGAAATAGGATCATTTCTTCTTTGTGCATATGCGTGTGCAATTCTTCCAGCAACTCCATTACGTGATGTCTCAACAGTGGAAGATAGGTGAAGCGGTCGCCATGTTTATAAGCTACCCGGTTGCTCAGTTCGTCCAGTAGTTGGGTGCTTTCTCTTACATATTTGTGGTGAACATTCACAATGTAATCAGCAAGAAAAGAAGACGGCCAGCCATCAAAATCGTGTTGCGCCGTTCCAACATTTATTGTTTCAGATTTGCTCAGCGCCTCTTTTACTAGCTCAACATCCAGCCCCTCAGCTGCAGCCGCTTCCTCCATAGTTTTCTTTCCACCACAACAAAAATCGATGCCGAGTTTTTTGAAAACTTCTGCTTTGCGGTAGTCTCTGCGGGCCATTTCGCCAACTGTTTCCTGTTTTGTTTCTAATGAACTGTAACTCATAATATGTAAGTTTAATTTTAAATAAGGATGTTTTTGTCTTTTATTGTATCAAAAAAAATTTTAATCAATTTTCAGAAATGCTTTTCCGGTTTGCAGTGAAACCGCCATATCCTTGATCGTTATACTGGATAGCATTTGTTTAATGTTATTTCTGATGGATGCATATTTATTATGTAGAGGACAAGGTTCTACTTCGGAGCATGCTTTAAGACCCAGGCCGCATTTCGATAAAACTTCCTTTCCTTCGATAGCTTCTACCAGGGCGATCATCGGTTGCTTCAGTTGGTCCGCCGTCATGTAAAAGCCGCCATTTACTCCTTTTTGGGAGCTAAGCAGATGGTTCCTCGTAAGTATTTGTAAAATTTTCGCGGTAAAATGTCTTGGCGCTTCAATGTTCTCACAAATTTCTTCAATGCCTGTTTTCTCCGTTTTATCGCTTTGCGAAGCAATATAAACGGCCGCCCTTATCCCATATTCACATGTTTTTGAAAAAAGCATTGGTCGAAGTTTTAGCAAAGGTAGGAGTAATTAAGGATAAAAATGTCTTTTATTGGAGAAATAACTGAATAGACTGAAGGTTACGGATCGAAAATTCTGTTAGACAATCAGCACCTCAGTTTATTCAGTCCATTCAGTTTATTCAACTCTCAGGTGGTCAAATGTTAAGCGAGCAAAATAATCTATTAAAAATCAAACTTTTACGCAGTCGCTCGGCTCAGGTTAACATTTTTACCCCTAATCGTAAACAATCAGCTTACCTCTCCAAAAAGTTTTCGGATGATATTCGGGTCGTCTTTCATTGAGAAAGAGGAACTAATAAAACTTGTGATAAAATGATTGTTTTGCCTGTTAGAAAAGTAGCATTGCTTTGCGCCCTTTCTTTTTTGGTTGCTATAAATGTATCCGCACAGCAACCCGTTTTAGAAAAATTACAGAACGGCATTACCATAAATTTTTCCGCGCCCAATGATGAAGGTGTCAATAAACTTTCCTTGTATGTTATCAATGATAATATTATAAGGGTGGTGGCAACTCCATTAAACGGATCGGAGACAGACAAAAGCCTGATGTTACAGGACAACCTACCCAACAACAAGAACTCGAATTGGAATGTAACAAACAATGAAAACGAAGTCATTGTAAAGACGGCTGCTATCCAGGCACAGGTTTCCCTTAAAACGGGAAAGGTGATTTTCAAGGATCTTTCCGGTAATATTTTATTGCAGGAAAAGGATAACAGCCGCCACTTCAGGCATGTGGTTTACGAAGGACAACCGCTGTATGAAACGCAGCAGGCGTTCACTTTAAAAAATGACGAAGCTACTTATGGTCTTGGTCAGCACCAAAGTGACGTAATGAATTACCGCGGTCAGCAGGTGTTTTTGTGGCAAAACAATACCGAGGTAGCAGTACCATTTTTAGTGTCCAGCAATAACTATGGTATTCTTTGGGACAATAATTCACTGACTACTGCTGGAGATGTTCGTCCGCTGATGCCATTGTCTGCTTTGAAATTGTATTCAAAAGAAGGCGATAACGGTTGGTTGACCGCAACATACGGACATCACAACAGTCCATACAAACAATTTGCAGTAAGAGCAGAATCTGATATCGACTATACTTTTCTGAATGACATTAAAAAAGCGCCCGAAGGATTTTTTGCCCTGAACAACGGACTGGTAACATGGGAAGGTACAGTAGAATCAGGCATAACAGGTTTACATCAGTTTCATGTAAAATCCGCCGGCTATGTAAAAATTTGGGTGAACAATCAATTGCTCCTTAATCGCTGGCGACAACCCTGGAACCCGGGAGACGTATTGATGCCTTTGCAAATGGAAAAAGGTGTTAAGTACAATATTAAAATAGAATGGCAACCGGATGGAAACGACAGCTACCTGTCTGTAAAATGGCAGGCTCCTGTTACCGATGCACAGAAGAATGACTTCGCTTTTGTTTCGAATGCAGGTAAAAAAATTGATTACTATTTCATCAACGGAAAAAACCTGGATGAAGTAATAAGTGGTTACCGTTACCTCACCGGAAAAGCGATCATGCTGCCGAAATGGGCGTGGGGTTTATGGCAAAGCCGTGAACGTTATAAAACACAACAAGAGCTTTTAGATGTTGTAGCTGAATTCAGAAAAAGAAAAATTCCGCTGGACAACATCGTACAGGATTGGAGTTATTGGAAACAAGATGATTGGGGCAGCCAGCAGTTTGATAGCTCACGTTTTCCCGATGCAACAGGAATGATCAAAGCTTTGCATGCACAGAGCACGCACTTTATGATTTCTGTTTGGCCAAAATTTTACGAAGGCATTCCTGCATACAAACAGTTTAATGCAAACGGATGGTTGTATAAAAGAAACGTAGCAGACAGACAACGCGACTGGATTGCACAAGGATATGTTTCTACGTTCTATGATGCATTTAATGCAGATGCACGTAAAGGGTTCTGGGATTTGCTCAATAAAAATCTGTATTCAAAAGGTGTTGACGCATGGTGGATGGATGCAAGTGAACCGGATATTTTGTCGAACGTAAGTCCTGAAAAAAGAATAGAGCAAATGCAGCCAACCGCTGCGGGCCCTGCTGCGCAATACTTAAACGCATATCCTCTTGAAAATGCAAAAGGCATTTATGAAGGACAACGTGATACCGACCCTAACAAAAGAAGTTTCATTTTAACACGCTCCGGTTTTGCAGGATCGCAACGCTATGGTGCTGTAATATGGAGTGGCGATATAGCTGCACGCTGGCACGATATGAAAGATCAGATTGCTGCTGGATTGAATTTTTCTTTGTCCGGACTTCCTTACTGGAGCATGGATATTGGTGGCTTTGCCGTTGAAAAAAGATATGAGCATGCGCAAGGCGAGGACCTTGAAGAATGGCGCGAGCAAATGACACGCTGGTACCAGTTTGGTGCTTTCTGTCCGCTGTTTCGTGTGCATGGTCAGTTTCCGTACCGTGAAATTTACAATGTAGCACCCGAAACACACCCAGCATACAAAAGCATGTTATACTACGATCACCTGCGATACAGACTAATGCCTTACATCTATTCTTTCGCAGGAAAAATTTATCAGGACGACTATACACCAATGCGTGCATTGGTGATGGACTTCAATACAGATCCCAAGGTTAAAAATATTGGCGACCAATTCATGTTTGGTCCTTCATTGCTCGTAAGTCCTGTACTGGAATACAAAGCAACGAGCCGCAATGTGTATCTGCCACAGGGCAACGGTTGGTATAATTTCTACACCGGAAAATATGAAGATGGCGGCCAGACCATCAATGCTGATGCGCCTTACGAACGTGTTCCATTATTTGTAAGAGAAGGTGCGATTGTGCCTGTTGGTCCCGAGTTACAATTTACTTCTGAAAAACCTGCTACAGTAATTACGTTGTATGTGTACACAGGAAAAGACGGCAGCTTCTCGTTGTATGAAGATGATGGAGTAAAATATAATTACGAGAAAGGAGCATTTGCAAACATTCCTATCACCTACAACGAAGTTGATGGAACGCTTACCATTGGCGAAAGAAGCGGCACATTCGATGGCATGTTGAAGAAAAGAACTTTCAATATAAAATGGATCAGCAAAAACAAAGCACAGGCATTTGATGCAGACGCGAAAGGCGACGAGAGCGTGACGTACAGCGGAAAGAAGATTGTGGTGAAAAGAAAATAATTGAATCATTGGGTGTTCTGGATTACTACTGAAAAGAGTTGATAGTTGTTGGTTATTAGTTGTTAGGCTTTTCGTTTGATATTCCTGCTAACTAATCAACCAGCAGCTAAAAACTAAGGCGCCTCGGTTCGTGTCTTCACGAACCGAAACAGCGAAACGGGGTGATGTGTTTCGTGAGGACACGAACCATGGCAACCCAAACAACTAACAGCTATTAACTAACAACTGTCTCTTACTACTACTAATACTCATTTTTAATTACACTTAAACGTAAAACTTGCATATGACGAAAAGAAAACTCAACCAGCGATTGGTGTTTATGCTTTGCGCATTCATCACCACGCTGCTGCTTAGCGAAAGTAGTTTTGCACAAAACGCCGCACTGCGAAAAATAACAGGCTCGGTGGTAGATGCAAAAACCGCACAAGGAATTTCCACTGCTACAATTCTTGTAAAAGGCTCAACGAGGGGCGCCGCCACCGATGACAAAGGAAACTTTTCCATTGAAGTGGCCGATGGAAGCGTACTGCAAATAAGCCACTTAGGATATGCCGCAAAAGAAATAAAAGTAACAGCAGCTACAAATAACATTAGAATAGAACTGGATCTGAACCAAAACAACATGGACGAAGTTGTTGTAGTTGGTTATGGTAGCCAGAAGAAAAAAGTTGTAACCGGCGCCGTAAGCAGCGTTAAGGGTGGTGCTTTAGAAAGCAATCACGCTATTTCCACACTGGATGCCTTGCAGGGACAAGCGCCAGGCGTTGTTGTTAAATCAACTTCCGGCCAGCCGGGTGACGCTCCAAAGATTGTTATCAGAGGCGTAGGCACTAACGGAGAAGCTGGCCCGCTTTATGTTGTGGACGGTATGCCAACTACGGATATCTCTTACCTCAATCCGTCTGATATTGAAACTATGGACATCCTGAAAGATGCAGCATCTTCTGCCATCTATGGTACACAGGCTGCAAACGGCGTGGTATTGGTTACAACAAAACGTGGAAAGGCTGGTAAAAAATCTCTTTCTTTTGATGCTTTTTACGGATGGCAAAACCCTGCGAAGAAACTTGACTTGCTGAATGCAAAAGAGTATGCGATCATTATGAACGAATCTGCCATCAACTCTGGCAGAGGGCCATACTTCTTCTTTTCTCAGAAGCAAATAGACACGATGGGCGCAGGTACAGACTGGCAAAAAGAAGCCACTATTAAAAATGCAGCCACACAGAATTATAATCTTGCTTATTCTGGCGGTAACGATCAGTCTATTTTCTCAAGCGCATTGTCGTACCAGAAACAGCAAGGCGTTATGGGATTGCCCGGACAATCTTTCTACGAAAGAATTAATTTCAGAATAAATTCCGAGCATAAAGTTTATAAAGACATCATTAAGGTAGGTGAAAATCTTACTTATACTCATTCCAACCAAAAGGGTATAGGAACCGGCAATATTTATGGCAACTCAATGCGTTCGTTATTAAATGCCAGCCCTGTATTTCCTGCTTACAATGCAGATGGAAGTTACGGCAAGTCATGGCAACCAAGCGAAGCCAATCCTTTAGCAGTAATGGATGTGAGCTACAATAACCAAACCGTGTACGACCGCATTTTTGGAAACCTCTATACAGAAGTAGCTATTCTGAGAGATTTAAAATTCCGTTCAGATTTCGGTGTTGACCTTTCCTACAACACTTACCAAAAATTTACGCCCGTTTATAATTTAAGCACAACGTTTGTAAACAGCTCCACAATTGCTGCGCAGGAAATGTATAAAAATTATACATGGAACTGGGATAATACATTAACGTATCAAAAAACATTTGGCCAGCACAATCTGAATGTTGTAGTGGGAACCAGTGCTAAAGAATATTCTCAATTCAATATCAGAGCAAGCGGAACGGGCATTACGACCATTGAGGATTTTGATCATGCAGTTCTTACAAATATTACTGCCGGAACCGCTAAAGCATTTGGTCTGGCTGGTTCTCCTTCCTCACTGAATTCTTATTTCGGAAGAGTTAACTATAACTACAACGAAAAATATTTGCTAACAGCGATTGTTCGTCAGGATGGTTCTTCCCGTTTTGGTTCCAACAACAGATGGGCAACTTTCCCTTCCATATCTGCGGGTTGGGTTGTAACAAACGAAGACTTCTTTAAAACAAATGCGATAAACTTCCTGAAAATTCGTGCAGGCTGGGGAAGAAACGGTAGCGACAGATTCCCTGACTACAGAGCATTGGCGCTTCTTTCAACAACCAATCTCGGTTATTATTTTGGTGGTGTTGATGCCGGCACTAACATTTCAACAGGTGCTGCGCCAAGCTTTATTGCAAACCCGAATCTTAAATGGGAAACATCTGAACAAACAGATATCGGTTTTGATCTCACTTTCCTGAAACATTTCAATTTAAACTTCGACTATTATAACAAGAACACAAAAGATTGGCTGGTACAAGTTCCGGTGCCTGATATCGTAGGAACAGGTGCGCCTTACATTAACGGTGGAAACGTTGTAAACAAAGGCGTTGAACTTGCATTGAACTATCAGAATAAAATTGGTGAAGTAACTTTTAACATTGGCGGTAATATTGCGTTTAATAAAAACAATGTACAGTCAGTTGCTACTGCGGACGGTATTATTCACGGCTCTAACAACGTGCTGTCATCTACCACACCTGAATTCTATCGCGTGCAGGCAGGACATCCGATCGGTTATTTCTGGGGATATAAAACGGCTGGCATCTTCCAAACCGAGAAAGACGTAAATGATTATGTAGGCAAAAACGGTTTGATACAACCGAATGCAAAACCAGGCGATGTTCGCTTTGCGGATATTAATAAAGACGGAGTTCTTGATGATAATGATAAATCGCAGATAGGCAGCCCTATTCCAACCAATACTTATGGTGTGAATCTTTCTGCAGCCTACAAAGGGTTTGATCTTTCAGTGCAATTAAGCGGTGCAGGTGGCTACCAGGTTGTTGATGGAGTGAGAGCGATAGACGGCTACTATAACAACTATTCTACAGACATTCTTAACAGATGGACAGGAGAAGGTACTTCCAACAAATTACCAAGAGTAACAATGGGCGATGAGTTGAACAAGAACTGGGGCAACTTCTCAGATCTGTATGTACACAACGCTTCATTCATGCGTGTTAAAAGCATCAACCTCGGTTATGATTTAAAAAGATTGATGAAGAATGTGCCTATGCAGCAATGCCGCTTGTATGTATCTGCATTGAACCTGTATACGTTTACTCATTACCGTGGTATTGATCCTGAAATTGGCTATGGTAACACAGAAGCTGATAATACTACATGGTCATCTGGTATTGACATTGGCCGTTACCCAACGCCAAGAACAATACTGGTGGGTGTGAACGTGAAATTTTAGAGAAAGAACACAGATTGTTAAGATTGTCAAGATTTTTTAAGATTGGTTTTTTGAAAAAGAAGAAAAATCATAACAAATCATGAAAACCATAAAAATCTGCGTTCCGTTTTAACGAAAAAAAATTAACAGATGAAACTCAATAATAAAATTTACATAGCCCTTGTGGCGATCATTGCACTGGCATCGTGCAAAAAAAGCTTTCTCGACAAAACGCCTGTAGATGCTATCGCCGCAGAGGATTTTTATAAGACACCAAGCGATGCTTTTAAGGCATTGGTAGCATCATACAATGTGCTTGATTTGACAGGTTACGGTAACATTGTGTTAAGCTCAGAAATCACATCCGACGATTGTTTTGGAGGTGGAGGTTTGGCAGATAACGGTCCAAGACAGTGGGATAAATTCCAGGATTACACCAACCTGAATTCAGATGCATGGAAGAAATACTACCAGGGCATTTACAGAGCGAACGTGCTTCTTGCTCAAATGGGTAATGTAGACTTTGGAACAACACCGGAATTGAAAAATCAATATTTGGGTGAAACTTATTTCCTGAGAGCTTACTATTATTTTGACCTGGTACGCATGTTTGGTAATGTGCCTTTGTTAACAAAACCGATTGAAGGCGACAATTATTATATAACGCAATCTTCTCCTGATAGTGTGTACCACTTGATTGCTTCAGATCTTAAACAAGCAATCACATTGTTAACACCTTCTGCAGTTGGTTATTCTTCCATTAAAGCAACCGATTATGGTCGTGCCACAAAATGGGCGGCAGAAGCATTGATGGCAAGAGTATATCTGTATTACACAGGTTATTACGCAAAGCCTGATTTGATGGGCGTTTTCACAAAACAAGATGCTACTGCTGCTGTGGAAGATGTGATCACTAATAGTGGTTATGGATTGGTTGACAAGTTTGCAAACTTGTGGAGACCTGCAGCAGGAACAAGCTTCGCGGGACAAAACAATAAAGAAGGTGTCTTCGTAATTCAATATACCGATCAGGGTAAAGGCGATTGGAACAAACAAAACGGTAACCGCTTCCAGGTAATGGTTGGTCTCCGCAACCAGGCGCTGGGCAACTATTACAAAGGCTGGGGTATAGCAACGGTGAACGGCGCATTATGGAATGCATACGATGCAACTGATACGAGAAGAGGAAGCTCGATCATTTCAATTGCAGACGAAAACTTTACTTACACAGTGGGTGATCAATATCAATACACAGGCTACTTCTGGAAAAAATATGCTCCGGTAAATGATGCTAAAAGACCCGATGCAAATGGTGGCGATTTTCAAATTGACAACTATGACAACTATGTTGCGATCCGCTTTGCAGATGTATTGCTGATGGGAGCAGAGTTAAATCTTTCAACAAATCTTGCAAAGGCGCAAGGTTACTATGACCAGATCAGAGACAGAGCTTACGGCGATGCGCTGCACAGAAAAACATTGACAGGAGATGCTGCAGGTTTGAGTCTGGTGATGAACGAACGCAGATTGGAACTCGCACTTGAAGGTCAGCGTTACTGGGATCTGTTAAGACAAGGATTGGATGCTACCAAACAAGCCATTGACAATACAACCGGCGGCACTGATTTCAACATTAGCTTCCGCAAGGAAACAAAGGGTTTGTTTGCAATTCCTGAAGCGCAAATAGGATTGTCAAACGGAACATTAACGCAAAATGCGGGATGGAACTAAAACTGAATAGACATCTCTTGATATTCAAAACAATCAAAAAGATCAAAATGAAATACATAAATATATTCTCAATCGCTGTGATCATAGCCGCTTTTGCTGCATGTTCGCCAAGCGAAAAAAGAGTGGAGCTGCCTGCAATCATCGATAAATCGCAATTGAAATTTAGCGTAACGCAAAACCCAAGTCATGATAACGTCGCTTATCTGAACAGCCAAACGCCAAATGCAAGTCCTTCATGGTCCTTTGGTACATCCTTCTCTACCCGCGTAAAAGACACGGTGCTGTTGCCTTTTGGTGGAGCGAACGTTATTAAATACGGCGTTATTTCAGGTGGTGGTTTTGTGCAGGATTCAGTAAAGATCAACGTTACTAAAAACGATGATGAGTTTTTTGCAAACCCCAACTGGAACCTTTTAACCAACGGACAAGCCGGTAAAACATGGGTGCTTGATATGGTGAACCCAATGGGTTTCTACGGATTGGATTGGGGCAAAGGTGGGTCTGGTGATTGGTCATGGGAACCAGATCTGGCAAGCAATTCGTGGATCATGCCAAGCAGGGATTACGGCGAAATTAAGTTTGACCTGAACGGTAATTTCAACTATACCAAAATATCAAAAGATGCAGCAGGCAATGCGTCAACTTGCGTGGGAACCTTCTCTTATGATTTTGCAAATAAATTGATCAATTTGAACGGTTGCGAGTTGTTGTTTGGTGGAGATTATCATAGCGCAGTAGCAAACTGGAACCAGGTTAAAGTAATTCGTTTAACAGCAAATGAAGTGGTACTAGGCGTTATAAGAACTGTTGATCCTTGTTATTTGGGATTCAGGTTCAAGCCGAAACAGTAGGCAATTGAAAATTGAAAATTGAAAGTTGAAAGTTGAAAATTGCTCTTCATTGTTGACAAGCATTCGAAAAAGCAAACAACTTTCAATTTTCCACTTTCAATTTTCAATTATTTTCAGGCGTCTCTTTTTAATTACTATAAGCAAGCAAGCATCCGGTGGTGTCGGGCGAAAGCTTCGAAGGCCATCGGATTGCTTTTTGAATGAAGAAGTTCTTTAGGTTTGAATCTGTAAGGTGTCTTTTGGTGCATGTTCTTGATGTTTATATATAGAAGTTGCTGCTTGCAGCGGCACCGAGCGAGAAGCGTCAGAGGTCAGTTTTATAAGATTGAAATAGCGTATATATTTGTGTTAACACAAGCCTTATGAATGAGATCTTACTAATTGAAAAAGCTATTGGAGAAATTGAAGCCAGAACGCTTGGCGTGACAAGGCAATTTTTGGAAATTCACAAAGTTGCTTACGTCGATGGGAAACCAAAAGTCGCGAGAGTTGACACGGAAAAAGAAAATGAGGCCATCGTTTATTTTAACGTTGAAGGTGAAAGATTTTTTCTAGCCGTTTATATTGACGTAAAACCTGGCATCGAGGTGCGTTGGATAAATACAGAACCTTATCATTCCATTTGTTTTAGGGCATTATCGGAAACATTATCTTTAAAAGAATTAGCTGCTTTGACAACACTGGTCGCTACAGAAGGTGTAAATAGAGGCGATTTAAAAAGAATAGGAGGGGAAACGGGGATAGTTTGGAAGAGCAGTATTATTGACTTTGAACCCAATCCGGAAGCTGATGAGTTTGAAGACAAGCTAACGAAACTTCTTGATTATCTCGAGCAGGATAAATTAGGGGTTGGGAGACTCGTGAGTGTCGCAAAGGGTTACATTCAAGTGCATTCATCTTTTCACAACGGGAATACTTTAATTGGGGGATATCATATTGATAAGATGCATATACAACGAATGTGTAAACTAAACCTTGAAATTGATTTTGATATTAGTGCGGACGGAAATTTTTTTAATGAGTAAAATATAATAGCCCCGGTTCGTGTCTTCACGAACCGAAATCGATCGAAGTTTGATGATTTGTATGGACACAAACAAGCGCAGAAAAATTTTTAGACTATGGGGTTATTTGATAAAATATTAGGAAAGAAAACTGCACCCGATAACTCAGGAAAAGAAATGGAAACAGTTCAACTGCAGAAAGGCGATGCCGTTATATCAACGGGAGGCAATTCCTTTTTTAAACTTGTTAGACAATTGACCGATGAACAGAAAGAGAAAATTCACAAGTCAACAATCTTACTTAGATCAGGGCAGCTTTTTACGCATTACTGGACAGACAATTTGATTTGTACAGACCGCAATGATCCTGAATGGCAAAATAAGGTTATGTTCTTTTGGAAAGCTGAAGAACCGTTTCCCAAAAAATCATTGCCTCCAATTTTTGAAACCTTTAAAGTCAAACATTTCCTTTTTGCCGGAGATACTTCAAGGATCACGTTAAAAGTTGCGCAAGCGATGCCATGGTTTGGAATGCCGGGAATGGGAGAAAAACATGTTTGCGAACTCAATGGACAAAAAGTATCAATTCCGGAATTAAATAAACTCGGTTTAGTTGATTATATAGAACCCGTGGAACTTTCCAATGACAACTTAGACATATTGGAAAACAGGGAGGCTTATTTCTTTTTAATTGACGAGCGAATTGTGACTTGGAGAAATGGAAGTTTTTATTTGGAAGACAAACCAATTTCCATTGATGTAGCCTATGCTATCGGTGGAATTCATATAATCAAGAAAACTGGGTTGGAATAATGAAAATGATAAAACACTACTTATCCTACCAATTAATTTAGACTCGCATAGTCAAAATGCTCTAACCACTCCAACATCGATAAACAAACAAAATATGAATCTCTCATTGATTAAAAAACTCTCACTTGTGCTGCTGCTTTTTGTTTCTGCTGCTGCCATTGCGCAGACGAGAAGCACAGCATCTTTCAATAGCAGCTGGAAGTTTTATTTAGGTAATGCTACTGATGTGCAGTCGGCAACTTTTAATGATGCTTCGTGGAGGTCATTGGATCTTCCACACGATTGGAGCATTGAATTGCCTTTTGATTCTACAAGCCCCACTGGCACCGGCGGCGGTGCACTAAGAGGTGGATTGGGCTGGTACAGAAAAATATTCACAGTGCCTGCTAGTTCAAAAGGCAAAAAAGTGTTTATCGATTTTGATGGTGTCTATATGAACAGTGAAGTTTTCATCAATGGACATTCATTGGGCGTAAGACCAAATGGTTTCATTTCCTTCCGCTACGATCTGACGCCTTATTTGCACTATGGCAATGAGAAAAATATTATCGCTGTAAAAGTTGATAATTCAAAGCAACCAAATTCACGCTGGTACAGTGGTTCGGGCATTTACAGAAATGTATGGCTCACTACTGTTAATGACGTTTTTGTGGACCAATGGGGGACACATGTAACAACTCCGCAAGTGGATGATCAATCCGCAAAAGTTGTTTTAACCACCACTATTAACAATGCTAAAGCTGAAAACGGAATTGTTTCAGTGAAAACGTTGCTCTATGATGCTAACTCAAAAGTTGTAGGCACAACCAGCAACAATATTGCGGTTCCGCAAAACGGTACCACAAATACAACACAACAATTTTCGATCACAAAACCAAATCTTTGGTCAGTTGACAGACCTTATTTGTACAAAGCCGTAACGCAGATTGTAGAAAATGGAAAAGTGATTGATGAATACACAACAAACTTCGGCGTTCGCTATTTCAATTTCGATGTAGACAAAGGATTTTTCCTCAACGGAAAATATCTGAAAATTCGCGGCGTTTGTGATCACCATGATCTCGGTTGTTTAGGAGCGGCTATCAACACGAGAGCGCTAGAAAGACAATTGCAAATATTGAAAGACATGGGTTGCAACGCTATCAGAACATCGCATAATCCGCCCTCACCAGAACTTTTGGAGCTTTGCGATAAAATGGGTTTTGTTGTAATGGATGAAGCATTCGATATGTGGAAAAAAGAAAAAAATCCTTATGACTATCATTTGTATTGGGACGAATGGCACAAGAAAGATTTGACTGACCAGGTAATGCGCGACCGCAATCACCCTTCTGTTTTCATTTGGAGCGTGGGTAATGAAATTATGGAACAGTGGGATAAGGACGCCGACACATTGGGCGCAGGTATTCTTCGCGAGTTGGTTAGTATAGTAAAGTCGTTGGATGATTCGAGGCCAACCGTTACGGCAAACAATGAACCTAACAGTTATAATGCACTGCTGAAAACAAATGCAACAGATATTATCGGTTACAACTATCATCATAAAGATTGGGATTCTGCTATCATCAAATGGTATCGCAAGCCGTTCATTGTAACGGAGTCAATGTCTGCATTGCAAACACGTGGACATTACGATATGCCATCTGATAGTATCCGCAGATGGCCGCAGCAATGGGACAAACCGCTTACTGATGCAAATGCTGACCTTACTTGCTCTGCTTATGAAAACTGTGCTACTCCATGGGGCTCTACACACGAAGAGACTCTGAAGGTGTTTGAGAAGCAAGATCATGTATCAGGTATGTTCATTTGGACGGGTTTTGACTATATCGGCGAACCAACGCCTTATCCTTGGCCCGCACGCAGTTCTTACTTTGGAATCATAGATCTGGCAGGTTTTCCCAAAGATTCATACTATCTCTATCAAAGTGTTTGGACCGATAAACCAGTGCTGCATATTTTACCTCACTGGAACTGGAAACCAGGACAAACAATCGACGTGTGGGCATACTACAATAACGCCGATGAAGTGGAACTGTTCGTGAATGGAAAATCATTGGGCGTTAAAAAGAAAACGGGTGATGATCTGCATGTAATGTGGCGCACAACTTTTGTACCGGGCACACTTAAAGCAGTGTCACGCAAAAATGGAAAAGTAGTTTTAACCAAAGAAATAAGAACAGCGGGTGCTCCGGCGAAAATTACTTTGCAGGTAGATAGAAAAGCCATCAAAGCTGGCGACGATCTTTCTTTTGTAACGGTTCGTATAGAAGATAAAGATGGAAACCTTGTTCCCGATGCTTCAAATGATGTGCAGTTCAAGCTTTCCGGAGGTGCATCAATTGCAGGTGTTGACAACGGCTCTCAAACGAGTATGGAGTCATTTAAAGCTAGCCACAGAAAGGCTTTCAATGGTCTTTGTTTAGCTGTTGTAAAAGCTGCTAAAGCAGGAAAAGTTACACTCACTGCGACTTCTCCCGGATTGAGTTCCGCTATAGTGAATATTGACGTGAAATAGGGAAAGAGGCAATTAAGAATTAGGAATTAAGAATTAAGAATTCTTTCTGTGCAACAGACGGTTTTGTAAACGGACTTAGGAAAGTTACACGTAAAGAATTCTTAATTCTTAATTCCTAATTCTTAATTTGAGTTTCTAACACTTGCAATATGAAAAAAACGCTTCTCATTCTCGCACTCCTCTGTAGCTTAAAAATGTTTGCGCAAAAAACAGAAGGACTTGCCTTAACACCACCCATGGGTTGGAACAGCTGGAATACCTTTCAAACAAAGATTGACGAAAAAATGGTCATGGAAGTGGCCGATATGTTTGTGTCGTCTGGTATGAGAGACGCAGGCTACACTTACATTGTGCTTGATGATGGCTGGATGGGAATGGAGCGTGATGAGAACGGCAACCTCGTTCCTGATCCGCAGAAATTTCCCCATGGCATCAAAGTAGTCGCAGACTATGTCCATTCAAAAGGATTAAAGTTTGGCATTTACAATTGTGCGGGAACTAAGACCTGCGCCGGTTATCCGGGTACACGCGGATACGAATACAATGATGCGCGCCTGTATGCCTCATGGGGTGTTGATTACCTTAAATTCGACTGGTGCAATAGCGAAGGTATTAATGCCAAAGAAGCATACACTACCATGAGCAAGGCACTCACAGCCACAAAACGCCCGATCGTGTTCAGCCTTTGCGAATGGGGCGGTAATAAGCCCTGGGAGTGGGCCGCGAATGTTGGTCACTTGTGGCGCACCACCGGCGATATCTATAATTGTTTCGAGGGCATTCACAACCAGGGAACATGGAACGCCAACTGCGTGATGAAGATCGTTGATCTGCAAAAGGACCTGCGTCAATATAACGAGCCCGGACATTGGAACGATCCCGACATGCTGGAAGTGGGCAATGGTATGACAGAGGCAGAGGACAGAACACATTTTTCCATCTGGTGCATGATGGCGGCACCATTGATGGCAGGCAATGATATTCGGAGTATGTCCGCCACAACAAAAAATATTCTTACCAATAAAGAGATGGTCGCTGTAGATCAGGATGCATTAGGCATTCAGGGCTATCGTGCAGATGTAAAAGACAGCGTTGAAATATGGATCAAGCCTTTGCAAAACAATGAGCTGGCTGTTTGTTTTTTAAACAGGTCAACTACACCTAAGAATTTTACTTATAACTGGAAAGAAAATGTTGTTAACGATACGTTTTCAAAAACATCTATCGACTTTTCAAAGGTTAAATATAATCTCCGAGACCTCTGGCAAAAGAAAGCCGCAGGAACAACGGATAAACCATTTAAGACAACAATTCAAGCGCATGATGTGGTGGTGTTGAGACTGAGCAAATAGTGAAAAACGCATAGTGCCGAATGCTGAACGCCTAACGCTGTGGCCTAATGCCGGATACTCCGCATTAAGCTTCTGCGTGAGGCGTTAGGCATTCAGCGTTAAGCCTTATTTTTACCGAATAATCAACTTGAATGTTCTTTACCCTGTCTAAAATATTCGTAGTATTTATTGATCCTGCAGCATGGCTGATAATAATTGTAATACTAGCAGCTTTTTTTAAGAAAGGAAAGTGGAAGAAAAGAGCAACCATACTCGCGGTAGCGTTGTTTATTTTTTTTACCAATGGTGTAATTCTTAATCTTATCATTAATGCGTGGCAGCCTTCGCCAAAAACGTTGTCCAAAAAATACAGTGCGGGTGTTATATTGGGTGGGTTTACCGCTTTTGACAAAAAAGGAATTGGCCATTTCAATGGAGCTTCAGACAGGTTAATTACGGCAGTGACATTGTATCATTTAGGACATATCGGCAAAATTATTGTTGCAGGTGGAGATGGGACTATTGACCAGGATAAACCTAAAGAAGCGGATTTTGCAAAGAATGTGTTGATTCAAAATGGTGTAAAAGAAGCCGATGTGTTTGCAGAATCCTATTCACGCAACACATTTGAGAACGCAATGTTTTCAAAGAGAATACTGGATTCATTGCATTTGCAACCACCATATGTATTGGTTACTTCAGCGCTGCATATGCCAAGAGCCGCGAGTGTTTTTAAAAAAGCAGGATTGGATGTAGATATTTATCCTTGTGCTTATGAAACGCTTAATGTGAAGTTTTCATTTTTTGATTACGTCGTTCCCAGCATAGATACATTGATTCAATGGCGTAGCTTTATAAAAGAGATTGTTGGTTATTGGATATACAAGATAACCGGCAAATCGTAAATGCAAACATGGTAAGCATTCGAAAAATAACTGATCACAATGGCCTTGATCTTTTCCTACAACTCACCAAGGAGTATCTTCTTGAGTTGGGAGAAGATCTGTCCTTTCAATCGGTGCAGTCAGAACTGGAAGAGCCGTTATTAAAGTACGGTCCGCCCAAAGGCTTGATATTACTGGCTTTTGTTGATGGTGAACTTGCAGGATGTATTGCGCTTCAACCCATTTTGCCACATTATCAGCTATCAGCTGACGCTAACAGAAATGCATATTGCGAAATGAAACGCATGTATGTTAAACCGGCATTTAGAAAACACGGCATTGGAAACATCCTTGTAGAGGAACTTTTAAAAGAGGCCAAACAACTTGGCTACACGCACATGTGGCTCGACACCTTAAGCAGAATGCAACCCGCCATTAACTTATACAAACGCCACGGGTTTACCACGATCGACCCGTATTATCACAACCCGATACCGGGTGTGATTTTCATGGAAGCGCAGCTGTGATAATTTGAAAATATGCTAATTTGATAATTTGAAAATTCATTTTGTGCAGCTTTCGCCGTTTATAACTGGCACGTTTGAGGAGTAATATTGTTAGTGGCAAATGATCAACCTAAAGCATTTTCAAATTAGCACATTCTCAAATTTTCAAATTAGCTAACTTTCGTTACCTCAACATTTCGCAACTCCTCCAATTTGTACACTACTTCCTGTAATCTTGTTTTTGGAATGCCTATGATCAAATGACTAAATAATTGAATTTCCTGTTTAATAATTGTGCAGCCTGTTTGTTTAACAATCATCATTACATCGTTCATGCAGGTATAATCGAAATCAACTTTGTAAGATACTTCCACGGGTCTTTGAGAAATAGGCAGAACCTGCAAAACCAATGAGGCCGCCATTTTATACGCATTGATCAATCCGGGAACGCCTAATAAAGTGCCGCCAAAATAGCGCACCACCACCACCAGTGTATTCACCAGTTGCTTACTATCGATCTGACCGAGAATAGGTTTGCCAGCTGTTCCGGAAGGTTCGCCATCATCACTTACGCGAAAATTATTGCCATCCAATCCGAGGCGATAAGCAAAGCAATGGTGAGAAGCTTTAGGATGTTCTTTTTTCAGCTCTGCTAATTTCGCTTTGAAATCGTCGGCATCTTTAATAGGAAACGCATAGGCAATAAACTTGCTTCCTTTGTCCTTGTATTCCGCAACGGCTGTTTTGTCGATAGTATAATAAAATTCCTGGTCGCTCATGTTTGGTTAAAAAGATCTGCTGTTATTTGTAAAGAAATCGACTCTGTCAGTAAGCAACCTGAGTTCATCGGTTTTTAGGGCGTTCGTTAATGACGGAGCATGTATGCCCTCATCAATCATTAGTTTTTCATTCGTAATTATTCTTGCCTCATCCCAGTATCCTCCATCTATAAAAGATTGCAGGAGACGGGTGCCGCCTTCGAGCAACACACTTTGAATATTCAGTTGATACAATGCATTGGCGATTTGGTGAACAATGCTTACATCTTCTGTTATTTGATAATACTCAATGTTCCCTGTTTGCGAATGCTTATGTTTATTGAAAATAATTGTTCGAACAGAATTGTCTAAAATATGGTGCGTCGACGGCACTTTAAGTTCCATGTCAAGAAATATCCTCACTGGGTCCGCGCCCTTCCACAACCTCGTGGTAAGAGAAGGGTTATCGTGAACTGCCGTGTTGGTGCCCACCATGATTGCCACTTCTTCGCTTCTCCATTTGTGCACCAAACGGTTGGAAAAATCATTGCTGATATTGATGCGTTTAAAATTCGAACCGCCGATTTTCCCATTGTTGCTTTGCGCCCATTTTAAAATAATGTAAGGGCGATGCTGCGTGTGAAAAGTAAAAAAGCGTTTATTCAGTTCCCTGCATTCGTTTTCCAAAATGCCCGTAGTTACTTCGACACCCGCGCTCAGTAATTTTTCAATTCCCTTTCCATCCACCTGTTTAAAAGGATCGCGGCAGCCGATAACTACTTTGGGAATACGTTCATGAATGATCCTGTCTGCACAAGGCGGCGTTTTGCCATAATGCGCACAGGGTTCCAGCGAAACATAAATTGTGCTTTGGGGAATCAGATGTTTGTCCGCATCCTTCACAGCATCAATGCAATTCACTTCAGCGTGAGCCTGGCCATATACCTGGTGAAAACCTTCTCCAATAATCCGGCCCTCATGCACGAGCACAGAACCCACCATAGGGTTGGGAGCTACATGCCCGGCACCATTTTTTGCCAGTTCAATGCAGCGATGCATATATGTTTCGTGGGAGGTCATTTGTAGATGGGCAAAGATAGGGTTTGACGGGGAAAGAAGGTAAAAGGCACAATTCAAAAGGCAAAAGTCAAAAAGATCTCCGGGAGAAGATTGAACGAATTTTCAGTGTATCACCAATGCCATAAAACCCTACAGGAATTAAGGCTGGGTTCAACATTCTCATCAGTGTAAATCAGTCAAATCAGTGTCATCTGTGTGCCATTGTATTTCAAATCGTGAATCTGTTATCTTTGAACCATGACGCTTAACGACCACCAGCAACAACTATTTTCGCTCCTTTCGGGCGTATACGAACCACGGGAAGCCGCAAATATTGCAGATTGGGTAATGGAGAACGTTACCGGTTGGAAGAAAATTGATCGTGTGGTAAACAAACATATTGACCTTTCGGCAACACAAATAAAAAAACTGGAGCAGGTAAGTGCTGATCTCTTAAAGCATCGTCCTATTCAATATGCTTTAGGTGAAGCCTGGTTCTATGGAATGAAATTTTATGTGGACGAATCTGTGCTTATTCCAAGACCAGAAACGGAAGAGTTGGTAGAATGGGTGGTGAATGATTTTCAAAACAAACAACAGGAAGGTTTTTCCATTTTGGATATCGGCTCGGGAAGCGGTTGTATTCCAATTGCGATCAAAAAAAATCTGGCTTGGGCCGAAGTAAAAAGTTGTGATGTAAGCGACGCGGCATTGCATGTTGCCAGGCAAAACGCCGCGACATTGAATGCTGATGTCCAGTTTCGTCAAATCGATTTTTTAATGGAGGAAAACTGGCAGCAACTTGGAATGGTTGATGTGGTTGTAAGTAACCCACCCTATATTCCAAATGAAGAAATAGCGGAAATGGAAAAACATGTCGTTGATTTCGAACCACATTTGGCATTGTTTGTTGAAAATGAGAACCCATTGATTTTTTATAAAGCGATCGCAGATTTTTCGGCGCAATATTTAAAAACAAAGGGAGCGGTTTACATGGAAACCCATATGGCGCTTGCAAATGAAGTGGCCGCGCTGTTTACGAATGAATTATTTGAAGCGGTGGAAGTAAGGAAAGATCTCCAGGGTAAAGACAGAATGGTGAAAGCTATCAGGAAATAATAAAAGCAATGGAGAAATTTATTTTCTGTTTCTTTTTCCCTTAAATTACAATACCTAAAACTCGCTGTTACTATTACATATTCCTCTTACAAAATGTGGTTTTGAAGTAAATGATTGAAGAAAAATTATCAGTAGAACAACTGGTCGGGCAGTCTCCTATTGCTATAGCTATTTTGCGCGGGCCAGAATATATTGTTGAGCATGCTAACGATCTGTACCTTGAAGTGGTAGATAAAAAAGCAGATCAACTTATCAATAAGTCTTTGTTTGATGGCCTTCCCGAATTGGTCAACCAAAACATAAAGCCTTTATTGGACAGTGTTCTGGCAACCGGTGTTGCTTACCATGGAAACGAGTTTGAAGTTGATCTCATAAGAAAGGGGAACAAGGAAAAGGTCTATTTCAATTTTGTTTATCAACCACTTCGTAACAGCAAAGGGATTGTGGACAGAATAGTGGTGGTAGCAACAGACGTAACCAAAAACGTGAAGGAATCGCATGCTTTGCAAGAAAGTGAAAAGCAGTTCCGCAGCCTGGTAATGCAATCAACTATTGCGATGGGTATTTTGAGGGGAAGGGAGTTGAGAGTGGAGTTGATAAACCCTGCCATGCTGAAAATTTGGCAAAAGGAAGAAAGCGAAGTGCTGGGGAAGAACTTGTTGGAAATATTTCCCAGGCTGGAACATCAACGCTTTCCGCAACTTTTGCTGAATGTGTATGATACCGGTGTCACCTATAGTGAAACGGAAGGCGTTTCGCACGTTGATATGAAAACCCACATCGCTACATTCTATTTCGATTTTACATACGCCCCGCTTTTCGAGAAGGATGGAAAAAAAGTCGAGGGGATAATGATGACGTTAAACAATGTTACCGGCCAGGTAGAAGCGAGATTAAAAACTGAAGAAAATGAAAAGCGTTTGCGTCTTGCTATAAGAGCCACTAATCTTGGGACCTTTGATCTCAATCTGCTGGAAAATTATTACGGCGATATTTCACCAAGGCTCAAGGAGATTTTTGGTTACGAGAAAAATGAAAACGTAACACGTGTTCATCTGTTTGACCAGTTGCTACAGGAAGACGTTGAGATAGTAAGAGAGGCCCATCGCGTTGCCACTGAAACCGGAAGACTTAGCTATGAGGTGCGCATCAAACATCAGAATGGTTCCGTCCATTGGATAAAAGCAAGCGGCGAAATGTTATACGACAACAACAAAACGCCCATACGTCTTTTAGGAACAGTAATGGATATTACGGAAAACAAACGCATGGTGGAAGTTTTACAGGAAAGTGAAGAACGTTTCCGGACAATGGCGAACACTGCACCTGTCAAAATTTGGGTGGCAGATACAAACGGAAAATTTACATTTCTAAATAGACAGTGGTTGTCTTTTACCGGTCGGTCACTTGATGAAGAGTTGGGTGATGGCTGGCAAGAAGATATACACTTACTTGAGCGTGAAAGAGTGATGGAGGAATATTCTTCACATTTCAATGAACGCACCCCATTCAATATTGAATTTAAAATGAAAAGGCATGACGGCGTTTACCGATGGGTGGCAAATTCAGGCGTGTCGAGATATACGCCGGAAGGGCTTTTCGAAGGATACATCGGTTCGTGCATGGATATACAGGCAACCAAGATCGCGCACGAGGACCTGGAAAGGATAGTGGCTGAACGCACAAGCGATCTCCAGGAGGCCAATGACCAGTTGGAAAAATCAAATGCGCAGCTGGAGCAATTTGCATATGTATCCAGTCATGATTTGCAGGAACCACTACGTAAAATTCAAACCTTCTCAGATCTTGTTTTGCAAAAGATAGACGAGCCTGGTTTTAATGGAAAGCTGTACGTCCAAAAAGTGATTTCATCTGCCGGAAGAATGTCTGTTCTTATCGAAGATCTTCTCAATTTTTCACGCATCAATAAAACGGACGAAAAGTTTGAAACGGTTGATCTCAATAAAATGCTGGAGAATGTGGTGAATGATTTTGAAGTGGTGATCGATCAAAAGAATGCGACGATCATCAAAAGTTTAATGCCTCGCATCAAGGCAATTCCCATTCAGATGAATCAGTTGTTCTTTAATCTGATAGGGAACGCGTTAAAATTTTCGGCCGAAAATCCTGTTATCGAAATTTCTGCGAGGGTTTTGCCACGCGAAGAACTGAAGTCTTATCCACTATTGCAAAGCAGCAATCGCAATTATGTTGAGTTGACTTTTAAAGACAACGGAATTGGTTTCGATCAGGCCTATGCCGAACAAATTTTTATGATCTTTCAGCGTTTAAACGACAAGCAAAAATACAACGGCACCGGCATCGGTTTGGCTGTTTGTAAAAAGATAGTGGAAAACCACAACGGCGTAATTAAGGCAGAAGGCAAACGCGGCGTAGGAGCGAAGTTCACGATAGTGCTGCCGGAGGAGTGAGCAATAACTGAATAACTGAGTGGTTGAAAGTTGTGGTGCAAAATTGAAAATGAGCCACTCAGTTATTCAGTTATTCAGTTATTCAGTCAGTGTCATCTGTGTGCTCACTTGCCCAGTGCGTTGATCACGTCATATTTTGTCACGATGTGGTAGTTGCCTGCTTCATCCTTGCTGAGCACGGCGCCGTTTTCTTTATTGATCAGCGTTCCAAGTTTCTCAACTGGCGTGTTGAAATCTACAATCGGAAATGCGTGCTCAATCACTTCCTGAATTTTTGCATTCTTGATATCGGGATTGGAAAATACTTTTTGGAACAAACCGTTTTCACTTATTGATCCTGCGATGTTGCCGTTATCAAAAACAGGAATGTGCTCAATTTCGTATTTCTTCATCATTTCAACAGCCTCTGCAACTGTATTCGTAGGCTGAATGGAGACGAGTTTCTGTGAATTCTTTCTGCCGTTGACAATGTCTTTAAAAGATTTTACATCAAGAAAACCACGCTCCATCATCCACTGGTCATTATAAATTTTACCTACATAACGGCTGCCATGATCATGGAAAATACACACTACCAGATCATCTTTTTTCAACTTGTCTTTCAATTGCATCAAACCCTGCAAGCAGCTGCCGGCGCTATATCCGCAGAACAGACCTTCTTCTTTTGCAATGCGTCTTGCCATCACAGCACCGTCCTTGTCTGTAACCTGTTCAAAATAATCGATCACACTCATGTCATAATTTTCAGGCACAAAATCTTCTCCGAATCCTTCAGACACATACGGGTGTACTTCGTTCATATCAACCTCTCCTGTACGAAAATATTTGGTGAGCAATGAGCCCTGCACATCAATTGCCCATATTTGGATGTTGGGATTCTTTTCTTTCAAATACATTGCTGTGCCGGTAACAGTTCCACCTGTTCCCGCCGTACAAACAAGATGCGTGATCTTTCCTTCCGTTTGTTCCCATATTTCAGGGCCTGTGCTTTCGTAGTGTGCCAGCCTGTTAGCAAGGTTGTCATATTGATTGCAATGGAAAGAATTAGGAATTTCTTTTGCCAATCTTCTTGCGATGGAGTAGTAGCTGCGTGGATCTTCAGGCTCAACGTTTGTGGGGCAAACAATCACTTCTGCACCAACAGCTTTAAGGATGTCCATCTTCTCTTTCGACTGTTTATCGGTTGTTGTGAAGATACATTTGTAGCCTTTCACACAAGCGGCCAAAGCGAGTCCCATACCAGTGTTGCCACTTGTGCATTCAATGATAGTGCCGCCTGGTTTTAGTTTGCCTTCTTTCTCTGCCACCTCTATCATTTTTATAGCCATACGGTCTTTAATAGAGTTACCTGGATTAAAATAGTCAACTTTAGCCAGCACAGTCGCAGGAATATCTTTCGTGATCTTGTTCAGTTTTATCAGCGGAGTATTGCCAATCGTTTCGAGAATATTATTTAGCCACATGGTAAAATCGTTTTGGTAAAGTTAGTTGTTTTCAATCTCATGGTAATGTTATGGTTGTGTGTGATGGACATTGCTTTTATGCTTGTGTACGAAGTACGGTGTACGCTGTACGAAAGTCTTTATAATAATGCTTCCGAATGAATTTTGTACAGCGTACACCGTACTTCATACACTGCCTTTTTTTTAAAGACTCTTTGTAATTTCAAAAATCTTTCTATTTTTGCGATCGCAATTTTTTACTAGTACAGACAAGGCATTGCCTTGTCTCTACGCCAAGTGGAGGGTTTTAAATATGCTTGAACAATAACTACATATCATCGTTGGCATTTTTCGGTTTGTATCGGAACAGATAACTTTTTGCTGGTAAGAAGGTTTCGATAGAATACTCCGGATCATAACTTCTTTTCGCCAACACAATCAATCGAAAATAATTTTTTGAGCATCGCAACAATGTTGTGTTTGTCTATTGGCTATCCGTCATTGCTGCTATGTTCGTCATTTGACAATTGTCAAACTATGAATGCAAATTCATCAGACACTGTATTGCTATTGCAGTACGGACTGAAAACGCATAGACAAAAAAGACGGGCTGTTGTAAAAGACAGGGACAAACAGTTGATACAGCTGGATAAGAAAAGAACTCAGCTTTGGCGGGAAGAACGTGCTTTGGGTTGGGAAGAATTAAAACATCCCTATCAGCGTGGATGGAGAAGATGCTTTGTTCTACGCGAAGATATTGCTGTAGGCAAAGGGGCAGCTTTCTATCGAAATCTTTTGCAAAAGATCAATACTGTACAGCACAGCCCGGATAAAAAATTTACAAAAAAGAAAAGAGTTCGCGGCAAAAAAGTGCACAAGCCAAGAGAGCAAAAGTTAAGAGAGCTTTACGATTATGAATTGAGCAGAACTAAGCTGACGGCGGCTGAACTTATTCACTTCACTAAGCTCGTTTATTACTGCGATCAACGCAAAGCATTGCGAACAAAGTATATTTTCTCGGAGCCCTGGCGTTTCGTACTAAAAGTAGAAGCCAATATGATCACAAAAGTTCGGAAACACGATCCTTCTTTACAAAGCAATGTGGATCAACTCGACAAATATCTGAAAAGAAATGCCTTAGAAAAGCGAATTACGAAACTTCGAAAAGGCTATGTGCACTCGCGTGGTTATAGAAAATATGTTTTAAAACCCCAGGAATCAAATACACTTAAAAACAAAACAATGAAGTGTACACTGGACGAGCATTGGTACAACAAATAAAAGAAATGAAAACTGTAATACAATTAAAAGAACTAAGCAAGCTGGGATATACGACAGATGTGGCTCGCAGCCTTGCTATCAATATTATTTCAAAACATTGCAAGCACGAAACAAAAGATGATGTGATCAATGTGTTGAAGAATATACAAGAGCAACCACAAACATGGTTGAAGAACGAAACATGGAGCAAACTGGCGGAACATTTTTGCCCTGAGCCAGATGACGAAACATTTCAGGTGCATGCATTAAAAAATATCAATGACGCTGCACCCCTGAAAGTATATGGCGGTAAACACATCGACACAAATGCTAAACAACAAATGGCAACAGCACTTGCATTGCCTGTTGCTTTACAAGGCGCATTAATGCCGGATGCGCATGGCGGATATGGTTTGCCGATAGGCGGTGTATTGGCTACAAACAACGCGGTGATTCCATATGCTGTGGGTGTTGACATTGGGTGTAGAATGTCGCTCAGTATTTTTAGTGAAAACGATAAGTATGCGAAACGATATGCGTATCAAATAAAAGAAGCATTGAGAGATCATACACATTTCGGAATGGAAGGAAGCCTGGATTATCGAAACGAACATGAAGTGCTCGATAGCAGTACGTTTCAGCAAACAGAGTTGTTGCGCACACTTCATGGAAAGGCCGCAAGACAATTGGGCACTTCAGGTAGCGGCAATCACTTTGTTGAGTTCGGTTCCATTGAACTGTATGAAAACAACATGCTGCATCTTCCTGCGGGAAATTATTTGGCGCTGTTGTCACACTCAGGTTCCAGAGGACTAGGTGCGGCTGTTGCGATGTACTACACACAGCTTGCGATGGATGTCTGCAAGCTTCCTTCCGAAGCAAAAAATCTTGCATGGCTGGATATGAATTCTGAAGCTGGCCAGGAATACTGGATGAGCATGACGTTGGCTGGTGAGTATGCGAAGGCAAGTCATGATTGCATTCACGCCAACCTTGCGAAAGCTTTGGGACTACAAGCTTTAACGAAAGTTGAGAATCATCACAATTTCGCATGGAAAGAAACATTGCAGAATGGACGCGAAGCGATTGTGCATCGCAAAGGCGCAACACCCGCGCACAAGGGCGAGGCTGGTATAATTCCCGGAAGCATGATTTCGCTGGGTTACCTGGTGAGCGGAAAAGGTGTTGATGCGGCACTCAATTCTGCTTCACATGGAGCAGGTCGAGCGATGTCCAGAAAAAAAGCAAAAGACTCATTCACGAATTCTGCTTTGAAGAAAATGCTTGCTGATCATGGTGTTTCTTTAATTGGTGGAAGCATTGAAGAAGCGCCGGGAGCATACAAAGACATCGATACAATCATGGGCGCACAAACAGAATTAGTAGATGTACATGGAAAATTTATGCCGGCAATTGTGCGCATGAATAAAGAATAAAACAGGGTGCAACACCGTAGAGACAAGGCATTGCCTTGTCTTTTCAGAAAACAGAAAACAAAAAAATGGACAATTTAATTTACATACAAATATCATCAGGGCGCGGTCCCGCAGAATGCGAAAGGGTTGTTGCCAAGGTGCAACAACTCTTGTTAAAAGAAGCCTCCGAAAGATCTTTAGCTGCAACAGTAATCGATAAAACAAATGGTCAGATTAACGGCACATTACAATCTGCTTTGTTGCAGTTGGAAGGTGACAATTTGAAAGCATTTGTAAACGAATGGGAGGGAACCATTCAATGGATAGGAAAGAGTCCGTACAGAAAATTTCACAAGCGTAAAAACTGGTTTGTAAGCGTGCAATCATTTTCACCTTCAAAGGAAATAATGTTCGATGCAAAAGAAGTGGAATTCAAGACCTGCCGCGCTTCCGGCCCGGGGGGACAAAACGTAAACAAAACAGAAACGGCAGTTCGGGCAACGCATATTTCATCTGGCATTAGTGTAATGGCCAGCGATACAAGATCGCAGCACCAAAACAAAAAGCTGGCGCTGGAACGTTTGCAACTAAAAATAAAAGCATGGCAAATGGAAGAACAGGTGAATAACATTGCTGAGCAATGGAGTCAGCATACGAACTTGAAAAGGGGAGACGCGGTGAAGGTGTTGACTGGTGAATTATAGTAAGACTCTCATTAACCGCAAAGAACTCAAAGGTTGCGCAAAGAAAAGAAGAGTAGTCATTTAAACATCCTTCATTTCCTTTGCGCCGACTTGGCGATCTTTGCGGTTTAAAAAACTGGTGCCTTAAGTGACGTAGTGTAAAATAAAAAAAGAGCCGCATGCGGCTCTTTTAAAATTATATGCTGGATCGGTTATCGAAGATCAACTTCCTCTACTCCTGGATATTTGCTTTTGTCGAAAACAAACTGAGAATCTGCGATGGTTGCATTGCCATTCAAATTGCTTACAGAGTAAGTGAATTTGTTGCCATCTTTTTGCATCACTTTTGTGCTTACAATGGTTTTGGCCGCTTTATCTATTGTCAGCAATATTTTAAAGAAAGGTTTGCTTTTATCAGTTGGTGTTAACTCAATTTCCTGTAGCGTTTTTGCACCTACTTTTTTCTCACCGTTCAGTTTGTAAAGAAAATCTTTATCATAAAAGTTGGTGAATAATTTTTGAGGAGTCAGTGCATTACCAGAAGCGTCAACTTTTGAAATGGTTACTTCGTTTGCTGATTTATCGTATGTCCAGTTTGTTTTTCCATCGCTGAAAATTTCCTGGCCGCCCGGAATGCTTACTCTGTACTTAGAGCCTTTATAGTATAAAATGCCTTTTTTAGTGCCTTGCGTTTTTCCCTTTGCATCTTCTATTGCCAAAGTGAAATTTGCCTGAACCGCTTTATAGGTTTTAAATTTAGCGCTAACACCATCTAAAATTGTCTTAGCTGCAGGATCATTGGATTGTGCGATACTTACTGCTGAAATTCCAATACCTAAGGCAAGCGCCATTAAATATTTCTTCATTTGAGAGTTTTTAAAAAATTTGTGCAAATATATTATTAAACGCATTACTGAGACCTTTAAAAGCCTCCGCAGGTTTAATGAGGAAAATATTCAACAAAAATTTAACCTTAAATAGTGCCTAAAAGTTCTCTTAGATCTGCTTCTGTTTTAATCAAAACCTCCCTTGCCTTGCTGCCCTGGTTAGGTCCTACAACGCCAGCGGCTTCCAACTGATCCATCAGTCTGCCTGCACGGTTATAACCTAATTTCATGCGGCGCTGGATAAGAGAAGTGGAACCTACCTGGTTTTGAACAATCAGCATGGCTGCTTCGTCAAACAATTTGTCCCTGTCGCCAAGGTCAAAATCCTTTGCGTCCATATCTTTCTCATCCACGTACTCCGGCAAAAGGAATGCCTCGGGATAGCCGCGCTGATCACCGATAAATTCATTGATGTTTTCTACCTCAGGTGTATCTACAAAGGCACACTGCAAGCGGGTTAGCTCACCATTGTAGCTGATAAGCATATCACCTTTACCAATTAACTGCTCGGCGCCACCGGCATCCAAAATGGTACGGGAGTCAATTTTAGAGGAAACTTTAAATGCAATACGAGCCGGGAAGTTGGCCTTAATGGTACCGGTAATAATATTTACCGAAGGTCTTTGTGTAGCAACGATCAGGTGAATACCCACGGCACGGGCAAGCTGCGCGAGACGCGCAATTGGCATCTCCACCTCTTTACCAGCGGTCATGATCAGATCGGCAAACTCATCAATTACCAACACAATGAATGGCAGATACTGGTGGCCTTTTTGAGGATTCAGCTTGCGTTTGGTGAATTTTTCGTTGTACTCTTTAATGTTCCTTGTTCCCGCTTCCTTCAGCAGATCGTAGCGGTTATCCATTTCAATACACAATGCATTAAGCGTATTGATAACTTTTTTGGTATCGGTAATGATCGCTTCTTCTTCATTAGGAAGTTTGGCGAGGAAGTGTCTTTCAATAGAACGGTAAATGCTAAGCTCTACTTTTTTAGGGTCCACCAACACAAACTTCAATTGCGATGGATGTTTCTTGTACAAAAGCGAAACAAGAATAGCATTCAAACCAACGGATTTACCCTGACCGGTAGCACCCGCCATCAGCAAGTGCGGCATAGCAGCGAGGTCAACGATAAAGTTTTCGTTGTCGATCTTTTTACCAATCGCAATAGGCAGGGAGAACGCGTTGTTCTGGAATTTGTCGGAAGATAAAAGCGTCTTCATGCTCACCACCGTCTTCTTCACATTCGGCACCTCTATACCAATGGTTCCTTTACCCGGAATCGGCGCAATGATACGAATGCCAAGCGCAGCAAGGCTCAGCGCGATATCATCCTCCAGGTTTTTGATACGCGAAATACGAATACCCGCAGCCGGTACGATCTCATACAGCGTAACGGTAGGACCTACGGTCGCACTTATTTTCTGAATAGTGATGTCGTAGTTCTTAAGCGTATTAATGATCTGGGTTTTGTTTGTTTCCAGTTCATTAGGATCCTGAATGATCTTTTCGCTACCATGTGTTTCAAGCAAATCAAGCGATGGATATTTATAATCACGCAGATCAAGAACAGGATCGTAGGGCGGAAGGTCCTCTGTTTTTTTGGGCAGCGTTGGAATGTCTATTTCATCCTCTTCCGGAACTACAGATTTTATTTCCAGTTCCAATCCGCTCGTGTCAGGAACAGTATTAACTAACGGAGGTTTCGGCGTTTCTTTTTTAATGATGACAGGGGGTGCTTCTATTTCCTCTTCTTCCTCTTCAGTTTCTTCATACTCCATTTCAACTTCTTCACCATCTTCTTCTTCTTCCATCTCTAATTCTTCCTCAGCAAATTCATCTGTATCTTCTTCCTCTTCTTCAACAAATTTCTTGTTTTTATACAGATCATTAATTTCTAAAACGGGACCTGTTTCTTCTGCTCTTTCTATTAGTTCCAGCTGGTGCCTTGAAGCTTCATCCATTTCCGCAGGAGGAATTACAACGGTGCCATGTTCGCCCTTAAGATTGTTGCCTTTGCTTTCTACGAAATGTTCTTCCACATATAATTTAGCATCTTCTGCATCCTCATCATCTTCCACATTAATATTACCAATGGTCGCCGCTTCCGGAACAGCAACGGGTTCTGTAACCTTTTGCAGTTTCGGCTTTCTTTCCGGCATTTTTGGCATCTTGGGTACTGTAAATACAGGGTTGAAGCGCCAAATGAAATAAGCTAGTCCGCCTACGAGCAAAATGGCTGCGGTTCCTACGTTGCCTATAAATTTTACAAGCCAGTCGCTCATCATTTCGCCAACAGCGCCGCCCCATGGAAAACTCGCATTGCGACTCACGAAACCAAGCGCGATGCTAAAATATACGAGACCGGTAATGATATATTTAATATTACGTGCCGGAGAAAATAGTTTTCTTCCAAACAAAAAGTTGGCTCCGAAAACAAAAAACAACGAGCAAATAAGATAAGATGCCAGGCCAAAACCCTTATAAAAGAAGAAATGGGAAATGTAGGCGCCAAGCCTTCCCAGTAGGTTGGAGACTTTTATATCGTCGGCAAAAAGAACATGTGCGCCGTTTTTAAAGACTTTGTCCTGGTCCTCTTTCCACGTAAATAAATAAGATGTAAAGGCTACAAAAAGGAAAATTGCGAGTAATAATAATACGGACCCGGCAATTTTGTGGGTTCGTTCATCTTTCACCAATTCTTTTACCTCAACCTGCACCTCTTTTTCGGGTTCTAGTTTGTCAGGGCTGGGTACTTCCTTTTTTTTCGATTTCAACTTGTTGGCCATGATGGCAAAGATAAGTATAAGAAAATCTTGTGAATAGGTCTGTTTATAAATTTAGAAACGCATATTACGGACGAAATTTATTCACAATATGCTTTCAATTTATTAAAACTATCTACCCGGTTTCCTGTAAAATAATCCATTCTTCAAATGTGTTATACTATTGATTGCTGTCAAAAATTACGAAAATGTTACCAAATAACTGGCATTTCATTACAAATTCAGGTTGCAAATCGTAAAACCACGAAAAGAAATTGTACTTTCCCTGCTTCGGTTATGACTAACCTTGCTAATGGTTGCGGCTATTGGTAAATTTTACTTGATCCCTGATGCAGGTTTGCCCGGAAACTAACCTTACACCTTTTACTTGATGGAACGAATACGCCTGCTATTTTTGTCATTTTCTATTCTTTTCTCTTTTGCGTCGCTTGCGCAAACGAGCGATTCCACTATTAATGCACCGTCAATACGAGCAGCCCACAGAATTTGGAAGGAAACCAAGTTTTATGTTGGCGATGAGATTGATTACATACCCGGAGAAATATTTCAATTTAAATTTCAGGATACGATCCCGTCTCTGTACAGAATGAAAATTCCGCCCAGAGATGTAAATAAAGATTTCTATTTCAAATTTCATGTGGCGAACAATATGGATTCGGCTGGACATTATTATTTTCTGCCGGGTTTTTTTACAGATGAGATTGATCTGTACAAACAAATCGACGGAGACTCTACCATTCAAACAATTGCCAGTGGTAGTCCATTGAAAAATCAATACCAGGGCGTGGTTGATTTTACCATGCAAGCCAACGAAAAGGCTACGATCATTGTGAAAATGAAGTTTATCAGAGCTACGGTAAATGCGCTGGAGCCTAGGATCATCCAGCCTTACTTTGTTCCGATTCTACTTACTTCACTACGCAATACAAATAAACTCAACCAAGTTATTACTTATATAACAGCTGGTGTATTGCTGATGATGATCTTCTATTCGTTGGCCGTGTATTTTTTAAATTCCAACAAGGAGTTTATTCTGTACTGCGGGCATGCGTTGTTCCTTTCTATCCTGTTCTTTTTCAAAGCTTACTTGTATCGCTGGCCGTCAGCCTTCAACTATTTTTTTGAGTGCTATTTTGATTTCGTCATTCAAAGTATAAGTTTTTATTTTTTCCTTTTCTTCCTTAGAAAATTTACTGAATCCAAAGAAAAATACCCGGTAATAGAAAAGATATTACTGGCTGACCAGGTATTTACTGTTGTAGGCATTCTTGTTTTCACCTATCTCTATTTTTTCACCGATAGCATTCTTGTTTTTAACCAGGTGGAAATGATTGTCAAATATAGCTGGTCCATCACGGCGGCCTGCTTCATTGTTTTTGCGATCATAAAAAAACAAAAGCTGTTGAGCCTCATAGCAATGGGCCATTTTCTGCTACTGATCTCCGTTCTTTTTTCATTGTATCTCATCAGTTCCGATAACCGTTTTGGCAGCAGGGTAGACCCTTTGCTAAACGATTCTTTGTTCTATTATGAAATGGGCGTTGTGTGCGAATTGATCTTTTTCCTGATAGCGCTTGCTTTTAAAAACAGGCAGGATATTATTGCTGCCGCAACGGAAAAGGAGCGTTTGCAACTTGCGCATGAACGAAACCAGTTGGAAAAACAAATTGCCATCATCGAGGCACAGCAGCAGGAACGAAATCGTATATCCGCCGATATGCATGACGAGCTGGGCTCAGGTGTAACTGCTATAAGACTGCTGAGCGAATTAGTTAAAGCGAAAATGAAGGGAGATGCATTGCCCGAAGTGGAAAGAATTTCTAGTTCTGCAAACGACCTGATCAATAAAATGAACACCATCATCTGGACAATGAAGAGTTCCAATGATAGTATCGATAATCTGGCTGCTTATATACGATCATATGCATTGGAGTTTTTAGAAAACACCAGCATTGATTGCTATTTCAAGTATCCTCCTGTAATACCTGCCATAGAATTAAGCGGTGAAAAAAGGCGCAACATTTTCCTTTGCGTTAAGGAAACATTGAACAACACCGTAAAGCATGCCGGCGCCACGCAGGTAATCATTACAATGGACGTGAACGAAGTGCTGATACTTACGCTTAAGGACAATGGCATTGGTTTGAAAAAAGAAGACATGCGTCAGTTTGGAAATGGCATTTTGAATATGCGAAAAAGAATGGAAAGCATCGACGGCTACTTTGAAATTTTTGAGGAGGGAGGAACTGTGACAGTGCTGTCGCTGGCGATATAATGACTGAATAACTGAATGAACTGAATGAACTGAATAGACTGAATAAACTGAAAGTGAAATTTCAATTTCGAATTACGACATTCGATCATTCAGTTTATTCAGTCTATTCAGTTCATTCAATCATTTCTCCACTGCACAAACCAATAATCTCCATGCTGCACTGTCGAAAAGGCTGGCAGTTCCAAAGGTTTGTTGTATAGTGGGCAGTTGATCACCAATGTGTGAAACTCACCATTTTCGCCACAGACATCAACTCCTTTAGCTTCGAGTTCTGTTACCAATTGCGGTGTAATAATTTTTCCTAAGAAAGTTTCTCCCAAAGTATTGTTGCAGGAAACGATCATTGTTTCAATGCCTTGTTGCAGCATTTGCAAAACAAGCTTCTTGCGGTCTTTTTGCCAAAGCGGTAAAAATGCATTCAGTCCTGCTTTTGCGCAAACTTTTTCCTCCCAGTCGCGATGTGGCTGCAAATCAATGTCACCGAAAACCATTCCGTTTATTTGATATTTTTCTTTGGCCTCAAGTAGCGTATTGACAAAATGCATTTCATACTCTTCCCAGCTGGAAGCCTTTGTAAGTAATGGCAAATTCATTGCACTCGCCTGTTGTTGCAGCAATGCATGTGGCAATGCATGGGACCTGGAAATCTTTCCATTCTCATTCATCATATTGATCAAAACTTTGGGCGAATAACCTTGCTGCACCATTTGCATAAGTGCGAAACAACTGTCTTTGCCGCCGGACCAGGATGTTCCTAGGTGCATATTGTTGATTGGAAAATTAAGAATTAGGAATTAAGAATTAAGAATTAAGAATTGGAAGTGCATCAGGTTTTTAAGAATTGTCATCTCTGAGTTCCAACACGTGAAACTTGCCAGGCGACAATAGCGTTGTTACACAGAATGAATTCTTAATTCCTAATTCTTAATTCTTAATTGGATTCTTTCGCAAGGCGAAAAAAAGCATAAGCCATCCAAGTATAAGGAAAACTCCGCCAATCGGCGTAACAATCCCAATGCCACTCAAACCCACAGTATTCGTAGCTTTTAAAGCGGTGAGTAAATACAATGAGCCGCTGAATAAAATGATGCCGGTTACAAAAAAGCTTGCGGCGAGGCCGAGTTGTTTGCTTGCAAATTTTTCAAATAGAATACCGACGAACAGCAATGCGAAAGTGTGATAAAATTGGTAGCGAACACCAGTTTCAAATGTCGCAACAGTTTCTGGTGGAACCAGTTGCTTCAAACCATGTGCACCAAATGCGCCAAGAGCAACGGATAATGCGCCAAGGATGGCGGCAGTGAGTAATATTTTCTTATTCACGTTATATTGAATTATGGTTGTTTGGTTATCCTTTCCTGTATAAGAGTCGACAGGGAGTCGATTGTAAGCGATTCTTCTGCAACAATGATGCTCGCTTGTTCATAATACAATCTTCTATCCTGAAGCTTTTTAAGAATAAAAGCCTTCAGGTTCTTGTCGTCAATATTCTTGATGAGTGGGCGATGATTTTTTTCCTTCAGTAATCTTTCCACCAAAGTATCGATGCATGTATTCAGCCAGACAACGGTGCCGCTATCTTTCATGAAATCAATATTGTTGAAAAAACACGGCGTGCCACCACCGCAGGAAAGAATAATAGTTTCGTGCTCATCCACAATCTGCTCCATCACTTCTTTCTCTTTGTACCGAAAATATTCTTCGCCCTTTTCCTGAAAGATTTGAGCAATGGATTTGGATTCTTCATCCACTATTACTTTATCAAGGTCGAAAAACGGTGCGCCTGTTTTTTGCGACAACAATTTTCCCCAATGCGTTTTCCCCGAACCCATAAAACCGATAAGAAAGATGCGCATAGTTTGCTTGTTTGGAAAGACAAAAGTAGACTTTAATTGAAAATTGAAAGTTGAAAGTTGAAAATGATGAAGAAAATAGAACGCAGATTTTCATGATTGTCACGATTTGATATGATTATATAAAAAAAGCTCATAGCTAATCATCAAAATCATGATAATCTCCGTTCCCTCTCATTTTCAATTTTCAATTTTCCGTTATTTAAACGCATTAAACCCGGTTACATCCATGCCAGTGATTAGCAAATGAATGTCGTGCGTGCCTTCGTAGGTTATCACACTCTCAATGTTCATCATGTGGCGCATAATGGAGTATTCTCCTGTAATGCCCATACCACCAAGCATTTGACGGGCATCCCTGGCTGCCTGTTGCGCCACTTCGCAGGAATTTCTTTTGGCCATGCTCACCTGTGCAGGTGTAGCACGACGTTCATTCATGAGTGTCCCAAGTCGCCAGTTAAGCAATTGTGCCTTGGTGATTTCAGTGATCATTTCCGCGAGTTTCTTTTGCTGCAATTGAAATGCACCGATAGGTTTATCAAATTGCATGCGCTCTTTGCTATAGCGTAATGCAGTGTCATAGCAATCCATCGCTGCACCCAAAGCCCCCCACGCAATACCATAACGGGCTTTGGTTAAGCAACTCAACGGACCTTTCAATCCCTTGACGTTGGGCAAAATATTTTCCTTTGGAACTTTCACATTGTCGAAAACAAGTTCGCCTGTTGCAGAGGCACGCAGGCTCCATTTGCCATGCGTGGTAGGCGTAGAAAAGCCTTCCATCCCGCGTTCTACGATCACTCCACGAATGTCGCCATTTTCATCTTTCGCCCACACCACGGCTACTTGCGCGAAAGGCGCATTACTGATCCACATCTTGCTTCCGTTCAGCAATACATGGTCGCCTTTGTCCTTAATGTTGGTGATCATGCTGCTGGGATCGCTGCCATGATCAGGTTCAGTTAAACCAAAACAGCCGAGCCATTCGCCACTTGCCAGTTTGGGTAAATATTTTTTACGTTGCTCTTCGCTGCCATATTCATAAATGGGAAACATTACCAATGAACCCTGCACAGATGCGGTACTTCTTACGCCACTGTCACCACGTTCCAGTTCCTGCATCATCAGGCCGTAGCTGATATAATCAAGGCCACCGCCACCATATTCTGTTGGCACAGTGGGGCCAAAACATCCGAGCTCGCCCATTTCCTTTACAATCTGTTGAGGGAACTCAGCTTTTTGCGCACACTCTTCTATAATCGGTGAAATGCTTTTTTTCACATACTCCCTAACACTGGCGCGAATTAGTTTATGTTCTTCGGTAAACAGGTCATCCAATAAAAAATAATCGGGAGATTGAAACAGATCGTTCGCCATGGCATCAGCATTTTGTTATATGCTAATGTAGTGAAAAAAAATTGGTGGTTAACGGTTGTTAGTTTTTTAGTAATTGAAAATTGAAAGTTGAAAATTGAAAATGATGAAGAAAATAGAACGCAGATTTTTATGATTATCACGATTTGTTAGGATTATTTGATTTGAGATTTGAAATCTGAGACTACAATGAATAAGATTGTTGATACATCGGCGTACCATAATATCAAATCATCAAAAATCATGACAATCATGATAATCTGCGTTCCGTTCTCACTCCGGTCTCTGCGGCTGCATCGCATCTACCGGTATCGGAATGTTTTTCGTAAAATGGTGATCAAACTGATTCAGCTTCTTTCTCAATTTTGGGCCTGGAACAATACGGTGCGCAAATGTTACGCGAAGGTTGCCTGTGTTGTATATGTAATGGTTAGAAGACGAGGAACCTTTTGTTATGAGCCTGTTTCCTACAAATGAAACGTTCGCGTTCCAGAAGTCAGAATTATAACCAATTGCTCCACGGGCAAAAAAGCCTGGAACGATGCTTACGTGAAGGGTGCTGTTGTCTTCGTACATGCTACGTTCGGCCGCAAATGAAATTTTCGGATTGAATGTGAGCGATGCTGTTGCGAAAATGTGTTTGGCAACTACCAGCGTGTACGCATACCCCACACCGGGACCAAATTCGAAGAAGCGCATTTGATTGACATCTTTCTGGTTGAATTTTTCTGCCATCAGCATCGGAACAAATGCGCTGTCCGCTGTATGCGAACCATAATAGGCCTCCGCGCCAACAAGAAGTGTTCCGGCAGATTTCTGCTGGTACTCGTTCTGTACCATTGCAGCCCGATAAGAAAACTTTTTATAGTTAAATATCTTGTAAGCCGCCAAACCGATAACCGTAACATGCATGTCCGGGCGGATATAATATTGTCCCTGCTCCTGGTTTTTGTTATCCTTTTGCAGAAGATAATACCCAGAGTAAAACTGTCCGAGAAGGTCAAAGGCCCATTTACGAACGTACAGGTGCGATTGCAGATCAAGATATTTTGTTTTACCTTTTTCTTTATCCTGATTTAAAAAACTGAAACCATAACCGAGGTTGATCGTGATAGGTTTGTAAGTGGCGCCAATACCCATGTTTAAAGTTGTGTTGGGCACATACCGCAACTTGTCCGACCGGTCCATCCCTTTGAGGGTAGGGCTTGTAAATTTTTGAGAGAAATAAAATCTGGCAACGATATCCTGAATATACGAATGATAGTACGAAGAATCGTAAGTGGCCCGCAGATGTTGAAGCTTTGGTATTTCCCTGGGCACTTCCTGTGCAGCACAATATAAAGCAAACACTGTGATCAATAAGCTAAGTATTACATGCTTTAAGTTGTGTTTCATCATTTAAATATCATTTTATTTCTTTAATTATTCCGTTTATCCAGCCTTTTTTTGATCTTTTAAAACCTAATTTCACCAACCAAATGCTGTTGGTTTGTGAAAGATTACTATAAAACACTCAATATTCCTGTCAATGCGTCGCCTGCAGATATTAAAAAAGCATACCGCGTGCTGGCGATGCGTTTTCACCCTGATAAAAACGCTGGCGATAAATATGCCGAGGCTTTTTTTAAAGAATTGCAGGAGGCATACAGTGTTTTAAGCAAACCTCATGAACGCAGGGTGTACACACAAAAACGATTTTACAATACTGCATCTGCTCAAAAATTTGAAGGCAATGGCGCACTCACCCCGGTTCACTTTTTAGAAGATTGTAAACAACTGGAAACCTATGTTCGTTCACTTGATTTTTTCAGGATGGACAAAATTGGTTTACATGATCATATTATCAGGTTGTTATCACCTTCGTCCATTCATATGCTCGAACGTTTTGGGGAAATATCAACGAATGACAAAATAGTTGAAGCGATTCTCAACAGCATACAGCCGCTGCCATTAGCTCTGGCAAAAAACATTACCACCATCCTCTCAAAAATTCAATCGAAAAGCGCACAGACGTCAGAACGCATTAATGCTTTCATAAAAAGAAAAAAACAGGAAGCGTTTTGGGAAAGATATCAGATACCAATTTTGATTGTAGTCACATTGTTCATTTGTGTGATCATTTACGAATTAAGCAAATAATTGCTGAATCTATGTGGATAAGGCTTCGACAAGCTCAGCTTGGCAGCTTGAACAGAGTGTCAGGCTGAGCTTGTCGAAGCCTTGCATACTTTGGTTGGTGAAATTTGACTTGTTCTCACAAAAGAAACTGATCATAAACAACCTCATGCAATTCTCTTATGAGTAGCTGAAACCTTTCTTCACTCTCAATTTCCGGTTTCGACATTAATAGCAAAGGCAACGGATCATCAGAGACACGATAAGGTGGTTGAAAATATTCATAGTGATTAGTGGAAAAACCAAGGCGTTCATAAAAAGCAATTCGCCTTTGCGAATTATCATCAAAAGGGTGTTCCACTTCCAATAGAAAGTAAGTTGCCGGAAGCTTTAGCAGCCATTCCATCATTTGTTTACCATAATTTTTTCCCCTGTTATTTTCTGTTACTGCAAAGTGTTCGAGAAACACCAGATTATTCAATTGCCAATAAAACATTAAGGCTGCAAATCCGTTATTAATAACGAACTTTACAGCGTGAAAGCGCTTGTCTGTCAAGACTATTTCCAGCGTATTGACATTTCTCCTTTCCCTTTCCGGAAACGATGCGGTATAAAGATCAACCACGTCGATCCAGTGTTCATCATTTGTAGAAAGAATTTTAATTAACTCCATGCAACCGGCAAAATTTTATGTAAATCTATTTACTACAGCATCATTCTTTTGTTTGAATCCTTAAATGAATTGTTATGAAAAAGTTATGGTCATTTGAATTAGTATTGGCGCTAATTGCGTTGTTATTTATTGCGCTATTGACGCTTGTGATTGCCTGCAACTCTAAAAAAGCCACTACCACCGTTATGGAACACAATCAGCCTTTAAATAATACGTATTGGAAGCTGCTTAAAGTTGACGGGTTTAATCAGGACATTCCAAGCTTGCAAAAGGAAGCATTTATCAGATTTGACTCTGCCAGCTCAAAATTCAGTGGAACAGCGGGTTGCAACCGCATGATGGGCAGTTTTGTAGCTACAGGCAACACCATTAAAATTGGTCCCGCTGCGATGACCAAAATGATGTGTCCATCACCGCTAATGGAACTTGAGGATGCTTTCGCAAAAGCAATTGATAAATCAGATTCTTATGTTATCTCCGGAAAAACATTGCGATTAAAAAGCGGCGAAAGCGTGCTTGCCGAGTTTGAGGCGGGCGGGAATTAATAACTGAATAACTGAATAACTGAATGACTGAATAACTGAGTGTCAAGTGATGGAAGCAAGATTGAATCCAATACTCAGTTATTCAGTCATTCAGTTATTCAGTCCTTTCCCTACCTTTGCGCCATGCATTATGTATCAGTAGAAGGTTTGAGCAAATCTTACGGCGTAAAACCATTGTTTCAGGATATTTCCTTTCATATAGAAGAAGGCGACAAAATAGCGTTGGTAGCTAAAAACGGAACGGGGAAATCCACTCTGTTAAAAATACTTTCCGGAAGGGAAACTGCTGATGGAGGAACGGCTTGGATCAATAAAGATATTACAGTTGCCCTTTTCGATCAGGAGCCTTCTTTTGTGGAAAACGCGACTGTTCGCGAAAATATATTTCACCACAATCATCCGGTTATTCAGGCGATCGCGGCTTACGAAACAGCCAGCGAGCAAGACGATATAAATGCACTGAGTGAGGCCATTGTAAAAATGGATGATCTCGGTGCGTGGGATTTCGATTCTAAAGTAAAACAGATCTTCGGCAAGCTTAATATTCATCACCTCAATCAAAAGGTTAATACCCTATCAGGTGGTCAGCGCAAAAGAGTAGCACTGGCTAAAACACTTATCGATATAGGATTTGAGCACAAGCACGTTCTATTGATAATGGATGAGCCCACCAACCACCTTGATGTGGCGATGGTGGAATGGCTGGAGCATTACCTCAACCAGGAAAAAGTAACATTGTTAATGGTTACGCACGACCGCTATTTTCTCGATGCGGTGTGCGAAGAAATTTGGGAGCTGGATACCAGTAGCCTCTATGTGTACAAAGGTGATTACGAAAATTTCCTTGAGAAAAAATCGGCGCGCATTGAAAGCGAATCTGCAAGCATAGATAAAGCCAAAAACCTTTACCGGAAAGAACTGGAGTGGATGCGCAAGCAACCAAAGGCCCGCACCACAAAATCTAAAAGCCGTCAGGATAATTTTTATGAAGTAGAGGCAAAGGCAAAACAAAAAATGGAAGACAACCAGTTGCAACTGCAAATGAAAATGAGCAGGCTGGGAGGGAAGATTGCCGAACTGAAAAAACTGAACAAAGCTTACGGCGAAAAAACGATTCTCAAAGGCTTTGATTATACATTTAAAAAAGGAGACCGTATAGGAATCGTTGGAAAAAATGGAGTAGGTAAATCCACCTTTCTCAACATTCTTCAGGGCATAGAACAGCCTGATAGTGGTAAAGTGAATATTGGAGATACTGTCGTATTTGGCAACTACTCGCAACAGGGTTTGATAATAAAGGAAGATGTGCGTGTGATAGAATATGTAAAAAATATTGCTGAAAGTTTTCCATTGGCTTCCGGCGGATCATTGAGCGCATCGCAGTTTTTGAATTTGTTTTTATTTCCACCGGAGCAACAATACACTTACATATCCAAACTAAGCGGTGGAGAAAAGAGAAGATTGCATTTGTTGTCTATCCTGTTCCGCAATCCAAACTTCCTCATATTGGATGAGCCTACGAATGATTTGGATCTGCAGACATTAGGTGTGCTTGAAAACTTTTTAAGTGAGTTTGGCGGTTGTATAGTAATCGTGAGTCACGACCGATATTTCATGGATCGCTTGGTGGACCATTTATTTGTATTTGAAGGTGGCGGAGAAATAAGAGATTTTCCGGGTAACTATACACAGTATAGGATTTGGGAGAAGGACAAGGAAAAAGAAGAAGAAACCAAAACGACTGTTGTTGCTGCCGTTACGGAAGTCGCCAAAACTCAGGTTGCACCCGCGAAAAAGAAGTTAAGCTTCAATGAAAAGCGTGAATTTGAAACGCTCGAAAAAGAAATTGCGGCGCTGGAAAAAGAAAAACATACAATAACAGAAAAATTGGGTGACCCTTCCATTCCGTTTGAAGAGTTGCAAAAACTTTCTGAAAGAATAGGCGTCGTTTCCCAACAGATAGAGGAAAAAGAATTTCGCTGGCTGGAACTGAGTGAGTTAGCCGGGTAAGGGAAGCGAATTAATAATTAAAAATTAAGAGGGCGGCCTTCGTTACTGAAAGTCGCCCTCTTAATTTTTAAACAGTTTTGTTGCAACACTTTTACATGCTGCTACCCTATTAATTACTAATTATTAATTATTAATTTGAATGTTTTGGGATTTGCTCTAAAACAAAGCGTTCTCACCCTTCAAACTCTATATGTACCCTGCAGCCCTTACCAAGTGCTGAATATACGCTGCAACGGCCATTGAAAAGATCAACGCGGTTGCGGATATTTTTTAAACCAAGGCCATTCTGATAGGATGCATTTGCATTAAATCCCTTTCCGTTATCTTCCACGATCAATTCCACCATAGGTCCTTTGTTTCTGATGTTCACAGATATTTTTGAGCACTCCGCATGCTTTAAAATATTGTTGAATTGCTCCTGCAAAATTCTATAGATCATCAGTTTTTTCTCCTTACTCAAATTGCTTTCATCAAAGCCAGTATGAATAATCTCCACTGCAATGCCAGACAGCTTTTCAGTGTCCTGGAAGAGATTAACAATATTATTTACGAGGCTTGTATTTTCAACAGAAGGAGGAGTGAGCCTTTTAGAAAGATTTCTCAATTCATTGATCACCTGCACAACGTGTATGGAACTTCTTTCGAGTAGTTCATTTAATTGCTCTGGTTTTGCAGATTTAGCTGAATCGATATATAGCTTGGTAGTGGCAAGAAGCTGATTGATATTATCGTGCAGTTCTTCCGCAAGAAAGGCTCTTTCTTTTTCCTGAGCTTTTAATATGGTGGTAGCGATGCTTTGTTGATAAGATATTCTTTCCTCATACAAGTGCTGCTGTAGGACCTGCTCTTCTGCAAAACGGTCGAAAATACAGAGGAAATATTGTGCAATTCCCTCGTCGTCCTTTATGTGCTGCATATTAAGGTGGCAGGGGATGACCTCATTATTTTTAGAGGTAAGATCCACCCAGCCATGATAAAAAGGAAGATCTCCGGAACGCATTAGTTCCTGCCAGTAATGATAACCAGTATTTGTTTCGCTTTTGTAAAAATCAAGGTAACTTCTGCCTATCGCGTCGGCCGGGGAAAGATCAAGGAACCGGGCAAGTTTTTCATTTACGTACAAAAGTGTGCCGTCGAAGGCCATCTTGCATACACCAACCGGCGCCTTATTAACCATCTCCTCAAATTCTCTATCTGTCTTAATAACAGATAAAAGGGAGGATGATTGGTCATTTAATGGCTGGTTTAAACTCATAAGTATTCAGGACTCTTTTGGTAAAGGATTTAATCAAAGATAAGAACTACCGAAACACCAAAAAACTATAATATTTGTATCGGGTCACCATTTAACCCCATAAAAGCGTGCCAACCTTTTAAAAAAAATGCAGCACAATTTGTGCTGCATAATATTATTATAAACGATATGTATAAACGCTTACTTTTTCCCGAAAACCTGCTTCAAAATGTCAGTAACCTGAGCAGTAGGATTGGTGCGGATTTTCTTCTCTTCTTCACCCACATAATAAAAAATACCATTTAAAGCCTTGCTGGTTACATAGTTAGTTAAATCTGGATCTACCTTCTTTAAAGATACTTTATTGTAGGCAGTGAAAACTTCGCTCCAGTATTTGGTAGCATTTGTTTTTTGTAAAGATTGTTCAATAACAGGCTTGAAAGAAGCTGTAAGGTCAGTGTTCGTTGTTTTGCGCAAGTAAGATGTTGCAGCGGTATCTGCACCTTGTAAAATGCCCAGGGCATCCTTCACACTCATACTTTTAACGGCGTTTACGAAAATAGGAGCGGCTGTTTTTGAAGCGTCTTCCGCTGCGCGGTTTACGCTTAAAATAGCATCGTCCACCAATTTGCCCATTCCCATTGAACGCAAAGTAGATTCTACTTTTTTCGCTTCATCCGGCATTAAAATCTTTACCGCCGCATCTTTAAAAAAGCCGTCAGCGGCGGAAAGCTTTGAAGCACTGTTTTGTGCACCTACGTTCAACGCTTCCTTTAATCCCGCCACGATCTGGTCGGTAGAAAGAGAAGAACCGGAAGTACTATTGGTACCGGATACTGTTGAACTCGCTTTTTTTAATAAGCCGTTCAGTCCACCGGTTTGAGCAAAAATGAGGCTGTAGCTAAAAGATAGGGCGGTTAACAGGACAAGTTTTTTCATGTCGGAATTTGTTTTTTAAATAATTATTAAACCGTAGTCCGTTTTATAGACTGTATTTAATGCCAAAAGTTTAGTCCAGAAACGGATTGTCAATATATGACGTTTTGAAAACGTAAAACCTGCGTCCGGTATTATTATTTTACAATATTTTTGCCCTTCAACATTAATGTACAGATGAAATGAGCATGGCGACTGTTTTTTGTATATAAAGACATGATTATTACCTGCGAATTCCATCTGGCCAAAATAAAATATAAAATACACTGATGAAAAAAGTCTTCTTAGTATTAGTTTCCACGTCTCTTATCGGAGGAGCGATGGCACAGCAGCAAAAAGCAAAAACGACTGCGAAGCCAGCGGCAAAAGCAACAGCGGCAAAACCTGCAGCGAAAAAAAGCACGGTGGTAATGAAAACCGCGCTTGATTCTGTGAGCTATGCTATCGGTTTGAACGTGGCACAATTCTACAAACAGCAAGGCATCGATAATATCAATACAACTTGTGTACAAAAAGGCATTGCAGATGCTACGGCCGGCAAACCTGCTTTAACTGAAGATCAAGTGAATGCAGCAGTGGGTATGTACATGCAAAAAATAAGATCTAAAAAAGCGGAAGGCAATAAAGCTGCCGGAGTAGCTTTTCTTGCTGCAAACGGTAAAAAGCCGGGAGTTGTTACATTGCCAAGTGGTTTGCAATATCAAATTATTACGCAGGGAGCAGGTCCTATTCCCGGTATCAATGACAAAGTAAAATGTCATTATCATGGCACATTGATAGATGGAACGGTATTCGATAGTTCAGTAGATCGTGGCGAGCCGGTTGAATTCCCTGTAGGCGGCGTAATCAAAGGTTGGGTAGAAGCATTGCAATTAATGCCGGTGGGCAGTAAATGGAAACTGTTCATTCCTTCTGACCTTGCTTATGGCGACAGAGAAGCTGGTCCAAAAATCGGCCCGGGCTCAACATTGATCTTTGATGTAGAATTGTTGTCTATTGAAAAAGAGGAGCCAGCTCCTGCTGCAGACTCAACAATGCCAAAACAATAGTGAGTTGATAGTTGTTAGCCTTTTAGTTTGAATATTCATCATTGATGTCTAACAACTAACAACCAACAACTACAAACTAATTTATAATTATTAATTTTTCCTCCATGGGAATATCAGATCAATTACAAAAAATGAAAGCAGAAAAATTAGCTGCAAATAAAGCTGCCGGTGCTGCTTTCCTTGCAGAAAACAAAAAGAAAGAAGGTGTTGTAGAATTGCCAAGTGGTTTGCAATATCAGGTAATTGTAGAAGGCACAGGTCCTAAGCCTGGTCTTAGAAATAAAGTGAAATGTCACTACCACGGAACGCTGATTGATGGGACAATATTCGACAGTTCTGTACAACGTGGCAGACCAATCGATTTCCCGGTAAGCGGCGTTATCAAAGGTTGGGTAGAGGCGTTGCAACTAATGCCCGCTGGCAGCAAATGGAAACTCTTCATCCCTTCTGATCTTGCCTACGGTGATGCACAAGTGAGTGCACAGATCGGGCCGGGTTCAACGTTGATTTTTGATGTGGAGCTGATCGAAGTGATGTAGGGAAATTGAAAATTAAAAGTTGAAAATTGAAAATGATAGTGGAAATTTTCGCCATTAAACATAATAGATTCAAATTCCAATAAAAAAAGAAGCCTTCAATTCGTTTGAAGGCTTCTTTTTTATGCAAACTCTTATCTCTCCATTTTCAACTTTCAACCTTCAATTTTCAATTATTATAAAGTAGTTCATAGTACTCATCCGCCATTCTGTTCGACTCAAATCCATTCATAACGTCGTTCATTCCGTTATAAACAATTTGCTTCCAGGCATCGCGATTGTTATAGTAGGCAGGGAGAATTTTGTTTTTCAAAATATCAAAAAGCGCTACAATATCGTGTTCATCCTGATCGTAGATGGAAGTGTTGAGATCCGCAGGCGGTACAACAAATGAATTGATACCATCTTTTGCAAATTCAGGAATCCAGCCGTCGTTTGTGCTGAAGTTTACTGCGCCATTCATCGCTGCGGTCATACCGCTTGTACCGGATGCTTCGCGGGGAACGCGTGGGTTGTTCAGCCACAAATCTGCACCTTGCTTCAACCTTTTTGACAGGAACAATTCATAACCTATCAGCACCGCAACGTTCTTATAACCTCTGCTTAGATTTACAAGATGGTTGAAATCATTGATTGCTGGATAATCCATTGGATATGGTTTTCCCGCCCAAATGATTTGTACCGGATATTGGGTGTTGCTGGTTAGTTCATTGAACCATTCCAGTTTTCTGGTAATAAGATCGGCTCTTTTATAACCCGCAAATCTGCGTGCCCAAACGATTGTAAATACATTCGGATCAAAAAGTTTTCCGGTTTGATCGGCAACAATATCAAAAGTTCTTTTTTTGAGATAAGTTTTTCTCTCGTCGAATTTATTGTTGTCGTTATTGTTTTTGGCCTCGTACAAATGTTTGTCGGCCCAGTATTTTCCGTTTTGAGAATTGGTGATGGAAATGATCGGGCAAACGCCGGGATACTTTTTCCACATGGCCCTTGCCACTTCACCATGCAGTTTTGAAACACCATTGGCAAGCCTGGCAAAACGAAGTGCCACAAGCGAGTGATCAAAAGAGTTATCCTGCAATCCGGTTAACGCACGAACCTCATCCACACTCATGTCACCGAAGTAACTCATTTTTTGACAAAGGAAAATATCGTGCTTTTCGTTGCCCGCTTCTTCCGGAGTATGCGTGGTGAACACTAGTTTCTTGCGAACCTCATCGATATTGTTTCCGAATTTTTTGTACAGATAAAACGCTGAACTGATGCCGTGTGCTTCATTCAGATGATAAACATCCGGATTGAAATTCAGCTCATCGATCAGTTTTGCACCACCAACGCCCAATAATATGAACTGCGCGACTTTGGTAGCAACGTTCGCATCGTATAATCTATGTGTAATGGTTTGTGAAACGTAGTCGTTCTCAGGAATATCTGTACTTAATAAAAAGATAGGAGCAGACTTGAATGTTTCTGGTTTCAGGTAGAATGCTTTTACCCAAACCGGCGCATCATGTACCGTGATCTGAAACTTAATTCCCGTGTCTTCCAGGAAGCTGTAATCCTTCGCCATCCAGCCCACTTGCAAGGTTTGGTCCATATTGCGTCCCTGGTCATAGTAACCGTATTTCCACAAAATACCAACGCCAATAAGGTTTTGCTGTAATTCGTATGCGCTGCGCATGTGCGAACCCGACAAAAATCCCAATCCTCCGCTATAAATTTTTAAAGGCTGATGAATGGCAAACTCCATACTGAAATACGCCACTTTCTTCGAATACTTTGCATCTCCGCTGTAAGGAACCTTGTAATTTCTAAAATCCATTTGAATTAATTTTTGTTTTTCGATTCATACATTATGGCAAGATATCCTAAAACTGGGCCAAAGGTTACTGATGTACATCAATCGTGAAACGAGAATGGTCAATAGAAAAACGAGAATTATGAATTAGAGACGCTGAATTTTGATTTCGTTTCTGCTATTTGACTGAAAACCAATTCACGACTTTATCACTGACTATTTCTTAGCTTTCGCAGGTTTTTTCACAGGTACTACTTTTTTCGTAAACGAGCCTTCAAAGAAACATTTTATATCCCTGTACGAACCACAGCCGCCCACTTCTTTCATGGTAACATTTTTACCGGAAAAAGTAAAGTCTATCACACAAGGGCTTCCCGTTTCACTAAAGCGTACAAGTTTATCAGAAATAACTTTTGCTTCACCTTTTAGTTCGCCTTTGCATGAGCCGTCGTCTTTTTCAAAATGCACAAAGAACAACATGCGTGAAGCATTACGTCCGTCGCGGAAAGAAATGAAATTCTTTTTATTTTGAACATAATCGCCGGCAAGTTTATGCTTGGCAGAAAGTGTATCGATTGGGTTAAAAATATCTTCCACTTTTTTCTGAGCGCCGTTGGACTCTGTCAAAATCAACGTAAACCCTCCTGAGCCATTGTAAATGAAAACATCTCTTTTGTACAATGCTTCTTTGTCCGGTTGGCTCTGCTGGCTAAAAGTTGTCAACGTGTATTTTGTATCCATTGTTGCATAAGCAGAAGTTGCCTTGTCATTATCTGCAATGATCAATGGTTTGGCGGCCGCAAACTTTTTCTTTTCATCGAAAACAGTAACATACACTGCTTTTTTTGCAGCAGTAACGGCTTTACTGAATAAGTAGGTTTCTCCGCTTTTTACCGTAACCTTCGAAAGCGGTATGAATAAAGGTTTTGATTTGTGAAAGAGAGGAGCGATGATAGAATCCGGTACAAATTGCACGAAGATGCTGAAAGGAATGGTATCTGCATTTTTTTGCTGAAACACACTATCGGCGATGGTTAAGGGCAGTTTTGCCTCTTCATAAAGACCAATAAAATCAGCTATTTCCACCTTTTCTCCTTCTACCACTTTCGTCTTTTTCGACTTGCAATTGGCGAAAAGACCAACGAGGCAGATAAGTACAACGTACAGTGAATTCTTCATATTCGGGCTTGTTCTGGGGGCTAAAGTAACCATTTTGTTGTTATGTATGCATTAACAAAGGAAGCTTTTGGGCATAACATTCTCTGGGGCTGGTGATTTCGCAACTGTGCCTTTATTTGAAAATTTGAAAATATGAGAATTTGAAAATTCTTTCTGCGCAACTTTTCAGTTTTAGATTAATTCTAGAAATGTCGGGAAACGAATAAAACACCCCAAGGCATTTTCAAATTTGAGGATTTGGTTATTTGACGTTAAAAATTTAGATTTACCTAAATTTATTTTTAGATCATTTTAAAAAATGAAATATTCCTCCAGTAAAGAGAACTATATAAAGGCGATTTTTCACTTGCAAAGATCAAGTGAAAATGTTTCCACAAATGCATTGGCAAATGCCTTGCAAACAAAACCCGCTTCGGTAACAGACATGCTTAAAAAACTTAAGGAGCAAAAGATTTTGCAGTATGAACGCTACAAAGGAGTTCGTTTGACCGCCGAGGGAAAAAAGATTGCATTGCTTATTGTAAGAAAGCACCGTCTCTGGGAATACTTCCTTGTGGAGAAATTGCAATTCGGCTGGGAAGAAGTGCATGAAATAGCAGAAGAGCTTGAACACATAAGTAGCAAAAAATTAATAGACCGACTGGATGATTTCCTCGGCAATCCAAGAAAAGACCCGCACGGCGACCCAATTCCAGATGCAAATGGCAAAATGCCCGTTTTGCAACAAATATCATTGGATGCCATTGAGTTGAACAAACCAATGGAAATTACAGGTATCGGGAACCAAACGCCGGAATTGATGGAGCTTTTGCAGCGCACAAACATCAAAATAGGTTCGAAGCTGGAGGTAAAAAAGAAATTCAGTTTTGATAACTCTCTCGAAATAAAAATGCGCAACGCTCAACCATTCATTATCAGTCAATTTTTAGCCAAAAACTTACTAGTAAACGATGAGGAATAACAGCGATAATCATCATGTTTCATTACTCGATGTGCATGAATCGATAGACACGACACAACCTAAAAAGCGTTGGAAAAAACTGGCAGCTTTTATTGGTCCGGCATATTTAGTAAGCGTTGGTTATATGGACCCGGGAAACTGGGCAACGGACCTGCAGGGCGGTAGCAAATTTGGCTACAAACTTATTTGGGTATTGCTCATGAGTAACCTGATGGCGCTCTTGCTGCAAAGTCTCGCTGCAAGACTCGGCATCGTTCGCCGCCGCGATCTTGCACAGGCTAACAGAGAGGCATACCCTAAAAGCATCAATCTCATTTTGTATGTACTCGCAGAAATTGCCATTGCCGCTACCGATCTTGCGGAGGTATTAGGAATGGCGATTGGCCTGCATTTGCTTACAGGTATTCCAATCTTGGCCGGTGTTTTAATTACAGTGCTGGATACTTTTCTGTTGCTGATTTTGCAAAGATTGGGAATGCGTAAAATGGAGGCATTTATCGTAATGCTCATTGCCATTATCGGTATTTCATTTTTATACGAATTACTACTTGCAAAACCACCGTTACATGCAATAGCGAAAGGCTTTATTCCTTCAATACCAAATAGCGAGGCGCTGTATATTTCAATTGGAATTATCGGTGCCACAGTGATGCCGCATAACCTTTATTTGCACTCTGCATTGGTGCAAACGCGTAAAATTAATCGCGACGAATCGAGCATTAGGAAAGCGATCCGGTTTAATATTCTCGACAGCACAATAGCGTTGAACCTTGCTTTTTTTGTTAATGCAGCCATCCTGATATTGGCCGCGAGAGTGTTTTTTGAAGGCGGTTTGACTCAAATAGCCGAAATTAAAGAAGCACATAGAATGCTTGAACCATTGTTAGGTACCTCGCTGGCGCCGATCTTGTTTGCCGTCGCTCTAATTGCTGCAGGACAAAGCTCTACTGTTACGGGTACACTTGCAGGACAAATCGTGATGGAAGGTTATTTGCGATTGCGTATCAATCCGTGGCTGAGGCGCATAATCACAAGGCTTTTGGCCATTGTTCCGGCGGTCATTGTTATTCTGATTTATGGAGATGATGAACTGGATAATCTGTTGGTATTTAGCCAGGTAATATTGAGCATTCAATTGGGTTTTGCCATTATTCCTTTGATACATTTTGTGAGCGATAAAGAAAAAATGGGTGTGTTCGTAATTCCACTTTATGTGAAAATCTTATCGTGGATCGTGACGATTGTTTTGCTAACGCTAAATCTAAAAATGGTATTCGAGCAATCCATTGAATATTTGCAAAGCAGTCACAATACAGTTTCCAATTTCTTTGTAATAGCAGGACTGGTAGTGTTGGTGTCTTTGCTGGCAACGGTTTTATTGTTTCCATTTATTCGCCGCCGCATGGAAAAACCAATTACTATCCACGCACAAAACACAGGCTTTCAAAAAATCGACGTGCCGGCGTTCAAAAGAATTGCTGTGGCGCTGGACTTTGGAGCGCATGATTCGAGACTATTGTCTTTTGCCATGGCGCAAGGCAATCCGAATACAACGTTCATATTGATCCACGTAGTAGAAAGTGTGTCTGCCCGAATGTTGGGAGAAGGCAGTGCCGATTATGAAAGCTTAAGCGATCAGGAGCAACTGGATCTGTATGTTGCGCAAATAAAAGAAAATGGATTCAATGCCGTCGCTCAACTCGGCTTCGAAAGACGCACCAAAGAGATTGTTCGCATTGTAAAGGAACAGTCCGCCGATCTTTTGGTAATGGGCGCTCACGGCCACACCGGCTTTAAAGACTGGCTTTATGGCGAAACAATTAATAACGTGAGGCATGAGTTGAAGATACCGGTGTTGTTGATTAATGTTTGATATCGGTTCTAAATAATGTTATCATTCGTTAATGTCGTTAATTAAGAATTAGGAATTAAGAATTAAGAATTCTTTAGGTTGAACGTGGTCTATTGAATTTTTGCTTTTTGCAAAGCAGACACTAACAATCTTCTTGTGATCTTACACAGAAAGTATTCTTAATTCCTAATTCTTAATTCTTAATTGTTCTTTTACTTCTTGGTTTTCAGCAAATGCTTCAATCTGCTAAACGTTTCAGGCTTAATATTCAGGTAAGAAGCTAAATACTTCTGCGGCACACGTTGTAGCATATCCGGATGGTTTTGGAGATATTCGAGAAAGCGTTCCCGCGTACTGAGTAGTGATTGTGAATAGTAACGCTTGTTTTTTTTCACATACATATCGCTGATGAGCAGACGTGCAAGATGCTCGAACTGAGGATGCGTCTCAAGCAGCGTATTCATGCTCTCATGTGAAATAGAAACGAGTGTTGTGGGTTCAAGCGTTTCCAGGATCATGTCCGAAGGACTTCTTTGTATGAATGAAATTTCGGAGTGAATGAAATGTCCTTCTGTTGCCAGTTGTAGTGTGATTTCTTTTTTGCCGACACTGAAGTATTTTCTCACCAGGCCTTTTATAACAATATTGAAGTGGTTATCTATCTCGCCCTTGTTCAATAAGATCTGTTTTTTGTCAAAGGTCCTTACTTCAAGGTATGATTGAATAATTTCCAGCTGTTCGGGACTGATGTTATCAATGCGCCGGAGGTAATGGAAAAGCTGGATTTTGAATTGGGTATGGTTATTATTTGGAAGCAAGGTCGTGTCAGTTACGGTTTGATGAATATTTATATCGGCTGAATGTTTCCGGTTTAATGTCTAAAAAAGAAGCAATCAGCTTCTGGGGGACTCTTTTTAAAAGTTCAGGATTTTCGTTGATAAATTTTGTAAAGCGTTGCCGCGGAGTTAAGCTAATGCGCTCATACTCCCAGATCTCTGTTTGTAACAACCAATCCGTGAACAATAATCTACCCAGTTTTTCAAAACGTGGACTGTGCCGATAAAGGGTCTCGAAAACATCTTTGCTGATAGACAGGAACATACAGGGCTCAAGAGCTTCGATACAATATTGCGATGGCGAAGAAGCGATAAAGGACACTGCAGAAGCAATCGTATCGTTTTCCTTCGCCAATTGTCTTACAACCTCATCCTTGCCGCGCATGAAATATTTTATAGCAATTCCTTTTTCTACAAAGCTTAAATGCGTTTCTTGTTCGCCCGCGTTTAATATCATTTCGCCGGCATTAAAACGCCTTACCTCGAGCTTTTCGATTATAAGTGAAAGCTCCTCACCAGAAAGTGTGATGAATTGGTTGAGGTATTGGAATAGCCTATGCTGTTGCATCCGTAGCTTGGTTGTAAAGAGGTTAATAACGTTGTAAAATACGAAGAATATTCAACTTTTGAAAAACATAAAACAATTTGAAAATTTGAAAATGTGATAATTTGAAAATGAACCGGCTACGTCTTTCAGAATTTGTTATTGCTTCCGGATAAGTGGGATTAAATGCTGGGAAATGAAGGCAGCGCAGAAAGAATTTTCAAATTGACACGAGGAATGTTATTACCTCCAAATTAAATGACATCAAAATATTATCTAGCTTTTGTGTAATTCATTCAATTCTTGTAGGTTTGCTGACTTTTTTGGATACTTAAAACTAGAATCTAATGGCGAAAAAAATAAAAGTTGCGAATCCCGTTGTGGAACTCGACGGAGACGAGATGACGCGAATCATCTGGAAGTTTATTAAGGATAAATTAATTCTACCTTATCTTGAGATAGACATTAAATATTATGACCTTGGCGTTGAGCACCGCGATGCTACAAACGACCAGGTTACTATCGATGCTGCAAACGCTATCAAACAATACGGTGTAGGTATCAAATGTGCTACCATCACTCCTGATGAGGCTCGTGTAGAAGAGTTTAAGTTGAAACAAATGTGGAAGAGCCCTAACGGTACGATCCGTAACATTTTGGATGGTACTGTGTTCCGCGAACCAATCGTTATTAATAATATTCCAAGACTGGTTACAAACTGGACAGCGCCGATCATCGTTGGCCGTCATGCTTTTGGTGACCAATATCGCGCAACCGATACAGTTATAAAAGGTAAAGGTAAACTTACCATGACCTTCACTCCCGAAGATGGTGGTGAACCTCAAACTTTTGAAGTGTTCAATTTCAAAGGTGATGGCGTTGCAATGACGATGTACAACACTGAAGAGTCTATCATAGGTTTTGCACGCAGCTGCTTTAACATGGCGCTTAGCAAAAAATGGCCTTTGTACCTTTCTACAAAAAATACAATTCTTAAAAAATACGATGGTCGTTTCAAAGACATCTTTGAAGATATCTATCAAAAAGAATTCAAAGCTCAGTTCGATGCAGCAGGTATCGTTTACGAACACCGCCTGATCGATGATATGGTTGCGAGCGCTCTTAAATGGAACGGTAACTTTGTTTGGGCTTGTAAAAACTACGACGGCGACGTTCAGAGTGATACGGTAGCACAAGGTTTCGGTTCACTTGGTTTGATGACTTCTGTGTTGATCACTCCTGATGGAAAAACAATGGAAGCAGAGGCAGCACACGGTACAGTTACACGTCACTACCGCGAGCACCAAAAAGGCAAACCAACTTCTACCAACCCAATCGCTTCTATTTTCGCATGGACAAGAGGTTTGGCATTCCGCGGTAAACTGGATAACAACCAGGAGCTGATCGATTTCGCAAACGCTTTAGAGGCAGTTTGTATCGAAACAGTTGAAAGCGGCAAAATGACTAAGGACCTTGCAGTTTGCGTAAGCGGCAACAAAGTAGAACACGGAAAAGATTTCTTATATACAGAAGAGTTCCTTTCTGCAATCGATGAGAATTTGCAGAAAAAACTTGCTCTTTAATTAATTTGAAAATGTGCTAATTTGAAAATTTGAAAATGTTAGGTGTTACATCCAAAACTGAATGACTGCATCAAACATTTTCAAATTAGCACATCTTCAAATTCTCAAATTATCTGCTCTCCTCAATATTCGCTCCCAGCGTTCCTCTAAAACGCTTCCAGAAGCTTTCCCTTTTTGTGATACTGATAAAGTCTGGCTTGTAGGCTTTTGCTGAATCGATTGCTGGAGTGATCATGTACGGCTCCATAGCTTTTAGCGTGTCGAATACAAACGGTATCAGCACGATGTCTCTACTAACCTTTCTTCTCGCAAACTTGGAAATCATTTTTGTTTGATATGGGTCAGAAGCAATGGCTACTTTTTGAAACCCCATTTTTTTAGCCAGCTGATATGAGTAATAAATGTTTTCGGTAGTGTGTTCCGCGGTAGTTTCCGTGAAAATATGTTCCTTCGGAATGCCCAACGCATAAGCATACAAAGCCATGATTTCAGACTCGTAGTATGGAGTATAAACTGCCCCTCCGGAATAAATAATGTTTTTGGTAATGCCCCGGTCATAGAGATATTTTGACCAGTATACGCGTCCTTTCATGGTGTGGCTCCAGCCATCCTCTTCAAAAGGAATTCCCGGTACGATGATCACATCAAACTGCTCCTTTTTTGCTTTTACAAATAACTTGTGGGATTCTCTACTGGTGTAAAAACAGGAACTGAGGGTAGTAATGGTCAGTAATACCGCTGCTGGAATCAGGATTGTCAGTTTTGTCATATGGGATCGATATTAATGGTTCAAGTCTACATCCCTTCATAACGAACTAAAACAAATAAAGTTCACTTTTCGTTGCTTTGCAGTGTGTTACACAGCATGTTAAATAATACATCAAAGATTGAACCATTGATAGCTGTGGTATAAATGCACAAAAAAACCGGCAATAAAGCCGGTTGTAAATTATTTTGCTAGTTTTTGTTCCGAAAATCTCCCCGTTTCCAGGCCTTGATGAATTCTCCCCAAGCCATCGGGTTGAAAATATTCATTGGAGGAACCTGCCCCGAATAATATCGTTTGGTAGCATCTTGTTTTAAACTGTAATTGGCGTTTTCGCCTCCGTCACGCGGCATGGTTCTCGCGAGGGCCTCTCTTTTTTGTTCGTCTGTATTCTGCCGGGCAATTTCAAGCGCATCGGCTTTTACATCGGTATTTACGAAGTCCCGCTCAAATTGTTCCCTCGTGGGACGCGGTCGAATGATCGTTGCCGGTAAATACGTTGTGTCTGTTACCATCAACTGAATTACACTGTGTTGGTTACCTACCAGGTCTCTTCTGATTTTCACCGTTACCGGCTTAAATCCGATACTTGTAAACTCAATTTCGTCACCCTTTAAAACCACAATGGAGAACACACCATCTTCACTACTCATCGTACCCTGAACACGTCCTTTAACCATAACACTCACTGCGGGTATGGGTCTCAGGCTATCTGCGGTCATAATAACACCGTACAATTGTACCACTGAGTCTTTTATTGTCTCAAATTGGGCAGAAGCTTGCTGGCGTATAGCAATCATCCCAATAAAAAGAAGTAGTAAAAATTTCTTCATCGCCTCAAATATAACAACTTCAATTATTATAAACAGCAACTTATTACGCTTAGTATTGGTTAATTTTGCACCAATTATTCTTTTTTTAACAAATAAATCATGACGCAGGAGCAAATACTAAAAGCATTGAGCAATGTGCAGGAACCGGACTTAGGAAAGGATATTGTAACGCTCAATATGGTTAAAGATATAGAGATCAATAGCAACGACGTTTCTTTTACCGTGGTCCTCACCACACCGGCATGCCCGATGAAGGATCTTATAAGAAATGCCTGTGTAAACGCAGTGCAGATTCTTGTGAATAAAGAGGCTAAAGTAAAAGTAAATTTCACCTCAAACACAAGTTCAAACAGACAAGACACACAAGCCGTTTTGCCTAAAGTAAAAAACATTATTGCGGTGGTGAGTGGTAAAGGTGGCGTAGGGAAAAGTACCGTTTCCGCTAACCTTGCAATAGCACTCGCGCAAGGCGGTGCACAGGTGGGTTTAATGGATGCGGATATTTACGGACCAAGCGTGCCTATCATGTTTGGCGTACGCGGTGAACGCCCTATGATGATGCAGGTGGACGGACAGGAAAAAGGCGTAATTGTTCCATTGGAAAAATACGGCATTAAATTGATGAGCATTGGTTTACTGGTGGATGAAAAAAATGCAGTGGTTTGGCGCGGTCCAATGGCGAGCAGCGCAATTCGTCAGTTTGTTACAGACGTTTACTGGGACGAACTTGATTATCTGATTATCGACATGCCTCCGGGAACTGGCGACATTCATTTGACGCTTATGCAAACTGTTCCTGTTACAGGCGTAATAGTTGTAACCACTCCGCAAGACGTTGCACTGGCAGATGCTAAAAAAGGTATCGCCATGTTTGGTCAGGCGCAAATTAAAGTGCCGATCATCGGTTTGGTGGAAAACATGAGTTACTTTACTCCGGCTGAATTGCCCAATAACAAATATTACATCTTCGGAAAAGAAGGTGGTAAGAGATTGGCTGAAGAATATGATATTCCTCTAATTGGACAAATCCCTCTCGTACAAAGCATTCGTGAAGGCGGCGACAGTGGCGAACCTATCATGGCAAGCAACGACGAAATCACCAAAAAAGCTTTCGAAGAATTTGCAGGTGCTGCAGCAAGAAGCATCGCCATGCGCAACGCGAATTTGGAGGCAACGAAAGTGATTGAAATAGTGGAAGGGTAATTATTTGAAAATTGAAAGTTGAAAATTGAAAATGGGGTTGCTTCAAGTTCGAGGCAACCCTATTTTTATTTAATGATTGAATAACCGTGTAAGCGAATAATTGGCGGCTGGTGCACATTAACTTCAGTTATTCAATTATTCAGTTACTCAGTTATTCGTACTTTAGTCTCTCATTTTCAACTTTCAACTTTCAATTTTCAATTACCCAAAGTGTACAGTTTCCCTTATTATAAAACCAAGGATCACGAAAAAGTGCTGCAGTTTATGCAGGCACATCCGTTTGTGATGTTAACAGGTTGCGATGCGCAACAATGTCCTGTTGCTACCCAGGTGCCAATTTTAATTTCGGAAAGAGAGGGTCGATTGTTTCTGGAAGGGCACGTGATGCGCAATACAGATCATCAAAAAGCATTTGCGGCAAATAATAATGTGCTGGCCATTTTCACGGGGCCGCATACATACGTGAGTGCAAGTTGGTATGCAAACCCTCAGCAAGCCTCCACATGGAATTACATGGCCGTTCACGCGAAAGGACAACTTACATTCCTACCAGAGGAAAGATTGATCGATATTCTTAAAAGAACGACTGAAAAATTTGAAAACAATCCCGCGTCCGAAGCGTCGTTTGATAAATTGCCACACGAGTATGTGAGCAGATTAGCGAAAGCAATTGTAGCTTTTGAAATAGAAGTGACAGCGCTCGATCATACTTTTAAGCTAAGCCAAAACAGAGACGAGGAAAGTTATAAAAACATTGTTCATCATTTATCTGTTAGTGGTGATGCGGATTCAAACGCAATTGCGAAAATGATGGAAGCGGGACATAACGACGTCTACAATAAAGAAAAGTAAAAAGGGAAAAGTCAAAAATCAAAAATTGGTAACGCCGTTACACCTTCCTTTGACTTTTGATTTTTTAATTTTGACTTACTTAAAACAACACAAATGCTGAAACCCCTATGCGCCTGTATCTGCGCGGTTCTGGTTTTGACAACTTCTTCTTTCCAAATTAAAAAAGGAAAACATCGTCAGATGAGTACTGATACATTACCTGCATTTGATCTGGAAGGCCATCGCGGTGGTCGCGGTTTGATGCCCGAGAATACAATTCCCGCAATGCTCCATGCAATTGATCTTGGAGTTAACACACTTGAAATGGATGTTGTTTTTACAAAAGATATGCAACCCATTTTATCACATGAGCCATTCTTCAATCACGATATCACAACAAAACCAGATGGTAGTTTTGTAACAGAAGCAGAAGAGCGTTCCCTGAACATTTACACAATGACTTATGATTCTGTAAAGCGCTATGATGTAGGAATGAAACCGCATCCACGTTTTCCGGAACAAAAGAAAATGCCGGCCGTAAAACCGCTGCTGGCAGATGTGATAGACCGCGTGGAATCGTACTTGAAGAAGAGCAAAAAGAAGAACGTTTTTTATAATATAGAAACAAAAACCAACAAGGCTACTGACAACATTTATCATCCGGAGCCTGCGGCATTTGTGGATGCGCTGATGAAGGTGTTGATACAGAAGAAAATCACTTCCAGGGTCATCATCCAGTCATTCGATTTTCGAACGCTTCAATACCTGAAGGAGCATTATCCTTACATGAAAACCTCGATGCTGATTGAAGATTTTGATAAGCGAGGCTTTGAAGAACAACTTGCGTTGGCGGGTTTCAAACCCACTATTTACAGCCCTGCATACAAGCTCGTAACGAGAAAGCTGGTGGAAGATTGCCACAGCAAAAACATAAAAATAATTCCCTGGACGGTAAACGATAAAACGACCTACGATTCATTGGTAGCAAAGAGGGTAGATGGCGTTATTACGGATTACCCGGATAGAATTAAGTAATTTGAAAACGAGGGAGCCAATTTGAAAATGTGCTAATTTGAAAATTTGAAAATGCAGTGGGCGCCCGTCTCTATTAATTATTAGCGTTAAAAATATCAGGAAACTAACGATAAAAAATTCAGATGCTTAACAGAAAGCATTTTCAAATTAGCACATTTTCAAATTGGCTCTCTTCATTTTCAAATTAGCATATTTTCAAATTTTCAAATTGGAACACCGTGAATACATCACTTACAGGAAAAACCGCCGTAGTTTGCGGCAGCACACAAGGCATCGGTTTGGCGATTGCAGAAGAGTTGGCGCTACTGGGCGCGACGTGTATTTTGTTCGCAAGAAATCAATCCGCTTTAAAGGAAGCCGTTACAAGATTGCATTCCGATGAGCAGCAAAATCACAGTTATTATGTGGCAGATTTTTCAAAACCGGAGGAAGTAAGAACTGCGATTGAAGAAGTGGTTACAAAAACCAATGTGCATATTTTGATTAATAATTCGGGCGGCCCGAAAGCCGGCGCCATCATTGATGCACATGAAGAAGATTTTGTAAAAGGGTTTAGCCAGCATATCGTTTGCAACCAAATATTGACAAAGGCAGTTGTTCCCGGCATGAAGAAAGAAGGCTACGGCAGAATCATCAATATTATTTCTACATCCGTAAAAATTCCATTGAACAATCTGGGTGTTTCCAACACAATCCGGGCGGCTGTAGCTTCATGGGCCAAAACAATGTCGAATGAGTTGGGGCAATTCAATATTACCGTAAACAATATTTTACCCGGCTATACTAAAACAGCAAGGCTCGACAGCATAATAGACAGTGTTGTAAAAGCTAAAAACAGCGACACGGAAACGGTTGAAAAGGAGATGGAAAAAGACATACCGATGAAGCGATTTGGCGAGGCTTCAGAAATTGCTGCAGTAGCTGCTTTCCTGGCGACGCCTGCGGCCAGCTATGTAACAGGCACAAGCATTCGCGTAGATGGTGGCAGAACGGGTTCTATTTAATATCTTCGCGGCATGACACGTCAGCAACTGGTTGAGCAAATCAAGAAAAAGAAATCATATTTGTGTGTAGGATTGGACACAGATATCACCAAGATTCCTGCTCATTTACAATCGCATCCCGATGCTATTTTCGAGTTCAATAAAGCCATCATTGATGCCACAAAAGATCTTTGCGTAAGCTATAAGATCAACACTGCTTTCTACGAAGCACATGGACTGAAAGGCTGGGAGGCTATGCAAAAAACAGTCGAATATATTCCTGAAGATATTTTTACAATTGCTGACGCAAAACGTGGTGACATAGGAAACACTTCTACACAATATGCCAAGGCTTTTTTTGAAGCACTTCCTTTTGATTCTATAACAGTGGCTCCATATATGGGCGAAGACAGTGTGGCTCCTTTTCTTGAGTACAGCGGCAAATGGGCCATCGTACTGGGCTTGACTTCGAACAAGGGCGCATCAGACTTTGAGTTGCAAAAAACAGGCGACTCTTATTTGTATGAGAAAGTACTGAGCACCGTTTCAAAATGGGGAAGTCCGGAAAACCTCATGTTTGTAATCGGTGCAACACAAGCTGATGAATTTACCAACATCAGAAAAATCACTCCTGATCATTTTTACCTTGTTCCAGGTGTGGGCGCACAAGGTGGAAGCTTAAAAGATATTTCCGAAAAAGCAATGAACAAAGACTGCGGATTGTTAGTGAATGCAAGTCGCGCAATCATCTTCGCCTCGGGAAAAGAAGACTTCGCCAAAGCAGCGAGAAAAGTAGCGCAGGAATATCAACAAGAAATGGCGGATTATCTGGAGAGACTGAATAACTGAGTAACTGAATAACTGAATTTGGCTTAACGCTGAATGCCGAATGCAAGACGCAAGCTCCCTATTTTAGGCATCATGCGTCTTGCATTCGGTATTTTCAGTTATTCAGTTACTCAGTTATTCAGTTATTCAATCATTCGGCTCCTTCCTCACATACCTTCTCCACTTCTCAATCACCGCTTGCATATCATCTGCAAGATCGCTGTTGAAGAAAACTTCTTCCTTTGAAGTTGGATGAATGAAGCCAAGCGTTTTTGCATGTAAAGCATGTCGTGGGCAAAGCGCAAAACAGTTGTCAACAAATTGTTTGTACTTGGTAAAAACGGTTCCTTTCACAATGCGGTCACCACCGTAAGTATCGTCGTTAAATAATGGATGGCCGATGTGTTGCATATGCACGCGAATCTGGTGCGTACGGCCCGTTTCCAGGCTACATTGTACCAACGTTACGTAGCCAAAACGTTCCAGCACTTTGAAGTGTGTGATTGCATCTTTACCGTAATCTCCTTCAGGATAAGCATCAAATAATTTGCGGAAGCGTTGGTGACGTCCGACGTGCGCGATGACCGTTCCTTCATCCTGCTCAACATCTCCCCAAACAAGCGCTATGTAGTGGCGTTTTACAGTGTGATTGAAAAACTGTTTCGCCAAAGAGCTTACAGCGATTTCTGTTTTCGCCAGTACCATCAAGCCGCTTGTATTTTTGTCTATGCGATGAACCAATCCAAAGCGAGGCAAAGTTTCTTCAGTAATGTCTTTGTTTTTTTGTTGCAGATAATATGCAACACCGTTGATCAATGTTCCGTTATAATTGCCCGAACCCGGATGCACCACCAATCCAGCAGGTTTGTTGATGATCATGATGTCATCATCTTCATAAAAAATATTCAGCGGAATATTTTCCGGAACGATTTCTTCCCCTTGAACCTCCTTATTGGAGTAAACGATGATTTCATCCGTTGGTTTTATTTTATAGTTGGAACTGACTTGTTTATTGTTAACCATTACCAGTCCCGAGTCGATTGATTTTTGCACTTTGTTGCGCGTCGCATTTTCTATGCGGGCCACCAAAAATTTATCAATACGAAGCGGTTCCTGGCCCTTATCCACTTTTATGGTAAAACGCTCATAAAGCTCGTCGCTGGTTTCTTCATTTGACAATAATTCATCCTGATCTTCAAATTCGGCCATGTAGTTGAAATTTGTGCAAAAATAGGGAACTGGGAGCAAGTAGTCGTTAGCCGGTCGCCAGTAACCAGTTGCCAGTGACTAATCTCAAAGTAATTGTGGCTTCGCGGTCTATATAGATTTTGGTGGCGGCACTGGATACTGGTAAGTGGCCAGGGGCTACCATTCCCGCTTTTCCCTAACTTTGCGCCATGCAGGATGTAATTTTCAAGGATCTCGAAAAAATGCCGTACCAGGCTGCCTGGGATCTGCAGGAAGAAGCGTTACAGAAAAATGTGAAGCTTAAGCAAGAAGCCCACCAAGGTGGCGATGGCGTTCCCAATACTAAACATCATTTGTTTTTGGTGGAACATCCGCCGGTTTATACTTTGGGTAAAAGCGGACATATTGAAAATGTGCTGATTAGCGACGAACAACGCGAACAAAGGGGCATAGAATTCTTTAAAACAAATCGTGGCGGCGACATTACCTTTCACGGTCCTCAACAAATAGTAGGGTATCCCATCCTCGATCTCGAAAAATTCACGACAGATATTGGCAAATACCTGCGCAATCTCGAAGAAGTGATCATTCTTACACTTGCCGACTACGGTTTGCACGGCGACCGTTCGGCAGGCGAAACAGGTGTTTGGCTCGACCCGGGCGTGAAAGGAAAAGAAAGAAAAATATGCGCAATGGGCGTACGCTGCAGCCGTTGGATCACCATGCATGGCTTTGCATTAAATGTAAATACAGACCTTTCTTACTTTGATTTTATCATTCCCTGCGGTATTCAAAACAAACAAGTAACCTCCATCGCAAAAGAACTCGGAAGAGAAGTGGATTTCGAAGAAGCAAAAGCTTTTGTAAAGAAAAATTTTGAGAAAGTGTTTGGGGTGAATTTAGTTGTTGGTTGATAGTTGTTGGTTGTTAGAATGACTGCAAGTTTCCTTGAGAAGCACTGGTTCGCTCAAATGGCTAACAACTATTACCTAACAACAAACAACTCTTTTAAAAGTCCTTCGGTATATACAATTTCTGTTTCTCTTTCAGGTGCCCGTCTTCATACAGTTCAAAACGGAACCATCCGGCGTGAATGAAGTTGGATTTGTCGAGCATTAATACGGGTTCAGCAACCTTTTTAATTTCAAACAGGAAAGTGCTGTCTTCTTCGTAAAATTTAACGCTGTACTTTTTATCCGTTGCATCCGGCAGTGAAATTTTTACACGGCCCTCTTTTTCGGTGTACACATATTTTGACACACGGAATACTTCCTTCGGCACAAACGGCCTGATCATTAAAGTGTCGTTCGTTTCAAGATATATCGTGTCTCTCGTTTTGTAATTGAGAGAATCTTTATAGCGCTTAAACTGACGCTCAGGCACAAATGCCACTACGCTGTCAGCCTTTTTAATAACGATGAACCTTTCGGGAAGGGTAGGTGAAGTTACCCGCGCATTGGTTATTTCACGCGTTGGTTTGTTCGTTGTTACAGCGGTTTCGTATTTTTTATCATCAACATTTGCCGCTGCGGTACTGGTGTCGGGTGCCGGCCTTTTTGCCTTGCTGAATTCGTATTTACCACTGTCCATTTGCACATACATTCTGTAGTACATGCTATCATTTGGAGCCTGTGTATCCATGAAGCCGTTTTGTGGCGTAGTTGGATCAGGCATGGTAATAATTGTTTTGAATAGCTTTTTGCTATCGTTGGAACGCTGAATGCTCAGTTGCTTTACCGCGTCTTTCTTGTATGGGTTGATCCAGCTGATTAAAATTTTACTCTTCGCTTTTTTAACTACCGAAATAGAAGGCAACGTGTCTTGCCCATAAATGAGAATAGATGAAAACAGAATAAAAAAGGTAAAAAGTACGGCCCTCAGCATGTAAACAACTGTAATTTTTGAAACAATAACGCAAATATAATGGACATGATTTTAGCAGTTGGTTAAAAAATGAATTTGATCAGATTAAAATCTCAACATTCCTTCTGGTAAAGATCTGTTTCCTTGAATTCCCCCACAGTGAATGACAAGCAAAGAACTGTTTTGTGGAAAATAATTCTCTTTAATCAGCTCATTTACAGCAAACAGAAGTTTGCCTGAGTAAACGAAGTCAGTTGGAATGTCGGTTTTTTGATGAAATTTATTCATGAAATTGATCAACGCAGGCGTTTTTTTCGCATAGCCTCCGTGATGATAGTTGAAATTTATTTCAAAGGAAGCGTGGGGTAAGTGTTGAAATGAAGAAACTACAGGCGTTAGTTCATCGGCTCCTTTAATTGCACTAATACCAATCACATGCTGTTGTGGCAAAGCTGAACGCACAATTCCAGCCATCATTGTACCAGTACCAACTGCACATAAAATATGTGTATAACGAGCATGATCGGGTACATGTTGTAAAATATCTGCAGCACCTTTTACTCCGGTTTCACCAAAACCGCCTTCGTCAATAACAATGCTGTCGTTTCTGTCAACATTAATTTTATCTAAAATATCGTTGCGGTTTTTATAGTTTTCACGCGACACATAGATCAGGCGCATGCCATAATCTGCTGCATCTTGCAAAGTAGGCGAGTATATTGCCGGTTCTTCGCCGCGCACGATGCCAATACTTTCTATGCCCATCATTTTTGCGGCAAACGCTGTGGCGACAAGATGGTTGGAATAGGCGCCGCCAAAGGTTATGATGCGTTGCTTATCCTTTGCGTTTTCTAAGTAGTATTTTAATTTGTACCATTTGTTGCCTGAGATAATGTTGTGTATTTTGTCTAATCGTAATATGTCTACACTGGCCACATTTTTGCTATCAAATGCGTTTGAAATATTTTCAATGACCGCGTTTTTATAATCGATTAAATTGTTTACGCTCACGTTTGGGTGTTTTTTCATTTAAAACTAATATTATCTTAGCGGCCGAAACAAAAACAACAGTAATGCAGCAACCAACCTTATTGATCCTGGCAGCCGGTATGGCCTCTAGATATGGAAGTATGAAGCAAATCCAGCCGTTTGGACCCAGTGGCGAAACTATTATGGATTATTCAATTTACGACGCAATCCGTGCCGGTTTTAAAAAAGTTGTATTCATCATAAGGAAAGATTTTGCAGAAGATTTCAAAGCCATATTTGAACCCAAACTAAAAGGCAAAATAGAAACTGATTATGTTTACCAGGAATTGACCACAGGCACCGAAGGTCATAATATTCCGGAGGACAGAAAAAAACCTTGGGGAACGGCACATGCAATCTTATGTGCTTTTGATACAGTGAAAGAGCCATTTGCAGTTATCAACGCCGATGATTTTTATGGACAGGATGCATACAAGAAAGCCTACAAGTTTTTAACCACAGATGTTTCCGATAAAAAGTATGCGGTAATCGCTTATGAACTTGCAAATACTTTAAGTGAAAATGGTAGTGTGAGCAGAGGTGTTATTGCTACGAACGAAAAGAAAGAAATGGTGGGTATCACTGAAAGAACAAAGATCTACAGAGATAACGGCCAGATTGTATTTGAAGAAGAAACAGGTAAAGAAGAATTGGCTGAAAATACTATTGTGGGAATGAATTTCTTTTGCTTCGCACCTAATTTCATTGAGCTTTGTAAAAACAAATTCGGACAGTTCCTTGATCACAATATTTCCAATCCAAAGTCTGAATATTTGATGCCGGCAATGGCTGATAAATTTATTACGGATGGTTATGGCGTTATAGACGTGATCACCACTTCATCAAAATGGTTTGGAGTAACGTACAAAGAAGATGCTCCGGGCGTTCAATCGAGCATTGACAAACTGGTGAAAGCGGGCGAGTATCCAACTAGTCTATGGAACAGTTAATCTAATAATCGGACGGTGCCTTTGTGCGACGAAGCTTCGACAAGCTCAGCTTGACAGCACGAGCGGAGTGTCAGCCTGAGCTTGTCGAAGGCAAAAAAGAAAAAGCTCTCAGTTACGAGAGCTTTCTTTTTATACTTAGGGATTAAAGAGACTTGCTAAACGAAAAATTTAGTAGCTCAACACATTAAAAATGCAATCCTCAATTTTCTTAACCTGCTGTTTACGATCCATATTTTTTATGCTGGAAACGTAATTCAATTTAATATTATTGGTGCTGTCAGCTTTTTTAGCTTCCTCCAATATTTTGATAATATTTTTTGCTTTACTGCTGAACACAACACCTTCTGCCGTTGTTTGCTTGCCGCTCAATACGCCGATCACCTCGCCAGCTTCGTTGAAAATTGGTCCGCCAGAGTTACCAGGGTTCGCAGAAATAGTAATTTGGTAAGCCGAAGAATCCCCTTTGTAGCCGGTCTTTGCACTCAAGTAACCTTGGTTATACACCATGTCAGTTCTTGGGAAGCCCAGTGTGAAAATAGATTCACCTAAATCAGAACTTCCTTTGTGGATAGAGTAAGGCAGGTTTTTATAAGGCTGAAAACGACCGTCGATAATCTTTAGGATCGCGATATCTGTGTTGTCGTCTGCTATTACAATAGCTGCTTTGTAGTAATTGTCTTTGCTAAGAACATAAACAGAATCGGATTTTGCCACAACGTGAGCGCTGGTTACAAGGTAACCTTTGCCATCGATAAGAAATCCGGTACCACCAAACCCGCTTGCAGGCGGTCTGAAAGAACCATTCTTAAAGCTATTGATCTCGTTTTGGGTTTGTTTTTGAGAAACTTTTACAGAGTATAATTCTCTTTTCAGTTGCTCAATTTCATTAACTGTTCTCTTGGGCGTTAAGTAAGCTACCAGGCCGCTGATTGATAAAGCTATGACACCTGCAATAGAAGCTGCGGCTGCCAATACCTTGCGGTATTTCTTTAAGAAGCTCACCACTTTTGCTTTTGGTTGTACTTCTTGGATGTCACCATCCTGCAACAATTGCTGGTGAATATTTTGAAGATTGTGTTTCAGTGATTTGTTTTCACCAAAACCGCTAAGCTGGCGCAGAAACATTGTGTGCTGCACCACCATTTGATCTACGCTTGGGTCATTTTTACGAAGTTGCTCAAAGTTTGTCACTTCTTCCGGGGTCATTTCTCCGGAGAGATACCTTTCAACAGCTTCCAATAATTGGAGTTCTTCCATTATTAGTCCTCGTTTTTATATTGTGCAAAAAATATCTTTTTCAAACGCATCAGGCATTTATACTTCTGATTTTTTGCATTGTTTGCATTTGTATATCCAAAATTTCCTGCTATTTCCTCCATATTTCTCTTTTGCAGATAATATGCTTCGAGTAAACTTTTGCAGGGTTCGCCGATGCTGCTCAGCGCTTTTTCCATCATTTCAAATTCCTGTGCCTTCTGATTGTGTCTGTCCAGTTCATCTTCCACAGGAACCACTTCCGCCAGGTGATTGATCTCACCACTGAATCTTTGTTGTGACTGCAGTCTTTTTAGCCAAAGGCGTCTCGTAACAGAATATAAATAGGTCTTTATCTGGCAACTAAGTTCAAAATCGCCCCTTTTAGCCTTTTCATACAATACTATGATGGCTTCTTGGAAAAGGTCCCTTGCGTCATCCACGGAACCGTTGTTGTTCAGTATAAAAGCCTGAATAGTATTATAATTCTGCTTATAAATCGTTTCAATGGCCGTTTTGTCGTCTTTCGCCAGTCCTTCAAGCAATAATTTTTCGTTTGAATCTGTAATCACACGCTTAACTCAATTTTAATACTCAAAATAACAAATAGTCACCCACAAAAAATTATAAAAAAATATTTTTCGGAACGGGGTTACCTTTTTCAAGTCTGCGTATAAACTATGAAATCATTCATTAAACAAAACAAAGAAACTCACATGAAAAAGTTATTCGTAGTTTTAGCTATCGGCGCATTCGCAGCTTGTAACAACTCTGCTTCTACAGAAACTAAATCTGCTGATTCAACAGTAAAAGCTACTGATTCTGCAGTAACTGCAGTTGCTGACAGCGCAAAAGCTACTATCGACTCTACTGCTAAAGCTGTAGTTGATTCAGCTAAAGCTAAAGTTGATTCTTTGAAAAAATAGTATCTATTTTTTATAAGGCAAGCAATCGTTAGAGGCCATTCTGCTTAGGTAGGATGGCCTTCTCAATAGAAGACCCCCTTAGAACAGAGAATACCAAAAACGCCCAATGCAAAATGTATTTAAACATTCGGCATTGGGCGTTTATTTTGTAACTATTTTAAAATGAACAGTTTATGTCTACAAAAGCACTCCTTTTAGAACCATAAATGCTACCGAGAAATAGATAACAATACCGGTAACGTCTACCAAAGTGGCAACAAACGGTGCCGAAGAAGTTGCTGGGTCGAGTTTACATTTCTTAAGGACGATTGGCAACATGGAGCCCATCAAACTGCCCCAGAGCACAATGCCTATTAACGAGAAGAAAATGGTAATCGCTACAAGGTGCCAATGAATGCCATAATCAAATACGTGAAGGTTTTGCCACAATATAATACGCAGATAACCAATGCTTCCGAGCACAACGCCCAGCAAAAGCCCTGAAATAATTTCACGGCGCATTACCCTCCACCAATCGCCAATGTGAATTTCACCCAAGGCCATTGCCTGGATGATCAAAGTGGATGCCTGAGAACCACTATTTCCACCACTGCTCATAATGAGTGGAATAAATAAAGATAAAACGAGTGCCTTGCTGATTTCATCCTGGAAATGCTGCATAGCGGTTGCAGTCAACATTTCGCCAAGGAAAAGGATGATTAGCCAACCAGCTCTCTTCTTTACCAGTTTTATGATGGGAATATCCAGATAAGGTTCGTCCAGAGCTTCGGTACCCCCGATTTTTTGAATATCCTCGCTGTATTCTTCGTTGGCTACCCAAAGCATATCGTCGATGGTTACGATACCCAGCAACACATTATTGTCATCAACCACGGGAAGCGCCACACGGTTGTTCATTTTAAATACCTGGCTGGCATGCTCCTGGTCATCGGTCGCCTTGAGCGCTACCACGCGCCCGTCCAATATGTCATTTACGCGCTGGTCGGGAGTTGCAAGAATAATGTCACGGATCTTGATATCATCAACCAATTCGCCCTTTTCATTGATTACATAAATGACGTCAACCGTTTCACTGTTTTTGCCATGTTTCCTGATGGTTGCGACAACCTGCTCTACCGTAAAGTATTCATAAATGTAGACGTAGTCCGGCGTCATCAACCTTCCCACGCTGTCTTCAGGGTAACCTAATAAAGACAGGGTGATTTTGATTTCTTCCGGATCAAGCAGCTTGATGAGGTCGCGGATGGCACTTTTGGGAAGTTCTTCCAAAAAGTCAGTACGGTCATCGGCGGGCAGCTCATTCAGCAGTTCGGCGGTTTTTGAGGGGGGAAGTTCTTTGATGATCGTTTTTTGCACACCGAGGTCCAGAATTTTAAAAACGCTGGCTGCCCGGTGTACACTCATGCCACCAATAATTTTTTCGGCATAATCCTCATATTCGTATACCAGATCAGCTACATCACTAATTTTTTGCTTATTCAGGAAGTCTTTGATCTGCAGTTTATCTTCAGTTTGAATAATTTGCTCAAACTGTTCGCGGATGCTTTGTGTTTCTAACTCTAAAGACATGCTACTGCTGGTTTATCGTTCTCGTTAATAACTACAAGACAAGGCAATGCCTTGTCTCTACCTCGTTCGCTAATTTCTTCGGAAAAATACGGGCAAATTTCTGCAAATTGCAGCAGAAAAAATATTTTAATTACAATCATGATCCTGCCTTGTTTATTTATCTCTCTAACTGAAAATATGGGAAAAGGTGTTTTTACTTCGGAGCGGCTGGAAGCGCAAACCGTTATCGAGGTGGCACCTGTGATTGTGATGGATGCAAACGATAGAAAACTGTTGGATCAAACCCTGCTGCACGATTATATTTTTGAATGGGGCACGGAAAGAAATCAATGCTGCATGGCGCTGGGATATGTGCCGATGTATAACCACAGTTTCGTAAGCAATTGCGAATACGAAATGGACTTCGACGAGCACCTCATTTACATAAAAACTGTTCGCGACATAGAACCTGGGGAGGAACTTTTCATTAACTACAATGGTGATTGGAATGATGAGAAGCCGCTGTGGTTTGAAGCTACATAATTTGAAAATATGCTAATTTGAAAATTTGAAAATTCTTTGTGTGCTACCTCAAAAGCACTTAATAATTTCTCTAATGTTCAAGAAGTAATCATTCTTTGTGAAGGCTGCACCGAAAGAATTTTCAAATTAGCATATTTTCAAATTTTCAAATTGCGAAATTGGCCTACCTGTAGCCGCGCAAAAAGTCCTCCACACTCATTCTCTTCTTTCCTTCCAGTTGAATTTCTTGCACGGATATATAACCGTCTGCAGTGGCGAATTTCAGGAATGTTTTTTTGTCGGTGCTGATAGTTCCCGGAGTGTCGGGGTGTTTGCTGTGCTCTTTTTGGGCAGTATATATCTTTAACGTTTTGCCGTCCAGTTGCGTGAATGCGGCTGGGTAGGGAGACAAACCGCGAATTTGATTATACACCGCATCCGTAGATTTCGACCAATCGATTTTACATGTTTCTGTAAATATTTTCGGGGCGTGCTTCAATTCAGTTGTTGTGTCCTGTTCAATTTCTTTCAGGCTGTTGCTTACGAGGCCATCAACCGTTTTTACCAAAAGCTTTGCGCCCACGCCTTTCATGCGATCATGCACTTCGCCGGCGGTGTCATTTTCTGCAATAGGAAAACGATCCTGCAGAAGAATATTACCTGTATCGATTTCGTGTTGTAATTTAAACGTGGTAACGCCGGTTTCTTTTTCACCATTGATCACCGCCCAGTTGATAGGTGCCGCACCGCGGTATTGTGGCAGCAAAGAACCGTGAACATTTATAGTGCCCATTGGAGGCATGTTCCAAACGATTTCGGGCAACATACGAAATGCCACAACCACTTGCAGGTCCGCGTTTAACAAACGCAGTTGTTCAAGGAACTCTGGGTTTTTCAGCTTTTCGGGTTGAAGAACATGCAAGTTTTTTTCTACCGCATATTTTTTTACAGCACTCTCAGTCAGCTTCATACCGCGCCCGGCAGGCTTATCAGGTGCGGTAACAACGCCGACAATGTCATAACCAGCACTAACAAGCGCATCCAAAGATGCGACCGCAAATTCCGGAGTACCCATGAAAACGATTCGGATGTTTTTCTGCATGAGGCAAAAGTAAATGATAATTGAAAATTGAAAGTTGAAAGTTGAAAATGAGAAGGAACGCAGATTCTCAAGATTGTCACGATTTGATATGATTTTTTGTAAGAGATCTTAACAATTCATCAAAATCATGAGAATTTGCGTTGCCATTTTCAATTCTCAACTTTCAATTCTTAATTCCCTATTATTCGCCATAGAGTAAGTACTTCTTCCTTATAGATTTAAACTTGTTCAAGTCTTCCTGCCAGCTCTCGCGGATTTGCTTTTCGGTTTTACCTTCTTTGATTTGTTGCATCAAAACGTCATTACCGGCGAGCTTGTTGAAGAAATTGTTGGCAAGAAAAAACTTGCCTTTTTCGTTGTATAATGAGTAAGCTTTCAACAACCATTTCAATTGAAGTTTGCCGTCAATTTCTTTTACTGCATCTACTTTGCTAAGATCGTAGCCATAACACTTTTGATTTAGCAACGGCGGATTTTTTGCGCCTTCTACGCTTTGTGGTGTAAAGGAGAAAAGGTCATTTGGAAATTCCGGGCTGCCGAAAATCTGGAAAGGCTTGTCTGTACCGCGTCCCAGGCTTACTTGTGTGCCTTCAAAAAAACAAAGAGAAGGGTAGAGGTAAACGGATTGCGCATTAGGTAAATTCGGAGATGGTTTTACCGGCACCGTGTAATGACTTTTGTGCGTGTAATTTTTGCAAGTAATAACAGTTAGTTTGAATGAAGAAATCTTCTGATTAACAGCGGCATCAAACCATTTTTCTCCCACCAACATTTTTGCATACTCACCAATGGTCATGCCGTATACTATAGGCACGGATTGCATGCCCACAAATGATTTGAACTTTTTGTCAAGTACAGGTCCATCAACATAAAAGCCGTTGGGATTGGGTCTGTCGAGTACTATCAATGGCTTGTTGAAGATGATGGCACTTTCCATAAGATCCTGAAGTGAGGAAATAAATGTGTAAAATCTTACCCCAACATCCTGTATGTCGAATACAATTACATCTACATCCTGCAGCTGCTCAGTAGTGGGTTTTGTTTTGCTGCCGTACAAGGAAATAACCGGAATCCCAGTTTCTGGATCGACTGAATTTTGCACTTTTTCTCCTGCATCAGCATTGCCACGAAAACCATGTTCCGGAGCAAATATTTTCTTGATCACCACTCCTTTTGATAACAAAGTATCAATCAGGTGAGTACGCCCAACGATGGATGTTTGATTGGCGAAAACCGCTACAGACTTGCCTTTCAGTAATGGAAGATATTCCTGCATTCTTTCTGCACCGGTAACGATGTTCGTTTTTTGCGCTGCAATAGAAAGCGTTAATGTTAGAAGAAGTAAAAAGAGGGAAATTTTTGCAAACGTTTTTCTCATGTTAATTGTTGAAAAGTGAGGTGATTAATTTGAGAATTTGAAAATATGAGAATTTGAAAATTCCCCTTTTCAACTTTTCTCTATCTTAAATTTAACTCACCAAATATCAGGAGTAAATAGTAAATTCAGAGGGCCGCGCCCAAAGCATTTTCAAATTTTCAAATCCTCAAATTTTCAAATTGGACATAAAGGCCTTACCTTGCCGGTATTTCGCATCCTTTTGTTCTTCACTGTTTTGCTGTGTCAGCTCCTGAAATCTGGAACTTTCCTTTTGTTTACGGGCGCATCGCTATGACGTTGAGAAGAAATGAGAAGCTGATAACTTTAATTTTTTAAAAAATATTTTATGCAACAAGTGAAAAGCGGCGATACAGTTAAAGTACATTATCACGGCCGACTTACAGACGGAACAACTTTCGACAGCTCTGAAGGACGCGAACCTTTAGAGTTTGAAGTAGGAAGCGGAATGGTGATCAAAGGCTTTGATGATGGTGTGACCGGTATGGCTGTGGGCGAGAAAAAAACGATCAATATTCCTGTAGACAATGCATATGGTCCGAAAAATGCAGAGATGATCATTGAATTTCCACGCAATCAATTCCCTGAAGGAATGACTCCTGAAAAAGGTATGCGTCTGAACCTGAATAATGCTGAAGGACATGTGTTTCCAGTAGTTATTTCAGAAGTAAAAGATGATGTTGTGATCCTCGATGCTAACCATCCTTTGGCAGGTGAAGATCTTATCTTCGACCTTGAACTGGTGGAGATTGTGGGTAGCAAGTCCCGCATTATTATGCCTTAATTTTATCGGATCAATAGATAAACTACTGCTGAAAGTCGAGTGTTAATACTATACTCTTCTTTCAGCAGTTTTTTTATTTTGTGTTCAAATTCGATCCGATGAAAACAATATTTACCCGAGTATTCGTTCTTCTGTTTTTATTCCCTCTCGTCTCCAAAGCGCAGGAAATTGACAGTGCATTTATCAAACAAAGAGCTGCCTATTTCGCAGACAGCCTTGACAAAGCTTATCAAAACAAATTATGGGATCAGTATGTGTCGCTTACGCAGCCTGGACTTATCAAGTTCCTGGGCGGCAAAGCCGGCGTTATTGATTACGCAGAACGCCTCTGGATGGTCCTTAACCAGGACATTGGCGAGAAAGTTTCTACCCAACATGTCTTGCAGATTGTTGCAAAAGACAATGCATGGCAATGTGTGGTTGAAAAAGTAAAAGAAGTTTACTATGACGAGCGCAAAGCGTGGGTCACGACATATATAGTGGGCAAATCTGAAGATGACGGTAATTCCTGGAAGTTTGTAGAAATTTCCGAAGGCATGCTGATCAATGCCAGAGAAGTAATGCGCGATATTTCTGACGAACTGATTATTCCTAAGCGCACAGTTGTTTATGCCGATGATCTGAAAAAACAACAAGACGCAGAAGCCGCAGCGGCTGCCAAGAAGCAGCAACAGGCGAAGAAGAGAGTAGTCGCGAAAAAATAATTTAGGGCTTTGAGTAGTGAGTTATGAGTGATGAGTTGTTTGTTTTTAGTTTATAGTTGTTAGCAATTTCAGTCACTCAAAACTCATTACTCAAAATTTACAACCTTTTCCGTTTTTGAAACATATAACCATTCGAGCAAAATTGCTGTAATCAGCAGCATCACTGTGCAAAGGGTAGAGCCTTCAAATCCGAACTTTCCTCCCGTTAACAATGAAGGTCCCTGTAAATCTTGTTCTAAAATGCTACCAAAAGCTTTGCCGCTCACTTTGTAACCCAACACCGGACCCTGGAAAAAATTCCACGCAAAATGAAAGGCCATGCCGAACCACAGGTTTCGTGTGTGACTGTAATTTACGCCCAGCACCAATCCCGCAAGAAAGACATTTATCAATGGCAAAACATTTGCGCCGGGACTTCCCATATGAAAGGTTGCAAATAACAATGCACTGGTGAGCAAGGCAACGCGTCTTTTTTGCGACTGCATCAAATTGTTGAGCACATAACCTCTAAAAATAAGTTCTTCGCCAAATGCTACTAAAAGCATTAAAACCAAATTGATAAAAAACAAGGTTCCATCAAAATGAATATCTGTCCACGTAAGGTATTTTGAATAAGATAAGATCAGTGTGCCAATGCCGAGTAAAATAAATGGTAATGAAAAGCCAACGCCAGCCTGGCTTGCGTAACCTTTCCATTGAAATCCCAGCGAATAAACGGAACGTTTGTCAAAGAATTTGGTAAAGAGCCAAACCACCAAAAAGCTGACAATAGTAATAATCAACACAAAGAAAGGGCGTATCGGTCCCGCCAAGGCATCCTGGATATTGAAAGTTTTCGCCTTTATTTCATCGATATGTTTGGCTAATAAGTAAGCGGCGAATATTGCGCCGACGATAATATTCATCAATAAAAAAGCGACCAGTAAACCAATAGCTCTAACCCAGCCTTGCTTAAAGAAACTCCGCTTTTGTTGATTGACAGATTCCATAGATGCGTTAATTTGCCCAAAAATATCCAATTATGTTTCAAAATTATCAATATACAGTTACGGAAAGATTTTTACGATATGTGCAAATAGACACCCAGAGCGATCCACATTCTAAAACTCAACCGTCATCGGAAAAGCAGAAAGACCTCAGCCGTATATTGGTAACGGAGTTGAAAGCTATTGGCATCCAGGATGCACATCTTGATGAGTTTGGATATGTATACGCAACGATTCCTTCGAATACAGACAAAAAGGTTCCTGTTATTTGTTTCTGCTCACACGTGGATACGGCGCCGGACTGCAGCGGCAAAGATGTGAAGCCAATCGTGCATAAAAATTATGATGGTAGCGATATTATTTTGCCAGACGACAATACACAAGTGATCACCACAAAAGAACATCCTTATTTGCAAACCAAAATAGGAGATGATATCATCACAGCATCCGGAAATACTTTGCTGGGCGCAGACGATAAGGCTGGCGTGGCGATTATCATGGATCTGGCGAATTTTCTGATCACTCATCCTGAAATAAAACATGGCGACATTAAAATTTTATTTACGCCCGATGAAGAAATCGGTCGCGGCGTGGACAAAGTAGATATGAAAAAGCTTGGCGCTGATTTCGGTTACACACTTGATGGTGGCGAATTGGGATCATTGGAAGATGAAAACTTTTCTGCTGATGGCGTTACCATCAATATCTATGGCATTATTGCGCATCCGGGAACAGCGAAGAATAAACTGGTGAATGCACTGAAGGTTGCTGCGAGCTTTTTGGATTCACTGCCGAAAGATGCATTGTCGCCAGAAACTACTGACGGCAGATTAGGATTTGTTCATCCAATACATATTGAAGGGATTGCAGAAAAAGTAACGGTGAGTTTCATTATACGCGATTTCGAGACCGCAAAATTGAAAGAGTACGAAAGTTTTTTGCAACAGCAACTGGAGGCTACACTGAAGAAATTTCCTGGTGCGAAAGCGGATTTTGTAGTGAAGGAGCAATACAGAAACATGAAAGAAGTGTTGGATCAAAACCCGCAGGTGACGCAGTTTGCAGAAGAAGCAATCAAAAGAGCGGGAATTGATTTCGCAAAACTAATTATACGTGGTGGTACAGATGGCTCGCGCCTTTCATACATGGGTTTGCCTTGCCCAAATTTATTTACCGGTGAAATGGCATTGCACAGCAAACACGAATACGTAAGCATACAGGACATGCAAAAAAGTGTTGAAACACTTGTGCATTTGGCAAGACTATGGGAGGAGAGAAGCTAGAAAGCTTCGCTTTGGAATTTGCCACAGAGGCACAGAGTACACAGAAAGAAAGCTAAAAAACATGAGCGCAAAATCTCTGTGTTCTCTATGCCTCTGTGGCAAAGAAAAAGAGGCGCAGCCTCTTAATCTTTTACATTTTCCAGCTTACTGTTCTTTACCACAATATCCTTCACGATTTTCTCCGCATGAACCTTTGAGTTTTCGATGAACCATACGTGTGTATTCATGCCGCCACACACTACACCGGCGAGATAAATGCCGGGTAAATTTGTTTCCATTGTATCCGGATTGTAGGCCGGGCACAAATCCGCATCATTCGATAGTTCGATGCCGATATTTTTCAAAAACTCAAAGTTGGGTTGGTAGCCCGTCATTGCGATTACATAGTCATTCGGAACAGTTACGATTCCATCAGGCGTTTGAACGTCCACATCCTTTCCGCGAATAGCCGTGACCGTTGAGTTGAAATAAACTTTGACGCTGCCTTCCTTAATCCTGTTTTCGATGTCTGGTTTTACCCAATATTTTACCCTTTCGCCAATCGCCGGACCTTTGATAACCATCGTTACTTCGGCACCTTTGCGGAAGGTTTCCAATGCAGCATCCACAGCAGAGTTCGCTGCGCCCACCACAAGTACTTTTTGCATGGCATAAAAATGCGGGTCCTTGTAGTAATGTGCGACTTTAGGTAAATCTTCACCGGGCACGTTCATCAAGTTGGGAATGTCGTAAAATCCTGTTGCTATAATCACATTAGGGGCGTAGTAAAAATTCTTCGATGTAACAACTTCGTAGTTGTTGTCGGCTGTTCGCTTCACCCTTTCCACTTTTTCCTGCAGGTTAATTTTTAAGTGATTGGACGTTGCCACGCGTCTGTAATATTCGAGTGCCTCAGGCCTCGTTGGCTTTATATTGTTAGATACAAAAGGAATTTCGCCAATCTCAATTTTCTCTGACGTAGAGAAAAAGGTCATATTCATCGGATAGTTATACAGCGAATTGACCAGGCAACCTTTTTCAATGATCAGATAGTCAAGTCCGGCTTTTTTCGCCTCCAATGCACATGCAAGCCCGATGGGCCCGCCGCCAATAATTATGATGTTATAATGATTGTTCATTTTTCAAATTTAATGAAAACGCGAATGACGATTAACTAGTTGCCATTCAGCATAAAGGTGTATTTTCAATTTTAAAATTCTAAATCATGTTCTCCACACCCTTAATTATTTTGGCCATCGTCCTACTGGTCGTTTTGATGGGCCTTAAAACGATTGCCCAGGGAACGGTTGGCGTTGTTACACGTTTTGGAAAATATCAACGTGTACTTCACCCTGGTCTTAGTGTTATTGTTCCTTTCCTTGATCAGATCACTAAACGTGTTTCCATCCAAAACCGTTCCGTGGAAATGGAGTTCCAGGCGGTAACTGCCGATCAGGCGAATGTTTATTTTAAAAGCATGTTATTGTATGCCGTTCAGAACGAGCAGGAGGAAACAATTAAGAAAGTAGCTTTTAAATTCATCAGCGATAGAGATTTGATGCAAGCACTTTCCAGAACCATCGAAGGAACGATCCGTTCTTTTGTGGCTACGAAAAGGCAGGCGGAGATCCTCGCATTGAGAAGAGAGATTGTTGAATATGTAAAAGAGCAGATCGATCTTTTGCTGGAAGAGTGGGGTTATCACCTGATCGATTTGCAGATAAACGACATCACATTTGATAAAGCCATTCTTGAAAGCATGAGCAAAGTGGTGGCGAGTAACAACCTGAAAGCCGCAGCTGAAAATGAGGGCCAGGCAATGCTAATCACAAAAACCAAAGCTGCGGAAGCGGAAGGTAATGCGATCAAAATTGCTGCCGAAGCAGAACGTGAAGCTGCAAGATTACGTGGACAGGGTGTGGCGCTTTTCCGCGAAGAAGTGGCAAAGGGTATGAGCCAGGCTGCTGCTGAAATGAAACAGGCAAACCTTGATACAAATGTTATTTTGTTCAGTATGTGGACCGAAGCTGTTAAAAACTTTGCTGAATACGGCAAAGGAAACGTCATTTTCCTGGATGGTAGTGCAGACGGAATGGAGAAAACGATGAAGCAGATACAGGCCATGATGGTGAAGCAAGCGGGAACCAATTAAGAATTAAGAATTAGGAATTAAGAATTAAGAATTAATAGGTGTAGCGGTTGAAATGAAAAGCTGGCAACCCCGACTGACGCACAAAAAGATAGTTGGAAAGGACCAGTGAAATCGCACAGAAGGAATTCTTAATTCTTAATTCCTAATTCTTAATTGAATTGTTAAAAGCCTGCCAATACACAATTTTGTCAACAATTAACCATGTTTTTTCACGTTGAGCATAGAATTGGAGCATCGTTTGCTTAGTTCTTTTATTTTTGTTCAAATAAACAGCCTTACATGAATATTTTCTTATTGCAGATCACAGATTCCGCAAAACGATTGATTGATTCTACACACACGGCAACAACAGCAGCCACTCCCGCACCTCAGATGAATTTATGGGGCCTGCTCATGCAGGGAGGTGTTTTGATGATTCCGCTGTTTTTACTTTTGGTGCTGGCTATTTATTTCTTCTTCGAAAGATGGATCGCTATTAATAAAGCAAGCAAAGTGGACCCTAACTTCATTAATATTATTCGCGATAATATTTTGGCGGGCAATATTTCTTCCGCAAGGGCAATGGCAAAAAATACCAACAACCCTGTTGCCAAAATGATCGATAAAGGCTTACAGCGTATAGGCAAACCAATCGACGCCATTGAAAAAAGCATGGAAAACGTTGGCAAGCTTGAAATGTACAAAATGGAGAAAAACCTTTCTGCATTGTCTTTGATCGCCGGCATCGCTCCAATGTTCGGTTTTTTGGGAACAATCGTAGGTATGGTGCAATTGTTTTATGGAATTTCTTCTACAGGTGAATACACTCTGAGCACAATTGCTGGTGGTATTTATGTGAAAATGATCACTTCTGCAAGCGGACTTATCATCGGTTTGATCGCTTACGTTGGCTACAGCTTTTTGAATGCACAGATCGATAAAAATGCCAACAAAATGGAAGCAGCAAGTGCTGAGTTTATCGATATTTTGCAAGAGCCTACGAGATAATGATGAATGATGGGTACTGTAGAGACGCGTTGAACGCGTCTCCCACAATCAAAATTTGAATAATGAATTTAAAAAGAAGATTAAGATCGCATGCAGAGGTGCACACCGGTGCGCTTAACGATATATTGTTCATCCTGTTGCTGTTTTTTCTTATTGTATCAACATTGGCCAATCCCAATGTGATCAAGCTTTCGCAGCCGAAGGCAAAAAGCGATACCAAAGCAAAACAAACCGTGGTTGTTTCTATCGATGTAAACAATAACTTTTATGTAGGCACAACCAAGGTGACACTGGAGGAGTTAAAACAAAAATTGCAACCAATACTGGCCAAAGAAACCGATCAACCTTCGATTGTGATCAACGCCGATAAAGTGGTGCCCGTAGAAAACGTAGTGGCTGTAATGCGTGTAGCGCGTGAACTAGGCGCGAGAACGGTGCTGGCAGTGGATAAGGCGGGACAGTAATTGAAAATTGAAAGTTGAAAATTGAAAATGAGGTGGTGGAGAATTTAGACTTCGCCTCAGTTTATAAAATGCGAAAGGTCGAACATCATAACAAGTGTTCGACCTTTCGCATTTTCAATTTTCAACTTTCAATTTTCAATTGAATTAACTCTTCCTCTTAATAACGCACCCAACGGACCTCGTTTCTTTCACTGTAACCGGCTTGCCTGCTACGGTTTCATTTATCGCTTCCTGCAGGTGGTGACGGCTTACTTTGGTTTCGTCGGAAGGATTGTCGTCGATCGCACCATGGTAAACCAGTTTGCCATTTTTGTCAAATAAAAAACATTCCGGAGTTCTGTTGGCACCAAATGCATCTGCGAGATCATTATTGCTATCAACCGCGTAGAACCATTTATAATTCTGCTCTTTTGCATATTCTTTCATGGAAGCAAAAGAGTCATCATTTGTTCTGTTCCCTTCGTTTGCATTCAAAATAATGACACCAATATTTTGGTTTTTGGAGTATTCGCAGATATTTTTTGTGCGTTGCTGATTTTTGATAACGTAGGGGCAGGTGTTACAACTAAACATTACAAGTAATCCGTTTGATTCTTTTGCATCGTTAAGACAAACAACCTTGCCAGATACATCCTTCATTTTAATAGTCGCTTTTGGCATGGCAGATCCTATTGCCAGACCATTTTGCGCATGGACCGACGAGCTTAGGGCAAATATTCCCAGCAACAGGGTGATCAATTTTGTTTTCATATAAGTGAATTTTAAGGCTTAATAAAGTTATGCAAAAATTAGAATATAAGTGTTGATGTGGGTTTAAAAGGGGTGCTGTAAATATTTAAAAATCAACGCATAAGGGTAAACGCTTATTGCATTAATAAGACTGCAAAAAGCATGAAAAAGCTGCATGTGGATTGCGTAGGCCGTAAAAGTCGGTGAACGAAGTAGAAAGGCAAAAGTAAAAAGTCAAAAACCATTGCCTGGAAAAGCCTTTTGACTTTTGATTTTTTACTTTTTATTTACCAGCTCCTGTTCATGCTCCTGTTTTCTATTCGCTGCTATGATTTTCAGTGTTTGGATGCTTACGTTTAATTCATAGCCGATCAATAAGACAAGAGAGTTCAGAAAAATAAGCACCATCAGGATAATGATGGTACCAATGGACCCATAAATTTTGTTGTAGTTGCCGAATTTGTTAACCCAGTATGAGAAAGCGAGTGTAAGCAAAACCGTTAGGAAGGTTGCAAAAATGCTGCCCGGTGTATTCAGTTTCTGCCTGTTTTTTACTGCAGGGGCATATTTATACATAAAAGAAATACTGTAGAAGAACAATGCCACGATAATAATAAAACGGATGAATTTAATAAAAAACATGGTCCAGGCATCCGTCCTGTGCAAATGCATTGCTTTCAAAATCCATTTCAGTGCAGCGCCTTGTGTTACCAACAGCAGCACTGTGGCAATAATAAGGAAGATAAGCAGCACAGTAAGTTTAAGGGCTACCCATCTTTTCTGAAAAAAGTTGCGCTTTGTGGAATGTATCAGCGACCTGTTGAAGGATCGCATAACGCCGATCATTGCATTGGAAGAAGTGAACATTACCAACAGGAAACCTAGTGACAACAAGCCTTCGCGGGGTGTATCCAAAAAGTCGACCAGGAAATCTTTTACCAGTAAATAAGTGTTCAGATTGGGTGTAATATCTCTTGTAAGAAGAAGCAACTCTCGCGTAATCAGTTTTGACACCGGCATGTAAGGAATAAGCGTACAAAGGAAGATCGTTGCTGCGGGAATAGCCATTAAAAGGTTAAAAGAGATGGCTGCCGCTCTTTCACTCAATCCAACTTCTTTAACCCGGGTTCCAAAAAAAGCCACCACATCATACAAACACAGTCCCTGAAAGCCAGGCAGTTCCCATACCTTGCTCTTCTCTATTAAATAATTAATAGGGCCCGTTGAAATGATGATGCGTTGAAACTTTGTCATGCGTTTAATAATTGAAAATTGAAAATTGAAAGTTGAAAATGGAGCAGCGAAATTTCATTTTCCATTTTCAACTTTCAATTTTCAATTAGTTTCCAGGCTGTCCTTCGCAGCTTTTTTCTCCATCCATTTATCTAGTGCCTGTTGATATTCTTTTGCATATTTTAAATGCTCCTCATAAGTTGCTGCAAAGTTATGATGGCCAGAGAAATCACTTTTGGCTACAAAGAACACGTAATCTGTTTTGGGAGCGTCCAAAACAGCATCGATCGTAACTTCAGAAGGCGTACAGATCGGGCCGGGAGGCAAACCATACACACGGTAGGTGTTATATGGCGACTCTACCGCAAGATGCTTATTGTAAATTCTTTTCAGTGAAAAATCCTTCAACGCAAACTTAACGGTTGGATCGGCTCCAAGTCGCATACCCTTTGCCATTCTGTTAAGGTATACGCTGGCTATATTTCCTTTTTCGTCATTTTTATTGGTTTCTTCCTCCACAATGGAAGCAAGAATGGTTGCCTTTTGTGGATCAAGACCTTTCTGTGCAGCTTTTTGTTTTCTTTCAGCGGTCCAGAAAGTCGAATAACTGTCAAATATTTTTGAGAACACTTTTGTAGGTGTAATGTTCCAGAAATAGGTATAAGTGTTTGGTAAAACAGCCGTCATGATGGTGTTTGTATCCAGACCATATTTTTTCAAAGAATCCTGGTTGTTCAAAAAGGCAATGAAAGCTGCAGAATCGCACTCAAATTTTCTACCTACCAAACCTGCAAAATCTTCTTTGGTTCTAAGCTTGGTAATAACAAGATTAACCGGAGACTGCCTTCCGTTTTTCAGCATTCTTAATATGGAAAAAACGCTCATGCCTTTTTTAATCTCGTAACGTCCAGCTTTTACTTTTTGCGGATAGCCTATTTTTTTTGCGAGAAAATTGAACGTAGCAGGCGAGGTAATTATCTTTTCTGTTTCTATCTGTTTTAAGACTGCGGAATAATCACTGAAGCTTTTGATGTTCAGAAAATATCTTTTTTCTGTGAAAGACGTACCTGGCCCAAATACAAGCCATGCAATGATAGCACCTATTAATATGATAGCTCCAAGGGTGATGAATAAAGTTTTGCGCATTGGTGTAAAATCTCTTTAAATTAAATAAAAAACCCTGTTCATTAAACAAATTAAAGAACAGGGAAGTATTCGAAATTTAAATAAATGCTATTTCTTACGGCTTAGCAGCAGGAGTCGTAGGTTGTGTTGCTGGCTGTGCCGGAGCTTGTTGTGCTGGTGCAGATGTGTTCAATTCATTCATCAGACCTTTGCCTTTTACAGCAGTTGAAGGAATGAAAACAGCTGAAAAAATGCACAATAAAGCGATAACTGTAGCGAAGATCCATGTACCTTTTTCCAAAACGTCAGTTGTTTGTTTAACACCCATGAATTGGTTGCCGATACCGCCGATGTTTCCGGCAAGACCACCGCCTTTAGGATTTTGAACCAATACCACGAAACCAAGCACCACACATGCGATAATGATCAGTATAACGAAAAGAATAACCATATTAATTTTGTTTTAAAGCTTCTATTTTGGCTGCAAAATAATGGGATTTGTCGGGATTCAGCAAACTTAATTTATTGTACATTTCGATCGCTGTTTCTTTTTTTCCCTGTTTCAACAGAACCTCAGCCATCGATTCTGTTAAAGTTTCTTTTTCTTTTATGGAAACCTCTGCCATGGCCTCAACGCGAGCGTCTGGCATCGGTTGGTGTTCTTCCGCTTCCTGTGCGGCTGTAGTGCTGTCTGGCAAACGTTTGAGCGTTTTCAGCCATTCTGTAAAGCTTTTCAATTGCTTGCCAAGCTTGTCGTTTACAGGCACATTTTTGCCAACTTTTATACCCAATGACGCGAAATAGTCAATGGTATGATAAGGTTCAAAAATTACACTTTCTTCCTGTGCGGCTGTTTTTTCTTCGGTTGTTGCAGGCTCTAACTTGACCGCTTCATTGCTGTGGGCATTAATTACCTCGCTATCATCATTTACGGCACCTTTCTCCAGGACTTCCTCTTGCTGAACCGGAATCGCAATTTGCGGTTGAAAATCAGTAACCGGCGCTGCTATAGCAACCTCGTGTTGTGTTGCGGGAACATTGGTAGCATGAGCGTACTCTCGTTTTGTTTCTGTAACAGGCTCATTAATAGTTGGTTGCAAAAGATATTGCAGCCATAATGGATTACCGAAATAGAGAACAGTTTTGTGCAATTGGCTTTCAAATCCGGGATCAGCCGTTTGTTGCAATTTCTTTAATAGCAGGAAATGCCCGGGAGCAAAATAGGGTTCATCAGCAGTAAGTGTTTGAAGCTGCTCAAGCGAAACATCTTCAAGCCTTTTCTGGTGAAAAATTTCTTGTATGATACTAGATATATTCATTTCTGGATTAGCAAGATAAAGGCATTTTACCAGTTTGAAAAAATACGGTTGAAAATTTCGTCGGTAAGGTTTTTGAGAATGTCTGGCATCAGTTGAGCTTCAGCCTGTTGTAAACTCAGGCTGGCATTGAAGTCGAAGTTGCGTGTTACATCGGCCTCGAAATCTTTCTTTTCGTCCTTCCTGTTTTTAAATATGATGTGAACGGAGACGTTCAAACGGTTACTTGCTGCCTGTTGATTTGAAATACCTGAGGTAGTTACGCTATAATCGCTTATAAAACCGCTGATATCGTAATCTGCTTCGTCGCTGGTTATAAGGGTGAGCCTTGTTTGGTTGTTAATCTTTTGACGCAATGCATCCGTCAGCTGTGGACTCAATTGCGGATTTATATAGCGGGCATGGTTATCCAAATAATTTATACGGGCCGTTTTTATTTCGGGCGGAATAGAAATATCCTTGAACGTATAACATGCACTAAACAAAAAGGCGCATACCAACAACGAGGTAAGTACTAAGCCTGCTTGTTTCATTATTCCTGCAAAAGATTTATTCATGTGTGAAATTCGAAAGTAAAGTAAATGTAGGAAATTAGTGGAGAGTTGAAAATTGAAAATTGAAAATGAAACGCGGTTAGCGTCACAGAGAAATGTTAAACCTGATGAATTTTCAATTTTCAACTTTCCATTTTTCAATTAATCATCAATGTCGTATTCTTTCAGCTTCCTGTAAAGCGTTCTTTCACTGATACCCAGATCGAGGGCGGCATCTTTACGTTTGCCTTTGTGTTTTTTTAAAGCCTTTATGATCAGCTCTTTTTCCTTATCCATTATGTTCAAAGATTCTTCCACTTCTTCATGTTCGTGGATGTCATCATGTTCCATAATAACGGGCTGCGATGCATGTGTAGGCGGCGCCTGTACTTGCATATAAGGCTGAGCCTGGATCGGAGTGTTTGGCTGCAATTCTCCGATAGAAGTATAGTCATTCATCAGGTTGTCGTGCGCGTAAGCAGCGGCAACAGCGGCATTGGAAGGATTTTTGATGATTTCTGCAAACATCTTCTTCAGTTCCGTGACGTCTTTTTTCATGTCGAAAAACAGCTTGTAGAGAATTTCTCTTTCATTCGAGAATTCATTACCGTTTGCATTTGTGTTGGATGAGACCAACATCGGTAAGCGGTTGCTGTTATTATTTTGCGGGAGAAATATTTGCAGCTCTCTGCCAGTAATATTTTTATCAATAGAAAGAACCGAGATCTGTTCAGCAATGTTTTTTAACTCACGCACATTGCCTGGCCAGCCATAGTTTACCAATACATTTCTGGCGTCGTCATCCAGTTGAACAGGGGCTGTTTTATAACGCTCTGCAAAGTCTACGCTGAATTTTCTGAACAATAATGGAATGTCTTCCTTTCTGTCACGCAATGCAGGAACACGAATAGGGACGGTGTTTAAGCGATAATACAAATCTTCGCGAAATCTTCCTTTGTAAGTAAATTCCAGCAGATCTTTATTGGTGGCTGCAATTACGCGTACATCCGTTTTTTGAACTTTGGAGGAACCTACTCGAATGTATTCGCCTGTTTCCAAAACGCGTAACAACCTTGCCTGCGTACCAAGTGGCATTTCACCTATTTCATCAAGAAAAATAGTTCCGCCGTTTACTGTTTCAAAATAGCCTTTGCGACTATCAACTGCGCCCGTGAATGAACCTTTCTCGTGACCAAACAATTCAGAATCGATCGTGCCTTCAGGAATGGCACCGCAGTTTACTGCAATAAAAGGATTGTGTTTTCTTGCGGATAACGCATGAATGATTTGCGAAAAAACCTCTTTACCCACACCACTTTCTCCATTGATCAATACGCTCAAATCGGTATTTGCCACTTGCACAGCCACGTTCAACGCATGGTTAAGTGCAGGTGAATTACCAATGATACCAAACCTGTTTTTTATGCTTTGTGTGTCCATTCTGTTGTAATTGAAAATTGAAAGTTGAAAATTGAAAATTGATCGAAATTGAAAGTTGAAAATAATGTTATGGCATTATGAAAGTCCATTTTTAATAAACAAACTTTCGCCTAGAGAATTTTCAATTTTCAATTTTCAATTATTCAATGATTTGCCCAATCAAAGTACCGCCGGTTGACTCAACTACTTTCACCATCACGTAATCACCCGGTTTATATGCGCTGGTTCCTTTAGGGGCAACAACGACTTTGCTTTGGCTGGTGCGTCCCATCCAGTCTTTATCGCTGCGTTTGCTATCTCCTTCAATTAATATTTTAAAAGTTTTGCCGATGTCTGCAGTATTGCTTTCTTCAAAAATGCGTCTCTGTAGAGCTACAATTTCTGCCAATCTCCTTTTTTTCACATCTTCAGGAACATCGTCTTCATATCTTTTCGCGGCCAATGTTCCTGGTCTTTCACTGTAGAAATACATGTACCCGAAATCGTACTTGCTGTATTTTATCATCTCCATTGTATCCTGATGGTCTTCCTCTGTTTCTGTACAAAAACCAGCGATGACATCAGAAGTAATTGCACAACCAGGTAAAACCTCTCTGATGCGGTCCACTTTTGCTTTGTACCACTCACGGGTGTAAGTGCGGTTCATTAATTGCAACACACGGTTAGAGCCGCTTTGAATAGGAAGGTGTATGGATTTGCAAATGTTTTCGTATTTGGCAATTGTCTGCAAAACTTCTTCTGTAATATCTTTTGGATGCGAAGAACTAAATCGGACGCGCAGATCAGGTGAAACAAGTGCCACCATTTCCAATAAGTTGGCAAATGTTACCACATTATTTGAACTGATATCTGATGTATAGTAATAGGAATCTACGTTTTGCCCCAAAAGTGTTACCTCTCTATAACCTCTTTCGAAAAGATCGCGGCACTCTGCAACAATGCTTGCGGCATCGCGGCTTCTTTCACGGCCGCGTGTAAACGGCACCACACAGAAAGAACACATGTTGTTGCAGCCACGCATAATGCTCACAAATGCCATTACGCCGTTGCTGTTAAGACGGATAGGAGAGATGTCTGCATACGTTTCATCGCGACTCAGCAATACGTTTACTGCCTTTTGTCCGCCGTCTGCTTCTTCGATCAACGCAGGAAGGCTTCTGTATGCGTCAGGCCCCACCACAATGTCAACAAGCTTTTCTTCTTCCAGCAATTTTGCTTTCAGTCGCTCTGCCATACACCCCAGCACTCCAACCAGCGTGCCCGGTCTTGCCTGCTTCAATTTGCGAAACTCAGTAAGACGTTTTCTTACCGTCTGCTCCGCTTTTTCGCGGATCGAGCAGGTGTTCAGGAAAATAAGATCGGCCTCTTCACAATTGTTGGTCGCTCCAAAACCATCCTTGTTTAGAATGGAGGCTACTATTTCGCTATCGGCAAAGTTCATGGCACAACCATAACTCTCTATGTAGAATTTCTTCTTGTATTGATTGGGATCGTTGGCAAACGGAGCATATGCTTCTCCCTGCCTTGCTTCATCATGCGCTTTTTCTGCTACAACATCCAGCATTTTTCAATTTTTTGTAAGTGTGCAAAAATAGCTAAAAAGAGGGAAATAAATGACAGGATGGCAGGAATAGTTGGGAATTGAAAATTGAAAGTTGAAAATGGAAGGGGAACGCAGATTCTCATGATTGTCAAGATTATCAATGATCTTAAGGATGGAGACTTGATAATTGATAAAATTTCCAAATCTCAAATCAAATATCTTAACAGATCATGACAATCATGAGAATCTGCGTCCACCAACTTTCAATTTTCCATTATTCCTCCGGTACTTCAGAAGCTGGCGTTTGTGGCGCAGTTACCAGAATCTTATCGATGCGTAAAGCGTCCATGTCTATAATCTCGAACTTAAAGCCCTGCCAGTTAACCGTTTCTCCGGTATGGGGAATGTGTTCCAGTATGTGAAGGATAAATCCGGCGAGGGTATTAAACTCCTGTTCGCCTTCATTCATTTGATCCGTCATATCGAAACGATGAAGGAAGTCGTAGAAAGGAATTTGCCCGTCAACCAGGTAAGTTCCATCGCCGCGGTCGGTAATTTCATAGTCTTCCATATCCGGTTGTGGCATATCGCCGACGATGGCTTCCAGAATGTCATTCAAAGTGATCATTCCCTGAACACTACCGTACTCATCCACAATAAAACAGCTATGGTTTTTTGATTGCTTGAATTTCTCCAGCACTTTATAAGCAGAGTTATTTTCCGGAACAAACATTGCCGGCTGCATAATGTGCTTGAAAAGCACTTTATCATTAGAAGTATAAAGGTCCTTTATGGAAACGATACCTTTCATGTTATCCAGTTCGCCTTCGCAAATTGGGTAAACAGAGTGCGGTTCTCTTAAAATTTTCTCTTTTATAGATTCCTCATTATCATTGAGATCGAACCAAATAATATCGCTTCTATGGGTCATCAGCGAAGTAATGGTTCTGTCGCCAAGGTGAAAAACCCTTTCGATAATTTCCTGCTCAGCTTCATCAATGGCGCCCTGCTCTGTTCCTTCACTGATGATCGCTTTGATTTCTTCTTCTGTTACCTGGCTATCAGTTGACTGAAGATTGAATATTTTAGTGATAAAGTTGGTGGATTTGGACAACAACCATATAAAAGGGTGCGTGATGATGCCTACAACTCTCATGGGACGTGCTACAAGTTTAGCGATCCTTTCCGGATTTGCCATGCCGATTCTTTTTGGAACCAGTTCGCCCAGTACCAATGAGAAATAGGTCAAAATGATCAGCACAATTACTGTAGCGACGCCACTAACAAGGGAAGGTTTTATAAATCCGAGTCCGTTAAGAAACTCTACAAGATTTGATTTTATCTTATCGCCAGAATAAATACCGGTTAAAATGCCTATTAATGTGATGCCTATTTGTACAGTGGAAAGAAAAGTATCAGGATTGCTGGAAAGTTTTAAAGCGTCTTTTGCGCGGGTATCACCTTTGCTTGCCTGAAGTTCAAGTTTCGATTTGCGTGCCGAGACAAGGGCAATCTCAGCCATCGAAAAAAGCCCGTTCAACAAAATCAATCCAAGTATTATTAAAATTTCCGTCATGTCTTATTAAGTTGGATATCAGATGGGTTAGTCTAATTTAGAAGTGAAGATAATGGCAAATCGGGGAATTAATAATTAATAATTAAGAATTAATGGGCAAGTTTCATGAGTGAAAGTAACCTTGCAGGAACTCATGAAAATTAGATGCGCCTATGTTTTCCTAGTGCGCAACACCTACTAATTATTCTTTATTAATTATTAAAAATTCTCACAACCACCATTTTTTTAGTGGCCTCGCTCCTGGTTTTATAGTTCACGAATTTGCCAGTAAGCATGGCTACCCGAAAGTCTTCAAAAGGTGCCAATACTTCTGTTTTCAATCCTGCATTATTAAGAGAATCCAATTTGGAGCGTTCGGTTAATACCAGTACGGGTTGTTGTTTTACTTCATTTTTAAGATCATCAATGCTCCATTGATAATTCGGTTGGTCCAAGTAAAATGCATAGTGGTACGACTGTGTATCAAATTCCCCGGCTTTTAAATGTTGCGGATTATTTTCATTAATGTACCATGCGGCTTTCATACCAGCCTGGTATTGCATGAGCGGGCCGTAAAAGAAGGCGTTGAGAAAAATATTTATCAATACACTTGTTGCGAAACCAATGCCAATAGCGGATGTCATCGATCTTTTTCCGAACCAATAAATGGACAACGCCACTACAATTGTTATCCAGAAAGCTGCCAAGATATAATGTGGCGGTCGGAAGAAAATCAACAGGATAACCGGTAACAAAACTGCAATAATTCCTATAACAGCTTGTATGATATAAACAGCTTTGATCGACTTTGGCATTTTCAATGAGCAAAGGAAATGAGCAGTTAAAATGCCCAGGAAGGGGAAGATGATGTTGGCGTAATGGGGCAATTGAAATTTCGATAAAGAGAAAAGCAACAACGTTAAGACAGAAGCGCCGAGCGAAATGTATTCTTTCGCATAACCATCTTTCTTAACAATGCTTTTAATGTTTCTATACAAAGACGCATACATAACCAATGACCAGGGTAAAAAGGCCCACAGTAAAGTGTGCAGGAAGAATGATTTATCACCGCTTCCTTTGATAGGCCCGGTATTGAAAAAACGGCCAAACTGGCTGTCCCAAAGAAAAAACTTAATACCCGATTTTACAGAGGGGTCTGGCTTGTCGCCTACGATAAATGTTTTTTCCGGATGCAGGTCAACCTGGTGATACAGCGCATATAATTCCGGTGTGGCAAAAAGGAAAGTAAGAATGATCGCCAATATCCAGCGGAATTGAAAGAACTGGTTCCATTCTTTTTTAATGATCCAGTGTACAATGAAGCCGCCGCCGATCGGCAGCAGAATGAAAAGACCTTTCGTCATGACCGCAAAGCCCGCCAGCAAAGCACCTAGCACTAGGTCAAGGCTAAAAGTTTTACCATAAGATTTATAAAAATGATACACACTGCCAATGACCATGCCCGTTAAGAAAGGCTCTGCGCGCACGTCGTTGTTGGACAACACCAAATGTTCTGCAGTCAGGTAAATAATCACAGCGACCTTAGCAGTAGTGTCGTTGTAAAACAGCTTTGTGAACCGGTATGTATAAAAGATACCAAGCGCCCAGAAAAGCAATCCCGGCAGTTTGTAGGCAAATGAGTTGATGCCGAAAGTTTTAAAGAATATCGCAGTTACCCAAAATGGAAAGTGAGGCTTATCCAACCAATCTTTTCCTTCAACATATAAATTATTGAAGTTGTTATTGAGCGACATTGTCTTTGCTACGTGCGCATACAAAGCGCCATCAGTGCCGAGTATAGGCAAAAATAAACCGCTTGCATTTACCGCTATTCCTATAATTACAATTATCGGGAACCATTTATTGAGCCAGGATTGTAAATCGGGTTGTTGCATATTGTTGTGAAATTCAAAATTCAAAAGTTAAAATTCAAAAAGCGAAATTCAAAAGTGAATGTAGCACTAAGGCTATTTTTAACTTTTGATTTTTGACTTTTGACGCTCGTCCTGCCGTTTCATGGCGTACTCAAATAATTTACTTACTCCAAAACCTATTAGCACGCCCAAAGCAGTGCCTGCCAACACATCAAACGGATAGTGTTTGCCCACATATACTTGTGCATACGCCACCAGCGCGGCCCAGAACCAAAGCCAGTGCCATTTTCTTCCTCTGATTTTCTTTATAGCCAGGAACCAGAATGTAGCCAGCGCAAAATGATTGGTCGCATGTGAGGATGGCATTGAGTAACCGCCACAACCGATCAGGTGACGCAAATAAGGCTCGAGACTCGCAGTATCGCAAGGGCGCGGACGTGCCACAAGATTCTTGATGATGCCGGAACTGATATAATCGCCCAAAGCAAAAGTGATAAGTGTGCAGGCTATAAAAATAATAGTGTAAGGTTTTCCAAATTTAATGCACCAAAATAGCATGAAAGCGTACAACGGAATCCACGTATTTGCATTTCGCATCAACAGCATAAAGTTATCCAGGAACGGCACGCTGGCTGTATGGTGAACGAATATGAACATCGTTTCATCTATATGTTGCAGCCATTGGAGGAGAGACATGTGATTAAAAATTAGGAATTAGAAATTAGGAATTAGAGCGCTTAATACAATTAAGAATTAGGAATTAAGAATTAAGAATTGTTTTTGAGCGACATTGATTACCTTATTAGGATAATCTATGCTACTGCAACTAACTCATTACTCAAAACTAGCTCACAACTTTCTTCGCAATCATTATCAGCCTCGGAGACTTCCTCACATCGTAGGTGCCGAAATGATAATCGCCGTATACTTCCTGAATTTGCAGGTTGTGGTAGGCAAACATATCATTGAAATCACCCAAAGTGAACTTGGCAACTTTCTCGGTGTATTCGAGTGGTTCAGTGAGGTCGTCATCTTCCACCACAATCTTTTTATAGAAATGCGTCTCGTCGAACCACTTGGTAATAAAGAAGTTAATGCCGTCAATTTCTTTGTCGGCTTTATGTATAAGGTGATCTTCGGCATAATGCACGTTCAAATAATCTATTACCAACGTGCCGTTTGGTTTAATAGATTGCGCGATGGACCTTATCGCATTATAATGTTCCCGCTCAGACTTGAAATAACCGAAGCTCGTAAAAAAGTTAAATGCGTAATCAAAGTAATTGATCATGAACGGCAAGCGCATATCCTGCACAAAAAAATGAAGACGTTCATTTTCAAATTCTTTTGCTTCTGCAATGCTGTCGGGGGAAATATCGATGCCGGTAATGTCAAAACCATGATCGGCCAGTATTTTAGAATGTCTGCCTTTCCCACAGGCCACATCCAGCATCAGGCTATTGGCTGGCGGATTTAGTCGTTCGATAAGTAAGTGGATAAACTCCGCCGCTTCCTTTTCATCTCTTTTAAAATATAACTGATGATAATATTGTGAATTAAACCAATCTTTAAACCAATTAGCCTGTAGGTCCATAATTTTTGTAATAAACGCTGTAAAAGTAGGTAAGAGTTTTGAGTTGTGCGTTTTAAGTTATGGGTTTGCGGTTAAAAAGATATGGGAATCAATGAGGCTTCGACATTCGAACTTGATATATAAAACGGCCGAAATAACTCATAACTTAAAACTTAATGCTCAAAACTCATCCCCGGTACGCCTTTTGCAGTTTAAAGCTGCTTCGGGAAATATATCGCCGACAGATAACATCTGATTAATGATTGTTAACAGTTTATTTTCAATGAATTGATTTCTAAAAAGTAGAATGTTATTAATTTACTGTAGAAATGGTCGGCAGAATTCTTAAATTTGTCCCCCTTGCGATCTCACATCCTATAAAAGCACTGATAATTCGATTGGACTTGAAAATTTATTTAGATACAAAATTTAAACCGTAAGATCTGTGGCATTGATTAAAAGTATTTCCGGCATTAGAGGAACTGTTGGTGGCAATCCGTCTGAGAATTTGACACCACTTGATGTGGTAAAATTTACAGCTGCGTATGGGACCTGGCTAATAGAAAAAAACAATGGTAAGAAAGTAGTTATCGGGCGCGATGGTAGAATAAGCGGAGAAATGGTGAGCCAACTTGCAGTAAACACTTTATTGGGACTGGGCCTCGACGTTGTGGACCTTGGGCTCTCTACTACACCTACAGTTGAAATGGCTGTAAAGTGGGAAGGAGCTGATGGTGGCATTATCATCACTGCGAGTCACAACCCTAAAGAGTGGAATGCACTCAAATTGCTGAACAACCAGGGAGAATTCATCAGCGCGGAAGCCGGTGCTTTCATTCTCGAACTCGCTGCAAAAGATTCATACAAATTTGCTCCTGTAGACAAATTGGGCAGCTATTCTGTTAATGATACCTATATACAAAAACATATTGACGCAATTGTAAATTACCCGTTGGTAGATAAAGAAGGTATTGCGGCTAAAGGATATAAAGTTGTGGTAGACGCCATCAACTCAACCGGCGCGACTGTAATTCCACAGCTTCTTGAGGCACTGGGCGTACAAGACGTTATTGTGATCAATAGCGAGATCACGGGCAAATTTGCGCACAACCCTGAGCCATTGCCGGAAAACCTTACCAGCCTGAGCGCTGAAGTCAAAAAGCATGGCGCTTCATTTGGCATAGCCGTTGACCCGGATGTTGATCGTCTTTGCTTCGTATGCGAAGATGGCAGCATGTTTGGTGAAGAATTTACATTGGTAGCTGTGGCTGATTATGTGTTGAGCAAAAAGAAAGGCAACACTGTTTCCAATATGTCTTCTACAAAAGCTTTGAAGGAAATTACACTGCACCATGGTGGAGAATATTTCCCATCTGCAGTAGGCGAGGTGAATGTGGTAAACAGAATGAAAGAGATGAATGCAGTTATTGGTGGCGAAGGAAACGGAGGTATTATCGTTCCGGATCTTCACTATGGCCGCGATGCCTTGATCGGTATCGGTTTATTCCTGAGTTCACTTGCCCAGCATAAGAATGGCATGAAATCTTTCAGAGCAAAATATCCTGACTATTTTATTTCCAAGAACAAAATGGAACTGAGCAATGGCGTGGATGTGAAAGATATTTTCGAGAAAATCAAAACCAAATACAAAAAGCAACCCGTTAACACAGAAGACGGTTTGAAAATTGAGTTTGATCAGGATTGGGTGCACTTGCGCACTTCCAACACCGAGCCAATTATTCGTATTTACGCAGAAAGTAATTTCGAAACGACAGCTAATAACATAGCATTGCGCCTGATGCACGACATTAAAGAATTCATGGCGTAGTCCAAACTTTATTTGTTTTTCGTAACGCAGATTATGACGATCGTCATGTATTACAGAGGGTTTGTAAAAATCTTTTTGTTAACGGTGGTCAGAATAATCTGCGTTCGTTTTTAATACCCGTTCTTTTGTAAATTTGCACCTTCTTTGAAACCTAAATTAAACAGATCGTGCAAAGAATATATTTCGATAATGCCGCTACCACTTCACTGGACCCTTTGGTACTTGAAGCAATGATGCCTTACCTGACTGAAAAATTTGGTAACCCATCTTCTATATACTCATATGGCCGCGAAAGCAGGCTAGCTATTGAAAACGCCCGCAAGTCCGTTGCAAAAATCCTGAACGCACATCCTGCAGAAATATTTTTCACTTCCGGCGGAACAGAAAGCAGCAATACTGTTATCACTGCTGCGATAAGGGACCTCGGTTGCAGACATATCATTTCTTCTCCGATAGAGCATCATGCCACGTTACATTCGGTAGAGTACCGTCACCACAATGACGATATAAAACTCAGCTTTGTAAAAGTCTTGCCGAGCGGTCACATTGATCTTGAGGACCTGGAAAAATTATTGGCCGAAAGCGAAGAAAGGTCGTTGGTAACACTAATGCATGCCAATAATGAAATTGGTAATTTACTTGACCTTCATGCGGTAGGAAATATTTGCCAGAAATACAACGCAATATTCCATTCAGATACGGTGCAGACAGTTGGACACTATCCATTTGATCTGCGCAATACACCAGTACATTTTATAACCGGCGCCGGGCACAAGTTCCACGGTCCTAAAGGCGTTGGTATTTTATACATAAATGAAAACGTAAAAATAAAACCTTACATACACGGTGGTTCGCAAGAGCGCAACATGCGTGCAGGTACGGAAAATCTTTACGGCATCGTTGGTTTTGCAAAAGCGTTAGAGTTGGCAACTGCCAACTATGAAAAAGATAGCGCTTACATTAAAGAGATCAAGACTTACATGAAGGAACAATTGCAAAAGAATTTTCCTGGCGTAAGTTTTAACGGAGATGTGGACGGTAAAAGTTTGTATACAGTTTTGAACGTGTCATTTCCTAAGAATGAAAAGTCTGAAATGATCTTGTTTAACCTTGACATAAATCACATTTGTGTTTCCGGTGGAAGCGCCTGCACTAGCGGCGTAGATATCGGCTCACACGTAATTCGCGCCATCAATAACAATCCTAATCAGGTTCCTGTTCGTTTCTCCTTCAGCAAACACAATACGAAAGAAGAAGTGGATGCGGTGATTGAGAAATTGAAAGGGTTGGTTTAATTATGAACTATGAACTAAAAGACACGCTGTTTTAGCTCATAGTTCATACTTCATAGCTCATAGTTAAATAGTCTTGGTTCGTTTTTTGCATAATTATTTTCGCCACGGTTAAACATTTTTCCTGTTTAATCGTCCTATAGGTAATTTATTGTCAAAAAACATCCAAATATGAAACTATCGATCATCGCTTTATCACTATTCTCATTATTTGCGTTTAGTGCATGTAAGAAAGAAGTAACAGAAGTACAACAGGTAAAACAGGCGTATTCTATTTTATTTACTTTACAGCCCAACACCTGGACCTTAAGCAATGATGGGAAAACAGCTTCCATTAATATTCCTGTGCCAGAACTTGATGCTTATATGAATACAAATGGCGGAGTGTTGGCTTACATTCAGTTTGATGGAATCAATTATGATGCATTACCTGAAACATACGATGCATATTCATATGTAGTAACACATAGAACCGGTAATGTTACCATTTCAATTATGGATGTTTTCGGCGACCCATTAACGCCTCCCAATGTGGCATTAAATGCTAAAATTGTCTTGATAGATGCCGATCCGCTGAATTAGGTAATCATCATAAATATAAAAGAGAAACGCAGCTAAATATTTAGCTGCGTTTCTCTTTATTAAAATCATCAATAATCATGACAATCATGAAAATCTGCGTTCCGGTTCTTATCTCACTCTCTCCTTAATTTCCTGCAGCTTCAACAATGCTTCCACCGGTGTCAATCGGTTGATATCAATATTGTTCAGCAATCCGCGTATTTCTTCAAACGTTTGCGAATGCGCATCGAAAATAGAAAGCTGCATCTTAGGCATGGAAAGTTGTTTGACCTGGTCCTCTATACTTGCATCCACATGCTTTGTTTCCAGTTGTTTCAACACATCATTTGCGCGGTCAATAAGTGAAGGAGGCATACCCGCCATTTTTGCCACATGAATACCAAAGCTATGTGTGCTGCCGCCCGGAGCGAGCTTGCGAAGGAAAATAATTTTATTACCAACCTCTTTATTCGTGACGTGATAATTTTTTACGTTGATCAATTTGTTTTCCAACTCGTTCAACTCATGGTAATGCGTAGCAAACAAAGTCTTAGGCTGGCAGGGAGATTTTTGCAAAAATTCTACAATGCTCCATGCAATGGAAATGCCATCATACGTAGATGTTCCGCGGCCAATTTCATCTAACAAAATCAAACTTCTGTCCGTGATATTATTGATAATGCTGGCGGTTTCATTCATCTCCACCATAAAGGTAGATTCGCCGCCGCTTAAGTTATCAGAAGCACCAACGCGTGTAAAGATCTTATCTGTTAAAGGAACAAATGCATCTGCCGCCGGAACAAAACTTCCGATATGCGCCATTAATGTGATAAGTGCTGTTTGACGAAGCAAAGCACTCTTACCACTCATGTTTGGTCCCGTTAAAATGATGATCTGCTGCGTGCTTTTATTCAGCTCGATATCATTGGCAATGTATGTTTCGCCCGTTCCTAAATTTCGTTCAATCACCGGATGGCGCCCGTCCTTAATGACTAGTTCACCACCTTCATGAAGCAGTGGTTTTTTATAATTAAAATGAGTGGCATTATGTGCAAAGCACAATAGGCAATCGATGATGGCCAGAATATTACCGTTCGTTTGAATAGGGGCGAGGTAGGTTTGCAATTCATTCAGCAACGCCTCGTACAAAGACATTTCAAGCTGATAAATTTTATCCTCCGCACCTGTTATTTTTTCTTCGTATTCTTTTAGTTCAGGAGTAATGTAGCGCTCGCAATTGGCGAGCGTTTGCTTACGTGTCCAGGTAGTGGGCACTTTATCTTTATGCGTGTTTGTTACTTCCAGGAAATATCCAAACACATTGTTGAAACCGATTTTCAAAGAAGAAATGCCGGTCTCATCTGATTCCTTTTGCTGGAGTTGAGTAAGATATTGTTTGCCATTAGAAGCAATGTTGCGCAGATCATCCAGTTCGCTACTGATGCCACTTGCGATCATGCCACCTTTCACAGCAGTTGCCGGTGGGTTCTCCGTAATTTCTTTCTGAATTTTTTCTTCAATATAATGGCACGGATTCAGTGCGTCACCCAATCTTTTCAGATAATTATTCTCGCTTTCTGCGCACAATTTTTTAATGGCATCTACTTGTTGTAAACCTCTTGCGATCTGCGCCACTTCACGTGGGTTGATCTTCTTCAATGGAATTTTGCTTACAAGTCTTTCTACATCGCCGCATTGTTTGATGAGTTGCGAAAGCTTCGTTCTCGCATCAACATCTTTGATCAAATATTCAACAAGATCAAGACGCTCATTTATTTTGGTAATATCTTTTAAAGGAAAAACGAGCCAGCGTTTAAGCAGCCTCGCGCCCATTGGAGAAACAGTATTGTCGAGCGTACGCAAAAGTGTTTGTCCATTTTCCACGCCACTGCCTAGCAACTCAAGATTGCGGATTGTAAAGCGATCCATCCACAAAAAATCATCGCGATCAATGCGCTGCATGCTCACGATGTGCTGCAGATTAGGATGCTCGGTATCTTTTAAGTAATGTAAAACAGCGCCTGCAGCGATCAATCCGCTAGCGAGTTCCTCCACGCCAAAACCTTTCAGTGAATGCGTTTGGAAATGTTTTAATAAAGTTTCCTCGGCATACACATTTTGAAAAATCCACTCATCCAGCGTGTATGTATAAAACTTGCTTCCGAAAAATTCTTTGAATTGTTTTTGCCTGTGGCGCTGAAAAATCACTTCCGCAGGTTTGAAACTTTGAAGCAGTTTATCTGCATACTCACGATCGCCTTCTGCAAGGAAAAATTCTCCGGTAGAAATATCAAGAAAAGCAAGACCGTATTTGTCTTCGTCAACAAAATGCACAGCAGCAAGAAAGTTATTGCTGTTATGTTCAAGTAGTTTATCGTTGGTTGCAGTGCCGGGAGTCACCATTTCGGTAACGCCTCTTTTTACGATGCCTTTTACCGTTTTAGGATCTTCCAGCTGATCGCAAATGGCAACACGGTAACCTGCCTTCACTAGTTTATGCAAATAAGTGTCCAATGCATGGTGCGGAAAACCTGCCAATTCACTGGAAGACGGCGAGCCGTTATTTCTTTTGGTCAGCGTAATGCCCAGCACTTGTGAAGCAATGATGGCATCTCCGCCAAAGGTTTCGTAAAAGTCACCCACACGAAACAACAAAACCGCGTCAGGGTAACGCTGTTTAATTGCATTGTGCTGTTGCATTAACGGAGTTTCAGTGCCAGTTGCTTTTGCCATAGCTGGCAAATTTAGCAATTGGCGGTAAGTTGCAGGTCGCTGATCGCAAGTTGCAAGTAGTTAATTTTTGACAAGTTATCAACAGATGCTAAAGATTTCTCGCGGCGAACGCGGCGAAAAAGCGACGCTGCGGGTCTACGAAAGTCGATCTTCCATCGAGTTTTGAAAACATTAATAATGAAACGCCGCGTCACTGCTCCATTGCGTTCGCCGCGTGAAACCTTCGTTGTTTTTGCGTGAAACTGCCTAATTTTGCCGCTATGCGTAAACTGAGCATGGATGAACTGAACCGTAAATCGGTGGAGGAGTTCAAAGAATCTGAGAAAGTTCCCTTAATCGTTGTTTTGGAAAATATTAGGAGCGCTTACAACATTGGAAGCGTATTCCGCACGGCAGATGCTTTTTTGCTGGAAGCGGTATACATATGCGGCTATTCTGCAAAGCCGCCTCATAAAGAAATTAAAAAAACAGCTCTTGGAGCAGAAGATTCCGTTCACTGGAAAGGCTTTGCAAATGCGGGAGAAGCGGTAGAAGAATTAAAAAAGGAAGGCTACAAGGTTTTTGCCATCGAGCAGGTGGAAAACAGCCTAAAATTGCACCAATGCAATTTTAATACAAATGAAAAAATCGCCATTGTTTTGGGAAATGAAGTAACAGGAGTGGAGCAATCAACGATTGCTTTGTGTGACGGTACGATTGAAATTCCGCAATTAGGCATGAAACACTCGTTGAATATCGCAACCGCCGCGGGCGTTGTGATCTGGGAAATAGTAAGGAACTTTGTTCCGAAGTTTATAAAAAAGTAAAAAGTAAAAATTAAAAAGTCAAAATAGAACCTAACAATTATAGTTTCGAGTATACGACTGTAAGTTTTTTGAATTTTAACTTTTGACTTTTGATTTATCATGAACCAACAACTGTCCAACTAACAACTAATACATGAGTACAGTAAAAAATTATTTGAGCCTGGTTAAATTTTCGCACACCATTTTCGCCATGCCTTTTGCGATGATAGGTTTTTTTCTTGCAATGGTTAAAATGAATAGCGAGGAAAATGGTATCGGTTGGCAACAATTGGTATTGAAATTTGTACTGGTACTTGTTTGTATGGTGACGGCCCGTAGTGCCGCAATGGCCTTCAACCGTTACCTGGACAGAGCCTTTGATGCAAAGAACCCGCGCACTGCCATTCGTGAAATTCCTGCGGGAATTATTTCTGCAGATAGTGCGTTGCGTTTTACAATCATCTGTTGCATTGTTTTCATGGCAGCTTGTTTTTTCATCAACACGCTTTGCTTTTTTCTTTCTCCGGTTGCATTGTTTGTAATTCTGTTTTACAGCTATACAAAAAGATTTACACCGCTTTGCCATTTGGTATTAGGGCTGGGTTTATCGCTGGCACCAATTGGCGCTTACTTAGCGGTGACAGGAAAATTTGAGTTGTTGCCGATCCTGTTCTCTCTCGCTGTAATCTTCTGGGTGAGTGGATTTGATGTGATCTATGCTTTGCAGGACGTTGACTTTGACCAATCACAAAATTTATATTCAATACCGTCTGTTTTGGGCAAACCAAAAGCATTGAGAGTGTCTGAATTGTTGCATTTTTGCAGTGCCATTTGTGTAGTAACTGCGGGAGTTTACGGGCATTTTCATTGGTTGTACTGGGTGGGTATTGCAGTGTTTGTTGGCATGCTATTATATCAGCACTCCATTGTAAAGCCAAACGACTTAAGCAAAGTAAACATTGCCTTTATGACTGCAAATGGAATAGCCAGCGTAGTATTTGCCGTGTTTGTGATCAGCGATTTGTTCTTGAGGTAATGACTGAATGGACTGAATAAATTGAATGGACTGAGTATACAGAAAGGTTGAATAATTGAAAAATCCTAATCAATCTTCACAATCATGAAAATCAGCGTTCCGTTTTTTGTTGCTGGCGAATGCGATTCGCCCCTACCATTTTCAAATTTTCAAATTCCCAAATTTTCAAATTAACCCATGGCTCGAATCCTCTCCATAGATTACGGTGGTCGACGTACCGGAATAGCAGTTACAGATCCTTTGCAGATCATTGCAACGGGCTTGACTACCGTTGACACAAAAGAGCTGATGCCATTTCTGAAAAAATATTTTCAACAGGAACAGGTAGAACTGGTGATTATTGGCGAGCCAAAAAACTGGGACGATTCAGATACGCACGCGACTCCGCTGGTGAATGCATTTGTGAAACAATTTGTCAAGGATTTCCCAACGCTCCCTTATAAAATGGTGGACGAGCGGTATACTTCCAAAATGGCCAAACAGAGCATGGTCGAAAGTGGTATGAAGAAAAAGGACCGCCGGAACAAGAAGCTGGTGGATGAAATTGCCGCGACCATTATGCTGCAGGAATACCTGCAGCAAATTTGAAAATTTGAAAATATGAGAATTTGAAAATGCTTTAGGCGCATCTTCATTCCCCTTTTTTAACTTGCTGAAAGTCAACATCAATTGCGGCGGTTATGACTTTAAGACCAATTTTCAAATTTTCAAATTACCTCATTTTCAAATTATCATACCTTTGCCCATTAATAAATATTCGAAAGATGATACTTCCAATTGTAGCATATGGACACCCGGTATTGAGAAAAGTGGCACAGGATATAACCCCAGATTACCCAAAACTAAATGAGTTTATTGCGGACATGTGGGAAACGATGTACTATAGCAACGGCGTTGGTATAGCAGCTCCGCAAGTGAACCGCGACATCAGACTTTTTGTAGTTGATAGCGAGCAGATTATCAATAATCTTGACGAAGACGAAAAGAAAGAATATCCAAACGATAAAGGCATCAAACAGATTTTTATCAATGCACATGTAACAGAATTGGATGGCGAAGAGTGGGCCTATAATGAAGGTTGCTTAAGTATTCCAAAGATCCGCGAAGATGTTTACAGAGCAGAATCAGTAACCATCGAATACCAGGACGAAAATTTTGAACACCATGTTAAAACGTTCAATGGTATTACAGCGAGGGTTATCTTGCATGAGTACGATCACATTGAAGGGAAATTGTTCATCGATTATCTGAAGCCTTTGAAAAAGAAGTTGCTGAAAGGAAAATTGGATGACATATCTAAGGGCAAAATTAGAGTGGATTATAAAATGATGTTCGCCAAGTAGAGACGCATAAAAACGCGTCTTCATAGAGCACGAAAACGCGTCTTTCCCAAATAATCTTTTCAAAACAGAAACGAATCACAAACCCCGTTCCTTATATGAGAAAGAATAAAAAATATCTATTGGTTTTATTCTTTCTCTTTTTTTGTGCCCATTCTTTATTGGCGCAGGATAGTACTGTTACTATTGATAAGAAAGTAGTCACTTTAAAGGAAGTGATCGTTCGCAGCAATTTTGATGTGGCTTCTTTTATTCGCCGGATTCAAACAGACACCACTTTCTACAAAGCTTTCCGCAATTTGAAAGTCTTGGGTTTTATTTCACTCAATGATGTTCGCATGCTTGACAAAAACGGTGAACTCGAAGCCATGCTCGACAGCAAAACTGAACAAATAGTGAAAGATGGCTGCCGTAGCATGAATATTTTACAACAAACAACGCAGGGCGAAATTTATAAAAGCGATAGCTCCTGGAACTACTATACGCTGGAAATGTACGCGGGGCTTATGTTTACAAATGGAACTGTTTGTGGCGAAAACAACATTGTAAAAGACCTGGATCGTAACCTAAGCGACAAGAAAGGTATTGAAAAGCACAAAGAGCAATTGAAGATGCTATTCTTTAATCCCGGAAGAAAAATTCCCGGTGTGCCATTTATCGGTAACAAAGTGGCACTGTTTGATGATGATGTGGCAAAGCTGTATGATTTTACGATTGACATGGAGCCATACCTCGGACAGAATTGTTATGTTTTCAAAATAAAGGCACGCAGCGATCTTAGTCGTAGCGAAAGGAACGATGTGGTGATTAATGAAATGACAACATGGTTCGATGGTAACTCGATGGAGATTGTTGGTCGCAAATACGATCTCAGTTACGATGCCGGTATTTATGATTTTGATGTACACATGGAAGTGCAGCTTACTAAGTTTGGCGAATACCTTGTTCCCAAATTGATCCGCTATAACGGTAACTGGCATGTGGCATTTAAGAAGCGGGAACACGGTGTTTTCACTGCAACACTGTTTGACTATAAACGTTAGACGTAAAAAAATATCTTCAAGTATTTCTACTTCATTTGTAATTGATTCTTTCAAGTTTCACTAAGTACAATTATATTTATTCTTTAATCTGATGGTAATTTATTTTGCTAGGCAGGTAGTTTTTTTATGTGCTTAAATCATATATTTGATTTTCCGAAGACGAAAAAACTAAACCTGCTTTTAAGAAAACAACGATGCATTAATAATACCACAGGACGATAGAACCCATATTGGGTGGCCATTACGGCGATTCAATATTTTGAAACAACGAATAATTAAAAGAAAACCAATCTGCCTGAATCGTTAGTGTACTCTATGCAATACTTGTTATCGTCATATGAATTTTTCGCTCATCTCACCGACTGCGCAATTTCATTTTTCACAAACGACATCAGTATCAGCTTTGTTTTAAGTTCAAACTCCGATGTAACAAGCATATGGTAAATGAACTTGAAATATGGTGTGAGTTTCAATCTGGTAACGGTGATGCGTATGCTAAGTTGTACAATTCATTCGTTTCCCAGCTGTATAGTTATGGTATGAAATTTACCAATGATATAACAGTGGTTGAAGATTCAATTCAGGACCTGTTTTGCACTTTGTGGGCCAGCAGGGAGCGTTTGAGTATTCCGGGCTCTGTTAAAAATTATTTATATAAATCATTAAGAAACAGTCTTTATAAAAAAATAAATGCGCTTCCCGTTTTAGTGGAAGATGACCAGGCTCTTGATTTCCATTTTGAATTGGCGCTGGATGAAAAACTTACCCAAAACGAACATTTCCAGCAGATCAAACAACAAATAGAAGAAGCTCTCGACAAACTTACACCACGTCAGCGTGAGATCATTTATTACAGATTTTACCAGGATATGGGATTTGATGAGATCGCTGATATCATGAACATGCAGGTTCGTGCCACCTACAAGCTTACGGCAAGGGCGCTCGAAACACTTCGCATGCTACTTCCAACAACACACCTTTTCGTTTTATTGTTCCTTTCACGCACCAGGTAGAACTTTTTTACGCACCGGAAAAAAAATAATAAAAAAATAATTTTTTATGGGGCACTTTATGTCAATGCCGTCTATTAGATAGTATACACCAAACCTATGGAGGAAAGAATTGAGAAATACAGACATTACGAAGTCCGGGATTTTTTGCTGGACGACGATTTTGTTGCCTGGAGCAAAAACAAGCCCGAGGCAGATTATGAGCTTTGGAAGCAAGTGCTCCGGGCTTATCCTGATCTGACTGATAAAATAGTTAATACAAAAGAGTTTTTGTTGCACAGTGTTGCCAGGGATCAAATGCCCACGACAGAACAGGTGCAGAAAATGTGGCAAGGCATACAGAAAGAATCGCTTGAGACAAAAACTCCGAGGTTGGTGCGAAAGTTAGGTTGGATAAGAGTTGCAGCAATTCTGCTATTAACGGTAGGAGCTGGTGTGGTTACTTATCTGGCTTATACAAAGGAAACAAGAATCAATACCCTATACGCTGAAATCAAGCAGTTGGAGTTACCGGATCATTCAAAGGTTACTCTGAATGCAAATTCTGAAATCAGATATTCTGAAAAATGGAATACCACTAAACCCCGAGAAGTTTGGCTAACAGGTGAAGCGTACTTTGACGTAAATCACTTACACAAAGGAGCGACACCTGTAAAGCCGAACGAACGGTTTATCGTTCACATTAATGGAGTGGATATTGAAGTGCTGGGAACTTCCTTTAACATAAACAATCGCCATGATGCGGCGCAGATCACGCTTACGTCAGGCAGTATAGAGTTGAAGTTTGCTGATAACAAGCATCCGGCAATGATCATGAAGCCAGGGGAAATAGTAAAATATTCGAATGACTCGCTGACAATTGTGAGTGAGCAGGATAAATCATCTGCAACCAGTGCATGGAAAGAACACAGATGGGAATTTGATAATGCTTCATTAAAAGAAGTATTGGAATTGCTGAAAGATAACTATGGTCTGGATGCTAAAGTGGAAGATGAAAAGTTGTGGAGCAAGAAAATATCAGGCGCTATTTCATCCGATAACAAAGAGATATTGCTTAATGGTCTTTCAATTTTGTTGGACATGAAAATTGAACAAAAAGACGGAACGATTATACTAAAATAATAACTGCTTAACAACTACGCGCTAAACCAAAACAGCATGAGAAAATCGACTGCGGCGTTGGTCCTGCTTCTGGGACTCAATGTATTTTTTTGCCAGGGACAAGAAAAAAGTCTTTCCAGTGTGATGTTGCAGAATGAATCAGACACGCCAAGAAAGCAATTGAAAGATATTCTAAGACAAATTCAGGATGTTTATAAAGTTAACCTGTTGTTTGAAACAAAAGTTGAAGGTTTAACCTCTTCGTACCAGATCAATCCCAACAAGGATGTCAATCACGCTTTGAAAGAATTGCTGGCTCCTTTTCAGTTAACCTATGTGCGCCTGAATGATAAAAATTATATCATTAAAGGAACTCAAACTTCGTCTTCTAATTCTTCTTCTCCTACCTCATTTGTCGCTCAGGAAGCTGTAGCAATTGTGGATTCATCCGAACTCCGCTCCGTGGTAGTTGAAAAAACCGGTGCGCAATCTGTTGACCCGCCAATCAAAGTGAAAGGTTTTGTAGTGGATGAAAATGGCAAGCCTGTAATTGGGGCCACTGTGATCATTAAAGGAACAAGCATCGGTTGCCAAACTGATGCTACCGGCGGATTTTCGATTAGAGTTGCTGAGGCCCATAATCACGTATTAATGGTTAGTTATATCGGCATGAAGGCGCAGGAAATCAATGTAAAAAATAAAACTGCGATCCGTGTGTATATGGAAAAGGCCGAGCGTCAAACCGATGAAATTGTAGTAGTTGGATACGGAAAACAAGCGAAGAAGGATGTGGTTACCGCAGTATCGACAATCCAGGCTGATGAGATCATGCAGATGCCTTCAGTAAATGTTGGAGATGCTTTGCAGGGCAAGGTAAACGGAGCAATTATTGCCGCGGTTAGCGGCGCTCCCGGCAGCAGGCCCGTTATTATGATCCGCGGCAATGATGCAGATCCAAAGCACGCTCCTTTAATTGTGTTGGATGGAGTACCTCTTTATAGAGATCGTCCAACTTCTCCTGACAATATAGTTAAGTCATCCAATCAGTTTGCGCTAAGTACCAATGGTAGCGTTGGAATGTCACTGAGCGACATAAACCCCGACGACATTGAAAGTATTACAGTCCTGAAAGACAATGCGGCAACCGCTGTTTACGGTATGCAGGGTGCTTACGGTGTTCTTGTCATCACCACCAAACGAGGCAAAATGGGTAAGCCTCAGTTTTCTTATACTGCTAATTTTGGTTGGGATAAACCGTCCAAGTTCCCTAAAATGCTTAGTGGCGTTGATTATGCTAAAGCCTCTAATGAAATGTATCAAAATGATGGTTCTGGAACATACTATTCACCCGGCGCAATCGATTCAATTCAAAGTGGGAAGTATCCCTGGGTTTATAATCCAACAAGTCTTTATGAGAGCGACATTCAACGCACTGCTATGGCACAGACACACTCGCTTGGTGCTTCCGGAGGTACTGAGGCGGTTCGTTACTATGTGAATGGTTCGATAGCTGACCAGAAAGGCATTCTTACTGCGTATGACTATAGACGTTATTCGATCCTTTCTAATTTGGATATTAAGCTTCATCGCGATTTGAAACTGGGTCTAAATATGCAATATGTTAGCTCCAATCAATCAAGCCCAATTAGTTCCCAATCAGGCGTATTCCTGGATATCCTAACAGCCAATCCTCTTACTCCTCTTTTCAATAAGGACGGTTCTCTATATGCAGCCTCAGGCTCTAATAAATGGGCAAATACACAGCCGGATCTATCGGGATACATACATAACCAAAGTAGCAACATGAATGTGCAGGCTAACTTCACTTACACACCTATTGCTATTAAAGGGCTAACTATCAAAATGAACAACAGTCTTAGCTCTAATAATTTGCAATACAAAAAGTTACAAAAATTTTACAAGACGTTTACACCTGACGCGACATCGCCGACAGGCTACAGACAAACCGGTGGATTCCAAAACTCACCTACAAACAGCAATTCGCTCACAGAGGATCTTGGAAGTGTTAGTTCTTATAACACTGATTTTGGTTTTGATTACTCCAGATCATTTGCTAAACATAGTTTGGGTCTAACAGCTTTAGGAACATACTATTATTCAACCACCACCTATCTGCAAGCTTATCGCTATGGACTTATTGATGGGGTTGAGATTATTAACGGAGGTATGGCCACTGGGCAGACGAATGGAGGAACAGAAACGCAGGATGGTAGAATTGGGGGTGTTTTGCGCTTAAATTACAATTTTGCAAAAAAATACTATTTGGAGTATAGCATGCGTGCTGATGCCTCTAATCACTATGCCCCTGATAAAAGATGGGGTTATTTTCCGGGCGGTGCGGTATCCTGGCGCATAAGCGAGGAAAAGTTTATAAAAAATAACGTGAAGTTTATTGATGACTTGAAACTAAGGGCATCAATAGGCCTTACAGGAATTGACCAAACTAATCCGTATAGTTACTACTACAATTACAATATCATTAATTCCGGTCCTGGCGGCGGTGGTGGTGGCTACGCTTTTGGGGGCAACGGAACTACCAGCAGTACTTATCAGCCTGCTTTGGTATTAGCCAATGCTGTATTGCCTAATCCAAATATACTCTGGGCGAAAAGTCTGATGCGCAATATCGGCGTTGACTTTTCTCTATGGAAAAATTTCATTAGCGGAACTTTTGATATTTATGATAAACATGTCTCCGGCCTTCAGGTAAGTCAATCGTTTAGTACCCCGGCAACATTGGGAATTAGTGCCCCATACACTAATTCAGGAAAACAGTACTTCAGTGGATTTGAAGTTTCTCTTACAAATAATGCGAAATTAAACAGGTACATGTCCTTACATACTACGTTTAATTTCAGCTATACCAATAGCCGCGCCGTAGATCCTAACTATTCCACACTTTATCCCGCTTATGGAAGATATCAGGAACATGGCGTTCAATACAAGGCGTATTATAAATCCCTTGGTTTGTTTCAAACGCAGAAAGATATTGACAACGATCCGGTTAATCAGGACGGATATGGAAACGTAAACTTGAAGCCTGGGGATATACAATACGCAGATCTAAATCACGATGGAAAAATTGATAGAGAAGATATGGTCATATTTAACAACACCAATCTTCCTCCTTATTCTTTCGGATTGAACCTTACTTTCCAGTATAAGAATTTTTCTATTAATACTTTCTTCCAGGGAGCAGGTGGAAATGTGGCCCAATTCCAACCGGGAACCCAGACCGAATATGGTTATGAAAATGCATGGAGACCGGAAAGCAGAGATGCACGCTATCCACGTTATTCTTCTCCTGCTTTTTCAACCAATAACTCAGCTTCTGGTCATCCAAGCACATTCTGGCTGGTTAAAGGTGATTACATAAGATTTAAGAATTTAAAAATCTCGTACCGCTTACCTGCTTACACTGTAAAAAAGATTGGATTATCTAATGTCACGTTCTCTGCTGGAGCGACCAATTTGTGGTCATGGGCCAAATCAGGAATAAATGTTGTCGACCCCGAAATGCTAAATGTGAATTTGGAAAGTGGTGGCTATTATCCAATTCAGCGTTCATTGAATTTGGGCCTTAACGTTGGATTTTAACAAATACAAGTAATCTAATTTAAAAAAGAAGAAAGATGAGAGCTAAAGCTTTTTTAACACTAATAATAACCTGGAGTGTTTTTCTTTTTGCCAGTTGTCATAAGGTCCTGGACCAGAAACCTGTGGACCAGATCACTGATCCTCAATTATGGGAAAATCAGAATAATATAGTTTTATATACTAATAATTTTTATTCTCAACTAACCAGCGGGTTCGGCGCTTCTAATCTTATAACCAAAGGCACCTGGCTAATGAGCTGTCTTACTGATGATGCAGTGCCGTCAAATACCAATAGCACCGCTCAGAAATACTATTCGACATCAACTTATGATGCGTATTATCGGACGATTTCTCCCATATGGAGCTCACGTTATACATACATACGCAGAGCCAATTTATATCTTTCAAAAATTGACGGCGTGCCTGGCGATCCGCAACTGAACAAACGACTGAAAGCAGAAGTAAGATTTTTGCGTGCATATTATTATTACGACTTAGTTCAAAACTACGGTGGTGTTCCTATTATCACAGCTGCGCAGGATCCGGGTGATTCAGCATTGTTTCCGGTAAGAAATACACTTGATTCATGCCAAAGATTTATCGCGAATGAGCTTGATTTAGCGGCAAATGACCTGCCTTCTCAATACCCAACTGCAGATCTTGGCAGGATAACAAAACAAGCTGCATGGGGTTTAAAGTGTAGAATACAAATGATGAAGGCATCATCTACCCAGTTGCCTCAGGATTGGGCAGCAGCAGCGGTTACAGCTAAAAGTATTATTGATTTGGGTGCAAACTCATTACTGACTATCAGCAGTACGGATTCATCCGTTCTTGCAAAAAACTATAGTAGTATTTTCTCTAGTCCAAACAATGCTGAAATGATATTGTCGGTACAACATAATTTTAATAATACAGAATTGGCGACCTATTTTGATTATAACAACCAATCTCCTTACTATGGAGGGTTGGGCAGCACTTGCCCTACTCAAAATTTAGTTGATGATTATGAGATGATGAAAACAGGTTTAGCGATTGGTGCTTCTGGTTCGGGTTATAATGCTGCAAATCCTTATGCAGGCAGGGATCCGAGGTTTTATGCAACAATTTTATATGATGGAGTATCATTCAAAAACCGGAATATGCAAATGTATAACGGTGGCCAGGACATGGTAAATTCATCAGGCCAATCGTACACTAATGTAACCACTCCAACCGGTTATTATTTAAGGAAATTTATCAATGAAAGTATAACCCCAAGCGGTTCTGTTGCTGCAAGCGGCTACAATTGGCCATTGATCCGCTATGCGGAAGTGCTGTTGAATTATGCAGAGTCGCAGAATAAAGCAGTCGGCCCGGATGCTTCTGTTCTGGCTGCGATAAATCAGGTTCGCGCTCGTGCAGGCATGCCACAGGTAGCAAATGGTTTAACGCAGGGAGCAATGGATACAGTTATACGACATGAGCGTCGTGTTGAACTGGCATTTGAAGATCATCGCTACTGGGATGCAAAAAGATGGGGCACGGCAACTACGTGGTTTAATAGTGCTACAGGATTCACTCCGACCAGAAAAGTAACTATTTCTTATAATGCTACAACAGGCGTCAAAACTTATTCCTATGGTACGAATTTCAACAATTCAAAAACTTTTGCAGCAAGGAATTATCTGTTTCCTATTCCTCAGTCAGAAATAGATATACCAGGGAATAAATTAACTCAAAACCCAGGATGGTAGAGTGAATTATCATTTAGACCCAACAAGCGTTAAATGAAATTTTGTTAAAAAGTAAAATATTAGCAGATGAATAAAATTGCATCATTGCTCATAGCTATAATCAGCACATCGATAATTTTTTTCTCTTGTAAAAAGTTTAATATAAATAGTCCACAGGATCCTCCTTATGCTCCATTGGCGGACCATTCAATAACAATGCAGTTTGCGCAGCTTGCACAAGTTGGGTCATTTACCAGCAGTAATAAAGGAGACTTTTCTGTTGCTCACCCTGCATTTAATCTGAACGGAAAAAATATTAAAGTGAGTTGGGGTGACGGAGTCGATTCTTTGTATCCCGGAGGGTCAGGTGTTACAGTAGTTGCCTATCATACATATCCCCGTTTAGGTGATTACACGGTTACAATAACAGGAGATTCTTTAACTGTTCTGAATTGTCAGGGAAATGGAAGTGGTACTATAAATGGAAGTGGAACTATGAATACTTCAACCAGCTGGTATAATCCAAGCAACTCTTTTATGGAAGCCGGCGTAGGGCATATTGTCTCGTTATATATTAATAAAGTGCCTGAGATGACTTCACTAAACTGTAGTTACAACGATATACAAGTATTGTCAAACAGTGTAGCAGAACTTCCAAATTTGTCGAACCTCACATGCTCTCACAACTATAGAGTTGGCTTATTGCCTTTGACAAATTGCACAAAATTGACAAATGTTGACTGCAGTTCCACGAGCATATCTAAATTGGATGTTTCAAATTGTCCACTGTTAACCAACTTAGCTTGTAATGAACCAACAAACGGAGGTAAATCTCTGTGGGGTGGCATTAATTTAAGGTCATTAAAATTAAACAACCCGGTTTTAACTAAAATAAATTGTTCCAATAATCAGATAGATTCACTGGATGTAACACAATGTCCGGCATTAATAACGCTGGATTGCTCAACTAATTATGCCCTTGTTTATTTGAAATTGAATAATCCGAATTTAACTACATTATCGTGTGGTGGTGGATCCGCTAATTTTGGTGGGCCTTCTAATTTGACCTCGGTTGATTTTTCACAAGCTCCGGCTTTGACCTCATTAGCATACACTTATACAAGTGCAAAAACATTACCGCCAAGTATCGCAACACTGACAAATTTAACAAGTTTGTCATGCAATAATGATTCACTTACATCACTACCGGACCTCACGGCACTCACAAAGCTGGCTACTTTGAAATTTTCTTTCAATTTTATCACTTCGGTAGACGGTTCAAAACTTCCAAACCCAACGCCTGCCAGCGGAAGATTCTTTTTATATCTTGATAATAATGCATTGAGTTCCTTCTCCCTACCGTGGACGCCAGCAGCTACATCATTCTCGCTATACCTCATGACAAATCCATTTGATGATGCGGCAGGTAGCAATGGTGCAGCGGTTGATCTTTCGCTATGTACAAAAACGACTTATACAGTAGATGTTAGTTCCAGTTCTACTTCTGGAACAAAATTTAAAACGATAAATGCCTCAACGCTTTCTACCTCATTGACCTTGTTTAAAGATGCAGGGGTAACTGTTGTGAAGAAATAATAACTATTTAAAATTTTTATAAATAAAGTGAAAATGAAAATCTCTCGTAAACAATTATTGGTTTGTGCGCTAGGCTTGAGCTTTTATGCGCAGAGTAGCTTTGCCCAATCTGCAAAGTTCGTGGATATCGATTCAACAGCTCCGTCCTTCAAAAATGCTGATTCAATTGCAGCGAGAAAGGCAACTGTGTTAAATGGTTTGACAAACCTGGCAACAGCTACGCCTGAGTTTAAGAAAACTTTTAATGAAGCGGCTGCTGATAAGAATTTCAAGATGACCGATCAGAAGTATTATACAGCGGAATTCATTAACGTTCCGTTTGAGCAATACAGAAAATTTTTGTTCGATCCATCAGGAGAATGGGTTGATGATATGTATGGCGATATTAATTATAACAGAAAAGCGTTTGTGCTTCGCAGAGCAACACCAGAAGAACAAGAGAAAAAAGTTGCGTCACTTAAAGGGTTCTATTCACCTAAAAAAGGCACTTCCATTGCCCAAAACGATGTCGAAGTGAGTAAACTTGTTGGCAGTACCGCACCAGATTTCACAGTTACCACCATTGATGGAAAAAAGGTAAGCATCAAAAGTTTAAAAGGAAAAGTTGTTGTACTAAACTTCTGGTTCACACAGTGCCCTCCTTGCAGAGAAGAGATGCCTGCGCTCAATAAATTTGTTGACAAATACAAAGACAACAAAAATGTAGTGTTCCTCGCACCGGAAGTGGTTCCCACAACAACAGTGGCTGAAGTGCAGAAATTCCTGAAAAGAGTTCCTTTTACTTACCAGGTTGCTTTAGGCGGTAAAGATGCTGCTGCATTGTACCAGGTGAAAGTGTTCCCTGCCAACTTCGTGATCGATAAAAAAGGTATCGTTCGCATGGGATATGTAGGATACAACCCTTACTCACTTGAAGAATTAGGAAAAACGATTCCAAAACTTATCGCAGAATAATCGTCGCGAAACGTCAATCGTAAACAGGAAATCGTGAGGGTAGTTCAGGTGTGAATGAAACTCACGATTACGGTTGGCGTTTCACGACTTAATAAAAATCAAATCATGTTAGGTAAGAAAGTTTTTAGTTTATCGGTTCTCGCTCTTTTGTTTTCAGTTGCTGTGTTGCGTGCACAAACAGCAGTTGACAGCGTAAGCCAGGCGGAAGCAAGAAAAATGAAGTATCTGTCAGGATTGCAAAAAGTAAATTCTGCCAAAGAAATACACTTCTCCGATTCTATTACAAATGTGAAAGGTGTTTCAGAGGCTGATATTATTTGCCTGTCGCAGGAATACAAAAAAGTACATCGTTACGAATTCCAAAATCTGATTGATCAAAGTGAATACAAATTGACCACAGATACTTATGTTGACTCCAGCTCCGTAATTAGAGTTAAAGTTGCAAGAACAGCAACAAAAGAAGAGCAGGAGAAAGCCATTGAAGAATTCAGAAAACTGGTATTTGCAAAAACACCTGAAAGCATAGAGCGTGAGAAAATAATTGCATCACAGATGAACAAACCGGCTCCATTGTTTTCGGTAGTGGATGTTGATGGCGTAAAGTATGATCTGAACGAATTGAAAGGAAAAGTGGTCGTGTTGAATTTCTGGTTCATTGGTTGCGCACCTTGCAAAAAAGAAATGCCTGAACTGAACAAATTGGTAGAAAAATACAAATCCAAAAATGTTGTGTTTTTAGCTTTTGAAGTGAACGACAACACACCCGATAAAATAAAAGCTGTAACGAGCGGTAATTTTAACTATACCATGATACCCGCTAAAAGAAACGGTATTTCTGTTCAGTACAAAATAAAAACTTACCCCACTTCATACGTAATTGATCAGTCGGGTATAATAAGATTTGGACTGGGCGCTTACAATCCGTTCAGACTACCAGAAATGGATAAAACAATTGAAACACTTTTAAGTCATTAAAGTTGTGAATGGTGAGTCGTCAATCGTGAATATGGTTTTCAGCTATGATCGGACTTTACGTTTTGGCAATTCGCCATTCACCACACAGATATACAACATGAAATGAGCCATAAAAATTTTCGAGCAACTTTATATAAACTGCGATGAAAATTTTTATTGCGAATAACATCTGGCCAAAAACAATAAAAATATACAGATGAAACATTTTGTTTGCTGCATAATTACCCTTCTTGCCTGCGTTGCATTGCATGCGCAGGATAGATCCATCAGTTTTGAACACAACAGTTCCTGGGCCGACATTAAAGCCAAAGCAGCCAAAGAGAAAAAAGCAATTTTTCTCGATTGTTATACCAGCTGGTGCGGTCCATGTAAAAAGCTTGCAAAGGAAGTATTTACAAGAAATGAAATAGCTGATTACTACAATGCCAACTTTATCAATGCATCAATTGACATGGAGAAAGGCGAAGGTCCGCAATTGGCAAAACAATATAACGTTCACGCTTATCCAACACTGCTGTTTATCACTGCCGAGGGCAAATTGATCAGCCAGCAAATAGGCGCTGTTGACAGCAAGGCGTTTCTTCGTTTTGGAAAAATGTCATTGGGCGGAGATGCGCTTGAGTCGCTGATGGCTCAATATAAAAAAGGTGACAGGAGCGTTGCATTTATGTCAAAGTTTATGACGAGGATGGAAGGACTGCATGAAAACACTTCTTCAATAATAGAAGAATATTTCATCAAAACGCCGCAAGCAAAATGGCAAACGAAAGAAAACTGGTACTTTATAAATCGCTATGTTAGAACAGAGCAATCGCCGGTTTTTCAATACGTGCGTAAGAATCAAAAAAGCTACGAGCAAAAGTTCTCGGCTGATTCTGTGTCAGATTATTTTGTAGAAGTTTATCGCAATTCAATTCAAAAAGCAGCCAACACTATTTTTCCTGTTGAAGATCTGCAAGAGCTGAAAGACAGCCTTAATCAAATGAATTTTGCTGGGAAGTTCAAACTTGCACTTGAATGCGATGCTGCCTCCGCAGATCGCAGCAACGATTGGAAAGGCTACGTTGATGCCATGGAAGCCATTCTTACAAAGTATCCACAAAAAGACACTGCGAGTCAAATAGAATGGTTAAATGCAACATGCTGGAAGCTGCTTCAAAAATCATCTGATCCGTATGTGTTGCAAAAAGCATTAAAGCTTGCTGAAACATCAATGCAATACAAGAAGCCGGTGTTCATGGATACTTATGCAAGCCTGCTCGTGGAAACCGGCAATTTCGATAAAGGAATAGAGGTAGAGCAACAAATTATGGCGATGTTGAAAGTAAAAGCCGATCCTGACTTTTCAATATCAGATTGCGATACGCAGTTAGAAAAATTTAACCGCAGAAAACTTGCGGTAGCAAATAGTAATAAACCTTAAGACTACCACTCAATGTCACCGTGGTCAGAGCGCTAGAAATCTTTTTCTCACGGTGATTTGGTTTTTATTAACCTGAGTCCCTAAAGGCCCTCATTCCTGAGGGGCTGGGGACTCTTTCTTTTTGTGGGATGGAACGCCCGCCTGAATGACAAGTCGGGCAGGCAGATTTTGATGATTGTGATGATTTGATTTATTGAGATTTAAAATCTACGATTCCCGCCGGTGCGAGCCGTAACAGGTTAGTTTCGTATCAAATCCCCAAATAAAAATCATGACAAATCATCACAATCATCAAAATCTGCGTTCTTACTTAAAAAAATTACTAACGATCATTAGTTAGTGAAACAACTTTTTCTATATTTGACAATAAATTTCAAAACGGCCATATGGATTTTCAATTGAACGAAGAGCATCTGATGATACAAAAAGCAGCCAGGGATTTTGCTCAAACTGAGTGTTTACCAGGTGTAATCGAAAGAGACGAATTGCAAAAATTTCCTAAAGAACAGGTAGAAAAACTAGCAGATCTCGGTTTTATGGGAATGATGGTAGATCCAAAATACGGCGGTGCCGGAATGGATGCTATCAGTTATGTTCTTGCAATGGAGGAAGTGAGTAAGGTAGACGCCAGCGTAAGTGTTGCCATGAGTGTCAACAACAGCCTTGTTTGCTGGGGCTTGGAAACATATGGCAACGAAGAACAAAAACAGAAATATCTCGTTCCTCTTGCACAAGGCAAAAAGGACGGACAACTATATATTGGGGCATTTCTTTTAAGCGAGCCGGAAGCAGGAAGTGACGCCTCTTCACAGCGTACCACCGCAGAAGACATGGGCGATCATTACTTACTAAATGGTACCAAAAACTGGATCACCAACGGAAATTCGGCTTCTGTTTACCTCGTAATTGCACAAACCGATCCTGCCAAAGGAAGCCACGGAATCAATGCATTTATTGTAGAAAAGAATTTGCCGGGCGTTGTAGTAGGTGCAAAAGAAAATAAGATGGGCATTCGCGGCAGTGATACCCATAGCATTTTGTTCAACGATGTGAAAGTGCCAAAAGAAAACAGGATCGGTGCAGATGGCTTTGGTTTCACATTCGCGATGAAAACATTGGCTGGCGGCCGTATTGGAATTGCATCCCAGGCATTGGGTATCGCAAGCGGTGCTTATGAACTGGCTTTAAAATACTCTAAAGAAAGAAAAGCTTTTGGTAAAGAGATCATGCATCACCAGGCAATACAGTTTAAGCTTGCAGACATGGCTACAAAAGTAGAAGCTGCAAGATTGCTTTGCCTGAAAGCTGCGTGGGAAAAAGATCAGCATAAAGATTACACACTAAGTTCTTCAATGGCAAAAGTATTTGCATCAGAAGCGGCTATGTGGATCAGTACGGAAGCAGTGCAGGTACACGGTGGTTACGGATTTGTAAAAGAATACCATGTAGAACGACTAATGCGCGACGCAAAAATTACCCAAATCTATGAAGGCACCAGCGAGGTGCAAAGAATAGTGATCAGCAGGGCGATTCTTAAATAAACATCGAGAAAAAAGCAAAAAAAAGTGCAACGTAAGTTGCACTTTTTAGTTGTTGGTTGCTAGTTAATAGTTGTTAGACTTTTATGAGGTGGTTGCATTATAAGGGCAAACAACTATCAACTAACAACCTTCATCAGCTTTTCCAGCACATAAAACACCGCTGGACAAAAAGTCGAATTCTTCAGCGTGATATTCATTCGTTTTAAGAGTACATCTTCATCTGTGTAAGGGAAGCGTTCGCAATCGGAAGGGCGCACTTCATAAATGCTGCAATAATTGTCGCTGCCAAGAAATGGACAGGGAGATTGCTTCACCACGTAGTCGCCATCACTGTCGAGGCGTAAATATTTTTCTATAAAGTCACCCTCTTTTAACTTCAAATGTTTGCTAATGCGCTTAATATCAGGCGTTTTGAAGCGAGGGGAGTATGTTTTACAGCAATTGGCGCATTGCAGGCAGTCAACATGCGTAAACGCCTCTTCGTGTAAGTCGGGAAGCTGTTTCAGCACCTTGTTTTTATCTGCCCGCTGCAAAAAACTTTTGTACTGTTTTTGCTTTTCGGCAGATTTCTTTTCCCAATTATGAAGAAGCTCTTTACTCATGATAACTATTGAAATACAATTCCTTATAATATAAAGGACTGGTTAAAAAGGAGAAATGGTTTGCTCGGTGTGCAATTAAAATGCAAATTTGCAGTTTATTTCGTAAACTATTAAAAACCTGACTGTGCATTTTAGGGAGCAAATATTATTACTGATTAGTACGCCACTATATATTTTTATCATTGGGCTGGAAATCATATTGAGTAATCTTCGCAAGCAGGAAACCTATACTGTAAAAGACACTTTTCAAAATGTTTATATGATGTTGCTGAACGGTGGCATCGATCTGGTTTTCAGGGCGATTTATGTGGGAGTGCTGGGTTGGTGCTACACACATAGAATTGTAGAGATCCATCATGTTGTTGCATACTGGCTCATCCTGGTATTGTTTGAAGATTTTATGTACTACTGGCTGCATCGGATGGATCATACATTGCGCTTTTTATGGGCCGTACATGTAACGCACCACTCATCTCAAAAATATAATTTCACTACAGGTTTCAGATCCTCCGTATTTGAACCACTATATAGATTCATATTCTTCCTGCCGCTGGCCTTTTGCGGATTTCAGCCGTTGGATATAGTATTTATCTACTCTGCAACGCAAATCTGGGGAATTATGGTGCACACAGAAAAAGTGGGCAAACTTGGATTTCTCGAATATATTCTTGTAACACCTTCACACCATAAAGTGCACCACGCTTCAAATCCCAAATATCTTGACAAGAATATGGGAATGCTGCTCATTTTCTGGGACAAACTTTTTGGAACATTTCAAAGAGAACTGTCGGTAGAAGACTATCAACCTATTCGTTTTGGTTTAACATCTCCACTTGAAAAACAAAATCCGTTGTACCTGGTATTTCATGAATGGACGAGTATTTGGAAAGATGTAACACAAAAAGGGATCTCACTAAAAGCTCGAATGGGGTATTTATTCGGAGCGCCCGGATGGAGCCACGATGGATCGCGTCACACCAGCGACGACATGCGCAGGGAAGAAGAAGAGTTATATTCAAAAAAATAAGGTCACAAATCAGTTTGGATTAAAACATTTTTATGTCCTTTTTGGACACAATAGAATAAGAGATACTTCTAATTTTGCGACTCGCATAAGTGAAAACACTTACGTGTGCTTAATTGATGAAGACCTCTTTTATGAAAAAATATTTAACCGTAACCGCATTAGTATTTGTTGCGCTGACAAGTTGTGTCAGTAGCAAAAAAGCGAACAGCCTGCAAAGGCAGATTGAAGAACAGAAAAGTCAGCAAACAGCCCTCTTGCAAAAGCTGGACTCTATTGACGCCAGGAGAATTTCAAAAAGAAACAGTGGCGAATTAGATGAAATGACTGACTCTGCCACGTACCAATACATCAGGCAACTTCGCGATAGCATTCAAAGCCGTATTCAGCAATATGATGTGATCTCTTCTACCGGCTATAAAAACAAAAGAAGAAATAGAAAAGCACAGGAGTATTTCGGTCATGTCAGCACATTGTATAAAGCAGATCTTCAGAACGCTTTATTTTTTGACGAACTCCTGGCTGCAAACACATTTGCCAAATTAAATACAGCGGTTTTCTTCGGTTCCGGTCAATACAAAATTGAAAGCAATACTGAAGCGGAGAAAATGTTGGGAAGTGTAACCGATGAAGTTTTAAGGTTTGCAGCGAAACATTCAGATCGCGAGCTTCATGCTTCGTTTATTGTATTGGGTTATGCCGATGAAGAAAATTTCACTTCGGGGAGTGAACTTTACAAGGACCTGACAAAAAATATATCTTCATTATCTCCAAGCAGAATTCAGATGAATGTTGAAATGTCGAACAGGAGAGCAAATGCCATTACAAGCATTCTTCGCGAACAGTATAGACTGCAGCGTAGCAAATTTCCGGTAAACAATCTTTCTCATTCATTTTTTTCAATAGGCAAAGGAGAACAATTGCCGGCAGGGAAAATTACAGATTACAAACCTGTTGATGAGCGCAGAAGAGTGGTGCTGATTTATTGGAGTGTGTTGCCGAAAATGAAATAGGACATTAATTGAAAATTGAAAGTTGAAAATTGAAAATGACGTAGGGGCCATCGCATTCGCCCTCCAAACAGAAACGAAGATCAAATAGGAAATAATTACGATGGAGAGTCGGGTATTGAACCGGTTCTCCATTTTTTGTTCAGTGATGCTATTCGATATTATTTTAATATTAACTCAACGGTCCTGGTTATCTCTCCTCTTACGCTTGAGTTCCACACTGTACTTCCACACATTTTCACTTTCTAATTCCTAATTCAATGTCGTTTGGTTAGCAAGAAGGCTTCGACAAGCTCATCCTGACACCCCACTCGCGCTGTCAGGCTGAGCTTGTCGAAGCCTTGTGAACAGAGGCAATAACCGCTAAACAGTTCGTAACTAAACGACATGAATTCCTAATTTCTAATTCCTCTTTAACCTTTTTCCCCTAAATTCGCACTCAAATATTCTGATATGAATCTTCATGAGTATCAAGCCAAAGAATTACTAAAGAAATATAATGTGCCGGTTCAGGAAGGTATTGCCTGCGACACTCCCGGCGAAGCAGAAGAAGCTTACAAACAAATCAAAACTCAGTATGGTGGTCCTTTTGCAGTTGTAAAAGCACAGATCCATGCGGGTGGCCGTGGTAAAGGAAAAATTCGTGGAACAGAACAACGTGGTGTAGCGGTTGGCAAGAATGCAGAAGCTATTAAGGAGATCGCTCAAAATATTTTGGGTGGTACTTTGGTAACCATCCAAACTGGCGAAGCCGGTAAACTGGTTAACAAAGTATTGGTAGCGCAAGACGTATATTATGAAGGTCCTAATCCGGTAAAAGAACTTTACCTGAGTATCTTGTTGGATCGTGCAAAAGGACAAAACGTAATCATGTACAGCACCGAAGGTGGTATGGACATTGAAGAAGTTGCACACAACACTCCTGAGAAAATTTTTAAAGAATGGGTGCACCCTGGCGGCGGTTTACAAGCCTTCCAGGCTCGCAAAATTGCTTTCAACCTCGGATTGAGCGGCGAAGCTTTTAAAAACTGCGTGAAATTTGTAACTAATCTTTACAATGCATATGTGGGTTTGGATTGCGGTATGCTTGAGATTAATCCTTTGTTCAAAACAAGCGATGAAAAAATCATAGCAGTTGACTGTAAAATGAACCTTGATGATAATGCTTTGACCCGTCATCCTGACCTGGCCGCAATGCGTGACATCAGCGAAGAAGATCCTACAGAAGTAGAAGCAGGTAAATTCAACCTGAACTTCGTGAAACTGGATGGTAACGTAGGTTGTATGGTAAATGGTGCAGGCCTTGCGATGGCAACTATGGATATGATCAAATTAAGCGGTGGTGAGCCTGCAAACTTCCTTGACGTAGGTGGTACTGCAAATGCTCAAACTGTAGAAGCAGGTTTCCGCATTATTTTGAAAGATCCTAAAGTAAAAGCGATCTTGATCAACATCTTTGGTGGTATCGTACGTTGCGACCGTGTTGCACAAGGTGTTATCGATGCTTACAGCAAAATGGGCAATATTCAGGTTCCTATCATTGTTCGTTTGCAAGGTACAAATGCTGAAGAAGCTAAAAAGCTTATCGACGAAAGCGGTTTGAAAGTACAAAGCGCTATCCTGTTAAGTGAAGCAGCAGCTTTGGTAAACCAGGCTGTAGCTTAATTCCACAAAGAATCAATTTCTATATAGATCCCCCGTAATTCGGGGGATTTTTTTGTAGGTAAAATAGTCGTGCGCATTTTATTGAATTATGCGTATATTAGTGATATGAAAACAAGAGTAAATCTGACAATAGAAGACTCATTACTTAACAATATAAAAGCATACGCTTCTCGAAAAAATATGAGTGTTTCGGAATTGGTTGAGAATTATTTTCGCAAGATTACAAAACCTTCGAAGCGAAAAAATATTATTGACGTGATTGATAAAATGGAAAGGCCGAATATCCCGTTGGATAAGGACCTGAAGAAATCATATTACGAAGATCAAAAAGCAAAATATGGGTTTTAAAATTTTTCTTGATGCTAATATTTTGCTGGACTTTATATTAAAAAGAGAAGAGTACGATAAAGCAAGAGACATCATACAAATAATTAGAGACGGAAATGCAGAAGGCTTCGTTACGCCTTCAATAGTTCATATTTTGGGATATTGGTTAACGAAAGCATATGATAGCGAAAAAGCAAAGGAGCTCATTTTACTTCTTCTTGAGGAGATAAAGGTTATAGATATTCCTCACGAGATAACAATATTGGCACTTGCCTCCAAAATTGATGACATCGAAGATGCATTACAGTACTATTCTGCTATTCACCATAACTTGGATTTTTTTATAAGTAGAGATAAAAAATTGAAAAAATCTTCGGTTGTAGCTTTACCGGTTTACACACCGCACGAGTTTCTATCCGATTTTTCATAGTGATAGCCAGTTTATTGAATAAAACTGATGTATGGGGAGGCATTTAAAATACCATTTTTTGATAACTATCGATTATGATAATTAGATTCTTTTTGGTCGCGGTGTTTTTTTACAGCATTAATCATTCTCATGCCCAGTCTCACTCGGACGACTTCCTCCAAAAACTATTAATAGAAAAAGGCTCACCGCGACTATTGAATATCCTCGACAAACCAGATAGTTTTCGATATCAAATCATCTATACCAAAATTGACAGAAGCAAACATAACAATCCAACCTTTACGAATTATTATTTACACGTAGATAAAGAACTGTATTTCAACCCAGCTTCAACTGTTAAGTTGCCGATTGCCTTATTGGCACTGGAAAAGCTTCACAAGCTGCGTGTGCCAATGGTAGATAAATACACTACCATGTTGCTCGACAGCTCTTACAGCAAGCAAACAAATGCATGGATCGATTCAACAAGTGAAAACAAATTGCCGTCCGTTGCACACTATGCTCGTAAGATATTTTTGATAAGCGATAATGATGCCTACAACAGGTTGTACGAGTTTGATGGACAACAATACATCAATGAAACTTTGCAGAAAAAAGGTTATAAGAACACAGTTATAACCCGCTCGTTCGCTCCGATGAATGACGATGAAAACCGCCACACGAGCCAGGTACGATTTGTAAACGGCGATCATTTGCTTTACACACAACCCGCAGCCTACAGTAATTTCAAATTTGATTTTTCAAAACAGATTAAAATCGGCAACGGACATTTAGATAAAAATGACAGCCTCATCATGCAGCCGATGGATTTTACGACACACAATAAGTTTGCTTTAGCTGACATGCAGCAAATGTTGCAGGCCGTGTTGTTTCCTTCATCAGTAAGCAGTTCCAAACGATTTGATCTCTCAGATGATGACTATCGGTTCCTCTATAAATATATGTCGCAATATCCCTCTGAAACAAGTTTTCCCAAATACGACACCACAGAATATTTCGATAGCTACACCAAATTCTTTTTCTTCAAAGCGGGCAAGCAAAAAATTCCGCCTTACATAAGAGTGTTCAACAAAGCAGGATGGAGCTACGGCTTTCTCACCGATGCCGCTTACATTGTAGATTTTGTAAACGGCGTAGAGTTTATGCTCACCGCCACCATTTACACCAACAGCGATGGCATTTTAAACGACGACAAATACGACTACGACACTATTGGCTATCCTTTTTTTGAAGAGGTTGGCAACATCATCTACAACTACGAACTAAAACGCGAGAAAAGGAATGCGCCAGATCTTAGCAGGTTTGTGATGCAGTATGATAAGCAATAACTGAATAACTGAATGATTGAATAAACTGAATGACTGAATGATTGAATAAACTGAATAACTGAGAGTTCGTAATCAATCATTCACTACGACTTCCAGCCACTCAGTTATTCAGTTTATTCAATCATTCAGTTATTTCCGGTACATCGTTTGTAATGTTACTAACATAATAAACCTCTCGCCTATGGATGAGTTGCAAAGTATATTTGGAAAGTTACCAGACTGGGTGTGGAACCTATTATTGGTAAGTGCGTCTATTGTATTGGGTTTCATCATCAAGTCGATATTGTCGGTTTCGTTGCGGTATACTGCTGTGAAGCCGGGAAGGGATTATTCTTTGCCAAAATCAATACTGAGCAATATCGGCAGGCCCGTTAACTATTTTCTTCCTGTACTGGTGTTCAACTTCATGTTGCCCTTTATGCGGGTAAAGCCTGCTTTTGAAAGCAACCTAGACAAAACAGTGAGTATTTTTTTAACCATTACGTTTGCTGCCGTACTCATTGGTTTGGTGAATGTTTTCCGTGACTATATTTATCATTCTTACGATATTTCAAAAGCTGACAACCTTCGTGAGCGAAAGATTCGCACGCAGGTGCAGTTTATTTGGCGACTCATTGTGGGGATCATTGTTATTGTAACCATTTGCGCGGTGCTGCTGAGTTTTGATGGATTAAAAAAAATAGGAGCCGGACTGCTTACGGGTGTAGGTGTTGGAGGTATCATCATTGGTTTTGCAGCGCAAAAATCACTCGCCAATATTTTAGCAGGTTTTCAAATTGCTTTTACGCAACCGATACGTATTGATGATGTGTTGATCGTTGAAAACGAATGGGGTCGGGTAGAAGAAATTACGCTTACTTATGTGGTGATGAATTTGTGGGATAAGCGCCGCCTTGTTTTGCCCATTAATTATTTTATTGAAAAGCCTTTTCAAAACTGGACGCGCAATACATCTGATCTACTTGGCTACGTTTATTTTTATGTAGACTATACAATGCCCATCGAACCTCTGCGTATAGAATACATGCGGCTTTTGGAATTGTCTCCATTGTGGGATAAGAAAGTGGGAGTAGTGCAGGTTACAAATATCACTGAAAAAGTTATGGAAATCAGGGCGCTGATGAGCGCTGCAAACTCGGGTCAGGCCTTTGATCTTCGTTGTTACATTCGCGAGAACATGATAACCTATATACAAAAAAACTATCCAGGATCATTACCTATAACCAGGATTGAAGGCATTACATGACAAGTTTTTTACCTCTGCCGGCCAGCATTCATACGGACAAAAAACTGTAATTATCACCTTGCATTTTTCAAATGTATAGTATAGTTTTATGCCACTCCGTATAAACCTTCAATGTCCTGTAATTAGCTTCCCTCCAAAGGCCGCGTTTCACCTAAAAAAACATCTTCAAAAACCTCTATTATGAAAAAGAGCTATCCACTCTCGACAGCGCTTGCTGTGCTATTTCTAACGTTTTTCGTTAGCTGTAAAAAAAATGAGATCTGCCTGAAATGTATTCCACCAGGCATGACCAGCACAAAGATTTTACGTTATTATGGCGACTGGTATACGGATTCACTAACATTAATGGGCACTATAACGTACAATAAACTTGGAGATCCGGTGTCCATATTAAAAAGTCCTCACCCTGTCGAAGGTAATGTCGACTGCATTTTCTGGTATGATAAAAAAGGTCGGCTTTCCGATTACATAGGCGTTTACACCGATCATGAAAATTATGAGTTTTGGTACCACTATTACTATGATAAGAGCGACAGAATCGCGGTTGATTCGATCTATATTTTTGGCTCCATGAAAAATAACAAACCAAATAAAATGGCTGAGAGAGGTACTGCTTATCAATATGACGATATGGGCAGAATCGTAAAAGCTACAGAAAGGGATTGGGATGGCCAGCATGCATGGGATCAGACTTTTGAATATGATGAAAGGGGAAATTTAAAACCCTATTATACGACGCAGTATGACAATAATTATAATCCTCTTTTGCTGCATAAAGTCTGGCAGTTCATTGCACGCGATTATAGTGTAAACAACAGGGTGTCACAAATACGTCCAATCCAGTACAACAACAAAAAATTTCCAGTGTATTACCAGGCAGATGATGAATGGTCAAGTTTTTTAGCGCAGCCCGTGGGGGAATATATTAGAATAGACTACAGTAACTAATGAATGACAACAAAAAATGCCGCTTTGGAATAAAGCGGCATTTTTTTTATTATCGGTAAATCCCAAAAGTTTATCGTCCGTTTGCTCTAAGAATCGTCATTTCTTTTTTAAGGTCATCATCATAAGTTTTCTTCACAATGTAATGCCATTGTTTGTCCGGAACATCAACATTAAATACTTCACCAAGCTTATGTTTGGAAACGGCATCCTGAAATTCTTTCGGCATCATTTCCTCACCAAAGAACCAGCCCGTATCACCGTGGGTAGTGTTGCCGTCCATGGTGTATTGATCCGACAAAGCATCGAATGACTGTCCGGCGTCAATCTTTTTTGTAATGATCTTTTTCATGCTGTCAACTTCTGCAGGGCTCAGACTTCCGCCATCCAGGAAAATGTAGCTGGCGCGGTATTTAACGGACTCATTTGATTCAAGCACTTTGTAGGTTGTATAGCCAACATTAAACACATTACCTTTTGTTTGGCGCAACAAGCGCTTTGCGATCATGGTTGTGTCTTTGCCCGCCACAACGTTAAAGATGACCGGCTTGAGCGGTGCATTGGCATCAATAAATTTTTGAGCCTGCTCCATTGTAGAGATCTTTTGAAATTGTTCCGTAACGGTTGCTTGCGCATAAGTGGCAGTGATGGAAAAGAACAGGAATACGGCAAAAAGGAGTTTTTTCATATATTTTCTTCTTTTATTCTTAGATATAAAAAAGTGGGCAGTAAAGGGTAGGAGGTGATCTGAAGATAATGAATTTTTTCTGTTAGTGTGTTAGGGATTTGCTAATTAGCTAACGAAATAATCAACAAAAAAGCCACGTAATTGGTTCAGTTTTCCAAGAAAGGCACAGAGATATTATCATAGATCCATATGTTATTCTGGCCTTTCTTTCGTAATTTTGCAGACCCTAAAAAGTACTCTATGAAAAAAACCGTTGGAATATTACTATTGTTATCAATATTTGCGTGTAAAAAACAAAACCCCAATAAATACCGCGATCCACAAGTGGTGATTGATATGGGTGATATGGCAAATACAACAAGCACTGACCCGGTTACAGTGGCTGCCCTAATTAAATTTTCCAAGAAAAATTATCCCGGAGTTGATTCTATTGTTTTTGCTGCAAACGCTTATGTGGCTAATTCTAACAATACCTCACACGTCCAGTTGTATAATATGACAACAAATCAACCGATTGGCAACAGCGAGATAATTGCTAACGGCTTATATAATGACACTTTATATTTGCGGTCATCAAATATTTACAAGTCTTTGCCAGAAGATGAGGTTATGATTGGGGTACAATTACGTTCGGGCATTCCCGGAATGTTTGCTGGAACTGGTAAATGTTATTTGTACTTGTACCGTAGATAAAAAAGCTCTTGAAAGCAGAATTCCAGAATAAAAAAGAAGGCATGATTACACATCATGCCTTCTTTTTATTCTGAAAAGTTTTTTTATCCCTTCTTTACTTCTTTCGCCCAGGTATCCTTCAGTGTTACTGTTCTGTTGAAGATCAGTTTTTCCTCAGATGTATCTTTATCAAGGCAGAAATAACCTTTTCTCAAAAACTGATAGCGATCTTCAAATTTAGACTGTGCCAGTGCCGGTTCAGCGTAAACAGTTTCCACCACTTCCAAAGAATTCGGGTTGATGTAATCTTTAAAGTCGCCCTCTTCGCTGGATGGATCTTCCACTTTGAAAAGTCTGTCGTACATGCGAATTTCTGCGTGAACAGCGTGAGGCGCACTTACCCAATGCAGGGTACCCTTCACGTTAATACCGCTGGTATCGTTACCACTTTTACTTTCAGGAATATAAGTGCAATGCAGTTCTGTAATATTACCATCAGCGTCTTTTACAAAATCGTCGCACTTGATAATGTAGGCGCTTTTCAGGCGTACCATTTGTCCTGGTGCCAGGCGGAAATACTTTTTAGGAGCCACTTCCATGAAGTCTTCTCTTTCGATAAACAACTCACGGGAAAAAGGAATATCGCGGTACGTTGTATTTGGATCTTCCGGATTGTCTTCACCTTTCAGTATTTCAGTCTTGCCTTCTTCGAAGTTGGTAATGATCACTTTTAACGGATCAAACACCACCATTCTGCGGTGCGCCGATTTGTTCAAATCTTCACGGATGCAAAATTCCAGCAATGACACATCGATCAGGTTTTCACGTCTGGCAACACCAATTTTTTCTGCAAATGTGCGGATGCTTTGCGGTGTGTAACCACGGCGACGGAATCCGCTGATGGTCGACATACGCGGATCATCCCAGCCGGTAACGTGTTTTTCTTCCACCAGTTGTTTTAGTTTGCGCTTACTCATTACCGTGTAGGTAAGGTTCAGGCGGGAAAACTCGTATTGGTGGGAAGGGAAAATGCCCAGGTTCTCAATGAACCAGTCATACAGCGGACGGTGAGGAATGAATTCCAGTGTACAAACGGAATGCGTAATATTCTCAATGCTATCGCTTTGGCCGTGTGCAAAATCGTACATCGGGTAGATGCACCATTTGTCGCCCGTGCGGTGGTGATGCGCATGTTTGATACGATACATGATCGGGTCACGCATGTGCATGTTTGGCGAAGCAAGGTCTATTTTGGTACGTAATACTTTTTCGCCGTCTTTATACTTACCGGCACGCATATCTGCAAAAAGTTGAAGGTTTTCTTCAATACTTCTTGAGCGGTATTGATTGGCAACGCCCGGTTCTGTAGGTGTGCCTTTTTGTTTGGCTATTTCTTCCGCTGAACTATCGTCTACATAAGCCAGGCCTTTTTTAATCAGCTCCACCGCAAAGTTGTAAAGCTGTTCAAAATAATCTGAGGCATACAACTCATTCGCCCATTCAAAGCCGAGCCAGCGAACGTCATCTTTTATGCTGTCCACATATTCTGTATCTTCTGTAACCGGATTGGTGTCATCGAAACGAAGATTGGTTTTACCGCCGTATTTCTGCGCCAAACCGAAGTTCAGGCAAATACTTTTGGCATGGCCAATGTGCAGGTAACCATTGGGTTCCGGAGGAAAACGTGTTAAAATGCTTTTGTAACGACCGTTCTTTAGATCCTCTTCCACAATTTCCTCAAGAAAATTGAGTGATTTTTCTTCTTCTTTCTTAATCTCGCTCATATTTAAAAAATGCCTTTTGGGCTTGCGAATTTAAGCAAATGAGGGGAAATGGGCAGATTTGAAAATTTGAAAATTTGAAAATGAGAGAATAAGCAGATGACGCAAGTCGGACTGATATACACGGATTTTGAAGAAAGAATGCGTGGATGGCAGGCAAATGACACTGATTCGGCGGATTTACACGTATTGGTGAAGGCCTCTGATTTGAGATCCAATGTCGTTTAGTTAGCGACAAGGCTTCGACAAGCTCAGCCTGACACTCCGTTCGCGCTGTCAGGCTGAGCTTGTCGAAGCCTCGTCGAAGAGGAACAATGTTGTCCAATGTTCTTAGTTAAATGACTTCAAATTTCAAATCCCTCACTTCATCACTTCCTGTATCACACGAAATATTACAATAGCCACAACAATTGCCACAACAATTTTGCCGACTTTACCCAAGCGGTTATTGTATTCGCTTTCTTCTTTTTCTTTGGCGAGTTCCTCGGGTGTTTTTGGTTCGGGAGTGCTTGGATCGTTGTTGTCATCCCCTCTTGCAGCGAGCTCTCTGAGTTTGAAATCTGTTATCCTGTTTCTACCACCTTCCAGAAATAACCGGGCGATGGTTACTTTTTGGTTGCCATATTCACTCGCAAGTAACTTAATATTTGTCGGTTGGCCATTTGCGTAATATTCAATTATAAAGTAGTTGCCACTCGTTTTTCCTCTGTAGAGAAACTTGTACTGAATATTTATAAGATTGTCCCAGGAAATAGAATTAACCTCACCAAATATTCCGATCTTATCAATTCCGGTATCGCTAATAGTAAGATCAGTTTTTGAAAATCGTCTGAGTAGAAAAATGATCAGTATCGGTAATGCAATTGCGAGAAAGTTAAAAGGCGCACTAAAACCTGTTCTCACAGCGCTATAGATAAAGAAGCCTGAAATGACAATTCCGAATAGGGTAAAAAGGATTAAACTGCCATCGGATTTTCTGAATTCGTGTTTTCCAATTTGCATGTGTCAAACATATGTAAAAAGTCTCAACATTATTAACCTCTGGCGCCAAATAGTAAACTTCCTATTCTTGCGAGTGTGCTTCCTTCTTCAATGGCAATCGTATAATCCCCACTCATGCCCATGGAAAGAATGGTTGGCTGACAATTTGCGGGCAGTTCCTGCAATTTCAATTTATCGAAAATGGTTTTAAGATTGTGAAACTCATTTTTCACTTTCGACAAATCATCGGAGAAAGAAGCCATGCCCATTAACCCCGTAACCCGCACATTTGACAAGGATGAAAGATTTGTGATGATTTCGTTCAGTTCATTTTCATCCAGCCCAAATTTTGATTCTTCCTGTGCAATATAAATTTGCAAAAGGCAATCGATGATGCGGTTGTTTTTTGCGGCTTGTTTATTTATTTCTTGCAACAATTTTAAACTATCAACACCATGAATGAGGTAAACGAAAGGTGCAATGTATTTTACTTTATTGCTTTGCAAATGGCCGATGAAGTGCCAATTAATATCTGCTGGTAGGGTAGGCTGTTTTTCAGTAATTTCCTGCACATAATTTTCTCCAAAATCTCTTTGCCCTGCATCGTACAACGCCCTGATATCTTCCACTGGTTTTGTTTTAGAAACAGCAACCAGTTGCACATTTGTAGATTTCAGCTCGTCAATTATGTTATTATACGCCTCGATATTTACAGCCATGGAATAATTTGAAAATTTGAAAATATGAGAATTTGAAAATGCTTGTAATGCAGAATGTCGTTATAAATAATTAGCAAGTTACACAGAAAGCATTTTCAAATTGCCACATTTTCAAATTTTCAAATTAGGCGGTAACAATCCGCCTCCACGGCAATCGTTGCAAATTCCTCAGTATTGCAATAATGCCCGCAATAAGGAATGGTATCACTGCGTAGAAAATCATCGGGAATTTCAGAAGCACATAGTGAATTCCTATCAACACACCGATCATGACCATTTGTATAAGTACAATGACAACCCTGCCTGTTTGTTGTTGTGTGCTTGGTTGTCGGGAAAATGGAAGATAATGTGGCGTGAATGCTGCAATGATAAAAAAGGAAAGTAAATTATTGCAAAGACCAAAAAAGAAATCATCAATGATGGCCCAATGCCAGACGTAAAATGCCAGCGCAAACATAATCAGGTAAGCCGGCAAAAAATATTTTACCAGCAATGCTTTCAATGAACCGGTTAGTAATTCGCCTGGCTTATCAACAGGTGTGCTGTAAAAGATCCATGAAGCCTGGAAGTTCTCGTTGAATGCCATTATCAAAATGCCTGTAGAAATGGTGAATAACGGAACATATATCAACACAAGAAAATTCGAACTGGCGGGCAAGTTTTCCCAGCTTTCACCAATGTTTTGGTTGCTTCTGAAAATAAACACAAACACGAAAATGAGAATGTAAGCAAGGCTGGGGTAGAACTGCAGGCGAAACTGTTTATCGCGCCCCGTTATTTTCCATGTCATTTCAAAAGCGCTTCTCTCGAAGCCTTTTTTGCAAACAAGTGCAGAAAGCTTCTGTGCAATGGAGCGTTTTTGAACTTTATTGTCCGTGCTCTTTACTACTTCAACTGCATCGTTGTTAAGGACCGATAGTTTTTTAGAAAAATAGGGCGCAAGGTATTTGTTCAATACCCAAAAAGTGATCACCGGCATGCCGATAGCAAGCGCCGCCATTCCAATATGCAAGCGATCAAATGAAAGGGAATGCAATCCATCCAATAAAAGCGCCATCCACACCGGAGGAAGAAAATAAGCGTACCAATGTAACTCAAACGAACCTGCCAATGATTTCAAATTGATAATGCGCGGAACGATTTGATAACCCACAGCAAAGAAGATGGTCATGAATATTTGAAAGTAGGTAACGATCTCTTTTATTTTTTGCTCATTGCTAAATCGAAGCATGATGAGGTAAAAAAGATAAGTGGTGAACACGGCAAGTAAAACCGTAAGGAATGTAGTAACGCAAAACCCAATACCTGTGAGCGGTCCATACTTGAAGAATGTAAATGCGATGGGGAACAGGCTAAGGGCAATGGTAAATTGTAAAAGATAGATCATAATGTGCACCAGCCGCGCCATGAAAATTGTTTTGCTGGAAACCGGACGCGAAAGTATGATCTGGTTATCGGCAGTGTCGAGTAAAACGGTGGAGAAATCTGTGACCAAAGTCATCGCCATCATGAAGAGCACATACGTATGAAATATGATCATGCACAACAAAAATGAAGGCAGTGCAAAAACAAGAAAACCTATCATCAGTCCGAAGAAACCATATATCAACAAGACGGTATTTAGATGATTACGATTTTCTTTTTGTTTTGCATTCTTATAATTCAAATACACACGACGTGTATCCATCGTAAGTTTTGCATTTACAATGATCATCATTTTATCAAAGTCAACCTCGTTGGGCATTAGAGAGCGGAAGAGATAGACTAGTTTTAAGAGCAGTTTATTCAAGGCAATTAAGAATTAGGAATTAAGAATTAAGAATTCATCCTGTGTTGCATTTGAAAAATTGTTTCAAACAATCTTCCTGTTTATCAAATCTCAAATCAAAATCATAACAAATCATGACAATCATGAAAATCTGCGTTCTGTTCACTTCAACGCTTCCACAAATTCGCCCGCCGTTGACTGGTGTTGTTCGTTGCCGGTGAGTGACGTGAATATCGTTTCCAGGGAACCTTTATGCGCCTCTGATCGAAGTGTTTCAAAGCTGCCATCAGCAATCACTTCCCCTTTGTTGATAATCACGATGCGGTCACTTATTTTTTCCACCACATCCATAATGTGTGAGGAGTAGAAAATGGTTTTGCCCGCAAGTTTTAATTGCAATAAAATTTCCTTCACCAATATCACGGCGTTTGCGTCGAGCCCGCTTAATGGTTCATCAAGAAAAATAATATCAGGATTATGAATGAGTCCGGAAATAAGCAATACTTTCTGGCGCATGCCTTTGCTGAAATTATTCATACGCACATTTGCTTTATCATGCAGATCGAACAGGCGAAGGAGCTCAGTTGTTTTGCGATCGATCGTAGCTTCATCGAGTTGGTACAGGCCTCCTACAAAGCGCAAATATTCCATAGGCGTAAGTACCTCATATAGCACTGCATTTTCAGGAATGTAGCCGATGCGTTGTTTTACATCGATCGCATTTTTACGAATGTCCATGCCGAGTACATTTACATCGCCTTCAAAATCCTGTATAATGCCGGTGAGAATTTTTATCGTTGTGCTTTTTCCAGCGCCATTTGGGCCAATGTAACCAATGATCTGACTGCTGTCAAATTCGAGATTGATATTTTTCAATACATAGTTGCCGCTGTATTCTTTTTTCAAATTGCTGATGTGAATCACGCTCATGGCAAAATTTTAGAGCTGAAATTTAGCAAATAGATAATTATGCCGTCTGTTTTTTGTTTATGTGGTAAAAATTAAGTTTTATTGCATAAACCGCTGCTGCTTGTCCGTGAAAGGAGAATGGTGAATGATGCACCCTCAACCTTACTCACGATTCACTTTTGACGATTCACGATCGGAATTCCAACCTTATCACAGCGCAATCGTAATCCGACACCTTGCTGATATTTTTTTACAGACGATTATAATTAAAACTGAATGGCTAATGAATCACTTACCGACTCTTATTACAGATTTAGCGTTGATACTTGGATCAGCCGGTATTGTTACTTTAATATTCAAGAAATTAAAACAGCCGGTGGTGCTTGGCTATATTATTGCCGGTTTGCTAGTGGGGCCAAACATGACGCTTTATCCCACAATTGGTGATATTGACGGTGTAAAATCATGGGGTGAAATTGGCGTGGTGTTTTTGTTATTCGCACTTGGTCTTGAATTTAGTTTCAAAAAAATCGCAAAGGGTGGAGGCTCGTCTGCCATCGCCGGAATATTTGAAGTTGCATGTATGACCATACTGGGTTACGTAACCGGAAGATTTCTCGGCTGGCCGAAAATGGATTGCATGTTTCTTGGCGGTATCATTGCCATATCTTCTACCACCATTGTATTCCGTGCATTTGATGAATTGGGTTTAAAAACGAGGAGGTTTGCTGGCGTCGTAATGGGCATTTTGATCATAGAAGATCTTGCAGCGGTGTTGTTGCTCGTATTGTTAACTACATTAAGCGTAAGCCGCGATTTTGAAGGTTCGCAATTATTATTCTCCATAGGTAAACTATTTTTCTTCCTGTGCCTTTGGTTTTTGGCAGGAATATTTTTGTTGCCATCTTTCCTGAAAAGGGTCCGTAATTTAATGAGTGATGAAACGCTGTTGGTAGTGTCCTGCGGATTATGTTTGCTGATGGTTGTTGTTGCGTCCAGTGTTGGCTTTTCCGCGGCGCTCGGTGCATTCATCATGGGATCAATATTGGCGGAGACGACAGAAGCAGAACATATAGATAAGTTGGTGAAATCCGTAAAGAATCTTTTTGGTGCGGTGTTCTTTGTGTCTGTAGGAATGTTGATCGATCCTAAGTTGCTCATACAATATGCAGGTCCCGTGTTGCTTATAACTGCAGTTGTAATTATTGGTAAAACTATTAACGTGACAGTCGGTGCGCTGTTATCAGGACAACCGCTAAAACAGTCTGTACAAAGCGGCGTGAGCTTGTCGCAAATAGGTGAGTTCTCTTTTATCATTGCAACACTTGGCGTGGATTTGAAAGTAACCAGTAGTTATTTGTATCCCATTGCCGTGGGTGTTTCCGTGATCACAACATTTACCACGCCCTATATGATGAAACTCGCAAATCCGCTGTACAACTGGCTCATAAAAGTTTTGCCAAACAGGTGGCTGAGGGCAATTGACCGTTACAGTGCGGGTACACAAACCATACAGGCAGAAAGCGATTGGAAAAAAGTATTGAGGGCCTATGGAGGCATCATCATCATAAATGGAGTGATGATAGTGGCCGTTGTTTTGCTAACTTCCTATTATGTCGCCCCTTTTATAAGCCGTGAGATACATGATGCATTGCTTGCCACCGCTATTTCCATCTTTATTGCATTTGCCATCATGTCGCCTTTTTTGTGGGCATTGATGGTAAAACAAGTTCGAAGTGAACACTCGAGATTTCTTTGGCTGGATAATAAATACAACCGCGGTCCTTTGTTAATGCTTGAGGCTTCAAGAAATGTGATTGCTGTATTGCTGGTTGGATTTTTGTTCCGCCAGTTCTTTTCTTTCTGGCTTTCCATTGGAATAGCGGCGGTGATCATGGCCATAGTGTTGCTGATTTTTTCGAAGAAATTACAGTCATTTTACCAGCGTATAGAGAAACGTTTTATTACCAACCTGAATGATCGTGAGTCAATTGAGTACGTAGATGGCAAAGAGGATCTTTCGCCATGGGATGCGCACCTTGCTTATTTCGATGTGAGCCCGAATCTTGATTTTATAGGCAAACGCCTGGTTGATCTTGGCTGGCGTGAAAAATACGGTATCAACATCGCTTCGATTGAGCGCGGCAATACCTTTATAAGGACACCCACCCGCGAAGAGGTCATTTATCCATACGATAAAATTGCGGTCATCGGAACCGACCAGCAAATGCAGAGTTTCAGACCGGTCATAGAAGCACAGAAGTCTGAGGCACCGGCACAAGAAGATGAAATGGTGCTTGATAAAATCATTGTTGACAGCCACAATCACTTAACCGGCAAAACGATCCGCAACTCCGGCCTTCGTGAAAAAACGAATGGTCTTGTAGTAGGAATCGAAAGAAACGGCGAACGCATTCTAAACCCACATTCAGACACAGAATTTGCGTGGGATGATATTGTGTGGATAGTAGGGGATAAGCGGAAGATTCAAGAGTTCTGAGAACTCTTGAATTTGAAAATTTGAAGATTTGAAAATTTGAAAATGCTGAGCGTGCGTCAGTTCTCATTATTTATTAACTCTCGAATATTAGGGAGTTAATTTAAAAAGGGAATGTCACACCGAAAGAATTTTCAAATTTTCAAATTTTCAAATTGCCACATTGGCTCTCTAGTATTCCATCTTCCTTAGCGACGGCGCTTTGAACCATGTGAAGATCACTACGCCTAGGGTCATACAGCCACCAAAGATTACGGAAGGAACGACGCCCAATAATTTTGCAGCAACACCACTTTCAAATAATCCCAACTCATTGCTGGAACTGATGAACATAGAACTTACAGAAGAAACACGACCACGTAATTCGTCCGGTGTTTTTAATTGAAGAATGGTTCCGCGCACCACAACGCTAATACCATCCAGTGTTCCGCTTACAAGCAAGGCTGCAAATGACAACCAGAAGACTTGCGATAAACCGAATGTGATAATACACAAGCCAAAGCCTGCAACGGCAAACAATAATATTTTTCCTTGTTTACCTTTTAGCGGGAAGATGGTCATGGTAATGATGCTGGCCACAGAACCTATGTCCGTAGCGGCATTCAGCCAACCAAAGCCAATGGGTCCTACTTTTAAAATATCTGAGGCAAAAACAGGTATTAATGCTACGGCTCCGCCAAACAATACGGCAAACAGATCAAGCGACATCGCACCCAACAATTCTTTTGTTTTGAATACGTAACGCAATCCTTCCTTCACGCTTTCCCATGTACGCTTGTTTACGTCCAGGCTTACGATTGGTTTTGGTTTGATCAGCGCCACTGCTATGGATGCAATGGATACGTACAAACAAACCACTGCGAGTGTTATTGCAGATCCTACATAAGCGATAAGAAAACCCGCCGAAGCATGCCCGAGGATGCTCGCCGTGAGGTAAGTGCTTTGCCCCATGGTAATAGCGCTTGGCAATTTTTCACGCGGTACAATCTGCGCCACAATAGCATTGGAGGTTGGCCCGGCAAATGCACGCACGACGCCTGTGAAGAAAATAATTATATAAAATAAGGAGAGAATAATGTTCTTATGAATATGCGCTTCCGAGAAACCTGTGGACAAAAACACCAGGCAACAAGCCAACGACAGGTAACTTACAATGCAACGAAGCAGAACCGTTCGCTTATCGTTTTTGTCGATATAATGTCCCGCATAAAGCGCCAGACCCACTGCCGGTATTACTTCAGACAAACCGATCAAACCCAATGCAAAAGGACTCTTTGTAAGTTGGTACATGTGCCAGCCAACCACCGTGGTGACCATGCGCAAAGCCATGGTATAAAATAAACGCTGAATTATGTAAAATCTGAACTCTTTAATTGATAATACTTCGAAAGGAGATGGTTTTTGCTGCTGACTTTCCATTGTAGTGTTAGAATATTAAACGACGCGAAATTACGGCAATTTGAAAATTTGCAGATTTGAAAATTTGAAAATGAAGGGTAGAGAACGCAGATTTTTTATGGTTGTCATGATTTGCTATGATTTTTGACGGCACACAGATGACACTGATCAGACGGATTTACGCTGATTTTTTGTTGATAGAGCTATTAGCAACGAGGCTTCGACAAGCTCAGTCCCGCTAACGCCAGCGGGACTGAGCTTGTCGAAGCCTCGTTGCAGAGAAAAGATATCAGCTATCAATCCAACTGCCGCACAGAAAGCATTCTTAATTCCTAATTCTTAATTCTTAATTCGCTCCTACGGAAGCGTCAAATAGTGCTGACCATCGTCATAATCTTTATTCAGTGCATCCAGGATGATATTGAGATGAACGTCATTGCTAAGAAAATCGGCGTTGGACGCGTCGATGAAAAGCGTTTTAATATCGTGCTGCTTAATGTAGTGTGTATATGTCTCCTGAATATTGAACAAATATTCGTTAGGAATTGCCTGCTCGTAAGGGCGATTACGGCGACGGATATTTTCCTGCAGTTTTTTTACCGGCGCATGAAGGTAGATGAGAAGGTCCGGTTGAATAAGTTGCTGATGTATAATATCAAACAAACGTTGATAGAGGCGGAACTCATCATCCGGAAGATTCACTTTTGCAAACAATAAACATTTGGTGAACAAATAGTCAGAAATGGTAACGGTTTGGAAAAGATCCTTTTGTTGCAACAGGTCTTTTAATTGTTTAAATCTTTCTGCCATGAAGAAAAGCTCCAGTGGAAAAGCGTACTGCTGCGGATTTTCATAAAACTTAGGCAAAAACGGATTGTCTGCAAACTCCTCAAGGATGAGTCTTGCATTGAAACGTTTTGCCAATAAATGCGCCAGCGTCGTTTTCCCGGCACCAATGTTCCCTTCTATTGTAATAAAGTTGTACTTCATGTTAGTTGTTTCACGCAAAGGCGCATAAGGAGCAAAGGCGCAAAACAGTTATGGTTTGAGTTTACGGAATGTGTGTACTTGTGTACGGTCTTTAATCAAAAAAATCAGCGCAAGTCAGTCAAATCAGTGTCATCTGCTTGCCAATTCTCTGATTGCCGCAAATATATATCCTGCCTCTCAACATGTTATTCATATTTATTCACATCCAGTTTGTCGGCGCATTCTTCCAATAGTTGATGGATGGTTTTATGCAAAACAGGATGCATATACGAAGGCGCAATTTCGTTCAATGGCACAAGGGCAAAGCGCCTCACGGGTAATGCCGGATGTGGAACGGTTATGTGTGAGGAAGCATGTATCTCGTTGTTGAACAGGAGAATATCCATATCAATAATGCGTGGGCCATATTTTTCCATGCGCCTTCTCCCCATTTCTTCCTCGCACCAAAGCAGGCGACTCATGAGTTCGGAAGCGCTAAAAGATGTTTCCAGTTCCAATGCCTGGTTCAAAAATGCCGGTTGATCTTCTAAACCCCAGGCGGCCGTTTCATAAACGGAGGAAAAAAGAGTGATTTTTCCGCAATTTTCCTGAATGATTTTGGCCGCTCTGGCGAGATTTTGCAACCTATTTCCGACATTGCCGCCTATCAGCAAATATGCCTTATTCATGTATTGAAAATATTGATCGCTTCAAATATCTTTATTTTTGAATAGTTTCACACAAACACCTGAGTATTAATGAGACAATTTTTGAAATTTTTTCTTGCCTCACTGCTGGCCCTGATCGTTTTTGCAGTTGTTGGAGTTTTTATTTTGGCCGGAGTAGTAGGCGGTTTGACCGCAAAAAAAGATGTTCAGGTTGGAGAAAAAGCAGTTTTATTCATCGATCTCAGTAAACCGATCCGTGAACAAAAACAGGAAAATCCAATCGCAGATCTTTCTTCAGAAGAACAATATGATGCACCCGGTTTGTACGACATGATCCGCCTGATCAAGTATGCAGAAACCGATTCTTCCATAAAAGGCATTTACCTGAAATGTAACGACAATCCCAATGGATTTGCGACCAGCGAAGAAGTAAGAAACGCATTAATCGAGTTTAAGAAAACGAAAAAGTTTGTGTATGCCTACGGCGACATGATGAGCCAGAAAGCTTACTACGTGGGCAATGTAGCAGATAAAATTTATTGTAATCCTAAAGGTGGACTGGAGTGGAAGGGTTTTTCCATTCAGTACATGTTCTTTAAAAATGCATTGGACAAACTGGAAATAGATCCGCAAATATTTTACGCAGGCAAATTCAAAAGTGCCACAGAGCCTTTCAGAGCCGATAAAATGACGGATGCCAACCGCCTGCAATCGCAGGAACTGTTGAATGATCTTTATCAACGTTTCCTGCAAAATACTGCCGAGCAAAGAAGTGTTGATACAGTGTTGTTGCATAAACTCGCAAATGACCTGGCTATTCAATCTACCAACGATGCCGTAAAATACAAACTGCTTGATGCCGCGAAATACGATGATGAAGTAAAAGCCGAATTAAAAGAAAAGCTTGGCGTAAAGCAGGAAAATAAAATCAATTTTGTGCCAATCGGCAAATACGAAGCTGCCGTGAACTTCAAGGATGGTAAGGGTTCCGACAGAATTGCATTGATATATGCGCAAGGTGATATTGTAGATGGAAAGGGCGGCGAGGGCCAAATTGGTGGTGAAAAATTTCGCAGCTACCTGCGCAAAGTGCGCTACGACAACACGGTGAAAGCAGTGGTCTTTCGCATCAATTCCGGCGGAGGAAGTGCCTTGGCAAGTGAAAATATCTGGCGCGAAATTTCACTGGTGAGAAAAGTGAAACCGGTAATTCTAAGCTTTGGTGATTATGCAGCCTCCGGTGGTTACTACCTTTCCTGCAATGCAGATAGCATATTTGCAGAACCTAATACCATCACAGGTTCTATTGGAGTGTTCAGCATGATGCCGAATCTTTCCGGCTTTTTCAAGAACAAACTGGGTGTAACTTTCGACGGGGTAAAAACCGCAGAGCACGCATCTGTTCCGAGCATTTCACAACCTTTATCAGATATTGAAAGAAAATACATTCAGAACGATGTGGACAGCATTTACTTTACTTTCCTCACGCGTGTATCTGATGGAAGAGGTCTGTCATTTGCTTATACCGACAGCATTGCGCAGGGCCGTGTATGGACAGGTTCAAAAGGCAAGGCCCTTGGCCTGGTTGACAAACTTGGCAACATACAGGATGCGGTTGATTGCGCAGCAAGAATGGCGAAACTAAAAGAGTACCGCGTAAAAGAGTATCCGGAGCCTGTAAGCTTCCTTGATAAAATGCTGAGCAGTTTCCAAAAGGTTACCAAAGCCAACACCATAAAAGAAGACGCGATTAAAGAAGAAGTGGGTGAAGAAGGCTATCGCGCCTACAATGGACTCAAAGCCATAAAAGCTATGATGGGCGTGGCGCAGGCGAAATTGCCGTTTGAAATGGTGGTGGAATAATTTGAAAATATGTGAATTTGAAAATTTGAAAATGCTTTGAGGTGCGCCTTGAAGCATTTTTTTTGCTTTGTTGTTTGTACGGGTATTATTCATGAGATTGCTTCGCCCTGACTCTAACTATTGGATATGCCGACGTCATCAGTCATTCTTTCTCCGCCAGGGCTCGCAATGACGTGATACATGCTGGGCTTTCATTAACGGCTTGTTTGGTTAACTGTAAGAACGTAGCATCGTCATTGCGAAGCCCCAGCCGAGAATGCTTGAGCAATTTGAAAATATGGAAATTTGAAAATTTGAAAATACAGGGTGCTACATCCAAATTTGGGTGCTACATCAAGCATTTTCAAATTAACATATTCTCAAATTTTCAAATTGGTTCTCTCATTTTCAAATTAGCACATTTTCAAATTAGCACATTGCCGTACCTTCGCCACTTAACCACACAGAATGCAGCAACCATACAGCCAGGGCAGGGCAATGCTGGCGATTACAAGAGCAAGTTTAAAGGGAATATTAAGAAGTCCGTCGGCAGTTATTTTCAGCATATTTTTTCCACTCATTTTTATTTTGGTTTTTGGCTTCATCGGCAATAGTTCCGGGCCATCATTTAAAATAGTGCTGGACAAACACAGCGATACAAACAATATTTTACTCGATTCCATAAAGCTTCACAGCAACATAAAATTCATAACAGATAAAACAGATCAGGAAATTCAATCTGATCTGATCAAAGGAAGGATCACCGGTATTCTTTCAATAGAAAAAGTATCGGAGCCAAACAGCAATGTTGAGTATCTCGCAAAATTCAGATCAACAACCGCCAGCGCTGATAAGTTTTCCGCCTTTTTGCCATTGCTGGAAAACATCATTTCCAAGATTGACAAAATAAAATTTTCCGAAAGGCAGTCTGTGGCTCATATCGTTCCAGACATAGAAACGGTGCGTGAATACAAAACCATCGATTTTATTTTACCCGGACAGTTAGGATTTTCGTTGTTAAGTGCCGGCGTATTTGGTGTGGCGTTTTTGTTTTATAATATGCGTCAGCAGCTTGTATTAAAGCGTTTTTTTGCAACGCCTATCAATCGTACTTCGATAATTTTAGGGGAAGGATTAAGTCGCGTAATATTTCAACTTATTACCGCTGTTATCATTATTGCTCTGGGCCACTTTGCATTCAACTTTACACTGGTAAACGGCTGGGTTACTTTTCTGGAGATCATGGCACTCAGTTTCCTTGCATTGCTGGTATTTATGGGCTTCGGATTTATAGTAAGCGGCCTGGCGACCAGTGAGAGCGTTATTCCGCCTTTGGCAAATATTGTTACGCTTCCCCAGTTTTTACTCGCAGGAACTTTCTTTTCCATAGACGCATTTCCAACATGGTTGCAGCCGCTCTGCCGCATCTTGCCTTTAACGCATTTCAACGATGCCATGCGTAAAATTGCTTTTGAAGGTGCTCATTTAACGGACTGTTGGCCACAAATCGGCATTCTTGGTATTTGGGGCGTGGTGGTGTACGCCGCTGCCGTGAAGACGTTTAAGTGGGAGTAAAAAATAAAAATTCAAAAGTAAAAAGTCAAAATTGTGGGCTCCCGCGGTTTTGACTTTTTACTTTTTAATTTTGACTTTGATTTGACTTTTTACTTTTCCTTCTTACATTTAAGCTGCACGCTTAAACCAAACCAATGCTTTTTAACTCCTTTGCCTTTGCGATATTTTTACCGGTGGTTTTTTTACTGTATTGGCGCGTAACTAAAACCCTTCAACAACAAAATATTTTACTGCTCATTGCCAGCTATTTCTTTTATGGCTGCTGGGACTGGCGGTTTTTGTTTCTGCTCGCTTTTTCTACCTTCCTCGATTTTTTTACAGGATTGAAAATTATGAATGCCTCGACGAAACGTAACAAGCAGCTATGGTTGTGGCTAAGTGTTACCATCAATTTGGGCTTTCTCGGTTTTTTTAAATACTACAATTTTTTTGTCACCTCATTTGCGGAAGCCATTTCAAATCTCGGGTTGCACGTGAACCCCTGGACGCTTTCTGTTATTTTACCTGTCGGCATATCGTTCTATACTTTTCACGGCTTGTCATACGTATTTGATATTTATCGTGACAGGATCAAGGCGGAAAGGAACTTTGTGGAGTACGCATTGTTCGTAAGCTTTTTCCCGCTACTAGTGGCAGGGCCAATCGAAAGGGCAACGCATCTTTTACCGCAAATCAAAGAGCCGCGCAAATTTGACTACTCGAAAATGGTCGATGGCTTGCGCCAAATATTGTGGGGGCTGTTTAAGAAGATTATTATAGCCGACCAGAGTGCGCAGTATGTTAATTTGATCTTCAGCGATCCATCATCTTTTTCTGGAAGTACATTATTGCTCGGCGCTGTTTTCTTTGCGTTCCAGATATACGGAGATTTCTCCGGCTATTCCGATATCGCGTTGGGAACGGCCAGGCTCTTTGGCATAGAGTTGCTGCGAAATTTTGCCTATCCCTATTTTTCGAGAGACATTGCCGAATTCTGGCGACGCTGGCACATTTCACTTTCAAGCTGGTTCAGAGATTATTTATACATTCCGCTCGGGGGAAGCAAAGGCGGTACCTGGATGAAAGTTAGAAATACTTTTATCATCTTTTTGGTAAGTGGCTTTTGGCATGGTGCCAACTGGACTTTTATTGTTTGGGGCGCATTGAATGCCATTTATTTCATGCCGCTTTTACTCACGAACAAAAACCGTGACAACCTGCAAATAGTGGCGGCGGGCAAGACTTTCCCAACTTTCAAAGAACTGTTTTCGATGTTGCTGACTTTTGGTCTCACATGTTTTGCATGGATATTTTTCCGGGCAAAAGACATGAGCCATGCGCTTGCTTATATCAAACATATGTTTTCACGTTCGTTGTTTTCCTCGCCGAATTTTTACAGCATTAGCGATGCAAAGAAAACGATGTTGTTCATTTTAGTTTTCTTAGTTGTAGAATGGATTGGGAGAGAGCAGCCGTACGCCATTGCAAAGATTGGAAATGTGAAGAGAAGATACATTCGCTGGTTGTCTTACTACGCTATTATCTGGGTGATTATCAACTATAGCACGAAGGAGCAAACATTCATTTACTTTCAATTTTAGCCGTATCAATGAGAAGACTTTTTTATTACCTGGGTTGTTTCTTACTTCCATTTGTGTTGGTCTTTTTGATTGGCATATTGTTGCCGCCAACGCCCAAAGCTGCGGACACGTCGCTTTTTACAAGTTTAAAGAAAGATTCGTTGCTGAAAAATGTGCCTTCAAGAAGGTTGATACTTGTTGGTGGTTCCAATCTGATGTTCAGTCTGAATAGCCAGATATTGAAAGACTCATTGCACTTAAACCCTGTGAACACGGGCGTTCATGCGCTGCTGACGCTACAATACATGCTCAACAATACTATTCAGTATGTGCAACCTGGTGATGTAGTAGTGCTTATTCCCGAATATGAACATTTCTTTAAGGATTATGATATTGGGACAGATGAACTTTTGCGAACAGTGCTCGATGTCAACAAATCAAAAGTAAAATTGCTGAACATAGCGCAGGTCTATCACTTGCTACCATTGGTTCCCAGGTTTGCGCTGACGAAATTCAAGCCAACAGAATATTTTGGAGCAAACACCAATCCGCCGCAATACCGCAGAAATACAATCAATCAGTTTGGCGATGAAACACTGCACTGGACAATGAAGCGGCCCTACTTCGCTCCATATAAAATAACTGCGGAGTACAACCCGGTGAATATAGAAATGATCAAAGAATTTCAACGCAAAGTGGAAGAAAAGAAAGCCTCTTTCATCGTTTCTTTTCCTGCTTACCAGGATTCTTCTTACGATAATTCTGCTGCAAAAATTGAAATGGTTGAAGCGGCACTGAAACAAAAATTTGTGGTAGCCGGATCTGCAAAACGCTACAGAACGGTTGACTCGCTTATGTTTGACACACCTTATCATTTGGTGAAAACAGGCGTTGACATAAGGACGGAGATGCTGGTGGAGGATTTGAGATCAATTTTGGCACACAGATGACACTGATTTGACGGATTTGCACTGATCTTTTTTCGATTTTTTAAAATGATAATTATCATTTCCTAATCCACACAGAAAGCATTCTTAATTCCTAATTCTTAATTAAACGCCCAGCGCCAGCCGCCCTATTAATTATTCTTTATTAATTATTAATTCCCTTACTTGCAGCATGAAAATTTTAAAACTCGCCATCATCAGCGCGGTGGTGCTTTTTGGACTGGTATTTATCATTTCTTCGTTCATGCCTTCTACTGTTAAAGTTTCAAGAGCGACGGACATTGATGCTCCTTTTGATTCTGTACAAAAGTATCTTTCCGACATCCGCAACTGGGAGAAATGGAATTTGTATGTTGACACATTTACAAACAAACAATATCCTTCCGCAACATCTCTTACGTCTGACCAGGTGAATATCAGCATTATCTCAACTTCAGATAGTACGATCAAAGCTGAGTGGCACCAGAAAAATACAGTATTCACTTCCGGTTATTATTTGGTTGCCCACGATAACATGACCACGGTGCAATGGTACTTTGATTTCAAAGTGAAATGGTATCCGTGGGAGAAATTTGCCAGCATGGTCTACGACCAGCAATTGGGGCCAATAATGGAGAAAAGCCTGGCCGAACTGAAAGAGCGGGGGCTACGATAGAGAAAGAACGCCCGCCTGAATGACTTTAGTCGGGCAGGCAGATTTTCATGATTGTCATGATTCGCAATGATTTTTTTGTTGGGCTGGGTGTTAGAACTGGCTTCAACAGTCGTTGCGTCGCACACTTCAGCATTTGGAATTCTTATGAGCAATTAAAGATCACAAGATCATAATAAATCGTGACAATCTGCGTCATCTGCGTTCCTTCTCTCCAACCATTCATCCTTCATCATACATAATTCATCATTCATTCTCTGGCATAATTTGTGAATTGATCGTACATTGTTTTACATAAAATTTATAAAATGAAACACCTGTTATTCTTACTCCTGGCTTCGACTTTCATGCTTCCTGTGTTTGCACAGCAAAAGCAAAGAGCTAGTCCTCATGACACTGTAAGTGCAAAAAATATTGAAATCACCTACGGCAGACCTTATAAAAAGAATAGAGAAATCTTTGGAAGCCTGGTAAAATATGGCGAAGTATGGAGAACCGGTGCAGATGAAGCAACTCAGATCACTTTCAAAAAAGACGCAACTTTTGGCGGCAAACCTGTTAAAGCCGGCACATATACATTGTTCACCATCCCTGCAGAAGGCGAGTGGACAGTTATTTTAAACGGCCAGTTGAAACAATGGGGTGCTTACGATTATACCAAGAACAAAGACAAAGACGTGCTGCAAGTGAAAGTGCCATCTAAAAAAATCGACAGCGCTGTTGAGCAACTGACAATTAAAGTGGACGGCGGCAACGTTGTAATCACATGGGATCAAACGCAAGTTGCTATTCCGGTGAAAAGCTAATCAATTTGAAAATATAACAATTTGAAAATTTGAAAATGAAAAGTGCCGCATCCAATGTTAGATGCGGCACTTTTCATTTTCAAATTAGCATATTTTCAAATTTTCAAATTGCCCCTCAGCTTTCAATTAACAAAATCCAACCTAACAACGCCTTATACACTTTTTGCAATTCTTCGGTCGTAATGCAGTACGGAGACATGATATAAACTGTGTTGCCAAGTGGTCTTAAGTAAACGCCTTGTTGCATCATCAGTCTGCTGAAGTCTTTGTTAACTGTATTTAGATATTCGTCCTTGCCAATGCTGATCTCAAACGCAATGATAGTGCCGGTTTGGCGAATGTTTTTTACAACAGGACTATGCTTTTGGTTAAGCACTTTCATGAAGTTCGAATGTTGCTCGCAAATGTTTTTGATCGAAGCCTGACATTCTTCTTTTTGCAAAAGATCGAGGCTTGCCAATGCTGCAGAACATGCCAAAGGATTCGCTGTAAAAGAGTGACCGTGAAAGAACGTTTTCAATCTGTCATCAGTACTAAAAGCCTCTACAATTTTGTCGTTGCATGCTGTGATGCCAAGCGCCATAGTTCCGCCGGTCAGGCCTTTTGACATGCAAACAATATCCGGCTTTACTTCCATGTGCTCGCTGGCAAAAATTTTACCCGTGCGTCCAAAGCCTGTCATTACTTCATCAGCTATGCAAATGATATCGTGTTGTTGAACAGTTTCCAGCAATGTGTTCATCAGTGCGGGATCATACATGCGCATGCCACCGGAACCTTGTATCAATGGTTCGTAAATGAAGCCGGCAATTTCATGACCGTTGGTTTCAATGAAAGAAGTTAACTGATCAATGTTATCTGCAGTTGGCGTGTCGATGAAAACAACGTCAAACAAATAGTTGTGAAATGCTTTGGTGAAAATGCCTCGTTCGCTCACACTCATGGCTCCGAATGTATCGCCGTGATAAGAGTGTTCGAAAGCAAGTATTTTCTTTTTTACTGGAACCTCATTGTTGCTTTTGTTCCACCAATATTGAATTGCCATTTTGATAGCAACTTCCGTGGCCGTAGAGCCATTATCGGAATAGAATATTTTAGAGAACTTACCTGGTAAGATTGGTAATAATCTTTCCGCCAGTTCAACCGCCGGATAATGGGTGAAACCGGCAAAGATCACATGCTCCAGCTGCAGCGCCTGTTTGTAAATTTTTTCAGCAATATAAGGATGTGCATGTCCATGAATATTTACCCACCAGCTGCTGATACCATCAATATATCTATTGCCTGATTCATCAATGATATAAACACCTTCGCCCTTTACAATAGGAATAGGCTCGGGCATATTCTTAAGCGGAGAAAAAGGATGCCAGATGACGGACTGGTCGCGTTTTTGTAGAGATTGCATAGGAGCAAAGGTACGGCGGCGGGCAATTTGAAAATTTGAAAATATGGTAATTTGAAAATTCTTTATGTGCGTTATTGTAAAGAAAAAAGAAACATAATGACAATCGGAAAAATTGAAAATAGTTTCTGTGAAGCATTAAATAAAAGGGAGACATTCTTTTTGTGAATGTCTCCCTTTTATTATGAATGTTGAACCCCGTGCATTTTCAAATTTTCAAATTGCCTTGCTGCGCTGCAGCGAGGCGACTCTTCCTATATCCATAAAAGAAATAAATTACAAGCCCTACAGCCATCCAGATAAAGAACCAAACCCAGGAAATTGCCGGGATTTCAATAAGCAGATAGGCGCAGGATAAAACACCTAAAATAGGTATCATTGAATACGAGCGGATGAATGTCAGTGCAGAAAGAATTGCACCTATTATCATATATACAAGGAACAATACTTCCTGCAAACTATCCTTACCAAGGTTTTGCGCAGAGGTAACAATTCTGTCTTTCATTAGATAGACGAAAATGATGAACAGAATAGGAACGATGAAACGTCCATTGATATAAGGCAAACGGAAACCGCCGCTTTTGTTTTCATTTTTCGGTAATAATAAAACACCAGCAGATACCAATACAAACGCAAACAAAGTGCCGATGCTAGTTAAGTCGGTCATCATGTCCATCGGCATGAATAAAGTAGGTACGCCTACTACGATACCTGTAATGATCGTTGCGTAAGATGGCGTTTTGTATTTTTTATGCACCTGTGAAAATCTTTTTGGCAGTAGTCCATCGCGGCTCATGCTCATCCAGATGCGCGGTTGTCCTACCTGGAACACAAGCATAACGCTGGTTGTAGCCACTACAGCGCTGATTGAAATAATATAGCTGATCCACTTTTGATCAATCTTATGGAAAACATACGCTAAAGGATCAGGCACTTTTAGTTCGGAATAATTTACCATGCCGGTAAGCACCAAAGCAATGAGGATGTATAAAACGGTACAAATTATAAGTGAATAGATCATACCGCGTGGAAGATCCCGTTGCGGATTTCGGCATTCTTCCGCCGTTGTCGAAATGGCATCAAAGCCAATATAGGCGTAGAATACAGCAGATACACCAGCAAGCACACCGCCAAATCCGTTCGGCAGGAATGGATGCCAGTTAGCAGGTTTTACATAAAAGAAACCAAGAATGATCACAAAAATGATCACCAGTATTTTGAAGATCACCATGAAGTTGGTAGTCTTCTTACTTTCCTTAATACCAATGTAGGCAAGGGTTGTAATCAATACAACAATAATGAAAGCCGGTAAATTGATAAGGAAATGTTTGCCCGCAACAATAGGAGCACTGTTCCATGTGCTGATGTAATTCTGGAACATTTGTCGCGTATCATCTGTCAAAATCTTACCGGAAGCGAGTTCTGCAGTTGCGTTGGTGAAATTTTTAAAAGCCGTGGACGGATCGTTCAATAACCAGCCCGGCAGATGAACGCCTAGGCCCATCAAAAGATTATTAAAATATCCGCTCCATGAAATGGCCACCACAATGTTTCCGATGGCATATTCCAGAATCAGGGCCCATCCAATGATCCACGCGATCAATTCACCGAAGGACACGTAAGCGTATGTATAAGCGCTCCCTGCGATAGGCACGCGACTCGCAAACTCAGCATAACAAAGTGCCGAAAATCCGCAGGTAACAGCTGTAATAATAAACAGGAGAGAAATGCCGGGGCCGCCATTAAATGCTGCAGTACCGATGGTAGAAAAGATACCGGCACCAACCACGGCAGCAATGCCCATAAATGTTAAATCCCTTACGGTGAGAATCTTATGTAATCCAGCGGCGTCATGACCATCGCCAAAACCTTGTTCGGCATCCCTAACAATTTTAGCTATCGATTTCTTACGGAACAAAGAGTTGGACATGCAGTATGTTTAATTTGGCGGTCAAATTATGGAAAAAAAGCGAAAAAGACGCGCATGGGGGAAACGGGTATCAGGGTGCCTACCGCAAATGGCCGATCCCGGGTCACGAATCTCCGTGGAGACGCATTGAATACGTCTCTGTAACACCTGAAATGTGTAACCAAAAAGGCCGGGATTTCGTTTTTTAATGTATCATGTTTTGGATGCTACAGAGACGCGTTCAACGCGTCTCTACGGGCGGCTGCATTGTTCAATATAGATATACAGACGAATTGTGCGACGCAACAGTAGCATGATAGTAGTTCAACTGCCAGGCCCATAAAAAAACTTTGACCTTCTTTAAGCAGCAAGACCTGACAGTTTTTTTGAAAACATGTCAGGTCTTGATTCGCGTGTTTTGGGTGCTACGGAGACGCATTATCATGCGCATTTTTGAGACGCATTATCATGCGTCTCTACTAATACAACTGCTTGCCCTGATAATAATCCAGCACCTTTGTTCTGAAAATATATTCGTATTTCGCGGTGGTCAAATTAATATTCGCCCTGTCGATATTGTTTTTTGCAGTAAGGTAATCAACAGAAGTGCCGACACCTGCATTAAAACGTACTTCCGCTGCTCCGAATGATTCTTTAAACGCAGCCACCTGTTTGGTAGAAATGCCATAACGATCATAAGCGGAAGTCATGTTCAGGTGTGCCTGGTCAACGGACTGGCGCAAAAGCAACAGTGTGTTTTGTTCCTGCAAGCCGGCATTTTTTTCCTGGATCTTTGCAATCTTCACTTTATTGCGAACGGTAAGATTGGTGAAAATGGGAATATTCAAACCCAATGTAAACGTACTACCGTAGTTATTTTTCAACTGATCAAAATATTTATAATCCTCATACTGCTGTTGCGGTGAATACACATTGGATTTGCCACCGTTTACCATAACGTAATTAGGAGTAGAGACATCTACCACGTTACCTGCAATGGGTTTGTAGAAAATACTCGAGAAGTTTGTTGCGTACAGGCCACTCAAAGAAAGCTGCGGATACAAATAGCCCTGTGCCACTTTCACTGCTTTGTTATAACTCTGCGTGCGCAGGTTGGCGGCCTTCACCATCGGTAAATTGTTTTCAGCAGTTTCATAAACCTGTTGTGCAGTGTAATCATATTTAGCCGGAACCGTTTCTGTGCCGCTGCGTTCAAGTTGAAGGTTTGAATTGTATGGCACGTTCATCAACTGACAGAGATTAAGCTTCGCAGTTTCCACAGATGTTTTAGCGTTTACTATAGTTAGCTCATCATTTGCGAGTTGTCCTTTCAGATCTGTAAGCAGAGAAGGAGCGATGGCGCCATCGCTGTTTAAGATTTCCAACCTATTCACCTGGCTCTTTGTGAGCGATGCCTGGTTTTGTGCAATCACGTACAAGTCTTCATTCGCAAGAACTTGCAGGTAAGAGGTGACAACACTTAGTGCAGTATTGTCTTTCTTTTGTTGCCAATCTTTTTTACTTGCATCAAAGAGCAAATTGTTTTGTTTGATAGAATTCAACAGCGATAAACCATTGAACAAAATCAAATTGCCATTCAGGCTATAGTTTGCCGAAGTGAATTGCTGATCGATGTAACTGTTCGTGCCGGGATCAATACTGCGCCCCTTGTTATTGCTATGACCAACATAGCCGGTAATAGAGGGCAGCAGATTCATTTTTGCCTGTTGATGATAAACATCCGCAGTTTCCACATCTAGTTCCGACTGTTGAACCTCTATGTTATTCTTAATTGCGGTTTCAATGCATTGCTGCAGTGTCATTACCTGTGCGTGTGTTGTAAACGATCCGATTATTAAAGCCAGTCCGCAAATAATTTTTTTGTATTCCATTGCTCGTTGTTCTTTTGAAAAATAGTTGTTAGTTGATGGTTGTTAGTTGTTAGGGTTCGATAACGACTATTCGAAAATAAACGCTAACAACTAATAACTAGCAACGAACAACTTAATATGAATGTTAGTGTACACTTGCCGGTTGAACTTCTATTCTTCCATCCAGCAGATTAATGATCCTGCTGCCGTAGGCGGCATTTTTTTCTGAGTGGGTCACCTGTATAATGGTGACACCCTCTTTATTAAGTTCTGTGAAAAGCTCCATGATTTCTTCACCTTGTTTAGAGTTTAGGTTGCCCGTTGGCTCATCCGCTAAAATCAATTGTGGATTGCTGATCAGTGCTCTCGCAATACCTACGAGTTGCTGCTGGCCGCCTGATAGTTGCGTAGGAAAAAGATCCTTCTTGCCAACAATATTAAAACGATCAAGGATATCCGAAACCAATGCTTTTCTTTCAGAAGTTTTTATGTCTTGATAGATAAGCGGCGTTTCGATGTTTTCGTAAACAGTCAGCTCATCAATCAGGTGATACGCCTGAAACACAAAGCCAATGTGTTTTTTATACAATGCCGAACGTTGTTTTTCTTTTAGCGTGTTCATGGGTTGCTCCATAAAAAGGTAGTCGCCTTCCGATGGTTCATCCAACATTCCGATCACGTTCAACAATGTTGATTTACCGGAACCCGAGGGCCCCATAATAGAAACAAATTCCCCCGCATTGATCTGCAAATCGATGTCTTTTAAAACAAAGGCCCTTGTTCCGCCAATGTTGTACCACTTGGAAATATGTCGCAGTGTAATCATGGTTTCTTTAGTTGAAAATTGAAAGTTGAAAGTTGAAAATGATCTTTATAATTAATCGTTGGTCAACTTTATTCAGTCCTTATGCCATTTAACCAAATATACCGCCAAAAGCGTTTGTTGTTGAAAAACAAATGGTTATGCAGTGGCTGGCGAACGGGCTTGTTCGTTTTTGATACAATTGATGTCCGATTTTCTTTAGTTGAAAATTGAAAGTTGAAAGTTGAAAATGAGGTTTTTAGCAATGCAATACTCTGTTGGTGCGGTTTGCTATTTTGAACCAAGCTATGGTACTGCTATCGGCATTCTTGCGTCGCACTTTTCAGCATTTGTTATTTATTGAGCATGAAAGCACATCTCTCCAAACAAGTTTGAGCATAAATCATTTTCAATTTTCCACTTTCAATTTTCAATTAAAAAATCACTCGCTTCTTAGCGTTCTCACCGGATTCACATTCGCGGCTCTTAGCGATTGAATGCAAACGATGCCCCATGCGATTAAAAGCACGATAAGGCCAGGCAATACAAACATCCACCAATGAAGAGTGATCCGATAGGAAAACAGACTGAGCCATTGGTTATTGATGTAGTACAAAATAGGAGAGGCAATGATAAAACCGATGATCGTGAGCTTTATATAATCTTTCGACAACAATAACAAAATAGATGAAACCGATGCACCCACAACTTTTCGAATGCCGATTTCTTTTGTGCGTAGCTGAACATTTAATGATGCAAGACCAAACAAACCAAGGCTTGCAACTACGATCGACATAATGCTAAACAAAGCCAACAGCTTGCCAAATATTACATCGCTCTCATATTGCTTTGCAAAAAAGCTATCCATGAAATAGAAAACAAAAGGATCGTTAGGGAAATGCTTTTTATAAACTTCCTGTAAATAACTCAATGCATCTCCACGCGATGCGGTCTTTGTGCGGAAGGTATAATAACCGAATTCAAAAGGATGCTCGAATTTGAAAATAACAGGTTCAACCTTTTTTCGTAATGATTCCTGGTGATAATCCTGCATTACGCCAACAATTTGTAATGGTTTATTGTTTCCGGATAGCAACTGCGCATTGATGGCTTGCTGTGGCAAAGCAAAGCCCAGCGCGTTAGCAGCAGATTCATTTACAACACAACCATTGCCTTTGTCTCGCTCCTCGATATTTCTTCCTGCTAACAACTTCAAACCAAAAGTGCCGATGTAACCATCGTCGATTTGTGATATCCAGTAAGATTGTTTTTTTTCATTATTGCCGCCCACCAATTTTATTCCTTCATCATGAAAGCGAAGTTCTTGTCCGGGAATATTCATCGAAGCAGTTCCGGAGCTAAAGGCGCTATTTGACAACACCTCATTACGGAAAGCAACAAAGTGCTGGTAGCGAACGCTGTCCATGTTGCGTGATGCTGGGCCGCGCAGGCTAATGGTTTGATCAGTATTAAAGCCTACATCAAAATGCCGCATGTAGTTGATCTGCTTGAAAGCAATGATGGTATAGCCGATCGTAAAAACTGATAAACACAATTGAAATGTTACCAAGCCTTTTTGTAAAATGTTTTTATTGCTGCCGTTGTTGTATTGACGTTTCAGAATAAAAGCAGGTTTATATTTTGCAATCACCCGCGCCGGATAAATTGCGATCAGCGCTGTGCAAAGCATGATAACAGGAATGCACATTAACAACGTTAGAACAAACGAGCTGGTCGATGCAAAGTTGGTCGCAATGTATCGTGACAGAAAACTTTGCAACATAAAATAAATGGAGAAACCAATAAAGGAAGTAATAATGCTTATCACGAATGCTTCCGTCATGAATTGTTGCGTGATGTGTGAAAGTCCCGCGCCGTATACTTTGCGCACCACTATTTCATCTGCACGTTGGAATGATTGCGCCAACGAAAGATTGATGTAATTAACCCATGCAGCAATTAAAATGAAAATCGCCACCGATAACAGCGCGTACAATAATGTTTTGTTTCGCACAGGTTCAATGTCGCCTGTGAGTCCTGTTGCAAAATGAACGTCCGTTATTGGACGTGTAGAATAAGAACCAGTCAAATGTCTCGTGCGTAAACTGCTGATGTTGTCGCTTGCAATTTTTTCCAGTTTGCTGTTTACCGCATTGATATTGCTTTGAGGATAAAGCGAAACAAAAGTAAAGGCCCAGGCACCGCCAAAATCGCCATAGCCATTCCAATTCAACATTTTGTCCAAAGTGGTGAAGGAGATCAGGAACTTATGCTGAAGCGAAGCATTGGAAGGAATGTCTTCATAAACAGCAGAAACATTCAAAGGAACGTGCTCATTAAAGTAAACTGTTTTGCCAATAGGGTCTTCATTACCAAAAAAAGAATTAGCAACGGATTTTGAAATGGCCACTGAGAAAGGTGCCACCAGCGCCTTATCTCTGTTTCCCCTTATTAAGGGTAAATCGAAAACATTCAGGAAAGAACTGTCTACCCAAAGGCAATTCAAATGTTCCTTCGCTCTGTCATTAAACAACAGACACTCTTCATAGTAAGCCTTGGTAATGTATTGTATTTCCGAAACCTGCTTGCCTGCAACTGTGCTTAGAGCGGTGTGCGTGCGCGAGGTTTTAAGAATGTAATCATTGTTCTGCTTCTCCGCATATTCAATACGGTAAACATTTTTGTGATTGGGAAAATAGGCGTCGTAGCTGAACTCATATTGCACGTAACTTACCAAAATAAGAAAGGTTGCAATACCCAGCGAAAGGCCAGTAATATTGATGCCGGAGAAAACCTTTTGTCGTTTTAAATTTCTAATAGCGGTTATAAGGTAGTGTTTCCACATGGTTGTGTGTTGTTGGGTTAAGTGTATAGTCTGTATGAATTAAGAATTAAGAATTAGGAATTAAGAATTCTTTTTGTGTAGCATTTTTCATCTTTTTTGACACAGGTTGTATGTCCTAGATAAGTAACGCCTGGTCGTCAATCAGGAATTCTTAATTCCTAATTCTTAATTGGGTTCTATTCTGTTCTCAAATTCTTCACCGGGTTCGCCACCGCGGCTTTTATCGTTTGTATAACTATCACAGCTATTGTTATAAAACCGAGTATCACAATGGCAAAAATAAATGGATGAGAAGTAAGGTCGATCCTGTATGCATAGTCGTTTAGCCAGCGTCGCAAAACAATGAAAGCCAGCGGGCAGGCGATGATGCTGCCAATAAATAGCACCGGCAGGAAGTCTTTCATAAATAGACCGATGATGTTGAACACTGGCGCTCCGAGTATTTTGCGAATGCCAATTTCTTTTGTTCGCTTTTGAATGCTGAGTGATGTTAATCCAATTATGCCGAGCAATACGATGATCAATGCTAAAACAGAAGCTGCGTATGCTGCACGTTTTAATTGCAGTTCTGTGGTGTACACTTTCTTTAACTCGTCATCCATAAATGAATATTCAAATGCAGAACCTGGTAAAAGTTGTGACCATTTCTTTTGCAATGCCTCTATGCTTGATGCTACGTTGCCAGGCTTTAGTTTGAAAGACAAATAACGATATCGCTGTATGAAGTTTACATTCATGAAGATAGAAGGGCTAATGGCTTTTTGCATTGAGCCGGCATGGAAATCTTTTGTGACACCAGCAACATTAAAAATAGCAGGAATGCCTACGACGGACAATTGCTGGCCAACCGCATCTTGTGCGCTTTTGTACCCGAGCGCTTTTGCTGCTGTTTCATTGATCACCACTTTTGAAGAATCATATGCGCCGCCGGGATGTTTGTAGAAATCTCCGGCAGACATAGCGATGTTATAGGTTGAAGTATAATGATCATCGGTAACCAACAATTGCGATGCTATGCTTTGTGTGGAATCTGTAGATGTTTTGAAAACTGCTGCTGCACCAATGTTAGCGCCATTAGGGATTTCGTATGACAAGGCAACATTGGCCACTTGTGGCATTCTGCTGAATTCGTCGCGTGTGGCTTCCATGTGATTGACGCCCTTCTCCGTCCAATCCCGTGGAAGCTGAGCGGTTACGATATAGTCTTTATCGAACCCAATGCTTTTGCTAAAAAAGAAATTGATCTGTTGCGAAACAACCAGCGCGGCAATAAAAACGATGCTGGCGATACAAAACTGAAATGCTACAAGTGATTTGCGCAGCCAGATGTTTTCTTTCGTTTGCAGCTTTCCTTTTAAAGACTCTACAGATTTTAAAGAAGATAAAACAAGTGCAGGATAAATACCTGACAACAGGCCAATGACAAAGATTATTGCAAGTGGTATCAGTATGAAGACAACTGGGAAATCAAAAAGAGAAAGCACAGGCCGGTTGAGTAATGTGGCGAAATAATTTTTTGAAAGCTGGTACATGAAAAGCGAAATGATTGTTGAGGCGCCAACCAGCACAATTGATTCAATAAGGAATTGCAATATCAAAGACTTTCGCATGCCGCCCATTACTTTGCGAATACCAATCTCTCTCATACGTGAAGAAGAACGGCTCACGGAGATGTTTACAAAGTTGATAATGGCCATCAGCAGAATAAAGAAAGCAATGAAGGACAAGGTGTAGAGCATTCGCTTTACCAAACCGTTTGATGCATTGAGATAATAATCTTTCAACGACTCCAGTGTTGGCTTCATGTTTTCCGGGACCATTGGCGGAGCGTTCATTTTCATTAACTGTGCAATGGGTTTCTCAAGTGCTTTTGGTGAAACGCCATCTTGCAGTTCAATGAAATTAACGATGTAGAAATTTTGCCAGGTAGTCATGTCGCGGCCAAAGAATGCAGTGCTGGCTTCCGGCAAATAAAATTGATTATCGTTATCCGCGGTAAGTTTCGTAACACTGTTTCTTTCCGGCGTCTTCATTACACCGGAAATGGTAAAATCATGTTTGGAGCCTGAAAAGCTTTCTATGGTTATAGTTTGACCAACGACGTCCGTTTTGTTGAAATACTTAATCGCTTTGTCTTCCGTGATCACCACGGAAAATGGATCGCTGAAAGCAGCGGCAGGATTGCCATATAATAGTTGAAAACCAAACATGCTGAGCAACGTAGAATCGCCAATCTGCAAACTCTCTCTGAACATTTTATCGCCTTTGGAAACATTGGAAGTGACGCCGTCGAAACGATAATAATTCTTAACCAGCGTTGGATAATTTTCCTTCAATGTCTTTGCCAGCGGCGCTTCGGTCGCCAGTTCAAAACCCATATCAGGATTCTTCCATTTGCTTAAAATGATATACTGGTTTTTGTAATTGCTAAGGTTTCGGTTTACTTGCAATTCACTCCACACACAGCCTGCAATGATAAACGTAAACGCGATACCTGTTGCCAAACCCAGCATATTCACGATGGAATAGAAAGGATTTTTTAGGATGGTGCGGAAGGCGATTTTTATATAGTTTTTAATCATGGCATTGTTGATTAATAGTTATCTACACGTATTGCTTCAATTAAGAATTAGGAATTAAGAATTAAGAATGCGTTTTGTGTTGCATACTTGACCTTTTTTATCACAGTTTTTATGTTCAAGGTTAGTAGCGCATAATCCTTAATCAAGAATTCTTAATTCTTAATTGACGAAGCTACTCGCTTCGTAGGCTCTTCACCGGATTCAACAGCGTCGAACGCACTACCTGGAAACTGATCAGGCCAATGGTTACGCTGATTAACGCAATTAACGAAATGACAAAAGGCATAGGCGTTATTGAAATTCTATAAGCATAATCATTGAGCCAATGCTTCATGAAAAGGAAGGCCAGCGGACAAGCTATAATTCCTGCTGCCGCGGCTACAATGATGAAGTCGCGAATGAACAGTGAAATGATACTTGATGCTGTAGCGCCCAATACTTTCCTGATGCCTATTTCTTTTATCCGTTTTTGTATGCTTAAAGAAATCAAACCTACAATGCCCAACATCACAATGATGCCGGCGAGCAGCGTTGCGGTGTATGCAGCCTTCTTTAAATGGATTTCATTTTTATAAGCCTTCTGTATAGTGTCATCCATAAAAGAATATTCAAAGGGAGTGGCGGGCATTAGCGTGTTCCACTTTGTTTGAATAGCAGCAATCGTTTGCGGTAGATTGCTGCCCGAAAGTTTTAAAGAAATAAAACGATATGCGTTCCAATAACGGACATTATAAAACAACAACGGTTTGATGCTTTCGTGTTTGGATTCGAAGTGATAATCTTTTACAATGCCACTAATGATATATGTCTGCGGATCATCAGTCATTCTCAGCGATGTTCCGATGGCATCCTGCATAGATATAAATCCTAAATGTTTCGCCGCTGTTTCGTTGATAACGATCTTCGCTGAGTCATATCTATCACCGGGATCATTAAAGAATTTTCCAGCGGCCATTTTTATTTCAAAAGTCGTCGCAAATTGTTCGTCAGTTATAAATGTATTTACGCCGATTGCATGGGCGGAGTCTTGTTTTGAGGTGTATAACCTTGCCATGGAAATTGCATTTCTGTTGGGTACTGAGTAAGTAAGTGAAGCTGCAGTAACACCTTTTGTGCCGGCGATTTCATTTCTCAACGTCTGCATACTCGCAACACCTTCGGCTGTCCAGTTGCGGGGCAGTGCAACGTTAATGATTTGATCTTTGCTAAATCCAAGATCTTTATTCAACACGTAAAACACCTGCTGCGTAATAATGATGGCTGAGGTTAACACAATAATGGCGATGCCAAACTGAACTCCGATAAGGGTTCTGCGCAGCGCAATGTTTTCCTTGATGGATCGCATTTTCCCTTTCACCAACTCTACAGATTTTATTGCCGATAAAACAAATGCCGGATAAATGCCTGCAGTTGCGCCAATCACCAATACAAGGACTATTGGTAAAATGATGAAATAGATGGGGAAGGAAAGTAGCGAAGGAATTTCCGAGTTAAATATTTCTCCAAAAAATGGACGTGTGCCCTGGTAAATGCCCAATGCAATGATCATTGCCAACAGCACGGTAATAACAGATTCTGTAAGCAATTGACGAATGATATGTTTGCGCATACCGCCCAATACTTTTCTTACACCAATTTCTTTGAGTCGAGAAGCGGATGAACCAATGGAAATGTTGATGAAATTGATCACAGCCATACAAAGAATAAAAACAGCGATCAATGAAAGTGTGATGATCATTTTTCTGATCAATCCATTATTGGCATCAAGATTGAAAGTTGCCAGCGGTGCGAGTTTTATGGTTAGATTGTTTTTGATGTAGTCATCTGCATTGCTATTGATGAGTTGTTTGATAGGTTGTTCCAATGCCTCTGGTTTTACCCCTTCTTTTAGTTTTATATAACTTGTTAAAGACGAAAAGTTCCAATTATTGAGTTCGTAGTCACCGTAGAAAAACAAGAGTCCGTTAATACCCAGGAACGTTGAATTGATGGATGCATTTACTGGTATGATAGAATTGGTGACGGAATTGAAAGGCAGATCTTTCAGCACACCGGTTACAGTAAAGTCGTGTTGTTTGCCTGAATAGTTGTCGATCGTAACCCGTTTGCCAATTACATCTGTTTGTCCGAAAAGCTTCATGGCTTTAGATTCCGTGATCACCACGGCATCCGGATTGTCAAACATCGTTCGTTTGTCACCGTGCAATACCGGAAAGTTAAACATAGTGATGAATGTAGAGTCTCCGATCTGCAGGCTGTCCCGAAAATGCTTGTCACCCACAGAAAGAAATGAGCTCACCCAATCCCAACGATAATAAGTCTCAACAAGGTTTGGATATTGTCTGCGCAATTCTTTCGACAACGCCGGAGGTGTTTTTAGTTCAGAGCCGACGACGAAACCTTCCTTCCATTCGCTTTTCAATAAATAAAACCGTTCAACATGCTCGATGTTGTGATTAACGCCGGCTTCCTGCCAGGCATATCCCGCAATGATAAACGCAAATGCAATGCCTATGGCGAGGCCAAAAATATTTAGTGCAGAAAAGAATTTTCTTCTGATGAGATTTCGGAGAGCGATTTTTAAATAGTTCCGGAACAAGGAATTAAGAATTAGGAATTAAGAATTAAGAATTCATTTTGTCCAGCCTGTTAATTAGATTATAGCTGTTAGCAAGTACGATATATTTAGTTTATGCTTTCATCGGTTATTATTTTTAGTTGTTTGTTAATTAGAGAAATTACAATTACTCACGATTGCTTCACACAATGAATTCTTAATTCTTAATTCCTAATTCTTAATTGTACACCTATTCCGTTCTCAAACTCTTCACCGGATTCGCCACCGCAGCTTTTATCGCTTGAAAACTAACCGTAAACAGTGCAATAAAAATCGCAGTAAGAGCGGCGAGCAAAAAGACCCACCAGCTTACGGATGTGCGATAGGCAAAGCCTTCCAGCCATTTGTGCATGCCGATGTATGCCAAGGGCGATGCAATAATGATAGATATCAGAACGAGTTTGATAAAGTCGCTTGAAAGTAAAGCGGTGATGTTTGCAACAGATGCGCCCAAAACTTTTCTCACACCAATTTCTTTGGTACGCTGCATCGTGCTGTATGATGCAAGTCCCAAAAGCCCAAGGCAGGAAATGAAGATCGCAAGGATCGCAAAGTTCAGGAAAAGATTGCCAAATCGCTCTTCTCCGCGATATTGTCTGTCAAAAAATTCATCCATAAAGAAATAGCTGAACGGACGGTTGGGAATCATTTCTTTCCACTTTTTCTCTATGCTTGCCAGTGTAGCAGGAACGTTGCCACCGCTAATGTTTACAGAAAGCAGATCACTTCCATCCGGTTCAATGCGCATGGTAAGCGGTTTGATAGGTTGTTGGAGTGAGCGATAATGAAAGTCCTGCATTACGCCGATGATCTTTCCTTCACGTCCCCATTGTTTGAATTTTCTACCTACAGCTTCCTGCGGATTTGAATAGCCGAGCAGTTTCGTAACCGATTCGTTCACGACCATTGCCTGGGTTGTATCGGTGCCAAACTCTTTAGAGAATGCCCTTCCCGCCACCATTTTAATTTTGTATTGAGGAATGTAGTTCCAGTCAACAAAGTAAAGATCAAGGTTGGCAATTTGCAGGTCGCCTTTTTTATTTTGAATTTCAGAATATGCTCCGGGATTTCCACTGCCTGGAACGCTGGATGATAAAGCAGTTGACTTTACATTGGGTAAACCGCTCACTGCATTTTGCAATGCAAACCTTGCCGGGTCACCTTGTGTGCTCACTACCAGCATTTGATCTTTTGAAAAACCAAGATCGCGTTTGCGCATGTAATTCATTTGCGAATACACCACCAATGTTGCAATGATCAAAACAACCGAAATGGAGAACTGAGCAATTACCAAACCCTTGCGTAGTAAAATTCCTTTGTTGCCTGTTGCGAATCTTCCTTTTAAAACAACCACTGGTTTGAAAGAAGATAATATCAATGCTGGATATGCACCGGCCAATACGCCAATGCCAATGGCTGCGCTGAACAATAGTATAAGATATCGCCAGTTTGTAAAGATGCCATGGCTCACCACTTTGCCTGCAAGTTTATTAAAGAGTGGCAGCAACAACACAGACAACAACACCGTAAGCAAGAAGGCAATGATGCAAAGTATAACAGACTCGCCGATGAATTGTCTTGCTACTTGTGATTTTGCGGCGCCCACAACTTTTCTGATGCCTACTTCTTTTGCTCTTTCAGATGAACGTGCTGTAGTAAGATTGATAAAGTTGATGCAGGCAATCAGCAAGATGAAAACCGCAATGATGGAGAAAATGTAAACGTTGTTCATATTGCCCGACGTGTTGCCGTCCCTCGTGGAAAGCAGATAGATGTCTTTTAAAGGTTCCAACGTAAAGGTGTAAAACATCTGGCTCTCTTTTCTTTCCTTGCCATTGTTGCGTTCAATGAAATCAGGAAATTTCTTTTCCATCGCACGGGGATCAACACCGGGTTTCAGTAGCAAAAAAGAGGTGGCGCCAAAGTTGCCCCATTGCTGGTCAAGCCCTTTGTTCATGTGTTGCGTAAGCGTACTCATTGACACCAGCATGTCGCCTTTGAGAATGGAATTTTCCGGAATATTTTGAATGATGCCGGTAACTGTTGCCGGAATACCATCACCCGTTAAAAGCACTTGTTTACCGATTGGATCTTCCTTGCCGAAATATTTTTTCGCAGCATCTTCTGTAAATACAATGCTGAACATGTCTTTGAGCGCTTTCTTAGGATCGCCCTTGAGCATCTTTATATCGAAGACATCGAAGAAAGTAGAATCCGCAAAGAGTGTGTTGTCTTCCTGAAATTTTGCATCTCCCTTTCTTACCAAAAAACTTCCGTTGTTAACACGCGTAAATGTCTCTACTTCAGGAAACTCGCGTTTGATGTTTGGTGCAAACGGCCAGGCTGTTACGCTTGTATTAATGGTTTCGCTTGGCGTTTTGATATCCGTATTTAGTCGATAAATATTTGCAGCCTTTGAATTGAATTTATCATAACTCAACTCAAATTTTACATACAGGAAAATAAGAAAGCAAGCAGTCATGCCCACTGTCAGGCCCAGTATATTTATGAAAGAAAAAACGCGATGCCGCCATAAGTTGCGGAAAGCGATTTTGAGATAGTTTTTTATCATGGCGTGGTTGATTGATTTTTAATGAAACACAATGCTTTCAATTAAGAATTAGGAATTAAGAATTAAGAATGCTTTCTGCTGGGCACTTCACCTTTTTTTTAAACAGCATTTATGCCGTGTTTTGTAAAGCATAATTGCAAATCAGGAATTCTTAATTCCTAATTCTTAATTATATCACTCTGTTCTCAAATTCTTCACCGGATTCGCTATAGCTGCTTTAACCGCTTTATATCCAACTGTCATCCAGGCAATCACGATGGATGAAATGATGGCGATTGCAAAAACGCTTACACTCAATGGAATCCTGAACGCAAAATTTTGTAACCAGTTTTTCATCATTACGTAAGCCACGGGAACTGCCAGTGCAAAAGCGATTAAGATCAATATGGTGAACTCTTTCGAGAATAAATAAACGATGCTCTTTACGGAAGCGCCAAGCACTTTTCGTATGCCTATCTCTTTTGTTTTTTGAACGGCCATAAAGGAAACCAATCCGTATAGGCCAAGACAGGAAATGAAAATAGCAATGCCAGCAAATACCTTGTACGCCAGTTCCATTTGATTTTCTTGTTTGTAAAAGCGTTCGATATCCTCATCAAGAAAACTAGTCTGATAAACATGTTCTGGGAATGCCTTTTCCCAAACACCTTTTATACTGCTCAATGTTTGCGAAAGGTCCTTTGTTTGCAGCTTAATGCCGATGGTTGTGTAAAACTGTTTCCTGGTCATCATCACGATTGGCTTTACTGCTTCACGCATGGAGTTGGTGGTGTAATCTTTCACCACGCCCACAATGGGAGCCCAAATGCCGCGACCGCCCAATCTTATCGTTTTTCCAACTGCGTCTTTGGGATCAATGATGCCTAGTTTTCTCATCAGCGTTTCGTTGATGACCACTTCTTTAATAGTATCACTTTCGCTATAGCCATGCCCTGCAAGAAAACGCAAGCCATAGGTTTTGAAATAGTTTATATCGCCTTGTTTGATGAATGTATTAAAGCCAAGTTCTTCCGTTGAATTGTTGAAATAGAAATTGGTTCCCCAATTGTTTTCAGAAGAAGGAGGATCGCTGGAAAAACTTACAGACTGCACAGCCGGTATCTGTTCCAGTTGTTGTTTCAGAGATGTCATTTGCAAAAAACTGGCACTGTCGGTGATGTTTGGCAATATCATTATTGCATCTTTATTAAAACCGAGATCTGCCTTGTGTATAAAATTCATTTGGCTAATAGCTACCACCGTTCCTATAATGAGCGCTTGAGAAATAGAGAACTGTAGTACAACCAGTGCTCTGCGCAATGAAATGCCTCCAACAGATGCAGAAGTAATTTTGTTTTTTAGGGCAAGTGCCGGCCTGAAACCTGAAAGGACCACTGCGGGATATATGCCGGTGATAAAAGTGATGGCAATAATAATTGCAAACAATAGAATAAATGTTGCCATTGTAAACAAATGCACGCCTTCAGGTATGTTTGAAACATAATGAAGATAGGGAAGGGCGAACCTCGCAATAACCAAACCAATGAGGGACGAGAGCAGCACAATTAGAAATGTTTCTCCCATAATTTGCCAGATGAGCTGAGCTCTTTTGCTGCCCAATACTTTTCTGATGCCTACTTCTTTTGAACGGCCAACTGCCTGCGCAGTGGATAGGTTTACGAAATTGATGGAAGCCATTATAAGAATGAAAATGCCAATTAATGAAAGCGTCCATAGTGTTGCCTTACTGGTTATATGATCGCCGAGGTTTTGATGTTGCATATCAAAGTGAACATCTTTCAGCAGTTGAAGCGTGAACTTTTTATCGTTCGGGGCAGTTTGTTTAATGTATTTGTGTTTGAAAGCAATAAGTTGATTGTCGATTGATTTGGGATCTACATTGTCGGGAAGAAGCAGATATAGTTGATGGGCAGTTGTGTTCGCGCCCCATTCTTCGGGCATAAAAGGATAGAGCCCCGAAGCTGTAGTAGAGGGTTGTTTAAGCGTTTCGAAGGATGCTATAACATGCATTGCGAGATCCGTATTTACAGGCGCATCTTCTACAACTCCCGTTACACGCAGGTTGAGTGTGTTGTCCATTTTCAGGTACTGTCCCATTGCATTCTTCCAGTCGCCAAAATATTTTTCCGCGTGGCTCTTATCAATTACAACATTATTGGGTTGCGCAAGAGAAGAAGCATCGCCGGCGAGCCATTTCCAATCGAATATTTTGTAAAAGTCAGGCGATGTAAAGAATACGCCAGACTCTTCATAAAACTTTTTATCAGATGCTGTTGATCGGCCCGGTTCAAGCACAGTTATCTGACTGCCGTAATTCGCGTACAATTCGGCGGTTTCTTTTGCAACTGGAATATCATTTTTGAATGCTTTCAAAAACGGTCCTGGCACACCCGAATCGTAATCTGTCCCATCTTTAAAAATTTCTTCCGTTACAATCCTGTAGATGTTCTTGCCATTCTTGTGATAAGTGTCGTAACTAAGTTCATGTTTCACGATTACAAAAATCAAAAGACACGCAGCTATGCCCACGGCCAATCCCGCAATATTTATAATTGAATAGCCTTTGTGACGAAGAAGGTTCCGCCAGGCTATTTTGAGGTAGTTTTTGATCATGACATTTTGCTTATTATTTGAACACTCAGTTTGAACGAATTAATAATTAATAATTAAGAATTAATAGGTGCTGCAGATGAAGTTCTTTAAATCAAGCATTATGCTTGAAAATTGTAGTAAACGAGACCCTATTAATTATTCTTTATTAATTATTCTTTATTAATTATTAATTATTAATTATTCTGTTCTCAAACTCTTCACCGGATTCGCTACAGCTGCTTTAATCGCCTGATAGCTCACAGTGGCAAGGGCAATGATGATGGCCAATGTACCGGCCATGATAAACGTAAACCAGCTTATAGGAACACGGTATGTGTAATGTTGCAGCCAGTTGTGCATTGCCCACCATGCAATAGGAGTAGCAATGATGATGGCAACAATTACGAGGCGTAAAAAATCTCTTGATAGCAATGCAGTGATATTGCTAACCGATGCGCCGAGTACTTTGCGTACACCAATTTCTTTGATCCGGTTTTCTGCCATGTAAGTAGCCAAACCAAAAAGACCAAGGCAGGAAATGAAGATCGTTAATGCCGAGAAAAGTCTTGCAAGTGTGGCCGTTGTTTCTTCATCTGCAAATTTCTGTGCGTACTCGTCGTTTACAAATTTGTATTCAAAAGGATATTCGGGATTGTAGCGTTTGAATATTTTTTCGGTCTCGGCAATGTTCTTTTGCATGCCGTTTGCTTCGTTGAATTTTATGTGCACGACATTGAACCAACCTTTGGGTCCTTCTACAACCAGCGGCCGCATTGGTTCGTAAGGATTTTGTAAAATAAAATCCTGCACCACGCCGACTACGTGCCAGTTGATATCATTGTCTTTTATTGGTGTGCCGATGGGATTTTTAAGGTTCATTGCTTTCACTGCTGATTCATTTAATACCATCGCAGTAGAATCTGTAGGGTAGTTGATAAGGTCAATGTCGCGGCCCTGTATGATCTTCATGCCGGTTGTTTTAACGAGGTTGCCGTCACTGCAATAACGGAAGAAATCAGTTTTGTCATTTGGATCCTTTCCGGGCCATTCGAAACCCCAGGTGTCGCTCCAGCTTTCGGTTATAGGTGCGCTGGTTTTACTTATGTTTGTTGCAATGCCCTGGCTTATCAGGTCATTTTTAATAAGCTGCATATTCTTTTCCATGTCACCGCAAAGGAAAACGTAAGCGAGATTAGTTCTATCATAACCTGTTTCACGTTGCTGTGCATAGTTGATCTGATGTTGTATAATGATGGTGCAAATGATCAGGGCGATTGCAAATGTGAACTGTGCCACAACCAATACTTTGCGGGGCGTGATCAATGCGCTTACTTTTCTGAACGTACCTTTCAATACCGCTACTGGCCTGAAGGATGATAAGAAGAATGCCGGGTAACTTCCTGCAATTAATCCTGTAAACAACACAAAGCCAAAGCCCGCTAACCAGAAATAAGGATTGCCGAATTCCAGGCGCAGATTCTTTTTTACGAGCAAGCTATAAGAAGGCAATGCAAGTTGAACAAGCACAATGGCAATGACTCCAGCCAGTAAGGCAATGAGAACCGACTCGCCTAAAAACTGAGCGATGAGCGAACTTTTCATGGCACCCACAACTTTTCTGATGCCTACTTCTTTAGCACGTTTTTCACTTCTCGCAGTACTTAGGTTCATAAAGTTGATGCAGGCAATAAGCAGTATAAGCATCGCAATGGTGGTGAAAACGCGAACGGTGGTAATGCGGCCGCCAGCCGGCTTTCCATTTTCAAAACGATCGTACAGGTATTGATCTTTCAAAGGGTACATAAACACTTCAATCTTTTCGCGTCCCTTTAAATGGTCGATTGTGATGTTTTTTATTTTGTTGTTGAAGGCTACAAGACTGGTATTTTGCTTCAGCATCACAAAAGTCATTGTAGAGTTATTATCCCAGTTATCATCATCCCAACCGCGAGCTTTCATGTATGACCATGGCAACAGATATTCAAAATTGAACATTGTATTATTGGGCAGATCCTTCATAACGCCTGTTACTGTGAAGTTGTCTTTGTTGTCAATTTTAACAACCTTGTTCATCGGGTCCTCATCACCAAAAAGTTTTTTGGCAAGTTTCTCTGTAACGATAATAGAATAGGTATTACTCAAAGCTTTGTTGGGGTTGCCTTTCAGCAATGGTAGGCTGAACATGTGGAGAAATCCGGAGTCAACCATAGTGCCAAAAACATTCAGCCTTTTGTCACCAAGAGAGAAAAGCAAATTCGCTCCCCAGTGTACCCTTGTCACTTCTTCTACTTCCGGATAGTCTTTCTTCACAGTAGGTGCGAGTATTTTTGGAGTAGTGCTCCAGCACTGAAGCTTGTTGTCAAAAATACTTCTGTTGTATGCTCTGTAAATCCTGTCACCTTTTTCATGAAAGCGATCACGACTCACTTCATTCTGCACCCAAAGCAAAATCAAAATCGCACTGGCCATGCCAATAGCGAGACCACTGATGTTGATGATCGTAAAACCTTTTCTTTTCAGAAGGTTTCGAAAAGCAACTTTGAAGAAGTTTTTGAACATGGTGGTTTGGTTGTGGTTTTGAAATTGCTTTTTTGTTCAATTAAGAATTAGGAATTAAGAATTAAGAATTAAGAATTAAGAATGCTTTGTGTGACGCATTTCTTATCTTTTACACAATTCCTATGTTCAATATTAGTAGTGCGTGATCGCTACTAATGAATTCTTAATTCCTAATTCTTAATTATTTATTCCGTTCTCAAGCTCGTCACTGGATTCGCCAACGCTGCTCTCGCCGATCGATACCCCACCGTTACAACAGCAATAATAAACGTTGCCAGTATAGACAGCATGAATATGCCCGCTCCAATGTTTATCCGGTACACAAAGTCTTCAAGGTATTTGTGCATTGCCCACCAGCCTATTGGCGCAGCGATGATAAAAGCGATCAACAATAGTTTTGAAAACTCCTTGCCAAATATCCAGAGTATGTTTGGAATGCTTGCGCCAAGGACTTTTCTCACTCCGATTTCTTTAGTTTTTCTTACGGCCATAAATGAAACGAGTCCATACAAGCCAAGGCAGCCAATAAATACAGCAATGCCTGTAAATATTTGTATAAGGCGCAACATCATTACATCGAGTTCATAGAACTTATTGATCTTGTCATCAAGAAATTCGTAGCTGTAAACATTATCGGGGTATTCGTCGTTCCAAATTTTTTCAAAAGCAGGTAGCAGTGATTTAATGTTGTTCATATTTAGCTTAACGGCACAGACCTGGTAATGTCCACTGTCTGGCAGAATCGCAAGTGCTTCAACTTTACTATGAAATGATAAGTTGTAAAAGTCTTTTACTACGCCCACTACAGGCGCTTTGTGGTTCGGGCCATTCACGCTGATGGTTTTGCCTATGATATCTTTCGGCTGCAGGCCGAGATTCTTTACAAAAGTTTCGTTGACCACATATTCGCGCAAAGTATCAGAAGGCATAAAGTTTCTACCAGCTATGAGTTGCAAACCAAATGTTGAAATGAATTGATCATCTCCGTTTTTGATGTTAGCTGACCAATGTTCGGGCTCTGAATTGTTATTGTAGAATGCGCCGGATGAATTGTTGGCCTGGGCGGCAGGAGCCTGGAAGCAATAGGAAATTTTTTCAACACCTGGCAACGCAGAAAGTTTGTCTCGCATGTTGTTCACCTTGCTCTTTGTTTGTTCTGGCACCGGCAACATGACAATCGCATCTTTTGTAAAACCCAAATCTGCATTTTGTGAATAGCGCATCTGACTTGCTATAACAATCGCTCCAATGATAAGCATTTGTGAAATAGCAAACTGCGTGATCACCAAAACGCGGCGCAATGAAAAACCGCCAATATGTTTTTGCGAAAGTTTGCTCTTTAATGCCAATGCAGGTTGAAATCTTGCCAATACAAGGCCGGGATATGAGCCTGAAAGAAATACAACAATTAGCAGCAACAATGGCAAAAACAAAAGCAGCTGATAGTTGCGAATGAAAGTCAACTCCATCTCAACGTGAAGCAAACCGTTGAGGTAAGGAACAGCCATTTTTGCGATCCAGTAAGCAAGGCAGAAAGCAAAGAAAGTGATGATAAAAGTTTCCGCGATGAACTGCCAGAAAAGTTGCGAACGCACGCTGCCCAATACTTTTCTGATACCTATTTCCTTTGAACGATTTAGTGCCTGCGCCGTTGCAAGATTAATAAAGTTTACACATGCTGTTATGATAAGGAACACTGCGATGAATGCCAGCGCCCACAAATATTTTTTGTCGGTATTAGCGTCATATTTTGTGTCGAAGTGAATGTCTGCCAACGGTTGTACCGTATATTTTCTTGCTTTGGCTTCACGGCCCTCGTAGTTGTTTTTAACTATTTGTGCCAATGCTGCGTTGGCCGTTGCTGCTGTCACGCCTTTTTTCAATAACACAAAGCAATGACACTCACTGTAAGTGCCGTGCCATGCGTTTGCATCGTCCGCCATCCATTCGCTGTAGTCTTTTAAGTTGGCATAAGAAACATAAATTTCCTGGTGCCTATCCGTATTGTTTGGCAGATCTTTTAAAACGCCCGTAATGATGAAGTCTGTTTTGTTTTCAACGCGAATCGTTTTGTTCATGGCAGCTTCTTCAGAACCAAAATATTTCTTCGCTAATTTTTGAGTAATAATGGCAGCGTTAGGGCCGCTAAGCATTGTGCTTTGATTGCCCATTACCAATGGATAATTAAGGATAGAAAAGAAAGCAGGTTCTACAAATGCAACGCCTGAAGGCTCCTGGAACTTTTTTACCTCTTTTTCTTTTGGTAATGAAATCAACTCGTTGTCGAAGCTTATCACTCTTGCTACCTGCTCTGCAAATGTAGTACTGTTGCGAATGGCTTTACCAACTGGAGAGGGTAGTCCCTGGTTATATCCTTGTTCATCACCATCGTGATACTCACTAACCACGCGATAAATTCTATCCTTGTTGTTATGAAAATTATCAAAACTTAAATGGTGCATGATCAATGTATAGATCAGTATACAACACGCAACGCCAAGTGTAAGACCAAGCATGTTAATGATGGTGTACGCTTTGTTGCGGGTAAGATTGCGCCAGGCAATTTTGAAGTAGTTTTTTAACACGAGGAATTAATTAAGAATTAGGAATTAAGAATGCTTCAATGTCGATCAGCGACATTGGTAGGGTACAGCACCAAATAAAGAGAGATAATATCTTTTCTTTTTACAGAGAATTCATGGCAATAGCTAATTAGGAATGTTGCGCACAGAGAATTCTCAATTCTTAATTCCTAATTCCTAATTAACTAGTGTGTAATTAAATCAAAATATTTTCCGTAACAGTCGTTCCATCCAGCATCCTGATAATGCGATGACTGAAGCGTGCATCGTGTTCGCTGTGCGTAACCATTACGATCGTCGTGCCTTGTTCGTTTAGGTCGGTTAAAAGTTCCATTACTTCGTTACCATTTGATGAGTCGAGGTTACCAGTGGGCTCATCGGCAAGGATCAATTTAGGATTGTTGACCACTGCTCTTGCAACAGCGACACGTTGTTGTTGACCACCTGAAAGCTGCTGCGGGTAGTGGTTGCGGCGGTGCATGATCTGCATTTTGTCCAGTACTTCTTCCACACGTTTTTTGCGGTCCGCAGGTTTAACACCGGTATATATTAGCGGAAGTTCAACGTTTTCAAAAACGGTTAATTCGTCGATAAGGTTAAAGCTTTGAAACACGAAACCAATATTGTGTTTGCGCATATCGGCTCTCTTTCTTTCATTGAAATGAGCTACTTCAACACCATTGAAAACAAAGCTGCCACCATCCGGATCATCGAGCAATCCCAATATGTTTAACAGTGTTGATTTGCCACATCCGGAAGGTCCCATGATGGCAACGAATTCTCCTTCTTTCACGTCAATTGTCAATTTGTTGAGCGCAATCGTTTCAACTTCTTCGGTCCGGTAAATTTTTTCAAGGTTGGTAATCTTGATCATATTTTGATAGTTATGAGTTTTGAGTTATAAGTTGTGAAACCATAATGTGACGTTGTACTGACTCGGTATGTTACACGCAAAGAATTCCTAATTCTTAATTCTTAATTCTTCTTCAGCACCAGCTCCTGCATTGTTCCATAATTCTCATAGCTGGAAGTGATCACTTTATCTCCTGGGTTCAGGCCTTGCAACACTTCGTAATAGTCGGTGTTTTGGCTGCCCAGTTGAATGTTGTTCACCCGGTAAGCTGTTTTGCCATCATCACTTACTTTAAATATCCAGCTACCCCCGGTTTGCTGATAGAAGCCGCCGCGTGGCACAAGCAGCGCCTGGCGTTCATCACTAAGTGCCAGTAATATTTGCAAAGTTTGTCCGCGACGAATCCCTTGTGGCACGTCGCCTACAAACTCCATGTCTACTTGAAAACGTCCGTTGGTTACTTGCGTAAATATCTTTTTGATTTGTAGTGTGTATGATTTGTTGGCAAAAGTAAAAGTTCCTCTCAGTCCAGTAAAAATCCTTGAAATGTAGTGTTCATCAACATCTACACGAACTTTGTAACCGCTCAATACATCAATTTGTCCAAGTCTCTCTCCTTTGTTTTTATTCTGTCCAATTTCCACATCGAGAGAAGTTAGCTGACCGTCAACCGGCGCACGTACTACAAGATCGCCCACTTTTTTTCGTGTAAGATCAAGCGCATTTTGTGAACCGTTATATAATTGTTTCGCTTGCGTAACACCTTGCTTTGTTGAAACAGAATCTTGTTTCAAAATTTCTTCAGAAAGCTTCTTCTTCTGTAGTTGATAATTATAAGTGTTTTCGGCCTGGCGGAATTCCTGCGAACCGATTGCTTTTTGCTCGTATAAATGTTTATCCAGTTTGTAAATACGTTCAGCTTCTTTCAATGAATTGTCAACATCTGTCATTTGGTTGAGCTTGCTTACAGTATTTTGTTGAGCAGCGTTTTGCGCGATCTGCATTTGCGTCAGCAGGTTGTATACCTGGGTTTCCTGGTTCACAAGGCTCAGTGCGAGATCAGTATTGGAAAGGCGAAGGATGGGTTGTCCCTTCTTCATGACCGTTCCATCTTCCACATACTTTTCTTCTACGCGTCCGCCTTCAGCGGCATCAAGATAAATTGTAGTGATGGGAAGTACGACGCCATTCACAGGAATAGATTCCTGGAAAGCGCCTTTTTTTACTTCACTGATAGTGATGCGTTCCGAATCCACATTTAGTTTCGAATTGCCTGAAGTGTAATAAACGCTGGCGCCAACCAATAGTACAATGCCTGTTATCGCTCCGATCGTCATTATTCTTTTCGAGGACCATTTCTTTTTTTCTATTACTCTATCCACCGTTTAAATTGTTTTATAAGTAAAGCAAAATCAATTCGTGAAACTTTCCGATCACTATGTCTTCTTGTTCTGGTTGCTGCACTTGTACTTTTTGTACACCGTCAGCACATCTGTTAGAACAGTTGCCCGCAACCACGAAAATCGGGATGAATGCAATGATCATCGCGGTGATCATAATTACAGGCAGACTGTTTTTTGTGACAAGGTTCATGGCTGAAAATTTTCTTGTCGAATTTTGTGTATACCAATATTACGGAAAGCTGTGCCAAATCGTAAGTCGCTTTTTTTCAATCGATTATAATTTTCCTGCAAAAACCACTGTTCGGTAATGATACATTTTCCGTACGCTTTTGAGATAGAGGGCAACTGAATAATTGAATCATTGAATAGACTGAATAAACTGAATGAACTGAATGGACTGAAAAGCTTGGAGAAGAATCATTGAATATCGAAAGGAATGAGATCGGAAATTGCTGTTACACAGAAGCTTTCAGTTTATTCAGTTCATTCAGTCCATTCAGTTTATTGCATTTATTGCTTTTCAAATCTTACATTTGATAAAACAAATACTCTACTACCTTAATCTGCTTTGTTTCCCATGTTACTGAAAAACGCCAACGTACTAGTGATTGATGATGATACTGATGTGCTTACCGCTGTGAGACTTTTGTTGAAGACAGAGGCCAAGAGCATTATTACAGAAAAAAATCCCGAAAATATACGCTCATTGATGACTTCAAATTCGTTTGATGTTATTCTCCTTGATATGAATTTCAACAGTTCTATCAATACAGGCAATGAAGGAATTTTCTGGTTGAAGAAGATACGTGAAATGAAATTTACCGGCGCTGTTATTATGATTACAGCTTATGGCGACATTGATCTCGCGGTGCGTTGTTTGAAAGAAGGCGCAACGGATTTTGTGGTGAAACCATGGCACAATGAAAGATTGATCACGGCTATAAAAGATGCACTGAAAAAGAGCCTTGGTGGCAATGGCGGCAATGGAGATAAAGACAAAGCGGATTCTGTAATAGGCAAGGAGCTGCTTGGAAAATCAGAGTTAATGCAGGACATCTTTTACAAAATAGAAAAGATTGCGCCAACAGATGCCAATATTTTAGTTCTTGGTGAAAACGGTACGGGTAAAGACTTGATCGCGAAAGCGGTGCACCAGCGTTCGCTTCGCGCAGATAAACCTTTTGTAAAAGTAGATGTCGGTGCATTGACAGAGTCACTTTTTGAGAGTGAATTGTTTGGTCACAAAAAAGGTGCGTTTACGGATGCCCGTGAGGACAGGCAGGGAAGATTTGAAGCGGCAAATACCGGTTCACTTTTTCTAGACGAGATTGGAAATATTTCATTGCAACAGCAGGCGAAACTATTGACCGTATTGCAAAACAGGCAGGTTACTAAACTTGGAACCAATCAGTCATCTCCGATAGATATCCGGCTAATCTGTGCAACCAACGTGTCCATGCAGGAACTAAGTAATGAGCAACGTTTCAGAAAGGATCTTATCTATCGCATCAACACTGTTGAAATTACAGTACCTCCGTTACGCAAAAGAAGGGAAGATATTCCAATGCTGGCAGAGCATTTCATGAATATGTACGCCAATAAATACCTGAAGCCCAAAATGGAATTTTCAGAAAAGGCGATCGATAAACTTATCAATTATCATTATCCTGGCAATGTGCGTGAGCTGCAATACACCATAGAACGTGCGGTGATTATGGCGGAGGATGCTTTGCTGCAGGATAAGGATTTGTTGTTCTCTCCGATAGAAAATGCAAGCGTGCAAAATGACGAGAAGGATGAAAATTTATTAAGTGAGGTTGAAAAGAATACCATTCTTCGGGTAATAGAGAAACACAATGGCAATATCACAAAAGCTTCTAAAGAGCTTGGTCTTACAAGAACCGCATTATACCGCCGATTAAGTAAATATGACATTTAGACGCTACAAGTGGGGAATCCTTTTGCAGGTGCTCCTTCTTTTTATTGTGCTTTGCGCAGAAGCATACTTTTTAAACAAGCAGCAATACCTGTTTGCGGTAGTTGCTTTGCCGGTTATCATCTACCTGGTTTGGAGTTTCTATCGCTTTCATAAAAAAGCGGAAACAGAAGTTACGCAGTTTGTGGAGTCGGTACGTTATCGGGACTTCTCAAGGTACTTTGATGAAAAGCATGCGCCGTCTGAGTTTCAGCAATTGCGTAAAGGTTTTAACGAGATCAATTCAACATTCAAGGTAATCACTAAAGAAAGGGAAACACAGTATCAATATTTGCAAAAAATATTGGAACTGGTGGATACAGGTATTTTATCTTATGAATTGAATTCGGGCGAAATTGGTTGGATCAACGAATCGTTCAAAAAAATGTTTGGCATTCCCTACCTGAAGACCGTTCATTCATTGGAGAAACGTGATGAAAATTTATACATGCATTTGATCAAGTTGAACACCAATGAGCACGAGGTTGTAACGATCAATAAGGAACAAAACTCATTGAAGATATTATTGTCTGCAACGCTTTTTCAAACCGATGGAAAAATTTTCAAACTGATCGCTTTTCAAAACGTGAGTGAAGCATTGGATGAAACGGAAAGCAAAGCATGGCAACGATTGCTGAGTGTAATGACGCATGAGATCATGAACTCTATTGCTCCTATATCTTCTTTGGCGGAGACTTTGAAAAATCGTTTGGAGGTTTATGGAAAAGAAAATGGCAACACTGTGCCCGAAGATTTTACGCTGGGCGTAGACACGATAAAAAAACGAAGCGAAGGTCTGCTGAAATTTGCGGAAGCTTATCGCAATTTCAATAAGATCACCACTCCCAACTTGCAGAAAGTTTACATACGCGATCTTTTTGAAAATCTGCACACCTTAATGCAGCCAACACTTTTGCATAAAAATATTGAGTTGAATATTGTGTTGAAAGATCCTTCGTTGATGGTAGATGTAGATACAAGTTTGATTGAACAATTGCTCATTAATTTATTGGTGAATGCCATCGATGCGGTAAAAGAAGTTTCGCACCCATCGATCATTTTATCCGGTTATATTCAACCCAACAACAGGCCCATTTTAAAGATTGCTGACAATGGCGCAGGCATGTCTCCCGAAGTGGCCGACAAAATTTTCATTCCTTTCTTCAGTACAAAAAAAACCGGTAGTGGCATAGGTTTGAGCCTTTGCAAACAGATCATGCTGCTGCACAAGGGCAACATCCAGGTGCAGTCAAGGGAAGGGGAAGGAACGGCGTTTACGTTATATTTTTAAAACTCAAATAGTGCAATAACTAAATAACTGAATAACTGAATAACTGAATAACTGAACTTGAGCGTCCGGCATTTTTTCAGTAATTCAGTTACTCAGTTATTCGGTTACTAATAAAACTTTGGATTTCCCTTGCAATCATACTCTATCTCCATTTTATCAAAGACAAAGGTTGTCATGTATTGTTGACCCTGGCCGTTTGATAATTGAATCGATGTAGGCAGCATATAAGAATTATAGGTAAATACGTTGGTTCCATACCTGTTATCGATGTTGTTGTTGATGCTATAGTCGTTGTTGATAAACATCCATATTTCGTTAGTGCGCATAACACCTACACCGTTGTCGTAAGATTGGTAGGTAGTCAAGTTTCCATCTGCGTTATACGTAAAGTTTATAACATAACTATTGTCTGTGGGCGTGATTTTTATGATCCTACCATAGGCATCAAGGTCGAAAATTCTTGACCGGGTCGGGCCATTGAAACCATATGGATGATGCGGATCGGAGATATATGAAACGTGCAGACCGTAAGGTGCAAAGCTTGAGTCAAGGACTTGTGTAGGAGAAATGTAATAAAAGGTTTCCCATATATACACCTCTGTGTCTCCGGGATAGTTGGAAATCCAGTCTGTCAGCCTTCCTTTTTTGTCGTACCTGAAATGCTGGTCGAAACTCGGGTTGTGTGATGGATTTATTCCAACCACATCCTTAGGTTGTTTTTTGTTGTTGTAAGTAACGGTGAATTCATTGTACGAACCCTCGAACCAAATCTTGAATTTTGTGATGTCGCAATACTTAAATTCCTGTGCGGGGTCTTTGTGTACCTGGTCATAAAGTTTCTTGCAACCTGTGATGTAAAACGTTGCAATAGTGACAAGGAATGTAACGATTGCTTTTTTCATAATAGAGCGTTTTTTAGTGTTTGTAATATCTCAGGGTTAGTAGTTTATTTTAGGAATGTCACAATCATATTTTATTACGAGTGTGTCAAGGCCAAAACCAAACCTTCCTCCATTGTAGCGGAATCCATCGTAGGCTACGTATTTTGTCGGTAAACCGTACGCATTGTAGCTCACTATTTTCGCATACGAATAATCAGGCGGAGCCACGTATCCAATAGGATTGTTGGCGCTGTAATCCCGGAAGACCTGCTGCCATACGTTATTTGTTCTGTACGGATTTATTTTATTGTCGTAACCGAAAGGTGAAGAAAGTGTAAGATTGCCCCCGGCATTGTATTGAAAAGTGCCGCTGCCTACAGCGGTCGAATTATAGCTGATGATCCGGCCATAGTTATCTGTTTTGAACTCGTAAAAAAATTTTTTGTCTGCAGGCGCATTTACAGGAGGGGTTGGATCAGAAATGTTGCCGTTGTTGGCATAAACTGAGTCAAAGATCCTGTTGTGCGCATACTGATAGGAGTGCCACTGAATGGCGATAGGATAGCCGTGATAAGCAATGATCTGATCTGTCAGTTGATTGTGTTTGTCGTATCTGTAATACTGGTCGAAATTCATGTACACGGGATATCCTTCGCGGGCGACAACACTTGTCATATTTCCCTTTTTGTCGTAAGCGACATCGAAGGTAACTGTTAGCCCATCTTCTGATACGATAAACTGCGTTATTCTGCACGCGTCAGAAGTCGCTGCAGGATGGTGTTCTACATAATCGTACAGTTTTTTACAGCTGCTTAATGCAAGTAGCCCAATGGCAAATGCCGCGGTAGCAAGGGTTTTAACTTTCATACATTTAAGGTTTAATGGTTAATGGAAAACTATAGCGCACGGACCTTTAATAATTTATTTTAGACAAATCGCAATCGTACTTTACTTCCAGTGAATCGTAGATGAGACCAAACGTGTAAAGCGAGTTGGGTGCATAGCGAGTGGTTCTGTATTTGGTAGGAAGACCGTAAGTGTTATAACTCACTATTTGCGGGTAAGATTGCTCATCTATTGCCGGGTTATCAATTGGATTGTTGGCGCTGTAATCTCTTAGCGTTAGCTGCCACATGTTGTTGGTGCGGTAAGGGTTGATCTTGTTGTCATAAAGCGACTTAGGGTCACGTAAAAGATTTGCATTGAAGTCATATTTGTAAATGTCAGTCTGATTTGGATTGCCAAACCCTGGTACGAATGTAGCTTCAACTATTCTGCCCCAGGCGTCTTGTTTAAGTTCGCTATAGGTCTTGCCGATATAATTATTTACAGGAGGCGCAGGATCATGATAGTTTCCGGAATATTGATAAGTTGTGTCGACGATCTTATCCTTAAAATATCTGTAGGAATCCCATGATAACGCGCCACCGAGTGTGCCATGATACACTGCTATTCGTTCTGCAATTCTGTTTTTATTGTCATAGCGGAAGTAATAATCATAGTTAGGGACATTGTCTGTTTGTGCAACGATGCTTACGATGTTTCCTTTTTTGTCATAACTGACGTCTCGCACAGTTTTAAAAGAACTGTAGTAAGTTATAAACTGTGTGATCTTGCACGCATCGCATGTGCCTGTTGGGTTCTTGTCAATGTAGTCAAATGCTTTTTTACAACCTGCACTGTAAAGGATGATAAGGGCCAAAGCAATAGTTGAAATTCGTACTCTCATAAAAACGTTTTTAGGTTTATATTAATAGATAGAGCCTCCGTTGTAAAAACAGTTTTATAGCGTACGGACAAATGTTTTGAGGTCTGACTTTGAGAAATGACAGACTTTTTACCCGACTTATTGAAAAAGTAAAGTGGTCGCCAACATGTTCGTTATGGAGCCATTGCTGATAGTGTTTGCAATATGTAATGGCGACAGGATAGCTGTGCAAACAAATGAGCAGGACATTTCATAAAACAAGGTTTAGGTGCAAAAATGGGGTTGACAACAAGTATGTTGCTGTTGATTTTCAAGATAGGCGGAAATGTTTGTGAAATCAGTGAAGTAAGCGCGGTGAGAATAGTTGGATTAGGTAGGACAGTGATGTAAAAGTAAAGAGTTCAAAAGGCCATGTCAATAGCAAAAGCGGTAATTTATACAGAAATAATAGAGTAATTTGAAAATTTGAAAATGTGGTAATTTGAAAATTCGTTGTGTGCTGCATTTACTTGTAACACGTACAATAAGACTGTGTTGGACAAGGATGCTGAACCTGAACAATTTTCAAATTTTCAAATTTTCAAATTACCACATTTTCATATTGTTCTTGTGCTGTTCGCGATTCTCTTTGCCAGCCAGCTATCTTTAACTGGAATGATCCATTTGGTTTCCAGTTCTTCTTTTGTAAGTACCATGTTGTTGAAATACAAAGTGTCTGGCGTTACAAAACCATTTTCAATGGCGTGATTCAAATGTGCAAGCGGCAACATTTGAATTTTGTCTTTCACCACAAATGCCAGCATTTGCCTGTCAAACATATTTATCTTGTAGGTTTGCTCAATTTGCTTAATCACTCGAACAGAACTGTCTGTGCTACATCCGCTTACTCCTGCAGCAGTTTCATCTGCCATCAGTACAATAAACTGGCCGAAAAACAATGTACCGAAACCTTTCACAGGCGTTCCATGTGTGTTCCAGCTGTTTACAAATTCTTCCAGCAGGCCTTCAACTTGCAGCGCTTCATTTATAGCGAACAAACGGCTCGCCTGGTACACCCAAACTCGTGATGACGGCGCGAAACCTTCGGGTAATAGACTTTTGTATTCGAGATTCATCGCCTAAAGGTAGGCAATTTGAAAATGTGCTAATTTGAAAATTTGAAAATTGTTCAGGGTCGTCATTCTTGTCCAACACAATCTTTTTGTAAGTGTTACACGTGAATGTCGCACGCAATGAATTTTCAAATTAGCACATTTACATATTTTCAAATTTCAACAGCAAGCTGTTGATCACATCTCCATGAGTATAGACCATGAAGTGCCCACCGCCGTCGATATAGTATTGGGCCTTGGAGTTCCAGAAGATTTTGTCTTTTTTTCCGTGAAGTTGTAGAAGGTTTTCGGGCTTTGTATCGTTTTTCCAGCGGATTATTTGGCCGATCGCCCATTTGAAGAAGCGTCGATCAGTATCGTGGATGATATCTCCCAATAGTACCTTCGCTTCGTCCGTTAAGGGTCCGAAGAGCCAGAACAAAGTGGCGTTTGCCTTCAACATGTAAGTGTAGGGCAAATATTTGTCAAGGCTGTATTTGCCTGCCAATCTATACATGTAAGGAAGTTCTGTATGAGATGTAACGCTGGAGATGATGATTACTTTTTGCGGGCGCGTAATTTTAGCCAGTTCGCACGCAATGATTCCGCCAAAGGAAAGGCCGATCAATATAAACGGCTCAGAATCATCAACAACTGCGGAGAGTCTTTTTACGTAGTCCTGTAAATTTTCTTTCTTTACGGGTGTGATCCAATCAACATGAACAGGTTTGTATTTATCTGGAACTTTAATATGGTTAAACGCCCTTTTATCGGCGCCCAGCCCGGAAATGAAGTATGCGTTCACGAGGACAAATTAATTTGAAAATTTGAAAATATTGTTTCTGGTTCGGTTCACCCCTTATAAAATAATTGGGGTGAATTCTATACTTAGCAAATGCCGCGCCCAATGAATTTTCAAATTACCATATTTTCAAATTTTCAAATTCAGCCTTACATGGACATCGCAACTAATTCAGCAATGTCCAGCACTGCAACCTCGTTCTCTTTCTCCTTGTTTTTAACGCCGTCTGTAAGCATGGTGTTGCAGAACGGACAAGCCGAGGCAACTACAGCTGCACCTGTTTCGAGGGCTTCGTTGGCGCGTTCGATATTAATGCGGGTATCACCTTTTTCTTCTTCTTTAAACATTTGGGCACCACCGGCACCACAACACAATCCTTTGCTGCGGCAGCGTTTCATTTCCACCAGTTCAGCATCCAGAGCTTCCAGCACTTTGCGGGGAGCTTCGTAAATGTTGTTTGCGCGACCGAGGTAACAGCTATCGTGATAAGTGATTTTTTTGCCTTTGTAAACGCCGCCTTCCTGCATTTTTATTTTGCCTTCATCAATCAGTTGTTGCAGAAACGTTGCGTGGTGAATAACCTCATAATTACCGCCAAGGTCAGGGTATTCATTTTTCAGTGTATTGAAACAGTGAGGACAGGCGGTTACGATTTTTTTGATGCCGTAGTTATTGAGGATCTGTATGTTTTGATACGCCATCATCTGAAACATAAACTCGTTTCCGGCACGGCGAACAGGATCTCCTGTGCACATTTCCTCTTTTCCCAGAATGGCGTAATTCACCTCTACCTTATTAAGAATGGTAGCAAAAGCTTTGGTTATTTTCTGAGCACGTTGATCAAAACTTCCGGAGCATCCAACCCAAAATAATACGTCTGGTGATTGTCCGTTCGCAAACATTTCCGCCATTACAGGAACCTGCATCGTTGATAGTTTTTTTGGTTGGGTGTAAAACTAAGAAAAAGTTGTTAGTTGTTGGTTGATAGTTGTTAGTGAATCCTATCACCGCGCACTTCCATGCTCTCCATCAGGCCCGCTTCAAAATCGAGCCATTCTTTCCAGCGTTTGCGCACCTTTTCTTTGTCGATATAGGTTTCTGCCAGTTCGATAAAAAGCTTGTAGTGGCCCGCTTCGCTTTCCATAAAGCGGCGATAAAAGTTTTGCATGTAAGGATCTTCCAGGCCTTCGCTCAGGCGCTTGAACCGCTCGCAACTGCGGGCTTCAATAAGCGCCATGGTGAGCAATCTGTCGAGGAGGGTATCTTCTACGCTACCGCCTTTTACCTGGAATTCAAGCAACGCATTTACGTATAGGTCCTTTCGTTGTTTGCCCAGCTTAAGACCGCGCTTTTTAAGTTCTGCCAGCACCAACCGGAAATGTCCCCATTCTTCCGTAACAATCGGCGCAAGTTCCTCTACCAGTTCTACTCTGTCAGAATAGCGCTGAATAAGCGAAATACACGTGGTGGCCGCTTTTTGCTCACAGTATGCGTGATCGGTTAAGACAGCTTCCAGCGAAATCTCCGCAAGGTTCACCCAGCGCGGATCCGTGGGCAATTGCAGTCCTAATATGTTTTTGACGTTTATTGATTCTGTGGATTCCATGATGTAAAGTTATGAGTTATGAGTGATGAGTTGGATGTTGTGGATGTTGCATTCCCTTCTTTAATTGTCCAGTAGTTTTATGTATAATCGAAAGATGCACATAAAAAACTCATAACTCATCACTCATAACTCATCACTAAAACCCATAACTTGCCGCTCATGAACGAAGATTTTCTGCATAAAAAACTGGACGAGCGAAAAGAAGCGGGTGCTTACAGGTCGTTGAAGCAAACAGAAGGGATGATTGATTTTTGTTCCAATGATTATTTGGGTATTGCAACAAATAACCTGATCAAACTGGATGAAAATCTGAAGCACGGTTCTGCGGGTTCCCGTTTGCTGGCAGGAAATTATGCGCTGCTAGAAAATGTAGAAAAACAACTTGCGGTGTTTCATGAAGCCGAAGCTGCATTGATCTTTAATTCGGGATTTGATGCGAATCTCGGCCTGCTTAGTTGTATCGCACAAAAAGGCGATACTATCATTTATGATTCCCTTTCACACGCAAGCATACGTGACGGTTTGCGTTTGAGTTTTGCCAACTCATTTTCATTTGCACACAACGATATGGCTGATCTCGAAAAGAAGCTGATCCTTGCAAAAGGTAATATTTTTGTGGTAACAGAAACTGTTTTCTCAATGGACGGCGATATGGCGCCAATGCACACTTTGGTTAGTCTATGTGACCGTTTCAATGCAAACCTTATTGTGGATGAAGCACATGCGATTGGTGTCATCGGAGAACATGGCGAGGGATTGTCCCAGCACACGCAATTGCACAAACACTGTTTCGCACGAGTTTATACTTTCGGAAAAGCAATGGGCATACATGGTGCCGCCATCGTTGGTTCGCATGCATTGAGAAACTATCTTGTCAATTATGCAAGGTCATTTATTTATACAACTGCTTTACCCGAAGCATCTGTAAATGCCATTCAGAAAAGCTACGAGTTGATTCCTTCTTTACATAAAGAAAGAATGCATTTAAAAGAGTTGATTGCGCAATTTCAACATGCCCCGTTGCGATATGCAAAAATGCAATCGGCAACTGCCATACAGGGTGTAATTGTTCCTGGCAATGAAGCGGTGAAAGAAGTTGCGGCCCAACTTCAACAAAATAATTTTGACATTCGCCCCATACTATATCCAACAGTACCTAAAGGAGAGGAGCGCCTGCGTATTGTGCTGCATGCATTTAATACCAGGGAAGAAGTGGCCGGGTTAATTGAATGCTTGTTGTAATTGAAATTTGTGCAACTAATATCGATCGGGGTGGAAATTGAACCTTGGAAATCACTTTCAATATATATCTTTGCGCCCAAACCCTAATTATGAAGAGAAGTACCCTTTTCTCGTTAAACAGAATTTCACTGTTTTTACTATTGGCCGGTGTCTTTGTTATTTCCTGCCAAAAGAATTTAAGTAGCGAAAAAACTGACCCTCCGACTATCAACAATCCCAACGCAGGTAAAAGTTATACAACAACTGCCTTTATTCAGGGTAAAATTCTGGATGAAGCAGGTTTGCCTTTGGCAGGTGTAAAAGTTTCTGCAGGATCTAAATCTGCTACGACGACGGCTAACGGTTATTTTAAAATTGCACAGGCTTCTGTCGACCAGAAATTTGCTTTTGTGAACGCAGAAAAAACTGGTTATTATAAAGGCACCCGTACATTTGTTTCTGCAAAAAAAGATTCCAATTATGTAGAGATCAGGTTGATTGCAAGAAAATCGCAGGGGACCTTCAATACAACTGATGGAGGAAGCATTAATGTAGAAAATAATGGCACGGTTGTTTTCTCCAAAAATGCAATTGCAGTAGCTTCCACAAAGCAGCCATACACAGGGAAGGTAAAAGTATTTACACACAGATTGGACCCAACTGATGCGAATTTTGCTGATAAAATGCCTGGCGATTTGCGCGGTATCCGCGAGAATGGCGACGAGTCTGCTATGATTTCTTACGGCATGATGGCTGTTGAATTGGAAAGCGAAACAGGTGAAAAACTTCAACTCGCGGCAGGTAGCAAAGCCACTATTACTATGCCCATTCCTTCAAGCTTGCTTGCTAGTGCACCTGCAACCATTCCTTTGTGGTGGTTCGATGAGGCGAAAGGCTTGTGGATCGAAGAAAAGGCAGCTCAAAAAAGTGGGAACAACTATGTTGGTGAAGTGTCGCATTTTACTTTCTGGAACTGTGATGTGCCTGCAAATTTTGTTTACTTCAAAGCTCACATTATTACTGAAAGTAACGATCCTCTCAGCTACACAAACGTTAAGATAAAAACAGCAAATGGCGCTTCAAATAGCGGCTACACGAACAGCGACGGTTTTGTTGCGGGTTGGATTCCAAAAAATGCTTCCTTGAGTTTGAGTGTAATGAATGCCTGCGGTGAAAGCGTTTTTTCTAAAGATATTTCTACAGCAACAGATAGCATCGATCTGGGAGATGTTGTGATAACCAATCCCCAGCACGTTGTGTCGCTAAAAGGTAGCGTTGTTAATTGTGACAATGAGCCAATAGCTAACGGAATGGTTTATATTTATCTTGATAGCATTTTATACCGCGCAAATATTGCCAATGGTCAATATGATATTTTGATGACGAAATGTGTTGATGGAGTATGGCAGGCAGATACCTGGGCAGTGGACTTTGCCGCACAAGTTGAAAGTGACAAGGGACTCGTAACTGTTCAAAGCGGTGTAAATAATTTGCCCGTTATAACAGTGTGCAGCACTCCTCTATCTGAATTTGTACAAATTGAATACGATGGAAAATCCTATGGTTATACCAATGTTGACTATCAAAAAACTTCAAACGATACACTTCTAAGTGTTGGTTACAGTGATTCGAGTTCTTTGTCCAGACCGGCTTTTGCATTTCGGGTGGATTTGAATACTTACGCTAATAACATATGCAATGCTTATCCAGCTTATTTGAGAGTTGATGGGTTAGCGGCTTCTTTTGGAAATGGGAGCACAAGAAGTGATTGCGTTTTCACCAGATGGGGAACGAATAAAGGGGATTTGCTAGAGGGTTCTTTTAGCAATACTGTTTATAATACTACGCCAACTAAAACAGTAAAATTTTCTTTTAGAATAAAGCGATAAACTTAGAGAATTGGAGAAGCGGCAACAAAATAAGTTGCCGCTTTTTTTATGGATATATGTTTAAGATGTCTTTTAACTTTTCCATAGGAAGCATTCAGCGTCAAGTATTTAGCATTCAGTTTTTTTGTTATTATATTTAACTATGAACCACACCATACGCTTTATTGCAAGTTTGTTACTCTTGCTTGTTTCTTTTTTTAGCTATGCTGGTAAAATAAGCGGAACCGTGACTGATGATAAAGGTACTATTTTGCCCTTCGCTTCTATACTTATCAAGAACTCTACACACGGCACGACCGCCAATAACGAAGGCAAATATTTTCTGCAATTGTCACCCGGCACCTATACCATCGTTTGCCAGTACGTGGGTTATGAACGAAAAGAAAAAGAAATTACAATAGGCAGCGAAGATGTTGTGTTGAATTTTCAATTATCACGTCAGCAACTGTCACTGGCGGAAGTGGTAGTGCGACCCGGTGGTGAAGATCCAGCATATGAAATAATAAGAAACGCGATAAAGAAACGCCCGTTTTATTTGAAACAACTCGACACATTTCAATGTGAAGTGTACATCAAAGGACAAATGCAGTTGCGCAATTACCCCAATAAATTCATGGGGCAGAAAATTGATTTTGAAGATGGCGATACGAGTAAGAGGAAAATGATGTACCTCTCAGAATCTGTGATGAAATATTCCTCGCAAAACGATAAAATAAAAGTCGAGGTTTTGTCTACGAAAGTGAGCGGACAGAAAGATGGCTTTGGATTCAGCTTGCCGCAGTTTGTAACGTTTTATAAGAACAATGTGGACCTTGGCCCCAACTTAAATCCACGTGGTTTTATTTCTCCCATTGCAGATAATGCCCTTAATTTTTACAAATACAAGTATGAAGGAAGTTTTATTGAAGATGGCCGCGAGATCAACCACATAAAGGTAATTCCAAAAAGAAAATATGAACCGTTGTTCAGCGGCTATATCAATATTACAGATGGCGACTGGCGCATTCACAGCGTGGAGTTGCAGATTACAAAGGAGTCGCAGATGCAGTTTCTCGATACTTTACGCATCAATCAGTTGTATGTGCCGTTTGACAAAAATGTGTGGGTTATAAAAACGCAGGTGGTATATCCGGCCATTAAAGTTTTCGGATTTGATATCTACGGCAATTTTGTAAACATCTATTCGAAGTTTGATGTGCATCCGGAGTTTCAGAAAAAATTCTTCGATAATACTATTTTGAAATACGAAGAGGGTAGTAACAAAAAAGACAGTTTGTATTGGGACTCCACACGTCCGGTTCCTCTGCAGACAGAAGAACTAAGGGACTATCATAAAAAAGACAGCCTGGAGAAATTGCGTGAAGACCCACACTATCTGGATTCTATCGACAGGATTCGCAATAAGCCTTCTGTGCCAGGTATTTTGTTTGTAGGGCAAACCATTTCCAAGCAAAAGAACAGGTCAACACTTACCATTTTTCCATTGGCACAATCAGTAAGTTTTAATACTGTTGAAGGATGGGTAATCAATGCAAGGGTTAGCTATACGAAGAGGCTCGACTCTACTGGCTTTAGCAGGTCGGTTTCCATTTCACCACTTATCCGCTATGGCTTTAGCAATGGGCATTTGAATGCTTACCTTACTGCTTCCTATGATGTAGGCAAAAAGCGACCGTCTAGCTTTTCAATAGGTGGCGGTAAAAATGTTTACCAGTTCAACAACAACAATCCGATAGATCCTCTCTTCAACAGTTTCTCCTCGCTTATCTGGATGCACAATTACATGAAGATCTATGAAGCGTGGACCGGAAGGATCGATTATTCAAAAGGCATCGCAGACGGTCTTACGGCAAGGGTCGGGTTCCAGTACCAGGATAGAATACCGTTGGAAAATACGACCGATCAATCCTGGAAAGCCTGGGACACGAGAAGCTACACGCCAAATTATCCAACCGATCTGATGTCTGAAAACTTCAAGCGCCACCAGGCTTCGATGTTGTCGTTAGGCGTAACCTGGAGACCGGGCAGCCGCTACATTGAATTTCCAGACAGACGATTTGAGATCAGTTCAAAATATCCAACATTTACGGCCGCCGTAACCATGGGTATTAAAGGGTTGTTTGGCAGCGACGTAGATTATGGAAAATGGCGCATAGGCATCAACGATGATCTGAATCTGAAACTGGCTGGAACTTTTAAATACAATATTTTTGCCGGTGGTTTCTACAGAGCAAAAGAAGTGCAGGTGCAGGATTACAAACATTTCAATGGCAACCAGATCACTATGGTGACCAATTATTTCAACGGCTTCCTGTTGCTACCATACTACAAATTTAGCAACACCGCTACGTTGTATGGAGAAGCGCATATCGAGCATCATTTCAATGGGTTCCTCACCAATAAAATTCCGGTTTTCAGAAAGCTGAACTGGCAACTCGTGGGTAGCATGAACACCTTTTACATCAATGATCACAGCAACTATATTGAAGCTGGTGTAGGGCTGGAAAATGTTTTCCGCATCCTCCGCGCAGATTTTGTTTGGGGATTTGAGTATGGGCAGAAAGCGTACACAGGATTCAGGCTGGGGATTAATCTTTTAGCACCGCCGAGGCAGTAAGAATGATGTATGAAGTACTGTGTACAAAATTCTCTTGATTGTCGCATTCCGGCAACTATCGAACACCGTATATTGTGCTTCGTACTTTTTTCTAAGCGGTTTTATTTAAATGCCGTTTTTTTTCAACAATTGCAATAAAAAAGTACTGATCAATTTAAAGCTGAATACAATTTTTAAACTAGCTTCACACATTAACCAATTGTTATTTTTAATAACGGCGCATCCGAAAAGCCTAACGAGTAGGAACAACCTAAACCCTTTAAACAACAATGGACGCTCAGAAAGTAGACATGTACATTATGGCGAACGCCAAGTTTTTTGAAAGTCATGTTATCCCAGCTATCAGAGAAAGATTACTAGAACTACCTGATGAAAAATGGGTGTATTTACAAACCATTTCTTTAAAAGATCCTACTACAAGCCTTATCGTTTCTATACTTGCGGGTCATCTTGGCATCGACAGGTTTATTATTGGAGATACAGGTATAGGTATTGGTAAATTACTTACCTGTGGCGGCTTCGGTATCTGGACAATTGTTGACTGGTTCCTTATCCAGGGTGCAACAAGAGAAAAGAACCTGCAATTACTTCAAACTATTTTTTACTAAATAGAATAATGACGAGAAGGAAACTATATACCTTAATTCTTGTCATTTCCAGTGCGGGATATGCCTGGCTTGGTTGGAACTTGCTTAATCATGCAACGCAGAGTGGGGAACACTACACGCTTTGTATATTCAAGTGGCTAACAGGCATTCCCTGCCCTGCATGCGGTGCAACCAGATCTGTAATGTCGCTTCTGCATGCAGATTTTTTAAATGCGCTTCTTATCAATCCATTGGGTTTTTTGCTTTTGGCAGCATTGATTGTTTTGCCTTTATGGGTAGCAACGGACTTGCTTAAAAAGCAAAATAGTTTTTTTCGCTTTTATGCATTTGCAGAAACAAAACTTACTCAAAAAGCGGTAGCGCTTCCTGCTATTGCATTAATAAGTGCCAATTGGATCTGGAATATTTGCAAACACTTATAAGTATTTATGACAACGGAGAATTTACGCCGTGCGGACAACACATACGTTGTCCCTTCCGATCATGAAGCGGAGAAGGCGTCAAACAGTTATTTGATGTCGCTCATTGCCATAATGGCCGGCCTGCCCTTACCGATCATAAACCTGGTGGCAACCCTTATTTTTTATCTGGGCAACAGAAAGGGTACTCACTTTGTCCGTTGGCATTGCACGCAGGCTTTTATTTCGCAATTTTCATTGTTGTTTATTAATAGTGCGAGCTTTTACTGGACAATGTCAATTGTATTTGGTACGAGGGAAATTTCGAACCCTTATATTGCCTACATCATCACGGTTATCATTTTTAACCTCTCTGATTTTATTGCCACTGTTAACACTGCTATCAAAACCCACAAAGGTATTAATGTGCAGTGGTGGTTCTATGGTCCTTTAACGAACTTAATCTGCAAGCCCTGATATGAAAAAGATCGTTCCCCAATTTTTAATATTGTTATTATCTTTTTTCGGCATTTGGTTCACGCTTTCAAAAGTTGATTTTGTTCGCCTGTTACATATCAAACAGATCAAGCAACAGAGCGTCGATCAAATTGGCAAACAAGTCTGGAAGGCATTTGAAACAACCAATACGGTTATTGAAAATGATACACTCACCAATGCCTTGAACAAGATCAGAGACAGGATATGTGACAGCAATCATCTCTCTATTCCTGCCGATTCAATAAAGATCCATGTGCTTGAAAACAGCGAGATCAATGCATTTGCACTGCCAGGAAATCATTTGGTGATCTACTCTGCGTTGATCAAAGATTGTAAAAATCCCGAAGAGCTTGCGGCCGTGATGTCGCATGAGATAGCGCACATGACACGAAATCACGTTGCTAAGAAATTGTTGAAAGAATTTGGATTGTCTGTTATCCTTTCGTCTACAGGAAGTGGCGGTGGGGCAGTGTTAAAACAGATCAGCAAATTATTGTCTTCAACTGCTTATGACCGCACACTTGAAAGTGAAGCAGATGAATACGCTGTTGAATACATGACGAATGCTAATATAAATCCCGACAATCTTGCTCAATTCCTGGAACGCATGGACAAAGAAAGCGCTCTCCCCCGTGCTGCATATCTGATTAGCACACATCCTAATGCAAAAGCCCGCGCAGAAGCCATCATAGCACTAACAAAAACGTTGAAGATGGTTCCGATGCCGGTGCTGGATGGAAAGGAGTGGGAAAGGATGAAGGGGACAATTAAGGATTAGGAATTAGGAATTAATGTTGTTTCCTTAAGAGCATTTGATGACATTGTTTCTGTTCAAACGAGGCTTCGACAAGCTCAGCCTGACAGCGAAAGCAGAGTGTCAGGCTGAGCTTGTCGAAGCCTTTCGCTAAGGAAGAGGGCATTGATTAGAAATTCTTTGTGCGTTGCTTACTCTTGATTCTAAGCACATTCAGGCGATAGGAAGAAATGGAATTGACTGTAAACGCAAGCAATTCTTAATTCTTAATTCCTAATTCTTAATTGCACTCTGTATTTTCGCCAAAAATTACGCTTGGAACGCATTTACAAAAACAAGTACGACGAGGGGCAGGTGATTTTGATTGATAAACCGCTGGAATGGACCTCTTTTGACGTGATCAGGAAAATCCGCAACCTGATCAAGATTAAAAAAGTGGGTCACGCCGGCACACTCGATCCGTTGGCTACGGGCTTGTTGATCGTATGCACGGGAAGGTTTACCAAGAAAATCAATGAATACATGGCTAGGGAGAAAGAATATACCGGCACCATCACCATCGGCGCTGTTACCCCTACGTACGACCTCGAAAGCGAACCAATCGACCTAAAAGAATATTCCCACATTACGCCGGAACAGATTCGCGAGGCGACCAAGCCATTTACCGGGGAAATTATGCAAATCCCTCCCATACATTCCGCTATTAAAGTAGATGGCAAAAGAGTGTATGAATTGGCCAGGAAAGGAAAAGAAGTGAAACTTGATGCTCGCCCGATCACCATTAAAGAGTTTGAGATCACGTCCATTGATCTTCCCAAAATAGATTTCAGAGTGGTTTGTTCCACTGGCACCTATATACGCAGCCTTGCCAACGATTTCGGTGCAGCGCTCGGCTGCGGCGGCTACCTGAGCAAGCTTTGCCGGACGCGAATAGGAGAGTTTACCCTTGACAAAGCCGACACAATGTCAAGTTTTGAGCAAAACTTGACAATTTGAAAATTTGAAGATTTGAAAATTTGAAAATGCTTTGTGTGCGTCTTTCTATAGGAGCGCTTAATCTCTGAATGGCGAGAAGGTAAGAGAATCTTTCACGGCTGCACCGTCCATTTTCAAATTAGCACATTTTCAAATTTTCAAATTAAAAAGGGTAGTTGATTCCCAACTGAAACTGTCCGTCGAAGAATTTGATTTGTTGGAACCAGCCATAGTGATAGTCGGAGTAGTAGGGATTCTTGAAGGTGTAGGCCCAGTCGAGGCGGATCAGGAAATAATCAAAATCGAAACGCAAGCTTGTTCCGGCGCCCACTGCGAGGTCCTTGTACAGGCGGTTCAATTTAAAAACGCCGTCGTTTAACCCTTCCTGCCCCTGGTTGTTGCGCAGCCATATATTTCCCATGTCAGCAAAAAGCGCACTCTTCACTTTCAGGCTGCCAATACTAAACAAGTTATAGCGATATTCTACGTTTCCTTCCAGCTGAATGTCTCCGAAGCGGTCGAGGTTTTGGCTAAGGTCGTTGTAAAACCTGGAGGAGCCAGGGCCCAATTGCCTGGCGCGCCACGCACGCATACTGTTAGGACCGCCTGCCGTGAATCCACGGGTTACGGGCAGCGCCTGTTCAGTTATGACATTACCCAAACTGTCTTTGGTTTTGCCATAAGAAAACCCATAACCTCCATAAGCGTGAAACGCAAGCGCTGTCTTTTTGTAAGTAATATTGTGGCTGTAGTCGATAAAAGTTTTTATAAAACGAAAGAGTTTAGCGTCCACATCTAGTGTTTTGCTAAGGCCAAGAAGCCCACCACTTTCCTCCAATCCGGTCTTTAATGATGTTGTATGTTTTCCCTTTGTGGTGATGACCTGGAACCTGAAGTTCTGGCTTACAATAAAACCATCCTGAAAAGTATAGTAAAGATTGGGCGCTTCTTTAATCAGATTTCTTAAACTGTCTGTAGGGATAACGTGCTGATATTCAACGTTTATCGGGCTATAGTTAAATAGGTATATTTTGTTTTTCCGGGTGATTTCACGTCCCTTTGTCCAATCGTACGACCACGCGATGTTGGCGTTTTGAATGGTATAAAAATCCTTTCTCAAGGTGTTCGATGCGTTGATGCTCAGGTTGGTCCCTTCCGTACTGATTTTTCCCTTCACACGGCTGCTATCTTTGAACGGCAGGATGAATTTAGGAAAGTGCAGCGTGTAGTTGATGGAGGTCTGTATGGTTTGCAGCAATTTTTGCCCCAGTTCAACGCCGAAACGCGTGTTAAGGCTGCTTTGTACAGATTGTTTCGCAATGTTTTTGTCGGTAACGCCAAAAGTGACACCCAGTCCAAATAAGTTAGTGGCAACCACGTCGCTTTCGTTGCGGCTGGCTTCCAAACCAATGTTCAGATTGCGTCTCACAGCAGGATAGAGACGCACATCCATGTTCAGTTTGCCAAGTGAATCATTAGAGAAAATGTCGATGGCCGTTTGCTGCCATGCGCCCAGCTGGTTATAGCTATTAATCGTTCTTATGTAGTTGCGCTGACTATACAGAGCGCCGGGTTTCAGATAGTTGTTGTCTACAACAAATTTAGGTTTGAAGAGATTGTATCTTGAAAAAACCGTTATGCCCCTGATCGTATCACGCTTATAAGGCGTTTCCACACTGTCTTCCCTGATGCTGAGGTCCGGGTAAATGGAAACTTTGTCGAGGTAATATTTCTTTAAGTGCGAAGGGTTTTCTTTTGCTCTTTGTTTGAAAACGATGTCTACAGTAGGTTTTTCCCTTTTTTTCTGCAGCTCAGATAAAAGACGGGCCCTTTCAAAAATGTCTAGGTTTGGGTTGATCAGCAATGCCTCTACTGTATCAACTTCTGCATAAATATCTTCGCGGCTGATTTTGTAGTAGCCGTTATTTTTAAACACGTCGATCAGCCTGTCCAGCTCGGCGGCGATCGATTCTTTTTTATAAGCGTCACCTTTCTTCAAATCTGAGCGTCGTATGCTGCGCATTGTAAGGCCCTGCAAAGTTGTATCTCTGAAACTATAACTGATTGAATCAATTGTGGTGAGCACGCCGGGAGAAACGGTAAAAGTGGTAATAACCCGCAGTTGTTGCTTCTTCTTTTTCTTTTTAACGACAAGAGTGGTGTCCCACCTTACACTTCCGCTCATATAGCCCTGGCCCTTCAGCAAGGCTCTCATAAAGGCGGCGCTGCGCACGGCATACGCTGTATCAAAAACAGGTGGCTTGTCGAGTTTTTTCCGAACCAGCATTTTGGTAACGAGACGGTTCTTAATGCTGTCGTCGAGCTGGTTCAGCAGTTTTTCCTTTAACTCATCCTTTTGGTAAATGGCCTGCTTACTTTCGATTTTTATATTTGATTTGAAGACAAAAGGTTTGTTTGGCGGAAAGTTCTTTACCGTAAGACACGATCCCAAAAAGAAAACAAGTACCAATGCCAGGCAAGTGCTGTAAATGAAGGGGGATGAAGTAACTTGCCGCTTAAATATCATAAAGAAAGTAAACGCTAATAATAAATGTTGGTAAAATCAAAGGCCAAATATATTCAAAGTTTAAGCCAGAAAAAATTAAGAGATGAAGAAAACGTATTTGTAGCTGAAGGCCCCAAAATTGTTCACGAACTTTTACTTTGTCAAAATGTGCCACCCATAGAGATATTTGCGGTGCAAGATTGGCTGGACTCCAATGCCAGCGTGCTTTCCGGATTTAGGCTGGAACAAGTAAATGTTGTCAGCGAATCTGAACTTGAGCGTATTTCTTTTCTTACGACTCCCAATAAAGTTCTTTGTGTTTTCCGGAAGCCCGCATTTGTTGCCAAAGATCATAAAATTATACTTGCGCTGGATGGTATTCAGGACCCGGGCAACCTGGGGACTTTGGTGAGAATCGCGGACTGGTTCGGTATTCAGCAAATCGTTTGCAATAAAGAGTCTGCAGATGTTTTCAATCCCAAAGTGGTGCAGTCAACCATGGCCAGCATCGCGAGGGTAGAGATTTTGTATTCAGATGATTTGCCGCAATTCATCAAAGATCATTCTTCGCTTGGCGTATATGCCACCCTGTTAAACGGTGAGCCGGTTGAAAAAATCGGAAAAATAAAAAGCGGGGTCATCGTTACCGGCAACGAATCAAAAGGCATCAGCGAAGCAATACAACAACTTGCCACACACAAAATCACCATCAAAAGAATTGGCGAAGCCGAGTCTTTGAATGCAGCAGTGGCGACGGGTATTGTGTTGTCGCACCTAATCTAATTTGAAAATTTGAAGATTTGAAAATTTGAAAATTCGTTCTGTGCGGCTTTGGGGACAAAAAATCCCCACATCGCTGCGGGGACTTATATCTTCAAAGTAAAAATGAAAAAGGAGGCGTGTAAGACCTCCCATTTTCAAATTAGCATATTTTCATATTTTCAAATTGCTATCTGCTATTCGCATCATTCATGCGGATGCGTCTGCCTTTGAAAGTTTTGCCGTCGATTGATTTGATCATCTTAGTGGCAGAGTTCTTATCGATTTCTACCCAGCTGTTCATTTCTTTCATATCGATACGTCCAAGAACTTCTTTCTTAAGGTCGCTCATATCCAGAATGAACTGAAGGAAACTGGCTTTGTAAAAACCATCTTTCGTGCCGAGGTTTACAAACAAGCGCATGTAGTTTCCGCCGCCGTTGCCGCCAAACTCACGTCCGGCTGTATCGCGTCTTCTGTTACCCTGATCACGACCACCTTGTTCGCGCCCGCCTGGCTCACGTCTATCGCCACGAGTTCTTCTTTCCTCACGGATGTTAAGATCCTCAGCGTTTTCGTAATATTTAAGGAAACGGTCAAACTCCATAGCAGCAACACGTTTCAATACATCTTCTTTAGAAACATCAGCAAACTTTTCTTCCAGCATTGGTACATACGTTTCGTAGTCACCGTGGCTGATATCTGCCTGCAGTAATTTCTCCATAAAAGAGAAGAATTGCTTGCGGCAAACATCTTTACCGGAAGGGATATCAAGACGGTTAAATTTAGCCTGAACGATGTTCTCGATCTGGCGAAGTTTGAAACCTTCACGATTGTGGATGATAGAAATACAAATACCTGTGTTACCCGCACGACCGGTACGGCCACTTCTGTGCGTGTATACCTCAACGTCATCAGGTAATTCGTAGTTGATAACGTGGGTGATACCCTGAACGTCGATACCACGGGCCGCAACGTCTGTAGCGATCAAAAGCTGCAGCGTTTTTTCACGGAAAGCTTTCATCACCTTGTCACGCTGAACCTGTGTAAGGTCGCCGTGTAAAGCATCGATGTCATAACCTTCACGGGTAAGGCGCTCAGCAATTTCCTGCGCATCCATTTTGGTACGCGTAAAAATGATACCGTAAATGCCGGGGTTGAAGTCGATGATCCTTTTTAAGGTTTCATAGCGGTTAGGCGCCGCCGCAATATAGTATTGGTGATCGATGTTTTTATTGCCGGTGTTTACTTTACCCACAGTAACTTCAACAGGCTCTTTCATGTAGCGTTTGCTCACGCGGCGGATTTCCGGTGGCATTGTAGCGCTGAAAAGCCATGTACTGTTACGGTTTGGAGTGTTTTGTAAAATAAACTCGATATCATCCTGGAAACCCATGTTCAGCATTTCATCTGCCTCGTCAAGTACAACGTACTCGATTTTGTCAAGCTGAATAGCTTTTCTTTCGATAAGATCAATAAGACGTCCCGGAGTGGCTACAACAATTTGTACGCCACGTCTAAGGTCGCGAATTTGTGTGCTGATAGAGGTTCCGCCGTATACGGCGATTACCTGCACGCCTGCCATGAATTTTTTGAACGATTCAATTTCGTTCACAATTTGCATGCACAGTTCTCTTGTGGGGCATACCACTAGCGCCTGGGGGTGTTTCTCTGCAGCATTAATAACTTGCAATAATGGAATACCAAATGCGGCAGTTTTACCTGTACCAGTTTGCGCAAGACCTATAAAGTCTTTAGTGCCGCTAAGCAAAACAGGGATCGCTTTTTCCTGTATTTGCGTGGGATTCACAAATCCTAATGCTGATGTAGCTTTTACCAATCGCTCGTCAATACCCAACTCTTCAAATGTCATCATAATAAAAATAAAAATTTGCGCAAAGGTACACTAAAAAAAGCAAGAAAGAAAGCGGTGTAACGGGCTGGATTAAAAGTAATTATATATGAGGGTTAAAGGCTTAATGCTTAACGCAGAACGCGTAACGCTCGCTATATAGCACCTAATGCGTTACGCATTAAGCTTTAAGCCTTTAGCATCGGCATTCACATAAATGATCGCACCAGCTCACCTTCTGAGTTGATCGGATATTCGCCCCAGCAAACGATTTGGGCGGGTTTGTTCTTTTGCAAGACGAAACCATTTGATTGTTGTTTTAATTCTTTGTTGTTTTCGTGCAGGAGTGCCTGCCAGTCCTGCATGTTAAGGAAAACGCCGGTTGCTTCTCCGGTTTCGTTGTAAGTGAATTGTGGATGAATGGCCATTGTTAAAGTTTTGTAAGGTTAAATAAATGCGAATGTTTAAAAATGCAGCGAAGCAGAATCGCACTTCGCTGCTGACTTGACTTGATTAATAAGGAGTAACTCTCCCTGATCCTGAAATATTTGCACTGACGCGAGGATTGCCGCGGTACCAAACAGTGCCGCTGCCGGAGATCCTGCTGTCAAGATTATCTGTTACGTATACTTTGATGCCGCCTGAGCCACTCGTTGTGGTAGATGCATTTTTACTCAACACGTTGATCAGGTCAATATTGCCACTGCCGCTGATGTCTGCATTCACTTTGTTTGCTGTGCCTTGTGCAACTTGTATATTGCCCGAACCACTGATGTGTGAAGAAATTTGATCACTTTCTACTTTGCCTATTTTGATATTTCCTGAACCACTTATTTGCAAATTCAAGTTATCAACTGTTAAATCATTTTGCACGTTCATCGTGCCTGATCCGCTTTGTGTAAAGCTTTTCACTTCCGGAGCAGTAACATACACTCTGATTGCTTCGTGGGATTTTATGTTCACATCATTTCGAAATCTTATCTGCAATTCACTACCGTTAATGATTGTCTCCATCACGTCAATGATGTTTTGCTGCGCTTCGATTTTTACTTTGTATTCGTTTCCAATGCTATAAAAAACATCGCTCGATATTTTAGAATGCAATGCAGTAAATGCAGAGGTTGTTCTTTCTTGTGTTACGACAGGTCCTTCGCCTACAACTTTCTTGCAGGCATTCATCGAAAAAAGAATTGCAATAGAGGCGATAATCACACTAATCTGTTTCATCATTTGGGTTTTATAAAAGTTTAAAATTGCGTTTTAATTGTTGGATGTTTTAAGGGTTATGTTATGAGTTGCTTTTTAAGAGTGATGAATTATGAATGATGAATGATGAATTGTTTCGCATCATTCAAAATCACCATTCCACTTTATAATTTAGAATCGGTATCAACCCTGTTTGATATTGGGTTTGAACACTGCCCTTTGTAGGGTCAAAATATTGACCGTAAAAGTTTTGCCTGTTGGTAAGGTTTTGCAGGTCGAGCGATAAAGTGTTGGTATGTCTCGTTCTGTTCCACTTCATACTCAAACGCAAATCTGTTCTGAAGTATGCCGGGTTTTGAAGACTATAGGCTTCTTTATCGATATAGTAAGTGTAGCCATAAGCCTTTGATTTTTCCACATCGATTGGTGTGTCTCTGAAACCTCCTGTGTAGATCACTTTTATGTTTACACCAAAAGTTCTGCGGCCATTGCCGGAGACAAAATCTTTACCGCCAGTAAAGTTTGCCGCATAGTTGCTGTTGAAACGTGTGTTTCTTTCAATCCCATCTGACGCGGTGTATTTCGATTGAAACAAAGAGCCGCTCGCAAGAAAATAGAAGTAGTTGCTCATGTATTTTTCCAAGGAAATTTCAACACCATAGTTTTTGCCCTTGCCATTGTTTACCATCGGATCGGTGGTGTAGTCGCCCATCAGGTTCAGCGTAGACAAGGTGTTGGTGTCGCTTGTGCTAACAGGAACGTCTAATAACTGTTGATAGTAAAACTCTGTTTTAAAACGAAGGTTTCTCGAGAATAAGTGACTATAAGAAAACACATAATGGTTTGCTTTGGTGAAACCCAGTTCTTTATTGGGATGGTATACTTTGCCGGAGTTATCAGTTGTTTCTGCGAAGTAAACGCCCAGCGCCTGCATTTGACTGTGACGGCCATAGGCAAACCCGATCGTGTTTGTTTTCGTTAGGTCCCATTTGATCGCTGCACGCGGTTCGATGGATTTTGAATCATTGTACAGTAATTGCAAATAATGCACACCCGCATCTATTGTTACATTGTTCAATGGTTTGTATTGCCATTCCGCGAAGCCTTGAATGGTTTGGGTTCTGTCGGCTGTGTTTATTTTCTCAGTAACAGGCTTTGTTGGATTTTCTCTCGAACGTTGATAGTAATCAAAATTGTAAAAGTTCGCAATAATGCCTGCGCGAAGGGTTTGCTGATAATTTATTTTGTGATTCAGTGTTGTTGTAACAGAGAATTTTTTAGTGGTGTATTTATCGTCGTAAGTGTTCACAACGCTATCTGGTTTTTCTGCATAGTTCTCATTGTATTTTGCTCCGACAATAGAATAGCCAATGCCGGATGTAAGACGTGTGCTGCGCGATAGTGCAATGTTGTGTTTAATGCCGGTGAAGCCTGTGTTTGATGTAAAAGTTGATCTTACTCTGTCGTAGTCATCTTCCCATTTTGATGAATCTTTCTCTCCATCGTAACCCTGGTTGCTTAGTCCTCCAAAACCAAAAATGGTAAAGTCTCCTGCTTTCTTCGTAGGCAGAAATATATTATAAGAAAGATCCTGAAAGTTTGTAGTGCCATCGCCGACATTCACACCAACTTTGTCCAGAATACTTAAAGTGGAGTAACGATAATTTACGAGGTAGGAGCCCTTATAGTTTTTAGAGAAAGGCCCTTCTGCAGCAAGGTTCAAGCCAAGCACGCCGGCTTGAGCTGTGTACTCTCTTTTTTCATTGTTGCCTTGTCTTAAATGAATGTCAAATACACCGCTTAATGCGTTGCCGTAGTCTGCCGCGAATGCGCCGGTTATGAAATCAGAATTAGAAAGCAATTGCGCACTCAATATACTGATGCCACCACCGCTACTCGCAGGATTGCTGAAGTGATTAGGATTTGGAATATCCATGCCTTCCATTTTCCACAACAAACCGGTTGGAGAATTACCGCGGATCACAATGTCATTGCGACCATCGTCTGCTCCAACAACACCCGGAAAGCTTGTTGCCATACGCAACGGATCATTTACTGCTGCAGCATATTTTTGTGTTTCTTCAACGGTGAAAGCTCTTGCGCTAACAAGGCTCATTTCGTTAAGCGGCCTGTTTCTTTTGCTCTTTGCTTTCACGATAACTTCTTCCTGCGCCTTGGGGTCTACATCAAGAGAAATTGATACGACGTATTCTTTACCAGAGTTTAGCGTTATGTTTTCAATAGTAGCATCTTTATAGCCTATGTGTGTTACATGCACATGATGCAGCCCCACAGGTACGTTCGTAAACTTGAAGCTTCCATCTGCGGCTGTCGTTGTTGTTCTGTTAAGATCAGTAATGGTAACTGTTACACCGTCTAATGATTTTTGTAACAGTTGATCTGTAACCGTTCCTCGAATCGTTTGAGTAAGTTGTGCGTTGGTCACATAAGAAAGGGTCAGTAGTAAAGCTGTTGTTAAAAACAAGTGCCTTAAAGTCTTTGCTGTCATACTTTGTAAGGTTTATGGAAGTATGACAACGGAGGAGTGTTTTACCCCTATGCGAGGAAAAGAAATTAGGAATTAAGAATTCTTTCAGTGCGACATGCAAAATTGGAAGTGAATTTCGGGCATGGTAAAAAACGTTGCGGCATGTTCAATCTAATTCATTGCCGTTGACTTCAGTCGACGGAAAATAAATGAAGCGAGGTTGACCACAAAGCCTAACAACCAACAACTATCAACTAACAACTTGCCTTTAAAACAATGCCACGCCCACATTCCAGCCAATCCATCCCGTAAGATGATTATCAAAGCTGCGAACACTATAACCTTCAGAAGGAATGACGGTTGCGTAGCCGGGATTTTTTGTTACTTGTTTGGAATAATATAAACTGTACGCCGGTCCGCCAAAAATGGAGACATGTTTGGTGATGTTGTAATGAACATTTAGGTTAAAACGTGAGAGAATATTGGCATTATCAAAATCGCCTAAATAAATCAAACTGCCGGTAAGTTCTGGGTTGATGCCGAATCGTGGAGTAAAGGAAACGTCTGTGCCGAGCCCGTAGCCTGCGCTATAGGCTTTTTGGTTGTTATCCAGTTTTGCGCCGGCAGTTAAGATTGAATACAGATATTTTGTGCCTGATTTGAATGCAATGTTGACATCAGTGACCTCATTATTGTATAAGGCAAGTTTGTGATATCCTTTAAAAATTATGTTGATCAATCCAAGGCTCACACCTTCTGAAGTATCTGCAATGTTGATCAGTCCGATTTGAAGGCCCTTCATTTTTTTTGCGTAGTTAACAATTCCTGCTATCTGAACACCCTGCAAATCATTTGTAACGTTGGCAATGCCTGCAAGCTGGAATCCGTTCATGTAGCGGTTTGAATAGTTGGTTATGCCTGCTATCTGGGCACCTTGTGTTCCAGTGTTTACGTGGTTGTAAATTCCACCAAGTTGCATTCCCTGCAAGTCATTTCTCAGATAGTTTGCAATGCCGCCAACCTGTAAGCCTGTTGCACTTTTGCCGATGTGGTTATAGATGCCGCCCAGCTGAACTCCATGAAAATTATTTTTTACATAGTTGGTAATGCCACCAACTTGCATACCCACAACGCTGTCCATAACGGTATTGTTAATGCCGCCCAGCTGAACGCCAGTTACACTTTGACCAACACTGTTGAACAGACCGCCGACCTGAAAATACTTTACATCTTTCTTATCAATGTTGAATAAGCCGCCCATTTCAAATCCGTTTACCCCGCCGGAATAACCGCCGAGAATATTGACTGAGAAATTGTTTACCACCTGCGAGTTCAGCTTCCCGTTCGTGCTTACTTTGGGAAGTACCGAAACCTGCACAGGACGCACAGTAAAGAATTTGTTCAGGTTGACTGATTGAATTTTCAATCTTGATGAAAGCAACAAGCGACCCAGCCTGGTAGTTTCTACCAATGATGAGTCAAGCTTCTTATACGTGTACAACCAGATACTGCTATCTGGTTGTTGAACGGCAACATAAATGGAGTCCGGCGCATACAAGCTTTGTGGCGTTATAATAATCGATCGGCTGGAAATGTCAATAGGGACAAGGGCTATACGTATCTGTTGATTGTAGTTCGGTTGAATGCTTACCGTCGTGTCCTGGTAATTTTCTTTGCTGACCGTTAGCGCAATGCTCTTGTATTTGCTTTTTATTTTTAGTTTAAAATAACCATTGTCATCGCTGGTGGCTATAAGTAGTTTTTGTTTTTCATAAATACTTGCATCCTTAACCCTTTCGCCGGTTTGCTCGTCAATGATATAGCCTGTTACGGTGAAAAAATTATCTTCACTCACTGCCTGGTTCGTTACCAAAGTTAGCTTGATCGCTGCACGGCGAATAATGATATAATTACCGCTTTCCTTAAACTCATAACCTGATTTAAAGATGAGATCAAGAATTTGTTTAATCGTTTTGTTTGCTGCCGATATGGTTACCAGGCTGTCCCTGTTAATGATATTGCTATTGTAAGAAAAATAAAAATCGCCTTTGTTGCTGATGATCTCCAACACATCTTCCACCCGCTGACGGTTTACTTCTACAGAAATGGTTTTGTTTAGAATGCTTTGTGCACCTGCGTTTTTGTGAAATAGAAAAGTGGTGAGTACAAGTATAATAAGGGTTAATCGCTGCATGATCTCTTTTGTTTTATGCCATGGACAAATTCTTTTTCTAACTTTAAATTTGTCCAAAGCTCGTCGTCATTGTTTTTACTTTAAAATGATGTTCTTTCCATTTCTTTCCACTTTAACATCCAAAGTTTGTGAAATGATTTTTAAAACATTATCTAAAGATTCGTCATTAAATGTGGTGGTAAGTGGTAAAGATTTTAACGATGGGTTCTCGATCGTGATGTTCACATCGTAAGCCTCATTCAATTTTTCTACAAGCTTCCACAGCGGCGTGTTGTCGCAAACAAATTGCCTGCTGCTATAATAGTTGTACAATTTATCTGTTGAGGATTCTTTTTGCAAAGCAGTATCGCTGCTGTTGATTAAAGCTTTTTCATTTGGTTTTAAGTCTACTTTCTTACCTCCATGCTCCACGCGAACAAGACCGCTTTCAACAATCACTTCTGTTTCTCCGTTGTTATTTTTTACATTGAAAGAAGTGCCCAAAACAGTAATGGTGACATCATTCACATTTACGATAAACGGTTTGTCTTTGTCTGTTGCGACTTTAAAGAAAGCTTCTCCCTGTAATTTTATCTTTCTTGTTTTGCCCCTGAAATTATCAGCGTAAGAAATCTTTGTATTCTTGTTCAGCGTAACCAAAGAGCCATCTGGCAGAGTGTCGTTAAGTGTTGCATTGGTAGACGCAATGTTTATTTGCGCAGTCGATTTGTTTGACTGCCATATGAAATAACTAATTGCGCCGGTTATAACAATAAACAAAATCGCGGCAACTCTCAGCCAATTGCTTTTCCTGGTAATAGACACCACCGGTGCTTTAGCAGCTTCTTCCTTTTCTACAACCATTTGCTGAAACCTTTGCCAGGCTGCGTTTTCATCAACAGTGCTTTTGGCGGCAAGTTCAAGGCTGTTATCCCAGATCAGTTTGAAGTCATTGAAATATTTTTCATTATCGGCAGAGGCGGCGATCCATTGAGAAATGCTGATGCTTTCTGCTGGAGATGCTTCTCCCAGGAGGAATTTTACCAGCAGTTCATCATTTATATCGTGTAGATCTGTGTTCATTCTTTACTGGATTAACAGGTTGGGTAAGATGATTAAAATGATGGGTAGGTAGTCCACGAGTTTTACTCTCAGGAGTTTCAACGCTTTGCCCATTTGGTTCTCAACAGTTTTGGGGGAAATGCCGAGACGCTGTGCTATTTCACTGTACTTCAATTCTTCGAAGCGGCTCAACTGGAAAATGGTACGGCATTGCTCCGGCAGCTCACTAAGTGCCACACTTATTTTCTGCTGCAGTTCTGTAAGCAGCACTTTCTTTTCTGCATTATCGGTATTGTTTTTCATGTGGTGAACGGTATGTGCCTGGTAAGCCTGTTTCACTTTTTCGTGCTTTAAATGATTGAGGCTGTGGTTATACACTGTTTTGTATAAATAGGCGGTGAGAGAAGTGTCAATATTCAGTTGATCCTTTTTTTCCCAGATCTTAAAAAATGTCTGCTGTACGATTTCTTCGGCGATGGCGGAGTCCTTTACAACTGTAAATGCATAGGCATGCAAGCCTTTAAAATGTGTTTTAAAAGCCGATTCGAAGTTGTTTTTCCAGTCGCTCGTAAGCAAGGCATTACTTTGCGGATGGCTGATTTCCATTCTTATACATTGATAACTTGGTTCAAATATAATAGCTTCTGCCAATTTTTTCTTTCCAGTATGACAAGCGGAGAGGCGTTTACCCCTATGGAGGAAAAAAAATTAATAATTAATAATTAAGAATTAAGAATGCTTTCTGTGTGTTGCGGAAAAATGAATGCAGGCATCTCTTTTTGATTAAAGGCAAGGACGAAACATGAGTCATGTTGTAGCACCTATTAATTTTTAATTATTAATTATTAATTCTTCATAGGGGTCGATCTCCACTTCGTTGTCTCACTCTAAAAGAATCAATATGAGAATAATTAAACAATGTATAGCGGTAATGGTTTGTGTGAATACTTTGACATTGGCAAACGCCCAGGAAAAAGATACAACGCAGAAGAAAGCGTGGTCATTCGGCCCGGTAGTGCCAGCACAAATATCATTTGCTCCAGGCGTAGGAACCAATGGCAGACAAGTCCTTGACATAAGAGGTGTTTCGTTCAACGTGCTTGGAGGAAAAAATAACAGTGTAACAGGATTTGAATTTGCCGGGTTATTCAACATCGATCAAAAAAATGTTGGGTACACGCAAGTTGCGGGCTTTTTTAATACTGTCGGCGGAAAGGTGATGGGAGCGCAGGTTGCCGGCTTGTTCAATACAGTTGGCGACAGCGTGACCGGTGCACAGGTAGGAGGTTTGTTCAATACAGTGGGTAAAAAAGTAAGAGGTGCACAAGTCGCAGGACTATTTAATATGGTGGGCGATAGTGTTATCGGCATTCAAGTTGGAGGCCTGTATAACAATGTAGCCAAAAGTGTTGTCGGCGCACAAGTTGGTGGCTTGACAAACATTGTGAATGGAAATGTACAAGGTTTTCAAGCAGGAGGGCTCGTTAACAAAGTGCATGGAAAGGTGACAGGTATGACGGTAGCGGGTTTGTTCAATAGCACAAAAGAAGTGGAAGGATTACAAGTTGCCGGACTTGTGAACCACACAAAGAAACTGAAAGGTGTACAAATCGGTCTTGTCAATATCGCTGATACTTCCGAAGGTTGCAGCATTGGACTGATCAATATTGCTAAGAATGGTTTTTATCAATTCTCCGTTTATGCTAATGAAACCAACAGTGCGAACGTTGCGTTCCGTTCCGGTACTAAGAAGTTCTATGGCATTCTACTGGGCGGCGCGAACCCAAGCGACAATAAAAAATTGTACACATTTGGTGCAGGTTTTGGTGGTGCAGTGAAGCTTGCAAACAACATTAGCATCAATCCTGAAATCACCTCGCAGTATATGTACACCGGTGATTGGCAGTACACCAATCTTCTGCAAAAACTTTCTGCCAACTTCAATTTTACTCTTACAAAAGGGCTTACGTTGTATGGAGGTCCATCGTTTTCAGTTTACTACACCGATCAGCACACAGATGTGAAAGATTACAAACAAGCAATGCCTTCGTATGGTGTGATGCACTGGTGGGATAACACTTACGCATGGTTCGGCTGGACAGTGGGAGTGAGCTTTTTTTAATAACTGAATAACTGAATGACTGAATAACTGAGTTGTCGAAGAACTGAAGATTGTGCGCATCGTCATTGCGAGGCAAGAGGAGCGGAATGTCCGGTGTTGTGAATGCATGGTGCACGTTCGGAGACGGCCGAAGCAATCTCGAGCACCAAGATCGAGATTGCTTCGGCCGTCTCCGCTTTTTGAAGTTGTTTTTGTAACGCCGACATTTACGCTCTGCTGGCCTCGCAATGACGATGCGGCTTTGTTAATGATGAGATAGCAGCAAAATAGAATGAGAGAAGTGATATACTTTGTTTAATAAAATATTCAAATGCTGAAGTGTGTGACGCCCGCCTGAATGAATTTATTCGGGCAGGCAACGATGTTTAATTAATATTCCACTGCTGGGTTCAAAAGAAACTCCTGCACATTTCGCAGATTTAAAATGTCCTTCAATGCTAATGAAGTATCAGGCTGGTTGGCTGTTGGAACGAAAAGTGGACAATAAAGTTCAGTTATTCAGTTACTCAGTTATTCACTCATTCACTCACTCCTTCTCCAAATATTCATTCAAATACTGCTGCGGCGTCTTGCCCGTATTTGCTTTAAAATATTTATGAAAGCAGGTGAAATTATTGAAACCGCTATCGTAGCAAATCTGTTTTATCGTCCTTCTGTTTTCTATCAATAGTTTGCAGGCGTAACCAACACGTAGTTCTATAAGAAATCCTGTAAACGTCTTGCCCGTGCGGCTTTTGAAGTAGCGACAGAATGAATTGGTAACGAGGCCGGCTTCTGCAGCGATATCATCAAGCGAAATTTTTTGTCGGAAGTTTTTGAACGCATAATCGTAAATCGCAGTCATGCGTTCATTTTCCTGCAACTGAAAATCGTTGCGATAGCCGATAGATGAAAGCGTTATGATCTTTTCCATCTTTGAAAATGCAGTGAGGCATTCCAGCAATGCAATGATGCGCTCCGCGCCTTCGGTCGTTCTTATTTTTTTTATAGTAGCGCTGATCTGTTCGCTGTGCTGTTTTTCTACCACCACGCCATATCTCGCTTTTTCAAGAAAGACTTTAATAGGAGCGTTCTCTGGCAGCGACAGAAATTGCTCTCCCCAAAAGTTTTCAGTAAAATGTATAACCGTAGCGAAAGGGGTTTTACTTTCAGTTACGCTTAAATAAGGATCGTCGTAGCGAATATAATGCGGCAGGTTAGAGCCGAGCAATACGATGTCTCCCGGAGCAAAGTGTTTAATGTCATCGCCCACGAAACGCGTGCCTGTGCCCTTGTGCACCTGTATAATCTCCACTTCAGGGTGGTAGTGCCACTTATTGATCACATTCGGAACAATGTCTTCCCGCACGTTAAAGGAGCGGGTGGGCGTGACCAATACTTTTAGCAGTTTCGCTTTCATCCGGATGTTTTTTGTTTGCCGCTATCGCGGCGATTATTTTGGTCGGATGGAACTTCGCAGATGCTTTTTACGGTGTGAAAAATTTGCCCTGCTCGTTTCATAATTTATCTCCCAAAACCGCAATTTAGACAAAATGATGTTAAAATAGCTTAATACTTGGATAAACAGGGGAAAACCGGAACGCGGGAAAAATAGTTTCTTTGTTTTCATAACATAACGAATTGCTTTTTCACTATGCCTACAAACAAAAACAAGCTCGCGATTATCTTAATTACCTCATTGTTCTTTTTATGGGGATTTGTCCACAACCTTGATCCCATATTGATTCCCCACTTACGAAAAGTATTCAGCTTGTCGGTATTTGAGTCATCCTTAGTGGATTCATCCATATTTATCGCCTATTTTATAATGGCATTACCAGCAGGTATAGTAATGCGTAAATATGGCTATAAATCGGGCATATTACTTGGGTTGTTATTTTTTGCAGTTGGTTCATTTTTGTTCATACCCGCAGCCAATACTATGCAATACATTTATTTCCTCGGAGCGCTTTTTGTCATCGCATGTGGGTTGACATTTTTAGAAACCGCAGCTAATCCTTATGTAGCAGTGCTTGGCTCCGAAGAAACAGCCGCCCGCAGGTTAAATTTCTCTCAGTCATTTAACGGGTTGGCAGCTGTGGTAGCTCCAATAGCGGGTAAATGGTTTCTGATGAAAGGACACGATGTGACAGACGATCAAGTCGCGCAAATGGACGCAATAACTAAATCTGCATACCTCCACTCAGAAGCTGCGAGCGTAAAAATGCCGTACCTGATATTGGGTATTGTTATCCTGGTTGTAGCTGTTTTGATATATCTTACTAAACTGCCGGACATCACTGACAAAGAAGAGCGAGGCGAAACAAAAGGATTGTTTCATGCTTTTGCGTTCAAACACTTAAGAGGTGCTGTAATTGCGCAGTTCTTTTATGTGGGTGCACAAGTTTGCGTGGGCAGCTTTTTTGTTGTGATGGTTACCAAAGCCGCAGGCATAAGCAGAGAGGCAGCGGCAGATTATCTCGCAGTTTATGGTTTGGCATTCATGTTGGGCAGATTTGTTGGTACATTTTTCATGCAATACATCAAGCCTAACAAATTATTGTGTTTGTACGCACTAATTAATATTGTACTTACACTTGTTGCAGTCTTTGCTTCAGGCATGGTGGTGGTATACGCATTAATAGGAATTGCATTTTTCATGAGTATCATGTTCCCTACTATTTTCTCTTTGGGAATTAGAAATTTGGGAGCGGATACAAAAAATGCATCAAGCCTGATAGTAATGTCTATTGTAGGAGGAGCTTTATTGCCGCCCATATTGGGGAAAATTGCAGACGCGACAAACAGCATACAATATGGTTACCTGGTAGCTTTGGTATGCTTTATCGTGATAGCGTGGTTTGGAGTAAAAGGATATAAAACAGGTGTCGAGGAAGAAGACAAGAATGTGGAGATATTGGCAGCCGTGCATTAAGTGAAAAGTAAAAACTAAAAAGCCGAAATTTAAATACCTGGTTTTAAAGAGATACAGTGGTTATGAAAAAATATTGTCTTGCACTTGATCTGAAAAATGATCCCGCATTGATCAAAGAATACGAAGCATATCACAAAGCCGTCTGGCCGGAAATATTGGAAAGTATTAAGGGAAGCGGCATTGAGCACATGGAAATATACAGAACCGGCAACCGGCTGTTTATGATAATGGAAACAAACGATTCATTCAGTTTTGAGGCAAAAGGAGCAGCAGATGCCGGCAACGAAAAAGTGCAGGAATGGGAAAAGCTGATGTGGAAATTTCAGCAACCGATGCCATGGGCGAAGGAAGGAGAGAAGTGGATTATTATGGAGAAAATATTTGAAACCAATTAAGAATTAGGAATTAAGAATTAAGAATGCTTTCAGTGCGGCATACATTTAGGAATATGAATCCAAAACTGACAAAAATAATTCAGCGTTCCAGATCTAATTCATTGCCATTGACTTCAGTTAATGGAGATGATGCAAAAAAGTATAAAGATCAACTTTAAAGCTTATCAACTTGAACCTCAAAATAGACGCCCACCAACACTTCTGGAAATTTGATCCTGTTCGCGATAGCTGGATCAATGAAGAAATGAGTGTGATTCAACGCGATTTTTTGCCTGAGCATCTAGAAGTAATACTGAAAGAAAATGGCCTTGATGGATGCGTTGTTGTGCAGGCCGATCAGTCTGAAGCCGAGACCGAGTTTCAGTTGCAGAACGCTGCCAGCAATGATTTTATAAAAGGTGTTGTTGGTTGGATAGATCTGAAATCAGGAAATGTAGAAGAAAGATTGGCACACTACAAACAGTTTGAAAAGTTAAAAGGTTTCAGGCATATACTGCAAGGTGAATCGCAACGTGACCATATGTTGCGCGAAGATTTTCTGAAAGGTATTTCATTGTTGAAAAAGTTTGGTTACACGTACGATATTTTGATCTTCAATGATCAGCTGAAATACTCACTTGAGTTTGTAAACAAGTTTGCTGACCAGCCTTTTGTGATAGATCATTTGGCAAAGCCTTTGATCAAAGCACAGGAAATTGCCGACTGGAAAAAAGACATCGGCGCTTTTAAAAACCATGAGCATGTTTCCTGTAAAATTTCAGGCATGGTAACAGAAGCTGATTGGAAAAACTGGAAGAAGGAAGATTTCTACCCTTACCTTGATGTTGTGGTGGAAACCTTTGGTATGAACAGGTTGATGTTTGGTTCAGATTGGCCCGTGTGCAATATTGCCGCGTCATACGATGCGATGAAAAGTATTGTGGATGATTATTTTGCGTCATTTTCACAAAGCGAGAAAGATGCATTTTATGGAGGCAATGCGGTAAGTTTTTATAACCTCTAAACAGAAATGGGTTGCTTGTTGTTAGTTGCAGGTTGTTGGTAATTTTGGGTTATTACTGCAGCTACGACTAACAACAAACAACTTCCTATAAAAGATTGATAATGAAAAAAGGAAAGGTTTTATCATTTGGAGAAATTTTGTTGCGCATTTGCCCAGATACGAATGGCGAATGGCTGCAGGAAAATAGTTTACCTTTTTATGTTGGTGGCGCTGAAGGCAACGTAGCAACTGCGTTGGCGCTTTGGAATGTGCCATCGGCTTACATGTCCGCTATGCCAGATAACATGATGGCAAAGCAAATTGCTGCCTATCTCGAAAGCAACAGCGTAGATGTTTCTAAAATGTTGTACAGCGGCGAGCGCATTGGTTTGTATTATTTGCCCAAAGGAAAGGACCTTAAAAATGCGGGCGTTATTTACGACAGAAACTATTCTTCTTTCTCTAATTTGAAAACCGGAACAATTGATTGGGATGAAGTGTTGAATGATGTGAGCTGGTTCAATTTTAGTGCCATTTCACCGGCGCTGAATCAAAATGTTGCGGAGGTGTGTAAAGAAGCTGCTGAAGCTGCATCAAGAAAAAATATCACTGTTTCTATCGACTTGAATTATCGCGCAAAGCTTTGGCAGTATGGCAAACAACCGAATGAAGTAATGCCTGCGTTGGTAAAATATTGCAACGTTGTAATGGGTAACATTTGGGCAGCAGAAAAAATGCTTGGCATTCCAGTCGACTCTTCAATCATTAACGAGAACAGCACAAAAGAACATTATTTGCAGCAGGCAGAAAATACAAGTAAGGCGATCATACAGCAATTTGACAAAGTAAAAACGGTTGCAAATACTTTCCGATTCGATCACGCAGAACAGGGAATTAATTACTACACCGCTTTGTTTAACGATAACAAACTGTTTGTTTCACATGAATATTTCGCGAAGAAAATAGTGGACAAAGTGGGAAGCGGTGACTGTTTTATGGGCGGCATCATTTATGGTTTGTACAATGAATTGTCTTCCCAGGAAACGCTGGAGTTTGCGACAGCTGCGGCATACCAAAAGCTGTTCATAGAAAGCGACGCAACGAAAATGAGTGCAGAGGAAATCAGAGAAAAATTGAAAATTGAAAGTTGAAAATTCCTGCACGACTGTGTCAGTCAGGCGGGGAAAATGGTAGGGGCGAATTGCATTCGCCTTGAACTGTCAACAACGCCAAACAACTAATAACTAACAACGAACAACTAAAATACCATGGCCTCGAAAAAAGAAATACTTCAAAGCATATTGGATCAGGGCATGTTGCCATTGTTTTATTGGGACGATGCAACAGTGAGCCTTGAGATAATAAGATCATTATACAAAGCCGGAGTGCGAGTATTGGAATACACCAATCGCGGTCCCAAGGCATTGGACAATTTTTCTTTCTTGAAAGAAAAATTGAAAACCGAAGCACCGGACCTGTATCTCGGTATCGGCACGGTGAAAAGCGCAGCAGAAGCAAATGCATTTATTGAGAGAGGAGCAGACTTTTTGGTTTCTCCAATCGTAAATCCGGAAGTGGCGGCTATTGCCAAAGCAAAGGATATGCTGTGGATTCCGGGTTGTATGACGCCTACAGAGATTTACACCGCTCAACAAAATAATGCAATGTTGATCAAACTGTTTCCTGCAAATATTCTTGGGCCGGAGTTTATGAGCTCTATCAAAGAACTCTTCCAGGGACAATTATTTATTCCAACAGGCGGTGTTGAAATTGTGAAAGAGAACATAGCAACATGGTTCAAAGCTGGTGTTTGCGCAGTTGGTATGGGCAGTAAACTCATCAGTAAAGCGGTGTTGGAAAACAAAAGCTACGATCTGCTGGAAAAGGAAACCAAACGTGCTTTGGAGTTGATCAAAGAGAGCAAGTAGAAAATATATCGGAAAGCCCTGGATCGTGTCCCCATGAAACGAGGCAACGAGAAATAAAAAATATTGTTTGTGTAAACAAACTGATTATAAATACAACGTAATGAAGCAACGCGTATTAAAAGTGCATCCGGATGATAATGTTCTGGTAGCACTTACGGACCTGAAAAAGGGCGAACAAATTGATTATAACGGAAATAGTTATACACTGCATGATGATGTTGCAGCCAAGCATAAATTTCTTACGGAAGACCTGAATCCGGGTGACTCCATTCACATGTATGGCGTGCTGGTGGGTAAGGCGCAGCAGCCTCTGCAAAAGGGAAGCCTGATCAGCATTGGCAACGTAAAACACGCTGCAAGCGATTTTACAACGGGTGACAGAAAAACGAATTGGGTAAAACCTGACGTTTCAAAATTTGCCAACCGTACATTCAACGGTTATCATCGCAACGACGGCAGTGTAGGTACAGGCAATTACTGGCTCGTTATACCAATGGTTTTTTGCGAGAACAGAAACCTTGAAGTACTGCAACAAGCGCTGGTAGAGGATTTGGGCTATGGTCGCAATGCAACTTACCAGTATCAGGCAAAACAACTGATCGATTTGTATAAAGCAGGTAAAAGCGTAGAAGATATTTTGCAGGCAGACATCAGCGCTGATTACACTAAGAGCAACAACAAACGTTTATTTGAAAATGTAACCGGAGTAAAGTTCCTTACACACGATGGTGGTTGCGGCGGCACAAGAGATGATTCAGACGCGTTGTGTGCATTGCTTGCAGGTTATATCACGCATCCGAATGTTGCCGGTGCCACAATAATGAGTCTTGGCTGTCAGCATGCGCAGGTCGACATTTTGAAAGAAGAAATTAAGAAACGTGTTACGGATTTCGATAAGCCGTTGTTTGTTTTGGAGCAACAGAAAATCGGAAAAGAATCCGACTTCATATCTGAAGCGATCAAACAAACTTTTGCGGGATTGATATTGGCCAACAAAAATGAAAGACAGCCTGCACCATTAAGCAAACTGTGCATTGGCCTGGAATGCGGCGGCTCTGACGGGTTCTCGGGTATCTCCGCAAATCCGGCCATTGGTTACACTTCCGATCTGCTGGTGGCTTTGGGCGGTTCTGTTATCTTATCTGAGTTTCCTGAATTGTGCGGTGTAGAACAAAATCTTAGTGACAGATGTGTTACGGTTGACATCGCTGATCGCTTCTCGCACCTTATGCGTACATACGATAGCAGAGCGAAAGCGGTAGGTTCAGGATTTGACATGAATCCTTCTCCGGGTAACATTAAAGACGGTTTGATCACAGATGCCATCAAGTCTGCCGGTGCAGCTAAGAAAGGCGGTACATCACCAGTTGTGGACGTATTGGATTATCCTGAAAAAGTTTCAAAACCGGGATTGAACTTATTATGTACTCCGGGTAATGATGTGGAGTCAACCACTGCAGAAGTTGCTTCCGGTGCTACTGTCGTATTGTTTACTACAGGTTTGGGCACGCCAACAGGTAACCCGGTAACACCTGTTGCCAAATTGGCGAGCAATACAAAACTGTACAACAAAATGCGTGACATTATCGACATCAACACAGGAACGATCATTGAAGGTGAAGAAACCATTCAGCAAGCAGGCGAAAGAATTTTGGAGTATGTGATCGGCATTGCCAGCGGCGAAATTGAAGTGGCAGCTGTACGTCACGGCCAGGATGATTTCATTCCGTGGAAACGTGGAGTGTCTCTGTAGGGAAGGAACGCAGATTTTCATGATTGTCATGATCTGTTATGATTTTATATAAAGAAGCCCTTGTTGAATTTACAACAAGGGCTTCTCTATTTTACATTGAACCGTTAACCTATCGAAAGATTATCTTTTTATGACTAATCCTTCACTTCAAATTTCAAAAATCATAACAATCATGAAAATCTGCGTTCTATTTTCCCCGGATCAAATTTTTCAACAATACCATTTGCCCCAGGTGATAATGTGCATGTTCTGCAATACCGTGTAACGATTTATAGGTTTGCGAATAGCCGGGCAAAATGGGTTCAAATAATTTCTCGTCAGGAATATTTTGTATTGCTTCTGCAAGTGCTACTGCAGAAGCAATATTTTTTTGTTTCAGTTCCTGCCACGCCGCTTCATCCTTCAGTGGCGGCATATCAAAGCCATTGGCATCATTGATTGCGGGCTCATTTCCCTGCAACCTTTTCAACATAACATCGTTATAAAAAGTTACGTGATACAATAAAGATGCGATGGTGTTTTTCGAGGCCTTTGTTTGCGTAACAGCCGTTTCAAAAGACACATCTTTTAAGGTGTCGGCAATAGTAACTTCTGTCCAGTTATCGCCGTTGTGGACGTCGAGAATGTGTTGTGCGATGAATTGATGTAACATAATTATGTTTTGAATTGCATCATTAAGTTATTAATTAGAACCTGCAATTCATAATCTGCATATGCAACTTTGCTTGTGATCTTAAACAAGGGGATAAACAAACACCTTCATATTTCTTGCATATTACAGTTCTCGATATTATTTTTAGTGACTGTAATTGTTAGACCCGCCAACCTGAAATATTTCACTTCTCTTTGAAGACTGCTTTTTCCGTTTCCGAACTGTGATGGTAACCTTAAACCTTGTTTTATGACGGAAAAATCTGCCAAAGCCCCCTTGTTGCGTAACCTGTATGCATTTATCGTTATAGTAGTATTGCTGCTCACGTTTCTTTTCCTTAATTATTTTGTTTTTATTCCGAGGCAGCAGGCAATTTTCAATAAGAACTCTTTTCGAATGCTGGAGCAGGCTTCAGTAGCTTTTGGGCAAAGTATCAATGCCAATAAAGAATATCTTTCTCAACGAAAGGACAGCTCCATTGTGAATCCTGTTATTGATACGCTTCAATTTAACCTTACGCATCCGGATGGACCCAGACAAGAAAAGCCAGATTCAGGTAAGATCGCTAAACTGTGGGATTTTCATTCTTCCCTGAAGTTGTTGTTGCGAAATTGTGTTGTTCCCGCGCAGAGTTTGCCAACACAAGCTAAAGTTATTTTTAGGAAGGACACTGTAACGATCAATGGAAAGTCTCTGTCACTAAGCGATGTTTTCAGGCCCATTCAAAAAATGAGTCAGCAAAGTTTCTCATATTTTATGGTGGTTCTAAAAGACACCAACGTGGCAGCAGATGTACCCAAAAAACAGAGAGGTGTAATCTTATACAAGTCCGCTGATTTGGCGATAGAGGATACTATTTATTTGGATTCTATTCTCAAGAGAGAGGTTTTTAGCGCAGCCTCCATATACGATGTTAAACTCGCTGGTGGAAATTATAAATTGTTTATGCAGCCGTTTTCTTACAACGATAATTTGTTTTACATGATGGGCTTTGTAGAGGCCCGGCATTACAAAATCGGTTTCAATTCTTCTTCATGGTCCTTATTGCTCATAGCAGGATTACTATTGCTTGTAATAATAAGTTTGCCTGTGCTCAAGATATTTCTTCTGGGAAAGCACGAAAACATTGTTGCCGCAGATGTAAGGATATTGATGGTGTCGATTATTGTAATGCCTGTCCTGGTTATTGTTTTTCTTCTTTCAATAAAGAATTACAAGGTGTTGGATGATATGTCAAATGCAATTTTAAAAGAGTTGCATAACCAGGTATCCAGAAATTTTACTAACGAAGTTATAGATGCAAAAAATCAGTTAAAGGCATACAATAAGCAAGTCGATACGCTGCACAAATTCAGTGAGATAGCCTATCCTGTCTACTATAAATTTTTTGATAACATTTCCTGGATTGATGAAAACGGTAACCAAATATTAAAATGGGATCTCTCCCAGAAGAAGAATGCATCGACTTTGCTCGATCTCAAAAAAAGAGAGTATTTCCAAAGTTTAATGAGCGGTAAAGGTTATGTTTTCAACGGTGACACCATTTATATACAGCCGGCTATTTCCTGGGCCACCGGAACATACACCGTAAATATTGCAATGCCGAGCCATTCGATTATCGACATCGACATAAATTGCCCTAAACCAGCAAAGGTTTGCGTCATCGCGTGCAATATGTATTCTGCATATTATCCGGCTACAACAAAGTACTATGATTTTTCAATTGTTGATATTAACGGGCAGGAGCTCTTTCACTCTGAGTCGTATCGTGCGTTACAGGAGAATTTGTTCAAAGAATGCAACAACGACGCTGCTGTAGTAAATGCAATAAAGAACAGGGATAGCGTGCTGTTGAACAATGTGAGTTTGTATGGAAGAGATGTTAAAATGCGTATCACACCGCTGGAAGGGTTGCCGTTTTTTCTCGTAAGCTACTATAGTAAAAGGGAGCAGAATTTTTTTGTTTATCACGTAGTATCTTTTTCATTTTTGACCATGTCTGTCTTGCTGGGCTTGTTATTTGCTTTTTTATATGGATACTATTTTTTCAACAAGAAAAATGTCCCGTTGTATTTTAATCCCCGTGATTCTGTGTGGATGAGACCTTCTGCAAATTATGGTGGCCTATATGATATGTTGCTTCCTTTTTTTAAAATGATGTTGTGTGTTTATTTAGTTGTAATACTGATTACAGGAGTAATAAGGTTTTGGATAAATCCAAACGCCCATATTGGTTGGTTGCTTTTGGGCACCACTTTTTTAACCAGTTTTGTAACGGTTACTGGTTATTATCTTATTAAGAAAGACTTCATGAACAAAACCCATAGTAGTCCCGAAAAACGTTATAAGTATATCAATACTTTAATAAAAAGCAGAAAAATAATTGGCTTGTTTATAATAGTGTTTATTGCCTTTTTATTTGGCATTGACAAATATGGTGAGAGTTGGCAGGAATGGATTTTTGTTTTGATGCTTTTGCCGGTTGCTATGGGGATATACTATATTGACAAAGTGAAGCATTTCTTTTCAAGTATTAATAAAATAGCGTTCGATCGGATCTATAAAGTTATAGATCAAAGCCGGCAGAAGAAAAGAGAAGAAGATAAGCCATCTTATTTCCGCCAGTATATCTGGAACGTATCCCTTGCGATTATGCTGATCAGTTTTATTCCCGCTTATATTTTATACCAATATGGATTTGAGCATGAAAAAGTACTGCAGATAAAATCACGGCAAATGTATCTCGCAAATGAGATTGTAAACAGGAACAAGATGATGGATTCTCTGTATTTACTTTCCAGGATCAGCAGATACAATTCAACAGGTGACGTAGCATTTAGAGATAGCCTAAAATATGGCCGGTCGTATGGAGTATATTCCGCTTTTAGCGGTATTCAGCCGAAGGATACCGTATCGCAGGAATCGCCTTTGAGAGATTGTGATGGCTTTTACAGAGGCATTACCAGCTTCCTTTTTATGCCCGCAGATCATGTCGACTTTTTTAACGAGTCTTATTATCATCAATGGTTGGAACCCGATGATTCCGGACATCTTAGCTTGCTATTCAATGAAGTAGCAGCTGGTGAGAAGAAATATTTAGAAATCAAAACGAATGTTAAACAAACAGGTCTTGATCTTTTTTTGACGCCGAACAGCTGGTTCAATTGGGCGCTGATACTTACTCTTTTTGTGTTTCTGTTACTGCATTACAAAGTAATAAAATCGCTGGGCACAAGGTTGTTCCTAATAAATCTTTCATCTGAGTATGCAAAATGTCCTGTGGAGGCGCAGTGGATAGCGGACACGATAGATATGTTTTCAACAAAGAAAACGGATGCTAAAGCAGTTGCTGATGATTCGGATAAGAAGCTGACCTCATACGAGGAACTCTGCAACAAAGAAGACGATCTGGCAAAGAAAAAGAAATACGTTGAAATTCTTAAAATGCAACAAATTCATTCCAAGAGCTATGAAAAAATATGGAACAAATGCAGCAACTTGGAAAAGTATCTCATGTACGATATGGCACTCGATGGTTTCACCAATTATAAGAATCCGGATATTTTGTTTAACCTTTTTACGAGAGGATTGTTGCGGCAGGATGATGAGAATGGGGGATTCATGCTTATGACATACAGTTTCAGGAATTACCTGATCAGTAAAGCCGGTTCAAGTGAAGTTGAAGCACTTCGAAAGGAAATGAGCAAGGGTGGCACCTGGAGAATGGTACAGAATGCATTCTTCGCGATTCTTATCATCATATTTGCATATTTGGTAATCACGCAACAAGAGTTCTCAACACGGATCATTGCAATAGTAACTGGTCTTGTTACACTTATTCCTTCACTAATTCGATTGTTTGATAAAAAAACAGCAACTACCTAGCGATCTAAAACAATCGCTGCGAAAGCATTTAAAGCTTGCATTTTACACTCCTGAATGTTAACTTTAGAGAGTATAGCTCCCTGCTTCTTAGGCTTCACATCCATCCCTTACATTAGAAGACAATTTCGGTTTTTCAATCCTTACTTTTTTATTACTAACCATATTAAATTATGCCTAAGGATAACTCAAAGGGTCCTTTGCTGCGCAATACGTATATCCTGCTTTCAATCATTGCATTGTTGGGGGCCTTTATTGCATTGAATTATCTCGTATTTATTCCCCGCCAGCAAAGTGAGTTTAACAAAAAAGCTTTTCGCATTATGCACGAGGAGGCAGATGACTTTACGCAGCGCGTGAAGGCCTATGCAGACTATTTTCAAAAGAATCATGACCAGACAAAAGTTTTCAAAGGCGACACCACAAAATGGAGCCTCTACACACACGATCCGGCCTCAGCGGGAAAACGCATCCGGAGCCTGGTAACCGTGAATGAACTGTCAAGTTCCGCTAAAAATGACACCTGTACTATTGAGTTTGTTACAGATTCCGTGATCTTCCGGTATACAAAAAATGCATCAGATACCAATCGTGTCAATAATCACGACGTGTTGGTAAAATCAATAGATGAGATCGTTCAGCCAATACAGGCAATGCATCAGCAAACTTTTGACTACATATTGCTGATCAAAAAAGTGAGAGATACTTCCACTCCGGGAAAATGGCGCTCGGAAAGACTGATTTATAAATCTCCGGGGCTTGCAATTGACAATAGTATTTACATTGACTCATTGATGAAGAAGGATGCTTTCCGTTTTGCTACTATTCACGATATGGACGTGGAGGGAGCCAAGTATAAAGTTTTCTTATTGCCGTTTGCGCTCAATGGTCAATATTTTTACTTAGCCGGCTTTATAGAAGATCAGGGATACAAGATAGGCGTAACCTCATCATCGTCATGGGCATATTTGTTGATTATTGTGCTGCTGTTGTCGATCATTATTAATCTTCCTACACTCAAGCTTTTTTTGCTTGGCAAGCAGGAAAATATTGTTATTACGGATGTTCGTATGTTGATGGTGTCGCTAACGGTTGCTCCTGTGTTCTTTGTAATGGCGTTGCTGATTGTAAAAGCCTACAGCATTAGCGACAGGATATCGGATCAGATAATGGTGGATTTGCACGCGCAGATCAAGCGGAACTTTTCGCGTGAACTCGATAGCATGGTTGCACAGCTCAAAGAGTTTGATCATAATATTGATGGAAATGATTTTTCGTTGTACGACACTACACTAAAGATTGCGCCCTCTGATGCTTTTTTTTACCCGCGTACTTATAAGCTGCTTGACAATGTAAGTTGGGTGGAAAAAAATGGAACCCAAATTGCCAAGTGGAGTTTTCTTAAAAGCAATGCAATCAGTTTTCTCAACGTTTCTGCACGTGAGTACTTCAAGGCAATAAGGTTTGGAAAGGGCTTTGTGATGAACAAGGACTCTATTTTTATTCAACCTACATTGTCATGGTCAAGTGGAGAATATTCGGTAAACGTTGCAATACCAAGCCACAAAGAGTTTGATGTAGGTAATGAAAAAAAACAAGCCATTCTTGTAACGTTGGGCAGTATCATGTATTCCACCTACAATCCTGTATTGCCGAGGCCCTACAGCTTTGCTATTGTTGATAAAGAAGGAAACGTATTGTTTCATTCACAATCGGACAGGGCATTGCATGAGAATCTATTTGATGAATGCAACAATAACCCGGAAGTGATAAATGCTGTTCAGCACAACGACAGCGTGTTTGTTCCTTCTGTGAATATTTATGACAACGATGTTAAAATGTTGATCACGCCTATTAAAGGATTGCCATTTTATCTTGCCGGTTTTTACAACAAGCGTGAGCAAAATTATTTTGTGTACCACATCTCCGCATTTTCTTTTGTATGCATAAGTGTTGTGCTGATCGCATTGTTGTTCTTTTTGTATTTGTATTATTTGGTGGGAAGAAAAGTTTCGCCGCTGTTGTTTTCCCCCGGAGAATCTGACTGGATGAAGCCTGCTATAAGAAAAGAGTTGTACTATAAAAAACTCGTCGTGTTTTTTGTATTGCTCATGGCATTGATTGTGCTTGTATCGATCGTTATTTTCGAATTTTGCAATGCACATTGGTTGATCCTTGATATGGCTGTTCTTTCGTGTTTCCTCGCTGTTACCGGCTATTACATCATGAAGAAAGGCGTGCCGGCGAACAGACGTGCTGAAAATATAGGTCTTCGCAAACTTTTGTATCCGCACAGCAAAATCTTGCTGTTTTTTGCACTCGTATTGTTTACAATTTCTCTTGTAATTGTTTTCTATACAGGAAGTTTATGGTGGCTAACTATTCCATGGATATTCTCTATCATAGTGCTGTCGGCCGTTTTCAAGATCGGGAGCATACCGCACTTCAGGTTTATGAATAAGGATTATTTGCAGCATTATGTGTGGGCCATTTTCCTGTCCATCATTTTAATAAGCGTATTGCCTACTTTTATTTTCTTCAAATATGCGTTAGAACATGAGAAATATTTGCAGGTAAAGTCACGGCAAATTTATTTAGCTGAGCGAATTGTCGATCGCAGTTCCTTTATCGATTCGGCTTTTAGTCTTACAAAACTTTCGAAATACCATCAACCGGAAGATTCGATTTTTGAAAACAATGTAAAATACAAGATGGGTTACGGCATTTATTCGGCCTTCAGTAATGTGCATGATGCGATTAGCCCTGAACTACCAAAAATCCCAAACACCGTAGATAGCTTTTATAAAGTGGTCACACAATTTCTTTTTCTGCCAAGTGACCATTCTGATTTTTTTAATAACACGCCTTACTATGGATGGTCAGACAGAGTGAGTAATAACACCGTTAAGTTTTATTATAAAAAAGACATTAACAGTAATAATAACAATGCATTGTTGATTGAAACGAGTTTGCTCGGGCTTGATTTTAACCTGGTGTCGGATCTCTTCAAAAGCTTTCTTGGATGGATATTGCTTTCAATATTTGTTACTGCACTCATTGTTCATTTTCGTGTAATCAAGGCGCTGGCAAGGCGTGTGTTCCTTAATGAGTTTCCCGGAATAGATATCAGCGATCACACTGATAAGCTTTGGATCGACAGGCATGTAAATCTTAAAAACGTGGCCGAGCATGACATGGATTTTTTACAGGATGTAGTACGGGCGCATCATCGGAGAAAACTTGAAGAAGCTGGTGAAGAAGAGAAGGAAGATGCAAATACAAATGGTGACAAATTGTTAAGGCATGAAAAGTTCACCATTTCTCATAGCCACATTTACGGTTACGAATCAGAAGAAATGGAGAAGAGCAACTATGCAAATATCCTGAGAATGCAGACTGTGCTTGCTCCAACATACGACGACATTTGGAAAGAATTGTCAGAAAAGGAAAAATTCATTCTGTTTGATTTTGCATTGGATGGATTTACCAACTACAAAAATCCTGACACGCTCTACGGTTTGTTTAAGAAAGGATTGCTTCGCCAGGACAGGGAAAATGGTGGTCTGATATTGATGACCTATAGTTTCAGAAATTATCTTATCAGCAAATCAGATACACCGGAAATAGAAAGACTGCGAAGAATTGTAAACCGAGGCGGCACATGGAAGTTGATACAGAATATTTTCTTTGTCACTTTGCTGATGGTCTTTGCATATCTCATCATCACCCGCCAGGAGATCTCTACAAAAATTGCGGCCATCATTTCTGGTCTGGTCTCATTGGTGCCCGCATTGATAAAATTGTTTGACAGGAAGACCGCGGATAGCACGGAAAAAAATTGAAAATTGAAAGTTGAAAATTGAAAATGCTTTAAGGTCTAATTTCTCGGAGCGTATTGAAACGACCATACTGATCGATCATTTCACTTTCAATTTTCAACTTTCAATTTTCAATTAAATCAGCACTCGCTCAAGCTCAGCGGTATATGCACCGCCAGTCCGCCGTCAGCGGTTTCTTTGTATTTGCTGTCCATGTCTAGAGCGGTTTCCCACATAGTTTTTACAACAGTATCGAGTGAAACTTTTGCGAAGTCAGGAGCGCTTTGCAATGCCAGAGATGAGGCGGTAATTGCTTTGATGGCGCCCATTGTATTTCTTTCAATACAAGGCACCTGCACAAGACCTCCGATAGGATCGCAGGTAAGTCCAAGGTGATGTTCCATTGCAATTTCTGCGGCCATCAATGCCTGGCGCTGTGTGCCACCGCGGCATTCTGTAAGTGCGGCAGCGGCCATTGCAGATGATACGCCAATCTCCGCCTGGCATCCGCCCATTGCTGCAGAAATAGTAGCGCCTTTTTTAAAGATGCTTCCCACTTCAGAAGCCGTTAACATAAACTGAATGATCTTGTCATCATTCAAAGCGTTGTCTGTAACAATAAAATATTGCAATACGGCAGGAATAACACCTGCTGCACCGTTTGTAGGAGCGGTTACCACGCGGCCAAATGAGGCATTTTCTTCATTTACCGCTAAAGCAAAACAACTTACCCAATCAAGCACATATTTAAAATCATTGCCACCTGCACGGATCGCGTCTACCCAACTTTCATAATCGTTGTAAGGGCGACCGGCAATTAATTTTTTATTCAGATCAGCGGCTCTTCTTTTTACAAGCAAACCACCGGGCAGCATGCCTTGTTGGTGACAACCGCGGTAGATGGATTCGCGCATCGCTTTCCAGATTTTCAAAATACCGTTGCGTGTCTCAGCTTCGCTGCGCCATGCGTTTTCATTTTCCATTACCACTTCATGAATCGCAAGTCCGGTTTTCATGCACCAGTGCGACAGGTCCTCACTTTTGTCAATTGGGAAGGGCAGTTGAACGATGTCGTTTGAAGCGATCGATTCATTTTCCTTTACTACAAAACCTCCACCGACAGAGTAGTAGGTTTCGCAAATGTTATTGCCATCTTCAAAAGTTGCAAGGAAACTTAAAGCGTTTGGATGGTAGGGAAGCGATTCGTTGAAAAGAAATGTAAGATCATCGGCAACAACGAAGCCGATTTTGTGCGAACCATCCAGTGTTAAACTGCAATCGTTTTTTATTGCGAGTACTTTGTTGTTGATCTCGTTTACGTCAATCGTTACCGGGTCCTCGCCGCAAAGGCCCAGCAATACGGCAACATCAGTTCCGTGCCCCTTGCCGGTTTTGGCAAGAGAACCGTATAGCAATACTTTCAGTGATTTTACTTTATCTAGTTTACCCTGGTTTTTCAGCGATTGAAGGAATTGCAGTGCAGCCTTCCATGGTCCCAAAGTGTGTGAACTGGACGGACCCACGCCAATTTTAAATATGTCAAATACGGATATTGCCTCTCTCAATGTTTAATTTTTTTGCAAAATAAGAAAGTGTGATGAATACATATTTTCCTAATGTGCATACGTTACAAAAAAACAGGCAAACAGCAGGTTTTTAGTCACAAAAAAGTCCCGCAAAGCGGGACTAAATCAATTAATAAGAAGATCTATTGAACGTTTAATAATTCTATGTCAAAAACGAGAATGGAATTTGCGGGTACTTTCACATTGTTACTTGCATCATAAATGGGAGTACAGCCATAGCCGTAAGAAGAGGGGAGGATGAGTTTTATTTTTCCTCCTTTTTTAATAAGCGGCAAGCCTATCTGAAAGCCGGTAACAAGGCTGGTCATGGGCCATTCCTTATTTGACGCGCTGTCGCAAACAACATTGCTAAGCAACTTGCCGATATAATTGATAGTTACTTTTGAAGTATTGCTGGGAGAAATACCGGCACCGGGAGCAAGGATCTGGTAATAAATGCCCGAATTATCGCGACTCGCAGTAATGCCATTTTCAGAAATATATTTTAGAATATCCGGTTCTTCTTGTGTAACAGGAACCGGGTTGCATGATTTATTTTTTTTCGAGCAACTCGCAGTAACCATCATCAACAGGGCCAGGATCGATAAGCACGAAACAATTCTCTTCATTTATAGTAAGTATTGGAGTAGTAAGATACAACAATATGACAAATGAGCGTGGCGGAAAGCTGCGCGGCGTTACAGAATGTGGCAATTTGAAAATTTGAAAATTTGAAAATGAAGGGTGCATCAATTGTAATTGCCAAAAAAAAATTTAGGCAATTGAATTATACAGATAATCCAATTCTGCAACCTCATAAGGAACACTGCACAGAAAGCATTCTCAAATTTTCAAATTTTCAAATTGCCAGATTTTTCCTCCTGCGCTCTCTTTGCCACAAACTCCTTATATCGCTGCTCGTTCATATCCCACTGGTGGCGCTTGTAAAAAATAGCTACGAATGTAATGATGATGAGAAGGGCAATCACGAGTACCATTGGGTTGAATTCTGCCATGGCTGTCATTTGCGCCCTTTTGTACCAGCCCGAAGAAAAATTAATGGCGATGGGAACCGCAAACGCAAGGCCGATTGGCAAACCTATGTACCATTGCTTTGTTACCTTCTTTTCTTTCTCCCTGTTTTTCTGCCAATATTCTATGAATCGCAGCTCGTGATCAGTCATCAGATTTTTTTGCAAAGATACCGGGTAAGTAAAAAGTAAAAAGTAAAAATTCAAAAGTAAAAACCTTAGTGCGACTGCATCAGAACTTTTGACTTTTTCCTTTTGACTTTTGCCTTAACGCCCCCAAATGCAGTAAAATCAAGGATTTCTTTTTATATATCTGTTATAAATCAATCGCTTAACGTATTTTTACTGTAAATTGTAAAAGAAAAAGCCAATACTTTGAAACTAGATATATTATTTTCCCAATACTTGTACCAGAACAAAAAACTGGTTTTGCCAGGAATAGGCACGTTCACGCTTGATCCTGCGGCAGCCATTCCAGATGAAACAGACAAGCAGCGCAGTGCGGTTACGGGCATCACATACGACTCAAAAGCTGCCCCCAAAATAGAAGAAGATCTGATTGAATTTATTCGCAGTCATACCGGTAAAATACGTCCGCTGGCTATATCAGATATTGAGTCTTACATTTCTTTAAGTTCGCAATTACTCAATATTGGTAACCCGCTGTATATCGATGGCATCGGCACTTTAATAAAGGGTAAAGATGGTCGATTGAGCTTTACACCAGGTAGTTATGCGTCTACCAAATTAGAAGATCTTACAGTAATAAGAGAGTCAACTGAACCAAGGCGACACGACGAAACTTTCACAAGGCGCGAGCCTTCCGGTGGTAATGCCCGCCAGCTTTTGATAGGTATTGCGGCGTTGGTTACTCTTGGTATTATTGGAGGCGGTGCGTATTATTTGTATCAAAGCAATGCGCACAAGAAAACCACTGAAACCGGGCTGAATGATACCGTTGCGAATTCTGTAGTAACAGATTCTTCAAACAGAGGCAGTGGCAATGTTTATATGCCCGATAGCAACCTGATCGCGAAAGACAGCGCCGCAATCAAAAGAAGGGCAGATAGTTTGGCAACTTCACAACAGCCGGATTTAAATGGCAAAATGCCTTTGAAATATGTGTTGGAAGTAACTGCCAACAAAAACAGGGCATTGAGAAGATATGCGCAGTTGATAGATAATGGCAACAAAATTCAAATGGATGTAGCACCGGATTCTTCCAGCTTCAAATTGTATTTTGTAATTCCTTCTGCGTACAGTGATACCATTCATATCAAAGATTCACTGACACGCTTTTTCCTGAATAAAGTGCGAATTGAAAAATAATGAGTAATCACCAACTCCGGTCAGCCACATATTGGATAGAAAAGCTGCAACTGCAGCAACATATTGAAGGCGGCGCATTTAAAGAAGTGTACAGATCGGAGATGGTTATTCCCCAGGCTGTGTTGTCAGAAGATTTTAAAGGAAATCGCAACGCAGGAACGAGTATATATTTTTTGTTACAACAGGGCCAGTTTTCAGCGTTGCATAAAATTGCTTCCGATGAAATCTGGCATTTTTATTACGGCGATCCACTTATTGTTTACGAAATTACTAGATCCGGCGAACTGATCGAACACAAGCTCGGTGCCAATTTCGAAGCCGGAGAAAGATTTCAGTGTGTTGTAAAAGCCGGCAGCTGGTTTGGTGCGCAACCGGCACAGGGAAGTTCATATTCGCTCGTTGGTTGCACTGTGGCCCCCGGCTTCGATTTCGCCGATTTTGAATTAGCCACCAAGGAGAGTTTACTCCTCCAATATCCCCATTTGAGTAATGTGATTAGCCTGCTTTGCAGATAAATTAAGAATTAAGAATTAAGAATTAAGAATTAGGAATTAAGAATTGTTTGTGTGCTGCATGTTGACTGCTATTGCAATCTGTCTTCTTTTCGGCATTAATGGACGTTGCATTTGCTTACAGTATTCCACAGAATGAATTCTTAATTCCTAATTCTTAATTAAAACAAAAAAGCCGATCAAACGACCGGCAATTCTCAAGAATAGGTTAATGGTAAAAATGGTTTCGAAAAGTAATTTGAAGTAAGCCAGAGATAAGGTTCAATAAGTCAAGGTATAATGGCTATGAGTATTTAAAATAGAACCCGGTCCTTATGTGACAGGTTGTTACATTCCGGCAAATCCGGATGTTTCAACTTTAATCCCTCAAGCACTTTTGACTGCTCCTTCATTGGTCTCACTGTGGCCTGCTTCTCAGGGTACATTATTACTTTTAGTACCGTATTACCTTTTGGAGGCATGTAGTCATTAATTTTAATGATGTTTGATTTCATGTCTTTTAAAGCTAAAATTCTATGCCCAAAAGCTGCCCTTGAAAATGTGTTTCTACTGAGCATTATTTTCTACAAACAAATTTTATCAATGGGTAAAAAATGTTGTAGCCACGGCAGAAACCTTTTTACGAAATAATTGTAGAAATAAATGCACAGGTTGTTGCTGAGCTTATGCAACCATTTGCAAAAAGGTTTGTCTTTAGGCGGTCTGTTAATTGCTTTGTTTCAACGATAAAGAACTATTTTTTATAATGATATGGTTTTGAAGAAACTCAATTTTAATACTGCTTTTATCAAAAAAACGATCCGTATTATTTTAAGAATAGTCGTGGGGCTTATTATCTTTTTCGTGCTTATTGTTGTGCTTATTCTCACACCTCCTGTTCAGCAATTTATTAAAGGGAAAGCAGAGACTTATCTACAGAAAAAGCTAAAAACAAAAGTTTCGGTGGGCCGCATATACATAGGATTGCCAAAAAGTGTGGTGCTTGAAAATATTTATCTTGAAGATCGCGCAAAAGACACTTTGTTGTATGGAGGGAAAATAAGTGTAGATATAGCGTTGTTTAAATTGCTCAAAAGTGATATCGAGGTAAATAATATCGAGCTCGACAACATTACCGCAAAAGTAAAACGCACACTGCCGGATACGACTTTCAATTTCCAGTTTATCATAGATGCGTTCACGAGCAAAGAGCCTGCGAAACCAAAAGATACAACGGCGTCGTCAACTAAGATTTCTTTAAACAAAATTGCCCTCAATAAAATTCGCGTCGTATATAAAGATGCGGTAACCGGCAACGATGTGGAGCTTTGGTTGAATCACTTCGATACGAAGATTGACAAATTTGATCTGGATAAAAAAGACTTCGACATTCCCCGAATCAATCTCGATGGATTATCAGGAAAGATTTATCAAAGCAAACCTTTGGTGAAATCTGAGCCATCGGAAAAAGATGTCCAGGATGCACAGAAACCCTCCGCTGTTTCTATTGCTCTTAAGAATATAGACATCACGAAAATAAATGTTGATTTCAGAAATGACGTGTCTGCATTTTATACAAATCTTAATCTTACAAAGCTTAATGTAGGCGTAGAGAAAATTGATCTGCAAAAAAAGATCATTCAGTTAAAAGAAGTGACGCTTCAGCAAACAACTGCAGATATACGGTTAGGAAAGAAAGAAGAGGCAAAAGTGGTAGCGAAAGAAGCGAAGCAGGAAGTCGTCGCACAAAAGGAAGCAGGCTGGAACGTAAGCGTGGCGAATATTTCACTCGATCAAAACAATATTAAGTTTGATAACGATAATAATCCCCGTCAGAAATATGGCATGGATTACGGCCACATTAAAGCAGACTCACTCACACTTCATGTGGATGCGTTTGTGTACAACGATGATAAGATTGCTGGCACCATCACAAAAGGAAGTTTGAAAGAACAAAGCGGTTTTGTCTTGCAACAATTGCAAACCGAATTTTTATATGGCTCCAAAGAATCTCATCTCAAAGGACTGTACCTTAAAACACCTGGAACGGAACTACGAAGAGAAGCTACTATATACTATTCATCAATCGAGGCGCTGGCAAAAGATCTGAAAAATTTGCAACTCGATTTAAACCTGCAAAACAGCCGTGTGCAGGTAAAAGATATTCTCACCTTTGTGCCGGATTTGCGCAAGCAGCCTGCATTTGCTGATCCATCAAAAACATGGTTCCTGAATGGAATTGTTAGAGGAAAATTGTCAAACCTCACCATTCCTAAATTGCAAGTGAGCGGTTTAAATGAAACATCTGTTGACGTAAGCTGCACACTAAAAGGTTTGCCTGATGTAAAAAATATTGCGGCAAATCTTACCATCAATAAAATAACAACCAGTAAAAAAGATCTTGATCTTTTTTTACCACCCAATACTTTACCGAAAAATATTACACTGCCTGACAAGATCGCATTGCAGGGAAAATTTTCCGGAGGCATGACGGCTGCAAATGCTGATCTGTTACTTACCACCAATCTTGGCTCCGCAAAAGTAAAAGGACAGGGAAGAAATTTTACGGACAAAAACAAAGCAGTGTACGACGTAGTGGTAGAAACAAGATCGCTCGATATTGGTACCATTTTACAGAACAAAGAAATGCTCGGCAAATTCACACTGACAGCCAGCGCCAAAGGAACGGGATACAACCCGAAAACCGCAAATGCAGTAGTGAAAGGTACTTTGAAGAGCGGTGAGATAAAAAAGTATGAGTACAAAAACTTAAATTTCAATGCAGCGATTGCTGATCAATTGCTAAAGGCAGACGCATCGATCCACGATCAGAATATTGACATCACTTTAGAAGGTGAAGGAAATTTTGCGGCCAATGATCCCGCAGCAAAATTTCACATTATGGTTGATAGTGTGAAAACGGCGCAATTGCATTTTACAACAGATTCGATCATTTACAGAGGCGAGATCACGGGTGATTTTCCAAGAGTGAATATTGATAGTTTGGAGGGAGAAGCGTCTATTACAAAATCATTGCTCGTCATGAGCGGTAGGCGTGTGCAAATGGACAGCATCATTTTGGCTTCTGGAAAAACAGACAGCGACCAGTTTGTAACGTTGCGCAGTGATATAGCAGATCTGCAGTTGCGTGGAAAATATTATCTATCGGAAGTGGCGACAGTTTTTCAGCAAGCCATTCAGCCTTATTTCGCCATCATGCATGATACAGCGATGAAAAAACTAAGGCCGTATGATTTTACTTTAACAGGAGCAGTAAGAAACAATAAAACCTTGCAGGCTTTCGAGCCTAATCTTAAAGATCTGCGCGACATTACGCTGCGCAGTCATTTTTCTGAACCTGAGTGGAGAGTGCATATGGAAGCGCCTTCAATTATTTACGGAACGGATACGGTTCAAAACTTTGTGCTAAAAGCAGGAAACATAGACAGCGCGGCATTGGTGACAATTGGTGTGCAAAAAGTAATGATCGGCAAAAGCGTTTCTATGAATGGCATTACGATCAATAGTAAATTGGAGGACAACAAGATCAATGCAAGAATTGGTATAAAAGACAAGGTTGGAAAGCAAAAATATTTCTTCGATCTCGACTTTCAACAACCACAAAAAGATGATTATGTTTTTTCTCTGAGAAAAGATTCGCTGCTGCTTAACTACGCTAAGTGGAGCACGACTGATAGCAATCGTATTTCTTATGGTAAAACAGGTATCAACGTAAAAGATTTTGAACTAAGCAATGGTAATCAAAAGCTAAGCATCAAAAGTGAAACGGAAGAAAAAAATGCGCCGCTGCTGGTTGATTTCAACAACTTCCGCATTGCTACGCTAACCGGCTTTGTGCAGACAGATTCTTTATTTGCCGATGGCGTGTTGAATGGAAATGTGAAGGTGAATGATGTTACGGGAAAAATGAATTTCGTTAGCGATCTTACCATTACTGATTTCCAGATGCGCAAAGATACTGTTGGCAATATCGCCATTAAGGTAAACAATACAACTGAGAATGCGTTGGATGCAGATGTTGCCATTACAGGAAGAGGAAATGATGTTACTTTAAAAGGGCAATATTATTTAACGCCTGTTAATAACAATGATTTTCATTTTGATCTGGTGATGAATAAACTGCAGATCAACACCATTGAAGGCGCCACAATGGGGGCGATCACAAGATCATCAGGAACATTGTCGGGCAAGTTTGATGTGTCCGGAACTGCCAGCCAGCCTGCCATTGACGGGGATCTCGTTTTTAATAAAGCAGCATTCAACTTAACAATGTTGAACAACTACTTTATGATTCCAGGAGATACCGTTGCCATAGATAAGGAAGGTATTCACCTGGATACATTTACCATACTCGATTCCGCAAGCAACAAGTTTACGATGGATGGCGATGCGTTGACTTCGAATTTGCGCAACTATAATTTTGACCTTGGCATCCGTTCGAAGAATTTCCGCGCTTTGAATACAACCAAGAAAGACAACAAGCTTTATTACGGACAGATCTATCTTACCACAAACCTGAATGTAAAAGGCACGGAGAGTTCGCCTAAGGTGGATGGAACGATTACCATTGAGGATAAAACAAAGCTGACAGTGGTCCTTCCGCAAAATGAGCCCGGAATGGAGAATAGAGATGGTGTGGTGAATTTTATAGATATGGATGCGCCGGAAAATGATTCTTTATTTCTCGATAAAATGGATTCTCTGAACACTTCATCTCTGCGCGATTTTGATGTTAACGTGAACATACAAATAAAGAAAGAGGCAGAGTTGAGTTTGGTCATCGACGAAGGCAACGGAGACTTTCTGAGCCTGAAAGGTGAAGCAACACTCAACGGAGGCATTGATAAAAGTGGAAAGGTTACGCTCACAGGTTCTTACGAATTGGATGCTGGTTCTTACGAACTCACCTTCAATATGATCCACCGGAAATTTGATATACAAAAAGGTAGTCGTCTGACATGGACAGGCGAACCCACCAGTGCAGACGTAGACATTACTGCCGTATATATATCCCGTGCTGCGCCTATAGATCTTGTGCAGCAACAGATATCTGATATGACAGCTTCGCAGCAAACGGTGTATAGGCAAAAGCTTCCGTTTAGAGTATTGCTAAACATGAAAGGAGACCTAATGAAACCGTTGATCACTTTTGATGTTCAATTGCCTGAAAACGATAACTACGGTGTTAACAGAGATGTTGTAACTACGGTGAACAACAAACTCTTTATTCTAAGACAAGATCCTTCAGAAATCAACAAGCAGGTTTTTGCTTTGCTTTTGCTCAACAGGTTTGTACAGGATAATCCATTTGAATCAAGTGCTGGCGGCATGACGGCAGAGGGTTTTGCGAGGCAGAGTGTGAGTAAACTCATCACAGACCAGTTGAATCAATTCGCTTCGGATCTGATCAATTTTGTTGACATCAATTTTGATGTGCAATCAGAAGAAGATTATTCCACCGGAACAGAACAACAAAAAACAGACTTGAATGTGAACGTGTCAAAACGTTTGTTGAATGACAGATTGGTCGTTTCCGTTGGTAGCAACTTCCAGCTGGAAGGTCCGCAGGCAGCCACACAAAATGCAGCCTCAATGCTGAGCAATATTTCAGCGGCTTACAAGCTCAGCAAAGACGGGCGATACATGGTGCGTGTGTATCAGCGAAGCGATTACCAGGGCGTGCTTGAGGGCTATGTAGTGGAGACAGGTATTGGGTTCATCATCACAATTGATTACAACAAGTTCAAAGATATTTTTAAAAAGAAGAAGCAAAGACAGGATGCGGAGATGCAGAATTCGGGGAAGAAAAAGAAAGCAGGCAGTTAGGGAAGATGCTTCGCATCTTGATTTTTACCACAGAGGTAACGGAGGTTTTTTTCGCAGAGGAAATGAGAAGCGCCTCTGGAATTAGTGAATATAAAGAGAGTACGGAAAAAAGAAAGGAGGAGATTTCTTTTCCTTCTTTTTGCAGTACACCATTTTGTTTGTGAAGTTCATCTCCGTTTCCTCTGTGAAAAGAACTCCTTGACTCTGTGGTAAATTAAAAACGCAAAGCGTTTCAAAAAAAGAACATGAAATTTTTCGCGCTATACATTATTTTGATTGGTGTTTTCATCATTTCATCGTGCAGTAATACAAAGTATTTGCCGGAGGGCGAAGCGTTGTATACTGGCTCGAAGATTAAGGTGGTGGATTCTGTTTATTCAAAGAAAAAGAAAAAGGAAATTAAAGAACAGGCTGAAGATCTTACAAGACCCAAGCCCAATAAAAAGATTCTTGGTTTGCGTGTAAAACTATACGCTTATAACATCGCTGGGAAAAATCGCACGAGTGAAAAGGGTTTGTTTGGCTGGCTCAAGTTTAAATTTGGCGAACCTCCAGTGTTGATGAGCAGCGTAAACCTTGGCATCAACGAACAAATACTGGCGAATCATTTACAGAACAAAGGATTTTTTCAGGCTGCTGTAAAAGGCGACACCGTTATAAAAAGGAAAAAAGGAGAAGCTATTTATACCGTAGTTCCTGGTGTGCAATACACCATTAACGAAGTGAAGTTTGATGTTGATAGCAGCGACTTGAAAAAGGCAATTGTCCGTACTACACGAAGAACGTTGCTAAAAAAAGGAGACCCTTACGATCTTGATGTAATAAAAGCAGAAAGAGAACGCATTGATACACGTCTCAAGAACAAAGGCTTCTATTATTTCAACCAGGATTTTATCATTGTGGATGTTGATAGTACCATTGGCAAAAACCAGGTGAACATGTACGTACGGGTGAAGAGCGGAACACCTTCCGCAGCAAAGGAGATTTACCGAATCAACGATATTTTCATCTATCCTAGTTATAGATTGAACAATGTGAATCCCGCCGATACTTCCGCGAAGAATGCATTTTATTATAAAGGTTATTATGTTGTAGATAGAAAGCATTTGTACAGACCGCAGATGTTTGAGCGGGCAATGCTTTTCAAGAAAGACAGTATTTACAACAGAAGAGATCATAACCAAACACTGCAGAGATTGACAAGTCTTGGCTTGTTCAAATTTGTAAAGAATCGATTTGAAGATGCACCAAATGTGGATTCGCCGAAGTTGAATACTTACTACTATCTCACACCATATCCTAAAAAATCTATCAACACAGAAATAGCAGGCACGACAAAATCAAACGATCTCACTGGTTCTCAGATTACCGTTGCATGGAAAAACAGGAACACTTTTAAAGGAGGCGAGCTATTTACGGTAAAAGCATATGGTGGCTTTGAAATTCAATATGGCGGCCAGTTTAACGGATACAATACGTTCCGGTATGGCATAGAAGGAACATTGTCTTTTCCTCAATTTATAGTGCCGGTGTTCAAGCTCAACACCAGCGGTGGTTATGTGCCAAAAACAAATATTACGCTGGGCTATGACTGGTTAAATAAACAAAAACAATACACGCTGAATTCGTTTCGAGTGGCTTACGGTTATGTGTGGAAAGAGACACTGGCAAAGGAGCACCAGCTCTATCCAATCAGCGTAAACTATGTACAGCCCATAAATGTAACTGATCAATATCGTGACAGTGCAAGCAGAAATGTGACCTTGCAAAAAGCAATAGAAAAACAATTTATCCTTGGCTCTACTTATTCTTACACCTACAACACCTTACTGACGTCGAGACAGAAAGACGGACTTTATTTCAGAGGCGGCGTTGATCTTTCAGGAAATATTGTTGGGTTGTTTACAAAGAATGATATAAAAAACGGAGACACTGCTAAAATCTTCAATGCACCGTTTTCACAGTACGCCCGTTTTGATGCAGATTTCAGGGTGTATCATAAAATGGGAAAGACCACCATTTGGGCCAACCGAATATTTGCTGGCGTCGGTTTTCCCTATAAGAACTCAAGTTCTTTGCCTTACGTAAAACAATTCTTCGCCGGTGGTAATAATAGCTTGCGGGGTTTCAGGAGCCGTTCCATTGGGCCGGGATCATATATTTATCCGGATACAACCGGTTTTTACCCCGATCAAAGTGGCGATATAAGACTGGAACTTAACAGCGAGTTGAGAGCCAAACTTTTCAGCATCGTTTATGGGGCTGTTTTCGTGGACGCAGGAAATATCTGGCTGTACAATGAAAATCCTCTTCAGCCGGGTGGTAAGTTCACAAAGGATTTTTTGAATGACGTTGCGGTCAATACCGGTTTTGGTTTACGGTTTGATGTGTCCATTCTGGTGCTGCGACTTGATCTCGGTATTCCACTTCGCAAACCGTGGTATCCGGACGGGCATAAATGGGTGCTTGATCAAATCGATCTCGGCAGCCCACAGTGGAGAAAGGATAATTTGGTGCTTAATATTGCCATAGGTTATCCGTTCTAGGGATTGAATAATTGAGGAGTTTGTTTTTTGAACAAATACTTTTTAAAAAGAAACAAAAGCTCCGGCATTTGTCCGAAGCTTTTGTTTCTTTATTTCATCATTTCTGACATATCCGCTGCCTTCACAACTCTGCCTACTTTGCCACTATTGAAAGTAATTATTGTTGTATCGGCTTTATATGCCCAAACGCTTAATGTAGTACCAAAAACATTGACAAATTCTTTATGGCCAGGTTCACCTACCAGTCTCGATACTTCGGTAGAATCCATGCCTGGCTTTATTTGCGAAAAGTCTTTTTTTTCATTTTTACATGCTGACAGAATAAGTACTGCAGAGGCGATTAACAGGAAATTCTTTTTCATGAGATTTGTTTTAAAATTTTGGAAAATATAATATATTCAATATTAGTTAGTTATACTCCGTCGGGAATTTATTGTTCAAGTTTGTTTGTAAAAGATTGATTGACAATAATTAAGTCTTATTCTCTCAAAACTGCCAATTTTTCATTTCGTCCGCCATTGGCATAAGGATTGCCAATTACTCTGCGATATATTAAACACAAACCTAAAAGGAATCAATTATATGGGAAAAATTATAGGTATCGACCTTGGAACCACGAATAGTTGCGTAGCCGTAATGGAAGGCAACGAACCAGTGGTAATTGCCAATGATGAAGGACGTCGCACAACGCCTTCCGTAGTGGCATTTTTGAAAAATGGTGAGAGAAAAGTGGGTGATCCTGCAAAACGTCAGGCTATTACCAACCCACAGAATACTATCAGTTCAGTGAAAAGATTTATGGGTCGTCGTTACGACGAAGTGACCGAGGAAATCAGTCACTGGGCATATAAAGTAGCAAAAGGTGACAATAATACCGTTCGTATTGACATTGACGGACGTCTTTATACTCCGCAGGAAATTTCTGCAATGGTTCTTCAAAAAATGAAGAAAACTGCTGAAGACTACCTGGGACAAGAAGTAAACGAAGCAGTAATTACCGTTCCTGCTTACTTTAACGACGCACAGCGTCAGGCCACAAAAGAAGCCGGTGAAATTGCCGGTTTGAACGTGCGCCGTATTGTAAACGAGCCTACAGCTGCCGCGTTGGCTTATGGTTTGGATAAAAAACACGCTGATCAGAAGATCGCTGTATTTGACCTTGGTGGTGGTACATTCGATATTTCTGTATTGGAGCTGGGTGATGGCGTATTTGAAGTAAAATCTACCAATGGTGATACGCACTTAGGTGGTGATGACTTCGATAAAATCATCATGGACTGGTTGGCAGACGAGTTCAAAGCTGACGAAGCTGTTGATCTGCGCAAGGACCCTATGGCTTTGCAACGTTTGAAAGAAGCAGCTGAAAAAGCAAAGATCGAATTGTCTTCTTCAAGCGAAACGGAGATCAATCTTCCATACATCACAGCAGTTGACGGGGTGCCAAAACACCTTGTAAAAAAACTGACACGTGCAAAATTTGAACAACTGGCTGACAGATTGTTTGAACGTTGCTTGAAACCTTGCGAAGCTGCGTTGAAAGATGCCGGTTTAAGTGCATCTCAAATCGACGAAGTGATCCTGGTGGGTGGTTCTACACGTATTCCTAAAGTACAGGAAATGGTAGAAAAATTCTTCGGCAAAAAACCACACAAAGGTGTTAACCCTGATGAAGTGGTAGCAATCGGTGCCGCAATTCAAGGTGCTGTATTGACCGGAGAAGTGAAAGATGTATTGTTGCTTGACGTTACTCCACTGAGCCTTGGTATTGAAACCATGGGCGGTGTAATGACAACAATGATCGCTTCTAACACAACGATCCCTACTAAAAAATCTGAAACATTCTCTACAGCCAGCGACAATCAACCAGGCGTACAAATACATGTACTGCAAGGTGAGCGTCCAATGGCCAATCAAAATAAGAGCTTGGGTATCTTCAATCTTGATGGTATTCCTCCAGCTCCGAGAGGTGTTCCTCAAATCGAAGTAATATTTGATATTGATGCGAATGGTCTCTTACACGTTACTGCAAAAGATAAAGGAACCGGTAAAGAACAAAAGATCCGTATCGAAGCAGGTAGTGGTTTAAGCAAGGAAGAAATTGAAAAAATGAAAGCCGAAGCGAAAGCCAACGAAGCAACCGATAAAGAAGCAAAAGAAAAAGTTGAAAAGATCAACCAGGCCGATAGCTTAATATTCCAAACAGAAAAACAACTGAAGGAATATGGCGACAAAGTACCTGCAGATAAAAAAGCGCCTATTGAATCAGCTTTAACCAAGTTGAAAGAAGCGCACAAAACGCAGGACATTGCTCAGATCGACACAGCGGTAAATGAACTGAATGCTGCATGGACAGCTGCAAGCGAAGAGATCTATAAAGCAACTCAAGCTGCAGGCGGTGCACAACCACAGGACGGTGGCGGCCAACAACAAGGCAACGGTCACGACGCGGGTGAAAATGTAACTGATGCAGAATTCGAAGAAGTGAAATAATCACAGGTTACAGTAAAATATAAAGCCAGTCTGATAATTCAGGCTGGCTTTTTTAATGATGGAAAATATATCCAAAAGCAGGTTTTCCTGAAAGTGTAAACACTCAAACCTTTTGCGGCCTTGCTTATGTTATTTTCGGGTGTACTTCCAATATTAAATTTTCCGGGAGGCTTTTTTTGGTAAGATCCTTGTATTCAGCAAAATAAATTTATTCATATCTTGAAAAATTTGCAAAAAATCAGGAATATAATACATTCGCATTTCTCATTAAAAAATGAAACATTATGGCCGAAACACTTGGGATGCTTTGTGATAAATTAACGATTGTAAAGTTAAAGCAGTACCATACGGAGGATTCAGAGCGTCTAAAAAGCTTAAATACGCAAGCTACCCAGTTACAGGATGAAATCAATGAATACGTGGCAGACGCCATCGCTGGCAATATACCTGTGGAAAGGCTAAGTTTTGCGGCCAATAAAGTCTTTAAGAAAGCCGGTAATGAAGTGGCGGATGTAACCGGTGCGATTGGAGAGGTTTTTTATCAACTGGCAGACGTAAATTGTCGCCTTTGGCACGAACAGGAAAAAGTTTACGAATTTGAAACAGTTCCGGCAGAGGAAAAAGATGTTGTTGTAAAACAGTTGGCCATATTGAACCTGGAACGCAATAAATGTATCGATGCGATAAATAATGAATTAATACAATTAGTTTCACAAAAGAATAAATAACAAAAATAAATAAACTAACGAGGTATGCATATTAAAACGAGAAAGACCTGTCGCGTATGCGGGTCTGATTCTTTAACTCCGGTTATCGATTTAGGAGAGCAGTACTTACAGGGATCATTTATAAAACCTGGCAAAGAAATGCCATCAACCAGAAAAATACCTTGTGTAATTGTAAGGTGCAATCCTGAAGTTGACGAAAATGCTTGTGGTCTGTTGCAAATGGAGCATAGCGTTCCTCCGGAAATTTTATATGCAGCCTATTGGTATCGTTCCGGTACCAATAACACCATGCGCCAGCATTTAAAAGGTATCGTAGAAGCTTCTACAGCAATTCTTAAACCTAAAGACAAGATCCGTGCGCTGGACATTGGTTGTAACGACGGTACCTTGCTGGGATATTATGATGAAAGCGTAATTAAATACGGTGTAGATCCATCCGATGTGGCGCAGGAAATCAAACTGCCTAACACATCTGTGGTGCAGGATATTTTTCCTTCAAAAAAAATAGAAGAAGTATTGGCCGGCAACAAACTGGACATCATTACTTCCATCGCTATGTTCTACGACCTTGAAAATCCAATAGAGTTTGTAAAAGGCGTTAAGGCCCTTTTGTCAAACACCGGAATCTGGATTTTTGAGATGTCTTACATGCCTAAAATGCTGGAATTGGATTCTTATGATACCATTTGTCATGAGCACCTTGAATACTACAGCCTGGCCGTTTTAGAAATCATTTTGAAAAGAGCAGGAATGCGCATTTTCAAAATTGCTTTTAACGATATCAATGGTGGCAGCATCAGATGCTATGCTACGCACGACACAAACTTCATTTACGACAACCCGTCCGATCTTATTTTGTTAAACGAAGCAAGACAGGCCGAGTTTGACCTGGAACTGGATACAGATAAGCCTTACAACGCCTTCAGCATCAGAATCCAAAAGATAAAAGCTGACTTGTACAATCTGCTGGTGAAACTAAAATCAGAAGGTAAGCGCATTCATATCTACGGCGCGTCCACGAAAGGTAATACCATACTGCAATGGTGCAATATCAACCACCTTTTGATTGATTACGCTGCAGAAAGAAACCCGGACAAGTACGGTGCAATGACTCTGGGAACAAATATTCCTATCATTAGCGAAGCTGATAGCCGTGCCATGAATCCGGATTACTACCTGGTGTTGCCTTGGCACTTTAAAGAAGAGTTTATCGAAAGAGAAAAAGAAGCAATAGAAAAAGGAACAGGATTTATTTTCCCGTTGCCGAAAATTGAGATCATAAAAAAATAACTGGTGCTGGATTTTTCTGAGAAGCATTAAGATTTTAAATACACATTTTGAGTTCAGTAAAAAAGGGATTATTTGTCAATTGCAGGCAGGCGCAAGACAGTATTTTCGAATCTGGCCTGATGGTTTATAACTGCCTGAAATATTCCGATCAATATAATTTGGATTATCAGGAGATAGATGTAGAAAATCGCTCCATTAAGTTGGGTTATGATTTTTACTTTTTCAACTATCATCCCGCTACTATGTCCTGGTTACAGACTTCCAAGCTTAAAAAAGAGCTTGGAGGTCTTGTGATCACCATGATCTTGGAGATATTGCCGAACGATCCTTTTGTTATGTGCCCCGATAGCCATTTTCATGGCTATTGTGTTTTGGACCCTACCATAAAATCCAGGAATAAAAAAGTGTATTCATTCCCCAGACCTTTGGAGGAAGCAAAGAACTTACCCGATTATGTACCGAATGAAATTCCAGTTATCGGAAGTTTTGGGTTTGCTACAAAAGGGAAAGGATTCACGCATGTAGTAGATGCTGTTAACAAAGAATTCGACAAAGCAATCGTGAAGATCAATATTCCTTACGGTGACTTTGTGCCTAACTCGGATGCATATGCGAAGCGACTCTCGGACTTGTGCAAACAACGGGCGAAGAAGGGAATCGAGGTAATTGTTACGCATGACTACATGAGCAAAGACGACCTGATCAAATGGTGCCGCAGTAATACACTGAATTGCTTCCTGTACGACCGCCAGATGCCGGGCCTTGCCGCCACAACAGATCAGGCGATCTCTGCAGCGAGACCTTTGTCTGTATCCAACAATGAAACGTTCAGGCATATCCTGGCCTATGTTCCGGGTTATCCAAAGGCTTCTTTGAAAGAATCTATAGAAAAGTCGCTGGATACAGTTTTGCAGATGCAAAAGGATTGGTCACCGGATGCATTCAAAATTAAATTCGAAAAAATGCTGGGGGAGCTGGAAGCCACCACACCGGTTCAGAAAAAAGGCACGAATGAACTATTTCTTTTGCCACTTTCCAGGAAGAATTTCCTTGAAATAATTGCAAAGCGATACAGGAAGTATAAAAGATATCTTAGCGTGAGCAAACTACAATACGAATTAGCCAGCAGAAAAAAGAAAAAAACAAATGCAGAACTTATTTAGAAAAATCATCAACAAAATAGTTTTGCCAAACTCTCAGCTTACTTATTCGCAATCCGGAGAGGACTTGATTCTGGCAACACTCTTTTATGAAAAGGGAATTACCAACCCGACATATCTTGATATTGGAGCTAATCACCCGACATACATTAGCAACACTTACTACTTTTATATGAGAGGCAGTAAGGGCGTGTGCATCGAGCCGAATCCTTATTTAGCTAAAAAGATTAAGAGCAAAAGACCCAAGGACAAAGTTTTAAATATTGGCATCGGGATAAACGAAGCGAGAGAAGCTGATTTTTATCTGTTTCCGTACAGGGCGCATGGTTTAAGTACTTTTTCAAAAGAAGAAGCCGAATACTGGAAGGAAGTTGGAATGAAAAATGTGGGCAAAGTGGCGTATGAAAAGGTTATTAAAGTGCCTTTAAACACGATCAATAACATTATTAAAACAGAATTCAGTTCCGTGCCCGATTTTGTTTCCATTGATGTGGAGGGACTTGATTTGGATATCTTGAAAACGCTTGATTTTTCTTTATATCGACCTAAAGTTATTTGTGTAGAGACCTTGGGATTCGACAAGGATCAAAATGAGTTTAAGAAAACTGATATCCAGGATTTTCTTGAAAGCAAGAATTACTATCTATACGCAGACACGCATATAAATGGCATTTTTTTAAGTAAAGATTTTTAATAAAAAGTATAAGTTGAATTCAATTATTTTCGGTGCCGGCGGACAGGACGGGTTTTATTTATCCCAATTGCTAAGCAGCAAGAATATTGCTGTTTTGCCCGTTTCAAGGGCTGCAGACAACGGCATAGATATTTCCAACTTTAAAGATGTTGCGAAATTGGTGAAGGAGCATAACCCTGAGTATATTTTCCATCTGGCAGCGAACTCCACTACAAGACACGATAGTTTATTTGAAAACCATGCGACTATTTGCACCGGTACTTTGAATATTCTTGAAGCTGTAAAATTGTATTCTCCACAAACGAAAGTATTCATTTCCGGAAGCGGTCTTCAATTTAAAAATGAAGGCTTGCCAATAAAAGAAACAGATGAATTTGAAGCGAGAGATGCTTATTCCGTTTGCCGCATTCAATCTGTGTATGCTGCGAGGTATTACAGAAGGCTAGGTATAAAAACGTATGTTGGGTATTTCTTTAACCACGATAGCCCGAGAAGAACCGCAAGACACGTCGCTCAAATGATTGCGGAAGATGTGTTGGCAATAGAGCGCGGAGAGGAAAAGACAATTGCCATCGGTGATTTGTCCGTAAAAAAGGAGTGGGGCTTTGCCGGAGATATCGTGAAAGCAATTTGGACGCTGGTTAATCAGGACGAAGTATCCGAAGCAACGCTGGGAACCGGACTTGGCTATTCTATTGAAGAATATTTTGAAGAATGCTTTAAAATGATAGGAAAGGATTGGACACAATATGTTCAGTTGAAAGAAGGATTTAAGGCAGAATACAAACAACTGGTTTCCGATCCGTCAACCATTATGTCTTTGGGTTGGAAGCCGGAAACAAGTTTCTCCGACCTGGTAAAACTCATGCTTCGTAAATAAAAAGGTATTTGTGAAAATCTTACTCGTACAGCTATATTCCAACGGCGATTGCCTTTATGCAACAACAGTTGCGAGACAAATCAAAAATGATTATCCCGGTTGTCATTTAACCTGGGCCGTTGCTTCTTTTTGCAAATCCATTATTGACAACAATCCTTATGTTGATGATGTGATGGAAGTGAAATCTGTCGTGAAAGATAATGTGTCAACATACAGAGCATTCAAGAAAGAAATAATGGCCCGCCAGCAGCAAGGAGAATGGGACAAGGTTTTCTACAGCAACATCATTGATGACAACCAGGCTTATTATGATGGTTCCATTCGTTCCGCAGTGTTGAGAAGTTACGGAAGCCCAATCACAGTGCCTGTGCAGCCATCGCTCCGTCTGTACGATCATGAAATTGCAAAGGCCAAAAGCTTTGCAGAAAAGTATAAGCTATCCGATTTTCAAAATGTTATTCTATTCGAATTTGCTCCATTGAGCCGACAAATTCCAATCACGAAAGAGATTGCGATTGAGATTGCCGAAAACATTGTACAGGTTGAAAACACTGTTATTATTCTATCATCCGCACTAAAAATAAATCATCCAAATCCCGCTATTATCGATGGGAGTGAGCTTTCTTTCAGAGAAACTGCTGCTCTTACGCATCATTGCACCATGTTGCTCGGATGCTCAAGCGGTATCACGTGGGTAAGTACATCAGATGCGGGCAAGCAATTGCCTATGGTGCAGCTCATCAATGCAGAAACCAAATGGGTGAATGCCATTTCGAGAGATTTTGAACGCTTCAATATTCCCACAGATCATTTGATTGAACTCATTCAGTTTGATAAAGACGAAGTGGTGAGATGCGTGAAAGATAGCCTCGTAAATTTTGAGCAGGCGAAACTGAAGTATAACAAGCCTTTGCCATTGCATTTCAGAACAACCCGTTTTATTGTTTACAACTTGCTATGCTATCTCCATTTTAAAGCAATAGCAAAACACATACAGGTTAATAAAGAAGTATATGGCGTTCGCTTGAAATTTTATGGTGAAGTGCTGAGAGGTTTTCTCATGTTTCCTTTCCGTCTGATCCAAAACACCGTTCGCAAAAAGATATTGAAGAAAGCTTAGTGCTTAGACGCAAGTATTAACCGCAAAGAGCTCGAAGGGTGCGCAAAGGAAACGAAGATGAGCTTCATTCTTTGCTTCCTTTGCGACAGCTTAGCGATCTTTGCGGTTAAGAACTCAGAATTTCAACCACAGTGCCGCATATTGTTTAGTGTAATAAATAGCCGCAAAAACATACCAGCGCCAATCGGGATAGAATTTATGCATGAAAGTCGCATGGTTTTTAATGCCCATTTTTCTAACCTGCAAAAGCTTTTCTTTGCTTGCACTTCCCTTGTGTATATGCATTACTTTGGCCTGCGGCAGAAAATGTATCTTATAACCCAACTGTTTGAACTCCCAGCACCAGAGCGTGTCTTCGCTGTACATAAAGAAGATGTTTGAAAGCTCTTTATTCGGCAGTTGATCGATTATTCTTTTAGGAAACATCATGTAAGTGCCCCACACCCAATCGCAATCCATTTCTCTCTCATGATCGAAGTAATGGTGCAGCATTAGCGATTCCCGCTTTTCTTTCGGCATTAATTTGTAAAACGGAAATACTTCCAGCAACTCCCAGCTAATGGTGCGGAATCTACGGGCATTGTATTGTTTACGACCATCAGGATATAGCAACTGGCAGGTGGTCATACCCGTGTCTTGATGTTCGACTAAATAATCGTAAGTGATTTTAGGCGCGTTGTTGATGAGCTCAGTGTCGCTGTTGAGCAAAAGAATATATTCCCCTGAAGCATGGTTTAATCCGAGATTGTTGCCGCCTGTAAAGCCTGTGTTTATTTTGCTGGCAACTAATACTATATCGGGAAATAGTGTCTTGAATTCGCTTGGATCACGCTCAACAGACGCATTATCTACCAATACAATTTCATACGAAAGACCCGTGAACTTTTCGTGTATGGAACGGATGCAATTACACGTTAGCGTAAAAGTATTGTAGTTGATAATGATGATAGATAACTGCATTGATAGTTGTGAGTGATGAGTGGTGAGTGATGAGTTTTTTGTCCTAAAACTTTTTATTTCACTTTATAGAAATATGCCTTATTGCCGAGCATTTTGAAAAAGTAGCTGAGCAGTACGCCAATATTTTTTGTGTACTCAATAAAATTTTGCCAGCTGTACCTTGCTTTCTTGCCCTTAAATAGCTTTTCAATAATTAATCCAAAAAAGAAAACAGGCACATCAATTACGTAAAAGAATGTGAGCACAAGGAACCAGCCGATCCCAAACTCTTTGCGGATGCGTAGTTGTGTTGACACTATCACCTGGCGACCGCGTCGGTTCCAGAGATTTTTGCCGTTGTTCCATTCCTTTTCATCATAAAACTCGCTGCTGGTACCGCCTCCGATATGAACGACTTTGGGTTCTTCAAACAAGCAAAGCTTGCCCTGTTTTTTTAATCTTGCGCACCATTCTATTTCTTCTGCATACATGAAAAAATCGGGATCAAGTAAGCCGGAGCGGGAGAGAACATCTTTTCTTACCATTACAAAAGCACCGATCACCCAATCTACATCGGTAATGGCGGCAACAGTTGTTACGCTTGGAATTTTTGCATTGAGTTTATAGCCCCAGTATCTTACAAACGAGCCGAGATAGGGCAGTGGAAGCAGTGTATTCAAGCCGCCTTTCATAACATGCGCCCCGGATATTTGGTGGGTGCCATCTGTATTCAGCAATTGAACACCACACGCAACATATTCTTTATGCGCTTCAAACAATGCTACTGTTTTATACAATGCATTCTCCTGAATAATAGTGTCCGTATTCAAGAGAAGGATGTTTCTTCCGGTAGCATATGGGATGCCAGCGTTATTGCCGCGTGCGAAACCGGCATTGTAATCAAGTTGTATCCATTGTAAATTTGGATACAACCTGGTTACTTTTTCCTGACTATTATCTTCAGAGTTATTGTCTACTACAATTATTTCGAAGGAAATGCCCGTTGTTTCTTTATAAATACTATCCAGGCAATCAATTAATAATCCGGCCGATTTATAATTTACAAATATGATCGATAGATCTGTCATTACTAAGCCTTGCTTTTTTGCGCCGGTGCCGGTTGCGCTGATTTTCTACTATCTAAAAATAACTTTACAAGCCAGCCAAGCGCTAGTATTGATATCAACCAGCCAGCGATTGTATCGATGGTAAAGCTTCTCAAATAAACTTTAGGCTCGAATTTGAAATCGATCGTGTGCTTGCCTGCAGGAACTACTATCGCACGCAAAACATAGTTGGCTTTGATCACGTCCGTCTTTTTACCATCTACATATGCGTTCCAGTCTTTGTAATATATTTCACTGAATACTGCCAACTGTGCAGTTGCAGCGTTGCTTTCGTAAGTGATGGCATCGTTGTCAAACTTGGTTAGTTTGATAGATGCTGTACTGTCAAATACAAATTGTCCGTTTACCACTTGTTTGTATTTCTCATCTACAACAGCTGTATCTTTTGGTGAGAATTGATCAAGCGCTTTCATTTCCTGTGCAGGACCATTTACATATTGAACACCTTTCACGAACCATGCATTGCCAAGCGCCTCTGGATTTGGAATCGCAATAGGTTTATTGGTTTGTGGGTTTGACTGAATAAGATATTTTGTATTCAGCATGTTCAGCACAGATGGATTCAATTTGCCTGAAAGCTGGTAGCTGATAAGATCATCGTAAATGCTAAGTTTTGCAGCGTGGTAACCTCCAACTGATTTGTGATAGTAAGATGGTTTCGCATCCTGGAAAGGATCGGCACGCTCAGAAAGATTCAGCACTCTATAATTAGGATCTTTATCCTGCAAAATAGCTCTATCAGCATCAGTCAAAGGAAATGCATCTTCCTGGAATTTTTCCTTTGAATCGAAGTTGTAATTGTTTAGATATTTTGTGTTGATGGTAAACAATTCAATGGCCATCACCACTCCAATACCAACCAGCAGTACAGTTGCGTTTACTTTCTTTGTGATAAATGCATACAGCAATCCAAACACAAGGAGAGAGTACACCAATGCAATCAACAGGTCCTTCTTTAAGAAATCAGCCCTGTCCTGGCGAACCGCTTTTACCACTCCGCTTGCCACATCTTCTTTTCCGGCATTGAACATAAGTTGCTCAAAAAGCTGGTTATCTGTTTTCGGCTGATATTTTTGATTCAGTGCATTGTACGCGGCTTGCATATGTGTAGAATCAGTTTTCAGCATTTCTAGAAAAGCCGCTTTTCTTTCTTTATTTTCTTTGCTGAAATCACTGGTAAAGTAAAATCCACCCACGATTACAAAAATGGCGCCTGTTACATACGCAGCCTTTTTGATTTTGTTCCAGGTATCCTTTTCGTCAGTTGCAGCTAAGATTTGTTGAATACCTAAAACTGCGCCCAGAGGGAACAATAACTGTGGTATAACAAGTATCATTGACGGTGCGCGGAACTTGTTATACAAAGGCAAATATTTAAACAGCAGGTCATTGATTGCTGCAAAATTGTTGCCCCAGGCCATTATAATGGCAACAAGGCTGGCTGCCAGTAACCACCATTTATATTCTTTGTCGATAAAGAACATGCTAATGATGAATAAAATACAAACTACTGCGCCTAAAAACACAGGACCATCAGTAGATGGCTGTGGGCCCCAGTAAAGACTTTGGCTCATTGATGTAGCATAGCCCGCAGCCTGATCTTCCGGAACATTTAATTTTTGAGAAAAATATTTAGCAGTATTTGAGTTCTCATCCAGTTTTGGGAACATCCACTGGTCGCCATCTTTTTGTGCATAGTGGAAACCGTAACCTTGGATAGCTGGGAACATCAGAGAGAATGTCTCCATTTTGCCATAGCTCCACATAAACGCATACTCAGAAGTTAAACCTTCACTTTTATGAGAAGCTTCGCCTTTTTGGTCCATTACCAACACACCGCCTCTCTTTGTATCTTTTGTATAATCTGCAATGGTCAACAGGTTACAGGAGTTTGCCGCAAGAGCCAGCAAACCAGCAATGGCCGCAAGACCAAGTGACATCAGCATTGGTTTTATTTCTCCTTTTTTAACAGAGAAAACAATAAAGCTCAATGATGCGATGGCAATAACGATGAAAATATAATAGCTTATCTGCTGATGGTTTTGCGAAAGATGTAAAGCTGTAAACAATGCAGTTAAAACAAATCCTGTAATATATTTTTTTCTGTACAACAGAAGAACACCTCCAAGTACCGCCGGCATGTAAGCCATGGCCAGCATTTTAGTGGTGTGGCCCGCTGCGACGATAATTGGGTCATAAGTACAATAAGCAAATGCAATGCTACCAATGATCGCTACGCCTGCCTGTCGAATGCCCACACACAAACACAATATATAGAAGCATATGCAGGCGAGGAAAAAGAAGCTCATTGGTTGTGGCAACCACAAATGCAGTGCGCCATCAATTATATTTAACGGAGATTGAGGCAGCGGATATAGAATATTAAAATTCGGCATCCCGCTAAATGCATTGGTGTTCCACAGTGGGTAAACACCGGTGGCTTTTTGATGCTCTTTTATTTGATGCGTCATTCCTTCTACGCCGGTATTATCATACTGGACCATTGTCACACCACTTTCAAGAGCTGGTCTGCAATAAATAACGGTAATAACAAGAAAGATCAATATTGCTACTACGTGAGGTAGGACCTTTTTAAGCCAGGTTGGTTGCATTGCTAAAAAAATTTTGGTTGGCAAAATAAACTATTTTACTGATTCACGAAGGAATAGGAATTAGAAATCAGGAATTAGGAATTAAGGGGAAAATGCAGTCAGATACAGCTGATTCCTAACTTCTAACTCCTAATTCCCAATTTCTAGCTCCTTAATTCCTGAACGCTTCCTATCTTCACGGCCATTATGAAGATATCATTACTGGCAAAAGTGGCTTTTATCTTCAACCTTTGCCTTTTGTTGTTGATACTTACTAAATATTTCCATTTTTTACTGGATGGCAATTTTAAAAATGCACTTGCAATTCCGGGATATCTACTCTCTTTTGTGGTAAATGCGGTGGTGAATGTTTGGGTAATATTGCTGCTGATTTTTAAAAAGCAAAATGTATTGCCCCGCTGGTTGCTTTTGATAAACGGACTTTTCTTTATTTTACAGATATATTTATTGGTAAAATAAGTTTTAAGTAATGAGTAGTACGTTTTAAGTCATGAGGCTTTTTACCACTCTCAACTTTCAACTTTCAACTTTCAATTCACTAATGATACACCAGATACTTAAAGATAAACCTACCAAGCTGTTTGTAGTCTTTGCTGCGTTTTTTGTTGCAAACGCTCTTATCGCAGAATGCATAGGCGGAAAAATATTCTCACTGGAAAGCTTTCTGGGCATGAAGCCTTCGTCCTTTACATTGTTCGGGCAATCCGGATTGTCATTTAGTCTAACCTGCGGTGTTATTCTTTGGCCACTCGAGTTTGTATTAACGGACATTGTGAATGAATATTATGGTCCACGAGCGGTTAAGCGTATTTCTTACATTGCGGTAGCCTTGATTAGCTACGCGTTTCTAATGTTTTATTTTGCGATTCACTTGCCGGGCGCGGGTTTTTGGGTTACTAGCGGGCAAAAAAATGGTGTACCAAATATGCAAGACGCCTTCGATTCGATATTCGGGCAGGGAATGAGAATTATTGTCGGTAGCTTATGCGCATTTTTGGTAAGTCAAATTGTAGATGTGACTGTTTTCCATCGTATAAAAAGAGCGACAGGTGATAAGTGGATTTGGTTAAGAGCAACCGGGTCCACAGTTGTATCACAGCTGGTCGATAGTTTTATTGTATTGTTTATTGCTTTCGGAGGCAAATGGCCATGGCAACAAATACTGGCAATTGCGATGGTTAATTATACATACAAGTTTTTCATGGCGATCGTTCTTACTCCTCTTATTTACTTAATTGAAAGGATCGCTGAAAGATACCTCGGTCACGAAACCGCTCACAAAATGAAAGCCGCTGCAATGGGAGCGCCGGTGGTGGATGAGCCGGTGGTGGCCGGTTAGCAACCAATTTGAAAATATGTGAATTTGAAAATTTGAAAATTCGTTAGGCGTAACATTGGCTACAAAATGCAAATTCCCTAAACTTCGGAAATTTGATTAAATGCTTTAGAAGCCTGCGCCCAAAGCATTTTCAAATTTTCAAATTTTCAAATTAAATGGACTTCTCCATCACGAAATCATTCATAAAATATCCGTTCCCAATATTAATATCTTCTTCTTTGATGATTTTAAAACCGTTGCGTTCGTAGAAGCTGATCGCTTTGTTGTTGCGGTTTACGTTAAGCTGGATCTTCTTTGCGCCTTGCTCTCTTCCCTCTTCAATAATGGTATCCATCAGTGCCTTGCCAACGCCTTTGCCTTGCAAGCCGGGCAGTACATATATTTTGTGAATTCTGAAAGTGCCGGGCTCGGTTTCGGAATAGGAGGTAAAACCAACTTCATGCTCGTCAATTTCTGCGATGAAGAAGTGGTGATGTTTCTGCAGCATTTGTTCCTGCAGCGCCGCTGGGCTGTACATCATTTGAAGCATGTATTGCAACTGCTCAAATGTAAGAATGTCTTTGTAAGTGGTGGGCCATGTTTGGTAAGCCAGGAAACCAATTGCATTTATATCTTCAATGTCCGCGGGGCGAATAACGAGCGTGTCTTCCATGCCTGCAAATTACAATGTTCACGGGCAATTTGAAAATTTGAAGATTTGAAAATTTGAAAATGGAGGGAGAACGCAGATTTTTAAGATTGTCATGATTATCATGATTTGAAATTGCACATTCCCATAATGTTAAATCTCAAATGCAAATCTTGACCAATCATCACAATCATGAAAATCTGCGTTCCGGTTTCAAATTCTCACATTTTCCTTGCACCCAAATGCATGTTATTCAATGTCAATCCCTAATTTGTATGCCAAATTGATACTAGGTTGATCAAGAATTATAACACACCGATGAATAGTATTACTACTGTTGATCCGCCTTCTGCGGACGCAACCAAAGTCGCTCATTGTTCTACTGGCCGTTCCCTGAAATTTATTAAGAAGCTGCACGTGCTTTGTGTTGCTTTGTTCTCTTTGATCGCTAGTAATCTGCAGGCGCAGGTGTTTGGCGGCAACCCTTCTACAATGCAGTGGAGGCAGGTAAACAATAAAATTGCCAAAGTGATTTATCCGGCAGGTCTTGATAGCGCCGGGCAACGCGTAGCGAATGTAGTGGCATATTTTCAACCATCCATTGCTAAAACGATAGGGGACAGGTACAAGCCTGTAAGTATAGTCTTGCAAAATCAATCTTTGGTCTCAAATGCCTACGTTCAGGTAGGGCCGTACAGAAGCGAATTTTACTTAACGCCTTCACAAAACAGTTTTGAGCTGGGAAGTTTGCCGTGGGTAGATCAGTTGGCGATCCATGAGTTTAGACACGTGGAGCAATACAATAATTTCAATGTAGGTTTATCAAAGGTCTTTCGCATTTTGTTTGGCCAGCAGGGACAAGAATTAGCCAATAGCCTTGTGGTGCCAAATTGGTTTTGGGAGGGTGATGCTGTTTTTAATGAAACACAAACGAGCCTGCAGGGCAGGGGAAGGCTACCTTATTTCTTCAACCCTTACCGTTCGCTGTGGCAGGAACAAAAGAACTATTCGTGGATGAAATTAAGGAACGGTTCTTACCGGGATTTTGTGCCGGATCACTATGCACTTGGCTATATGCTTACGGCTTATGGAAGAGAAAAATACGGAGATGATTTTTGGAAAAATGTTACCCATGATGCAGCTTCGTTCAAAGGATTGTTTTATCCGTTTCAACTTGGAGTAAAAAAATATTCGTCAAAGCCATACAAAGTCTTCAGGAATGACGCCATCGTATTTATGCAGCAACAACTGACAGATAGCACAGTCATTTCAACCGCAAAACACTTTCTCGGCGACCAGGAATTTCCTAATTACTTGCAAGACGGCAGACTGCTTTATATGAGTAGTAGCTATAAACAGATCCCGCGGTTTGTGATTAACAGTAATGGTACAGAAAGGAAATTAAGGATAAGGGATATTTCCTTGGATAATTATTATTCAGTCCGCAATAATAAATTGGTATATGCAGCCTACAGAACAGATATTCGCTGGGGTTACAGAGATTACAATGAAATCAAATTGCTGGATATAAACACCGGAGCGCAGCGAACGTTAACACACAAAACAAAATACTTCTCTCCCGATATAAATGAGCAAGGCTCGCAAATAGTTGCTGTGGCTGTGTTTCCGGATCAAAGAAATGAATTGCACATTATTAGCGCTGATTCAGGCAACGTTGTAAAAAGAATACCAAACACTGACAAACTGTTTTACACCTATCCCAAGTTTTACAAGAACAATGAGGTGATCGCTGCAGTGAGAAATAACAAAGGAGAGATGTCGTTGATGAAGATCAACACCGATAACAATGAGCATACTGCACTGCTTCCTTTTTCATGGCACATTATTGGCTTTCCGCAAATAAAAGGTGATACCGTTTTTTTCAGTGCTTCCGCAAAAGATAGGGACGAGCTGTTTGCATTTGTGCTCCCCGATGCAAAACTTTACAAATTGCAGAGTCCTTTGCTGAAAGGCGTTACAGGCAACTACCAATTAACGAGCCGCAATGGTAAAATGGCGTGGATAAATTTCACTGCAGTCGGAATGCGCCTGAAAGAAACAACTGTTGCTGATGCTGCATGGATAAATGCTGATGACTTTAATGCACCAAACAAATATGATTTTGGGGTGACCGCTTTGAGCAATAAACAAACAAGCGATCTGCTGGATAAAGTAGGAGACAGCATTTATCCGGAAGACAAATATTCAAAAGGACACAAGCTTTTTAATTTCCACAGCTGGCGTCCGTCTTTTGAAGATCCAGATTATTATTTTTCATTGTTCGGAGAAAATGTGTTGAATACTTTTCAGTCTGAGATCTATGTTGATTATAACAGGGATGAACAGTTTAAGAAGATAGGTTTTAATGCAATTTATGGAGACTTATTTCCTTATCTCTCAGCTGGCGTAGCTTATACATTTGATAGAAATGGTTTGGGCAAATACCATCGTATTTACTGGAACGAACTGGAAGCCAGTGTTGGTCTCAGTGTGCCGTTGAATTTGAGCAAAGGGAGAAATATTACAAAGCTCAGTGTGGGAAGTTTTTACACGTATAATAGCTCTTACTTCCAGGGAAGCTACAAAGATTCAATTGGTACAATCGATTATGGCTACCTGAACAACACGATCAGTTTTTCAAACCAAATACAGAGCGCCAGGCAAAATATTTATCCGCGATTTGCACAAACGCTCACGCTCAATTACAAAACAGCCATACAGAAATATACAGCTAACCAGTTTCTTGCTAGTGCAAATCTCTACTGGCCGGGATTATTCATTAATCACAATTTTGTAGTGAACCTTGCTTTCCAGGGACATGATACATTAGGGCATCCTTTTACGTTTGCCAACGGCTTTCCTTTTTCGAGAGGATACCAGGCTGAGAACTTATACCGGATGTATAAATGGGGCGTTAACTATCACTTACCATTGTGCTATCCTGACTGGGGTTTTGCTAGCATCGTTTACTTTCAGCGTGTGCGGGCCAACTTATTTTTTGATTATACCAATGCGCAGGACTTTTATAGCAACCGGACAAAGTTCAATGGAAACTTCAGGAGCACCGGCACAGAGATTTTCTTCGATACAAAATGGTGGAACAATTTGCCTGTAAGTTTTGGTGTACGCTATAGTTATTTACTGGATGATGACAAATTTGGCGGCACCGGCCACAACAGGTGGGATTTTGTGCTGCCGATAAATTTGATAAGCAGGTAGAGAGGAATTGAAAGTTGAAAGTTGAAAGTTGAAAGTTGAAAATGCCTCTGATTTTAAAGCATCGCTTCTCATTTGTAATTTTGTTGTATAGGAGAAAGAGAAATCCATTTTACTAAATCTGTTCCAAAGAATGAATTTTCAATTTTCAACTTTCAATTTTCAATTATTCCTCACATCGTTTCTTTCACCACCCCTCTCACACTCTTTCGGCTCCATTTAGAAAGCACCGTTTTCCCATTCATAAGGCTTAGTGTGCCATCTTCAATTTTATAATTACTCGTCAGAAGGAAATTGTGTAGAAAAGCTTTCTCGTCGTAGCCCTTACATTCGATTTTAGTTCCTTTTATATTATCACTGAAAGTGAGTTTGTCTTCTGCAGTTACAAACGTGCCGGAAATATCATTGCATCCATCGTTGCCGGTAAACTGTTTTTTCTTAAGGTTAATGGTGAGAAAAGGAAGTTTACCAGCGGCAGTATCGGACGCTAGTAGAGGAATCAGGTACCATGTTCCATTTAATGAAGAATCAGTAGTTATACCTATGTTTTTTGCGTTGACATACTGCGTATGTACAACTACGTTATTGTTGTTATTGCGTGAAATTCCCGCAAAAAGCGCAATCAACAGGAATGAGCTTAACATAGTAGTTTTACTATATCACTTCAATTTTCTTGCCATGAATTGATCGTGATCAACATTACACTTTAGAAAATGGAGTAGAAATTACCGAAAAAAAAAATTTGTGCCGCACAATTCGGTTGTGGTTTTTACGTTTATTGGTCTAAAGAAAAAATATTAAGTGCCTGTAATGAAAAACCCTTAGTATTTTATTCTGATTGACCCACGAACCATATACCAAAATGAAAACCTTTACCAAAACTTACCTCGTAAGCGGACTGGCCATGTTATTACATTTTGTGAGTGCCCACGCGCAAGATGCATCTTTAATGATAGGTTCAGGAGCGTACTACGTAGGAGGAAACAGTTCGTACAGTGTTATAGCCGGTGATGTAAGAACTGATGGCAACATCAATTCTACGGCAAGTAATAATTTCTCTTTCATTGGCTCATCTCAGCAAAAAATCACTTGCCTTGCAGGCGGTGGTTGCAGCAATGTTTTTAATTCTTCGGTTTACAATACCGTGTTCGGTAACGTTAATCAGAACAACAGTTCAGGTATTCGTATCGAGTCTAACGCAAAAGTGTTGGGCCTGCACACGTTTAACAGTGGCGCCACAGAAATCAATGAGGGTAACTACTGGTTAGCAAATACTTCAGCTACACCATTTGTTAATAATAACAGCATAGGTAGGTTTTTTGTTACGACTGCTCATGGTTTGCTCAAACGCAGCAACCTTGGCGGCCCGTTGCTTTTTCCTGTAGGAACAGCAGCTAACATTAACAACTATACGCCATTGTCTATCGCATACGGTGGCACTCCAGATAACTTCGCCGTGCGTGTTATGGATGAGGTATATTATGCGTACAACAATTTAACAGATGGCGATCCGGCAGGTGTGATGGTATATAATAAGAGTACGGCGTTTGTAAAGAAAACCTGGATCGTAAATAAGGAAACACCAGTGACAGTTTTTACCGATGGATTTCTTGCAAAGGCTGAATGGAATGCTGTAAACGAAGACGCCGGTTTTAATCATAACGCTGCAGGTATCGACAGAAACCATGATAGGGTATGGTTCCCTCAAAACGCTTTGTCTGCTACAACAGGAACAGGACCATATGCGTATAATGCGGTTCAGAATGTAACCTACGATAATCAATTCTATCCTTACTATCCGATAACGGTAAGCTCAATTTTAGATCCTCTTCTTGTAACGGGTTTAAAACTTACAGCTTCTCTAAGCAGCAACAACAGTGTGCTACTTAACTGGCAAACACTTACCGAGGTTAACAGCAATTATTTTATGGTAGAAAAAAGTATAGATGGTGTTAGTTATTCAGGCATTGCAAAAGTAAGCGCAGCGGGAAATAGCGCTACAGTTCAAAAATACTCCACTGTTGATAACAATATAAATGTTACGGCCGAGAATATTTTGTATCGTATTCGTGAAGTTGGCTTAGATGGAAAAACTTCTTATAGCAATGTAGTATCTGTGAAATTGAATAATGATGCGAGCAAATTGATCTCTATCTATCCAAACCCTGCAAAGACAGATATTTCATTGCACTTTAAAAATGCAGCAGGCAACTATGTTGTAAGTGTGTTAGACAATAATGGTCGAACCATTACACAGCAAAGTATTGCCGTAAGCGGTCCGCTTGAAAATATATCAATTAGCAGAAAAGGTTTAGCTGCGGGACTATATTTTGTTTCTATCATAAACAAAACTAACGGAAACGTTCAAACGCTAATGGTGAACGTTCTGTAATCCAAGATCTATTTAAAACACATAATCTAACCCAAACAATATCACCGTATGAGGAAGTCGTTTTACTCTGCATGTATATTAGCCTTTGCACTATCAGTCGGCAAGGCCCATGCGCAAACAGGCATTGCCATTAATGACAATAATGCAACAGCGGATCCCAGTGCCATGCTTGATGTAAGCGTGAGTGCAGCTGCGAAAAAAGGATTTCTGTTACCACGTATGACTACTGCACAAAGAGATGTGATCACATCTCCTGCAAAAGGTCTTTTGATCTATGTAACAAACGTGGACAGCCTTGAGATAAACATTGGTACGCCTGCAAGTCCAAAATGGTTTGCTTTAGGCAACGGTAGCAGCACTACCAGCGGCTGGCAAGTAAAAGGTAACACAGGAACCAGTATCTCCACAGATTTCGTAGGAAACACAGACAACGTGGATCTGGCTTTCAGGACCAACAACCTGGAAAGGCTACGTATATCAAAAACAGGTAACGTAGGTATTGGTAATACAACCCCAGCACAAAAACTGGATGTAACCGGTAACGTACAGTTCTCAGGAGCATTAATGCCAAACGGTGATCCGGGAACAGCCGGATACTTCCTGGTATCAACAGGGACCGCATCGGCACCTATTTGGTTCAATGCAAGCGGTTATGCGTGGCTGATTGACGGTAATACCGTTACCACAGATAGAAAGTTTGGTACAATTTCCAATAATAATATTCCTTTCATTACAAACAATACTGAAAGGATGCGTATTACGAATACAGGTTTTGTAGGAATAGGAACAACTGCTCCAACAAATACATTACATGTATCCGCCGCGTCAAACCCTTTGGCTTTGACAGGTGTGCAAAACGGTGTGATTACAGATAGTTTGCTCAGCATCGATCCAACTACCGGAGTGGTAAGGAGATTGAGTGTAAGCAGATTTAAAGGTTGGTCCTATGGTGGTGATGCAGTTAGTGCACTCACATATTTGGGTACCACATCAAATTTTGACTTGCCATTCATTGCAAACAATATAGAATGGATGCGGTTGTCTAAGACAGGAAATGTTGGTATCAATACAACAACACCTACATATAAACTTCAGGTTACCGCGGCCGCTAACCCTTTGGCATTAAGTGGCGTTCAAAGTGGTGCGATGACAGATAGCGTAATGTCTATTGATCCAACAACCGGTGTAGTTCGCAGATTGAGTGTAAACAGATTCCTGGGATGGTCATATGGTGGTGACGCAGTTACCGCAAATACCAATTTGGGTACTACCTCAAATTTTGATTTGCCATTCATTGCAAACAATTCAGAATGGATGCGTTTGACGAAGACAGGAAACTTTGGTGTGGGCACAACAACCCCTGCTTATAAGTTGCAAGTATCCGCCGCCTCTAATCCGCTGGCTTTAACTGGCGTTCAAAGTGGTGCGATGACAGACAGTGTATTAAGTATTGATCCTACAACTGGAGTTGTTCGCAGGTTGAGTGTAAACAGGTTCCAGGGATGGTCATATGGCGGCGATGCAGTTACCGCAAATACCAATTTGGGTACCACATCAAATTTTGACTTGCCATTCATAGCAAACAATTCAGAATGGATGCGTTTGACAAAAACAGGAAACTTTGGTGTCGGCACAACAACACCAGGTTATAAACTTCAGGTTACTGCTGCTGCCAACCCGTTAGCTTTAACTGGCGTTCAAAGCGGTTTGATGACGGATAGTGTATTAAGTATTGATCCTACAACTGGTGTGGTTCGCAGATTGAGTGTAAACAGGTTTCAGGGATGGTCATATGGCGGCGATGCAGTTACCGCAAATACCAATTTGGGTACTACATCAAATTTTGACTTGCCATTCATTGCAAATAGTTCAGAATGGATGCGTTTGACAAAGACAGGAAACTTTGGTATCGGCACAACGGCCCCTGCTTATAAGTTGCAAGTATCCGCTGCCTCTAATCCTCTGGCATTAAGTGGCGTTCAAAGCGGTGTGATGACAGATAGTTTGTTAAGTATTGATCCTACAACAGGTGTAGTTCGCAGATTGAGTGTAAGCAGGTTCTCGGGATGGTCCTACGGTGGTGATGCGGTTAGTGCACTTACTTATCTGGGTACCACATCAAATTTTGATCTGCCGTTCATTGCAAATAATACAGAATGGATGCGTATATCAAAAACGGGAAATGTTGGTATCAACACAACTACTCCTGTATATAAATTGCAGGTTAGTGCGACTGCCAATCCATTAGGCTTGTCAGGCGTGCAAAGTGGTACAATGACAGACAGTTTGCTAAGTATTGACCCAACAACGGGCGCAGTTCGCAGATTGAGCATAAGCAGGTTCCAGGGGCCTTCCACCGGTATCGATTGGAGCCTTAACGGAAATAACACTACAAGTGGTTTCCTTGGAACAACTAACGACTATGCGCTTACTATTAAAGTGAATAATCAAGTGGCAGGATATATTGGAAAGAGTACAGAAAGTGCAACATCCCTTGGTTATGGTGCAAGCGCGATTACATGGGCAGCTGGTGCTACGGCTATTGGTTTCAATGCTACGGCTGGACAAGGAAATACAACAGCCGTTGGTTACAACGCGGTGGCGACAAGTAATACATATGCTTCTGCATTTGGTTCGGACGCTAAGGCAAGTAATGCCAATGCAACTTCTCTTGGAGGGAAAGCTACATCAGCAACGAATTCAACGGCTGTAGGTTATAATGCGCAAGCTGCACAAGAGTCAGTTGTTGTTGGTAGCAACGCGGTTGCTTCTAATAATGAAAACGTTGTTATTGGAACCTCTGCTAACTCAACGTATCAATCAATAGCGATAGGTAAACTCGCTGAAACTGATGCAAATAATGGCATCGCAATCGGGTATAAAGCCAAAACGCCAAACCAAAACTCAATAGCAATTGGTACGAACGTTACTACTCCTGCCACTAACGATATGATCTCTATCGGTAACAGCAGTAACTCATCCGTTAATTTTTGCGGAGCGACAAGTACTGCTAATGCATTCACGGTAGGTACAAATGGTACTAATGGTAATGGCGCATATCTTTCAAAAGGTGGCCAGTGGACAAGTATATCCGACAGAAATCTGAAAGAAAACATTACAAAAGTTAGCGGCACAGACGTTCTTGCAAAGATCATGGCCCTTGATGTTACAAAATGGAAATATAAAGGAACAGACGAGTTCCACATCGGGCCAATGGCGCAAGATTTCTTTGCAGCCTTCGCTTTGGGTACTGATGACAGACACATCAGTGCAATCGACCCTGCAGGTGTTGCTTTAGTAGCAATTCAGGAGTTGAAAAAAGAAAACGAAGAGTTGACAAAAAGAGTAGATGATCAACAAAAACTTCTTGAGCAATTATTAAAAGAAGTAAATGAACTTAAGGCAAAAGTAAAATAAGACAGTTCTGATACGGATTAGATTGTAACAAAAGCCCGCAGTGATGCGGGCTTTGTTATTAACTGAATAACTGAATAACTGAATGACTGAGTGGTTGAAATTCAATTAACTTGACTCTGTTCAATCAATCAAATTAAATAAGAAAGCCAGATCGATAACTTCGATCTGGCTTTTCTAATATTGAATGATCTAGCTTAATAACGAAAGATTCACTCAAACCACTCAGTTATTCAGTTATTCAGTCATTCAGTTATTCTCAATGCGCAAAATCAGCTTCATAATTTCCTTTTATTCTTTCCATTGAAGGATTAAAATATCCGAATTTAACCTTTGGAAACTCTTCGTGTATAAGTTCCATCAATTGTTTTACACCTAATATCTCACCGGTTTCATGAACACCGATCTTGCCCATGTACCAGTCTGGATCAATGTTGAAATTGCGCCACTGTATCATACTAAGATCTGTGTCGATGATCAGTTTGCGAAGTGCTTCATACTCTTCAACGCTATCAGTCATCCCCGGAAATACAAAATAGTTAATCGAGGTCCAGCCGCCAAAGCCGCGCACTACTTTCAGGCTCTCAATAATGTCTTCGAACTTGTAGTTGTTAGGGCGATAATATGGGGTGTAGATATGTTCTCTTGCCGAGTTCGTGCTTACGCGGATGCTGTTCAGGCCCGCTTCACACAATGCTCTTACTGCATTGGGTTTTGAACCATTTGTGTTAATGTTGATGCTGCCGCGATCAGTGTGTTTTCTGATCTCAATAATTGCTTCGCGAATCGTTTCCCACATCAGCAATGGTTCGCCTTCACAGCCTTGTCCAAAACTGATCAATGGGTAAGGCGCCGTTTGTAAATGCGGAACAGTAAACTCTACTATTTCTTCAGCCGTTGGTTTAAATGTTAATCGGTCCTGTGTAGAAACAATTGTTTCATCTTCCGGTTGGAAAGAAATACAGCCTATACAATTCGCATTACAAGCAGGAGAGGACGGCACCGGGCATTCCCATCTGCTCAGGAAGAAATTTCTGGCTGCAGGGCAATGATAAGTTTGGCAGCAATTTTCTGCAAGATGTTTGATCAACCTGTTGTGCGGATAAGCCTTCATAATATGCTCCACACCATGCTCAATTTTTTCCTGGTCATAACCAGCGCACTCTTGTCGGATATCTTTTTCAATTCTTACTGCGGGAACATAGAATTTTTCATTGTGCCAACCGGCTGCTGTATAACAAAACAGCGGAAGCGTTGGTGCATCCGGTAAGGTTTCATAGGCTGAAATATACAAACCTGTATGAGCAGGCGGAATGAATGCCGCAACTGCCCAGCCTTTTTCGCAAAGACGCATTTCGCCGGTTTTTACATCTACACCGATGCCACGACGACCCGGAAGTTCATATAAATTTCCGCCTTCCGGTAATTCGATCCATTCTTCTACGGGAACGGGAAATGCATCCCAACCGCTTCTTCCTACAACGTACAAAGAAGTGTCTTCAAAAATATTTCCCTTTCCATCACTGTATAAAATGTAAGGCGACGATTGCAACTGCGACATAATCTGTTTTAAATAATTAATGTCAACCGCTAACTCATTGGTTGACACCAATTATCAGCCGTTGACCTTTTGACCTAAATAATAGCGGCAAAATTCGTGAATTTGTTCCAGTTCTTCGAATTCTAGTTTGTGTCTTAACGAAAATACAAGGGTTTTGTCAAACGAGGTTTCTATTGAAATGCTGTCGTAGCGTGCATTTATGCGGTCTATCTGCGACCATAAAAAGAATTTCCCCTCAGGAATGCCGGAAATGGCAACACCTGAATGATGAAACGCAAGACGCTCAGTTTCAGCCGCTTTTTTCTCACAATAAGAAATGTAGCAGTATGCAATTCCAATCGCAAGTGAAGAAGCTCCTAAAAACCATTTGCTGTCCAGCAGCAGAAGGGTGGCCACTCCAATGAAGACAATGCACTCAATGATGCGAAAAATGAGATTGATTTTTGGAAGATCCTGCGCGAGATTGCGACAGGTGAATAAAAGCAGTAAAATATCCGCAGCAATAATGATTTGGCACCAGAGGAAAATAGCGTTACCGCCTAGTTTGTTATAGAGCGTTACCGCATTTATAATAATGAGCAAAGCCGCAAAAAGATGAAATCCGCGGCCTGTTTTCTTGAGCGTTTCGAACTCTGGATGGATGATATCAATAGCAAGAGCGTTCATAAGAGGGTAGTTTCCTATTAAGATACGATATTGCTAAAATTCCATAAAATTTTAGTTAATTGAAAATTGAAAGTTGAAAATGCGAAAGGTCGAGCATCTTAAACAATGTTCGACCTTTCGCATTTTCAATTTAATCGTGAAGTCTATGACATGGAACTTCATTTTCAATTTTCAACTTTCAATTTTCAATTAAATCTCGCCAACTGCACCCTGCAAAACTCATTAAATTCGTCCTCGTCTGCATCCGGATCGTCATCGTCGAGCACTTCTCTTTGGATGAAATGGTTGTTGTGAAAATCGAGTGTAAGAAGATTATCTTTCAAAATAACGTTGCTAAGATCTTGCCAGTAATAGATTTTATTGAACAATGAGTTTACAACAATCTTATCTTCACTGAAACCTATTTCCTGCGGTCTTTTAGCCTGGTGTTCCAGGAAGAACATCACTACCAGCAATATGGCCATCCAATGCAGGTAAGGCATACTTACCCAAGTAATGGCCGCCAAAATAAAACCGGGTTTATACCACGCTTTTTTATTTCTTTTCTGCTGTATCAGGTTCCACACAATTACAGATGCGACAGCCGCTGCACCAATCAGCCAGGCAATGTTTCTGTCAGCAACGATAAAATAACTAAGGACAAAGAAGAAAATTGAAATCAGGCTCACAAACAAACCCGTAAGATTGGCGTAACGGGCGTTATCGCTTTTTAAAATTACAACGTAAGGAAAAACTTCGTTGCGACTATTTTGTGTGTCTATGGACATTGAAAAGAGTTTAATGCTAAATGCGTAACGCTGAATGCCTAATGCTAATTGCTTGCTAGCAAAACGTTGCAAAGCTTGTACAGAACGCGTGCCCCAACATTCGAATCCCATTCGTATTCACCAACACCTATTTCGTTAAGGTCGAAGCCAATTATTTTGCGTCCGCTTTGGCTGATCTTTTTGATCAGGTAAAATATTTGTTCCGTCTCAAAACCGCCTTGAACCGGAGTGCCAGTATTAGGACAAAGTTTTGGATCAAGACCGTCAATGTCAAAGCTAATGAAAACCTGCTGAGGCAAATGATGGATCAATTCATCAACAATGTGTTTCCATGTTTGGCCCTCGTATAAACGCTCTTTAATATCCTTGTCTAAATAAGTAACTATGCGATAGTTGCTGTTGCAAACATAATCCCACTCTTCATCACAAAAATCTCTAACGCCCAATTGAACAAGTTTCGTTATTTCAGGAATTTCAGTCAACGCATTATACATTACGCTGGCGTGAGAATATTTAAAACCTTCATAAGATTTACGCAGGTCACAATGCGCATCGATTTGCAGCATCCCGAAATCGCCATATTTCTCTGCAATGGCTTTGAAAAAACCGAAAGGAGTGCTGTGGTCGCCGCCCAGCAGGCCAACCAATTTATTTTTGTCCAGCAATTGTTTTGTATGCTGATAAACCCAGTCATTTAGAAAAATACCCCCTTCATTAATATCTTTAAGCGACTTGCACATAAAGCTGTTCTTTTCCACAATACCACCTTTGGCAATGTAGTCTATATACAACTCAGCTTCTTTTCTGAGGTAATCACTTTTCATAAGGATCTTTTTATCCATCGAACGCATAAAAATTCCTTTCTTCCACATATCCTTGTAATCGGCATCAAAAAGATCCACCTGCAGGCTCGCCTTAAAAACGTGTTCAGATGATCTTGCCGTGCCGGCTGCGCAACTTACAGTTACTTCCCACGGAATAGGCAGGATCACAAGTTGGGCATCGTCCTCCGAAAAAGGAAGTCCGAAAATATTATTATTGGGATTACCCGGACTGTTGGGATCAAAGTTTGAAAGGTCTGTCATGATTTTACTAAAATGCTGCGCAAGTTACAGTAGTCTTACTAAGTGCCAAAATGAATAAATCGTATTTTTCACACATTAACGTGCAACCATCAAATATAATACCACTAATAGTCAATCTTTTATAATGAAAATCAAAATATTTTATATTTCTATAGGATGACTTAGATTAATTTATATTTTAACATTTATCATCCGTAGCTTGTTGATTATTTAGTTATTTACACTGGTAAAAAATGTTGACGCTCATCCCTCTAACGGAAAATCGTTAAAAAATGTATCAACTTTCAAACTAATAGTTAACACATGGCTTTTTGAACTAATTTTGCGGACGAAATTGGCGCTCATGAAAAAAACTCACATTATCATCCTCATTCTAATTGCCGTAGCAATCGCTGTTTTGGTTAGTTACATGGGAGATTTGACGACTTATGACACTATCGCATCAGCTAATCAGAAGGAAGGCAAGTTCGTACATCTTATTGCAAAATTGGACCTAAAACAACCGGTGCAATATGACCCTGTGAAGAATCCTAACTACATGACCTTTACCGTATTGGATTCTTTAGGTGGAACGGCCAATGTAGTTTATCATAACTCCAAACCAACTGACTTCGAGAAGAGCGAACGACTGGTTTTAAAGGGTAAAATGCAAAACGGACAGTTTGAATGCAGTGAGATCGTAATGAAGTGTCCATCGAAATATAAAGACGATCCTAACGCTGCGAAGAAAAATCTTACATCTAATTAATCCGCAATTACATGCAATACATTGGTGAAAACCTGTTGCCCGGTCAGCTTGGGCACTTTTTTGTTGTGCTTTCCTTGGTCGCTTCGTTGGTTGCTGCAATTGCATACATAAAAGCTGCTAATGCACTCGTGCCCGAAGAACACAACAGCTGGAAGAAACTCGCACGCATTGGCTTTTTCATTGAAGCCGGTTCTGTATTCGGAACCTTCATTATTATATATTATATCGTTTCCTCCCATTCATTTGAATATTTCTACGCCTGGAACCATAGTAGCACTTCACTGAGTGTTAACTATCTTCTAAGCTGTATCTGGGAAGGGCAGGAGGGAAGTTTCCTTCTATGGGCCATCTGGCATTCGATAATCGGATTAATACTTATTTCCAAAGGTGGCAAATGGGAAGCTCCTGTAATGACGGTGATCAGTTTTGCGCAGGTTTGCCTTGCTACAATGATCATTGGTCTTTATTTGGGAGATACAAAAATTGGTAGTAATCCGTTCCTGTTGGTTCGCCAGCATTTCCAGGATGCGCCGATCTTCCAACGTGCAGATTATTTGAGCATACCTCAAATGAAAGATGGACAGGGCCTGAACCAATTGCTGCAAAACTATTGGATGGTTATTCACCCGCCGATATTGTTCCTTGGTTTCGCATCTACGATCGTTCCGTTTGCTTATGTCATAGCTGGTCTTTGGAAAAAAGATTACAATGGCTGGACAAAAATTGCATTGCCATGGAGCCTATTCTCCGGCGCTATTTTGGGAACAGGTATCATGATGGGTGCGGCCTGGGCATATGAATCACTCACTTTCGGCGGCTTTTGGGCGTGGGATCCGGTGGAAAACGCTTCGCTTGTGCCGTGGTTGGTGATGATAGCCGGTTTGCATACACACGTCATTTTCAACGCAACCGGACACTCTTTGAGAGCTACTTACGTTTTTTATATTCTAAGCTTTGTTTTAGTTCTTTACTCTACGTTCCTGACGAGGAGTGGTGTGCTGGGAGATAGCTCCGTACACGCTTTCACAGACTCGGGCATGAACTTCCAACTGATGCTGTTCATCGCTGTATTCTTCCTGCCGGCGATTTACCTGATGGCTAGGAATTATACAAAAATTCCACACGTGGTAAAGGAAGAAAGCTCCTATTCACGTGAGTTCTGGATGTTCATTGGTGCATTGGTTCTGTTTTTATCGGCATTGGTAATTACGTGGCAAACATCCTTCACGCCGATCTATAACAAGATCACCGGCAAAACAACTGCAATGCCGGAGGACCCTGAGTTTGCGTTCAACAAAATACAGGTCTTTGTTGCTATTGTAATTGGTGTGTTGACGGCCATTACCCAATATTTCAAATACAAAGACACGCCGCGAGGTACGATTCTGAAAAAGATTGCGGTTCCTACTTTGATAGCAGCAGTGCTTTCGCTTTGCATCAGCATTTTCAGCGGTATTGAATACAACAAACAAGGCGTTGGATTTTTAGGTTCTATTCACGTTGCTTTGTTTGCGGCTTTATATGCAATAGTTGCAAACATGGGTTACATCTGGAGCGGGTTGCACGGAAAAGTAAAAGCAGCAGGCGCTTCAGTTGCGCATATTGGTTTCGGTTTAATGCTGGTGGGTATTATCATCGCTTCTTCCAATAGAAAAGTTTTATCGATCAATACAACAGGTATCAATCTGGCATTTGATCCTAAGTCGAAAGAGAAGTCCTTGGAAAATCTTACGTTGGTGAAAGGTTTGCCGACAGACATGGGCAAGTACATGGCCACGTACGAGAGCAATGATTCTACAAGCCGCCATGGAACAGTGATGTATTTCAAAGTAAACTTTAAGAACAAAAACGGTAAAGAAGAATTCAACCTTTATCCAAACCTGATCCGCAACACAAAGGGGCAGCAAGGATTTTCTAACAACCCGGATTCGAAACATTATTTCGGAAAAGACATCTTCACATATATCAGCTATGCAGATGATATGGATAGTGAGAAGGATACTATTTCCTTTAAAAAATATCCTGTAAACGTTAGCGATACGGTGTTTTACTCGAACGGTTTCTTCGTAGTAAACAAAGTTGTTCCGAATCCTAACAACGATAAATACAAATTCACTTCCAGCGATACGGCCGTGATGGCAGATATTACCGTGTTCTCAAAAGATGGCCGTCAGTACAAGGCCCGTCCCGCATTTTACGTAAAAAATAACCAGGCCAATTATACACTTGATACCGTGTTTGCACAAAACCTTGCAATAGGTTTTGGCAGAATCCTGGATGGCGGTAAAATAGAACTGGAAGTAAAAGAATCGACCCGCATGGTGCCATTCGTAGCACTGAAAGTGTACGAGTTCCCGCACATCAACGTGCTTTGGATCGGGACCCTTATCATGATCATCGGTTTTGTAATGAGCATGGTGTTCAGGCTTAAGCAGAGCAATAGGCTTAAAGTGGCGAAGTGATTGAAAATTGAAAGTTGAAAATTGAAAATGATTTTATAGTTAATGGCAGTCTCATAAAGGCTGCCATTTTTCATTTTCAACATTCAATTAACCACAATTTGCGTTCTGTATCTCTCATTTTCAATTTTCAACTTTCAATTTTCCACTAAAAAAAGTCTAGTTTTGCCGCTCAAATCGAAACCTTCATGTCTTTATACAATCAGCGCGGCGTATCTGCCCAAAAAGAAGAAGTACACAAAGCAACGGAAAAGTTAGATAAAGGTTTGTATGCCAATGCTTTTTGTAAAATTTATCCAGATTTTTTGGGTAACGACGCCAATTGGGTGAACCTTATGCACGCAGACGGCGCGGGCACAAAGAGCATCCTCGCTTACCTGTATTGGAAAGAAACAGGCGATTTGTCTGTATGGAAAGGCATCGCCCAGGATGCGATTGTGATGAACATTGACGATCTGCTTTGCGTAGGTATTCACGATAATCTTCTTTTTTCTTCTACAATTGATAGAAATAAACGCCTCATTCCCGGCGAAGTGCTGGAAACAATCATCAACGGTACACAGGAGTTTTTTGATGAAATGAAAACCTACGGCGTAAACATTCACTATCTCGGCGGTGAAACTGCAGATGTAGGAGATGTGGTGAGAACAATCGCTGTAAATGGTACAATGACTGCACGCTGGCCAAAAGATAAACTGGTAACCAACGATAAAATACAGGCTGGAGACGTAATTGTAGGCGTGGCAAGTTTTGGTAAAGCGAACTTTGAAACAGCTTACAACAGCGGTTTGGGCAGCAACGGTTTAACGAGTGCGCGTCACGACTCGTTACACAAAACCTACGGCGCCCGTTTCCCGGAATCTTATGATACAATGCTGGATGAAAATGTTGTGTACATCGGGCCGCACAGAATGACCGACGAAATAGAAGTAGAAGGCTTCGGCAAAATGGACATTGGTCATTTATTGTTGAGTCCTACCCGCACTTATGCACCGTTCCTTAAAAAGCTGTTATCAGAGAATCTGGAAGCAGTTCATGGCCTTATTCACTGCAGTGGTGGAGGACAAACAAAATGCATGAAATACCTTCCTGATAATTTCAAGATCATCAAGGATAACTTATTCGAAACGCCACTTATTTTCAAACTCATTCAGGAAGCTTCGCATAGTGATAACCGTGAAATGTACCAGGTTTTCAACATGGGCCACCGTCTTGAAATCTTTACTCCGGGCACAAATGCAGAAAGTATGATTCAAATGGCTGCATCATTCGGCATGGAAGCAAAAATCGTGGGAAGAGTAGAGTGGAACGACAAGAAAGAACTGGTGATTAAGTTGCCGCAGACAGAGGAACTTGTTTATAATTTCTAAGAATAGTTGTTAGTTGATGGTTGTTAGTTGTTAGGCTCTCTTTGTAACATTTTGAGTGAAAATTATCAGCACTGATGTTGCACAGAAAGTCTAACAACTAATAACTAACAACGAACAACTCGCAATTACCAAACGTAAGTAATATTCTGCTCAAGCTCCCCGCTCAAACTCTTCGCCACAGGGCAATTGTTTCCCGTTCTCTCCAGGATCGTTATATCTTTTTCAGATAGATTCAGCGTTTTAGGAAATTTCAAAGTTACATCAATTTTGCCGATGCGGCGCGGATCTGCCAGCATGTATTTTTGAATGTCGATGGTAGTGCCGTCCAGCACAATGCCCATTTCATTGGCTTTAATGCCTATCGTGGTAACCACACAGGTTGCAAGCGCCACACAAACAGTATCCGTAGGCGAAAAACGTTCACCTTTACCCTTATTATCGGTAGGAGCGTCGGTTTCTATTACAGTGCCACTTTGATTATGGGTTACTTTGCAACGCAAATTTCCCTCGTAAATAACAGATGCAGTCATTATCAATTTTTGCCCTAAATTTACCTACATAAACGCTTAAGACTTATCTTGCTACGATAATTTTTTTATAAGGAAATATTGTGCGAGATTGTAATAGAATAGACTAAGAAATCCTCGGCAGACTATTTAAAAAATAATAATTCACCGGATGAAAAAAATACTGTTGCTACCACTAGGCTTGTTAGTATGCTTGTGTACCATGGCCCAAAACCAACCAACACAGCCTGCAAAGCCAAGCGCAAAGGCAAACAAAAAAGCAAAGGAAAACAGTAAGGCGAGACTGCACGAAGAAGATGAAATTATTTTTAATAAACATAGCGCCTTCGGCATAAAGCTAGCTACCGATGGTTACGGGATATCTTTTGAAAAGGGCAAATACAAAACGCCGCGCCGCACCACACTCTTACAATTTGAGTTTAACGAGAAGAAGCATCCGAAAGAAGAAAAACAATCTATTGGTGTTGATGCATTCGGTCAGTTGAACCAGGCGATCTATGGCAAAGTCAATAATTTTTATCAGTTCAAAGTAGGCATGGGCCAGCAATATCTCATTGGCGGAAAAGGAAATAAGAACGGTGTTGCCGTTACTGCAATTGGGGCAGGTGGCGTTTCTGCAGGATTGATGAAACCTTACTATCTCGACGTTGTAGACGCTGCAACCAGGCAAACCGTAAGCGTGCCGTCTAAAGACTTTTACTTCGACTCAACGGGTGTGTATGAAAACGTAGTGCTTGGAAGTTCCGGACCTTTTAAAGGTTGGGGCAAAATGAAATTTGCTCCCGGCTTACATGCCAAAGCTGCCTTGCGCTTTGACTACGCAAAATTCAATCCAACCATAGCCGCTATTGAAGCTGGCGTGAACGCAGAATATTATTTTACAGATATTGAACAGATGGTGAACTATAAGGCGCTGGGCGGCGTAAATCCAAAGAAGTTCTTTTTCAACGCTTATTTAACAATACTGTTTGGAAAGCGCAAGTAACGTATTTTTGCAGAATGAATTTGCTTTAGGAGCGTTCATTGAATGATTGTTTGTTATATTAAGTAATTGAATTAGAATTAATTAATCCCGACCGAAGGTCAGGAACATGGAAAAAGGAAAAGCTATGCAGGAATTACCTATTGTCTCAAATATAGTTGAAACAGAATCTAAGATTAAGAAACCAAGTTGGCTGCGTGTAAAACTTCCTACCGGAGAAAGCTACAAACATGTACGCGGCCTTGTAGATACTCACAAACTTCATACGATCTGCGAAAGCGGAAATTGCCCTAACATGGGAGAGTGCTGGGGAGAAGGAACGGCTACCTTTATGATTTTGGGTAACGTTTGTACCCGTAGCTGCGGGTTTTGCGCCGTGGCAACCGGTCGCCCGGACCCGATTGATTGGGATGAACCACAGCGTGTGGCAGAAGCTATTCACCTGATGAAAGTAAAACATGCTGTTATTACTTCCGTTGACAGAGACGAAGTGAAAGATGGCGGTTCTATCATTTGGTACAATACCATTAAAGCTGTGAAATCTTTGAACCCGGATACAACGCTCGAAACGTTGATCCCGGATTTTAAAGGAGAAACAGAAAACATTCAACGCATTATCGATGCCGCTCCGGAAGTGGTTTCTCACAACATAGAAACCGTTGAACGCCTTACACGCAAAGTACGTATACAGGCTAAGTACTGGCGCAGCATGGAAGTACTGCGTACCTTGAAAGAAGGCGGCATGCGCACCAAAAGCGGCATCATGCTTGGTTTGGGTGAAACTAAAGAGGAAGTTATCCAAACAATAAAAGATCTTGCTGAAAGCAAAGTAGACGTTATCACCATTGGCCAGTATTTGCAGCCAACAAAAAAACACTTGCCTGTTCAGCGTTTTGTACACCCTGACGAGTTCAAAGAGTACAGGGAAATTGGTTACGAACTAGGTATCGATTATGTAGAAAGTGGTCCGTTGGTTCGTTCAAGCTATCATAGCGAAAAACACATCGTTCCTGGTTATGGCAGACAAAAATGGGAAGAAGAAAAAGCTATGCTGATCGCATAAAACATATGATTTTTATCAAAGAAGCCGCAAAATGTTTGCGGCTTCTTTGTTTATTGCCAAGGCAGTCACCGTTTTACGCTTTATTTATTTAATAATGTTCAAATAGTAGTTTGGCGATATTGTTTTAATAACCAATACATTTTATTTTGCTACTACTAAAGCCTGTTTAGTAACCCCTGACTGCAATGACCCTTACTCGCCGAAACAGATCGTTTTTCCTCCTGAAAAACTAAATCTTCCCGCCTGTAAATATTCTTGCACAACAGTAAAGGACTAAATGCGTTAAATAATAGACCAATTTTCGAACATCGTAAACCTTTAGACCAGTGAACTTACTGAATACCGCGATAAAAAAAATGGCCCTTCTTTCCCTGGGCTGTTTACCACTTATATCTTTTTGCCAGGATTATCCCAAAATGGCAAAGGAGCTTCAACAACAATTCAAAGACGATAAAGCATATTTCCTTAACACCGCAACAACCTATGAATTTTCGAAGGATAGTAAAGCGGGTGCCAAAGTGGAGATAACTGGCGATGAAGATTTGCTGTCTTTGCGATACAATGATGGAATAAGCATTCTTGAGGTTTATGACGGCAACTCAAAAATTGAAAAATTCTATGCAGAGAGCAATCTCCATCAAAAAGCACCTGACGATAAAAAGGTTTGTGGCACTTACACCAGTGATGGATTGTTTTTCGACGACAGCAAATTCTGTGGTCATCAGATAAGGTTGAAAGAAGTAGGAGAAGTTTGGCACACACATTTTGAAAAGAAGATTTACGATGCAAAATATCTGAGCACCATTTTTTTTCCATCTTCCTATCCAACCGCGGAAAAAAAGATAAAACTGATTATACCTAAAGAGCTGGACATTGAGATCAAAGAATTCAATTTTGATGGCTATTCTATAAAAAAATCTGAAACAGCTGATGGTAGCGACAGGGTTATTGAATACACCGCTACAAAGTTGAATGGAATGAAAACCGAACGGGCAGAACGCGGCATGCAATACACCTATCCACATTTGCTCATACTTCCAAAATCTGCCACTGTTTCGGGAAAGCAAATGATGATACTGTCTTCCAATGCCGATCTGTACAATTGGTACAGCGGTCTTGCAAGTCAGTTGCAGCCCAACAGGCAAGCACTTCAGTCAACCGTTAATCAACTTACAAAAGATAAAAAGACAGACGAAGAAAAAGTAAAGGCCATTTATTATTGGGTGCAAGACAATATCCGCTACATCGCTTTTGAAGACGGTGTTGCAGCATTTAAACCCGATGAGGCACAACATGTATTTGAAAAGAAATATGGCGATTGTAAAGGCATGGCAAATCTTACCAAAGAAATGCTGAAAGCAGCGGGCTACGATGCGAGGCTAACATGGATAGGCACGAGGCACATCATGTATGAATCAATTCCTACACTGGCGGCCAACAATCATATGATCTGCACATTGATCCTCAACGGCAAAAAATATTTTCTGGATGGGACGGAAAAATATGTTCCGTTTGGAGAGAACGCTTTGCGTATACAGGGACGTCCGGCAATGATTGAGGATGGAAATAAATTTATCCTTGAAAAAATTCCCGTTGCTGATGCTGATGCTGATGTGAGAAACGTTACTGCAACCATCAACGGCGAAGCGCTTGAAGGGAAATGCACAGTGACTTTGAAAGGTGAATCCAAAAAGAATTTCCTTTATCAATATCATTACACAAAGAACGACGACAAGTCAGAATGGGTAAACAGTTTTGCTTCTGACGGTAATGACAAAATCAAAATAACCAACTTGAAATTGCCAGATCTGGATCAAAGAGAAGGCGTACTATCATTTGACTGTAACTACGCTTATCCCGGTGCCGTAAGTTCATTTAACAATGAATACTACGTTGATCTTGATCCTTCAAAAAGTTTTCAAAGCTGGGTGATCAAAGATGACAGACAAAGTGATGTTGACTTTGAAGAAAGAATACACGAGAAAATAACGGTGACATTGGCTGTGCCACAAGGTTATAAAGTGGCAACACTTCCGGATAACGTCAACATTAAAGAACCTGAATTTTCTTTCAACGTTCAATACAAACAGGAAGGTGATAAAGTGATCTACACAAAAGAACTGAACATTCCAGAAGGAGTTATTCAAAAAAAGAATTTCTCTAAATGGAACAACGCTGTGAAAGAATTGATTAAATCTTACGATAACCAAATAGTCCTTAAAAAATAACTTCTATGAAGAAAGTATTGCTTACGTTGGGTTGTAACGTAATGTTAGGCTGTGCCCTTTTTTCCCAGACCGAAAAAAAAGTCAAGGAACAAATGTGGGATGAGGCACCCGCGGAGTTTAAAGTAACCAAAGTGCCTGAAAAATGGAAAAATGAATCGGCTGTTTTGATCGCCGTTTTAAGAGAGCACTCATGGGAAACGGCAAAGTCTGGTTATCACGAAACTTTCAATTCTCACTATCGCATTAAACTACAGGATAAAGCTGCTGTGAAGGAGTTTTCCGAAATGTCTTTTAACAACAATACCGTTAAAACAAACTTATTCGGAAAAACGCTGCGTTACAGGATTCTGGGCATCAAAGTAATTAAAGCAAATGGCACTGAAAAAGAAATTGATCTGAAAGACGCTGTTAAAGAAGATGCAGGCAGTAACAAGGAGCTAAAAATTCCTATTCCAAATCTCGAACCAGGTGATATCATTGATTATTTCGCGGCACTCAAAGACGATAACAGTTCTTCTGTAAGCGATGAAGAATTGCTGGAAATGAAATACCCGGTGATAAAACAAACACTGCGTTTTAATCTATATGATAGATTGGAACTGACGTACAAAAGCTTTAATGGAGCACCTGAATTCCAGAGATCGTTTGGCGATGGATGCGTAGTGTATACGCTGGAAGACAACATGCGTGAAAAATCTCCTGATCTGTTGTGGGACTATGATTACAGAACGGCGCCAAACTTCAGGTATCGCATCAAAAGCAGGCAGGTATCGCCAGATGCAAAATCATTGGCCGTAAATACTTTGAACGATATAGGCAGATTTCCTGGAATTGACATCGGCGTGGTTGTCGATTATATGAAAGGAAATTTCAAAGGCGAGACAGATCAGAAGAAGATCACGTATGAATTGTATAATCTTCTGCGCAATCCTCTTTACCTGAAAGCTTATTTTGGCATTCAGCAGGGAAATCCGTTGCGACTGGACAATTTGCCAATGGAGTTCTTTTTGGTGATGAGTCAATGTCTTGACAAATACAAGATCAGTCACGATCTTATGTTGGCACCTTCACGCGGTTATGGACCGTTTGCTAACCTCGTAAATCTATCATCATGCGACATTGTGATTCGTGTAAATACAACGCCCAAAATTTACATTACCAGGCCAACGCCGTTCTCTATAGCCAATGAAACGGCTTACCAATATGAAGGCACCAATGCCGCGGTAAAATATACAATAGACAATCTTGATACTGTTGGCACCTCTTCAATGGAGCAAAACGTTACCAACATGCAAATAAAAGTTTCTTTGGATGATGCGGATAAAACGAAGATCAACGTTCAAAGAAATGTAGTTGCAAAGGGGCATACAAAAGAATATCACCAGGGATTGGTGGTTACTAACTATGACTATCTTAAAGCCTACGATTTACCAAAATACCAGGTCGAAAGATCTCGTTTGATGGGTGGCATCATTAAAGATTACAACAAAGAAAAAGATAAATATGAACAGCGTCTTACTACAGACTATAATGATAGAGACAAACGCATAAAAGATGAGATAGAATCTGAAATGGATGTAAAAATATCCAACTTCAAGCTCAGTCTAAAAAGCATTGGCATGTGGGAAACGCAACCAACCACAGAGTATTCTGAAAGTTTTACAATTGATAACCTGACAAAAAAAGCAGGGCCAAATACCATCATCGAGCTCGGAAAAGTGATTGAAAAACAATTGGAAATTAAAGATGATCAAATGAAAAGAACAAGAGACATCTACATGGCCTATCCAAGAACTTTTTCAAATGATATAGCATTTGAAATTCCAGATGGTTACTCCGTAGAAGGCGTTGAAAACTTTAACATCAAATCTGAAAACGGAGCGGGAGCATTTGTTTCAACAGCTAAAATAGATGGGAAAAATCTTGTGATACACACAACAAAATATTACATCAACAACTTTTATCCAGCATCCGATTGGAATAAAATAACAGCGTTTACGAAATCTGCACAGGGATTTTATAATGCTAAGATATTGTTGAAGAAGAATTAAGAATTAGGAATTAAGAATTAAGAATTCTGTGTCCGTTAGTTGAGAATATTTTGAAATCACCGTTTCTGTTTAACAAGTCTTCGACAAGCTAAGCCTGACAGCTCGAGCGGAGTGTCAGGCTTAGCTTGTCGAAGACTTCCATTAAAAAAGGGTTGTAGTATTTCAGTTAGAATACTACAACCCTTTTATCTGCAACTATCAAAAGACTTTATCTAAATTACTCTGCAGCACGCAAACAATTCTTAATTCCTAATTCTTAATTGAATCTCAGCGTTTTTCCTGTCCTCCGCCAACTGACCCTTCAACGCATCAAGCCCTGCAAACTTTTGTTCGTCGCGAAGAAACTGGTGAACGAAAACGCGCAAAGTTTGCCCGTAAATGTCTTCGTTGAAATCAAAAATATTTACCTCAATCACTCTGTTTGTGCCATTAATAGTAGGGCGGACGCCGATATTCATCATGCCGTGGTACGCATGAACGGTTGAATCTTCAATCACCACAGTAACTGCGTACACTCCATTTCCCGGAATAAGTTTTTCCTCATTTAGAATTTGAAGATTAGCCGTTGGATAGCCGAGCGTGCGACCAAGTTTATTGCCTTCAATAACCTTTCCTTCAAAAGAATAAGTATAGCCGAGCAATGAATTTGCTTCAGTGATTTTCCCCGCTTTCAAATCGTGGCGAATGCGTGTAGAGCTTACAGTTACTTCATTCAAAAGATGTTCGGGAATCTCTATCAAACGAAAGCCCAGCTCCGGTGCATATTTTTCAAGCAGGTGATAATCACCGCTTCTGTTCTTACCAAACTTGTGATCGTAACCGATGATTAGCGTATGGGGTTTAAATCTTTGCCAAAGAAAATGTTCGATATATTCTGTAGCCGTCTGGCTTGCAAATGCTTCTGTAAAGGGAATAATTACAACGTGGTGAATGCCTTGTTTTTCGAGCAGCGCAATTTTTTCCTCAGGAGTATTTAAAAGATAAACCGGGTCCGCATTTGTTGTCACCACTTTTTTAGGATGGGGGTGAAAAGTGATCACAACCGTTTCGCCATCAACAAGTTTTGCTTCCTGTTTCAGCTGATTCAGTATTTTTTGGTGCCCGATATGTACGCCGTCAAATGTGCCTATAGTAACAACCGCGTTCCTGAACGATGGAAGCGATTCGATATTTGTATGAACCTGCATAATTGCGAACGAAGTTAATACTAAATCAGTTAGAGTGATTTGTGCAAGGTTTTCATGTTGTAATTGAAAATCAGTGATCTTTAAAAACTTTACTATTTTTTAAAGTATTTAAGACAGCTTTTTGGGTTAGATTTTTGTCATTATTGGAATAATATTTAGATTGTAGTCGTAAACATGACCCTGACGCGTAAATATCATTTGGTGGCAGTCCTTTTTTTAGGTGCTTTCCTTTCCGTAACCAGCGCTCGTGCGCAGGAGACAAAGGACACGCTAAAGGATGCCAAGCGCCCGGAACTCGGCCCGAATGATACTATACCGGTTCCCGCAAAAATCGCGGACGGCGAACTTTATCCCGCTAACACTTTGGAATGGACATGGGTGCAGGCTCCAATGCCTCCCGAAATGCGCAGACGCCTTGAGGCGTGGACAAGATTGCGCAACGCTGTGTATGTAACCTACCCATACGCGAGAAAAGCAGGCATCATCCTTAACGACATCAATAGTAAAGTCGCGAAAATGGATGAAAGCGAGCGTAAAAAATATATTCAGTCAAGAGAAAAGGAACTCAGAAAAGATTTTACTGAGCCGCTCACCAACCTTTCTATTTACCAGGGGAAAGTGTTGATGAAACTGATCAACCGTCAAACCGGCAACAATTGCTACGATATCATCAAAGAATATAAAGGAGGTCTTACGGCACGCGTTTACCAAACAGTTGCCTTCTTCTTCAATAGCAGCTTAAAACAACCCTACGACGCCTCCGGCGACGACAAACAGATTGAAGGCATCGTGCTGGAAGTAGAAAGAATGTATCCGAAAATGTAATGCGTTCCAATGGGCGCGAATTGCATTCGCCCTGCAATATCCAAGGCTGCCAAACAAAAAATAAGAGTTATTTTGAACTGAGCATTTGTATTCCAATTAAACATCGTTGCGTCGCACACTTCGACGGCAGTAATGATATTCAGCAATTGGTCCGCTGCTTTAGCCAGACTGCATTAGAAGTTTTTGAATTTTTATTTTTCCCTTTTTACTTAGAGCTGGAAACAGCCCTTTGCGTCCTTTGCTTCTTTGCGCCTTTGCGTGAAATAAAACCGCTGCTCCGCTGCTCCTTTGCGTTCTCTGCGTGAAACAAAAACCTTCGCGTGAAAATTGTACCTTTGCGCTACTTTTTTAATCTAGATTAGAATTAATTCCGCATGAAATTTGAAGTTGGCGACAAAGTGTTGGTAAAGCTTACCAACGAAGAAGGAGAGGTGATTGACATTATTAACGACACAATGGTGATGGTTGAAATAAAAGGCGTGAAATTTCCCGCTTATAACGACCAGCTTGACTACCCATACTTTAAAAGATTTACAGAAAAAAAACTGGTGACACCACCGGCAAAAAAGCCGAAACAATATATTGATCAGGTGCCCAAAGAAAAACCGAAAGCCATCGGCAAAAAAGTTTCAAATGGCGTTTGGTTAAGCTTCCTGCCAAAATTTGAAACAGATGAATTTGGCGATGAAGTAGTAGAGCTTTTCAAAATACACCTCATCAATCAAACAGAAACCGGTTACAATTTCGAGTATAAAGTCAATTATTTTGGTAAGTCTGAATTCGGTTTAAAGAATCAGGTGCATGCATTTGAAGATTTTTATTTGCACGACGTGCCATTTTCTGACCTTAGCGACAGTCCGAATTTTGAATTTGAATTCTCTTTGATCACTCCGGAAAAAAACAAGGCTTCGCATTTTGAAAGCAATCTCAAACTGAAGCCCAAACAGCTTTTTACAAAGATTGAAGAACTGAAGGAAAAAGGCGAGCCTACGTTTTCTTATCAGTTGTTTGATGTCTATCCACAAAAGTCAGTGGAACCTGATACATTTGAATTAGGCAAGCTGGCAGCAAAAGGCTTCAAAGTGTATGACGCTTCCAAAGTGCGCCAAAATCTTCCGCCTGCACGTACAGTGATTGATCTGCACATGGAAAAGATCACCAACAACTGGAAGCACATGAGCAACTTTGAAATACTATCGCTTCAGTTGAATGAGTTTGAAAAGTATTATGAACTGGCGTTACAGCACAGGCAACCCAGCCTCACTGTAATTCATGGCGTAGGCAGTGGCAAGCTCCGCGATGAAATACACGACCTGTTAAAGCACCGTAAAGAAGTAAGATTTTTCGTTAACCAGTACCAACCGTCGTATGGTTACGGAGCGACGGAAATTTATTTTCAATATTAATCAAGAAATGACTGAATAACTGAATGACTGAATAACTGAGTGGTTGATAGTTATCGACCAAAATCGAAAATGAACCATTCAGTTATTCAGTCATTCAGTTATTCAGTCACGTCAGCCATATGAACATCACCAATCTCTTCAACACGAAATACCCCATAGTACAAGCCGGCATGATCTGGGCCAGCGGATGGCGCTTAGCCAGTGCCGTTAGCAATGCCGGAGGTTTAGGAATGATAGGTAGCGGGAGCATGTATCCGGATGTATTGCGTTATCACATTCAGCAATGCAAAGCCGCAACTGATAAGCCCTTTGCAGTAAATGTTCCTTTGTTATATCCTGATATTGACAAACACATACAAACAATTATTGACGAAGAGGTAAAGATTGTTTTCACTTCTGCCGGCAATCCTAAAACATGGACGAGTGTTTTAAAGGAAAAAGGAATTATAGTGGTACATGTGGTAAGCAGCAGCAAGTTTGCATTGAAAGCACAGCAGGCAGGTTGCGACGCAGTGGTTGCAGAAGGCTTTGAAGCTGGCGGCCACAACGGAAGAGAAGAGACGACCTCAATGGTGCTCATTCCCGCAGTGGTTGATGCCGTGCAAATTCCCGTGATTGCTGCAGGTGGTTTTGCAACGGGCAGACAAATGCTGGCTGCAATGGTACTTGGCGCACAAGGTGTACAGGTTGGAACCCGTTTCGTGGCCACACATGAAGCTTCCTCTCACATTAATTTCAAGAACGCCATTGTTAATAGTGAAGAAGGCGACACTTTACTAAGCATGAAGAAACTGGCGCCTGTTCGTCTCTTGAGAAATCATTTTTTTGAGGCAGTAAAACAAGCAGAGCTCTCCGGCGCTTCAGAAGAAGAAATGAAAATACTCCTTGGCCGCGGCCGTGCCAAAAGAGGCATGTTCGAAGGCGACCTCGATGAAGGCGAATTAGAAATAGGGCAGGTAAGTGCTTTGGTAAAAGATATTCTGCCAGCTAGCGAGGTAGTTGAAAATATTTGGAAAGAGTACAATGCGGCTCTCGGGCAAATGAAACACTGAGTTAATTTGAAAATTTGAAAATATGAGAATTTGAAAATGCTTCAGATGCGGCGTTCATTATTTGATTGTAGCATTTGTCAGACAGAATAGATAAATTCAATTAGTGAGTGGACAAGTCATTTTCAAATTTTCAAATTGGGTTTGAAACTTCAAACCCCAAGGTTCTTCAACGCTTTCTTCAAATCAATTCCCTTCGCCAACACAGGCGCAAATAAGTCCCCCTTCTTTTCAACTCTCTTGAAGATGTTTTTGAAATCAAATTGAGCCGGTGTCAATCCTTTTTTGACCTCTTTCCATTCCAACGGAGTAGATACAGTAGCTCCCGGTTTTGGTCGCATGCTGTATGCACATGCAAGCGTTTGCCCTCTTCTGTTTTGCAAAAAATCAACATAAATATTGTTCTTGCCGCGTTTTGATAACGAACGCTCAAGCGTTGTGAAATCTGGTAATAATTCAACCGTTAGAGAAGCAATCACATGCGCGAAATCCCTCGCCTGATCATAATTGTATTTTCCTCCAAAGGGAATGTATATATGCAATCCGGATGCTCCCGACGTTTTGCAATAGCCATCAATTCCTGCTTTGTCTAAAACTTCTTTCACCGCCAAAGCTGTCTCTACAACCTGGTCAAAAGTGTTTCCATCAGAGGGATCAATATCAATAACGATGTAATCAGGATTGTCAGGTTTTTTAATAGTAGAGTTCCATGGATTGATTTCGATGCTGCCGAGGTTTGCGACATACAATAACGTCGCTTTGTTGTTGCAAACAATGTAATTGATATCCTTATTAGCGGACTCGGAAAATATCTCAAATTTAGTCATCCACTGCGGTGCATTATCGCCTGCATCTTTGTGGAAAAATGCGGGCTGTTCAATACCATTTGGATGCCGCAAAAGCGACAAGGGCCTGTTCTTTAAATAAGGCAAAATATAAGGAGCGATTTTCTCATAATAAAGTATTACATCTCCCTTGGTATATTTTTCCTTCGGCCAATAGATCTTATCCAGGTTTGTAAACTCCAAAGTATGCTTATCAACGGTGACTGTATTTTCCATAAAATGATTTTTATTGAACATCAAGTTGCAACACGACAAATGTGGTTCGCTCGAACGGCGACCATTTTCAACTTTCAATTTTCAATTAAACTAACTCGCCTTCTTTTTGCCCCCTTCCAAACTCGCTTTCAATTGCGACATCAAATCTTTCGATTTTGAGTGTACCACTTTAAGCGGAGTAGGTGTAATGACTTTACCTTTTGCTTTTGCTTTGATCAGTTTCATCAGTTCGTCAGAATAGGTATCATGATATTTCGACATGTCAAATTTCTCTGTAAGCTGGTCGATAAGCGCCATTGCCATTTTTAACTCTGTCGCTTTGGGATTGGCGTCGGGAAGTTTCAATTCTTCTGTCGAACGTATTTCTTCTCCAAATCTCATTTTGTTCAGCACCAGCGCATCGCCAGATACTTTGATCAAACCGATATTTTCCTTGTTTCTCAAAACATATGTTCCAACCCCTGCCTTGCCAGATTTTTCCAAGGCATCCCGCAAAAGGGCATAGGCTTTAGCGCCCGTTTTTTCCGGCGCCAGGTAATAAGGCGACTCATAATACATTGAATCAACTTCTGCCTGCTCCACAAACTGCAGAATCTCGATATGTTTGGTCTTTTCCGGACTTGCTTTTTGGAAATCTTCATCCGTAAGTATTACGTATTTGCCGTTGAGGTCATAGCCTTTCACAATGTTTTCCCACTTCACTTCCTTGCCGGTTTTCTCATTTACCCGTATAAATTTTATATGCGAATGATCTTTTTTGTCCAGCATATCAAGATCCAAAGTGCTGTCTTCCACGGCACTGTACAATTTAACAGGGATGTTAACCAGGCCGAAGCCCAATGATCCGGTCCAAATTGCTCTCATTGTTTGAAGTTTTTAAATTATTACTGCTTACGCTAAACGCCTAGCTTAACGCAAGGAGTTTCAGAGAGTGCACCATTGTGCATTAAGCGTTCAGCGTTCAGATTTTTCCATCATGCTTGTCTTCATTCGATGTTTTCTTCGCACCCGGAGTATTCGTCGGAGTCTGCTCGTTGTATCCTTTTTTATTCGTTCTTTTGTGTAGTTCTGCCTGGTGCTTTGGGTCGCTGTTAGGTTTTTTAGGATCTGGTTTGCCCGAATGCTTGTTCTGATCAGGCTGATTTATAATGGATTTCTTAGCCATGTCATTTATTTTGAACACGTTAAAAAATTGTTCCGTTTTAAGAACTGAGGGCTGTGGAAAAATTTGGACAGTGAGAATATTAACTAGTTGATTAAATTTGTTTTAAGAGAAAGATATTTTTCCAAAAATATCCCTTACCTTTGCAAACTCTTTAAAAGGGCATTCATGAGTCATCGTAGGGAATTTGATATCGCATTTGTAGGTTTAAAGCCTGGTGTTCATGAATATAACTATGAAATTAAAGATAAATTCTTTGAAGCGTACCAGGCGCAGGATTTTTCAAATGTCGACGCCAGTGTAAAGTTAAGTCTAGATAAAAAGACTGGCTTTATATTGTTGAAATTTGAGATTGGCGGCAAACTGGAAGTAGTTTGCGATCGTTGTGGAAATCCGCTCCCATTTAATTTGTGGGACGAATTTAACATAGTCGTTAAACTGGTGGAAAACCCGGAAGAAATGAATGAACAAGAGGAAGACCCCGATGTTTATTATATTTCCAGAACAGAGAGCCATTTACATGTTTCCGATTGGATCTATGAGTTTATTAACCTTAGCATCCCGATGCAGAAAATGTGCAGTGAAGATGAAATGGGCGGACCAAAATGTAACAAAGAGGTTCTTGATATGTTGAAAAAGATGGACACAGGGAGCAACGAAACCCAAAACCCCATCTGGAAAGGGTTAGAGAAATTTAAAGATTTAGATAATTGATTATTTGTATTATAAATTGTTGAGTTATGCCAAATCCCAAACGACGTCATTCACAGCAACGTTCTGCTAAAAGAAGAACACACTACAAAGCTGAAACAACAACTTTGAGTGTAGACAGCACAACTGGTGAAACACACGTACGTCATCGTGCACACGTGAGCGAAGGTAAATTGTTTTACAAAGGTAAATTGGTAGCTGAAAAAGCACCCATCAAGAAATAGTCCTTAGTTAATAGATTTATTTAATAGCTTGGCCGGAGATGAACATTGGATTAGACATAATGGGTGGAGACTTTGCACCGCTTGAAGCTGTGAAGGGCCTTCATCTATTCATGAATGAACATGTTTCTCCGGCTAATTTTGTGCTTTTCGGTGACGAAGAGAAAGTTCGACCACTTTTGGAACAGTTCAATTTGAATGCTCCAAATATTTCCGTGGTGCACGCTCCTCAGGTAATTGAGATGAACGAGCACCCCACAAAAGCCCTAAAGGAAAAACAACAGTCCTCTATAGCTGTTGGTTTTTATGCTTTGGCAAAAGGAAAGATCGATGCCTTTATCAGTGCGGGCAACACCGGCGCCATGCTGGTGGGAGCCATGTACAGTATCAAAGCTATTGAAGGTATTCTACGTCCCACTATTTCTACTATTATTCCAAAACAAGACGGTACCGCAGGTTTGTTATTAGATGTGGGCCTCAATGCAGATTGCAAGCCGGAACATCTGAATCAATTTGCTATCCTTGGTTCGCTTTATTCCAAATACATTTTAGGTATTGAAAATCCTAAAGTGGGGTTGGTAAACATAGGCGAAGAAGAAGGAAAAGGTAATATTCTTGCGCAGGGTACTTATCCTTTGCTGAAGGAAAATAACCAGATCAACTTCGTAGGAAACGTAGAGGGCCGCGATATTTTCGTTGACAAAGCAGACGTAATGGTTTGCGAAGGATTCACCGGAAATGTGATCCTCAAAATGGCTGAGTCTTTTTACGAGATCACCCATCAAAAAGGCATTCGCCACGAATACCTTGAACAATTCAACTTCGAAAATTACGGAGGAACGCCCGTTCTTGGGGTTTCCAAACCTGTAATTATCGGCCACGGCATTTCCCACGCCAAGGCTTTCATGAACATGATCAAACTCGCTGCAAAAATGATAGACTCAAACTTCCTGGATAAAATGCAGGAAAGCTTTAAGAGTTAGGAGAGGGCACGCAGATAGCACAGATTGTCATGATTTTCACTGATTTTTTCCAGTAAACATAAAGATTACTTTATCATTGATTGGCCGATCTTGATTGCGAATGAAAGATAAAGACCCGAAAAATTGTATGGTGTGCGACTAACTTTTTTACCATTGTATGAAACAGTTAAGTCGGCGGTTCTTACAATCTTTGTGTCCGGAGATGCATGCCCATTGCCATCATCCTGGATAAATGAAATTCCCGCGTAATTATAAATATCAATGTTGTATCCTACAGACAGTTCCCAGGTAAGCTTTGCTTTAGAGTTTTTATTGGTGTTTGGTTTTTGGGCATTTGAATGGCCTGTTTTAAACGGATTGTTTCCAAATGAAATCAAGGGCAAAACGGCTAGTGTCTTTTGACGCAAATAAACATCAAGGTATTTGCCCTTATACGTGTCCGTGTAACTACTGCTTTTGGTTTTGTGAACAATTGTGACTACACTGTCCAGAAATAATCCAAGCGCGTTAATAGTGCGGCTTACATTGTCAATGGTTCCTAGTTTGTTGCTAAGATTTCCCGCTTCATAATAGACATTTATTGAGCACTTTAAAATGAATGGCTTGTCTGCAAAGTTTTTATTTCGATCGGTTTTGCGTCCATTTAGAAAAACAATACATCCGTATCCGGCAGACGTATTTGCTCCAGCCTGGTTAAATGCTACGCCACAATTAAGGAAATTTTTGTCATTGCCTATTTCTAATGCTAAAGGTAAATAGTAACATCTTTTAGGAAAACGCAAATCTTGCTGTTGCGCATTAAACGATCCGGTTGTTGTTGTCCCGTCTTTACTAGTTGTATAAGGAAAGCTTACATTGATCAGCCCATTTGTTTTATGAGGGAATGAGATATTTACGCCAGAAGTCGCGGTTACACTATAATACCGATACTTTTTAGGCACTGCCAGTGAATCGTTATTGACTATCTGCGCGTTTGCATTTCTTATATGGAACACCAGGGAAAATACAGCTATTGCATAGCGTGCGGTGGTTCTCATTTTTTAAAGAATTTACACGGTTAGGATTTGTGAACCCTAAAATAGCTAACCTGCATTTCCGTAATCTCTTTATTTGCTAAATGGGTTGTTAACGCTGGCGTTTATTATAGCCAAAAATTATATGGTGGCCAACCAGACAATCATTTCGAATCTCAAATAACTACTATCTTCACGCGAACGACAATCATTTATTCTTGAAGACAATTTTCACCTACATAAAGTATTCTTTTTCCATTATTGACAAGCGCATATTGCTATGTGTTATTCCGGTTGTTGCGTTGCTCATCACTTTGAATTATACTTATCATATCGAGACAGAGGTTATTTATGGTTATACAGGGATGAAACAATTTTTTGGTTTTTATTTCATCTATTTAACAGCTTTCATCATTCCCTATCTGATTATTTTTCTTTTCAAAAAAGAACTGCTGACAAAGGATAAATTGTTTTGGGTGTTGGTTTTTGTTGCTCCGGCAATATTTGCTGTCAAAGTAAGTGCAGGTGGCTGGAAAGGTTTGCTCAATCAGGTTTTGGCGTCTCCATGGTCACAGTACGTAGGTGTTATTGTGGATTTACCACTTCGATTATGCATTACAGTTTGTTTGTTGTGGTTAGCAAGAAAAATATGGCAAAATGACGAAAGTTTTTGGGGCCTCACCACAAAAGGGTTTGTATGGCAACCTTATGCTGTTATGCTCTTATGCATGATTCCGCTAATAACTTTCGCTTCAACGCAGCATGATTTTTTGCATGCCTACCCAAAAATGAAAAACATTTATTTCATCGATGAACACACTTCAAACAATTGGTTTTATCATTTACTGTATGAGATTTCTTACGGACTGGATTTTGTAAGTATTGAACTTTTTTTCCGCGGCTTTTTGGTGATAGCCTTTGCACGATACGTCGGTCCCGATGCTATTTTGCCAATGGCCGCATTTTACTGCAGCATACATTTTGGTAAGCCCTTGCTGGAATGTATTTCGAGTTTCTTCGGCGGGTTTTTGTTGGGCTGCATCACCTACAGAACAAGGTCCATTCTTGGTGGCTTGATGGTGCATCTTGGGATCGCCTGGATGATGGAGGTGGGAGGGTATTTAGGCAATCATTGGGGACATTGAAAATATATCAGTGTACACGTACATTTTGAGGAACGGTTTTTTAGCAAATCCTTCAAAGTTTTCTCATGAAAAGCACATTGATCCTAATTGCCTGTCTTGCAGTTATTTCCTGTAATAATAATGGTTCAAAATCGCCAGCCACCGAAGGACATGCAGATAGTGTGACGCAGGAACGGATTGAAAAACACACTGACGATACAGCTACATCACTTGCCAAATCTCCGGAAAGCGGTGCGTTGCAAACTGATTCAGTTTTAAACCTGGAACTACCTCAAAACGGGGATAGTTTGACAGTAAGAATACTCAAGAAGTCAGCGCCCGTGAGCTGTAATTTTCAGGTTAGAAATAAGGGTGTTCTCTTGGCCAGAATCACAACTCCTGATGGCAAGGGCAATATAAGGTTCAACCAAATATTCATGCCAGACAAATCCTCAGATGGACCATTCGCAAAGGATCTCAATTATAATGTTAAAAAGACAGGACTTTACAAATTGTTAATAGGCGAAGATTTGATGGCGGAGAAACCGTACAGAGGCGAGTTTACCCTGGAATTGAAAATGAGTCAAAAGTAAAAAGCCCAAAATGGTAAGGTCTTGATTATGCATGTGTTATTTCAGCATAGGTATGCTTTGCGCTCTTTGCTTCTTTGCGCCTTTGCGTGAAACGGTAAAGGTAGAACCTTAACGTTTTTGCCTTTTTACTTTTGCCTTTTTACTTTTTCTCCTGCCTGTATTATCGTACCTTTGCAACTCGAAAAATTTAGCAATTACATGATTACGGTTAATAATGTTTCTCTATCATTTGGAAAAAGGGTATTGTTTGACGAAGTGAACTTAACGTTTAACAAAGGCAACTGTTATGGCGTTATTGGAGCGAACGGTGCAGGTAAGTCTACATTTTTAAAGATCTTATCTGGTGAGATAGAACCTAGTAAAGGTTCTGTAAGCATTACTCCCGGTGAGCGTATGGCCGTTTTGAAACAAAACCACTTTGAATTTGACGAAATTACTGTATTGAATACAGTGTTAATGGGCCACAAAAAAATGTGGGAAGTATCGCAGGAGCGTGACGCCATTTACGCCAAAGAAGATTTCACTGAGGAAGACGGTATCCGTGCTGGTGAATTGGAGGGTGAGTTTGGTGAAATGGGTGGTTACACTGCAGAAAGCGATGCAGGAAGCTTATTAAGTGAATTGGGCGTAAAAGAAGAATACCATGGCACTTTGATGAAAGATGTAAGTGGTAGTTTGAAAGTGCGTGTATTGTTAGCTCAGGCATTGTTTGGTAATCCAGACGCACTGATCCTGGATGAGCCTACGAACCACCTTGACGTGGAAACCATCAGCTGGTTGGAAAACTTCCTGGCAGAGTATGAAAACATCGTAATTGTTGTATCGCATGACCGTCACTTTTTGGATGCGGTTTGTACACACGTAGCAGACGTTGATCGTCAGAAAATCAAAATTTACACTGGTAACTATACATTCTGGTATGAGTCAAGCCAATTGGCTGCGCGTCAAATGACGGACAAGAACAAGAAGATGGAAGAAAAGCGTAAAGACTTGCTTGACTTCATTGCGCGATTCAGTGCGAATGCTTCTAAAAGTAAACAAGCTACCAGCCGTAAGAAAGCGTTGGAAAAATTGGTTATTGAAGATATCGAACCTTCAAACCGTAAATATCCTGGTATCATTTTCAAACAGGATAGGGAAGTGGGTAACCAGATTTTGAACGTTGAGAAGTTAACCAAGAAAGCTGATGACGGACGTATTCTTTTCAAAGACATTAGCTTCTCTGTAAGCAAAAATGACAAGATCGCTTTCTTTTCAAAAGATCCTTTGGCTTTGACTTCTTTCTTTGAAATCATTGACAATAGAATGCAAGCTGACGGCGGTAAATTTGAGTGGGGTACAACCATTACAGCCGCTTATTTGCCTAACGACAATACTGAGTTTTTTGAGAACAGCAAAGACCTTAACCTGATGGATTGGTTGCGTCAATATGTGCCGCCAACTGTTACAGACGTGGATGAGCCATTCCTTCGCGGATTTTTGGGAAAGATGTTGTTCAGTGGAGATGAGATCATGAAGAAAGTAGGGGTATTGAGTGGTGGTGAAAAAGTACGTTGTATGGTGAGCCGTATGATGCTGCAAAACCCTAACGTAGTCGTTCTTGACGAACCTACGAACCACCTTGACCTTGAAAGCATTCAAAGCTTCAACGAAAGCATGACAACGTTTAAAGGTGTTGTGTTGTTAACATCACATGACCATACGTTCATGCAGTCCGTAGCAAACCGTGTAATAGAAATTACGCCAGGCGGTGCTATCGACAGGTTGATGACATTTGATGAATATCTTGAAGATGATAGAGTAAAACAATTGCGTGCAGAAATGTATGGCGATAAAGTTTTAGCGTAAGATAGTTTTTTAGAAGGAACGCAGATTTTTATGATTGTGATGATGGTCACAGATTAAAAGTCTGCGTTTTTTTATTGCGGTGATGGCACGCAGATGACCCTGATTTGCACTGATTTTTTTTGATATAGTTTATTTCGATACCGGTTTTGTCGCTTCCGGTGAGGGCTGAATGAGCCAGAGTTTTGACATGGCAAGGCTCACTAAAAAGCCAACAAGGCAACCGAAAATTACTTCTCCAACTTTGTGAAGACCATATTGTATTCCTATTCGTGCAGAAGCTCCATGTGTAATGCTGGCAGCAATAACTACTGCGGCTGTAATAGGTGCTTGACGCCACATCGTTTTGATACGAACAACATACGAGGATATTAGTACGGTAGTGCCCAGTGCAATGGGAAGCAGCCATTCTTTTGCGCCCCCAATTAACAGAAATACCAGGCCAACTGCACAACCAACCATTACATTGATCAGTCTTGCCCTAAACATCTTTCGTGCCTCGGCAGGTTGAGGATCTGATGCGGCCACCATTGATGCGATTGCCCAAATGGGATTAGTGTCCTCGATGGATCTTAAGGCAACCCAAGTAATCCATGTTGCAATGGCAACATTTACTGCAAACCGCATTGCAAGAATATGATCGAAAGAAAGGCCAAGCCGTTTCATTAACACTTCAGCTCTTTGTGATGATCGAGGTGCCATATTTTTACTCGTTGGATTTAGGAGGGTTGCCGAGGAGCCTATACACGATGCCTGTTTTTGTGGCATTCAAAGCCATCCAGTCTTTTGCTGAATATTGCAGTGAAAGAAAAAATGCTTCTGCACGTTGCATTGCTTCTTTTGTAAGCTCTCTTCTGTCTTTAAATTTAATCTGGTAGGCAAATTCTCCAATAAGAGGACGATGTTCGCCACGGGTGCGCCAAATACCAACATTCGCCTTCGCCGTAAGTCCGTCTCCGAAATCGAGCAAACAAATATCCTGCAGTACTTCTTCTACAATGGCGTTGTTTACAAGATTTATTCTTTCTCCTTCTTTCTGTTTTAGCGATTGCAGCGCCGGAAAGACTTCAGATATAACATCAAATGAAAGTGCATCACTTTGTGTTACATTTTTGCGTGGGAACTGCACGTTGTTGGAGTACAGGATGCGTATGCCACCGAGCTTTTCTTTCAGTGGCAATACCTGGCATTTGAATTTTACCTGGTAATCTCCCTGTATTTGCGGCCGCACATCTGTTTCGGCAGTCTTTTGCAGGTCCGCATTTCTAAACTTGAAGACAATCTCCGGATCACCTTCGGGGAAGCCATTTACATATGTTATGCGGCGACGCAAAATGAATGAGTTGTTATACAGTCTGAAATCATCGGTATCAATAAAAATGATCTCGCGGATTTTTGTAGGGGCGTCAATATAGTTATGTATGTTATAACTAACTCCATGCTCAGCTGCTGGCGCTTTGATTACTTTTGCGAAGTCGAACAAGCTGTCTCTCGAAACGAACCGGTTGGGCTTAAGGATGAGCTTGAATGCGAGATAGTTAAAATCGGGATAGGGAAGACCATCGGCATATACACCCTGTTCTATGTGTGGTATCTTTCCCACCCACGAAGCGGTTTCCGATCCGTTCTCTGTTGTTTGAGCGGAGGAAGTGATTGACTTCCTTGCAATTTTTTTTACCGGTTTAGACTGGTGCCTTCCCTTAGGTTTAATGCTTTTTTTCTTTGCCGGTTTCACCGGAGCGTGTGATTTTTGCATAATAGAGTTATTATAAGGACAAGGTTCAAAATGTGAGCAAGGAGAGCGTAAAACTCTCTATAAAGTACAAATTTTTTAACGAGATAGGAAGCGTTTAACGGTAAAGTGCCGTTCCCGAAGTAGTCATTCTATTGCTGTTATTTGAAGGAGTATAGCGCTCTTGTGTTCATGTAGCTCGTCAGAAATTTGGTTCCCAATCTTCGAGCTAATTTTGTTGCGTGTGAATAGAAACAACAAAAAAAGCGCTAAAAATTAGCGCTTTAAAATTCATTGTTGGAAAGAGATAGTATGCTCTGTTATATGCGTATTCCCCACGTTTTATTCATCTTTCTTCCCAATAACGCATTGGCTTCGGCATCGTGCTGAAATTTCTCCTTCACAGGGTCCCAAATCAGCCCACGTTTGAGGCGATAAGCTATGTTGCCAATATTGCATACAGTTGCTGTACGTTGTCCAATCTCCACATCACAAATAGGTTTGGTTCTGTTGCGCATAGCATCCAGAAAATCTTTGTAATGATCCGTACTACGATACACATGTTTTTCCGCCTCGCCAATCACCTTGTCCTTTAAAGAGGCAGGAGTGGTTTCCAGTTTGCCACGTTGAACTCTAAGCTCTCCCTCGCTTCCGATAAATTGAATGGCGTTGTTCCATTCCCATTTCTCGTGTGTCATAATGATCCCGTTGGCGTATTTATATGTAAGGAAAGGATGCGCCCCACCATCGGGTGCAATTACTTCTACCGGGCCACTATGATCCATATCAAGAGCCCATTGAACAATGTCAAACATATGTGCGCCCCAGTCAGTCACCATGCCACCGCCAAATTCACGATAGTTGCGCCAGTTGGGATATACATCTTTGCTTACAGGTGGTGCGAGCTCAGCATTAAACACAGACTGTTCTGCATTTGGCCCCAGCCATTTGCTCCAGTCCAGCCCCTCCGGCATAGGTTCTGCAGGAAGATCATATGGCTTAGGTGGAGGGCCTACATTCACTTTTACCGATTTAATTTCCCCGATATACCCATTACGAATAAGCTCTGCTGCTTGTCGGAATTCCGGCCAGGAGCGCTGCATGCTGCCTGTTTGAAATACGCGATCATATTTACGCGTAGCATTTACCATCGCTCTTCCTTCTTTAACGGTAAGGGCCATGGGCTTTTCACAGTAAATATCTTTTCCAGCCTCTGCAGCCCGCACTGCCATCGCTGCATGCCAATGGTCAGGCGTAGCAATCACTACCGCATCTACATCTTTACGCGACAGTAGTTCTCTAAAATCATTATGAACTGCTATATCTGAGTAGTTGCCTAACTGCGGTGTCTTTGCGTAGCTATCCTTAATGTGTTTGAGTGTAAGCTCTGCTTTAGCGTCATACACCTCACTCAGTGCCACAAAACGAATCTGTTCTGTTTTCAGGAAATAGGAAGCCAAAATCTTACCCTGTTTACCTCCGCCAATCAGCCCGAGGTTAATCATATCACTTGGTGCGGTATAAAGAAATCCTGCTTTACTCTTTCCACCGAGCACGTGCCTGGGAACAATCATAATCCCTGCAAGGGCCATTGCGGTACTACCCATAAATGAGCGGCGGGAAACATTGTTATTTTTTTCTTCATTTTTCATATAGCTGGTAATAATTTTTGTTTGAATATACTAAGAGTATGTTTAAAATTTATTCAATGGTAATATTATGGGATAATTTGACCATTTCTTCAATAGATTCTACTAGTGCAATAACTCTTATAAAACTTTATAGTTTCCGAATTACGCGCTTATCTGTTTTTTGATTTCCTGAATAATTAGTAAGTTCACCTCTTACCACCTAAACCCTTTGTCTGTGACTTAGGTGGCGAAGCATTTCCTGATCGGTATGTATTTTTACCCGGCTTCGTTTCAACCGGATCAATTATCATCGCAGATTCTCCAACTATTAACCGTAATACATTATGCAGAAAATCTTGTTTATACTATTAGCTATTTTTCTTGTTTCGTGCCAAACAAGGTACCGGAACATTTCCGAATTCAAAATGAACCCATCGGCGCTGAAAGACGGTGAGCACATTAAGTTGATTTTTGCCTTCATAGGAGACGCAAACCATGATGCCGACAAATATTACGATCAGATTATTGTTGTTTCGCAGGAAACAGGAGATACATGTAATATTTTGGTCCCCGTAAACCATGCCCTTAAACATGATGATGGAGATAAAGTATTCAATTACTTTAGCCCTGAAAACCCAATGGCAAAACTTTTTATGTTTGACACTGGTGAACCTCGTTCTCTTACAAATATCGATTCAACCAAAGTAGAATTTCCGAAATATCAGAAGGTCGCATATGATTCGAAGTATAGGGCCTTGCTCAATAATAAGCATCCAACCGTACTGGGACTTATCGGTACGGAAAACTAGCCCCGAACGTTAGACGTCACTGTAATCAAACATTCCGCTAAATGAAAATCATAACGTGGAACTGTAATATGGCTTTCAGAAAAAAGGCGGAGTTTATTTTGGCTCACGCTCCTGATATTTTAGTGATTCCTGAATGCGAACATCCGGACAAATTGAAATACGGTCCAACGATTCCAATACCGAATGACACGCTTTGGTTTGGTAGCAACAAGAATAAAGGACTTGGGATTTTTTCTTACAATGGCTTTAGGCTTAAACTACTTAAGAATCACAATCCGGAATTGAAAATAATTATTCCTGTTGCCGTGACCGGCAATGACACAAAGTTTACGCTTTATGCAGTCTGGGCGAACAATCCTGACGATCCTGATGGACGTTATATCGAACAGGTTTGGAAGGCAATTGATCATTATGATAAAAAAATAAAGAATAAAAAAACGGTATTAGTCGGAGACTTTAATAGTAACACGATTTGGGATCGGCAACATAGAATCAGCAATCATTCTAACGTTGTGAAACGGCTGGAAGAAAAAGGAATTTTTAGTTGCTATCATTTGCATCATAAACAGGTACAAGGCAAAGAAGAACACCCTACTTTCTATTTGTATAAGCATAAGAACAAACCCTATCACCTCGATTATTGTTTTGCGTCAACTGATATGATCGATAAAATTCAATCCGTAGAGATTGGAGATTATGATTTTTGGAAACAGTACAGCGATCATGTTCCTGTGATGGTGACATTTAATACCGACTAAGGAATTTTGCAAAAGCTTGCCAGAGCGAAAATCAATCAAGTATAATCGCTACTTAAGTCTTAGCTTTTGCAACTAGGCTCGAATAACTCCAATAAAAAAAGGGCTAAAAACATACATTTTTAGCCCTTTTAAAATTCCTTTTTTTGAAGGGTTTTGGCGGAGAGAGAGGGATTCGAACCCCCGGACCTGTAACAGTCAACGGTTTTCAAGACCGCCGCATTCGACCGCTCTGCCATCTCTCCGGGTGCAAAATAAAGGTGCCAGGATTTATTTGCCAAAAAAGATTTCAAAAAATCGAAAATATTTTTTTCAGCTATATGATTGAATGGCTGAAACGCAGTAATGGCAAGGGGTTTAGAGATATGACGTTTGAAGAAAAATTTTGACTGCAAAATCTTAATGCAGCCAAACATGCACCGGAACAAGCATAGCGATAACCAATGGAGTTTCTTCAAAATCTTTAATAAGCAGCAAGATTATCATCTTTTTGTTGGCGGTATCGATGACCAATTATCTTTCTTTTATTCAATATAATTTTGAGCAGGCAAAATATTTCACTACAAAATAAATGGCCACACAAAATTACAATTTGAGAGTGCGGGGTATTAAGAATTGAGATATTGCTCGTTGGGAAAAATCAAGAACAATTTTTCAAAATTCAAATTTTTGTTCATTAATCAACAGAAAAGAAATATCTGTGTTGACTAAGATAATTCGCAAAGAGTAAAATAATCTGACTCAAGAAAAAACAAGAAAAGTTTGCATTTAAACGTTTAAGCAGTATTTTCGTTATATGGGTAATAAAACGTCATTAAAAGACATTGCAAACCATGTGGGCGTTTCGACGGCACTTGTTTCATATGTTTTAAATAATAAAGAAAAGGAAGCAAGGGTAGGTGTGGAAATGGCAGAGAAGATTCGCAAAGCAGCAGCAAAGTTGAACTATCAGCCTAATTTACTCGCCAAGGGTCTGAAGAGTGGAAAGACAAAAACATTGGGTTTGCTCGTAGCGGATATATCCAACCCATTTTTTTCTGCGATTGCGAGAATCATAGAGGACGAGGCCGGTAAATCTGGCTACACGGTGATCTTCGGCAGCTCGGACGAAGGTGCCGAACAATCTATGCGGGTGATAGATGCCTTTCTGAACCGGCAGGTGGATGGTTTAATTATTGCTCCCGCTGATCACACCCAGGACCAGATAAAAGTGCTTGCAAAAAAGAAGATCCCGTTTGTTTTAATTGACCGTTATTTCCCTGAATTGAATGCTCCCGCCGTGTACAGCAACAATTTCGAGGCATCATATGAAGCGGTGACGCACCTCATCAATAACGGGTTCAGTCGCATAGCAATGGTTACATATAAAAACGAGTTGCATCATACACAAGAAAGAAAACGCGGTTATTTGAAAGCATTAAAGGACCATAAAATTGCGTTCAAAAAACAATGGCTGCTCGAAGTAGAATTCGATGATCTCATTAAAAGCGAAGAAAAATTACTGAGTAAAATTTTATTGCCTGAACCTGGCGTAGATGCGGTTTTCTTTTCTACCAACTCCCTCGCGATGCAGGGTCTGAAACAAATTAAAGAACTCGACATAACGGTGCCTGATAAAGTGGCCATCATATCTTTTGACGAAACCGATGCGTTTGATTTTTTCTATTCACCGATAACTTATGTGAAGCAAGATTTGACCGGACTCGGCAAAGAATCTGTGAACTTACTTTTTAGGCAAATGAAAGGCGAAGCAACAAAAGAAAAATCGGTAGAAGTAAAAGCGAAATTGATTGTGAAGGAAAGTTGCGGGAGTAGAGGAAATGATTGAATAAACTGAATGGACTGAATAAACTGAATGCCTTTAAGGAGAAAGTCCGACCGAAGATAAACACTCAATTATTCAGTCGATTCAGTTTATTCAGTCATGTTAATATAGTACGCTAATTTGATTTTTCTGCGAGCTGAAATGTGGCTATTTTCGGCCATGCACGTTAATTTACCAAAGGCCATTTTAGGGACCAGTACACTTGGCAATCTTTATAATGCACTGACGCAGGAGGAAAAAACTGCGTTGATTGAGGCATATGTTTCTTTATCTGACAAACCATATTTTTTTGATACGGCAGGAAAGTACGGCGCAGGGCTTGCGCTCGAGTCGTTGGGTAATGGTTTGAAGGAACTTTCGATCTCACCGGAAGATGTTATCATCAGCAATAAATTGGGTTGGTACCGCATACCGCTAACTACAGAAGAGCCAACATTTGAAAAAGATATCTGGAAGGATATAAAAAATGATGCGGTTCAAAAGTTAGGCTACGATGGCATTCTTGCCTGCTTTGAGCAAGGCAATCAATTGTTGGGCGGCTACGATTCACGATTTGTATCTGTTCATGACCCCGATGAATATCTGGCTGCTGCCAGTGATGCCAGCGATGAAGAAAAAAGATACAAAGAAATTCTGGAGGCTTACCGTGCGCTTTTCGATTTGAAAAAAAGCGGCAAAGCTGAAGCTGTAGGAGTTGGTGCAAAAAACTGGAGATCGATCCAGCGCTTAAGTCATGATATCGATTTTGATTGGGTGATGATTGCCAACAGCATGAGCGTTCATAGTCACCCGAAAGAATTGGCGCAATTCATGCAATCACTCGCCGATAAAAATGTTACAGTAATTAACTCTGCGGTATTCAATGGCGGATTTTTAACTGGTGGCAATTTTTACAACTATCAAATTGTAGACGACACTACAAAACGTGGACAGGAATTGCTAAGCTGGCGCGAACGCTTTTATGAGCTTTGCAAAAAGCATGATCTATCACACGTTGCTGTGGCACTGCAATTTGGTTTGACGGCACCAGGCGTGAAAAGTATTGCCGTGGCGGCTTCCAAGCCAGAGAGACTGAAAGCAACTGTTGACATGGTAAATCATCAATCAGTACCTTCGGACTTTTGGAAAGCGATGGTGGAAGCAGGATTGCTGGAGAAGGGATGGTTTTAGAAATTGAAAATTGAAAATTGAAAGTTGAAAATGGGTGTTAAGCACAAGCTTTATCCCATTTTTGTATAGTCTCAAATTGTTTTAGCCGTTTTTATACCACTAAGGCACTAAGGGCACTAAGTTTCACTAAGAGATTCTCTTGGTGCAGCTTGTGCCCTTAATTGTTTATTTAATTTATGTAGTTGTCTCGTCTTGAAAACAAATCAGCGATAATCAGTCCAATCAGTGTTTCAGTGTGCTGCCAAAAAAACTTTTAAAAAAACTTGCTTAAACGATTAAAGCGATATATTTTCGTTTCGGTTTTGAATACGAGAGAATATCTGCACGGTACTGCTTAAACGATTAAACTAAATTTATTGGAGCTAAGGTAAAAAGAATTCTTTTTTAGGTTCATTTGCTTAAACGATTAAGTAAACTCTGTGCATTGCTGGTGAAGATAGGAAACTAACAACACGTTGTCTTCATTTTAAATAAAACATGCCATATGTCAAATCTTACTGTTCGGCAGCCAAACCTGCCGGGGGCGCATTGCTTCAAACCGGCAATGCGGGCGCATAAGAAAATAGGCGCCTTACTACTAACACTGCTTTTGTTAAACTCTTTTCTCTTCGCTCAACAAGCCACTGTTTCCGGAAAAGTGGTAGATGAAAAATCAAATCCTTTGCCAGGCGCCAGCGTGAAAGTGTCTGGATCACACAATGGTGTATCCACAGATGTTAACGGTGCTTTTACAATTAAGGCAAACAATGGCCAGGTACTGGAAATTTCCTATGTAGGTAAAACGCCGGAAAAAATTAAAGTAGATGGTTCTGCTATTACAATTGCTTTAAAAGATCAGCCAGCTTCTGATCTTAACGACGTGGTGGTAACGGGTTACATGTCACAAAAGAAAGCGGACCTTACAGGCTCTGTTGCGGTTGTGTCACCCAAAGATCTTACAAAGGACCATGGCACTTCCAATGTAATGCAATCGTTGCAAGGCGTTGTGCCAGGCATGCACATTACAACAGATGGTAGTCCTTCAGGAAATGTGAACATTCAAATACGTGGCCTTACCTCATTGAATGGTAGTACGCCTTTGATTGTTATTGATGGTGTACCAAGTTACATGAACCTTAGAGATATCAACCCTGAAAATATCGCATCCATGCAGGTATTGAAAGATGCTTACTCTACCAGTATCTATGGTACGCAAGGAGGTGCGGGTGTTATTTTAATACAAACGAAAAAAGGTCAGGCAGGTAAAGCCAGGATCACGTACAGTGGTTCTCTGGGCTTTTCTGATTTCAACAATAAACCGAAGATGCTCAATACAATGCAGTATGGGCAGGCGCTGTGGCAGGCAGCGGTTAACGACGGGCAAGATCCCAATGCCGTTACACAGATCTACGACTATGATTGGCACAAAGATGCCAATGGTATTCCCGTTTTGGATAAAGTAAAACCGGTGCAATACTTAAATGCAGATTCAACCATGTTGGCGGCAAACACTAATTGGATAGATGCTATTTCACAACGTGGCCTTCAAAATAATCAACAACTCACTATTTCTGGTGGTGGTGAAAAATCTACCGCAATGTTCTCTATGAATTATTTCAAAAACGAGGGAACACAGATATACACAGGTTTTGAAAGATTTTCTGTTCGCGTTAATACAGACTATAAGGTCCTGAAAGATGTCTTAACGATTGGTGAAAATCTTGAAGCGGCACACATCATCAACAACGATCAAAACGTAATGCACGATGCAATGGTGGAGCCTCCAATCATTCCTGTTCATACAACTGATGGTGGTTGGGGCGGTTCTGCAGTGGCACTCGGTATGGATGACTATTGGAACCCCGTAAGAGAACTTACATTGAATAAAGACAATTCCAACAAGTACAATAAAATATTTGGCGACATACATGCGAATCTTTATTTCCTTAAACACTTCACACTACATTCCCAATTAGGATTGGTGTACACAGATGGCTATCATAGAAACATACAATTTACATTTGTTGAAGGTGGTGGCAAATTCAATCCTATCAGCAGTGTGAGTCAATGGTACTGGAAAGAATCAATGCTTGACCTTACGAATACTTTGAACTATAAGCTAACATCCGGCAATCATAATCTTGAAGTGATGGGCGGAATGGAAGCCAATAAATACATGACTGAAAACGTTACTGCAACCCGTCAGGGCGTTCAGTTTCAAAACTATGACTATGCATATGTGAGCACAGCAACAGGTAACATGTCAATGACCGGTGGCGGTGATAAATATAATTTGCTTTCCTATTTTGGTAAATTCAACTACGTATACAATTCAAAATATCTCTTGTCGGGATCATTGAGATATGATGGTTCATCAAAGTTTGGTGAGAACAACAGGTTTGCGTTGTTCCCTGCAATATCTGCCGGTTGGCGCTTAAGCAAAGAAGATTTCCTTCTTGGTAGTAAAGTTATTTCCGATCTGAAATTAAGAGCAAGCTGGGGAAGAAACGGTAGTTTGGCGAACATCAACTCACTTTCATCACAAACCTATTTCGGTTCTGATTACGGTTACACTTCTTATGCGATCGGTGGCAATGAAACGGGAAGTTTACCTTCGGGTTACTTTAGGGTGCAAACCGGAAATGATGATTTGAAATGGGAAACAACTACACAATCAAACATCGGTCTTGACTTTGGTTTGTTCAATCAAAAGATTTCAGGTTCATTGGATTTTTATAACAAGTATACAGATGGTATGTTGATTTCTCCTCCATACCTCGGAACCTTTGGTGAAGGCGCCAATCAATACTACAATGCTGCAAACTTTACAAATAGAGGTGTTGAACTTGCATTGGCATATCAAAGTAATGTAACCAAGGATTTTAGTTACCAGTTGCGTGGTAATATCAGCTATAACAAAAACTATGTAAAGAGCCTGCCTGTTTCTGTGCAATACGCATGGGGAGGTTCTGCACTAAAGGGTGATGGTCTTGAAGGACACCCGTGGGGTTCATACTATGGCTTTGTTACAGACGGATTATTTACATCACAAGCTGACGTAGATAACTCGGCAGCTCAGCCTGGTAAGGGACTTGGAAGAATCAAATACAAAGATATCTCCGGTCCTGATGGCAAACCAGACGGCAAGATTGACTATGATTATGATCGCACCTGGATAGGTAATGGTCCTACTCCAAGAATAGAATATGGATTTAACCTAAGTGCCGCATATAAAAACTTTGACTTCTCTATGTTTTGGCAAGGTGTAGCAGGTGTGAAAGCATACGACGGCTGGAAATCATACAGTGACTTCTGGAACGTGTGGGTGCAAAACGGCTTCAACCACCCAACACGTGTATTGGATGCATGGTCGCCATCAAATCCTAATTCTACAATTCCTGCGCTATCACTGAACAACGTGAATGATGAACTTAGAACGTCAACTTATTTTATTGAGCCTGGTAATTATCTGAAACTAAGAAACATTCAGTTAGGTTACAGTTTGCCTAAAACATGGACAACACGTGTAGGTATGGAGAGATTCTATATTTACCTGGCGGCTCAAAATGTATTGATGATTAAGAGCAAGGAGTTTACCGGACCTGATCCTGAAACTCCTGATGGATCATCTTACAGCAATCCATATGTAAGACCATTGGTTTTCAAAGGAGGAATTGAAATAGGATTCTAATTTGAAAATTTGAAGATTTGAAAATTTGAAAATGCATTCTGCACAACAACAATATTGTTGACGGAATAAACGAATTCACATGAAAAAGATAACAAACTATATACTAATATCCAGCTTCGCACTTATTGTAGGAAGCTGTAATAAAATGCTGGATGTAACACCGCAGGCTGTGGTTACGGAAGACAACGTAAGCACGCCGGAAACCATTGACGGGCTTGTAATTGCCGCTTATGCATGGCTGCCGCACGAAGGCATCCTGAATCAAAAATTAAGTCCATGGCTGGCCGATATAAAATCAGATGATTCTTACAAAGGCGGCGGTGGTATTGGTGACCAGATTCCCTGGTACCAATGGGAAGTATTTTCTTTGAACACACCAAGCACCGGCAACAATGATGGTATCTGGTACGGCAACTATGAAGGCATATCAAGATGCAATACAGCCATAAGAGCATTGAACAAAATTGATGAAGGAGCTTACGATAAAAAAGCGCAGAGAATAGCAGAGATGAAATTTTTAAGGGGTTATTTTTTCCTCGATTTAAAAAGATGGTACAAATGGATACCTGTGTTTGATGAAAATGTAATGAATGATTCCATTGCGAAAATTCCAAACCATCCGGACACAGCGAAGAATGACCTTTTTCTATGGCAAAAGATATACAGCGATTTTGCTGCCGCAGCAAGTGCTTTACCTACAACACAATCTGACGCGGGACGTCCTACAAAATATGCTGCAGAAGCAGAAATGGCACACTGCTTAATGTGGATGGCATATGAGCAGGATGCAAACAATCAGGTAGTAAACATTAACACTGACAGGTTAACACAAGCGTTGAGCTTAACTGATGACATTATCAGCAATGGCAAGTACAGGCTGGCACCAGATTTTGCTATCAACTTTTTATATGACTACGATAATAAATCACCAGAATCAATTTATGAGTGGCAATACTCACACTCTGATGGAACGCTCAATGGCAACCTCAATGGTGGTACGCCTTTGAATGCACCATGGTGGCCGCCATACTTTAGCTGCTGCGATTTTCACAAAGCATCTTACAATCTCGTGAATGCATTCAGAGTTGATAAAGATGGCATACCAATGTTTGATACATTCAACGATGCGGAGATAACAAACAAAGACAATTATTTTAAAACCAACAGTTGGGACCCTCGTGTTGGCCACACCGTTGCTATACCGGGACTTCCATGGAAATATCAACAGGATGTGCTGTTTGATAGTAGCGGAGCAAGAGATCCTAATAACTATGGTTACATGAACTCGCTCAAAGAAAACGTTGAGTCAGATTGTCCGGGTCTCGTGAACCTCTTCTGGATGTGGAACTCTAAGAATGAAATCGCTATTCGTTACGACAGAGTATTGCTGTGGAAAGCTGAAATACTGATCCGCCTGGGAAGAGAGCAGGAAGCATTGCCAATCATCAACCAGATACGTGAACGCGCTGCCAACAGTACAGACAGATTGAAGTTTGCCAACGGCACACAAACACTTCCTTACAAGATAGCGCAATATCAAAACGGCGTAAACTGCACGTGGACAAATGATTTTGCATGGAAAGCATTGGAGTGGGAAGATCGTTTGGAGTTTGCCATGGAAGGGGAAAGATGGTATGATCTTGTGCGCTGGGGCAAGGCCGAAAAAATACTGAATGCGTATTTCGCAAAAGAATATCCACGTAACAGGCCATGGATGAAAGACGGAAAATTCACCGCGGGTCGCGACGAATTTATGCCGATACCACAACCGCAAATGAACTATTCATACGGTGTGTATAAACAGAATGTGGGATATTAAAAACCTGTTATTATTTTAAAGGAACAATTGTAAACCTATAAAACCTTCCAACCTTTGCTTTCTTTTTTCGGGGAGCGTGGCGAAGTCAAAAAAAACATGATGATGCAGAAAAAATTATTGATTGCTTTGCTAAGCCTTATGTCAGCTGGAGCTTACGCACAAACAAACAACGGTCTTAATGTAGACTTGGGAAACATTTACATGATGTCAGATGCCAAGACAAGATCCATTAGCCCTGAAAATTTTAATGGAGAGAAAGGCAAAGGAGGAATGGCCACCACAGGAACAGGAGAAAGAGCTTCCCGCGATTTAGGCAAAGGCTGGAAGGTAAGTCCGAGTGTGGTGATCAAAGCACACACCACTTACACAGTGGCTGAAATTAACGGCTCTGGCGCCATTCAGCACATCTGGATGACACCAACTGGTGTATGGCGCTATTCTATTCTGCGCTTTTACTGGGACGATGAAGCAACACCATCGGTAGAAGTTCCAGTGGGAGATTTCTTTTGCCAGGGTTGGAACAAATTTGCGCAGCTCAGTTCATTGGCGGTTTGTGCAAACCCCGGAAGCGGCTTCAACTGCTATTGGCCAATGCCTTTCAGAAAGAAATGCAAGATCACCATGGAGAATATAAACAATGATGACATGGTTTTATATTACCAGGTAGATTACACACTAACTGATGTTCCTAAAGATGCGGGTTATTTTCATGCGCAATTCAGACGCACGAATCCACTGCCATACAAGAAGGATTATGTATTGGTAGACAGCATTAAAGGGAAAGGACAATACGTTGGAACCTACATGGCATACGGCGTTCACAACAATGGCTGGTGGGGTGAAGGTGAAATAAAATTCTTCATCGATGATGATAAAGAATACCCAACCATTTGCGGAACCGGAACTGAAGATTATTTCTGTGGCGCTTATGATTTTGACACACGCCAGAAAAATGCAAACGGTACTGAATCGGTTGAATATACAGAATTCGACACACCGTACACAGGGTTGCACCAGGTAATAAAAGGAGATGGTCATTATTCAATAGCACAACGTTTTGGATTGTACCGCTGGCACATCAAAGATCCTATTCGTTTCGAGAAGAATCTGAAAGTAACCATTCAGGCGCTTGGATGGAGAGACGGCGGCCGCTACCTTCCATTGCAGGATGATATTGCAACAACTGTTTTCTGGTATCAGTCCGAGCCGCACGGTGCGTTCCCTGCATTGCCTGATAAGGACCACCTGGAAGTAAACTAGCACAATAGTTTTTGACAATCTTTTTATAAATTGGATCATCATCAAAAACTGAAATTAGTGATCAAAAACTGTTTGCACCTTATTGTTGCTTTGCTGGCATACGTGACCATTGTTGCGCAAAGCAGCAATAAGGAAATAGCTCCGTTCAAAATAAGATTAACAAACGGGGAAGGATATACTTACAACGAATTGGAAAAAGACAAACCGGTTATCCTTGTTTATTTTTCACCAACATGCGATCACTGTAAAAGCCTTACAGAGGCTATGTTGAAAAGCAACAAGATCAGCAATAGCCAAGTCGTGATGATATCATTCGAAGACATCAGGCAGGTAAAGGTTTTTGATGATGAATACAAAATATCAAGTCGCAAGAATATAAAGATTGGTTCAGAAGGATATACGTTTGTGGTGCAGAAATATTATAACATCGAACACTTTCCCTTTGTAGCCACATTCGATAAGAATAGAAAATTAAAGAAAGTAATTCCCTGGAATTTAACACCAGAACAAATCGTTAGTCAGTTATAACAACCGGTATCCTGAATTTATTTCCGGTCGAAAACAAATAAAATATTTCAAAACATTGTATTAAAAGCTTAAACGATTAAATTTAGAGAAGCAACCAGGGGAAACAGAGACGTCATTGCGAGCCGTGCAGAGGAAGTTGACGGAACGAATAAAAGCAAGTCTTATAATCAGAGATCGGTGAAGCAATCTCCGATGCGCCAGAGATTGCTTCGCCCGGACTCACACTGTTCGTCATGCATTGCGTACTCGAACTACCCGCTCCGCTTGGGCTCGCAATGACGACGTAGCCCGATTAGCTTGAATCAACAACCAATATGAAAAAAAATACGAGACGATATTGCGGTTATTTATGTGTTGTTTTATTGCTCATTGCTTCGTCCCCTTTATTTGCACAAAAGAAAATTAATATTGCTTCACCAGATAGGCATATACAGTTTAAGTTTTCGGTTGTTGAAAGTGCGCCAATGTACAGCGTTACTTATGATAGCAAAGTTATTATTGAGCCTTCTACACTGGGGCTGTCATTTAGTAATGCAAATGTTTTTGGCAGCGGAGTAAAAATGGGTAAAGCAATTTATCGGTCTGGTGTGGAAGATTATGAGTTGGTGGTTGGCAAAACAAAAAAGGTACATGACGAATACAAGGAAGTGATCATTCCGTTGGAAGAAGTGAAAGGCGATAATCGCTTGATCAATTTAGTGGTGAGAGCTTTCAACAACGGTGTTGCGTTCAGGTATGAAATGCCTCAGCAAAAAAACTGGACGTCTTATGAGTTAACGGCAGAGAATACAACTTTTCATTTTGCAGGCGATCCTATGGTGCTAGCAGGCTTTTTGCCCGACTATACTTCATCACATGAGTCGAGACACCAATGGCTTCCGTTCAGTGAAATTAAAACAGATACGCTAATGGATCTGCCTGTGTTGGTGCAATGTCCGGGAAACGTATACGTAGGCATTACAGAAGCAGCACTGCTGGATTATGCAGGCATGTACCTGGTGAAAAAGAATGGTTCATTTAACAGTGCGTTGTCACCGTTGCCCGGGAAAAGCGACATTAAGGTAAAAGCTGTATTGCCACACAAAACACCGTGGCGGGTAATGCTGATCAGCAATAGAGTAGGTGCGTTAATTGAATCGAACATTGTTACAAGTTTAAACGAACCATGTGCAATAAAAGATGTGTCATGGATAAAGCCCGGTACATCTGATTTCCACTGGTGGAACGGAGATGTTTTACCTGATACCACTTTTCCGCCGCAGACAGATTTTTTGTTCAGTAAATACTACATTGATTTTTGCGCACGCAATCACATAACCTATCACTCCGTAATTGGCTATGGAGGTTGTGCTTGGTATAAAAGTGATGCAGAAGGTTACGGAGTTGTGGGCACAAACACAGACGTTACGCAAACCGTGCCATCATTGAATATGCAGGAAGTTTGTGACTATGCAAAAAGTAAGGGCGTTGGCATTCGTGTGTGGGTGCATTGGCAAGCCATCTATCCTGATCTTGAAAAGTCATTCACACAGTTTGAGAAATGGGGCATCAACGGAATGATGGTTGATTTTTTGAATCGAGATGACCAGGAGATGGTGAACATTCAAACGAAGATTTTACAGGCAGCTGCCAAACATCATTTGCATATACAATTTCATGGCGCATATAAACCGACAGGACTTAGCAGAACTTATCCCAACGAATTTACTCGTGAAGGAACATTGAACTATGAATGCGATAAATGGGGCGATGTGATAACACCCGATGACGATATCAGCATTCCGTTTACACGCATGCTGGCCGGCGCAACGGACTATCACCTGGGAGGATTCAGAGCGGTTCCGGCGGCTGATTATAAAGTTCAATTTACACGTCCGTTGGTAGTGGGGACACGTTGTCATATGCTGGCTATGTACGTGGTGCTGGAGAGTTACCTCCAAATGATTTGTGACTATCCTGCTGCGTATGAAGGCCAACCGGGATTTGAGTTTTTGCAAAATATACCAACAACCTGGGATGAAACGAAAGTACTAGATGCAGCGGTAAACAAGTATGTAGCCATTGCACGAAAGAAAAATGACAGCTGGTACATCGGAGCCATCACCAATCATGAAGCAAGATTACTGAAATTGAAACTTGACTTTTTGCCTGCAGGAAATTATTCGGCAACCGTTTATGAAGATGCAGACAATGCAGAGAAAACGCCAAATGAATTGAGTAAGAAAATGATCAGCGTGACAAACAAAGATGTGATCAATGTGAAGCTTGCGGGAGGTGGCGGCGCTGCGATACGGATCTCGCAACGTTAGGGTGCCAAAGACTTCGAAAAGAACAGCCAAACAAACAATTAACAATAGACAAAACGATTTGCACTATGAATTCAACGAAAAAGAATTTAGCAACAGATTTCAGCAACGTAATAATTAACACCATCCTCTTTACATCATTCAGCCTTATCATTATGTCTACAACTACTTCCTGCACCAATGCAGATACAAAAAACACGACTGAAAACAAGGACTCATCAAGCTACGACAAAGGATCTTTTGGGTATGACCTTAATTTTCTACAACAACACGATAGCGTGATCGTTTTAAAATCCAACAACGATAATGCGCAAATAATTGTGTCGCCAAAATACCAGGCAAAAGTTTTTACCTCAACAGCAAATGGTAATGAAGGTTTAAGTTTTGGTTGGGTAAACTATAAAGCTTTCAGTGGCCCCGAAGATGCGCACATGAACGGTTACGGTGGTGAAAACCGTTTGTGGCTCGGGCCCGAAGGCGGACGTTTTTCTTTATACTTTAAACCAAACGATTCCATGGTTTTTAAGAATTGGAAAACGCCAGCACCATTCGATACGGAAGCCTGGAAGGTAACTGCACAAAATGACAAGTCTGTTACCATGACGAAAGACATGCAGTTGACCAACTATCACAACACACCATTGCAATTGTCAGTTACGAGAGTGATTGATATGTTGGACAATAACCAGATCAACGCAAATACTGGCTTGACATTAGATACAAGTGTAAAAGCAGTAGGGTATGAAACTATCAACACCTTAACCAACACCGGGAAAAGCGAGTGGACCGAAGCAACTGGCATGCCCTGCATCTGGATACTTGACATGATGAAGAATACGCCTTCAACAGTGATTGTAGCTCCTTACAAAAATGCTGCAGGTGCTAAGTTTGAGGAAGTTGCGACTACCAATTATTTCGGTGAAATTCCCGCTGACAGATTAAAGCACGACGACAATAAATTATTCTTCAAAGCAGATGGCAAGAGTCGCGGTAAAATTGGTATCAAACCAAAATTTGCCAAACCAGTGTTGGGTAGTTATGATCCCCAAAATAAAGTGTTGACCATTGCAATGTTTGAGCCGGATGCATCTGCAAAATATTTGAACCAGGAATGGAATACAACGAAACCTTCTTTTTCCGGAGACGCTGTAAATGCCTACAACGACGGGCCTTTGGCTGATGGTTCTCAAATGGGGCCTTTCTACGAAATTGAAAGTGTATCACCAGCAGCTTTTTTAAAACCCAATCAATCCATTGTGCATAAACAGGCGGTGTATCACTTTACCGGCGACGAAAAATCACTCGATGCGATCAGCCAGAAACTGCTGGGAGTGACGCTGAAGGAAATTGAAACAGCGTTTTAGAGAAATTAAGAATTAGGAATTAAGAATTAAGAATTGTTTCAGTGCGGCATGCATTCTGGCAAATGAATTTCACGGATGACAAAATAGCTCAACATGCTTCACCTATTTCATTGCCGTTGACTTCAGTCAACGAAGAGAAAGAAAAAACAGAAAACGTCGACTGTAAAGCCTAACAACTATCAACTAACAACAAACAACTCGTAACTCACAACTCAAAATACTCTCTCATGCAAACAACATATCCCAAAATTGGCATTCGTCCGATCATCGACGGACGGCTAGGAGGTGTACGTGAATCACTTGAAGAAACTACGATGAAGATGGCGCAAAATGTGGCGGCATTGTATGAAAAAGAATTGCGCTATCCAGATGGTTCGCCAGTGCAATGCGTAATAGCAGACACTTGCATTGGTGGCGTGTATGAGGCCGCACAATGCGCGACAAAGTTTGAGGCAAACAATGTAGGCGTATCATTGTCTGTAACACCCTGTTGGTGTTATGGTAGTGAAACGATGGACATGAATCCTGCATTGCCAAAAGCAATTTGGGGATTCAATGGCACTGAAAGACCCGGCGCGGTTTACCTCGCTGCTACATTGGCGGCACACAATCAAATGGGGTTACCCGCGTTTGGAATATATGGAAGAGACGTGCAGGATCTTGGTGATGAAGCCGTTCCTGAAGATGTAAGAGAGCGCTTACTCAATTTTGCTCAAGCTGGATTAGCTGTTGCGATCATGCGTGGTAAATCTTATCTCGCCATTGGCTCAGTATCCATGGGTATTGCAGGTTCTATTGTAGTGCCTGATTTTTTCAGGGAATATCTCGGCATGCGCAATGAGTATGTAGATTCATCGGAAGTATTGCGACGCATCGAACAAAAGATCTACGATGAAAAAGAGTTTGATAAAGCTTTACAATGGGTAAAACAACATTGTAAAGAAGGCGATGATTTGGTAAATGAAAAAGCCAAGCAATCATCAAGAGAACAAAAAGACAAAGATTGGGAGTTTGTCGTGAAAATGACACTCATTATTCGTGACCTAATGCAAGGTAATGCACACTTAAAAGAAAAAGGTTTTGGTGAAGAAGCAATGGGCCACAACGCAATTGTGTCGGGCTTCCAGGGGCAGCGCCAGTGGACAGACTTTTTACCAAACGGGGATTTTTCTGAAGCCATTTTGAATTCCTCGTTCGACTGGAACGGAATTCGTGCACCGTATATGGTAGCAACAGAAAATGATTGCTTCAACGGCATCAGCATGTTGTTCGGCTATTTGCTTACCAATACCGCGCAAATATTTGCCGATGTAAGAACTTACTGGAGCCCCGATGCAGTGCAGCGTGTAACAGGTTGGAAGCCTGATGCAAAAGCTGCACAAGGGTTCATTCACCTTATCAACTCCGGCTCTGCAACACTCGACGGAACAGGGCAGCAGGAAACTGATGGAAAACCTTCGATGAAGCCATTTTGGAAAATCAATGAAAGCGAAGCAGATGCCTGCTTGAAAGCAACCACGTGGTATCCAGGCAACAAGGGATATTTCAGAGGTGGCGGCTATTCCTCAAAATTTGTTACCAAAGGAGGAATGCCTGTTACGATGTGTCGCATCAATTTAATAAGAGGCATTGGTCCTGTATTGCAAATTGCCGAAGGTGAAACAATTGACCTTCCTCAAAATGTTCATGACACGCTGGATAAAAGAACAGACATCACATGGCCGACCACATGGTTCGTGCCACGCATTACGGGCAAAGGCGCATTTACAGATGTGTACAACGTGATGCTTCATTGGGGCTCCAACCATGGCTCCATTAGCTATGGACACATCGGTGACAAGCTGATCACAATGGCTTCAATGTTGCGCATACCTGTTTGTATGCACAATGTAGAAGAGGAAAGAGTATTCAGACCATCTGCATGGAACGCATTCGGCTCCGAAATAGAAGGCGCCGATTATAGAGCGTGTGGAAATTATGGTGCGTTGTACAAATAAGTTGTTAGTTGATAGTTGTTAGTTGTCAGACTTCAATGATGACGTTCGCAATTAATGCCTAACAACTAACAACCAACAACCAACAACTCAATTATTCAATAAATCAGTCATTCAATTATTAGCTCTGCCATGAAGAGAAAAAATGTTGCACTTACCAAACTTGCAGACGGAACAAATTATTTAATTCCATTCGCACTTATTTCGAGCCTGTTTTTAATGTGGGGTTTCGCGCATGGCTTGCTCGATGTGTTGGATAAACATTTCCAGGATATACTGCATGTAACTAAAGCGCAGTCGGGCTTTGTGCAGTTTTCATTGTACATCGGCTATTTGGTAATGGCCGTGCCCGCCGGCTTCATCATTAAGAAATATGGTTACAAAACGGGCATCATTGTTGGCCTTGGGTTATTTGCCGCAGGTGCATTTTTATTTTATCCCGTTGCAAAATTGGAATCTTTTGTTCCCTTTCTCATTGCGTTGTTCATCATCGCTTGTGGATTGGCATGTCTTGAAACCTCCGCCAATCCTTATTCCACCGTTTTAGGTCCAAAAGAATTTGCCGCAAGGCGCATCAATATTTCGCAATCATTCAATGGCCTTGGTTGGATATTGGGTCCGTTGATGGGCGGCCTGTTTATTTTTGGTGCAGAGAATTCCGGCAACGCAGACAAGTTTGCTTCAATGGTAAAACCTTACATGATCATTGGTAGCATTGTTGTTGTGCTGGCAATTGTCTTCTTCGTTACACGTCTTCCCGAAATAGAACAGAAGAGCGAAACCGAACCTGAGTTTGATCCTCCGATGAGCCATCTGCTGAAACATCCTGCATTCATCATTGCTGTGGTGGCGGAGTTTTTATATGTAGCAGCGCAAACAGGAGTGAATTCTTTTTTCATCAATTATGTAACAGAAGCAGTGCCACATTTACAAGCGCCCGTTTCAAATATCATGCAACATCTAGGTATGTTCGGAACGGTGTTCATGCCTAAAAATCCGGAGCAGGCTGCTTCATTAATTTTAGCAATTGGAGGTATGGGATTGTTTTGGATCGGACGTTTGTCCGGCTCGTACTTTATGAAGTTTGTGGCACCACAAAGATTGCTGATGATCTATGCCATAGTCAATACATGCCTTGTCGGTATTGTGATCATGGGCATAGGTTGGCCATCGGTAATTGCATTGTTTTCAACTTACTTTTTTATGTCCATCATGTTCCCAACCATTTTTGCACTCGGCTTAAAGGACCTCGGATCTCTTACAAAGAAAGGCGCATCGTTCCTTGTGATGGCCGTTGCCGGTGGCGCTTTTTGTCCGCCGATTATGGGGCTTATTGGCGATCATTATGGAATGGCCGTTGCGTTCATTATTCCATGTGTGTGCTTTGCATTCATTGGCTGGTATGGCGTTAAGCGTTGCAGTAAGGCAGAGATAGAAAACGATAAGAAGAACGTGACGACGCTGGAATTTCATCATTGAGGTCTTGTAGAGACGCGTTGAACGCGTCTCCCTGCTACACCATAAACCAAGGCAGCACGACTAAAACCATTGCAAATATTCGGCTATGAAAAAAACTTGTTTGTCAATTTATTTTCTTGTTCACGCATTCATCATCCTCGCTCAGCCGGTTGATCCATCGCACCATGTACCGGAAAATAAAAATCTTCCTGCATCGTGGAAAGACGCGTTGTACAGCAATCAGAAAAGAGTTTTTAAGGGAGATGATTTGTTGACCATTGGTATGCCTTGCGGTGGCATTGCGGCGGGCCAGTTGTATGTAAGAGGCGATGGTACACTAGCTAATTGGTGGGTTGCCAACAATGCATATAACACTGGCTATGGTGCGGATTCTCTTACTCACTTCAACACACCGCTTGGCCCGTGGCAGGTTTGCTATAAAACATTTGAACCGAAAAGTTATATCGGGCAAGGCTTTACTTTAAAAGTAAAACAAGACGGAAAAGAAGTTGCTGTTAATCTCGATAAAAAAGATTTTGACGACATATCGTTTGTTGGAGAGTATCCGATCGCAATGATCGAATACAATTCAACAACAAAGAAATTGCCGGTGGCCGTTTCTTCTGAAGTCTATTCGCCATTCATTCCCATGAACGCGAGAGAATCGGCAACACCCGGAACTATTTTAAAATACACCATTAAAAATACTTCAGGAAAGCCTGTACAGGCAAGCCTTACGGGTTGGTTACAAAATTTTGTTTGCATCGATATTGCCAATGACATCATTGCCAACAGACGAAACAGTATTGTAAAACAAAACGGACTCACTTCTCTTGTGATGGATCTTACGCCTTCCGGCAAACCGGTAGCCGAAAAAAAGCCAACTATCAAAATGTTTGACGATTTTGAAAATGGTTATAAGAAATGGACAATAACAGGTGAGGCGTTTGGCAATGTGCCGGCAGGTGGAACTTTAGAAGGACAAAACAAAGTGTCTGGCTATTCCGGCAATGGTCTCGTGAATTCCTTTGTGGGAGGCGATGATACCAAAGGAAAAATGGTGTCGGAAAATTTCACCCTCAATGATGATTACATTGTTTTTAAAATAGGTGGTGGAAGAAATGCAAACACTACCGCTTTCAATCTCGTTGTGGATAACAAATCGGTGAGAACAGAAGCCGGATCAAATGGTGAAGCACTCAAACAGAAATATTGGGATGTTAAAGAATATAAAGGCAAGCAAGCACACTTCGAAATCATTGACAATGCAAAAGGCGGGTGGGGACATATAAACCTTGATGACATTGGCTTTAGCGATTTACCTATTGTAAAAGATAAATTTTACCCGATCAATCATCCATACTTTGGCAACGCCTCCCTGAGTGTGCTGGCTTCCAATTCCTTTGGTGATGCCGATTACAGCGGAGGCAATGATAACAAGATAGCAGACAGCTCAACGAAAACGGCGCAGGAAAAACTTACCGGTGCTGTTGGTCAATCATTTGATTTGAAGCCGGGAGAAACCAAAGAAATTACCTTCCTGCTCACATGGTATTTTCCCAATCGCCCTTCCTATTATTTTGGAAGCGATGTTACCAATGTTATTCCAAATGATTGGAACGAAGCTCTGCCAACTGAAGGAGCAACCATTCTCGGCAACATGTACGGCAACTGGTTCAGCAGTTCGCAGGATGTTGCAATGTATCTGGAAAAAAATTACACGCGACTTTCGCAAACAACACATCTTTTTCATGACACATACTACAATAACAGTACGATGCCTTACTGGCTAACACAACGTTTGCTGATGCCACTTTCGATACTAGCAACAGAAACCTGTCAATGGTGGGCAAATGATAAGTTCTGGGCTTGGGAAGGTGTTGGTTCATGTATTGGTACATGTACGCACGTTTGGAACTACGAGCAGGCGTTGGCACACTTCTTCCCTGAGCTGGAAAGAAACATAAGAGAGCGCACGGATTTTGATGTCTCTTTTCAAAAAGATGGAAGCATACTTGCACGCAATGGTTGGGGTGGCTTGTTGATCGACGGACACGCCGGAGCAATCTTAAAAGCATACCGCGAATACCTTAATTCCAAAGATGAAATTTTCCTGACACGCAATTGGGACAGAATAAAACGCGCCACTGAATTCATCATCAGCGAAGATGGTAATGCTGATGGCATCATTGAAAAAGTGCAGGCCAACACTTACGACATTGCATTTTATGGCGCAAATACGTACGTTGGTTCCTTGTACCTCGCGTCGCTCAAAGCAGCGGCTAAGATGGCTGCAATTATGAATGACAGGGATTTCGCGCAACGCTGTTCGCAAATTGCTGCGGCAGGCGAAGACAATACCGTTAAGAAATTGTGGAACGGAGAGTATTTCATTCAGCAGGTTGATCTGAAAGCGCATCCCGATTTTCAATATGCAGATGGTTGCTTGAGTGATCAGCTCTTTGGACAAACGTGGAACCACTTGAATCACCTCGGTTATATTTATCCGAAGGATAAAGTGAAGCAAACGCTTCAATCTATTTGGAAGTATAATTGGGCGCCAGATGTTGCGACGCAAAACAAGGTGCATCCGCCAGAGAGAACATATGCAAATCCAGGAGAGCCCGGACTCTTCATTTGCACATGGCCCAAGAGCCAGCACATGGGAGAAAAAGGCGTTCGATATCGTGATGAAGTATGGACCGGTATTGAGTACCAGGTGGCTACCAATATGATCTATGAAGGTATGATAGATGAGGCACTGTCAATTGTAAAAAGTGTTGATGATCGCTACAGTCCTGCAAAACATAACCCATGGAACGAAATTGAATGCGGCGATCACTATGCAAGAGCGATGGCGTCATGGGGCGTGATGACAGCACTTGAAGATTATTACTACAACGGCCCTGAGCGCCTGATCAGCTTTAATCCTAAGCTGCAGCAAAATAATTTTAAAGGATTTTTTACAGCAGCGGAAGCATGGGGAAATATTAGTCAGTCGATTCAAAACAATCAACAAAAAAATACGATCGCTGTGAAGTATGGAGATTTGGATCTGCGTCAGTTACAATTGCCATGTGCTAAGAAAGCAAGCAGTGTAAAGGTTGCAGTGAATGGTAAATCTTTGAAGATCGCAACGTCCTTCGACGGTCGCATGGTTACAATTGTATTCGATGAAGTGGCGTTGCATGCTAGCGATGTTGTTGATGTGGTGATTGTGTATTGATTCCTTACATTTCAGATTAAATCGCACTTCAAATACTACCACTAAGACACTAAGAGCACTGAGCCGCACTAAGGACTCTCTTAGTGAACCTTGTGTCCTTAGTGCCTTAGTGGTAAAAAAACTCTAGAACAATCTGAATGTTCAAATAAACATTTAAAAATGAAACCTGCATACGTAATAGGTGTTGACTACGGAACCGACTCTGTAAGATCAATCATCGTGAACGCACATAATGGCGAAGAAGTCGCAGCTGCTGTTTTTGCTTTCCCGAGATGGAAGAAACAATTGTTCTGCGACGCAGCCATCAATCAGTTTCGCCAACATCCGTTAGATTATGTTGAAGGGCTTGAGGCAACGATAAAAGAATGCCTTTCGAAAGTGAATGACGAAGTTCGCAGCGCCATCAAAGCCATTTCAATTGACACCACAGGTTCAACGCCTGTCGCAGTTGATGAAGTCGGTGTGCCGCTCGCTTTGCATCCTGAATTTGCAAACGAACCCGATGCGATGTTTGTGTTATGGAAAGATCATTCTGCAGCACAAGAAGCAGAAGAGATCAATCAGCATGCAAAAAGATTTGACGTTAACTATCTGAAATACGTTGGCGGTATTTATTCTTCGGAGTGGTATTGGAGCAAACTCCTGCATGTACTTCGCAACAATGATAAAGTTAAAGAAGTCAGCTACAGTTGGGTGGAACATGCCGATTGGATGCCGTTTCTTTTGACAGGAGGCAAAGATGTTCATACCATGAAACGCGGCGTCTGCACAGCAGGACACAAAGGTTTGTGGGCGGAAGAGTGGGGTGGCTTTCCCTCTGAGTTTTTCTTCGCTTCTTTAGATCCTTTGTTAAGTGGTTATGTTTCAAAACTTCCATCAAAAACATATGCTGCCAATGAAGCTGCCGGAACCCTTTGTGAAGAATGGGCAGCAAGACTTGGTCTTTCAATCAACGTTGTTGTTGGCATTGGTGCTATGGACGCACACATGGGCGCTGTCGGCGGACAAATTGAACCATACTACTTAAGTAAAGTAATGGGCACTTCCACCTGCGATATGCTCGTGGCGCCGGTTGAAGATATGCAAGGCAAATTTGTGCAAGGCATATGTGGTCTGGTAAATGGCTCCGTTATTCCCGGCATGATCGGTATGGAAGCCGGGCAGTCTGCATTTGGTGATGTGTATGCATGGTTCAAAAATATATTGACATGGCCGCTTGAAAACGTTGCCCGTGGCTTGATTGATGAAGAAACGATCAAAGCTATCTCCGATAAAATTATTCCTGAATTAAACAAGCAAGCTGCTGCTACACCGCTTCATCTTGATGATGAACTAAGCATGGATTGGTTCAACGGCAGACGCACGCCCGATGCCAATGCGTTCCTGAAAAGTTCCATCACAGGTTTGGATCTCGGCAGTGATGCTGTGAAAATTTTTCGCTCCCTTGCTGAAGCTACGTGCTTTGGCGCAAGAGCCATTGTTGAATGTTTTGTGGAACAAAATATTCCCGTGAAAGGACTCATCGGCATTGGTGGCGTTGCAAAAAAATCTCCCTTTATTATGCAAATGATGGCAGATGTTATGAACATGCCAATTAAAATAAACAAATCAGAACAGACCTGCGCACTAGGCGCCGCAATGTTTGCGGCCACTGTCGCCGGTATTTACGATAAAGTGGAAGACGCTATGCAGGCAATGGGCCAGGGCTTTGATGTGACTTTTTATCCTGATGAAACTAAAACAGATCTATATGTTCAACGGTACAAAAAATACCTTGAGTTGGGCGGGCATATTGAAAAGAGTGTGAGCGTTGTGAAGGTTGAGAGTTTGGTGGTGGGTTAAATTTGTTTTGTTTGGGATTGGTTTTGGGTTCTGAAAATTCGGTAATTAGCCATTTCTTATCGCGGGATTATTTTTGTTGATATGTACCAAAAGCATGGGCTGGATAATCAGTTTTTTTTATTATCAGCTGCTTTCGTTTGGGTTATTGAAAATCGATTTTTAGATATATAAACGGTGGATTTCCTGGTATTCTTCTTTACATTCTTGTTGATCCTATTTCTCTATATTTGTAACCATAACAACCAGTAATAAACCCGCACTCTAATCGTATTGCAATGATCCACCAAAACAATAATCTGCTTCAGGAGCTTGAAGAGTTACAAAAGCCCAACCCGAGATCTTTTAATACAGCTAAAGTTATTTTGGGAGTTTATATTGTCGCAGAAATATTTCTTCAGTTTTTGACCTGGAAAAGAAGTTTGGCTTTTGGGAGCAATATAAATTTGATGACAATTGCATGGTTGGCGCTACCTGTTATTGGACTAATCCTATTTTCGTTAAGAAAGAAAGCTGGTTGGATAATTAACGTGTTCTTTTATCAAATTATGTGGCTTGTTTTTGTTTTGGGATATTTAATAAGGTTGTTTAGAGATGAAACGCTTCCTTACTTAAGCCTGCCAATGCTGGCAACATATGTTTCCCTTGTACTTCTTTCTCCGTCTCTTTATTTGTTATATTCAAAAAGCATACGGGAGTATCTGGGAATTAGTAGAAAGACAATGATTATAACAATTGCGGTTTGTGTTATTTTAATGGCATTGTTATCGGTTTTCGCCAGTTGAATGGGTAGTGCTATTTGTTTTTCATTTCTTAATCGCGCTCTGTTGCTTTGCCTCCAAATCTTTCTTCTCCTGAAAATAATCGTTGTACACTTTTCGCTCAGCAATCTCTAAGCCATTACCCAAAACGACTTTGTCGCCGTTTGCAAATGCGATACCTATGCCGGTTATTTTTCTGTCAAGCAAATCGGCTTTGTTCATTGCCGGATTGTTCCAAAAATTTTCCGTAGCTAAAAGTATGATGGAGCTGTCTGCGGTTTCAAATCGAAGACCGCGCATGTTGCCGATATCAGTTGGAAAAGAAAAGAGCCTGGTTTGGGTCAGGCTGACTTTATATTTCTGCAACGCTTTTTCAACAGTGAGAGATAAGTCTTTTTTGTCTATTTTTCTCGTATCAAAATAATGCAGTTTGCGACTAAGCATTTTCACCGGTTCCTCAACGATAACCCAACTCGACTTATTGGGCAGGTAGACACTGGAAGGAAGACAGTCGTGCGTTTTGAAATATAGATGATTGTCAAATTGCCTGCCGTTGAGAGCCGCTATAAATTTCCCGTCTTTGTTTGTATAGAAAGTGTCCTGCTCATACCAATTAACGTCAAATTTTTCTGTGTAGAATGGATAAACAAGCACCATCACATTTTCCATCGGCTTGCCCGATTCATCGATAACCTTCCCGGAAATATAAACCGAATCCCTGCCAGAAAAAGGAGTGTTTTTGTTTGGCTGTTGCGCGAACGCAAACTGAAAGGTAATGGCTAGCAATGCTACAAGTACGGTTTTCATAAAGCGTTAGTTGAGTAATACGAAAATGAACAGCAATCGTCGCCTACTCTAAATATACAAAGGTTTATCTTTTTTTAAAAGACGGGGTTATCTTCTTTTGCTGGCTGCCAGTTTCGTTTTATTATATTTGTTACCCAACTAAACTGTCTGTCATGCCTAAGAAATACATCGGAAAGTTTTTGACTTTTAAATTTGTTGGTCGGAAGTATGATGTTTCAGGCGTTGTACTAGATTATAATGATGACTACACGCTGATTAGAAATTGCAATGACTACCTGTTTGATGGTTACATGATTTTTCGTAATCTCAAAGTTGAATTTTTTCAGGGAGACCATGAGAAACGGGCAATGAAGATACTCAAACTGAAAAAGTATTTATTTAAAGAAAATCTAAAAATTAATTTGGGGTCTTTGGGTCAAATTTTTAGTTATATAGATAAAAAGTATGGTCTCATTCAACTTGATAATCAGAAAGGAGACGCTTCAGATGTTGTGAAATATTTAGGTCAGTCAGGTAAGGTTTACTTGTTTAATGAATTGACCGTCGATGCAAAATGGCGGGATGAATTACATCTGCCTGAAAAACAATGTCGATTCATAAGTTTTGATAATGACTATCTGAAGTCCCTGAAGCTTTTAGGTAAAATAAAATAGATGAGCCTGTAACTAAAACAAACGATCAAATTTTGTATAATTTTCAATGAATATAACGCCAAACATTCGGAAGAGTCTCGCAACAGAAGGCTTCGCAGTTCTTGATAACGTTTTCTCAACAGAAGAAATTAACACTATTCTTCAAACAATCTCACAAGTCGATACCACAAAGCCTACTTTTAGAAAAACAAACGACCTGTTTGCAATTCGCCAATTTTTAAAAGAAGTGCCGGAGACATTCGATTTGATTTTTAATGAGAATATACGCTCTATTATTTCGTCACTTTTCGGTAACGACTACTTTGTGGTGAAATCAATTTATTTCGACAAGCCGGAGCAATCAAATTGGTTCGTCGCCTATCACCAGGATCTCACAATTTCTGTAGATAAAAAACTTGATGTTGAAGGTTATGGTCCGTGGTCGGTAAAACAGAATCAGTTTGCGGTTCAGCCGCCGCTTGATATTTTGGAAAGCAATTTTACCATTCGTATTCACCTTGACGATACAGATGAAAATAACGGTGCATTAAGAATAGTTCCAAAATCACATCTCAAAGGAATTTACAGACCCGAAACAATCGACTGGAACGTAGAAACAGAAACCGGTTGTAATGTGAAACAAGGCGGCGCCATGATCATGAAACCTTTGCTGCTCCATGCTTCGAACAGAACAACGAATAATAACAAAAGGAGAGTGATACATATTGAGTTTAGCAATCGTTCGCTGGGAGCGGGATTGCAATGGTCCGAGAAAGAAAATTTTGCCTAACCGAGTGAATCTGGCCGTTCATCGATTATTCAAATGTTGTTGCAGTCATAAAACCTATCTTCCTGTTTTATTGAAACAAACGGTAAATCAAACGAGGCATGAACACAAACGAATGGTCGCGACGAAAATTCATCTCGTCTATATCAGGAACAGGAGCAGCAGTAATGTTGAATCCTTTATGGTCATGGGCGCTTAACGATCAGGATTCAAGAGTTGCCAAAATTGTTGCCAATACTATTGGCATTGACACTCACAACCATATCGATGTGCCGCTTGACAAAGCAGAGTTGCCCGGCCCGGCATTAGATCTCGCAGGCGAATTGAAGAAGTCGGGTCTTTCAGCTATCGTCATGACCTTTGCCACCGACTACAAAAGAAACATTCAGCCGGGCGAAGCGTACCAGCGGTTCCTCAACGGATTGGAAGCAATGGATAAAGTACTAAAGGATAACAATATGAAGCGCGCCTTGAATCTCGCAGATATCAAATCGGCACACAAAAAGAAAACACCTATCGTTATCCAATCGATAGAAGGTTGTCATTTCCTCGAAGGTAAAATTGAACGAGTGGAAGAAGCCTACAATCGTGGCCTACGGCATTTGGGTTTGCTGCATGACAGCGATGCCTCCACGCCGCTAGGAGATGTGTACACAAATCCAGCAAAGCTTGGCGGCCTGACAAGTTTAGGTGCTGATGTAATAAAAGAATGCAACCGCCTTGGAATGTTGGTTGACCTTGCACATGCGAGCAACGACACTATTAATGCAGCATTAAAAATAACTACAAAGCCAGTTATTATTTCCCACACCGGGCTTGATTCACAGTTGGGTAAAAATGAAATGATGGCGAAGATGATGCGGCCAAGACTGATAAGCAAAGAGCAAGCGAAGATTGTTGCTGACGCAGGTGGCATTATCGGTGTGTGGACGCATCTGGCCGACACGCCATTAGAGCATGCGCAAAATATTCGTGCACTGGTGGACGTGGTTGGCGTTGATCACGTATGTATTGGCACTGATACCAAGCTAACGCTTGCATACCGCTCCCCAAATGATTTTGGCGGTAAGCCAAACAATGCACCTCCTCCGGGAAATCAGGATAATAAGCCAGGGGGCAATAAGCAAAATGCCAGCAAGCCAGATTCGCAAAATAACGGCAAGCGCATTGGTGAAAGAACCAATGAAGCATGGGCCGATCAGAAAACCGGCTTCTACTATACCGTTGTTGACGCGTTGCTCAAGACAGGTTTTACCGAAGAGGAAATAGGAAAAATAGGAGGCGGAAATTATTGCCGGGTGTTTGAGGAAGCAACGATCTAGAAAGGAACGCAGATTTTCATGATTGTCATGATTGGTCAAGATTTTAGTTGGAGTTCAATCCAAATTTCAGATCATCACCAATCATGACAATCATGAAAATCTGCGTTCCTTCTCTCATGCCGGGACATAGTTCATCACTATGATCCCGCTCTTGAAAACCTGGTGCTCCCTTAATTTCAGGTTAAGTTGTTTTTCAATGTTTTGGAAAATAGGCGTGCCTTTGCCAATCGCAACAGGGTCAAGCATAACGATAAACTCATCTACCAAACCATGGCTCGCGAATTGCGCGAGAATGCTTCCGCTGCCCAGAATCGTCATATCCTTGTCGCTCGTTTTTTTCAGGTGCTTCATTTCTCCAACAATATCGTTTGCAATGATTCTTGTTTTTTCCCAGGTTGCTTTTGTAAGCGTTTTTGAGAAAACAATTTTCTCAGCTTTATTCATTCCTTCGGCCACTTCCGGAAAACTTTCTTTAGCCATGGGAGTTGGCCAAAAACTGGCCATCATTTCATACGTCACCCGCCCAAAGACAAGCGTGTTTTCCCCCTCAGATTTTTGAGCAGCATATTCCGCGGCGTCTCCGCCGTGTGGATGCCAGCTAATGTCGTTGCCGGCACCTTTGTAATAGCCGTCAAGCGTTATGAAAGTGAAAGAATTTAATTTGCCCATAGAAGACGTTTTAAATACAACAATTGGGATGGCGAAAGTTGGACAAGAGGAGGAAAAAAGTTGTTAGTTGATAGTTGTTGGTTGTTAGGCTTTAAAAGCGACTATTCAAAACTAAAGACTAGCAACCAACAACTAGCCCTCAAATGAAAACCCCGCCTGCACGGGCGGGGCCAGATTGAAACATACCCTTTGTAAACAAAACACCATGTGATTCCAGGTTATTTCATTTATTGGATACTGGATATTTTTATTCCGTTTTATCGGATACGGAATTTTGCTTTCTCATGTTGGTTTAGAACCTATTCGTATTGGTCAACCAGATAGCGGATAACGTCTGTTGTTGTAACAATTCCCAAAAGTTTGCCATCTTCAACTACCGGCAGGGCGTGAAACTCAGCCTTTGTTAAAAACTCGGCCACATCCTTAATGCTTTCTGTTGGGGCAACGGTTTTTGGATTTGTAACCATGACCTGCTCTAGTTTCAGCATCTCAAAAATGGCCTCGTCCGAAGATTGCTGACCGTCGAAAAGCGAACCAAAGCTCAATCGCATAATATCTGTATGACTGATGATGCCAGCGAGCTTACCATGCGATATCACGGGCAGGTGCCTGATATGTCTGTCATGCATAATCCTATCCACATTTTTCAGGCTTTCACAGATGTCGACAGATATTACATCAGTAGTCATGATCTTCGCAACCGGGGTTCTCTTTTTCATATCGATCATTTTGGTAGCATTCAAAAGTACCTTGTAGTATTCCGGTAAATGCTGATTTATAAAAGGATATAGCATGATTTGTGTCATTTATGGGCGCCGTCTTTACACAAGCGGAAAATCTGCCTTGCAACAATTTCCTACCTTCGTGCGACGATGAAGCACCTAAAGGCAGTTAATAAGTATTTCTGGAAATATCGCTGGAGATTTTTGCTCGGTTTTATTTTTATTATTCTTTCCAACTATTTCAAAATCATACAGCCGCAAATAACCAGATTTGTGGTGGATGCGGTAGAAAGTAGCCTTCCCGGTTACACGCCTAAGAATGTGTCTTCCCATTACGATCCACTGGTGGCACAAATGTTCCGTTCCGCAGCGGCATTCACATTCAATCAAAAAATAGTCTTGTGCGGCGTTGTATTGTTGGTGACAGCTCTTGTCAGTGGTTTCTTCCTTTTCCTCACAAGACAAACAATCATCGTAATGAGCAGGCTGATCGAATATGATCAGAAGAACGAAGTTTACAGTCATTATCAATTATTGGATTCGGCTTTCTATAAACGAAACAGTACAGGAGATTTGATGAATCGCATAACCGAAGACGTTAGTCGTGTGCGAATGTACACCGGCCCGGCGTTGATGTACTTTATCAACCTTGCCGCTACCATCGGTTTTTGTGTTACTTATATGGTCAGGGAGAATCCGCGACTTACTTTGTATGTGCTGGCGCCCTTGCCACTGCTGGCCGCAATCATCTATTTCATCAACAATATTATTCACCGGAAAAGCGAAAGGATTCAGGCGCTGTTATCAGATCTTACCACAGCGGCACAGGAATCTTATTCTGGCATCCGTGTAATAAAATCTTTTGTTCAGGAAAAAGCCATGCTTGGTTTTTTCGATAAAAAAAGCGAGGAATACCGCACCAATGCTATTGGTTTGGCAAAACTTGAAGCTGTTTATTTCCCTTCCATGTCCCTGATCATTGGCTTGAGCACCTTGCTAACAATCATGATTGGTGGGTTTTATTCGCTCACTCCGGGTTCGGGCGTAACAACAGGAACCATTGCTGAGTTTGTGATGTACGTGAACATGCTTACGTTTCCGGTAAGTGCCATTGGCTGGACGGCCAGTATGGTGCAGAGGGCATCTGCTTCGCAAAAAAGACTCAACGAATTTTTACAAACCGAGCCTGCTATTGCAAATGCGCCAAAAGCTGTAGATCCGGTATTGACGGGGCATATACAATTTGATAATGTCAATTTCGTATATCCTGATACGGGCATTCATGCATTAAAAGATTTTTCCCTTGACATAAAAAAAGGAGAGAAAGTTGCCATCATCGGTAGAACGGGAAGTGGTAAAACAACCCTTGCGCAATTGCTTTTACGCATGTACGACCCCGGTAGTGGCAATATTTCCATCGATGGAACCAATCTTAAAAACATTGAATTGCGCAGGCTTCGCGAGCAGATCAGTTATGTGCCGCAGGACGTGTTTTTGTTTAGCGACACCGTTACGGGGAATATACGCTTCGGTGCGGTGAATGCATCCTTTGAAGACGTTGTGAAAGCAACGCAATTTGCCAGTGTGGAAAAAGAGATCAACCAGTTTTCCGGCAAGTTCGACACAATGATAGGGGAGCGCGGCGTAACCCTGAGTGGCGGACAGAAACAGCGTATATCCATCGCCCGGGCATTGGTAAAGAACCCGCAGATGGTAGTATTTGACGACTGTTTAAGCGCAGTAGACGCTAGCACGGAAAAAGAAATTATAGCAAATCTATATGCGTTTCTGCATCATAAAACAGCGATTATCATAACGCATAGGATTTTCTCCTTATTTGATTTTGACAAGATCGTTGTTTTGGAAAACGGACGCATTGTTGAAATGGGAAAGCACCAGGACTTGATTGCACGCAATGGTTACTATGCTTATTTATACGAACAGCAGCAGTTGCAGGAACACTCCGAGAAAGAATCTTGAGGAAATAAGTGGATACTCTTATAAAAATCAGTAGATTCAATGGTTTCAAATTTTGCCAATTCGAAAACAATATTATATTTGTAGCTTAATGAACAATAATTAAAAAATTCCTAACTGTAAAAAATTATTACCGTGGCGTACGAAAGTAATGAAAAAAGAATGGAGAGCGTTTACAGTAAGCGCATCAGAGCCGGAAAGAGAAGAACATATTTCTTTGACGTAAGAGCAACCCGCAGCAACGATTATTATCTTACAATTACTGAAAGCCGTAAGAAATTCAACGAAGATGGTTATGACAGACACAAGGTTTTCCTTTACAAAGAAGATTTCAACAAGTTCTTAAAAGCATTGACAGAAGCGGTAGATTACGTGAAAACAGAATTGATGCCCGACTTTGATTTTGACGCGTACAACCACGATAATTACGACAATGAAGGTGAAGTTGCAACAAGCGAAAATATCGTTGCAGAATCTACTACAGCTACAGTTACAGTTACTCCTTCACCTGCTGCAGCTCCGGTTGCAGATACTCTGGGCGAAGATGTAGACAAATGGTAAGAATTTTTTTTCGATAAATGAAGAGCCGCAATTATTTGCGGCTTTTTTTATTGGTAAAACTGACACGATATTTCATCGCTTTAAATTTATCCAGCTGCACTGTAAATTCAAGTTTTTATTTACAGGATTGACATTTTGGGCTTCTATTTATTACTATTCGGTTAGGTCTGCTTTTATTACTAAAGGACTTTTTTAATAAGATGTATTTGTTTAACTCTTTAAGTCTCAACTTTCTCCTTAGCTTCGCCGCCCTTAAACAAAATTTTATGAGAAAAGTAAATGTCGTTGCTTTATTGATTTTTTTATTTGCGGCGTGTAAGAAAAATGATAAGTCAATTCAGCTGCCTCTGACAGCTCAAACGTTGTCGAACCTTTGGTACGGAAGTGATTCTATGCAAAGAATGGATATTTATTTACCTGCCGGCAGAACCGATACGACAAAGATTATTGTGCTTGCCCATGGCGGCAGTTGGACAACAGGCGATAAGTCTGATTTTGATTCGCTTGTGCCCGTTCTTCAACAATACTTTTCCGGTTATGCTATTGCCAACGTTAATTACAGGCTGGCTACCCAAACCAGTAACCGTTTTCCGGCCCAGGAAACTGATATGAAATCGGCCGTGAATTTTTTAAATAAAAATGTAGCGGAGTATCATGTGTCCCCTAAAATGATTTTATTTGGCGCCAGCTCCGGAGCTCAAATGGCTCTGCTTCAAGCATATAAATATTCATTGCCCAACATTAAAGCTGTGGTTGATTTTTTCGGGCCGACTGATATGTCAGCGCTTTATAATTCATTCAAACTAGGTTCAGCAAATTGGTTAGGTATGCAAGTATTGATGACTGGCGATCCAACCACAAATCCCGATCTTTATTCGCAGTCAAGCCCTGTAAACTTTATAACAAGCCAAACACCTCCCACTATAATTTTGCATGGTGATGCAGATTCTGTTGTGCCCGTTTCGCAATCAATAGCTTTACGAGATAAACTAAATGGCGCCGGTGTAATTAATCAGTATCTTCTTTATCCAAATCAAGGTCACGAACTATGGAAGCCAATTGTTTTGAATGACGCATTGATGAAAATTGCCGTATTTGTTAAGGCGAACATACGCTAGTAATCAGCTCTCAATTTAAGTTTATGTTGTAGTTAACTGACACCTGAGTTAATTAGAAACCATCTTTACTGACAGTATGGAATGAACAAAGAAGTTCTTCCGCAATGTCTCTGAAGGTGGTTTTTATATTTAGGGATCGAGCCACAAAGTGTTGCTTACCCACTATTTTGCAAAGGATCAACAATAGATAAAAACACCTGATGTCCACTATAAAGGGAACAGGCTCATTTTTTTAAATTTTGCTGCAAAAAATTGGCACAATATTTTCGTCATTGATTGATCTGTAACCCCGCTATCCGCACATTGAAAACCATAATTATCAAACTGCTCACCGCTGAATTATGGAGATATCTAGAAATCACAGATTTGCAAATGGCAACACGGCTTCCCGAAGGAAATCGGTAACTTACGATAACAATTCTTGCATATGAGGAGCTTGTGTCTGTGGATAGTCATTTTTCCGGCTTTATGTATATCATTTAGCCGTGCCAATGCCCAATATTCCTGCGGTTTTGACGAGGTAAACCACAAGCTTCAGAAAGACAATCCCCGCTATAAAAAATTAAACGAAAACTTTAAGATTCAGAGCGGCGCTAAAACTCTGGGCTCTGCCGGCGGTGGTGGAACGCCTGGTTCCATCTTCAAAATTCCGGTGGTAGTGCACGTCATTCACAAAGGCGAGGCACTCGGCGTCGGCTCCAATATTTCAGATGCCCAGGCGATAAGTGCCATAACATTTCTTACAAAATATTACAGGGCGCAGTTGGGAAACAGCGTTGATGTTGGGATTGAGTTTGAGCTGGCAAAAGTTGATCCGTCCTGCCAGCCCACTTCCGGAATAGACCGCATAAACGGATCATCAGTAAATGGATATCTTCAATCCGGCATTACCAACAGTGCCTTTCCGGGATATCAGAATGAACTGGATGTAAAAAAACTAAGCAACTGGAGCAATGCAAACTACTGCAATATCTGGGTGGTAAGTGAAATAAACGGAAACGATGGCGGTGCTGGAACGCAGGGGTTTACTTATTTGCCCGGAGCACCTTCAGGCATAGACGGGTTGGTTATTTTGTATAGCGCGTTTGGTTACGATCCGGATGGGACGCTTGGATATAATTTGAAAGCAGGCACGCGACAAAACAAGATCGTTACACATGAAATGGGGCACGAACTTGGCCTGTATCACACCTTTGAAGGCGATGATGCAAACTTTGATGGTATTCCCGACAGATGCCCGCCAAACGCAGATTGCACTGTAGACGGTGATGGTGTATGTGATACCGGCCCGCACGAAAGAAGCCGCTCAGATTGTCCCGCAGTTCCCTATGGTAACTGTACTCCTGATAACAACGTGGTGAAAAATTACATGGACTACTCTTCAGAGGATTGCCAGGACAGATTTACACAGGGACAAGTGACAAAGATGCGTGCCGCTCTTCTTCAATTTCGCCCTTCTTTAATTAATTCGCGAGCGTTGAATCCCATTGTATTTCCCGGGGGCGTTGTGCCCATTGCGGGCGCCCGCTGCACACCTTCTACAAACACAGTTGGTTTAAGTGGCTATTACGCAGGTATAACAAATGTTACCGTCAACGACAGAAGTTTTTTATCAGGCACATCTAAAGACGATAATCCTCACAGTGGTTATTTAAATGCAGCCGCAGGATGTTTGAATGTGATCTCTCTTACCAAAGGAAACCTCAACACATTTTCGATCACCGTTCTGGGCCAGGAACAGGAGCAAATAAGAGCTTGGATCGATTTCAATAACGATGGTATTTTTGATAATGCTTCCGAACAAATTTACGTCAACACGAAAATTGATGTGGCACCAAACAGCACTGTTTCCGGTATTTTCGTAGTGCCGCAGCAGGCAATGGAAAATGTTGTTGTACGCATGCGTGTAATGGATGATTATTCAAGTTATTCTGGTTTTCCTGTTCAGGATATCAACTCAGCCTGCAATGATCTTATGTATGGTCAGGCAGAGGATTATCCGGTAATGATAACGTCTGTTTTGCCTGTAACATTACTAAGCTTCACCGCCAAAGAAAAAGATAATGACGTAGTTGTAAACTGGACAACCACTAAAGAGATTAACAACAAGGGATTTGAAATTGAAAGATCTTTTGATGGCACCAATTTTACCACAATTGGATTTGTAAAAGCGACTCAACAAAATGATGAGCAACATCGTTATTCGTTTACAGATTTTAATATCGCGCAACCTGATTTGTACTATAGGCTTAAACAAATTGATATCGACGGCAAATCTACATTGAGCAATGTTGTTGCACTGAAACGAAACGGCGTGAATGGTGAAAACGGTTTTGCTTTAGTGAAAAATCCTGTGGTTGACAACGTTGCTTTCTGTGTAAAAGGGAGAGTGCACAATGTGCTGACAGCAACGCTTATCGATGTTTCCGGCAGGCAAGTCGCTCAATGGAAAACGGATAAGTCAGGCAGCAACTATCAATTTGATATTAGTGATAAAGGCCTGCAAGCCGGCATGTATATTTTAATAGTGCACACAAAAGACCAGCAATATGTGGCGAAGATTTTGAAGCAGTGAGAGAAAGAACGCAGGTTGTCATGATTTTCATGATTAATGATGATTTTAGTTTTGATATAGTGGTAACTCTTGAGCTATGCAGGGAAACGAGTCACACCAAAAAAGCGGATCGGTTTGTTTATTTGTCACGAGAAAAAAATCATAACAAATCATGACAATCTTGAAAATCTGCGTTCTATTAACATAAAAGAATCAACGATGAAATTTACCGACGCAACAACCGAAGAGATCAATGTAGCAATGGAAAAATCATGGGATGCATTTTTAGCCTATAGAAAATTGCCATTGCAAAGAAGGATGGAGTTTATGTATGCGATAGCGAGCGAATTGGATAATGTCGCCACGCCACTGGTAGAAATAGCTTCGCAGGAAACAAACTTACCAAAAGAGAGATTGGAATCGGAAAGAAAAAGAACCGTTTTCCAATTAAAGAGCTATGCCGATGCCTGTAAACGCGGCGATTGGCTCGATGCAAGAATAGACACCGCCATTCCTGATAAAACTCCACCCAAGCCTGACGTTCGCAAAATGATGGTGCCGCTTGGTCCGGTCGTTGTGTTTGGCGCAAGTAATTTCCCCTTCGCATATTCAACCGCGGGCGGCGATACTGCCTGTGCATTTGCTGCCGGCTGTCCTGTTATTGTAAAAGCGCATCCCGCACATGCAGAAACCTCTGAAATGGTTGCTAATGCGATCTTCGCGGCAGCAAAAAAGACGCATATGCCCGACGGCATTTTTGCGCATATACATGGGGAAGGGTTTGAAACCGGTAAAGCGCTTGTGCTGCATACACGCACTAAAGCAGTTGGTTTCACAGGTTCCTTTGCTGGCGGAAAAGCGTTGTTTGATGTAGCAAATCAGCGCAAAGAACCTATTCCTGTTTTCTCCGAAATGGGTAGCGTAAATCCTGTTTTCTTATTGCCTGAAAAAATGCAGCAATCTGCTGAGCAAACTGCTAAAATGTACGCTGCGTCTATTACTGCAAGTGTTGGGCAATTTTGTACCAATCCCGGAATTTTAATAGGCATCAAAAGCGAAGCATTGGATCGCTTCTTAAAAAGTTTATCGGACGAAATAAAAAATATTGCACCAGCAACTATGCTACATCCCGGCATAGCAAAGGCATTTGTAGAGAAAAGACAAAAGGCGCTGGCGCAAAATGGTGTGCATGTATCTGCAGTATCTTCGCAACAGCCGCAGGAAAATCAAGGCCAGCCAACGATAGCAACAGTAAACGCAGATGAATTTTTGAAAAACGCGTTGCTGCACCAGGAAGTGTTTGGCCCATATTCAATATTGGTGATCTGTGAAAATGATCAGCAAATGATGCAAGTTGCTTTGCATCTCGAAGGGCAATTAACTTCTTCCATCATCGCAACAGAAAATGACGTGCAGCAACACGAACCACTGATAGAAGCCATCAAAAATATTTGTGGACGCTTCATTATGAATGGTGTGCCGACAGGGGTCGAAGTGTGTTTAAGTATGAACCACGGCGGGCCTTATCCTGCCACCACTGATAGTCGCTTTACATCCGTAGGCGCAGACGGTATCAAACGGTTTGTTCGCCCTATTTCCTTCCAAAACTGGCCGGAAAGTCTGCTGCCTGATGAATTAAAAAATGGTAATCCTCTGGGCCTGTGGAGAACGGTGAATGACAGCCTCACTCGCGAGGCAATTTGAAAATTTGAAAATTTGAAAATGTGGGAATTTGAAAATTCTTTTCGTGCGACCTTCTAATTGTTTGCAAAAATTATATAAGATGCTGCACCTGTCATTTTCAAATTTTCAAATCAGCACATTTTCAAATTCTCACCATCTCGCAACTACCTTAATGTTCAAAAGCCGCGGTGTTAACCTGTTTGGAATTGCGTAAGTAGTGTTCGAGTAATCTTTGATAAACTGATAAGAAATAACATTGTCCCGATCCAGCAAATTGAAGACTTCTAGCGTTGCCCAGATGTTTTCAAAACCTTTGAAAGGACTGTGGCTGCGACGCTTGCTGCGATCGCTATCAAGCAGCAAGGCACTGAAACCAATATCAACGCGAAGGTATGGATCGATGATTAAAGCGTTGCGATACTTCACACTTCCCGGAACGTTGTATGGAAGATTGGTTCCGTAAAGCGTGTTCAGATAAACCTTGAAGTTTTTATTTGTCGATAAATAATCCTGGAAAAACATTCCAAAAGTAATCAAGCGATCAGTCGGCCTACGAAACCAGCCGCCTTCGTGCAAGGTACTGTCAACAGGGTGATTCAGCGAATCGAGCGTGTAGTCGTAGTAGTGGTCACCTTCGATGTTTTCCCTTGTGCGCATAAAGCCAAGACTCACCCAGCTTTCAGCATCTTTCACAATATCGCCAAACAAGCGCATCTCAAGACCTGTTGCATATGCTTTCGCGTTGTTTTGCCCATAGTAACGAAGATTTACATTGTCGATATCATACGGAACCACATCCCACATGCCTTTGTAGTATGCCTCTGCTGTCAGGCGCAATGCACGATCATTAAGTCCGACGAAATTATAATCCATGCCCGCCGTTACCTGCCAGCTTTTTTGCGATTTCAGATCAGTATTGAGCGTGCCATCATAACGCCTCATTTCGCGATAAAAAGGAGGCTGCTGGTACAATCCGAGAGCGCCTTTGAAAACAATATCTCTTTTCCAGTGTGAAGGTGTCCATGACAAACCAATACGGGGAGAAACTAAAAATTCTTTATTAAGCGTGTTGTAGTTGAATCTCGCACCTGCCTGCAATGTAAAGCCGGATGAATCGTGAAAGCTGATGTTGTCCTGTATGTAACCAGAAAACCTGTTGATATCAAGATCTGCAGAAGAATGCAAATAGCTTGACATGTTCAACTGAGTCGAGCTGTAAGGCAAAGTATAACCGGCGGAGTCCTGCAGTTCCCATTCGTGTAATTTATCGTGAACAAGTTGCTTTTCTGCAGTAGCGCCCCATTGCCAAAAGTTGCTATTTTTGCGAAGCGTTCCTTTATGGCTGATGTTCCAAACATCAATGTTCAGGCGGTCCCGCGTGTATTGCTGATATTGGCCCACGCCAAGTGGATTGGTAATTTGGCCATAATCACTTTGAGTTTTATCAAAACTTCTTTCACCGAAAATATAAGCACCGGTTATATCAACCGTTTCCTTTTCATTGTCCTGAAAATAACTTGCCATCCACTTTAAACGAAGATTGCTCCGCGGTTGCTGGATCACACTTAAGCCAACAAAATTGGTTTTGTATTCGTCTTTTTCACGCCCCTCAAAGTACGTGTCAAGCCCCAAATTAGAAGTATAATAAGGCGAGAAAACAGAAGCCGTTTGGCTACTGAATTCTGGTATTAATGTGAATTTGGTTTTTGAAAAATTCGTCAACAGTTCGGCAGACAATTTATCAGTAAGCTGATAAGTGAACAAACCCTGAAAATCTGTCGAAGATGGAATATAGCTTCCTTTTGTTTCCTGGCTACTTAAGAGATTCTGATTGCTTCTGTTTCTTACCCCAAGCAAATAAGTGAACTTGTTTTTCTTGTCAGTTCCTTCTACATTAAAACCCTGTTCCAGTAAGCTGACATATGCAGAGCCTCCAAAACGTTTTGGTTTTTTGTATTGTATGTCTAAAACAGAAGACATTTTATCTCCGTACTTCGCCTGAAATCCGCCATTGTAAAAGCTTACAGTGCGTGTCAATTCCGGATTAATAAAGCTTAAGCCTTCCTGCTGACCGCTTTTTACAAGATATGGTCGAAATATTTCGAAGTCATTTACATAAATAAGATTCTCATCATAGTTGCCCCCGCGAACAGAATAATTCGATGTGAGTTCGTTGTTGCTACCCACAAACACTTTGATCATACTTTCGATACCGCCGGTGGGAGAGGGGATATTAATAACCTGCTTCGGATTGATGAGCATCAGGCCGGCTTCTTCGCGTTGTTTGCGATCGTTCGTAATGATCACTTCTTCCAGTTCCTTCGCGCTTTTTTCCATCCGCACAACAACCATTTCATTTTCGTTTTCATTCAAAATGAAATTGCGTTGCTCTTGTTTATAGCCTGTGTACGTAAATACGATGGCGAATGCTTTATTGGCGGGAACTTTCAGTTTAAATGTGCCCGAGTCGCTTGTAGAAATGCCATTTGTTTGACCTAAAATAACGACAGAAACACGTGCTATCGGGTTTTCATTTTCGTCCAATACCTTGCCGGAAATAAAAGCCGTTTTTTTCTGCGCCCACACAAATTGGATAAGGAAAAGGAGAAATAATATTGCAAATGATCTTCTTAAAGTCATTACCGGCAATGGTTTGTTCGCAGCAATATTACACATCAATTGCTATATCGTAAAATTTGACTACAGCAAGCTGGTTGTAGCTGCTTTCAAATACCTTATGCTATTTAGTCTTCCCGTAATAATAAACTTCAAAGGACGAAACCGGAATATGCAAGGGTGAATCAATAGTAGCACGTGTTATAACCCTTCCTTCGGTATCATAAGTATAGGTGTATGTAGAACTTCCCTGAACTAAAACCATGTCTGCCGTAGGCGCATAAATACGACGTTTTCCGCAATTGTTCTTTGATAATTTATCGTAATTATATTGGTATAAATCAACATCGAATGTCCAGGGAAATTTATAAACGGGGTTAGGATGTTTATCATAATTTGAAAGGGATGCTACTAAAAATTGTCTGGTATCATTTTCTTTATAAGACTGATATATCTCAGTTAAATTTGAATCATCGTCGTATTTGAATGCTAATGTTTTTCCTATTATCCCCGCGAAAGGATTATATGAAGTTTGATCAATCGAATCTAAACGCCCGGCGTTATCAAAGAAAAATTCACAATGTGCAATGACGTTATTGTTGAAGATATAGTTACTTGAAACTGGAAGGAATCCGCGATAAGTATACTCTGTTCTGGCGTATGGATTGGTTGTTAACACCGTTCCTAAATTATATTGAGAAAATTTGAGGTTGTTATGTACATATATAAAAGTGTCGATATAGGAACTATAGCCTCTTGAAATGAATTGCAGTGCATTTACTTGTTGGAGTTCATTATAGTAGTAATTTGTGGTGTCTCCACTTAACGTATCAACAATACGGAAAAGGTTGCCGTTGCTGTTACTTGGAGGGGCGTTGCTGCTTTTTTTACAGGAAAAAACTAAAGAAATAATAAGAAGTAGGGCTAAAACGGTGGTTACTTTTTTCATGAAAACTCAAGTCCGGGTTTGGGGCCGCAAAGTAGCAAAAAATATTTTAGATTGTTTTTAGTTCGTGTATGGTCAGCTTAGGATCTTTTGATTTGAAGACCGTGCTGCCCGCCACCAGCACATGGGCGCCTGCTTCGATAATGGATTTTGCATTTGTCAATGTTACACCGCCATCAACTTCAATTTTTGTATTCAGGCCGAGCATATCGATTTTTTCGCGAAGCGCTTTGATTTTTCTTAGCGTTTGAGGAATGAATTTCTGTCCCCCAAAGCCGGGATTCACGCTCATGATCAGAACCAGATCTATGTCCTGTATTACGTCTTGCAGCAACTGAATAGGTGTGTGAGGATTAAGCGCTACACCAGCCAGCATACCGAGGTCTTTTATTTGCTGAATGTTTCTGTGCAAATGCCTGCATGCCTCATAGTGAACTGTCAAAATATCTGCGCCCGCATTTTTAAAATCCTGCGCATACTTTTCAGGCTCTTCGATCATTAAATGCACATCGCAAATTTTTGTAGTTGTCGTGCGAATTTGCTCGATTACCGGCAATCCATAACTAATGTTTGGAACAAAACGTCCGTCCATCACATCCAGGTGAAACCAGTCTGCCTCACTTTCATTAAGCATTTTACATTCATCCGCTAAGTGTAAAAAATCAGACGCAAGTAGTGATGGTGCTATGATCGGCATGGTTTGAATTGTTTGTTGTGAAGATAGGTAGAAATTGAAAATTGAAAGTTGAAAATTGAAAATGGAATGTAGGTTTCTGATTTGAAGTTTGAGATTTGAAATTGATGCCCTCATTTTCCATTTTCAACTTTCAATTTTCAATTAGTTCTTCATTCTCTTAATTCCTTCTTTCGCTTCGGTAAAATTTCGGTCGAGTTGACTTGCCCTGATATAATTATTCAGCGCTTCTTCTTTATTGCCGGCAGCTTCGTAGGCCCTGCCGAGCCAGTAGTAGACATCCGCATCAGTGTTGGAAACAGTTGTTGCCAGTTGAAGTGTTGTAATCGCTTCCTGTGGTCTTTTTTGTTCAATAAAAAGAATTCCTTTTTCAATATAAGCATCTGTAAACTTCCAATCCATTTTTATGCATTGGTCAAATTGCGCGACGGCATTCGCATAGTCGTTTATGTTGGAGTAGTAAACTCCTTTCAGGAAAACGGCATCGATCAATTCACCTGTTGAATCGGCTTTGAGTAAAGCATCGCAAAGAGAAAGCGTTTTCTTGTTTTTTGTTTCAGCATACAAATTAGCAAGCGCAAGGCCTGAAAGCTGCAAAGGCTGGATAGTATAAGACCTTTCAAGATCAGCAATCGCCTGCGTTGTGTCGGCAAGAGCGGCAAGCAGCGTTCCCTTCTCATACCATGCCTCAAAATCGTTGCTGTCTTTCTTGATCATATCGTCATATAAAGCCAGCGCGTCTTCTCTTTTGCCTTCACTTACATAAACTTCAGCAATCTTCCTTTTGAAATCTGTATTGGCAGGGTACTTCTTCATGGATTCATGCAGTAGGTCCAACGCATCATTAAGTTTTCCCGTGATCATTAAATTGGAAGCATAGGATGTAGCAGTAATCTCATCAGGCTCCAGGCTCCATGCCTTTTTGAAATCTTCCGTTGCCAGCTCATGAAATCCTTTTTGGGAAAGAAGGCCCGCTCTTTGTTTGTACAAATCCGCATTGTCGGGTAGTAACCTGATACTATCAGTCAATACATCAAACGGAGGCGACTTGAGTATTTTCTCGTTCTCTGATTTGCCCTTCTTATCGAAAAAATTACAGCCGATCAGAATAACTGCCAACATGAAAAAAGTGAAGATGTAAAAGTTGCGTTCCATGACCGAAAGGTAAGTAATTTGAAAATTTGAAGATTTGAAAATTTGAAAATGGAACGCAGATTTTCATGATTGTCATGATCGGTTGGATTAGAAATTTGATATTTGAAATTTGAGACAAGGCGAAAACGGTGATCAATTTCAAATCTTAAATTTCAAATCTCAAATCAAAAAATCATATAAATCATGACAATCATGAAAATCTGCGTTCTCTCTCATTTTCAAATTTTCAAATTAACATATTCTCAAATTATTCTTTAGTTTAGCGCCCAAACTACACATTATGTATACTGGTCTTTTACACTTGCATAGCTTTTTACGTTGGGTTATCCTGATTTTATTATTGATTGGTTTGGTTCAGGCGTTTACCGCTAAAAGTAGTCCTGAAGCAGGCGGAAAGCTTAAGAAAACAAGTTTATTTCTGTTGATCTCTGCGCATACAACTTTCCTGATTGGTTTATACCAGTGGATCGTGGGCCCTTGGGGATTGAAAAACATTACCAATCTTGGTATGAGTGCAGTAATGAAAGATAGCGTGTACAGATTTTTTGCAATAGAGCACATAACAGGCATGCTTATCGCAATAGTATTGATAACCATCGCTCGTGGTAAAGTGAAAAAGGCAGCTTACGGCGCAGCATTCTGGTTATATCTGGTTGCGCTTATAATAATCCTTGTAAGCATTCCTTGGCCAGGAAGAATGGCGGGTGCTGGAAGAGGCTGGATTTAGTTAATTTGAAAATGTGCCAATTTGAAAATTTGAAAATACGTTGGGTGTTGCATTCTAAACGAGGATTATCTCTTCGAATTTCAAAGATTAGATGTTTCGTTTTGAATCTATGACGCAAAGCATTTTCAAATTTTCAAATTAACAAATTTTCAAATTCAAAGCGCTTCAGCGACTTTGCTCATCTCCTCCACCGTTCCTACAGTAAGTCGGCACCACCTGGTGTTTTTCTCATATGTTCTTATGCCTGCAATTCCCTTTGCTTCTAATTGGGCAACAATATCTTTAGGATAGTTCTCACAATTGAAATACACAAAATTTGTGCTGGAAGGTATGTATGAAATGTTCGCTTTTTTTAGCGCATTGTAGAAGATGTCTTTTGCCTTTGCATTTTCTGTTTTACAATAGTTTACAAAGTTTTTATCATCCAGCGAGGCCAACGCACCTGCAAGGGATACCGCGCTAGCGCTGGCATTTGCCCATGGCTGCAACGAAGTTATTTCAGCAATGGTTTGCGGATGGGCAACAACATAGCCAAGCCTTGCACCGGCCATGCCGTACACTTTCGAGAAGGTTTTTGCAATTAACAAATTGGGAAATTCATTAACCAGTTTAGCCATACTCGGTGTGTCATTAAACTCTGTGTATGCCTCATCAAGCAGAATGGTACAAGTGGGAGCGACATTGCGTATGAATGCTTCCAGTTCATTCGGCGGTAACACAGTTCCTGTTGGATTATTGGGGTTGCACAAATAAATGAGCTTCGTGCCTGCTTCAATGCCATTCTTCATCCCGTTCAGGTCGATAACTCTTGAACCGGTTAGCGGCACCGCCTTGATATCCAGCCCGATCTTTTTTGCCGCCGGCGTCCAGGAAAGAAAGCTTACTTCTGGAACAAGGGCCGATCCCTTCTTCAAAACCGTCCATGCGCCCACAATGCCAAGGAGTTCAGAAGATCCTGCACCGATCACAACATTAGAAGCGTTTAGATTATATTCTTTGCCAATTCTCGCCCTCAGTTGATCAACAGCATCAATCGGATAACGATTAGATCCATTTACCGCATCCAGCATTGCTTTGCGGGCCATTGGCGAAGGCCCGTACGGGTTTTCATTGAACCCCAATCTTATTAGCGGTTTTGACGGAGGGAAGTTGGTGATAATGCGGGACTCTGTTTTTCTTGCAAATGCGTCTCTGCTAAATGCAAAAGCTGCGGCGGCCAAAGCTGTGTTGCGCAGCATTTCACGGCGTTGCATGGTCATGTTTAATAGTGTTGGTTTTGGTTTTTGTAAGATAAGAAAAACTTTTCTCAGAACCTTTTGCCAAGCTCTATTACTTCGCAGTTTTTTATGTTTTTGCCGTCAATATCAAATCGGATAAGCGTTCGTACCTGGTGCCAACCTTGTTTTCCTGCCGCTCCCGGATTTATATGCAGGCATTTTAGTTTTTCATCGTACATGACCTTTAAAATGTGGGAATGTCCGCTGATAAACAGACCCGCATGGGTTTCCATAATTCTCTGCTTAACGCCGGGCGCGTACTTGTTAGGGTAACCGCCAATATGCTTCATGTAAACGGTAACCTCTTCACAATTGAAAACAAGCTCCTCTGGATATGAATATCTGATATCTGGTCCGTCAATGTTGCCATACACGCCTTTCAGCGGTTTAAAGGCTTTTAATTTGTCGGCAATTTCAGCCGTTCCAAAATCGCCCGCATGCCATATTTCATCACATTTATCAAAATAATTGAAAACAGCATCATCAAGAAAGTTATGCGTATCGGAGATCAATCCAATTTTAGTCATGTGCAAATTTGGGATTTGAAATTTGATATTTAATGTCGTTTAACCGGAATGGTTTTGGGGCTTTTTCAGATTGTCAGGCTGAGCCTATCGAAGCCTCAAATCAATCTCCTTTTTTCCAGCTCCTCAAACAAAATTATTACACCCGGAACGAGGTGCTCTTCTTTTAAATATTCTTCAAATGAGAAAAATCGCAGTTCGCCAATTTCCGCTCCCGGCGTTAGTGATGATTGAAGATCATACATAAAGCAATCTTGCTCCATTATGATATCCTTCGATTCCCCAAAAGCGAGAGCGGTTATGTGCATGAAAAAAGTCAATTCGTTTGGGGAAATGCAAATGTTCATTTCTTCCCGTATTTCCCTGATAAGTGCTTGAACAGCAGTTTCTCCCGCATCCACTTTGCCGCCGGGAAGGTAAAATGCCTGTTTGTTCCTGCTGAATGCCAGGAGGACCTTCTTTTTCCTGATAATTACCAAACCAGCGGTTGGCAACAAAACCTTGTTCATGCGTGTTATCTCCACTTTGGTTAAATATATATGATCGCTAAAATAACCCATTGTAGCTATGGTATCATTTTAGTATATTTAAAGTAAACAAAAAAACTTGCTCATTATGATAAAAATCAATGAATTAAAAGAAGGCGATTACGTAATGGCCGACTTTGAGGGCCAGGCAAAAGAAGGAGTGGTGACAGAATTGAATCATGAAGACAAAGAAATTTGTGTAAGGACAGATGTGCAAACATTCTGGTTCAAGCCGGAAGATCTTTATCCCATACCTTTAGATGAAAGCCAGTTGCTCAAACTTGGTTTTGAAAAAGAAACGTACGAAAACAACTATACGAAATTTAAAAAGGGGCCTTTCAGAGTATTGCTGAATTCCAAAGGTTTTGAAGATTTTGAAATATGGTACAGAGAAGATCACCGCCTTATAAAGATGCCGATAGCGGTTCACCAGCTTCAAAATCACTATTTACAAATGACAAAAGTTGAACTGGTTTAATAAGTAAGGAAAATGGGCAAAGTAATTTGCCCTTTTTTAATAATATAAAGTGACTGAATAACTGAATTGTTGGTTAACTTATAAGTGGATAACCGATTGAAATTCAACGTTGTTTCGTTTATCAGTTACTCAGTTGTCTATTTGTTGTCGAAAAGATATCACGATCCTTGGTGACTCCTCGGATAGCGGCTTTTTCACACGGTTATAATGGTGCAGTCTTTTGACTTTCACCTTCTTACTTTTGACTTAATATTAGGCATATTCAATTTTTTTGCTATTTTTAAAGCCGTATTTAAGAATAATATGCATAAAAAGGAATTTTTTCTCCATTTATTTTATTATTAATTTATAAACTCCTATCTTTGCGCTCCCAAAAATAGTATGGCGAAACAAGCATTAATCAAACAGGATGGAATCATTTTAGAAGCATTGTCAAACGCGATGTTCAAGGTGAAGTTGGAAAATGGGCATGAAATTCTGGCTACAATCTCAGGAAAAATGAGAATGCACTATATCAGAATTTTACCAGGAGATAAGGTGGGTGTGGAGATGAGTCCATACGATCTATCAAGGGGAAGGATTATTTTCAGATACAAATAATCCACACAAAAGAGCTAAACGTTTTAAATTAAATAACAATGAAAGTTCGTGCATCAATCAAGAAGCGCAGCGCAGATTGTAAGATCGTGAGGAGAAAAGGCAAGCTGTATGTAATTAACAAGAAAAATCCTCGTTACAAACAAAGACAAGGATAATCTTGAGATTACCGAAGTTTGAAACATTAAAATCGAAAATTAAAATAGAATTATGGCTCGTATTGCCGGTGTTGATTTACCAAAAAACAAGAGAGGCGAAATAGGTTTAACCTATATTTACGGAATTGGCCGTTCATCAGCCCAGTACATTTTGGAGAAAGCAGGTATTTCTTTTGATAAAAAAGTTCATACGTGGAATGACGAAGAGCAAGCTGCTATTCGTAACATCATCAACGATGAATTTAAAGTAGAAGGTGCTTTGCGCTCTGAAGTATCAATGAGCATTAAACGCTTACTTGATATCGCATGTTACCGTGGTTTACGTCATCGTAAAGGTTTGCCTGTTCGTGGTCAACGCACCAAAACAAATAGCCGTACTCGTAAAGGTAAGCGTAAGACAGTTGCCGGTAAGAAAAAGGCCGCTAAGAAATAATTAATAGCTGTTGATGAGCTCAATCGCTTATTGACAGCTGTTTTTATATGCACCTGTTATTAAGAACCAGTTACAGATGTCAGGGTGCGACGGAGTGTTGGTTCGATTCCGGTCACGGAATATTTAATTAAAACAAGATTACCTTTAAAAAGTCATGGCGAAAGCACAACAAAACAGCGCTAAAGTCGCTGCTAAAAAAAGAATCGTAAAAGTTGACGCATACGGTGATGCACACATCGTAGCAAGCTTCAACAATATTATCATCAGCTTAACTAACAAGCACGGTCAGGTTATTTCCTGGTCTTCTGCTGGTAAAATGGGCTTCAGAGGTTCTAAAAAGAACACTCCGTACGCAGCTCAAATGGCCGCAGCTGACGCAGCAAAAGTTGCTCTGGATGCTGGTTTGAAAAGAGTGGATGTTTACGTGAAAGGACCTGGTTCCGGACGTGAAGGAGCTATTCGCTCACTGTCTAACTCAGGTATCGAAGTAGTACAGATTAAAGACGTGACGCCGCTTCCACACAACGGATGCCGTCCTCCAAAGAAAAGAAGAGTTTAATCTTTATAAAGAGTTTATGTACGGTGAATCCCACCGTACATTTTTGCTTTTCATATATTTTGTATTTTACAAGGATGTGCGATTGATTTTTTAAGATTTTTACTGATCGTACATCGTAACCAAAAAAATCTCAATTACAATTATGGCACGTTACACAGGTCCCAAGACCAAAATCTCAAGAATTTTTGGTGAGCCAATCTTAGGCAATGGCAAATGGTTAAACAAAAACAGCAACCCTCCAGGTCAGCATGGTGCTTCACGCAAACGTAAAAGCCTTGGTGAGTATGCTTTGCAATTGCGCGAAAAACAAAAAGCTAAATATACTTACGGTGTATTGGAGCGTCAATTCCGCAAAACTTTCGATGAGGCTTCTCGTCGTCGTGGTGTAACAGGTGAAAACCTGATCAAATTGCTGGAAGCACGTTTGGATAACGCTGTATTCCGTTTAGGTTTGTCAGCTTCTCGTCCTGGCGCTCGTCAGTTGGTATCTCACAAACACGTTACCGTAAACGGTGAAGTGGTGAACGTACCTTCTTTCCAATTGAAACCAGGTGATATCATCGGTTTGAAACCAGCATCTGGCGTTAACTCTAGCATCACTAGCCAATTCCGTGGTAAAAATGCTAAATTCAACTGGTTAGACTGGAACGAAACTGAGCAAAAAGGAACTTTCATTGCGTACCCTGAAAGAGAAAGCGTTCCTGAGAACATCAAGGAACAACTGATTGTAGAGTTGTACTCTAAATAATGATCAGTGCAGTTAGTGGCCGGAAGATTTTTCTTTCAGTGCTAATTGCAGAACAGTAAGGCTAAACAAAGAAAATATAAAACTAAAATCTGAAACAGATATATGGCCATTTTAAATTTCCAGAAACCTGACAAAATTGTTTTGCAAAAAGCAACCGATTTTGAAGCACAATTTGAATTCCGCCCTTTGGAACCTGGCTTTGGCGTAACTATCGGAAACGCATTGCGCCGCGTATTGCTGAGTTCATTGGAAGGATATGCTATCACGGGAATTAGGATTGAAGGGGCTGAGCATGAATTTGCTACTATCAAGGGTATAACAGAGGACGCTACCGAAATTATCCTGAATCTGAAACAAGTAAGATTCAAGAAAATCGTAGATAGCGAAGCGGTGAATGAAAAAATTACCCTGCACATTAAAGGTAAGAACGAATTTACTGCGGGCATGATCCAGGAAGGTACCCAGTCTTTCCAGATCATGAATCCGGAACTGCTGATCTGTACTATGGACCCTTCTGCAAAGTTGGACATAGAACTTACAATCGGAAAAGGTCGTGGTTATGTACCTTCTGAAGAGAACAAATTGAAAGACGCGCCTGTAGGTTACATTCCTATCGACTCTGTATACACTCCGATCAAGAATGTTAAATACAGCATCGAAAATACGCGTGTGGAACAACGTACTGACTATGAAAAGTTGGTAATGGAAGTTAGCACAGACGGTACTATTCACCCGGAAGAAGCTGTTAAACAAGCTTCACGTATTCTGATTCAACACCTGATGATCATTACTGATGAAAACATCACTTTTGATAATAAGGAAGAGAAAAAAGAAGACCTGGTAGACGAACAAACTTTACAATTGCGTAAAGTATTGAAAACACCTTTGGAAGATCTTGATCTTTCAGTGCGTGCATTCAACTGCTTGAAAGCTGCTAAAATCAACAGCTTGAGCGAGTTGGTTGGTTACGAACAAGAAGACTTGATGAAATTCCGCAACTTCGGTCAAAAATCTTTGAGCGAAATCGAGCAAGTGTTGAACGAAAGAGGTTTGCACTTCGGAATGGATCTTGCGAAATTGGGTGTTGATAAAGATGATATCTAAATAACTTAAGGCTTATGCTTGGTGGAAACCTTGCATGAGCCTTATTTATACATTGTAAACAGTAGGCTGTAATTCCTGACACGGTACAGCTGAATCTAAAAATTAAAGTCATGCGTCACGGAGACAAAATCAAAAATTTAAGTCGTACAAAAGCACACAGAGATGCTTTGTTGAGCAATCTTACTTGTCAATTGATTCAGCACAAGAGAATTGTAACTACACTTGCTAAAGCTAAAGCTTTGAGAGTGTATGCTGAGCCATTGATCACAAAAGCTAAGGAAAACAGCACACACCAACGTCGTATTGTTTTCGGCTATTTGCAAGATAAAGAAGCTATCAAAGAACTTTTCGGTGCAGTTGCTGAAAAAGTTGCTGGTCGTCCAGGCGGTTACACTCGTATCATCAAATTGGGTGCTCGTGTGGGTGATAACGCTGAGACTGCGATGATCGAACTGGTAGACTTCAACGAAATCTACGGTAAAACAGCAGAAACTAAAGCAGAACCTGCTAAAAGAACTCGTCGTGCTGGTGGAGCTAAAAAGAAAGCTGATGATGCTGCTTCTAACGAAGCACCTGCAGCTGGTGAAGAAACTAAAGCAGCAGAATAAGGAAATGATCATTCATTCTTTATATAGAAGCTCCGATATTATTATCGGAGCTTTTTTTTAATCAATTCAAAAGTAAAAGGTCAGAATTCAAAAGAACGATGAGAATTTTGGCGGCTTGCCTCGTGTTGAATAAAATTACTACTGTACAAGTGTGCGACGCAACAAAAGATGAATCAAGGATATACAGTCGATTACATAACTGGAGGGGGTAATAACACGGGTATGTACCAATTATCGGGGGCGGTTTGCACAACGGACAAATTTTTGACTTTTCATTTTTGACTTTTGACTCTAATAACAACTAAATTTGCAGCGAATTAAAAATCTCCATGTCTAATACTACTCAACAACAAGCGATTTTGGTGCTGGAAGACGGCACAGTACATTATGGTAAAGCATTTGGCGTTATTGGCACTACAACAGGTGAATTGTGCTTTAACACTGGTATGACAGGTTACCAGGAAGTATTTACAGATCCTAGTTATTATGGCCAGGTTTTGATTATGAACAACGTACACGTTGGAAACTATGGCGTTAAAGATGGAGATGTAGAAAGTGGGTCTATCAAGATCTGCGGATTGATCGGGCGTAACCTTGAAGAAACGTATTCTCGCCGCCAGGCGCAAGGTTCTTTGAACGATTATTTGAAAGCAAACAACCTGGTTGCGATTGAAGATGTTGATACACGCTCACTTGTTGAACATGTGCGTACGAAAGGTGCGATGAACTGCATTATCTCTTCAGAAATATTGGATGTTGAACAACTGAAAGCTGAGTTGGCGAAAGTTCCTTCAATGGACGGCTTGGAATTGGCTTCACTTGTTAGTACAGACAAAACATACGAAATGGGCGATCCTAATTCTTCCATTCGCGTTGCGGTCATCGATTTTGGTGTAAAACAAAATATTCTTAAATGCCTTGTAGATAGAGGAGCGTACGTAAAAGTACACCCTGCGAAAACTTCGGCAGCGGAACTGAAAGCGTTTAATCCTGACGGTTATTTTATATCAAACGGTCCCGGCGATCCGGCTGCGATGCCTTACGCTGTCGAAACTGTCAAGGAAATTTTGAAAGCGGAGAAACCGGTTTTTGGTATCTGCTTGGGACACCAATTGCTGGCTTTGGCTAACGGTATTCCTACTTTCAAAATGCACCACGGGCACAGAGGTTTGAATCACCCTGTGAAAAATCTAATAACCGGTTTGTGCGAGATCACTACCCAGAACCATGGTTTTGGTGTAGATCCTGAAGCGGTTAAAAAAGCAGATCACATTGAGGTTACACACGTTAACCTTAACGATAAATCAATTGAAGGTATCAGATTGAAAGGCAAACCTGCATTTTCTGTGCAATACCACCCTGAAGCAACTCCGGGTCCGCACGATAGCAGATACTTGTTTGATGACTTTATCAAATTAATTCAAGAGAATAAGTAGTCTAATTAATTGAGAATTGAAAGTTGAAAATTGAAAATGTTTAGAGGCTGCGTTTCGCAGCCTCTTTTTTATTTGCTAACTTTCAATTTTCAATTTTCAACTTTCAATTAATGAAGCTCGCTATTATCAACGGACCTAATCTTAATCTTCTTGGAACGAGAGAGCCTGGTATTTACGGCAGCCAGACTTTTGAAGCATTTTATGCGGACTTACAAAAAATATTTCCTGCTATTTCATTTCACTATTTTCAAAGCAATGTGGAAGGCGAGTTGATTAATGAATTGCAGCGGGTAGGCTTTGACTACGATGGTATCATAATGAATCCTGGTGGCTATACGCATACTTCAGTGGCGATTGGCGACGCAATAGCAGCAATTAAAACGCCTGTAATTGAAGTTCATATCAGCAATGTGCATGCGCGTGAAGATTTCAGAAAGTTGTCGCACGTTTCTGCGAAAGCGAAAGGGACGATTGCTGGATTGGGTATGAAAGGGTATGAGCTTGCGGTGAGATTCTTCAAGGGCTGAGAGCCTGTTTAATTTTGAAAATTTGAGGATTTGAGAATTTGAAAATTCTTTCTGTGCCGCTTTGCCTTTTTTAATCAACTCTCCAAACATTTCAGAGCGAAGAAACAAAGTCTGAGAAACACACCTAAAGCATTTTCAAATTTTCAAATCCTCAAATTTTCAAATTGCAATTGTCTAGCAATTGCCTACTTAACAATCAACCCCTTCTGTGAAACACTGTACGCACAAAAATATCCCAACGCACCGCCGGTGATGCTGCTTACAGGATTGGCGGGAGCTGGGTTATCGGGACGATCAACGATGTTCTCCAGGGAATTGAAGTAATCGTAGTTTGCTTTATCAATACATCTCATTTCTACAGAAATTGAATCTCCTTTCTTAATGTATTCTTTATCTTTTCTGAAAAGAGAAAAGTTTGTCGCATTGCCGTCAAAATATTTGTCGTTCGTGATATTGATGGCTTTGGACGCTACACTGTTAATGTACTGTATAAAACGATAATTATTGCCCAATCCTTTTGGATCTGTAAAATATACAACCGCCTCAAGCGTGTCTTCATCACTGGATTTGAAAGTTGAGTGTTGTATTTTAACATCGTCCAAGGGCACGACAGCTGGCATGGTTGAACTGGCTGTGTATTCTTTGTTGTCGGTTGTTTTTATGTGCAAGGTATATGTGGTACCGACAGTGCCGTTCAATGTTGCCGTTTGATAAATGCCTGGAGTTGTTTCTTTAAGTGTTTCGCTATTGCCTTTATCATCAGAAATTTTCACAACTGCATTTTGAACTGCAGGGAAACTATTTGTTTGATCGTAATCTACGCTTGTAGAAAGCTTGATCGTGTATGGACCGGGAGTATTGGAAATATTGCCTTCTACCACCAGTTGTGGTGCCGAGTTATTTGTTTTAACGTCGATCACTTTTTCACACGATGTTGCGCCCATTGCTACAACAAGCACAAGTAATATTGATATGATTGATTGAATACGTGTCATTAGAATTTGAAATTGTACGTTACAGAAGGAATGAATTTGAACAAAGCAACCTGAACAGCTTCTGTTTTGGTTGGATCATCTGGGTTCGTTTTAAAGTTGATCGTGTAGGCGTTTTCCCTGCCATACGCATTGTATAGAGAGAATGTCCAGCTTGATTCTTTAGTAGCTGTTTTCTTCACAATATAAGTGGCGCCAAGATCAAGCCTGTGGTAGGCCGGCATGCGATAGCCATTTCTTTCTGTGTAATAGTTAACAACCTGGTTGTCGACTTCATATTTACCACTTGGGAAAGTAGTTGCATTACCTGTGTAGTAAACGAAATCAGCAGAGAATGTCCACTTTTTGCTTAGCTCATACATAGCTACAACAGAAATGTCGTGTGTGCGATCTTGCCTTGCAGAAAACCACGCGCCTTTATTTATTTCTGCAAATTGTCTTTCACTTTTTGCCAATGTATAACCGATCCAACCTGTCAGCTTTCCTGATTTTTTCTTGATCAAAAATTCTGCACCATAAGCTCTTCCTTTACCAAACAACAACTGCGATTCTACGTTTTCATTACCATAAATATCTGCTCCATTTTTATAGTCGATCTGGTTCTGCATTAATTTATAGTAAAGCTCGGTTGAGAATTCGTACTGGTTGTTTTTAAAGTTTCTGAAATAGCCAACAGAGAAGAGGTCCGCAACTTCTGGTTTTACGTTATTGCTGCTTGGTATCCACACATCCCACGGTGAGGAAGTAGAGGAAGTACTTAGCAGGTGCATGTTTTGTGTGTTTCGGGAATAACCTCCTTTGATGGAATGTTCATCATTAATAACATAGCTCAACGATATTCTTGGCTCAGCGAAGAAGTAAGTTTTTACTAAACCTGTTTTGCTGTATACTGAAGAATCTTTTATGCTGCTGTCATCATTGTACGTATAAAAAGTACCCGGTCCCAATAATGAAAATGAACTGAAACGAATGCCGTAGTTTATGTTAAAATGATCGGAGAATGTCCACGTGTCGTTGATATAAGCACCATTTTCCCAACCGTGTTTTTTCTGCAGTTCCATGTTGTTGATGCCGGATTTAGGATTTGCTGTCACTTCACCCGGAATAAATGTATGGGCGATGGAGTTGATACCAAACTTTACGTTGTGATTACCGCCCACATACCATTGAAGGTCCTCCTTGAAATTCCAGTCTTGAATGGCAGAAGTGATCTTAACATCATCGCCATTGTTATTAAGAAGGATATGGTAATTATAGTTGCTAAAAATAAGAGACGTGTTCGAAAATAATTTGCTGTTGAAAATATGGTTCCAGCGAAGTGTTGCAGTTGAGTTGCTCCAATCGAGTCCAAACTGTTTATTGTAATTAAAATTATCGCGACCAAAATATCCCGATAAATAAATTCTATCCTTATCTCCCAGTTTGTAGTTGGCCTTTGCGTTAATGTCGTAGAAATAAAGCGTTGAGTTTTTTGCCGTAGTATCTTTTGATAGTTTAAGGAACAAATCCGCATAAGTGCGTCTTGCAGAAATAATGAAAGAACCTTTATCTTTTACGATCGGCGCTTCAACACTTAATCTTGATGAAATAAGACCGATACCGCCGCTTACACTTGCCCGTTTGTTGTTTCCTTCATTCATTTTTAAATCAACAACAGAAGACAACCTGCCGCCATATTCCGAAGGCGCGGTGCCTTTATAAATGGTTGCGTCTTTGATGGCATCTGAATTAAAAACAGAGAAGAAGCCCAGCATGTGAGATGGATTATAAACCGGCGCTTCATCCAGCAGGATAAGGTTTTGGTCCGCGCTACCTCCACGAACATAGAATCCGGAATTACCATCGCCGGCGGATTGAATACCAGGCAAAAGCTGAATCGTTTTCAACACATCTTTTTCGCCAAAAATGACAGGAATGTTTTGGATTTCCTTCATGCTTACTTTTTCAACGCCCATAACAGGTCGTAAAACAGCTTCATTCTTTTTTCGACTGCTTACAATGACTTCCTGTAAAGTACTGTTGGTTCTTGCTAATTGCATATTTAACCGGATGTCTTTGTTGACATCTAATGAAAACGACTGTACGTTGAAACCCACTGACTGCGCTACAAGGGTGTATTTTCCTTTGGGTACAGTGAGCGAATAAAAACCATAAGAGTTTGTGACGATACCGGCATTTTTTAATTCTTTGATATAAACGGACACTCCGATCATATCTTCACCGGTGGCGGAATCTTTTACTGTTCCGCTGATGCTAAACTTTTCCTGAGCATTTGCAGCAATAGATAGCACAGATAGGATAAGTGCCACCAACAGCTGAAGGCTTTTTTTAGATTGCATGTAAGGGTTTTAAAATTTTCTAATGATAAGGCCGCAAAAATCTTTATTTCATAGTCAAGAAATCGTTAAAATACCCCAAAACAAGGTTTCCTGCGATTTGGCACGCAAAATTATGCCATATGTTAAAACGTGGGTATTAAATATTGATAAAAGGGTTGTTTAATGGGATCAATATTTTTACAAGATCAGTAGGGGCGAATTGCATTCACCCTCTCTACCCAAACGCCATATTTACTCTCTAAAAATCAAATTAGCTACAAGAATATTCGCAATAACAAAGCATAACCAATATCCTGTTTCATATTGTCGGCCTTTTTTATGATATGCACACCTGTCCGGCTCCAAACAATGAATACATCTCCTTTGCGGTGTGCCAAAATTTGCTGTTCAATTTCCGGTAAGATGTGGCCCTTTGCTATCCAGCCCAAGTCTCCCTTTGTAGCTATTTCCCCGCCCATTGAATACATCTGAGCCATATCTTCAAAAGTTGCCTTGCCGTTGTTGATGCGATTTAGAATTGATTTCGAGAGAGAATCCGCCACCCGGTAGGTGAGTATGGATGTATCAATAAAAACCTGGCTGATGCGGTTGAATGTGCTGGGTTCCTGTGCCAGAACTTCTACGAGATATTTGTCCTGTTTCCTGGTTAAGAATGGGCCGTACACTTTGCCGGGTTTGCCATGATAAGCAATGCTGTCTGCCACACCCTGAAAATTTAAAGTATTCATAACCACCACTGTGTCAATCTTGTATTTCTTCTTTAAAATGTCGCGGGTATATAAAATGGGGTTGTAGGATTTCTCGATTCCTTCCTTTATTTGCGGTATTGTTTTTGGTACAACTACTGCTGATTGTGTGGGCGCTGCCTGCTTGTTTTGCGCATTTGCAGAAAAGAAAAGAAACAAACAGCTTGATACGATAAGGATGATCTTGAGACCCATAGTAGTTGATTGTCGCAAATGTATTCAATTAGGAATTAGGAATTAAGAATTAGGAATTGTTTCAGCCTAAAAGGCGTTCTTTGGATTGGATTCCAAGAATGACAGTAAGTTTTTTAGTAGGTTCGAATTTTAATATTTTTTGCAGAATAAATTATTTGATCAGTACGTTTTATGAACATGAAAAAGATTGCTCAGAGATTTTCAACCGTGGTTTTTATTATGCTTTTTATTGCGGGCACTTCAATGGCGCAGCAATGGAAAAGTTATATTATTGGTGTGAAGGGTGACACGCTTAATCGTGTTGACAAGCAAGACAAAAAGCAGGGGAAATGGGTGGTTAGAATTGAATCACTCCGCGGCGAACCAGGCTTCGAGGAAGAGGGCGTGTTTATTGACAGTCGTAAGGAAGAAACATGGCGCAGATACAGCCTGATGGGCGATTTGCTGGCAGTAGAAAATTATAAATGGGGCATGAAAGACGGCAGCAATTTATACTACAGTAGCTTGACGGGAAATGTTGCGATAGAAGAAAGCTGGCTGGCGATTAATCCTGATAAGAAATACGACACAATTGATGTGGAAAACGTTGACGATCCCGGACATTTTACCCGCGTGGTAATTAAAAACGAAGGTGCATCATTAAAGCATGGCACGTGGAAATACTTTGATCCGACAACTGGATTTGTAACTAAAACAGAATTCTACCATTTAGGAAAATTAGATGCGGACCCATTGGCTAAAGCTGCTTCCACAGATTCTCCGACTTCTGTTAAAAAAGACGCCGCCAAAGCAAGTTCGAAACCAAAAGAAGTAGAGGATTTTGAGAAACAGAATTCAGGTAAGAAGAAAGTGAAAGTGCGGGATGGAGCGACGGGATATTAGGAATTGAAAATTGAAAGTTGAAAATTGAAAATGTTTAAGGTCAATCAAGCCTGTGTCACTTGAAGCATTTTCAATTTTCAACTTTCAATTTTCAATTAATTTCCGGTTCCTATCTCAGGTCTCCCGGTTGTACCACGTCCATATCGCCGTAGTCAAGATTTTCACCGCCCATTCCCCAGATAAAAGTATAAGCAGCAGTACCGGCGCCAGAGTGGATAGACCAGTTGGGTGAAATGATCGCTTGATAGTTTTTCATCCACACATGTCTTGTTTCTTGCGGCTCGCCCATGAAATGGCATATTGCCTGGTTTTCAGGAACTTCAAAGTACAAGTACACTTCCATTCTGCGGTCGTGCGTATGCGAAGGCATCGTGTTCCAAACGCTTCCCGTTTTTAATTCTGTCATACCCATTTGTATCTGGCATGTTTGCACAACAGAGTTTACAATCAGTTTATTGATGGTACGTGCGTTGCAAGTTTCAGGTGTACCAAGGTTTACGATTTCAGCTTCGTTCTTTGTGATCTTTTTTGTTGGAAAATTCACATGTGCAGGAGCGGAGTTGAAATAGAAATAAGCTGGCTTTTGTTTATCGTTGCTTTCAAAAGTGATTTCTTTATTGCCGCGGCCCACATACAAAGCTTCTTTGTAATCCAGTTCATACACAGTTCCGTCAACCGTTATTTTACCAGCACCGCCAACATTGATAAAACCAATTTCACGACGCTCCAGAAAATAATTTGCTTTCAGAGGATCAATTGTTTCAAGCGTGAGTTTACCTGACGCTGGAACTGCTCCGCCTGCAATCACGCGATCGTACAGTGAGTAAACCATGTTCACATTGTCGTTCTCAAAAAGTTTTTCAATAAGGAAGTGTTCCCTTATTTTTTTTGTGTCGTAATTCTTTACATCGTTGGGATGCGCGGCATGGCGCAGTTCATAATTGGTAGCCATATTGATGATTTATTTTTACTTTGATTTAGTTAGCTTTTTTGAATGAGTAATTTCCTGTCCAGCTATAAGATTTCCCGTCAAAGGTAACGGTATGCGCATCTGTTGCAGATGCCTTTCCATTATTAATTTCCAGCAACCATTTTTCATTCTTTTTGTTGGTTAGCACTACAACTGTTGCTTCATCATTGCTGCCTAGCACTTCAATTTTTACGAAGCTTCCGTAAGAGTCTTTACTTGCTTCGGACGTGGCACTGAAAGATCCGTGAGGTTCAATGACTGAAGCAAACACATGATCACTACCGTTTTCGCGAATGGTTATGCCGGGCTCGTTACGCAAACTGAATTCAGGATCATTTGCCCCGATCTCTGTAAAGAAAACTTCTGCATTATTGGATGTAGTAGTAATGATGGTGTAAAAATTATGTTCATTAAAAAGTGTGAACAAACTATTATCAGTGCTGGCCGTTCCTTTTGCTTTTACCCACAAATATTCATAACCATCTTTTTTACCGAACGGATACATTTGTGGCGAAGCGGTGTATTTAATATTTGTTTCGATAAGTGATCCTAAGTAATAAAAACTATAATCGTATTGGTGTTGTTCTTTGGACGAAATCCTGTAAACATCAATCAGGAAAGGCTTTTCAATGCCTTCGGGCTGCACCATTGCCAATGTCCTTTGCATTGCTACACCGTTGTAAGCCGTTGTGTCTTTTCCACTGGTGATCTGAAATGCTTTATTACTAAGATCGTTAAAATGTGTGTAGGAATATGCGTTTGCAGCCTCTGCTTTTTTAGTGTTGTTTTCGTAATTGGATTTGCCGTCAACAGTTACCGTATTGTGAGCAATAGTTTGTTTTGACCATGTTCTGTTTTCCGGAAGATAACGTCCACCTCTTTTTTGTTCGATGTTGAGAAAACGCGTGCCACCATAGTCGGTTAAGATTTCTTTCTCACCGTCGTACAATTGAATGGCAAGTTTGTCAAAATGCCCGTGGTCCATTCCGTAGGCCGAGTACTTTAGCAATGCGCTTATTGCATCAGGTGTTTCTTTGCTTCGCAAAATACTAATGCCGCCTTTGCTTCCGTCAGCGCCATCTGTTAACGCGACTGAATGCCATTTGAACGAATTCGTTGATTTTCCTGCAGCAAGGGCCTTTGCCACTTTCACACCATCAGTACTTAGTAAGACGCGATCCTGCTTTTGCGCAACATAGAGCAAGGAGGGATCCTCTTTAACAGAGCCATAGCTAATGTCGACCGCATACACTACTTCGCCAGATTCCCAGGATTTATCTTTCAAAGCATCATTGAACGGAAGAAAATAACCATCAGCATCTGTCATTTGTAACAGTACGGATGTTGCTTTTGCAAGCGTTCCGTTTTTATAAGAAAATATTTTTAACGATGGTTGGTTGTTATCAATTGCTTTTGCCAGCACCAGGAAGGGTTGAATGGCATAACGCAAATAATATGCGCCTTCAGTGTAGTAACCATCCGGTGAGAACAATTGCTGGATCTGTTTAAGGTAGCCGGTTTTACCGTCTTTGTTGCCACCGTAGATTGCTTTGTTCACCATGTCTGTATCGCCAATCACATAGCCGGTCATTGCCACTCCGGCAACGGACCATGTGCCGTGGTTATGAATCATGTTGAATGTCTTGGAATCATTCACTATCATGTACTGCACAAATTTGCGCAGCAAACTATCTTCAATAAATTTTCTGTCACCCTTTGAAAGATAGTCGTACACGCAATCATATGCCTGCGCTGCATGCACGAGCCAAACTGCATCATTGAGGCTTTGCCAGAAAAGCACTCCCGGTGTTCCTGAATTTTTTCCTTCTGGATGAACGCCTAAGGTAGGATACATTTTGGCGTAAGCCAGGAACATTGCTTTCACGTACTCAGCATACTTTTTGTCGCCAGTCACCTGCCAGATAATGCCAGCATTGAGCATGTTTTGATAATTCAGTTTATGTTTTTCATGTGAGTAACCTCCACCAGGATCTTTTGGAAAAGGAACATCGATGCCGTTTTTAATATCCGCATCAACGCCGGATTTGGCTTCGGCAAATGTTTTGTCGAGTAACGGATATTTTCCAAGTCCCTGTTTTATTTGTTGCACACCATCTTTGGTGAGAATAAGATTGGGATGTTTGCCTTGGGCAAATGAAATCGAAGTGAAAAGCAGGAAGGTTGCAAGTGTTTTTAAATTTTTCAGCATGGGCAATCGGTTGTTGTTATGGGTTTTGAGTTATGAGTTTTGAGTCGGAAGTTTTGTGTGCGGCTTCCGCCACTACTCGTGACTCAAAACTCAAAACCTGTTGTTTATTTTTTCAGAAAATCTGCACGCATAGGAGCGAACGAATCAATCAATTCGCCTTGTTCGATACATTTTGCACCGTGCAAAACATTTGACGGAACAAAAAAGCCTTCGCCCTCTTTCAGGCGTTGCGTTTTACCATCAATTGTTATTTCAAATACACCTTTGGCAACGTAGGAAGTTTGAATGTGGGGATGCTTGTGTTCATAACCAACGGCGCCGCTTTCAAATACTACACGCACCATCATAACATCTTCGTTATAACCCATAATCTGACGCTTAACTCCCGGATCAGTGTTTTCAAATTGCATTTCGTGTTCTAGTAAAAATTCTTTGCTCTGCATAGTTGGTAAATGTTGAGGATAAAATCGGGTATGAAATTATTAAAAATTGGTTGACCAATTGTGTTTTGAAATATCAATTGTTGAAATTTTTGTACTTCTTTATTACGACAAAGGCTCAAACTAGCCAATTCAAAAGTAAAAAGTCAAAACCACCCACCGATTGTTGTCTTTTGATTTTTGCCTTTTTACTTCATAAAATTGGTCGTCCAATTTTTAATTGACGCTTATTTTGATAATTTTGGGCTTCGACAGGTTCAGCCTGACATCAAATTGTAAATTTTGTTGAATGAAAGATGTTTTGGACGGATTGAAGGAAGTGGTGGTTGAAAAACCGGTGGATGTTATTATCAGACAGATCAAGGAGCTGCTGATTTCCGGCCAGTTAAAACCGGGAGACAAACTTCCGCCAGAAAGAAAGCTATCGGAGAAGTTCGGCGTAGGCAGAACTCATGTGCGTGAGGCGATCCAAAAGCTTGAGTTTTACGGTATTTTGAAAACCAAACCGCAAAGTGGAACTTACGTGGCCGGCATCGGCATTTCCGCGTTGGAGGGTTTAATAAGTGATATTTTAAAAATAGATGCTTATTCATTCATGTCTCTCGTGGAAACACGTGTATTGCTGGAAACATCAGCGGTGGCGCTGGCTGCGGAACGCAGAACGGAGGAGGATATTGAAAAACTGGAACTTTCATTGAATAACTATCTCGCCAAAGCAAAACAAGGGATAAAAGCCGTAGATGAAGATCTTATGTTTCACCTGACAATCGCAGAAGTCAGTAAGAACCAGGTGCTAAAGTCTTTACTACTCATCATCATTCCTGATATCATCACCAACTATTCTGTTTTCAAAGTTTGTGATACCATCACCGATAAAGCTCTCAACGAGCATACGCTACTGTTCCAACAAATAAAAGAAGGAAATGCTGCGGCTGTACAAGCCACTATGAAAGAACATTTGCAAGGCGTAATGGATTTTGCAAAAATGATTGTACAGTAGGGGAGTGATGAGTGATGAGTGATGAGTGTTGAGTGATGAGTTACTATTGCCCAACAAGTTTTCTTGCCAATAATGATAAACGATAATTGTCGATGAGAAAAAAAGCCAAAAAATCTCTTTTTATTTCACTTATTTCATTCCTTCCATTCTTGATTCCCGTTCTCTTAATAGTCTGTTTTTTCGGTGGAATCATTTTCACTGATATGCTCTTGAAAAGAGATGGAAAGAGCGGAAAAGGGATTTTAATAGATAAAATTATTCATGTCAGATCTTCAAAAAGCCTTACTTATTCATTTTATCATGACGGTAAGACCTATACAGGTAATTCACAAGAGGAAGACCTTTCAATGGTCGGTGATAGCGTTTGTGTAGTCTACCTTCCTTATTGCCCAGTGATTAACAGGGCATTGAAATATTTCGACAGCGGCGAGACTAAATGTGATTGCAGCAGATAGAGCACAACTGTTTGTCACGACAAACTCAAAACTCCCAATTATTTTTTCTCGCTCAAATGCAAATGATCACAGTACAGACAAAAGCAAAACTTTCATTTATTTAGAAAAAGCTTAACAAAGGCAATCATTTTCTGATGTTTGGAAAACGGACGGTTGTTGTACGTGATGCTAAATCGCGGGTTCGTCAATTTTTTGATTCATAATCCGGAATTATCCTTCAAATTTGCGGAGCAAATTACAACCCTTGCATTTTCCTGTTACGCCATATGCGGATCAGATTTCTTCAATAACTGAGAATGAATGGGTTTAGTTAAAAAATTAAACATTAGAAAAATGATTATCGGGTTACCTAAAGAAATTAAAAACAACGAAAACCGTGTAGCGTTGACTCCGGCCGGAGTTTCAGAATTGGTTGCTAACGGACACACCGTGTATGTGCAGGCGACTGCAGGTGAAGGAAGTGGATTTTCTGATGAAGAGTACCAAAGTACAGGTGCAAAAATTCTCCCTACTATTGAAGAAGTGTATGCTATCGGCGAAATGATAGTGAAGGTGAAAGAACCAATTGAATCTGAATACAAATTGGTGAAGGAAAACCAATTGTTGTTTACATATTTCCACTTCGCATCTTACAAACCACTAACGGAAGCAATGGTAGCAAGCAAAGCAGTTTGTCTTGCCTACGAAACTGTTGAGAAAAACGGTGGCTTGCCATTGTTGGTTCCAATGAGTGAAGTGGCTGGTCGTATGGCGATCCAAAAAGGTGCCAACTACCTGGAAAAACCTCTTGGTGGTCGTGGTATTTTGCTTGGCGGTGTTGCCGGTGTAAATCCCGCTAAGGTGTTGATTCTTGGTGGTGGTGTGGTAGGAACAGAAGCTGCGAAAATGGCTGCTGGCCTGGGTGCTGATGTTACTATTATGGACGTGAGTCTTCCTCGTTTGCGTTATTTGTCTGACGTACTTCCAGCAAACGTGAAAACTGTAATGTCAAACCGTTACAACATCCGCGAACTGGCAAAACACGCTGATCTTATCGTAGGTGCGGTTTTGATTCCGGGCGCAAAAGCTCCATTCTTAATTACACGCGATATGCTGAAAGACCTTAAAAAAGGTTGTGTATTGGTGGATGTTGCTGTTGACCAAGGCGGTTGCATAGAGACTTGTAAACCTACAACGCACGAAAATCCAACTTACGTAATTGATAATGTGGTGCACTACTGCGTTGCGAATATGCCTGGTGCTGTGCCTTATACATCTACATTGGCACTTACCAATGCTACTTTGCCTTATGTTCTCCAGTTGGCAAACAATGGCTGGAAAGATGCTTGCCGCGCAGATGCGGGTCTGAAAAAAGGTTTGAACGTGGTGAACGGACAGATCGTTTACAAATCTGTAGCTGATACGTTTGGTATGGCGCACTTGCCGGTAGAAGAAATCTTATAAAACGGAACTACTATGAACTATGAAGTATGAAATATGAACTGAGGTTGAAGGAGTAACAACTCTTCGACTATAAGACATACTTCATATTTCATAGTTCATACTTCATAGTTATAGCTCAGTTCATTTGTAGCGATGGCAGCCTGAACCCATGTCCATCCAGCACAAAAAGCTCGTCGATCTCGTAGGTCCAGTATTTGTATAACGGAGATTTTATGAGATACGCTTCCACACTCTCTTTATCCTCTGCATTGATGGTGATCCAAGTGCGTCTTTTTTCCATGCTTACGGCATAATATTCAACTATATCCTTGTTAATGAGATAATTGATGTAGGTACGATGCGCCGGTACTAGTGTCATAAATTCATCGTCCCACGAAAAGTCTATGCTTACCTGGTATTTCTTCATCATAATATACTAACGGATATACCCGCTTTTTAGTTTTAGACAACTCTATACCCTAAGTAGTTGCATTAAACGTATGAAAGTTTTTTGGAGAGTCGTTGCACCCTCAAAGTGGCGAGGGTTGAGTACAGGAACCATAAAATGATGAGGTGTAAAATAGCTGGAGCGTTTTCTGTGAGCGAACCTCCCTGCTGCACAATGGAAAGATAGATTTTTAAAAACGGCGTTGTGGGCAGCAATGCAGATAGCCATTGAATAGCTATTGGCAAACTTTCAAATGGCCACACATAACCCGTTATTAGAAAAATAGGGTAAGTGGTGAAAGTCATTATTTGTGCAGCGATTAGTTGGGTGCTGAAAAGCGAGCCGAGCCACGTACCAAAACTAATAAGGCAACAAATAAAAAGCATAAGCAATAAAGTAAGTTGCCATTCATTGCCACGGTTGGGTAAATGCAAAACAGTAAAGTTTACATTCAGGAAGAAAAAAGCATAGCATCCGAAAAGTATAAAATAGAAAAATCCTTTTCCCCAAACCGCGAGTGAATAATGGTGGTTGGATAGTTGCAGAAGTTCGGGTAGTGTATTTTTTTCGCGTTCACCTGCGAAGCTGCACGCAAGACCAATGAGTAATGTCTGTTGTAAAATAAGCATCAGCAGGCCGGGTAATAAGAATGCTCCATAACTTGACCGTTCGTTGTAGAGTGGCCTGTAATCAAGGCTCACAGGCATTGTTTCGCGCATGGCAATCGCTTCCGTCATCCCGTTCTTTTGAAAATATTGCAAACGAACGCCAGCGCTTACAGTGAGACTGACTTCAGTAACAGCACTTAAAATATCGCTTGACGGCAGGAAGCGACCGACGTTTAATGCCAACAAGGCCTTTGATTGATGCAAGGATAAAACTTTCTTTTCCATTCCTTTTTCCAAATACAAATAGCCCTGGCAATAACCGTCATTCATAAGTTCTTGCGCTTCTTCAACGGATGCAGCACTGATCACATCGATAGTTTGTGTGTTGTTCAATTGTTCACTTAGCAGTCGCGACAAGCTGCTATGGTCAGCATCGATAACGGCGAGTTTAACTTCTGTTTCTTCTTTATTTATGTAAATGCTTCCGTAAAAAAATGCATACACAATAGGAGCGATGAGGAGTGTGAGCAAAAGGCTGTGATCCCTTGATATCATTGAAGCTTCGCGCTTTGTGATGTTCCATATGTTGTTTAAAAAACTCATGCTGCGCGATATAGTTGATTACATTTTTTTTGAAAGAAAATAATTGCCAATGGATAAGTGATGATGATAAAACAGAGCAGCTTTAGCATTTCAGGTTGTGCATACCGAAGCGGAAGTTGCATGTTGTTTACTTTGATAAATGCATCGAGGAAAGGAGCGTAGGGCATGATCTGCGCATAGTACTGATCATACCACGGCATGGCCCATCTTGGAAAAGTATAGCCGCTGAAAACGAATGCCGGCGAGGTATAGAAGATGGCGATGTCTGTACACAACATCACATCCGTAAAAATAGATGACAATAAAAAGCCAACACCAAGACATGCGATTGCCAGCAATGTATACAAAACAAAAAATGAGAATAGTCCTTCAGAATTGCCAATCTCAAAAATGGGAAATATGATGCCTGCGATCAGTATGAAATTGAACCATGCGATTGCAAGATGCGCGATCAATTTTCCCATGATAATGTTGGATGCAGAGCCTTTTGCAACCTCCATCAATTCGTGAATCGTATTCATTTTCCATTCATAATTCAATAGCAATACGCCAATAAGAATGATGATCATTTGCATGGCAACAGTTATCAGACCGGGCACGAGATATTCCTGGTAGTTAAACTGTGGATTGTATAAAGGATAGGTAACGAGCTTGATGGGTTGAATGAGTGCCATTGCCTTGTCAGCAGGCATCCCTTTTTTTTCGAGTTTTTGCAATACAACGCCCAAGCCTCCCGAGATCAAAACATTGGCTGCATCTTTATACATTAGTTTTGCAGTAACCATAAAAGAAGCATTCGTGTAAAAGCCCACTGTTGCAGGGTTACGGCTTTTGATATTTCTTTCTAGTCCCTGCGGAAAATAAACTGCTGCCATGATCTTTCCTTCACGCATATTGGTTTGCAGTTCCTTGTAGCTATTGACAGTGGTGGTGAAATGAATGCTTTCCGTTTGTTCCATTAAGAAAATCAGCTGGCGCGAAATGGCAGAATGATCTTCATCAAAAATGGCTACGGGTAGCTTTTCTGCTTTTTGTTTTTCATAAATATAAGCGTAGAGAAAAAAGAGTAATGGAGGAATTACAATCAACACCCAATAATGTGCCGGGAGCGAAAAGATGCGCTTCCATTCACGAAATGTTATTTTAAAAATGGTGTTCAATAATTCGAAGTTTGAAATGATAAACAGATGACTACGGTAATTGCATCGAAGCGGTCATGCCGGGTCTTAAACCTTTAATGCTGGCGACATTCACCGGTTTGCATTCAATAGTGAATGTTCTTAATTCAAACTGTCCGCGTTCCTTTGTCGGCACCCAATTGGCAAACTCCAATGATGGCGCAACACGCGATACCATTGCATCAAAGGTTTCTGGTTCTGCTCCGGGAATTTTTATTGACACTCTGCTGTTTTGCTGCAGGCCCTTTATTTTATCCTGCCGAATGTTGAAGCGTACAAAATACGAATCGTGTTTCTGTAAAGTAATCATTGGGTAACCAATGGAAACAATTTCGCCTTCATGTATCACAAGCGTTGAAATAATACCATCTGCAGGCGCTGTTACTCTTGTGTTATCTGTCAATGATTTTGTCAGTTCATAGCCTTGCTCCGCCTGCTTTAGCACTGCAGTTGCTGCTTGTATCAATTCTGGTTGAGTGCCTTTTTGTAATAGATCCCAATTGAGTTTCGCCGTTTCCATTTCTTTTTTTGCTGCCTGCAATTTGAAATAGATGATGTCTTTTTCTTCACCGGAGATCACATCTTTTTGGTAAAGATTGTTCATGCGCTCGTAGGTTTTTGAAGCAAGATCATATTGCTCCTGTGCTATGGAATATACATTGGCGGCGGATTTGATCACTTCGGGCCTCGCGCCTTTTTGCAATAATGCCAATTGACTTTTCGCCGCATCAATGGCAGACAATGTTTGATTACGGATTGCATCAATCTCATTGGTTCGCAACACGCCCAGCAATTGTCCTTTCGTTACAGTGTCGCCCTGCTTCACCATGAGGCTGTCTAACCTTCCGGGAAATTCTGCTGCAACGTCCAGAAAGTCAGCATCTACCATGCCGATAACAGTGTTGTCTTCCTTTGCCTTCGGGCGTTTCACTAAAAAGATCAACACAACAATCAGAATAATAAGCGGTATAAAAAGTGCCCAATAGTTTTTTAAGAATTTGCTCATTCAATATCGTTTAGAATGTTATTGCAAGTATGCTGATATTTTTTCCGGTGTTCCTACAATGTTGAAATACTCCGCCATTGCGAGATAATATCCGAGCACTGCAGTATAGTAAGCCTTTTCTATTTCTTCTTTTATCAATAACGCGTCATTTACATCTTTGGGTGAAGAAAGATTGTTGCGCATTCTTTCTTCAATTAGTGAAAAGGTGGTGTTGGCTTCCTGTCTGGCACTGTCAAGCGCTGCTACGTCATTTTGCAAAGACTGCATTTTGTTAACAGCTACTTTCAGCTGCATTTCTAAAAGTGACTTAGCGTTTTCAGTTGCAAGTTTTGATTCTTCTAACAATTGCTGCGCGGCCTTCACACGTTTAACTGTTTGTGTTCCATTGAAGATGGTCCATTGCATTTCCACGCCAACAAACCACGGCGGTATGGTCACCGGTAAATCATTTTGATAGAGATTGAGATTGCCCACTGCAAATATGTTTGGCAGTGAAAAAGATTTGCTGCCTTTTACTGTTGCTTCTGCCAGTGCACTTTTGCTATTTATAAACTGGTAAGCAGGATTCGTTTGATAAAATTCATTGTTGACGGTATCTATTTTTGTTGGCTTGTACACAAGTGTGTCGGTAATAATGATTACGGAATCGAGAGGAGCGCCAAGCAATTTATTTAGTTCCACCAATGCATTTTGTTTGTCGAGTTGTTGATTGCTCAATCGTGTTTTTCCCGTTATCAGCGCCACTTTCGCCCAGTTACGCTGATAAGGTGGAAGTATCTGTTCCTTCACCATTTCATTGGCATAGTTGTCGTTTTTTTGCAATGATGATACGATGTTGTTTTCCTTTTGTAAAATGGCATTGAGATAGAGTATCCTTATGTATTGCAATGCGATGGCAAACTTTATATCTTTTTGAACAAGGTCGAGGTTGATTTGCCCTGCATGGAATTCAGCAGTTGCAACGTCCTGTACTGTTCTTAATTTGTTTCCAAGATAAATAGGTTGGCGAACGCCGAGCCCTGCCAGAAAATATGATTGCTTGCTAAGCGGCGGATTGTAATTTGGATAAGCCGCGTTAATGATAGTGCGTGAAGTGCTTTCTATTCTCTGTGCCGCATCGGAAGAAATATTCTGCCCTGTTATTTCTTTATATACCTGGTTCGCCGTGTTTACTGCTTGCAAAGAAGAACCGGTGATGATGCCGTCTCTAACTGTTTGTAAATTAATTTCCAGGGGTTTGCTTAAATAACTATAGCTCGCCAGCAGGTCAACTTTAGGTAAATACGATTGCTTCTCCGCTTGCATTGAATATTGTCTTGCCAGCAATGATGTTTTCGCCTGGCTTATCAGCACATTGTTCTTCTGTGCGATCACAAAGCAGTCATTCAAGGTTGTTTTATTGGTTTGCGCCTTGGCCTGCAAGCCACAGATGCACACAGCAATTACCCATTGCAACTGTCTCCCGCGATAACCAATTTCATGTAGTAGTTGATGTAACATGAAGGGTTAACAATCAGGAAAGTAGAATGTTTAATGGGAATTGAGAATTAAGAATTAGGAATTAAGAATTAAGAATTAAGAATTCTTTCTGTGTAGCATGAAGTATGATAACAAACGGTATGACAGTGCAGTCAACAATTCTTAATTCCTAATTCTTAATTCTTAATTTATTACTCCTGTTTCCTGCTGATTTTGGGAACAATTTTTTAATGCATTGGTTATATATTGTTTCACAATTAAAATGTAGCATTATGATACGCAAATTAAAATCCGGTGAGTATCGTTTGTATTCGAGGAAGAAGGACCCAAAGACCAATAAGCGTAGAAATTTAGGCACATTTGATAGCTTGGATGCGGCGAAGAAACACGAGAAGGAAGTGCAGTATTTTAAGAGACACTGATTCAATTAAGAATTAAGAATTAAGAATTGTTGACTGCACTGTCATACCGTTTGTTATCAAGCTTCATGCTACACAGAAAGAATTCTTAATTCCTAATTCTTAATTTATTCCTCCTCGTTTCCTACATCATACATAAATGATTACCTTGATCAAACAATAAAATCAAAATTAATGGCTGTTCATTTTGCGGGAATTTCAGGGAGCTTGCGTAAGGGCTCGTACAATACCAAATTGCTTCATACAGTTACTACATTATTGCCGGAAGACACAACGATGGAGATTCTTTCCATTGATCTTCCATTATACAATGCTGATTTGGATGTGCCTACAGCAGCAGAACGTCCGACGTCTGTGGCAACGTTTAGAAATGCACTCGCAAAAGCAGATGGATTGGTGATCGTGTCGCCGGAATACAATTACTCTATACCGGGTGGCCTGAAGAATGCCATTGACTGGGCCTCACGCGGGGCAGATGCGCCTTTGCTAAACATGCCCGTTTCTGTAATGGGTGCTACCACAGGCATGTGGGGAACAGTGCGTATGCAATTGGCATTTCATGCAGTGTTTCAATTCCTCAACATGAAGCCTGTTTATAAACCGGAAGTGTTGATCGCACAAGCTCCTTCAAAGTTTAACGACAATGGCGAGTTTACGGATGAAAGTGCAAAGGTGCTGATCAGGAAACAGCTGGAAAATTTGAAACAACTTATTGAGAAATACAATTAAGAATTAAGAATGCTTTCCGTGTATTGTTAAAATTACTAGTCAACGCTTCTTCAGGTGTCAAATGTTGAATTTAAGTTGATAGCATCATCAACAAAGGATCCGTGTAAATCTGTCCAATCCGCGTCATCCGTGTGCCATCAAATTTCAATTCAAAACATCATAATAAATCATGACAATCATGAAAATCTGCCTGCCCGACTGAAGTCGTTCGGGCGGGTGTTCTTTTCTCTCTCACGCCAACCAATCATTAGTTTCTGAGGGAGGTAATGTCGCCAAAAACTCACCTGTTAGTGTCTGCCCTGTTGCCAGCATTTGCTTCATTGTGTCAGGATCGAATACAAGTCCGCCAGGGCCGCCATTTAGAGGCTGTTGTGGTCTGATGATGTAAAGCTTTAACGGCACCTTATTTTTGAAAGGGTTATCGGTCAATGTAATGTTAAAATAACTATCAATCGTTGCCTGATCAACGCCCGCACTTTTCATTTTATCTTTTACCGCATTAATATATAAAAGGCCTTTGTTGTACAGCTGGGGAATGATGATGTCGTTTTTACCAACGTCCATAGTGAAGATGTCCAGTGTTTGTTCCAATATGGGAAACAATGTTTGAAATTCTCCCGGCGTAGGTGGAAAGGTTTCCGCAGAAAGCAGGATAGTAAAGATCAGTGTAGCGCCGTTGTCAATGGCCATTTCAACACCTGCGTATTCTCTCACGCCACCATCCACATACTGATATTCCGGATGTGCTTCACCGGGAACTTGTTTATTGATTTGAATCGGCGGCATGAACACAGGTTGACATGCTGACGCCATTATAGCCCTTCTGAAATGATCTGCACTTTGAAACGTACGGACGATGTAAGTATCAGATGGCGCCGGACTTTGGTTGTTTGTGTACACTGTAATGTCACCGGTTTGCAAACAGGTAGTGTTGATATAAATCTGTTTACTGCCAGACATAAGCTTATTGTACACATCATCTGTGAAGTAGTGTGTGATCAAGTTCCACAGCGGGTTTGCGTCGAATATGGAATGTTGGTTGAGCCTGTTGCCAAGGTTGTCTTTTAACACAATATTCTGGGTAGTCTGCGTGGTGTATAATTCTTCGAGCAGATCAAATTCTTCTGTCGCTGCAAGCGGCGTAATCAGAGAACCGGTGCTGGTTCCAACAACAATATCAAAATGAAGGGTGGAGAATTGCTGATGCAGTTGTTTGATCACACCCACCGCAAATGCGCCTTTTGAGCCTCCACCGCTAATGACCAATGCTTTTGGCATAACTTGTTAATTTGAAAATTTGAAAATTTGAAGATTTGAAAATGCTTTAGTTGAGCGACTCTAATTTGACAATAACAGAGTCGATGATGGTCATTTATTAAATGGTTCCTCTGTCTTCTTTATTTTGCTTATTCTTACGGAAACAACACACTGGAACCACCAACTGTTTAGGTTGTAATCCCTGTGTGCCGTAACGCCAATGGTGAGCAAGTTTAACGCGCTTACATGAATACCACCGCCAACGAGTTGCTCATGCTCTGTGCCAAACAGCCAGTTGGCTGATAAATGTAAATTGCCAACGCTGCCCATTTCTCCGGCATTAAAATCCTTGATTTTGAAAAGTACTTCGGGTCCAAACAGGCCCTGTAATTTCTTATTGTAGTAGATGCCGCCAGCAACGGCGCCGGCTTTTAATTTGCCGGGTACGGCTGTCACATGCTCTGTGAGCAACAGACCTCCGGTGAACATATCCGGGCTGTTGCCTTCAAAATTAGTAGCCATGCCGCTTTGTAGCCTCAGTTCTGTTGTCCAGCCTTTTTTGAATTCTGTTATCTGTGCATGCGTAAACGAAAAGGAGAGTAGCAGGCACACGAGGGAAGTTAGGTGTTTGTTCATACGCTAGTATTAGTGCTTAATGCTTAACGCAAAAAGCTTAACGCTGGTTTACTAAAAGGCAAAACTCTGCTAATTAGAGAATACCGCGAGCGTTAGGCATTCGGCATTGAGCATTCAGCAATAAAGCGGTAGTCGTAAGATGTAAAAGGAAAGAAAACATAAAACCCGGACAAAATCCGGGTTTTACAATACGTTGGTATGTGGGGTGTGTTAGTTTACATCGCTGCAAGCTGAACTTTCTGTTGAAGTTCCATTACGTTTTCGCGGAAAAGTCCGTCAGTATCCATAAGGTCCTTTACTGTTTGACAGCTGTGAATTACCGTGGTATGGTCACGTCCGCCGAAATGTTCGCCTATTGTTTTCAGAGAGTTTTTTGTAAACGCTTTCGCAAGGTACATGGTGATTTGTCGAGCCTGTACGATCTCCCGTTTACGAGTCTTTTGTAAAAGCTTGTCGTAAGGGACGTCGTAAAAATCACAAACCATTTTCTGGATGGCTTCGATGGTGATTTCCTTGGATGAGGTTTTAACAAAATTTCTCAACACTTTCTTTGCCAAGTCTAAATCAATTTCCCTTCTGTTAAGCGAAGATTGTGCCAAAAGGGAAATCAAAGCGCCTTCCAGTTCGCGTACGTTGCTGTTAATATTATAAGCAAGGTATTTTACCACTTCTTTAGGCATATCCAAGCCGTCATTCTTCATTTTTCTTTCCAGGATCTCAATCCGGGTCTCATAGTCAGGCACTTGAAGATCTGCACTAAGTCCCCAGCGGAAACGGCTCAATAATCTTTCTTGTACACCATCCAGATCCTTTGGAGCTTTGTCAGAAGTTAAGATCAATTGCTTGCCTGATTGGTGCAGGTGGTTGAAGATGGCAAAGAACGCATCTTGTGACTTTTCTGCACGCATGAAGAACTGAACGTCATCAAGGATCAATACGTCTATCAGTTGATAGAAATGTATAAAATCGTTGATGGCATTATTACGGCTGTGATCAATAAACTGGTTGATGAATTTTTCAGAGCTTACATATAATACCACTTTATTAGGATGTAGTCTTTTTACCTCATTTCCTATAGCCTGGGCAAGGTGTGTTTTCCCCAAACCTACACCACCATATATAACAAGTGGGTTAAATGAATTGGCTCCTGGCTTCTCAGCTACTGTTTTACCCGCTCTTCTTGCCACACGATTGCTATCACCTTCTACGAAAGCGTCAAAGGTATAAATAGGATTTAGCTGAGGGTCGATCTGCATTTTTTTCAGACCGGGTATAACAAAAGGATTTTTCACCGGGTTATTTATAACCAACGGGAAATCCATTTCATTATTTGAAAATGTCTTGTATCCATGTGCAGGCACGTCCATAGTTAATGGCTTGTTTTTATGATTGCCACTATCAACCATGATGCGATACTCCAGGCGAGCCTCTTTGCCAAGAACTCTTCTTAATGTTTTGCCAAGCAGGGTAACATAGTGTTCTTCTAAATATTCGTAAAAGAATTGGCTAGGTACCTGAATAACCAAAACATTATTCCTCAACTCCACCGGGCTGATAGGCTCGAACCATGTATTAAAATGCTGCCACTCTACAATATCTTTTATTATATCAAGACAATTACTCCAAACTTTATCTAATTCGTCAGCTTTAACCATTGCAGTATTGTAACATTTAAGTTGATAAAGAATAAAATTTCTCTCTCAGTTTTTCTTAAAAAAGGATTTTAATTGAGTCCAAAAAAAGTTTTGCAGGGGAGCGAATATCAAAAGAATTTGTTGAAAAAAAAATTTTTTATTCCCTTGTTTTTGTTCCAGTAACTACAGATTGGCATCAAAACAAATTTTATTTTTTTTCTTTTGACAGAGTCGAAATAAAATCCCGGAAAATACCCAGTTGCTTTAATTTTTTTGCCAGAAAAAAATCATAATATCCGAGCCCGGGTTTAAAGTTTTTGTTTCTTAAAAAAACAAAACTCCCTTGGTTGAAAAAACAAACTTTCTTTTGGATTACTTAATGGTAAAGCATTTTAGAAAACCGTCGAGGTGAGTAGTGAAAATTTTCTCTGAAGAAGAAGGCAATGATGAGAGTGAACATAATCTACGTTTTTTGAACCGTATGGCAAAGACGTTTTCATAAAATCATTTTTAGGGATGATAAATTTTTGCAGAGATTTTTCGTGTTGCTTAATCATTTTAGTAAGATAGATGAAATAAAAAAAGGATGCAATACTTGTTCCAAAAAATAAATTTTGTGCATAAATAAATGTGGAAAACACGCGAAATATTTTTTTTATTCACAACAAATTATGATAGCTTTTGATAATGTGTATAATGCGTGAAAAACGCTTGATCTGAATCAAATTTTTTTAGGGAAAAAATTGCCGACATTTTTGTTTTCAGAAATCACAAAATCTGTATTCCTGATTTGTCATATACCAAAAACTCTTGCTTCATAACATTCTTTCCTGCTGAAAGTTTATAAGGAAGATTGCTGGTTTGAGATAATACCGGAACGACTGTAGAACTGAATAGACTGAATAACTGAGTGTACGAATCGATGGAGACTCTTACAATCTCTTGCATTCAGTTATTCAGTCACTCAGTTATTCAGTCATTGACGTACCTTCGTGTCACTTTTAGGATAAAAACCTAACAACTACAATGCAGAAAACCATCTCCATAAAATTGCTTCCGTCCGAGGCGGCGGATGATCAGATTATCAAAGAATATATTGCCGGCGAAACAGGAAAGCCATTATCTCAGATAAATGGATTTCACATCACAAAGCAATCGCTGGATGCACGTAGCCGGAAAGTATGGTGCAATCTTACTGTTCATGCGTTTATCAACGAACCTTTCCAGGAACGTATGGTAAAAAAGATTGAACTGAGAAATGTTGCTTCCGCTTCCGACAAGGTCATAGTGATAGGAGCAGGGCCTTGCGGGCTATTTGCGGCATTGAAACTCATAGAGCAGGGAATTCAACCTGTCATTTTGGAAAGAGGAAAAGACGTTCGTGCACGCAGACGTGATCTTGCAGCCATGAACAAGGAAGGTGTTGTAAATCCTGAAAGCAATTATTGTTTTGGCGAAGGCGGTGCCGGAACATATAGCGATGGAAAATTATATACTCGTAGCAGCAAGCGCGGAGACATAGATCGTATTCTCAATATTCTTGTACAATATGGCGCGGATGAAAAGATATTGTACCAGGCGCATCCTCATATTGGTACCAACAAATTACCGCACATCATCACTGCTATCCGCGAGGCAATCAAAGATGCAGGAGGAATATTTTTGTTTGAACAAAAGGTATCGGATTTTATAGTTGCTGGTAACATAATAACAGGAGTGAAGACAGCTGTAGGTGACACCTTCGAAGGAAAGGCTGTAATTCTCGCCACTGGCCACTCGGCGAGAGATATCTTTCAATTACTTGATCGTAAAAAAATATTGATCGAGCAGAAGCCGTTTGCATTGGGTGTACGTATCGAACATCCGCAGGAACTTATCGACAGCATTCAATACCATTGCGCTTTACGTGGTGATTTTTTACCACCTGCTTCTTATAGTTTGGTCCAACAGGTCGAGGGAAGAGGTGTGTTTTCATTTTGCATGTGTCCGGGTGGCATTATTGCGCCTGCGGCAACGGACCACAACGAAATTGTAGTAAACGGATGGAGCCCTTCTAAGCGCAACAATCCATTTGCCAACTCTGGCATGGTGGTTTCTGTTGAAATAGCAGACATTGCTGCTTCAAAAGAGTTTACCAAACAACATGACATAAACAGCCCGCTTGCGGCTATGTATTTCCAGCAGATGGTGGAACAAAAAGCCTACAAAGCAGGAGGTGGTGCGTTGGTTGCACCTGCGCAACGCATGGCCGATTTTTCAAAGAATAAATTATCTGCTACACTTCCGGATTGTTCTTATTTGCCGGGGTTGAATTCTGCCTCTCTTAAAGATGTATTGCCTCCTTTTGTATATAAAGGTTTAAGTGAAGGTTTTATAGCGTTCGGCAAAAAGATGCCAGGCTATTTTACAAATGATGCAGTGGTGGTTGCCACTGAATCAAGAACTTCTTCACCTGTGCGTATTCCACGCAACAAAACAGATCTTCAACATCCAGAAATAAAAAATCTCTATCCTGCGGGTGAGGGTGCGGGTTATGCCGGTGGCATTGTAAGCGCAGCGATGGATGGGGAGAGGGTAGCGGAGGCGATTTTAGCAACAATTAAGAATTAGGAATTAAGAATTAAGAATTCATTCTGTGCTGCGCTAAAAGTTGCATTGAACATACTTTAGTTGCTGCACGGCGCCATTCTTAATTCCTAATTCTTAATTAAAAAAGGAGCTCTCTTTCGAGAAACTCCTTCTATCGTAATCAAACTTTTGACATTATCTGTGCGGTCTTCCACCTCCGCCTCCACCACCGGAAGGACGAGAACCACCTCCACCACCACCTGAAGGACGTGAGAAGCCTCCACCGCCTCCGCCACCAAAACTACGTTGCTGACTTTGCTGGAAGTTCGTGCTTCTGTCTGCACCACGTTGCCTATCGTAGCTTGAGCGATCCATTGTTCCCTGAGCAGGTCTGTAAGAAGGCTGTTGCTGCTGCGGCATTGTTCTTTGAACATCTGCAGGTCTTTGCATTTCAGGTCTGCTTTGCGGTTGTTGATAAGCAGGTCTGTTGTTAGCAGACGGCTGTTGTGGCTGCTGCTGTGGAATGCTTTGCGGCCTGTTGCCATAATCAGGTTGCGTTGGTCTTGTTGCATTGTTGTTAGGAATGCTGGAAGGCCTATTGCCGCCAACGTTTCCGTTGTTGTCAACAGAAGAAGGTCGCTGACTGTTTTCCTGTCTCCACGTGTTGCCATCCCTCACTTCCCAACTGTTGTTATTTCTTCTATACACATTTCCTTGTCTGTCTGTATAAACATTGTTTGGTCTGTTTACATTACCGGTACCATTTGGAGATACAGATGAAGGACGGGCATTTCCATAGTTGTTATTGCCGTTATTAGCTGGCTGAGGTCTTGAAATAACGTTGTTTACATCGCGTACGGAACCTCTGCTGCCAACGGTACGTGTAGTTACACCATTCGTATGGTAGCTGTACATGTTCCTGTTGTAACGATTGTTGTTGATGGTCACATTATTATTAACTACAACATTATTTGGTCTGCCATAGTAGCCTGTTGGTCTGTAATACGGTTTGCCATAGAAACCACCACCACCATAGTAGTAAGCTGGTCTGTAATAGTATGGGTGATAAACAGGAGGACCCCACCATCCGCCATAACCGCCATAACAATAACCGAAGCTGTAGAATGGGTCGTACCAACCGTAGTTGAATCCGAAACTAAAGCCCCAGCCCGACCATGGATTATAGTTAAAACCAAATCCCCATGTTACAGGACGTGGGTAGTAATAAGCGCCATACCAACCGGGGTAATACCAACCTGTACCATACACAACTGTTGGGCCGTATGAATAGGCTCCCAAATATCCCGGAGTATAGCCTGTATAAACGGTGGTTGGAGTTACATCATATATATAAACATACTTTGTATTGTAGTTCGGATTAGACGGCGAAATGTTATCGATTTCCGGAGGGCGGCTCGTAGAAACTGTCCAAGGTCCGGAAGGTGAGGACGATTGGAACCACACTGCGTTATCGCACAGGTAATAGGTATTGCCCGAACGGAACACTGTGCTTGATGTATTTTGTGCATACTGCAGATTCGTTCCTTCAACCGGTTTGAAAGAAGGAGAACCGTCATAAGTTACATCACCTGCTTTTGCTGAATTTCTGTCAACAGAAGCTGTTTGTGGAATTTGGTTGTCCAGCAATGCATCCCTTGACGCATCGGTGCCTGGCACATAAGCCAAAACATTGTCCTTCGGTGATCCCTGCGGAATGTTTGCAAAATCTTTTGGAAGTTGATTCGCCTCGATGAATGTCCATGGGCCGTTTGTATTTGGCGCTTTGTACCATCTTCCGCTCAATACGGTGTAGTACTGATTGTTGTCAATGTTCATAAACACATCTGCATTGGAATTATCCATATATAGTAGAGAAGTGTTTTGAATAGGAACAAAGTTTGGCTTACCATTAGATGCGATCAATTCAGATGGATGATCTTTTACAATAATCTGCAGATCTCCATTTGCTACATTTTGATCATCCTTGTTGTTATTGTTGCCAGCGTTATCGTCATTCTTATTTTTCTCTGCCGCTTTTTTAATATCATCTTCCAGTTTTCTCAAATCCTTGGAAGGTTTATCAATTTTGCTCCAACCTGCCATCAAATTGCCAGAAGTGTACCAGTTACTTTGGGTATACAAATAATACTGGCTATTATTTTTGTCCTTCACCATGAAATAAGGAGTGTTCGCTACCTTGCTGAACTGCTTGTTGTAATCGGCCATTTTGGGAGATCCGTCAAGCACAACCAGCAACGATGGTTTTTCCGTCACCACAATTTCAGGTGCTTTGTTATTGAAAGAAGGTAAATTTTCCGCGCTATTTTGTTCCAGTGTAGAAACCACATCGTCAAGATTCATTTGAAGTTGCCATTTCGGAACTTCTCCTTCAATCATGTTGATAAGGTCCTCTTTTCTGGAAGAGTCTGTAATAGCAGGGAAACGAAGATTGGTAACATCAATATTTTCCAACACAGCAGTGCGTGTACCTCTGTCAGTATTCATTTGAGCCTTGAACCACATTGCGCCAAATGATGGTTGCTTGCCATCAGTGCTTTCAATAGAAATGGCCGCACGTGCCTCAAGCTGATTACCTGTGAGTTTTTCAGGCTGGGGTTGGTAAATGATGATCTTACCCTTGTCAGTTTGTATTTCCCGGGGCCAGTCAGCATCCACGTTGTGCTGTACAACGCCAAAGAAACTGAGCATCGAGAATAGGATTGTTAACATTTTCAAAAGTTTGATTAAAAATAATATAGGTCAAATTATGTACCACTGAAAGCCAACGATATTAACATACGATTGGGATATTCAAAGTGTTACATAACAGCCATATAATGAGACTGTCTAAAAAGCAAAAGGATTAATCGGGGTTACTATCTAACGTTTCTTTAGCAAATTTCGTGTAAAAAGAGAGAACACGGATAACACTGATTGGACGGATTTACACGGATTTTGGTTTTGACGTGCATAAATGGGATTAGCAGTGGCGGGATTTCAGTAAAATGGCAGGTATTTTCGGTGCCATGATTCGTGTCTTCACGAACCATCCTAAAAATGCAAGCGGTTCGTGAAGACACGAACCGCGGCACTAAAGTATTTCTGAAACTTTTTTGAAAGGTAGCACAGTAATAAAATTCGTGTAAATCAGTCCAATCAGTGTCATCTGTGTGCCATCTGTTGCTCGACCTACTTGAATCGCTCACTTACTACAAGGTCCTTGCTTCCTGCAACATATTGGTAAAATCCTTCACCGCTTTTTGCACCCAGATATCCTGCGGTAACCATATTTACCAATAAAGGACAAGGTGCATATTTCGGATTGCCGAATCCATCGTGCAAAACGCGTAAAATAGAAAGACAAACATCCAGGCCAATAAAATCTGCCAGTTGTAACGGCCCCATTGGATGCGCCATACCAAGTTTCATTACTGTGTCGATCGCTTCAACATCTGCCACGCCTTCGTACAAACTGTAGATCGCTTCATTAATCATCGGCATTAAAATGCGATTAGCAATAAACCCGGGGTAATCGTTCACTACACAAGGAATTTTTCCCAGCTTTTTACTTAACGAAACGATCGCGTCGGTTACATCTTTGTCCGTAGCATAGCCGTTGATGATTTCCACCAGTTTCATAACGGGCACCGGGTTCATAAAGTGCATACCAATTACCTTGTTCGCACGTTTTGTGGCCGCAGCAATTTTTGTGATGGAAATAGAAGAAGTATTAGTTGCAAGAATACAATTTACAGGCGCCGCTTCATCCAGCTCCTGGAATATTTTGAGTTTTAGATTGATGTTTTCGGTGGCGGCTTCTATCACAAGGTCCACATCTTCCACACCGGCGTGTATTTGATTAAATGTGGCAATGTTGGCGAGGGCATTGCTTTTTTGCTCCTCAGTGACCGTTCCTTTGGCAATTTGTCTATCAAAGTTTTTGGCGATCGTGTGTAATGCTTTTTCAATTTGTGGAGCAGATACATCAATCAGATTTACCTTAAAATCGTTTTGGGCAAAAACATGTGCAATACCATTTCCCATTGTTCCCGCGCCAATAACAGCAACCGTTTTTATCATGTTTAAATATTTAGGATGCGTGAAGGTAGGTCAATTTGAAAATTTGAGAATTTGAAAATTTGAAAATGGAAGATGCAGTCTTTTCTTTATAAGAAATCGGTTGGAATAGCTTTGTGTATTTTATTTAAATGATTAATGAACTTTTGATATTTTTTTAAAAACATTTTAGATGACAGCATTCCATTCAAGCAGTTGCTCGTCCATTTTCAAATTTTCAAATTCCCACATTTTCAAATTCTTCTTACTATGGACTGTTCTTCATAATATTGTGCTTTCGTTGTGTCTACAATGAATTCTGATTATTGAACTATTTTACCCATTGATTAAAAAAACTATTTATGTGCGGAATTGTAGCCTACATCGGGCCTAAAGAAGCGTATCCTGTGATTTTGAAAGGTTTAAAACGACTTGAATACCGCGGCTACGACAGTAGCGGAGTCGCTCTTCAAAACGGAGATCTGAGAGTTTACAAAAAGAAAGGAAAAGTAGCAGAACTCGAAGAAAGTTTAGTAGGAAAAGATCTTCACTCCAACATCGGTATCGGCCACACACGCTGGGCCACACACGGTGAACCCTGTGACCGCAATGCTCACCCACACATGTCAAACGACGGCAGACTAGCAATGATCCATAATGGTATCATTGAAAACTATGCACAAATAAAAAGCGAACTTCTTAAAAAAGGTTACACGTTCACTAGTGATACTGACACAGAAGTATTGCTAAACTTCATTCAGGATATCCAGCAAAACAATAATTGCGGACTGGAAGAAGCTGTACGCATCGCTCTTAAAAGAGTAGTTGGGGCGTATGTAATTGTGCTGATGGACAAAGACAATCCTGATACTTTGATTGCAGCAAGAAAAGGAAGCCCGCTGGTAATAGGCGTTGGCAAAGGCGAACATTTCCTTGCCAGTGATGCGTCTCCTATCATTGAATACACTAAAGAAGTCGTGTACGTAAATGACTACGAACTGGCGATCATCAAAGCAGATGAGTTGATCCTGAAGAATCTGGGTAACGAAAAAATAACACCGTATATCACTAAGCTCGACATGGAGCTGGCGGCCATCGAAAAAGATGGTTATGACCACTTCATGCTGAAAGAAATTTTTGAACAACCTAACACCATCTTCGATTGCTTACGCGGAAGATTGGATGTAAATGCCGGCACGATCACAATGGCGGGTGTTCAAAACCACATCGAACAAATTAAGAATGCCAACCGTATTTTGATCATTGCCTGCGGCACCAGCTGGCACGCGGGTTTGGTGGCAGAATACGTTTTTGAAGAATTGTGCAGAATTCCTGTTGAAGTGGAATATGCATCTGAGTTCAGATACAGAAATCCAATTGTAAACCAAGGAGACGTTATCATTGCTATTTCTCAAAGTGGTGAAACGGCTGATACCTTAGTGGCGCTCGAAAGTGCCAAAGAAAAAGGTGCAACTATTTTCGGAGTAGTGAACGTGGTGGGAAGTTCCATCGCACGTATCTCTCACGCGGGTGCATATACACACGCTGGCCCTGAGATTGGCGTAGCAAGTACAAAAGCATTTACAGCGCAATTAGCGGTGCTTACAATGATCGCTTTGAAAGTAGGTCATGCAAAAGGCTCCATTGATGAAACACGCTACCGCAAATTGCTAAGCGAGTTACAAGACGTGCCTGAAAAAGTGGCGGCTGCATTGAAACTTAATGATCACATCAAAGTATTGGCTGAAAAATATAAAGACGCAAGAGATTTTCTTTTCCTTGGTCGTGGCTACAACTTCCCGATCGCTCTTGAGGGGGCATTAAAATTAAAAGAGATCAGCTACATACACGCAGAAGGTTATCCTGCAGCAGAAATGAAGCACGGTCCAATCGCGCTGGTGGATGAAAATTTACCTGTTGTATTTGTTGCAACAAAAGACTCTTACCACGAAAAGATTGTTAGCAATATCCAGGAGATCAAAGCCCGTAAGGGCAAGGTGCTGGCGGTAATCAGCGAAAATGATGAAATCATTGAAAAAATGGCTGACGATGTAATGATCGTTCCATTTGCTGATGAGCTTGTAGCGCCATTGATCAGTGTGATTCCGCTTCAATTGCTTGCATACTACATTGGTATTGCAAAAGGCTGCGATGTAGATAAGCCGCGCAATCTTGCAAAAAGTGTAACTGTTGAGTAATTAAGAATTAGGAATTAAGAATTAAGAATTCTTTCTGTGTGGCACTTAAAGCGGCATTGAATACATTTCCGTTGCTACACTGGGGAAATTCTTAATTCTTAATTCCTAATTCTTAATTGGCACGTAATTCTGCTTTCAATTAACGCTTCATATTTCACACCATGAACATCATCTCCAAACAGCCAATCAATGAGCTGGGTTACGGATTTATTCCGAGTGAATACTTGCCAAAAGGAAAGAATGAATATCATTTGCGCAATATCCAAAACCGCAGTGGTATTGAGTATAAGCACCTGACAGCTTACGAAATCGAAGTCCTTGTCCGCAACAGGAATACTTCCGACAACTGGAACAATATATTGGTATCGGATGCCTTTAATCCCGAGTTGGTTAAGAACTGTAAGTTTTACGGCCTGGTTCGCATTGGCAAACTAGAGCCTTATTTTCTTGAGTTCAACAATATCAAAATGCCGGTTGGGTTGTACAATAGCACCATTATCAGTTGTGATTTTGGTGACAATGTTGTGGTGGACAACGTAAACTATCTTTCCCACTATATCGTAGGCAACGAAGTTTTTCTTGTTAACATCAATGAAATGGCCACCACCGATCACACAAAGTTTGGTAACGGTGTTCTTAAAGAAGGCGAGCAGGAAAACATACGCATTTGGCTGGAAGTCTGCAATGAAAACGGCGGCAGAAGTATTGTGCCTTTTAGCGGAATGCTTCCGGGCGATGCTTTTCTATGGTCCAGGTACCGCGATAATAAAGAATTGCAGGCCCGTTTTCTTGAAATTACCGAAAGGCAATTTGATAAATTAAGAGGTTACTATGGCAAAGTGGGAGATCGGAGCGTTATCAAAAACTGCTCGATCATTAAAGATGTTTGGATTGGTACCGACGCTTACATCAAAGGCGCAAACAAACTCAAAAATCTTACGATCAATTCCACCGCTGAAGCGCCAACACAGGTAGGAGAAGGTTGTGAATTGGTGAACGGAATAATAGATGTTGGCTGCAGAATATTTTATGGTGTAAAAGCTGTACGCTTTGTAATGGCTTCGCACTCGCAGTTGAAGTATGGTGCGCGTTTGATCAACTCTTATTTAGGAAATAATGCTACCATTTCATGCTGCGAAGTATTGAATTCGCTTATTTTTCCTGCACATGAACAGCACCACAACAACTCGTTTTTGTGCGCCGCTCTTGTAATGGGACAAAGTAATATGGCTGCTGGTGCTACCATCGGCTCTAACCATAACTCACGCGCGGCAGACGGTGAAATAGTTGCTGGACGTGGTTTCTGGCCGGGCTTGTGCGTGAGCTTGAAACACAATTCGAAATTCGCTTCGTTTATGTTGCTGGCAAAGGGTGATTATCCTGCGGAACTGAATGTGCCAATTCCGTTTTGCTTAGTGGTAAATGAAGTGCATCTTGATAAGATCGTAGTCATGCCGGGTTACTGGTTCAAGTACAACATGTATGCACTGGCCCGTAACGCAGGCAAATATGTTGACAGAGATAAACGCATAGAAAAGCTGCAGCATATAGAGTATGACTACCTGGCACCGGATACAATCAACGAAATCGTAGACTCCTTGTCGCTGTTCGAGAAATTTACCGGGAAAGCGTATTACAGAAAGTTTCCTGAAGGAAAAGTAAATGAAGAAAAGATCATCGCGAAAGGCAAGGAGTTGTTACTGAATAATGATCCTGTCGTAAACGAGTTGGAAATATTGGCAGATGGCTTTGAAAACAGCAATCGCAAAGTAGAGATCATTAAAGTTGCTTATTGCTACAATTTGTTCCGCGAGCTGGTTTCTTACTATGTTGCTAACCAGCTGGTAGGTTGGCTGAAGCAAAATAAAAAAGCAGGTTTTGAAGAGTTGTCTGCCATCATCCCATCACGAAATGTCTTAAGCGAATGGGTGAACGTTGGTGGACAGCTGATGCCTGAAACAGAATTGCAAAAACTTTTGCAACAATTGATCAGTGGCAAAGTGAAAAACTGGGATGCTGTTCATGCTTTCTATGAAAAGCAGGGCACTTTGTATAGCGAGCAAAAACTATCACACGCCATTGCTGCGTATGAAGCTGTTTACGGTGCAGGCTTTAAAAAGAATATCCGCGAATTACTTCCGGTTATTTTAAATAAGAGCTTGGAAACCAAAGAATGGATGACCAAAGGCATTTTTGACTCACGCGCCAAGGATTACAAAAATCCGTTTAAAAAGATGGTGTATGAGAATGACAAAGAAATGGACGCAGTAGTGGGGAGCCTGAAGGACAATTCATTTATCAGGCAGGAAACGGAAGCGCTGAAGACCTATAAAGAGACTATTAAGAAATTTGCAAAGGTAAAAGAGGCTGCATTGTAGATTTTGGTGTGGTCAACTTGAGTCAATTCCAGTTACAGGACGGTACAATTTGATAAAAGAAAGAAAAAAATGAACCGAAAAATAGGTTGGGCATAAGGTGAAAAAAATGATGAAACGCTTTACAGAAAAGCGTTTCATTTTTTTAATGGGAGGTTTGTCATAATTAAATCGATCATTATTTGGTTTTAGCGGGCATGATTTCTGATATACTTTTACATCAGAAACGAAGACAAAACGTTTCCACAAGATCAGAAAAGAAAAAGTGAGTATAGAAAAGTCGATCTGACCTTGTTTCAAAATAGATTTTGAACTCTTTTTCATATGGCAAGCAATCGTTAGAGGTCATCTGTTTCTACAGTGTGACCCTTTTTTTTGCCCGGAACTTTCTGGTTTGCCACTGAGGCACAGAGGACACTGAAGAATTTGTTTTGAGATGCGAAATTCTTTAGCGAGATTCACGACAACGACTTTCGTACATCGTAATTTGTACATCATACACATCAAGCTATCCCCACATTGTATTTCCCTCCAATTTTCTCTACCTTTCTCCAAACAACGCTATATGGAACAAAATCCCAAAAACATTGCCTTTGTAGGTTCTATTCCCGTGAACTACGATGGAGGAATGGGTGATATGTTTTTCGAACCGTATGCAAAAGAAATGGCTAAATGTGTGGCAGCGCTGAGACCGGCTAAATTGCTGGAAATTGCCTGTGGTACGGGTAGACTCACAAAATATCTGTCCCAACATTTACCCGACACATCTATTACTGCAACAGATCTGAATCCTCCCATGCTTGAGTTTGCAAAAAACAAATTTCCTGATTTGTCAAATGTGATTTGGGAGATTGCAGATGCTTTGTCATTGCCATACCCAGACACATCGTTTGATTGCGTTGTGGTGCAGTTTGGAGTTATGTTTTACCCTGACAAGTTACAAGGATTCAAAGAATCATTTCGCGTGTTAAAGAGCGGAGGGAAGTTCATTTTTGTTACGTGGAAGTCGCTGGAAGATAATCCCATCACCGTTATCGCTAATGATGTGGTAAAAGGCTTTTTCCCGGACAATCCACCGGTTTTCTTCAATATTCCATTCTCTTATTACGACAAGGATCAAATTCGCAACGATATGACAGCAGCCGGATTCGGCCATATCGAAATAGAAGACGTAGATCTTGAGGGGTTTAATATTTCTGCAGAAAATGCGGCGAGAGGTTTGCTGGAAGGCTCGCCCATCATCAACTTCATCAATGAAAGAGGGTCGGATAAATTACCGGCAATCAAACAAAAGCTCACAGAAGAAATTGCGAAGGTTTATGGTAAAGAAAACCTGACGATACCGTTGGGTGGATTGATTGTGGGAGGGGGAAAATAATTGAAAATTGAAAATTGAAAGTTGAAAATGATTGCAAGGCGAGAGACCTGATTGATCTCAAGGCATTTTCAATTTTCAACTTTCAATTTTCAATTAACTAAACCTCTTCCACGATCGACCTTCCTGTACTCTCATCTCCGCTCGTCCATTGCCAGAGTTCGTGCAGTCTTATTTTGCCATTGGATAATATTTCCGGAATGGATCTGCAAACGCCTGTCATTAAAACGTTTTGTGTGTTAACATGATGATAGCGCATGCTGAGGTCGCCGTTTTCACTAACTAATGCAATAAGATGTCCTTCAACAATGCTGCCGCCGCTGTATGTAGCCGTTACAATGTTGCCGTTCTGTTTATAATGGAATGTAGTTTCACCGCTTACTTCACCATTCTCAGTGTTCTCAACAGAGCGGAAGGTTTTGTTGTTGTAGTTGATCATGATAATTGATAATTGAAAGTTGAAAGTTGAAAATGAGAAGTGAGTTGAATGCTTGAGCATTTTTCAATTTTCCACTTTCAATTTTCAATTAAAAAAAAGCGGTCCTGTTTGCACAGGAACCGCTTTGTCGTATAGTTTTCCGGGCAATGTTATTCAACTCTTGTAATTTTCAACAAGTTTGTTGGCAGGTGTAAATGAACAGGCGTGCTACCTGTGTTTACAACGATATCGCCGCTTTTAATGAAACCTCTTTCTTTTAATACTGTGATCTCGTCATTAACGATATCATCCAGGCTTTCTTCTTCATCATAGTAGAAAGCGCGAACGCCCCAGCTTAAGCTCAATTGGTTCACCAAAGATCTTTCTTTTGTAAATATATACAAGCTTGATTTTGGTCTGTAGCTGCTCAGCATGAAAGCTGTGTAACCACTTTGTGTCATGCCGATCAAAGCCTGTGCATTTGCATCTTTCGCAATTTTACATGCGTTGTAGCAAATCGCATCACTCAGGAATGAAGGAGAGTGCGGCTGAGGAATCAAATCATCTTCACGGTTATAACGGTATTCTGTATTTTCTACTTCGAGAATGATTTTGCGCATAGTTTCCACAACCAATGCAGGGTGCATACCAGTTGCAGTTTCACCGCTCAACATCACCGCATCTGTACCTTCCAACACAGCGTTTGCTACGTCGGTGATTTCGCTACGGTTAGGTTTGCTGCGGTCGATCATGCTTTCCATCATTTGCGTTGCCACGATTACAGGCTTAGCTCTGTGACGGCATTTGCGGATCAACTGGCGCTGTATCAAAGGTACTTGCTCAACAGGAAGCTCAACGCCCAAATCGCCACGTGCAATCATAATCGCATCAGATTCGATGATGATATCGCGGATGTTAACCAAAGCTTCAGGTTTTTCGATCTTAGCAATGATTTTTGATTTGCTGTTTCTTGCTTTTAATTTGTCGCGCAGTAAAGTAAGGTCGTTTACGCTACGTACGAAAGACAAGGCTACCCAGTCAAGTTCCTGATCGATAATGAATTCAAGATCTTCAAGGTCCTTCTCTGTCAATGCTGGAAGAGATATTTTCGTATCTGGCAGGTTGATACCTTTTTTAGAAGAGATCACACCACCCAAAATAACCTCAACTTTTACATCGTTTGTAGGCGTGATTTCAATAACTTTTACTTCCAATTTACCATCATCAATCATGATCTTGTTGCCAAGTACCACGTCACCAGCAAGGTTAGGGTAAGAAACGTAGATTTTTTCCATTGTACCAACGCATTTTTCGTTGGTAAAAGTGAGGATGTCACCTGGAACTACCGGTAATGCATTGTTTGCAATTTCACCCACTCTCAACTTTGGTCCCTGAAGGTCACCAAGAATAGAGATGTTAACAGGCTCCGTCGCGTTTATTTTTCTGATATGTTCAATGATCTGTGCTTTGTCTTCGTGCTTTCCGTGAGAGAAGTTCAGACGGAAAACATTTACTCCGGCTTTCACCAGTTCCAGCAGTTTTTCGTAAGTATCACAAGCTGGTCCTACAGTAGCAACAATCTTTGTTCTGTGAAATGAGTGATTGATCGCTGTTGTGGAGTCCATTTCCTTATGGAGATATTTTGAAATGTTTTTAGACATGATAATGAATTTTTCGTTGAGTGTCGGTCGTTTGTTCGTAAATGTTTAATATTTGTTTTTAATTCGGTGCAAATGTACAATACGTAGTTGACGCATAAAAAAATGGCTTACTAGGAAGCCAATATTTTTATCATGTTAAACCAGTCTTCGTCGATTTGTTGTTTTGCCTTAACTGCCTTTGCGAGCGGGGTAAAATTCATTTGATCGTTTACAATACCCACCATAACATTGTTTCTACCTTCCATCAGGCAAAGAACGGCGTGGTAACCCATGCGGCTCGCCAGGATCCTGTCGGCGCAGGTAGGAGAACCACCTCTTTGGATGTGACCCAATACGGTGATCTTGATATCTGCGTTTGGCAGCTTTTCCTTAATGTATTTGGTAACTTGTTCGCCGCCGCCAAATTCATCTCCTTCGGCAACAACGATCAGGTTCATCAATTTTTTACGTTTTTCTTTTTCCTGCAATGAATTGATAACCTCGTCAATATCAGTTTTGTGTTCAGGAATCAACACGTGCTCAGCACCTGTGGCCACACCGCTGTGCAATGCAATGTAACCGGCATCGCGACCCATTACTTCAATAATGAACAAACGATCGTGAGCATCCGCTGTGTCGCGTATTTTGTCGATCGCGCTGATGGCTGTGTTTACAGCTGTATCGAAACCGATGGTAAAATCGCTTCCTGCAATGTCTTTGTCGATTGTTCCCGGTAAACCGATGCAAGGGATGTCAAATTCTTCGCTGAATTTTAATGCACCGTTGAAAGAGCCGTCACCACCAATAACGATCAAACCATCGATACCGTGGCTTTTCAAATTGTCGTAGGCTTTCTTTCTACCTTCTGGTGTGAAGAATTCCTTGCTTCTGGCTGTTTTCAAAATAGTACCGCCTCTTTGAATGATATTGGCAACAGAGCGTGACTCCATTTTTACAATATCATTTTCAATCATTCCCTGGTAACCACGCATAACGGCGAATACCTCCAGTCCGTGATAAATTCCCGTACGAACAACTGCTCTTACAGCAGCATTCATGCCCGGAGCATCACCGCCGGAAGTCAAAACTCCGATTCGGGTGACTTTTTTGTCGGTCATATAAATATAATGTTTGGGTTAAGCAAAATAACAGCGGTTCAATGATTAGTTCTAGAAGTTCCAAAAATAAGGATTTGCCGTGAATAGCTGTGCATGAAAGTGAAACACAAACTGTTTTTATTGAATTAAATTTAGCAATGCTGAGCATTGTTAGTGGTTTAGCTCAGGTTTTCAAATTTTTATTTGATATGCATCAGGTTTAGCCGTTTTTTAGGCGGTTGGAAAAATAAGCAAGCGCTTTTTCGGGGAATAATTGACTGGAAAATTTATCATTGCAAAATGAAATCGGCGCGACAGCAATTCGCCCTTAAAGACATGGTTATTTCATGCGAATTCAGTGTGACCAAAATCAAATGAAAATATACAGATGAAAAAAGTTTTGATAACCGGCGCAAACGGTTTGCTTGGGCAACATCTTGTAAAGCTATTGCTGGAGAAAAATTATGTGGTAATCGCCACGGGCAAAGGTGAGCAGCGGCTTAGTCAAAACGAGAGCCCACTTTTCACTTACTATGATATTGATGTAATTGAAGGTTTTTCATTGCATGAAGTCTTGAAACATGAAACGCCCGACGTTGTAGTGCACGCCGCTGCGATGACTCAGATTGATGATTGCGAATTACAGCCTGAACAATGCGAACGTGTGAACGTACAGGGAACGGCGCAGGTATTGCTCGATGCAGAAGCTTTTTGCAAACACTTCATATACATTTCCACCGACTTTGTTTTTGATGGTATAAAAGGGAATTACAACGAAACGGATGATTGTAATCCGGTGAGTTTTTACGGCTTCACAAAGCTGCAATCTGAAAGCATCGTAGAGATGAGCGAAATGCCGTGGACGATCGTGCGCACTTGCCTTGTTTACGGCAATGTGATTGGCACGCGAAGCAATATTGTAAGCTGGGTAAAAAACAGCCTCGCCGAAGGCAAGAAAATTAAGGTGGTCAATGACCAGGTGCGCACGCCAACATTTGCAGAAGATCTTGCACGCGGTATTGAGCTGATAATCGATAAGCAAGCGCAGGGCATTTATCATATTGCGGGAAAAGATGTACTTACTCCATACGAAATGGCTATTGCCACGGCAGAACATTTTGGTCTCAATAAAGAATTGATTGAAAAAGTAGATGCGTCTGTGTTTACACAGCCAGGCAAACGTCCACCAAAAACAGGTTTGGATATTACGAAAGCGAGAACAGAGCTGGGGTTTGAGCCGGTAGGGTTTAAGGAAGCGTTGAGTAAATTGAAAATACAATAGAACACAGATCATCATGATTGTGATGATCTGTCAAGATTTTTTGATTTGGAATTGATGAAAATTTCAAATTCAATTTCAAATCAAAAATATCAAGTCATCAGTAATCATGACAATCATGAAAATCTGCGTTCCATTCTCTACTCTATCGTCGGTAAATGAATCTCCGCCATCATGCATCTTGCGCTGCCACCGCCGTTTTTCTCGATCGTGTTGAGTGAAGAATGTACGATGCGGTTGAAGCTGGTGAGTTTTTTTATTTGCTCTTCTGTTAGTGATTCGTAGGCTTGTGTAGACATCACCAATAATTTTTCTCCTTTGTTGGTAGCCACTTGCAACATGTTGCCCGCAAAGTGATTCATCTGATCAAGCGTAATGTCTACAATTTCTTTTCCTGAGTGTTTAATTGTGTTGATCACATGTTCACGCTCTGATGCAATGTGAATGCTGTCAAGGCAAATGACAACATACTTGTCACCAACGCACATCATAACATTGGTATGATAAATGGCACTTCCATTTTTATCTACTGCTTCAAAAGCTTCTGGTTGGTACATTGCTTTATCGCAAAAATCTTCGAGTACCGTTTTATCTGTTCTTGCGGATATGCAAGCATATGCAATTCTCTTATCTCTGTCTAGCACCATGCTTCCGGTGCCTTCGAGAAATATGTTTTCGTCTTCGTAGTGCGTAAGATCTATGATGCGCTCTATTGCAAAGTTTTCGCTGATGGTTTCGAGTACATGTTGCTTGCGTTCCATTCTGCGATTTTCCGCATACATAGGATACAATACAACAGCGCCGTTTGAGTGAAATGAGATCCAGTTATTGGGAAATATAGAGTCGGGTGTGTGTGGTTTTGGAGTGTCATCTACAACCGTTACAGACACGCCATTCGAGCGCAGTACTTTTACAAAAGTGTCGAATTCTTCAAGCGCTTTATTTTGAACATTACTATCATCGCCGGCCACCTGGAACGCATTGTTCACAGCGGTTTGTGCGTTGTAGCCGAATTGCACAGGGCGTATCATGAGAATGTTATCGGTAGTTTGCATGGCAAATAGTTGAATAGCTGAATCATTGAATAATCGAACCGGAGGCAATATTAAGAATTTGTGTACGATGTACGAAGTGCGGTGTACGAAATACTTTTAAGCGTGGCATTTTGATGACTTTCGTACACCTCGTCAGGTTTTTTACCACAGAGTTAAGGAGGTTTTTTTCACGGAGGGAAGGAGGGGCTGCTAAAGGACCATTTACGAGACGTGCAGAGGAAAGGAGTATTTGAGAATATTGGTTTCATTCACTTCTTTGCGGCTTGTTATCGTTAGCGAAGTAAATCCTCCGTTCCTCTGTGAAAAAATCTCCTTGACTCTGTGGTAAACCAATAGTGCCGGAGGCACTACACGATTTGTCTCGCTTTCAACTCAAGGTATTTATTCAACGCATTTACAGTGAGCTTATTCGGCTCTGTGAGCAACGACATGATGCCGTGCTTTTGTAACTCTTTCACAATCTGCTTTTTCTCGAACGCGAATTTGGTGGCGATGGTATGCGTATAAATATCCTCAATGGTATGCGCCTTTTCATTAAGGAAAGATGATAGCTCGGAGTTTTCGAAAAATATTACCAGCAAAGGGTGATGGTTCGCGAGTTTTTTCAAATACGGTAATTGCCTTTCGAGGCTGTACATGTTTTCAAAATTCGTAAAAAGTATAAGCAGGCTGCGCTGCTTTATTTTATACCTGATATTGCTGTAAAGGCTTTCAAAATCACTGTCCTGGAAATCTGTCTGCTGGCGGTAAAGGCTCTCCAGAATAAGACCAAGCTGCGAGCCTTTTTTATCCGGCATTACAGTTTGTCCCATCTTTTTACCAAAGGTTATTAGTCCGGCTTTATCCTGCTTCGTCAAAACCATATTGCTCAACACAAGAGAAGCGTTGATAGCGTAGTCCAGCAATGTCATGCCTTCGAATGGCATTTTCATAGTACGTCCTTTATCGATGATGCAAATAACCTGCTGACTGCGCTCGTCCATATAATTATTGATCATCAAAGTGTTTCTTCGTGCAGACGCTTTCCAGTTTACCGTTCTGTAATCATCGCCTGACACATATTCTTTGATCTGCTCAAATTCAAGACTGTTGCCAATTTTGCGTAGTTGCCGGGAACCTGTTTCCATCAATTGGTTCGTTGCGGCCATCAATTGGAAACGGCGCATTTGCATGTAAGAGGGGTAGGTGGCCACGTCTTTTTCTTCACCGCTTCTGATATGTCGAACGATCATATTCAACGGGCCGGTAAACAAAATATTAATGATGCCGAAATTATATACGCCACGTTCTGTTGGCTTGAGCATGTACAAATAGGATGACGCGCCATTGCCGGGAACTTTAAGCTGTGTGCCTACATTGCTTAGCTGGAACTGTACCGGCACTTCATCCAATAACTGTAAATTGATCGCATAGCCAAGATGATTGTGCATCTTTAACGTAACAGGATTATCATCACCATTGCTGAACCTGTCCGGGCAAATGCGCTCAGCTGTTGCCGGAATTTTTTTACCAAATACCAACAACAAGTCAAACAATGCCGCAATGCAAAGAAATAGTGTTGCCATTTTTGCAATCAGCATCAACTGTGGAAAGAAAAACGCCAATGCAAAAGCGGCAATGATACATCCCATGATGATGTAGAAAAGCCTGCTGAAGTAGAATGGTATGCCGGAGTGTTTTTTCTTCATTAACTAAGTTTAAAATTGATGTTTGATGTACGAAAGTCATTACTGCGTTACTTCATAACGAATTTCGTACATCAAACATCAGTTAAGCATTGGCGATGTTGACGGTACAAAAGTTGAAAAAAGTACACTCAACAGAATTTCAAACGTTGAACGACTTGACTGAGCCGTCAATCAACGCAATGCCAGGTTGTGCGCAGTTATCAGTATGCACCTGCTACCTCTATATTTGCACCACCTCCGTTCGAATCTTGAACAAGTAAAGTTTTTAGGTTAGTTCCGTCAATTGAACAAGAATATAAATATGCTTTGGAATCTTTACTCGCACTGAAAAATATTTTCTGTCCATCTGGTGATAATCTTGGGTTCATGCTGTATGAAAAACCGGCGGCAAAGGTTACAGGAACTTTTTTGGGATTGGTACCATCATAGTTCATTATCCAATATTCTGATGCATTTGAATTTGTATAACCAGGCCCTCCGCCATAACCAATCGCATACAGTATCTTGTTTAATTGAGAGGTATTGTTTGACACAGCAGATATTTTCCCAGATGCGTCAACTTTAATGGTAGAGCCGTCAACTATAACTCCGCCAAGTGTTGATGTTGTGGCTGGAGCCAAAACATAATTTGAAGTTTGAGCAGACACCTTTGAACAACTAAGTTGTGTTGCAGTAATTCCAATTCCAATTACTGCAAGAAATGCAGAGCCCATCAAAATTTTTTTCATTTTTATTGTTTTTGTATAAAATGCCTATCTATTTAGTTTTCGGCTTTCCTGATGAATAATTATAATTTAATTCACAATGTCAGGCTGTTGGATACTAATGAGTTGTGCCAACCTATTTCAGCGCAAGGCACCCACAACGTACCCCATTCTTCTGCTATCTCGGAACTTCAATCCCATGCACAATCTTTAAAATCACATCATCTTCACTCACGCCTTCCATTTCTTTTTCTGGTGTTAGAATGATCCTGTGACGAAGCACCGGAACAGCGGCGTAAATGATATCATCGGGTGTAATGAAATCTCTGCCAGAAATGGCTGCAGTCGCTTTAGCTGCCTGCAACAGCGCCAATGATGCACGTGGAGATGCGCCTAAGTAAATCGCCTTGTCGTTTCGTGTGGCAACAATGATTTTTGCAATGAAGTTCAGCAGTTTTTCTTCTGCTACTACATTTCTAACCAGCTGGCGCAAATGCATTATTTCAGCTGTTGAGATCACTGCATTCACTGCATCTGTTTTTGTATCGTTGTCCATAGAACCGAAACGCTGCAGAATGGTTAGCTCTTCCATCTCTGTGGGATAGGGAACAACTATTTTAAACAGAAAGCGGTCAAGTTGCGCTTCTGGTAATCTGTATGTGCCTTCCTGTTCGATTGGGTTTTGCGTAGCGAGCACCATAAAAGGCAGTTCCATTTTGTGGGTGATGCCGTCGATGGTAACCTGCTTTTCTTCCATTACTTCAAACAAAGCAGCTTGCGTTTTTGCCGGGGCACGATTTATTTCATCAATCAAAATGATATTGCTGAAAATAGGACCGCGCTTGAATTCAAAGCTTGTATTGCCAGGGTTGTAAATGTTTGTTCCCAGCACATCACTCGGCATAAGATCTGGTGTAAACTGAATGCGGCTGAAGCCAGTTTGCAGGCTTTTTGAAACCAGTTTTGCAGCCAGCGTTTTTGCCACTCCAGGCACACCTTCGATCAGCACGTGTCCGTCTGCAAGGATCGCAGTAATGATCAGTTGCACCATTTCGTTCTGGCCAACAATGATCTTTCTGATCTCTGCCTGGAGGTTGGCAACGGCAGCGTTCAGTTCGCTTACATTTATTCTTTGTTCAAATAAGGTTTCTTCCATATCAGGCTTTTTTGTAGAAATTTTCTAAATGGTTATAAAAGTGTTTCAGGTCGTCGACGGTAGTGGCGCCCATTTGTGTTTGCTGGATGTATCCGGTAATCACGTTGGCTTCTTCCTGTGGTACACCTGTTTTTATTGATAGTGCTTTTGCAAAGTCGTCGTTAATGTGGCTCGTGTTTAATTTATATTTTGTCCGAACATGCTCCAGGAAAAACTGGCTCATTTTCGATGCAAGATTCAGGTGGTCGCCCTTTTCAAAATACAATTTTCCTACCGTGGAAATGAACTCCATGTGCTCATTTTTCGGTTTGCTGTATTCGGGTATCTGTCTTTGCTTTCGGCTGCTTTCGGTAAGCAGGTAAACGGCAAGCACAACAAGTGCTAGCCAGAAGGCCCATTGAAAATTAGGGTAGCTGAGTATAACAGATAAAATGCCTTTGCCTCCGCTTTCTTTCTTTGGCCGGTCGGCAGAAAACAAATAGTATTCATCCCAAACAACATGCGTGGGTTTTACGGGAACCATTGCTGCGAGTTGCTCAAGGTATTTGTGATTGTTGTTGTATAGAAGAAAAAAGTTTGTCAATGTGAGCGGCGCGGAATGCAGGAACAACGTACCTTTTATGCTGTTCATGGCAAGCAAATTCGGATTGCCATTGTCTGAATACCCTAAAGGATAAGTAATCGTAGAATCATAATCCAGGAAACTATTGTCGAATGAAGAACCCGGGCACGTGTATGCAACAGGCGTGTGAAACGCCCCCGTGTCAAGTGTTACCCTGAATGAGTCTGGCTTGATGATGTCATTGATTTTATTCTTGAGATCGTATCCGCTGTTGTAAGCTTGCCTTACTTTGAAAACATCTGTGGCCATTGAGTTGTACATGATGGCGCTGATGAAAACATAGTTTCCTTTTTGTGCAAAGCTGAGAATGTTGTCCATCTCATCTTCCGTAGGATCGAAGTCGAAGGCAACAATTATCAACACCTGTTTGCCGGTATCAATATTTAGATTTTTCCATGCGCCAGGTTCATTGCGGTTCACACTCACTTTTGCCGAAGGAAACAGTTTCGATAACAGTGTATAGGAAACGTTGGTTCCGTATGGAATTTTATCCTTTGGGTTCAGTGTAAACCTGGAGTCGAATTGTTTACCCTTTTTTGTCGGGATGAACAGCAGCGCCAAAATAATTACCACGCCCACAATCACAAATGGCAATATCTTATTCATAGGATGGTATTATTTTCTTTTGCATGGTGGAAAAATCCTGGCTTATTTTTTCATACGTCTCTGGCGTAACGTCAAACTTTCCATACCAGACATATTCATAGTGCCTCGTAACTTTAAAAAAGTCATCGTAATAGGAAGTGTTATTCAGCTGCATTAAGTAGTGAATGTTGGTCGAATCAGGCTTGAAGGTAATGATGCCATTTTCAGACAGCAATTTCAGTGTTTGCAAATACAAAATGCGCGTCGCCAATCTGTAGTTCTTGTCCTTTATTGCTTTGTTCAAAAGATCCTGGTAGGGAAGTATAAATATGTTTTCTCCGAGATCGGTTTCTTCTGATTGCTCATCAATATTTTTATTGGAGGGCGCAAAAAATCCAACCTTGTTTGAAGACAAAAAGTAAACCAGTGCGCCCAGGAAAATGAGTATTGCAGCGCCCATCAAAATATATTGGAAAAGTGGACCAATGTTTATTATTCTTGGAGAATCATCTTCAAAATTCTCATCTGGTTTTGATGCAGGTTCGGGTTTGTCCGCATTTACTCTTTTAACAGAATCTGCAAAACGCAGGTATGCTTTTTGTTTCGCTTTGAATTTTTCTACTGCATTTGCATACCAGAAATCTTTGTCTTTTTTTAAAGAATCAACCAGCGACGGTGATAATGTTTTTCCGGCCAATTTTTCATCAACAAAAGGCTGCCCCGGATAAAGCTTCGCGTTGAAAAATCTTTCTGAAGAATCATAAATGTGCTTTTGTTCTTGTACTGGATTGATCTTCGTCTCTGGAGCTGCGACAGAAACAGAATCAACTGCTGCCGACGTATCTTCTGAATCCTGCGCATAGGTTGCATTGCTGCCGCAAACAAGAAGTATAGTCAGTAAAACAATTAAAGGATATGGTGAATGGTAGAATCTTTTCTTCATGATTTTGCAGTGCTTTCCTGCCTGGCTCGTTTCATGAGCTTCAGCGGATAAATAACGAAATAACCAAGTACCAGGCACAGAGAGATGGTGATGATAAACAGCTTCAGCGCGAGTGGCATATCGGTATGGCGAGTGATGAAGCCTTCAAATATTGCTGCTATAAATAACATGGGAACATTTGATAAGGCAATGATCACGCCTTCTTTTGCACCTTGTTTCAGCGCATTTAGCCTGCTTTTGGTGCCGGGAAAAATCCAGCTCTTCGCTAATACCAATCCCGATGTTGCTGCAATTACAAAAGTTGAAAGCTCAATGGTGCCGTGGATTAAAATGGTGAGCAAACTATCGTTGATCAAGCCTTTGCTATAGAACATGTATTCGAATGCACCCACCATTACTGAGTTGTACATCAAACCTAATACTGTTGGGATGCCCAATAAAATGCCTCCGGCAAATTCTTTCAGCGATACCACTACGTTGTTTATGAAAATGTAACAGAAGCTTAGAAATTCATTTCCTTCGCCATAAACACCAAAAGGATGCCCGTCCTGGATGTTTTTTTCCGTCATGTTCACGTAATGATCGCCCATAACCATGCGCACAAAACTTTCATCTGTTTTTGCAGAGAAAAATCCAATGGCGACGAATATTACAAAAAGAGAAAAACTAATTAGCAATAAGCCTAAGTGTTTCCCTATAGTAAGGGGAAGTGTGTACTTGAAAAAATTGACTATTCGGGACGCTGATTGTTTTTGATTTTGATAGATACCGAGGTATCTTTTACCGGCTTCTGTATTAAGATATTTTGTAACTCGACTGGTAGGGTAAAATGTTTTGCTATAGCCCAGATCTTCTACTAACTGAATGAATTCGTTAGCCATTTCATCTGGCTGATCGCCGGGTAAATGTTGCATTTGGAGCCAGCGGTCTCTATTTTTTTTTATGAATTGCGCCTCTCTCAATTAGGGTTGTTTTATCTTCGAAAATAGAATTACTTTACAATCTAACAAATGTTTTAAATCTATATGGAAAAAATTACAGTTCAGACTAGTTTGAATATAGAACTGGAATTTGAATCGGCCCCTTTTCACAAGCGTTTTTTTGCGATGATAATAGATTGGATCATCATCGGCGCATACTTCTATATCACATCAGAAATTATAGATTCCTTCAAAACGGATTCAACGTCTGAGAACCTTCCTTTATTATATAATTTATCGGGACTGCAGATGATTTTTTACCTACCGGCTTTATTGTACCACCTTCTGTGTGAGAGTTTAATGAATGGCCAGAGCCTTGGAAAAAAAGCCTGCCAGATCAGGGTGATCAGTGATAACGGGGGCAGGGCAGCTTTTCATCAGTTGGTGCTCCGCTGGTTGCTGAGATTTGTGGATATTACGTTTGTGTTGCCGGGTTTGATCAGTTATATGTCCACCAAAAAGAACCAGCGACTAGGAGATTTGGCGGCCGGCACGATGGTGATTGACACCAAACTTTCGTCAGATTTAAATGAAACAGTTTTCTTTGAGCTTGGAGATGATTACAAACCGAGGTACGCCAATGTGTTGCGCCTGAGCGACCGCGACATGAACCTCGTAAAAGGCGTGCTGGATGCAGCGGTTAAACAAAACAATACGGCGCTTTTGTACAGAACGACTGCAAAGATCCGTGAAGTACTTAACATCCAGGAGTATGAAGATGATGTAACATTCTTGGAAACGATATTGAAAGACTATAACTACTTGTCGAATCAGAATTAATTTCTTTCTTTAAAAAACTCGCTATTTATATTTTAACCCCCAAATTTTTAAACATGGAAACAGAAGAAAGTTTACTCACAGAGATTTTAATTGACAACGATTTAATTGATGCAACTCCCGGTCAGCGGTTTGTAAACATGCTGCTGGATTTGATCGGCTTTTACATTTTCAGTTTCGTTGTAGGTATCATAGTAGGCATTGGAATAAGGTTCATGGCTATATATAATCATGAAGTTATGAGTAGTGGCAGCTTGCAAATTTTCTTTTTTGTGATGGGATTGATAAGTTATTTGCTTTACTACACCTTGCTTGAGAAAATTGCCAATGGCAAAACCTTAGGCAAACTTGTAACCAAAACAAGAGCGGTGAGGTATGACGGTACAAAGCTCACCTTTAAAAATGCGTTTTTAAGAAGCCTTGTACGATTTGTTCCTCTCGATGGACTTGTATTATTATTCAGTGGTGCACCTTGGCATGACGAATGGACAAATACCCGAGTGGTAAAAGACTAGCCGAAAAAGCCCCGAAAAATTTTCAGGGCTTTTTTTATTGCTTAAAAAATTTGGCTGACTGGCTGTAAGCATTCATCGAAAGCCTTGCTACATATACACCAGCGGGCAAATTGGAGATGTCAATAGTAGGGTTTGTTCCAGATATGGTTGATCTGTTTACAAGACTTCCGTTTGTACTGATGATATCTATTGTGCCGGAAATGTTATTTGCAGAAATAACTTTCAGTTTGTCATTGGTCGCAGTTATGGTAACCGAATTGCCTTTGTTTTTTGACACGGCAACAACTTTACTGTAATGTACTTCCTGGTTTTTATCGGTCAGTTTTAACCTGTATTGAATGATGCTGTTATCCTGCAAAGTACCCTTGTCTGTATATGATGTTTCGTTTACTCCGGTTGTTTGCAAATCACTAAAATCGGCTTCTGTATTTTTCTTGCGTTGTATTGTAATGCCTGTAAGATCATTGCCGCTATTCAGTTGCCAGCGTAGCGTAACATCACTATCGTTTACCGTTGCCTGGAATGATTGCAGCTCGTACGGAAGCGCCGTATAATAAGCGGTAAGCAAAGAAGAAAGATTAACTGATTGCAATCTTGCGGGAGTAGTAATGATAGAGCGCTGGAAAAATTCATTGCTTACAAAAAAGCGAGTGTCGCTGATGGAGGCGATTCCCTCCATTTGCGTAAATGCGGAATTTAGTTGCACCTTTCTCTTGTTGGCTGCGAAAAAATCGTTGTTGGAAAAATCATACAACAGGTATAGAAAAGGCACCAGTACCGTGGAGTAGCCAGTCAATACAATTGTTTTTTGCGAAGGCAAAATAGTGGCCCCGGTAATTAATCCGTCCACCAAAATATCTGCTTTTAAATGGGCTGTATAAGTGCCGGGCGTTTTTGGCAAAGAATACAGTCTCGAGTGAAAGTCAACCCAGTCTTTGCTAAACAAAAACAAACTGTCGTTATATGCTACGAAAGCTTCGCAATCATAGTTGGTCTGATTGCTGGCTGACGCAGTAAAATCTGTTTGATCGCTGTAAGAAAAATTGATTGCTTGTGCATGAACGCTTGTTGATGATTGCACATCTGCCTTTGCAATTTTATAGATGCGCAGATTCTTGCGATTGCCGCTCGCATTGTTTCCAAAGTCGCCGATGTAAATGTATTGATCATCCTGCGTGATTTCTTCCCAGTCAACGTTTGTAGCGTTCGAAATAGTCACTGTTTTAGTGATATGGCCCGTGGCAGAATCGATGGCATAAATTTCAGGCAATCCGCCGCTGTCGTTGAAAGTCCACACTTTTCCATCCCACCACAGTAAGCCAGATGTTTCCCGCAAAGCATTGTCCATCGTGTACTTTATGGTGGGTGTCAACATTATATCATTGTACTTGCATGAGCCGTCATTTGTTTTTGCAGAAGCGTTATAGTTATTCGCTGCCGCATCAGTGCAGCCGCTCTGTGCATAAAGTTTTGAAAAAGACAATAAGAGAAAAACCGAAGAAAAAAATATTCCTTTCATGATTAAGGGTTCAGCATTGAATAAAAGGGAAAGAGGAATTTTCTAATTGGAATTATCGTGGATGAATGGACATATCAGTAGTAAGCCGCCTGAAAAGTAGTGATGAATTTTTATTTGCACAAAGATTTTACGATTTGTTTACTCGCCTTCTTTAAATAACGTCTATGTCAAATACGGAAACTTGCCGAAAATCCGCTAAACGAGTAGGCGCCATTTAAACCTTAGTCATATGTCAAAATCATTAAAATTCACGATTGAAGTAGACGGACTGGACATTCCTGAAAAGTATCAGGCTGAAATAAGTAAAGCACTGAACCAGGCATTCATACACAAACTCGGCGAACTGGACCTGGCTGGAGCAAAGGCAAAAACAGAAGCTCCAACAGCAGTCGGCGGGTCCTTTGTTTTGCAAAAATGGTTGATCAACGGCGGCAGAATAATGCAGTTGATGAGCAAAGAATTATTGGGCGCCATTTCCCAGATTGAAGATCAACACGGGCTTGCAAATGCGGCGGGTCCAGTTAGTATTGTACAACGAAACTCAATAGGATGAAAGAGAAATTCCTTTGCCCGAGTGCGCCTTTATACGAGGGCTCAAAGCTGCTTGGTGTAGTAAAGGAAAATGCTGTGGATATTCTTTCTACGCCTCTGGAAGTGGATGACGTTTTTATAAAGGCCGCAAATACCGGAAAAGCTGCGGAGCAAAAATTCCGTTTTGTAAATAAATGCGTGAAAAGCGGATGTGAACAATGGACAGGTTCTGAATGCGGCGTGATAAAACGTGTGCTGACCGCAATGGAAGAAAAAATACAAGATGAGCAATTGCCGCCATGCAGCATAAGGCCGGAATGCCGTTGGTACGCTCAGGAGGGAAGCATGGCCTGCAAAGCTTGCCCAACCGTACGGTACATTTGAGTTTTTGCAAAGAAGGCTTCGACAATCCCGCCCGAACAAACTTTGTTCAGGCGGGATTGTCGAAGCCTCATTTTTGACTTTTAACTTTTGACTTTTGAATTAACATTCTACATCTTTGTAGCAACTCATTAATTCTATCATGTCTTTAACTTACAAACTCGAATCTAAGAAAAGCAAAATTGACGGCACCGGTACTTTTGCTTTGCAAAATATTCCTGCCAAGAAAAAGCTCGGCAATATGGGCGGAGAAATTATCAGTCTTCGCAAAGCCCGATTGCTAGTGGCTTCGCAAAAACGTATTGCGTGTGTTGAATTTGGCGATGGCCGCGCATTAAACGGCAGCGTAAATAAGAACGAACTGAATTTTATCAATCACTCCTGCGGTCCCAACACATACATGCGTGTGGCACATGGGAAAGTAGAATTCTACTCATTAAAACCAATCAAAAAAGGCGAGGAGCTTACCTGCAATTACGGCGAAACACACCACGACGGAAAGTTGAAATGCAGATGTGGCGCACCGAATTGCAAAGGATTTATTTAGTTGAAAATTGAAAGTTGAAAATTAAAAATGGTAGGGGCGAATCGCATTCGCCCTGCAATGAACAGATGCCCGTAAATGTTTCGCGATCGCGCCTCTCATTTTCAAATTTCCACATCTCCACATTTCCACATTATCTAAAAAATAAAAGGCCCAGCAGGGCCTTTTATTTTTTAGATTTCATGAACATCAATTGTCACTCAATCTCAATGGGTATGGATATATACCTTCATAACCAGGGTAAACACCTTCCAGTTTGGCATTGGAGCCAGAACTTTCAATGGCTTTTCTGAATTCTTCTACACTCTTCACTTCCTGGCCGTTTACTTTTAATATTACATAGCCTTCCTGGATTTTTGAGCGTTCAAGCAGTCCTTTGGATTTAAGGCTTTTAACGAGTACTCCGCCTTTCACACCAAGTTCGTTGGCATCTTTCTTAGACAACGTTTCAAGTTCTGCACCAAGGTTATCAACCGCGGTATTTTTCACTACATCAGTCGTGCCTGCGCTGTTGCGTAATGTTACCGTTACGTCGGTCAGTTTGCCGTCGCGACGGTAGCTGATCTTTATCTTATCGCCAGGGCGATAGGTTGCGATCTGGCCAACCATGTCTGCACTTGTTGCTACAGTAACGTCGTTGATTTTTTCGATGAAATCACCTTTCTTAATACCCGCAGAAGCCGCCGCACCTTCTTTCACAACATCCATCACATACACGCCATCACCGTTTTTAATGCCGGCTTGTGCTTTCTGCTCTTCAGTAATGTCATCCCTCAGGTAGTTAATGCCAAGGTAAGCTCTTTGAGCAGTACCGTATTTAATAATGTCGGCAACAATTTTCTTTACAATGTTTACCGGAATGGTAAACGAATAACCTGCGAACGAACCTGTAGGAGAAGCAATCGCAGAGTTAATGCCCAGCATTTTGCCATCCGTTGAAATAAGCGGACCACCACTGTTTCCAGGGTTCACCGCTGCATCCGTTTGAATGAACGATTCGATAGGCGTGTTACTTTGTCGGCCATTAATGTTCAGGGTTCTTCCTTTTGCACTAATGATACCCGCTGTTACTGTCGTTTCTAATGTAAGCGGATAACCTACAGCCAACACCCACTGCCCGATTCTTGCGTCATCTGAGTTGCCATACAATAAGAATGGTAATCCTTTCGCATCGATCTTAATAACAGCGATATCGCTGCTTGGGTCCGTACCGATCAGTTTCGCTTTAAAACTTTTTTGATTGTTCAGCGTAACGTTGATTTCATCAGCATCTTCAATAACGTGGTTATTTGTTACGATATAACCGTCTTCACTAATAATGGCACCTGAACCGGAAGCCATTGAAGGAATGGAGCGAGGCATGCCACCCATACCATCGTCGTCAAAATCAAAACCAAACAGGTCCAGCAATGGATTCTTTCTTGGTAAATTATTTGAAGCCGTACGTGTGGCCTTTGTTTTAATGTGAACAGTTGCAGGAATGGCAGCAGCAGCGGCCTGAGTGAAATCAGTCGGAGGAGCACCACCGGCCACTCCATCAAAGAAACCTGCGTAATTGGACGGAAGCTTACCACTGTCAGCCACCGGATATTGGTAAGCGGTTTGGGTGGTTATTTTATTATACGCCCACATACTTCCAACTGAAGTAGCGGCGCTAATGAAAATAATTGCGAATACTTGTTTTGTTGTCATATTATAATCTTCCTTTTGATAGAACTTAAACGTCAAAAATTATTAACTATACAAATTAACGAAGCAAGGAAACATCTTGAATTACCGGTAAAACTGTTTAACAAATGTTTTACTAAGGTCTTCGTAGATCGTCTATGTAAAGATAAAAAACATTAAGGGTAAAAGCTTGTGAAATATTGTGTTGGAGACACGTAAAGATGAAATAAAGTTTGTTTTTGGTTCAATTGGTAAGTGTTTATTCTTATTAAAAAATGTACGCACAGAACGAATGCGAAATATCTATTAATTCTCTCTGATTGATACTGCCTTAACGAACAGCGATATTTCCAAATCATTACCCACTCCATCTGACACATCCAGCAGCATTAAGTTTAAGTGAAACAGAAATTCTTATACCAAGGCATTATTGCTATTTGCTTTTGCGATTTTTTCTCCCGCTTCCCTCCAGATATTATTAAAACAAATAGACGTGCTAAAAGTTGGGGTGGGCAATACCGGCAAATCCCATTTTCAATTTTCAATTTTCAATTTTCAATTTTCAATTCCCAGTTCCCCGCTGTTGTAGCAGGGCGAATGCGATTCGCCCCTACGACGACCCCATTTTCACATTTTCAAATTCCCAAATTTTAAAATTGTCTTGTTCTCTACCAACTTATCTCCGAAGTCCCATTCAACTGTTCTAAATACCTCTCATACCAAACAACCCCGAAAGTGTAACATGAAAATGACCTGCTCTGTCTTACCTACTACCGAATATCAGTAACAAACGCCGTTCGACATAAAACAATGTACTTTGTAATGCATAGTACCTAAGTTTGTGTTGTAATTATCAATAAACAGTACTATACACCACCACACCATGAGACATTTTCTGACTATGCTGAAGGTCCTAACACTTGTAACCTTATCTTATTTCAGCCAAGCACAAACACCTGGTAACCAAATTATTGGTGCCGTTAATGACGACAAAGGAAATCCTGTTCAGGATGCTACCATTTTGCTTCTTCGCGCAACCGACTCTTCCCAGGTTCTGGCTCGCAAGAGTGATGCAAAGGGGCATTTTGAACTGAAAAATCTTATCAAGGGTAAATACTTAATAGCCATCACCGCTATTGGTTATAAAAAATTTACCTCAGAATCAATCGAAGTTAGCCAAACTGGCACGTCGAAAGATCTGCCCGTTAAACTCACCACAGCCAGCAAAGAGTTGAACAATGTGACAGTTGTGGCCAGCAGACCACCAATTGAATTAAAAGCCGATAAAACGGTTGTAAACGTGGAAGCGTCTGTTACCAACGTAGGGGCTACTGCTTTGGAGGTGCTGGAAAAATCACCTGGTATTACAATCGATAAAGATGGCAACATCAGTTTGAAGGGTAAACAAGGTGTTACCATTATGATTGATGGAAGGCCGACTTACCTATCATCCACAGATTTGACGAACTACCTGAAAAGTCTTCCTGCAAGCGCTTTGGACCAGATCGAGATTATGACGAATCCGTCTGCAAAATATGATGCGGCGGGTAACTCGGGAATTATTAACCTGAAGACCAAAAAGAACAAACAGAAAGGTTTTAACGGAAGCCTTACACTTAACTACGGACAAGGCGCCTACTGGAAAACAAACAACAGCCTGAATCTTAACTACCGCACCGGCAAATTCAACATTTTTGCCAACTACAGTTACAGCATTTGGAACGGCTATAACCAACTGTACATTACCCGCAAGTTTATGGATGTAAGCACAAAACAGGTAAGCGGCATTTTTACACAAGACAGCTGGATGAAGTTTAAAGAAAGAAACAATAACCTGAAAGTAGGGATGGATTATTTCGTAAGTAAGAAAACAACATTGGGTGTTGTGTTGAACGGTTATTTGAACAAGGAGGATAACTACAGTAAAAGCACTATTTATTTAAAAGATCCAAACTATAACACAGACTCTATCACTTCTTCAATAAATACGATCGACACGAAATATAATAGCGGAAGTGTGAACCTGAACATGCGCCATCAGTTTGATACAACAGGACAGGAGATCACTGCAGATGTTGATTTTGCAAATTATACAAATAAGGGTGATCAGTATTTTACCAATAACTCTTACAACCCTGAGTGGTTGCTGACAGGCGTGCAAAACCTTCGTGCATACATGCCTGTTGATGTGAACATTTATTCAGGCAAGGTGGACTATACAAAGCCACTGAAGGGAAACGCAAAACTGGAAGCCGGCCTGAAAAGCAGTTATGTAACTACTGTGAACAGCGCTAACTTTTATAACGTGGAAAACGGTAACGAAACGGTAGATAACAACAAGACCAACTCATTTACCTACAAAGAAAACATCAATGCTGCGTATGTAAATTTCAACAAACAATTCAGCAAGAAATTTAGCCTGCAGGCTGGTCTTAGATATGAGAACACCAACAACAACGGTAAACAATCGGGAAACAATGCGCAGAAAGATTCATCTTTTACTAACTCATATCACAACCTGTTTCCTACGACTTATCTAACCTATTCAATAAATGACAAGAATGACCTGAACCTGAATTATGGTCGCCGTATCGACAGACCGGCTTACCAGGATATGAATCCGTTCATGTTCTTCCTTGACAACTATACGTACATGGTAGGTAACCCGTATTTGCAGCCTCAGTATACCAACAACATTGAGTTTTCACACACTTACAAAAAGTTCCTTACAACTACTTTGAACTACAGTCATACCAAAAACATTTTCGCTGAAACATTCGAGCAGCAAGGAAATGCAACGATTATTCACAAGGGAAATATTGGTAAACGCGATAATGCTGGTATAGCGGTAAGTGCCCAAATTCCTATAGCAAAATGGTGGACAGCAAGCGTGTATGCAAATGTGAACTACAACCACTACCAAGGCACATTGTACAACGAGCCACTAGATATAGAAGCAACCAACTTTATGACCAACGTCAACAACCAGTTTAAGTTCAATAAGGGTTGGAGTGCAGAGTTATCAGGTTTTTACAGAACAAAAGGTATAGAAGGTCAGATATTGCTTCATCCTTTTGGACAGTTGTCTGCCGGCGTAGCGAAGAATATTTTGAAAGACAAAGCAACGATCAAATTGAATGCTCGTGATATTTTGTACACACAAAAAATAAAAGGCGAGATCAACTTCCAGCAAACAGAAGCAACATTCAATCAACATAGAGACAGTCGCGTAGTGAACCTTTCATTTGTTTGGAGATTTGGTAAACAAATTCAAAACGCCCAGCAAAACAGACGTACCGGCGGTGCAGATGATGAAAGCAATCGCGTGAAACGTGGAGGGGGAGATTAATTTGAAAATTTGAAGATTTGAAAATTTGAAAATGGGGTCGCCGTAGGGGCGAATCGCATTCGCCCTAATGCCCCCGCGGGGAATTGAAAATCGAACATAGAAGATGTTTGCCTCACTTTCAGTAATGCAGCACATAAAACATTTTCCATTTTCAACTTTCCATTTTCAACTAATTCCTAAACCTTACGCCTTGAAACACCCTTAAAATAGCAGCATAGTTACTCGTGGAACCTAAGGAGCACAGTTGGTGAGCTGTGTTCCTTTTTAATTTATAGTTGTTAGTTGCTAGTTGTTAAATCTAAGAAATAACAGCACACGGGACGACCGATATTTGATATTACCCCGTGGCACCTCCAATTTTCAAATCTTCAAATTTTCAAATTGCTTCCTCTTTCAATTTTCAACTAAAATCCTACTTTTACAGCTTCACCATTAAATGATTTCTTATGCCTTCTTTTGATATCGTAAGTAAAGTAGACGCACAGACAGTTGACAATGCCATTAATACAGTAAAAAAAGAAATAACTAATCGTTTCGATTTTAAAGGCGCACATGTTGTGATCGAGTTGAATAAAAAGGATTTGACGCTCGCGCTTGAGTCGGGCAGTGACATGCAATTGAACCAGATCATTGATGTATTGATCAGCAGAAGCATGAAGCAAGGCTTGCCTCCTGAAGTATTTGATCTTAGCAAAGAGGCTTATCCAAGCGGAAAGGTTGTGAAGAAAGATGTTACCATCCGTAATGGAATCAAGCAGGAAGATGCGAAGAAAATAGTGAAACATATCAAAGACAGTGGCCTTAAGGTGCAGGCTGCCATCATGGATGATATTGTGCGTGTAACAGGGAAAAAAATTGATGACCTGCAGGATGTGATACAAGCCAGCAAAAGCTGGAACCTTGGGCTCGCCTTGCAATTTGTAAATATGAAATCGTAGAGACGCATGATAATGCGTCTTTGCAATAAAAGGGCCGGATTTGATCCGGCCTTTTTTGTATCCAATTTGGTTGACGGAATACCGCCGCGTTATTATGCCGGGAAGGCTTCGACAAGCTCAGCCTGACACTTTGCTCACGCTGTCAGGCTGAGCTTGTCGAAGCCTTTGTCAATTCAAAAAGAATATACTCGCCGTCATCTGAATTGCCTTTTTCTACTTCCACAAAACCATATTTCTCATAAAACGCTATAGCCTCCACGTTTGCAACTATACATTTTAATCGCACTGTTGCTGCAACTTTTTCAATCGCACTATCCAACAATTGTTTTCCTATTCCAAAACCGTGTAAAGATGATTTTACGTAGAGGTGATGAATAAAGTTATCAGCCAACCAAACAGAGATGAATCCTGCAATCTCGTTATCGGCGTGCGCCGCCAAGATATATTCTCCCTCGGTCTCTTTATCAAAATCCGCAAGTTCATAAGCAGAACCCTTCACCCACGAAAATGTTTCCATTCTTGTGGTTAAAAAGATTTCCCTTAATGCAGGAATATCATTTTCCGTAGCTGCTGAAATAGTTGTTGTCAAAATAAAAATTTTAGTCCCCGTAGAGACGCATTGAATGCGTCTCTGGTGCAGATATAACCGCCAGCACAAATAACGCAAAAATGCGCATATATATGCGACAGGTTGAATGTTTAACGGGAGACGCATTATCATGCGTCTCTACGAAACAAAAATGCCGAACTCGCGTCCGGCATTCTGCATATAATGAATTCTTAATTGAAACTAGTCTTTTTTGCTTTTTTTCAAAGAAGATTTCGGCATTTTCTTTCCCTCAGGTTTTAATGTAGAAGCCAGTTTGATAGCTTCGTAACCATTAACTATACCGCCGGAAGAGCAAAGGTCAGACATGTTCACCATGTCATCAGAACCTGGTTTTTTCACTTGCTCAGGCAATTTAACCACAGATTTTTCAATTACCATTTTCACCTGCTGTGGAGTAAGTTCTGGATAGTATGAAAGGATAAATGCAGCCAAACCCGCAACAACAGGAGAAGCCATACTTGTACCTTGTGCATTGCCATAAGTGTTACCACCGGGAATGGTTGAATAGATCTTGGTACCAGGAGCAAAAACATCTACAGTGTTTTTTCCGTAGTTAGAGAAAGAAGCCGTATAGCTTTTAAAGCTTTCTGCAGAAAGGTCGCTGCTCGCGCCAACGGTGATCCAGTTGGTAGCTCTTGTGCCGGTTGCTCTTAAATATGGATTAGGGAAATTATCAACTGAGTCAACATTCGCCGCATCATTACCCGCAGCATGTACAAGCAAAACGCCTTTTGATTCAGCATATTTCACCGCATCATCAACCCATTTTTTCTCGGGAGAAAAGCTTTTTCCAAAGCTCATGTTGACAACTCTTGCTCCGTTGTCAACTGCATAACGGATAGCAAGCGCGATATCTTTATCGTGCTCATCACCATCAGGAACAGCGCGGATCGCCATGATTTTTACATTGTCAGCCACGCCATCCATACCAAGACCATTGTTGCGTTTTGCAGCAATGATACCTGCTACGTGCGTGCCGTGGAAAGGATTGCCACTCATCACGTCGGCATTACCGTAGAACTTGTCGTTGATGTCCATTTCGTTGTCCTTCACGATATCAGCACGGTAAGGTTTTGGAGGATTGGTAGCGCCATCCTTTTTTCTTTCTTCGCTGGTTACGTATTCAGTAAGTCCGTCTATAAATTCTTTGTTGGTAGACTCCATCATGTTGTTTGCTTTCAGCAAATAAAGGAAGCCTGCTTTTGCTCTTGCTGCGTCTGGAGCAACCGCTGCAAAAGTGTCAAGGTCGTTACCTGAATAAACATCTTTACCAATAGATTTTTTCAAAATGGAATCGTTCTTAACAGACATTTCCAAAACCTTCTGTAGCATTTTTGTGTCTACGCCACCTGTTGCATCACCCACTACTTTCTCTTTCGCTTTCAACCACATTTCATACTCGTCTTTCTGGTCCTGGTCGAATTTAGAAACATCAATTGTTTTGCCTTCGTATTTGTCTTTGAACTGATAGTAAACGCGAATACCTTCGTAAGAATCTTCTTTCACATAGCGACCATCTTTGCCACCAATGAAGTTCCATCCATGCACATCATCTACATAACCGTTATGATCGTCATCGATGCCGTTGCCGGGAATTTCTTTTGGGTTTACCCACAATACATCTTTCAGGTCCTCGTGCAGAGTGTCTATACCTGCATCGATAACCGCAACAACGATTGTCGTTGTTTTTTTCCCTTTTACGAATTCATAGGCTTTGTCCATACTCAAGCCGTACACACCATCTTTCGATTTGTCAAGCAATTGCCAGCCGTGGGGTAAATCTGTTTTTACGGATGTTCCCTGGGCATATGTAGCACCACTCACCACAAGAGCAAATCCCGCTAAAATGATAATTTTTTTCACTTGTAAAAATTTGTGTTTATAATTTCCTCACTGAAATAAAACGCTGTTTTCCGGCAAAAGGTTGCGGTACAACAATTTCAGCGGATCAAATATGAGGATTAATATCTTACAAAAGAATACCGTTCACAAAATAGTATCCGGATTCGTCAGATTTGAGGATGAAGGCATTAGTGGTCGAAAATCAACGATTCTCTAAAATATCAGAGATTTTTTGCAGCGAATTCATGAAATGATTGATATTATTCATGTAATTATCACTTCCGGCTGCCAATCCATTTGTCCTCAAATCTGGCGCATCCAAATTAAAACTCGAACTTAATACCTTGTGCCAAAGGCAATTGGGTAGAATAGTTGATCGTATTTGTCTGGCGTCTCATATAAGCCTTCCATGCATCACTACCGCTTTCACGTCCGCCGCCGGTTTCTTTCTCGCCGCCAAAAGCACCTCCGATTTCAGCACCTGAGGTTCCAATGTTTACGTTGGCAATGCCACAATCACTGCCGGCATGAGAAAGGAATTTCTCTGCTTCGCGAAGATTGAGCGTCATGATAGCAGATGACAACCCTTGCGGAACACCATTTTGCATCGCAATAGCATCGTCAATGCCATCGTATTTCATCACATACAAAATAGGAGCGAAGGTTTCATGCTGCACAATACTGTATTCGTTTTTTACTTCAGCAATACATGGTTTTACGTAGCAACCGCTTTCAAATCCATCGCCGTTCATTTGGCCGCCTTCTACAATAAAGTTGCCGCCCTCAGCTTTGCATTTGTCAATTGCATTGAGATACATCGTTACCGCATCTTTGTCGATCAGCGGGCCAACGTGGTTGTGCTCATCAAGCGGGTTGCCGATGCGCAATTGCTTGTAAGCGTTTTTTAGTTTATCAGTAAAGGTGTTGTAAACATCTTTGTGTATGATCAATCTGCGGGTAGAAGTACAACGTTGCCCAGCCGTGCCTACTGCTCCAAAGATTGCCCCAACGAGCGACATGTCAAGATCCGCATCTTTAGAAATGATAATCGCATTATTGCCGCCCAGTTCCAAAATGCTTTTGCCCAATCTGGCGCCAACAGCAGCGCCCACCGCTTTACCCATTCTCGTAGAACCTGTTGCAGAAACAAGTGGAACATTTACATCGTTGCTCATCCATTCTCCCACGTCGCGACCGCCAATCACGAGATTGCTCACGCCTTCTGGAACATTGTTTTTTGCAAATATTTCTGCGACAATTTTTTGACACGCAAGGCCGCACAAAGGCGTTTTCTCTGATGGTTTCCAAATGGTCACGTTGCCGCAGATCCAAGCCAGCATACTGTTCCAGCTCCATACGGCAACAGGGAAATTGAACGCGGAAATAATGCCCACAACGCCAAGCGGATGATATTGCTCGTACATTCTGTGTGCTGGTCTTTCGCTGTGCATGGTAAGTCCGTGAAGCTGGCGCGACAAGCCAACTGCAAAGTCACAGATGTCGATCATTTCCTGTACTTCGCCATAACCTTCCTGCAGGCTCTTGCCCATTTCGTAAGAAACGAGTTTGCCGAGATCTTCTTTTTTATTGCGCAATGCTTCACCGATCTGGCGCACAATTTCGCCGCGTTTCGGAGCTGGCCACAAGCGCCATTTGGCAAACGCTTCTTTTGCTTTTGCAACTACAGCTTCATAATTAGCTTTGTCTGCACCACTTGCTGCGGCAATCAATTTGCCATCAACAGGAGAGTAGGAAAATAATTTTTCTCCATTGGCAGCCGGCCATTCCAAACCTGTGGATACGCCGTTATTATCGTTGTCGATGTGTAATTTTTGTAAGAATTCCATATGGCAAATTTAACGATGGTTATTTGAAAACAGACAAGTTGTAAATTGGTTGGGATTTGAGGGGAAAAGTTGTTGGTTGATAGTTGTTAGAAGGAAGGGCTCATTAAAAGCCTAACAACTAACAACTATTTTCACGCAACGGATTCTTTACCCCAATTGTCACCCTGAAAACCCTTACCAATGAACCTTACCCGTATTTTATGTTGTTTGCTTTTGATGTTACCTATAATCAGTCTCCCCGCCTCCGCTCAGGAGAAAAATCAATGGGAAAATTTTCATAAAGGGAAAAGGAAAAAAACATGGGAAAAGCGTTACGAAAATAAATCAACCTATTTTACCAGTTTTGCTTTAGGTGGGAGCGTTCCCCTTGTGAAACCAGGAAACACTCCAACAGGCAGCTTGATGCTGTATAGCAGTGATGTCTACGTGCAGCCGTTTGCTATGGATATTTTTGTGTATAAAAAATGGGGCTTTGAGATTAATTTCAAGGTCCATCCTGCTCCTTTCGGATTTGCATATGGATATGATACGGCATATGGTTACAAAACCCGCTTTGATTATTACATAGAAAGCAAGTATGCAAACAAATATTACGATTCGGTTACTGACATTTCATACGCCTCAAACTCCGTAATCAATGCACTGACGGGGCCCGCATATAAATTTACAAAAGGACGGGTGCTGGTTGTTTCCAAGATGTTGTTTGGAATAAACACCTTTGGCTTTAATACGGGAAAAGCAATGTTGCAGGAAAAAAATGGCGACGATCTGATCGACGTGACTTACACTCCGCAACAGAAAAAAAAGGTTTCTTTCGCAATATCTCCAGGGTTGAGCGTTTCGTACAGGGCGGCGAAACGGCTGGGGGCTAACTTGGATATTAGCTATTACAGATCGAGTGTTTCCAATTCTTATACAGAAGAATCCTACAGTCACAAAACAAATCAAACTACCGTTTCTGTAACACACGATTCGTTTCGTGCGCAGTGGTTGACCATTGGAGCCGGCATTTCTATACTGTGGAAATGATTCGGTTGTAAGTAATGGAATTACCTAAAACTCACAACCCAAATGTGAAAGTTTAGCCAATAGTCATCTTTTGATGTCTCGCTGGAATTATCTTGTGCAACGGATTTTTCAAACCCATTGTCAGCCCCGAAAACACCCAAACCATGAAACTTGCCCGTATATTATGTTGGCTGCTGCTACCGATGATTGCAGGTACAATAGAAGCCTGCTGTCATTGCCCCGAAGGATTAAAATATCTATTTGCGATCGATAAAATCAAGCTTCAAATTTTAGATAATAGTGGCCCCGGACCTGTCATAACAAATGCCGATACGCTTTGTAAAAAATGTTATGGAGTAATGCTGGAACTTGAAACTGTAAAGGTTGGACAGCATAAAACGAGTCAACCTTTGTTCATGGAATCGGCATATGCCGGGTATTGTGAATGTGTCACCAATGGCTTTACAGGTGATTCCAAAGATACCATCCAAAGCATACAAGTGTTTACCGTAATCGACTTTGATTCCACACACACAGCAGGCTCTGATGTTACGTCATACTTTTTTGTTGACGGCACAAAGCCTCTGCCTGCCAATGGCATCTTTAACCAACCCATGTATACCTATGCTGAAGAGCCGAAGCCTATCGATTATAATTTCATTCTCATGCACGAATCTGACTATTCACAATGTCAATTTCGTATAGTGGTCACAGTGGCGAGTGGAAAACAATTTGAACAAACCACTACCATAATCCATCTTATTTAATATGAAAACTTATTTTCTTTTTCCCGTAGTGCTTTTCTGTTTCATTTCAAATTTAGTAGCGCAAAAAGAGAAGAGATTGTACGCTGAAAGATCAAAGTTTATGATCAGTTTTGAGGCTGGTGGGCTTATTTCTCTTCATGGCTTTTCAACTCAAGATCCTTTTTTTAAAAATTCAATCAACACTGGCAGAACAGGGGGCTTCTTCCCGCTTACCAGGATCTCTTATTTTTTTTCAAAAAAATGGGGTGCTGAGTTTGAATTTTTACCGTGGATATCAGGATCTGCAAAATCAGGATTGGCGGAACAATATTTGATCAAAGAATACAGCAGCAAATATTATGTGAGTAATACCTCAGCAGAAAATAATCCCAATGCCATAGTGGTTAGTTTTATGATAGGGCCAACATATAAAATTACAGCCGGCAGATTTATGATCACGCCAAAGTTGTTGTTTGGTATGAATGTTTATGACGGAATGATGAACAATTATTATCAGCATCTAAAGGAAAAAAATGGCAATGAAATTATTGATCAGGCTTATAACTGGAACTCGGATGCATCAACACAAATTGGTTGGGTGTTTTCACCTGCATGCACATTTTCCTATAGACTAACTAAAAGATTGGGGATAAATCTAAGCACGAATTATCTCTTTTCTCCATCTGTCCGCCTTGCATACACAACAACAGAACAGAATTATAAATTACAACAGCAAACCTCTCAAACCTATGTCTTTAAAAGTTCCCTCCAGAATCTTACAGTGGGCGCAGGCATTTCGTTTTTGTTGAAATAGCTGAATAAACTGAATGACTGAATAGACTGAGTGCTTTACATTCGATCTTGCTTTTCGACATTCAACTACTCAGTTTATTCAGTCATTAAGTTTATTCAGCCATTAATACTGCTCCTTTTCATTCGGGAAATTCTTGCTTCTCACATCCTTTACGTAATGCTGCACAGCATTCGTGATTTGTTCATGAAGGTTTGCGTATTTTCTTAAAAAGCGTGGTTGGAATTCATTGTTGATGCCCAGCATATCGTGCATTACCAATACTTGTCCATCACAGTGTGGACCTGCACCAATGCCAATGGTTGGAATGCTCAGACTTTCGGAAACTTCTTTTGCTAACTGGGCAGGAATTTTTTCCAGCACCACCGCAAAACATCCTGCTTCTTGCAGCAATATCGCATCGCGTTTTAGTTTTTCTGCTTCGGCTTCTTCTTTTGCCCTTACAGCGTATGTGCCGAATTTATAAATAGATTGTGGCGTTAAACCCAAATGTCCCATTACCGGAACACCGGCAGAAATAATTCGTTTAACAGACTCCACAATCTCTTCACCTCCTTCAAGTTTAAGCGCGTGTCCTCCGGATTCTTTCATTACGCGGATCGCAGAAACCAATGCTTCTTTCGAGTTACCCTGGTAGCTACCAAATGGCAAATCGACAACTACAAGACTTTTATTTACGCCACGGATTACAGAAGAAGCGTGGTAGATCATTTGATCAAGCGTAATAGGCAAAGTGGTTTCGTGACCTGCCATTACATTGCTGGCAGAATCACCTACCAATATTACATCAATACCCGCCGCATCAAAAACGCGTGCAAATGAAAAATCGTAAGCGGTAAGCATCGCAATTTTTTCTCCCGCAGCCTTCATACGCAACAGCGTATTAGTGGTAACTTTTTTTACTTCGTTGTGAACAGACATGTTTGCAATTTTAAGATTAGAATAAAGGCGGCAAATGGTAATATGGATCTGCGTTAGAATAAAACATATCTGTCCGCATTTGCCCAAGTGGAATGCGAAATTAGTAAAAAAACATACAAAGGCACACGGATGAGACGGATTGGACTGATTTACACGGATGTTTTAAAGTCGAGGATTTGTCGACACGTGTTTTACGGACGACATTGAAATGAAAATTTTTCAAAAAAAGATGAATGTTGTCGTTGAAAAAGACAAGCTTGGGACTGTATTATGAATTACTAGAATGGAGAACGACAGAGCTTTACTTGAAGACTTTAGTAAAGTAGCTCTGTAACAGATTTGCTGACCAAGCATCAGTTAGGGAAAAACGTTATGTACTGGCAGAGACAGGCGCTCCAATAAAGCAATTGAAAACTCAATCCTAATCCGTGCAAATCCGTCCAATCCGTGTCATCCGTGTGCCAACTTCTCACACTTTCGCTGTCTTCTTACTCGTCAGTTCTGCATACAATGACTGCACAAGCCCATCGGCCAAACCTATTTTGGGAACGAAAATTACTTCAGTATTTGCCCAGCGCATAACATTAATGTATATCGCAAGCGCAGGCACGATTACATCTGCGCGGTCCTCACGAAGGTTGTAAAGACGCATGCGCTCCGGAACGGAAAAACTTGACAATTCTTTATGGTAATCTTTCAACAGCTCCAGCGTTAGCGGCTTGCCATCCTTCTTTTTCGACAATGAAAACACCTTGTTTATATTTCCCCCAGAACCAATGGCAACAACATTTGGAAAGCCCTTTGTTTTTTCCTTGATAAAATTCTTCATGTTCGCCCAATGCGCATCCTCCACCTGGTTTTTAAGAAGGCGAATCGTTCCTATGTTAAAAGACTCTTTAAACACCAACTGATTATTGCTGAAAAAAGTAAGTTCCGTGCTGCCGCCGCCCACATCAATGTACAGATAAGAATTTTGCTTATCCATATTCTCTGCAACATGGTTCTCGTAAATGAGAGACGCTTCCTCGCTTCCGGAAATAATGTGAATTTCTATTCCCGTCTCCTTCTTTACTTTTTGAATAATTTGTTTGGAATTGGTTGCATCACGCATGGCAGACGTCGCGCAGGCTCGATAATATTTTACGTCATAAACGTCCATCAGGTCGCGATAGGCCCGCATGGTTTTGATAAACATCTCCTCTCTGTCCTTCGAGATCTTTGCCTGGTCAAACACGTCAAAACCCAATCGCAGTGGCACACGCACGAGATTCAGTTTATTAAACTGCGGTTTGCCGTCAGTAGATTCTACAACCTCTGTAATCAATAGTCTGGCTGCATTACTTCCTATGTCTATAGCGGATAATTTCATTCGTAGGTAAAAAGTTCAAAAGTAAAAATTCAAAACTTAAATGACAAAATTCGCACCGCGCTACATCTGTCCTTGTGTTACAATAGAAACATTAGAAATGTTTTGCTCATCATCGCTAACCACCTGCGTTCCCTCCGTCTTTTTTTTATCTTCTTTCTTTTTGCCCTTTGAAAGCAGATAATTATAAATCTCTATTTGCGAACGGATAGGTTTTTCATCTTCCGCATGCGTTACATATTCGTTTCTAAGATTGTTGTCCAGGATTCTCGCTTTCACATTATCGCTCAGTTGGATCTTCAATATATTCTTGATTACCTTTTTAATGTTTTTGTCAATGATCGGGCAGGTTGCTTCCACACGATGATCCAGGTTGCGCACCATCCAGTCAGCAGAAGAAATGAACACTTTTTCATCGCCGCCATTATGGAAAATAAATACCCGCGCATGTTCAAGGTATTCATCTACAATGCTGATCGCCTTCACGGGCTCCTTGAATTTTTTATTTTCCGTATACATACAAATGATACCGCGAATGATCAGGCTTATTTCCACGCCCGCGATCGCTGCATCGTTCAATTTAAAGATCAGCTCTTCATCAGAAAGTGAGTTCATCTTCAAAATGATCTTCGCTTTCTTTTTGCGCTGCGCCATCCTGATCTCATTATTGATCAATTTGATCAACTCTTTCCTCAAAGAAGTGGGGCAGGGGATAAGTGTTTTGCAAAGACTCAAAACATTATTATCCGGTTTTGGTTTTTCCAGGTAGTTGAACATCCTGTTTACATCCGCCATAAGATTCCTGTTCGCGGTCAGTAAACAATGATCACCATAAATGCGACTGGTGCTTTCATTTAAATTTCCCGTGCTTATAAAACCATAGCTCACGGTTCGGTTGTTTACCTTCTTTCTGATCATGCAGATCTTCGCATGCACCTTCATATTCGGATAACCGATCAGTACTTTTACTCCTTCAAGTTCCAGCTGCTCTTTCCATTCAAGATTTGCTTCTTCGTCAAACCTTGCCTTTAGTTCCAGCATCACCGTTACCTGTTTGCCATTTCTCACGGCGTTGATCAGGGCATTCACAATTTTGGAATTCGATGCCAATCGATAAGCCGTTATTTTGATAGAAGTAACACTCGGGTCGATCGCAGCTTCGCGCAAAAGATCAATAACCGGGTTGAAAGAATGGTATGGGAAATTCAGTAAAATGTCTTTTTGCAAAACAATGTCCGTAACCCGATGGCTGTCTATCAGGCCCGGGTGCATAAACGGCTTTCTTCTGGGATTCTTCTTGAAAACATCCGGGAAGTCCATGAAGTGACGGAAATTATGAATTCTTCCACCGGGACTTAAATTTCCTTTCTTCGCCAGGTTCAATCGACGAATTAAGTATTCCAGTAAACCGGGATCCATTTCTTTATCATACACAAATCTCACCGGCTTTCCTTTTCTGCGGTTTTTTAACCCTTTCTCAATTTTTTGAACAATGTTTGTAGAAACATCATTGTCAATATCGATCTCAGCGTCCTTCGTCACTTTAAAAACCCATGAATCATATTTGTCATAGCCGAAAAAGCTGAAAATTGACGGAAGATTGTAGCGCACAACATCCTCCAGCAAAATAATATGATGTTCTCCCTCAGGAGAAGGAAGCAGGATAAAACGGCCCACGGCACGATTCGGGACCTCAATTAAGGCATATTTTTGGGCATAAGCAGTGTCCGATTTGGACATTACTACGCCGAGATAGATCGATTTCTCACGCAGATAAGGAAATTGGGGGATACTTTCGATCATCAAAGGAATTGTGTTGGCACGTACATTTTCCTCGAAAAACTTAATAACAAACACCCTCTGCTCTCGGGTGAGGTCTTTTTCTGTAAGAAGAAAAATCTTTTCCTTCTCCATTTCCAGCTTAATATCTTCCCAAATACGGTTGAATTCGGTTTGCTGGCGCAAAACGATCATTTGAATCTCGTCGATGATCTTCTCCGGGGAAGTTTCAAGGTGCATATTTAATTTGCCTTTACCACCTAATTCAAACATACGTTTCAAAGTAGCCACCCTTACGCGGAAAAACTCATCCAGGTTATTGGAAAAAATACCCAAAAAGCGAATACGTTCTTTCAAAGGCACATTTTTGTCAGCCGCCTCCTGCAAAACCCTGGCATTAAATGACAGCCAGCTGATATCCCTGATAATTGTCTTATTTCTCATTTCCTGAAGTAACATTTGCGCCTTTTTTACCAAATAAATGAAATATAAAGGCTGCTTGAAATTAAGTAATTGTTATGATTTGGCGAGAGTTATGAGTAATGAGTTTTGAGTTGTAAGTTTTGTGTTTTGAGCGGCATGTCCAAAAAGAATAATGTTTTTGAAGAATAAATAATGAAACGAGTTTAGAGTTATCTTTGCATTTTGATATTGATAATCAACGCTTAATATAAGGTGTGCTGCAAATCAGAGTTCAATACTCAAAACTAATAATTCAAAACTCAGAACTTTCTTCAAAATCTTTTTGTCAATTCAATACTTTTACTGACCTTTGCCGTCCAAAATTTTTCCAAGTCATGGCTAGAGTATGTCAGGTAACAGATAAAAAACCGATCAGCGGACACAAGGTATCTCACTCGAATATTAAAACGAAACGCAGATTTTTACCAAATTTGCAAACTAAACGTTTTTTTCTTGTAGAAGAGGACAAATGGATCACTTTGAAAGTGTCTTCAGAGGCAATCCGTACAATCAATAAGAATGGATTGTATCCTGTAGTAAAAGAGTTAAGAGCGAAAGGTGTTAAAATCTAATTAATTTCCTTACTACTCAAAACCTATTGGTTTAATTAATAAATTTTTTATAAAATGGCAAAGAAAGGCAACAGAGTTCAGGTGATTTTGGAGTGTACCGAGCACAAAACAAGTGGTCAACCAGGTACTAGCCGCTACATCAGCACTAAGAATAAAAAGAATACTCCTGAACGTTTAGAGTTGAAAAAATTCAACCCTATTCTGAAAAAATACACTGTACACAAAGAAATTAAATAAGTAAATCCGAAAGGATAACTCATAAACTGATTCATTATGGCAAAAGCAGCTTCTAAGAACGCGAAGGTAAAAGATGCTAAAGCATCTGCTGAAGCGAAAAACTGGACAAAAGTTATTAAGGCGGTTCGTAGCCCGAAAACTGGTGCATATACTTTTAAAGAGCAAATCGTGCACAAGGATAAGGTGAAAGATTTTCTTGCCGGTAAATAATTTACATGTAAAGAGATTTTTGTAAGAAGCTGTTCTGATGGTTTACAGGACGGCTTTTTCCGTTTTAACTAAAAGCCTTAACTATGGGATTTTTCAATAAACTTTTTGGAAAAAAAGAAAAGGAAACATTAGATCAGGGACTTCAGCAAACCAAAGAAAACTTTCTTTCTAAAATAACCAAGGCAATAGCCGGTAAAAGTACCGTAGATGAGGAAGTGCTTGATAATCTCGAAGAAGCACTTGTTGGCGCAGACGTGGGAATAGATACAACGGTTCAAATTATTGACCGCATAGAAACCCGTGTAGCAAAAGACAAATACCTAAACACCACCGAACTCAATAATATTCTCCAGCAGGAAATCGAAGCCATGCTGGTAGACGCTCCAAGCGCAAATTCTTACGCATTCGATTCTGAATTGCCCTCCAAACCTTACGTGATCATGGTAGTGGGTGTGAACGGAGTAGGCAAAACCACCACAATAGGCAAGCTCGCACATAATTTTAATAAAGCAGGCAAAAGTGTATTGCTTGGCGCTGCAGATACCTTCCGTGCTGCCGCAGTAGATCAATTAACCATCTGGAGTGAACGAGCTGGTGTTCCGATTGTTAAACAGGATATGGGTTCTGATCCTGCAGCTGTTGCATTCGATACTGTCCAAAGCGGCGTCTCAAGAGGCAGCGATGTGATCCTGATTGACACGGCCGGTCGCTTGCACAACAAAGCACATCTAATGGAAGAGCTGAGTAAAATTCGACGCGTTATGCAAAAGGTAATTCCCGATGCCCCACACGAAGTATTGCTGGTGCTTGACGGATCAACTGGTCAAAATGCATTAGAGCAAGCGAAACATTTTACTGCTGCTACAGATGTAACCGCACTTGCCATTACCAAACTCGATGGTACTGCAAAGGGTGGCGTAGTTTTAGCAATTGCAAATCAATTCAAGATCCCTGTGAAATTCATCGGTGTAGGTGAAAAAATGGAGGACCTCCTCGTTTTCAACAAACATGAGTTTGTTGACTCCCTTTTTAACCTGGAAAAATAATTCAAATTGAAATTTGAGATTTGATATTTGAGCTTGACGCTCAGGCATGAAATTTCTAATTTCAAATTTCAGAACTCAAATTTCAAGTCCTAATTTCGAATCTCAAATCATAGTGAAATGAAAGTAATGATCGTTGGCAAGAACATCGCAAGACAACATTTGATAAATCAGTTAGTAGGAAAAAAGATCGATGTTAGGGTTTTCGGCCGCCATGTATTAGAAAGTGTTACAAAGATTGACCATGTTGAATTAGTTACCGGATCTGTTTTCGCAGAAGTAGATATTCGCGAAGCTTTGAAAGGTGTAGACGCTGTGATTTCTATTATAGAGCCACGTAATGACGGTACAGATGTTACCCTGTCTTTAGGTACTAAAAAAATTGCGGCAGAGATGGAAGCTGCGGGCATTAAGCGTATCATTTCTTTGGGTACTACCGCCGTTTTGGATATCAGTGAAGAGGATCATGCATTGTTAGTTGACACAGATCTTTACCCTGAAACCCACAAATGCGAGGGTGATGAACTGAAAAAAGCAATGGAGACATTGAAACATTCAAAACTTGACTGGACATTGGTTTGCCCTGCAGCTGTGAAGGAGGGTATTGTAACAGAACATTATCACATTACTAAAAACTATCCGGCCTGGGGTAAAGGAAAAATCCTTGCTGGTGATCTAGCTGACTTTATTGTGAAAGAATTGGAAAATGGAGATTACGTAAAAAGCAGAGTGGGAATTTCAAATTAAAAATTATAAAATAAAAAGTGTCTTAAGTTTAAGCATTCTTTTATTTAGATAAACTCCTCGAAAAGGCTCAAAGTATCCAATACTTTGAGCCTTTTCAATTATGTACGTTTGAAGGTCATCTTAAAATTTCTTAATAATTGTAAAAATCAGGGTTCCATCATTTTCAAATTTTCAAATTGCCACATTTTCAAATTACCTTTGCCGCCTATTTATGAAGACAAGAACGCTTAAGAAAGATAAGGTAAACATCATTACACTGGGTTGCAGCAAAAACATGGTGGATAGCGAGGTGCTAAGTGGCCAGCTTGCTGCCAATGAAATTGATGTAGTGCATGAAAGTGCGAAACGTGATCATAATATCGTGATTGTAAATACCTGCGGTTTTATCGACAAAGCCAAAGAAGAATCCATCAACACGATCATTGAGCAGGTTTCATTAAAACAAAAAGGTAAACTGGACAAGGTTTATGTTACCGGTTGCCTCAGCCAGCGTTACCGCGACGATCTGGAATCTGAAATTCCGGAAGTGGACGCTTGGTTCGGAACAATGGAACTGCCTTTGATTCTCAAGAAATTTGAAGCTGATTATAAAAGCGAATTGTTGGGCGAAAGGCTTTTGGCCACACCTCAGCACTATGCATACCTGAAAATAGCAGAAGGTTGTAACCGTACATGTGCGTTTTGCGCCATTCCGCTAATGCGTGGTACCCACGTGAGTAAATCCATCGAAGAGATTGTTGCTGAGGCGGAAAACCTGGTAAAACGTGGCGTTAAAGAAATCATGCTCATCGCGCAGGAGCTTACCTACTACGGTTTGGATCTTTACAAGAAAAGAATGCTGGCCGATCTGTTGAATAAACTGGCAGATGTGAAAGGTCTTGAATGGATTCGTTTGCATTACGCCTATCCGCACAAATTCCCGATGGAAGTGCTGGATGTAATGCGCGAACGCGACAATATTTGCAAATACCTCGACATGCCTTTGCAGCACGCAGCAGACAATATGCTGAAAGCAATGAAGCGCCAGATCACTCGTCGTGAAATGGAAGAACTGATTGCTGCAATTCGCGAAAAAGTACCCGGCATTTGCTTGCGTACTACGTTGATCGCAGGGTTCCCAGGTGAAACACAGGAAGATATAGAAGAACTAAAAGCATTTTTGCAGGCACAACGTTTCGACAGAGTGGGTATTTTCCCCTATTCTCACGAAGAAGGTACTTCTGCGTACGATCTTGTAGATGACGTTCCACAAGAAGAAAAGGAGAGACGAGCACAGGAAATTATGGAAGTGCAGCAAGAGATCAGCCTCGAGAAAAATCAGGAAAAAGTGGGCAAGATCTTTAAAGTATTGATCGATAAAAAAGAAGCTGGCCGCTATTTGGGTAGAACTGAATTTGACAGCGTAGAAGTTGATAATGAAGTAGTAATCAACAGCGATAAGAAATTAACCGTAGGCGAATTTGTGAACGTAAAAATCACGAAAGCTTATGATTATGATCTTGAGGGCGAAGTAGTTATTTAATTGAAAGTGGAAAGTTGAAAATTGAAAATGAGGTTGTTCGGACCGTTTTTCAAGTATATTGAAGCAGCACAACCGTGCTGCTTTTTATTTTGCGGAGAAATTTACGCAAAAAGCACATTTTCAACTTTCAACTGTCAATTGCACACGGGTACTTTTTTTTAACCCGTCGAAGCGCACTCTGGCGCTGATTTCGACGTTTTTTCAGTATTGACATTAAAAAATCATTTTCAATTTTCAATTTTCAATTTTCAACTTTCAATTAACCTGTGGCTCGGTTTTTGCTATACTACATCTTACCTTCTTTTATCTCCCAATCCACTTTTTTAGCCGTAAAACATATAGAGTTCGTAATAATACGATAGTTGTATTACGACATGTGCTGTATTTACTGCACCACCCAAATTGAGCAGATGTGCTCTTGTGGGGGAGGCGGTGCGGTTGTATGTTTGCATCAGAAGTTGATTGATCACCAGATCAATAATATCCAAATCCAAGAGAAACCTACCGCTTCAAACACGGTAATTCCAATATCCAGTATCAGAGAAACCAAATAAAATCCAGTATCAATCAACTTTCTTTTTATCCAATTTTTCTTTGAAACCACAGTCCAAGTCCGTAAAAACCGAAAAAACCAAGATCCGAGAAAAACCAAAAGTCCTAAGTCCGTAAAACCAGTAGAAGTTTTTTTAAAGTCCAAAGTCCAAGTCCAAACCGTCCGTCTCGAGAAAACTAATCAAAATCCAGTAACCTCCTGCTAATGAAAGATTTTTTAGCAGGAGGAAACTAAATTTCCTCTTCGACAAATTCCTATTACCATTTTCCAATAATGCATAAATTGCCACAAATCACTTGAATGCATTCTTTCACGGATCAAACCGGCAATACCATTTTAATACAAAGTTTTCCCAAACGAATCATTTCACTTGTTCCTTCTCAAACTGAATTACTCCATACTTTAAAGTTGAACGAAGAAGTCGTTGGCATCACAAAATTTTGTGTGCATCCCGAAATTTGGTTCCGTACGAAAACCCGGGTGGGGGGAACGAAGGATGTTAAATTTGACATCATAGAGCAACTGCAGCCCGATCTTATTCTTGCCAACAAAGAAGAAAACGTAAAGGAGCAGATTGAATATTTATCCGGGAAATTCCCTGTGTGGGTAAGCGATGTAGTAGATCTGCAATCTGCTTGCGAGATGATTTTGCAGATTGGTGCATTGACAGAAAAACAAACCATCGCAAACGATTTGACAAATACTATTATCAAAGGATTTTCTGAATTGCAAACGGTGGTTCCTTCAACAAAAATTCCTGTTGGTTATTTGATTTGGAAAGATCCATTCATGACGGTTGGCGGCGATACATTTATCACCAATATGCTTGATGCATGTGGTTTTCAAAATGTATTTGCTTCGCAAAAAAGATATCCCATAATAACTGTAGAAGACATAAGGAGATCTGATTGTAAAGTGTTGTTTCTATCTTCAGAGCCATATCCATTCAAACAGAAACACATCGATGAATTACAAAAGGAATTGCCTGGTGTTGTAATAAAACTCGTTGATGGCGAAATGTTCAGTTGGTACGGAAGCCGCATGCTACCTGCGATTGCATATTTTGATCGCCTTGTAAAGGAAGTTTCGTTAATTTGTAATCACTGAAAGTGATGAATCTACTATACGATCGAAATATAATACATTCACAAGAACCAGGTAAACCTTCCCGCAGGAAACAAATATATCCGGTGAATGATGAGTTGCGTGATTACCTGATAAGATGGGGCAGAGAGGTTGCGTTGCCGGTATCTTACGATGATCTTTTGCACTTTCGTTTTTCAATTCCACGACTTGATAAAGATGGCAACGACACGCATTGGGAAACCGTAAGCTACGATATGCGCGAGTGGGAATACTTGCGTGAAGGCCTTGTAAAGATCTATGCCATTTTAAAAATAGAAGGTAATAATAGTTACAATGATCATCTTGACGTAGCAAGTATTGATTATTGTCCATTCGGGAATTCACGTCCTTTCAGGATTCGCATCATTAATCGATTTAACGACAATTGTGACCATTATTACATAAAGCAGGCAGATGCATCGCGTATTTATGGCCTGGAGCTTGAACACATCCTTTCCTCCAATCGCATGCTTTTTTTTACGAACTACAATACTTTGGTAGAACAGCATATTCCGGGTATTCCGGGTGATATATTTATAGAAAAGGAATTAGATAACGGAAATACAAACAAAGTGCGTTTTGCAAAGGAGTTTGTAAAGTTCAATGAACATTGCTTTATCCGGCTGTTGGGTGATATGCGTAGCTATAATTTCGTGGTAAATGTAACTCCGGATATTGAAGGCCATCATTATAAAATACAGGCCATAGATTTTGATCAGCAATGTTATGAAGGGCGCAAAAACATATACCTGCCACAATTTTTCAAAGACAACTACGAGCTTGTAAAACTTTGCCTTTCTCATCTAAATAAGGAGTCTATAGAACAATACCAGGCTGAAGAAAGAACGTTGATGACCTTCCGGTTGGTGTCATCAAAATTGCGTATGCAATCGATTATGAACATCATGGTGAAGGACAACATTGCTCCAACTGAAAAAGTAAATCAACTCAAAACAGAACTTGCAGAATTTTATAATCAGCCACGATTTTTGAAATGCACCACGATGGGCGCAGTATTAAAGCTGCAAATGAAACAAAAGCTAATCAAAAATCTGCAACAGATACCCAAAGATAAACGTCATTTTGTTTTTAGATAAAAGCGTTCAATTTAGCTGACATTGAATTGCCGGAGGTGTGATAATAATCATAATCAGGCCATTGAAACAGAATTTTAAATCTCTGTGATCAATTAAATACTTTCTTATCTTAGCGGGCCGATAAAATTTGACCAAACTCAATTGTATAAAACGAAAAAACACAATTATTAGATGAAAAAGTATAGAGCCGGGGTTCTATTTGGCGACGAACTGGAAGCATTGTACAATGATGCTAAAGATAACCAGTTTGCTATTCCAGCAGTAAACGTAATTGGAACAGACAGTATCAATGCTGTTCTGGAAACTGCTGCCAAAGTAAATTCTCCAGTAATTATCCAGTTTAGCAATGGTGGCGCTCAATTCTTTGCGGGAAAAGGAATGCCGAATGATAATCTTCAGGCAAACATTGCCGGTGCTATTTCCGGAGCCCTGCACGTACACAGTGTTGCAAAATACTATGGCGTTCCTGTAGTGTTGCACACTGACCACGCAGCAAAAAAATGGTTGCCATGGATCAGTGGTTTGCTGGATGCCGGTGAACAATTTTATAAAGAAAAAGGTCAGCCTTTGTTCAGCTCTCACATGCTTGATCTTTCTGAAGAACCTTTAGAAGAAAACATTCATACTTCTGTTGAATTCTTTAAACGCATGGCTCCACTTGGTATGAGCATCGAGATCGAACTTGGTGTTACAGGTGGTGAAGAAGATGGCGTTGACAACAGTGGTGTTGAAAATGATAAATTATATACTCAGCCAGAGCACGTTGCTTACTCTTACACTGAGTTGAGCAAAGTAGGTAAACTGTTTACAGTTGCTGCTGCTTTTGGTAACGTACATGGTGTGTACAGCCCGGGCAACGTAGAATTGCGCCCTGTAATTCTTAACAACAGCCAGGTGTACATTGAGAAAGAATTGAAAACAGCTGCAAAACCAGTATACTTTGTATTCCACGGTGGTAGCGGTTCACCTCAACACCAGATCCGTGAAGCAATTGGTTACGGTGCTATCAAAATGAACATCGATACCGATATGCAGTGGGCAATGTGGGAAGGTGTATTGAACTTCTACAAAAAGAATGAAGCTTATCTGCAAGGTCAATTAGGAAATCCTGAAGGCGCAGATAAGCCAAACAAAAAATTCTATGATCCTCGCGTATGGCTTCGTAAGGGCCAGGAAACTTTTATCAAACGCCTGGAAGTAGCATTTACCGATTTGAACTGTATAAACAGAAATGCATAAAAAGAAGAAAGTCCCGCGAAATGCGGGATTTTTTTTGCGCACAGAGGACACTGATTTAACTGATTTACACTGATTTTTTTCGTCGATCGAAGTTCCTTCTGTCGAAGTGTGCGACGCAACAAAAGATCAATCGAAGAACAAAAGCTGACTACAAAAAATGAGATTCTACGGCTAGTCCATGTTTAACGTGTATCAAATCAGTGCTAATCAGTTAAATCAGCGTCATCTGCGTGTTCTCTTATGCAGAATATTATCCTCAATTTGTTGCTTTATTCTCATAATTACCAAAGGCTTAGTATTTGATGTTTAGGTAGTACAATATTTTTTGTAAACCTAAAAGTCACATTATGAAACGGATTGTTTTTGCTTCATGTCTTGCCCTTGCTTCTTATATGATGGTATCATGTAATAGTGGCACAACTACTGAAAATAAAGACGCTGTAGATAGCGCCAAAGCTGTAAATAAAGAACAAAAACCTGTAGATAAATCAGTTTCCGACTTCGCCGTAAAAGCCGCCAGCGGTGGTATTATGGAAGTGGAACTAGGAAAAATTGCGGCACAAAAAGCTGTAAACCCAAGAGTGAAAGCTTTTGGTCAAATGATGGTGGATGATCACTCAAAAGCAAATGATGATCTTAAAAGTCGTGCCGCAATGGAAAATATCACTTTACCATCCAACATGAGTGATGATCAACAGAAAATGGTTGATAAGTGTAACAAGAAGATGGGTAAGGATTTCGATAAAGAGTACATGGATATGATGTTGAACGATCATAAAGATGATGTGGATATGTTTAAGAAAGCATCATCAGATTTAACAGACTCAACAATCAAAGATTTTGCAACGAGCACATTGCCGACATTGCAGAAACATTTGGATTCCGCACAAGCAATTACAGGGAAGAAATAATTAATAATTTGACAATTTGAAGATTTGAAAATGTGAAAATTCTTTTGGTGCAAGATTCATTACCTAATTTAGCCAGATCGTTTGTCGAGATGTAAATATATTAGATGGCCCATTTCATTTTCAAATTTTCAAATCTTCAAATTTTCAAATTAACAGCATGACGCAAGGAAAAATCTTACTGGTGGATGACGATTTGGAGGACCGCTTTTTGATTGAAGATTCATTCAAAGAGATCGGCGTGAGCGATGTTTTGCATTTTGAAGAGAACGGCGAGAATGCGTTGAATTACCTGGAGCAAAGCTTTTACAGTGATTCGTTGCCATGCCTAATCATACTTGATCTGAACATGCCGAAGATGAACGGCACTCAGATTCTTCGTTTTTTAAAAGGCAACGATAAGTTCATCAATATACCTGTTATCATTTTTTCTACTTCATTAAACGCAATTGAAAAAGAAGAGTGTCTTCGTCTTGGAGCCTATTCATACGTTATTAAACCTGTGTTTTACAAGGATTCTATAGATACGGCAAGAATGTTTTATGATTTGTCAAGAGAATTCAGCGTTTCTTAAATCTATTGAAAATGCCGCCATTTTCAATTTTCAACTTTCAATTCTCCATTACTCAATAGCTCTTCCTGAACTTTCCCGGCGTCATTCCCTTTCTTCTTAAAAATTGCCGGTTGAAATTGGCGATCGTTTCAAAGCCACTTTCGTAGCAGATATCAAGAATGCTCATTTGCGTTGACAACAACAATTTACATGCATAGCCAATTCGAATTTCATGCACAAAATCGAGGTATGTTTTGCGGGTTCGTTTTTTGAAATAAGAACAAAATGCCGGCACACTCATGTTGGCAATATTGGCGATCACCGTTAATTCAATAGGTGATTTGAAATTGGCCATTGTGTACTGGAAAATATTGTCAATGCGCTTTTGTTCGTGCGGATTTAGCGCTTTGATTTGTTGCGTGGAAACAAGGGAATAGTCTTTTGTTTCGGCGAGTATTTGCAAGCATTCACAAAGACGAACAATTTTACTAAAGCCACTTTCAGACTCCAGTGCTTTGATATAAGGCTTGAGTATGGCCTTTGTTTCGCCGGTTATCTTCATGCCATGGGCAGAAGTTGCAAGTAGTTTTTTTACAGATTTGCTTTCCGGTAGATTTAGAAAATCCTGTCCCCAAAAGTCATCTCTGAAATGAATCACAACCGCACTGGTAATAAGATCTTCCGTACTTTTCTGAAAGGTGTGAGGCAAATTGGAACCGAGAAAGAAAATATCATCTACTTCAAATTCATCTACAGCGTTGCCCACAAAACTTAATCCACTGCCTTCCGTGAAAAGAATCAGTTCATACTCAATATGCTGGTGCCATGGAACTTCAAACTGGGGAGTCCTGTGCGTTCTAGCTACGAACGAAGAATCTACTGCGAGAGGCAATTTCTCAATAAAAGTCTTCATAATACAATATTACGGCTTATGGTGCTTCCGAAATGCTAATTTGATTAATATTGTATAAGTTTTGATTAATAAAATAGCAGTTTTAGAGTCGGAGGGTTTATAATTTCGGGTTCAAGATTGATAGATTGAATTACTGAATAATTGAACTGATTGCCATATGCTATTATTAGGAATAGACGTAGGAACTTCTTCCATTAAAGTATCTGTTGTAGACGCATCTACAAGAAAGAGCATTGTTTCGGCGCAATATCCCGAGACAGAATCTGCGATTAACTCCGTAAAACCAGGCTGGGCAGAACAAGAGCCGGAAATGTGGTGGGAACATGTACAACAGGCCATTCTAAAAGCAAACGCAACAAAAAAATACGATCCGAAGGAAATAGGGGCCATAGGTATCGCTTACCAAATGCACGGTTTGGTATTGGTAAACAAACAACAGCAGGTGCTTCGTCAATCCATTATCTGGTGCGACAGCCGTGCTGTTGAAATTGGAGACAAAGCTTTTTCTGCAATAGGCGAAGCAAAAAGCCTGAGTCATTTATTGAATTCTCCGGGCAATTTCACTGCATCAAAACTCGCATGGGTAAAGGCAAACGAGCCGGCTGTGTATAGCGAAGTTGACAAAGCAATGTTGCCAGGGGATTTCATCGCTATGAGATTAACAGGTGACATTACTACAAGCATATCTGCATTGTCAGAAGGAATTTTCTGGGACTTTAAAGAAAATAAACTGTCTGACGACGTTTTTAATTACTACGGTTTTAGCAAAGACGTGATTCCTGCAATTAACCCTGTTTTTTCTGAACATGGAAAACTGCAGGCATCCGTTGCGCACATTCTCTCATTAAAAGAAGGCATTCCGGTAACATATAAAGCGGGTGATCAGCCAAATAATGCATTGTCGTTGAACGTGCTGGAACCCGGTGAAGTTGCAGCAACGGCAGGCACTTCCGGTGTTATTTATGGAGTGAGTGATGAATTGACTTACGATAAACAATCACGCGTAAATACATTTGCGCATGTGAATCACAGTGAGGATGAACAACGCCTCGGTGTGCTGCTTTGCATTAATGGAACAGGTATTCTGAACCGCTGGGTGAAAAATACATTTACTCCTGCGATCTCCTATTCACAAATGAATGATTCGCACAGAAAGGCTCCTGCAGGCAGCGACGGCTTGCGTGTATTGCCTTTCGGAAATGGCGCGGAGAGAATGCTGAATAATAAGATAGTAGGCGCTCATTTTCATAACATCGATTTGAATCTGCATTCGCAGGAACATGTGCAACGTGCATCACAGGAAGGTATTGCCTTTGCGTTTCGCTATGGTTTGGATATCATGCGTGAAAACGGCATGAATCCACAAGTGATACGTGCGGGTAAAGCAAATCTTTTCTTAAGTGATCTTTTTGCAAAATCATTTGTAAATGCCACAGGCGTTCCCGTTGAGTTATACGAGTGTGATGGTAGCGTAGGCGCTGCAATAGGCGCAGGCATTGGTGTTGGCGCATACAGCACACCTAAGGATGCATTCGCAGATGAGAAGCCTTTGCAACTGATAGAACCAACGGAGACTTCGACGTTCGACGAGTTTTATTTCGATTGGAAAGAGTTGCTGAAGAAATTTATTTGAAAAGAGAACGAACGCAGATTTTCATGATTTGTTATGGTTTTGAAATTGTGTCAATTGATCGTAATAATCACATAAAATCTGAGTTTAAAATTGAATATAGAAAAACGTTGATTGCTCAATACGATGATTAATTATGGGTTTAAAAAATCATAACAAATCATGACAATCATGAGAATCAGCGTTCCATAAATAAAAAAATAAACAAACAAACGATATGTCAAAGATTGTAACTGGCTCGAAAGAGTTTTTTAAAGGTGTAGGACAAATTAAATTTGAAGGTCCGCAAACTGACAACCCGCTTGCTTTTCGCTGGTATGATGAAAACCGTGTGATCGGCGGAAAAACAATGAAAGAATACTTGCGCTTTGCAGGTGCTTACTGGCATTCCTTCTGTGCAACTGGTAACGATCCGTTTGGTGGTGGCACTATTGTTCACGAATGGGACGCAAAAGCAGATGCTGTTGAAAGAGCGAAAGACAAGATGGACGCAGCTTTCGAGTTTCTTACAAAAATGAATCTTCCTTACTACTGTTTCCATGATACAGATGTTGTAGACTATACTGACAATGTTGCTGACAACGAAAAACGTTTGGCTGCATTGGTGGAATATGCAAAACAAAAACAAGCTGACAGCGGCGTTAAACTTTTGTGGGGTACTGCAAACGTGTTTTCTCACAAAAGATATATGAACGGAGCCTCTACCAATCCTGATTTCCATGTGTTGTCACACGCTGGCGCGCAGGTGAAAGCAGCGATTGATGCGACCATCGCTTTGAAAGGTGAGAACTATGTGTTCTGGGGCGGTCGTGAAGGTTACATGAGTTTGCTGAACACAAACATGAAACGTGAGAAAGAACATTTTGCACGCTTCTTGCACACAGCAAAAGATTACGCAAGAAAGAACGGCTTTACCGGTACATTCTTCATTGAGCCTAAGCCTTGCGAACCAACCAAGCACCAATATGATTATGACAGCGAAACTGTAATCGGTTTCTTGCGTCAATACGATCTGTTAAATGATTTCAAACTGAACATTGAAGTGAATCACGCAACATTGGCTGGCCATACTTTCCAACACGAACTACAAGTAGCTGCAGACACAGGTATGTTGGGTAGCATCGACGCAAACCGTGGTGATTATCAAAATGGTTGGGATACTGACCAGTTCCCTAACAACCTGAATGAATTGGCTGAAGCAATGCTTGTAATTGTAGAAGCTGGTGGATTCCAGGGTGGTGGCATCAACTTCGATGCGAAGATCCGCAGAAACTCTACTGATATCGATGATATCTTCCACGCACACGTGGGCGGTATGGACAACTTTGCAAGAGCATTGATCATTGCTGATAACATTCTTAACAAATCTGACTACAAAAAATTGCGTACTGAACGTTATGCATCTTTTGATAACGGTAAAGGAAAAGAATATGAGCAAGGAAAACTTTCTCTGGAAGATCTTCGTGCCTATGCGATTGAAAAAGGCGAACCTGCTGCTAAGAGCGGTAAACAAGAGTACTTCGAAAATCTTGTGAACAGGTTCATTTAATTAGTGTTTTGTAAGCAAGCATATATTCGACTACTATGCGGGGCCAAAAGCCTCGCATTTTTTTTGCTATAGCTGACCACCGGGAACCTGCCCTTCGCTGGAACAATTTTTTAGCAAATCTGTTACAACATTTAGCTATTGAAAAATAAAACACTCATACTCATTACACTCATGTGCGGAACGTTCATGGCGGCCATTGATGCCAGCATCGTGAATGTATCATTGCCTGTAATGCGAGCTGAGTTTGATGTGCGGGTAGATGAAATAGAATGGGTGATCACTTCTTACATGATAGCCTTTTCTTTATTTATACCAATGATCAATTGGGTAAAAAGCAGGATCGGCTACTACAATTTGTATTTGATAAGTGTGGCAATATTTACACTCGGTTCGTTGCTGTGTAGTCTTGCTGTTGATTTGCCGATGCTTGTAATTGCAAGAGTGATACAAGCCATTGGCGGCGGCGCAATTAGTCCGACTTCTTTAGCGATTGTATCAGAAACTTTTCCTAAAGAGGAGAGAGGAAGTGCTATTGGTTGGTGGGGATTGGGAAATGTGATGGGGCCTGCGCTTGGGCCAACATTAGGTGGTGTGTTGACACAATATCTTGGCTGGCCATCTATTTTTTATGTAAACATTCCTGTAGGCATTATTACCATTTTGCTTACAATGAAACATTTGAAATTTTTAAAGGAGCAACCACGGTATAAATATGGGTTCGATATAAAAGGCTTTGCATATTTCGGGCTCTTCATCATTGCTATACAGTACGCGATTGCGGGCATTGCGAAATATAATCCATTGTCATGGCATGTATTGGTTGGCTTTGGCGTTTCAATTTTGTCATTGACCCTGTTCATTCGTTCTGCACGAAGACCTGCTCCTTTACTGGATTTGTCTGTATTTAGATCAGGCGTGTTTTTAAATAGCATTGTTATAGTTGCTATTCGTTCCATTGCATTATATGGAGGTTTGTTTTTTCTGCCCTTTTTATTGCAAGGCTTATTGGGCTTTTCAGAGTTTCAATCTGCTATGCTCATGCTACCGAATGCATTGGTGATGATTATTGTAAGACCCTTTGCAGGGAGATATGCAGATAGAGGAGCAGTGAGAAATATTTCTGTTGCAGGAATTATTCTCGTGTCTCTATCCATGTTGTTATTTTCAAGAATCAATGTTGGTTCCGGTATATGGTTGATCATTGTTGCAATGGTAGTGCGAGGGATTGGCATGGGCATACTGGTGGCACCTGTTTCCACGGCTTTGTTGAATGCCGTAAGTGAAGCACAAACTGCAACGGCTACTTCGTTGAATAGTTTAGTGCAGCAAGTTGGTGGCTCTATTGGAATAGCGATCAGTGGCGTGGTACATCAGTACATTTACAATTATTATCTCGATAAAAATGACGTGATCATTATAGCGGAGCACTTTGCACTACAAGATGGTTTTGTGATTGCCGCGATCATCATTGCGCTGGCTCTTATTCCTGCATTTAAATTACCAGCGAAGACTTATGTGAGACCGAAAGTAGAAGCGGAGGTTGCGTTGAAGTAAAATAGCTAGCACACAGATGACACTGATTTAACTGATTTTTTTCAAGTTGTGGCATCGCGACTCAGGACTTAAAACTCACAACTCATCACTTATGCAATCTCGCTTCTTCCAGATCCAGTTCCAATTCTTTCCTGCGAATTAATTCGTCCGGAAAGCTGTTATTGTGACGCATTTTGTTGAGTTCATTTCTTTTTATGGCAACAAGGTCAATAAGCATCTGCCTGTACTTAGGAAGAAACGCGGGTGCCTCTTTTTCATTTGTTTCCATGTTGAGGCGCTTGCCGGCAATGTCTATCATACGAGCATAACGCTCCTTCACACGTATGTAAGCGTCGTTGTCTGCAAGCTCTGAATAATGACTGTCCATGTGTTCAAGTGAAGCTTCTGCTAATCGCAAACGCACAGCCAGCTCGAGTTGTGACTCATCTTCTTCAGAATGTACTTTCAATATTTTAATCAGCCAGGGAAGCGTTAATCCCTGGAATACCAATGTAACAAGGATGAGAATGAATGTGATAAACAAAATAAGATCGCGGTGAGGGAAGGGCGTTTTATCAGACAATGTTAACGGAATTGCCAACCCTGATGCGAGTGACACCACACCCCGCATACCGCTCCAACCCACTATCAGCACATTTTGCCACGTTGGCTTAGGTTCCGTTGTCCTGATCCGTTTGCTTAAAAGCCTTGGTATGTAAGTGTTTGGGAATATCCACGCTATTCTGATAACAATCACCAGCAACGTAATCAACAATGCATAACCGATGGAAGCGATAATAGAATACTCCTGGATACCATTGATGATGCTGCGCAATTGCAAGCCGATCAAAATGAACACGACACCATTGAGCATAAAGACAACTGTATCCCACACGTGCTGCATTTGCAATCTTGAGCTGTATGAAAAAATATCCTGTGATCTATAAGTAAGAAATAAACCGCCACTTACAACCGCCAACACTCCTGAACTATGAAAATGCTCAGCCGCGATGTACATGATATAAGGAGTCATCAAACTTACAGCTGTATCAATGCTTGGCGTAGTGGGCAGATAGCGGTGTATCAAGTAAATGACAAAACCAATGGCAATGCCGATCAACACCCCCAACACAACGACATATAGAAAGTTGGCTTCCGCTTTCCAGATGTTGAAGTTGCCAATAATAATAGCCGCTAACGCAAAGCGGAATACGATCAAACTCGCTGCATCATTCACCAGGCTTTCGCCTTCAAGTATGGTAACGATTCTTTTGGGTAGTTTTAGTTCCTGCATTACCGTTGTTGCGGCAACAGCATCAGGAGGTGAAATGATTCCGCCTAATAAAAAGCCAAATGCCAATCCGAAATTCGGAATAATATAAGATGAAAAGAATGCTACGCCACAAGCAGTAGTGATCACCAAACCAAAGGCCAGCAAAGAAATCGGTCTTTTCCATTTCCAGAAATCTTTCCATGATGTGTTCCATGCAGCAGCATATAACAAGGGGGGAAGGAATATCAGAAACACGAGATCGGGTTGTAATTGTATATCAGGAATGCCGGGAATAATGCTGATGAAAAGTCCCGATACGACAAGAAATATAGGATAAGAAATGCGCAGCTTGTTGCTGAGCATTGCCAGCATGGAAACACCAAGTAACAGAGATATTATAAGGAGGATGTTGTCCTGGATCATTATAAGGAATTAGGAATTAGAAATTAGGAATTAGGAATTACGAATTGTTCCCGGTAAAGGGTTTTAAATTTATTAAGGGGTTTCTGTGTAGCAGGCTTCGACAAGCTCAGCCTGACAGCGTAAACGGAGTGTCAGGCTGAGCTTGTCGAAGCCTCTTCCACTATTAGCGAATTCCGGATGCTTCGGCTCGTTGCTTAATAGTCCAACTTGCCAAATTTTCCTTCGGCGTAATCTTGTTCTGCTTGCAACACTTCTTCTTCGGTGTTCATCACAATATTCCCTTTGGCAGCAACGGGTTCATTGATTGGTTCGGCAGATAGAAAAATGATCTTGCAATCAGCTTCTGTTGCTATTTGAATATCTGTGTTACCTTTTTCAAAGATGATCAACTCATGCGATTTTACATGGCTGCCGTTGACATTTGCTGCGCCTTTTAAAAAATATAACAAGGTCCAGTAACCCTCTTTGGCAGCAAGTTTCAGTGTTTTGCCATTTGCTATACTTCCAAAAATAGAAATGATGGGAGTGAATGATTGTAGTGGTCCCGTGAAATTTCCATAATCGCCACTGGCCAGTTTTAAGTTGATACCTTCTTCATTAAAGAGCGATGGCATTTGACTGGCAGAAACCTGTTGATAGTTGGGTGCATCCCACTTGTGAGTCTTTGGTACATTTACCCAAAGTTGTATGAATTCATAGTTGCCGCCTTTTTCAAGAAATTTTTTTGTCGGGCCTTCGCTATGTAATAACCCGCTTCCTGCAAACATCCATTGCACATCTCCCGCGTTAATAACACCTTCATTGCCCTGACTGTCTTTATGGTATCCCGAACCTTGAAACATAAAAGTTACCGGTGCAAAACCCCTGTGAGGATGTGGATGCAAGCGTTCCGCAGGAGAGTTAGGTGCATACTGATGCTCTGGCAAATGATGCAAAACAATAAATGGGTTGGCAAAGCGGAAATCCTTATGTGGTAAAGGTTGTAAGATAGTTTCTTCACCAATGCTTTTTTCTCTTCCTTCTAATATGTAATCAATCTTTTTCTCCATAGAAAATAATTTGCTTGATGAAGCATTATGCCAGCATCGTAATAATGTCATTCGGTTTTTTCAATAGCTTATGAACAGGGCATGCATCTGCGATCTCCATCAAACGCTGGCGCTGCTCATCTGTAAGATCACCGCTGAATGAAAGCTCTACGTAAAAGGTGTTGTTGCCCGACGGCAATGCCTTGCCCGACACAAGATTAACTTTGGCATGTATTTTCTGAAGGTTCCAGCCTTTGCGATTGGCGTACATGCGCAACGTAATCACAGTGCAAGATGCGAGCGACATGCAGATGTAATCCCCGGGAGCGGGGCCAAGGTCAAGGCCGCCTTTTTCCGTAAGCTCATCTGCTATAAGGCTGTGCCCGTTTACATTCAGATTGATCGTGTACAGCTCGCCGTTATTTTCGGCTTCTGCCGTGGCAATAATATTTGTTGGCAACACGGTGGTTGGTTTTTGTTTTTAAGGAATATTGGTGTCAGAAATTGTGCCGGAATTATTTTTTCCAAACATCATTGTACAGATCCGGATGCCGTTGAAATTGTGCGTGGACGTATGGACACAGTGGAACAACTTTCAACTGATGCTGACGCGCATAATTCACCATTGTTTCCAGTAGTTGTTTGGCAATGCCTTTGCCTTCTGCTTCCGGTTTTACTTCAGTATGATATACTGCCATGTCATGTCCGTTAATGCCAATTTCCATTTCGCCCAACTGTTGATCATTTTCCTCGTAAAAAAAAGCGCCGCGGTTTCTGTCGTTTAACTGAAGTGTGATGTTGTCCATGGTAACTATTTGAAGAATTATTGATCAAATTTAATGAACGAAGCTTATGTTACAAAGCGAGCACGCAGATGACGCTGATTTGACTGATTTGCCCTGATTTTATTAGTTGTTTACCGAACTGGTAATTGGTAAATCTACTAAATAAAAAAGTCCCGCCGTGGGGACTTCTTCTTTCAAGTAGGCAAGAAACAGAATAGAGGATCAGTGAAAATCGGTCAAATCAGTGTCATCAGTGTGCTCACTTTAGACGCACGTCTGCGAAGTATTTTTGAAAAGTACGCAGGACTCGTTCTTTGATCTCCGAGGAAGGAGTCGTAACATCTGTTAACTGGTAAGTCAGTCCCATCATGCGCCACTTGTGCATTCCAAGTTGGTGATAGGGAAGGATCTCAACGCGGTCTACATTTTTGTAGCCGGTAAATTGCTTCGCCCATCGTTCAACAAATTCCGGTTGGTCGTTCCAGCCCGGTACCAGCACGTAACGTAGCCACATCTTTTGATTGATGCTTTCGCAATATTCAGCCACCTTTAAAGTCGGCTTGTTTGAAACGCCACATAGTTTGTGGTGCCAATCATCATCTATATGTTTTACGTCGAGAAGAATTAAGTCTGTATGATGCAGCAGTTCTTTAACATCATTATCCAGCAATCTGCCATTGGAATCAAGGCAGGTGTTGATGCCATTGTCGTGCAGTTTTTTAAAGAAGGTGATCAGCTTTGACCTTTGCAGGAGTGGTTCTCCTCCGGAGACAGTGACGCCTCCTTTGTGACCAAAATAATTTTTTTGATTAATCGCTCGTGTTACCAATTCATCTATAGAAACCATTGTACCGCCATTCACATCCAGTGTGTCTACATTTTGACAATATAGACACCGAAACTGGCAGCCCTGCACAAAGATCACCATTCTAACACCCGGGCCATCGTGTGTTCCAAATGTTTCAAGCGAATGAATGCGAAGATCATTCGGATGCTGGGTGTTTAATGCATCCTGCTCGACATTTTGAAGTGGAAAGTATAGGCCCATACTGAATAATTAAAATAGTTGAAAATTGAAAATTGAAAGTTGAAAATGAAGTTGTTGGAAGCGCGACAATCTGTGTTCCTGTCGGACAATGAATGCCTAATTTCCTTTAACAAACTTTAACCTAAGGCATTTTCAACTTTCAACTTTCAATTTTCAATTAAAACTACATGCTTTCATGGAATGTTCTCGCGATCACTTCCAATTGATGTGCTTTTGACAAACGAACGAAGTTTACAGCATATCCTGAAACACGTATTGTTAACTGAGGATATTGTTCCGGATGATTATACGCGTCCATCAAAGTTTCACGATTGAGCACATTGACATTGAGGTGATGTGCACCATGACCAAAGTATCCATTCAAAGTAGCAACAAGGTTTTCAACCTGATCTTCTTTTGTGGAACCCAATGATTTAGGAATCATTGAGAATGTATTGGAAATGCCGTCCTGTGCATCTTCATAACTAAGTTTGCTCACTGAGTTCAAAGAAGCGATCGCTCCTGTACAATCACGGCCGTGCATTGGATTTGCACCTGGAGCAAAGGATTCACCTGCTTTACGTCCATCCGGAGTAGCACCTGTGTTTTTGCCATACATCACATTGGATGTGATGGTTAACAGTGACAGTGTTGGTGTTGCGTTTTTGTATGTCTGATGTTTACGTAGTTCGCCAATAAAGAAAGAAGTAATTTCTTTCGCGATGTTATCAACACGATCATCATCATTACCATATTGAGGAAAATCTCCTTCAATATTGAAATCGACAGTCAGGCCCTTGCTATTGCGAACAGGAGTGACTTTTGCATATTTAATGGCGCTTAAAGAGTCTGCAATAATTGAGATACCCGCTGCACCGTAAGCAATATCAATACCGGGATCTGTATCTATTAGTGCCATTTGTGCTCTTTCGTAATAATATTTATCGTGCATGTAGTGAATGATAAACATTGATTTTGCATACACTCTTGCTAATTCACTCAATGCAAATTTAAATTGTTCTAGTACGAGATCGTAACTTAAAACACCCTCCGGAATTGCAGGAATGCCGCTGATGATTTGAATGCCTTTTTCTTCTTCGCGTCCTTCGTTAAGGGACAACAGTAACGCTTTTGGCATGTTCGCCCTTGCGCCAAAGTGTTGTATGCGTTTGCCGATTGGTTGGTAAGAAACGCAGCAGGCAATACCATAATCATCCGAACCGCGAACGCATCTCATTACATCATCATTTTCATATTGGAGTGAAGATGTGTCAATGGAAACCTGTGCGCAGAAGCTTTTGAATTCTTCAGGCAAATCATTTGACCAAAGCACTGTAAGGTTTGGTTCAGGAGCAGGTCCTAAATTGTACAGTGTTTGCAAAAAGCGGAAAGATGTTTTGGTAACTTTTGTACGGCCATCGTGGAATTGTCCGCCAATAGATTCTGTTACCCATGTAGGATCACCGCCAAATATTTCATCGTAAGAGCCAGGTCTTAGGTGACGAACCAGGCGAAGTTTCATTACAAACTGGTCAACCATTTCCTGAGCTTCTTCTTCAGTAATGATACCGGCTTCGAGGTCGCGCTCAATGTAAATATCAAAGAATGAAGAAACGTTACCTAGAGACATTGCAGCGCCATCTTGTTCTTTGATTGCAGCCAGATATCCAATGTATGTCCATTGTATCGCTTCTTGTGCAGTTTCGGCAGGACGTGTTACATCGATGCCATATTCTTTTGCCATTACTACTATATCTTTCAAAGCGTTGATCTGCAAAGAAAGCTCTTCACGCAGGCGAACTTTATGTTCAGTCAATTCTCCTGAAACATTTGCGTAGTCAAATTTTTTAGCTTCAATAAGTACATTGGCTCCGTAGAGTGCCATGCGGCGGAAATCACCAATGATGCGGCCCCTGGCATAGTTGTCAGGCAAGCCTGTTAATACGTGATTGGAACGGTATGCCCTGATTTCACTATCATAAGCATCAAACACTGCCTGGTTGTGGTTTCTTGCATAGTTGAAAATGTCAACCACGCGTTCCGAAACTTTTAATCCTCTTTCTTCTACAGCTGCCTGTACCAGTTTGATACCACCAAACGGTTTCATCGCACGCATCAACGGAAGTTCAGTTTGCAAACCAACAATCACTTCATCGTCTTTTTTTATATAGCCAGGGCCAAACGCTGTAATATTTGAAATCACTTCTGTATTGATTGAACGACAGCCATTGTTAATTCTTTCTTCGTTCAAAGCTACTTTAGCTGCGCTCCACACACGAAGCGTTTTCTTGCTCGGTCCTTGCAGAAAAGAGGCTCCTCCTTCATACGGAGTAATATTGTTTTTTACAAAGTCTGCAGGATCAATGTTTTTGTTCCATGCTCCTTTTTTAAACTCTCTTAAAGAAAGATCTGTGTTCATAATAATACTGTTTAAATTTTATAAAATCGATCAGTAACAATCATGGTTTGATTTCACTGATTTCTGCTCATTCTTTAAAAACATCCACCAATAAAATGCGCCCACCATAAGCGCTCCGCCAATAAGGTTGCCAATAGTTGCCGGAATAATATTGTTTATGATAGCATTTGATATTGTAAAGTTGGAAAGCTTTTCTGCACTTACGCCCAAGTCTTTCGCAGCTTGCAGATAAGCCGGATTTGTTTTTGCAAGCAAACCCATTGGTATGTAATACATGTTGGCAATTACGTGTTCGAGGCCAAGTACGATGAAAAGAAATATCGGATAAAATATACCCATGATCTTGCCTGCAACATCTTTTGCTGTGTAACAGAACCAAACGCCCATGCACACAAGCAGGTTAGCAAAGGTGGAGGAAATCAGTGCTGCCGATGGAGTCATAGAACTCTTAGTGGCGGCGACTTTTATGTTGTATGCGCTTATGAGGTTATCGGTATGGCAGTCATGATTGTAGCAGTATAAACAAGCAACTACCAGTAATGAACCGATTAAGTTTCCTATGTAAACAAAGAATAAACTTTTTGCATAATTTTTCCAGCTTGCTTTTTTCTGCAGGCAGCTCACCATGATCAGCGTGTTGCCAGTGAATAACTCGCATCCACTTAAGAGAATCAAAACAAGGCCAACAGGAAATATCAAACCACTTATAAGGCGTGCAAAACCAAGATAGGGTACGTTGTGTGTTACGATGATGGTAGCGTGTGCAGCAAGTGAAAGAAATATGCCGGCCATGGTCCCGAGAAACAACATCTTTGTTGTGGGAAGTGTAGATTTTTTATGGCCCGTTTCTACTACGTAGTCAATGACCTGTGCCGGTGTGTTGTAACCTAAATCCATATAAACATTCTTAGTTTATATGGCAAGCAATCGTTAAGAATATGGCAAGCAATCGTTAGGAAAAATCGAAAGGAAACTTATGCAAACCTACAGCGTGTGGCGCGGGCTTTTTATGACATTGATCAAAAGCATTACGTTAAAGTCATGTTTTTAATCAGTTGCAAATGTTGTGCTTATGGTGCATTTTAGGAGAAGGCATTGATACTTAAACGATAGCAGGGGAGCAGGTTTTATTGTAAGTTTTTTAACACAGAAAACTTACGCAGGTTTAGTCTTAGCCTTTGCAGCCCCGAATTTTTTCGCAGCGAGAATAGCAATAATTACAATGATCAAAGTGCAAATGGCAGCGGTAATATTGAGTGAATGGACAAAGGCGCTACGTGCATCATGCAAAATGTTCGTTGCTTCGGTAATTGGCATTTTTTTTACCATGGCAACAGTGCCGCCTAAGGTGTTCTTAACCGCCTCTGTATCTTTTTGTTGTGTTAATGCGGGAATATGTTTACCTATTTGATGCCTGTACAAAAGTGTCCAAAAACTTCCCAGCAGTGCTATACCGAGCGATCCGCCCAGGGCAGTACTTGTTTCAGATATTCCAGCCGCAGCGCCCGCTTTTTCTGGCGGAGCACTTGCCACAACCATGTCAATTCCAAGCGTAACGATAAGACCGCATCCGCCGGACATTAGCACCGTTGCGGCGATCAACAATGCAAATGAAGTAGTTGACACAAAAGAAATCAAGCCAATGCCAATAGCCAGAATGATAATGCCGATTACAATAAGGTTGCCTCTCGGGAAACGCCTTACCAGTAAGGGTGCTAGCATACACAGAACAATGCTGCCTGTTGATGAAGGGATCGTCCAAAGGCCGGCAGTAAAGGAGTCTAAACCAGTCACCAACTGAAGGTATTGCCCCACAAAAAAGAACATTCCGGACCAACTGAACAGTGCGATAAATAAAGAAAGTAGTGCGGTAGTAAACGCAACGCTATTAAACAGCTTAAGCTCAAACAGGGGACGTTGTAGTGCTTGCTGACGTTTTATAAATAATAACATAACAGCAATTCCCGCAGCAATGAATAATAAAGGTGTTGAGGAAAAACCATCTTCGGCCAATCGCTTTACGCCAAAAATAACAGTCAGTATCGAAAAGATCAACAACACTGCACTTTGCAGATCAAGTTTGCCGGCATTGTTATCCTTGAACTCAGGCAAAAGAAATGGCGCAGACAACAAAAGCAAAATCATGATGGGCAAAGCGATTAAAAATACTGAACCCCACCAAAAGTGATTTAACAGAAACCCGCCAACCATCGGTCCGATCATTGTACCGGAGGAAAAACAGGTGGTATACAGGCCCATTGCGAAAGTGCGTTCAACATCGTTGTGGAAGAGATTTCGAATGATCGATAAAGTGGTTGGCAAAAGTGTTGCGCCTGCAATGCCCATGATGGCACGGGACGCGATCAACATAAAGGCACTCGTTGAAAACGCGGCTAATGTTGATGCCGCAGCAAAAGAAACACAACCGGTTATCAATAATTTTTTGAGCCCGATTCTATCCCCCAACGTGCCCATCACAATCAGCAATCCTGATTCGAGAAAACCGTAGATGTCTGTTATCCACAAGAGTTCCGCACTGGTTGGTTTCAAGGCTGCACTGATGGCCGGCAGCGCCAGGTAGGTAATGGTCATGTCCATAGACACAAGCAATGTTGGAAGCACCAACACGGTAAGTCCGAGCCATTCGCGGCGCGTTGCCTTTGAGGCTGTCAATGAAACGGTAGATGAAACGGATGCAGACATAGGATGCAAATGAATGCTTAAAAATACTCGCAAAGTTTTGCAAGCGAAAGGGGCCGGTGCGACATTTTGAAGGGGCAAATGCGAGTTTAAATTAAGAATTAAGAATTAGGAATTAAGAATTCATAAGAGTTCATTTTCATGAGGTTGTTTGATCCGCTTGCCAATTTTAACGCTCGAAAAAAATATCGGTTGTGCCACAGAGTACTAATTCTTAATTCTTAATTTTTAATTCCCAATTGTCAATTGTCTCTATATTCGTTGTCATAATGAAGCTAAACATTTCAGTTATACTTGTACATTTTATCGGCTGGATATTGTTTTTATCCTTGCCGGTATTGTTTTTTGCAGGATATAACAATGGCAATGGTATTGGACGCTTTTTATTTTCAGGCGCGTATTGGGTGTATTTTGTTTTTTACTGTTCGCTGTTTTATGTCCACACATTTGTGCTGTTGCCAAAGTTGTATTTCACAGGTAAGAAAATCTGGTACGCATTAATATTGATTGCTTTATTTTTTCTTACAATTACACTCCGGCCCTTTGATTTGCTCACATTCAAGAGAAGGGAGTTTAATGAAAAAGAGATGACCAGTGGCGAACGCAGAATGTTTCGCGAAAGAATGCCACTGGCTCCCATGCCACATGATCCGGGAGAAATGCGGCCGCCCAGCCTCAACCCGCAGAACATCCAGCCTCCACCTCCAAATGGTTTTGGACAAAGAAGGGGACAGCACATCGATATTGTAAGCCTGTTTCTGTACTTCCTGATCATCGCGCTGAGCCTGGCTTTGGAGATTTCAAGAAGGCTGGCAAAAGCAGAGCAAAAATTACTCATCACTGAATCTGAAAAAGCAAGAGCCGAGCTTTCTTTTTTAAAGGCACAAATAAATCCGCATTTTCTTTTTAACACGCTTAACAATATCTATTCTCTTTCGTTGCTGAAAAATGAGAAAACGCCTGATGCGATCATGAAGCTGTCTAACATAATGCGTTATGTAACAGATGATGTGCATGAAGATTTTGTGCCATTGAAGGAAGAGTTGGATTGTATTGCAGATTACATTTACCTGCAGCAATTGCGGTTGGGTAAAAATGTACAGTTGTGTTTTAAAATTACCGGAGATAGCGATGGTAAAGAGATTGCGCCCTTGCTGCTGATGACTTTTATCGAAAATGTTTTCAAGCATGGCGTTAGTAATCATGAAGCGTCGGTGTTGAACATTCATTTAATAGTAGAGGAGATGCAACTTGTTTTTACCACTCATAACAAGATATTCCTGGCAAATGAACAATTGGAAAGAGCAGGGCAGGGTATTGAAAATGCAACCAAAAGATTGCAGTTGCTTTATCCTGACAAACATAGTTTGCAAATAGAAAATGCGAATGGTTATTACGATGTAAAACTAACTTTACAATTTAGCGAATAGTATGAAACTCAGATGTGTAGCCATAGATGACGAACCGCTGGCATTGGCACTTATACAGGAATACATCAGCAGGATTGCGGAGCTGAAGCACTTGCATTCATTTGAAGATGCTATTGCTGGTAGTGAGTTTTTGCGCAATAACCCTGTAGATATTTTGTTCGTAGACATCAATATGCCAGATATTTCCGGGCTTTCGCTGGTTGCTTCACTTGATGAGAAGCCCGCGGTTATTTTTACCACAGCATATAAAAAGTTCGCTTTCGAAGGCTTTGAACTGGAGGCGGTGGATTACCTACTGAAGCCCATTAGTTTTGAGCGATTCGAAAAAGCAGTGAAGAAAGCGTTGCAGGTGGTTAAGAGTAAGGAAAAAGGAACTGAAACTGAAGCGGCCCGCGATGACTTCTTTGTGTGGAGTGAATACAAGCAGGTGAAGATCGATTTGTCGCAAATAGAGTTTGTTGAAGCAAGAGAAGATTATGTGTTGTTTCATCAGCTGAATCATAAGCCTGTATTGTCTTTGATGACCTTGAAGAGCGTTCAGGAAAAATTGCCTGTCACTAAATTTATCCGCATTCACCGGAGCTATATTATTCCCGTCTCTGGCATAAAACTCATTAGTTCGAAAAAGGTAACTCTTACTTCCGGCAGGGAACTTCCTGTGGGAAACAGCTATGCCGCAAGTCTGCAGGAGATAGCACGCAGATAGAGAGCACACTGATGACACTGATTGGGCTGATTTGCACTGATTTTATCTTCCAATTTTAACGTCGTAAACTTATCAAGAGCTGCGTCTTTATCGGGTCCCAGTACTTACACACCGCATATTAATTACTAATTATTAATTATTAATTCGCTTTATCGGTACATCGCCTTCATTCACCGACACTTTGTTTTTTAGTGTTCTGTCGAAACATAATTTCGAATAAAACAATACAGAGAATACCATGCTATAATTCTACGCCCTTGTTAGTTTTTTAAATTCAATTTTTATGGACAGAAAGCTTTTCGTAAGGCATGCATTCTCTGCTTTAGGCATTGTCGCTGTCGCTCCGTTAATACACGCGTGCAGTAAAAACAACGACTCTGCTTCTGCATCATCAGACGAGTCCTCAGGCAGCAGCAGTGATGTTACAACCGATACAAGTTGTTCCGTTTCGCCCACGGAAACAGAGGGGCCGTTTCCAACAAAACAACCGTCTTCTTATGTGAGAAGTGACATTACCAAAGGAGATGGAATAGGCTCGCCGCTTACGGCAAAAATTACAATTGTTAACAGCAATAATAACTGCAAATCTCTTGAAGGTGCAATCGTTGACATCTGGCATTGCGATGTAGATGGCAACTATTCCGAGTATGGCGGCACGCAAATGCAGTCAACTAACTTTCAATCTGTGCATTGGCTACGTGGCAGGCAGGTCACAGACGCCAACGGTCTCGTAACATTCAAATCTATTTTCCCTGGTTGGTATCAAGGTCGTGCCACGCATATACATGTGCATGTATACAATGCCAGTGGCACTTCCTTGCTTGTTACCCAAATTGCCTTTCCCGATACATTGGCTATCACCGTGAATAGCACGGGTTCCGCATATGGTTATACAAAAGGAACCAGTGGATACACGTATAACAACGCGGACAATGTTTTCAGCGATTCTGTGGCAAAGGAAATGGCAACTGTTACAGGGAGTGTTGATAAAGGTTTTGATCTTTCCATTACCATTAAAGCAAACGCCTGATAAGGGAATAAGCCACAATCTATGAAGCGAAGGATCATTACACTTTGTTACAGGAAAATAATAGATGCCAATTGCAGCGATGAATGGTGCAGAAATGTGTTTGCCGCAACTTACCAGGAATTTAAAATGCAGGCACAATTTTACAACCAGCAGAAGAAGCACACTACATACAAGCAGTTGATTGATGATGTGCCGGGCGCCAATAAATTGAATTTCCTTGTAAGTGCCGCCATCATTGACTATTTGAAAGAATTGAATGATCAGGTGCCGGATGTGGTGAACAACTTAGGAAGATCTTTTTTGCGATTCAAGAACTTTCAGTTCGAAATCATTCAGTCGGACATTACAAGCAGTGCATCGCATGCAGTGGCTATTTATTTTATGTCGCAGCCTTTGATATGGCACGATACTGTAGGGGACCAAATGATTACTTCTGAAAATTACAACGATGATAATTGTGAAATGATCATCAACCAGTTTCGCCTTAGTGAAAACTTAGGAATTTATACACTTCAAACATTAGAAGTATGACGACTCAGTTACCTGCAAAAATGTATATCGCGGAGCAACGCGGACATTTTGAAAACGATCATCTAAGAGTGTTTGCGACTTTTAATTTCGGTACATATTTTAACGAACATAAAACGGCTTTTGGATCCTTGCATTTATTGAATGATAACACACTGGCGGGCAATCATGTTTCCCTTACAAAGTTTGAAGAAGACATGTACACGGTATTGCTGCCAATTGTGGGAACCATTGAATATGCCGATAACGAAGGAACGCATGCAGTAATTCACTCTGGTGAAATGCAGTGCGGTTTCTACAAGAAGAATTCTGGGTTTGTGGTTAAGAACCCATATGAATCTGCACTGGTGAATTATCTGCAAATCGGCATTGTTGGACCATCTGTAGAAAAATTTGAAAAGCCACAACTCTTTCAATTTGACATTGATGGTTACAAAAATGTTTTGGCTGATATGAAATTGAAAGAGATTAATCCGGCCCTTCCTTTCAGGATAACGATTTGCAAACTTTCTTCTAAAAAGGAGACTGTTTATTTCATGGAGAATCCAGCGAATTCATTGTACGCTTTTGCAATAGAAGGGGAAAGCGAAGTAGATCAAAGGTTGTTGCATGCAAGAGATGGGTTGGGCCTCCATGATATTGATAAAGTGGAAATAGAAGGATTAACAAACAACGCAATTTTGCTGCTCATAGAAATGTCACAAAAAGAATAGTCCAAATGTTGCAGTTACAATAAGGTGTATCAGGGTGTTTTTAAGGTTTACAAAAAATGGCTTCGGCTCTCCGGGGCCATTGCCTTTTTTTGAGTGGAAAATTGATAGTTGAAAGTTGAAAATTAGAGCAGATATGGCTATTAGTGTCTTTTCTGACAGTTCGCTAGTCATATACAGTAAACAAAAACTGCTTGTCATCCCGACGAAGGAGGGGTCTGGGTGCTTATTAAGCAGCATGCTTGCGGGTGTTGAATCCAGATCCCTCGTGCCTCGGGATGACAAACACCATTCTTTCTTTTTTTCAAATAACCCTACCATTCGACATTGAAATCTTAGAATGTGTTCCTAAAGACTCGTTTTTTAATTTGAAAAATCTATTCTAAATTACTCTGGGTTTAACCAATAATAATCGTATGAAAACAATCGCTCTCTCTATAATCGCTTTTCTTTCTTTTTCCGTTACTGCCTCAGCTCAAAAAGATCCTTCGGAAATGGCGGCGCCCATTGTTGAGGAAGGGAAAATGCTTTACCGCTCTGAAATGGCTTCATGGTATGGCACTGATTTGTTTTTGGAGAAATATACAGACAAAGGCAATATCGGTGGCTACTTTTCTTATGCAGATGGCGATTCAACACGATGTGTCTTTTATTCGAATGACGGCAATCCGAAAGTACTCGGCACAGTTACGTTTGATAGTACATACAGTACAAGTGTTGCGAGGACCGATCTTTCTGAAAGATCATTTTCGAAAAACGAAAAAGAACTGTTTGTGATAAGAGAAGCTGCGAAGAAATTAATGGTGTCCGATACCTTGTTCGAGAGTTTTCAAAATACATCATTGAATTTGATTCCTATTTTGGTTAGGGGAGAACGAAAAGTTTACATTCTTACCGGTGCGGAAAAGAAAGGCGTTGTTATTTTTGGAAATGACTATTTGCTAACGTTTGATAAAGAAGGAAAGGTGTTGACAAAAAAGAAACTACACGCCAATATTTTGCCTTCGTATTATGGAGAAAAGGATGGAAAAAAATCAGTGGGCTCCATTCATTCACACAACTCTCTAACGGGCGATTTTATGACTGCAACAGATATCTGCACGTTGATGCTTTATGAAAAGATAGCGGAATGGGAACAGTATATTGTGCTAAGCGAGCATTATGTGAACATATGGAACTGTAAGACAAATACACTTACGGTGCGCCCAAGAGAGGATGAGAAGGACATGAAGCAGACTATGTAGTGAGGGGTGATATTACTCTAATTGTTTGATGTTTTTTTTACCACTAAGGCACTAAGGGCACTAAGGGCACTAAGTTTCACTAAGGAATGCCTGACGTTCAAACAAGCCTTAGTGAGGCTTAGTGCCCTTAGTGTCTTAGTGGTAAATATTTGAGATGTAAAGCATCTCTTTAGCTTACTTTACTTTCAACCTCCACGTTTCTCTTATCTTGCCAATCTTGCGGAATTCTTCAATCTGATCTTGCGTAATATTTTCAACAAAATAAGGATAGGCGCTTAGTTCTTTATAATCGATCTCATTTACTTTGTCAATCACAAAACCCATGCGATCGAAGAAGTCCCGGGCACTTTGCTCATCGTCAAATTTCTTTTCATCAATGCGATGCGCTTCGGTGAATTCTCCTAATGCATCTTTACGCTTCAGCGTTTTGGTGAGATCTTTTTTAAAATAGATATCACCTGTGATCCAATAACCGCCTCGTTTTTTGAGTATATGATGGATAATCTCACAAAGCTTTTCTTTTTCTTCTGTTTCAAGATACATTAGCAGGCCTTCGTTCACAATTGCTATTGGTCCTTTTTCAAAATGCTTTACTACTTTCGAAAATTGATGATCGTCTAATACATTTAAAGGCAATAGTTCGAGCTTGCTGTGTTTTCGAACATCATCCACAAGATCCTCGATGATTTCTTTTTTTGATTCAATAATACCGGCAAGGTCCGTATCTATATAATGCAGATGATTTTTAACGGTGGTCATTTCTAAACCGCGAAAGGAAAAGCCTGAAGAAAGCTCAAGAATATTATGTGCATCAATGTCTTCCAACATTTCGTTAATGCTGAAATAACGTGCCTCAAAGTGTAATATTCTTGCCCATAACCTCGCGTCCTTATTATCGTAATCGGGTTCATAAGGTTCGGGTCGCAACATGAGTTCGGCGGCCTCTTTGGCGTAAGGAATATCTGTAACTCCTTTCATTAATAGCAAAGCCCTGGCAGATGGACTGATGGTTGAATAATCTCTTAGCATAGCATCGTTGTTTTGCGGGTAAACTTGTTGATTATGTTCAGTAAGTTAACGAAAAGCCCACGAAGTAAAAAGTGACACTGCTCAGTATGTGGAAAATAATATAATGGTAAAATGAACCCGCTAATTGTCGCATTTACACGCTATTAAGTTGGCCGGAGATTTTTATTTTTGAGGAAAATCAGGACGATGAAACGTTTTATGATAGCAGTCTCAGTCATGATAATTTCAATGATTATGAACTTTAATTCAACGCAAGCACAACAAACGGGAAACAATGGCAAATATGCCAGTGTTAACGGCATCAACATGTATTACGAGATACACGGCAGCGGACAGCCGCTGGTGTTGATTCATGGAGGAGGCTCCACTATCTACACCACTTTTGGCAAGATATTACCGGAGCTTGCTAAGCGCCACCAGGTGATTGCAGTGGAGCTGCAGGCGCACGGCCATAGCTCGGATCGTAATGCGCCTTCCAGCTTCGAGCAGGATGCTGATGATGTAGCTGCTCTGCTTAAACAACTGAACATTAGTAAAGCGTCATTTCTCGGATTCAGCAACGGCGGGAACACTGCAATGCAGGTTGCTATTCGCCATCCAGAAATAGTGAACAAGCTCATTATCGCTTCTTCTTTCTACAGGCGCGACGGTATGTTTCCCGGTTTCTGGGATGGGATGAATCACGCTACTATCGACAATATGCCGAAGCAATTGCGTGATGCTTATCTTAAAATAAATAATGATTCTGCCGGACTAATGACAATGTTTAAAAGAGATGCGGTACGCATGCAGAATTTTAAAGACTGGAACGAAGCTGATATCAAATCAATCAAAGCTCCGGCGCTTGTTATTGCAGCTGCAAATGATGTAATGACACCAGAGCACACAGTGGCTTTATACAGGCTGTTTTCAAAAGGACAATTGGCAATTTTGCCAGGAGGACACGGTGATTATTTAGGAGAGATCACAACAAATGCGACGCCCGGAGAGATTGAATATGCGTTGGCGTTGTTCGAGCGCTTTTTGGGAGGCGGTAACTGAGTAACTGAATAACTGAATAACTGAATAACTGAATAACTGAATAACTGAATAACTGAATAAACTGAGTAACTGAGTAGTTGAATAACTGAGTATTGATTAGATGGCGAAAGGTCGCTTATCAAGTTCAGTTATTCAGTTACTCAGTTATTCAGTTATTAAATCGTCACGAATGCTTCAACGTGTACGCATACCCGATCGTTACGCATCCCGCGCCTGTATTATTCTTTCCGTTTGCGCTGCCTTTTTGAATGTTGATAAAACCATAGTTGCCGCCGCCTTCTATAAATATTGAACCGCGATGCAGTTTGTAAGCAATACCGACATTCCCTTCGATGCCAAAGTTCGCATTGTGCAGTTGATCTTTTATATCCTGTGTGTTGTCAAATGATTGTGCACCCACAGGCAGGGCGTTTTGTCCGGAAGGATCAGTATATACTTCGCTTGATCCGCTGGTGACTTGTTTTGCTGAAACACAAAATCCGACGAACGGCCCTGCATCTACATATAACCTCCATTTCGATGATTTTCCGAGATCCCAGCCAAATTTTGCAAGGATTGGAACCATTATATAATTGAGCTTAGCCTCACTCTTGAAATTCGCATACAAGTAAGGAGGCACTTCTCCCGGAGGAAACATTGGCTGGAATTCTGCAGGAACTGGAAATGCCTGCAGGCCATCTTTCTTACCGCCTTGGGAAGAATACTCAATCTGCGGTTGAAGAGAAAATAACTTAGAGAAATGAAACTCGGCAAATACAGCGAAATCGGGCCCGAGCCTCGAACTATAGCCGGTGTTAAGTGGATTTTGATCTGAACCGCCCGCGGTTAAGTTGGGAATACTTAGACCGGCCTTTGCGCCAATGTCTATGATTTGTGCTTTTACACTAAAATGCCCTAAGGCAATTGCAGCAAACAATAGCAAAGAAATTTTCTTCATGGTTTTGTTTTTTTTAATGAGCAGCAACAGAGGAGTGGGTATTCAAGATAGGTTTGTTATCTTCTAACTTAACAGTATTTGAAGACAATTGCAAACAAATAACAACGATGGCCGAAGAAAAGTTTACAATTGCTTTTAGTATAGTTGCGTATTGGATAGGAAGCAAAAAGCCGCAACAAAAAGTTGCGGCGTGTGTCTGGACCAAGGCTTAGTGTTATCTCATGCGCTTTATCCTAAACGTTCACTTGATAAGGTTATGAAGGGCGAAATTAATACACGGGAATAGTGTTGAGAAGCGCCACGTGTATGGGTTGACGTTAATCCTGTACGAACTGTAAAGCTGCGTTGATAGAATGATATGTACAGGTTTTGCTCTATAGCGGTCAGGTTAAGCAACCCTGAGAACCGCTGTTGGTGTGTCGGGCGGTCTTTGATCGCTTCTTGCAATCAAAGTAAACAGTTTCTCACATAGTGTGCCCTAAACATCGCTGTTTAAAGCTTATTCTTTTTTATAAATAGTGGTTCAAATTATAAAGTTATTGTTCCCTCAATAGAGTCGTCTAATGTTTTGCCAACTATGGCACCCGCAACGCGTTTTATCAGGCCAATTGCCATATTGTGTTTCGTGTCCCAGTAATAACCTTCCACGGGATCAACACTGATTACCGAAATGCGTGGATCGTCAATGCCTTCAGTGAACCATGTTTTTAGAATAGGTTCCCATAGTTCTTTGATCTTCTCCTTGTCATCACTTATAGATGCAATGCCGTAAATGTTCAGGAAATCGGAATAATTTGAGCCCTGGAACAAAAGCTGAACTGAGGGGTCGTGTTGAAGTTCAAAGTTTTTATTACTATCCTTTGCACTTAGAAACCAAAAAACGCCATTCTCGTCTAGTTTTTGAACAGACATAGGGCGTGTCGAGAATGCTTTTCCCGTATTGATATTTGTACAAAAAAAGCAAGTGGAAGCTTTATCAGTGAGTTCTTTTATTTTCTCCAGAGCTTCATCCCACTGCAAATCTTTACGATTGTTTTCCGGTTGTTGTTTGTTTATGCTGTCCATATTGTTTTATTGAGCAGTGCAAAACTGGTACCGATAGAACAGTGGAATTTTATCCCCGTTGGCGAGCAGCAAATAGTTGTTAGTTGTTGGTTGTTAGGGTTCAGTTTTGACTATCCAAAAATAAAGGCTGACAACTAACAACTTGTTCCTCACTGCGCTTCCATCATTCCCTTAAAATAGTCAATCACTCTTCTGTAATTTTCAATGCTGATATATTCGTTGTAGCCGTGAATGATCTTTTGCTCGTATTCATTTATTTCAAGCGGTAGAAAGCGATAAACATTTTTACTCACCGCTTCATACTTATAAGCATCGGTGCCGCCGATGGTGAGATAAGGAGTGATGATCGCGGTGGGGTAAAGCCTTTCAATGTTTTTCTTCATGTTATTATAACCTTCTGTAGGAACAGGTGAAATGCCCGATGCCTCACGTGCGGAAAGTGTATCGATTTCAGTATCGTATGGTTTGCAAATCATTTGTACATGATCAACAACGTCGGCAACCGTTGTGCCCGGAAGCAAACGAAAATTTACTGTTACTTCTGAAACCGTTGGTAACACATTCTCTGCGTCGCTTCCCTTTGCCATGGTGACCGCAGTGGTTGTGCGAACAAGTGCATTGGTATTCGGTGCTTTGGTTAAAGTATTTATCAGTAGAGGCTTTAGCAACCATTGATTGGCAATGCCCATTTGCGAAACGAAACTCATTTCACCGCCAACATTCTTTAAAAAGTTTGCAACAGGAGGTATGATGTCTGGCTTCATTTGTTCTTTCTCCAGATGCTGAATAATTTCAGCTGCCTGCACAAGCGAGCTGTTGCGTGGCGGCATAGATGAATGACCGCCCGTTCCTTTTACTTTGATCTTTAAAGTGAGAAAACCTTTTTCTGCGGTGCCAATCAATGCTATCGGTTTCTGAATGCCTGCGATGCCCGGTGCGGCAATGATTCCACCTTCGTCATACACGGCATCAAAGTCGATGTTTTTAGACTTGAAATATTCTACGATCTTGCCCGCACCGTTTTCGCCACTTACTTCTTCATCTTGACCGAATGCAAAATAAATATCACGATTGGGTTGAAACCCTTTGCCAATCAACTGTGTAGAAGCTTCCATTAATCCGAACAGCATGCACTTCATGTCAAGCGTCCCTCTTCCGTAAATGCGACCGTGGGCGATGGTGCCGGAAAAAGGCGGATACTCCCAATCCTTTTGAACGGTACTTATAGGGTCGTCAGATTTGTCGTTAGGATTAAAGATCACAGCTTTGTTCGTATCTGATGACGGATCGTACCCATTAACAGGAACCACATCGTAATGCGATAAAAACAACACAGGTTTTAGTGAAGCATTTTTTCCTTTCCAGTGAAAAACCAAACCGTAATTATTTATCGTCGCTGTGTCCATTGATTGATATGCAACAGGAAAAGTTTGTCGCAGATAAGTTTTGAAATCATCAAACGGTTTAAAGTTTGTCTGGCTATAATTTGAATTGCTAACAGTTGGTATTCGTATGCCGCCTGCAAATCGCTGTAGCTCGGCGGAGGAAGTATCTGTAACTACATAGCCGCTTTTTGCATCAATATTTCTGGTAAAAGGGTAGAGCTTTGTTTTTACAAGAACAATAATTATGGTAACGACGAGCAATACAAATAAACCAATGAAAAGTTTTTTAAGTAAGCGTGATGCGTTCATAAAAATTGTTTTCTGGAATTGAAGATGTGTGTCTAATAAATGTAAACTATTTATTCGTTAGCTAACAGTTTACAAATAGAATGTTTGCCATTGTTAAGATAAACAGAAAGTGTCATTTCCTTATTTCAAAACCGAATTCTGCTGTTTATTTTTAGTTCTGCAAAGAACGGCCTGTATGCGATGTTTCATCTTTTTACTGTTTCTTTTCTGTGCATCATTTAATGCTCTTGCCCAAGGTAGAGGCATCGCGGGTAGTTTTGCCACCGGACCAACTCCCGAGCTATGCAAGCTGATTTTGCATGATGATTCCACCTTTAGTTATTCAGCGCTGGAATATCCGATGTTTTACCGGTTGGAAAAATTTGAAGAAAGGGGACGGTGGATACTTTCAGGAGATACGGTTGTGCTTAACCCTCAGCTGGTATTAAAGCCATTTGTTGAATCAGAATTGAAGGAGGAAAAGGTGAACAGTGATTCCGTTGTACTCACCTTTCACCACATCAAAAGGTTTATTGATGCAATGGGAAACATTGTGCGGGCAGATACTGAACATATTAACCGGCTCGACTTTAGTTTTAATAACCAGGCGAAAAAGAGCAGGAGGCGCGTTGCCACAGATAGAACTGTTCGCTGCTCATTTGCAGGCTATATACCGGACGAAATTATTACAGGACAAACGAGCATTGCGCTTTCCAGGCCGGTTGATAAAATTGAATGCATCTACTTTGGTTGTTGGGAGCTACAGGGTATGAAAAAGTTTGTTGTTGCGGATTCATCATCCAATCACTATACGTTCAATGTTTACTCCAATTATTATCTTGACTGTCAGCTGAGGCAGACAAAATTTCTTGTCAAAAACGAAAACGTTTTGTACACCAAACGAAACTCAAAAGGAGTTTTTCTGAAAGACAATCCTTGGTCCGGAGCGGCTCCCAGCCGTCTTATAAGGCAGGGTGAGAAAGATGTGGTGTCCGGTAAATAATTCTGTTACCGATGCTGTAAGGCCGAAAACCATTGATTTTACTTGCATTTCAGCCCAACTATTGTTAATTTTAGACCGCATGCCAATATCTACCTGAAAGCATTTCTTCTTTTTCCGCTCTCTACAACTCAATTACAGCAACGTTTTCCGGCTTATGAAACAAAGTTAAACGGCATGGTATCCGCTGTTTTATTCGTAAACACTATTTAACCTAAACCTTATAATATGGCCGGAACGAATGGTGAGGAATCTGCACTTACACTGGAAGACTTTCGCCTGGTAGTGGCTCCGCTTATCGAATATCTGCAGCGTAGCAATGGCGACAGTTCAGTTAAAAAAGAACAATACGGAAATGGTGAGCGTCGCAGCAATCTGATCTTATCAGATGTTGTGGATGACAACGGATCGCAGTATGTTGATCTTGTTCAGGAAGGCGGTGGCGTACATGGCATTGCACTCGCCGGTTACACTTATGTGTTGGAGAAAATGGGCGTATCATTTATGAAGATGGCCGGAACCAGTGCCGGTGCCATCAACACTTTGCTGTTGAGTGCCGTGAATACAAAAGCTGAAATTTTAAAGTTGCAGGGGTGTGTAAAGCAAACCTCAAATGCGCCAAACGATGTATGGAACGAATCATTAAAGTACCATCCATTTAGTGTGAGGGCCGAAGATTATTATGAAACGCGTTCGGAGAAGTTGTTGAAATATTTGTGTGAGAAGAAGTTAAGTGATTTGGTAGATGGACATATAATGTGGCGGAAATTGTTGTTGAACCTTTTTCAAAATACAGTGAATGTAAAGTCGGTTAAAGATTATCTTACAAAGATGAAAGTTTGGAGCCTCATTGCCTTGGCTGCTTTCGGACTTCTTGTCATATCCGCATCGGGATTGGTTTTTATCACTTGTAATCAAAGCCTTTATTGTTGTGACAACTGGATAGAAAAACTCTTCAAATGGGTTGCGGCTATTTCTGTTGTGATTATCTTTTTTTCCATCAGTTACCTGCTAGGACAATTTTTGGTAGGCAGGTTATTGTATAGAAATGCGGAGCGGTTTGGCATCAACCCTGGAAAAGATTTCGAGGATTGGCTCACAAAGATTATGGAAGAGAATGGAATAAAGAATGTCTCACATCTTAAGAATAAATTACAGCTCGAACGCAATTGTTTCAATCCTTCTTATTATCCTTCTAAGGTGAAATACGACAATAAAAATTTGCCTGTAGAAACGCAACCGCTTGTGAATGCAATAGACATAGCAAAACAAGATATTGAAGTCGCTAAAGTGAGAGCAGATGATTCGAGTTTTCAAACAAAAGATGACATACTGGATGAAATGACCGATAAGCTCGTGGCGCTTTCAAAAAAGATTAAACCTGAACAGCGCGGCCGCAAGGACCTGGCGGCTAATTTACTCGAAGGCTTCCAGGAAATCATTGCAACAAAGGCAAGAATGGATACAGCCAGGGACGTTGTTGCCAATAGCCAACGGCAAACTGAAGAACAGGAAAATAGTGAAGAGAGTGAACAGCCTCATGATGAAGAAACAAAATCATCCTTTGATAAGGAGATCGCTATTGTGAGTTCCGATATAACGAATGGCATCAAGGTTGAATTTCCTGCGATGCATAAAATGTACTGGGGCGAAGATTTTGATATTTCTCCCGCACGCTACGTCAGAGCGTCTATGTCTGTTCATTTTTTCTTTAGGCCATTCGAAGTAGATTATGTGACGGCACAAAAAGCAGTCATCGAAAAGGAATGGAAATGTCTGCTGAATATTGATAAAAGATTGCAGGAAAAAGATACACATGCTTTGATGGTGGATGGCGGAATGCTTTCCAATTTTCCGGTGAATATTTTTTACAATCCGAGCTCACCCGTGCCTATCAAGCCAACTGTGGGTATAAAGCTAGAGTTTGAAGACGATGCTACTTCCAATACCATCGATACGATGGGAAAGCTTGTCGGCTCCATGATTTCAACGATGCGCTATTTCTACGACAGGGATTTTATTTCCAAGCATAATATTTTTAAGAAGACAATTCGCAGCATTGATACAGGTCAAATAAACTGGCTGAATTTTAATTTGAGTGATGAAGACAAGATTGAATTGTTCTTTCGTGGAGCGCTTACCGCTGCTATATTTTTGGTGAGCAATGATGACCTGCAAAAACGTGCAAAGGATATTCAGTATCTCGTGAAGTGTGGAACGGCGTTGAACTTCAGGGGGAAGAAAATTAATATTTATCCGGACCAAAAATGTGAGTTCCGAACCGAGGATTATAGCACGGAAGAAGTTTCCTTTAACTGGAACAATTACAAAATAGACCGTGTGCTGTTTATCGGCGAGGCCATTACAACAAAGAACAGGTTGAAGAGAAAAGCAAGCTTCGGCAAGAAGCCGGATAATACTGTTGATGTCAATCCAAATCAAGCCCCTAAAAAGTAACGTATGGAACCGATCGATTATTCCATTAGAATATATTGTCCTGACAACTTATTGTTGTTTGCCATTTTTCTTTCGTTCCTGAGCGCAATGGCTATAGGAAGAATGATGTTGAACGCCAGTAAATTTGTGATGAATAAAAAAGGACAGCGATTGTCTATCATCGAACTGGAAATGCCCAAGACCTTCGCAAGATTTACCGACACGCTTGCAAACATGCCTGCCAAAGCAAAAGAAGCGGTTCGATTGAATTTGATCCTCGATTTTTTCTTTATGCCATGTTTGTATCTGTGTATGTTTTTTGCTGCGACATATGTAAAGCACCGCCTGGCGTACAGTCACAGCGTAAATGATGTTTGGATCTGTGCGTTGTCTGTGGTTCGTTTACTTCCATTCCTGACGTGGGCACTGGACATTACGGAGAATATGTTTACTTTATCGCTCATGCGGCAGCCCAGCAGAAGAGGTGTTATCTGGATGAAGTTTTTCTCCATTGTAAAATGGCTGAGTGGCTTTTTGTATGTGCTTTATTTTATAATGCTTTTTGTTATTTGGGTATTGACGAAAAATCATCTTGCAGGATAGTTGTTAGTTGATAGTTGTTAGTTGTTGGGCTTTAATGACGACCATTTGAATTTGAACACTAGCAACCAACAACTATCAACTAACAACTAACAACTAACAACTAACAACTAGTCTTTATAAAAGTAAATCTCAATCTTCCCATCCCTCGTCACTGCACCGCGATACATTCCTTCTGTGTTGAAGGGCATTGTCATGTTACCATTTTTGTCGAGGGCTATTAAACCGCCGTCGCCGCCGAGTTTGGCAACTTTATCGATCACAGCTTTGCCAGCATCTTTTACTGACATTTTTTTGTATTCCATCATCGCAGACAGATCATATGCCACGGTGGAACGTATAAAGAATTCTCCCCAGCCGGTACATGAAACGGCAACAGTATTATTGTTGGCGTAAGTGCCTGCGCCAATGATGGGCGAGTCGCCAATGCGGCCATATTTTTTATTGGTCATTCCACCAGTTGATGTGCCTGCCGCGAGATTGCCGTAGAGATCCAGGGCTACACAGCCAACAGTGCCAAATTTGTTATCGACGTTGATGATGCCGTATTTGTTGTTTTGTGTAAGGATTGTTTCGCTTGTATCGTATGGTGTAGGGTCGTCGTTGGAGCCGCTGTTTTTCTTCGCTTTGATGCTGTCTTCTTTAAGGGCTTGTTGTAAGTTGTCCCATCTGTCTTTCGTAAAAAAGTAACTTGGATCAACGATTTCAAGTCCAGCCTCTTTTGCAAACTGATCGGCACCTGCGCCTGTCAACAACACATGTTCTGATTTTTCCATCACGGCTCTTGCCGCACTGATAGGATTGCGAATGGTGCGTACGCCCGCAACCGCGCCCGCTGAAAGCGTTTTGCCATCCATGATAGCTGCATCGAGTTCGTTGTGTCCGTCATGTGTAAATACGGCGCCTTTGCCGGCATTAAAATGAGGATCATCTTCTAACACATGAATGGTTGCTTCTACTGCATCAACGCTGGATTTGCCTGATTGTAATGCTGCATAGCCTGTTTCCAAAGCCTTCTGCAAGGCGGCTCTGTAAGCGGCTTCCTTTTCAGGCGTCATCTTGCTTTTTAAAATAGTTCCAGCACCGCCATGTATGACGAGCACGTAATTGCCTTTAGTTTTTTGTGCAGAGGAAAAATTAACATGAATAAAGAAAGCAGTAAGCAGTAGAAATATGTTTCTCATCTCAGGGGTGTTTTGCTGGGTAAATTTAATGAGATTTAGAGTAGTTGAAAATTGAAAGTTGAAAATGGCGACTGTGACGAGCGAAGCGGGAAGCAATTTCATTCTTCGGGTGCGGGAGATTGCTTCGCTGCTACCAAAATGTGTAGCATGCATTGTAAACTCCGAGCATCGTGATGGTGCGCTCGCAATGACGGTGTTGCACACAAAGCTGCCAATAGCATTCTCTCTGTACATGAGTGCGACGCGAAGCAATCTCATGCCTCGGGTGCGGGAGATTGCTTCGCTGCTACCAAAATGTGTAGCATGCATTGTAAACTCCGGGCATCGTGATGGTGCGCTCGCAATGACGGTGTTGCATACTAAGCGTCCAGTAGCATTCTCTCTGTACAAGTGTGCGACGCAACGGAAGTTCAATAGTAGCAACATTGTTTGGCCCCAAAATCGCAACTCGAACAAAAAGCAAAGCCCCGAAAAAACTTTCGGGGCCACAACTATTAATTACTAATTATTAATTATTAATTACCTGTAGTACGCTTCGCTCCAGCGCAACTCATTTTTGAATTGATAGAGATTTGTGTTTTTGCCGATCAGTGTGAATTCTATGTCCGCCATTTCAGCGAAGTCCTGCATGTGTTCCGCATTCAGGTTTTGGCTGTAGCCTGTGTGGTGCGCACCACCTGCTAGTATCCATGCAGCGCAACCTGTTTTCATATCCGGGTATGGTTTCCACAATACGCGGGCAACAGGAAGTTTTGGAAGATCGTGCGGCGCATCAACAGCTTCGACTTCATTCACCAGCAAACGGAAACGGTTGCCCATGTCAATTAATGAAGCGTTGATAGCAGGGCCGGAAGCTACGTTGAATACAAGTCTTACAGGATCAGCCTTTCCGCCGATGCCCAAAGGATGTATTTCACAAGAAGCCTTTCCTTTTGCAATTGATTCGCAAATTTCAAGCATGTGCGAACCCAAAATCATTGGATTGCTTGGGTCGAAATGGTAAGTGTAATCTTCCATGAAAGAGTTACCACCTGCCAGGCCGCTACCCATTACTTTCATTGCACGCACCAACGCTGCTGTTTTCCAGTCGCCTTCGCCGGCAAAGCCGTAACCAGCGCCCATCAAGCGTTGTGAAGCAATGCCTGGAAGTTGTTTCATGCCATGCAGGTCCTCAAATGTATCTGAAAAACCTTTGTAGTTGCCATCTTCAAGGAATGCTTTCATGCCAAGCTCTATTCTCGCAGCATCGCGAAGAGATTCATATTGTGCATTGCCTTTCAGCAAACTGTCGGCTACTTTATAAGAGTCGCCGTATTCTTTTACGAGCTTGTCAACTTCTGCATCGCTGATCTGATTGATCACTGCAACTAGGTCGCCGATACCGTGGGTGTTTACAGAAAAGCCGAATTTATATTCAGCCTCTACTTTATCACCATCGGTTACAGCAACGAAGCGCATGTTGTCGCCAAAGCGGACAAATTTTGCGCCTTGCCAATCGTGCCAGCCCGCTGCAGACCTTGCCCAGCCATTGATTTGATCAAGTGCTTCAGGATCTTGCCAGTGACCAACAACTACCTTTCTGTTTCTGCGCATGCGGCTAACGATGAAACCGAACTCTCGGTCACCGTGTGCAGATTGGTTAAGGTTCATGAAGTCCATATCGATCTCGCCCCAAGGGATATCGCGATTGAACTGTGTATGTAAATGCAATAATGGTTTATGTAAGATTTTCAAACCCGTGATCCACATTTTTGCAGGAGAGAAAGTGTGCATCCATGCGATGATACCGATACAATTCTTTGCCGCATTTGCTTCTGCGCAGATAGCATAAATTTCTTCCGTTGATTTTACGGTAGGTTTGAATACTACAGTTACGGGGATTTGTGAGGCTTCATTTAAAGATTTCGCGATGATTTGTGAGTGTTCCGCTACTTGCTTTAATGTTTCTTCTCCATACAGGTGCTGGCTTCCGGTTACGAACCAAACTTCCAGTTGCTTTAGGTTTATCATGTTCTGTTTTTTGCGATTGTTTATTTGTAGGTGTTTTTATTATTGTCCGTAGTAAGAATTTGGACCGTGCTTGCGTTCGAAATGTTTTTGAATGAGCGCATCTTTCAAGCGCGGGCTGTCATTTCTGATCTGCTCAGTTAAGAAAGCCATTTGTGCCACCGCTTCGCAAACGGCACTGTTATACACTGCTTTCGCAGGCGTTTTGCCCCATGTGAAAGGAGCGTGGTTGCCAACGAGTACCATTTCTGTTTCTTCATAGCTCAACCCTTTTTCTTTGAAGTAATTCATGATCTGGAAACCTGTTTGGTATTCGTAATCACCTTTGATCATTTCATCATCCATTGGTGGTGCGCAGGGAATATCATTGGTTGTATGATCAGCGTGTGTAGTTCCAAAGATCGGGATGTCGCGCTGCGCCTGTGCCCACGCGGTTGCGTATGTAGAGTGCGTGTGTACGATGCCATTGATCTTGTCCCAGTGTTTGTATAAAACAGCGTGCGTTAATGTATCGGAAGAAGGGCGAAGATTGCCTTCCACAGTTTTGCCTTCGAAATCAACGATCACCATTTTAGCAGGTGTCAAATCCTCGTAAGGAACGCCGCTTGGCTTAATGGCAAACACGCCTAAGTCTCTGTCTGCGGCGCTTACATTTCCAAATGTAAAGATCACAAGGTTTAGTTTGGGAAGCTGCATGTTTGCTTCGTAAGCAGCTTCTTGAATATGGATGTACTTACTCATTTTATTGTTTGTGAGATTAAGACTGTGCTTTTTAATTAAGGATTAGGAATTAAGAATTAAGAATTAAGAATTCTTTCTGTGTTGCTCTGCTTTGTTTCCGGGAAAACCTGATGGTGATACCAGTGCATCTCGCCCTAAATGAATTCTTAATTCTTAATTCCTAATTCTTAATTAGCATTAACAAGTTTGCTTTGAATATTGCTCTTCGACGTCGCATTTCCCAGTTCCAAATATTTTGCATAGCGCTTCGCATATACAGCAACCAACGCTTCGTTCGGATGATACTCAGCATCAAAGCCTTGTCCCATCGCGTGCATAGCGTCTTCTACTTTTTCGTACAAGCCTGCAGCTGTTGCGGCAAACATTGCGGCACCCAGTGCACAGGTTTGTTCTGAACTGTGAATGCGGATCGGCATGTTCATTACATCTGCCATCATTTGCATGATGAACGGAGATTTTTTCGCAACGCCACCCAAACCGATTAAACCTTTTACTGGAACGCCTTCTGCATTGAATCTGTCAACAATTGCTTTTGCTCCAAAACATGTTGCTTCCACAATTGCCCTGAAAAATTTAGGCGCGTCTGTTGCAAGATTTAATCCAGTAATCGTTCCTTTTAATAATTGGTTCGCATCCGGTGTACGGCGACCGTTGAGCCAATCTGTTGCCAGTTCAGCCTTTTCGTCAACTTTAATTTTTGCTGCCTCTTTACTTAACTCAGCAATCATATTGTCAGTGGTCTCGTTGATCAGTGCTTCCAATGTTTGTCCATCAGCGAGTTTGCTGTTTTTCAAAACATTCTGCAAAGGCCATGACAACAGGTTTCTGAACCATGCGTAGCAATCGCCGAACGCGGATTGTCCGGCTTCCATACCCATCATGCCCGGGATAACAGAACCTGGAACCTGGCCGCAAATACCTTTTACCAATATACCATCTACTTCATCAAATGGAGCCACCAGCATATCGCAAGTTGATGTTCCCATAACCTTACTTAGATGATATGGTTCAATTTGTCCGCCCACTGCACCCATGTGCGCATCGAAGGCACCAATGCCTACGACAACGTTTGTGGTAAGACCGAGACGGCTTGCCCATTCGTCTGACAAATAACCAGCCGCTTCAGAAGAAGTATATGTATCGTTGAATAAGTTTTTGGTAAATCCATCCAGCAATGGATCGAGTGATGCGAAGAATTCATTTGGAGGAAGACCGCCGAATTCTTTTGCCCATAAGGCTTTATGTCCCGCAGAACAAACGCCACGTTTTAGTTTGCTGGCATCTTTTCCGCCGGTTAAAAGAAAAGGAATCCAGTCGCAATGTTCTACCCATGAATGGATCTGCTGTCTTACTGTTTCATCCGCACGAAGAATGTGAAGTAGCTTTGCCCAGAACCACTCGGATGAATAGATTCCGCCGACAAACTGTAAATAATTCGTGTCGAATTTTGTTGCATGCTCGTTTATTTCAGCTGCTTCATTTGTTGAAGTGTGGTCCTTCCACAATACAAACATGGCGTTTGGATTGCTTTCAAATGCAGGCAATAGAGCAAGCGGTGTTCCTGTGTCATCAACGGCAACAGGAGTGGAGCCTGTTGTGTCGACCGAGATCGCTTTTACATTTTTAGCTACGTCGGCGCCTGCTTTTGTCAAACAGTCTTTGATTGTTTTTTCGATTCCCTCGACGTAATCAAGAGGGTGCTGTCTGAACTGATTGTTCGCAGCGTCGCAATAAAGACCGGCTTTCCAACGTGGATAATAAAAAACGGAGGAGGCTACTTCTTTACCGTTGAGGGCGTTCACAATGATGGAACGAACGGAGTCTGAGCCAAAGTCAACACCTATTACAAAGGCATTCTGTGTCATTGCTGTAATTGTTTTTAGAACGGTTTTATATCTGCGCCGCAAGACAATTATGCCTGTTTTAAAAGGAGACAAGCTCAATGATCTGGCAAGCGAAAATTATATTAGTGTCAAAGTAACACTTATTGGAAGAATTTAAAAAATTTATTTTAGTCGGCAGTCTGGCTGTGCGGCAGCTTTTTAACCACAGAGAGCACAGAGGAGTTGACTCCAAAATACTGGTGTAACTCACGAGAGCACAGAGAAAAGGAGGATGTTGAACATTCAAATACCTCTTTTTCTCTGTGCTCTCGTGACTAGCTATTACTTTGAATGCCAATTTCTCCGCGTACTCTGTGGTTAGAAACAAGAATGCTGGCCCGTTAGTGGTTTACAACCGGTGTCAGCGTTTCTTCATTTGCCATCAACTGCACGTCTTTAATTTTCTCCGGGAACCAGATCATCATTTCGCCTTTGCCGCGGTTGGCCCAGGCGTAGTAAGGAATGGCTGTAAAAGATTGTGTGCGTGTGCTTACGTTTAACCCGTCATTGCTGATATCTACAGCAGGAACACTCGCCTTTAGCACCGTAACACCGTTGAGTAACGCCGCATTGTATTCGCTTGTAAATGACGATGTTTCGGGTAAAATGATATTGCTTACGCGTCCGTCGTTGTCTTTCCATTCGCCGCAATACATGATCGGACCTCGCTGCAGCGCTACTTTGTTGATATCGTTTTTGATGTTGTTGCTGGCAGTTACTTTTCTTATTTCCATTGGCAAAATAACTTCTACTTTATCGCCTTTTTTCCATGTTCTGTTGAGTACTGCATAACCTTTATTAACGGTATATTCTACGGCATTACCGTTGATTTTTACAACAGTTTTCTGTATTGAATTGTTTTGGAAATTATAAAGTGAAGAGGGTATTGCTTCGTTGCTTGCCCAGCCCGGAATGCGCACCAGCAGGTTGAACGGAGTTGCTTTTTTAGGATCTATGGTAAACGAAAGATTGCCGTCCCATGGATAATTGTTTTCCTGCTTTATCTGAACCGGTTTTCCGTTTACGTTAACAGAAGCATCGCCGCTTACGAACAGGTTTACATATACATCGTTTCCTTTTTGTGCATACACATAACCGGGAAGCGCAGGAATGAATCTCGCGAGGTTGGTAGGACAGCAGGAGCAATCGAACCATCCGGAACGCTCAGGTTCCATGGCGGTGTGGGAAAAATTGTTAGTGATCTGCATGGCATTGGTGTAGAAAAATGATTTGCCATCCAGACCAATTCCCGAAATCAGGCCATTGTACAAAGTTTTCTCCAATACATCAATGTATTTTGATTCGCCGTGCAGCATAAACATGCGCTCATTCCAGTACACACCGGCAATAGCTGCGCAGGTTTCGTTGTATGCGGTTGTGTTCGGCAGATCATAATTATCACCAAATCGCTCACCATCAGGAATAGCGCCAACACTTCCCTGCACATACATTTTTTTGCCTACTACATTGTTCCAGATATTATCAATAGCAGCAACCATTTTTTGATCGCCTGTAAGCGCTGCTACGTCCGCCATTCCGGAGTAAAGGTATTCTGCGCGAACGGCATGCCCTGTGGCTTCGGTTTGGTCGTACACACTTTTATCGTCCTGCCAGTAAGAACCATTTTTCCATGGATTCTTATTATTTGCATCGTAGTCTTTTCTTTGACCGCGTTGTTCGATGAAGACTTTTGCGGTTTCTAAATATTTCTTGTCACCTGTAACGCGATATAATTTTACCAAACCCATTTCCACTATTTCATGACCCGGCGCTACACCGCGTTTGCCCGGCCCAAAAACAGCACAAATCAGATCGGCATTTTTTAGAGCGACGTTCAGAAGGTTCTTTTTGCCGGTCGCCTGGTAGTGCGCAACCGCTGCTTCATACAAGTGCCCTACATTGTACAGCTCATGACTAAGCTCCGCTTCTTTCACCCATCTTTCTGGTCCCGACCACGCATGCGGATGCGCCGGGTCGATGGTTCTTGCGGTGTATAAATAACCATCGGGTTCTTGTGCCTTTGCAATTTTATCTATCAGCGTGTCAATGTATTTTGATAAAGCGGGATCAGGAAAAACGCTCAGCGAATAGGAAGCGCCTTCCAATGTTTTATAAATGTCTGTATCATCAAAAGGGAAGGTGGTGCAGAACTTGCCCGATTTTGCGGCGGCCATTTCAAAGTTCTTCACACGTCCTGTGCTTTCACATCTTTGAAAGGAAGCTGGAATGGTTACAGTGCGGTTGGTTTGAATGCGGGGAAGCCAAAAGTGGTCATTCAATTTTACTTGTGTAAATGGCACTCCAGTGATAGAGTAGTCTGTTGATTGTGCGTGCAAGCCCAATGCTGCGAGCAGCAAAAATGGCAAGAAGCGTTTTTTCATGATAGCGTTCAATTTTATTGATCCGGTAAGTAAATGTTTAGTGTCAAAATAACACTTATCTGGGAAAATAAAAAAGTAAAAAGTCAAAAAGTTGATTGTTCGGCATCGTAGCCGCTAAATCAAAAGTCAAAAGGCCTCCGACGCAAGTTGCGTCAAGGCCTTTTGACTTTCTATTTTTATTCTGCAATTTCTTTTATGCAGCTTGTTTCTTCTCTTTCATCTTTTCCTTCATTTGTTTTTTCATTTCTTCTTTTTTCTGCAACCAGGATTGATATTGACTATCAGTTAATACGGTTTTTAACTCAGCGTCTTTTGAGGATTCGTCGCTTTTCATGGTTGCCATTTTTTGTTTTTTTGTATCTGTACTGTTTTTCAATTCATCCATTTTGTTGGCATACTTCAGGTTAATGTCCTGCACTTTAGAAACCTGGTCGTCAGTTAATTGGAGATTGGATTTCATCCAGTTGGTTGTTTTTGTTGCTCTTTCTGAAGCGGTTGGCATTTGAGCAGAAGCAAAATGTGTTGAAAGCATGAAAATGGAAAACACTAATAGATGGCAAATAATCTTTTTCATACAAAACGTTTTTGAGATGAAGGAAAAATCTAACAACAAATGAGCCTCCAGAAATGTTGCCGGTTTCGTCAATTAGAAAGTTAAAAGTCAAAATTTCAAAAGTAAAAAGGCCCCAGGCGCAAGTTGCACCTAAGACCTTTTTGACTTTTTAATTTTGACTTCTATAATTATTTCACCAGCGTACCACCAGTTTCGATCATATCAATCGTGCCGCCTTTTGCAGGAATCAACACGTTCGTTTGTGATCTTGCAGTAGTCCATCTTCCAAGGTTTGTATCGTACACGCCACCGAGCAGTTCAAAGTATCCTATGTTTGCTGCAGGGTAGGTAAGTGCACGCGTGTTGGAGCCCGCTCTATAAAAGCCTTGAGGCTTTAATGTCTGTGGATGTTTAAGGTCATAGTAGTCAGTATTAGTGATACGATAACCTACTTCTGGAGGACCAGCGGCATATATTGTACCACCTGTGGCGATGAACATAACGTCAACAGGCTCAGAGTTTGCATTTACCGTGCTGTCTGCAAAAACAGCGATGCCTGAAGCGTTTCCGCTGTTTGCCAGGATATTTGTTGTTACAGCACCAAAACCATCTCCCGGAATTTTAGTGTAGTCGAAAGTTCTGATCCAGTTTGCTGCACTGATGTCGCCGGATGTTTCACCGTTGATTTTTTTACCGGTTCCACCAACATAGAAGAATTCACCTTTCTTAACAGTACCTGAAAAAAGGTTGAATTTGAAAGTGCGCAGTCCTCCGGTGGCCCAGCCTGTAGTAGGGTTTCCTACCGGTGTAGAAGCACCCGCATTATTGGTAGTTACTACCGCAAATGGTGTTACAGAGAAATCGATGTCTTTTGTAGCCTTTAATTGGATGTACTCGTAGTTTGCTTCGCTTTTAGTCGTCTCGTTGTAAGGGTCTGCAAGGAAACCGGTGATCACAACAGGAGCCACTTTAACCTCCGAACTTAGTAACTGTATGTCCTTGGCGGTACGCAAACGGAAGGTTGGTTTGGATGTTTTACCATCATTGCTGGTGAATACAATTCCGGTGAAGTTAGCCAATACCGGCGCTAAGGTATCAACGAAAGATGCAGTAGCCTCTGTATGTAGAGTAATGCTGCCGTTACCATCATTCAGGTTTTTGTCTCCCTTCAAAGTTTCTCCGGGAGCAGGCAACGGATCGAAGCCACCTTTTAGAATAGTGATCAATGCACTTTCGTAGTTGTCAGGATTGGCAATTATCAAATTGTTCGATACAAGCGTTGACGGAATAGCATTTCCTGAAGAAACTTTTCTGATATTACTTTCTGTAAGACCAGTGATTTTAAGAATGCCATTCGGTCTTGTTAAAGTACCGCCTGATATTTTTATTACCAGTGAATCACCTGTTGTATATTTTGTTGCTGCAGTACCGAGGTCGATCGAGATACCTCTTACTTTAGACAAGCGGCGTGCGTCCTGCACTGCCACCAATCCTGCCGGCATATTGCCGCCAGAAAAATCAGAAACAACCATAACAGCGATACTGTCGGCGCTCTGAAGGTTTTCCTGTGTAAGTAGCACGTCAGATCCTTTATACAAAGGTCTCACATCAAATACAGAAATATAGCGGCTTAGAACCCCGCCCGGATAAGTGTCTTTTTTGCATCCCCACAATGAAGCTAATGATAGCGCGAAGAAGGAATACTTTAATATTTGTTTCATTATTAGTTTGTTTTGATTGGCACACACCCGCCCCGCTGAACCCGTTCACGCGTGCGGGTGTGTGACTAGTCATTTTCAATTTTCAACTTTCAATTTTCAATTCAACCCTTCGGTTTGTGCATCAGAGCGAATGCGATTCGCCCCTACGACACGCTGATTAATTACGGTTTCTGCCACCAAACCTGTGTACTGATCGCATCTGTTCCTTGTGCAGCAACAGCAGCTTTATAGTTGGTTGGGTTTGTTGACTGAATGTAAACCGGATATTTTAACCTCGCCGGCATTACGCCACCGTTTTGCAAACCTGCTCCCTTAGGCAATACAGGGTGGCCGGTACGGCGATATTCGAACCACTGCTCCATATCTGTAAGGAACAATGTGTAATACTTTTGCAGGTGAATCATTTCCATTTTCTTATCCAGAGCAGCTGCATCATCCCATGTGATATCAGCAGCAGTAGTGTAATCTGTGATCTTCTTGTTCCATGTTGGGATCCATTGTGTAATACAGCTTTGAATGCCTGCATTGTAGTAGTCGCCAGCTTTTCCGGCGATCCATCCTTTTGCTATACACTCTGCTATAATGAAATTCAACTCAGAATAAGTCATAATGATACCAGTGTTCGGATCTGTTTGCAATGTCAGCGGAACAGTACTGTTAACAGTTTGATCCGTTGCATAGAAGTAAGCGCCTTTTGGTGCGCCGGTACCCGGAGAGTATCCGCTTGGCACGCCAATGAAGTTACCCGCAGCAGGAGCGATGCCCCATCTGCACACACCGTTTGTACCGTATGTAGGAATGTCGATGAATGGACTGCTCCATGTAGCAAGATGGTCAATAAAGAAGCTGCATATTGCAGGCGCTCTGAAGTCTTGCGCCCTTACACTTACATAAGGAGAAACCAGCGCACCACCTGTCCATTTCAAAATAGCAGACTCAGCGTTGCTTGTCATGATCGGATGGTTAACAGTATCAGCAATGCGGCTTTGGATGGTTTTGATCGACGAATCTGCAACATCCTTTTTACCTGAGATGCGAAGAAGCATACGCAGGTATAATGTGTTACCAAGTTTTCTCCATTTGCTCACATCTCCATTGTAAACAGGATCACTGTTAGGAACGATAGCCGTTCCTTTTTTCAGCAAAGTATCGGCAGCATCCAGTCTTTTGAAGATATCCCTGTAGATGTCTTGTTGTTTGTCGAAAGCAGGAGTAAAGTTCAGGCTGTCTCTTCCTTCGTTTGAATGGAAATAAGGAACGTCTCCGTAAGTATCTGTAAGCATAGAATAAACCCATGCCTGGCATATCTGCGAGATACCCATGTACGAAGTATTGAGCGTAAGGGAATCGCTGGCAGTTGTATAAAGATCTTTATAGTTGGTAAGATCAGTGAACCAGCCATTGTATAAGTAATCAGAAACGTTATCGCGGATATCATACCTGAAAACCTGGCCCTGGCCATCACCCATGTCCACAGTTACCTGCATCAACTCATTGTTAACGTTGCGGTTTCTGATCAGGTTATAATTTAAAGTGCTTGCTAAAGCAGGCGCCAAAAGCTGCTGTGGCAGTGCGTGTGGCGTATTGTTCGGGTCAGTGTTTACCGCTGTAAAGTCTTTTGTACAGGAGGTAAGTGCAACACTGAACGCGATTATTGCAGTTGAAAATTTATAAAAAGTTGTCTTCATAATCGTAAATAATAATTGCTCTTAATAATATTACAAACCAACGATGATGTTAGCTCCGAATGATCTTGTAGATGGGAACTGACCAATTTCAAAACCCTGGAGAATGTCAGAACCATTCAATGTTCCAAACTCAGGATCGAAGCCCGGCCATTTGCTCCAGATGAAAAGATCTCTTCCGTAAACACCTACCGTTACACGCTGAACGCCGATTCTTTTTGTGATAGAAGGATTGATTGTGTAATCAAGGCTCATCTCTCTGAACTTGATAAAATCTGTAGAGAATGTGCTTCCTTCAGCATTGTCAACACCAAAGTGAGAGCGGTAGTAGTTATCGATATCAGTTGCGATCGTAGTGTTTTTTGTATAAGAACCATCTTTGCCCATTACTACACCATTACCAACAATACCGCTGTATCTTCCCGGAAGTGTGCTGGTAATTTTACCTTGTTCAGCCATTTTGTAGTGAGTAAGTGAGTAAGCAACGGCACCATATTGCGCATCAAACAACAAGTGCATGTGGAACTGTTTGTACGTGAAATCGTTGGTTAAACCAATTTTACCTTTAGGGTTAGTGTTGCCCAGTTTTTTTACGTTATCAGCGATCAATGCAAAACCTGTAGTGGCATCATATACAACTTGTCCGTCCGGAGCACGTACATAGCCTCTTCCATACAGGTCGCCAATGCTTCCACCAACTTGTGCCACCAATTGTGCACCGCCGGTAGGACCGTTAAACAACACCACTGAACTATCAGCCAATTGCTTGATCGTGTTTACGTTTTTAGAGAAAACAAGACCTGTTGTCCATTTGAAACCATGAGGATTCATAATCGGCGTTGCATTTACTGCAAGCTCGATTCCTTTATTGTTCACCTGGCCGATGTTGATCATTGATTTTGCATAACCGGAAGATTGATCAACAATACGCTGAAGGATCTGGTTCTTTGTACTACCTTGATATACTGCAAGATCAAAGCCTAAGCGGTTTTTGAAGAACTCAACATTTGCGCCTGCTTCGTAAGTGATTGTTTTAAGAGGTTTCAGGTTTGGATTAGCCAATGTAGTTGGGTTTTCCAAACCACCATTGAACAAGCTACCTGCAGATGTGTAGTTGAATGAAGTGATGTAAGGAGTTGTACCACCACTACCCACACCAGATGCAGAGAATCTAAGTTTTGCAAAACTGATTGCTTCTGGAAGTTTTATAGCATCAGATAAAATGAAACTCAGGTTGGCTGAAGGGTAGAAGAAGCCTGCATTCTCTGTACGTGTTGGCGTTGCCAAAACAGAGTTCCAGTCTTGTCTTCCTGTAAGGTCGAGGTAAACCATATTTCTATAGTTTGCTGTAACCATACCGTACAAGCTGTTGATGTTGTATTTGCTTTTCCATGGCATGGTAACCAACGGACCCGCAGCGTTGGCCATTGAGTAGATGCCAGGATAAGTGAGTGAATCTGCACGAACCTCGTCTCTGTTGTAATTGTTTCGTAGCATACTTCCACCGAGAGAAGCGTTGATGTCGAAATCGTGATTGATCTTCTTTGCATATCTTAAGAAGAAGTCAGCACTCGATTCCATAGAGAAGATGTTCTGTGTGCGGTAGCTTCCTTTAGGAAATTTGGCACCAGCATCGTAAGGACGCTGCTGGGCGCGTTGTTCGTAAGACATATCCAACGAAGTTCTTACCTGCAAACTCAATTCCTTAGTGAAATTGTAAGTAGCCTGGATATTACCTGTTACAGCGTTGCGGTTTGATTTATTGATGAACTCATAGGCAACAGCATAAGGGTTTTCCGGGAAAGAGCTGAACGGATATTCGATCGCTTTACCTTCCTTACCATTCTGCCAGTAGTTTTTCAACCAGTTAAGATCCGCACTTGGCTGCCAGAAAATGTACCAGTACATAATTGATTGGTTACCGTAACCCGCACCAGGCAGGTTGTCGCTCCATTTATTATTGTAGTCAACTTTAGAAGAGATCGTCAGTTTGTCGCTCAGCTTTGAGTTAACTGACATAGAAACGGTGTTTCTCTTGTAGCCTGTATTTGGCAGTATCCATTTGTTGGAAACATTTGTAATGCCAAATCTTGCCGTTGTTTTTTCAGTGCCGCCTTCTACGCTGATACTGTTCGTATATGTTTGACCAGTTTGAAAATATTCGCGGCTTTGATCTTTGTAAGCAACCCACGGCGTTCTTATTGAATCCTGCGCCTGTGTGCCGGGATTGAACTGATAGAATTTTTGTCCGTCAAATTTTGGTCCGTATGCAGAGCTCGTACCACTTGTGCTCGCACCATCAACGCCTGCACCCCATGAATAATAATCAGCGCCCGCAAGACCTTGACCATATTCATATTGCAGGTCAGGCCAGCGGTTAACGCTTTCACCACTTGCGTTGGAACGAACAGTTACGCTCATTTTCTTACTTCCACCGCCAGACTTTGTTGTAATAACGATCGCACCATTTGCACCTCTTTGTCCATACAATGCGGCGGCACCCGGCCCTTTCAACACCGTTACAGACTCAATGTCCTCCGGGTTGATATCGTTTAGATTACTACCATAATCTGCAGGCATGTTATCACTACCTGTACCATAAACAGTTTCACCACCGTTAGCCGTTCTTCTGCCACTTCCCTGGTTGATCACCACACCATCCACAACGATCAACGCTTCGTTATCGCCGGTCAGGTTGTTTTCACCACGAAGAATGATTTTGTTAGAACCAGCAGGGCCGCTGTTTGATCTGATAAGATTCAAGCCAGCTACTTTACCGGACAATGCGTCCGTCCAGTTACCAGCCATTGCTTCTGTTAATTGCTCACCTTTCACAGTTGTTGTAGAATAACCAAGAGATCTGTTGGCACGTTTAATACCCAGCGCCGTTACAACCTGTACTTCCTGCAGATCTTCTGCAGAGCCTATCAGTGTAACGCTAAGCTGTGTGTGCTTTCCAACTTTAGTTTCTTTTGGTTTAAAACCTACAGCGGAGATAACCAATGTATCCTCTTCGGAACAATTGATTTTAAACACGCCATCAACATCAGTGTTTGTTCCTTTCTTCGTTTTCTTGATCATTACAGATGCTCCTGCAACAGGTTTGTTGTCAGCTGCATTTTTTACAGAACCGGATACCAGTTTTTGCTGCGCAAAAGAAGCGCTACAAAAAAATACCAGTACAATAATGCTCAAAAGAGAAGTTGGTTTTTGTTTTCTGCTTCTTACACCTGCCTTCGAGTTGGTGGCGGATAAGCAAGCTCTGCCGGGCGTTTCGGGCCCAGGGCAAATTGCGGTAGAAAGATTCATTTGAGTTTGATTTGGTAAGAAATGAAGCGTGAGTGCTGATCAACGCTCGCACTGCATTTCCTTTTTTCAAGAGTTTGATTGTGAAAAATTTCAGGCCGCAATAGTAGAACCACGACGTTAAGTTTATGTTAACCAGACGTTATGTTAAAATGATGTTATCGGTTATGCACAACCGAATAATTACTTTATGTGTTTTGTCGGGTACAATTTTTCAATTCTGTAGAAATTCTGAATTGGTAACATTCACGTAATATTCGCGACAGATTTTCGCTCACGAAAAGTTTTGAGTTATGAGTTTTAAGTTGTTGTTGCCAAAGATTTAACAACAACTATATATAATAAGCAACCTAACTCAAAACTAACTACTCAAACTCAAAACTCCTCATGGACAACAGACGGGAATTTCTAAAAAAGACGATGCTGCTTTCCGGTGCAACCGGCCTTTCTCAAATGGTGCCTGCATCTATACAGAAAGCGCTTAACATTGATCCCGTTCCGGGTAGTACTTATCTCGACGCCGAGCATATAGTCATCCTGATGCAGGAAAACAGATCATTTGATCACTGCTTTGGAAGTTTGCAAGGTGTGCGTGGATTCAACGATCCAAGAGCAATTACACTGCCAAATGGAAATCCTGTTTGGCTGCAGACAGATAAACATGGCGATACCTATGCTCCGTTCAGACTGGATATTAAACAGTCAAAGATTACATGGATGGGCTCATTGCCACACGTTCGCTCCAGCCAGGTAGATGCATATAATGGTGGCAAACATGACGGATGGTTGAAAGCAAAAAGATCCGGCAATAATAGCTATGCAGATATGCCTTTAACACTTGGGCATTATACAAGAGAGGACCTTCCTTTCAACTATGCGCTGGCAGATGCGTTCACCATATGCGACCAGAATTTCTGTTCCGTAATGTCGAGTACCACGCCAAACCGTGCTTTCTTTTGGAGCGGAATGATCAATGATATTGAAGACGGTAGACCGAAAGCCAACATTCGCAATCCTAACTATACATTTGGCGCCAAAAAATGGAAAACATTTCCTGAGCTGCTTACCAATAATAATATTAAGTGGAAATTTTACCAGAATGAATTAAGCGCTGCCGGTGGTTTTAAAGAAGATGAAGGAGCGTGGCTCGGAAACTTTGGTTGCAACAATCTTGAGTTTTTTGAAGCTTACAATGTAAAGTTTATAGAAAAATACAGACAACGTTTACAAACGCAGGTAGATACACTTTCATCAGAAATTCAAAGTCTGCAAAATTCTACACTTGGTAGTGAAAAATCAGGAGACAAGACAGAGAAAGCCATAACGAAAAAGCAGGAAGTATTGCAGGCCGCGAAAGATGAATTGAAGGCTTTCAACGAGAAGAACTTCAATGCGCTTTCTGCGACGCAAAAACAACTGCATCAAAATGCGTTTGTGGTAAATGCTGCCGATCCCAACTATCGCAGTATTGCTGAAATAGAATATGATGATAATGGGGTGCAGCGCAAAACCACCGTTCCTGCGGGAGATATTTTGTACCAATTCCGGAAAGATGTACAGGAAGGTAAATTGCCAACTGTATCATGGCTGGCAGGACCAAAGAATTTTTCCGATCACCCGAGTGCTCCCTGGTATGGTGCATGGTACGTGTCTGAAGTAATTGATATTCTCACGCAAAATCCTGAGGTGTGGAAGAAAACAATTTTCATTCTTACATACGATGAAAACGACGGTTACTACGACCACATTCCTCCATTCTCTATTCCTGATAACAACAAACCAGGAACCGGAAAATGCTCCGCAGGCATTGATACGGAAGTAGAATTTGTAAGATTGGAAAATGAATTGGCACAAGGCGTAAAACAAAAGGAGGCTCGTGAAGCGCCTATTGGTCTTGGTTTTCGTGTGCCGATGGTTATTGCATCTCCGTGGAGCCGTGGCGGAAAAGTATGCTCGCAGGTATTTGAACATACCTCTACATTACAGTTTTTAGAAACATTCATCAATAAGAAGTACAACAAGAATATTCACTTAGAAAACATCAGTGAGTGGCGCCGGACGATTTCCGGAAATCTTACTTCTGTATTTGCGCCATTTGATCCTGCGCAGGATAAGCTGCCGTTTCTTCAACGCGATGCGTTTGTAGAAACCATCTACAATGCAAAGTTTAAAGAAATACCAAACGGATTCAAAAAGTTAAGTGCTGAAGAAATCGCGGCTACTACAAAAGATAGAACCAGCAATAACATAGTGCCTGAACAAGAAAAAGGCATTCGTAAATCATGCGCCTTGCCATATGAACTGTATGTGCATGGCAGCTTAAGTAAAGATGGTAAAACATTTGGCATGAAGTTACAGGCTGCCAATAAAGTGTTCGGTAAAGATGCTTTGGGTGCTCCATTTACCGTGTACACACCTGTAGTGTATGAAAATGGCACGGAGAACAGGAACTGGTCCTTTGCTGCAAAAGCAGGCGATACACTGGAATATGAATGGCCATTGGCATCGTTTGATGCTAATCAATACAATTTGCGTGTAAGCGCACCAAACGGCTACTATCGCGAGTTTGCCGGCGATGCAAATGATCCGCTGGTGGAAATTTGGTTGGGTTATGAATTGAATCGCATAACAGGAAAACCTACCGGCAATCTTGAACTAACAATTAATAACAAACATACATCAAACACATATGATGTGGTGTTGCAGGATAATGGCTATCACCAAAAGCAATTAAAGAAACAAGCCGCGCCCGGCAGAACACAAATTGTTTTGGATCTTCAAAAAACTTACGGGTGGCATGATTTTACCGTTTCTGTAAATGGCTTTGCAGATTTTGCGCAACGTTTTGCCGGAAGAGTAGAAACAGGAAAAGAAACATTTACCGATCCTGTTATGGGAAGAATGGTGTGATAGTCATGAATGTCCGTAGAGACGCATTGAATGCGTCTCTCTTGCAAATGAACGTTTTTCAAATATTCTTTTGGTGCAACACAGACGCATTCAATGCGTCTCTACAGGTGGCTGTATGTAAATGAAATTCGACAGAATAGAAAATCTAAAACCTCATTACAATCAATAAATCAAATGAAAAGTATTTTTAAGAAGATAGGCTGTTCAATGTTGTTGTTGTCCGCACTAAGCGTTGAAACAAAGGCGCAGCAGGCAACACATGTTGTGTTGATTACAGTAGATGGATTCAGACCTGAATTTTATTTAGACAGTACCTATGGCATGAATACAGTAAGGCAAATGATGAAGCAAGGCGTTGCTGCGAAAGGCGTTGATCCCGTTTTCCCTTCCGTTACTTATCCCGATCATACAACGATGGTTACCGGAGTTGCGCCAGCTAAACACGGTATTGTTTACAACACACCATTTGAACCGGAAGGACAAACAGGTAAATGGTTCTGGAACTACGATTTGATTAAAGTGGAAACGCTTTGGGACGCAATGCATAAAGCCGGTAGAAAAACTGCTTGTGTTCGCTGGCCGGTAACAGTGGGTGCTCCTATTGATTACAGAATTCCTGAGTACTGGAACTATAAAGACATGTCTGATGCAAGAGCCTACACGGCAGAAGCAACAAGCCCTAAATCTCTTTGGAAAGAAGTACAGGACAGTGCTACAGGGTTCTTGCAGGCGGCAGATTTGAATGCAGATAACAATGAATTGGTGCAGGATGAAAATGCGGCAAGGATTGCAGCATATCTTATCAGACAGTACAAGCCTGGATTCTTAGCTGTGCACCTTGCATGTACCGATCACTATGAGCACCAGGATGGACGTGAAAGTTATATGGTGAGAGCCGCTGTGGCCGGTGCTGACAGAAGTATCAAGTCTATCTTGGAGGCAGTTCGTCGTGGCGGTTTAGCTGACAGTACTGTGGTGATCGTTACAGGTGATCATGGTTTTGAAAACATATATCGGTCATTCAGCCCAAATTACATTCTTAAGCAAAATGGTTTGATCAAAGATGTAAAAACAGGTGACTGGAAGGCGCAATTTCATAGTTCAGGCGGCTCGGCATTTCTTCAGTTAAAAGATCCGAAAGATGTACAAACGCTTAACAAAGTACGTGAGTTGTTGAAGTCTCTTCCCGATTCAGTGAAGCAATACTTTACAATTCTTGAAAAAGATAAATTGACAGAAGTAGGCGCTGATCCTAATGTGTCATTGGCACTTACAGGTTTACAGGGGACAACGTTTAGCGCCGGTGTTAAAAAGATGATGGACGAATTTAAAACAGTAAAAGGAACACATGGCTTCTTTCCTGATCATAAAGAAATTGAAACAGGCTTCGTTGCATTTGGTCCGGGATTAAAGAAAGGCGCTGTAATTGCGAAAATGAAAATGCAGGACATCGCTCCGTTGATCGTTCGCTTGTCTGGTGTATCTCTTCCAAAAATGGATGGTGTGGTACACAAAGAATTTTTCGAAAATGGAAGCAATATTGGTTTGAATAATGTTGATCAAAAACAGTCGGTGTCAGCGAAATAATTTCGGTCTCTGTAGAGACGCGTTGAACGCGTCTCTCTCCCAATATCAAAGTATCCGTATAATTGCTGCACCTGCGAATGTCAACTGCTGTTTGATGTTACTGGATGATCGTGCTGAGACGCGTTCAACGCGTCTCTACAGGTGCAGCAATTTGTGTTTTATGAAAAGCCATAATCATTATTCCGTTTTCCCTTTAAATGTCGCATAAATCGCCATTGCATGACCGTGACCCAATTCAAAATCTTCTTTTAGCCATGCTACAATTTGTCCTGCTTTAACGGTTGGTAGCAGTTCGCCTTTTTTCAAGAATCCTTTTTTCTCCGCTAATTTTTTGAAGTCTTCAGGAGACTTTCCTGTCTTGGTTTTGATATTATCAATGTATGCTTGAAATGACATAGAGAGGTCTTTTAGGTTGAATGTTGTTGTTTTAAATGTTGCATAAATATACCAATTCAAAAGATAATTTTTTGATAATAGAGCAATTGCAAAATGTGTTTCGCAGGTCAATAAGTTTGCCATTTAACCATTACATCAACATACAATGAATCGCAGATCAATACTCAAAGGCGCAGGATTGTTTTCATTGCTTCCTGCTTTTTCCGGACTTACCGCTTTTGCAAATGACAATAAAGGTGGAAAGAAACAAGTGCTTCGCTTCGCTCACCTTACCGATGTTCACATAGAACCGGAAATGAATGCACCAAAGGGTTTCGCTAGTTGTTTACACAGCATTCAACTGCAAAAACAAAAACCATCTTTTATTCTGAATACAGGTGATTGCATTTTCGATGCATTGAAGCAACCAAAGGATAGGGTGGAAACGCAATGGAATTTGTGGAACAATATATTGAAACAGGAGAATAGTTTGTCAATCGAGTATTGCATTGGTAATCATGATTGCTGGGGCTTTGGACAAAAAGAAGATCCATTATATGGAAAGAAATACGCACTGGACAAAATGAGTTTGATGAAGCCTTACAGAAGCTTTGATAAAGCAGGTTGGCACTTTATTATATTAGATAGCATTCAGCCAAAGAACGATGGCACATGGTACGAATGTGTATTGGATGAGGAGCAATTTGACTGGTTACAAAAAGATCTTGCTTCAGTGCCTTCAACTACGCCGGTAATAGTTGCGTCGCATGTGCCATTGGTGTCAGCCGCAACAGTGGTGGTAGATAATAAAGTGAAAGGCGACCAGGGTTATGTGCTGGGGCTTGCGTCTATGCACATAGATGCGGCAAGGATTGTGGAGCTATTCGATAAATATCCCAATGTGAAACTTTGCCTGAGCGGTCACATTCACTTGTACGAGCAAATTTTATACAACGGTGTAACCTATATCAGCAACGGTGCAGTAAGTGGTAACTGGTGGAAAGGAAAACGTTACCAAACCGTAAACGGCTATGCAATGGTGAACCTGTACGATGATGGAACTTTTAGCAATGAATATGTGCCTTATAGCTTTGGATAATTGAAAATTGAAAGTTGAAAGTTGAAAATGGGTTTTAAAATTGACCAGCCTTTTTGGAAACGGCCATTCGTCGTACTGTTAGACACAGAACAACATTTTCAATTTTCAACTTTCAATTAGAATCACCAGTCTCGCTCTCTGATCGCTTCCTCTACGTTCAATGTAATTTCAAAATGCTTCAAAATTCTGTCGATCGTCATTTCTATAGATTCAAGAGCAGTCGTGTCGAACTCGCTGTCATGCTCCAAAAACTCATCTTGTAAGTCATTTGTTTTCAGGATCATTTTGTCGAACAATTCCTGGATAGTTCTGTTAGAGAGATTGCCCTTTTCAAGTTGGTCGACTGTTTCTTTGATAACGTTTTTTAGTTTGTCAACCAGGAAGGGTGGGTAGAAGTCGTCGTTGTACATTTCGGGAATGTACTCGAAGTTTTCAGGCAGTTTTTTCGTATGCATGATCGTTAGTTTTAAGAAGTGTAAATAGCGGAAAAACTAGTCGGGTTCTAAATGATGCCGGTCACGCTCTATCATGAATTTACGCAAAAAATATGGAAAATGAAAGCCCGGTCGGGGGCTCATCGACTTGTGTGTATAAATTCTGGCTAACTTTTGTATCTTGTTATAACCGAGAAAAATGCAACGCCAATAAAGCCCGAAAAACCACAGACGTCGCGTCGATAACGAATGCTTCCCTCTTAATTATTCTTTATTAATTATTAATTGTTCCTTATGGTCATCAATACGCTTGTAATTGGCGCAAGCATTGCCGGGCTGGCCGTTGCGGCTTCTTTGCAAAAGCAGGGAATTGAATACGCTATTATTGAAAAAAGCGATTGCATTGCTGCTCCATGGCACAGGCATTATGACCGCTTGCATTTACACACGAGCAAAAGGTTTTCACATCTGCCATACAAAAAATTTGACCGTCATGTTCCGCGCTATCCCGCGAGGCAACAGGTTATAGAATATTTGAACGAATACAGATCTGCTTTTAATATTGAGCCACTCTTCAACACAGAAGCATTTTCTGTAAAGAGAATTGATGGTGCATGGGTAACACAAACAGATAAACAGGTCATAGAATCAAAATATGTTGTGATGGCCACCGGTGCTTTTGCCGAGCCTAAGCCCACCTTCTTCAAAGGAATGGAAACGTTTCCCGGAAAGATCGTGCATAGTAGCGAATACAAAACAGGCGCTGACTTTCGCGGACAAAAAGTATTGGTAGTTGGTTTTGGTAATTCTGCCTGTGAAATAGCCGTGGACTTGTTTGAGCAGGGAGCAAAGCCGGTAATGTCCGTTCGTTCACCGGTTAATATAGTGCCGCGGGATGTGCTGGGCATTCCTGTGCTGGAGCTAAGTATTTTGCTGAATCCTTTTCCGCCTCCGGTGGCCGACTTAATCAGCAAGCCGGTGATGAAGTTGCTGATCGGAGACATTGGCAAACTTGGTCTACAACAAATGCCATATGGCCCTTTGACGCAAATACAAAAAGATCACAAAGCGCCAGTACTTGATATAGGAACAGTTAAACTCATCCGAGAAGGCAATATTCAAGTGATGGGAGGGATCGACCACATTGCTGACAACATCGTCTATTTCAAAAACGGGAGAGTAGATAAGTTTGACGCGATTATTGCAGCCATTGGATATCGCACTGTAAACGAAAAAATCGTTCAGGTAGGCAAGGAGCGTTTCGATGACTTACTGGTTAGTGTAGATCATCAAAAATATTTCGGAAAAGATGGATTGTACTTCTGCGGTTACTGGATCAGTCCGACAGGTCAGATACGCGAAATAGCGCAGGATGCGATGAAGATAGCAAAGGATATAGCGGTGAGGAATGACTGAATAGACTGAATGACTGAATAAACTGAGTGGTTGATTTTCGATTTTACTATACAACATTCAATTACTCAGTTTATTCAGTCTATTCAGTTTATTCAATTAATTCGCCGTCCATTCCTCCACTCCCAGCACCTCTGCCTGTCTGGTAAAAACTTTCGTTGTTAAAACACGATGCACTTCTTCATCTCTGTCGCCGCAGCAATCGTGTAATACGGTGATTTGATAATCTTTGTCTGCAGCTTCTCTTAATGTGGACAATACAACGCCGCTTGTAGCAAAGCCGGTCAATACCATATGCTCGATGCCATAAGCTCTTAATATCACTTCGAGATCGCTTCCTGCAAAAGCACTCACACGACGTTTGTCAATGATCACCTCGCTTGCAAGCGGTGCAACATCTGGATGGATTTGTTTCCACGCTTCGGCAAATTCCGGTGTCCACATGTCTTTACCTAAAACAGAAAAGCCTTTGTTTTTTGTGCTGATCTCAGGTCCTCCGGGTCTAAAGCATACTCGCACAAACATTACGGGAATGTTGTTCTTGCGGGCATATGCAAGTGCTTTTGCTGCGTTGTTGATAATAGGTGCCGCTCCTTCCAAAGAGGAAAGCATTTGTGCCTGAAAATCCATCATCAGCAAAGCGGTTTTTTGTGTGTTTTGTGCCATTGTATTTTTGTTTATTTTTTAATTAAATTTCTTCGGCAACTACATTTTCTACTGCCGTCAGTTCTGTTTGTTTTTCTTTATCTAATTTATTTTTTCGTAAAAAACTAAAGATCATGAAGGCAATGAGCAGCGCAATGATGCCCTGGATCAACATCGTATTCGGTGCTCCTATTTTTTGTGAAACAAAGCCTGTTAACAAACTTCCCAAAGGCAGCATACCAAATATTGCCGTTGCCAGGTAACTGATCATTCGGCCGCGCATGGTTGGATGGGCATTAACCTGTACAAGCGTAATGCAGATGGTGCTTTGCGAGTTGGCGCCAAAGCCGGCCATAGCAGCGAATACCATCGCCAAAGCAAAGTGCTGGGTGTGTGAAAAGCAGATGAGTCCAGCTCCCCAAATGATCGTTGAAAACAACAATACTTTTTTTAGATCGGTCCCTTTTTTCATCGAAGCGAGAAACAGTGTGGCAGCGATAGCGCCAAGACCCATGAAGCTGCAGATGTAACCGAATGTTGCTGCATCTCCGTTGAAAACTACTTTGGTGAAAACGGGTATTAGTGTATCGTAAGGCATTACCAGTAAGCCAACGATTGAAAGAATAAGGATGATGAGGCTTATAGAAGGAGTTTGGATTAAGTATCGATAGCCTTCAGATAATTCTGAGCCAATACTTTTCTTAACTGCAGGCGCGGTGTATTTGGGCAGTTTTAGCAAAAACAGGGAAATAAGTACTGCCACAAAGCTTGCCGAGTTTAGCATGAAACAAATGCCTGCTCCAAATTTTTGCAACACAATTCCTGATAGCGCAGGGCCTATTAATCTTGCCATGTTTACCATTGCTGAGTTCAGTGCCAGCGCGTTCGGCAGATCGTCCTTATTGTGCACCAACTCGTGTACAAGCGGCTGTCTTGCCGGTACATCAAAGGCATTGATGATGCCCAGTATAGTGCTGAGTATAAGAATAAGCGTAATGTTGTAATGATTGGTCAATACAAGAAAGGCTAGCAGCAAAGACTGTAGCATAGATGCCGTCTGTGTGACAAACAATATTTTGTGACGGTTGAATCTATCAGAAATAATGCCTCCATATAAAGTAAGAAGGAAGGAGGGAAACTGCGACGCAAACACCGTCAATCCAAGCATAAATGCCGAATGTGTAATTGAATACACGACCCAGCTTACTGCTGTTCTTTGCATCCATGTGCCGATCTGCGAAACAGATTGTCCGCAAAAAAACAGCGTATAGTTGCGGTTTTCAAAAGCTTTAAATGTATTTATCTTTTTAGTTCGTTCCATTCTTAATTAGACTATGCACTTAATAGTTTTCGACAAAAAATATAAAAATGTCGAAAATGAGTCAAAAAAATTATTTGCTTCTCAGGCCATTCAGGATCATGTTGGTCAAGGTTCTGATGGCAGGTTCGAGGTTGTAGCCTTTTTCAATTTCCATTTCCTTTTCAAGGCCGTGCAATCCGCTGATCAAAACGAACACAAGAATGTCCTGTTCTTTTTTGTCCAGTTTTTGCAACTCACCATCGTTCATACCGTCAGTTAAGATCTGGTTCAGTATAAGGCTTTCTTTTTTCAGATGCGCCTTGCGCCTTGCAGGATTGCTTTTTACATTGGCACTCGCGTCACGGCTGCTGGCAACAGTGATGTGATAAAGCGCTCGTTTTTTGCGCATCATCTTTAACTTGGTAATGCAAAATGCAAACAGCTTTTCTTCCAGTGTAGAGGCATCTTTCACGGCTTGTAAAATGGCAGCCAGCACTTCTTCCAGTTCGGTGGTCATTACTGCGACCCAGACTTCATCTTTGTTCTTGTAGTAGTAGTAGAGGGAGCTTCTTCCTTTGCCAATGGCTTTTGCAACATCATCCATCGTCACTTTGTCGCGACCAAATTTCTGGAACAATTCTCTCGCTGCAGAGAGTATTTGCTCCTGCATAAGATCTTCTTTTGTAACAGGAATTGTTGCCATTGGAAAGAATTGCAAGGCAAAGATAAGGATTTTCGACAAAAAATAAAAAAATGTCGAAAAGTGAAGCGTTCCACGCAAAGAAGCGAAGGTCGAAACCAGGGTGCAAAGAATTTCACGCGGCGATCGCAGCGGAGCAGCGACGCGGAGGAAAGATTTCACGCAAAGCTGCGTAAGGAGCTAAGGCGCATAAGGAGCGTTTTGAAGAAAATAGAAATGAGATTTGGACTTGCTACAAAGTGCAACCGAATGTATCTTCGGGAGTATGATATCCCTAATAAAAGTTCAAAGAACCGTTGCGCCTATAAATTTGTTTTACATACTTGGATTGTTGTGTTTTTTAATCGTTCAACGCATTGTCCAAAGTGTTCAAGGTGATTTTTCTTTCAGCCAGAATTCTTCTATTTGGATGAAGTCCAGCGTTTTCATAACTGTTTTAAATTTCGGAGCCGTTTTGTTGACACTATTCATTCTCTTAAAAGAAAATCGCAATCCTGATGTGTCAATTGTTTTTGAAAAGCCAGACCCAATAATGTCAACCATGGCAACAATGTGGATGATTAATTTGGTTCTTCATTGGAAAGAAACAAGTAAAGACTACTGCCTGCTGTTCTTTATCATATCTATTGCTGTTTACTGCGCGGCCAGCTGTTTCGATAATGAGAAAAAGAACAAAACGATACAGGAAACCATGACTGACCATTGATTTTGAGAATGATTAAGGGCGCAGCTCGTCGGTTGGATAGCTTATCCATCTCGCACCTGAATCTACATATCCTTCTTTTATCCAGTTGTCTGATTTGTGAAAATCTTGACCGACGATCTGCACATTGTCAAAGTCAATTGTGTTGTTAAATAATGCATGAAAAACAGAGCCGCCGGCATTTTCATTCCAATAGCTTATAAATAGGTCGTTCAGTTTTTGTTCGTAGATATAAAAAGGAACGAAACGATAACCTTCGAATCTGTTCTCAATTTTCTCGCACAAGATGTTAAACGATTCTGCAAATTCCTTTTCCGGAGAAACAACGAAATAGTTTGTGCTAAACCAGCTTCCACCGTTCTCAATCGATATCGTATTTCTATCCTGTCCAAATACTGTGTAAAATGGCCCGAGTAGGCTTACATAGAAATGTAGCTCTTTTGTTCTGGTGAGATCATCAAGTATTGTCTTTTCGAGTTCTAGATAAGCGCTGAGCGACGGAACTCTGGCGTATGTTGTGCCTATAACCTGTCTGTTCGTCACCTTTGATATTTCTTCTGAAAAGACCTCCCAGCGATTGTATTTTTCATTGTCATGAATTTCGTCTACAATAATTTGTTCAAGCTCTTTATAACCCGGGTAATCAAAAAAAAGCTTGCTCTCATCTTTTTTAACGCCAATTGGATAGAAGTGTACTATGGCATTGTATATTGACCAGAAATCAAATTTTTCATGATTGAAATGAAACATGGTTTAGCATTTATAAAGACTAATATACTCCACCATTTTCATCACCGCAATGCAGGTTGAGTTCACCAGAAGCTGTGCTGAAAAAGAATCGCGACAGCTTTCGAGGCCCTTTGCGTCGCTGCTCCGTTGCGTTCGCCGCGTGAAACTTTTTCCGTCGCACTCAGCCCTTATGCGCCTTTGCTCCTTACGCGCCTTTGCGTGAAATCCTCAGCACGAAATCTTTTCGGAAAATTAAACCCAATCCGAACTGGTTTGTTAATAGACCAAACCCACGCCATGCGCCGTTCGTTCTTGCCTGTTATATTTGGCTGTTATGTCATGATGCTGACGTTTTCAGCGATGGCACAAGAGCCTGTTATTCAAAACAAATATTTTTCGATTGGTTCATATGGTCGCGTAGGTGTAGGCTGGGCTCCGGATGTTACTGGCAGAGTTGGGCGCTCACTTAACCTGAAGGGTATGGGCGCCATCGGTGGCAGGCTGGAGCAGGGCGATTATTTTGAGCTTGGTACCGCTTTTCATTTTTTTCCCGGCACGGCAAATAAAGACACTTCTACGCTGGATGCACAGATCCGATTTGGGTTCTTCCCCACACAAGGACAATTGATTGGAAACAGTACTTCAAAGTCTTACGGCAGCATCACCACTACAATACCGGAATTGTATGTGGAGGCCAAAAAGATTGCCGGTTCCAATTGGTCCGCGTGGATCGGTGCCCGTTATTTTCGCGGTGGTGATATACACATCATCGACTATTTTCACTTTGACGATCATAGCAGCCAGGGAGTGGGTGTCAAGTATAAGAACACGCAATTTTCTGTTATGTTGCCTGGCGCTGTGGATAGCAATAGTTCGGTTCCGCCTTATTTTTATTTGAACATTCGCGATTCCACACCAGTGCTGGGGCTTCGTGGCAGACAAGTCTACATTATCGAGCAGCAGTTGTCTAACAAGTATGGACAATTCAAGCTGATGGGCGAGTTTCACAAATTGAACGACGCCTCTAAAAACGATACGGCTAACTATAATTATCCGGCAGATCTTGGTTTTGTGCTGGGCGTAAAACATCAGATAGAATTAAAGAAATTACTGGCAGGCTCTTTCCAGCAGCTTACAATAAGGTATGGCTATGGCATTGCAAACGGAGGGGACGGAGGTGGTTCAAGAACATTTCTTACCTACGGAGCACCGAATATCAGCACCCAGAAATTTAAAAAAGCATCTTCTCTGGCACTTACAGAACATTTCCTGGCCAACTTCAATCGCGACTATTCATTGAATGCTTATGCTATTTATACTCATAGCAAAGGTGCAGCGGATAGCAGTAATAAAGCGCCGGACTTCATGGGCAGAATGGTGTTTAACCGTAAAACAGATATTGCCGTTGGCTTCCGGGGAACATGGTACATCACCAACTGGTTTCACCTGATGCATGAGGCCAACTACGCGGCCCGTAAAGATGGTACGCAGCCTTATGCAACAATGTTTAAGCTCGGTATTATTCCAACCATTGTGCCTTTCGCCAAACGTGATGTCTGGAGCAGGCCGCAGCTGCGTTTTATATACGAAATTGCCTTCTACAACAAATTCGCCAGCGACAATCTTTATTCAGATTACCTGCAACAATCCGGCAGCAAAAGCTTTGGACAATACATTGGGTTTGGCGCTGAATGGTGGCTGTGGTAATCAGGTAAGAACTCCAATAAAGTATAGGTAAAATACAAAAGAAACAACTAGTATTGTTGCATCACCGCCCGAATCCGGAATTGCCTCCCGTCGAAGGATTCCATACAACGAAATGAGTATCCAAAAAATCATCAGCAATAGAAAAAATGTATTTCCCCTGATTAGTCCAACTTCTGACCGCTTCTCTTTCTGATTTAACATAGAGGTGATCGATAACGGCGTTTAGGCGCACAATTTAGATGTTTAGGGTTGGGATAAAATGAAGGCACGAAGATAATGAGTGTTGGCTAATCGACTAATCGAATAATTGAATGACTGAGTTATTGATGCAATGTCGGTTTTCAAGTTCAGTTATTTAATTACTCAGTTATTCAGTCATTGCTCAATAGTGAACGTTTTATTGTATCAAAATCGTACACATCTCGCCAGGCAATCGTACTAATTAATTGACTTGCAGCTGCTAAAGCGATTGGCATTTTTTTGGCAGGTTTCACGGAGCACAACAGCACTTTGCTTTAAAAACAACTGTATGATCAAGAACTATTTCAAAACTGCATGGAGAAATCTTCTCAAGAACAAGACTTTTTCATTCATCAATATCTCGGGTCTGTCAATTGGTATTGCAGCATTTTTGCTGATTGTACACTACCTGCGTTTTGAATATAGTTTTGACACGTTCAATGCTAATAAAGATCGTATCTATCGTGTACCAATGGTCATCAGCGAAACAAACGGCAAGCCGCAAACATTTGCATTTACCTTTCCCGCGCTGGCACCGGCAATGAAAAAAGACTTTCCGGAAATAGAAGAAATTGTGCGTTTTAGAAAACGCTGGGGTGTGGTGCAACACGAAGATCAGAAGATCTTTGAAAACGGAATGCTGTATTATGTTGACCCCAATGTGTTCAATGTGTTTTCTTTTCCGTTTGAAAAAGGTGATCCCGCCAATGCGTTTGCACAATTGAATGATGCCGTTATTACTCACTCGACCGCGCAGAAATATTTCGGCAATGAAAATCCTGTGGGAAAACTTTTACGCTATGATCACGAAGACTATAAAGTAACGGCTGTATTGGAAGATATTCCAGCGAACTCACATTTGCAATTTCACATTCTTCTTAACTACAATAAATACATTCAGATTACTGGCGGGAACGCCGATAAAAGCTGGACCTGGAGCGACTTCTATACCTATCTTTTGTTAAAACGCGGAACAGACGCTACTGTTCTGCAAAAGAAAATGCCCGCTTTTGCAGAACGCTACATGGGAGACCTTATGAAGAAAAGCGGCTACACCGTTTCATTTAATATTCAACCGCTAAAAGACATTCACACAAAATCTGATTACGACTATGAAATGGCGGGCAGTGGCAACTTGTCTTATTTAAAATATTTGGGCATCGCAGCGTTATTCATTTTGCTGATAGCATTGATTAACTATGTAAATCTTTCAACGGCGCATTCTTTGGAACGCTCTAAAGAAGTAGGCGTGCGTAAAGTTGTAGGTGCTTCGAAGCAACAATTGGTACGACAATTCCTTGCTGAAACATTTTTGGTGAACATGATGGCGATCGTTTTGGGAATTGTATTTTTCAAACTATCGTTGCCTTCCTTTGCACGGCTCATAAATCAAGATGCAACTGCTATTCAAACAAGCAGCTGGGCCTTTTGGCTGGGAATGGTCGCCTTATTTATTGTCAGTACATTGGTTGCCGGTTTTTATCCTGCATTTGTGTTGTCTTCATTCAGGCCCGTACAAACACTCAAATCTGCTGCGGGAGTCGCTACAGTAAAAGACAAAGCGTTCTTCAGAAAATCACTGGTTATACTTCAATATTCAATCGCCATTATTTTAATCGGCGGCGCCATTGGTTTTTACAAACAATTAAAATTTATGAGCAGCCGCGACCTTGGTATCAATATAGATCAAACACTTGTGTTACAGCAAACGGTTGATCTGGATAGCAGCAAAATTGATCTTGTTGAAAAAACAATAAACGATTTGCGGCAAATTCCCGGCGTTGAATATGTTACGACCTCTACCGATGTGCCTGGTGGTGAAGTGGGAAGCACTGACGGTTTCAGGTTGCTGTCTTCCAATGATGATAAGCGTTGCCGGACTTTCGGAATTGATGAGTTCTTCATCCCGCATTTTGGATTAAGCATTTTAGCCGGAAGAAATTTTGATAAGGACAGGCCATTTACCAACGATTCAACTAAGCCGGTAAACGTTATCGTTAACGAAACAGCAACCAAGGTATTTGGCTTTGCCAAACCGTCCGAGGCCGTCAACCAGGTGCTAAAAGCCAGTAATGGAGCCACTTGCAAGATTGTTGGAGTAATGAATGATTATCATCAGCAATCATTGCGGTATAATTATGATCCTGTCATTTACTATCCTAACAGGCACATAAACATGGCCAACTTTTCTTTAAAGTTGAAAACCAGTAATATTGAGCAAGTAATGGAACACGCTAAACGCATATGGAGCACAGCCTTCCCGCAAAGTCCGTTACAATATTTTTTCCTCGATGAATTTTTCAATCGCCAATATAAAGACGATCAATTGTTCTCCACAGTGCTCTGGTGGTTCACTGTGCTTGCAATCATTATTGCTAATCTTGGCTTGCTCGGTTTATCGCTGTATAGTATAGCGAAACGGACAAAGGAAATTGGTATCAGAAAAGTACTTGGTGCAAATATTGCACAGATCACCGCACTCGTTACAAAGGACTACATTAAACTCATGCTGTATGCGGGATTGATCGCCATACCTGTTGCGTACTTATTGCTTCAAAACTGGCTGAAGGATTATGCTTTCCACATTCGCATCGGCGTTTGGTTTTTCTTTTTGCCGCTGTTGCTGATCATGTTTGTAGCATTTGTTACTGTTGTATATCAAGCAATCAAAGCCGCATCAGCCAATCCTGTCAAGAGTTTGAGAACAGAATAATGTAATTGAAAATTGAAAGTTGAAAGTTGAAAATGAGAAAAAGCAAGGACGCAGATTATCATGATTGTCAAGATTTTTTATGATCTTGTTATATCATTTAAAAAATCATGAAAATCTGTGTTCTACCGCCCATTCATTTTCAATTTTCAATTTTCAACTTTCAATTAATGAAGAAACTGTCATTTCTCCTTTTTGTACTGCATGCAATTGTTTTGTTTGCAAATGCGCAGGTAAGCTTACAACGCTTGAAAACAGAGAATCTTACGAATCCTGTTGGATTAGATGTTACACAGCCACGCTTCAGTTGGCAACTTATTTCCGACAAAAGAAATGTTTTGCAGAACGCTTATGAAATGAAACTAAGTGATGACAAAGCAACATTGTCAAAAAATAAAGTGTTGTGGCAAACGGGAAAAATTTCTTCCGGCCAATCGATTCTCGTTGCATACCAGGGCCCATCGTTAGTTGCCGGAAAGCGCTATTACTGGCAGGTTCGCGTTTGGGATAATAACAACAAGGCGTCTGCATGGAGTAACGCGGCATCTTTTCAAATGGGTTTATTGCAACCCGCAGACTGGAAAGCCTCATGGATTAGTCCGGGTTACCAGGAAGACAGTGTATGGGCCGCTCCGTTGATGAGAAAAGAATTTGCAAGCGACAAAAAAATCAAAGAGGCAACCGCATACATTACAGCACATGGCTTGTATGAAGCACAACTCAATGGAAAGAAGATAGGAGACGCTGTTCTCACTCCCGGATGGACAAGCTACAATAAGCGTTTGCAATACCAGGCATACGATGTAACAGAATTATTGAAAGAAGGAACCAACGCCATCGGTGTAACGCTTGGCGATGGCTGGTACCGTGGCGCCTTTTCATTTGACCACAGTAGAAATCATTATGGAAAAGACATCTCTCTACTTTTTCAGTTGGATATAACTTATACAGACGGAACCACGAAGCGAATCGTTTCTGATGATAGTTGGAAATCTTCAACCGGTGCCGTTCGTTCAAATGGCATTTATGCAGGAGAAACAATTGATGCTCGTCTGGATAAAAAGGGTTGGGCAATTGCCGGCTATAATGACGAGAAGTGGAGTGGTGTTAAGGCAAACGATTTTACAAAAGATTTGCTGGTGGCCACTTACAACGAGCCAGTAAAAAAGCATGAAACATTTAAACCTGTTAAAATATTCACGACACCAAAAGGAGAGCAGGTAATTGACTTCGGACAAAACTTAGTGGGTTGGGTTGTAGTGAATGCGAGCGGTAAAGCCGGAGATAAAATCACATTGTCGCATGCAGAGGTGTTGGACAAATCAGGGAATTTTTATACTGAAAATTTGCGGGGAGCAAAAGCGCAGGATCATTATATTTTACAGGGAAATGCAAACGAAGTATTTGAGCCGCATTTTACATGGCACGGTTTCCGTTACGTAAAAGTGGAAGGCTATCCGGGCGAATTAAAACCTGAGAATTTCACTGCTGTTGTGTTGTATTCAGATATGGAGCAAACGGGTTCGTTCAATTCTTCCAATGCACTGATCAATCAATTGCAGCATAACATCGAGTGGGGATTGCGTGGTAACTTTTTAGATGTGCCGACTGATTGTCCGCAAAGAGATGAAAGACTTGGATGGACGGGAGATGCACAGGTGTTTTCGCGTACCGCAACTTTTTTGCGCGGCGCAAATAATTTCTTCACGAAATGGTTGAAAGATGTAGCTGCTGATCAAATGCCCGATGGTCGTGTTCCGCACGTTATACCAAATGTTCTTGCTGATTGGGATGGAGGCTCTACCGGCTGGGCCGACGTTTCAACGATCATTCCATGGAACCTGTATCTCGCGTACGGTGACCAAAGAATTTTGGAAGCGCAATATCCAAGCATGCAGAAATGGGTAAGTTATATGCAGGGGCAAGCTGTTGATAATTTATGGAAAAATGGCAGCCACTTCGGCGACTGGCTTTTCTTTAGCGTTGGTAATAATGATCCTGATGGAGCTTCTGCGGTAACTGACAAGAATTTGATTGCACAATGTTTCTACGCGCATTCAACACAACTGTTGATCAATGCTGCAGAAGTATTGGGTAAAACAGATGACGTAGCAAAATATACTGCATTGCTGAAAAATATTAAAGATGCATTTGCAAAAGAATATCTTACTCCAAATGGTGTTACTATATCCAACACACAAACTTCTTATGTATTAGCGCTGCAGTTTGATATGATGCCTGAAAGCCTTCACCAGCAAGCCGCAGGGCGTTTGGTGAAAAATATTGAGCGATACAACAATCATTTGACTACTGGTTTTTTAGGAACGCCGTATCTCTGTCATGTGCTCAGTCGTTTCGGCTATTCAGATGTTGCTTATAAATTATTGCTGCAGGAAAGTTATCCTTCATGGTTGTATCCTGTAAAGATGGGAGCAACAACAATTTGGGAACGTTGGGATGGCATAAAAACAGATGGCACATTTCAGTCCGAGACAATGAACTCATTCAATCACTATGCATACGGAGCGATAGGAGATTGGATGTATCGTGTAATGGTTGGTTTGGATGAAGACAGTGTTGGGTACAAGAAGATACGTGTTCAACCTCATGTTGGTGGCGGCTTCACGCAAGCCTCTGCAAGTTATTTGGTGCCTTATGGAAAGCTTAGTGCAGAATGGAAAAAACAAAATGGCAAACTAACATTGGATGTAGAAATTCCTGCGAACACAACAGCAACAGTATATGTGCCTGCAACAAGTGCTGATAAAGTTATGGAAGGAGGAAAGGCTTTGGCTGCGCAAAAAGACATCCAGGTTATCGGTACAGAAAAGGAATATGTGGTACTGAAGGTGGGGTCGGGTAAGTATAGTTTTTCGAGTATTGAGTAGCTAGTTGCCTGTATTATGCATTATACATTGAATCTTGGGTAGGTGCTGAAGGAAGGCAGTAATTCGCAAAATAAAATACCAAAAAGTTCGTTCAGGGGTCAACGCTAAACCAGCGTTGACCCTTTTACGTTATGAAAAACCTCCTAAAAACGCTCCTGCTGCTTGTCATTATTTTTAATGTCGGCTGCAAAAAAAACGATCGGCCATCTGTTAAGGACCCAGATCCAATTACACCGGATCTTATTTCTAAAATCAGTACGTCAATTTCGGGTTATGTGATGAATGAATCTGGCAAACCTGTTGCTATGGCGACGGTGTCTATTGGCAGTTCACAGGCATTAACAGATGAATATGGTTATTTTTCTTTTTCAAATACGGAAGTACCCACAGCAGCAGGTATTGTGAAAGTATATTGCAAAGGTTATTTCATGGGGTATAAAACCTTTGTACCTCAAAAAAATAAAAGTGGATTTGTGAGAATGCAATTGCTCACTAAAGGTGAGACAGGCGTCGTTTCCGCAGCATCTGGCGGTGAAGTCGCGACGAACGATGGTGGCAAAATTATATTGCCCGCAAACGGTGTTGTCGCTGCTGCAAATGGTAGTGTTTATACGGGACAGGTCCACGTTTCCATAAAAAATATTGATCCTTCGGCGACAGAAAATTTCCAGGCAGGTATGCCCGGCGATGGCCGTGCCACAGACAGTGTGGGTCATTTAAAAGCATTGCGTTCATACGGTGCAGTAGCAGTGGAACTTACCGGAGACAACGGCCAGGCATTACAAATTGCGCAAGGGAAAACTGCCAGTGTTTTTATTCCTATTTCTTCTTCTCTTGCGGCTTCAGCGCCGCAGTCTATAACGTTGTGGTCATTTAACGAATCCACAGGTTTATGGAAGCAGGAAGGCACAGCAGTTAAGAAAGACAATACGTATTGCGGTAACACTTCGCACTTCTCTTTTTGGGCAGGAGCAGAGGGTGTTCCTCTTGTTAATTTCAAGGCAAGAGTCGTTGATGCATCGCTCAATCCATTATCTCATGTGCCCGTAAGCATTACTGTGGCAGGCATGCCGTTGAATGCGGGTTATGGTCGATTTGGATACACAGATGCCGATGGTAATATCAGTGGCGCTGTATTTGCAAATGCCAATCTTGTTTTGCAGGTGCTTACACCGTGCGCCATTGCTGCATACGCACAAAATTTTGCAACAGCTTCAACTGATGTGGACCTTGGGCAAGTAACGGGCAATATGGGACAAAGTGTTGTGACAATCAGTGGCTCTGTAAACAACTGCTCAAATAAACCAGTACAAAATGGATATGTTCAAACTTATGATCACGGATTTTATAACCGAATTCCCGTGGTAAATGGCGCATTCAGTTTTACAGGAATCGCATGCAGTAATCTCTCGGTAAGTGTTGTGGCGGTTGATAACGAAACAAACCTTCAGGGAACGCCGCAGCTGGTAACCATAGCGGCAGGTACGAACAATCTTGGTACCTTAACAGCGTGCGGCACGAGCACCATGGGCAACATCACCTATACAATTGATGGTGCTACTATATCCATAAAAGAACCGGCAGATACTATTGGCGGCTACTATCTTATAATGACTCCCGATACTTCAACAAACGTTCGTACGCAGATCGTAACATTAAGTCATGGAACGGGTTATAATCCACAGATCAGTTTTCAGTTTGACGGCAATAAGACAATCGGCAGCGCACATTATCTAACAGAAGTTTTTTCTACTTCATTCACAACCGGTAGAGGCTATTGGCCCGTGCAGATTCCTCTTACCATAACGGAATTTGGTGAAATTGGTGGCTTCATTAGCGGATCATTCAGCAGCAAACTAATTGAATTCGATAATTCTGCGGTGCATGATTTTAGTTGTTCGTTCAGGATAAGAAGATATAATTAATAAGAGCTTTCGAGGAATATGAGAGGCCTGTGAAATCATTGACTTCACAGGCTTTTTAGTTTGTATAGCAACATGTATCAAAATAGCTTTTGATCACTTAATTTTGAATAGCTATGATCGCTGAATTTGAAACATATTTACGAAGGCATACGAAGCTTAGCAGCGGAGATATTGAAGCCGCAAGCTCACTCGCCATGCCGAGAACGCTTCAGCGCAATGAACTGTTGTTGCAGGAAGGGCAGGTGTGTCGCTACAAAACATTTGTGGTAAAAGGTTTACTGCGAACCTTTGGCACCGTGGCGGATGGAAGCGAACATATTTTGCATTTCTCCACTGAGCACACATGGATCGTAGATGCGGAAAGTTATAACAAACAGATCCCTTCTTCATTCAATATTGCTGCCATCGAAAAAAGTGAAGTATTGCTTTGGACGAAGACAGATTTTGAATCGTTGCTGAACGAGATACCCGAATTGACAAGCTTCTCTCAGGAGCTGGTTTTGCGGAGCAGCTACAATAGCCGTCAGCGTTTGTTTACTTCGCTGAGCGCCACTCCGGAAGAAAAGTACAAAGACTTTGTTCAAAATTCCCCCGACCTTCTTACAAGACTACCCCTGCACATGATTGCCGCTTATCTTGGCATCTCAATAAAAACGCTGACACGTATACGTCATGCACAAATAAACCGTTAATAGAAATTTGGTCAAATGACCATTTTTTCTTCCCTGGCTTGATTCAAATTTGTACAATAAAATTAAGTCAATCATATGCGTGTATTTGTTACAGGAGCATCAGGATTTGTTGGCTCTGCCGTTGTTAGAGAACTTTTGCGGGCCGGTCACACAGTGTTGGGAATGGTTCGTTCAGACAGCGGAGCAGAGGCATTGAGCAAAACCGGTGCAGAAGTTTATCGTGGCAATCTCAATGATTTGGAAAGCCTTAAGAACGGCGCTGCACAATGCGATGCGGTTATTCATACTGCTTTCAATCACGATTTTAGTCGCTTCAAAGAAAACTGCGAAGATGACCGGAAAGTGATTACAGCCATTGGTTCTGTGCTTGCGGGCTCTGATCGTCCATTGGTAATTACATCTGGAGTTGGCGTGATGAATTATGGCAGAATGCTTACGGAAAATGATAACCCTCCCAGTTCAGATGTTGTGCCACGTGCAGCTTCAGAAGAAGCGGCCAATGCACTTGCCGAACAAGGTGTAAAAACTTATATAGTTAGACTCCCGCCAACCGTACATGACAAAGGTGATCATGGTTTTGTGCCGATGGTGATCAACATTGCAAAGGAGAAAGGGGAGTCTGCTTACGTTGGAGACGGCAGTAATCTCTGGCCGGCAGTTCATCGCCTGGATGCAGCAGTAATGTATCGTTTGATTATTGAGCAACAGCCTGCGCAGAGGATTTTTCACGCAGTTGCAGAAGAAGGCGTTCCATTTCGCAGGATTGCAACGTTGATCGGCGAAGGCTTGCATTTGCAAACTGTAAGTAAAGAGGGCAAAGATGCTGAAGCTCATTTCGGCTGGTTCTCGCATTTTGCATCCATTAACTGCCTTGCTTCAAGTGAGCAAAGTCGTAAAACGCTTGATTGGAAGCCCACTCACGCGTCATTAATCGAAGATCTGGTTCCGGGAGTATATTTTTAGCTATGTGCGAAGTTTGATGTACGGTGTACGAATCTCTTTTGTGTAGTGTTTCTGTACTGAATTTTGTACACTGTGCATCATACATACCTAAGCTTTCCTCGAATCAAGCAATTTGAAAAAGCTTTCCTGATAGGTAACTCCGATTGGAAGGATTTGATCCTTAATGTGGATTTCCTGCCGCTCAATTGAAACGATCTTGTCCAGCGCGACAATGTATGATTTGTGTATTCTTACAAAACGGTTGGGAGGCAATACCTTTTCCAACTGTTTCATTACCTGCAATGTAACGATGCGCTGCGTTTTCGTGTAAATAGAAACGTAGTTTTTTAAGCCTTCGATAAACAAAATGTCATCCAGTTCCACCCTCACCATTTTGGTTTCCACCTTTATAAAAATATAGCCACCAGTGGGCGCATGCAGCTCGGGAGCGCTTTCTATTTTTTGTGTTGGATTCGTTTGGTTGTATGCTTTTTGAACCCCTTTGTAAAATCGTTCAAACGAAATGGGCTTCAGCAAATAGTCTGTTACGTTGTGTTCGAATCCTTCAATTGCATATTCTTCGTATGCAGAAGTGATAATAACCTGCGCACGGTTTTGAAGCATCTTCATAAACTGAATGCCCGTTAGCTGCGGCATTTGTATATCAAGAAAAATCAAGTCAACAGGGTTGGAATTGAAATCAAGCAAGCCTTCCAATGGGTTGTTGAACGTTTTGACCAATTCCAAAAATGGCACCTTACTGATGTAATTTTCCAGCAGCGCGGTAGCAAGGGGTTCATCATCGATGATGGTACACTTTAACATATATTACAGCGTTGACTATAAAGGTAAAATTAAATTCACGATATGCATATCATTCGTGTGTTGAATGTCGAAAGTATGATTATTTGGATAGATAAGGTCAAGCCGTTTTTTCACATTCTGTAGGCCGATGCCGCCCACTTTGTCCTTTTGATAGTTGTTGTTGTGATTGGCGATGTGAAACTTTATTTCCTCATCCGTTATTATCAACTCGATGACCACAGGTCTTTTGCAGTCCGTAATTATGCCATGTTTGAATGAATTCTCAATAAGCGGAAATAACAGTAAAGGAACAATTCGTTTGCCGGAAATATCGCCTTCTATTGAAAAATTGATATACACATCTTCCGAATGTCGCAGCTTTTCCAGATCAATGTAACTGTTAATGTGCCTTAATTCCTTGTGCAGGCTTACCTTGTTTGCATCATCCTCTTTTTCGTACAGCATGTACCGTATGAGCTCCGAAAGCTTCAAAATGCTGTTGCCTGTTCTTGTACTTTCCTCTATTACGGCAAGAGAGTATATATTGTTTAACGCATTAAATAGAAAATGCGGATTCACCTGCATTTTCAGGTAAGACAGTTCGGTCCTCAGCTTTTGAGTTTCCAGGTCCTTCCTGATCTTTTCTCCCTGCAGCCAACTCAGTAAAAGCCGATAAGCAAAGCCAACAACAACGATCGAAAAGTTGGTTAAAATGTTAAGTTGAAAATAGCTCCTGAAGCGATAGCTGAAAAAACTGAGTGACTCCGGTGGTGTCTTTTTTTGTAGGCCATTAAAAGCAGTTTTGCTTAAAAGATAATCGTTATTATAGACTTCAAGCCTGAATTTGAAATAGGTGAAAGCTATTGTTAGCAGCAAAGAACCCAGCAGCACCCAAAACCATTTTTTCTGCAACGACCCAATCAGGGACATAATGTGAAAGGCTGTTACATAAAAAAGAAAAAAGTTGAGGGAGATGAGTACAAAGTGGTTAAAAAAGAACTGCTCGCTGGCAATTTTTGTCATGTTCACCAGGGTTGGCAGAAATATGATAAAATGCAAAAAAAGCCATGTTATCCAATGAATAACAAAAACGACAAAGCGATTTTTTTTGAAGGGGAGTGCCAGCACCGGGAATATATTTAAGTTCAATTCTCTCACAATTTACACTCTATAATGATTAATTCATTCCCTAAAGTGATCAAATAGTTAAACGATTTTCCTGCTTGATTGACAAGTTTGGAATTTTTATAGATGAATTTGGTCATTTAGAGGATGAATATTTCGTCAATTGATTTCAGCAATTGATGTAATCAAAAGTTGCACATGTCAAATGCCTGTTATGTGTTAAGGAAATGTTACCTACTTTAACGTCGCATCTGATTTTAAGCGGAACAAAAAAGGAAACTGCCTACCGCAAATCCTTTTTATGGTATAGTGAAAACAGGCGCCCTGAACAATACACATCTTACCTACACCTTATCTGCCTTGGATTTCCAGGATAATAATCTAGTATCAACTGAATTGAATTTCTAATAAAAATTAAATCATATAATAACGTATCATGATACGATTACTGTTTGGTAGTTTTTTTTGCTGCATTAGTTTCTTTTGTTCATTTAACAAGGCATTTGGAGAAACCCCGGGCAATTTTACTGGAGACTCTATTCCTTCACGAATTATTGCTAAAGTAAGGGTTACGGTGAAGGATATGGCAGATGGCTTGCCGATTGATAGTGCATTGGTTATAGCGGGCTACAAAAGAGGTTATACAAATGCCAATGGCTATGTCGAATTTGACAGCATTTCCAAAGATGCGTTTGTGGCAATCAATGATGTTGACTATCTATCGCTGTCAAAAAGAGCACAGCCTGTACTTAGTTTTCGTTTGGCGCGAAGAGAAAATGGCTTTGTAAATACTCTTTCAAACGGTCTTTATGAAAGACCACTTGAACATACTTCCGGTTCGGCAACAATTGTTGATGGTGCTGATTTAAGAAGAATCAATCCTGTAAACTTTGCGGAGGCTTTAAAGATTTTTGCTCCTTCTTTTATAGTTACGAGAGGCAACAGCAATGGTGATGATCCAAACGTTGCACCCTCTATCAATATTCGCGGCTTGTATAACTTTCCTCCATCGGCCTCCATTGCAAATTACTCCGGTGGCAACAAGAACAGGCTGCAATTGTATCCAAATCTCAACAACTTCCAGGTAGTAAATAGTAATACGAACGTACAGTTGAATCCCTCTGCGGGCGATTTTGCTGCTGATAATGTTGCAAAGCCAAACCAGCCGGTAGTTTTACTGGATGGCGTGCAGGTGTCTTTTCAAACTGTGCTTGACATGGATATTAACCGTATCAGCCAGGTAGTTATTCTTAAAGATGCTGCTGCAACAGCAGAATATGGCGTTAGAGGTGGCACCGGCGTTTTACTGGTTAAAACGGTAAAGCCCCAGAAAGGAAATTTCAGCGTAACCTATTCCGGTCAGGTACAGGTCGCTACTCCGGACTTGTCTTCCTACCACATGCTGGATGCTGCTGGTAAGCTGCAATTGGAGCAAGCCGCCGGTTTGTTTGCAAATGATGATGTATTGGGACTGAAACGTGCGGCCCTCGTCAATAACGGAGTAAACACAAACTGGTTGAAGATTCCAACACGAACAGCTGTTGGCTCAAAACATTACTTAACACTTGGTGGCGGTGATGATGATATCAGCTACGGACTTGATTTTTCATATAATGATATTGAAGGTGTAATGAAGGGCTCGAAAAGACAGAACGTAAACATCGGAGGATACATCGGCACCCGTATAAAAAACTTTACTGTCAGCAATTCCTTACGGTACACTTTATCAAATGCAACTAACTCATCTTACGGAAGTTTTGCCGACTATGCCTTACAAAATCCATATTTGAGCCCTTATGATTCAGTAAAAGGAGGGTATGTAAAAGTTCTTGATGAATATATCCCTGCAGGAAGCACTGTTCCTTATTACAATCCTGCATACAACAGTTCTTTGTCAACAACAGACAAAACGAGCTATTCGAGGTTGAGCGATTTACTTTCGCTTAACTGGAACATTGGCCGGGGTTTTAAAGCAAACGGGTATTTGAGCTTTACCACACAAAATGATGAAAGGAACTTTTTCCTGCCGCCAAGCCACACAGCGTTTGCTGATTTCAAGCCCGAGAAGTTTTTTCAAAGAGGAGAATATGACCAAACATCAAGCGGATTCATAAGTGCAGAAGGTGGATTCAATCTTAACTATTCAAAAAAAATGGGCCTTCACCAGTTGTATGCCTCTGCGGGAATGATGGCTATGCAAACAAGGAGCGAATCTTCCGACATAGTGTTGGTGGGCTTTTCCAGCGATAAATTGTCTGATCTTGCCTTTGGTAGCGCTTATCTAAACAGCAAACCATCGTCCGGTCTTATTTTAAACCGTCTTGCGTCTGCATACAGCAACTTTACATATAGTTATGACAATCGCTATCAACTTGAGTTGACCGGCAATGCAGATGAATCTTCTCAATTCGGAAATAGCAATCCGGTGGCGCCTCATTGGGCAATTGGTGCAAGCTGGAACCTTCATCAGGAAAGATTTTTTCATGCAAACAAAATGCTGAACACGCTTCGTTTGCGCGGTAGCGTTGGTACTTCCGGTAATCAATTCTATCAATCTTATTTGCCTTACACCAGCTATAATTATTATACAGACAAGCAATACATTCAGACTGGTAGCGGTATTGGTACGCTTGGTTCAGGATTGGGCGCTTTTTTAACTGGTTATGGAAACGAAAATTTGAAGCCATCCCAAACGGAGAAACAGAATGTAGGACTTGAGGCTGTGTTGTTCCAAAACAGGCTATCTGTTATGATTGATGCTTACAGAAATAAAACAAGCGATATTGTTCTTCCTGTTGTGTTGCCAGCATCTACCGGCTTCCAGGCATTTAACTATTACAATAATCTTGGCGGAATAGAAAACAAAGGATTTGAGTTTGACCTGGGTTATCGTATCATCAACAATATTAAAAAAGGAATTGTCTGGTCCGTAAACATTAACGGTATTCACAACGAAAATCGCATCACTGCTATATCAAATTACATTGATTCTTTGAATGTGATCTCAACTGGAGATCAAACGCGACCTCAACCAAGATATATCGTCGGTCAATCGTTAACCGGCATATGGGCGGTTCGTTCGCTGGGTATTGATCCTGCAACCGGCCAGGAAAATTTTTTGAAAGCTGATGGCACGGAAACTTCTACGTGGAATGCGTCTGACAGAGTATTGGCAGGCGATCTTAATCCAAAATGGCGCGGCTCATTTGGTACAAGTCTTTCCGTAAAAAATATTTCAGCGGGTATCTATTGTACATACCAGCTTGGGGCTTCGTACTATAACCAAACGCTGGCGGACTATGTAGAGAATGCAAACATCAATTACAATGTTGACGAAAGAGCTGCTGCAAACAGATGGTCCCAACCCGGAGAAGCTGCATTGTACAAACCATTGTATGTGAACGGCCTTGCAACTTCACCAACTTATGCTACAACAAGATTTGTAGAAAAGAACGACTTTATTCAATGTGCATCCATTTCACTAGGATATAGATTGCCTGAACAAATTGCTTCAAAGATCAAATCTAAGAACACATCGTTTGGCTTTGTTGCCAATAATATTTGGCAATCATCAACGATGAAGGCGCAAAGAGGAATTTATTATCCTTTCCAGCATTCATACACATTTTCAATAACAACAACTTTTTAAAATCATAATAGTTCCAAATGTTCAGCAGAAATAAAATAATTCTTCTTCTGGTAGCGGTTCCGGTGCTTTTGTTATGTGCCTGCCGCAAATGGGTAGATGTACCGCCACAGCTACAGGTTGACGAGGACAAGCTGTTTTCAAACGAACAAGGATTCAGAGACGCATTGAATGGCGTTTATCTGAAAATGGGTGATTCGAGTTTGTATGGCAGAGATTTGAGTTTTGGCGTTCTGTCCATAATGGGTAGAAGTTATGATACAACAATAAGCACCGCGATAGGTGGCTTGTTTTACCAGAGTGCATTGTATAATGTCAATGATGTGAATGTGAAAAACGCAAGTCAAAAAGCCTGGAACGGCCTTTATTTGTGCGTTGCCAACTTGAACAATTTACTTGCAAATGCAGATGCCAGACAACAAGTTTTCACCAACGGTAATTACAATACAATAAAAGGAGAGGCCCTGGGTTTGCGTGCATACATTTATTTTGATTTGCTACGCATGTTTGCTCCTGCTCCTTCTGCAGCAGAACTAAGCACGCCGGCAATCCCTTATGCCACAGTTTTTTCACCCAATGTTGCGCCTGTATTGTCAACAGGTGCAATAATCGACTCATGCATTTCGGATCTTAAAACAGCGCAATCGTTGCTCAGCTCTGCAGATATGACGACTTCAAGAGTGACTATTTGGGCAGTAAAAGGATTGCTTGCAAGAATATATACTTACAAAGGAGATCTTACAAGTGCACAGCAATATGCACTTGATATTATCAATGGTAATAAGTTTCCTTTGTCGACAAGTAATAGTGACCTGATGTTTGGTAAGGAGCAGTTGTTTTCTCTTTTTAGCTACACTTACTATGCTACATCTTATAACAAATCGGTATTCTCTACAAATCCTCCTTTGGGTTTTTCTCCTTCTGCTCAAACCGCGCTGTTTGTAGCCGGAAGTGGATTGTCTGCTGACTATAGATATGCGGGTGCGTTTGTTGATCCAACAACAGGTACGGCACTTGGAAATAAGATTTCCCCTAAAAAGTTTTATATAAATGGCTCCCCTAGTGTGAATGTGCTTCCTATGATTCGCTTAACTGAAATGTACTACATCGCTGCGGAGGCTGCCAATGCCAACCAGGATTCACTTACTGCAACAAACCTGCTTGACTCAGTAAGGGTTCATCGCAACCTTCCAAAATATACACAAACTGCTTTGAAAAGAGATAGCATCAATGTAGAGATAGGTAAAGAATATCAAAAAGAGTTCTTAGGCGAGGGACAGGTGTTCTTTTACTATAAGAGAAAAAATCTGCCGTTTTCCGCTCTTCCTTATACAAGAGTACCCGTAGCATCAAATGCGTCTTATGTTTTTGTAAAACCAGAATAAAAAGAAAAAAGTGATCGAACTGACTATGAATCATTTTATAAATATTATAGCAATTAAACCCCGGACCGCCTTGTTGGTAAAAATGTCGCTTTTACTTTTCGCGGTTTTAATGATGAATCTTTCGCTTTCAGCGCAGGATAAAATACCCGTGGTGAAAGGAACTGTAAAGAACGATACAGGCGAGCGCCTGATGGGTGCTACTGTTGTTGTACAGGGCACAAAAAATTACGCCGTTACAAAAAAGGATGGCAGTTTTGAATTGCACGATGTGCCTGAAGGAGCTACTCTTCGTATATCCTATGTTGGGCATGTAGCTGTTTCTGTTAAACTTAAACAAGGTCAGACAGAGCTGTTTGTGGCCCTTGCTTCTTCCGCTGGCATGATGAATGAAGTTGTTGTAAACACGGGGTTATATAAAAGGCCAGCAGGCAATTTTACAGGAGCCGCAAAAACCTATAGTGGTGATGACCTGAAATTGATGAATCCAACCAACGTATTGGCGGCTTTGGCAGTAGCAGATCCCTCTGTGCGTATAGCTCAAAATAATGTGATGGGAAGCGATCCAAACAGTTTGCCGGTTCTTCAACTGCGTGGTCAAAATAACTTCCCACAAGGTTTGTCAGGCTCTCCAAGTGGCGTGAGTCCGGTGGTTTCCAGTGGAGACATTATGGCCAGCTATACAGCTAACCCTTACCAGCCATTGATCATTCTGGACGGCTTTCAAACAACGTTGCAGACGATCTATGATATGGACATTAATCGCATTGCCAGCATAACCGTTTTGAAAGATGCGGCTGCTACAACTGCATACGGAGCAAAAGCTGCCAACGGTGTTATTGTTGTGGAATCAAAGCAACCAGTTGCCGGAAGAACAGAAGTTACTTACTCCATCAGTGCAAATATGGATGCTCCGGATCTTACGTCATATCATTTATTGGATGCAAAAGGACTTTTGGAAGCACAACGTTTAGCGGGTATATATTCAGATCCTAACAATCACTACAATGATATAGCACTGAAGCAGTGGTATGACTACCGCTTACAACAAGTGCAAAGCGGAGTTAATACTTATTGGCTTTCGCAGCCGGTGCGTGTAGGTTTTGGAACCAATCACAGCTTAAATATTTCAGGTGGTGCAAAAGCTTTGCGTTATTCCCTTTCACTCAATTACAACAATGGAGTAGGAGTTATGAAGGGATCGGAACGTAATCGTTATGGGCTCAACTATATGTTGTCTTATTCAGCAAAAAATATTCGCTTTACCAATACGACGACCTTGGGCTATTCACGTGCCAACAGTTCTAAATGGGGAAGCTATTCTCAGTATGCGCAGCAGTTTCCTTTTTTCAAGCCGTACGATTCAGCAGGAAACGTAATTAAAATTTTTGAGCCTAATTATACGACTTTGGGAATAGGCGTTGGCGCTCCCGGTGGAACCTTTGCGAATGTCGCATACAATTCAACATTGGATGTGAGGGATTATTCATACTACTATAATTTTTTGAATAATACCGGATTTGAATGGCGCATCACCAACAACTTACGATTAACCTCAGCCGTGAGTTTTAGTAACAACATGCCCGGTGCTGAGCAATTTTATCCAGCCGACCATACATCTTTTGTAAATGCATTTACAAGCGGTTTTACAGATTTGGGTTCCTATACCAGAACAAGAGGAAGTAGTAGTGTGATTGATGGAAAATTGAACCTGGATTATAATAAAAGAATTGGCCGCCATACCATAATCGTTGCAATGGGTACAGAAGTGCAGTCCACCAATAGCAGTTCAACGGTTACGAAGGTTACGGGTATACCAAAAGACTATCTTGGAGAAATTGGCATGGCCAATGGCTACGGGCAGCAATTAAAACCAAATTCAGGAAAAATGGTTACCCATACGATTTCCTCTTTTGCAAGCGCAAGCTATAATTACGCGGAGCGGTATACTGCAGAACTAACCGGTAACGCAAGTGGCTCTTCACAGTTTGGTTCAAATAACAGATTTGCACCTTTTTGGGCGGGAGGTATTGGCTGGAATATTGATAAGGAAAAATTCTTTGTCAAAAACCCCATTATCCAGCAACTGCGTTTGCGGGCAACGACTGGTGTATCGGGTAACCAAAACTTCGCGTCTTACATGGGACAGTCGATTTATCTGTATAATATTCAAAGCAACTACAGGCTTCAGCTTGGTGCCGCGCTACAGGGATATGCAAATCCTGATTTGAAATGGCAGCAAACACTTAAAAACAACCTTGGCTTGTCGGCGAGCTTGTTTAATGGCAGGTTGAACGTTACTGCAGATTACTACCAGGAAAAAACCAATAACCTGATCCTGCCGCTGGACGTTGCTCCTTCAACAGGTTTCAGCAGTTACCAGAACAACCTCGGTGCGACAACAAATTCGGGTTATGAAATATCTGTTTCTGCTCCTGTTATTCGTGATCGCGCAAGAAAAATATATTGGGCGGTTACATTTAATGTGGGTCATTACAAAAATGTTATCACTGCTCTTTCACCTGCGATCGATGTGCTGAATCATGCTTATGATACAGTCAAAAATCAAACGGCGCCATTGCCTAAATATGTTGTGGGAGAATCAATGTCACGTATATGGGCAGTGCCATCGCTGGGTATTGATCCTGCAACGGGTAAAGAGGTGTTTGTTAAATTGGATGGAAGCAGAACGTTTATATGGGACCCAAGAGATAAAGTGCCTTATGGAGATGCAGCTGCTAAAATCAAAGGCATGTTCGGATCAAACTTTACGTACAAAAGCATTACGTTCAATATCAACATGAGCTACCAATACGGCGGCCAACTGTATAACCAAACATTGGTTGATAAGATCGAAAATGTGAACCTGCTTACAACAAACGCAGATGAGAGAGTGCTTACGCAAAGGTGGAAACAACCTGGTGATCATGCTTCATTTAAGGCACTGGTGGCAAATGGTGCAAATGGATTGCAGACAACCAACTCGACTACACGTTTTGTACAAAACGACAATTACCTGGAAGCGAGCAGCGTTACACTTGCCTATTCATTTTCTCCCGATCTATGGTGGGTACGCAGGCTAAGACTTTCAACTCCAAGATTATCTATCACACAGAATAATGCATTTCGTTTTGCAACAATAAAAACAGAAAGAGGAACCGGCTATCCTTTCGCACGTACGTACAGCCTGGGATTGTCCACAACTTTTTAAAAGACAGTTATGAGTTATTTCAAGTATAATAAAAACATTTTTATGCGAAACCACTCGCTTTTGGCTTGCACATCTGCAATGGTTTTATTGATGGTCTCTCTATGCGGCTGCCAGAAATTTTTGAATGTACAGCCTAAAGATAAAGTTCCACAGGAAGAACTGCTCAAAGATGAACAAGGGTTCAAAGATGCTTTGACCGGCGTCTATCTTGGTATGGACAATAAGCCCAACCCCTCAACCGGATATGGACTTTATACATGTGAGATGTCCATGGCTTTGATGGCTACGCTTGGGTATGATTATGATAACGTAACAACAGCAAACGTGGGTAACAACGCTGGATTTTTTACAACCGCAGCCAACTATGCATACACTGATGTTACTATAAAAGCAGAGCTGACAGGTATCTGGAATGTTATGTATACCAACATTGCAAATCTGAACAACATACTTACACAGATCGACGGTAAGAAATCAATATTTACCGGAGACAGTTATGACAGAATAAAAGGTGAGGCGATTGCGCTAAGAGCACTGTTTCATTTTGATCTTGCACGTATGTATGGGCAGCCGCCTTTGACAGGAATGAGCGCCTCTGCTATTCCTTATGTTACACGGTATGGAGTAACCTCCACGCCTTTTGTAAGTTTGGCAAATGCGCTGGATTCATGCATCACTGATCTCGCCACAGCAAAAAACATTCTTGCTAATACAGATACCTCAGCTGTGTTAAAAGCGGTAGAAGATCCTTTTACATCCTATACACAGAATCACATGAACTATTGGGCCGTGCAGGCTTTGATGGCTCGAGTTTACTTGTATAAAGGCGATATGACTAACGCAGCCAAATATGCAAACGCTGTTATTGGCAGTGGAAAATTTCCATTGATTACATCCAATGTTGCATCTAAAAATATTACTGTAAGAGATAGGTTGTTTTCCCAAGAGCTTGTTTTCTCAGTGTATTCAGCCAATGTGAAAACATATAATCTCAATTTGTTTAATAAAAGTAGTGGAGTTCCATTACGTGTACTTCCAGCTCCCACAGGTAACAAAACTATTTACACAAAGGGTAGTGGCAGTGCTAGTGACTATAGGTACACATCATGGTTCGACAATAGTTCAGCATCATCGCCCGTGGAGGTGCCTTCGAAATACTTCCAGGATGCCAATCTTCCTTATGAGTGGCAGAACAATGTTCCTGTTATACGCGTATCAGAAATGTATTACATCGCGGCCGAAGCGGCCAATGCAAACAATGACGTAAATACCGGCGTCGCTTATCTGAATTCGGTGCGTCAAGCCAGAGGTTTAACGGCTTTGGATGCGTCAGGAGTGGGCAATGTTGACAGTCTTTCAAAAGAGATCATGGCAGAGTATAAAAAGGAATTTGTACAGGAAGGTCAAACATTCTTTTACTATAAAAGATTGAATAAGGACCTGAAGCAAGTGACTACGACCACTGCGGCAATTCCATCCGGCGTTTACGTGTTTCCGTTACCAGACAAAGAACTTGAATACAATCACTAATTGAGCATGAAAAAAGAAATCATCACAATATTATTGTTGGCCATAGGTACAGCCTTTGTTGCCTGCAAGCAGGTGTCACCTGCTTTGTTTAAAGAGAAAGATGGCATTTATTTTAACGCAGCTTCCGATAGCATAGCTTATACGTTTGCCAAATATCCCCATCGTAGTGTTGATACATTGCAAATACCCGTTTCGGTATTGGGAAAACCTGTAGATGCTGATAGGGAGATAACGGTGCAAACAGTTGTTGACTCAAACATAAATGCAAAAGAAGGCATTCACTATAAACTACTTTCTCCATATAAAATGCCTGCAAACCAGGTGTCCACGTTATTGCCTGTGGTGATATACCGCACCGGAGATCTTGACAGTTTGACGGCCACATTTGTATTGAGTGTTAAACCAAACGATAATTTCGAATTGGGCATCACTTCAAAGTCTATCATAAAGCTTAAAACTGCTTATTTGCAAAAGCCTGCTACATGGGGCGATCTTACCGGCCTTCAATGGGCAGGTTACTCAACGAATTTTGGAACCTGGACGAAAACAAAGTATAAGCTGATTCTGGATGCATTATACGATCCGGGAGGAGATACAACTGTAAGTGAATTTAATACTACACGATTCAACACACCGGTTATTTATCTCCAATACCTGCAAGTGGCAAGAAACTATATAAGGACCAAATATCCTGGAAATTTTTCAACGCCTGCGGGAGTGGGAGCAACGCTTACCGATCCTGATGCCAATAACGCTGTTATACAGGTGGGTCCTGCAAATTATTAAACGAAGAAAAAGCTTATAAGCAATGATCATAAAAAATATTTGGAACACTGCTATCATCGCCACGCTGGCTTTACTGGTGTTTTCCGCTTGTAAAAAAGACGTTGGCAATTATACCTACACACCGATCAATACAATTACAGTTGTTACAGATTCAGTAAATGTTGATCGGAACGTGGTTGTTACCAACGACTCCATTTCATTAAAACAGAATGATAGTTTAACGGTAAACATATTGCTTGCTCAAACAAAAGCATCCGACAACCTTTCGTTTCAGTGGATGATCGAGCAGAACGCTGTGTCGCTTGCCAACCCTGCACAATATATTGTAGGCACATCTCAAAAGTTAAACACAAAAATTATTTTGCCGCCAAACTTGTATAGGCTTGTCGCTAAGGTGACAGATAACACTACCGGCGTATCGTTTTATAAATTTTATTCTTTGAATGTAGGTACTTCACCTTGGGGTAATGAAGGATGGGTGGTTTTACAAGATCAACCGGCGAACGGAGGATGTGACATTTCGGTAATTGCAACGAGAGATGGTTCAGGAGGTGCAGTTTATTCCAATGTTTATATGACGGCAAATGGTAAAAAACTTCCAACAGGCACATACAAGGTAAACGTCCTTAACTATGCAGCCACTTTGCGTATTCAAAAAGTCTCTTTCTTTTATCCAAACGGTGGGTTGCAGGTTCGGTCAACCGATTTTGCCGATTCCAGTGTAAATTCAAGTTGGTACACCATCGAACCATCTGTAACCAATTTGCAGCTTAATGCGGTCGTAAGCGGTGGTCAAACTGAATACCAGATAAATGATAACCAACTTTATTTCAGGTCGGTTAACGCCACTTCTATTAAAGCCCCACCAATATTATTCAGTCCGCCGTTATTAGGTACATGGACACTTGCTCCATTTGTTTTAAATAATACAGGATCCGATTACTATGCTACGCTTTACGATAAGGCAAACAAATGCTTCCTTCTTTACTCTCTTCAATCGACCAATTTTGGCCTCATTGGCATTACCAGTGATATAGCAAATGGTCATTTTGTTGCTTATGGAGGAGGTGCAGCAGCTTTACATCCGACCACCGGTTCAGGCTTCGATCTAAATAATATTGGCCGTAATTTAATATATGCTGAAAATAGCCAGCCGCAAGTGGCCGGAGCAATGCATAGTTGTGTGTTTAGAAATAACCCCGGAGACTCAACCTGGATCTATCAGATTCCTGTGAGTACAGGTTATACAAACAAACTCACTTCAGGCAGGTATTTCCTTTCCAATGCAAAAGTGCCAGGAATCAATTCTGCGACCATGTTTGCGTTTCCAACTTTCCTTACTATGCCGGGGAAATTCTATTATGTGACTGATAATACCATTAACACTTGTGCTATTGGAAATCTTGCCACATCTACTTCTTCTGTAGGATATACTTTCCCGGCAGGAACAATTGTAAAGGCAATGAAAGTTTTTAAATCAGGTTATGCCACAGCTCCGTCGACAGATAGCAGAGTGTTGGTTGTGGCCACAGATGAAACAGCGAATGGTCAGGGTAATAATGTTTATTTCTTAAGTATTAATTCAACAGGAGATATAAACGCTACACCCATTAGTGTCTACACTGGCTTTGATAAAATTGTGGACATCGCTTTTAAGAAAGGATTGGGGCTGTAGACTGCTAACTCAAAAAGTTAGGTATTAGTTTTTGTTTTTTTAAAAAGATCGCTTCGCCCTTTGTCAATACGGTTCTGGAAATACAGGAAAGAAGGAAACGTAACGATCGGGGCGAAGCGATCTTTATTTACAATTTTACCAAAACATCTGCATCATTGTGCAGGTGTTTTTTTATTCGCAGATACCAATAGTAATAGTTGTTATAATTCGTCAAACGTTTTTTCTAATTGGTCATATTACAGGTAACAATTTCTCAATGATCAGTATTTTTAAAATTCTTGTGTAACTCAATAATATTTTCAAAACTCAGTTTATGTATCTAAAAAGAGTAGTTGGTTTTCTTTCGCTGGTAAGTGCGGTCAACTTTGTAGTAGCGCAGGATAGCACCGGTGTAAAAAAAGCAGAGTCGTCTCCAAAAATTAAATCATATTCAGAAGTCATTACTTCAAAAGCTGTAGCAAAAAATGGTTTGTTCACAGTATACAAGCAAGATGAAAAATATTTCTTCGAAATCCCCGATTCTTTGCTTAACAAAGACGTTCTCTTCTCCACTCGTTTAGCCAAGGTGCCTACAGGCAGTCCAATGTTCAACGGAGAAATGGTTAACAGTATCATCGTATACTTTGAAAAAGTAAGTGATGAGAAACTGTACGTGAAGGCGCTGACAAATGTAGCTGTCGCTGCTCCTGGCCAGGCCATCGCAAAAGCTGTTTCCAATTCATCTATGGACCCAATCATAATGGTAATAGATGTTAAGGCCCGTGGAAAAAATAATAAGAGCTCCATTGTAGATGTTACAGATTTCTTCTTAAAAGATAATATCATAACTGGCTTCGATGCCGGTGCCAAAAAAAATATGGGATTGGGCGGTGTTGCTCCTGACAGATCTTTCCTTTTGGCGGCAGATTCTTATCAGCAGAATATAGAAGTAAAAACATTAAAGACTTACACAATGGGCGCAGCTGGTCCCGATGCAAGTCCAAGTGTAGGTGTAACATTTGAGTTGAGCAACTCTGTTATGCTGCTTCCTAATATGCCTATGCATGCAAGATACGCTGACCCTCGAGTTGGGTACAGCACAGAAAGCTGCAAAGTGTTTTCAGATGATCAACAAAAAGTAGATGTAAAAACTTTTGTGGTTCGTCAGCGTTTGGAGCCTAAAGCTGAAGACATCGAAAAATATAAAAAAGGCGAATTGGTAGAACCCAAAGAACCGATCGTTTATTATGTAGATCCCGCAACTCCGAAGCAATGGCGCCAATATATTATTGCTGGTATCAACAACTGGAACGAAGCGTTTAAAGCTGCCGGTTATAAAAATGCCATCATTGGTAAAGAGTGGCCAGAGAACGATACAACAATGAAGCTGGAAGATGCAAGGTATAAAGTGATACGCTATTTTGCTTCCGCCCAGTCCATGTCCTCTGTGCCTAAAGTATACGATCCGCGTAGTGGTGAAATACTGCAAACTTATATCGGATGGTCGCACAGTAATTTGCAGGCGCTGCACGACTGGTATTTTGTTCAGGCGGCGGCTGTTGATCCTGCAGCAAGAAATGTAAAATTCAGCAATGAATTAATGGGTGCCCTGGTTACAGCTGAAATTAGCAGAATGGTGGGCGTTTCTCTTGGACTTCGCAGCAACCTTATTGCAAGCTACGCTACTCCTGTAGAAAAACTTCGCGATAAAAACTGGGTGGAGAACAATGGATTTTCTTCTTCAATAATGGATATCCTGCATTACAACTATGTAGCACAACCGGAAGATAAAATTTCTGCAAAAGGTCTTATTCCACGAATTGGTGATTACGACAAATGGGCCATAAAATATGGTTACGGCTATACAGGCATTGATGATTTTGAAAAAGAAAAAGACCTGTTAGCAAAACTTACAACCAGTGCATCTGTAGATGCTAAAGCGAGTTTTAAGGCGGAAGTAAATCCTAACCTTAACGACCCTTCCGACCCTCGCGCACAAACTGAAGACCTGAGCAACGACCAGGTGAAAGCCAGCGAGTATGGTATAAAGAATCTGAAAATTGTAATGGCTAATTTGCTGAACTGGTCGCGTGAGGATATGGACATGTACGACAATGCATCAGGCGCATACAATGATGTTGTTGATTGGTACAAAATGCTTACTCGCCATGCATATACACAACTTGGAGGCACTTATGAAAATGCCAAGACAGTAGAGCAGTCCGGTGATGTTTACACAATTGTTCCGAAAGAGAAACAAAAAAGAGCGCTCGCGTTTTTGCAAAAAGAAGTGTTTCAAACGCCAACATGGTTATTGAACCCTGATGTGCTGAACAAATTCAGCAAGCCGGTTAAGAAAGAAAAATTGATTGGAATCCAGTATGATGCTTTATACTACGTGCTTAACCCAAGCCGCTTGTATAAGATGACCACTGAAACAATGCGCTACGGAAAAGAACATACTTATACCGTAGATGAATTGATGACCGATGTTGAAAAAGGTTTGTGGAGTGAATTGAATGGTAAGCCGACAATAATAGATACATATAGAAGAAGCTTGCAGAAATCATGGATCGAAAGTCTTGGAAATGTGCTGAAAGAGGCATCCAAAACACCGGAGCCGGGCAGTACGTCACCAGATCTTTCTCTAACTGATATTCCTGCCGTAGTACGTGTTCACATGGAAAGCATTGCGAATCGTTGCAAAACTGCTGCTGCAACTTGCACGGACCCGATGACGCTTGCACACTTAAAATACGTAGAAGCGAAACTGAGGAAAAAGCTGAATCCTAAAGACTAAGTGTGTCAAAAAAATATTTGTCTGCATTAAAAATGAAATGATGAAACGAGTTTTCTTATCAATAATATTATGTGGTTTTCTTGCTGCCGTCGGCTATGCACAAACAAATGCAGCTGCGCCAACTGCTATCAAAACAACATCAACCTCCTACAATCAAATTGTTAAGCCGGGGACGCTTAGCAAAAAGGGATTGTTTTCCATTTATAAAACGGATGATAAATATTACTTTGAAATTCCTGACTCATTGCTGGGCCGACAGCTATTGCTGACGACATGGCTGGTAAAGGTGCCGGGGGGAAGTCCAAAATTTGGCGGAGAAGTAATGAATACCCGCGTAATAACTTTTGAAAAAGAAAGAGGGAAGATTGCTTTAAAGGTTGTTACAATACTTCAGGAAACAGATAGTACAAACGCCATCTCCCAGGCGATAAAGAATTCCAATGTAAATTCGATCGCGGTTTTATTTGATGTAAAATCACAGGGCACTGGTGGTAGATCCTCAATCATTGATGTTACCGATTTTCTTCAAAAGGAAAATTCATTTACAATACTCAACTCAGAAGTTAAAAGAGGTTTGTCAATTGGTTCAATGGCAGCGGATCGCAGTTTCGTAAAAAGCTTTGCGGCGTATCCGATTAATGTTGAAGTGAAAATGTTGCGAACATATTCAGCATCGGGAGGAGCCCCAACCGGTATAGGCGCACGTCCCGCGGCTGCACCATTGGAAGCAGCGCAAATTGGGGGCGCCATCACACTTGAAATTTCTACTTCCATTTTCTTGATGCCGGAAAAGCCGATGATGCCGCGCAGGTTTGATGCAAGAGTAGGATACTTCGCGGATGCGTACAATGAATTTGCAGATCAACAGCAAAAAGCTGATACAAAAATTTTTATTGTACGTCAGCGCCTGGAGCCGAAACCAGAAGATATTGAAAAGTACAAAAGAGGAGAATTGGTTGAACCCAAAGAGCAGATTGTTTACTATGTGGACCCTGCAACTCCTAAGCAATGGCGCCCATACATTATAGCAGGTATCAATGACTGGAACGAGGCATTTAAGGCAGCCGGATTTAAAAATGCAATCGTTGGTAAAGAATGGCCGGAAAATGATACTACAATGAGTTTGGAAGATGCCCGTTATAAAATTGTACGTTATTTTCCTTCTGAAGTAGCAAACGCTTATGGTCCAAATATCCACGATCCAAGAAGCGGTGAAGTGCTGCAAAGTTATGTGGGATGGTATCACAACGTTATGACCTTATTGCATGATTGGTATATGATACAGGCAGGACCAAGTGATCCGCGTGCACGTAAAATGAAGTTCAGTGATTCACTGATGGGTACGCTGATCCGCTTTGTGTCATCGCATGAAGTGGGCCATACACTTGGCTTGCGCCACAACATGGGTAGCAGCAGTTTGACGCCGGTTGAAAAATTGCGTGATAAGAGTTGGGTAGAAGCACATGGTCACACAAACTCTATTATGGATTATGCCCGCTTCAACTACGTGGCACAGCCTGAAGACAGCATTGGTGAGGCAGGACTTATGCCACGAATCAATGATTATGATAAATGGGCCATTAAATGGGGATACACATGGACCGATGCAAAAGATGACGAGGCGGATAAAAAGATCGTTTCACAATGGATCGTCGATAGCCTGAAGGCAAATCCAAGACTATGGTTTGGTGGAGAAGGCATGAACAATGACGCCCGTTGTCAGTCGGAAGATCTGGGTGACGACAACATGAAGGCAAATGAATATGGCATTAAGAACCTTAAATATGTAATGGCTCATTTGGAGCAATGGACAAAAGAAGACAATGACCTTTATACAAATTTGGTAGGTGTATACCGCCAGGTGGTAAGTCAATACCTGCGTTATGTAACGCATGTAACAAAGAATGTTGCCAGCACTTATGAAACGTGGAAAACAGTAGAGCAACCGGGTAATATTTATGCACCTGAACCTGCAGCAAAACAAAAAGAAGCTGTTGCATTTTTGAATAAAGAAGTGTTTACCACACCTGAATGGTTACTTAATAGCGACATCTTAAATAAAATAAGCAATCCGGTGCGTCTTGGAAGCGTGAGTACCGTGCAGGGGAGAGTATTGGACCAATTGTTAAGTGATCGTGTTCTGAATACATTGTTGATGCATGAAAGAAGATATGGCAAAGACAGCTGCTACACGATGATCGCATTTTTAAATGATTTGAAATCGGGCATCTGGAGTGAGTTGAAAACAAAACAGCCAATAGATATTTACCGTCGTAGCATTCAGAAGAATTATATCTCAAATATTTTTGCTGCCATGAAGGAAGCGGAAGTTGGAAGTAACTTGATTGCTCTTTTCATGGGCGGGGCATCAGCGCAGGAAAATTCGCCGGTTACAATGTCATCAGATGTTGGCTCTTATCTTGCCTTGCATCTTGAAAAACTAAGAAGCGAAATTTTGGCTGCAATTCCTGCAGTTACAGACAAAGACACAAAGGACCATTTGATCTATGTGGCGCAACAAATAAAAACAGGTTTAAAAAATCAGTTTTAATTTTTTGAAAGATGATAAGAAAAATCTTACAGATAGTTCCCTTGCTAATTATCCCGGTGATGTTCAATGCTTATGCAGAAGGAACTAAACCAACTGAGGTGAACTGCCAGGTGCATAACAATAAAGGGAGCGCTGTTTTTCTTTACAGAGTGAAAAATGGCCAGGCGACGAGCCTGGGCTTTAAACGCCCAGACGCAAAAAATAACTGCAAGTTTTCATTTGAGGCTGACAGTGAGGCGATTTATTTTTTGCGCAAAGGTGGGGCGCATTTGTTCGAATTTACGCATGTCCTCTATCTGCACCCCGGCGACAAGCAAAAAGTGGATATCTATCCAAATGAACAGGGAAATGATTTTGACAGTATAAAAATTGCAAGGCCCAACAAGGAAACGGCTTCCTTAAAAAAATGGGCAAGCATTTTTAATCAATCATATAAACAAGCACAAAATAGAAGTCAGCGAGATCAGTTTTTGGAATCTTATAAGCAGTTGTTTACAACTGCAGATGAACTAAAAAAGACCGGTATCACCGGAAACAAGTATTTCAACAAAATCTTAATTGATAAGATTAACACTGAGGTTTTGTTTCTCAAAGCTGCTGCTTTTTTCAATTGCGGAGAAAGAATGAATGCAGGCTATGATACCACTACCTCACGTCAATGGTTTTATGAAACATTAGGCAACGAAAAAGCTGATAGAGCCGACTTGTTACAATCTGAACACGGTTTGGAAATGCTGAACTATTTGTTGGGCTACCAGTTTTTTCAGCAGTATAAAAACGGTGAACAAATGCTTGCTGTTCCTTTCCTGGAAAAAATTAAAAAAATAGATAACGATACAGTTCGTGCTGTCTATGCAACAGCGCATATGGAACAGCTTACTAATTACGAACAGTTTGTTGCAGAAATCCAACCGTTCAAGCAAATAATTACCAATGCTGGATTACAAGGCCACTATCAAAAAAAATACAATGTGCTGAGTGTTTATGCAAAAGGTAAACCGGCTTATAATTTTTCGTTGTATGACAACAATGACAAGCACTATTCATTGTCCGATTTTAAAGGGAAAATAGTAGTACTTGATGTGTGGGCAATGTGGTGTGCGCCGTGTCTTGCTGAAAAGCCCAATTTTAAGAAACTGGAAGAGGAATATAAAGATCAAAAAGATATCGTGTTTGTAGGTGTTTCAGTTGATGGAATGGCTAAGAAAGATCCCTGGAAAGATTTTGTTGCAAGAAAGGGATACAAAAATATTGAGATGTTATCAAACTTCGATGAATCAATCATGAAGTACTATAACATCGGCGGCATTCCGCGCTTTATGGTCTTTGATAAGGAAGGAAAGATTGTTAGTGTTGATGCACCGCGTCCTTCAAATCCGGCATTGAAAGAGCTTATTGAAGAAACATTGAAAAAGAATGATCATGCAATCAGTAATTAAGAAAGTATTAGCAGGCGCGGCGATGTTTGTTGCAATATCGGCATGGGGCCAAAGCTCAACACATGTTGTAAGTGGAGTTGTTACTGAAAAAGTGAACGCCGAGTTGTGGGTCAATAAGCTGGTTGGTAACAAACTTCAAAGAGTAGCAGAATATAAGATTTCGCCATCTGAGGGAAGTTTTATGTTTGCCATTCCAAAAGATTCAGCGTCAGTTTACCGCTTTCAGTTGAACGTAATGAAACCTCATGGCCGACATTTTACGATTGATAAAATTTGTTTAGTTACATCGCCTTTGAACCCCGACAAAGATTATTCCTTGTCAATTACTCCTTCGAAGTTTGACTCTTTGCAGAAAAAAGGATGGGAAGTAAAACAACTCGCCGCGACTCCGAAATATGCTTTGGTGACAGGCTCTGTAAAGAATGTGACAACGAGCATGGTGTCATTAAATGCAGTTGCAGAAGGAGAGTTGAAGAATGTAATTACAATTACGACCAATAGCAACGGTGAATTTGCCATTCCGGTAAATATAAAATCGAAAGGATTTTATTATCTGTCATCACCGCGTTGGAAATCGAGGGTTTACTTACAACCATTAGATAACCTGCAGGTGGAAGTGGACAACAAAACCGGTTTTCTTACCTCTGTTAACGGCTCCCTGGTGAATCAGATCCTTTATAACTGGCAGCAGCTAACATTGCCGATCACCAGTTATGGATATACTTTGTCAATCTTTGCCGCTGATAATGTTGACTTAACATCTTATACCAATACCTACAGAAAATTGCAGCCTGTTATGGATGCATTTGTAAAAGATATTGATATTAAAGACAATGCTATAAAGGCGCAAGTTCGTGAGGCGCTTTCAATTGATAAGGACTTGGCGGCAATGAATCTGTTGTTTCAACTTTCTGCAAAAAAAATAGGCGCTTTTAGAGCTCAACCAAGAGACTTCAATGATATTCCTGATTTCTATAAAACATTCATTCAGTCAGGTAAATTCAATTCAACATCTCTTTTGAAAATAGGCGAAACAAGACAATACATGAAATTGTACGCTCTATTGAATGTTGCTGCTTTGCCAAAAGAAAAAAGAGATCAGTTGTCAAAAGGAGAGAAGCTTAAGTTAATGATAAATTCGATCAGCAATGATACTTTGAAATCTTACCTATTTAAAGATCAAATGGATCAGATTGAAATCAACAATCTTAGCGAGTTCAGAGAGACATTTGAGCCATTGAAAAAGTATGCGAAACTTTCACCGGCAAAAGAAGCTTACAAAGGCATTTTTGCTGCATATGCGGGCGACACTGCTTTCATTGGAAAATCAGCCTACGACTTTTCCCTTCCAGATAGCACGGGCAAAATGGTTTCCATGAAAGACTTTAAGGGTAGAGTAGTGTTGATCGATGTTTGGGCGACCTGGTGCGGTCCATGCAAAGCGCAAATGCCTTTTTTGAAAGAGATAGAAGAAGAGTATGTGGGAAATAAGAACATTGTTTTTGTTGGCATTTCACTCGATAAAATAGAAGCTCGTCAAAAGTGGGTGAACATGGTCAATGAAAAACAACTTGGTGGTGTACAATTGATCGATGATTTTGGAAAAGCATTTGGAAGAAAATATCAGCTTACGGCCATTCCAAGATTCATGCTGATTGATAAACAGGGAAAATGGATTGAGATCCGTTGCCCGAAACCTGAAGCAAAGGAAGACCTGAAAAAATATATTGATAAAGCATTGTTGGGAAACAATGAGCAAATACCAATGGCAAGTGGTTGGTAAATAAGTCGATCAACATGGGTGATGTGATCGCAAATTTTAAGACAGGTCCGGCCATTGCGCCGGATCTGTTTTTTTATTGAAATGTAACGAAGACCTTTCACGCATCTAATAAATGTTCTCTTATTGCTAAAGCGAGCAATGCTGTAATATTATTCACGCCGTATTTCGACAGCATGTTTTTGCGATGAGATTCTACAGTGGTAAAATCCACAAATAATTTCTCCGCGATCTGCCTGCTGGTGAAGCCTTCAGAGATAAGGTTCAGCACTTCTTTTTCCCTACGGGTGAGTGCAGGTAAGCTACTCCTGTTTGTTTTGTTCATCGTTTCCACAATCGTGCGGCTAAAGAATTGTTTGTGCTGCATAACTGTTCGAATACCTGTTAGTATTTCCAGTTTCTCAGCATCTTTAAACAAATAACCGTCGGCACCGCTATTCATCATCTGGCGTATAACAGCAGGGTGATCATTGATGCTTAGTGCAATAACTTTTACTGCAGGATATTTATGCTTCACTTCACGACATAGATCAACACCGTTGGTCGTCGGTAAATTAATATCCATTAAAATGACATCAACAGTATGCAGCGACAATACCTGCCAGAATTCATGGGGTGTGGAGCAACACCCCGCGCAACTTATATCTTCTGCTTTCGAGAGCATGGCTTCAATACCTTCTCTAACCAATGCATGATCTTCTATTAATAAAACGTGTATCATTTTCAAAATGGTATTTCAATGTAAACGGAAGTGCCTTCTTCGTGAGTGGAGCGAACATCAATTCGACCCTTTAGAAAGTCGATTCTGCTTTTGATATTCTTATAGCCGATGCCACCTGCCTCTTCAAGTGACGCAACATCAAAACCTTTTCCATCATCTTCCACTGTAATGCGTAGCAAGTGGTCCTTGGCAATGATCTGCACCTGAGCCGTTGATGCGTTTGCATGTTTGATGATATTGCTGATCAACTCCTGCACGATTCTATACACAGTGATCTTCACCGTGTTGTCAGGTTGCAATGTGCCCATGCCCAGATCGTAGTAATTGATCTTTACCGCGCTTGTAGAAGAAACCTGGCTGCAGTAATCACTCAATGCCTCATGAAGCGACTGGTTCGACAAACTTTCCGGCATCAGGTTATGCGCGATCCTTCTTAATTCAGTAATCGACTGATCGATCATGATCATTGTTTTTTCGAGCGCAGCCACATTCTCTGCTGGTATAATTGCATTCTCTTTCATATCGTTTAGTGAATATTTTGCTCCTGATAAAATGCCACCAAGGCCATCGTGCAGGTCCCTGGCAAGCCGACTTCGTTCTTCTTCCTGCCCCTGCAGCATCGCTTGCGAAGCCATCAATTGTTTTTCCTGTTCAAGTGCAGAAATGCGTTCCTGTTGTAGTAGTTTGTCCGTTTGCAACAGCTTTTGTTTCCGCAAATTATTTCTATACAATAACCAACCGATTAACACTAACGCTGCAATGGCAAGTAACAGCAGCGCTATGTATATCTTTCTTTTTTGCGACAGCAGTTCCTGTATATGATTTTCCGTTGATAGTTGTTTTATTTGCGCCTCTTTCTTTTCTGTTTCATACTTGGTTTGCAGATCGATAATGCTGCGGTTGATGTTCGCTGTGTTGATTTCTTCCTGCGTAAGATCAAGCAGTTTGTCGTATGCGATGGCCCGTTTGTAATCGTGGGCGGCATAGGCAACTTTTGAAAGCAGCAGATAACATTGTTGTGTACGCGAACTGAGTCCTGTTTTTTTAGCTACTATTAAAGCGCTGTCCATATACTTTTGCGCTTTTGCCAGTTGATTGTGAAAAAGATAAAAGGTAGCCGCCTCGCAAAATGCGTCGCACCTGGATTCATCTGCTTCTTCTTTTTTGGAAAGGAAGATGGCGCGGCTGATGTAATCTTTAGTACGGTTGTTTACAGGGTCGCTCCGCAACATGATGTCAGATAGATTGATGGTCAGCGTAAGTTCATCATATTCATTGTGATATTTTTTACTGACCAATAATGCCTTTTGCAGAAATTGCATTGCTTTGTCTGGTTGCTGCATCGCCTGGTATACGGTAGCAAGATTTTGTAATGGACTGGATATTTTTTCCGGAGGACAATATTGTGAATACAGGTCAAGCGCCTTCTTTCCATAGGTAATAGCATTTTCAAATTGTCCTGCGTGCCTGTAAACCAGCATTAGTTCATTGTAGCACATCGCCAGCTTTCTCATGTTACTTGTGCGTTCGTAGTAATCGGCCACCTGTAAGTAACAACGTGCAGCAATATCGTAGTGCTGCATTTCGCTTTGACATATGGCGCTGATGTACAGAGCATGCATGTAGTTGGTCGTGTCTCTTTCCTTTTTTGTTTTCGTCATTATTTGCTGGCACATGGTCATGCTCGTGTCATAGCGTCCTTGCTGTATCAGCACATCAACGTAGTAGAATTGCGCTTTGTACAGGCCTTCCTTGTAATTAAGGCGTCGGCTAAGGCTATCCGCTATGCTATAGTAATATTTAGCAGTATTGCGATCTTGTTCTCCAAATTGGTATTGATCTCCCAGGTCAATTAAAAGGTTAACCTTGTTGGTGTCAGGTTTGGCTTTGGCCACCAGCGAAAGCAGGCTGTCGGTGGCAGGTTTTTGCGCACCCGAAGCATTCCATAGCAGAAGCGCGATCAAAGCGAGTATGGCGGATCGTTTTTTCATCTGTTGTAAAGTTGAAAAGTATGAAGATGCAAGAATTCCCTGTTTTAAGGGATATTTTTCGCAGACTTAAGAAATAGTTTTGAATCGTACCTGCACAATTTGTGTTGGGAAATTTTAGGGTTATTAAAATCGCTGAATTATGAAAAAGACATTCTCTCTGATTGCAGCATTGCTGCTGGTTCATTGCCTTTCTGCCCAGGTTCAGGATCCGTCTGCAACTGCAAAACAGGGTGCTACGGACAGGGTAAATAACACTACCTCTGATAAAGTTAATAAAGGACTTGATAAAACGGAAGACGCGGTAAAAGGAATGTTTAAAAAGAAGAAGGACAACAAACCTGCAGCAGCTTCGGATACTGCGCCAGACACACAAGCTGCCCCCGGAACCGCTGCTACTGCTGCAACGCTCAACACTTACCAGAACTATGATTTTGTTCCAGGCGACAAAATATTATTCGAAGATCATTTTACAGAGGATGCGGACGGAGAATTTCCTGCACATTGGGAGCTACTGAATGGGCAAGCCGTGTTAAACAAAATGGGCGGAGAAGAAGCGTTCACCTTAACAGATGGCAACTATGTAAAGGTAGCTCCGCGAATGAAAACTCCCGATTACCTCACAGATCCCTTCACCATTGAGTATGATTTTTATGAGCACCACGGATCTTATGGCTCGACTATTTTTTTGAACGCGTCTGGCACCACTAATGATCAGGATGCAATCATAGTAGTAAATGAAGCAGAAGTGAATTTTAGTAGCGACGCAGTGAATTTAACCGGAAGTTTACCTGCCAGTATTAAGGACGAAATATTTCTGGACAAATGGCATCATCTTGCCATCGCTTATAAAAACAAGCAGATAAAAATATACGTGGATCAATTTCGTGTATTGACAATCCCTGATGCGCATTTTATTCCTGCCAAAATTCAGTTTGGAGGGCTTGCGGGGCCGGAGACGCCGTTGGTTTTTAAAAACGTAAAAATCGCTTCAGGTGGCGATATGAATATGATTGGTAAAACTTTTACTGCCTCCAAAATCGTAACACATGGGATCAACTTTGATGTTGATAAGGCAACCATTCGTCCAGAAAGCATGGGCACGCTTAATATGATCGTGCAGGTGATGACTAGCAACCCGACTATTAAGTTTGAGGTAGATGGTCACACAGACAACAGTGGTACATCTGTGCACAATGCTACACTTTCACAGCAACGGGCAGACGCAGTGAAACAGGCACTGGTTAAATTGGGGATAGATCAGGGAAGATTGACCACAAAAGGTTTTGGCGACACCAAGCCAATAAGTGACAACAATTCTCCCGAAGGCAAGGCCAATAACAGGAGAGTGGAGTTTGTTAAAATGTAATGTGGTGGTTATGAGGTAGAGCTATGAAGTATGAGGTATGAAGTATGAACTGTTTTGGCGCGACAGTCATTGTTATTGCTTGCTGTTCATTTTTCATACAACACGAAATCAGCCAAGGTTTCATAGTTCATGCCTTATAGCTCATACCTCATGCTTCATAGTTCATACTCGCTGTCTCCCAATTCATCATTCATCATTCTTTTCGCCATGAACCGTAAATTCTTAGCATTTGCTTTACTGTCTTTTTTTATGGGGACATCATACGCGCAGCAACGATGCGAGCTCTGGCCGGCTGATTGTCCTGAAAAAGAAGCGATTGAAATTTCTCAAAGTATTTCCAGAAGACTCGATGCGGGATTGCTGCAAACAGAAATTGCCATACAAGACAAAGTACGAAATGCGATCACGAAACAATTTCAGCAAACTGCAACTGCGCTGCACTGGCAGCTAACACAACTCGAAGATGTTACCGGTCTTAATGGAATGCAGAAAGCGGAAACGCCCGTCAGTCTTCGTTCTCCGCGTGGAATGGATCTGTTCTTTCAGTTTATCGTAAGCGAAGACTCACTGCAAAGTTGGAGAGATTGGAAACTGAGTGATATTGAAAAAAGAAAAACAGTTGGCGCCGCGGCGACCCAGTCATATGGCGATGTTCTGAATAGTCCGCTGTATAAAAGTTATATTGATTCTGCCAATCATTACCAGCAATTATACACGGATTACCTGGAGAAACATCAGAACGAAGGAGCTGCTCTTTTTACAAATAAAATAGTAGAAGAGTACAGTAAAAAGATGAATGCATACACCGACAAAGCTGTCGCACTGCAGAACCAAAATATTAGCGGCAATGGCTGGAAATCGCTCGAAGACGAAGGCAAAAAAATAAACTATCGTTTTCGAAATGCCACTGTCGTGTACGTAAATGTTACACAGAATTACGACGTTGCAGAAATACACGATGATGCTAACAAAGTATCGGCTTATTCTTTTCCAAACGCGATCATCGCAAAACAGGTGGTAATTAAGGAAGATGAAACTGGTTACTATCATGAATTTGGTAAATGGAACTATATGATCATATTGCTCTTTGGCAATTGGTCCAATAAAATTGTAAACGGATGTTACCAGGCCGGCTTTGCGGCAAGCGGACAGAATAATGATCGCACAGTTAAAAAAGTGACGAGTGATAAAGTGCAGACCATTTCGGTATCGGTGTTTGGAAATCAGCATAACGTTGAAAAGTTTGTGCAGGCGCTGCATACAGCCAATCTGAACCAGCTTGTAGATCGATAACGAACCAACCCCTTTTCTTTTCACTCAAACTATTTTGTTATGAAAACCCTGGTAACGTTTATAATCTTATTGTTTGGCGCCTTTGCCTCGTTTGCTCAATCCGCAGAGAATTATGCTCTTTTGCCGGGATATACGGCCACGCTGTCGCCAGGTCAAAAAATGGAACTGTCAATACAGTGGACCGATCCCCATGGGAAAAACAACATCGGAGGGGCGGACTTAAATCCGCTTTGGCAAGTCAATGGCCATAGCCTCGCGCAGCTGGAAAGTTCTGACGGCGATATCAGTAACTCATTAATTATGGCTAAGATTGTGTACACGGCACCGGCCACAGTACCCAAAAAAAATCCGGTCATAGTTACTGTAACATTTCACCCAACGGGTAAAATTGATGAAAAGGCAATTGTTATACTGCAATGTGCTATCACTATTGCCGATGCATACAAATAGAAGGCGATATTAATTTAGATGCACCCCTTACAGGAATGGATGTACACGTGCATATTGACGACCACGTTCGTTATACTTTATTAAACAATGGAACTGCAATGCTGGAACCTGTAAACGGTAAAGGCACCTTGCATATGAAAGTTGAAAAGGGAATTATGTTTCAGAAAGATGGAGCTATTGGTAACTATAAGACTCCTATGGAATATAATATTCCGGTGCTCATTTCAATTGACCAACCTAATGGAGATAAAACCAGTCCGGCAACATTTTATGTAAATTCATTTAGTTCTCCGGATAACAACGAAACCTATATTGTTAGCGCTGGCGCGGCAGTAGAAACGCTTAAACAAAACTTTATCAATGGTACCTTGTATACCGTTTTTTTCAAGGATGTAGCCGCCGCCATTCATGAAAAGCAGGCGAATGGACAGGAGAATATAGCATGGGCCGAACGAATGCAAGCATTAAGAAACAAACCTCAAAGTCAATGGACGGAGCAAGACAAGAAAGACTTTGCGGAAATGCTGGCATTGAAGCAAAAACTGGGCGCTAGCACAAATACACAGAATCCCTTTTCAAATATCCCTATCGATGATAAAGGCTCAACCGTTGGTAGCAATAACGGACAGCTTACAGCTTCTGGTGTACAGAACGCCCGGCATCAGGTTCCCGTATCGGCAATGGGCAACGGTGCAGGCAATTTTAACTTCCACTGCACATTCAATCCGCAGGCATCCACTGTGCTGGAAATAGATAAAGAAGACAGCGACATGGCCGGGGTGCAGCATGCGAAGATTCATTTAGTAGTGAAGAAGGAGAAGTGAGGTGTGGAGCTAGAAAAGAATTTTCTTTTGTTTCCTTGTTAAAAAAAAATGAAGAATGGTGCTTGTCATCCCGACGAAGGAGGGATCTGAGTCTAACACAAACACGCTGCTATGCAATCACTCAGATCCCTCCTTTGTCGGGATGACAAATGCTTTCGCGATAGGTTGTGGTTATCTCAAAATGAGGATCTTTTTATTTTCCATAATTATCGGATTCAGAAAAGAACTACGCAGTCAAGAATAAAATCCGTGTAAATCAGTCCAATCCGTGTCATCAGTGTGCTAATCTCCTCCGTCGCAAACACCCCACACTTTGTCTCATCTCACCTCTTTGTAAATCAAATATTACTGGCATCTTTGTTGTGTTGATTTCAACCAATAAACAACACCAGTGGAGCAGCAACACTTAAAAAACGGGCGGAACCGAAAAGCCACACGAGTAGGAGCTAAAAAACTTTCTTATGCCAAACAGTGTTTCCCTGCACAGAGTACTTAAAGCTTCGCCGGAAAAAGTGTATCGTGCATTTACAGAAGCTCTTGCAATTGCCTCATGGTTGCCACCATATGGATTTCTTTGTACCGTTCATGAAATGGATGTAAAAGAAGGCGGTTCATTTAGAATGTCCTTCCACAATTTTTCAACAAGCCACGGCCATTCATTTGGTGGTAAGTATCTGGAAGTAAGGCCCAATGAATTTTTGAAATACACCGACAAATTTGATGATCCAAATTTGCCCGGAGAAATGATCACTTCTGTTACGCTGCGTAAAGTAATAGTGGGCACAGAAATAAAAGTTACACAAGAAGGAATACCAGACATGATACCTGCAGAGATGTGCTATCTCGGTTGGCAGGAATCGTTGGATAAATTGATGAGACTGGTAGAGCCAGTGATACCGGATGCATAGGTTAATTAAGAATTAGGAATTAAGAATTAAGAATTCAATCTCGGCTGGTTAATAATTTCTGGCTGTCATTGTTTCTGTTCAAACAGGGCTCCGACAAGCTCAGCCTGACACAGCGAAAGCTGGATGTCAGCCCAAGCTTGTCGGAGCCTTCTTGCTTATTAAACTTCACTGATTTGAATAAGGGTTCAATTCAGTCATGTATGGCATACAGAAACAATTCTTAATTCTTAATTCTTAATTGAAAAATTCTATTTTAGCAAACGAACCAACCAAACTAATGCAAGAGGCTCTGATGCACAATGAACTTTTTGTCCGCATGGCGGCAGAAGATGAACAGGCGTTTCGTCAGCTCTTCCATTACTATACGCCGCGCTTGCGGCCCTTTGTTTTCAGCATTGTAAAATCGGATGCCGTTGCCGAAGAAATTGTACAGGATGTGTTTCTAAGACTCTGGACCAATCGCGAAAGCGTGGCACAAAAAGACAATCCTTCCTCGTGGCTGTTTACCGTTGCATCAAATCTTTCCATTTCTTATTTAAGAAAAATGTCCGTTGAACGACGCTTCATTGAAAAAGTAAAAGAAGAGACGGAGGAACTGCGGCAGCAAAACATGATTGAGGAGGAAATGTTTTTACGTGAAAACCAGGAACTTCTGAAACGGGCCATCGAAACGCTTTCCCCTCAACAAAAGCTTGCCTACACATTAAGCCGTAATGAGGGGCTTGCCCATAAAGAAATTGCGGAGCGACTCGGCATTTCGCCAAACACCGTAAAGAACCACATTGTAAGCGCCGTTCATGGTATTACAGATTTCATTCGCAAGGCCACCAAAATTTTTTTTTCAATTCTACTAGTCGTATTTCTTCACTAGCGCGTCTGCTTAAAGTTGGGGACGTCCCCTTCTCTTAACGTAATTGCCTAAAAAAACCATAATGGACGAGAATCGTATTAATTACCTCGTGCGTCAGTATGCCACCAACCAGGCGACTGACGATGAAATCGAACAGTTATTTGAATGGCTGAGACAGCATAAGGAAGATGAGGTGCTGCAAATGCAACTGGAGGAGATAGCTGCATCAACAGCGCCCGATACATCGTATGACCCTAAGTATTGGGAACCTGTGATCAACCAGATCCTGCAAGCGGAGCGGGCGCCTGTGAGATCAATTGGGAAGCGTTGGATGCGTTATGCGGCCGCTGCAATTTTGATTGTTGGCGTTGGCGGAACAACATTTTTTCTGATCAATAAAAGCCATACGGAAAAATCTGTTGCAAGCAATGTGAAGCAAAACACGGATCTGCCTCCCGGAAAGGATGGTGCAATCCTCACCTTGTCCGACGGTAGTAAAGTGTTGCTTGACAGCATCGGCAACGGTGTATTGTCTACACAAGGAAGCGCGACCGTTACAATTCATAACAACAGCGTCATTTATAAAGATGATGCAGCAACGAATGACGCCGTATACAATACAATGAGTACGCCCAACGGAAGGCAATACCAGCTTGTATTGCCCGATGGCAGTAAGGTGTGGCTTAATGCAGCGTCTTCGATCACTTATCCAACGGCGTTTAACGGAAAGGAGCGAAATGTGACGATCACCGGTGAAGCCTATTTTGAAATTGCAAAAGATCATTCGAAGCCTTTCCATGTAAAAGTAAATGACATGGATGTTCAGGTGTTGGGTACGCGTTTCAATATTAACTCTTACGGAGATGAATCGCAGATCAACACCACATTGCTTGATGGAGGTGTAAAGGTTTCACGCAACCAGCAGGCATGCGTGTTGAAGCCGGGGCAACAGGCTTCGCTGAATAATAGCGAGCTTAAAGTGGTAAACAATGTGAACCTCGAGCAGGTAATGGCATGGAAAAACGGTTTGTTTGATTTTGAACACGCAGGCTTAACCTCTGTTGTGAGCCAGCTTGCTCGCTGGTACGACCTGGATGTGAAATATGAAGGAGCTGTTTCCCAGCGATCATTCAGAGGGAAAATAACACGCGATCTTAGCCTCATGCAAGTGTTGGCTATTCTAAAAGATGTGGAAGTGCATTTTAAAGTGGAAGGAAGAACACTTATCGTTACAAACTAGACTGGTAGCGAATTGCGAGCCGTAGAAAAATTGCTGACGAAAACAACTTATATGTAAATAAGAACGAAAATTTTATCCAGAAAAAACCGGAAATGGTGGAACATTTCCGGCGAAAAATCTGGCAATCAAATAGTCCTTGCGAGACTGCTTATTAAATCACCAAATCAAACCAAAAGTATGCAAAAAACTGCTAACTGCATGCGGATAGTCTGGTGGAGACACCGCTGCTTTACCAAAACTGTTCTCGTTATGAAGCTGACTTCTATTCTTATTCTTGCGACAGCTTTACATGTTTATGCAAATGGAGTGGCACAGGAAAAAATTACACTCTCTGCTAAAAACGAATCTCTCGAAAAAATCTTTAGTGCTGTTGAAAAACAAACAGGGTACGTGTTCTTCTTCGATGAAGAAATTTTAAAGAACGCAAAACCCGTTTCTATCAAAGCAGAGAATTTATCGATCGACAAGTTCCTGGATGCTATTTTGCTCAATCAATCGTTGAGGTACAGTTTCCAAAACAAAACGATCATCATATCCCGTCAGGATCCGAACAGAGTGGTGTACACGCGGCCGTCCATAACCGCGGAACCTCCTGTTGAGGCAGTTGCTGCATTCGACATTCGTGGAAGAATTGTTGGCGATAAAGGAGCGCCGCTGGTGAGTGCTTCTGTAAGTTTAAAGCCATTGAATATTGGAACAAGCACCAATGAAAGCGGCGTATTTGTTTTCCCCAACGTGCCTGCGGGAAACTATACACTGGAGATTTCAAGTGTAGGTTATTCAAAAATTACCAAGAAAGTAACCGTGTCGAATGAGCCGGTGAGCCTGAGTTTCACGATGGAACTTGTGCCGGTAGAGGAAAAGGAAATTGTTATTTCAACAGGATATACTTCTAAAAAAACAGGCGAGATCACAGGTTCAGTGCAAAGGATTTCCGGAGATGATCTGAGAAAAGGTCTCACCACATCAGACCCTACATCGCTGTTAAAGGGCCGTGCTACCGGTTTGTACATCTCTGAGCAAAATGCGGGCGACCCTACCAGCAGCGGCGGCCAGATATTTTTACGCGGCCAGAGCAGTATTGCCGGCGTAGGCGTAGACCAGGTAAATGAATTTGTAATGCCTGCATTGAACTATGGGCCGCTCATCGTGTTGGACGGTGTGATTATGCCCAACCAAAACTTGAAGGAACTGGCAACAGCACAGGAAATACAGGAAATTACCACACTGAAAGATGCCGCTGCTACTGCCGTATATGGCTCCCGCGCAGCTGCCGGTGTAATTGTGGTAACAACAAAGAGAGGACGTGATGCAAAACCCCGCTTAAGTGCGGAAGCAAAATATGGAATAAATCAACCCAACCAGGGAACGATGAAGTTTATGAACGGGCAGGAGTTGTACGACTATCAGAAACAATATTACACAGCAGACTACGGCGTAAACGAGGCAAGCCTTTCCCAACGTTATCCAACACTGGGAGATTATCTTACTTATAAATTGCCTACGCAGGAAGCCGTTGCCAATGGTTATGATTGGTACAAGTTTACGTTTATGCCAAGCCGCACAGTAGAAGCAAACATTGCGGCGAGCGGTGGTAACGACAAAACAAAATATTATTTCGGCGGCACTTACTACAATGAAAAAGCAACAGGTGTTCAGAATAGTTTGATAAGAGGAACGTTCAGGATGAACCTTGATACACGTTTAACCGACAGGCTTACATTGGGTGTTGCATTAAACGGTATTCTCAATAACGGAAAGCGTGATCCTGATGGGAATGTAACTGCTTACTATTCAATGATTCCCTGGGCTAACCCTTATGATAAAAACGGCAACGTTACCCAAACCCTTAACTATAAATTAGATGGCGCAAACGTTGTTACGGACAATCCGCTGTTTAACAAAATGTATAATTTCAATACCGTTCAATCGCAGTTGTTCTCCGGCTCTGTAAGGCTCGAATACCACATTACTGATTGGTTAAGCATTTCGAGCACCAACTCCGGCAACCTTAATTATCTGAAGAATCAAAAATACATCGATGTAAGAACATATTCCGGTAGTGGAACTTTTTATGCCCCACAGGGATTTTTGGGAACACAAACAAACAATCTTTCCAATTACCTCACCTCAAACCAGTTGAGCTTTCATAAAAAATATGGCGACCATGCCGTGAGAGCCTTAGCGGCAATGGAGTACGGCCAAACCACCAACGATTATGCAACCACCAATGTTAACCAGGTAAGAGCCGGTTATCCTCAGATTTCTATGGGAAGACAGGTAGGAGCCGAATACGACTTTTCTATCTACGGCGTGCCTCAAACAAAATCAGGCAATGTAGAAGGCGGTAAAGACGTGAAAGCATTGTTCTCCGCATTTGGCGAAGTTGGTTACACTTATAAAGACAGGTATACGGTAAGTGGCTCCATCCGCTCCGATGCATCGAGCAGTTTTGGCTCTGATAACCGTTATGGAAATTTCTATTCCGGTGGTCTTGCTTGGATTGTGAGCAAAGAAACTTTCATGAAGAACGTGCATTGGGTAGACAATCTTAAACTACGTGGAAGCTACGGAACCACTGGTTCGCAACTGGGTGATAACTTCCTTACTAAAACATTGTACGACCCGCGTTATATCTATAATGGACAGGGTGGTGCAACCATTTCTGTATTAGGTAATCCCGAGTTGAAGTGGGAAGTAACCAAAATATTAAGCGGCGGTATTGACTTTTCCGTATTCAAAAAACTGGACGTAACTATCGATGCCTACAATCGCCGCTCTCAGGACCTGTTGCAAAAAGTAATGTTGCCTCCAACGTATGGTTTCCCTACACAGTGGCAAAACGTAGCCAGCGTTCAAAACCGTGGTATAGAAGTGTTGATGAATGCAAGGCTTATTAATCACAGAAACTTTCAGTGGTCAGCCTCCTTCAATTTTAGCTATAACAAAAACAAAATACTTGATGTAGCTAATGATTCACTTGCCCAAGGCTGGGGTTCTACCGGCTACTATCTTAACAAAGGAGATGATATCAATGCGTTGAAGGCGGTGAAATATGCAGGTGTGGATCCACAAACCGGACAAGCGCGTTTTGAAAAACTGATCTTTGATGGCAGCGGTGCTAAAACCGGCGTGGAGTATGTGAATAGCGTTGCAGAAGTTGGCGCAGCGGTAGACAACAGGCAGAACCAAATGGTCGGTTCATTCCAGCCTAAATACTATGGCGGATTGACCAATACATTTACCTACAAACAATTCTCGTTGAACATACTCATCACGTATGCTTTAAAATACGTAATGAGTGATGGGTTGGCGCAGCAGAACCAGGGAACATCACCTACACAGTTTAACCAGTTAAAATACAGAGACAACCAGACAGTATGGACAACGCCTGGTCAAACCAATGCAACAGAGCCGTGGATCTACTACCAGGCAAATACCTCTTACTATGGTTCAAGCAAATACATTCATGATGCAAGCAACGCAACATTACGCAGCGTACGCTTAAGTTATGATTTGCCTGCAACTCCATTAAGCAGACTGAAGCTCAGCAACTGTACCCTATATTTTAGTGGAGATAACTTGTACACGCTGTACTCAAAGTCAATTGTTGCTTCCAATCCTGAAGGGCCCTCTGTAGGAGAGGCACAGGATTTTGGCCAATCCTCTTTCCGTATTGGTATTCCACGTAAATACAATTTTGGTATCCAGGTAACTTTTTAGTCGCACTTAAAAACATTAACAATGAATAAAATATTCATCATTATATTTTTCTCCTTAGTGGCAACTTCCTGTAACAAACAGATAGATGCCATACAACCACTAACCAAAGTAAGTGCGGAAGGAGAACTTTCATCTCTCGCCGGTATTATAGAAACAACTGTTGGTAATTACACATTGCTGGCATCAAGCGGCAACTTTACGCCCTATGATGTACCGATGCTTAATATATCAGTAGGTCGCGGTAATAACGTAACCCTCCAGCAGTTTGGCCCTGTTTCACAGGAAACAGATGCATACTTCTTTCAAAATAGTCCCTCTGCTGCATTCGGCTATAGTTCTAACTTTTATCGCGGTTCATTTCAGGTTATCGTAAGCGCAAACACTACGCTGGAAGGTATGCAGGCTTTTGAAACTACCAGCTTCGCGTCATTGTCTGCAGGAGATAAAAACAACTTTCTTTACGCAAAAGGCGAAAACCTGTTCTTGCGCGCGTTTACCTATTTCAATCTCATTAGAATATATGGCAAGCCTTACTATCAGAATGCTGCAGGCAGCCCTGGCGTACCAATAAAAAAGAGCAGCAGCATAAATGATAACCCGGCACCATCTACGGTGAAAGAAGTATATGATTTTATTATAGCAGACTTGCAACAAGCAGCGCAATTAATGAAAGCGCCTGTAAGCAAAACAAACAGCTTTGCCAATACAGCCGCAGCATGGTCCCTGCTATCGAGAGTGTACTTATATATGGGAGGTACTACAACAAGCCCCGATAAAACCGCCAACACAGCAGCAGCCGTTTATGCAGACAGCGTTATTGACCGCAGCAATGGTAAATATACACTGGCAATGGGCCAGGATTATATAAAAATGCTTGGTGACGATGAGTTTGGCGATTTGGGCAAGTCTTCCTTTGCAAGCAATCACGAAATCATCTGGGCTTTTGACAACGCACGGGGCGGTAGCCAGATGGGGCAGGAGTTTCATTACGTTAATTATTATGGCAGTGATGTGGGCGCCACTTTTCTGCCATCTGCCAGCTTTAAATCCCTTCTTGCTGCGAACGATGTGCGTGCAACTTTTTTAAAGCTGAACGAGGCTTCCGGATATACGGAAACAACGAAATGGCTTTGCCTGAACATGGCATGGAAAACTTACGCGCCAAACATTTATTTCCGTCTTAGCGAATTGTATCTCAATAGAGCCGAAGCATCTGCCAAAGCAGACAATTTTGCTACGGCAAAAGCAGATCTTAAAAAGATACACATCCGTGCAGGATTGCCGGCATCAGACATCGACAATCTTGCCGATGCGGATGTGCTGGCCGCAGTACTAAAAGAAAGACGCATAGAGCTTGCATTTGAAGGACACGATAGTTATGATTACTTCCGCAACGGATTGCCAATGACAAGAACAGCAGCAGATAACAATGGACAAGCAATGACGATTCAACCGGACGATCCGAAGGTTGTTTTTCCAATACCAAGTTTTTAAAAAATATCAATCAATAATTTATGATAAAGAGCATGAAAAGCAAGTTGCTGATAACCATCGCAACATGTGTATCAATACAATCCGCTACGGCGCAAAGCACAACAGTGAATGGCAACCTAAAAGGTTTAAAAGCCGAAAATATCCAATTCGCATACGCTGATGGTTCAACACGCAAGACTGATACGGTGAAAGTGGTTGATGGGAAATTTGTGTGGAAAACAACCATTGTTGAGCCGACACAAGTATATCTTTTTCTTCCGAACAGGGCATATCCGTTTTTTGCTGACAAAGGCAAAATATCAATTACAGGCATTGGCGATTCTGTAGATTCTTACAAAGTAACCGGCTCTAAAATGCAGGATGAAGCAAATGCTTACGAGGCGTCCATCAAAGATCTTTCTGACCAGGAAAGTCCTTTATATCAGAAGTATGGACATGTGAGCGAGGAGGAACAAGCTGCTTTGGAAACGAAGTTGAAGGACATAAGAAATCAGAAAAACGAAAGAGCTGCGAAATACATAGCGGCGCATCCAGGCAGCTACTACAGCATTTACCTTGTATCTGCAAGAGCATCATATGGTATGGATTACAGTGATGTAAAAAAGCTGTACGATCAGCTTGATGCTAAAGCTATTGCTACAGCAAGTGGTAAAAAGCTTACAGAGCGAATGGATATTTTGAAAAGAAGTGCCATCGGAAGCGAAGTAATTGATTTTACACAAGCTGATACAAGCGGTGTCGCCGTCCATTTTTCTGCATTCAAAGGCAAATATGTATTGATTGATTTCTGGGCAAGCTGGTGCGGACCATGCAGAGCGGAAAATCCGAACGTACTTAAAGCATACGACAAATACAAAGACAAAAACTTCACTGTAGTGGGCGTATCACTTGATGACAAAGCGGCCAACTGGAAGAAAGCAGTGATTGCCGATAAAATGCCGTGGACGCAAGTGTCTGATTTGAAAGGCTGGCAGAATGAGCTTTCCACTTACTATGGCATACAAGGCATACCCAGCAATCTTTTAATTGATCCTTCAGGAAAAATAATTGCAAAAGATGTGCGTGGAGCAATGCTGCATAAAAAGCTTGACGAGGTTTTGAATTAGTGCTCGAAGGTTTCGACAGGCCCGGCCTTCGACAAGCTCAGGCTAACAGAGCAATCGGAGTGTCAGGCTGAGCTTGTCGAAGCCTCGTTAAACACAAGAAGTGATCGTATAACTAAATGGGTTTTACACTTTAAACACAAAAAATATAATGAAACATAGAATCATAAAAATGATTTTGGTCGTTGTTGTTATTTGTTTGGGCGGACAAGTTCCTGCTCAAACAATTACAAAGACCAAAATGAAGGTCCTGTTTGTTGGCTATGATCCATCTAAGCCATTACCGGAATTTAAACGTTCTTATCCAGGTATGATGAGTAAAGAACTTTTTACGAAAGAATATCCGGTGCGAATGCCGGCCTTCAAAGCCTTGCTGAGTCAGTATTTTACTGAAGTGGCAACAATAGACTGCAGAGACTGGAAACCTTCGGACTCTGATCCATATGATGTTACCATTTTCGATTTCAAAACAAAAGAGTTGGAACCTGTAAAACAGGAGACAGATTCGAATGGAAATATCACTAAGTATGTATCGGCGAGGTATTTGCCCGATAACTTTTCAAAACCTGTAGTCTTCATTTCAAGCACCGCAAATGAAATGGGTGACAGAATTGGTTTGAAACTTGACTGGCTTTGCTTGTGTCTCGATGCAGATGCGCATCATATAAACCTGCAACATCCAATATTCAAAGGGCCCATCAATAAAGTGTCTCCAACATTGGTGATGAAGAAAACACCCGATGGTATTTTTCACTATCCATCCGGTGACACGGTGTCCAAGGAGTTGCCGATGTGGAGAGTAGATAAAACCGGGTACCTGGATAGCGAATGCAGAATTGGCCTTGTGTCACGCGGAAGCCGCTTCACAGAAGGACCTGACGCGGAAGTGATTTCAAGTGGCGTGTGCCAGAAAGATGTTACTGCAATTGCTTTGGGCAGACATGGTAATTTCTTTTTGTGGGGATTTGGTTCTTCTCCGGCAGACATGACAGATGAAGCGAAGCAAGTGTTTGTGAATGTTGTGGCGTACATGAAACAGTTTAACGGAAAATTGCCGATCACGAAAAAGTATAATCAAACCATGGCAACAACCGACCATGTTAGAGATGTTCCAAAACAACTGACTAGAAAGACCTATGATGATTACGTTGCGCAGATCAAAGAATTCAATGCATACAATGCAAAAACAAAAAAAGAACTCGACGAGAAAAAAGCTGCCGGTAAAACACTGACATCATCAGAAGAACAATCTTTAATGTACGTAGGCAGGGAAGAAGCCATTCAAACCTGGGAGGATTTTACAAAGCAAATAATGGGGAAATACGCCGCTACATTTGGCAATGATGTAGCTGGATTTCAAAAATATATAAGCGACAATATCGACTATGTTTATTGCAATCCAGAAGGGTATGACTATTCCATTGATTCTTCCGTACAGAAGATTGGTGTTTCCAATCACAACATCAAATTGTTGGATACCTGCGTTAAAATGATGGAGGATAATAACAATTCAGATCTTGCTTTGAGTGTGTTGAAAAAGTATACAGCAGAAAATTTCACCACCGCAAAAGAGTGGAAGAAATGGATCGCAAAAAACAGAAGCAAATTATACTTCTCGGAAACAAACGGATACAGATTCATGATCAACACATATAACTAATGAAAACGATTCTTATAGCATTGTTGCTTCCGGTATTATTTGCAAATGCGCAAAGCGGATTCGATAAAAAAATAGCGGACGCGGTAAAGCAATTGAAATGCGATATGCCGAGTCAGCAACAGCCTGTAACATTGAATGCGCAGATAGTGAGCAGCGATGACAGTATTGCCATTATTGTAAAAGTTGCGATCGCGCCGGGATGGCACATCTATTCTTACGTGCCGGACAACATGCCTTACATACCTATGGATCACATTTTGCAATTGCCGGACAACGTACACGCAGTGGGCAAATGGCAGGCAACCGAGCCAACGACCACAGTAAATGATCCCGGTGTTTTGATCTACGAAACCGAAGCTGTGTTCATTCAAAAAGCGGTTAAAGTTGCGGGGGCAAAAACCGGCAAGATCAACGCAGGGTTGTATTATCAAACCTGCAATCTGCGCCAATGTTTGCAGCCGGTGGAGAAAATTTTTGAGTTGGGGTTTTAGGCAGATGTCCGCGTGCACAAGATCATTTGAACGCTTTAACAAATTTTTTTTCATTTCCAGATAGTCGCATTTTTCGTTCAGAGAGTCTGCTACTTAATTAAAACTCTATTCATGATGGCACACAAAACAACCTTTACCTTATTTACCTGTGCAGCTGCCTTGCTTGGCATTGCGGCCTGCAACAATAACCAGTCCGCATCCGGAACTGCAGCAAACAGGGACAGTTTCAACATCAAAGTGAATATCAAAAAGTTCGGCGATGGATATGCAAAATTGATTCATCGTGGCGCCGATTATCGTGATCCACAAACCCTTGACAGCGTGCCTGTAAAGAACGGCCAGTTTGTTTTTACCGGTAAACTGAAACAACCTGAAATGATGATGGTTCAGGTAGCGGCGGGAGAGTGGACCTTCGGCTTCGACGTGTTTGCGGAAAACGCAGATATCACTGTTGTAGCTGATACTACCGGCTCAAAGTATTATGATCAGACGCAGTATGGTGGTTCAAAATGGGCGCAGTTAGAGGACTTCACTGTTACGGGCTCTTCCGGCAATGATGTGTGGAAGAAATACGATAGTGATCCAGCCATCAAACAGTATGATTCCGTTATCACAAAGTTTTACCAGATATCACAACAGCAAAAAGATAAAGATGCTGAATATGCGTACAGGGACAAAGCAGATTCTGTAAGCAAATTGCAAACAGCGGCGAGGTTAAAATGGATCGACGATTATTCAAAGGCAAATCCATCCTCTGTTGTAGGGGCCTATATATTTAGTCAGCTTTACACTTTTAATGAAAGCAATTTACGCCTTACCCAGGTTGATTCTTTGCTACACAACTTTACCGGTGACGCAGCGGCATCCAACTATTACAAGTATGTAGCAGATAATCATAGTAAGCGAGTAGCTCTAACTCCCGGCCATGCAGCGCCTGATTTTACACTCCTTAAAAGAGATAGCAGTTCGTTCACGCTTTCTTCTTTAAAAGGGAAATATGTGATGATTGATTTTTGGGCAAGCTGGTGCCATCCTTGCAGACAAGCCATTCCACACTGGAAAAAAGTGTACGATCAATATCATTCAAAAGGTCTTGAGATCGTAAGCGTTTCAGATGACAGCAAATGGGATGCCTGGAAAAAAGCAATGGATGTAGAGAAGATGCCGTGGACGCAGGTTTGCGATGAGTTTCCCGAAAAGAACATGCCTGCAAGAGTGGGTAGTTTGTACATGACCACCTTTATTCCTTTCTATGTATTGCTGGATAAAGATGGAAAAATTCTCGTGTACTCGGGCGATGAAAAAGCGATAACCGATAAATTACAGGAAGTGCTGGGCGGACCAAGTCTCGCAAAAAATATAGACTAAGTAAAGATACCTGAAGTTTTTTTTACTCTTTCTCATGGTGTTCAGCCGGGCTGTGGTGGCCCGGCTTTTTTGTGTTCACGATTTCAGGCGGGTTTCTATATGCTTATTATCAATTGTTTATTAAAAAAAGTAAACAAAGTTGTTTACACAAGAAAGTTTACTTAATTTTAAATAATCATTAGTTACCTAACATTTTATTTATGAATTTCGAGGCAATTGACAAGCTAAAAGGAATACATCCTGGAATTTTTCTCGATAATGAATTGAAGAAAAGAGAACTTCCTAAAGGACGTTTTGCCTTGTCGATAAATGAGTATCCTCAAACACTGGGTGCCATTACCAATGGTAAAAGAGACATGAACACAGCTCTTGCTATGAAGATTGAAAATGAATTGAAATTGGAAGAAGGTCTGTTTATGATTTTGCAAGTTTTTTATGATTATAAAAAGATCAAAGAAGCCAGGCTTTCTACATCCAAACCTGACATTACCAAGTTTCAAAAAGCTACCTTCTGGGATACTACTATTGAAAATATTGACTGGCATAGACAAAAACGATCTGTTGTTAAAAGGGTGTTTGAACGAGGATCAAGCCAGGAAAAAAAAGAGATCAAAAAATTTTACGGCAGTAAAGAAGTAGAAAAAATTTTAGGCGAATTATAAAACAAGATGCGAATGTTACAATGGAGCACAGTGGACCCGACGTTACGAGAGAGTTTAAATATTTTAATGCAAAGCAGCGCTTTTGCGCAGTTTAGATTGGTTGGCGGAACAGCATTAAGCTTGCATCTTGGGCATAGAATGTCTATTGATATTGATTTATTTTCAGACAGCGTGTATGGTTCAATTGACTTTTCTTTGATTGAACATTTTTTAAAGAATGCTTTTCCTTTCTTTCGAACTAACGGAACAGGATTGATTGGAATGGGATGCTCTTATTTAATAGGATCTAGTGCCGTCAATGCGATCAAGCTTGACGTGTATTATACGAATGATAATTTTATACGGCAAGTTGAATTATACGATGGTGTCAGATTGGCAAGTGTTGAAGAAATAGCAGCAATGAAAATGGATGTGATTTCGCGTGGTGGAAGAAAAAAGGATTTTTGGGATATACATGAAATATTGAATCATCATTCGCTTCAGCACCTTATTCAGCTTCATAAAGAACGTCATGAATATTTGCATGACGAAGTAAAACTGATTAGTCAATTGAATAACCATTCTATAGCAGACGACGATTTTGATCCCATTTGCCTAAAAGGAAAACATTGGGAGATTGTGAAATATGAAATATATCAGGCTTCTCAGAAATTATAATTTTCCAGTTAATCGCAATCAGATAATGTTACTCGCAGGTTAAAAAGTATGAGGAAGTTTATCCTTCTTTTCCAATACCATTTTACCGTAAAATCATACTCGTCATTTAATCGCCGGCTACCGGCAACAGTACACTGGCAGCCAGTTTGACGATCTGCCACCTGAGCTTGGTGGTCAGTCGCCTCTGCCCGTTCTTGCTTCTTCTTCTTTTTTTCAATATTTTCATGCTAACCCAAATACATCCACGTTAATTCTGTATCTGTTACCCGTCAATCAATCATTAACACGGTTAAAATCAGCATATGAATTATGTCGGTTTGGTTAACAGTATCCTATTTATTTGCATTACTGCCTACCTGCTCGTAAAGAAATTCAATCCACAGGCTGTATTGCTTTTTATGGGTCTTATCATGATAGTTATAGCATGGTTGCTGCACTATGATATTCCCAAACTACAAGAACCTTCCGGTGCATTCTTTTTTGATTTGTTTAAACGCATTGAGGAGTCGCTGGCAGATAAGGCTGCGAATGTTGGGCTTATGATCATGGCGATAGGTGGGTTTGTTGCTTATATGAAGGCTATCGGAGCGAGTGATGCGTTGGTGTTCGTAGCCATGAAGCCCTTGAGTATTTTTAAAAAATCTCCTTACGTTGCCGCTTCCATTGTCATTCCCATCGGTCAGTTACTTTTTATATGCACGCCTTCTGCCGCAGGATTAGGCTTGCTACTTGTTGCGTCCGTTTTTCCGGTGTTGGTTTCTTTGGGTGTTAGCAGAATATCTGCAGTCGCTGTTATTTCTGCCTGTACAATATTTGATATGGGGCCCGCGTCGGCAAACACAGCGCGTGCATCGCAATTGCTGCAGATGCACAACGTAGAATATTTTATCAAAAGCCAATTGCCGCTCGCCATACCAATGACTCTTTTGCTAATGGTTGTTTATTTTTTCGTAAACAGATATTACGATCGTAAGAATCCGGAACCACCTGCAGAGCAGGAGGTAGTAAAAGAAGCGTTTACATCAAAAGCGCCCGTTATCTACGCCATGTTGCCGGTGTTGCCGTTGATATTGCTGATCTTATTTTCTCCCATCATTCATATTTTTCCTGCGACTGTTCAACTTGATACAACCACCGCAATGTTGATATCATTAGTCGTTGCAATGGCAATGGAGTTGATACGAACACGCAGTTTGAAAAAAGTTTTCGACTCGCTCAAAGTTTTCTGGGAAGGAATGGGCGAAGTCTTTGCTTCTGTTGTTACATTGATCGTATGTGCAGAAATATTTTCAACAGGTTTGATAGCTCTTGGCTTCATTGATAGCCTCACCAGTGCATCTGTAAGCATGGGCTTCGGCGCAGTGGGCATAGGTATTTTGATGACCGTCATTATCTTTTTTGCGTCCATGCTAATGGGCAGCGGCAATGCCTCTTTCTTTTCATTTGCGCCGCTTGTGCCCGACATTGCAGCTAAACTAGGTGAACCCGCGGCAGCACTTATCTTGCCCATGCAGTTCGCTTCCAGCATGGGAAGAGCCATGTCGCCCATTGCAGGAGTGATTGTTGGTATAGCAAAAATTGCAGGCGTGTCACCATTCGACCTTGCAAAAAGAAACGTCATCCCTTTGATAACAGCATTAGTGTTTATGCTGATTTACCATTTCTTCATTTAAAAAGATCGCCATGTTCAAACTGTTCAAACAGGCACGCGTATATGCTCCGGAGTTGCTGGGTGTAAAAGATGTGTTGGTGTGCGGAGAGAAAATAGCGTTGATTGATGATCATATTGCGCCGAATCTTCCAGGTGTTGAAGAGATCGATGCAAGTGGAAAAATATTAACACCCGGCCTGATCGATCAGCACGTACACATCACGGGAGCAGGCGGCAAGCACGGCTTTCATTCGCTCACGCCTGAAATTATGCTGAGTGAATTCATCATTTGCGGCACTACTACTGTGATGGGGTTGCTGGGTACCGATGGTGCCACAAAAAGTTTGAAAGTATTGTATGCAAAGACCAGGTCTCTTGACAATGAAGGCATCACTGCATATATGCTTACCAGCTACTTTGGTATTCCTCCGATCACCATAACAGGTACAGTATTGGAAGACATGATCCTGATTGATAAAGTGCTTGGTTGCAAAGTCGCGATAAGTGACGAACGTTCATCATTTCCTACTGCGAAAGAATTGCTTGCAATATTGAAGGACGTGCATGTTGGCGGACTCACTTCTGGCAAAGGTGGCATCATGCATATACACCTCGGTGCGCTGCCAACCAATATGGGTATTCTTCTTGAACTGGTAGAGCAATATCATTTTCCTATCAAGAATATTTCTCCAACACACGTTGGCCGTACTGTGCCATTGTTTGAAGAAGCAATACGCTTTGCAAAACTTGGCGGCATGATCGACATTACAACAGGCGGCACTAAGTTCGACGAGCCTTATAAGCAAGTGTTATATGCGCTTGAAAAAGGCGTGTCGATGGATAACATGACTTTCAGTAGTGATGGCAATGCAGGTATCGGATTGAAAGACAAAGACGGCAATCCCGCAGGCTTCAAGAAAGCACCGATAGACTTGAATTATAAACAAGTACAAAAACTTATCAGAGATGGAAAAGTGCCGATAGAGGAAGCGATTAAACTTATTACTTCCGGTCCTGCGAAAAACTTGTCGCTCAAGCATAAAGGGCGCATTCGTGTTGGTGGTGATGCCGATATATGTTTGTTTGATCCGAATTTTAATCTTACGGATGTTATTGCCCGTGGAAGAATAATGATGAAGGATGGAAAGATATTGGTGTATGGAAGTTTTGAGAAACCGGCGGGTAATTGAAAATTGAAAATTGAAAATGGTAGTGGCGAATCGAATTCGCCCTGTTGCACACCCAGCGTTTCCCGAAATGGTTTCGCAAACAGCGTTGTAGAGACGCATTGAATGCGTCTCCGTGGTTTTCGGTGCAGCAGGGAGACGTGTTCAACGCGTCTCTACTGAACTTTTCCGATTGCAGGGTTGTTTATAAACAATGCTGATGGCTTATGCGCTGAATAAAGAACCAAATGTATAAGTGTGCGACGCAACGATGTTTAATAAACATTCAACTGTTTGGTCCATAAATAAACTCTTATCCTGATCAAGGAAATGAAAATGAGAAAATTGTTCATACTGCTGTTATGCTGCTGCGCTTTTAATGTTGCAAAGGCGCAGGAGGATGATGCTCCCGAAACTACTACAGAGAATGAAGAGCAATCGGCCAAAGATCAGGACCATACACAATTTCTTCGGCTAAAAAGAAATTATCAATTGGGCGACGGCCTTACGCTGGAATCTTCCAAAATGCGTTTGAATTTTACGCAAAGCCTTCAATTGCTGTATGGCATGAGCACGCTCGATAAGTTCAAAAATACCAGTACACAGTTTAACATTCGCAGAGCCAGATTTAACTTTAGAGGATTTCTATTCAACGATAAAGTATATTTCAGGCTACGCTTAAATTTAGCGGGTAATTTTCAGAGTGCCACCACAGGCACGCGATCATTTAATAATACATTGCAGGATGCGTTGATCGAGTACAGAGTAACTCCTAACCATAGGTTCAACTTTGGCGTGCGTGCAGATTATGCCGATACACGCGAAGCAAGGATAGAAGGAGAGTCGCTCGGCTTTATTGATCGAAGTGCCGTCTCCACTGCGTTTGATCCCATCTTTGACTATGGTTTCCGCTACTACGGAACGATAAAAGTTGGAGGCAGTAATATATTGAAACCTTATGTTTCAGTTACAACAGGTGATGGTACAGCTGCGTTACAAAAAAATTATGGAGGCTTCAAATACGGCATCAGGCTGGACTGGCTGCCATTCGGAACTTTCTCTAAAGGCGGAGAATATTACATGGATGACCTCGCTCGTGAACGGGTGCCAAAATTAATAGCGGGCGTTACTTTCAGTTATACCGATGGCATTTCTTCTGCGAAAGGCACCAACGGTGGAAGATATATTTACGGCGACTCTGCACAGAATCAACTATTGCCTAAATACCTGAAAGCCGGATTTGACTTCATGTTCAAGTACGCTGGCTGGTATGCGTTTGGCGAGTACGTATATGCACATGCTACCGTGCCAACGGATATTGCAGGGGAGTTTAACCTCAGCGGAAAATTTACTCCTTATACAGGACAATCTCCAGAGCAGATCAAAGCAACCGTGTTAAACAGGATTAACCTGGGCAGCGGTGTAAATATCCAGGGAGGATATTGTTTTGGTAAATGGGCATGCGCAGCGCGATACTCGCAGTTGCACAATGATACTTATTCCGCAAATTTTGCAGATCAAAACAGGTATTATTCGTTTGTGGGTACGCGATATTTCAGAGAGCATGATTTGAAACTCAATATCGAAGGTGGTTATCAGGAGTATAAAGAAAATCTTAAAACCACTGATGTGAAAGGAAATATTTACGGACAGGTAATGTTTACTATTCAATTCTAAGGGATATGAAAAAACTGCTATTGTTACTTGTTATTGTTTGTTACGGCGCAACTCCTTTGCGTGCGCAGGCAGTTGACATATACCAAAAGTATTTCCCAGAACCTGCGCATGATATGCCGCTGCCGATCGTATCAGGAAAGTCAGACGAAAACTATTATACAAGCTACAGAAACGTGATGGAGTTTATCCGCCAGCTGGCTGAAAAACATCCTGACCTGATGTCGGTTGGTTCAATTGGCAGAACGCAAAGAAACAGGGTGCAGCCGATGGTACAGATCACAAGAAAGAGCAGCATCGATGACAGGGAAAAATTGCGTGTTGCATTTATAGGTTGCATTCATGGAAACGAGCCGCTGGCAACAGAGGGAATGTTATACTTTATGTACCTGCTAATGCAAGACGCTAAATATCTTCCCATTCTTGATAAAGTGATCATACAGGTAATGCCGATGGTAAATGCAGATGGTCGTCATGCAGAAACGAGGGTGTCGAATAATGGTGTAGATCTGAATCGCGACCTTACCATTTTAGATGCAGAAGAAAGCATCAATATTAAAACTGCCATCAATAAATTTGATCCGCATGTGGTCGTTGATTTTCACGAGTATTCTCCTGCAAGGCAAGACTACAAAGAGTTGAACGATTGTTTTACATCTTCCTATGATGAGTTGTTTTTGTACACCGGTAATCTGAATGTAGATCCGGCTATTCGTAACATGATACACGACATGTTTGTTGAACCAACAAAAAAAACCGTAACCGAACAAGGGCGTCGCGTAACTGATTACTCCACCACTTTTAGAGTTGATGATGAAGTGTGGTTGAATATAGGCGGGATAGCGAGCCGTTCAAGCGCTACCAATTATGCTTTGCAAAATCGCGTATCGATGCTGATGGAAATTCGCGGCTTGTCAGAAAAAGAAAAAGCGGGAAAGCGAAGAATAGAAACAGCGGCTATCACAGCACTTTCGTATTTGCAAATAGCCTATCAGAATATCGGTGAAATAAAAGCAACGTTAACTCAAGCGGATGAGCGTGCGATTGCTGCGAGCAGTCTTTCCGTGGCCACATCAAAACCGGACAAAATTAAAAAGGATTATGTGTTTGTAAATGAATGCACCGTCTCGGATACAACAATAACATTCAATGCAAACTACAACATTAACCAGACGGCAGTTATTGCAAGACCCAAGCCCGAAGCATTTGTGATTTTTCCTGTTTCCGAAAAAATGAAAACAGTGTTATCTGTATCCGGCGTTGTTTTTAAAGAAGTAACCCAATCCCTGCAAACCAAAGCGCAAGTATATGTAGAAGAAAAGAAAGGCTCGATCACACTCAACGATTACGATGTAACAATACCTGAAGGCGCATTGGTAATAGATACACATCAACGAATGAGCAACGTGATTGCGGATCTTATAGAACCGGAAGGAGCGAACTCTATGTACTCGAATGATATAATCAAGAAAAAATTTAACGAAAAAGAGATCCCGATATATCGAATATCCAAAGAGCAATTATTGCAATTACACACTAATTAATGCCAGCTATGAAGCGCAAATACGAGCTATTGATATTTTGCATAATGATGGTTGCTTTCAGTGCTTCCCAGGCGCAGGTTTCTGAGTCGGGAAGAATTGATTCGACCTTCCGTTATGTACCTGGAGAAGGCACGTATATCAGGCTCAGTAAAAAAGACAAATTCATTTTCAACATCAATGCTACACTGCAACCTGGTATGCAAACGATGGATGTTGATACCGGCGGCAAAGTGATTCATTCTAATCGCATGTCGCTCAATCTCGTTCGCCTTGCATTCAACGTGTCTGCGTTTAACAATCAGCTTACAATGGGCCTCGTATCTGATTTTACTGGCACTACAGGTATATTGGAAGGTTGGTTAGGATTGGCCTCAAAAAATCAGCAATACAGATTGGTACTCGGTGAGCGACAAACAAATACCAACAACCGCCTCGCTTTGGCAGATGAAAAATATGCATCTGTGATGGGGCCATCTGTTACGGGAATGTCAACTGACGGAAGTATTTACGGTGGGTTGATGCAAAATTTTGTGGGAGCAACTCGGGAGGGAGGAATTTTCTTCGAGAGTAATTTCACCATCAGTAATAAAATGAGATTGTATCCATCGGTGTCTGTTACAACAGGTGAGGGCCAAGGCTTTTGGGATGCACAGAATGGCGCAGGATTTAAATATGGTGGACGGGTGGACTTTATGCCAATGGGTGATTTTATTAAAAACAATGCATTCATATCGCAGGATATTTATCGCGAGCCCACGCCAAAATTAGGTATTGGTATTGCCGGTAGTTACAATGTAAAAGCAAGCAACGCAATAGGTGCAGGTCATGGTACAGTAACCGGCATTTTTGATGAAAATGGGAATGCTGCTTATGCCGATTATCGCAAACTGGTTGTCGATGCGATATTTAAATACAAGGGCTTTGCGTTTGTTGGCGAATACACGGATGCTTCTGTGTATGGGAAAAATCTTTTTACAGATGCAGCCGCATCAGTGAGGATGTCGCCCGCAATTGCATCGTCAAAATATAACCTTGGAAGTGGGCTTAACCTGCAATCATCTTATGTACTCAAGGATGGCTGGGCATTTGAAGGGCGTTACTCATTTGTGAAACCTGAGTTTGATACAGCTACCTCGCTTATTCAAAAGCAGGATTGGTTTACGATTGGCATTAACAAGTACATAATGAACAACGCGTTTCGCATTGGTATTAACACGACATACATAAAACAAGATGGTGCAACCGCCGACAAGACCACATGGATCAGCAACCTGGCCGTACAACTTTCATTCTAAAGTCGCAATTATGAAACAACTGATATATACAATAGCGATCGCTTTATCAATGGTGGGCTGTAGCTCGAAAGTGGAATTCACCATTCCTGAAGTGCCACCGCCAGATAATCAAACATCAGATGTTATTATCTCCGAAATATCAACTGCAATCAACACCGATCCTAATGCTGGCGGTGTGCGCAATCACTATGTGGAACTATACAATGGCACAAGAGGTGAGATAGATCTTTCGCATTATGCGATAGGTTATGATGCTGTTACTGATGCAAATACTTTAAGGGACTGGCGCTTTCCCGACAATACTACCTATTTGAAATTGACAGGATCTCTTGAAAGCGGTAAGTGCTACGTGATCGCATCGACACAAGCCGATGCCAGCATAAAAAGAGACATCTCGTGGGGAACAACCAGCACTGCGGCCGGTGATGCGAGCAAGCCGTTGCAATTAAGCGGCAACAGTGGTATCGCCTTGCTGAAACAAGATGCAGCAGGCACATACATGCTCGATGGTACAGCCTACAAAATCATAGATGCTTTTGGAAGCCCCAATGTGGCGAGGGTGACATCCGGTGGTAGCAGTAGCAGCCGCAACAATTTTATGTGGACAATAGCCGGAGAGTCATCAGACACCCGCAACAGAACCATTTGGCGCAAAGGCACAGTGAAAGATCCAAGTGGCGATTGGGGAACGACAAAAGGAACATCGGCAACTGATTCGCAATGGAGATTATCTGGCGACAGGGCCTGGGATTATTCGAATTTAGGCTTGCCGTCGACCCAATAACTGAATAACCGAGTAACTGAATAACTGAAGACAACTTCGGCCTTTCATTTCAGTTATTCAGTTATTGATCAGTGCAGATCAGTCTAATCAGCGTCATCTGCGTGCTATCTCCTGTACCAAAACCGTACACTTTTTGTATCGGAATCAAACATGCGCAATGTGCCGTTAACTGCTAAACCTTTGATAATACTATAGAAATATTTCTGGCATATTATTATCTTTTGTTTTCCAAACGACAACAAATGCTCAGAAATTATTTTAAAACGGCTTTTCGCAACATCACCAGGCAAAAGGCTTTTTCATTCATAAATATTTCGGGGCTGGCATTGAGCCTTACTGCGGTTTGGATCATTTCATTGTACATAGCCGATGAATTAAGCTATGATCGCTACCACCAAAACGCAGAGAGAGTCTACAGACTCGTTTCCCACGGATGGTGGGGCGAAGAGAAATTTGATATCACGGGTACATCGGGACTGTCGGCCGCAACTTTTAAAAAAGATTTTCCGGAAGTGGAAGATGCCGTAAGAATTGATCCCGAAGGCGGCGGCATACTCACTTACAATGACAAAACAATTAAAGAAGACAATATCTTTTTTACTGATCCTTCTTTCTTCGATGTATTTACTTATCATTTCATAGCCGGTGGAACAAATGCGCTAAAAGACCCCAAGTCAATTGTGCTCACAAAAACACTCGCGGCAAAATTGTTTAGTGATCCATCAGCAGCGATCAACAAAACAGTTTACATAGATAGAAGCCCGGTGAATGTAGCGGCAGTTATAGAAGACGTTCCGGCAAATTCGCATTTTACATTCAATGCACTGCGTCCGTTTTCCCCTGATTATAAAGGCGATTGGAGCAATCTCAGTATTTACACATACATCCTTTTGAAGAAGAATGCAGACATTGAAAAGCTGCGCGCAAAAATGCCGGAGTTCGTTACAAAATATCTCTCACTCAATGCACAGAATATTCATTTCAATGTTGAACTGCAACCGTTAACCTCCATACATCTTCGCTCTCATTTAATGTATGAGCTGGGCGGTAACCACGATATAAAATACATCTATGTTTTGTCCATCGTTGGTTTGCTCATTCTCATCATTGCTTTGATCAACTATATCAACATCACTACCGCTCGTGCATCTGTGCGCCTGCGCGAAGTGGCAGTTAGGCGAATTGTAGGTTCCAGTAAAAATAATCTCGTTAGTTTATTTCTTGCGGAGTCAATCAGTATGATCATTACCGCTGCGGTGATCAGCGTTGTATTGGTTGCACTGCTCATGCCTCTGATCAATGATGTTACAGGAAAAACTTTATCGATATGGAGATTTGGTTTGCCCGTGAGCATTTTTTATCTCTTATGTTTTACGCTGATCGCAGGACTTATTGGCGGCTTATATCCTGCGTTGTTCCTGTCACGCTTCAAAGCCATTCCCGCTTTAAAAAATCAATTGGGCGATGTGAAGGAACAGGTCGTTTTTAGAAAATCACTGGTACTGTTTCAGTTTGCCGTTACGGTAATTTTAATAACATCATCGCTCGTTATTTATTTACAGCTTCGTTATGTCAGCAATACAGATCTTGGCTTCAACAAAAATCAAATGATGACCTTTCATATTGATTCGAGAGAGGTGAGAGAGAAAGTGCCAGCGCTTCGTGAAGCCTTATTGCAAAATCCAAATGTGAAAGCAGTTGCGTCTGCGGGTAATCCAATTGGCAATAATAATATTGGCATGGAGGATTACAATGTTGAAAAAAATGGTGTCTTCGAAGATCGCAGCAATCTCGCCTATGGCCTAACCATCGATCCTGATTTTATTCCTGCGATGCAAATACATTTGAAAGAAGGACGGAATTTCTCCAAAACCATTGCTTCCGATAGCAATGATATAATTGTGAACGAAGCCTTTCTTCAGCGCCAGGGCTGGACAAGCGGCGTTGGTAAACGGATTTCCAGAGGCAAAGATTCAACCGGTAAAATTCTTGCGGTAAACATCATTGGTGTTGTAAAAGATTACCACATTTATTCTTTGCAGCACAAAATAGAACCGATGATCATGCAGCTGCCAAAGAATGCAATGGAAAGCGATAACATGTATGTTCGTTTAAGTGAAAGCAATCTCTCGCAATCGTTGGTTGACCTGGAGAAAACATTCAGAAAGTTTGATCCTTCTGCGACATTCGACTATCAGTTTCTCGATAAAAATTTCCTTGCACAATACCAGGCCGAACAAAAGCAGGGGCAAATATTGCTTGCCTTTACCATTCTTACTATTTGTATTGCATGTCTTGGTTTGTTTGGTTTGATCACATTTACCGTCAGCCAGCGAGTAAAAGAAATTGGTGTAAGAAAGGTTTTGGGCGCCAGCGTTGGCAGCATCACCATGTTGCTCACAGGAAGTCTCTTGAAAATTATCTTGCTCTCCATGCTCGTAGCAGTTCCGTTCTCCTGGTTCATGATGAACAAGTGGCTACAGGATTTTGCATATCGCATCCAGCTAAACTGGTGGATCTTCGTAGTCTCCGGATTTGTTGCGATAATTATTGCATTGTTCACCCTGTGTTTCCAGGCCTTCAAAGCTGCCATCGCGAACCCCGCGAAGAGCCTACGCACCGAGTAGAGACGGCACTCTAATTTATTTCACGCAAAGCGCAAAGGGGCAAAGGCGCGAAGAATTTCTCGCGGCGAACACAACGAAGTAACGACGCAACGGAATATCGTAATTCGAACTTGTCGAAATACTGTTACTCTCGGATAATCGACCTATTGCGAACCCCAAAAGTCACTTTGAACTTCGCGAATCCGGCAAAGAGCTTACGCACCGAGTAGAGACGGCACTCTAATTTATTTCACGCAAAGCAGCAAAGGGGCAAAGGCGCGAAAAATTTCTCGCGGCGAATGCAACGAAGCAACGACGCAACGACGCAACGGAATATCGTAATTCGAACTTGTTGAAATGTTTTACTCTCGGATAATCGAACTATTGCAAACCCGAAAAGTCACTTTGAACTTCGCGAATCCGGCAAAGAGCTTACGCACCGAGTAGAGACGGCACTCTAATTTATTTCACGCAAAGCGCAAAGGGGCAAAGGCGCGAAAAATTTCTCGCGGCGAATGCAACGAAGCAACGACGCAACGACGCAACGGAATATCGTAATTCGAACTTGTCGAAATGTTTTACTCTCGGATAATCGACCTATTGCAAACCCGAAAAGTCACTTTGAACTTCGCGAACCCTTTGCGTCGCTTTTTCGCCGCGTTCGCTGCGTGAAACAAAAAAGCAGACCCGAATAAAATTCCTTATCCTTTGCGCCTTTGCGTGAAATCCTGAATTGCCCCCTTTTTTATCAGGATTTACCCCCTATAGAAAACCTCCTGTAAGGTTACTTTCGTTTTGCTAAAAGTCTTTCCTTCAATCATTTATTATTATGAAAGATAAAACGAATGCTAGCCGTTTTGGCAACAAATGCTTTTTGTTTGTGGTGGCAATGATTGCATTGCTGACCTCTGCGACCGCACAAAAAAAGATCAATCCCGGTGACGTCTGGCCCGATGACAAAGGCAATCACATCCAGGCACATGGAGGTGGGATTGTAAAAATTGACAAATATTATTATTGGTACGGCGAGGAACGCAGACAAGGCTTGGATACCAGCCTTCGTTATGTCAGCTGCTATCGTTCCAAAGATCTGGTGAGCTGGAAGTTTATGGGAGATGCTTTGCAGCTTTCCGACCCTGAGCATCTCGGTAGCCACTGGGTGTTGGAGAGACCAAAGGTTTATTTCAATAAGAAAACGAAAACCTATGTGATGTATTTTCATTTGGATGATGCCCGTTATAAATTGGCAAGGGTAGGCGTTGCCACAAGCGAAAAGCCCGAAGGACCGTTTACATACCGCGAAAGTTTTCGTCCGCTTGAAAAAGAAAGCAGAGACATCGGACAGTTTATCGACGACGATGGAACCGCTTATCTCGTTTTCGAAAGCCGACCCACAAAAGGATTTTTTATCGCGAAGTTGTCCAATGATTATCTGAAAGTAGAAAAAGAAGTTTGTCTGATTAATGCCCCTTTGGAAGGCGGCGCCATCGTGCATTACAAAGGATTGTATTATGCCATTGGTTCTGCGCTCACCGGTTGGAGTCCCAATCCCAATAAATATGCAACTGCCAAATCGCTCGAAGGACCATGGTCAGAATTTAAAGATATTGCACCACCGGAAACTAAAACCTACGGCTCGCAATCAACCATGATGCTCAAAGTGGAAGGAACAAAAGATACTACGGTAATTTTTATGGCCGATCAGTGGAAACCGCGCGCTCAATGGGACTCGCGCTACTTGTGGATGCCACTTCAAATAGGTGATGGTAAGTTGTGGCTGCCGGAACCAAAGAGATGGTCAATAGAGATTAAAACCGGTAAAGTACAATTTTAAAAACACGATTTTACTATGAAACGATTTGCAAGCCTCAGCTTATTTATACTTACAGGATCACTATTTTTTCTTTCCTGTAAGACGCAAAAAAACGCGAAGCAATTTGACAACAGCTCAAAAGAAGTTTTGGACATTATCAATCTTGTAAACAATAAATGGCAATCCACACACTCGCCTGAGCAGCGATCATTCTGGGATGTGGCGGCTTACCAAACAGGCAACATGGAAGCGTATGCCATTACAAAAAATGAAAAATACAAGCAGTACGCAGAAGTCTGGGCCGGCTACAATAACTGGAAAGGTGCAACATCTGATGATACGGCTGAATGGAAATATTCCTACGGTGAAAAGCCTGAATTTGTTTTGTTTGGCGACTGGCAATGTTGCTTTCAAACTTATGTTGATCTATATAATATAGAAAAAGATGAGCAAAAAATAGCCAGGGCAAAACAGGTGATGGAATATGAAATGGCAACTTTAAAAAATGATTACTTGTGGTGGGCAGATGGACTGTACATGGTAATGCCCGTGATGGTGAAGTTGCATAAGGTGACACAAAATCCTCAGTACCTCAACAAGATGCACGAATATTTTGAGTTCGCCAATTCCATAATGTACGATTCAACTGAAAGGCTTTACTATCGTGACGCACGCTATGTTTTTCCGGCGCACAAAACCGTGAATGGTAAAAAAGATTTTTGGGCAAGAGGAAACGGATGGGTTTTCGCGGCGCTCGCAAAAGTTTTGAAAGACTTGCCTGCGAATGATCCACATAGAAGCGAATACATTGCAAAATTTACCGGCATGGCAAAAGCATTAAAACCTTTGCAACAACCTGATGGCTATTGGTCAAGAAGCCTGCAGGATGCGGAACATGCACCCGGTCCGGAAACGAGCGGTACTGCATTTTTTACCTATGGTTTAATGTGGGGCATGAATAATGGCTATCTCGATAAAAAAGAGTTTTTACCTGTTGTAAAAAAGTCATGGACATACCTTTCTAAAACTGCCATGCAGCAAGATGGAACGATTGGTTATGTGCAACCAATAGGAGATAGAGCCATTCCCGGTCAGGTGGTGGACAAAAACTCTACCGCGAACTTTGGTGTGGGAGCATTCTTATTGGCTGGTTGCGAAATATATAGATACTTGAGTAAATAATTTCTGGCCGACTTCGTCGGTTTTTTACCACAGAGAGAAGGAGGTTTTTTTCACGGAGGAAAGGAGGCGTATTCTCAGTATTAAATCTAGCTTCCGGCAAAAGCGTCGGAAGATGATGTTGTGGCAAATCTCCTTTCCTCTGTGAAAAAAATCTCTGTTGCCTCTGTGGTTAATTTTTCTGTGCAACTCGAAGAGTTGTTGCATAATGTACCAACACGAAATTTATCTCCCGCATTTTTTTCAAAAAAAGTGGATAATCACTTGATAAGTTTTTCTGAAAAAGCTAATTTAATTGTACGATTCACACTTATTTGCAACAAATAAGGATCAGACAAAACTAACGATGCTCATAAGAAAGACTTTTTTGCTGGTATGTTTACTGGCTTTCTGCGCCATATTAAAAGCCAAAGATTTGCCCATTCGCTATTTAGGAATAGAGCAGGGCCTTTCTAACAACGTCATCACAACCATCTACCAGGATCATCGCGGTTTTATGTGGATCGGAACTTATGATGGTCTCAATCGCTTCGACGGATACAATTTTAAAGTTTTCAAAAACATCATTGGCGACAGCACTTCATTGTCTACCAACAACGTGCTCTCTATTTGCGATGATGGAAAAAATAACATTTGGGTAGGTACGCAAAACGGACTCAATATTTTTAACCAACATAACGAAACTTTCTCCAATCCAATTTATCTCGTTCATGGAAACGGTGCCCGGCAACACTTACAGGGTGAAGTGCTTTCTATTCTAAACATAAAGGAACAATTGGTATTGGTGGGAACGCGCACCAATGGCCTTATCATTTTCAAAGATGCATCGCAGGTCGGTATTCAACTTCCACTAAATGTTTCCGGCAAAGAAGAATGGAGCTATCAGGTACATTCCATAAAATATGACGAAGCAAGAAAAAGAATCTGGCTCTCCATAAAAGGGAAAGGATTGTTTTTGTTTAATACAGCAACACAAGAAATAACGAAGGTGAGTGGAGACGTTATACAGGCGAATGTGATGGAGATTGACAAGCAAGGTAATTTATGGTTGGGAACAAACAGCGGCCTGGTTTATTACAATGCCAACACACGGGAACTTTCATACAACCATCTTCCGCTGAGCACGACAGTTACCAGTTTGTGTTTTGATAAAAAAGAAACATTATGGATCGGCACGGATGGCGCCGGTGTTTTTGAATTACCGTCAAGTGCGAAGACAGCTATCTCTTTCAAATCTTCCAATGGAACAGAATTGATAAACAGCAACTCTGTATATTCTGTTTGTTGCGACAAAAATGATCGCAAATGGATCGGTACACTGCGCGGCGGTATTAACCTGGTGGAATGCAGCGAGCCATTTTTTGAACATGTGGTGTACAAAGGAAATGTTCCAAGCAAGGTAGATAATTTCATTCTCTCGTTTTGCGAAGACGGGCAGCACAACGTCTACATAGGCACAGATGGAGCGGGTTTGCGCTATTGGGACCGTCGCAGGAACAGTTATGTTACCTACAAGAGCGATCCCGCAAATGTCAGTTCCATCAGCAGCAATTTCATTACCAATATCATTAAAGACGATCAGCAGGATATCTGGATATCTACATGGTTCGGTGGCGTAAACAGGCTCAGGAAAAACAGCAATCGCTTTGAACGTTTTGAATTATACAATCCCAATACCAACAGCCGCGAACCAAACGCATGGCTCGTGTACCAGGATGCACAGAAAAATATTTGGGCCGGCACTACGAATGATGGGAGCCTTTATTTGTTTAATAAAAAAGAAAACAAGTTTGAAATATTTGACCCTTCCGTTGTCAATCTTCAAACCATTGCAGAAGACAAACAGGGAAACATGTGGGCGGGCAACTATACCTCGCTCATTAAGATAGACAGGATAAATAAAAAGCACCAGGTATATGCAATTGGTCATCCCGTTCGTTGCATAAGAGAAGATTCAAAGGGGCGCTTCTGGCTAGGCACGCAGGATGGAGGATTATTACTGTTTGATCGCACAACGGGCAACTTCAGGCGCTTCACCACTTCAGAAGGTTTGCCAAGCAATACCATTCTTCGCATGCTGGAGGATAAGAGCGGCAACCTGTGGATGAGCACCTACAATGGCCTGGTGAAGTTTGATCCCAATACTTTCGCGTGCAACAATTTTTCGCAATCGGATGGATTGCAGAGTAACCAGTTCAGCTTCAACGGCGGATTGGCGCTTTCTTCCGGCGAGTTTATTTTTGGTGGCATCAACGGCTTTAATATTTTTTATCCCGATAGCGTAGTTGTTCGAAAAGATAACACCAACATTTTTTTAACCAGTGTAAGAGTTGACAACAAGCCGGTTGCACAAAGCGATGCATCATCTGCCGAAGTGGATGAGCAAACGATCCGGCAGATTACATTGCCGTTTGATCGCTCTTCCCTGTCGCTTGATTTTATAGCACTCGATTATTCAACATCAGATAAGATCAGGTATGCGTACATGCTGCAAGGTTGGGACAAAGGCTGGAACTTTGTAAACAAAGGAAGAACCGCCAACTACTCGCGATTGCTTGAAGGCAAATATATTTTTCTTGTAAAAACATCTAACGCCGATGGCACGTGGGGCAATGCAACAAAATTGTTGCAAGTGACTATTCTGCCGCCGTGGTACAGAACATGGTGGGCCTACTCACTTTTTTTGTTGATCGCAGCAGCAATGATTTTCGCTTACATTACCTACGCACGAAGACAGGAGCGACTCAAATACGAAATCAAACTGGCCCATGTAAAAAACGAACAGGATAAAATAATGGCGGAAAAGAAACTATCGTTCTTTACCAACATTTCACATGAGTTCAGAACACCATTGTCGCTCATCATTAATCCTATTAAAGAGAAGTTGGATGAAGCGCCGGATTTTGCATTGACCATTGCGTACAGAAATGCAAGACGCATGCTTAGTTTGGTGGATCAGCTATTGCTTTTTCGCAAAGCAGACAGCGGCGAGGATATGCTGAAAATTACTCCGGTTAATTTGCAAATGCTTTGCGATGGCGTTTATCAATGCTTTATACAGCAAGCAAAGGCGAAGCAAATTCTTTATCAGTTCAATGCTCCGTCCACACCTATTAATATATGTGTAGACGTGGAGAAAATAGAAATTGCCATTTTTAACTTATTGTCCAACGCCTTTAAATTCACACCGGAAAAAGGTTCCGTTACATTTATTATTCAAGAGGAGGATGACAATGTAATCATCACCATAACTGATAGCGGTTGTGGTATTGCAAAATGCGATCAGGCGAAGATCTTCGAAAAATTTGCGCAGGCAGCTGATGCTGTCACACATAAATCAGGATTCGGCATCGGTCTTTACCTCGTAAAACATTTTGTAGAGGCACACAAAGGAAGCATCAAAATCAGCAGCGAGATAAACAGCGGGTCGTCATTTTCCATACAATTGAAAAAAGGAAAACAGCATTTGCCGGTTGTTGCACAACCTGTTGCAGAGACCAACAATAATCAATTGCTGGAAGAACTGGCAGCAGGAAATGACGACAAGTTTACGGAAACACTTGCAGAAGAAATGCCGGCTTCCGGAAAAAGAGTGGAAGAAGTAATTACGGAAAAGCGTTCCATTTTGTTGGTGGATGACAGTCGCGATGTTCGCAACTACCTGAAGCTGTTGTTCAACGACAAATACATTTTGTACATGGCCGATGATGGTGTAGAAGGGTTGGCACTTGCCGATGAACATTTGCCCGATCTCATCATCAGCGACATCAATATGACAGAAATGGATGGGCTTGAGCTGTGTGCCAAGATAAAACAGTCATCCAGGCTCAACCACATACCGGTTATTTTGCTCACTGCTTCCACAGATGCTGCCGTTCGCCTGAAAGGCATCGAGGGCGGAGCAGATGACTATATTACCAAACCGTTTGACAAAGATTTGCTCACTGCCAGGGTAGAATCCATCCTGCGCAACCGCAGCCAATTGCAACAATATTTTTTCGACAACATCACTTTGCGCACATCTTCCGTAAAAGTATCTGCAGAATACCAGGACTTTTTACAGCGTTGCATTGAAATAGTGGAAAATAATCTCGACGCGGATGATTTCAATATGAAAAAATTTGCACGCGCAATGGGCATGAGTCACTCAAGACTGTATCAAAAAATTAAAGCCATCTCCGGCCAGTCGCCCAATGCATTTATCCGGTCCATCCGTTTGCGCAGAGCTGCAGTTTTAATGTTGACTGGCGACATGAACATTACGCAGTCGGCAAATTATGTCGGCATAGGAGATGCACGTTATTTCCGCGAACAATTTGTAAAGCTGTTCGGGGTAATACCATCAGAGTATATCAGGAAATATCGCCACACCTTCAATAATACTTATAACACTATCAAAATCAAAGGGAAGGCATAACTGATGCATAGTGGGTATTTTGAAAATTGCGATTTTACCCACCCTTTTTAAAAGGTTTACCCCCCGTCACAGGATTGTTTCAAAACTAATATTACACTACCAAACAAGGTCATAGGATTGCTTGCAAACATTTTTCAGGTGTTGTGCAATTTCCTGCGATCTGATTGCTCACCAAACAAAAACGTTATATGAAAAAAGACCGCTGCCTTCACCGGCAGACCAGACTGCTGCTATTACTAATAGCCTGCTTTTTATTTGCTGTTCCGTTTTCTTACGCTCAAAATGCTACACTATCCGTTGCTGGAAGAGTAGCCGATTCCAAAAACGTTCCAATTTCAGGTGCCACTGTTGCTGTAGAAGGAAGTAAAGCTGCAACTGCCACAGATGCCAACGGCGCTTTCAAAATCAATGCAGCCAAAGGTGCTGTTTTACACATTACAGCCATAGGCTACCAGGAATTCAAAGTAAAAGTGGAAAGCGATAAGTCACTTTCTGTTACTATGAAAGAGGATGACGCAAAAATGATGAACGACGTAGTAGTGGTGGGTTATGGTACACAAAAAAGGTCAGACGTAACCGGTGCTGTGGTTTCTGTGCCCAAAGCAAGACTATCTCAATTGCCGGTAACCAACGTGTACCAGGCGATACAAGGTGTTGTGGCGGGCATGAACGTTACCTCCGGATCATCAGTTCCGGGTGCTACACCCTCTGTAAATATCCGCGGACAAAACTCCATAAAAGCAAGTACAGATCCGTTTGTGGTGGTTGATGGTATTCCGTTGACCAAAAGCGGCGGTTCTATCAATGATATCAACCCCAACGATATTGCCTCAGTGGAAATTTTGAAAGACGCATCTGCCGTTGCTATTTACGGTGTAAATGGTTCAAGCGGTGTAATTCTTATCACCACCAAAAGAGGTACTACGGGCAAGGCGCAGATCCGTTATAACGGTTATTACGGAACCGAAAATATTGCACACATTCTTAAGCCAAGAGATGGCGCTTCTTATGTGCAAAAGTGGAAGGACTACAATGCGCAATCAAATACAACTCCTCAATACGGTGATGTTCCAAATATTGCTGAGCTTCCATACTATAACCAGGGTAAAACTACAGATTGGATGGATGTGGTAACCAGACAAGGTATTATACAAGATCATAACCTTAGCATATCAGGAGGTAATAAAGATGTGAAATATTATGTGTCCGGAGATTACCTGAATGAGAAAGGACCATTGATCGGGTACAATTATAAAAGAGTAAGTATCCGCTCTAACCTGGATGTTAACATTACTGACTTCCTTACCGTGGGAACTTCGTTATACTTCGCAAACAATAACTATGATGGTGGCCGCATCAACTTATTGAACGCAACTGCCATGAGTCCTTACGGCCAGGTGACAGATGCGAATGGCAATTACATCATTTACCCGATGTATGCTGAATTGCTGTACACCAACCCTATGTTGCCTCAATACACTGACCAGGTAAACCGCAGCACGAATGTGAATGGCAATGGATACGCTGAAATAAAATTCCCCGGTGCATTAACTGGTTTGAAATTCAGACTAAATGCGGCATACACTTATTTGCCGACATTAGCTGGAAGTTATGTGGGCCGTATGGCAAACGACCTGAACGGTACTGCAAGCAAAACAACTACACAATCCAAGAGCTATATAGTTGAAAACATCCTGACTTACACAAAAGATTTTGGTAAAAGCCACGTTGATTTCACAGGGTTATACAGTGCACAACAAAAATTATTTGACTCAACACGAGCAGGCGCTGTGGGCTTTATCAACGATCAGCTATCATTCAACAACCTTGGAGCGGGTGCAACACAGACTGCCGCTTCGTTTGCAAGTCAATACAGGATCAACTCTCAAATGGCCCGTATCAACTATAGTTACGACAGCCGTTACATGATCACCGGTACGGTGCGAAGAGATGGTTCTTCTGTCATTGGTTCAAGTGCTGATAAATACGGTGTTTTTCCATCTGTTGGATTTGGATGGAACATTAGTAATGAAAAATTTATGAAAGGCCTGCAAGCCATCAATAGCCTTAAGCTGCGAGGATCTTATGGTAAAACAGGTAACGAAGCAATATCTCCGTATGGAACCATAACAAAGGATAAACTGGCAAGGTATCCTTTCAATGGATTGGTTTCAACTGGCGTTGTAGCTGACAATATGGGTAACAATAACCTGCATTGGGAATCTACAAAGGGGCTGAATCTTGGTATCGACTTTGCTGTGCTGAACAGCCGCATCAGTGGTTCTATTGATGCATATCACACGCAAACAGACGGTATCATTCTAAGCCGCAACATCCCTGTGGCGACTGGCTTTACATCGGTTTTAGATAACATTGGAAAAATTGACAACAAGGGTATTGAACTGAACTTGAACACCAAAAATATTGTGACCAATGATTTCCGTTGGGAAAGCATTATCGTCTTCTCCCGTAACAAAAACAAGTTGGTAGATATTTATGGCGATGGGAAAAATGATGTGGGTAACAAATGGTTCATAGGACAACCGGTGGGCGTTATTTACGACTATCAGATGACAGGTATCTGGCAACAAGGTGAAGATCCTTCCAAACAAGATCCGTCTGCACAACCAGGCTTTATCAAGTTTGCCGATGTCAATCATGATGGAAAAATTACGGCTGACAGTGACCGCGTTGTACAGGGACAAACAGCTCCTAAATGGCTAGGTGGTTTCACCAACACTTTCCACTACAAAGATTTTCACCTGAGCATCTTCTTTCAAACAGTACAAGGAGTTACAAAAAATGACAACGACCTGAACTATGTAGATGAATCTGGTCGTCGTAACACGCCACAGGATGTAGGCTATTGGACGCCGACAAATAAGAGTCAGGAATTTCCAGCACTTACCACTGCTGCTAACACAGGAAGACGTGGTTACGCTTATCCAAGAAATGCGAGCTACACAAGATTAAAAGATATCACACTCAGCTATACCGTGCCGCAAAGATTGATAGACAAAATGAAACTGGGAAGTGTAACAGCTTATGTGAGTGGAAGAAACCTTTATACATGGACAAAATGGATCGGCTGGGATCCAGAGAACGACGTTGCAATGAGAGGTACAGGTACTGATGGGACGCTTGGTTCATGGACCAACAACTATCCAACCATCCGTTCATTCGTGTTTGGTTTAAATGTTTCATTAAAATAATTCTACCATTTTGTAAAGACGCACAAAACATTCATGATGAAGAAGAAAAGCGAACAACGAACATTCATGATTAGTGCGATAAAAATATTCGATATGAAAAAAATAATTGTCATAGTCTTAATTGCTTTCGCGGGACTGCTCACTTTCTCGTCCTGCAGCAAGAGCTGGTTGGATGAAAAACCAATGTCAGCATATAGTCCTTCCACATTAAGCGACTCGCTGGGTTTTGAAGCTTCATCTGTGGGTTTATATAACAGCCTAGCAGCCTATCTCTGCTGGTCCAACAACCAGGGCTGGTTATGCGTGTGGCAGGTAGGAACTGATCTTGCTTACAGCGGTCAACCAGAAGGAATCGAAACGCCCTATTACAACTACACTTTGCTTAACTCAACAGATGGTGCCTCTAACCGCGTGTGGACATGGTGCTATCAAACGATCAATAATTGCAACGTAATTATTGCAAACGTGGAAGATCCTTCATTAAAAGGAATGTCTGATGTTAATAAAAAAGCAATCGATGGCGAGGCTCGTTTCTTCAGAGCTTATTGTTACAATCAGTTGGTACAATGTTTTGGTAAAGTACCATTGGTAACAAAACCAATCACCGCACCAAAAACGGATTTCACTCGTGCATCTGTTGACTCAATCAACGCGCTGCTTGTAGAGGATCTTACTTTTGGTGCGAACAATCTGCCCGACATTGAAGCAGTAAAAACCAACTCAAAAGGAAAACTATATGGCCGTGCAAATAAATACCAGGCAATGCAATTGCTGGCGGAAACTTATTTGCGCATGAATAAAAATGACCTGGCAGAACAACAGGCGCAGGCAATCATTAATAGCGGCCAATTCAGCCTTATTAACAAACGTTATGGTATTAAAACCGGACAGGCGGGAGATTACTATTCTGATATGTTCCAGTATGGCAACCAACGTCGCGTGCAAGGTAACAAAGAAGCGCTCTGGGTTTTGGAACAGGAAAATCCTTCTGCAGTGGCAGGTGGTAACGTGGACAACGCACAACAGCGTCGCGTGTGGGTAGCCGCATACTATGCTATTGCCGGAATGAAAATTTGTGACTCATTAGGTGGCAGAGGTCTTGCACGTTTGCGTTTGAACAACTGGTTCTTGTATGGTTTGTATCCAGAGGGGGATATGAGAAATTCTCAATTCAACATTCACAGAACATTAATCTACAATGATCCTGCAAATGCAAACTATGGTAAAGTTGTGCCGCTGAATAATGCAGACACTGTATTCAGAAGCTGTCCATATTCTACCAAATGGGGTTGCTACGATCCTAAAGATGACTTTGGTTACGCAGCTATCAAAGACTTTATCTTAATGCGTTTGGGCGAAACATATTTGTTATTGGCAGAAGCGCAGATCAAACAAGGTAAAACAACAGACGCAGCAAATTCAATCAACGCATTACGTACAAGAGCACAAGCTCCACAGGTAAGTGCGGCAGACATGACAATGGACTTTCTGCTTGACGAGCGTGCGAGAGAACTGGTAGGCGAAGAGAACAGACGTTTAACATTGACACGTACCGGTACACTTGTTGACAGAGCTACTAAATATAACGCTGTAGCAAATCCTACAACATATTCCATCAAAGGTCTTACTACAACAAACCTTTTGATGCCAATTCCACAGAGCCAGATCGATCTTAACAAAGACGCGAAACTGGAACAAAACCCAGGATACAACTAACGGATATTAAGCATTGGCAGCAGCAACAACTGCTGCCAATTTTTCTAATCAATGACCAGCTAAGTATGTTCGGCAATCAGCGATTCTGTTTAAGTGGGCTTCGACAAGCTCAGCCTGACAGTTCGCTCACGTTGTCAATCCTGACAGTCTGCTTGTACTGTCATCCTGAGCTTGTCGAAGGACCACAAAGACAGATATGAAGAAGATATTACTATGCCTTTCACTTGGCTTTATAGCGCTGTGCCCACAGGTAAATGCACAGAAAGTTCAGCACACGTTTGCATTGGGTGATTCTGCTTTTTTGCTGGATGGCAAACCCTTTCAAATGATTTCCGGCGAAATTCACTATCCGCGAGTGCCACGCGAAGCGTGGAGACAAAGAATGAAGATGGCGAAAGCAATGGGACTCAATACCATTGGTACCTATGTTTTCTGGAACGTGCATGAACCGCAAAAAGGACAATACGATTTTAAAGGCAACAGTAACATTAGTGAGTTTGTAAAAATTGCACAGGAAGAAGGATTGTGGGTCGTGCTTAGACCAAGCCCTTATGTATGCGCAGAGTGGGAGTTTGGCGGCTACCCATACTGGCTGCAGGACGAGGAAGGATTGATTGTTCGCAGTAAAAACCCTAAGTACCTCGAAGCGTATAAAAAATATATTTTACAGGTAGGCAAACAATTGTCTCCTTATTTGATCACACACGGTGGAAATATTCTCATGGTGCAGATTGAAAATGAGTATGGCTCTTATGGCTCAGACAAAGAGTATTTGACTATCAATGAAAAATTATTTCGCGAAGCGGGATTTAATGGGATCCTCTACACATGCGATCCAGCAAAGGATGTAGAGAAAGGCTATTTACCAGGGTTCCTTCCGGCAGTAAACGGAACCGATAACCCTCAGAAAGTAAAGTCAATCGTACAAAAGTATCACAACAGTAAAGGACCGTTCTATGTAGCAGAGTGGTACCCTGCATGGTTCGACTGGTGGGGACAAGCACATCATACGGTGCCTGCGGAAAAATATACCGGAAGATTAGATACACTGCTTGGCGGTGGTCTTTCGGTGAACATGTACATGTTTCATGGTGGCACCACAAGAGATTTTATGAACGGTGCAAACTGCTATGACTCGGGCTATTACGAACCACAGATCAGCAGTTATGACTACGATGCGCCACTCGATGAAGCAGGAAATGCGACAGAGAAGTTTATGAAATTCAGACAGGTGATTCAAAAACATTTACCTGCAAACCAAACATTACCTGATGTGCCCGCAGTAAAGCCCTCCATTACTTTACCCGCTATTCATTTTACTGAAACTGCCAATCTTTCAACGATACTAACAAAACCTGTTCATGCGGAAATGCCACAGACATTTGAAGCATTGCACCAACCTTACGGATTTGTTTTGTACCGCACCAAACAAATTGGCGGCATCAGTGGAATGCTTTCCATAAAAGAATTAAGAGATTACGGTATTGTATTTATCAATGGAAAAAGGACCGGCGTTCTTGACAGGCGTTTGAAGCAAGATAGCATTGCCATTGATTTGCCAACAGGCGAAGCAACAATAGACATTCTCGTTGAAAACATGGGCCGCATCAATTTTGGTCCCAACTTATTAAAGAACAACAAAGGCATTACGACAAGTGTATCATTGAATGGAAAAGTGCTGAAAGGTTGGGATATGTATACATTGCCTTTTCAACATATAGACGGCATTAAGTTTGATAAGACAGCGTCATCAACAGATCAACCCGTACTTAAGAGAGCATATTTTAATCTGACAGAAACAGGAGACACTTATCTCGACATGCGCAACTGGGGCAAAGGAAGTGTATGGATAAACGGCCACAACCTCGGCAGATACTGGTCCATAGGACCACAACAAACTTTATACGTTCCGGTAGAATGGTTGAAGAAAGGAAAGAACGAAGTGGTAGTGCTGGAGTTGCTAAAGCCACAAGAAGAATTAAGCAGCTTGAGTGAACCGATACTGAACGAGAGAAATGACTGAATAACTGAATGACTGAATAACTGAAAGCTGCGTGATTAATGTGTTACAATCATTGCAACCTGGTGCGTCGTCATTGCGAGCGCACCATCTTGATGCCGGAATTTGTTAAAGTATTTTATATTGTTTGGGTGCAGCGAAGCAATCTCAGCGGCGAGTGCCACACAGAGATTGCTTCGCTTTGCTCGCAATGACGTTGCTTCGCTTTGCTCGCAATGACGATGCCACTCGCACGTCATTGCGAGGCAAGCAGAGTATGATGGAAAAGCAAATGAGCGAAGATTTTTCCATCATGAATTGCCGCAGCAATCTCCAGCGAACATGAGATTGCCAATTATTTGCATAAATTCAAACCTTGAAGAAATAAAAAAACGTTTCACAACATGATCAAACATTGCCTTTCATTCATCATCATATGCTGCAGTTTTGCTTGTTACGCACAAAAGAAAGGCATAACCGTTACCGGCTCATCAATCGTAGGCGAAGGTTGGGCAAACAACTCTGTCAACGTTACTGTCTTTCGAAAAAACTCCTTAGTAACAAACAACAACACACAATACATCGCATTTTACGACAAGGATAAATTTGTTGTCGTAGGAAAAAGAACATTGCCTTCCGGCAAATGGCAATTACAACGCACGGCCTTCACCGGCAATGCCGATGATGCACATAATGTAATCAGCATAATGACGGATGGTGATGGCTATCTGCACATTGCATGGGATCATCATAACAATAAGTTGCACTATGCAAAGTCTGTGGCACCAGGCTCTATGGAGTTTTCTCCGCCAACCAGCATGACCGGTATGCATGAAGAAAAAGTAAGCTATCCTGAATTTTACCGTTTGCAAAATGGGGATCTCTTATTCTTATATCGCGATGGCGGTTCTGGAAATGGCAACCTACTCATCAACAAATATTCCTTTAAGGACAAGCAATGGAAAAGCTTGCAGCAAAATCTTATTGATGGCGAAGGACAGCGAAATGCTTACTGGCAGGCATGTACAGACGAGCAGGGCGGTATTCATATTTCATGGGTGTGGAGAGAAAGCCCGGATGTAGCGAGCAATCACGACTTGTGTTATGCAGTTTCAAAAGATGGCGGTATGACATGGCAAAAATCAAGCGGCGAAAAATATACATTGCCTATTACTACCGCAACTGCGGAAGTTGTTTGTCGTATTCTACAACACAGCGAGCTGATCAATCAAACATCCATAGTCGCAGACAAATCAGGGAACCCTTACATTGCTTCTTACTGGCGCGAATCGAACGATAGTGTGCCGCAATACCATGTGGTGTTCAAAATAAATGGCGAGTGGAAAGCCAACGCTCTGTCGTTTAGAAAAGTGCCATTTTCATTAAGCGGCGCAGGAACGAAACGCATTCCTATTGCACGCCCGCAGATCATTGCCTGGCAGGCTGGGAAACAATTTTCAGCGGCGTTGTTATTTCGCGATGCCGAACGTGGCAGCAAAATTTCAATAGCTTATTGTGAAAATTTGCTGACAAATAAATGGATGGTAAAAGATATTTACGAAGAAAGCGTAGGAGCGTGGGAACCGACATATGATACAGAGCTTTGGAAAAAACAGCATCGCCTTCATCTGTTTGTGCAAAAAGCAGAACAGGTAGATGGTGAAGGCAAAGCGAATCTAAAGCCCGAAATGGTAAGCGTTTTGGAGTGTGTGGTGAAATGAGCCAAGTATTGTAGACAAGCGGTTTTTAATTGCAGGTTCATTATAACACGTAAAGCAAGACCGCTTGTCATCCGACGAAGGAGGGATGATAAGTGACATTCTTTAGATTTTCAAACAACTTAGTTAAGCGAAATTATAAAATAGCAATTCAATAAAAATAATCAGTGTTTGTTATGAAAATAAAATGGCTCTTACTAGTAAGCGGATTGTGCATCGGAAGCATTGGATTTGCACAGAAGAAAAACAAAGCAAAAACAGAACCCAAAACCGAAGTAACGGGACCGGATGATAGAAAATTCTGGATCACACAGTTGGATAAAATGGTGCAGCCGGTCATGCGAAGCCTTGCTCACGACAGTTTGCGCATCAATATGCCGACAACGGTTTCCATTCATATCGACAATCCGGAGCATCGCAAAAAAGTAGCCTACCTTGAAGTATTGGGCCGTACACTAAGCGGCATTGCGCCTTGGCTGCAACTTGAAGGTGGCGCTCCGGATGAAGTGGCATTGCGCAATCAATATCGCCAATGGGCGTTGCAAGGTGTAAAGAATGCATTGGATTCTTCTGCAAAAGATTTCATGCGTTTTGATATCGGCGGGCAACAACTCGTTGATGCCTCCTATCTCGCTTATGCCTTTATAAGAGCACCGTGGTTGTGGCAAAACCTGGATGCAGTAAGTAAACAACGATTGGTCGCATCTATTAAAACAACCCGACAGTTTAAGCCTGTTTTTTCCAACTGGTTGCTTTTCTCCGCTATGAACGAAGCATTCTTCGCAAACTTCGGCTACGAGTGGGACCCCATGCGTGTTGATTTCGCTATGATGCAAATGGAACAATGGTATCGTGGGGACGGTATGTATTCAGATGGAGAAGGCTATGCTTTTGATTATTACAACAGTTATGTAATTCATCCTTATCTCGCTACTATTTGTGACATCATCGGAACGAAAACCAGTGCGTACAAAGACATGATCCCGAAGATCTATAAACGCAATGAACGTTACGCAATCATACAGGAAAGATTGATCAACACTGATGGTACATATCCTGCAACCGGTCGCTCTATCATTTATCGTGGTGCTGCGTTTCATCACCTTGCAGATATGGCATGGAGAAAGAAATTGCCTGCTCAGCTTTCCCCTGCAAGCGTGCGCTGCGCCTTGACAGCCGTGATCAGAAAAACATTGGAAAGTCCAACTACCTACACAAAAGAAGGTTGGTTAACCATCGGCTTGTATGGCTCGCAGCCAAACCTTGGTGATTTCTACAACAACTCGGGAAGTCCTTATATCTGCTCAAATATTTTCCTGCCTCTTGGATTGGCTGCAACAGATGATTTCTGGGCAAAGCCTGCAGAGAAATGGAGCGCACAAAAGATTTGGAGCGGAGAAGATTTTCCAAACGATCATAGTGTGAGGTAATTGAAAATTGAAAATGGTAGGGGCGAATCGCATTCGCCCCTAAAATGGACAATTTTGCAAAAAATTGTTAGACTAGTCAAGTGGCATCATCACGAATATAAACCACTAAGGCACTAAGCGTACTAAGCTACACTAAGGGTTGTCTAAAGTTCAGGCACTTCTTAGTGAGGCTTAGTGCGCTTAGTGCCTTAGTGGTAAATCGGAGATGTTTGGAATTACTAAGTCTAAATGTCCCGTTTGCCTGGCCATTGAACAATAATGCGCTTCAATTGTTGGCTAAAATACCATAGTGTAGTTTATGCCTTTTCATAAAGACTTCCGGAAGGCGCCCGTATTTCCCAAAGCGGGGCCAACCGTTAAATTGTTTTCTTTCCTGTTGCTGTTTGTTTTGACAGCTGACATTGTTTTCTGTCAACAAAAAGACAGCAACGCAATAAACGCCGATACGGTACGCCGCACCGATGTAGAACAATTGCTGATCAAACAGCAACAGCAAAAACAACTTGACTCCGCACTAAAAGAGCAATGGAAAAATGTTCTTGATAGTCAGCCCGATAAAAGAAGAAAAGTGCTGGAATCTAATATTGGCAAGATTCTCCTTGAAGATTCACTGCGAAGGGCGCGAGAACTGAAAACAATAGATTCTCTAAAAAAAATTACCACCGGCCACCCCGTTACGCTTCATGATGATACGCTGTTTCTTGTGTATGTTGGCATCGGGGCATTTGGCACAAAAGAAAGAACGCAGGCCATAACCGGAAAAATCAAAAAGATATACGAACTCCCCTTTTACTACAAGGATTCATTTCAGATTGTTAACAACGGCATAGACCTGGATATAGTTTACACTGACATTACCGTTCTGTCTGTTTCCAATTTGGATGCAATGTGGTTTGGTCGAAGTAAGCAGCAGCTGGCAGAGCACTACAAAACCATTATCGCTAGCGAGATCGACAAGGAAAGGCAGGAATATAGTTTTAAAAACCGGTTGAGAAGAATACTGGTAGCTGTCGGAACCCTCGCTGTGCTGTTGCTGGTGATACGACTTGTCAACCTGTTGTTCAGGAGAATTGCCATATACGCACGTGAAAAGCGCGACAGATTTTTTAAGGGCGTTACGTTTAGAAAATTCCAACTGATCTCTCAACGAAAACATTTAAGCCTGTTCCTGCGTTCGCTGAAATTTATAAAAGCAGGATTGATATTGTTGATAGTATATGCGTCACTTTCATTTCTTTTCAGCCTGTTTCCCAAGACCATGGGTTGGACGGAAACCTTGTTAAGCTGGATATTGACGCCTGCAAAAGCGTTGTGGCATGCCTTCGTTAGATTCCTGCCGGATCTGTTTACAATCCTTGTCATTTATTTCGTGTTTAATTACCTCATCAAAATCATCAGGTATTTTGTGTTGGAAATTGAAGACGACAAAATTCGTCTAAGCGGATTTCATCGCGACTGGGCAAAACCCACATTTAACATACTCCGGTTTTTATTGTATGCATTTATGTTGGTGATCATTTTTCCTTATTTACCAGGCTCGCATTCGCCGGCATTCCAGGGCGTATCAGTGTTTTTAGGAGTGTTGCTGTCATTGGGTTCGAGCAGTGCTATTTCAAATATTGTATCGGGACTTGTTATCACTTATATGCGTCCGTTTAAACTTGGCGATCGCGTTCAAATTGGTGATGTGATTGGAGACGTAATAGAGAAAAACATGCTTGTAACGCGTATCAGGACAATTAAAAACGAGGATATTACGATTCCCAATTCAAGTGTGTTATCCAGCAGTACCATCAATTATTCCAGCAATACACAAGCAACCGATGCAGGGCTCATACTACACACAACTGTTACGATAGGATATGATACGCCATGGCAACAGATAACAAATGCACTTATAGAAGCTGCAAACAGAACAGATTTAATACTAAAGCAGCCTGCGCCTTTTGTGCTGCAAACGAGCCTGGATGATTTTTATGTGTCCTATCAGCTCAATGCCTACACGAAAAGCCCTAATGATTCAGCAAACATATATTCGCAGCTTCATCAAAATATTCAGGATTGCTGTGCAGAAGCGGGCGTTGAAATTATGTCGCCACATTACAGGTCCCAACGCGATGGCAATACGACTACAATACCTGAGCAATACTGGAAAGAAGATAAAAATTCTTCAGAGAAACAACAGTGAAATTTATTGGTGGAACTTAGTTCGGTGAAAGTCACGAATGATAACCACTAAGGCACTAAGAACACTAAGCCTCACTAAGAGAACCCTTGGCGCAATCCGGGTTCTTGGCGTCTTAGAGTTAAGCTTAAGACGTTGAATTATCTGCTATAATTATTTATTGTTTTATGTATCAATGGTTGAACCGGGTCGTATAATATCGAAATTGAATCACCTATCTTAAAGTCTGCACCTTGCTCGAATGGTTTGGGCGTTATAAAGTTTGACCGAAAAGTATGTTTTCCAACAGAGTATTCATAATCATAGTAAAAGGACCTCTTGTTATCAATCATGTGAAAATCGACTGCAGTTATCGATGCATTTATTCTTACTCCTTTCTCGTTCAACAACTGATTAATTTGATCATCATAGAACAAAGGAATATGATGCCATCCGTTGCTTTTGTATTTTCTCGGCAGGCTATCGTAATCAACAAAATTTACAGTATATGCGATGTTTTTATTAATATAGTCGTATGTGTGATAATAAGAAATTTTCGAAATTTCATCTGTCGCTAAAAACATATCTATTTCATTATTTTTCCATTTCGCGTATCTGATAGGGTTGAATGAAGCCGGCGTATTTGTGAGTATGTTCCCTATTCTTGGTAATGTGTCTGTGTAGTTAATAACTGATATGTTCATGTCTCCTTCATATCCGTATGAAATCAAGAGCTTTTTTCTATCGGGCGAAAACTCAAAGTAATCAATCAGCGGTGTTTTGCTATAAGAGTAATCAAACGGAATTACTTTGCATTTAATGCCGTTGACAGTTATGCTTGATGAGTCAAATGGAATTCCTTCTCTTACAAACGGTCTTTCGTTCAAATAGACTTGCAGTGTTTTGTTATCTAGCCAGCGATCCGGGTAGTAGCAGGAATAGAAAGAAAGATCAAAGCAAGGTAATGTTGAACTGTCTGGAAGGTTAAGCGTGTCAGATGTTTTTAGGATAGAAGTGATCGAGTTGGTTTCTCCCATTGCGCCGTGGTCAATGTAGCAGGTTATCGCGACATGACTGCTGTCAGGTGAAAACAGGCGTTGGGTTACCACGACATCGCTGTCGGTTAACTTGTGGTTGCAACTGGCCAACAAAAAGGCTGGTAGCGCTATTAAAAGTTTACGGGACATTTGCCTGGCGGGTTTAATGGTTAATTGTTGACGCTCGAAAAACAAACTATTAAGTTGTCCTGTAAAAAAAATAGCCCTTCGCTACATTCTGTTTCCAGTTTTCGTTTCTGAAATTTTCTGCGTGCAGGTGCTCATAAAGTACACGACTGCCTTGGATCGTTATGATAAATTGCGTAGGATCTCCGAGATTTCTTTCATCTAGAATGTATGAAATACTGTATTTGTCTTTGGGTACAAGTTTCTCAATCTTCTGCGCAAGATATTCATGAATGGCGGTAGGGCTCGAAAATGTTTTGCTGCGCGGAAAATTTATTTCGAAAGAGCCTTCAAATGCAAAACTGCTGACATAAGCAAACAGAAAAAATTTGTCTTTCTCCTGCTTCGCTAAATACTCATCGAATTGTTTCTGGTTATTGAAGGGCAGGGCATCAAACCTGTAGTCAAACGGGTATTTTTCTGCCAGCGCTTTCACTTTATCTATATTGAATGCATATAAACTGTCGTTAAGCAATATGCTGTTCATATTTGGATTGATCATCCATGATTGTGTTTTGTGAAAGTTTTGGATGAGCTCAATTCTGAAATCCAGGTTTGAATAATCTGTTTTCTCTTCAGCGCCAAAAGGCATAGAGGCAAGGATCTTTTTTATAGTGGCCGGGTCCTCAATAATGAAATTCAAATAACTAAATGTTTTTTGTTTATCGAATTGGTCATATCGTCCAATTAGTTTAGTGTGAGCATCGACTTTGCTGGTGTCAAATAGCAGTTTGTTTTGCGCAGCAAGTTCCATTGACGAGAATAGGGTTATAACTAAAAAAAATGTCTTCATGGCAATGAGGATCTCAATCGAATTCCTGGTGTTTTGGTTGTTCAATACTAAGCTATAGATAGGAATAAGGTAGCAAGAGTGTGAACTTAGGTATTTTTTTTGATTGGTAATAGCCTTTCAAGATAAATTCATCGAACTCATGTAGAAACTGTCGGCTTGAAATAATACCCGATTTTCTTTTTCTTTGTTTTTATGTTGACTAAATCAATGATTGAAAAGGTAAAAGGATTGCTTGCCTCCCAAAGTGCTGAAGACAGGGAAATGGGGAATAAGTTTCTGAAAGAATTTGAGGCTTAAGATGCACAGATGCAGGCGATTCGTAAGGCCCTTTCACGACCGGGACAGGAATATGAAATCATCAGCGGTGAAATTTGCCCGCCGAAGCAATTGGGATTCTTTTAGGAATTGAAAGTTGAAAATTGAAAGTTGAAAATGAAGGCTGGTTGTTAGTTGTTGGTTGATAGACTTAAGTAACGACTGTCCAAAACTTATGCCTAACAACTATCAACCAACAACTATCAACTGTTTCTCCCATTTTCAATTTTCAATTCTCTTCATCACCTTCCTGAACAACTTCTTAATATGTTCAATCTCCTGCTGGTGAACATTTTTCTTTCTTGTACCAAAATAAAGCGTGTTGGTCAGTTTCGTGTCGCCTTCCCATATCAGCTGGATCTGGCCACGTTCTATTTCTGAATTGCAAAGAAAATCCGGAATAACGGCAAGGCCATTGCCACCGCTTAAGCAGCGCACAATTGAGTTTAGGTTGGGCACGATATAGTTTGGACGAAACGCCGGCTTCTTTCCAAAATTCAATACCCAGAATTGAAAAAGATGTTCCATGTCACCCGTTGTGCCGTACCATTTTTGTTTTTTCAACCATAGCTCCACTTGCTCTTTGTCCTTGGTTTTAATGATCTTCTTAAAAGCTTTTGCATCAACATCTTTTCCTCCCACAAGCACAATGTTTTCCGATGAAAAAGCTTCGTGCTCAATCGTTGCAGATGTTCCTTTTTTAGGCGTGATGATCAAGTCGAGAATGCCTTTATCCAATTGATCGAGCATTTCAGGATACTCGCCAAAGCTAATGATGAGATTAAACGGAAGCGATGAAACGTATTGCTCCAGCGTTATCTGGAAAGTTTCGAAACACATGCCAACGCTGATGGTAGGCGTTGTTTTCTCAATTGATTTTTGAAAATTTTTCTCTACGTCTTCCAGTTTCGCCAATGGGTCCGCAATAGCATTGAACAGGACTTTACCACGTTCCGTCGGAATCATTTTTCTTCCTGTGCGATCAAATAGTTTGTAGCCTACATAGGCCTCGAGCGAGCTCAAATGCAGGCTCACTCCGGGCTGGGAAACGAATAAGGCTTCAGCCGCGCCGGTTAGCGTTCCGGTCTTGTATATCGCTTTAAAGGTGCGGTACCATTCCAGGTTTACCATAATGATCTATTATTTTAATAATACAAAGGTATAAATCATGCTATTTTAATGATAACTGCATCAGAGATAATTTTGTGTCCGGTTTAAAACTTAAAAGAAATGAAAAAGATATTTATAATAAACGCGGGACAAAACTTTGGCCACTCTGGCGGGAAATTTAATAACACCATCGCAAAGGAAACACTTTCTTTTTTTGAGGAACTGGAAAATGTGGAAGTGCGTGAAACAGTTATTGCTGACAGTTACGATCCAAAGAAAGAAGTAGAGAATTTTGTTTGGGCAGATGTAATTATCTACCACACGCCGATATGGTGGTTCCAATTACCACACGGCTTCAAAAAGTATATTGACGAAGTGTTTACTGCCGGTCACCAGAAGGGCATTTACCGCAGCGACGGACGTTCTGCCGACAACCCAAAGATCAACTATGGGACGGGCGGCATGCTGCACGGACGCACATATATGCTCACCACCAGCTGGAACGCACCTGAAACGGCTTTCACCTTGCCCGGAGAATTTTTTAATGAACACAGTGTAGATGAAGGTGCACTGTTTGGCTTTCATAGAATGAATGCATTTACAGGCATGGAGCCCCTTAAAAGTTTTCATTTTCATGATGTAGAGAAAAACGCAGACGTAAAGCGCGACATGGCAATTTATCGCAAACACCTGGAAGAGGTATTTGCTCTTGAATCAAAAGAAAAAGCGGTAGCATGAAAATACATTTAACAGCGATCATCAAAACAAAAGATCAATACAGGAACGAAGTGCTGGCCTTCTTGCAGAACATGGTAGCGCAAACAAGAAAGGAAGAAGCCTGTGAATTGTACAGCCTGCATCACGGCATAGAAGATAAAAATCTGTTTATTTTTTATGAAATATGGAAAAGTAAAGAAGGTTTGGACGCACACAATCAACAACCTTACATCAAAGCATTTGGTGAACTTGTAGAAGAAAAGCTACAGGAAAAACCAACAATCATATTGACGACATTAATACAATAAATCATTAACAATGGAGTATAGGAAATTAGGAGATACAGATTTGAAACTTTCGGTGATCACACATGGCGCATTTGCAATCGGCGGCAACATGTGGGGTGGAAATAATAAACAGGATTCTATTGCATCGATTCACGCATCGCTCGATCACGGTGTAACCACAATTGACACCGCACCTTTTTATGGATTTGGACTAAGCGAAGAAATGATAGGAGAGGCGATTAAAGGAAAAGACAGATCAAATATACAGTTGCTGACAAAGTTTGGTCTTGTATGGGACGGCAGCAACAATGGTAAAGGTGAATTTTTCTTTGATGCAGCAGACGATGGAAGAAAAATTCCGGTATTCAAATATGCTTCGAAAGCAAATATTATCAAGGAAGTGGAAGAAAGTTTGAAGCGTTTGAATACAGATTACATCGATCTTTTACAACTGCATTGGCCGGACGCTACAACGCCCATCGGTGAGACGATGGAAGGTCTCGAATTGTTGATACAGCAAGGAAAGATACGTGCGGCAGGAGTGAGCAATTATAGCGTGGATCAAATGAAAGAGGCGTCGCGTACTATTAAATTGGCAAGTAACCAGGTTGCCTATAGCATGTTGAATCGCGCCATTGAAAGTGAACTGGTGCCTTATTCATTGCAAACGAACACGGGTATTATTGCATACAGTCCGATGGAAAGAGGGTTGCTAACAGGCAAGTATTTCGAGGAAGGAAAACTCAAAGAAGATGATCATCGCAATGGCTATTTCTCACAGTTTGATTTGCAAAGGGTGAAAGCCTTTTTGCAAGCGATAGAGCCAATTGCAGAAAAGAAGAATGCCACACTTTCACAATTGGTGTTGCGCTGGACGACGCTGCAGTCAGGCATTAGCGTAGTGCTGGCAGGAGCAAGAAACGCGGCGCAGGCAATTGAGAATGCAAAGGCCATTGATATTGATCTTACGACAGATGAGTTGGAGTTTATAAATACGGAATTGGCAACGTTTTAAATAGATCAAATACCACAAAGCGGTATTGCTAACGTCGATAACTTAGGATGGTTATTGACGTTAGCATTTTTGTTTGTGAAATATTGTAGATTTCATTTCTGCGGTTTATATTGTCCACTCAATTAGTTGTTTTAAATAAAACAAATTGTTTTGGATATAATATACTGCTCTATGAAAAAGATAAAAGGTTGGAAATCGTTTTTGATTTTGATGTTTGTGGTATCACACAGTGCTGCGCAGAAAAATAACGTTTTGATTATTCCTTTGCGATCGATGATTGATAGCAATAATTTGGTCTTCAGCATGATTACGACAGAGAATAATAAATCAGATTTTAACTACGATCCCTCGAGGCTTTTTAAGGGAATACCGTCGTCGATCACAGACGGGGTGGTGAAGGTTGTCGAGTTTCAACCGGCTCAGGCGGCTTATGAACTTTATTTGCGTAACAAAGGAGTTACGCCTGTTTCCTACCTTGTGCAGTTGCTTGATCTTTATCACGCAGATACACTTCAATTGAGCAGAACGCCCATTAAGCACATGGTGTACCTTTTTACCGGCTTTGATCAATCAGGCAACAGAGTAGTGATTGTGGATGCAAATAACAATTACGATTTTAGTGACGATAAGGTAATGTTGTATAATGCTGATCTTTTGAAAAGTGGTGAAAAGGCTGTGATAGCTAATGTTCCTGTTACTTCTTTAGAGGTTCAATTTGCGGCTAACAGGAAAGTTTATACAAAAACCTGCAATCTAAAATTCTCACCCGTTTGTAATGGCTTTCGATACTTCGATCCGGAGGCAGAGAGGCTGAAAGTTGTTTGCATAGCAAAAGATATAAGACAGGGAAGTTTGACAAAAGGTAACAGCAATTATTTGTTTTCAACTTATTCCGATGATAAAGGGAGAGTAACCTTTACCTCGCCGGAGACGAAAATTGACATTAAAGAGAAAGCTGCAGATGGCAAAGTAATCAGCAGTCAAAAATACGTCGTCGGAGATACTGTTTTGTTTAACCAGGAGCGATACTTGTTGTCTGGTATTTCCATTTTTGGCGATTCTTTGAAGTTTTCTTACCTGGGAAAGAATGCTTCGCTTTATGGAATCGATTCAGGGAAAATTGCCTACAACATTGAGTCCGCTGATTTGAACGGAAACAAATTTGATCTGCAAAAATACAGGGGAAAATATGTGCTTATCGATTTTTGGGGTACATGGTGTAATCCTTGTATCGCCTCTATTCCGGAGCTTGTGGCTATTGCAAGCGAGTATAAAAGTAATCTGCAGGTAGTAAGCATTGCATTGGATCAGCCAGATAATATGAATAAGATGAGGGAAATGATAAAGAGCAGGCAAATGGATTGGATTCACATCTTTCAAAATGATTCCGATCAAACGCAAAGGCCAATCATTAAAAACTATAAGGTAGAGCATTACCCGACACAAATTCTGATTGATCCTGACGGAAAGATTGTATTGCGGACTTTTGGAATTAGTGGCGGAGAAAAGGTGAGAGCAAAATTGAAAGAGCAGTTGGGTAAGTAAGAAGCAACTAACTATTCAACATTGTTCACGAAGAATCGTTTTAATTCGGCCGCGACCAATGCTGGTTTTTCGCCGTTGTTTGAAACGGTATGGCCTTGACCCGCCAGGTCTACGCATTTTGCTTTGGGTAGGGCCGTACTTAATTTATCAATTGTAGTTCTAAGATAAGGCTGGCTTTTCTGACCTTTAATTAATAAAACATCAGCCGTTATGTTTTTGTATTCATTGATTATGCCCTCCGAATCTTCAATTATTTTTATGTCGTAGAACATAGCATCAATCAAAGGTTTTAAGGGTACATCATCACTATTCTTTTTTTTCGATTCGCTCTTAATTGCAATGTTCATCAATGGAACTATAATGAAAGATGGCAACTTATTAAACAATGAAGAAGGGTCGTCTGTTCCTTTCACAATGCTCATAAATGCTTTTCCATAATTTCCTTTATTCATTGCCTCTTTATACTTCGCTATCCAATCTGTTCTTGTTTCCTCAACTAAGATGGGTGGCTCGTGGAGACAGATTTTTTTAATGCTCTTTTCAATGATGCCTGTTTGCAGTGTTACAACTGCTCCGGCGCTAAGGCCGTATATGTTTTCTGCTTTTGTTTTATTTACCAGTGCTTGTATGTCCTCACTTTCAGACACCAGCCCAAAGTTGTTGTGTCGCTGGCTTTGTCCGCGGCCTTGTCTATCTGGAATGTAAACGGTGAATTGATCAGCCAAAAGCGCACCAAGTTGCATCAGATTTTGAGCAGCCATCATGCCGCCGTGTACAAGAATTAATCCCGGTCCCTTTCCTAATTGTCTGTATCCGATCTTCGTTCCATCCTTTGATATAACAAAGTCTTTCGTGTAGCTTATGGTTGAGTTCATCAGGTAAATGTATAAAATAATAAAACCTGCTTTATTTTAAATAAAGCAGGTTTATTACGTTAAAACGAAAACAGTTTTATTAATTCGTCAAAAATCCGCCTCTTCCTCTGTAAAGGCTTATTGGTTTATCCAATTCAACTGCCAATACCGACATATATTTATCCTGCACCGATTCAGGGACTGTAATGTACACCAGGCCAGGAACGGAACTCCATGATATTTTGCCGACTACTTTATGTTGCAGCTTTTGTTGAGTGCCAACTACTCTTATGCTTTTAATATTGTTGTTCAATCCTTTCAGCATGATATTTCCTGTGACTTTACCCGCAAGAAACAAATAGAGCGTTGTAGAATCTTTTGATAAAGTTGTAGGACCATAAAAATGTCCTTGAGGTATGCCGCCCACGGTATTAAAAATTGCTTCTGCATGTTTTTTGTTCCATGCACCCAACTCTTTTAAAACATTTACTTCTTGCGCTGGAATGGTGCCATCTTCTTTCGGGCCTATGTCAAGAAGCAGGTTTCCACCGTTGGAAATTGCGTCAGCAAAAATGGTAATGATTTCATACGGTGTTTTCCATGCAGTGTCCTGTGGCTGATAACCCCAGTTGCTATTAATGGTCATGCACAATTCCCACCACTTAAATGCAGGTCTTGATACAGGGAAATTTTGTTCAGGTGTATCATAATCGCCATAGCCTTGCAGACGTCCGTTAATAATGGCTGTGGGTTTGTCGCCCAAAATTATTTTGCGCACTTTGTCCGCTTGCCATTCTGCCGCACTGTGTTCCCAGTCGCCATCGAACCACCAAAGATCAGGATGATATTGCTTGCTAATTTCACTTATTTGCGCCTGGTAAAATTTTTGAAAGCGCTCCCAGCGTTGCGGATCATCAGAGGCTTTATAGCGGTTACTGTCTTTCAGGAAACCTGGATAATCAGGGTAGCTCCAATCAATAAGGGAAAAATAAGCGCCGCGTTTGATGCCTTGTTTGTCCAGCGCTTCGAAGAAAGGTTTTACTAAATCTCTTTTCGCAGGTGTATTTTTAACTACGCTGAAATGATTTTGTGCAGTTGCCCACAGCGCCACGCCATCATGGTGTTTGGTGGTAAGAACGGCATAGCGTGCACCGCTTTCTTTTATTAAAGCCGCCCATTGTTGCGGATTGTATTTCGAAGCAGTGAAGCCGTTCATCTGCTTCATATAATCTGCGTAGCTGATTTTTTTATTGTGAAAACTCCAGCTTTCATCAATGCCATTTACATCATAAATACCCCAGTGAATGAATATGCCCAGTTTCGCATCGGCAAACCACTGCATTTTCTCGCGTATTGAATCAGGCTGTGTGTTTGTTTGTGTTTGTGCGAAAGTGCCCACAGAACACAATAACATTAATATCAAACCTGTTCCATGAAATAATCTCTTCATCATAATATGCTATCGTTATTTTGAACGGGTGTAAAACTATTGTATGTTAAGTCAAAATTTGGAAGTCAAAAGTCAAAAAGCTCCATTATATTAACAGGTTTCCGGTGTAAAAGCACCAGTTTAGGCGCATTTAGCTTCGATGGACGGGCAGTCTATTTAACCGCAAAGGTCGCAAAGAATAAGCGCTCTAATTAAAAGTAAATTCGTAAGGCGCAAAGGAAACGAAGACAGGTCAATATTAAATGTCTTCGTTTCCTTTGCGCAAAACTTTGAGCCCTTTGCGGTTAAACTTTTGACTTAGAAATAATGTTTCGCATCAACCATGAAATTGGTATTGTCTCCATAGCATACAGCAAAATTAAATCCTGACTGTAAACAGAACCCGCCGTATTCGCCTTTCTTATTAATTGCTATAAATCCGACCTGGTTTGCTTTTGCTCGTGCGTAATTCTTCTTTACAATGCGTTCCACTGCTTTTTTGCAAGCTTCTTCAGGCTTGTATCCCTGGCGCATCAATTCAACCACTAAATGGGTACCGCAGATTCTTATAACTTCTTCTCCCATTCCTGTTGCAGTGGCTGCACCCACTTCATTGTCCACAAACAAACCAGCACCAATAATAGGAGAGTCGCCAAGTCTTCCACGCATTTTAAAACCCATACCACTCGTGGTACAACTTCCACTTAGGTTGCCCGTTGCATCGAGTGCTATCATACCAATGGTGTCGTGGTTCCAGTCGCCATTGTCAAGGTGGGTAGGCGCAAATGGACCGTGCCCTTTTTGTCCGGAGTTTTCAATATTAATAATAGGTTTGTATTCCGCTTTTTTCAACCATTCTTTGTAGGTACGTTCTGCATCATCTGAAAGTTTTTGCGGTTCCAGCGGAAAGCCTTCTGCTACAGCAAATTGTTGCGCACCTTGTCCCACAAGCATTACATGCGGTGTTTTTTCCATTACTCTTCGCGCCACTGAAATAGGGTGTTTTATGCGCTCAATCGCGCCTACGCTTCCACAGTTGCCCTGTTCATCCATAATGCTGGCATCTAGCGTAACAAAGCCGTCCCTGTCAGGATTTGCGCCTAACCCAACGCAGCAGTTTTGCGAAGCTTCCGTCACCATCACACCGGCTTCTACGGCATCGAGTGCCCGTCCCTTGTTTTTCAGAATATCCCACGCGGCCTTGTTGGCATTGATGCCTTCCGCCCAGGTTGAAATAACGATCGGCTTGAAACCACCGCCACGCGTGGCAGCGTTGAGTTTTGAAAAATACAGGCTACCTAATCCTAATGAACTTAATTGAAGAAAGCTTTTTCTGTTTAACATGTGGCTTTAAAATTATTTATGAGCAAAAACTATGGACAATTGTGTCAGCAAACAAAGACGGAAGATACAAAGTTACCTTGTTGTATTTATGGGCAATAAATTAGAGCAATATCCTTGAATGATTTCTGATTTTTTGTGAATAGAAAAAGGAAATGGCAAATTATACTATCTGCTTGCCTGAATTAGTTTGAATTTTTTATGTTGAGCCAAGGTTTCGGACCCGGCCGCTTATTAACAGTTTGGCTAACCGAATTTTCCGGAAATTCTTGCTGAGCAGGAGGTTGGGAATTTTAATTTTTTTGCTTTAAGTATCTCCGGTGAAATTTATCTGCAAAACTATTTTATTCAATTTTTTGCATTTGATAATAATTGGTGTTAATTTAAAGTGACATTTATAGTTCTCTTAAATATTTTTTATGAACACTGTTCGAGATATCCTGCAAAAAAAGGGTAACACAGTGTACGGAGTAAGTCCCGATAGTTCCGTGTATGATGCATTAGAATCACTAGAAGAAAGGAATTTAGGCGCTCTCGTTGTAATAGAAAATGGACAATTGATTGGAGTTTTTACGGAAAGAGACTATGCCCGCAAAGTTATCCTCAAAGGGCGATCATCTAAAGAAACGCTTGTACGACACATTATGACAAGCCGCCCGATTTATGTAACTCCTGATACAACTATTGAAGAATGCATGCAAATGATGACAGATAAATATATCCGTCATCTTCCCGTTTTGAGCAATGAAGAATTGATTGGAGTTATCTCCATTGGAGATTTAGTAAAGTACATTATCACAGAAAAGGATTCTATTATAGAGCACCTGGAAAGGTATATTAAAAGCTGAGTTTAGACGGGAAATTCTGCGTAGAGACAAGGCATTGCCTTGTCTGCATGGCGGCATTTTGAATTTTGTAAAAGACAAGACAAGGCAATGCCTTGTCTCTACCCGTGGACGATATGCCAGTAAGTAATGATCATACTGTTTTATGGCCCTTTCTGTTGTATGCGGTGATAGTGGTTTTTTTGCTGGTTCTTATACTGTCGCTGTCGTATGTACTGGGTCAAAGGCACAAAGAAAGAGCTACAGATCTTCCTTATGAAGGAGGTGTGCAACAAACAGGAAACACGAAGATTCGTTTCTCAGCACAGTTTTACCTGGTAGCAATGTTGTTTGTGATATTCGATGTAGAAGCCGTGTTTATTATGTTGTGGGCACTTGGCTTTTATGAATTGGGTTGGGCGGGTTACATAGGCATATCAATCTTTGTTGTACAGTTAGTGGTTGTATTGATTTACGAATGGGGGATAGGTGCATTAGATTTTGGACCGGATGGAATGAAGATATTGAAAGCGTTTAAGAGACAGGAACGCAGATTGTCATGATTGTGATGATTTGTTAAGACTTTTTGAATTTGAGATTTAAACGAATGATGATCTCAAATTCAAATTTGAAATCATCATCAATCGTAAAAATCATAAAAATCTGCGTTCCTTTTTTAAAAAAACTCATCGCCATGAAATGGTGGTTCAGCAAACCAGACAATGATACCGGCAACTTTAACGGTAATGGCAGCATGGAAGAAGCCGTGAGCAAAAGTATTATGCTTACAACTGTGCAGGATTTGCTTGCATGGGGCAGAAAAAATTCCATGTGGCCCTTCCACTTTGGATTGAGTTGCTGTTTTGTTGAAATGGCCACCAGCATTACCAGTAAATATGATGTTGCACGTTTTGGCGCAGAAGTAATCAGAGGTACACCACGTGAAGCAGATGTTATGGTTATAGCCGGAACGGTGTTTATTAAAATGGTGCCCATTATTAAAAGACTGCATGAGCAAATGATGGAGCCACGCTGGGTAATATCCATGGGTAGCTGTGCCAACAGTGGCGGTATGTATGACATTTATAGCGTGGTACAAGGTGTAGATAAATTCCTACCCGTTGATGTATATGTGCCGGGGTGCCCTCCAAGGCCCGACGCTTTTATGCAAGGACTTGTTTTGTTAGGAGAAGCTGTAAAGAGCGAAAGAAGACCGCTGAGTTGGGTAATAGGTGACCAGGGAGTTGAAAAACCACAATTGGTATCCATGAAAGATAGACGACGTGAAGAAAGAATGAACATGGTAAACTTCAGGCCAATAGATGAAGTGTGATTGAAAGCAAAAGTGAAAAGTAAAAATTCAAAAGACTTGCTCATCAAAGTGCCAAGATAAACAGAGAAAAATTAAATGACATGAACAAACGATGTATAAAATTGTAAGCCAGACAAACTGTCAACGTTTTGGCTTTTGATTTTTGACTTTTGAATTTAGCATAACCTATGTCTGATGCCTTTGCCATATTAGACCTATTGCAACGAAATTTTGGTGCGGATACATTTGCACAGCAACATACAGTTGACGACATAATTACGCTGTGGCTTCCCAAAGAAAAAATAATATCCGTTACAACTTATCTTAAAACAAGCATTCCCCAATCTTTCAATTTTTTATATGATCTGTGCGGCATGGACGAACGCGACAGGTCAGGCAAAGAGAAGTTACCTGTAAAAGATTTTACCGTTATTTATCATTTGTTTTCTTTTGAACGGAATGATTTCATCCGGCTGAAAGTCGCGCTGGAAGGCGAGTATCCGTCCTTGCCATCCATAACCGGGCTGTTTAAAAATGCCAACTGGTACGAACGTGAAGTATATGATATGTTCGGTATCAAGTTTGAAGGACACCCGCATTTACAACGCATCCTAATGCCACTGACATGGGAAGGTCATCCGCTGCGCAAAGAGCATCCGGCAAGGGCCACGGAGATCGGGCCGTATCGGTTGTTAAACGAAATAATTGATCGCGAACAAAACGCGCTGCAATTTAAACCGGAAGAATGGGGCATGCAGCGTGAAAGTGACGATGCAGACTTTATGTTTCTCAACATAGGGCCACAACACCCTGGCACGCACGGCGTGTTGCGAATTGTACTTCAACTAGATGGGGAAGATATTGTTGATGCGGTTCCGGAAATTGGCTTCCATCACCGCGGCGCAGAAAAAATGGGAGAACGGCAGAGCTGGCACACCTATATACCTTATACAGATCGCGTTGATTACCTCGGCGGCGTAATGAATAATCTCGCTTACTTACTGGCGGTAGAAAAACTGGCGGGCATTGAAGTGCCGGATAGAGTAAAAGTCATCCGTGTTATGTTGTGCGAGTTGTTCCGCATATCAAGCCATCTTGTGTGGTTCGGCACGTTTGCGCAGGATGTGGGCCAACTGTCTCCGGTGTTTTACATGTTTACCGATCGCGAAAAAGTATTTGACATAATAGAAGCGGTATGTGGCGGACGCATGCATCCCAACTGGTTCCGCATCGGCGGAGTAGCGCAGGATCTGCCTAAGGGATGGGATGGATTGGTGCGTGATTTTGTTCAATATTTTCCAAAGAAAATTAAGGAATACACCGACATGGTTATTCGCAACAGCCTGTTTAAAGGAAGAACAAAAGGGATAGGAATTTATACATTGGAAGAAGCAATAGAATGGGGCGTAACGGGGCCGGGTTTGCGCGCTTGTGGTTATGAATGGGATTTTAGAAAAAAGCGACCTTACTCGGGCTACGAGATGTTTAATTTTGATATACCCACTGCACAAAATGGCGATTGCTATGACCGTGCCGTAGTGCGCGTGGAAGAATTATGGCAAAGCCTCCGTATAATAGAGCAATGCCTCAACAACATGCCTGAAGGCAGCTACAAAGCAGATCATCCGCTAACTACACCTCCTTTAAAAAAATACACCATGCAGGATATAGAAACCCTCATCACGCATTTTCTGAATGTAAGCTGGGGGCCTGTAATACCTGCAGGAGAAGCCATGAGTTGTATAGAAGCAACAAAAGGCGCCAATAGCTATTACCTGGTAAGTGATGGCAATACGTCATCATACAGAACTCGTATAAGAACGCCCTCATTTCCGCACATGCAAATGGTACCTTATGTAAGCAAAGGCTACACTGTTGCCGACCTGCTATCTATTTTGGGAAGTGTGGATTTTGTGCTGGCGGACATTGATCGGTAGGGGCGAATTGCATTCGCCCTCTAATTGAAAATTGAAAAATGAATAGATGTACGAACCAAATCTTATACTCGAACAGAAACACAATGATCATGCACATATGGAAAAAAAGGAACTGCTAACGGAAATAGAAATGCGTGCGATTGATCATGAAGTAAGCCTGGTGCCTTATAAAAAAGCAGCGGTTATAGAGGCATTAAAAATAGTGCAAAAGCAACGGCGCTGGATAAGTGATGAAAGTATTGATGCTATTGCAAACTATTTGGAAATGAGTGCTGCTGAAGTGGATAGTGTAGCTACTTTTTATAACCTTATTTTTCGAAAACCCGTTGGCAAACATGTGATATTGTTGTGTGATAGCATATCATGTTATGTAATGGGTTATGGTAAAATATACGTGGCATTGCAAAAGCAATTAAACATTCAATTTGGGCAAACAACAGAAGATAATCTATTCACGCTGCTACCCAATGTATGCCTTGGTTGCTGCGACCATGCGCCGGCAATGATGATAGATGAAGATCTGTATGAGGATGTAAAGGAAGAACAACTTGATAAAATTTTAGAAGCATATAAATAGCGCGAATTTTTTAACATGGAACAGCCGCCGTACAGACAAGGCACTGCCTTGTCTCTACAATTTTTTAAAAATGGAACAGCCGCTAACAAAAAATATTATATCAGGAAAAACGCTCAGTCTGAAAGAATATGAACAGACAGGCGGTTATGCAGCCGTGCGAAAGGTGTTAAAGGATAATGCACCACAAGAAGTCCAGCAAATGGTAAAAGATAGCGGACTGAAAGGCCGTGGTGGTGCCGGTTTCAGCACAGGTGTAAAATGGAGTTTTGTGCCAATGGGTGATGATGCCAGGCATCCGAAATACCTTATTTGTAATGCTGACGAAATGGAGCCCGGCACATTTAAAGATCGTCTGCTGCTGGAAGGAAATCCGCACCAATTACTTGAAGGGATGATCCTTGCGGCCTATGCAATAAAAGCAGATATCTCTTATGTATTTCTCAGGTGGGCCTACCGACGGGCTGCAGAAATTATGGAGAGAAGTATAAGCGAAGCATACGCAGCAGGCTACCTCGGTAAAAATATTTTGGGCACTGGTTGGAATTTGGAAATGTATTTACACACAGGCGTCGGACGTTATATCTGCGGAGAAGAAACAGCTTTACTAAATGCATTGGAAGGCAAGCGGGCAACACCACGAGCCAAACCACCTTTTCCACAGGTAAGCGGTTTGTATGGCAAGCCAACAATTGTAAACAATGTAGAAACGCTTAGCTGTTTGCCGCATATCATTAATAATGGAGCAGCTTGGTTCAAAAGCTTAAGTGTCAGCGAAGACAGTGGTACCAAGCTTTACGGCGTAAGCGGAAAAGTAAAACGTCCCGGTGTTTGGGAGTTGCCTTTAGGAACAAGCATTCGAGAGATCATTGAAGAATACGCAGGAGGTATGGCAAACGGTTATCGTTTAAAAGGAATATTGCCTGGTGGTGCATCAACAGATTTTTTAACAGAACAACATCTTGATGTAAAAATGGATTATTCCTCTGTTGCTGCGGCAGGTAGCCGCTTAGGTACTGGCACAATGATCGTAATGGATGATGCAACATGTCCCGTTGGATTTGTACATAACCTGCAACATTTTTTCGCGCAGGAAAGTTGTGGCTGGTGCACGCCCTGTCGCGAAGGATTGCCTTGGGTTGAAAAAATTTTGTTGGGTCTTGAAAAGGGAAAGGGATCAACAGAGGATATAGAGTTACTGCAAATGCATACGCAATATCTCGGTCCGGGCAACACTTATTGCGCATTGGCACCCGGCGCTATGGAACCATTGCAAAGCGCATTGAAATATTTTAAAGATGATTTTGTGGAACATATAGAGAAGCATAAGTGCCCATATGAGGGATGAAGAAATTAAGAATTAAGAATTAAGAATTCTTTGTGTTTACCATGCTTTTCTAAAAATGACTTTCAGGAATAATGAAAAGAAGCAAACTATATTAAGCCTAATTCATAGCCATTGACTTCAGTCAAAGGAGAAAATTAAAAATTAAAAAAATGTAGCAGTCTTAAAGTATTCGAAGCCGCCAAAAGAGGATAGATCAAAGTTTTAGGGAGCCCAATTCTTAATTCTTAATTCCTAATTCTTAATTGCCATGACCATTCACATCGATAACAAAACATACACTGTCAAAGCTGGTAAGAACTTACTGGAAGCCAGTCTTGCGCTGGGTTTGGATCTTCCTTATTTCTGCTGGCATCCGGCAATGGGTAGTGTAGGGGCTTGCAGACAATGCGCCGTTAAAGTGTATAAAGATGAAAATGACATGAAGGGAAGGCTGGTGATGAGTTGCATGGAAACAGTAACAGATGGCTTGCGTCTTTCCATTGAAGATAAAACTGCGAAAGCGTTCAGGGAGCAGGTGATTGAATGGTTAATGACCAATCACCCGCATGATTGCCCCGTGTGTGATGAAGGCGGCGCATGTCACTTGCAGGACATGACCGTAATGACAGGGCATGACTACCGCCGGTATAACTTTAAAAAAAGAACATACACCAATCAATATCTCGGTCCGTTGATCAATCATGAAATGAACCGTTGCATTCAATGCTACCGTTGCGTTCGTTATTATCGCGACTATGCTGGCGGTGACGACCTGAACGTATTTGCGGCGCACAATCATGTGTATTTTGGAAGGGAAAAAGACGGAGTGCTGCAAAGTCCGTTCAGTGGTAATCTTTCAGAGGTTTGTCCCACAGGCGTATTTACCGACAAAACATTAAAGGAACATTATACACGCAAATGGGATCTAACAATGGCTCCTTCCGTTTGTAATCATTGCAGCGTAGGTTGTAATACCATAGCAGCAGAACGTTACGGAGAATTGCGTTGTGTACTTAACAGGTACAACGGCGATGTAAATGGATATTTCCTTTGTGATCGCGGTCGTTTTGGATATGAGTTTGTGAATAGTGAAAACCGTATAAAACAGGCCCTCATAAGAAACCGCACAAATGAAGCAGCAACAGAAGAAGAAATAATGGAGCATTTACAGCCGTTTATTTCCACGAATAAACTTATAGGTATAGGCTCACCAAGAGCTTCCCTGGAAAGCAATTTCGCCTTAATGCAATTGGTGGGTAAAGAAAATTTTTACCAGGGCATAAGCGAAGATGAAGCGCATTTAAACAGGGTTGTTGTAGAAATGCTTCACTCAGGATGCGTTCACAGCGCGTCATTGAAAGACATTGAACAGGCAGATGCTGTTTTGGTTATAGGAGAAGATATATGGAACACAGCGCCAATGATGGCATTGGCCGTTCGCCAGGCTATTGTAAAAACGGCAGCATCCCAGGCTTCTCAAGAAATGAAAATTCCAGAGTGGCTCGACTCCGCTATTAAAGAGTTGACACAGGAAGAAAAAGGATTTTTAGCAACACTTACGATTACTACATCTCCGGTAGATGATATAGCAACGCATTCATGGCATGCTGCGCCAGATGATTTGGCGAGGCTTGGTTTTGCAATAGCTTCTTATTTACAGCCGGGAAAAATAAATGGTACTGACTTTAGTGAGGCATTGCTGAACCAGGCAAAAATAATAGGAGATGCATTGAAAAAAGCAAAGAACCCGGTGGTTATAACAGGTACATCCTGCTACAACGATAATGTTATTAAAGCGGCTTTTGATGTTGCCGTTGCATTAAATACAAACGAACGGAAGACTGCGTTTAGTTGTGTGATGACGGAATGCAACAGCATGGGGCTTGCTATGATCGAAGCGCCTTCACTTAGTGTAGCAAATCAAAACATTAAAACCAACGGACATGCTACGGCTGTTATTTTGGAAAATGATTTGTATAGACATGTAACGTCAAATCTTGCTGATGAGTTTTTTAGTAGCTGCGACCATGTGATCGTATTGGATGCGCTGCATAATGCAACAACAGAGAAAGCACAGGTTTTGCTGCCTGCGGCAACTTTTGCCGACGGAGATGGTACATTGGTAAATAATGAGGGCCGTGCGCAGCGATTCTTTCAAGTTATTCCAAATACAACTTCATTGGTACAAGAAAGCTGGAGATGGTTGAGAAAATTACAATCATTGAAACTGCATACGCTCAATGGTCATGCTTTGCATCCTGATGATTTGCTGCGAGAAATGGAAACTGCATTGCCACAGTTTAAAGGCATTGCGAGTGCATCGCCCAAACATGATTTTACAATTCATGGTGAAAAAATACCGAGAGCGCCACACCGTTATAGCGGACGCACCGCCATACTGGCGAATAAAAATGTGAGTGAGCCAAAACCATTTTATGATGGAGATTCTCCGTTGTCGTTTACAATGGAAGGATACAAAGGCACACCGCCTTCAGGAATGGTTCCTTTCTTTTGGTCGCCGGGATGGAACTCTGTGCAATCTGTAAACAAATACCAGGAAGAAACCAATGGAGCGCTTCGTGGTGGCAATCCCGGATTGCGGTTATTTAAAGATAAAAATGATGATAGGGTTCTTTTTTTCAACGACGTGCCGGAATCATTTGCTGTTACAAAGGACCGTTGGTTGTTGTTGCCAAAGTATGATGTATTGGGTTCGGGTGAGTTAAGTAGTTATACCGCGGCATTGAAAGCGCTTTCTCCGCAACCGTTTGTGAGTATGTCACCAGCAAGCTTGCAAATGTTAGAAGCGAAAGAAGGAGACATGCTACAAATAATGGATGCAGGAATCGTGTACGGTTCACTGCCCGTTAAGGCAGATAAAAATTTGTGTGATGGAGTAGTGATGGTTACGGCAGGATTACGCGAATCAATTGGAATGAGCTGGGGCGTGAGAGTTCAAATTAAAAAGTAAAAAGACATAAGATGACAGTCATGCAACATGTTTGGATTGTGTTAGGGGTACTATTCGTGCTGTTGAATATTGCCGCGGGCCTTATCTGGGTGGAGCGCAGAATGCTGGCTATGTGGCAGGACAGGCTCGGCCCAAACAGAGCCGGTCCCTTGGGCATATTGATAGTTTTGGCAGACACATTGAAATTGTTTTTTAAAGAAGACTGGATTCCTCCCTTTGCAGATAAGTGGGTGTTTATAGTAGCTCCCGCAGTAGTAGTTGGCAGCGTGCTAATGAGTTTTGTGATCATACCGTTTACACCACAAATAATAGTGTCGGATTTAAATGTAGGCATTCTATTTTTCCTTGCCATGTCATCCTTAGGCGTGTATAGCATTGTGTTGGGTGGCTGGGCATCGAATAATAAATACTCATTGCTGGGCGCTATGCGTGGCGCATCACAAATGATCGCTTACGAAGTGTTCATGGGTCTAAGCTTGATGGGCGTGGTAATGCTAACAGGTTCTTTTAAACTGGGTGATATTGTTAATGCGCAAAAAGATATGTGGTTTGTTGTGAAACAACCTGTTGGGCTGATCCTATTTTTTATTGCAGGAATAGCCGAAACGCACCGCCTGCCTTTTGATATTCCGGAAGCAGAAAGTGAATTGGTCGCGGGCTATCACTCGGAATATTCAGGAATGAAATTCGGTATGTTTTTTATTGGCGAATATTTAGGCATAACACTTATTTCGGCAGTGACTGTTACCATGTTTTTCGGCGGTTGGCTGGGTTGGTCATTCCTGCCACCATGGGCATGGTTCTTTTTAAAAACATTTGCCTTTATCCTGTTCTTCATATTATTACGCGCATCGTTGCCGCGACCAAGATATGATCAACTAATGGAAACCGGCTGGAAGATATTGCTGCCTTTGGCATTGGCGAATCTGATGATAACGGGAGCTGTGGCGCTTTTGATAAGAGGCTAATTTAGGGTTTCACGCAACGATGCAACGGTTTCACGCAAAGGCGCGAAGGGGCAAAGGTTTTTTAATAAGGATAGAAACCAATAGAATAAAAACATTCAAATATTCTTTTAATAAGTTTTGCGCCTTTGCGTGAAACTTTGAAATATTTCTTTAATAAGCTTTGCGCCTTTGCCCCTTTGCCCCTTTGCAGCTTTGCGTGAAACAAAAATCATGAACTATGTTTAGTCATATACGAACCATATGGTTAACATTTCTTCATCTTTTTAAAAGACATGTGACCATTCAATACCCGGAAGAAAAAATAAAATTACGTCCACGTTGGCGCGGAAGAATAGTGTTGACAAAAGATCCAGATGGTGGCGAACGCTGCGTGGGTTGTTACTTATGTGCCGTGGCCTGTCCTGTTGATTGCATTGCTTTGCAGGCAACAGAAGATGAAAATGGCAGGCGCTACCCGGAATTTTTTCGCATCAATTTTTCGCGTTGTATTTTTTGCGGCTATTGCGAAGATGCATGTCCAACCTATGCTATCCAGTTAATACCGGATTTTGAAATGGGAGAATACAATCGACAGAACCTTGTGTTTGAAAAAGAAGATCTGCTGATAAACAGTCAGGGGAAATATCCAGGTTATAACTTTTATAAAGTTGCAGGAATGAATGCCGGCGTAAAACAAAAAGGAGAAGGTGAAAACGAAGATGCGCCGGTTGATATTCACAGCCTAATGCCATAAGAAATGAACTATCTCTTTTACACTTCATCCATTGTTGCAATAGCGGCCACCGTTATGGTAATAACCCGCCATCAGCCCGTGCATGCACTGTTGTACCTCGTCGTTTCTTTCTTAGGCGTTGCCATGATCTTCTTGTCGTTGGGCGCTCCATTTGTAGCCACGCTGGAAATAATATTATATGCCGGAGCAATTATCGTACTCTTCATTTTTGTAGTGATGATGCTCAATTTAGGAAGAGAATCCGCTATACAGGAAAAGCAATGGATGCAGCCTAAAACATGGATAGGGCCTTCGATATTAACAGGCATCTTGTTAGCAGAATTACTGGTGTTGTTGACTATGGGAGGATCTGCACCAATGCCACAACAATCTGTTGATCTAAAAAAAATACCACTCTCACTTTACGGTGAGTATGTAATAGCAGTCGAGCTGACCGGTTTTCTTTTGATGGCAGGTATTGTAGGGGCAGCACATATAGGCAGGCATAAGAAAAAATATCTGCACAGGTTTTTGAAGCAGGAGGAAGAAGCCGTGTAGAGACAAGGCACTGCCTTGTCTGCACAAACAACGTAATTGAACAGTAGAGACAAGGCATTGCCTTGTCTGCATAAACAGCATGATAGAATGTCAAAGACAAGGCAGTGCCTTGTCTCTACTAAAACATAAACGATGCAATCATATTCAGTACTTGTTGTAGCCGCCATACTTTTTGTACTTGGATTGTTAGGTGTACTCACGCGGCGAAACATAATTTTCATATTGATCTCCGTCGAGATAATGCTTAATGCTGCAGGAGTGGCGTTTGTTGCAGCCGGGGCACGATGGGGGCAACCCGACGGGCAAGTGATGTTCCTGTTTATTTTGGCAATGGCAGCTTCCGAAGTATCAGTAGGGTTGGCATTGGTGATGCAGGTATATCACCAGCACAAAACACTTGATGTTAGTAAACTAAATAATCTTAAAGATGATATAGATGTGTAGAGACAAGGCATTGCCTTGTCTGGTAGCGACAAGACAAGGCAATGCCTTGTCTCTACAGACATTCAAAAACGATTGCTATGCAGGAAATTTTATTTCTTATCCCGGCTTTACCATTGATGGGATTTTTGATATTATCCCTTGCAGGAAGACATTTGTCCAAACAAGTGATTGCCATTGTAGGAGCAGGTGTTGTTTGCATTGCTGCAATTGTAACCATATGGCTGGGAATTAATTTTTTGCAATCGCCACCGGAAAATGGTGCATACACAGTAACCTTGTGGCGCTGGATGAGCGTAGCTAATTTTAATTGCTCCTTTAGTTTACGTGTAGATGCATTATCACTTGTGTTTCTTTTTGTGATAACATTTGTTGGCGCACTCATACATATTTACAGCGCAGGTTTCATGAAACACGATCGTGACTATGCGAGGTTCTTTGCTTCTATGAACCTTTTTGTTTGCGCCATGCTGATACTCGTGATGGCAGATAATTTGGTATTGATGTATCTCGGTTGGGAAGGAGTGGGCCTTTGCAGTTATTTACTCATTGGTTTTTGGTATGAAACCACCGCGAATGTTCAAGCGGCCAACAAAGCATTTTACATTACACGAATTGGTGACACTGCCATGGCAATAGGTCTTTTTCTTTTGTTCAGAGAATTAGGAACGCTTGATATTCTTGCCATTCAAAATGCGGCACCGGAACATTTTATAAAAAGCTCTCCTCTTATAACATCCATAGCATTATTGTTGCTGGCAGGCGGAATGGGCAAGTCGGCGCAAGTTCCTTTACAAACATGGTTGCCCGATGCGATGGCCGGTCCCTCACCGGTAAGTGCGTTAATACATGCTGCAACAATGGTGACAACCGGTGTCTATCTTGTAGCAAGAATGCATGCAGTGTTTCAATTGTCGCCGTTTGTAATGAATATAACAGCAGTGGTTGGCGCTGTAACATTGTTAATAGCGGGATGTAGCGCGATGGTGCAGACAGATATAAAACGCATTCTTGCTTACTCAACGATAAGCCAAGTAGGCTACATGTTTTTAGCGCTCGGTGTTGGCGCATGGAGTGCCGGCGTTTTTCATTTTTTTACGCATGCATTTTTTAAAGCCTTGCTGTTTCTTGCAGCCGGAGCTGTGATAGAATCATTGCATCACGAACATGGTATTTTTAAAATGGGTGGCTTGAAGAATAAATTACCCATTGTGTTTTATACATTTCTTGCGGGTGCAGCAGCATTAGCAGCCTTGCCATTAGTAACTGCAGGCTTCTTTAGTAAGGACCAGATTTTATGGTATGCATGGAGCGCTGATGGTGGTAGTTCTATGCTTTGGTTAGTTGCTCTTGCCGGCGCATTTATTACCGCTTTTTATACAACACGTTTAATGCTGGTGGTTTTTTGGGGTGATATGAAAACGCATATTGGGGAGCCTCCCGGCAGATTGATGACATGGCCCTTAATTATTCTAGCGCTGTTAAGCATTACAGCGGGTTTTATTGAATGGCCGCATAACCTGCTGCATGTTACTTTGTTTTCAGATGTAGTCCAAAAGGTATTGCCACCAGTGACAGAAAAAGAAGCCGTTCCTTCCGAATTCATTTTTCAATTGATTGCGGTGGCGACAACCTTAACGGGAATATATACAGGTTACCTCTTGTACAAAAAAAATACATCCATAGTAGAAAGGTGGAAGCAGGTGCCAGCATTGGTTGAGCTGCGTAATTTCTTCTTTAGTGGCTGGCGGTTCGATCAGTTGTATCACACATTATTTGTGCGTCCATTCGTGTTTGTAACAAGTTTGAATAAACAGGATGTAATCGACAAAATATATACGGGCATTGTATCCATGTTTCAATGGCTCAACGGAATATTCTCTGTGAGCCAGGATGGTTCTGTGCGAACGTATGTAATAAGTGTATTGATAGGTATCATTTTTATTCTAGCCTTACAATTTTTTTTATGATACTAGTGTGGATGATAGTTGTTTTATTGGGTGGCGGCATTCTATGCTGGCTCAGTTCAAGATGGAGTCCAACGGCTGCAAAATGGATTGCTTTGTGCACAGTGCTTATAGATCTTGCCATCCTCATGAATATATGGCTGCAGTATGGCAGAGGGGCACACACAGGTGCAGATGAATGGATGATCCAGTATCAAACTGCATGGATACCATCTTTCGGTATCAGCTTTCATGTTGCAATAGATGGGTTAAGTTTGATATTACTACTACTTACTTTTTTCTTAGGAACGCTTGCTGTATTATGTTCATGGAAAGAAATAAACAACCGCGCAGGATTTTATTATTTCAACCTGCTGTGGACGCTCGCCGGTATAAGTGGTGTGTTCGTGGCGCTGGACCTTTTTCTCTTTTACTTTTTCTGGGAAGTAATGCTTGTACCCATGTACCTGCTTATACTTATCTGGGGCGATAGGAACAGGAGATATGCTGCGTATAAATTTTTCATTTTCACACAAGCAGGAGGTCTGCTGATGTTGCTCTCCATACTGTCTTTGTATTTTATTCATGGCACTCAAAGCGGTATCTATTCATATGATTATTTCAGTCTCTTAAACACGCAACTTGAACCCGCCACTGCAAAGTGGATCATGATGGGATTTATGATCGCTTTTGTTATCAAGCTGCCAATGGTTCCATTTCATAGTTGGTTGCCTGATGCACATAGCGAAGCGCCCACTGCGGGAAGTTTAATACTGGCTGGACTGCTGCTTAAAACCGGTGCTTATGGCATCATACGCTTTGTACTTCCACTGTTTCACCAGGCGGCTGTTGATATTGGATGGTGGGCAATGTTGTTTGGCGTGATCGGAATTATTTATGGTGCCATGATGGCTTTCGCGCAAACAGATATTAAGCGGCTCATCGCATATACGTCTGTAAGTCACATGGGTTTTGTGCTCACAGGTATTTTTGCGTTCCGCGAAATTGCAATGCAGGGCGTTGTAATGCAAATAGTAACACACGGCATCAGCACAGGCGCACTATTTGTTCTTGCAGGCATGATCAAGGAGCGCCTGCATACAAGGGATATCACTAAAATGGGTGGCTTATGGACCTCCATGCCTGCCATGGGTGGTGTTGCCATGTTATTTACAATGGCTTCACTTGGCTTGCCGGTATTGGGAAATTTCATTGCAGAGTTTTTAATCCTGATGGGCACGTTTCAAGCCAATGTATCGCTAACCGTTTTGGCATCTACAGGCTTGGTTTTTTCAGCGTTGTATTCTCTGCGCATGATGCAAAAAGTTTTTCTGGGACCTGTGACTAACGATGAGAAGCTGAGTGACATAACCGCAAGGGAGATGATCATTCTTGCGACGTTAAGCATTGCGATTGTGTTGCTGGGCCTTTATCCGCAAATGGTGATGGATTTGGTTGCACCGTAGAGACAAGGCACTGCCTTGTCTTTAGCTGACATAAAACGAAATGCCACATGTGCTGACAAGACAAGGCGGTGCCTTGTCTCTACTAAAAATCATAATTAATGAACCATCAACAACTAATGGCGCTTCTTCCTTTTATGGTGCTGGCAACTGCATCTATAGTTATTATATTGCTAATCGCATTTCGCCAGGGACACACTGTAATACAGGTTACGGGCTTTCTCATGATGTGCCTGGTTATTTTTGCCATGTGGTACGTTAGAGACGTTTTGCCTCAGACTATTATGCCGTTACTGATAGTAGATGGTTATGGAGCGTTGTTTACAGGGCTGATTATATTCTGTGTGTTGGTCGTGGGTTTATTCTCCTACATTTATTTTGAAGAGCGCGAAGAGAATCCGCGTGAATATTATATCCTTATTTTCCTAAGCACACTCGGTGCAGCAATACTAACTATCAGCCGACATTTTATTTCTTTTTTCATCGGACTGGAATTGTTGAGCGTAAGTTTATATGCACTAATAGCATATTTGCGCACAAGAAATAATGCCATTGAAGCAGGCGTCAAATACCTTTTGTTGGCGGCACTTACATCAGCTTTTCTTTTGTTTGGAATGGCGCTGATTTATATGGATGCAGGCAGCATGGATTTTTCTGTGATTGCTGAAAAGTTACATACTGCTGAACAATCGTCACCATTATTCATCGTGGGATTTAGTTTAATGATGATAGCAGTTGGCTTTAAGTTGGCATTGGTACCATTTCATTTATGGGCCGCAGATGTTTACCAGGGTGCTCCACCACCTGTGGCTAGTTTTATTGCTACCGTTTCTAAAATAGGAGTGTTCGCGGTGCTGCTTCGGTTTGCACAGGAACTTCATTTGCAAAACAATCATTCGATCATGGCGATTATTTCTATCATTGCCATGTTTTCTATGATAAGCGGAAACATACTTGCATTGAGGCAACAAAACATAAAACGGCTGCTCGCTTATTCTTCAATTGCACATTTTGGTTATTTATTGGTTGCGTTTTTACCCGGAAATAGTGCAGGCGTTGAAGCAGCTGCATTTTATTTAATTGCTTATGCTGTTACAATATTAATTGCCTTTGGCGTTATCATATTACTTTCTGCAAAAGATAAAGATGCTGAACCATTGAGTGTATACCGCGGCCTTTTTTGGGAAAAACCTTTTGTTGCCCTTGTGCTTGCTGTGGCTTTGCTTTCGTTAGCAGGAATACCGTTAACGGCCGGGTTTATCGGGAAGTTTTATGTACTGATGTCCGGCGTTCAACAACAAGCGTGGCTGCCTGTAATCGTATTGGTCGTGACGAGTGTAATTGGGTTGTATTATTATTTGCGAATCATTAGTACGCTGTTTGCAGATACGTCTGTTGTCATCCAAAAAGAAAAAAAATTGCATCCCTTCTTTTATGCGGCTTCCTATGCGGCTTTAGTTGTAATGGTATTGCTGATTTTGGGTTTTGGTGTTATGCCCGCTACAATTATTCCAAGCATTAAACAGTTTTTGTTAATTGGAAACTGATAACACGCTAATGAATCAGTAGATACCCGCATTATTCAGCCAGCAATAAATATTGAAAAGAATTGAGTAGAATTCCTATCACAAGACTTAATGACTTAGATTTGAAGTTAGAGTGAAAACGAATAAAAAATGAAATATTTTAAGCTGGAGTTTTGTCTGGAAAAAAGCATAGTTGGTGATTTTCCCCAGATTCAGCAATTTAAAAAAGGATACGATCCCAATCGACGAGAGTCTTGTTCGCAGGTTGGCCGTTATTTTTTTGGTAAAAAGCCAGATGTTGAAATAGATTTTGACGGGTTACAATTATCAAACAACGCTAAGCTTACAGATTATGTTTCCTCTAGTTATTTGAACTCCCTAACTGGGTTATTAGTGAGTGAAAGGCTTTTCGATTTTTTGATGACTTTAAATTCAGTGGAGTTTGTTTCTTTTCCAACAAAAATTTATCAAAAAGAGCAAATCGTTTCAAATTCTTATAAGTGGCTCCATTTCGTTGAAGTATATCCAGGCATGATAAACTTTCCAAAATCACATTTTTTTCTGGATCACTCTGAGGCAAAATATAAGGAGGTAAAAGTCGATTCTTTCGAGATGTATAGCGTTATGCAAAATCAAACATCTTATGATATAAATTCAAAAAGAATTGTTTTGAACCCAAATACTGTGTCACATCTTGATGTGTTACGATTAGGCACAATCTCCTGTGATACGTACGTAACAGAATCCGTAAAAGAACTTTTGATTGAAAATAAGTTTACTGGATTGGTTTACGAACCTGCGGAGAATTTGATACTTGGATAGCTAAAGTAATAGGCGAAAATCGGACATTAAAAATCCTTAAACGTACACATAAGCAGCAGCGCTAATGCCCTAATAAACTAACTGCTTAAATATTTATTTGGCACGTTTGCAGGATAATAGTCAATTCCATAATTGGCTTTTATCAATATTGAAATTACTTCATAAATCTGCTGTTCAGTTCTTTGAAACTGTCGCAGTAAACCCATCATTGCATAACTTATCGGATTGACTGAAGGTACAAATGTTTCCCACTCATAACCTTTTCCCCAAATTATACCTTGCACAGTTATTGATAAGTCGGCGTTTTGCGAAACAAGAAATTTCATTACATCAATACAAGTATTTGCATGTTGATTAACCGTATGGAAAATTGGAGTTTGTCCTCCGAATCCATTACTATCAATTCCTGCTTTTGCATTGATGTCAGCACCAAATTTTACGAGAATCTGTGCACAAGACAAATGATTGTATTCAGCACAAATATGTAAAAGAGATGACTGGTAAAGAGGAGTAAAGGTGCAGTCTAACGAGTATTTCTTTAATAGTAATTCTTTGTCCTCAGCTAAAAGCTTTTCAAGCGAGATCGCATCGTCAAGCAAGACTGCCAATAAAACTTTGTCGTCGAATTCTAGGCCAAAATCTACAAAAGTTTGAATGCAGTTTTTGAAGCGTGGACCGCGGAGGTACATATTTATCATCTCGTAAATAAGAGGCTTACCATTGTATAGTTGGTTAGGATCAATACCATTTGCAAAGCACTCCCTGACACCTTCAATAGAGTGTACTTCGAAGTCGCCTATAATTTTTTGTAGATAATCCATTTGTAATAACCGTTAATTTTTGATGCTTTCGTACGGTATGTTTTTTGGATATTTATCAGGTTGTAAGTTATTAAAAATTTCTAAAGGAATATTATTGACAATACGGAATAACTAGCCTCCCCATTTCCTTTTTGCAAATAGATGACGTTCATTTTTAGGATTTGGAAGAGGTACAAAATTTGCCAGGGATAGGCAAAGAAAAATGTATTTGATTTATGATTGCAGTTGTTTCTGTTTTGCTCGACTGATACAGGCGTTAGCTTGTCTGTTGAAAATGTTATGATCTTAATATCTTAAAAGAATCTTTTTCAATTGTATAAAATTTCATTTCTTTGCAGCCTAAAGCAACTCTTTAGAATTTATTTACCTCTTAGGTCCAATTTACTCCCAATTAGTTTCCTATCGCTGATGTATAGCCGATTTTTTAAATTGTAAAATTTAGCGCTTTTTGATGCTTTGCGTGAGGACCACGATTATCGTGTGTACTTTTTCAACCTATGCATTCGTATCGCGTTGAAAGATTCTGTAATTGTTGCAGAGCTGAGAAAAAAATAATAACCCTTTACTCCATGAAGATCCTCTTGCGAATATGTATTGTACTTATAAACGTTTTTGTGTATGGTATTGTGTTTCACCATGCTTTGCAGGCGCAGATAGTATCATCCGCAAAGTCTCCCTCAATATATGTTAAAGCGAGGGCGCAAAACGATCGGATATTACTTCGTTGGGCGGTTGATCAACCCAATGCATGGGCGTTAGCCAATAAGTATGGGTTTATTGTAGAACGGTACACTGTACTTCGTAACGGTCATGCATATGCAGGGGCGGGCAAAGTAATACTGGAGCAAAATGATACTCAACAAAGAATAAAAGGCGATTACGGAAAGGATACTGTTGTTCACAGTCTACTGACACCAATGCCTTTAAGGCCTCGGCCCGAAATAGAATGGAAAGACATTGCCACCCAAAATGATGAAGCAGCGATTATAGCACAAGGATTGTATGGGGAAGGGTTTGAAGTAACAGGAGGTGGTTCTGACATAGGTCGGATGATGAACGTGGCAACGGAACAAGAGCAACGGTTTGCTTTTTCGCTGATGGCCGCCGACCGAAACTTTGAAGCAGCTCAAATGGCAGGCTGGGGTTTTGTTGATAGCACTATCCAACCGAATGAAAAATATCTCTACAGAATATACGCAGCGATCCCTAATGGTAAAATGAAAATTGACACTGGTGGTGTGTTTATTGGTTCTACCGACCAGTATGCATTACCAACACCAAAAGACATTGATGCAAAGTTCGCCGATAAATCAGTTCTATTAAGCTGGAACTATAAACTACTCAAAGATGAATATACCTCTTATTATGTAGAGCGTTCCGAAGATGGGAAGAGCTTTAGCCGTTTGTCAAATCTTCCCGTCGTAAGTATGAATGAAAGCAATAATCGTGTTCCGAGCAGGATGTATTATACCGATTCTCTTCCACAGAATAACAAAAAATACTATTACCGTGTCATTGGCATCACCTGCTTTGGTGAAAGCGGCCCGCCTTCAGTAGCAGCAGAAGGTACGGGGCATGAAATGCTCGTATATGTGCCCAATATACGAAGCGCTGACATAAAAGATAGTAGGACCGCCAGCTTGCAATGGGAGTTTGCAGATGAAGGAACAAGTTTGCTTGACAGGTTTGAACTACAAATGGGGCCAAAGGCTGAAGGGCCCTTTAAAACGGTAATTGACAAAATAGAACCGTCTAAACGGAGCATTTCCTACAACAAGCTGAATGCCACCAATTATTTTGTAGTAGTGGCGGTAGATAAGCAGGGTAACAAGACAGAATCATTTCCCTATCTCGTACAACCCATTGACAGTATCCCACCAGCCGTTCCGCAAGGATTGACAGCCATTGTTGATTCTTTAGGAAGGATCACACTGAAATGGAGAGCTAATACCGAAGAAGACTTAGCAGGATATGTTGTATTGAAAGGAAACAAAAAAGGTGAGGAGCTGAAAGTAATGAATGCCGAGCCTTTCAAGATGACAGAATTTAAGGATAGCGTGAATTTAAAAATGCTGAATTCAAAAGTTTATTATGCTGTAATGGCGTTGGATAAACGCTATAACCAATCTCAACCCTGCACGCCGATCGAGTTGCTCAAACCCGATAAAATACCACCCACCTCACCAGTATTCCGAAGCTACAGTGTAGATAGCGGGAAGGTTAAACTGGCGTGGATCAATAGTGCATCTGAGGATGTCGCCATGCATAAACTGTATAGAAAAATAAGTGGTGATAGCATACAGCAATGGACGCTTATAAAAGAATTTGAGGGCGCTAATTCAAGTACATATACCGACGATAAAATAGCGGAAGGCGTGGTAGCTTCTTACACACTCATAGCTATGGACAATAGTAAAAATGAATCAGTGCCTTCTCCTCCATTAACGGTGAAAGTAACCGATGCGTCGAAAATACCCGGCGTAAAAAATCTTAGGGCGACTGCACAGCGTATTAATAACAATATCCTTATCGAATGGAATATAGACAGGAAAGATGTGGTGGAGTACCAGGTATACCGTGCGAAAGGAGCAGAGCCAACAAGTTTATGGAAAGTGATCAAAGGTGATAATACAGCGGTTGAAGATACAGGAGTGAACGCCGGAAATACTTATCAATACGGTGTTCGTGCGGTATTAAAAGATGGGCGAATGAGTGCGTGGAAGGATGTAAGCATTGAATTTTGACAGACAGTTAGAATAGTAATTAAACTAAGAAATGAGAAAAGTTATTTTATGTTTGATCGCAGTTGTTGTTTACACGATGGCGTTCTCGCAAGAGTTCAAAGCCTCGATTGATTTAAATGTAAAGGCGCCAGGCGGTTCATATGGCGATGGCTGTGCTAATCATATTATCGTCTATTTAAGATTTTCAGACGGTAGTCAAATCGAAGTGCTGCCTGAAGTGGATTTGAACAATGCTTCAACGTCAGTATACTCGAATTACACAAACTCAGTTACATTCAGTGCCAGTAAAATTCCAGTGCAAGTGATAACCAGTACTTCGCGTAACTGGCATAGGACGATTGGAGGTTGTGGCGGCAATGGTTCATTTGATGATGCAAAGGGTGCCAATGCAATCAGCTATTGCAATAACTCATTTGATGAATTATCAGACGGTCAAAATAACAATAGTGTTGCAGAATGGTGGACAACCAATTTTACGCTGACAATATTTCCGCAGATATCGCTAACACAGCCAATAGACAATGCTTTTGGAACAGACGATCGTTTAAATGTAAAGTGTAATGAAAGTGGTTTCCCTCCGTTTGTTTATAATTGGGAGTATTATACCGATGGTGACGTGTCGACACAGCAGGTGTGGATACCTCCAGGCCTTTTTCGGCCCGGGAGATGGGAAACCAGAACTACTGTTAATTGGCATTCTTTTCCTGCTCAATATCACGGTCTGGATGCTTTAAATTTAACGGCTACTGAGTTATTTGCAGGTAGCGGTTTGGATGTTGATACTCTTATTTCAAAAAACGTATACGTTAGAATAAATGCGTGCAGTGGAAGTGCCCCGTCCAATATTATTGTACTCAATATTCGTAAGTCACCGCCGCATATTACATCAATTGCAACAACTCCCAGCACCTGTTTCGATTCAGATAATGGAACCATTAAATTATCCTTTGACAGGGCTTTATTAACGCAGGAGAAAATTCAGTTTAATCTTGTAAATGCCAATGACCCCAGCCTGTTCTATGATCCATCAACAGACACTTTAGGTGATAATAATAATTATGTAATTCCACAAGATTTACCTCCCGGACAATATATATTAAAATATAGCGCCAGAACCTTTACGCAGACAGGTGATGAAAGCTGGTCAAATCTTATCACGACAGATCCTATAACCATCACCGCACCGACCGCAGTCGCATTTACAACTAGCAAAACTGATGTGTGGTGTTACGATGGAAGTGACGGTGTTATTACGCTCAATGCAACAGGCGGGGTGGGTGCTTATCAATACATGATTAAAAGGCAGGGGGAACCTGATTCCACATGGTATGATTTTTCCGCAACCAGCACTAATAATATAGCCGGTATTATAAAAGGCAATTACGAAATACAGGTGCAGGACGGTAATCAATGCGTGGCAAAGACAGCCGCTTATGGAAGTGTTATTAGTTTGCCGGTAACGATCAATCAACCAAATGCGCCGTTGCAGATCAACGAAGTGAAGAAAGTAAATCCAACGGCTTTTGGATATGCCAACGGCTACTTTGTTGCCGATGTGGTTGGAGGAACGCCCAATGCAGATGGTAGTTATAATTTCCTGTTCAAAAAATTGAATGACGTTGCAATCAACAGTGGTATTACAACATCAGTAACAGGAAGTGGCTATAGAATCAGGGTGGATGGTTTAGCAGATGGAACTTACGTGCTTACCACTAACGACAAGAATCGCTCTTCTGCGACTACTGCTCAAGGATGTGAAGCCACAGATACAATCGTAATAACTGAGCCACAACCGATCATTGTAAAATTTGAGATCATTGATTCTGTGCTTTGTAAGGATGATGCAAACGGCACACTTGCTGTGCATGCAACAGGAGGCATAACATTTGGATTGCCAGCGTTGCCGTACCAATATGCATGGAAGAAGAAAGATGCCAGTGGCACATACCAGGTAATGACGAATTTCACCGACAGTATAGCGGCTAATTTAACCACAGGTTGGTATGCTGTAAATGTGACTGACGGCAATGGCATTTCTCTCGTGGCGGACAGTACTTTCTTTTTACCCGAACCGGCAGAATTGCTTGTTAATTTGTCTAAAGTGGATGTTACCTGTTCTGGTCTTCCGAATGGACAGGTGTTTGCAACGGTGATAGGCGGCACCCAACCATTTAGTTATTACTGGAACACGAGTGATGAAACAACTTCTATTGCCAATGTCCCGGCGGGAACTTATATGGTATGGATTGAAGATTACCATCACTGCGAAACACAAAAAAATATTGTCGTCAATCAACCTAATGATATCCAATTGCAGGTTATCAAAAAAGATCCGACATGTAACAACGGTGCGGATGGTTCTATCAATGTAGCAGTAAATGGCGGCTCTGCACCCTTTACCTATAACTGGACTGGGACCACATCATCAACTGGTAATGCTACCAGTTTAAAAAGCGGTACATATACTGTGAGGATAACTGATGCAAAAGGCTGTAATCTTTTAGAAACTGATACCCTTATTAATCCAGAACCAATACTTGTTCATTTGGGACCGGACAGGTATATATGCAGTGCACAACAAATAGATTATGATGTAACAGTAAAGGGTAGTGGATATTATACTTACGACTGGACTTCGAATATTGGCTTTGCTAGCAGTAGCCCTACTGTTACTCTAATACAAGCCGGAACTTATTATGCCACGGTAAAAGACGCAAACAACTGTACTGGATCGGATATGTTGGTACTCACAGCTATTGACACACAGGTGAGTAATGATTTTGCATTACCCACGCAAGGATACGCGGGAGAAAAGATCGTGATTGCTAACCTTACCTCTCCTAAAGCAGATAGTGTTAAATGGTCATTGCCGGCTAATGCAAATATTATTTCACAGTCAGATCAAATGGTGGAGATGATATTAAAGGATACAGGTTCTTACTATGCATCTCTGCGAACGTATAAGGGGTTGTGTTATGCTGATCAAACTAAAAAGATCATTATCAACAACCAGGCAAATTTGCCTGATCCCGGTAGCGCACGAAATCCATTTATTGTGGACTTCTCTGCGGCACCAATACCTAATAATGGAAGTTTTACTGTTTACGTCACGTTGCAGAGTGCATCGCAAATTGAGTTAAAGCTTATTAATGTATTGACCAGCCAAATTACATCGTTGAGCAAACAGGCCGGCTCAGACAAATATACCATACCAGTAAAGAGTTCGCTTTCTGCCGGTACTTATGTGTTGTTGCTCGAAACGCCGAAAGGGAGAGAAACGATTAAACTTTTGATTTTATAACTTTTATTCTATTACAACTTAAAAAAGAAAAAATGAAAAATTTAAAAATTGGATTTATCGCATTATGTGGATTGTTATTGACTTTTAGCGCCTGCAAAAAAGATAAGGATGCAACGCCGAGCAACTCTTTCGTAGTTGACAATAAAAGTTATACTACAGATAATGCAATGGCTATGACGTCCCGTCCTGGTACAGTTGATGCAGAAACATTGTTGATCCTTTCAAAACAAGCTGCTTCATCAACATTAAACAATTATAATTTTGTTGCCTTTGATTTTTACAAAAACGAACTTCCTGCTTCAGGAACATATACTTTTAAAGATGACAAAGCTGCTGATTTTGATACTACTAAGAATTTTGCAGTAGTGTCGCTAGGTTATAACCTCAATCCTAATATTGATCAGTATGAGAATGCGAATTTTGATTCTGAAGAATTCGATGCGACAGGCAGTACCGTTACTATTTCCAAGAGTGGTAGCAATTATACATTTAACTACACTTTGAAATTTACGGATAAGAATAATAAAACAACCACTATCCCCGGCCAATATATTGGCACAGTATCTCAATAGTATTTATTAAATGGTGAGTTATGATTGAATAATCTGTAAAACAATTACTGGTTCAGGTCATGGCTCATCATTTCCCTCAACCTTTTCTCAATGAAAAAAACGCTATCCGCCTTTCTATTAATTCTTGTTCTTTTTACCGCCTGTTATAAAGAGCAAAAGGTTCCAGTAACCGTTGACATTAATTATATACCTGTTGACAGCAATTATGCTGTTCCGGCACTCGTGCGTATTGTCAATAATACTGCCGGTGCAGAAGTCTACAATTGGACATTTGAAGGAGGAAGCCCTACCAGTTCTACACAAAAAGATCCAGGCACAATTGAATATGATGCTCCCGGAATATACAAGATTATGCTGGACGCGACCAATCAAAATGGTGGTCATGATCACAAGGAAATAGAAGTGCGTATAGATGCGCCGGTTAAAGTAGATTTCACGTTGGCCAATACTGCCTCCGATTTTCCGCCTGTGACATTGCAGGTTACAAATACTACCAAAGATGCCACCTGGTACGAATGGACATTTGACGGTGGTTCTCCCGCGACCTCCACTCAAAAAGATCCGGGCAGTATAGTGTTTGCAACTCCCGGTAAACATATAATTAGTTTAAAAGCTGGAAACGACCGCGTGTCATATACAAGAGATACTGTGATTATGGTGAAGGAAGATTTGGTGGCAGATTTTGACATTACATGGAGTGCTGATGACAACGATATGGAAGTGCCGTTCAAAGCCATTATGGTAAACAAAAGCATCAATGCAGCATTCTATAGTTGGTCATTTGCAGGCGCTTCGCCATCAAGCTCAACAGATGCAGCACCGTCTGTTCTATACAATAATGCCGGAACATACAGTGTAACACTCACCGCAAAGAACGATAAAAAGACCGCAAGCCAAACAAAGACAATCACACTAAGTCCCAACAGTAATTTATACCGCTTCACAGATGTTTCATTAGGCATCAACACTGCACAAAATAGTGTCGGCAGTTATTTTTCTTCAGTATTAGGTAAGGTATTAAAGAGCAGTGAGGTAACGACTGATAATGGTGGCAAAATAGACTTTGTGTACTTCGGCCTGAATAGTTCATTTACCTACAACAAAATATTATCACCAGACAGTGCTGGCAATTATACATTTCTACCAATCCCAAACGCTGTCAATGTACAACTAGTCAATAAACAGGAAACCTGCAATTGTGGGATTGCTTTAGACGAAACAACATTTGATAGCATGCAGGACGATTCATGGTTTAGAACCACAAACATATCTCAAACAACCGCCGGTCTTGCGCAGTTTGATAATTCATTAACACCGCGAATCATTCTATTCACAACAGCTGACGGAAGAAAAGGTGCTGTGAAAATTAAACAGTTCGTATCGGCGGGGCAGCAAAGCTATATGGTCTGCGATATTAAAATAATGAAACAACAGTAGAGAAGTATGCGGTATGAGCTATGAACTATGAACGTTTATGCGCCTGATTTCTCAAGCGCATTTACATTCTCAGCAGTTCACACCTCATAGTTCATAGTTCAATTAACCCTTTTTTCATGAAACAAATCTATATAACTCTGCTTATTGGTTTATTCTCCTTCGCTGCAAGGTCGCAGGATGTGAACCTGGAAGACATCAAGGGGCAATTGCAAAAAAAGCTAAAAAGCAAGCCTGTACGCGTAACTGGAGGCTTAGGCCTTAATACCGTATATGAGTACAATGCTGGTGCGGGCCAGCAAAACTTCCAGCCCTTTACCTACATTGTTTCGGCCAATGTAAACTTTAATGTGTATGGCTATAACCTTCCGTTTACGTTTGCATATAGTAACCGGAAATTTCAATATTCCAACCCCACCTTTCGGTTCAACCGTTTTGCATTCCATCCAAGATATAAAAAATGGGCGGCACATATTGGTGACATCTCTACCAGTTATTCACCTTACACACTTAGTGGGTTCCAATATCGCGGAGCTGCAGTAGAATACAATCCCGGCAACTGGCAGGTGCAGGCACTTTACGGACGTTTTATGAAAGCAGTACCTGAAGATTCACTGATAACACCCTCATATAAACGCATGGGCGCCGGTATAAAAACAGTGTATAAGAATGGAAGTAAAAAAATAGGCATTAATATTTTCCATGCCGGTGATGATAAGAATTCCATTGCGACACCGGTGCTGGCAAAGAATCAGGGCATTTCTCCAATAGCAGGAACTGCTTTTTCCATTGAAGGCAGCTACCCTGTTATAAAAAATCTTGTACTGGAAGCAGAATATGCGACGAGTGCTTTAACCCGCAATCTTAATTATAGTGATTCGGCAAGCGGTTCAATCGGTATCCTGCAAAAGATAGCGGTGAGGGCCAATGCTACCACGAATGTTTATCATGCGTATAAAGCCGGGCTCAGTTATACTTTCCTGCAATCATCAGTCGGGCTACATTATGAACGTGTTGATCCCGAGTATCAAACATTAGGCGGTTATTTTTTTACAAACGATTTTGAAAATATGACCGTAAACTTTTCTCAAAGCTTGTGGAAGAGCAAAGCCACCATTAGCCTTAATGGAGGTTTGCAAAGAGATGATCTGATGCACACCAAAGAAAGTGATATGAAAATGGTAGTGTTCGGTGCAAACATTACCGCAAGACCAACAGAGAAATTAAACATCGGACTGACCTATTCGAATTTTCAATCTTATACATTCATCAGAACCGGGTTTGAAAAAATAAACCAGGTAACTCCATACGACAATCTTGATACGTTAAACTTTACGCAGCTATCACAAAACGCTGCAGCCAATATCAGCTATAATATAAGTCAGGATAAGGATAGAGTGCAAAGTGTAATGTGCAACATCAGTTATGCAGAAACGGCCAATAAAAAAGGCGATGTGATAAAGACGGGAGACCTGACAAGATTTACCAATGGTAATGCTAACTACAATGTGAGTTTTGTGCCTAAAGACATGACCGTGTCAGTGGGGTTTAACTATGCACTCAATTATGCGGCACAAATGAACAGCACTACCTGGGGTCCCAATATAAGTGTTGGCAAGGCCTATTTTAAAAAGTTGCTGCGCACCAATTACGGTATCGCTTATAACAGTGCAAATGGGGCAGGAAGAACAAGCAGTGTATTCAATGTAAGAGCAGGTGCATCCACTACGCTCAGTAAAAAACATAACCTGAATCTGAATGCCATTTGGCAAAAAAGAGGTGGTACATCCATACCGTCTGTAACCTATACTTCAATAACAGGAGGCTATTCTTATAGCTTTTAGAAAAAACTATGATCTGTGAAGTATGGAATATGAAGTAGGCCTACAGTTCATAATTCATACTCCACAGTTAAAAATCGAATTATGACACTCAAGCATATACTCACAACGATCTGTTTTTTTTCAACTCTTACTGTATGGGCAGGAAAAGATAAGGACAAAGACTCGCTGGCGCAAAAAGGCAGCAGCACGTCTTTGCAATCAGACATACCAGTAAACAATGGTGCCATTGAAACCAGAAGTTTCGATCAGCTGGACCGACTGCTGCAAACGAGTGCAGTTATTCATCAATCCTACAATGCAGCACCCCAATTCACGGATGCTTTTATTGCGGCACAATTTCCTGTGGACACATCCAACGTGGCACAGCGTGCAAGAGCGCAGGCGGCGATGGATGAAATAGAAAAAAAGAACCACTATATAGACTATATATCGCCAAATGATTTGGTAGATCTGCCAATAGGCATGAAGAAAAAGTTTGGCACCAATTCATCCGTTACTATCGGTGTGGAGAAGACAAAATTTATGGGCGCCTATACAGAGCTCACGGTGTTTTGTAAAGTGGAGTTGCCGCAGAGTGCAGAAAACGGACAGAAAAGAGTTTTGTATTTTGGCGCCGATAATATTAAGCTATCAAAAAGCGGCAATCTCGTAGGAGATGCCAACCTTGTTTTACTCGGGGATTTTCCCATTCCGTTCAACAATGGAAATACTTTGCTCTTGCTAAAGGGCGGAAAAGATACAAGAGTAAGCGATCCAACACAAAATCTTACTTATATAAAACTGGAATGTGGCGGTGTAAAAGAACTCGGCTTGACTGCAGATGTACAATTTTCTGAAAACCTGCTGGTGCCACTAACCGAAGACTTCAAACCCCAACCCCAAGGAAGCAGAGTTACCGGATCATTTTCCACCAAAATAACAGACTGGAACGATATACTCGCTGAGGTATCATTTAAACCATTTGCTATTAAAGGATTGGAAAAGTTTGCCCTTTCAATAGACAAAGCAGTATTTGACTTTAGCGATACGAAAAACTCACCGGATGTTCGTTTTCCTTCCGATTATCAAGGATTAATACCCGGCCGTGAACAACTATGGCGCGGGGTTTATTTTCAAAAACTTGCGCTCGCTTTGCCACAAGAGTTCAATCAAAAAAGTGGCAAGCGTGTATCTATAGAGGCAGATGATTTTATTATAGACAACCAGGGAATTACCGGCACCATTGCTGCCAACAATGTAATGCCGATGGGAGATGCCTCCGGTTGGAAGTTTTCTGTTGACCATTTCTTTGTTACACTAAAGGCAAATAGTTTAACAGCAGCTGGCTTTGACGGTATGATCGCCACTCCTTTGCAACGAAGCGATGACAACAACTTGGACACGCTAAGTGGTAAAGCTTTTGCATATAAAGCCATCATTTCGCAGGATCAATACTTGATGCGGGTTACCACGCTAAGTAAATTAGACTTCAATGTATTTCAGGCACAGGCAGAAATTGATTCCAGCTCATATATTGAAATGGCTGTAAAAGACGGTAAGTTCCGTCCCAAAGCAGTATTGAATGGTCGCATGGGCATCTCCGTTACAAAGATGGACGATAAGGACAAAAACGCTAGTCCTATGATGCAGTTTAAGGGAGTAGAGTTCCAACAATTGCAATTACAAACGGAAGCACCCTATCTACAGGCCAATTATTTTGGATATAAAGGAGAAGTAAAACTGGCTAATTTTCCCATTGTGCTTTCAGATATAAACTTAAGTGCAAAAGGCAACGACGTGGCCCTGCAATTTACGCTCGATGTCAACCTTATGAAAGACAAGTTGTCCGCTGGTACCACGCTTACCATATATGGAGAACTTGACCAAGGCGGCAATAATAATGGTAAAGGATCATCCAGCTCAGGGTTTACTTACAAATACAAAAGCACACAGCTCGACATGATACGTGTCGATGGTAAGTTCAATGCGTTTAACATAAAAGGGGAAATTCAGTTTTTGCGCAATCACCCGATACTTGGAGATGGCTTCCAGGGTAAGCTTGCTCTTACGCTAAACAACCTGGGCGTAAATGTAGATGCTCAAGCGGCTTTTGGTTCTACTTCGTTCCGCTATTGGTATGTAGATGCAATGGCGACAGGGCTAAAAATAAGTACCGGCTACTTCAATATCACCGGGCTGGGCGGAGGTGCTTCCTATCATATAAACAAACGAGCAAGGGATAATGCAGATCCTTACTCACCGGTAAAATCGATCAGTCCTGAACCTGATGAAACAAAGGGACTCGGGTTCAAAGGTGTGGTAGCTTTTAATGTAGGTACAAGCGCTTTATGTGCAGGTGAAGTAAGTCTTGAAATGATGTTCAACAGTAGTGGCGGCCTCAACAACATGGGCTTCTATGGTAAAGCCAATATCATTCCGCCAGACGCTTATAAGCAATTAATATCCGGCGCTGTCGGCGATTTGGGCGGAGAACTCAATGGCTTGTTGGGTGATGTCTATAAAAAAGTAGAAGGTGCAGTAGGAGACAAGATCGCTAGTCTCGCTGAAAAAGGATTGTATGATCAACTGGCAAAAGATGCCTTTCCTACGGAACTGACTTCTATGAAAGATGGCGGCAATGGCATGATCTCAGCTGATCTCGGTATTACCTATGATTTTGAAAACAAAACACTCCACTCCACGTTTAATTTGTATGTAAATGCTTATGGGGTGATCACAGGCACAGGTCCCAACAACCGTGCAGGCTGGGCGGTGATGCATTTTGCACCTGATGAATGGTATATCCACATGGGTACGCCAACAGACAGACTCGGGCTTAAAATGGGCATAGGCAGTATAAGTATTAATACAGATGGCTATTTTCTGTCGGGCAGCAGGATACCCGCCTCGCCGGCACCTCCAAAAGTAGTAGCCGACATTTTGGGCGTAGATGTACAACAACTCGATTACATGCGCGACCTGAATGCGCTCGGAGAAGGAAGGGGTTTTGCATTTGGCGCGTCTTTCTCGATAAATACAGGTGATCTACATTTTCTCATGTTCTATGCCAGCTTCCAGGCCGGCATGGGCTTCGATGTGATGCTGAAAAATTACGGTGACGATTATCACTGTAAAGGTCATCCCGGCAATATTGGTATGAACGGTTGGTTTGCCAACGGTCAATCCTATGCTTACCTGCAAGGAGAACTGGGCATACAGGTAAAACTAATGTTCATTCGCAAGAAGATCTCCATCATTAAAGGTGGCGGAGCCGTGTTGCTACAAGCTACGTTGCCAAACCCATCATGGTTCAGGGGATATTTGGGTGGCTACTTTAGTGTATTGGGAGGACTAGTAAAAGGAAACTTCCGCTTCAAGGTAGAAGTGGGTGAAAAATGCGAACCTGTATCCAATAATCCTTTGGACAACATCAAAGTCATCAGCGACTTTACACCCGTTGATAAAACCAAAGAAGCAGACGTATTTACTATGCCGCAGGCGGTGTTCAACTTTGCCGTTAATAAACCTTTCAATGTAGATGATGACCTCGGCACACACGTGTACCGCATCAATCTCAACAAGTTTACTGTTTCCAGCAGCGGAACAGAGATTACGGGAAAGCTTAAATGGAACGAATACAAAACCTCGGTAGCCTTTGAAAGCAGTGAAATACTACCTCAAAATGCAGCGCTGAAAGCAGCAGTAGTAGTAACAATGGAAGAGCAAAAAGGTGGTAGCTGGCAGCCGGTTTATGATAATGGGCAAATAGCCACCGAACAAAAAGAAGTAACATTCACTACAGGTGCTGCGCCGATGGTAATACCGGTAAACAATATCGAATATGCGTACCCGGTCGTAGATCAACAATATTATTTGCCAAAAGAATATGGTGATGGCTATGTACAATTAAAACGCGGACAATCATACTTATTTAGCCAGAACATTCACAACCTGGTCGCTCAATTTGGTGAGGCTTCTTCAAACGGAACGACCGTCGATGCGCCATTTGTGTATGACAGTATAAACAGGCGCGTGAATTGGAAATTACCGTCTTTAAAAACAACCGGAAAGTATACACTCAATTTTGCGGGTATTCCAAAAACAACCGTCGAAGCGCAAACGGTGAACACACAAACACAGAACATAGATGCGGGCAGCGATGCTGGTGGCAATGATATACAAGTGGCAGATAACAAAGCCAGTGGAACGCTTACTGCGGACAAGCCACACACTTATCTGACCTACAACTTTGAAAGCAGTCGTTACAACACGTTTGCAGAAAAAATGGCCGACAAGAAAATGCGCAAGCCAATGTACGAGATCATCTATAGCGATGTAGGGGCACTACATGCAGAGATTAATGCAAGCGGTGAACCATTTGATGTGGCAGAGTTAACAGGAACCGATCAAACGGAGCGCAAAGCCCTGGTGCAACCTGTAGCAACGCTTACAGACGATTATTATACAAAAACGATCGGGCCATTATTGTATAACCAATATCCAATGCAAGGCTTCACTATAAGTCGTGATACCAGTGAAATGGGCATACCACCTGCAAGAGCCGTGGAAATCACCAGCTGGTATTTAAGCAATGCAGAAGCAAAAAGCAACAACCCGCTGCAAACCTCGCGTTTGCCATACAGGTACAACCTGCCGTATTACTACAAGCAGGACTTTATATCACTGCAATACCAGATCGTGAATTTCCACAGGGGAGCTATACCTCCGAACCTTATTCCATTTATAGAAAAAGGATTCCCAGCCATGAAGCAAGGCAACTACAGTGTACAATTGAAATACGTATTGCCGGGCGGCAAGCAAACCAGTGTAGTAGGGTTTGATTATAAATACGAGTAGTGCGAGGGTAAAACAACAACTACATTCCATGCAATCATTCTATTGCATGGGATGTATAAAAAGCGAGTATCCATGAAGAAAAATATAATGATCGCAGCGACTAAGAAAACACAACAAGTAAATAAATATCCTTTATTCACAAAAAAACTATCGTGCATTCTTAAGGTCGTTTTCCTGTTAACAATAGGTCTTTGCAATGCTGATAAGTTGGCTGCGCAGCAATATCCCGTGCAAGGAACGCTTATTGTTACTTCTCCTTATCCTTCCTATCTCAGTGATTATGCTAGCTCTACAATGGAAAAGCTGATCCTGAACCTGATCTGTACAGATATCAATCTCGTAAACCAACGCGTACGACTGAAAGTAAGCATTTATCAGGGCGCCAGCCTTCTGGCAAAAAGTACCGATGCGATCATTAATGAACCAATGATCTCCCTAAATGGAGGTATTCCATTGCGACTTACCAGTGCAGAACTTGCTAATTATTTTAAGTTAGACAACCTGCAAGGCATAGCGCCAAATGCATATGCCCAAACACTGCCGGAGGGAGTTTACAGCATCACGTTCCAGGTGTATGACTATTTTACAGGCAATAAATTAAGCGGCGACATCAGTCAGCAATTCTGGCTCATGTTAAACGATCCACCGTTATTGGCCTCGCCCCTTGACAAGGAGAATATACAGCAAGGCACCGGGCTCAACCCGCAGATTGCCTTCCAGTGGACACCAAGAACCACGCAGGTAAGCAATAGCGAGTATGAATTTACACTTGTAGAATTATGGGACGAATACGGCGATCCTTATCAACAGTTCCTTGCTAGTGCGCCTAAATATAAAACAACTACCAATAATACGACCATAATGTACGGGATAACCGAACCGCCGTTGCTTCCCGGGCACCGTTATGCATGGCGCGTACAAGCCAAAGCCAAACAGGGTTTGGAAGACATTGGTCTGTACCGCAATGATGGGTACAGCAATATCTACACCTTTAAATACGCCGGACAATGCGATGCCATACAAACTATAGACGGACAGGTAAAGGGTAGCGACCGGATATATTTAGAATGGCAGCAACCGCCTCAAACGATGAGCCTTAACGGCAGCGGCCAAAGCGGCATGTACAAAGTGGCTTACCGAAAATACACGACCTCGAACCAATGGGAGTGGGTGGAATTACCAACGACTAATGGTTATATCAATCTTACTAACCTTGACGGGAATACGGAATACGAAATAAAGGTGGGCAACATATGCGACAACAACCTCATTGGCTACAGCCAGCCCTTGCGCCTGCGCACTCAACAAACCGGCACTGACCTTAATGTAAACTGCGGACAAGCACCCACCATAGACCTGAGTAATAAAACGCTGCTGCAAAAACTGAGCGTATATGATGTTGTAACCGCCACAGATTTTCCCATCACCATTACCCGCGCCGAAGGCAATGCCAATGGTTGGAACGGAGAAGGTTGGGTGAAAGTGCCTTACCTCGCTGATACTAAGATTCACGTGATATTTAACGGCATTAAAGTAAACACCGATTACAAATTGATAGATGGTTATTTTGAAACGGTGTATGATGCCAGTGGGAAAAACATTGGTGATATAGATCAAACTATCAGTGATGTAAAAGGATTGGTGATGCCAGGCACCAATGTAGGCAAAATGAAAACCGGCGCAGATTCTGCAAAATATACAGTAGACTTTGACTTACCCGAAGATTGTGGCAGTTGCAAATTTACGCCCTATGAAGGAGGTGCCATGAATGAAACAGATGGCGACAAGAAAAACAATGGAGCCGGAACCATTGACTTTGGCAACGGCAATACGTTAAAAGTTGACACCCTGCCAACCACCATAAAAGATAAAAGCGGTGACATTTATAAAGTGGAGCAAACGGCGGATGGCAAAGGCGTTGCTACCGCCAGGATCAGCAGCACCGGCGGAGCAGCATTAATAGCAAAAGCAAACAAGCAGAAAATAGATACTGACAAAGGAATCGTTATTTTCAGTGCCCATCCAAAACAGCAATACGCGTTTGACAGCTACATAGATGCCTACAGAAACAACAGTAATTGGGATAAAAGCTTCGAAAAAATAGGCGACTATCGTGTGCCTGCCAAGGCAATTGCCCCCGGCGTCAGCGATGTAGTAACGGCAACCATTACCCTATCAGGCGATTTGCAGGCAGATAAGGTGCAGTTTGTAAACACTACAAGCACAGTGTATGTTTCCAAAGCCCTCGATAAAGATAAAGGCGTGTACGAAGTAACGGTAGTAGGAGGCCCCGCAGCAGATGCACAGGAGGTATATGCCTTATATCCGCAGAATGACAAACCACTTAATCTGGGTAAGTTGCTCATTGCCTCGTATGCACAAAAGCAATTGACGGTAAAACTGGTGCCGGTAAATGGCGCAACAGCATTTGACAGCAAGCGCATCAGCGATTCTCTCAATGCTATTTACAATCCGGTAAACGTAAAAGTAAATGTATCAACCGCCGCCAACTTCAATACAGATGTGTTCGACAAATCGCAAGGATTAATCGTTGGAGGTAAAAATTTCTTCAATGCCTATTCCGATGACATGAAAGCCCTCAACAGTGCCTACACATCCAGCACAGGCATTGATAAAAATACCACCTATTTATTCGTGTTGAATAAGGCTGCCGATGGTACAGTGCTCGGCGACATGCCACGCAGCAAGCAATTCGGCTACATCTTCCTGCAAGGCAATAACGATGTAGAGCATACGACCGCACACGAAATAGGGCATGGCGCATTTGATCTGCAACACGTATTTGACTACAAAGGAATAACCCAAGGCGCACTGCCAAACAACCTGATGGATTATCCCGCGGGCAGTAATCTTACTAAATACCAGTGGGATTGTTTGCATGATCCTGCATTGCTGGCGGGTTTGCTGGATGGGAAGGAAGATGTTATGTTACAAAAAGGCGCATCATTATACAAATGTTTGAATAATGAACTTCAAAACCTTTTAGCAAAAAAACAATTGTTATATGCACCTAATGGAGAAGTAGTTGAATTACCCATTGGCGCTACTCCTAATTCTGTTTTTTATAAAGATATAAGTACAGCCAACAAGGCTAAGAAAGGATCCCTGGCGTCATTTATTCTAAATGGCAAAGAATATAGTACTATCTACAATATCTCATCACAGGCATTCGTGGCATATAGTTATACAACAGAAGACAAAACTACTTACATTAATTCGAGACCAAAGAAAGAGGGGGAAAAAGTCACTGAAATTGAGATTAGTAGTGATGATAACAACTGTGAAATCAAAGTAAACGGAGTTTCTTATTCAAACGAAAACTGTAAATGCCAGAATTCAGTTTATCAAAAAAATTATGATAAACTAATCAAAGAAGTCATAGACTCAGATAAGCCTGAAGTTAAAGCCGAAATTGAAAGCCTTTGTAGAACACTAGATGATTTGCCCAAGGATGTTCTTCAAACAAATAATCAATTGTTTAAATATACCTATAACAATTTCGATTTATACTGGTATGACTGGAATACGCCCAATCCAATTACAACATTGGAAGCGTTAAAAAAAATACATCAGCAGTTTAAAGACCTTAATGACAATATTGAAAAACTGAAAAAATGTGAATTTAAAACTGCAGATGAAATAGTAGACTTTATTAATGATCATTTTGTAGTATCAGGTACAAAGATGTCTTACCTAACCGATGCTCAGTTCAGGAACCTTTCTCCTAAAACAAGAGTATGCCTGATTGAAAAAATGTTGGATGGTAACTTTGGTCAAAGGTATTCTGTGGCCAGCAACAATTTTGGTGGCCAAAATATTACAATTAGCATACTGCAAAATTGTGGTAGTGAAAAAGAATTCTACCAGGTAATTGAACAAATAAAAGCAGACGGTAAACTCTTCACGCTATTATCAAAGATGTATGATTACCTGTATGTAACAGAAGGCAACTTTACACAGCTTTGCCTGACTATTACCAATGCATATGTAGGTGAAATAAAGCCCGCTTCCAATAATGCACTAGTAAAAGAGTTAATTCAGGCGGGGAAATGGCTGATTTACGATAATGGTTATTTAACAGCAAGAAATAAGGAAGACTTTAATGAAAAAACAAATAAGATTGATTTTACAATTTCTGATGGAGGTGGTAAATACTTAGTAGATGCGCTAGGTTTTGTTACACCTGGAGCCCAATGGTTATTTAAAGATTTTGGAAGGGCACAGTCATTTGATAAAGGATTTGATCCTTTAGAGATGTTAATTGTAATTCCGAAAAGAGATGTTGCTGCATTTGGAACAACATTGGAAAAAGGAAGAATGTATGTGCTGCCTGCAGTTTCGGTGTATCTGTTGTTCAAACTAGATACGAAATCGGCAATTGGAACATCAGGAGCACTGGTGCTAAATACAGCCCTTTGCGCAGTAGGAGTGGGAGCCTTATCAGGTGCAAGCACAGTAGCAATAGCTTTGGAGACAACAGATATTGCCTTGTCAACCTTTGTAACATATGCGAATTCCTCTACAGAAATGTATCAGGATCATCCTGAGTTTACAAAATATACTAATTACCTTGCAATAGCATATACAGTAGGCAGGTTAGGCTATGCCGGCTACTGTAAGCTCCCCTTATTTTCGGACCATTTATAATTAGAGTTTTCTACTTATGATTTTGATTTCTAGTAATTCTAGGGAAACGGATTAAGGGTAGTCAGCGGGAGGAACAAACCCTAGCGATTG